>OOBX01000001.1_pt1 | contig 1055840 bp, 814 predicted proteins | sample 1671021 | NCBI WGS metagenome assembly OOBX01 (sample SAMN06348114, study PRJEB24527) | human gut metagenome | biome: human gut; feature: ankylosing spondylitis patient; material: feces | host: Homo sapiens | place: China | collected 2015-10 | reverse complement strand
CGCCGATGGTACTGCGTAACAGTGGGAGAGTAGGTAGTCGCCGTTTTTTTAGAGAAGCCCTTGTATCGGAAGATGCAGGGGCTTTCTTGTTTTGGGGCTATCATTCCGAACAGAGAAGTTAAGTTCATTTGTCTGCCTTGCCTTGTTTTGCTTGCTTTGCTTTTCTTTTCTTTGTTTTGCTTGTTTTCTTGGGGTCAGCAGATTTTTAGTGGGGATTATTCTTATACTTGTGAAGTATTTCTCTTTCTTTGCTTTTAGGATATTATATCGTATCACATCATACCCGTATCACATCATATATCTGGCAAGCATCTCCTCTTATGTCTTTCTGTTCTTATCTCTGAAAAAAAGCTCTGTCTCTTATGTGGGGAGGAGTTTTATTTATGTCTCTTTAAACAGGTTTTGAAATTTCCCTTTCCTTTCCCGTACCGAATGAGTATCCCATAGGAATGCCGGAACTTATATCTTATCATATCCGTACTACAGCGTATTTCGGGCACTGAGCTAACCCTTTACTTCACTCTATCCCTTTAATAAAGAAGATTTGCTATACAGGCGTAAGAGCAGGCTAAGCTGTGTCCCTGCTTTTAGGGGATTTATGCTCTTTTGCCTGAAATTACCGGTTTCGCATTATATTCCAACTGTATCCTATCGCCTTTTTGATAAGTATGTTTTCATGTCTTTCCGTTTTTATGCCTGAAAGAATCCTTTGTATTCTCTGTTGTGAAAAGTAATATTTCACTCTCTGTGTACTGTTACGCTTCCTTTTATACCATATAAATCAGTCTTATCGGTGACCGAAACAGGGTGAAATGAATATAAAAAGTGAATATTTTGTTCTAATTACTACATAATGAGGATAATTATTTGTATCTTTGTCGCCCGAATAAATAAAAGAAGCTTTGGGAAAGTTTGATAAATACAAAATCGATTTGAAAGGTATGCAGGCAGATTCATGCAAATATGAATTTGTATTGGATAACCTTTTCTTCGCTAATATTGACGGTCCGGAAGTGCAGAAGGGCAAAGTCAATGTTGTTTTGGTTGTAAAGAAAACATCTCGTGCTTTCGAATTGAATTTTCAGACAGACGGAATGGTGTGGGTTCCATGCGATCGCTGTTTGGATGACATGGAACAGCCGGTAAGTTCTACAGATAAGTTGCTGGTGAAGTTCGGACATGAATATGCCGAAGAGGGTGATAATCTGATTGTCATTCCTGAAGAAGAAGGAGAAATCAATGTGGCGTGGTTCATGTATGAGTTTATAGCCTTGGCAATCCCGATGAAGCATGTACACGCTCCGGGCAAATGCAACAAGGCAATGAGTAGTAAATTGAGCAAGCATTTGCGTACTACCCCGGATGATGAGATGGATGAAGATTCTTTTGTTCCGGAGGACAGCGATGAACTTGCAAATGATGATACGGAAACAGCGGTAGACCCGCGTTGGGACGAATTAAAAAAAATATTAGATAACAATTAAAGATTAAAGAAAATGGCACATCCTAAGAGAAGACAGTCAAAAACAAGAACTGCAAAGAGAAGAACTCATGATAAAGCAGTAGCTCCTACACTGGCTATTTGTCCGAATTGCGGTGAATGGCATGTATATCACACTGTATGTGGTGCATGTGGCTACTATCGTGGTAAGCTGGCAGTAGAGAAAGAAGCTGCTGTTTAATTGGGCAGTTTGACTAAACTTATACTTGAATATCGGGCGTCTGAAAAGATTTGTAGCATTCAATGAACAAACCTTTTTAGACTGCCGTTGTTTAAGTATCTTTATAAGTAAACAAGATTAATGGAAAAAATAAATGCAGTAATTACAGGAGTCGGCGGTTATGTGCCTGATTATATCTTGACAAATGACGAGATATCCAAAATGGTAGATACCAATGATGAATGGATTATGACCCGTATCGGAGTTAAGGAAAGACACATCCTGAATGAAGAGGGTTTGGGCACATCATACATGGCACGCAAGGCTGCAAAGCAATTAATGCAGCGTACCGGTTCCAATCCGGATGACATCGACCTGGTGATTGTCGCTACTTCCACTCCGGACTATCAATTCCCCTCTATTGCATCTATCTTGTGCGACAAGCTTGGATTGAAAAATGCCTTTGCATTTGATATGTCTGCCGCTTGTTGCGGTTTCCTTTATATGATGGAGACGGCTGCGAACTTTATCCGTTCGGGTAGATACAAGAAAGTTATTATTGTAGGTGCAGACAAGATGTCGTCAATCGTGAACTATACAGACCGTGCTACCTGTCCGATTTTCGGTGACGGTGCGGCTGCCTTTATGATGGAACCGACAACAGAAGAACTGGGCGTTATGGATGCTATGCTTAGAACAGACGGAAAGGGATTGCCTTTCCTGCATCTGAAAGCCGGCGGTTCTGTTTGTCCTCCTTCTTATTTCACGATAGACAATCACATGCATTACCTTTATCAGGAGGGTCGCACGGTATTTAAATATGCAGTATCCAACATGTCGGATATAAGCGCTGCGATTGCAGAAAAGAATAATCTGACAAAAGATACGATTGACTGGGTGGTTCCCCATCAGGCTAATCTGCGCATTATCGATGCTGTGGCGCACCGCTTGGAAGTTCCTCATGAGAAAGTGCTGATAAATATCGACCGCTACGGTAATACGAGCGCAGGTACGCTTCCGCTTTGTATCTGGGACTTTGAAGAGAAGCTGAAGAAAGGAGATAACCTTATCTTTACGGCATTCGGAGCAGGATTTACCTGGGGAGCTGTTTACGTGAAATGGGGTTATGACGGTAAGAAACAGTAATGTAACCGTTACAAACAAAATATGATAAAAAGACGCATCCTATTTCGATTCGATGCGTTTTTTTGTCTCAATTCAAATACGTGAGGATTATGCATAAAGCAGGTTTTGTCAATATTGTGGGAAATCCCAATGTAGGTAAGTCTACATTGATGAATGCACTGGTAGGTGAGCGTATTTCAATCGCCACTTTCAAAGCGCAGACCACCCGTCATCGGATTATGGGTATATATAATACGGATGATATGCAGATTGTATTTTCGGATACGCCGGGCGTACTGAAACCTACTTATAAATTGCAAGAGTCTATGCTGAACTTCTCCACTTCGGCATTGACAGATGCAGATGTGTTGCTGTATGTGACGGATGTGGTCGAGACACCTGACAAGCATAATGATTTTGTGGAGAAAGTAAGCCGCATGGAAGTACCTGTATTGTTGCTCGTCAATAAAATTGATTTGAGCAATCAGGAAAAGCTGGTGGAACTGGTGGAGGCATGGAAAGAATTGTTGCCGAACGCAGAGATTATTCCTATTTCGGCTGCCACCAAGTTTAATGTGGACTACGTGATGAAGCGGATAAAGGAACTGTTGCCGGATTCTCCCCCTTATTTCGATAAGGATCAGTGGACGGACAAACCGGCCCGTTTTTTTGTAAACGAGATTATCCGCGAAAAGATACTGTTATATTATGACAAGGAGATACCCTATTCGGTAGAGGTTGTTGTAGAGCAATTCAAGGAAGAAGAAAAGAAGATACATATCAATGCTGTGATATACGTTGAACGTGATTCGCAGAAAGGTATTATCATCGGTAAGCAGGGGAAGGCCCTGAAAAAAGTGGCCACCGAGGCTCGCCGTGATTTGGAGAGATTCTTCGGGAAAACAATATTCCTGGAGACATTTGTGAAGGTTGACAAGGATTGGCGCAGTTCGGACAAGGAACTGCGTAACTTCGGTTATCAGCTGGACTAATATTCATACGACTGTGACAGTCGCAAAAAACAAAGAGTGTAACCTATGGGAAATTTAGTTGCAATCGTAGGACGTCCCAATGTGGGAAAGTCTACATTATTTAATCGCCTGACCAAAACAAGACAGGCTATTGTTAACGAAGAGGCAGGAACAACACGTGACCGCCAATATGGAAAGTCCGAATGGCTGGGGCGCGAATTTTCGGTTGTAGATACCGGTGGCTGGGTTGTGAACTCAGATGATATTTTTGAAGAGGAAATACGCAAGCAGGTGTTAATGGCTGTGGACGAAGCGGATGTTATTCTGTTCGTAGTGGATGTGATGAACGGAGTGACGGATTTGGATTTGCAGGTAGCTTCCATTTTGCGCCGTACCAAAAAGCCGGTTTTATTGGTTGCGAACAAGACCGATAATAATGAGTTGCAATATAATGCTCCCGAATTTTATAGTCTGGGTTTGGGTGATCCATACTGTATTTCGGCAGTGACCGGTAGCGGTACGGGCGATTTGATGGACCTTATCGTTGAGAATTTCAAGAAAGAGTCTGATGAAATTCTGGATGAGGATATTCCCCGTTTTGCGGTAGTGGGACGTCCGAATGCCGGAAAGTCATCCATTGTTAATGCTTTCATCGGTGAGGACCGCAATATCGTGACGGAAATAGCGGGAACGACCCGTGACTCAATCTATACCCGTTACAATAAGTTTGGCTTTGATTTCTATTTGGTAGATACGGCAGGTATTCGCAAGAAGAACAAGGTGAACGAAGATTTGGAATATTATTCGGTTATCCGCTCTATCCGTTCTATCGAAAATTCGGATGTCTGCATTTTGATGCTGGATGCTACACGCGGTATCGAGAGTCAGGATTTGAATATCTTCTCACTTATCCAGAAAAACTCCAAAGGGCTGGTGGTAGTTGTGAACAAGTGGGATTTGGTGGAAGATAAAACGGTGAAAGTAATGAAGACTTTTGAGAATGCAATCCGCAACCGTTTTGCTCCTTTTGTCGATTTTCCGATAATTTTTGCTTCGGCATTGACCAAACAACGTATCCTGAAAGTATTGGAAGAAGCCCGTACTGTATATGAGAACCGTATGATACGCATACCGACTGCCCGCTTGAATGAAGAGATGTTGCCGCTTATCGAGGCTTATCCGCCCCCTGCCATCAAAGGTAAGTATATCAAAATAAAATACATTACGCAATTGCCGAATACGCAAATTCCTTCTTTCGTTTATTTTGCCAATTTGCCGCAATATGTAAAGGAACCATATAGACGTTTCCTTGAAAATAAAATGCGTGAGAAATGGAATCTGACGGGGACACCGATAAATGTATATATACGGCAGAAGTAAAAACGAGCCTGTATATATTGGATAAAAAAGTTAAAAGACTGGTTCATATTGACTCAGTCTTTTTTTTGCTTTTTTTATTAGATTGTTTTACCTAATTTTGTAGCTGTAATTGAGATTGCTGCTACCTTTGGTTGCTGCAATAAAAATATATCGTGATGATATACATCAATTCTATTAACTGGTTTTATGAGGATAGGTGTCCGGGGCGGTGGTCCCGGACACTTTTTTTAGGAATACAGTTGTTCTTACAGCCTTAGCCTTCTATGTTTTGTATTTCAACCTCTTTCACTTTACGGAAGAGATCGGAAGCAAAAATAAAATTATTCAAACGCTCATTGGTAGATGTAAAAATATCGTTTTTGCTGCCTTCCCATTCTTTGTGCCCTTCATAAATGTAGATAATTTTTTCTCCGATACCCATTACAGAGTTCATGTCATGGGTATTGATGAGGGTGGTCATATTGTACTCACGGGTAATGTCCTGTATCAGTTCATCAATGACGAGCGACGTCTTGGGGTCCAAGCCGGAATTGGGTTCATCGCAGAACAGATATTGAGGGTTCAAGGCAATGGCGCGTGCGATGGCAACGCGTTTTTGCATACCGCCACTGATTTCACCGGGGAATTTATCTTTCGCTTCAATAAGGTTTACGCGCTCCAGGCAAAACATGGCACGGCGCGTGCGGTCGCGCAAGGTATCCGAGCTGAACATGTTGAGGGGGAACATAACGTTGTCCAGCACCGTCATCGAGTCGAACAGGGCGGCGCTTTGGAATATCATCCCCATTTCGCGGCGCAGGGCTTTCTTCTCTTTCTTTCCCATGGTAAGGAAATTGCGGTGGTCGTATAATAATTCACCTTTTTCGGGTGTCAGCAGGCCTACGATACATTTCATCAGTACGGTTTTTCCGGAACCGCTCTGGCCAATAATAAGATTGGTCTTTCCGTTTTCGAATGTGGCATTGATATCCGTCAGTACCTCTTTCTCTTCAAATGACTTGCAAAGTCCTTTCAGTTCAATCATTCCTACTTAGTTTTGAATTTAGAATCAACTTGTCAGCCCATTAGCAACTGGGTCAGTATGAGATCGGCAAACAGAATCAGTACACTGCTGCATACCACTGAATCCGTAGATGCTTTACCTACTTCGATAGACCCTCCTTCGACCGAATAACCGAAGAATGCCGATACGCTGGCAATGATAAAGGCAAAAAACAGAGACTTGATGATGCCGCACCAGATAAACCATTCTACAAACATGTATTGCAGACCGTATTCCAAATCTACGGCCGACATAATGCCGCCGAACCAGCATGTACAAAAAGCACCGATGATGCCGGCGAATATACTGAACGTTACCATAAGAGGAATGGTTGACACCATTGCCGCTATCTTAGGTAATATCAGGTAATTGGCAGAGTTGACACCCATAATCTCAAGAGCGTCTATTTGCTGGGTAACCCGCATCGTTCCAAGTTCGGAAGCGATGTTCGAGCCTACTTTGCCTGCCAATATCAGACACATGATGGAGGACGAGAACTCCAGCAACATAATTTCGCGGGTGACATATCCCACCGTCCAGCGTGGCATGAAAGGGCTTTCTATGTTCAGTTTGATTTGTATGGTAATAACGGCTCCGATAAAAAATGATATTAGCAATACGATGCCGATGGAGTTTACGCCCAGTTGTTCTATCTCATTGATGTATTGGCGGAAGAACATACGCATGCGTTCCGGACGGGCAAAAACACGGCCCATTAATATGATGTATCTTCCTACTGTTCTAAGTGCTTTAATCATGACTCGTAAGTATTTGTCTGCAAATGTACACTATTTCAGCTTATTTTTGCTACATTTGCGCCAGTTTCACCACAGATTACGCCGAATGGCACAGTATTTTTGCTGAAACCAGGATGAAGACGATTGTAATCTGGGGAAGAAACGGCAGTATTGAGGACTGATAGTAATCTGTATATATAATTGTGGTGACATAGCGTTATGGAAGAAGAAAGCAAAATGGTGCTCCGGACAGAGGATTTGGTGAAGAAGTACGGAAAGCGTACAGTAGTCAGCCATGTCTCTATCAACGTAAAGCAGGGAGAAATTGTGGGATTGCTGGGGCCGAACGGTGCCGGTAAGACTACTTCGTTCTATATGACCGTAGGATTGATAACTCCCAATGAAGGACGCATCTTTTTGGATGATTTGGATATAACAAAATACCCTGTATACAAACGGGCGCAGACTGGTATCGGTTATTTGGCGCAGGAAGCATCGGTGTTTCGCCAGATGAGTGTGGAAGATAATATTGCGGCTGTGTTGGAAATGACGGACAAGCCTTTGGACTATCAGAAAGATAAGCTGGAAAGTCTGATTGCAGAGTTCCGTTTGCAAAAGGTCCGTAAGAATAAAGGCAACCAGTTGTCCGGTGGCGAGCGCCGTCGTACGGAGATTGCCCGTTGCTTGGCCATCGACCCGAAGTTCATTATGCTGGACGAGCCGTTTGCCGGAGTAGACCCTATTGCGGTGGAAGATATTCAGCAGATTGTCTGGAAGTTGAAAGACCGGAATATCGGTATTCTGATAACCGACCACAATGTGCAGGAAACCTTGAGCATTACCGACCGTGCTTATCTGCTGTTTGAAGGAAAAATCCTGTTTCAAGGTACGCCCGAAGAGCTTGCCGAGAATAAGATTGTACGCGAAAAGTATTTGAGTAACAGTTTTGTGCTTCGCCGCAAGGACTTTATGGTGTAGAGCCGGTTTTTGCAGCAGCATATAACAATAAGCCTATAACAATAAAAAAAGACCGTCCGAGACGGTCTTTCTTATTTTCTCCTTTAATCTATATGATTAGTATTTCGGAGGTCTTGCTTCTTTTACCACCATCTGGCGACCGAAGAATTCGGCGCCGTCCAGTTCGGAGATAGCTTTGGCGGCAGCTGCGCTGTCTTCCATTTCTACGAATGCAATGCCTCTGAAACGTCCGGTTGCGCGGTCCATGATAAATTTAACAGAAGATACTGTGCCGTAGTCCTCCATAACCTTTTGCAGGTCATCTTCCTTAACTCGGTAGTTAAGGTTTCCAACATAAATGTTCATAACGAAAAATGTAAATAATATAAAAATGAATAAAACTCTCTTAGAAAGACAGCCGAATAATAAAAGGATTGCAACGACAGAGAGTTTACAAAAACGTTTTTTCAACGGAAGTAAAAACCATGTAATGGAAATCGAGAAACTAATATGCCATCATTCTGCGACAAAGGAACACATTAATTTCGGATATACAATACTTTTTCTCAATTATTTTTATTTCTCTTGCCATAAGGCGGAAAGAATGCCCCGCTCATCTATATATTTCTTTGATTTTAATGGATTTGTTGTATTTGCCTGCCGGTAATATGTTTTTCTGATACGGGCTTATTCCCTTATTCAGGGGTGTCCGCTGATTTATGACATGTGTACCAAATAATTTCTTCCTTTGGTACACGTTGTACCTTACTAAGGTACGGCGGCTACCACTCTTTGGTACGACGGCTACCACCCTTTGGTACGACAGCTACCACAGTGTGGTATTCCTGCTATCAAGCGGTGGTATTGGGAAGATTGCCCGGAGGTACTGCATTAAAGAAACGGGATGGAAAAGTTTTGGCGGTAGGGGAGGCAAAGGAAATAATTGCTTGTGTTTTTTGATAATTAAAAGATTAACGTTAATTTTGCACGCTCAAATTGGAGAATGAAATAAAGTATAAATCAAATAAATAATTGTCAGAATGAACGTTTCATTGCAAAACATTGACAAAGTAAGCGCACTGCTTACTGTAAAGCTTGAGAAAGCAGACTATCAGGAAAAGGTAGACAAATCATTGAAGAACTTCCGTCAGAAAGCTCAAATTCCCGGTTTCCGTAAAGGCATGGTTCCGATGAGCCTGGTGAAGAAAATGTATGGTAAGTCGGTATTGGCTGAAGAGGTTAATAAGCTTCTTTCTGATTCTGTATATAAGTATATCCAAGATAATAAGGTGAATATTTTGGGCGAGCCTCTGCCTAATGAAGACAAGCAGAAAGCTATCGACTTCGATACAATGGAAGAATTTGAATTCCTGTTCGACATTGCTTTGGCTCCGGAATTCAAAGCTGAGGTTGCTGCAGACGATAAAGTAGATTACTATACGATCGATGTAACCGAAGAAATGGTTGACAACCAGGTGAAGGCTTATACGCAGCGTAACGGTAAGTACGAAAAGGTAGACGCCTATGCCGACAACGATATGTTGAAGGGTCTGCTCGCCGAACTGGATGCAGAAGGCAACACCAAAGAAGGTGGTATTCAGGTGGAAGGTGCCGTTATGATGCCGGCATATATGAAGAACGACGACCAGAAAGCCATCTTTGCCAATGCAAAGGTAAACGATGTACTCGTATTCAATCCTTATACAGCATGGGATGGCAATGCAGCCGAACTTTCTTCGCTGCTGAAAGTAGACAAAGAAGCTGCTGCCGAAATGAAATCCAACTTCAGCTTCCAGGTAGAGGAAATTACCCGTTTCGTGGCAGGTGAGCTGAATCAGGAGATTTTCGATCAGGTATTTGGCGAAGGCGTTGTCAAGACCGAAGAAGAATTCCGTGCCAAAGTGAAAGAGGTTATCGCCAACCAGTTTGTAGCTGACAGCGATTATAAATTCCTGTTGGATGTTCGTAAGATGCTGATGGAAAAAGTCGGTAAATTGGAATTCCCGGATGCGTTGCTCAAGCGTATCATGCGTCTGAACAACCAGGACAAGGACGAAAAATTCGTAGAAGACAATTACGACAAGAGCATCGAAGAACTGACTTGGCATCTGATTAAAGAGCAACTGGTAAAAGCCAACGATATTAAAGTTGAACAGGATGACATCCTCAATATGGCAAAGGAAACTACCCGTGCACAGTTTGCACAGTACGGTATGCTGAGCGTGCCCGAAGAAATCCTCGACAACTATGCAAAAGAAATGTTGAAGAAGAAAGAAAGCATCGAAGGTCTGGTGAACCGCGTTGTTGAAACGAAACTGGCTTCAGCCTTGAAAACGCAGGTAACGTTGGAGAACAAGAACATCTCGGCTGCGGATTTCAACAAGATGTTTGAATAAGATTTTGGCGGGAAGCCGCTGATTTTTATAAAGAAACACAGAGTTTGACAAACTATAACTCTGTGTTTTTTTGTGTCTCTGTGTTCTTTTTCGTTTCTTTGCATTCACATTAAAAAATTAAAAAGAGAAAGACAATGGATGATTTTAGAAAATACGCTACCAAGCATTTGGGAATGAACAGCTTGGTGCTGGATGATATGATTAAATCACAAGCCGGGTATTTAAATCCCTATATCCTGGAAGAGCGTCAGTTGAATGTAACTCAATTGGACGTATTCTCCCGCCTGATGATGGACCGCATCATTTTCCTCGGTACGCAGATAGACGACTATACCGCCAATACCCTGCAGGCCCAATTACTGTATCTGGATTCTGTAGACCCGGGCAAGGATATCTCTATCTATATCAACTCGCCGGGCGGTTCGGTATATGCCGGACTGGGCATTTACGACACCATGCAGTTCATTAGCAGCGATGTAGCCACCATCTGCACCGGTATGGCTGCCAGTATGGCGGCAGTGTTGCTGGTGGCCGGAGCGGAAGGAAAGCGTTCTGCACTGACGCACTCGCGCGTAATGATTCACCAGCCGATGGGCGGCGCACAAGGACAAGCCTCGGACATTGAAATCACGGCACGTGAAATCCAAAAATTGAAGAAAGAACTTTATACTATCATAGCCGACCATTCGCATACATCCTTCGATAAGGTGTGGGCCGACTCCGACCGCGACTATTGGATGACGGCGCAGGAAGCCAAAGAGTATGGTATGATAGACCAAGTCTATACAAAGAAATAAATATGGCAGACTCTAAACGAAACAAGAACAGATGCAGTTTCTGCGGACGCTCGGAAGATGAGGTCGGCTTCCTTATAACGGGGATGAACGGCTACATCTGCGATAGTTGTGCTGTCCAGGCCTATGAGATTACTCAAGAGGCTTTGGATGCCAAAAAAGGCGATGGCGCTACGAAATTGAATCTGAAGGAACTTCCTAAACCTGTAGAGATTAAGAATTTTCTCGATCAGTATGTTATCGGGCAGGATGATGCGAAACGTTTCCTGTCGGTATCTGTGTACAATCATTATAAGCGCCTGCTGCAGAAAGCGGGGGATGATGATGTGGAGATTGAAAAGTCCAATATCATCATGGTGGGCAGTACCGGAACCGGTAAGACTTTGCTTGCCCGTACCATTGCCAAATTGTTGCATGTACCTTTTACTATCGTGGATGCAACCGTGCTGACGGAAGCCGGTTACGTAGGCGAGGATATCGAAAGTATCCTTACCCGTCTGTTGCAGGTGGCGGACTATAACGTAGCGCAAGCGGAGCAGGGCATTGTGTTTATAGATGAAATAGACAAGATAGCCCGTAAAAGCGACAATCCTTCCATTACCCGTGATGTAAGCGGTGAGGGCGTACAACAGGGATTGCTGAAGCTGCTGGAAGGCTCGGTCGTGAATGTTCCGCCTCAGGGAGGACGTAAGCATCCCGACCAGAAGATGATTCCGGTGAACACCAAGAATATATTGTTTATTTGCGGCGGTGCATTCGACGGCATCGAGAAGAAAATAGCGCAACGCCTCAATACCAATGTCGTGGGTTATGGGGCGGTGCGCAATACGGCGGCCATCGACAAGAATAATATGATGCAGTACATTGCTCCGCAGGATTTGAAATCGTTCGGCCTGATTCCCGAAATCATCGGTCGTCTGCCGGTATTGACCTATTTGAATCCTTTGGACCGTACGGCATTGCGTGCCATTCTGACGGAACCGAAAAATTCCATAATCAAGCAATACGTCAAGTTGTTTGAAATGGATGGTGTGAAGCTGACTTTTGAAGATGCGGTGTTTGAGTATATTGTAGACAAAGCTATTGAATACAAGCTGGGAGCTCGCGGTTTGCGTTCCATCGTAGAAACCATTATGATGGATGCGATGTTTGAAATCCCTTCCGAACACAAAGATGGTTTTACAGTAACTTTGGACTATGCCCGTGCCCAGTTGGAAAAAGCGAATATGGCAAGACTTCAAAATGCTTAAAATCAAAAGGTAATACAAATAAAGCAGACTTTTTTGTGTTTTATTGAAAAATATTCGGCGGATTATGCTTGAAATTTAAGAAGTTGTTTATAACTTTGTTAGAGTTCTTGAAAATAAGAAACGTCATGTAGCGGCGTTATTAATAGCTTAACTCAATAAACAACCTAATGAATCATGGCAGGGAAGAAGATTAATTTGACAGACCAGCTGAAGAACTACTTCGGGTTCGACACTTTTAAAGGAAATCAGGAAGCAATCATACAGAATCTGTTGGCGGGTAACGATACTTTCGTGTTGATGCCCACCGGCGGTGGAAAGTCTTTGTGCTATCAGTTACCCTCTTTGTTGATGGACGGCACGGCCATTGTGATTTCTCCTCTGATTGCCCTGATGAAGAATCAGGTCGATGCGATGCGTAATTTCAGCGAGGAGGATGGAATAGCTCATTTCATCAATTCTTCCCTAAACAAGAGTGCGATAGACCAGGTGAAGTCCGATATCCTTGCCGGGCGGACGAAACTGCTGTATGTAGCTCCGGAGTCTTTGACAAAAGAAGAGAACGTGGAGTTCCTGAAAACGGTTAAGATTTCTTTCTATGCCGTAGATGAGGCCCATTGTATTTCTGAATGGGGACATGACTTCCGACCAGAATATCGCCGTATCCGTCCTATTATCAATGAAATCGGGAAAGCTCCGCTCATTGCATTGACTGCAACCGCCACACCGAAGGTGCAGCACGATATCCAAAAGAATCTGGGTATGGTGGAAGCGCAGGTGTTCAAGTCGTCTTTCAATCGTCCGAACCTTTATTATGAGGTACGTCCCAAGACTGCAAACGTAGATAAGGATATTATCAAGTTCATCAAGAATAATCCGGAAAAGTCGGGTATCATCTATTGCCTGAGCCGGAAGAAAGTAGAGGAACTTGCCGAGATACTTCAGGCAAACGGGATTAATGCCCGTGCCTATCATGCCGGAATGGATTCGGCCACACGAACACAGAATCAGGATGATTTCCTTATGGAAAAAATCGATGTGATCGTGGCCACGATTGCTTTCGGTATGGGGATTGACAAACCGGATGTGCGTTATGTGATTCACTATGATATTCCGAAAAGCCTGGAGGGGTATTATCAGGAAACCGGACGTGCCGGAAGAGATGGAGGCGAAGGACAGTGTATTACTTTTTATACCAATAAAGACCTGCAGAAACTGGAAAAGTTTATGCAAGGCAAGCCTGTTGCAGAGCAGGAAATAGGCAAGCAGCTTCTGCTGGAAACCGCTGCGTATGCCGAATCGTCCGTTTGCCGCCGAAAAACGTTGCTACACTATTTCGGTGAGGAATATACGGAAGAAAATTGTGGAAATTGTGACAACTGTTTAAATCCGAAAAAACAAGTGGAAGCTCAGGAATTATTGTGCACCGTAATAGAAACTGTTCTTGCGGTAAAAGAAAATTTTAAAGCAGACTATATTATAGATATTATACAGGGAAAAGAAACTTCGGAAGTGCAGGCGCATCTGCATGAAGATTTGGAAGTGTTCGGTTCCGGTATGGGAGAAGAAGACAAAACTTGGAATGCTGTTATCCGCCAGGCATTGATTGCCGGTTATTTGACCAAAGAAGTCGAAAACTACGGCTTGTTGAAAGTAACGGATGCAGGTAAGAAATTCTTGAAGCATCCTAAATCCTTTAAGATTACGGAAGATAATGATTTCGAGGAAGTGGAGGAAGAAGCACCGGCACGCGGCGGTGGCGCCTGTGCGGTAGACCCGGCTCTCTATTCCATGTTGAAAGACTTGCGTAAGAAGCTCTCCAAGAAGTTGGAAGTACCGCCTTATGTCATATTCCAGGACCCTTCTTTGGAAGCAATGGCAACTATTTATCCGATAACTTTGGATGAGTTGCAGAATATTCCGGGGGTAGGAGCCGGCAAGGCGAAGCGTTATGGTGAAGAGTTTTGTAAGCTGATTAAACGCCATTGTGAGGAGAACGAGATAGAACGTCCGGAAGATTTGCGTGTACGTACCGTGGCCAACAAGTCTAAGATGAAGGTTGCTATCATTCAGGCTATTGACCGCAAGGTGGCTTTGGACGATATCGCCATGTCAAAAGGTATTGAGTTTGAGGAGTTGCTGGATGAGATAGAAGCTATTGTCTACTCCGGTACGAAACTGAATATCGACTACTTCCTGGAAGATATTATGGATGAAGACCATCTGTTGGATATATACGACTATTTCAAAGAATCTACTACGGATAATATCGATGATGCTCTGGATGAGCTGGGAGATGATTTTACAGAAGAAGAAGTACGTTTGGTACGTATTAAGTTCATCTCCGAAATGGCAAATTAATCCTCGGGCTGCGATAAAAAAAAGAAAAAAATATTGCGTGTAAATATAAGGAATGGAATAAAAACCGTATATTTGCACGCAATAAATTTTAAACGCATAGCCCTATGTCATTTATTGCTGATAAGATTGTAATGGACGGATTGACTTACGATGACGTTCTGTTAATCCCTGCTTACTCTGAGGTACTTCCTAAAACAGTCGAACTCTCGACTAAGTTTTCACGTAACATTGAGTTGAAAATTCCGTTTGTAACAGCCGCTATGGACACTGTTACCGAAGCGAAAATGGCTATTGCCATTGCCCGTGAAGGCGGTATTGGCGTGATTCATAAGAATATGTCTATTGAGGAGCAAGCCCGTCAGGTTGCTATTGTAAAACGTGCCGAAAACGGTATGATTTACGATCCGGTAACAATCAAGAGAGGTTCTTCGGTAGCTGATGCATTGGGCTTGATGTCCGAGTATAAGATTGGCGGTATTCCGGTAGTGGACGATGAAGGACATTTAGTGGGAATCGTAACCAACCGTGACCTCCGTTTCGAGAAAGACCATAACAAGCGTATCGATGAGGTGATGACGAAAGACAACATCGTTACTACCAACCAGACAACCGATTTGGAAGCTGCTGCTCAAATCTTGCAGGAGCACAAAATCGAGAAGTTGCCGGTGGTCGATAAAGACAATAAACTGGTAGGTTTGATTACCTATAAAGACATCACCAAGGCTAAAGACAAACCTATGGCTTGCAAGGATAGCAAAGGCCGTCTTCGTGTGGCTGCCGGTGTGGGTGTGACAGCCGATACATTGGATCGTATGCAGGCATTGGTCGATGCCGGAGCAGATGCTATTGTAATTGATACGGCGCACGGGCATTCCATGTATGTAATAGAAAAATTGAAAGAAGCTAAGAAGCGTTTTCCGAATATTGATATAGTAGTAGGCAACATCGCTACCGGAGAGGCTGCCAAGGCATTGGTTGAGGCCGGTGCGGACGGAGTAAAGGTTGGTATCGGTCCGGGCTCCATTTGTACCACTCGTGTCGTTGCAGGTGTAGGTGTTCCTCAGTTGTCTGCCGTGTACGATGTGGCAAAGGCACTGAAAGGCACAGGCATTCCTTTGATTGCCGATGGTGGTTTGCGTTATTCCGGTGATGTCGTGAAGGCTTTGGCTGCCGGCGGTTACTCGGTTATGATTGGTTCATTGGTTGCCGGAACAGAAGAATCTCCGGGTGAAACGATTATTTTCAACGGACGTAAATTCAAGTCTTATCGCGGCATGGGTTCTTTGGAAGCCATGGAGCATGGTTCTAAAGACCGTTACTTCCAGAGCGGAACGAGCGATGTGAAGAAGCTCGTGCCGGAAGGTATTGCAGCCCGTGTTCCTTATAAGGGAACTTTGTATGAAGTGATTTATCAGCTGACCGGCGGTTTGCGTGCAGGTATGGGATATTGCGGCGCTGCCAATATAGAGAAGCTGCATGATGCCAAATTCACCCGCATCACCAATGCCGGTGTGTTGGAAAGCCATCCGCATGATGTTGCGATAACCAGCGAGGCTCCGAATTATAGCCGTCCCGAATAAGGATATTCATCCATAAAGATATATGCCCGGAGAGTAAATTATACTTTTCGGGCATTATTTGTTTATGATATTGTATCTTTGTGAACTTGCTTGTTTATTGGTTTTGCCTATTTTAGACAGATGGTTATGATAAGGACTTGTTTGGTGATGATTTTTTTCGGAGTGAGCTGGCTTGCTTTTTCCCAGCAGGACCCGGTGTTGATGCGTGTCAATGGAAAGGATGTGCTGCGTTCTGAGTTTGAGTATTATTATAACAAGGATGCGGCATCGTTTGCTTCCGGGTATGTTGCACCGGAAAAGTATGTGGAGCGGTTTGCAGACTTCAAGTTGAAAGTATCTGCTGCCGAGACAGCCGGTTTGGATACGGCTCTTTCGTTTCGTGAGAAGGTTGAAAATTACCGCAATCGGTTGATAAAATCGTATCTGACAGATACGGCTGTCATTGAAAATGAAGCCCGCCGGTTGTATGATAAAATGAAAGCCGGTCATCATGCGGGACGCGTCCGTGTGAGTCATATTTTTAAGTATCTTCCTCAAAATGTATCCGGTTATGCATTGCGTAAAGCAGTTGCCGGCATGGACTCCATTTACGAATATCTCCGGAGGAATCAGACACCCGAGGCTTTTGATGCCTGCGTAAAACGTTTTTCTGATGAGAAACAGCCATTTTGGGTGAGTTGGCTGCAAATGCCGGTAGAGTTTGAGAATGTAGCTTTTGAGTTATCGGCAGGCGAAGTGTCCCAACCTTTTTTTACACCGCAAGGCATTCATATTGTGAAAGTTATTGAGCGAATGGAAATGCCGTCTTTTGACGATGTGAAGAATGGAATGGAGGTTTGTCGGGCTCATCGCCACGGGACTGATTGGGGAGTTGAAGCACAGGTGGAGAAGTTGAAGAAAGAATATGGGTATGCTCCCGACAAAACGGGTATGGACGAACTGATACGTACAGGACAAACAAAACGTACGCTGTTTACATTGGCCGGAAAGAGCTATATGGGAAATGACTTTGTCCGTTTTGCAGCAGCATATCCGGCTGGTGTACGCAGGCAGCTGGATGCTTTTGTAATGAAAACTGTACTTGATTATGAAAATGTATGTTTGGAGCGGAAATATCCGGAATTACGTTATCAGGTGGAGGAGTATAGGAACCGCTTGTTGCTGGATAAAATCACCGGACAGGAAATCCATAAACGAATCGGGTCAGATGAGGCTGGTCTGCAAACTTATTTTGAAAAACATCGTTCCGACTATCAGTGGAGGGAACAGCGGTATAAAGGTATTGTTCTGCACGGAGTAAGCAAACGTATTGTCAAACAAGCCCGTAAATTTTTGAAGAGTCTGCCGGAAGAAGAATGGAAAGATGCGATTCGGTTGACTTTCAATGCCGGTGCACAGCCTCAGATACAGGCGGAGCAGGGAACATTCGCTTCCGGTGACAATGTATATGTCGATGATTTGGTGTTTAAGGGCAAGGATGCAGCGCCTATGGTGTCATTCCCTTTTACTGCCGTGCTGGGTAAGAAGGTGAAAGCGCCGGATGACTATCGGGAAGTAAAAGACAGGGTGGTTACTGATTATCGGAATTGTCTGGAGAAGCAGTGGATAACCCGTTTGCGCACCTCGGCTAAGGTTGAAATTAACCAAGAGGTTTTAAAAACCGTTAATAATCACTGATGCAACCGATTAAAGCCGTATCTTCGTACCTTAAAATGTAGTAAATATCAGCTGGTAATGCGAACAACCTGTTTGGGACTTTTAATCCTTCTTTTCTGTGGCTCGTGCAAGGAACAGCACGATCATGGAGGGCGAACGCCGTTAGTGGAATTGGATGGTAACTTCCTTTACCATGAAGACCTGCAGGCGGTGCTTCCCGCAGGATTGTCGAAAGATGACAGCCTGTTGTTTGCGGAGCATTACATCCGTAACTGGGCAGAAGATGTGCTGTTGTATGAGAAGGCGCAGAGTAATATTCCCAACAGCGGAGAGATTGACAAACTGGTGGAGAATTACCGGAAGGCGTTGATTATGCATGCATACCAGCAGGCGCTGATAAACCAAACTCTTTCTGAAGAAATTTCGGAAACGGAACTGGCTGATTATTATGAGAAGCATCAAGAGCTTTTTAAGGTGGAGAGTCCTTTGATAAAGGGATTGTTTATCAAAGTTCCCCTCACAGCCCCTCAACTGGGCAGTGTTCGCCGTTGGTACAGGACCGAAAACCGCGAGGCCGTAGAGCATCTGGAAAAATACAGTCTGCAGAATGCCGTGAAGTACGAGTATTTTTATGACAAGTGGGTTCCGATAACCGAAGTGATGGACTTGATGCCGCTGAAAGTGCCCGATGCCGGAGAATATCTGAATAAGAACCGCCACGTGGAACTGAAAGATACGGCTTTTCATTATTTTCTGAATGTGAGCGATTATCGTGCTGTGGGAGAACAGGAACCGTATGAGTTTGCCCGTAGTCAGGTGAAGGATATGATGCTGAACATGAAGCAGGTGAATTTTATGAAGCAGGTGAAAGAAGATTTGTATCAGCGTGCGGAGAAAAAAGATAAAATTAAGTATTATTAGTATAAGATACCAAGAATGAAGATGTGTATGAACTTTAAGTTTGTAGTTTTATTTGCCTTGACGCTGTTAGCCGGTTCTACCGTTTATGGACAAGACAATGTGATTGACGAGGTCGTGTGGGTAGTGGGCGACGAGGCTATATTAAAGTCCGAAGTGGAGGAAGCTCGTATGAGCGCTTTGTACGAAGGACGTAAGTTCGACCGGGACCCCTATTGTGTGATACCGGAAGAGATAGCCGTACAAAAGCTGTTCTTGCATCAGGCGGCACTTGACAGTATTGAAGTTTCCGAATCCGAAGTCATCCAGCGTGTGGATTATATGACAAATATGTATATCAGCAATATCGGTTCACGTGAAAAGATGGAAGAATACTTCAATAAAACTTCCAGTCAGATTCGTGAAACATTGCGGGAAAATGCCCGTGAAGGGTTGAAAGTACAGAAGATGCAGCAGAAACTGGTTGGGGAAATCAAAGTTACGCCGGCCGAGGTGCGTCGTTATTTCAAAGATCTGCCGCAAGATAGTATTCCCTATATACCGACGCAGGTGGAGGTGCAGATAATTACCCAGCAGCCGAAAGTACCTTTGGAAGAAATAGAAAACGTAAAGAAACGCTTGCGCGATTTTACCGACCGTATAACAAAGGGTGAGACCAGTTTCTCTACGTTGGCTCGTATGTATTCGGAAGACCGTGGTTCTGCCATTCGCGGTGGCGAAATCGAGTTTTCCGGACGTGGTATGCTGGATCCGGCATATGCCAATGTTGCTTTCAACTTGCAAGACCCCAATAAGGTCTCTAAAATAGTGGAGTCCGAATATGGTTTTCATATCATTCAGCTGATAGAGAAGCGTGGAGACCGTATTAAAACCCGTCATATATTGCTGAAACCGCATATCCCGGAAGAATCTTTGACAGCAGGTATGGCTCGTCTGGACTCTATAGCCGATGATATTCGTAACGGGAAGTTCTCTTTTGAGGAAGCGGCATCGGTGCTTTCACAAGACAAGGATACACGCAATAATCACGGTTTGCTGCCTAACCCCAATACCAATACCTCCAAATTCGAGATGCAGGAGCTGCCGCCTGAAATTGCAAAAGTGGTAGACAAGATGAAAGTTGGCGAGATTTCTGAGGCATTTACCATGATTCCGCAGAAAACCGGAAAAGAAGAATGTGTTATCGTGAAGTTGAAGAGCCGTACCAATGGACATAAGGCTACCGTTGCCGATGACTACCAGAACCTGAAAGAGATTGTTCTGGAGAAACGTCGGGATGAAATGCTGGACAAGTGGATTCGTGAAAAGCAGAAACACACTTACGTTCGCATCAACGAAAATTGGAGAAACTGTACATTCAAGTATCCGGGATGGATAAAAGACTGATATTTGGTTTGGTATGTTTGTTCGGCGTTTGTTTGTTGAGCGCGCAGGACAGGAAAAGTGAGCCTGACAAGAAAAAGAAACGTGTGGATTTGCTTTACGCCGATGAGGCGCAGGCGGATCAGCAGTTGCGCCCTGATGTGCAGGTGCTGATTGGCTCGGTCAGGATGAAGCACGATAGTATGTACATGTTTTGTGACAGTGCTCTGATTTACGAGAAAATTAACTCTGTGGAAGCATTCGGTAATGTTCGTATGGAGCAGGGAGACACTTTGTTCATATACGGTGATTACTTGTATTATGACGGTATGTCCCAGCTTGCCATGCTGCGTGAGAATGTCCGTATGATTAACCGCAATACGGAACTTACTACGGATAGCTTGAACTATGACCGTCTGTATAATTTAGGATATTACTTTGACGGCGGTACGCTGACCGATGAAGAAAATGTCCTGACTTCCGAATGGGGAGAATACAGCCCGGCAACCAAACTGGCAGTGTTCAACCATGAAGTGAAATTGGTAAATCCGAAGTTTGTCCTGACTTCCGATACGTTAAAGTACAGTACGGAGTCCAAAATCGCTACGATTCTGGGGCCTTCCGACATAGTCAGTGATAAGAACCATATCTATTCGGAGCGTGGAGAATACAATACCGTATCCGAGCAAGCAGAGCTGTTAGACCGTTCCATTTTGACTAATGAAGGCAAGAAACTTACCGGAGACAGTCTTTTCTATGACCGCAAGCTGGGTTATGGTGAAGCTTTCGATAACGTACAGATGAATGATACGGTAAACAAGAATATGCTTACCGGCAATTACTGTTTTTATAATGAGCTAACCGGTAATGCCATTGCTACCCAACGTGCCGTTGCTATAGACTATTCTCAGGGTGACAGTCTTTTTATGCATGGTGATACACTGCGTTTGGTAACGTACCACATGAATACAGACTCTGCCTATCGTGAAATGCGTGTTTATCACAAGGTGCGTGCTTACCGCACAGATGTGCAGGCAGTGTGCGATTCTTTGGTTTATAATTCCAAGGATTCCTGTTTGACGATGTATACCGACCCTGTTTTGTGGCACGGTGCGCAGCAGTTGCTCGGTGAGGAGGTAAAGGTCTACATGAACGACAGCACCATCGACTGGGCGCACATCATTAATCAGGCGCTGGCTGTGGAACAGAAAGATTCTATCCATTATAACCAAGTGACAGGCAAGGAGATGAAAGCTTTTTTCCAAAACGGAGATATGCGTCGGGTAGATGTGAACGGTAATGTCCTGATTGTGTTCTATCCGGAAGAGAAAGACAGTACAATGATTGGCATGAACTATGCTGAAGGCAGTTTTCTGCGTATTTATCTCAAAGACCGTAAAATGGAAGAAGCTGCCTTGATAGGCAAGTCCAACGGCATATTGTATCCTATGGACCAAATACCGGCCGACAAGATGAAACTTCCTTCATTTGTGTGGTTTGATTATATTCGTCCCTTGAACAAGGATGACATCTTTGAGTGGCGGGGTAAAAAAGCGGGTGAAACATTGCAGAAAAGTGACCGGAAACCTTTAACTTCGCCAAGAGATATGCATATAAAACGAACTAAAAAATAATGCTATGGGAATGTTTGCAATGCGTAAGCCGCGGGGATTTCATCATTCATACATTTATGTAGATGAACGGAAAGAGAAACTGGCCAAAATGGAGGAAGATGCCAAACGCGAGTTAGGCATGTTGCCGGAAAAGGAATTTTCGCCCGAAGATATCCGGGGGAAGTTCATTGAAGGCACTACCCATCTGAAACGTCGTAAGGAAAGCGGACGCAGACCGGTGCATCTGGGGGTGATACTGGTGGTTGTGGCATTGCTGATATATTTGTGGTATGCCATTACCAACGGTATTATCTAATTTTTGCTGTATCCTTTATTTCATACTTTATACTTTATACTTATCATGAGCGATATCATTCATTTGCTGCCCGATTCGGTTGCGAACCAGATTGCTGCCGGAGAGGTGATTCAGCGTCCGGCGTCTGTCATCAAGGAATTGGTAGAAAACGCGATTGATGCAGAAGCCACCGAAATACATGTTTTGGTAACGGATGCTGGAAAGACCTGCATCCAGGTTATTGACGATGGAAAAGGAATGTCCGAAACGGATGCGCGTCTGTCCTTTGAGCGTCATGCCACTTCCAAGATACGTGAGGCCTCTGATTTGTTTGCGTTACGTACAATGGGTTTTCGCGGTGAAGCGCTGGCGTCTGTTGCGGCGGTGGCGGAGGTAGAGTTGAAAACCCGTCCGGCGGGTGAAGAACTTGGTACGCGTCTGGTTATTGCCGGTTCCAAAGTAGAGAGTCAGGAGGCTGTTTCTTGTCCTAAGGGAAGTAACTTTTCAGTGAAGAACCTATTCTTCAATATTCCTGCCCGCCGTAAGTTTCTGAAAGCAAATTCAACGGAATTAAGCAATATTCTTGCCGAGTTTGAGCGCATAGCCTTGGTGCATCCGGATGTTGCTTTCTATCTGTATAGTAATGATGCGGAGTTGTTCAATTTACCTGTCATGCCGTTGCGCCAGCGCATCCTCGCCATATTCGGTAAGAAGTTGAACCAGCAGTTGCTTTCGGTGGATGTAAACACGACGATGATAAAAGTTTCCGGTTTTGTGGCAAAGCCGGAGGCATCCCGTAAGAAAGGTGCGCACCAGTATTTTTTTGTGAACGGCCGTTATATGCGCCATCCATATTTTCATAAGGCAGTTATGGATGCCTATGAGCAACTGATTCCTGCCGGCGAACAGATATCCTATTTCATCTATTTCGAGGTAGACCCTGCGAATATAGATGTAAACATTCATCCTACAAAGACGGAAATCAAGTTTGAGAACGAGCAGGCTATTTGGCAGATACTTTCAGCGGCTGTGAAAGAATCGCTTGGAAAATTCAATGCTGTACCGTCCATAGACTTTGATACAGAGGGCATGCCTGACATTCCGGCATTTGAGCAGAGCCGTCCCATCGAACCGCCTAAGGTGCATTATAATGCGGACTTCAATCCTTTCAAGACTTCCTCTGCCTCTTCTTATAGCAGCGGAGGAAGTTATCCGCGCCAAAGTGTAGAGTGGGAGGGACTGTATTCCGGTTTGGAGAAAGCAAGTAGAATGAATGAGCCTGTCGAGGAAGAACCGCTTGCTTTCGAGGAGGCGGTTTCCGCTGTAACGGAAGCCGTTGAGCCCGCTTCCCAATCTTCTTCTTTGTACTCCGGTGATTCTTCTTCCATGGAGAAGGGGGCACAGCATTTGCAATTCAAAGGACGTTTTATCCTTACTTCCGTAAAATCCGGCCTGATGTTGATAGATCAGCACCGTGCGCATGTCCGTGTGCTGTTCGACCGGTACATGACTCAAATTCGCCAAAGGCAGGGAGTATCTCAGGGTGTGTTATTTCCGGAATTGATTCAATTGCCAGTTTCCGAAGCTGCGGTGTTGGAAAGTCTGTCGGACGATTTGGCGGCAGTCGGTTTCGACCTCAGTCCTTTAGGTGGCGGCAGCTACGCTATCAATGGTATTCCTTCCGGCATCGAGGGGTTGAATCCGGTGGAACTGGTGCGCAATATGGTACATACCGCCATGGAGAAAGGCAGTGACGTCAAGGAAGAAGTCCGGACAATCCTTGCGCTGACACTGGCGCGTGCAGCAGCTATCGTTTACGGACAGGTGTTGAGCAATGATGAGATGTCCAATTTGGTAGATAGCCTTTTTGCCTGTTCCACGCCCAGCTATACGCCTGATGGCCGTACGGTGCTTTCCACTATCAGGGAAGAGGATATTGAAAAGTTGTTCCAGAAATGATGATTTGTACATTATTTATCCATAACAATTAAAAAAAATCTTTTTTTCAGAACCTTTTAGTCTTGTCGGCGTTAATTAATCAGTTTGAATGATAAAGAATTTAATTAACCAACTTAACTATTTTAAGGTATATGAAAAAGATTCTAATGTTGCTGGCTTTGGCCGGCGTATCTGCTGCCACTATGGCACAACAAAAACCTGTTGTTGTAGAGCAGGTTGACATTATTCAGGTACAGGATAAGTACCAGGTAATCACAAATCCATTCTGGAGCAACTGGTTTTTCTCTATCGGTGGCGGTGCATCGGTAATGTATGGAGATAACGACCAGCAGTTGGGTGATTTCGGAAAGCGCATTAGTCCCACGATGAATATTTCTGTGGGTAAATGGTTTACTCCGGGGCTCGGATTACGTTTGCAGTATAGCGGCCTTCAGGCAAAAGGCTTTACCATGGATCCCTTTGCTGATTATGTAAAGGGCACTCAGCGTGCGAATGGCTCGTACAAGCAACGCTTTGATTACATGAATTTCCACGGTGATGTAATGTTCAACCTGAATGCCTTGTTTGGCGGATACAACGAAGACCGTGTATATGAAATCATTCCTTATCTGGGTGCCGGTCTCACTCATAACTATACGAAGCCTCACCGTCAGGCACTTGCTCTGAATGCCGGTATCATCAACCGCTTTCGCATTTCAAATGCAATAGATATTAATTTGGAACTTAGTGCAATGGGAGCCGAAGATAAATTTGACGGAACAGTTGCCGGTAAGGGGTATGATGGTGTGTTCAGTGCAACGCTTGGTTTGACTTACCACTTCCCGAAACGTGGTTTCAACCGTCCGACGCCACAATTGATTTCCGCTCTTGAGCTGTCTGCCATGCAACAGCAGATAGCTGAAATGGCTGCTGCCAACCAACAGTTGGAGTCGGCCCTGACCGCTGCACAGAACAAACCGGTGGAAGTTACTGAAACTGAAGTTGTCGTTACCGATCCGAATATCGTACCGCGTACCGTATTCTTCAAGATTGGTTCTGCCGAAGTATCTCCGCGTGAGGTGATGAATATTTCTTATCTGGCCAAACAGATGCAAGAGTTCCCGAACACTACCTATACCGTAAACGGCTATGCCGACTCTGCAACAGGTACTCCTGAATTCAACAAAGAGCTGAGCTTGAAACGTGCACAGGCTGTAGTGGATGTTTTGGTAAAGGATTACGGTATCCCTGCCAACCGCTTGAAAATTTCTGCCGATGGTGGTGTCGACAAGTTCGGACAACCGATTCTGAACCGTGTGGTATTAGTGAAATCTGCTAATTAACAGATAAATAGAAAAGAACAAGGGCTGTATCCGGTGGCGGATACAGCCCTTTCTTTTATGCCTTGCCGCGCGGAGATTATTCCGCGCTGAATTTCTTTACCTGCTCTGCGATAAGTTCCGCATCATCGAAATAGTTAATCTTCATGGCACGACGCACGTCGTCCAATGTCGCTGCGGCTGTTTCGCGTGCCGCTTCACAGCCTTTCTTCAGCATATCGTAGATAGCCGGAATATCTTTTTCGAATTCCTTGCGGCGGTTACGAATCGGCTCCAACGTTTCCTGCATGATATTGTTGAGGAAGCCTTTCACTTTCATATCGCCTAAACCACCACGTTGATAGTGGGCTTTCAGTTCTTCCAGGGAAGGATAGTCGGGCAGGTAACGCTCGAAGTGTTCGGGGCGGCAGAAAGCGTCCAAATAAGTAAATACGGTATTCCCCTCAATCTTGCCCGGGTCTTGTACGCGCAGATGATCGGGGTCGGTGTACATGCTCTTCACTTTCTTCTGAATCTCGTCGGCTGTATCGGAAAGGTAGATACAGTTGCCCAAAGACTTACTCATCTTGGCTTTTCCGTCTGTACCCGGCAGACGCAGACAGGCTGCATTGTCAGGCAGAAGGATTTCCGGTTCTACCAATGTGTCGCCGTAGATAAAGTTGAAGCGGCGTACGATTTCACGGGCTTGTTCAATCATCGGTTCCTGATCTTCGCCAACGGGAACGGTGGTGGCGCGAAACGCCGTGATGTCCGCAGCCTGGCTGATAGGGTAGGTGAAGAACCCCACCGGAATACTTGTTTCAAAGTTGCGCATCTGGATTTCCGTCTTTACCGTCGGGTTACGTTGCAGACGCGATACGGTGACAAGGTCCATATAATAGAATGTCAGTTCGCACAATTCCGGAATCTGCGACTGGATAAAGATGGTACTCTTCGTAGGATCCAATCCGCAAGCCAGATAGTCGAGAGCTACTTCGATAACGTTCCGACGTACCTTTTCCGGGTTTTCCATGTTATCTGTCAATGCTTGTGCATCGGCTATGAACACGAACGTCTTGTCATACAGTCCGGAGTTCTGCAACTCCACTCTGCGTCTTAATGAGCCTACATAATGTCCGATATGCAGGCGTCCCGTGGGGCGGTCGCCCGTAAGGATGATTTTTTCTTTTGCCATATCTGTATTGATTATTTTTTCTTCATAAAACGCTGTCTGTTATAATGGAATGCAAAGATACCATTATTTTTATCGAATGCAGTGTATTACTTTAAAAATTAAACAGTGAAAGTACGCTCTGTCGTCCAAACCTCGTTATAACATCCGGGAAGGCTGATGCTTGCTTTTCTGTTTTTATCCTCCATATCTTTTGGTGTCTGTTTGATTTTTCTTCAAGAAGTATCCTTCCTGCTATATTCAAAGATTGCATTGCGGTAAAAGTAACTATTCTTTTGGGATAAGAAATTTATTCCTTTGATTAATTTGCTCAAATCGTAAATAAGTCGTTACTTTGCAGAAATTTTAGAGATAACTATGCAATCGCAGGAAAAGAGAAGTACATATAACCTACGTTCGAATGAATTTCATTCGCTGGCTGTCGGTTTCTCTTTTTCCGAAAACGATATTTTTAGTTCTTTGGTAATGCGTTAATCCTTATTCGGGGTAACGCATTTTTTTTGTGCCGGAATGTGAAGAATGAACTTAAATAGACAATAAGAGAATATGGAAAAGAATTTGAAGAAAGTGCTTGTCTTGGGCTCGGGTGCGCTCAAGATCGGTCAGGCCGGAGAGTTTGATTATTCCGGTTCGCAAGCTTTGAAGGCTTTGCGCGAAGAAGGTGTGGGTTCGGTATTGGTAAACCCGAATATTGCTACAATTCAGACATCAGAAGGTATTGCCGATAAAGTTTATTTCTTGCCGGTAACTCCTTATTTCGTAGAAGAAATCATCAAAAAAGAACAGCCGGACGGCATTCTGCTGGCTTTCGGCGGACAGACTGCGCTGAACTGCGGTACGGAACTTTACCTGAACGGTACTTTGCAGAAATACGGCGTGCGTGTGTTGGGTACTTCGGTAGAGGCTATCATGTACACGGAAGACCGCGACCTCTTTGTGAAGAAGTTGGATGAAATTCCTATGAAAACTCCGAAGAGCCACGCTGTGGAAAGCATGGAAGATGCCTTGAAAGCTGCCCGCGAAATCGGATATCCGGTAATGGTACGCTCGGCTTATGCTTTGGGTGGTTTGGGCAGCGGTATCTGTCCGGACGAGGAAGCGTTTGTCAAACTGGCTGAAAGTTCTTTCACGTTCTCCAAACAAATCCTGGTGGAAGAATCCCTGAAAGGTTGGAAAGAAATCGAATTCGAGGTAATCCGCGACGCCAACGACCACTGCTTCACCGTAGCAAGTATGGAAAACTTCGACCCTCTGGGCATCCATACCGGTGAGTCTATCGTGGTTGCTCCTACCTGCTCGCTTACCGACGACCAGGTGAAGATGTTGCAGGAACTTTCTACCAAGTGTATCCGTCACCTCGGCATTGTGGGTGAATGTAACATTCAGTATGCGTTCAACGCCGAAACCAACGACTATCGCGTAATCGAGGTGAACGCCCGCTTGTCCCGTTCTTCTGCATTGGCATCCAAAGCTACCGGTTATCCGCTTGCTTTTGTTGCCGCCAAGATTGCATTGGGTTATACGCTCGACCAAATCGGTGAAATGGGAACTCCTAATTCTGCTTACGAAGCTCCGCAATTGGACTACCTGATTTGTAAGATTCCCCGTTGGGATTTGACGAAGTTTGCAGGTGTGTCTCGCGAAATCGGTTCAAGCATGAAGTCTGTAGGTGAAATCATGTCTATCGGCCGTTCTTTCGAGGAAATTATTCAGAAAGGTTTGCGTATGATAGGTCAGGGCATGCACGGCTTTGTGGGTAATGATAGTGTGGAATTCGAAGATTTGGATCACGAATTGGCTCACCCCACCGATCTGCGTGTGTTCGCTATCGCCCAGGCTCTGGAAAAAGGCTATACAATCGACCGTATCTTTGAGCTGACGAAGATTGACCCTTGGTTCCTCGGCAAACTGAAGAACATTGTAGACTATAAGAATAAACTCTCACAATATAATAAGGTGGAGGATATTCCTGCCGATGTGCTGCGTGAAGCGAAAGTGCTCGGTTTCTCCGACTTCCAGATTGCACGTTTCGTACTGAATCCGGAAGGTAATATGGAAAAGGAAAACCTTATGGTACGCGCCCGTCGTAAGGAACTGGGTATTCTTCCGGCTGTGAAACGTATCAATACCGTCGCTTCCGAGCATCCGGAACTGACGAACTACCTTTATATGACGTATGCCGTACAAGGGTATGATGTGAACTATTATAAGAATGAAAAATCGGTAGTTGTATTGGGTTCGGGAGCTTACCGCATCGGTTCTTCCGTTGAGTTCGACTGGTGTTCGGTGAACGCTATCCAGACTGCACGCAAGTTGGGGTACAAATCCATCATGATTAACTATAACCCCGAAACAGTATCTACCGACTACGATATGTGCGACCGTCTGTACTTCGACGAACTTTCTTTTGAACGTGTGCTCGATGTTATAGACCTCGAACAGCCGCGCGGCGTAATCGTATCCGTAGGCGGTCAGATTCCTAATAATCTGGCAATGAAACTCTATCGTCAGTCTGTTCCTGTATTGGGCACTTCGCCTGTTTCTATCGACCGTGCAGAGAACCGTAACAAATTCTCTGCCATGCTCGACCAGCTCGGCATCGACCAGCCGGCTTGGCAGGAACTTACCAGTCTGGAAGATGTGAAGGGCTTCGTTGAGAAAGTAGGCTATCCGGTATTGGTGCGTCCGTCGTATGTGCTTTCCGGTGCTGCAATGAATGTATGCTACGATGAAGAAGAATTGGAGAACTTCCTGAAAATGGCTGCCGAGGTTTCCAAGGAATATCCGGTAGTGGTTTCCCAGTTCCTGCAGAATACGAAAGAGATTGAGTTCGATGCCGTGGCACAGAACGGCGAGGTGGTGGAATATGCCATTTCCGAGCATGTTGAGTTTGCCGGTGTGCACTCCGGTGACGCTACGCTGGTATTCCCGGCACAGAAAATTTACTTCGCTACGGCACGACGTATCAAGAAAATCAGTCGTCAGATTGCAAAGGAACTCAATATCTCCGGTCCCTTCAACATCCAGTTCCTGGCACGTAACAATGAGGTGAAAGTTATCGAATGTAACCTGCGTGCTTCACGTAGTTTCCCGTTTGTATCCAAAGTGCTGAAACGTAACTTTATCGAGACGGCCACGAAGATTATGCTGGATGCTCCTTACTCTCGTCCGGACAAGTCGGCGTTTGACATCGACTGGATTGGCGTGAAGGCTTCCCAGTTCTCATTCTCCCGCCTGCATAACGCAGATCCGGTATTGGGCGTGGATATGTCTTCTACGGGGGAGGTAGGCTGTATCGGCGACGACTTCTCCGAAGCATTGCTGAACTCCATGATTGCTACCGGTTTCAAGATTCCGCGTCCAGAAAAAGGTGTGATGTTCTCTTCCGGTGCAATGAAATCGAAAGTGGACTTGCTGGATGCCAGCCGCATGCTTTTTGCGAAGGGATATAAGATTTACGCTACGGCAGGTACCGCTGCATTCCTCAATGCGCACGGTGTAAGCACCGAAGCTGTGTTTTGGCCGGATGAACGTGCCGATGCGGAGAATAATGTAATGACAATGATTGCCGAACATAAGTTCGACTTGATTGTAAATATTCCGAAGAACCACTCTAAACGCGAGCTGACCAATGGTTACAAGATTCGCCGCGGTGCTATCGATCATAATATTCCGTTGATTACGAATGCCCGTCTGGCAGGTGCTTTCATTGAAGCTTTCTGTGAGATGAAGATGGAAGATATCCAAATCAAGAGCTGGCAGGAATATAAATAAGCCGGTTGATATATTATTGTAATAAAGCGGACATCCGGCAACGGGTGTCCGTTTTCCTTAAATAAGCATTGGTATATGATAAAGAATATATTATTTGATATGGGCGGTGTGATATTCCGCCAGAATTCGGAAGAGGCTTTCCGCCGTTTTCGTGAAGCAGGAGTGAATACGGATGAGTATATGGGAGAATACGGCCAAAAGGGATTTTTCCTGGATGTAGAGACGGGAAAGATTGATGCCGGTGAGTTTTGCCGGAGAATGGCTGAGGCTGCCGGGCGCGAATCTGTCGGTTGGGATGAGGCGCAATATTGCTGGCTGGGCTTTATACGTGATGTGCCTCTGAACCGGCTTCACAATTTATTGAAGTTAAAAGAGGAATATCACATTTGCCTGCTTAGCAATACTAATCCGTTTATTATGGCTTTTACCCGCAGTGATAAGTTCAGTGACGAACATAAACCGATAAGCGATTATTTTGATACGCTGTTTTGCAGCTATGAAATGCAGGCTTACAAGCCTGAACCGGATATTTTCCTGAAAGCATTGGCTGCTGACGGTATGAAAGCTGAAGAAACGATATTTGTAGATGATAGTTTAAAGAATATCAAGGCGGCGGAAGCGCTTGGCATACGCGGATTGCATGTGGCTCCCGATGAAGACTGGATGGAGAAACTGACGGCATTGCTGCATATATGTAATGGCTTGTAGTATATTGTACAATAAAAATGGATAAGAATATGGATGAGGTAGATAAAATGCGGAGTTCACAATTGGCGAATACGGCTTCCCCGGAAATTCAAGAGCGTTTTAAACGTGCGAAAAAACTGTTGCTGAAGCTGAACGCTATGAGCGGTTATGAGGAAGAATGCCGGAGCGTATTGGAAGAATTGATACCCGGTATTCCAGCTTCTGCCACTATTTGCCCGCCTTTTTGTTGCGATCATGGTGATGGTATCCGCCTTGGGGAACATGTCTTTATCAACTCCAATTGTACTTTTCTGGACGGTGGCTATATCACTGTTGGGGCATATACGCTGATAGGGCCTTGTGTGCAGATTTATACCCCTCAACACCCGTTTGATTATCTGGAGAGGCGTGTAGAGCAGGAGTATGCCTATCCGGTGACGATAGGTGAAGATTGCTGGATTGGCGGTGGCGCTGTTATTTGTCCCGGGGTAACTATTGGCGACCGTTGCATTATAGGTGCGGGAAGTGTAGTGACCAAAGATATTCCGTCCGATTGTGTGGCTGTTGGGAATCCGGCAAAGGTAATCCGCAAAAATGATATAAAAAAGTGATGCGGCTAATTGCTTGAAATTCAATAGTAGTTAATGCTGTGTGAAAAAAAACTTGAAAAATAAATGGCGAAAGTTTTGGTAATTTCAAAATAAGCTGTATCTTTGCATCGCTTTTGAAACGGAAGTGTACGGGCGTTTAGCTCAGCTGGTTCAGAGCATCTGCCTTACAAGCAGAGGGTCGGCGGTTCGAATCCGTCAACGCCCACACAAAAAAACAAGCACTTTCGTTTATCAAAAGGGCGTTTAGCTCAGCTGGTTCAGAGCATCTGCCTTACAAGCAGAGGGTCGGCGGTTCGAATCCGTCAACGCCCACACATTGTTACGGATTTTAGCTTTGTATATAGTATGCAAAGCTATTTTTTTATTCTGAAACTTCATTTTTTTAATTTATTTCCCCATTATACCTGATTACTCGGAAAAAAGCCGTAATTTTGCAATCCGATAATTATCATAAATACGACGTATGGAACTTGATTTACTTACCGCAATCTCCCCGATTGACGGTCGCTACAGGGGCAAGACAGATGCTTTGGCTGCCTATTTCTCAGAATTCGCACTGATAAAATACCGTGTACAGGTTGAAGTGGAATATTTTATAACCTTATGTGAACTGCCTTTGCCTCAGTTGAAAGGGGTGAATAAGGATGTATTCGAAACTTTGAGAAATATTTACCGTAATTTTTCAGAAGCCGATGCCGGACGTATCAAGGATATTGAAAGCGTAACTAACCATGATGTGAAGGCTGTTGAATATTTTTTGAAAGAAGAATTTGATAAGTTAGGCGGAATGGACGACTATAAAGAGTTTATCCACTTCGGGCTGACTTCACAAGATATTAACAATACTTCTATTCCTTTGTCTGTAAAAGAGGCATTGGAACAGGTGTATTATCCGCAGATAGAGGAATTGATAGCGCAACTCCGTGCTTATGCTGAAGAGTGGGCGAATATTCCGATGCTCGCCAAAACGCACGGACAGCCGGCTTCTCCTACTCGTCTGGGAAAAGAGATAATGGTGTTTGTATATCGTTTGGAACGCCAACTGGTTGCATTGAAGGCTTGTCCGGTTACTGCTAAGTTTGGCGGTGCTACGGGAAATTACAATGCACATCATGTGGCTTATCCGGAATATGACTGGAAAGCTTTCGGTACTAAGTTCGTTGCAGAGAAACTGGGGTTGGAGCGCGAAGAATATACGACTCAGATTTCCAATTATGATAATCTATCTGCTATCTTCGATGCGATGAAGCGAATTAATACGGTGATGATTGATATGAACCGTGACTTCTGGCAGTATATCTCCATGGAATATTTCAAGCAGAAGATCAAGGCTGGTGAGGTTGGTTCGAGTGCAATGCCGCATAAGGTGAATCCGATTGATTTTGAAAATGCCGAAGGTAATCTGGGCATAGCAAACGCTATCCTTGAACATCTGGCTGTGAAGTTGCCGGTGTCACGTTTGCAGCGCGACCTGACGGATTCTACCGTATTGCGTAATGTGGGCGTTCCGTTCGGACATATCATAATAGCCATTCAGAGTTCATTGAAAGGATTGCGCAAGCTGCTGTTGAATGAAACGGCTATCTATCGCGATTTGGATAACTGCTGGAGTGTTGTGGCCGAGGCCATTCAAACAATCCTGCGCCGTGAGGCATATCCGCATCCTTACGAAGCGCTGAAAGCATTGACACGTACCAATCAGGCTATCACAGAGAATTCTATCAAGGAATTCATAGAAGAATTGAATGTAAGCGAAGATATAAAGAAAGAATTACGTGCAATTACTCCCCATACATATACGGGGCTTTAAGAAGCGACAAGGGAAACCGGAGATTTCAACTTTTTTAATCCGGAATTTGTTATAAGCTAAAATAAAGGTAATTAGAGATAAAGAAAGAATGGCCGTGAGGCCAGTAGGTTTAATTTTATTCGAATAAAACAATGAGTACAGAAAATGAAACTTGGCGTGATGCTTCTTCTTCAGAGGAGAATTCAGGCGCCGGCCGTGATGGTAACCAATTTAACAGAGAGGGAAGCTATAGTCGCCCGTCTTATAACCGTGAAAATGGTGACCGCCCTTATCGTCCGAGATTTAATAGTGAAAATGGCGACCGTCCGCAACGTTCGTACAGCAGTGACCGTCCTTACCGTCAGCGCTTTAATCCGAATGCGGAAAATGGTGACCGTCCTCAGCGTTCCTATAACAACGACCGTTCTTACCGTCCTCGCTATAATAGTGAAGGTGGCGACCGTCCTCAACGTTCTTACGGTAACAATGCCGGCGGTGACCGTCCTTACCGTCCCCGCTATAATAGTGAAGGTGGCGACCGTCCTCAACGCTCTTACGGTAACAATGCCGGCGGTGATCGTCCTTATCGTCCCCGTTATAACAGTGAAGGTGGCGACCGTCCTCAGCGTCCTTACGGTAACAATGCTGGCGGTGATCGTCCTTACCGTCCCCGTTATAACAGTGAAGGTGGCGACCGTCCTCAGCGTTCTTATGGTAACAATGCTGGTGGTGACCGCCCTTTCCGTCCGCGCTATAACTCGAACGGTGACCGTCCTCAACGCCCTTATGGCAACAGAGACAGCTACAGTCGCCCGATTCGCCGTACGGGAGATTACGATCCCAATGCCAAGTACAGTAAGAAGAAACAGATAGAGTATAAAGAACAGTTTGTCGATCCGAACGAACCGATTCGTTTGAATAAGTTTCTGGCTAATGCCGGTGTATGCTCGCGTCGTGAAGCGGATGAGTTTATTACGGCAGGTGTAGTGTCTGTAAACGGAGAAGTGGTTACGGAATTGGGTACTAAGATTAAACGTGGCGATGAAGTGAAGTTTCACGACCAGACGGTCAGCATCGAACGTAAGATATATGTCCTGTTGAACAAGCCGAAAGATACGGTGACAACTTCCGATGACCCGCAGGCGCGTCGTACTGTAATGGACTTGGTGAAAGGTGCTTGTGACGAACGTATCTATCCGGTAGGTCGTTTGGACCGTAATACTACGGGGGTATTGTTGCTGACGAACGATGGCGACCTGGCTTCCAAGCTGACCCATCCCAAGTATCTGAAAAAGAAAATATATCATGTGCATTTGGATAAGAATCTGACTAAAGCCGATATGGAGCAGATTGCAGCCGGTATTCAGTTGGACGATGGTGAAATCCAGGCAGATGCTATCAGCTATACGGATGATTTCAAAAAAGATGAAGTGGGCATAGAAATCCACTCCGGTAAGAACCGTATCGTGCGTCGTATTTTCGAATCGCTGGGATACAAGGTCGTGAAGCTGGATCGTGTATTCTTTGCCGGTTTAACCAAGAAAGGCTTGCGTCGCGGCGAGTGGCGTTACCTCACGGAACAAGAGGTGAACTTCCTGCGCATGGGCTCTTTCGAATAATATATATAATCAAGTTATAATAACTGTTTTATGGAAAAGATTAGTAGAACAAAGATTGTTGACCTGCTGAAGCGCGAGGATTTTGGCGCTATGGTCAACGTGAAAGGTTGGGTTCGTACCCGCAGAGGTAGTAAGCAAGTTAATTTTATCGCGCTGAACGACGGTTCTACAATAAATAATGTGCAGATTGTGGTGGATTTGGCAAACTTCGATGAGCAGATGCTGAAAGAAATTACCACAGGAGCTTGTTTGAGCGTGAACGGTGTGCTGACGGAATCGGTAGGCTCCGGTCAGAAAGCTGAAATCCAGGCACGTGAAATTGAAGTGTTGGGTACTTGTGATAATACGTATCCTTTGCAGAAAAAAGGGCACTCTATGGAGTTCCTTCGCGAGATAGCCCATCTGCGTCCTCGTACGAATACATTCGGTGCTGTGTTCCGTATCCGTCACAATATGGCTATTGCTATTCATGAATTCTTCCATAAGAAAGGGTTCTTCTATTTTCATACGCCTATCATTACGGCTTCCGACTGCGAAGGAGCCGGACAGATGTTTCAGGTTACTACGATGAACCTTTATGATTTGAAGAAAGACGAAAACGGTTCTATTATCTACGATGATGATTTTTTCGGAAAGCAGGCGAGTCTGACGGTTTCCGGTCAGTTGGAAGGTGAACTTGCCGCTACGGCGTTGGGCGCTATCTATACGTTCGGGCCTACGTTCCGTGCGGAAAACTCCAATACCCCCCGTCACTTGGCTGAGTTCTGGATGGTGGAGCCGGAAGTTGCGTTCAATGACATTACCGATAACATGGACTTGGCGGAAGAATTTATCAAGTTTTGCGTACAGTGGGCTTTGGATAACTGCGCCGATGATGTGAAGTTCTTGAATGATATGTTTGACAAGGGGTTGATAGAGCGCTTGCAAGGTGTACTGAAAGAAAACTTCGTTCGTCTGCCTTATACGGAAGGTATCAAGATTCTGGAAGAAGCCGTAGCACAGGGACATAAGTTTGAATTCCCCGTATACTGGGGGGTCGACCTGGCTTCCGAGCACGAACGTTATTTGGTGGAAGACCACTTCAAGCGTCCGGTTATCCTGACGGATTATCCGAAAGAAATCAAGGCGTTCTATATGAAGCAGAACGACGATGGCAAAACGGTACGTGCTATGGATGTGCTCTTCCCGAAGATTGGCGAGATAATCGGCGGTTCCGAGCGTGAGTCCGATTATGCCAAACTGATGAACCGCATTGAAGAACTTCATATTCCGATGAAAGATATGTGGTGGTATCTTGATACCCGCAAGTTCGGTACGTGCCCGCACTCAGGCTTCGGATTGGGCTTTGAACGTCTGTTGCTGTTTGTAACCGGTATGACTAATATTCGTGACGTGATACCGTTCCCGCGTACTCCGCGCAATGCGGAGTTCTAACCGCCGAAGAACGAAATAAAATATCCTTGACGGATAAGAAGGTGTGTCGTAATGCACGATGCACCTCTTTTTTGTTCATCACTATACAAATCTGTTCATTTTCTTTAAGCTGCGATCTTTTGAAGATTTCTTTGATTTATGTGTTCCCAGCATCTAAAAACAGCAGTTGTAAGCTTATAAAACAGTCTAATCAGCCAGTTCATACCTTCTTTTGTCAGTTTTGCACACATCTTTTTTATATTGAAGGCAATGGCTAGGAAGGCAAAGTCCATGAAGACCTTGTCCTTTCCCAAATGTCGGAAACGTTTGTAGTTCATATTGTTTTTAATTTGTCCGAACACGGCCTCCGGTTCTATGCATCTCTGCCCTCTGTGTTTCAGTCCTTTCTCAGAGCAGAGCAGTTCTTTGGCTCTCCGCTTGTATTGTCTAAGCCTATGATTCAGTTCTATCGTCCTGTTTCCTTTTGCTTTAAAACAGCGGCATCGCAGGGGACAGCCTTCACACCTGACAGCTCTGTACCGTGCATTTTCGCTGACATATCCGGATGCGGTTTTCACATTCCTGGTGCCTATCCTCCGCATCCTTTGCCCCATAGGACAGATGCAGAAGTCATGTTCTTCATTGTAGTAGAAGTTTTCGGCCTTGAACGGGTCCGGTTTGAATCTCGGCCGCTGCTCCATGTGGAAATAGTTGTACTTTACGTAGGCTTCCATGCCGTTTTCGGACATGAAGCGGTAATTCTCTTCGGAGCCATAGCCGGAATCAGCAACCACCGTATGGGCCATCCGGTCATACCTGTTTGAAAAAGATTGCAGGAAAGGAATCAGGGTCAGTGTATCCGTAGGGTTCGGGAAGAGTGCAAAATCGGTGATGAACTGATTTTCGGTGCCGATTTGAAGGTTGTAACCGGGCTTCGTCTGTCCGTTGCGCATGGCATCCTCCTTCATTCTCATAAAAGTAGCGTCCTTGTCCGTCTTGGAATAGGAATTCCTCTCTTGCAGTGTTTCCAGATGGCAGTCGTATTCCTGCAGTTTGTCCCTGTGTTCTTCCAGTTCCTTCAGCTGTTTGCGTTTCTTTTTCAGTTCAGTCTTTTCCTCTTTCGCGGATGGCTCGGAAACCTGTTCCAATGCATGACGCAATTCTCCTGCCATTTCAGTCAGCATGGCCGGAGTGAACTCAACCTCCTCATTGTTCTCTGATGACTTCTCCCGGGCAATGACATCGTCTATCTGCCCTAACAGGACATGTATCTTCTTCATCAGGCGTTCACGGTTCCGCTCAACCGTTTTTCGCCAGACGAAAGTGTACTTGTTGGCTTTGGATTCGATCTTTGTCCCGTCAATGTATTCCACATTCAGGCTGATGAAGCCTTTGGAAGAGAGAAGAAGTACGGTTTGCGTAAACACCTCGTTGATTTCCTTCTTCACCCGGTTGCGGAAACGGTTGATGGTAATGAAATCCGGTTTTTCATATCCGGCCAGCTAGATATAATGGATGTCACGGTGAAGAAGCTTTTCAATTTTCCGGCAGGAGTAGATGTTGTTCATATAGGCATACAGAATGACCTTGAGCATCATCTTGGGGTGGTAAGGGCTGCGGCCGCATTCCTTATACAGCTTTCTGAAACTTTCAAGATTCAAGCCCTCAACCAGGGCGTCAACCATGCGCACCGGATCGTTTTCTGCAATATCCTCATCAATTCTTTGAGGAAAAAGAACGGTTTGGTTGGGAATGTAAGGACGAAAATGTATCTTTGTCATAGTGAAATTCTTATGCCTAAAGATACAGAATCTTTAGGTAATAACAAAGCCCCAGCTTGTGAAAGTCGGGGCTTTGTGCGTAAAATAATGAAGGTGTGCATTTTGACACACCTTCTTTTTTATCGGATAAACTGTTATTTTCTCGAAATAAATCTTTATATTTGTGTCAATAGGAATGGCATAGCGTTAACCAATATCATACGAATATGAAAAAGAATTATTTCTTTACCATGCTGGCAGTGGTGCTGCTTGCGGTAACAGGAGTCCGGGCGCAGGATAAGGTTGCTTTTGAGCCGGCGCATCTGGAAGGTATTTGGCAGTTGTGTCATTATGTGTCTGAAAATCCGGAAATTCCCGGAACATTGAAGCCGAGTAATACATTTAAGGTACTGAGCGATGACGGTCGCATTGTTAACTTCACGATACGGCCCGGTGCAGATGCCATTATTACGGGGTATGGTACCTATCGGCAAATATCGGGTACAGCCTATAAGGAAAGTATCGAGAGAAACATCCATCTGCCTATGTTGGATAATAAGGACAATATCCTTGAATTTGAAATGGGTGAGGGAGGTGTGATGTACCTGAAATATTTTATCGCGAAAGATTTAAACGGAAATGAACTGAATACATGGTTCCATGAAACATGGAAACGGGTAAATATGCCATCCGCGTTTCCGGTAGACATTGTTCGGTAGTATAAAACGAATGTTGTTTTATGTCCCTTGCGCAAATCCGGAAAATTTTCTGTTTATAAGTGTTTGCGTGTGCGGGCGGGAACTTTTGAAATTCTCTTCCGAGGAAATACAGATTTCCTCGGAAGAGAATTTCTTTTTGTTGTATATCAGCCAAGTGCAAATCAAAAAAAAGAAGAAAACGTTTGCCAGTTATAAGAAAATCCGTACCTTTGCAAGCCGATTATTATCTCATAAGGATAAGCATTTAATTCATAGCGGATTAATCTCCCTTTGTCCGAGGCGGTTGATTCGTGGTGAAGCAAAAATTTAGTAGTAACATTTAAAAAAACAATTAAGAGTGGATACTTTAAGTTACAAGACCATTTCTGCAAACAAAGCTACAGTGACTAAAGAATGGGTCATTGTTGACGCTACAGACCAGGTATTGGGTCGTCTGGGCGCAAAAGTTGCGAAACTGTTGAGAGGAAAGTATAAACCTAACTTTACTCCTCACGTAGATTGCGGCGATAATGTAATCATTATCAATGCCGACAAAGTAAAATTAACCGGTAATAAGTGGAATGACAAGGTATATCTGTCATACACAGGCTATCCCGGCGGTCAGAGAGAAATCACTCCTGCTCGTTTGCAGGCAAAACCGAACGGTGATGACAAGTTGCTGAGAAAAGTAGTAAAGGGTATGCTGCCTAAAAATAAGTTGGGCGCCAAATTGCTGGGTAATATGTATGTATATGCCGGCAGCGAGCACAAACATGATGCTCAGAACCCGAAAATGATTGATATTAACGCACTTAAATAAGAGATAATGGAAGTAGTAAATGCATTAGGCAGACGTAAAAGTGCAATTGCACGTATTTTCGTAAGCGAAGGTACTGGAAAGATTACTATTAACAAGAGAGACCTCGCAGAGTACTTTCCATCAAGCATTCTTCAGTATGTAGTTAAACAACCGTTGAACAAGCTGGGTGTTGCTGAAAAGTACGACATCAAAGTAAACCTCTGCGGTGGCGGTTTCACCGGACAGTCTCAGGCATTGCGTCTTGCAATTGCTCGCGCTTTGGTGAAAATCAATGCTGAAGATAAAGCTGCTCTCCGTGCTGAAGGCTTCATGACTCGCGATCCCCGTTCTGTTGAACGTAAGAAACCGGGACAGCCGAAAGCTCGTCGTAGATTCCAGTTCAGTAAACGTTAAGAGTTGGAGAACGGTTGGGGCGGACAAGTTGCTTAATTCTCGACTTTCACCTCTCAACTCTCAACTGAAAAAGCGTTTAGTATCTAAACTACCGGGACTCTTCATTCGGATAGGCTACCCGGCGGTTGGTTTAGAAAAAACAAAAAAGAAAGTAAACGATTTAAAGATTAAAACAAAATGTCAAGAACTAATTTTGATACATTATTGGAAGCCGGTTGTCACTTCGGTCACTTGAAAAGAAAGTGGAACCCTGCAATGGCTCCTTATATCTTCATGGAGCGCAATGGTATTCATATCATTGACCTCAACAAGACGGTTGCTAAAATTGACGAAGCTGCTGAAGCTTTGAAGCAAATCGCTAAATCAGGAAAGAAAGTCCTGTTTGTTGCTACTAAAAAACAAGCTAAGCAGGTGGTTGCCGACAAGGCTGCATCTGTAAATATGCCTTATGTAATCGAGCGCTGGCCGGGTGGTATGTTGACCAACTTCCCGACAATCCGTAAGGCTGTGAAGAAGATGGCTACTATCGATAAGCTGACTAACGATGGTACTTATTCTAACCTCTCTAAGAGAGAAATCCTGCAAATCTCCCGTCAACGTGCCAAGTTGGACAAGACGTTGGGTTCTATCGCTGACCTGACTCGTCTGCCGTCTGCTTTGTTCGTTATCGACGTAATGAAGGAGAATATTGCAGTTCGCGAAGCCAACCGTTTGGGTATTCCCGTATTCGGTATCGTTGATACCAACTCCGATCCTACGAACATCGACTTCGTTATTCCGGCAAACGATGACGCTACCAAGTCGGTAGAAGTTATCTTGGATGCTTGCTGCGCTGCTATGCAGGAAGGTCTGGAAGAACGTAAGGCTGAGAAGGTAGACATGGAAGCTGCCGGTGAGGCTCCTGCCAACAAAGGCAAGAAGAAAGCTACAAAAGCAAGACTCGACAAGTCTGACGAGGAAGCAATCAACGCAGCTAAAGCTGCCGCTTTCATTAAGGAAGACGAAGAGGCTTAATTCATAGTGGAGAGTTGAGAATTGAAAGTTGAGAGTTACTTTACAGCAATTCTCAATTCTCTATTCTCAGCTCTTTTTCGCTTTTTAGAACGATATTTATTAACTAAAATATAAAGGAAAGATAGTATGGCTGTAAGTATGGCTGATATAACCAAGCTCCGTAAAATGACCGGTGCTGGTATGATGGATTGCAAGAATGCATTGAACGATGCTGAAGGCGATTTCGATAAGGCAATGGAAATTATCCGTAAAAAAGGACAGGCTGTTGCTGCTAAGCGTTCAGACCGTGAAGCTTCTGAAGGTTGCGTTTTGGCTAAGACTACCGGTGACTTTGCCGTTATCATCGCTTTGAAGTGCGAAACCGACTTCGTAGCTCAGAATGCCGACTTCGTGAAACTGACTCAGGATATCCTTGACCTTGCCGTTGCCAATAAGTGCAAGACGTTGGATGAAGTAAAAGCCCTGCCGATGGGTAACGGTACTGTACAGGATGCAGTAACCGACCGTAGCGGTATCACAGGCGAAAAGATGGAACTCGACGGTTATCTGACTGTAGAGGGTGCAACCACGGTTGTGTACAACCACATGAACAGAAACGGTCTTTGCACGATTGTTGCTTTCAACAAAAATGTTGACGAACAGTTGGCTAAGCAAGTGGCCATGCAGATTGCTGCCATGAATCCGCTGGCTATCGACGAAGACGGTGTTTCTGAAGAAGTTAAGCAGAAAGAAATCGAAGTTGCTATCGAGAAGACAAAAGCTGAACAAGTACAGAAGGCTGTTGAGGCTGCTTTGAAGAAAGCCGGCATCAACCCTGCTCACGTTGACAGCGAAGACCACATGGAAAGCAACATGGCTAAGGGATGGATTACAGCTGAAGACGTAGCAAAGGCAAAAGAAATCATTGCTACAGTTTCTGCTGAAAAAGCTGCACACTTGCCGGAACAGATGATTCAGAATATTGCTAAAGGTCGTCTGGGTAAATTCCTGAAAGAAGTTTGCCTGCTGAACCAGGAAGATATCATGGATGGCAAGAAGACTGTAAGAGAAGTGCTGAAAGAAGCTGACCCTGAATTGAAAATCGTTGATTTCAAGCGTTTCACTTTGCGTGCTGAATAATTCCGTACGGATGTAAATATATGGAAACGGTCGCATGGAAATATCCATAGCGACCGTTTTTCTTTATTATGTTTTTAAAGCAGCAGTGAGTTATCCCACCGTTTTGGTCTGTGTATACCCCTCTTTCTTTAGTAATTCCAGTACTTTTTGCTTAAAGTCTCCTTGTACAATGATTTCTCCGTCTTTGGCGCTTCCTCCCACACCGCATTTACTTTTAAGGAATTTGCCCAGTTCTTTCAAATCGTCTTCCGTACCGATAAATCCGGTAACGAGAGTTACAACTTTACCGCCCCGGTTCTTGCGGTCCAATTGTACGCGCAGACGTTGTTGGGACGGTTGGAGAGTGGTTTGCTCTTCTTCATCGTCCAATTCGTATTTGAAGTCGGGGTTGGTTGAATACACTACATTCAGTCTGTCTTTCCAATCGTTCTCTTTTGGTTTCTTAGCCATATATACTTGTTTTAATTTTCTCACAAAAGGAGTCCAAAAATACGGTTTTACAAGGAACTTTGCAATCACAGGTAGAAATAATGTTAACCTTTTGTCATAGATATATTATAGATTGGAAAAAAAGCACTACTTTTGTCAGTCATAATATTGAGAACTTAAAGGAAAAGCTATGAACAGTCAGTTACAAAAGAAAGACTCTACAAAGGTGCCGGAACCTACCTTGCGCCGGCTTCCGTGGTATCTTTCCAATGTAAAATTGCTTAGAAAAAGAGGGGAGCGTTTCGTTTCTTCTACTCAAATTTCCAAAGAAATCAATATTGATGCCTCTCAGATAGCGAAGGACTTGTCATATGTCAATATTTCCGGCCGTACCCGTGTGGGGTATGAGATAGATACGCTGATTGCCGTGCTGGAAGATTTTTTGGGATTTACCAATATACATAAAGCATTTCTTTTCGGTGTGGGAAGTTTGGGTGGTGCATTGCTGCGCGATTCCGGTTTGAACCATTTCGGTCTGGAGATTGTGGCAGCATTTGATGTAAATCCCGATTTGGTAGGGACGGCATTGAATGGCATTCCAATCTATCATTCCGATGATTTTGAAGAGAAAATGCAGGCATATGACGTCAATATCGGTGTGCTGACAGTACCTATTGAGATTGCGCAGAAAATTACGGATACGATGGTGGCAGGCGGCATTAAAGCCGTATGGAATTTTACTCCGTTCCGTATCCGTGTGCCGGAAGATATAGTGGTTCAGAACACTTCGTTGTATGCACATCTGGCAGTAATGTTTAACCGTTTGAATTTTAATGAGATAAGGTAATGAAGATCATAGCAGTAGGGATGAATTATGCACAGCACAATAGGGAGCTTGGGCATACTCAGGAGAATAGGGAACCTGTTATCTTCATGAAACCCGACTCGGCTATTTTGAAAGACGGCAAGCCGTTTTTTGTTCCCGACTTCTCCCATGAAGTCCATTACGAAACGGAAGTTGTGGTACGTATTTGCCGGTTAGGTAAGAATATAGCTCCCCGTTTTGCGCATCGTTATTATGATGCGGTGACGGTAGGCATTGATTTTACAGCCCGTGACTTGCAGCGGAAATTCCGTGAAGCCGGTAACCCGTGGGAGCTGTGCAAAGGGTTTGACAACTCAGCGGCTATCGGTACGTTCATTTCTTTGGAACAAGCCGGTGGAGACTTGCAGAATTTGGATTTCCATCTCGATATAGACGGTTGCGAAGTACAACGTGGCAATACGGCAGACATGCTTTTCAAGATAGACGATATAATAGCCTATGTCAGTCGTTTTATGACTTTGAAGATTGGTGATTTACTGTTTACAGGTACCCCTGCCGGGGTAGGGCCCGTCAGCGTCGGTCAGCATTTGCAAGGTTATTTGGGAGAAGAGAAGCTGCTTGATTTCCATATCCGCTGATTTCGTCAGCTCTTTCATGCTCCTTTGTATTAGGCTGTAAGACTTGCTGTTTGTTTTTTAGGTACGTAATCCCTCTCATTAAGGAAAAATAGCAGAATATCTTTGAGCCGATAGTGAATAATGCCTACTTTAGCACGTTTATTATATAATTGAAAAGATATGAAGATACGTGTTGGTTTTGGCTTTGATGTTCACCGGCTGGTGACAGATAGAGAACTTTGGTTGGGTGGTGTACGCCTGGAGCATGAGAAAGGTCTCTTGGGACATTCGGATGCAGACGTGCTGATACATGCTATTTGCGATGCATTGCTGGGTGCGGCGAATATGCGCGACATAGGCTATCACTTTCCCGATACGGCAGGCGAATTTAAAAATATAGATAGTAAGATATTGTTGAAGAAAACGGTGGACCTGATAGGCAGTAAAGGGTATTCCATCGGTAATATTGATGCGACAATCTGTGCGGAACGACCCAAGTTGAAAACTCATATACCCGCCATGCAGCAGACTCTTTCTGCTGTGTTGGGGATTGATGAAGACGATGTATCCGTGAAGGCTACCACTACGGAGAAGTTGGGCTTTACAGGACGGGAAGAGGGAATATCGGCTTATGCAACTGTCTTGATAGTCAAAGAATAAACGAACTCCGAATCAAAATCAGAAAATACTATGAAACAATTTGCTTTGACCCTTTGTATGGTACTGCTGTCCGTAATGTTTTGCCGGGCGCAGATAAAGCCCTTGAAATTCGATAAAAACGGAGAATTCAAAATAGTGCAGTTTACCGATGTGCATTTCAAATATGGTAATCCTGCCTCGGATATTGCCTTGAAGCGTATCAATGAAGTGCTTGATGCAGAACGTCCCGACCTGGTTGTATTTACCGGTGACGTGGTGTATGCGAAGCCGGCAGAAACAGCCATGCGTACGGTACTTGCTTGTGCTTCTTCCCGTAAAATTCCTTTTGTTGTGACTTTTGGCAACCATGACAATGAACAGGATAGGACGCGTGCCGAATTATATGATGTCGTTCGCTCTGTTCCTTATAATATTCAGCCGGACAGAGGTGAGGCCGATTCACCCGACTACGTGCTTGCATTGCAGGCTTCCGACAGTAATCGTGATGCAGCTTTGTTGTATTGTATGGATTCGCACTCCTACTCCCGGCTGCCGGATGTGAAAGGATATGCCTGGTTTACCTTTGATCAGGTAAACTGGTATCGTAGCCAGAGCGCTGCTTATACGGAAAGAAATGGCGGAAAGCCTTTGCCTGCTCTGGCTTTTTTCCATATTCCCCTACCCGAATATAATCAGGCTGCGGCTGATGAGAGTGCCATATTGATAGGCACGCGTATGGAAAAGGCTTGTGCTCCGCTCCTGAATACCGGCATGTTTGCCGCCATGAAAGAAGCCGGTGATGTAATGGGTACTTTTGTGGGGCACGACCATGATAATGATTATTCCGTTATGTGGCACGGCATCCTGTTGGCTTACGGGCGTTTTACAGGTGGAAATACGGAGTATAACCACCTGCAGAATGGTGCCCGTGTTATTCTGATGAAAGAAAACGTCCGCACATTCACTACCTGGATTCGTACCAAAGGCGGGGAGATTGTGGACAAAACGGTTTATCCGGACAGCTACCGGAAAGACGATTGGCGTAAGCGTCCGCCGGTTGGAGAGAAGTAATCAGGGGGCAGTTACTTTTTCTCCGTTTACTACTACATTGTCCAGCGTCAGGTTCACTACATTCTCCATTTGTATCGCTTTGGGAGCTTTCTTCACGTTGATGTTCCGCAGGGTGATGTTGTGCAGTTTGGCTTCAGGCAGTCCGTTAGCCATGAGCGCTACGCTGTCCACGCGGTTACAGGTTACATCTTCAATGCAGATGTTGCGGAATAGTGTAGGATGATTGCCGCCCCGATACCCGTGGTAGTTCGTGCGGAAATTGATAACACCCCACAGGCAGACATCGGCTTCGATGCGCCGCATATTCAGGTTTTCGAAATAGCCGCCTCTGTCCGGGTTGGACTTGAAATATATACCGTTACGGCAACTGTCTATCTTGCAGTCCTCAATATAGATATTCCGCACTCCGCCCGACATTTCGCTTCCGACAGTGATGGCCCAACGTGCGAAATGACAGTTGCGGATGATAACGTTTTCCGTAGCCTGACCGATGCGCCAGCCGTCTTGGTCGCGCCCTGATTTGATAGCGATGCCGTCGTCACCAACGTTGAAATCCATATCTTCTATCAGTACATTGGTGCAGGATTCCGGGTCGCAGCCGTCATTATTGTAATTGTTGCTGTCGATATATACATTCCGTACGGTTACGTTGTCGCAAAATACGGGATGAATGATCCAGAAGGGAGAATCGTAAATTTTTAAATCTTCTACCAATACGTTCTTGCAACCGTAAAATTGTATCATACAGGGACGCAGATAGTGTCCTTCTCCGAATACGCGTTGGTATACAGGAACGGAATCGATACCCATTTGGCGCAGACGGTCTACGGCAGGACCTTGTATGGCATGCCAGCCGTTGAAAGTCACCGAACCGTTTCCGTCGATAGTTCCTTTGCCGGTTACCGCGACATTCGTACATTGGTATGCGTAGATAAAGGGGGAGTAGTTGAAACATTCTGTTCCTTCCCATTTTGTCAGTACCATAGGCAGGTAGTCGGCGGCTTCGGTAGAGAATTCCAGACGTGCTCCTTCGGCGATGTGCAGGTTTATGTTACTTTTCAGCGTGATGGCTCCTTTGATGAAATAATTTCCTGCGGGAATGAGTACGGTACCGCCACCGTTCGTGTTACAATGACTGATGGCTTGGAGAATGGCGGGACGGCTGTCGAAAGTTGTATCGCTCTTTGCTCCGTAGTCGGTTACATCATAAACAGTATCGGCGAATACGGGCGGTACGATATTTTTTAGTATTCCGGGTACTTTTGCCCATTCTCCGGCCGTTTTCCGGGAGGAGGATGTGGTGCAGGCTCCCATCACCAATAGGAGGGATAAGCACCAGAGTGCAGTTTGTTTTTTCATGGTATTACGTATTTAAATATGTATGGAGCAAAAATACGGGTTTCTTTTTGGTAAGGGGTGGATGAATTGATATTTGAAATGGAATTTTTGACCGGATTCGGTCTTATGGATGAAATTTTACATAATTAAGTCGCGTCCATTTGTTTTTTCCGATGGTGTACGTACCGGCAATGCGTGCCGAGGCTATATGGACGGTTTCGTCTGTCCGGTAAGCATGTTCCACGGCGGGTAGTTGGCACGAATGCCTGCTTGCCGTGCGGGAGTTGACGCGGAAAGTCACAAGATTTCCGGAGGTATCTTTCAGCCTTAGTATTTGCCGGACATAGAAGTAAGGGGTCGTACCCCTGACTTGTGTCTTGTAGGGGTCGTCCTCCAGCCGGACACTGAGAACGGTCAGGGTCAGATCTGTCACTTTTTCCCCTTCTTTCCCAAGAAAGTGTCCGGCAGGCGGTTGCTTGGCTTTCCGTTGCAGGATGTCAATGTATACGGAATGGTATATCCGGGCGATTTGTGCGAAGCGTTCCTGTTTAGGAATTCGGGGAGTGAACTTGAAAGCTATCCAGGTGAGATAGCCGGGGTCTATCCGCAGGATTTCGTGCAGATAATGTCCGTGATATTTGCCGAACGAGATAATATCGTCGCCCTTATTCTGCATTCGTTTGGCATTATACTCCACTAACGACAGAGGACGGGGGGAGTAGTAACATAAGGTACTTGCCATTCGTAAGGCTTCGTGTATATCCTCGCTCAGGTCGAATATGTAAAATATGGATTGCCTTTCGGGCAGAGGGGAGTAAATCCAAAGTGAATATCGGGGACAATCTGCTCTTGGCAATACCACAAGATAGGCGCCTACCTCTTTGAAAGAAGCTTTTTTCAGGTTGTATTCATTTAGCTTTTGATACAACACGTCTTGTTCTGCGGCAGTGATGCCCGGAATAAGCGGATTTGTCATACATCAATTTGCTTATTCCAAAGATATGTAATTTTTTTAGAATCGTACCATTAATTCCAATACTATTTTGTCTTGTTCTGATTCTTTTGCAATACTGCTGTTGGCATAGAAATATTTTTCATAATTCAGGCGCAGGTCTGTGCGGAATGCTTTACTGAGGCTGAAGGTGATACCGCCCGTCAGTCGCTGGCGTTTGTAGTCGGTGGTGACCAATGCGCCGGTTTCTTCATCGGTGGTCTTGGCGTCGCTTTGGTCCGTCATCATGTCGTAGCGTAGCAGGAATGACATTTTATTGAATACTTTACGCAGAGGAAGGTCGTAATTGATGAATGTGTTTACGGCTTGCACATCTTTGAAGGCATTGTCGGAATATTGCTTGTACAGATATTCCGCTTCGATATGGAAGCGGTCGGACTCATAGTAAGCGCCGATGTCGTACGATTGCACCCGTATTTCTTCCGGTTGGATGCTTTGTATGCTCAGTGTCAGGTTCAGCCCTTTGGTGAAAAGAAATTGGACTTTGGCAGAATAATTCACTTCTTTATGCCATTCTTTTTGATTGGTCAGGCCCGAACCGTTGTATAGTCCGCCCTCTATCGTAATAGGCAGATCGGTAGGCAGGGTATATCCCAGTGTGATACCTACATCGCGTACGTTGCCCACCTGCTTGGCTATGAACGAGCGGTTGGCAAAATATTGCTGGTGGGGTGATCGGTGTGCGTCGATGGTAAAAGGCACGCGCATCTGCCCGGCGGTCACTGTCAACCCTTTTGCCGGAAACAGGCGTGCGTAGGCATCGAGCATTTTGATACTTCCTTCGTCCGACAGGTCTATTTCGGCTTTGTAGGCAACAATCGGCAAGACATTACCGGTAACGCTGACACGTGCGTTTCTCACTTCGAAACGTCCGGCGCCCATAGTGGTCTGGTATTCGTATTTGCCCCGGATTGTTCCGTGTATTTCGGGCAGATAATCCTTGCTTTCCAGTTTTTCCTTGTCTATCTTCTTTCCGTCTTCGCTGTTTTGGGTGTTTTGGGCTTTTGCCATAAAGGGCAACAGGGTGAGGAACAGTATCAATGCGCTTTTTTTCATAATTTGTTGTCGGTTTGTTTATGTTGGCAAAGATACAGTCGTATGTGTTGTGATTTTATGTCATATGTGTTTCGTTTCTGTTACAAAGTCACGGGCAAAACGATATGCAGCTATGTGAACTCTTGCAAAAAAGGCATGCCTTTTCTCTTTCTTCTGTTTGAAAACCTGTATTTTTGCATTTTAAACGATGTATATCCGAGAAATGAACAAGGCAGAAAAACGAGTGTTGGTTGGAATGAGCGGTGGCATTGACAGTACCGCTACATGTCTGATGTTGCAAGAGCAGGGTTACGAGGTAATCGGTCTTACGATGTGGGTGTGGGGAGAAGAACCGTTGGAAGCCCGCCAGCTTGCTCAGAATATGGGCATTGAACATTATGTGGCTGATGAACGAGAGGCTTTTCGTGAGGTGATTGTTCAGAACTTTATCGATGAATACCGGCAGGGGCGTACCCCCAATCCTTGTGTGATGTGCAATCCTCTGTTCAAGTTCCGCATTCTAACGGAGTGGGCGGATAAATTGAATTGCCGGTATATTGCTACCGGGCACTATACCCGTCTGGAAGAACAGAATAGGAAAATATATATAGTTGCCGGGGATGACGATAAGAAAGACCAGTCTTATTTCCTTTGGCGCTTGGGGCAGGATGTCTTGCGACGTTGTCTTTTCCCGTTGGGAACCTATACCAAGATGCAAGTGCGCGATTATCTGAGGGATAAAGGCTATGCACCGAAAGCCGAGGAAGGAGAGAGCATGGAAGTATGCTTCATAAAAGGAGATTATCGGGACTTCCTGCGTGAGCATTCGCCGGAGATAGACAATGAAGTAGGCCCGGGATGGTTTGTCAATTCGGAAGGAGTGAAGCTGGGAGAGCATAAGGGCTTTCCTTACTATACCATCGGGCAACGGAAAGGACTTGAAATCGCATTGGGAAAACCGGCTTATGTGCTGAAAATCAATCCGCAGAAGAATACTGTAATGTTGGGAGATGCCGAGCAGCTCAAAGCGGAATATATGCTTGCGGAACAGGATAATCTGATTGATGAGGGGGAAGTTTTCGGAAGCGGGGAACTGACGGTTCGCATCCGCTATCGGAGCAAACCGATACCTTGTTCGGTAAAGCGTCTGGAAGACGGGCGATTGCTGGTGCATTTTGAGACGGAAGCATCTGCCATTGCGCCCGGACAATCAGCTGTATTCTATATCGGAAAAAGGGTGGTAGGCGGTTCGTTCATTGCTTCACAACGTGGTATCGGCATGTATATTTGAAAATTAAAAACTGAAATTTGAAAATAAAAAGAGATTAATGGGGAAGAGATTGATTATTCTTTCAGCTTTAGTGTTGTTTGTGGCAAGTGCGTCGGCACAGCAAGATACGTTGAAATACCGTATTAGTTTAAGAGACAAGGCAGCTACCGTTTATTCATTGGAGCATCCTGAACAGTTCCTTTCGGAGAAAGCCATTGCAAGACGTCAAAAACAGAACCTGGCGGTTGATTCCACCGACCTGCCGGTTTGCCGTCAGTATATTGATGAAATACGCAGACAAGGAGTGAATATTGTAGTTGTAGGGAAATGGGAAAATTTTGTTACGGTTTCCTGCAATGATTCCGCTTTGATAGAACATATTGCCGCATTGCCGTTTGTACGCGCTACGGAGAAAGTATGGACTGCTCCGAAGATGAATGAAGGAGTGGGGGATGCAATGCGCGATTCTGTAATCAATGAGCCGAAGATATATACAGACAGTATTTACGGTCCTGCTCTCACTCAAATTCAGTTGAGCAATGGAGATAAGTTGCATGATGCCGGATTCAGGGGGCAGGGAATGACGATTGCCGTGATTGATGCCGGATTTCATAATCTGGATAAGATAACGGCTATGCGGAATATCCGTGTCTTGGGCATGAAAGATTTTGTCAATCCTCAGGCGGATTTATTTGCGGCAAGCAGTCATGGACTGAGTGTGCTTTCCTGCATTGGAATGAATCAGCCGGGAATTATGATAGGTACTGCACCGGAAGCTTCCTTTTGGCTGTTCCGCAGTGAGGATGAGGCTTCCGAACACTTGGTGGAGCAGGATTATTGGGCTGCTGCCGTAGAGTTTGCCGACAGTGTGGGAGTTGATGTGCTTAATACTTCTTTGGGGTATTATGCGTTCGATGACAAATCGAAAAATTACAAATATCGTGATTTGGACGGACATCATGCCTTGATGTCGCGTCAAGCCTCGCATATAGCCGATAAGGGTATGGTACTGGTGTGCAGTGCCGGTAATTCGGGAATGGGGTCTTGGAAAAAAATAACCCCGCCGGGAGATGCTGATAATGTGTTGACAGTAGGCGCTATCAACAAACAGGCGGTGTTGGCGCCATTTTCCTCTATCGGCAACACGGCTGATAACCGGATTAAACCGGATGTTGTAGCTGTGGGCGAAGGAGCGGATGTGATTCGCACGGACGGAAATCAGGGTAAGGCAAACGGGACTTCTTTCTCTTCGCCCGTCATGTGTGGAATGGTGGCTTGTTTATGGCAGGCATGCCCCCGGCTGACAGCGAAAGAGTTGCTTGAATTAGTCCGTGCTTCCGGTGACCGTGCCGACTATCCGGATAATATCTACGGTTATGGCGTGCCGGATATGTGGAAAGCATATAATAGCTATAAATTAAAAATGAAGTAAGGACAGGAACTTTGCATACTTATACTTAAAGAATGGATGCCTTATCACTATACGAATTAAATGCGCTGGTGCGTCGCAGCTTGGAGCAATGTCTGCCTGATGCCTATTGGGTACAGGCAGAATTGAGTGATGTACGTACCAACAGCACCGGACATTGTTATTTGGAGTTCGTACAGAAAGATGCCCGTAGTAATAGTCTGATAGCTAAGGCGAGAGGAACGATATGGTCGAACGTCTTTCGTTTGTTGAAACCTTATTTTGAGGAAGCTACGGGACAGGCTTTTGTTTCGGGTATCAAAGTGCTGGTGCAAGTGACCGTCAGTTTCCATGAACTGTATGGATATAGCCTTACAGTACAGGATATAGATCCCACCTATACTTTGGGTGATATGGCCCGTCGCCGTAAAGAGATTTTGAAACAGTTGGAAGAAGAAGGGGTGCTTACTTTAAATAAAGAATTGAGAATGCCTCGTTTGCCGCAGCGTATTGCGGTTGTTTCTTCCCCAACCGCTGCCGGATACGGTGACTTTTGCCACCAGTTGCAGAATAATCCGGGAGGTTTTTACTTCTATACGGAACTTTTTCCGGCATTGATGCAGGGTGATCGTGTTGAAGAATCCGTTTTGTCTGCTTTGGATAAGATAAATTCCCGTTCGGACAGTTTTGATGTAGTAGTTATTATCCGGGGCGGTGGGGCAACTTCCGATCTTTCCGGATTTGATACTTATCTGCTCGCGGCTGCCTGTGCGCAGTTTCCTTTGCCTGTTATCACGGGTATCGGGCACGAACGCGACGATACGGTTCTCGATTCCGTGGCCCATACCCGTGTCAAGACTCCCACTGCTGCTGCCGAATTTCTGATAGACTGCATGAATGAGGCTGCCGATGAATTGGAATCGCTGGCTGCCCGCCTATGCGATGGTGTCCGGAATTTGCTGGTACAAGAGCAACAGAAGTTAGTATCATACAGGAACCGTATTCCCTCTGCTGCTTATGGTTGCATTTCGGATGCAAAATTAACTTTGCTTACCGTCCGAAAAGACATTGTACAAGCTGTAACAGCCTCCTTGTTCCGTCAGCATCATCGGCTGGAGTTACTGCAACAACGGCTGGCGGATGCTTCTCCGGAAAAGCAATTAGCCCGTGGCTACAGCATTACATTGAAAAACGGTAAAGCAATAAAGAATGCTTCTCTCTTAAATGAGGGTGATGAAATTATCACTCGCCTGTATAAAGGAGAAGTGGTTTCAGTAGTAACAAATAAACTGTCAAAAAAATAAATAATCCTATGCCTGCACCCAAGAAAAAAGAGACTTATTCCCAAGCGATGGAACGGTTGGAGAAAATTGTCAGTCAGATAGACAACAATGAACTGGAAATAGATGAACTTGCCGTAAAGATAAAGGAGGCAAATGAAATCATTGCTTTTTGCAGTGATAAGTTGACTAAGGCAGATCGTGAGGTTCAGAAACTTCTATCGGACAAGCAGGCAGACTGAGTCGGCTTAAAAGACTTTCTGCCAGCTTGATTGCGAATATATTGATATTATAAAATCCTTTTTGGAGGCAGATTCGGAATTTGTCTTGGATACTTTGTCCCGATAGCAAGAAACCGCAAATAAAATTTGTTTTTGCTTTCGCTTGTTCCTATTTTTGTACAAAAACATTTTTTATGAAGAAAACACTTATATTGGCGGCCGGTTTTGCAATGATGGCTTGTGGTGCAGTTGCTCAAGAGACATCGGTGCCCAAGAGAATTACCATTATAGAAGGCAAGTTTTTCCGTAATCTGCCGGAAGAGGTTGCAAAGATGATGACTCCCGATGGAATAAAATTTTTTATGTTATCCACTCCGAATGGGACAAAGGCCGTCGGGATAAAGATGCCGGAGCCTTTGACCAACGAGGTGCTACGTGATACTATACCGATGGTGCAAGTGCCCGAAGCAGCCGAACTTTTGCGGCGATTTGACGAAGCACAAGCAAGGTCAGAAGGGATTGGGGTATCGTCGGGTAGGACGGAGCCATTGCTTAAGGAAGGTACTAAGTTTCCTGAGTTCACCGCTACCGACATGAATGGCAGGACGTGGAGCAATGCCGATGTAAAGGGTAAGGTAATGGTGCTGAACGTATGGTTCACCGGTTGCGGTCCGTGTCGTGCCGAGATGCCGGAGTTATCTGCTTGGAAAGACGAGATGCCCGGCGTGATGTTTTTCTCGTCTACTTTTGAGTCGGCTAAGGTAGCCCGCCCCGTCATAGAGAGCCGCGGATTTAACTGGATTCCGCTTGTAAACGATACCGTACTTTATAAATACGTAGGTAACAACGGTTTTCCTCTTACCGTTGTTATAGACAAGGAAGGTACTGTGGTGATGGCTGAGCATGGTACGTCAGCTACCAAACGGGAAGCCCTGAAACGAAAGATAAAATCTTTGATAAAATAAAGAATTCTGAAGAAGATTTAAGCAGAAACTTAAAATATCGGAGATTATTGCGTATATCGGACAAGCTTTACAGGAAACCTACATAAAGTTTGAAAAACGAAAAGTATCTGTCACACTGTTATGTTCCACGAGGAAAGGATGAACCGGTAGCTTTTCCTTATTGTGTAAAATGGGGTTAATTAATAGGGTCTCATTGTATTTTGTATTTTCTCTGTAAAGATGGAAAGTTTCATCAGGAAAAACGAATAGTTTATCCTAAGTAAACTATTGGTTTCACCGCATTAAACTATCAGTTTACTTAGGGTAAACTTAGGGTATTCCTAAGGGAAACAGAAAGTTCCAACCAATGAAAATCTGCCTGCTTATCTTTTTATCATAGTTAGCATGTAATGGAAAAAACGTATCGCCACTCTTAGGTTGTAAAAAAACAGTGCTTCTTTAGGAAATATGAAGAATAACCATTACTTTTGTTACAAATAGATAGTCTTGAAATTAAATTAATACGAGCGAGATATGAAAGAACTGGATTGGGCTAATCTGCCGTTCGGCTATATGAAGACAGATTACAATGTGAGAATTTACTATCGTAACGAACAGTGGGGCGCATTGGAAGTATGCAGCGAGGAAACCATTCCTATGCACATGGCAGCCACTTGTCTGCACTATGGTCAGGAAGCGTTCGAGGGTTTGAAGGCTTTCCGGGGCAAAGACGGCAAGGTACGTATTTTCCGCTTGGAAGAGAATGCGGCGCGTTTACAGTCTACCTGCCGTGGCATCCTGATGCCTGAGTTGCCGACGGAACGCTTTAAAGAGGCTATTCTTAAGGTTGTGAAGCTGAATGAGCGTTTCATTCCGCCTTACGAATCGGGAGCTTCCCTGTATATCCGTCCGTTGCTGGTGGGTACGGGAGCACAGGTAGGCGTACATCCGGCAAAAGAATACCTGTTTGTCGTGTTTGTAACGCCGGTAGGTCCTTACTTCAAGGGCGGGTTCTCCACCAATCCGTACGTTATTATCCGCGAATACGACCGTGCCGCACCTTTGGGCACAGGTGTCTACAAGGTGGGCGGCAATTACGCAGCCAGCCTGCGCGCCAATAAGAAAGCGCACGATTTGGGCTATGCCTGCGAGTTCTATCTGGATGCCAAGGAAAAGAAATACATCGACGAGTGCGGCGCAGCCAATTTCTTCGGCATCAAGGACAACACGTATATCACTCCGAAGTCCACTTCCATTCTTCCGTCCATCACCAACAAGAGCCTGATGCAACTGGCCGAGGATATGGGCATGAAAGTAGAACGCCGCCCGGTTCCGGAAGAAGAGCTGCTTACTTTCGAGGAAGCGGGCGCTTGCGGCACGGCTGCCGTTATCAGTCCGATAGAGCGCATCGACGATGTGGAGAACGGTAAGTCGTACGTGATTGCCAAAGACGGAAAACCGGGACCGGTCTGCACGAAGCTGTACAACAAATTGCGTGCTATCCAATACGGTGACGAGCCCGATACGCACGGTTGGGTAACTGTCGTGGAATAACGCATGAGCATAAAGATTACAACCCTTGTGGAAAATTCGGTTTACGGCAAGGGACTACAGGGAGAGCACGGGCTTTCCCTGCTTGTTGATACGGGTGAGCATCGCCTGCTGTTCGATACCGGAGCTTCCGACCTTTTCATACGCAATGCCCGGATACTTGGGATTGACTTGAAGGAGGTGGATTTTCTGGTACTGTCGCACGGACATCGCGACCACACCGGCGGACTGCATCACTTTCTTGCCGTGAACGACAAGGCACAGGTTGTTTGCAAGAGAGAACTCTTCCGGCCGAAGTTCAAGGATGAACGGGAAAACGGAGTGATGCAGCCCGATGCTTTGGACAGCACCCGTTTCCGTTTTGTGGATGAGGTTACTGAATTGTGCCGCGGCGTGTTTGTCTTTCCGCAGTTGCCTGTTACGGATGAAGAAGATACGCATTTTGAACACTTCTTCACGTGGACGGAAGGGCGGAAACAGGCCGATACCTTTACGGACGAACTGGCGCTGGCATTGAAACAGGGCGCTGAGGTGTCCGTGCTGAGTGCCTGCTCGCACCGGGGCATTACGAATATCATCCGTGCGGTGCAGGAGTATTTTCCGCAGACCTCGCTGAAACTGGTATTGGGCGGTTTCCATATCCGTAATACCGAGAAAGAGAAATTTGATGTGATAGCCCGTTTCCTTGAAAGCCATTTGCCGCAACGGCTGGGCGTTTGTCATTGTACGGGCATTGATAAATACGCATTGTTTCACCAATGCTTTGCCGACCGTACTTTTTATAATTATACCGGTCGGGTAGAAACACTTTAATACATACGAATGGGAAAGAATAAGTTAGAGAAGTTTGCCGATATGGCAAGTTATCCGCACGTGTTTGAATATCCGTACTCGGCGGTAGACAACGTGCCGTTTGAGATGAAGGGCAACTGGCATCAACAGTTTTTCAAGAACGATAATCCGATTGTGCTGGAGCTGGGCTGCGGCCGTGGAGAGTACACGGTGGGACTGGGACGCATGTTTCCCGACAAGAATTTCATCGGCGTAGATATCAAAGGGGCGCGCATGTGGACGGGAGCTACCGAGTCCTTGCAGTCGGGCATGAAGAATGTCGCCTTCCTGCGTACCAACATCGAAATCATAGACCGCTTCTTCGCTCCAGGCGAAGTGAGCGAGATATGGCTCACGTTCTCCGACCCGCAGATGAAGAAAGCCACCAAACGCCTTACGTCCACCTACTTCATGGAACGCTACCGCAAGTTCCTGAAAGACGGCGGCACTATCCATGTAAAGACCGACAGCAACTTCATGTTCACCTACACCAAATACATGATAGAGAAGAACGGGCTTCCCGTAGAGTTCATCACCGACGACCTCTACCACTCCGGACTGGTGGATGATATTCTCGGCATCCGCACCTATTACGAACAGCAGTGGCTGGACCGCGGCCTGACCATAAAATACGTCAAGTTCCGGCTTCCTCAGTGCGGAGAGTTGCAAGAACCCGATGTAGAGATAGAATTGGACGAGTACCGCAGCTACAACCGCAGCAAGCGCAGTAGTCTCCAGACCGGCAAATAAACAATGGTTGTCGAGCCTGCTATGGGTTTTAATCCAAACATGAGAGCTGAAAGTATAGCAAAAATGATTGATTCTGAATTTCTTCATCTAGATCTTAATTATTATGACTTCACAAGAACTTCAACAATATCTGCTTCGTGAGTTTCCACAAGAGAATGCTCGTTGTGAGTGGAAAGAGATGAAGAATCTCAAAAACTTATTTGCAGGAGACGAAAAGAATGATGTAATATCGTATGTTGCAGCCATAGCCAATATGGAAGGAGGGCATCTTGTAATTGGCGTGCAGGATAAGACTTTGGAGATTGTGGGCACGGACCTTTCCAAATTTAATTTGAACGCGCAATCTGCCGTGTGGAAACTATTGGAACATTGCACTAACTTGTCGTCTGAAGGGTTAAGTATAGATGAATACACAACAGAGGATAGCCATAAGACGGTATGGATAATCCATATACCGAAACATTTGCCCCGCCGCCCGGTGTATGCCCATAAGAAGGCATGGCAGCGGGTGGAAGATTCATTGGTGGAAATGACACCGGAACGACTTGCGGCAATCCTTGAAGAACCTGTTTTTGAGGCAAAAGACTGGTCGGCGGAGATTGTTCCAAATGCGGTATTGACAGATTTAGACGAATTGGCGGTAGCCAAAGCCCGTGTAATGTTCAAGAAAGTACACGCCTCTAAGATTCCGGCGGAAGAAATAGATGCTTGGACAGTGGAAGAATTGTTGTCGAATAGCGGTATAATGATAGACGGAAAACTAACTCGTGCCGCCATTATACTGTTGGGCAAGCCTGTTTCAGTCTTCAAACTTCGCCCGGCTGTAGTTGAGGTAACTTGGACTTTGAGAGATGAACGGCAAGAAGTGGTAGATTACGAACACTTCACTGCACCGTTTATTCTTACTGTAGACCAAATTTTAAGTAAGATACGCAATCTTACAATGAGGGAACTTCCCGGAGGTACATTGTTTCCGGAAACGATGAAGCAATATGATGACTATACCATCCGTGAAGCTTTGCACAATGCCATAGCTCATCAGGATTACACATTACAGCAGCGTATTAACTTTGTTGAAAATCCCGGCTATCTTTATTACGCCAACGGTGGTAGTTTTATTCCGGGTACATTGCAAAATGTGTTGACAACCAAAGGACCTCAACGCTATTTCCGCAACGAATGCCTTTGCCGTGCTATGGTAAATTTCAATATGATTGACACCGTGAGTCGGGGTATCAAGAAGATGTTCAACGAGCAATGGAAGCGTCATTTCCCAATGCCGGATTATGAGATAGATGCACTCAATAAGGAAGTTGGAGTAAAAATATATGGCAATACAATTAATGAGAAATATACTGAATTGCTCAAAGAAAACAATACTCTTACATTGGAGGACTGCATATTATTGGATGCAGTGCAGAAAAGGCATCGTATTTCTGAAAAAGATGTGGTTGCTCTATTGAATAGGGGACTATTGGAGGGTGATACTTCAGAGTATAACATATCACTTGATATTGCTAAAAAGACAAGGCAATTGCCGTATTATACCCATAACAGAGGATTGGATAAAGCTAAGTTACAACATATGATTTTGCAGTATCTCCAAAATGCGGGTTCGGTCGGAGCTAAACGGGATGCTATATTCGATTATCTGAGAGATGTTCTTCCCAGAAATAAGACCCCGGAACAGCAGGAACGAATGGTTGGAAATATCCTTGCAGAGATGAAAGAGGCGGAAATAGTTATAGTCAAGGGTAGAATATGGTATGTAAAATAGTCTTAAGTCTCGTTTTTCGACTAAATATGGCGAATTATGACTATTTACGACTAAATAGAACCGTTTACGACTAAAAAGTAGATAAACTCTTTGTCTGACTAAAGAATTTATTTACTTTTGTGACAGAGTTATTTGACAACATTGCACTGCAAATCGCTGGAATTCGCAGGTTGCTAATTCGTTACTACTACTACTCAAATGCTCAGTTGAATATTTATTTCTCAAACGGTTATCTCAAACTGTTGAAAATTTAAAATAGTAAATAACATGACTCTTTATCCTAAATTAATCCTCGATGCACTGGCAACGGTGCGTTATCCCGGCAACAAGAAGAACCTCGTTGAGGCCGAAATGGTTGCCGACAATCTGCGTATCGACGGGATGAAGGTCAGTTTCTCGCTTATCTTCGAGAAGCCGACCGACCCCTTTATGAAGTCCATGGTGAAAGCTGCCGAGACGGCGATACATACTTACGTTTCACCGGAAGTGGAAGTGACGATTGCCACGGAAAGCCGTCAGGCGGCACGCCCGGAAGTGGGCAAACTGTTGCCGCAGGTGAAGAACATCATCGGCGTGTCTTCCGGTAAGGGCGGTGTGGGCAAGTCCACCGTATCGGCAAATCTGGCTGTGTCCCTTGCCAAACTGGGGTATAAGGTAGGTTTGCTGGATGCCGACATCTTCGGTCCGTCCATGCCCAAGATGTTCCAGGTGGAAGATGCACGTCCGTATGCAGAGAACATCGGCGGTCGTGATTTGATTATCCCTATCGAGAAGTATGGTATCAAGCTGCTGTCTATCGGTTTCTTCGTAGACCCTGATCAGGCTACCCTGTGGCGCGGCGGTATGGCAAGCAATGCCCTGAAACAGTTGATTGCCGATGCCGACTGGGGCGAACTGGATTATTTCCTGATAGACCTTCCGCCCGGAACCAGCGACATTCACCTCACCGTAGTGCAGACGCTTGCCATGACCGGAGCTATTGTTGTCAGCACGCCGCAGGCGGTGGCTCTGGCTGATGCCCGCAAAGGTATCAACATGTTTACGAATGATAAGGTGAACGTGCCTATCCTTGGTCTGGTAGAGAACATGGCGTGGTTTACGCCTGCCGAACTGCCGGAGAACAAGTATTACATCTTCGGTAAGGAAGGTGCCAAGCAGCTTGCGGAGCAGATGAACGTTCCTCTGCTGGGGCAGATTCCCATTGTGCAAAGCATCTGTGAGAGCGGTGACAAGGGTACTCCCGTCGCTTTGGACGAGAATACCGTGACCGGACGCGCGTTCCTGCAACTGGCTGCTGCCGTAGTCCGCCAGGTTGATCGCCGGAATATGGAAATGGCGCCTACCAAGATTGTGGAGACACATAAATAAACCGGAACAGCGAAAAGATGTATCCGTATCGATTAACTTTAAATTTGAGAAGCATGAAGAGCTTGAAAGTATTATTATTAGGCGCATGTGTCGCATTATGCGCCTGTTCTTCACCGACATCCACTGTGCAGACAAACGACAAAGGAACTCAGTGGCAGTGGGAAAATGGAACGATTGTCGTTGAAACTCCCCAACGTCCGGCAGACCGGAAAAGCGTGATAGGTCTGGCACTGCCTAAAATGGAGGTGGTGCGCGTGGGTTTCGTAGGTTTGGGGATGCGTGGCCCCGGAGCTGTGGAGCGGTTTACCCATATCCCCGGTACGCAGATCGTGGCGCTTTGCGATTACGAACAAGGACGTGCCGAGGCATGCCAGAAATATCTGAAGCAGGCATCCTTGCCCAAAGCAGCCGTATATTCCGGCGAAAAGGGGTATGAGGAACTCTGCAAGCGCGATGATATAGATTTGGTGTATATCGCCACCGACTGGCTGCATCACTTCCCCGTGGCGATGTGCGCTATGGAGAACGGCAAGAATGTAGCCATCGAAGTGCCCTCCGCCATGAATCTGAAAGAGTGCTGGGCCTTGGTCGACATGAGTGAAAAGACCCGCAAACACTGTATGATTCTGGAGAACTGCTGCTACGACTGGTTCGAGATGAATACGCTGAATATGGCGCAGCAGGGCGTATTCGGTGAGGTAATCCGTGCGCAGGGTGCGTACATCCATAACCTGAGCCCGTTCTGGAACCATTATTGGAAGAACGGCGAGGGCGACAAGCTGGGCTGGCGCCTGGATTACAACATGAAGCATCGCGGCGATGTGTATGCCACTCACGGTCTCGGTCCTGTGGCACAGGCGCTCGACATTCACCGCGGCGACCGTATGCAGACCCTGGTTGCCATGGATACCAAATCGGTTGTGGGAAAGGCTCTGGTCGAGGCAAGGACGGACTCTGCCTGCAATGGCTTCCGCAATGGCGACCATACCACCACGCTGATTCGTACTGCCAACGGTAAGGTGATTGAGATACAGCATAACGTGATGACTCCCCAGCCCTATAACCGTCTGTATCAGTTGACCGGTTCGAAAGGATTTGCCAATAAGTATCCCGTAGAGGGGTATGCGCTCGATGCCGACCAACTGACTGCTTCGGGTGTACAGCCTAAGGTAGATGATTTGAACTCGCACGGTTTCTTGCCGGAAGCGGAAATGGAAGCGCTTGTTGCCAAATACCAGCATCCTATTTTGAAGAAATACGGTGAGATGGCAAAAGAAGTGGGCGGTCACGGCGGTATGGACTTTATCATGGATAGCCGTCTGGTTTATTGCCTGCAGAACGGTTTGCCTTTGGATATGGATGTATACGATTTGGCGGAGTGGTGCTGCCTGGCAGAGTTAGGAGAACTTTCCATGGACAATAATTGCGCTCCGGTGGCATTCCCCGACTTTACCCGTGGCGAGTGGAACGTGGTGAAAGGGTATAAGCATGCTTATGCCGCTCCCGAAGAAGAAGCCGCCGTTATGGAAAAGGCAAAGGCGTTTACTGCCAAGCTGAAAGAGCAAGGGGCTAAAGAATGGGCGCAGGCTGAAAAGAAATGATACTTTTCACTTTCGGAAAATACTTTTTGAACAAAGTTCAAACAGATTCTTAACATCATCTATAATAAAGTTTATATGGAATAAGGGACAGGAGACTTGAGTTTCAGTCTCCGAAACCCTTATTCCATATATTATTTAACTGCTATGAAAACAAAATTTTTTCTTCTGTGCCTGCTGTTGGCTATCTCCGCCAATGCACAAATCGTCTATCACGACGCTTCCGCTTTTCCTCTTTTAGGAAAAGCTACCGAGACAACCCTTACACGCTACGAACGTTTGCCGGACTCTTTACGGAATATCTCCCGTAAGCCTCTATGGGAGTTGGGACGTAACAGTGCCGGGCTTGCCGTACGTTTCCGTTCCAATTCCACCCGGATTGCCGCCAAATGGGAGGTACTGCTCAACAGGAATATGAATCACATGACCCCTACGGGCATTAAAGGGCTTGATTTGTATTGCCTGCAAGACGGGAAGTGGCTGTTTGCCGGAAGCGGGCGTCCGCAAGGAAAGGTGAATGAGGCGACCATCGTGAAGGATATGCTTCCCGAAGAGCGTGAATATCTTTTATTCCTTTCTTTATACGACGGGGTGACTTCTCTTTCCATCGGCATCGATTCGCTGTCTCAAATCAGCGGGCCGGCAACGGAACTGCCGGTACGTAAGAAGCCGGTTGTCTTTTACGGAACAAGCATTCTGCAGGGAGGCTGCGCTTCCCGTCCGGGTATGGCGCATACCAATATCCTGGAGCGTTGGCTCAATCGGGAATGTATCAATCTGGGATTTAGCGGCAATGCTTTATTGGATTTGGAGATTGCCCATGTGATGGCGGGTGTGGATGCATCCGTATTTGTACTTGATTTTGTTCCGAATGCCAGTGTGGAGCAGATAAAGGAACGTGCCGGTGCGTTCTATTCCGTTATCCGTAGCAAGCATCCTGATACGCCTGTACTTTTTGTGGAAGATCCTATATTTACCCATTCCCGTTTTAACAGGACCGTAGCCAGAGAAGTGAAGGATAAGAACGAGACTTTGCTGGCTGTGTTCCGGTCTCTGAAGAAGCGGGGAGAGAAGAACATCTACCTGCTCTCTTCCGAAGATATTATCGGGCATGATGGAGAGGCTACCGTAGACGGTGTTCATTTTACGGATTTAGGTTTTATGCGTTATGCAAAAGTGTTGTATCCGGTTTTGAAGAAGCATATAAAGGATTAGTGCAAACGCACTTGTGGGGAATCCTCACAGACTCCCCACAAATAATTGTTAGAGTAAAAATTTATGAAAAAAAAGCTGAAATTCTGCTTTACTCGCCCTTGTCCACTTTTGCTTCCGCAATTATGTTTTCCGGTACTTTCTCGCAACGTATGTATTTGTTTACATCGTTCTCGTTGTCTTTTGCCGTCCATATCATCGAGCCGCTTTCCAGCAAGTCGGTCACGATGTATTTGTTGTTCCATTCACCGTTACCGAAATCATACTCTCCGCTGATGACGGCGCCCAGATAAGGGTCGTTTTTGATACTGAAACTTCCGGTGATGTAGCGGGCGTACATGCTGTCGAACTTCTGGTACATTTCAAAAGTCTGTTCCTTGCGGTTGAAAACCACGTAGCAGTATGTACCTTCCGCCAGCGGAGTTCCGTTCCATTCGGAAAGTTCCCACGTGCCGTTCAGGTTGGCGGGAGTCACTTCCAGGGTCGGTATTATCGGCTCATCGTCATCGCAGGACACAAGGCAGCACAGAAAGACTGCCAAAGCCGTTAGTTTGAAAATATTCTTCATATCGGGTTTCTTGTTTTTTATCGTTACTTGGTATAGTTTACTTTTATATTCAGGGTCCGGTCCGAAGGCCGGGCATCCACTCCTCCGATGATAATCGGGAATGTGAATGTCTTTTCCTTTCCGGCGGGAATCAGTGAAGCGTCTACCGTTACCACGATGTCGGCTTCACTGCCCGGTTGTATCACTTCCGGCTCCGTCCGGAAAGTTGCGAACTTCGGAATGACGAGTGCCGACAGGCGCAGCGGCTTGTCTCCGCTGTTTCCGCATAGAATCCGTTCGGAAGGTCGCTTTCCGGGCATCACTTCCTGAAATTCCATCCGGTTCTGTTTCAGCCTCAGTCTGCCCATTGCATACGGGTAGCGTGCCCATTCATCCGCTCCGGGAAGAACATTCCCGGTCAGGGTCAGGCGTGCTACGGGATGTTTTTCCGAGCAGGACAGATAGACGAACGCGTCCGTATCTATCGTTCCGGGATGATTCTTCGGATGATAAGTCAGTACAATCGTAGCGGTTTCTCCCGGCAGTATCTTTCCGGCAGGCAGTTCTGCTGCCGTACATCCGCAGGTGGTCCGTACCTTTGTGACGGTAACGGCTTCCTTGCTGATGTTCCTGCCCGTGAAACGGTAGGCCTGCGGAGCATCATCCTCGGTCAGCGTTCCGATGTCCAGCGTACTTTTGTCGAAGCGCAGTATGGATTCCGCCTGCTGCATCAGTGGCGGATTTATCAGCGAGTCGGCTTTTTGCTGCCAAGGGGAACGGGCAAATACCAATAGCACTATCCAGGTAATTAGTTTCATTAATCAATTACATTAAATTACATCCAGCCGTTGTCGTTGGCATTCTTGCGTACGGTAACGGTGATTGTCTGTTCGCTTCCGTTGCTCACTTTCACTGTGATGTGTGTGGCGCCGGTTTTTACGCCGGTTACTTCCATCAGGCTGTTGCCGACGGTTACCGTTGCCACGGCGGCATCGTCCGATGTACAGGTATAGGTCAGCGTTTCACCGTTTACAAAGTAGTAGGCAAGGTTCACGGTCGATGTGCCTCCTTCGGCAACGTACACATTCGGCACTTTCATATCCGAACCGCTTCCTTCGATGTTGTTCAGCAACTTTCCTGCGTCCACCACGCCCGTGCCCATTTTGCCGATGTATTTGGACAGCTCCATGACGGAGGGAGCGGCAGCCGGTGAGTTATGGTTGCGGTAGTATGTTTTCTTCTTTCCGCCGCTGTACCAGTTATCAACCGGTTTTACGGACTCTTTCAATAGTGCCACAAATTCGCTTGCCTTGAAATGGCGGCGCTGTTGCACGGCATACGACAGACCTAATGCAGCCACACCCGATACATGAGGGCATGCCATTGAAGTGCCGTCCATATAACCATAGGCAGGGCTTCCGTTCCGAATCATGGTAGAAAGGATGGAGCCGGAAACCTCATTGTTTTCCCAAAACTCATTGTCCTCTTCCCCTATGGCGTTATAATATTCAGTGTCACCGCCCGGTGCAGATATATCCACTTCCGGACCGAAGTTGGTGTAGGATGCCGGGGTGAAGTCGGCGGCAACCGCGCTTACAGTTATGCATTTGGAGTAAGCTCCCGGATAGGAGGCGCTTCCCGCATATTCATTGCCCGATGCAAAGATGGCGATACCGCCGTCGATGACTCCGTTCGGAGAACCGGCGTTGTTGATGAAATAGTCCAGGATTTCCTTTTCCAGCGGATAAGTATCCGCCCATTCCTTTTCGGTGGCCGGTCCGGGAGAGTATCCTTCCACTTCGTTCGCTTCCGAGGAGTTGTATCCCCAACTGCATTGCAGGATGACGGCGCCGTTGTCGGCGGCATACTTGATGGCTTGGGCTTCTCCGTTCAGGCTCACGCTGTTTTCTCCGGCGAATACCTGGCAAATCATAATCTTCACGCCCGAATCCTTCGTGCCGTCTCCTCCGGCAATGCCGCAGACTCCGTATCCGTTGTTCATGGCGGCAATCGTACCGGATACGTGCGTGCCGTGACCGATGTCGCTTACATCCGTCCACGAAATGGCTGCGGTATTGTGTACGAAGTTATATCCGTATCTGTCGTCCTTGTATCCGTTGCCGTCGGCATCCGTTCCGGCATAGAGTTCCTCTTTGTCGTTTACCCATATGTTGCCTGCCAGGTCGGGATGCGTATACATCACTCCGTCGTCCAATACGGCAACGATAACGGACGGGTCGCCCGTGCATTTCTGCCATGCTTCGTAGCAGCCGACATCGCATCCGGCTATTGAGCCGGCAAGGGTTTCTCCCGTACTGTTTGTCTTGTCGAAAGCATTGTTGCCGGAGTTAGTGTAGTGCCATTGGTAGGCAAGTCCGGGGTCGGAGAATCTTCCGGCCGCTACTCCGCTTCGGGTGGCTGCCCGTTGTTGCAAGGCTGCCTGGCTCACATAGCTCCGGCGGCTTTTGGGGTTGTAGGCGCGCTTGATGCGGCTGTTGCCCTGTACCTTTGAGATTTCTCCTAATTGGGAAAGCCGTCTGGCAGCTTCCTGCAAGTCTGTACCTTCGTCGAACTTCACCTGATACCACAGGTGAAGGCCGGCTATGCGGGTGCGTTCTTCGTTTTTGCTGTCTACCGGGAAGATACGTTCAAAATGGTATCCGCCCAGAATTTCGAGTACCTCATCGGTAGAGGGGATGCCCGAACGGGTCATCACTCCGCCGTTTCCCGCTGCGCGGGTCATTGTACGGTCGAGGATGTCGGTCATTTCGGGTTTGAACTTAATCAGCAGTTCACCCGAGTTGACATCGGCGGGAAGCCGGACTTCCGTCCCTCCGTCGGTGGGGATGGACGGCTGTTCGACGATATCCTGTTCCGTACAGGCACCCAGCGTCAGGGTAATGAGTGCGATGTATAAGAATCTTTTCTTCATTGTTTCTGTTTAATATTATCTTGTTAATAAGTACCTGTTTGGGGGTTAGTTGACTCCCGCCACATACCTGTAATAGTATAGCGGATAAGCTACTCCGTTTACTTTGGCACCTTCCGGCTTCTCTTTGCCGTAGTAATACTCAAAGTCGAACTTCACCGCATCGACGTTATTGAATCCCACTTTGAATCCTGCGGAGTTCTTGCCGTTTTCCTGCTGGTTGAAGAGCAGTGTCATGGGGTCCCATTCTACAAAATACGGGTGGAACAGAATCCATTTGGGCACCGGTCCGGTCAGGAAGTTCAGGTTGATGGAGAAGGAGCGTGCCTTCGGCAGTACGCGCGGCACATCCTGTCCTTTCACTTGCAGGGTGGTTCCGCCGGTTTCGGTGAATGTGACTTCGTTGTCATTCGTTTTCAGCCAGATGCAGGTGTCGCCTACCAGTTTGTCTTTGTACTCTTCCTTGTTGTCGGAGAAGTCGTCGTCCTGATAACGTTTGGGTTTGTTTGCCCGTTCGAGTGTGGTATCTACCTCTTCATCCGTAGGTAATGTCCCTTCAATGAAGTTGTACGAGAACCGCAGGCTTCTCAGCTTGTCCCAAGTGAGCAGTTGCAGGAATGCTTCCTTTTCCGCTCCGGCACTGATGTCGATGTACAGACCGAGTTCCCTTCCATTGTGGGTACGTCCCTGACTCAGGTCGGAGTAGGAGTCGCTCCGGCGGTTTCCGACAAGGCTGAGCGCGTGCAGATTCGGGAAATTGTCTTCATTTACCACTTCGGTAATGGCAGCCAGCGACGGGAGGTTGTTGCTCGACAAATCCAGTTCTTCCAATCCGCGATAACTCTTGTCTGCCTTGCCGCCCAGCTTGATGAAGTTTTCGGGCAGTTCGTTCATTCCATAGGCGGATACGCTCAGCGATTTCAGGTACTTCAGTTCGCAAACCTCCTCACCTAATGATACGATACGTATCTGGTTGTTGAAGTTACTTTGGATGTCGAGCGATTCCAGGTATTTGAGATAACGTATTTCTTTGGGCAGTGTTTCGCCTTCCTGCAGGTCGAACAGGGAGAATTTGACGGAACGCACGCGTCCTACCGCACCTTCGGGCACATTCTTGTCGATTGCCTCCCACAGGATTACGTTGTTCCAGTTCTGCATGTTTTCGCTCGTATCGAAGGTTATCATGCTCTGAATCTTTTCATTGATGGTGATGATAGCCAGTGAGTCGCCCGAACGGTTGTCCTCAATCTTGGGAGCTGCCTTTTGGGTCACTGTCAGGACGAACGCCTCGATAGGATTGCCGTTGTCGTCCACCAACTGGTCCTCATCCGGATTTTGCGGAACAAAGCGTATTTTCGCTATCCGGGTGTAGGGAGTCGTATTCATTTCCCAGCGGAATTTTGCCTTGACCGTACGCGGACGGGCTTTCCGGTCGAGGTTCAGTTTCAGGTCCGCATCTTTGGGAGCGGTAATCCAGCCTGTCCGGTCGGCTCCGAATTCCGTTTTCTCTTCATCGGTCATGGTTGCTTCTTCGGCAAAGGAGTAGTCAATATGCTCCTTGTCAATCAGGAAGTTGACGTTACTGGATATGACTGCTTCGAAAAGGCGCTTGTCATAAACAGCCGAACTTTCGATTTTTACATCGGGTTCCTTGACGATGATTTGTTTCCCGAAACCGAACTGGGTAACGGTTATCAGTTTGGATTCCTGGCCTTCCAGTGCAAAGCGTATTTGCGAGGTGCGTGCCGTGTTCTCTAAGGTAGAGTCGATGGCAAGCCGGCATTCCGCTGTACCCGAACCGTTTGCGGGCGATACGGCGATCCACGGTCTGGATGCTCCGGCCACCCAGTTCTTGTAAGAGTTGACCGTAATCCTTTCGGTTCCGCCTTCGGGCCCTACGGTTATCTCTTCCTTATCCACTGCAATGCCGCCGGGGATGCTTGCGTCGTCGTCTTTGCACGAGCTTGCCAGCCCTGCGAAGAGAGCCAGCCCCGTCATTATTTTATATACATATTTCATTGGTAGAATCTTATTGGTTTATCGTTTTATGTCTAAAGCATCACAGCCACGGATATCCTGAGTCTTGTCGTAAATCAGTTTATACATGCCTGCCCTTATTTGCGAGCATACGCTTGTTACATCGATGCTGATGTTCGGGTTGTCCTTGATGTCCACAATATAGAGTTGTGATGTCAGTGTTTCGTTTACCTTGCGGATGTCGTTTGAGCCTATCTGCAACTGTATAAGGCTCGGACAGGTGGTGATTCCCGTAGGCCATTCGCGTAAGATGCGGTTGCCGTTGGCATCGCGTTGGAAGCGGATACCGATAGCTTGCAACTGGCTGCTGTTCAGTGGTTCGGTCGGGAACTTCGAGAAACAGTTGTAACTGAGGTCGAGGTTCTTCAGATAAGGCAGCGTGGTTGCGCGGAAGTCGTCCGACAGCTTGGTCAGCTTGTTGAAGCGAAGGTCGATAACGGTCAGCAGATACGTGTTCTTGTAGTTACCAGTTTCCGACCTTAGCGAGTACTTCGGAATCTCCGTCATCAGGTTGTTGCTCAGGTCGATGGTGGAGATGGGGGAACCTTTGGCAAACAGTTCCGTGGGGAACTTACTGATAAGGTTGTTCGACAAAGAAATCGTTGAGGCATTAATTCCCTTGAAGTCGTCCAGGCTGCAATTAATGTTTTTCCCGTCATTCTGTCCTATCCGGTTGTACGAGAAGTTTACGGACCCCATTGTATAGACAGATTCTGCGTTAAAGATATTGGGGATGTATTCTATTAGGTTGTGCGCAAAACTCAGACTTTCCACCTGGTCGGTGAAACCGCAGAAGTTTTCCGGGATTTCGGTGATTCGGTTGTTGTCCAGGGTCAGGGTAGTGAGTTCCACTTCCTTGCCGAAGGCTTCCAGCTTTCCTGTAAGGTTGTTGTTGATACAGTCGAGCAGTCCCAGTTTCCTCATTTTATTCAATGATGCGTGTTCCGGAAATTTAGTCAGGTTGTTGTTGCCGAGATACAGAATCTGGAGTTTGGCTCCTACGGTTGCATCCGCTAATTTCTTCCAGTCGGCTGTCAGTTGCTCGCCGCTTCCATCTTTTGCTCCGTTCAGTCCGTCAATGCCTTTGTTGCTGGCTATGTTCAGCAACTGCATTTCGGGCAGTTCAAACAGGAAGTCGGGCAGTCTGGTCAGATTGGGGCAGTTGTACACTTCTACATCCGTCAGGTCGGTCAGGGTTCTCCATGCCCAGGAGCTGCTTTCCTCTTTAAATGATTTGGCATATTCGGAGTTCTCGTTTTCCCAATCTGTGCAGATGTCCTCGGCCTTGATGGGAGAATTGGCAATATAAAGTTGTTGCAGGTTCTTCAACCGCATTACCGCTTTGGATATGAAAGTAATGTTGTTGGTTGTCTGGCCTATCTGTATATCTTTCATGTTGATGCGGTTGCTTTTCTTTATCTTTGCCATTTCGGGGTCTCGGTTAATACCGTCCTGCAGGAGTTCCGACATATTCTCCCTGGGGTCGTAGTCGAGGAACAGTTCCTTGTAGTGCATGCGCATCTTCTGTTTCTGTGCATCGCTCATATCGGGCGTTATTCCGCCGGCGCCGAACAGTCTGCCGCCCAGCTTTTCGTTGTGCGACCCGAGGGAAAGCACTTTCAGTTCGGTCAGTTGGCCGATGGCATCGGGCACTCTGCCTTTGGCGCCGAAGCCTTCGAGAGACAGGCTGATAACGCGTCCTTTGTTGTCCAGTGACACACCGGGTTGGTCGCCCCACATGTCTACCTCCTTGTTGAAGTTCCAGGTTACTCCGGCAGGGCTTGTTTCTCCGGTAAAGCTCCAGTTTTTGCCGTCGAGCGCTTCCCAAATGGCTTTCAGTGCGATGTAGTCCTTGATGTAAGCGGCTGCCGGCGACAGTTGGATGGGCACAAGGGCATCGTCCGTCTGTCTGTTATCTTCTACGCTGAACATCTCTCCTGCAAGCTGGCTTCTGGAGTCGAGCGTAGAGGTTACCGAACCGCTTTTCTTATAAATGGTGTAAGAGGTTACCTGATACGTGCCGGCGGGCAGCCATACTGTCGAGTCGCATTTGGCTGTACCGATATCCTTATATTTGTCTTTGTGCTTATTGTCGTCGGTATAGTCCGTATTCGGATGTTCTTCATACTCTTCCTTATAAGTCACTTTCAGGTTCTTGATAGTGACGGGCACGCGTGTAAACGTGTTGGTCACCGTTACGTCGATAACCTTTATGTCGCTGAACAGGTAGTCGATGCTCTCACCGTCGGCGGCGCGTGTGGTGAGTCCGGACTTTATCAGTTTGAAAGTCACCATGCCCCGCGCTTGCGAGTCGGCAACAAGGTCTTTGGTAGTCAGTCCGCGCGAAACGACTTCAAACGTCTCGTCCGCACCGGGAGATATGCCGGTAATCACCTCGTCCAGCTTGTCGAGCAGCTTGTAGCCTACGATTTTATACGTTCCGGTCAGAAGCTCCAGTTTGTCGCTTCTCATGCCGTATTCGGCGTTGCTCTCGTTGTAGGCGTTCAGCACAAGGGTTTGGGTGATGCTCATGCCGTTGTGCTGCATTTCGATTTCCACTTTCTGGGCGTCGCTCAGCCGGTCCATTGCGGTGGCACGCGTAGATGCCGTGCCGGCCCGGGTTGTCTCTTCCTGCGTATAAGATGCCGACTTGTAGAGCCTGAACTGTACGTGGCCGTATTGTTTGCCCGCCAGTTCGTCCTTGTCGTCAGAGCATCCGCCTGCCACCATGCCGCATAGCATGGTGACAAGTGCTGCAAGAAACAGTTTTCCTTTTATAATTCTCTTTGAGTTCATTTATTCTTTCTTTTCTGTAGTTTGAGTTACAGTGGTTGCTTGTACATATTCCGTCAGAAGGTGGTTTGGCTTTGTGTATCGTCAAATACTTCTACGATGCAGAGTGCAAGAATCTCTTCGCCTTCGCCCTTGACCACCAGTTGGTAATCGTTGGTGTATGTTTCATAGCTGGTGTTGTCGAAGCAGAAACCTATTCCGTTGATACGTACCAGTTTGCGTGCGTCCTGTGACCATGCCTGACCTGACATCTTTTCGGATGAAATACCTGCATGAGAGGCTTTTTCCGTTATTTCCTGGTCGGTAGCCGCTTCAACGGGCTCGAAAATGATTTTTCCCGGACCGTGTCCCGGTTCTCCGATTTCGTCGAATTTCTTGAGCAGGCTTTTGGGGATGGTGGCTTTCCATACATTGTTGTCGGTTACATTATATTCGCCGACACCGTCCGAATTCTCCAAGTCCTCAAATTTGATAACAGTGCCTTCAAAGAAGTCCTTGATGTTTCTGAACCCGGTCTGGTCGTAATCGTACGCATACATAAACAGCGCTTTGAATTTAATTCTGTCACCCTGTTCCTGCCAGGCTTCCTGTGTGATATTGGTCATGACATTGTTTGCATAATTGGACTTGATGTCTCCCGTGCTTTCGTCGATGAGGTTGCCTGCCCAGTTGCTCTTTATTTCATCATAAACGGCTTTAGGGAATACCATGACGGTAGCTGCTCGCTCTTCCGTATTCTCGTTAAGGTCGGCGGTGACCGTTACCTTATCCTTATTACTGCCTGTTCCTGTAACGGCGTGCAGCCAGTTTACCGTACTGTTGAAATCATAACTGAATTCACCGTCCTGGTTCTTCATGGCGAATACCACAGTCTCGAATTCATCATTATATACGGTAACGGTCGATTGCATCTGTTCCAGAATTCCGGTATCGTCCGACAGCTCTTCTCCCGTCACGCTTGCCAGCGCGTTCAGGTACGTGGGGCTGATGCCGATAGCGTCCCGTTGCAGTCCTTCGTACACGACGGGAATTTCCACCTTGCGCACCTTGTCCGTTTTGGCGGTTGTGGCGTCTTCGGTAACGAAAGTCAGGGTATAGCTGTTTCCGGTAATCGGATACTTGGGATTCAGTCCGCTCGTGTTTGCCGTATTGAACGTAAACTGATACGTTCCCGCTTTTTCGTCTATGACATAGCTCAGCCATTCCGGATTGGTGAAGCCTATCTTCACGCCGCTTTCCGCCTGTGCCTTGATAACGGTATAGACGGGTGAGGTAGCGGTATTGCCCTTGATAGTCAGCGGGTGCGTCCGGTCATATATATTGCCTGCTTCATCGCTGACAACGAGGTCGGCATATTCTCTTTTGGCGCGCGTCACTTTGTAGATTACCTGCGAGGCATTGCCCATTTTCAGTGTGATTTCCGCTACGGCATCCTCGTTGTAGTTCTGTCCGTCGGCGGAGGTCATAATGGTAACGGTCTGCTTTCCGGCCTTTCCGTAGATGAGGCTTTCCAGGAATTCGCCGTTCTGGAATTTGCACCAGCCGGCATTGCTGGAGAGTTCCCAGTCCGCAGATGCTTCAAAAGATAGTTCGGTCGTTTCTCCGGCTGCGCTGCTGATGTTTGCAAGCTCAGGGAAAACAACGGTTTTGTTGCCTTCGTTATCGTCGTCCGAACAGGCGGTGAACGCTGTCATTATCATCATGGCGAGCACCATAATCAGGCTCATGCTTTTCAGTTCTGTTATTTTCATAATTGTAGGGGTTATAAAGTTAATATCCTTGTTCTTTCAGCTTTTCGGCTTCCGCTTCGCTTATCCATTCGATGATGTTGGCAGGAGTATCCACCACGCCCACCAGCGAGCCGTCCTTGTTGTCTACCCGGATGTTGACGTAGTGAAACACGAACTTCTCGCACGTGCTGAAGTAGGCGGGATAGCCCGACGGCTGCGTCATCATCAGCTTGCCGTTGCCATGTGTGGTGTCGAACAGTTCGGCAGTACTGCCGCAGACGTGTTCTTCCATTTCGATGCTGGGTTCGAGCAAATCGTCGTAGTTGAATTTCAGCTTGGTGTCATATCCGTCGAAGTAGAGTCCGTGCAGTACAATCGTATTCTCTTCCCCTTCCACGACTTCAGACGTTATCAGGCGCAGGGTCGTATTCGTCATATAGGTATTGAAAAGCGAGGAAGTGACCTTGCAATAGCCGGTAAAGGCATTGATGTCGAACGGGCATACTTTCTGCATCACCACTTTGGTCTCCGTTCCGTATTTGTGCCACTGTTCGGTCTCGGGGATTATCAGCCGCAGGGCAAATCCCAACGAATCGCTGATGCCGATATTCTCGTACACGCCTTCTATCTCGACATTGGCGGCGGTTTCGCCCGCCTTGATGGTTACGGTATTGGAAAGAATCCTGTAATGTTTTCCTTCCACGGCATTGCTTTCCTTGTCCACCACTTCCACGGCAAACGTGCGGTCGTAGTCGGCACGTCTGGTAGCGGATACGGGAACTTCGAACTTCTCGTTGCTCTCCTGTACGGCATAGTGGTAAAGCGTATCGGAGAACATCAGGTAGTTGCGTCCGCTGTACAGCACCTTGTCCTGGTCGCATCCGGCAAGTCCTGCCAGGGCTGCCAGGATGGCAAGGGCTACCATACATCCGGTTAATAGTTTCTTCATTATCATAAATCTTTTGGCTTATTTGTTACTTTCATTAGGTTCTACTTCCGAGCCCGGCGCATCCAGCTCGTGCTGGGGTATGGGCCATACGAACAGCGGGTCGTCTTTTTCCACTTTCAGGCTGCTGCCGTTGGACAGCGACTGGTCTTGCGGCGTGCGTTCAAATCCCTTGTGCCAGCGTTTCAGGTCGTGCAGGCGGAAGCCTTCCATGTATAGCTCCTTTACGCGCTCCTGTTCGATGACGTCCATTGCGTTCTCCTTGTTCAGGGAAGTGGAGCCGCCGTAGGAGGAGTAGCGTGCCGTGCGCAGTACGGATATGTCGCTTCCCGCCTTGCCGTAGTCGGGCTGGTCGCGTTGCACGTACGCTTCTGCACGGATGAGGTACTGTTCCGACAGGCGGAGCACTTTCGGCATGCTGACGTGCAGGATGTTGTAGTTGGTGAACGATTCGTTGCCGAAGTATTTTATCAGCAGCGGCCATGTAAGCCCGTGGCTGTATCCGGTGGTGAAGCTCTGGAAGAATGCGGATACGCGCAGGTCGTTCATGTCGTACAGGTTGACGGCCCACGTAGCCGGCACGTAGTCGGGGCGCAGGGTGCTGTAGTCGTAGTTGGCGAATACCTGTCCCAGTGCGCCGCCGTAGGCATTAACGGTAAAGCCCACTTTCCAGATGGCTTCGGTGGAGAAGTCGTTCGTCCACATATACTTGTAGTAGCTGGCGCTTGAGGTGGCTGCGCGCGTACAGCTCGACAGGTAGTAGTAACCGCTGTCGATGACTTTGGTGGTATACTTGATGGCCTCGTCCCACCGCTTCATATAGAGAAGTACGCGGGCACGGAGGGCATACACCGTATATTCGTTGAAATAGATAGCATCGTACAGCGTTCCCTGTGTATCAGTGTTGAAATCCTCTTCGAGTTCCAGCAACTCTGCCGCACGATCGAGGTCGTCGAGGATAAATTGGTAGGAGTCTTTCAGCGAAGCGCGCCTCATGGTTTCATCGCCCAGATAGTGTTCGCTCAGGATAACTCCCAACTGGCCGGCGGCGTCCTCATCGCTTTCGTATGCCTTGCAGAAGAGCTTCACCAGCTCCGAGTAGGCGAGTGCACGGGCAAAGTAAGCCTCGCCGCAGCACTGGTCCAGCTTGTCGAGGTCCTTGTCGTCGGTGGTCTTTTTCCGCACGGCGTCCGCGCGGTCGAGCATGAAGTTGCAGCGGTTGATAACATCGTACAACGCACCGTACACGGCTTCGATGTCGGTATTGGTGGGTTTGATTTCTTTCCAGCGCCAGATGTCGCCGTACACATTGGTGTTGCCGTTCACTCCGTACACCAGGTCGGTCTGTATGTCGGGCAGCAGCGTCAGGTTGCCCGAATAGAGGTATTTGCTCCTGAAAGCGTCGTAGATGCCTATGACCGCCAGGTTTATGTCGGATACCGTCTGCAGCGACTCGTCGAAAGGAATGCCGTCTTCCGGCATTTTGTCCAGACAGGAGACGGACGACAGCGCCACGGCAACCAGCATGATATATAGTTTGAATTTCTTAATCATCTTTCTTTTGCTTGATAGGGTTAGAATGATACTTCGATGCCCAGCGTAAACTGGCGCGAAGCCGGATACTGTGCCCGGTAGATATTGCTCGACATTTCGGGGTCGAGTCCGGTGAATCCCGTAAAGGTCAGCAGGTTCTGACCTTGCAGGTACACGCGTGCCGAGGTGAAGAAGTTGGTCTTTTTCAGCAGTGGCTGCGGCAGTGCGTATGCCAGTGTCAGGTTCTTGAGGCGCAGGAACGAGGAGTTCTCGAGGAAGCGGTCGTCCAGTTGCGCCGTCACGCCGTAGCGGGGGATGTCGGTGATGTCGCCCGGTTTCTTCCAGCGGTCGTACAGCAGCCGGCGCGACTGGTTGTAGGTGCTGTACAGTCCGTTGCTCTCTTCAAAGAAGCGGTCGTTGTTCATCACCCAGCGGTCGGCCATCCAACTGAACTGTGCCGACAGCGAAAGGCCCTTCCAGGCAAAGGTAGTGCCGAAGCCGCCCGCCCACGGCGAATCGAACGTCTTGCCGGTCATCACCTTGTCGCTTTCGTTGAATTCGGTGGTCAGTTCGCCGTCTTTGGTGTACCACAGGGCGTCGCCGTTGGCGGGGTTCACGCCGGCATAGCGGTTTAGGAAGAACTCATGCACCGGATGCCCTACGACGAATTTCAGTCCGGTGGTGGAGTTTACGTACTCCTGCACGCCGTTGTACAGTTCCACCAGCTTGTTCTTGTTGTAGGACACGTTGGCGTTGAGGTTCCAGGTGAAATCTTTGGTGCGTATGATGTCGCTGTTGACCGACACTTCCACGCCCCGGTTCACCATCGCCCCGATATTGTCCCAGCGGTAGCCCTCGCCGGTAATGGCATAGCTTTCGGGTACGGACATCAGCATGTCGGTGGTTTTCTTGTGGTAGAAGTCGATGTCGAGGTTGACGCGGTTGAAGAAGCCCAGACGCAGCCCGATGTTGTTGGACCAGGTCTGTTCCCAGCTCAGCTCTTCGTTGCCGCTCTGTTTGGGGTAGATACCGGCTTCGTCGTTATACTTCGGCCCGCCCGCAACGAGTGCCAGGTGGTCGTAGTAGGGTATCTCCGAGTTGCCCGAAGTACCGGTGCTGAGTGCGATTTGCGCGCTTGTCAGCCATTCGGTGTCTTTCAGGAACGATTCGTTTTTGATGTTCCACATAAATCCCAGCGACCAGAACATACCCCAGCGGTGGTCTTTGCCGAAGCGCGAGGAGGCGTCGGTGCGCAGTGCCATTTCGCCGTAGTAGAGGTCTTTGTAGTTGTACTCGCCGCGCAGGAAGAACGAGAGGTAGGAATATGCGCTGGTGGTGTCGTCCCAGGACGAGGCGCGCGTGCCGGAGCTGATGTTCGTGAGGAAGTCGCTGGACTGTCCTTTCGTCACTACCTGGAAGCCGCTCGACTGGTAATCCATGGCTTCCTGCCCCAGCATGAAGTTGAAGGAGTGGTCGTCGTTCAGCGCCCAGCGGTAGTTGGCGGTGGCGGTTTCGCTCAGTTTCAGTACGTCCGAGGAGTTGCGTCCGGCAGTGCCCTGCTCGTTGTTAATGACGTAGCTCGGGAACGACTGCATGAAAGTGGTGGCGTGCGAGTAGTCGGCGCCGAACTGTATGCGTACGGTCAGGTTCTGTATCGGGGTGATGTCGGCAAATACGGTGGAGAGTACCTTGTACTTCTTATAGCTCACCGGGTTGTTCGTCATCCATTCGATGGGGTTCTGTCCCGTGCCCGTCCATGTGCCGTTGTTCTCCGAGGCTATCGAGCCGTCTGCGTTGTAGGGGCTCCAGTAGGGGAGCATGAAGCGCGAGCCGGCTATCGGCGTGTAAATCGCCATTTCCCCCTCTTCCGCCTGCTGCACCTCTTCGTAGGCGGACATGGTGCTTGTGCCTATTTTCAGCCAGTTGCTGGCTTTCACTTCGGCATTGGCGCGCATGTTGTAGCGCCGGAAGGAAGAGTTCTGGGCGATACCGTCCTGGTCGTAGAACCCGCCCGATACGTAGTAGTTGAGGCGGTCGGTGGCGCGGTTCACGGAGATTTCGTAGTTCTGCAACGGCGCACGGTCGTTGAATATCTCTTTCAGCCAGTTGACGTTGGTGCGTGAGAGCAGGTCGTAGTCCTGCCCGGTGTCCAGGCCTATTTCTTTCTCAAACTGTATGCGTTCGGGGGTGTTCATCATGGTCCATTTGCCGTCGGATGCCAGTTGCGAGAAGCCGTATTGCGCGCGCAGCGTTACTTTCGCCTTGTCTATGGAGAGTCCGCGCTTGGTGGTGATTACCACTACGCCGTTGGCGGCGCGTGCTCCGTAGATAGAGGTGGACGAGGCGTCCTTGAGCACGGAAATGGATTCGATGTCGCCCGGGCTGATGGTGTTGAAGTCCGAACTTGCAATGGGTACGCCGTCGAGGATAAACAGCGGCGATGTGCCTGAGTTGATTGAGTTTGTGCCGCGTATCTGGAACACGGCGGCTTTGCTGGGTTCTCCCGAATTGGAGATGACCGACAATCCCGGTGTCTGTCCCTGCAACGCCTGGTCGAAGCCGGCTGCCGGCACATTTTCCATCTTTTCCGCTTTTACGGTGGATACGGAGCCGGCTATGGTTCCTTTCTTGCGCACGCCGTATGCCACTACTACCACTTCGTCCACCATTTCGGTGTTCGGTTGCATAATCACATTGTAGCGGGTTGCCGCTGTAAACAGCTTTTCTACCGTCTTCATGCCTACGTACGAAAACTGCAAGGTGGCGGGAGACTTGCTTACCGTGATACTGTAATTTCCGTCGATATCGGTAATTACACCGTTTGTTGTGCCTTTTTCAACTACAGATACTCCGATTACCGGCAGGTTGTCTTCCGCCGATAGGATTTGTCCTGTAATCCGGAATCCGCCCTGTGCCAATAGGTACGGGATTCCGAACAGAGTTAAAAGCACAAACAAGAGAATTGATTTTCTCATCTTTGTTCTTCTAATGATTTGATTAATACTTAATGTTTCTGTTTTTTAGTTTGAAGCGGAAAGAGACATTTTTTAGGTGTATATTGCCGTCCTCTTATTTTATTTTACAGTTTTGTTTGCTTTCGTTTTTCGTAATATTAGTCCTGTATAAAGGTAAACATCGGGATTTCTCGTCGTTGGCTTTATTTTAAGGATGCTGTAATAATGTTAATTTTATATTTACAAAAAGCCCTTTGTTTAAAACTTTCTTTGGATATATTTGCAACAAATATAGAAAAAGTTCTGAAAAAAATATATATTCTATGTTGTTTTTATAAATTATTTATAATTTTGCAAAAAGATAACAGTGTGGTAACTCTCTCTTTTTCCTCTTTGTTTTTCCCATATTATCTCCCTGTTTTCTACTTATAGTATTTATCTCTATTTATTAACTAATTAATTAATAATGTATGAAAAACATTTTTAAGACAATGCTTCCCATACTGGCAATGGCTGCTTGCGTATGGACAAGTTGCTCGGACGACAAAGACAAAAACGATCCGACACCGGAAAAGCCGGCTTTACCTACTATCACGGTGAGCGAACCTGCTCTTAGCGCCGACAATACCAAAGCCGTAGTAACCGTTACCCCTTCCGATGATACGGAAAAATGGTACTGGAAGTGCGAACCGAAAGGCGAATCAGCTGCCGCATATACGGCTGTAACCGGCAAGGAAGAGACTAAACTGGAAATCCCCATCGATATAGATAAGGATTATGTCCTGACTGTCTATGCCGAGAATGAGAGCGGCAAGAGCCAGGAAGCTGTCAAGGAGTTCATCTTCAAGTATGAGGACCTGATGGACGAATTGGTGGAATTTGAAATCAAGAACCTTTCCGCTTTCTCTATGGATGTAGAGGTAAAGAAAGGGGCTAAGTGCGCCAAGTATGTGATTGGGGCAATTATAAAGGGATATATGGGAACGGACTCTGAAACCGGGCAGCCCAAGTACGAAGAAATCTACAAGGAAGCGACTTTCATCGAAGATGCCGAACTTTCTTTAAATCCCAACAAGGATTATCCTATGCAGCCCTACAACTGGTCGGACGTAAGCGCTACGTTTAATGAACAGACATTGGTAAGAAGTGCTTTGCAGGATAAGGATATCAGTGAAAGCAAGGGTATTATTCTGACCGCATTGGATACTGATGAAACCGAAGTGGTTGTTGCCATTTATGCGGTAGATGCAGAGGGTAAGGGAACAGTCTTTACAAAAGAAGTCACTGTGCCCGATGCAGAACTTAACGGACAAGTGGTGGCAAGCATAGAGATTCCTGCCGGTAAGATTGCTTTGAGAAGCTTTGAAGCTACCTTTACGGCAGATGCCAATTGTGCCAAAATGATTGTGGGACAGACGGATGCAGGTGCTATTGCTAAAAACAGTAGTAAGCCTTTTGCAGAGATGTCTGTAGCCGAAATCGAAGCCAGCATTCTTAAGTTGGGTGCAAGCGTTCCTGTTACATACACTCAACCGTTCTCAAAAGAGTTTGCCAGCAAGGATATGGTTCCTAATACCAAGTATTATGTATATGCCATACCTATCGACAAGCAAGGCAAGCTTGGTAAGATTGTTTATACCGGAGTTACAACGGGGCGTCCTACTTTTGAGGGAGTAGGTAGTATTACAAGTGTCAGCTTCCCCGAACAGACTTCTCCGGAGAAACTGCTTGTAGATATCAGTGTCAATGAAAATACGACAGCGGTTCGTGTATTCTGGGAAACATCTGTTCCTGCTGACCTTGATTGGATAATGGTGGATGAAGCTTCCAGCAATGTACAGTGGACTGAATATAAAGTAGAAGATTTAGGCAAACTTAAGACTGAGGAAAACAACGGTGGATTGTATATTCAGTTCCCGGGTGATACTTATCACTTGAGAGCTGTAACGGTTGATAAGGACGGTAAGCTGAGTGAGATTGTTGACTTGGTGGCTAAGGCAGGTCAAGGCAATAATGGTATTCAGACTAAAGAGAAAGAACTACCGCCGCCTGTAGAAGTAGATTTTTCCGGTACAGGGGCAGTAACATTGACAGTGACAGAAACCGGAACGAATGATGCCGGAATGTATACTGCTGATTTGAAAGTAACGAAAGGTAACAATACGAAAAAGGTATATATGGTAAAATGGGCTGATGAAGCGCAGCCAAATGGTATTGAAGATTTTGTAAAAGAACTTACTTTCTTTACAGATTTCAATCCTGATGCAGAACCGACAGGTGCTATAAGTATCGTTTTGGATGAAAATACATCTGAAACCACAACAACTGAAGAATTTTTGGATGAATATAGTGCCATGTGGGGTGGGTATGCCCGCATCTACGTAACATTGGATAATGACGGAAAGTTAAGCATAGCCGATTGGTATATCCATGGTTACGGAACTAAGAATGACCATAACTAAATTCATTTCCCAACCAATATCCTCAAACCAGTAAATAGTATTTTATAACTTCGGAGCGTAATGAGCAGGCGTAAACGCCGTTCATTACGCTCTTTTTCTTTTCGACCGAACAGCAGATCGGTTTCCATTCAAATGTAATGGAGTTAATAGCTGATCTTTATTCCGGCGAAATAGCTTCGCGGAGCAGCCGGACCGTAAATATATCCGGAGTCACGCTCCACTCCCTGGTCGAAATCGTTCTGATAAGCATTGAACACATTCTGCACACCTGCACTCAATTGCAGGTCCACCGACTTATAAAGTTTGAAATCATAGGCCACCTTGACTCCCATATCGAAGAAATCGCGTGTATTCACCGCCACATCCTTGTCAATATAACCGGCCATGTGCTGCACCAGCATCGAGCCGGTGTACGTGCCCGACAGGGATAATGAGAGAGGCTTGATCGGCGTATACGTTGCCGTAAAGTACCCATAGGTATTCGGTGTACGGAAAATCTTCTTCTCGGCCGGTGCCGTTTCGCTCCACTTTTCCGGTTCGTCATAACGGCTCTGTTGCAAGGTGACTCCTGCCTGTAACTGGAACAAAGAGAGATAAGCCATTTTTCCCTCCATCGATAGTCCCAATACTTTGGCACCCGAACCGTTACGCCGCTCTTTGATAAGAATGCCGTCCCGCTCTCCGATGTTCTCGAGTACAAATACATCCGACAGTCTGGTATAAAAACCTTCAACCAGGAAGTTCACCTGAAAAGCACCGAAACGGTGATACATATCGGCTGAGGCGCTGAAACTCTGAGATTTTTCCTCTTTCAGATTCTTGGCACGCTCAATCATCGACACCGTTCCGCCTACATTCTCAATATGCAGGTCTTCGTCGAAAGCCTGCGGGGCACGGAAGCCCGACGAATAACTCAAGCGAAGATTAATGTCCTCGGAAGGATTGAAACGGAGATTGGCACGAGGGCTAAAGATAACATGGTCGATTAGATTGTGCTTATCCAGACGTCCGCCCAAGAGAATGCTCCATTTTTCGTTTTTCCATTCATTCTGCAAAAAAGCACTACCGATATTTACCGTCTGCTTAGTATAACGGTTGTATCCCCACATATCGTCCTTCAGGTTATCCCGGTTATACTCCAATCCCGCAGTCAGGTCGGCAGGCATGAAAAGGCATTTACCGAAACTGTACACATATTGAGAACCGCCGATAAAGGTCAGGTCCGTTGTCTTTCCATAGGCGTTCTGGTCTTTTTTGCTGCCATAATAACTGTCGCGGTCCGTATGCTGTGCCGAGGTATAAACGGTCAGACGGTGTTTTTCATTCGGAGCAAAATAATCGAATTTCAAGCCGCCGCCGTTGATAGAGTGCTGAATCTGCTCGGCAATGTCAGCCTCGTGAGGCGGACGGTTCAGCAGGTTTCCGCCACGACGGAACTCCTGTAAGTGATGATACTCGAATGTCAACTTAGAATAAGTGCTTGTCTTGAGGAACGAGCGGAAGCCGACTGTCTGGTTTTTAAGTTTCGGCATTTCGGAATAACCGTCTCCATCATGATCGTACGCATCCCGATGACGGTTCTGCCCGAACACATAGAGTCCCGCCCGATGATTATCGGTCACCAGCGATGCATTCAGCGAAGTATTATTATCGAAAGACGAGCTGCCGCCGATAGAAGTAAGGGTATGTGCCAACTGCCCCGAATTGCGCAGTGGCTCCTTGGTGATGATATTAATGGTTCCGGCAATGGCGGACGAACCGAACAGGGCAGAACCTCCGCCTCGCATCACCTCTACGCGCTCAATCATATTGGCAGGAATCTGCTCCAACCCGTAAACACCGGAAAGGGCACTGAAGATGGGACGCGAATCGATAAGAATCTGTGTATACGGACCGTCCAGTCCGTTGATGCGCACCTGCTGGAAACCGCAATTCTGGCAGTTCGTTTCGACCCGGACACCGGGCTGGAAGTTAAGCCCCTGCGAAAGTGTAGGCGAGTTTGTATTCTCAAACATCTTCATATCTACCACATTGACCAATGTCGGTGCCAGGCGCCGTTTGGTCACGCTGCGATTGGCCGACACCACCACTCCGTCAAGCGCCACGGCATCTTCTTCCAACTCAAAATTTTCTTCAAGTGTCTTTCCTTTTCTGAGACTGACATTGCGACTGATGGTTTTATACCCCACCGAACTGGCTTCGAGCACAAAATTCCCTTCGGGAAGGTTTTTCAGGAAATAGTGTCCGGTGGCATCCGTCACCGTACCAATGGTAGTTCCTTTCAGGGCGATTGTTATATAAGAGAGGTGTTCACCCGTTTTTTTATCGAGTACATGACCGATAATATTGGCATCAGACGCTTTCAGTTCCAGCAGCTCCGGTTGGTCGGCCATAGCAGGCAACAGGGCACAGCACAGGCCAACGAGGAAAAATATATATTTCTTCATTTTCATTTTTGGATAGTAGAATTACTAAATAAATTTTTCTAAATAATGCAGTGAGAGAGAGGTTTTATCTTCCGGCAGGAGGTGCCCGCAAAGATACCACGCCCACGACGGACGAACAGTATCCTGCCCTATCCGGACGCCACGAAAGGGTATAGAGCAGATAAGCAATAAACTGAAAAGAGAGAAAAAAGATACCGGCTCCGGTAGTCGCCACGTGGCTCAGCAAATGAATCAATTGAAATTCGACTGTGGTATGACTATGGGGAGAGTCTTTCTTAAACGGGTGCGAATGGACAATGGTCACCCCATTCACTACATGCGAGTGAGTAAAGAGTGTGATACCTGCCATGTACGATATAAATAGCACAGGCAGAAACCATCTCATTATTTTCAGGCACCCTTGTTTCATCCGTTTAGTTTTGTGGCAAAGATACAAAGTATTCCATAATGGAACAATCCCTATTTATGGGGATAATAAATACAGCCATTATCTTTCCCTCCAAAGCGCATCTTCGAGTGTTTCCTCTATAAGTATCAGGCAGAAAGCATGCAAGAACCAATCCGTTCCACCGTGGAGAAAGTTTTGTTCTGCCGTGGAGTAGTTTTTGTTCCACCGCGGTGGAATGAAAATTTCTCCACGGTGGAACGGGATAATCTTTTGCTTTGACTTTATTGGCAGCCATCTTGCTGCTAATGAGCGGAATCAATACACCTTTCAAATACTTATAAAACCCTGCGAAACCTTACGGATAGTCTTAAATTTATAAATAAATGTCTTTTTTGTGAAAAACAATCTAAAAAAGCGATGCGTTATTATGGCGTATAAATTAAAAAGCTATCAATGAGATTATTTTATTTGTCAGAGCATCGTTCCTGCTTCAATTATCAACTGAGGTATGAAAGCGGATTTTCACGGTACGAATTAACTGCACACGAAGAAGGCCGGATTGATAATGACGGTTGCTTCTGTGTACTGTTCGTGCTCAAAGGAGAGGTGCAGGTAGGGCTGGGCAGGGAGCATACCATCTCCGTGCATGCCAACAGGATGGTGCTCATACCTCAGCGGGAAGAGAACCGCTTGACGGGCATCACCCCGGCAGAATGCCTCCTGCTGTTCTGGAACAAGGAAATAACGGTGTGCGACAAGATGTATTTCGATTCCATTTCTCATGAGAAACCTATTGCCACCAACGACCACACCCTGCCCATCCGTAAACCGTTGCTTCATGCCTTGAGGCAGGTGCTGTTCTATCTGGAAACGGGACTGCTGTGCAGGCACATGCATATTCTTAAACAGCAGGAAATCATTCTGATACTGCGCGGCTTTTATGCCAAAAACGAACTGGCTGGCTTTTTTGCCGGCGCTTCCGGAATGGGGAGCAAATTCGAGGATCTCATCCTGAACAATTACCGGAAGGTAAAGACCGTCAAGGAGTTTGCCAGTCTGTGCTGCGTTTCGGAACGCTCCTTCAACCGGAAGTTCCAGCACTATTTCAACCAAAGCCCCTATCAGTGGATGCAGGAACGGAAAGCCGAACTTATCCACGAGAAAATCTGTGATCCGGAGATTGCTTTCCGGGAAATAGCCATGGAGTTCGGTTTCAGCTCTTCCGCGCACCTCACCTGCTACTGCAAGAAACAGTTCGGCACAACCCCGACCCACCTGCGCGAGGAGAGCCACATCAAAAAACAATCGTAACACTATGAAATATTTAATGGAGAAGAAGAACCACTGTATGCACAGTTTTGAACGGCTTGTCAGGAAGATGTCCATGCAGATAAAAGACCCCAGGGAGCAGGATATTTTCTGTTCGCTGCTGACAAGGAAAGACGGCATGCAGGAACTTGTGGAGAAATACGGCCTTTCGGCAAAAGAACTGGCCTCTATGTATGAGAGGTCGGTAGAAGAGATTATGGACGATTGGGATGCCATGGCGCAGGAACGGCAGGAGCTTCAGGCGATTAGGGTGAGATACAGGAACTGCCGGTCGCTTCTGTCCAAAAGGAACATCGACCGTACTCCGGTGAGGGTTGTCGTACCGTTCAAGGAGCGGGGCATCCCCGTTGAATACCTGAATATGCTGTCAACGCCCCTGGCAGTGCTTGAGATAACTCCGAGAATCCTGCGCAGGCTCAGGGAGTATAACATCTATCTGCTGGAAGACCTTCTGCGCTTCGTCAAGAAGAACGGATTCAATGCGCTGGCAAAGCTGCACGGCATCGGCATGAAATCGTGCGAGGACTTGTATTCGGCATTGAAACGGAAAGGCATCATGGAGAGCAAGGACAACTGCCATCTGTTTCAGTATATATGGGTATGAAACAGATGTTTACCGCTTGTTTATTCATTTTTCGGGCACTTTGTCCGAAAAGGGAAATTAAATGTCTTTTATCTGAAATGGTGTGTTGTAAATGTGTGTTTATTTTTGCAAACGAAATAAAAGGACTCCTTGCTGCCCGAAACATGCATCCGTTTGCCATTTGCACCCTATAATATAAAGTACTGGGAAGCTCTGTAAACAGGCTTTCAACATCTATTTATAAATTTATGTACTAACTTAAAACAGAAAATTGTATGAAAAAGATTTTAGCGAGTTTATTATTGTTGAGTGTTGCGGTTGGCTACGCTGACGGACAAACGGCGCTGACCGGAAACAAGTTTGCCGACAACTGGGCGATAGGTGTCAATGCGGGTGGAACGACTCCGCTGACGCATCACTCGTTCTTTAAGAACATGCGTCCGGTAGTGGGCGTTCATGTGGATAAGTATCTGACACCTGCCTTCGGCCTGAGCCTGGAGGCTATGGGCAGCTTTAACACTACGGGCAGCAAAACGGCTTTTGACGCGTCAAACGTCAGTCTGCTGGGGCTGGTCAACTTAGGTAATCTGTTTGCGGGGTATAACGGTGCTCCCCGTCTGTTTGAGGTTGAGGCTGTGGCAGGTATCGGCTGGTTGCATTATTACGTAAACTCCGGTATGGGCGAAGACCGTAACAGTATGTCCAGCAAACTGGGACTGAATTTCAACTTCAACCTGGGAGAAAGCAAGGCATGGACATTGGCTGTGAAACCGGCTTTGGTGTATGATATGAACGCGATGGGTACGGAAGCCGTGCGTTTCCATGCCAACCGTGCAGCCTGGGAAATCAGCGCCGGGCTGACTTACCATTTCGGATGCAGCAACGGCCGCCATTACTTCACCGAAGTAAGGCCTTACGACCAGGCGGAAGTCAACCAACTGAACGCCCAAATCAACCGTCTCCGTGCCGAGGCCGACAATACCGCCAAAGTATTGCAGGATGCCAACCGGAAAGTTTCCGATTTGGAAAGCGAACTGGCTGCTTGCCGGAACCGGAAACCGGAAGTGGTGAAGGATACTATCGACAACAGCAAGAAGCTGCTGGAGTCGGTGATTACGTTCCGCCAGGGCAGAATCAGCATCGATAATTCACAGTTGCCCAATGTGGAGCGCATCGCCACTTATCTGAGAAATCATAAGGAAGCGGGAGTCGTTATCAAAGGGTATGCCTCTCCCGAAGGCAGTGCGGAGGTGAACGAACGCATCGCCCGCCAGCGTGCCGAGGCCGTGCGCAATATGCTGGTCAATAGATATAGAATCGCCAAAGACCGGATTGTTGCCGAAGGTCAGGGAGTGGGTTATATGTTTGAAGAACCGGACTGGAACCGGGTGAGCATCTGTACCATAAATACCCGGCCGGATGCTGCGGAAGGAAAGTAGTGAACCAGTTATGTAGATTTTAGATATAAAAAGGGTTGTGTAAAGTAAAGAGACCGCATGCGGCAGCAAGCCGTTGCGGTCTCTTTTTTATTGTGTGCCGTTCTTGTCTTTTACTTCTTGAAAAGCTCTTTCAGGCTTACCGTCTTGTTGTTAATCAGCGGGTGCGCCCAGAAACCGATGAATGTGATGTAGCCTACAAACACGAGGATAATCAGCATTCCGGTACGCAGCGAAGTGGCATCGGCAAGCATGCTGATAATCATCGGGCCGCCTGCTCCGCCCACGATTGCCGAACACAGGATGCCGGCAAACGAACCGTGGTGTTGCGATGCCGAATTCAGCGCCAGCGAGAACACGATGGAGTACATCATGGAAATGCTGAAACCGATGGCAGGGAAGGCAATGATGGATGCTTCCTTGTTTCCGAAGAGTGCGGTGAGCAGTAGGATGATGGTGAGTCCGCCCGATAGCTGGAGCAGCCGTTTGCTGTCAATGAGCTTCAACAGCACCATGCCTACGAGGCAGCCGGCAGTCATCAGTCCCCAGAAATAACTTACGGCCTTTGCGCCTTCCACCTGCGGGTTCACTCCGTGATACTGTTCGAGGAACGTACTCATAAAGATGGAAGTTCCCTGTTCCGTACTTACATAACAGAAGATGCCGAGGAAGAACAGCCATACGTATTTCTGCCTGAACAGCGCCAGGTAGGAGTCTTTCGAACCGCCTTTCTCGTCTTCTTTCAACTCGATTTTCGGGAAACGGGAAAGCCCTACGGCAACCAGCATCACCAGCAACAGCAGCGTGAATACCCAGTAAAGCGATACCCAAGGCAGATCGGGCGGGGTGATGCCTGCCAGCAGGTCGATGAAAAAGTTCCTGCCTTCCGTGTATATGTCCGGATTGAGTTCGTGAATGAGGTACGTATATACCAGCGGACTCAGAAACGAAGCGATGCCGAATACGAATTGGGCCACTTCCGCCACGAAAGCATAGTTTTCTTCGCCGCCTACAACGCGTTGCAACGGGTTTAGCACAGTTTGCAGCATAGCCATGCCCAAGCCGATGATGAACGATGAGGCAAGCAGCATGGGGTAGGTGTGTATGCAGGCAAACAGCGTAGTGCCGATGAACGGCATCAGGAAGCCCAGAAACAGTACCGGTTTCTCGCCAAAACGGTCGATCATCAGTCCGGCGGGAACCGACATGATGGCATAGGCGATGAAGAAAGAAGTCGGGATGAAGCCCGCCATCGCCAGGTCGCTCAGGTTAAAGTTATGGATAATGTCCGGAATGAGCGGTCCCAGGATATTGGTGATAAACGATATGGTGAACCAGAACGCCATAATCAGCGTCAGCATTCCTAAATTCTTTTTCATACTATTTCGTGTTTAGTGAGAAGACCAGTGACGCGGCGCCGATGCTTCCTGCCTTGTTACCTAAAGATGCAGCCATGATTTGAGTGTTCACGGCACAGTCGGCTATGGCATAGCGGTGTGCCTTCTCGCTGACTTTCCGGATATAGAAGTCGCCGGCTTCGGACAGTCCGCCGCCTATTACGATGCGTTGCGGGCTGAAGATGTTGATGAATCCGGCGATGCCGTGTCCCAGGAAGTCGCAATGCTCGTCCAGGCATTCCGTTGCCAGCTTGTCTCCTTCTTTGTAGAGGCGTACGATAAGCTCTCCGTTGATTTCCTCGCCCGGAAACGAGATGCCCGCTTCTGCGGCACGCTTGCTGAAACGGCGCACCAGTGCGGAAGTGGAGGCGTAATGTTCCAGACAACCCACAGAGCCGCATGCGCAGGGTTCGCCGTTGGCGATGAGGGGCACATGGCCCAGTTCGGTGCCGCGGTTGGCAAAGCCGTTGAACAGTTTGCCGCCGATGACCACTGCGCCGCCGATGCCGGTTCCTACGGTCAGGAACACTACATTCTGTGCACCTTGTCCGGCTCCGTACATCGTTTCTCCCAGTCCCATCAGGTTGGCGTCGTTGCCCATCTGCACGGGCAGCCCCGTTTCCGCTTCGATGCGGTCGGCAAGATTCAGATTCTCCCAGCCTTTGATATTCTCGGCTCCGCCCAGCACAATGCGGTTGGTTTCGTCCACAATGCCGGGAGTGCCTATACCTATTCCTTCCACCGCTACTCCGAGTTGCAGGGCCGAAGCCATTGCCTCTTTGCAGGCGGTTACCAACTGGCCGATTACCGCTTCCGCAGATACATCGGCTTTCGACGGCAGCTTCCCTTGAAAGTGAAATACGCCTTCATTGTCGATAAGGGCGTATTTCACGGAAGTACCGCCAAGGTCAATTCCTATAGCGTATTTTTTCATGATTGTCAAACTCTTTCAGCCCATATAGGAGAACTCCATGCCCATTGTCCGTCGCGCTGGCGCACGCGTACATAATAATAATCGGTGTCGCGCTGCGGCTCTTTGTCTTCCATGTAGTGCTCTACGGTGAAGCAGCTTTCGGGCATGGCGCGGTTAAAGAGAATGGCTTCGCTCAACCAGCCTATCATGAAGTGCGAACGTGAACCTTCGAGCAGTTCGCCCAGTGTGTGTTCGAACTTCTTGCCGTTGAAGTCTGCGGTGAGCACGCCGTCTTTCGGCATCTCCAGGTCGAGGATTACCGCCTGCATGGCTGCGGTGGTGGTATTCGGGTTCTTGCTGCTGTACAAGTCCAGTTCCGTTTCTTTCTCGCCTACGGAGAGGATGCGGTTGATATGTGTCTTGAATTCGGTTTCGCCCTCCTGAGGAGAGGTGAAGGCAGCGCCGCGGAAGCAGGGGGTAACGTTTACGATACGGCCCTTGTTGACAGACAGCTTGCCTTGCCAGTGCACATAGCGCTCTTCGCGGTTCCAGCCGAAATCCACTTTTACTTTGCAGCGGACGGTGTCGCCTTCCGGTGCAACCGGAGTCAACGGGCCGTTCATGCGTGCCAGTATCTGGCCGTTCTTGACAACGTCTACATAATCGATGCAGCTTTCGCCGGTTACGTTCAGGTAGATGCGGCGGCTGTTGCCACGGACTACATCGCCCATGAAAGCGTCGTTGAGGCGGAAGTCGATGATGATTTTATCACCGGTGGCGGCACATACGTGGCGGGTGCGGAGAGCTTCCCAGATAGCGTCGCGGGTCAGTGACGGAGCCAGGACACCGATGCGGCCGTCGCCGTAGCTGCCCGGGTAGCCGGAGTGCTGGTCGGTGGAAGCCATGATACCGAATTTATGTCCTTGTTCCAGACCGTACTGGATGGTTCCTTCCCATTGGCGGGGACCCATATCGTGCAGGTACGGGTAGTCGCCCTGGTCGCTTTCCGCCAGACCGTGACGGGAATACATCTCGACGAACGGAGTGATGTCTCCTTCGGTGAAGCATTTCCAGTTGTAACCGCGGTAACCGCCCTGATAGCCCATGTGGTGCGGAGTGACGAATACTTTATGTCCTTTGGCTTTCTCTTTCCAGTCTTCGATAGAGGTACATTCCACGAGCGGCGCATCCAGGTCGTAGTTCAGCGCCACGTGGTCGCCGTGCTCCATGCTGTGGGCCTCGTATCCGATGAAGGTAAGGAATTCGCCTTCCTTGTTGTATTCGTTGCTCATCTTTACGTACTTCTCATAGCCGCCTTCGCGCAGACGCTTGAAAGCTCCGGTATGGTAGTCGATTACCCATTTCAGACGAGGGTCGTTTGCACCCGGAATATCCGGCCACATGGCATGGGGCGTTACGCTGACAAAGTCCAACTGGCCTTTGGCCGCCTCGAAAGCATCGCGCATATCGCCGTGTCCGTAAGTGAGGTTGCAGTGGTTGTGCAAGTCGCCCCAGAATACTTTCAGGTTGCTTGCCGACGGCATAATCTTCTTTGCCTCTTTGCTTCCTGCCACGCAAGAGCCGAGCAGGCTTCCCGAAGCTGCCAGTCCGAGAAAAGACCAGCCTGTGTTTTTTAGAAAACTTCTTCTATCCATGATAATAAATTTAATGGTTTTATCTGTTTTTCATTAATCTTCTGTCGCCCTTGAAAAGCTCGTTTACTTTTTCGTCGGGGTCGTTGTCTTTATACTGTTTTTGAGTCTCCTGCAGCAGTTGCATCAGCGCTTTCTGCTTTTCGGCGTATTCAGGCTTGCCGAACACGTTGTTCATTTCGCGCGGGTCGGCTTTCAGGTCGTACATTTCCCATTCGTCGATGTCGTTGTAGAAATGAATCAGTTTGAAGTCCTGTGTACGGATGCCGTAATGACGTTTTACCGAATGCTCGGCAGGGTATTCATAATAGTGATAGTAGGCAGCCTTGCGCCAGTCGGCGGGTGTCTTGCCTTCATTCTCCAACACCGGTTTCAAGGAAGTTCCCTGAATGTCCGACGGGATTTCCACACCGGCAAAGTCGAGGAAAGTGGGAGCGAAGTCCACATTCATGCAGATTGCATTGCTTGTGCTTCCCGCCTTGATAGCTTTGGGATAGCGGATGATAAGCGGCATGCGCTGGCATTCCTCGTACATGAAGCGCTTGTCGAACCAGCCGTGTTCGCCGAGGAAGAAGCCCTGGTCGGAAGTGTAGACGATGATTGTATTGTCCAGCTCTCCGGTCTTTTCAAGATAGTTCAGAAGGCGGCCGATATTTTCGTCCACAGACAGTACGGTAGCCAGGTAGTCGCGCATGTATTGCTGGTATTTCCAACTGATTAACGCTTTACCTTTCAGGTCGCCCTTGCGGTATTCGGCAATGCGCTGCGCATATACGGAGTCCCATTTGTCCTGTACGGCGGCAGGCATGCGCTTGTACACGCTGTAAAGGCGGTTGGTGGTATCCTTCAGCATCTCTTCGCGGGTCAGCAGTTTCAAGTCCCAGTCGTTGGTCAGGGTATGTTCGATGGACATGTCCTGCTCGCGGGCTGCTCTGCCGCGTCCCTCGTAGTCGTCGAACAGGCTGGCGGGTTCCGGGAATGTGGTATTGTTGAAGATGCCCAAGTGGCGCGGAGCCGGCATCCAGTTGCGGTGAGGCGCTTTCTGATGATACATCATGCAGAACGGTTTGTTCTTGTCTCTGCCTTCGAGGAATTTGATGGCCTTGTCTGTGATGATGTCCGTGGCATAACCTTTCTCTACGATATGTTTGCCGTCTTCCCAGAAATCGGGGTCGTAATAATCGCCCTGTTCGTGCTGGCCGCTCAGGATGCTCCAGTGGTCGAAGCCCTGCGGTTCGCTGATAAGGTGCCATTTGCCGATCATGGCCGTCTGGTAGCCGGCTTGCTGGAGCAGTTTCGGGAATGTCTGCTGGTCGCCGTTGAAGGTGCTTGCATTATCCGTAAAGCCGTTTTCGTGGCTGAACTTACCGGTAAGGACGCAGGCGCGTGACGGGCCGGAAAGGGCATTGACCGCGTAGCAGTTGTCCATACGGATACCTTCGTTGGCTATACGATCCATGTTGGGAGTTTGCAGGAGATTACCGCCATAACAGGACATGGCTTGTGTGGTATGGTCGTCCGTCATCATGAAAATTATGTTCGGACGCTTGGGTTCTTCTTTTTGCTGGCCGGCACAGGAAGCGAGGCTTAATGTGGCTAACGGAAGAAGTACGTTGGAAAGATTGTTTTTCATAACCGGGATGTATCGCTTTTCATTATGACGAAAGGGACTGCTCAAAAACTAAAATCGCTATCGCTTTGCTTTTCATTTTTGGGCACTCCCTTTCGTCATGTTGCTTTTATATTATAATTTGTAATTTAAAGACTGTTTCTTGCCGTTTACTTTCACCTCTACTTCCAGTCCGTTTTCATTGAATGCCTTGTTTTTGAACTTGGCAGACAATTTGGGGGCGTCTGCGCTGTTCTTTATCGGACAGATAACGGTGATGTAACGTACTGCATCTTCGCTGTCTTTCTTCACATTGAAGGATACGTTCATGCGTTTGTAGCGTTTGCGGTAAGCGGTGGAGCACCAGCCCGGCTCTTTTTTCATCGTCATGCCTTCGGGGCCGAAGCATTGCAGCTTCATGTTGCTTCCTTCTTCAAACTGAGTGACGAAAGTCATGTCCTCGCGGCTGTTGGCGATTTCGCCTTTCGGCATCTGGTAGTGCAGGTTAATGGAACCTTTCTGGCTTCCCACCATTTCGTCTACAATTACGAAGTAGCTGTTGTCTACGAAGAATACGGAACGGCGGTGTTTCAGGTTCTTGTAGCTCGGATTCTCGGTAACCAATATCTGTACGTTGCCTTCCGGCTGCCACAACTTGGTTACGGATTCGGTCTGGTCGAGATTCTTGTTGTTCAGCGTTACGGTGTTGTGTACGCAGGTCTGACGGTGCCAGTTGCGTTGTTCCATCACTTCGCCCTCGCCGGCATATACGTAAGAACCGGAATCGGGGAACAGGTTTTTGCCGTTGAACCAGAGTTCGAAAGTACCGTTATCCGGCTGGCAGTGCCAGAATGCTTTCGGGCCGGCCTTTACAACCATTTGCATGGCATCCGTTCCCCAAGAGTTACGGAATACGAAGAAACCGGATTTCAGGAAACCTTTGGAGAGGTATTCGGGCAGTGCGCCTTCTTTACCATCGGTTGCCAAATACTTGATGAACTGGTTCTTCGGGAACATCTTGCTCCAGTTGCGGTAGTTCTTCAGCATTTCTTTCTTATTGGTGAGTTTGGCATCGCTGAAACACGGGTTGGTGTAGTCGGGGAAAGAAACGTTGGCATAGAATACAATCATTTTCTCGATTGTATCCAGGTACTCCTGCGGGAACTCGTTGCGGAAACCGTTCAGGTCGGCAATGTTCAGTGCCTTGCAGAAAATGTTGATGGCAGCGAGGTGGTAGTGCGGGTCGAGCTCGAACTGTCCGCCGTCGTTATACACCTGTACGTTGATTTCACGGTTCATGATGTCGATACCGCTCTTTCTCCAGGCAGCAGCCTCTTTGAATTCGGGGAAGAAAGCGCCGGCGTAGATCATACGCTGTGCCTCGAACAGCAGGTGATTGCCCTGTGCAGAGTAATTGCCCAATATATGGATGGCATGTTTGTGGTAGTTTACCAGGAACTCGGTCAGAAACTCCGGAGTGAAAGAGGGAGACGGGAGGAACAGTTGGAACTGTGAGGTCTGGTCTTGCAGACGGTTGCTCACTTCCAGCGGACGCCATGCGAAACGTGCGTTTTCCACATCACCTTTCAGTTGGTTGTCACCGGTCATTTCATACTCTTTCTTGTCAACCTTCACCAACGGGTTTTTCTTGATCCAGTCGATGTACTGTTTGGTCCACTCTACGGCGTATTTCTCGTCGCCGCTTACACGATAGGCCTTGCCCATGGGAGTAAACCATTTGTGGCGGTGCAACTGCCAGCGCAGTTCGTTGTCCTTTACCGGCCAGTATCTCCAGTCGATGTCTTCACCGTAGTTGAATGACGGCTGGTAGCCTTTGTGGGCAAAGAATGTATGTTGCAGAGCCTCGTCGGCCATTTTCTGTTCGTCCTTGCCGATGGTAACCTTTTTCAGGTTTATGTCGGGAGTCTTCACGTTGGTACGTGCACGGTAGTAGTCGAGCAACGCTTTGGCTGCATCGGCATCTTTGCCTTCCTGGTGCAGGGCCTTTACTTTCTCCAGTCCGGGATAATCCAGGTTGAGGAGCGAGAACACTTCGGTTTTCAATTCCTGGGCGTTTGCTTTGCCAATGAAGCAGGCAAGTGCCAGCAGGACGATATATTTAAAAGTCTTATTCATAATGTTTGTTGGTTTACAGTCTGGTTATTAGAGGTTTTTGTAGCTGATACCTTTCAAGTCCATGAAGCGTTTCAGGGCTTCCAGGTAATAGTAATCCGCATAGTTCAACGGAGTGTCGATTTCCGAACCGTTAGGCAGCGAACCGGTAGAGTGCATCAGGATGAATCCCTGGTTTTCGCCGACCTTTGCCAGATAGGCGTCGCCCGACAGGCTCTTCAGGATTTTTTCTGCATAATCCAGGTATTTCTTTCCGTCGGGAACCATTGTGCTCAGCTCTATCAGGGCGGAAGCGGTTACGGAAGCGGCGGATGCGTCGCGCGGAGTCTCTTCGGTTACGGGAGCGTCATAGTCCCAGTAAGGAATGGCATCGTCGGTCTTGACACGGTTCATAATCATGTCGGCCACTTTTACGGCGAAATTCAGGAAAGTAGTGTCTTGCGTCTCACGATAGCAGGCAGTATAGCCGTATACGGCCCATGCTTGTCCGCGTGCCCATGAAGAGTCGTCGTTCTTGCCCTGGAATGTCTGTTTCTTCTCTACCGTGCCGTCGTTGTTGTAGCTTACTACGTGCCAGCAGGTATAGTCGGGGCGGAAGTGGTTGTTCATGGTAGTCATTGCGTGTTTTACGGCGATGTCTTTATAAGAGTTGTTGCCGGTTGCCTTGGCTACATTGAACAGCAAATCCAGGTTCATCATATTGTCGATGATAACGGGGAAGTTCCATGTTCCGAAGTCCCATGAACGGATAGCCGAGATGGAATCGTTGAAGCGTCCGCACAGGTTGTCGGCAGTTTCTTTCATTACGGCTGCAATGGTGTCGTTAGGAGCCAGACGCTCTGCGTTGCCGTAACTGCAATTTACCATGAAGCCCAGGTCGTGCGTACCGGTGTAGTAACGGACGGGGTTCAACAGGTTGGTATATTGGATGGCCCATGTTTTCAGTGTATCGTTGCCCGTCAGTTCGTAGGCATACCACAAAGAGCCCGGATAGAAACCGCTGGTCCAGTCATAAACGCTGCACAAACGGCGTTTTCCCAACTGGTCGGCTGTAGGCTGCGCACGGAGCGAGTCCTTGAAAGTAAGCGAGTCTCTTTCCAACTGGCGGCACAGGAAGTTCATGTCATAGCCTGTACGGATAGAACGCGGCAGCATATTAGTGGACGAAATTTCTTCTGCGGTTAATTGCAGTTGCGCAGAGGCTGCGTCCAAGCCTTTTTTAATCCAACTGTAGTCTTCTTTGGGTTGTGTTTGGCATGACACGAAAGTCAATGCACCCAAAGCCAAGAGAACAAGGTTCTTTTTCATGTTATTCGTTTTTAAAATAATTGATTTTAGTAGATTTTGTAACGAAAGCAAAGCTAACGGATTTTTTATGGTTCTTGTAGCAAGAATGTTGAAAAGGCAATTAATCCGCGTTCTTTGAATGTCACTTTTGTTGAAAAGAGTTTAGAAAATCTCCAATATGCCCGGGGAGGGGCATATTGGAGATGTATTTTGGTGGATTCTTACCATTTCGGATTTTGGTTGAATTGGGTGCACAAGTCCATTTCGCGTTGCGGAATAGGCATTAATTCGTGTTTACCCTTTTCAGTGTAATCATAGATTACGTAATTAGGAATTAGAGTGTTCTTATCATCTTCTCTTTCATCCCACCATACTTTTAAGGCATTATAAGTTTCTTCAATGGTTTCAGAATAGATTCCCCAACGTATAAGGTCAAGGCGGCGATGTCCTTCGAAAGCCAATTCGTATGCACGTTCTTTTTGGATGGCTTTACGGAATTCGGCTTGATCCATTCCTGCTTTTAAAACATATTCAGAGTGAACGATTCCATCAGGCTCTGTATAACCACGTTTGCGGACTTTGTTAACGGCGGCGTACGCATCTGTGGTAGGACCACCTTTCCATTCGTTCAATGCTTCCGCATAGAGAAGCAGTACATCGGCATAGCGCAATACATACCAATTGACTGTTGATTTATCATTATTAATGAAAGGTACGCTTTCTACATATTTGTCAATATCCCATTTGGCTGGAGTATAGCTTTGCTTGGCTTTTACAGCTTTCTTGGGGTCCAAATCTTTGCTTAATGCAGTAGGGCGGTCGTCTGTTATTTTAGCAGCTAAATAGAAAGTTCCTGTATATGAAGTACCTGTGCTACTTTCATTATGTCCGTGCTTATAATTAGCAATGGATATGTTCTGACGTCTGTCATGGCTTTTTCCGGTTAAAGGATCGGGTGCAGCTTCTGCTCTCCAGTCAAGCACAAATGAATGTACCACTTGTACGTTGGCAGCACAACTTCCGCTTTTACCGGCTTGAGTTGTCGTCTTCACACCGTTCCATTTTCCGATACGTCCTACAGGGTCGCTATTTCCTGAATATGTAGGAGAGTAGAAAGATACTTCAATCAGACTTTCTGTCGGGTCCCAGATACCATTACAAGTATTTTTCCACAATTGCTCATAATCGTTTAACAAATCATGTTTTCCTGATTCTACCAGAATTTTAGCTGTTTTTGCGGCTGCTTCCCATTTGCTGGTGTCCTGTATCGGATAACCGGCCCAAGTTGCATATACTTTGGTTAACAGACCCAATGCAGCCCCTTTGGAGAAACGGTAATCTTTATTGCTGCGGTAGTCCTTATCTGTAGCATATGGCAAAATATCGCAAGCATACAGCAGATCGTCTTCGATAAACTTATAAACGTCCACGGGATCAGCTTGTACAAAAGTACTCGGGTGTTGGTTGGACATGGCTGTGCTTGTCATTAATGGAATATTGCCCCAACGGCGTACCAGCTCGAAATAGTACAGCGCTCTTAAAGCTCTGGCTTCAGCAATATAAATAGTAGCCAATTTTTTGTCCGTTTCATTATATGATTCCATTTTGACAGAAATACGTTCCAGAAAATCATTGGCATTATAGATACCGGAGTAGAGTGCAGCCCATGTGCTTTGTACTTCTGCCTGTGAAGTAGGGTAAGCATTGGTAGGCAGTATGCGGAAGTTTTCGGTTGTACTTCCTTCCACCTGTGAAATGTCTGTTCCCATAGAGAAGTAGATGGACAAATGATAGCCGTACATTGCATCTTCTACAGTAGAACGATACACGCCAAGCAATACATCTTGTGCTTCTTTGGCATCATTCATGTATTTGTCTTTCTCTACTTCGGTACTACTCTCTTCTTCCAGCGAACATGAAGCGGGAAGAAGGCATAAAGCTAAAAATCCTATATAGTATATAAACTTTTTCATATGTATATTATTTTACGAATTAGAATTGAAGGTCAAGTCCCACTGTGAATACTCGGCTCTTAGGATAAGCACCCCAGTCAAGACCCGGCATCATCGGATTATTCAGACTGTTAACTTCCGGATCATAGCCGCTGTAGTTATTCAGACAGAATAAGTTTTGACCGGTAACGTATACACGGAGTCTGGAAGCATGGAATTTGTTAGTCCATTTCTTCGGTAGGGTATATCCCAGTGTCAGGTTTTTCAGGCGAAGGAAAGAACCGTCTTCTACGAAGCGTGAGTATACATCATTTGTAATATATCCTTTAGTAGAGGGTACGGAGTTAGACGCATTGGTCGGAGTCCAACGGTCTGCTACTTCGGCAAGCATGTTACGGCGTCCGCTTCTGGTTTGTGTAGCGTATAGACGGGTAGCATTGTAGATGTCGTTACCGTAATTGAACTGGAACATAAAACTTAAATCGAAGCCTTTATATTCGAAAGTATTGGTGATACCGCCAAACCATTTCGGCATAGCATTACCTATTACGGTACGGTCTTTGGTAGTGATGTCACCGTCACCGTCTTGGTCTTTATACTTCACGGCTCCGGGACGTGCGCCATTCGGTTCGCCTTTTACTCCTGTGCTGTAACGGGAGTTTTGAGTAACGCCCGGTTTCAATACCAGTTTACCGTCTGTATCAGTATAGAAATCATCGTATTGGTATACACCATCAAATTCGTATCCGTAAATCAAACCTAATGATTCGCCTACTTTGGCAATGTAGTCGTATCCGGTGAAGTTGCTGTCAAAACCAGAGCGTGCATACATATGACTTGCACCGTCTGCCAGCGCTTTCAGTTCGTTGCGGATGAATGAAATATTGAAATTGGTATTCCATGTGAAATCTTTAGTCTGTATGTTGGTAGAGGTTATACTCAATTCAATACCTCTGTTCTGTATTTTACCGATATTTTGCCATTGTGAAGTAAAACCTGTGGCTTGTGCCAACGATTGTGCAAGTAACAAGTCTTTTGTATTCTTGATAAAGAAGTCTGCGGTGACGTTCAAACGGTTATCTAAGAAACCTAAATCTACACCTAAATTGACAGAGCTTGAACCTTCCCATTTCAAGTTGGAGTTCTTGAGTTGTTTGGGCGTCAATACAGTAACAGTGTTATTACCTATACCATACTTTATATTTGAATACATATCCAAAGAGAGGTAGTTGCTGATACGGTCGTTACCCACGATACCCCAACCGAAACGAACTTTGAAGTTGGATATCCATTTCAGGTCTTTCATGAAAGCTTCCTCAGATACACGCCATGCAGCGGAGAATGAGGGGAAGAAACCCCATTTGTTTTTTTGGGAGAATACGGTAGAACCATCAGTACGTACTGTAGCAGTCAACAAATAACGGTTGTCATAGTTATAGTTGGCACGGGCAAAGAAGGAGAGCAATGTCTTGTCATAGTAATCGGTATTTACCTTACTCGGAGTAGCTCCCAATCCTAAATTGTTGTTGCCTAAATTATCAAACGGGAAGTCCATAGCTTCACCCAGCAAATATTCGGAACTTCTGAAAGAAACTTCGTGTGCCAGCATCACATCATAGTTATGCTTCTTCACTTTATCTTTCCACGTCAAAGTATTAGTATTTGTCCAGCGTACATCGCGTCCCATTTGTGTACGTCCATAGGGCTTCTCACCATTACGGTATGCTTCTTTTGAACCGTCTCTATAGAAAATATCGGTACGGTTATTGGTTGTATTGTAAGAACCGCTGGTTTTGAATGTTAATCCCTTGATAATTTGCCAGTTTACAGATGCGTTTGCAGACCACATTTCTGCACGCTTTTCATTGGTTACCGATTCAGCTTGCTTTACAGGATTTACCTGTGCCAGACTTTCACCGGAATTCAACATTTCGGGGTCAATGGCAGACTCCAAAAGTTCTTCATTTGTCATTTTCAAACCGCCGGTAGGACGTGCACTTAATATTTGTGCCAGCATATTGAAACGTCCGGAGTCGCCGGATGTACCTACACCTTTACGGTTGGTCATGGCGTAGTTTACAGTCAGGTTGAAAGAAACTTTCTTGTTGATTTTCTGATCCAAACGGAACTTGGCAGTGGTTCTGTCGAAGCCGCTATTCTTGAAGATACCGTTTTCTACATAGCGTGAGAGAGAACCGTTATATTTGGTATTGTCTGTACCGCCCATAATGGTTACATTATGGTCTTGAGACCATGTAGGATTGAATGTTTCTCCTTGCCAGTCTACTCCGGCAACACCGATATAATCGTCAAGTGTTTGATACTTGTAAGGAACTCCTTCTGTTTCTTCTCCTTCTTTGTAGTAAGTGTCTTTGTATTTGGGGTCAATATCACCTTGAAGTCTTGCAAATTCATACGGAGAGAGCAAATCCAAAGTCTTTGAAATCTTACGGTAGGTTGCCGAACCATTGTAAGTAACGGTTGTCTTGCCTACTTTAGCCGATTTGGTGGTAATCAGTACAACGCCATTGGCTGCACGTGCACCGTAGATAGCGGAAGAAGAAGCGTCTTTCAACACTTCGATAGATTCGATGTCCGAATTGGAGAGGTAGTCGATATCTGATACTTCAAAACCGTCTACGATGTAGAGCGGAGATGCGTCTCCTGTCAATGTTCCCACACCGCGGATGCTGATATTGAAACCTGCGCCCGGAGTACCGTCGGTAGAGGTGATTTGTACACCGGCAATTTGACCGCCCAATGCTCCGGCTACGGAACTGGTCTGGTATCCTTCGATATCTTTGGCTGCAACGGAAGCTACGGAACCAGTCAAGTCACTTTTCTTCATAGTACCGTAACCTACAACTACTACTTCGTCCAGTGTTTTACTGTCGGGAGTCAGTTGGATAGTTACTTGGGTTTTACCTTGCAGGCGTACTTCTTGTGTCAGATAACCAATGTAACTTATCACCAATGTTGCATTTTTCTTGGCTTTGAGAGTGAAATTACCGTCCAAATCAGCGGCTGCACCGGTCGTTTCACCTTTTACCTGTACTGTGGCGCCAATTAAAGGCTCTTTATTTTCGTCAAGGATAGTTCCTTTCACTGTTACACCTTGCGCAAAGGTGATAATAGATACAAGGAGAGCTAAGAGGGTGATGTACCCTCTTTTGCTCAGTGTATGATATGTTGGTTTATACATAATTGTATTTATTGTTTTGTTAGATAATTAGTTGCCTTCGTAGGTTTCGTCGAACCAGAGGAATAATGAGTAACCTTTCCCATCTGCTGGTGTAACAGGTGTTCCATCTGGATATTTAGAATTATGAATTCTATTGGCATTTCCGTCAAAAACGTAGTGAATATGTCCGATAACTACTCCATTAGGATATAAGCCATCTTTACCTTTCCATTTTTCCGGATTAATGACTATCTGGTGTGTGGTAGCGTCTATATATCCAGCTTTTGCCGTTAAATTTCCTGGTCCTGGATAGTCTTCTTTTTGGGTATCATAATAACATAGTGGAACACGGGTTCCCATATCACTTGGTTTTGAGAAACCGCAATTATTCCATACTTGAAAGAGCATCTCTGCGTCAGTAGAAGTATTTGCTTTTAAATCACCACTAGCATGGTTTTGGTTATTGTCAAAATTCCAATAAGAGAAATTGGTGCGATAATCAATGGCGATATTCGGTGCTGATACTTCTTTATTGAATTTATGATTTTTCCATTCGTAAACTTTAGAAGTTGTAGAACTACATTGACCTGTATGCGGATTGATTCGCACAACAAAAGGTGTAAATAATAAAGTACCTGTAGATACATTTTCAGGGGAGTTAAAGAACACAGGAATATTCTTTTTTACAGCAGGAGCCTCGTTGTTGCTGGAGGTGACTTCTATTAATAAAATAGCAGCAGCTGCAGAATTTGATCCCCCGAGTGAGCTGCTATTACCATTATTGGTAGAGATAGTTCCATTTTCTAATATACTACCAACATTTAACTGTGGGAAATTATTGTTGTTGGGGAACTTACCGATGAGTTTGTAGCTAGCGGTTGAACCGGCTGGTATGTCACTGTCTAATACTTCAATATTTTCCACTTTATTACCATTTACTCCCCAGTTTCTATTGATAAATCTGAACTGATTTCTATAGGCGATATTCGTTTCTTTTTTAGGAAAATAATCATCTTCTGCTCCGATTATTATCTCATGTTCAATGTTTGTCCCCCAGCTGACATATGTGAAGTCATTAGGGTTTTCCACAACAGTTACAGAAAGTGCTTTGACTACCCCTTCTTCATTTTTCTTATTTGTTACTTTTACTTTAATCTCATGAGTCATAGCACTTAATGTGTGATTATTTGCAATAGATATAGCGCCATTGGCTGAATTTATTGAAATAATATTTTGTGCTATCTGAGCTTTAATTTCCTCACTATTGCTTTCGTCAAATTGGAATGTTGGAGCTCCTCCTACAAAACCTTCATCAGGCTTTTGGCTTTCCAAACTTCCGCCTAATTGATAGAGTTTATTTACTGGTGTATAGTTAAAAGTTTCGGGTTGAATAGGCTCAATGAAAGCTACAACCTTTACTGAATATATGCCTTCAAAGTCATTACTGCCGTAAGCATTACTTGCTGTGATGGTGAATACATAAGGCGTTTCGCTGATTTCCAAAGAATTACCCTCTGGAACACTAATTTGTCCTGTTGCTTCATTGATAGTAAAAGCTGTTGTTTCTGGAGTTACGGATTTTATGGCAAATTTTAGTTCTTCTTTTGCCCCTGCAATAGTAGGTATTACTGATTTATTTTCAGTACCGGTTTCAAAAAGATCAGGTAAAGCTTCAGTTTCTATATAAAATAAATCGCGTGGTTTAGAAACAACTTTAAAGGTTACAGCATTGTTATACATGTGTTCACCAGCCTTAGTGGTAAGTTTTAAGTTTAATGTATAACTTTCTCCTGCAACTAATTTATCTTTTTCACTTTCGCGAATAATAATCTTTCCTTTAGTGTTGGGATCGAAAGTAAAGTAGGACAGATATGGCTTTGTTTCGTCTTGTGCAATGGCATATCCTGTGATACTGACATGTTTGTCAGCTTCTGTACTTACTTGTGCACTGGCTTCTGCCCAGTTTTCTTCATCTTGGTTCACCAATACTTCTGCCGGTTCTACAGTTACTCCTTCGGGTACAGCCAGCAACATGTTTACCTGAACAGCATCTTTAAAATCAAAGAACTTGCCGTTAGAATAGCAGCCTACACTGATACTATACATTCCTGATGTCATGCCATCAGTATTCTGAATTGTAATTTCACCTGTTTCTGCATTTATCACAAAGTTGTCGTTGTTGCTGAAAGTTTCTTCATTAAGTGTAACCTTTGTGATTGTAAAATCATAAGGTGCACTACCTTTATAAGTAGGCGCCTGTAATGTATAGGACATACCGGGACCTATATCCGTTACTCCTAAGTAATGGAGAATAAATCCTGTAGAGTCTGTGGTCTCTGTTTTATCGCAAGAGACACAAAACACAGTTAATGCAGCTACTATAAAGAAACGTAGCATGCTGAATGTGCTTAGCAATTTAGATTTCATATTCTGAAAATTATTGATTTGTTATAAAGTGTATGATAAAGTCTTGGTTTCTCCTGCTACTGTTACGTTCACGGAAATACTGTTATTGGTGCATTCACCGAATGTTACTGAAATTTCTTTCTCCTCTGTATATTTTTCTATAGGAAGAATAACGGTGGCAAATCGGGCTGTTTTATTATCCGCTTTATTCATATCTATAGAGTAAGCAATGCGTTCTTTATAACCATCATTTGCAGAACTTGAGAATGAAAAACGTCCCTCTTTTTCCTGGCAGGTTATAGAATTATTATCTTCGGCAAATGTACGGATGACAATATTGTTGTTATCAGCGAAAGAAGTATGTGCTCCTTTTTGTTCGGCATCTAAAACTACATTATCTTTATTCTCGCATAAATTGAAGTTCAAATGTAGATCCCCTGTTGCTTCACCGATACCTTCGTCTACTAATACGAAGTATGATTTATCCACGTAGAATACAGTACGACGATGCTTTAAGTTGTCGTAACCTTGATTTTCGAATACCAATACATCCGCATCTGCTTTTAAAAGTTTGCCTGCTGCGTATTTGAAATCCGAGGCATATCTGTTTCCTTCAGTAACTTTTCCTAGAGTCAGCGTGTTATGGTTTTCACTGTTGCGGAACCATAAACGTGCTTTTCCTGAATCGGTATTAGTGTTGTATTCGTAACTATATACACCGGAGTCAGGGAAGAAATTACGCTTGTTGATGTATAATTCAAATGTTCCGTTATCGGGTTGGTTGTGGCTCCACCGTTCCAAGTCGGTAGATATATCATTGCTCTTGTTATTACTGAAAATCATCACAGTAGATGAAGACTCCCAACCGTTGCGCATCACATAATAACCGGCGTCTCCAAATACTTTTATGTCGTTTCCGGGTGTTTTTCCCTGGGCATTTCCACCGTTGACGGCTGTTGCCATATACTTAAACTCTTCACTATCTGGAAATAGTTCTGTGTACTTTATGAAGTTTTTGGATATTGTGGAACGACTCCAGTTTGATTTCCAAGAATCATTAAAACCGGGTACAATATAATCGGAACCTTTTTCAAAATAATTGGGATAGGTGAAATGGATTAAGACTTCTGCTGCGCTACGGAGATATTCATTGAATTCAGGGTCTAACTTGCTTGTCAGTTTATTAGCCTGAATCAATCTGATTGTTTCGTAAAAATCAGCTACAGCGGAAATATGGTAATGAAGTGACATTTCTTTATGCCAGCCATCAGCCATGAATTGATTCTTTACTTCTGCATTTGCGATGCTGCATCCTTTATCCAACCAAGTTTGAGCATTCTTCAATTCCGGCATCAGCACACCGGCAGCAATCAATGCTTGTCCTTGTGTAACTAAAATGTTACCGCTTTCTGCATAAGGGTATTTTACAAGAAAATCTGCCTGTTCGGCAAATGAAGTCAAGAATGTAGTGAGCCATTCGGGCGTAAAATTGTCGGAGTGTTTGAAGTATTCCAACAGTTGTACCTGATCGATAAGACGGGTTGCTACTTGGAGTTGCCACCATGAAGTGGTATTAGGCCCTTCTGCCGGTTGTGGATTTTGAGTAATCCAATCGCTGTAGACCTCTATCCAGGATTTGATATATTTTTCATCACCACTTACACGATAAACTTTGGCTTGTGGGATGAACCATTGATGACGATGTAATTGCTTCAGATATTCTTCACCAACACTCGCATTTTTGTTCCAATCAATACTGCCGGCTTTACCCAAAGAGTAGGGCTTTTTATCGCTGCCTTCATAGAAGCCTTTAACAAAAAAGCGATATTCTAATGCGAAGTCTGCGATATTTTGGTCACCATCATTGAAGTTGTTACTTGCATTTCCTTTGTTGAGAGTGATGTTGACTAATGACGACGCCGGGTTTTCTGCATTGGCTCTCATGCGGTAATACTCCAAGAGTGTACTTGCCGCAAGATAATCCTCACCTGCTTCATGATATTGCTTTACTTTTTCCAAGCCGGGATAGTCGAGGTTGAGTTGGTCAAAAACAGCAGTGTTCAATACTGCGTTTTCTTTGTTCTCAGGAGTCAGTTCCGGACTGATGTTTCCGCCTGTGGCGAATTCTTCTTCGTCGTCAACACATCCGGAAAGTGCAAACATTGCGAACAAACAGATAAAAAGAGTGTTCTTCATACTTAAGTTGTTTTTTATTAGTAAAAGTTTCAATTTTCCTTGCCGCAAATATATTACATTGATTTCTAAGAGCTAATCTCTCTTGTTTATGCTTTCTTTGAAATCTGAATTTTATTATTAAATTTGTTGAATGAAATATCGTATTTGTTTAAAAAGCCTGCATGAGGTATTCTGAGAGGGGTGTTCGGATGAATAGGAACTATCCTTTCTTATGTGCATTCTATCAGTATCTTATCAGAAAAAATGTTAGCTTGTATCTCCTTCACCCTTCACAACTCTTTATTCATGCGGGATAGCGGGTGAAGCCCGGTTGTAGAGCTTCATTGGCAATGCTATACAGTTGCATCTAAAACTCCACACCTTACCACCCGAAAGTGCAGGCATTTGCTTGGCAAACCTCAGGGATTTTATCTGTTATAGCGCGGCATTTCACTCGCAAAGACGCGGTGTTTCGGACGCTAACATGCGGTGTTTTGAAAAGCAAAATTGCCTTGCGGGATAAGGCCTATCCTTTTACTTTTTTAATGTACTCCGTCGGCAAACAGCCTATGTACTTCTTAAAGCAAGTTGCAAAATAAGAAGATGAATTAAATCCCACCATGCTGCTGACTTCGGTTACCGTATAACGTCCGCTTTTCAGCAGTTCGGTAGCCCTTTTGAACCGTACTTTACGGATAAAGTCGATGGCTGACTCTCCGGTGATCGCTTTCAGTTTCAAATGCAGGTTGGAGCGGCTCATATTCATCTTTTGCGCAAATTCATCGGTAGAGAACTCAAAATTATCAATGTTTTCTTCTACGATGCTTACGGCGCGTTTCAGCAACTCTTCATCCATGGCATTGAAAGTAATCTTCTCCGGTTCCACTTCCAAGGATTTGGCGTACTTCTCGAGCATGTGGCGGCGGGTACGCATCATGTTCTGTATCTTGGAAGTGAGGACGGCAATGGAGAAAGGCTTGGAGATATAATCATCCGCACCTACTTGCAGGCCTTCCAACTGGTCTTTTATGTCGGTTTTGGCAGACAGGATGATAACCGGAATGTGGCAGGTACGAATATTCTGTTTGATATTCTTACATAGCTTGATACCGTCCATTACAGGCATCATGACATCGGTGATAATAATGTCCGCCTCATGGTTCTTCAGTTTTTCCAAGGCTTCTTCACCGTTTCCGGCTTCCAGTATGTTGAACAATGCAGCCAAACCGCTGCTGAGATAATGGCGAATCTCCTGATTGTCTTCCACAATAAGGATGGTTCCGCGTTTCTTGTCGCCCGTCTCTATGGCTTCATTCTCCATTTTCTCCGTATCGATGAAATACATTTCTTTGGAGTTGGTGGAGTACACCTGCTCTTCTTCCTTGGAAGTGTTGGAGTCTGCCAGCTCGGTGGCCTTATAAACGGCCAGGTCTTGCGGCAGATAGACGGAGAATGTACTTCCCTTGCCCTCTTCGCTCTCCAGTTCGATACGTCCGTGGTGCAAATCGACCAGACGCTGTACCAGCGACAGTCCGATGCCGCTTCCTATATGCTGGCTTTCTATCTGATAGAAGCGTTCGAACACTTTACCCTGCTTATTGATAGGAATGCCGGCACCGGTGTCGCTCACTTGCAGTATCAGCCAGTTGTTTTCCTCTTTCAGGGTAACGGTGATACTCTTTCCGTTGTCCGTATATTTGAAAGCATTGGACAAAAGATTGTTGACAATCAGTTCCAGATAGTTAGGGTCGAAAAGTTCCTCTTTTTCTTCCAAATCGGAGTGGAAAGCGTAGTGTATCTCTTTGTGGCGTGCCAGCTTGTCATAATACAGGAAGTTCTCGCGTATCAGGCGATAGGCATTGCCTTTCTTTATTTTCAGTTCGAAAACTCCGAGTTCCGCCCGGCGGTAGTCCATAAGCTGGTTGACAAGATGCAGCAGGCGGTTGGCATTCCGCTGGATGTATTCCAGTTGGTTGCGGGTCCAGCGGTCGTTGATTTTACTGATGACCTCTTGAAGCGGTGCCAGGATTAAGGTAAGCGGTGTACGGAGTTCATGCGAAATGTTGATGAAGAAGCGCATCTTCATCTGGTTGATTTCTTCGCGGTGTTCCTTGTCGCGGCGTTCGATTTCAAGCTCTGCTTCCATTTTCTTGCGCATCCAGAAGAAGCGGAATACGAATGTGACAAAGCCGGCAAAAGTGGCAAGGAACAGTATGACAGCCCACCAGGTCTTGTACCACACGGGCAGAATAACGATTTCCAGTACGGTAGGCGTGGTGTTCCATTTGCCGTCGTTATTGGCGGCTTTCACCATGAAGTGATAAGTACCTTGCGGCAGGTTGGAGTAGGACACCGGATGCCTGTCCGTGAGGTAGTACCACTCTTTATCGTAACCGTCTAACTTGTAGGCGAATGTATTATGCTGTCCGGAGATGTAGTTCGATACGACAAACTCCAGGGAGAATGCTGTCTGCCAGGATTTCAGCGTGATGCTTTCCGTGTCGCTGATATTCTTGCTCAGAATGCCGGTTTCATCGTCGGGACGGACGGTCTTGTTGAAAAGCTGTAGCTTGGTGATTACTACCGGCGGGGTATAGGGATTGTCCTGCAACAGTTCCGGACGGAATGTAGTAAGGCCGTTTATGCCTCCGAAGTACATCTCGCCATCGGAAGTGCGGTAGCAGGAAGAGGTGTTGAACTGATTGCTCTGCAATCCGTCCGCTTCGGTGAAGTTGCGGAATTTCTCCGTTTCCGGATTGAAGCATGAGATACCCCGGTTGGTACTCATCCACAGGCGGCCGTAAGAGTCTTCGAGAATGCCGTAAACCACGTTGTTGGGCAGTCCGTCGGCTTTGGTATACCGTTTAATCTGCTTGGCTTTCTCATCGAAACAATAGAATCCTTCGCGTGTACCTATCCAGACCAAACCGTTGTTTGCCTCGTAGATGTAATTGGTAAATGCTTTCGTAGCGGTGGATTCGGGTAAAATGTCCGCTTTCTGTATGGAGGTTCCATGCTGGTTGAATACGGACACGCCTTCCTCACCGCCTATCCAAAGACGCTTTTTGGAATCCCGGAACAGGGTAGTAATCTTCTGGACGTTGATTGGCGTTCCGTCATTTTCCTGAGTGATGGTGGTAAAACTCCGTTTTTCCGGGTTGAAGTGTACCAGAGCGCTTAATGTTCCTAAAAGGAAATTGTTCTCTCCGTCGGGAAGGATGGCATATACGTTCTCATTGATTAACGGGCTGTTGAGCTGGTTGAAGTTTTCCATGCGTCCGCTGTTGCGATGCAGGATGCTCAGGCCGCCGGCATGTGCGCCGATGTATACCAGTCCTCTCGGTTCGTCCACATATACGGATTTGATGTTGTTGGAGCCTAAGCCGTCTTCGCGCTGGCTTTCCTGCAATGCGTAGTGGATGAACTTCTGAGCGCCGGGGATGTAGAGGTTCAAGCCGCCGTCGTTGGTTCCTATCCAAAGGTTCTTCTGTTTGTCCTCGACGATACAGCTTGCAACATTGTCGCTCAGCGAATTCTTGAACGGGATGTGCTCTATGTTCTTGAAGCGGTTGCGGATGGGGTGGTAATAATTCAGTCCGCCGAAATACGTTCCCAGCCACATGCCGCCTTGCGAGTCCATGAAGATACTGCGTACGGAGCGTTGCGACAGGCTGCCGCTTTCTACGGGATTGCTGCTGTAGGACATGAACGAGTCGTTGCCTTCATGGTAGATGTTGAGGTCGTTGAAAGTTCCTATCCACAAGCGGTTTTGTGAATCCAGTGCCAGTGAGCGGATATAGTTGGAGCTGATGGATTGCGGGTCGGAAGGGGAATGCCTGTATGTTTTGACTTCCCGGGTCTTGGGGTTGACAAGGAGAAGGCCGGAACCTTCCGTGGCTACCCATATACGGGTAGGAGATTGCTGCAGGATGCTTTGGATTTGCTTGCTGCCTGGAATGTAAGCGAGTTTTTCGAGTGTATTCTTCGGAATGGAATAGCAGTACAGACCGTCCGACGGTGTGCCTATATAGATTTGGTCGTCATGCCTGTACAGGGCGGATGCAACCATTTTGTGCATTGCCGTGCCGAATATGTCGTCTACAAAACGGGATGCGGGGATGTCGAACATAGTCAGTCCTTCGAGCGTGCTGATAAGCAGCCGCTCCGGCGAAAGTTCCACAATGCCGTTGACTTGCAGGTGCTTGCCGTTCTTTTCGAGGAAGAAGTTCTGGAACTTGTCTTTTTCCTCGTCATAATACGACAGACCGTCGCGGGTGCCGATCCATACACGCCCCTTGCTGTCGGTCATAACAATGCGGGAGATGTCGTTGGCGATGCTGTTGGGGTCGTTTTCATCGTGCTGATATACGGTAAACGTGTATCCGTCGTATTTGTTGACGCCGTCGTAGGTGGCGAACCACATATTGCCGAGCTTGTCCTGCGCTATGGAGAAGACCGTGCTTTGTGACAGACCGTCGTTAATGGATATATAAGAAAAATTTATCTGTCCCCAAGCTTCCGGATAAGCGTTAGAGACTCCCGTTATACATAAAATAAACAGGATGGTTGTTATCTTTTTCAGGATACTCATTATTGAACCGTAAAATTTATGATGGACCAAAGATACTAATATCTTTCAGAATTTCTATATCTTGTGGAGTATTTGCACAAATATAGGGTTTTCCGAAACAAATAGGGGATAGGTGTGAGGCGCAGCTTTCGTACTTTTGCCGCATCGTTTTTAAGTTTAATATCAAATAAGGATGAAGAAAAACATTTTTGCTATCTGCATGGTGACGGCAGCGGGGTGCATGGCAACGCTGACCGCACAAACCAAAGGCGCTGAAACGTTGGTTCCTCTGACCGAACGGGTGAATGTTCAGGCAGACTCTGCACGTGTCGACCAGATTATAGACGGTCGTTGGGTGGCTGTCGGTGCAAAGAAGAAACACGCGATTCAGCGGGATTTCACATGTCTGTTCAACGGCAAGCCTTCTTACCGTTTCGAACTGCGTCGGGAGGACAATACATTGGAGGGATACGGCAAGGGAGAAACCAAAGGCCGCGCCGAGCTTTCTTATTGTTATGCCACTTCGGCGGATTTTAACGGACTGCCGGCGGATGCTTACCGGAAAGCGCAAATTACGAAAACCGTATATCATCACGGAAAAGGCATTTGTCCGCAAGGGGCTTCGCGCGATTATGAGTTTTCCGTATATATCCCGTCTGATTTGGACAGCAATGTATCCACCATTTTTGCCCAATGGCACGGCATGCCCGACCGCACGCTTGTGCAGACTCCTGAGGGTGAGGTGAAGAAGCTGACCGTTGACGAGTTCATAGAGCTGGATAAGACTACTATCTTCAAGAAGAATACCGGATATGAAAAGGTGGCGAAACTGGATAAGCAGGGAAATCCGGTGAAAGATAAAAAGGGAAACCCTGTTTATAAGGCAGGAAAGAAAAACGGCTGGCTGGTAGAGCAGGGCGGTTATCCGCCGCTGGCTTTCGGATTTTCCGGCGGCTGGTTCTACATCAAGGCCAATTCGGACCGCCGCTGGCTGACCGACAAAGACGACCGTTGCAATGCCAATCCGGAAAAAACTCCGGTAATGAAGCCCGTTACTTCCGAATACAAGGCTTCTACGATAGCCTATAAAATGCCTTTTGCCGACTTCCCCAAAGATTGCTGGGTGACTTTCAGCATTCATATCGACTGGACCACCTACGGCAAGGAAGCCGAAACCATCGTGAAACCGGGTAAGCTGGATGTGCAGATGGAGTATGCCGACAAAAAGAAAACCGTTAAAGAGCATATCGTGAATAACGAAGAAATCCTGATAGGACGCAACGACGACGACGGCTACTACTTCAAGTTCGGTATCTATCGCGTAGGCAACAGCACAGTGCCGGTATGCTATAGGTTGGCGGTTAGGGATTAGTGATAACACTAATCGCTAACCTCTCTTTCTCTGGTAGACGAGGCAGGTGGTGAGGAAGTAAATTCCGGTTTGTATCCATAGGGCCTGATACTCGAAGGCTACTTCGTTGAGGGTGGCTCCCATGCCGTTGATACGTACATAGCCGTTGATTCCGAAAGTGGAAGGGAAGATATAGGAAAAATACCTCCAGAATTCGGGCATTGCGGCGCCTGGCCAGGAGATGCCGGAGAGGAACAACAGCGGTACGGAAGTGAACACAAACAATAACATACAGGTTTCCCGGTTGCGTATGGCAATGGATGCTGTCATTGCAAAGAAGATGCAGGCTGTCAGGTAGGGCAGGGCAAACAGAGCCAGCACACTGGGAATTGCTATCTGGTTGAGGCTGAAAAGGCGCGGTACTACACATAGTATGTACACGGCTACCAGCGAGTAGACCATAAAATAACTCAATCCTTTTCCCATGACGATACGGAGTGTTCCGTTGTAATGAGGGTCGTCAGGAATCAGTTCTTTGAACCGGTTTTGCTCGCGGGCTGTTCCGGCTGCCAGACCGATACCCAACAGCAATGTCTGCTGTATAATCAGTATGAGTACGGCAGGTATCAGGAAGGCGGCAAACCCGTTGGTGGGGTTGAAGATGGCTATGTCCTCATACTCGATGGGGTAGGCTGTTATTTCATCCTGGCGGGCGGTAGTATTGCCGGCACGTCCCATTTTAATATCCGCATTCATGGCGAGCGACACGTTGGTGTTGGCAGTGAGCAATGCCTTGTAATAGAGCAGTCCGCTCATGTCGCAGAAGATGCTGACTTGCGTCTGCTTGCCCCGGACTATGTCATCGCTGAAGCCGGAGGGTATGTAGATGATGCCGTATGCCTTGCGCTCTTTCAGCATGAGTCTGGCTTCTTCCATATCGGCGCAATGCGCCACGATGCTTGTTTCGGGACTGGCATCCACTTTCCTCAGATATTCCCGGCTCAGGGAACTGCGCGAGTTGTCCACCACCACGGCAGGCACTTCACGGACTGTTTCGTTGGTATAGATGAACGAGTATATCAAAGGATATGTCAACGGAACGAGTACAAAGAATATCAGCACACCCTGGTCGCGAAAGAGGTTGCGTAATTCCTGCTTCCATACATAGAACAGGTCGTATATGCCTTGTACTACTTTCTGTTTGAAGGTAATCTGTTTCATCAGGGTAGGTATTTATAGTGTATCAATGCTTCTTTCAGCCTGCGGGCCACAAGGAAAGGAAGCATCATGAAAACAAGCAGTGCCACATAGTTCATCCACGAGTAAATCATGGGATAGCCGTTCAGGGCCTGGTCTGCGTAGATAAGGAAGTAATGGCGCAGGGGAAACAGGTTTGCCAGACCTTGCAGTACGGGATGCATCGCCATGGCGGGAAATGACAGTCCGCACATGGAGAACGACAGTACGCCCCATAGGGAAGCAAAGCTGAGTCCCAGACGCAGGGTGGGCAGAGTACCTATCATCAGTATGCCCATGCCTTGCGATGCCAGCACCAGGCAGAGCGTGGCGAGCAGCATCGGCAGTATCCCGCTGTTGCAGGGGAAATGCAGGAAACCGTACAGGTATGTGTTGTATAAGATTCCCATAAGGAAGAATACGGCTGTATGCGGCAGCAGTTTTCCGGCAAGGGATATCCAGATGGAATCGTTGCCCGTGCGCAACCATTCGCGGGCGGTACGGTCCTTGATTTCCACCCCGATGGAGTAGACGGTTATCATAAAGATAAGCAGCATCAGTACGCCCGGAGCAAAAGTGTTGCACAGGTATACGGAGTAGTTCAGCCACGGATTGTTCAGCGGATGGGTGTCGATGACAATCGGTTGCAGGAATGCCATTGCCTGCTCTTCCGTTGCGCCTTTGGCGTATAGTGCGGTGCGTGCGGCGGCTCCCGATGCCAGTTCGCTCATCATCTTCATGTCTTTAAAGAGCAGTGAACCGGCTATGAGCAACGTATTGTTGGTGTAGAAGGATACTTTAGGCTGCCGTTGTGCCTGTGCTTTGGCGGCTGTTCCTTCGGGGATGTAGTAGAAGCCGTAAATCTCTCCTTTCTGCATGGCGATGCGTGCATCGGAAATATCGGGATAGCGGGCTACGACGGCGGTTTGCTCAAAAGCATCCAGGTTGCGCACCAATTGGCGTGAAGTGGCGGTCATGTCCCGGTCCACCACGCCGACGGGCATGTCGGTAGGCAAGCCGGAATCCATTAGCGTTGTGAAGAATATATAGCAGAACAGAGGCGCTATGACCATGCAGAACAGGTATAGCGGGCGCGAAACGAGCCGTCGCAACTCGCGTTTCATCACATTCAGCAGGGCCGTGTATTTGTTGTTCTTCTTCTCCATTATCACTTTGTCACTTTATTGTTTTACAACCTTATGCAATCTTATCACTTATTCAATATCACGCTCATACCCGGACGCAGGCCTTCAGTCTTCTCCAGTGGAGATGCCTTGACTTCAAATGTCTTTAAGTCGAACTGTCCGGTTGTTTTGGTAGCTTTCCAGGCGGCGTATGTGCCGAGGTCTTTCAGGTAGTATACTTTCAGACGGATGTTCCTGTCGAGGGCGGGGATGAAAGCTTCAAATTCGGTTCCCATGCCCAGTCCCTGCAATAAATCCTCGCGCACGTTGAAAGTGACCCACATATCGTCCATAACGGCAATGTTCATGATGGGGGCGCCTGTGCCTACCAGTTCGCCTGTTTTGGGGAATATTTCGGAAACCTCTCCGGCGGTCTGCGCTATCAGGCAGGTTTCCCTGATGTATGATTCCACTTCGGCAACAGCACCTTTCGCACGCTCTACCAGGGCGGCTGCGGCAGCCTTGTCCTCGCGTTCCGCGCCGTTCTTCGCCATAGTGTACTGGGCTTGTGCGGCTTTTTCAGTGGCTTGTGCGGCATCGCGCTGGGCGGTAACTTCGTCCAGCTTCTGGGCGGACATCACTCCCTGGTCGTGCAGGTTCTTTACGCGTTTGTACGATTTTTCGGCAATGGCAAGTCCTGCCCGGGCTTTTTGCCATATTTCGTAGGCTGCCTGTATCTGTTCCTGGCGGGCGCCTTTCAAGGCTTTTTCGTTTTGGGCTTGTGCGGCGGCTTCGGCAGCACGGGCCTGTTCCAGTTTTGCCTGTACATCCGGAGCCTCGAGAATAGCAAGCGTATCTCCTGCCTGCACGCTCTGTCCCTCTTTCACCCGGAACTCCAGGATACGTCCCGGTACTTTGCTCGATACGCGATACTCTGTTACTTCGGCCTGCCCTTGTATGATTTCCGGCCCTTTGCGCAGCATGAAGAAACCTACGAGGGCAACGATGGCGATTACTCCCGTCAGGGTGAGGAATGCCAGCAACATGTTACTGTTTTGTGATTTTGTATCCATTATTGTAATTTATGATTTCAGTTTTTAATTCTCGATATTCAGACTTCCCGTTGCTTTCTTCAGATAGATTTCCGTCAGCTTCACGTCTATCTGTGCATCTATCTTTTCCGATTGGGCGGACAACCAGGCGGTGTGGGCTTCCAATACATTGCTTGCCGGGATAACCCCTTCCTCGAATCCGAGAGTGGCATAGCGCAGGTTCTCATCAGCCTTTTCCAGGTTCTTCTCCGCCATGATAAGTTTCTTGGCCGCTTCGTTTACCTTGAAAACCGATTGGCTGACCTGCAGTTCTATCTTTTCTTTGGCATCGTCCAGTTGATACCGGCTGATGCGTGCTTCGGATTTGGCGGCTTTTACCTTGTAGATGCCTTCTCCCCAGTGCCAGACAGGTATGCTGACCATGACGCCTACGTTCCACATGCCCTTGAACTTGTTCTCGAAGCTGTTGAATACGGACGGATTGGTTGCCATATAGTTTCCGATGAGCGCTACGGACGGCAGGAATTCCGAACGGGTCACGTTCACCTTCTGCTTATAGATTTGTGCGGCGAGTTCCAGGCTGCGCACTTCCGGCCGTGTGGCATATACACTGTTCATATCGATGCTGCCGCTGTCGGCCGGGGTGGGGAGCAGGTCGTCTTCCTGCTCGTCTGCCAGAGTGACGGGAGTGGAAAGGTTTAATCCGCATAGTTGGCATAGCAACATTCTGGAAAGGCTTAAACCGTCGTTTACTTTTGTCAGTGTCATTTCGGCTTCGTTCACTTTGACTTTTACCGACAGTCCGTCCGCTTTGGTCGCCACTCCTTCGGCAATCATCTTGTCTATGTCGCTTTCCAGTTTTTGCAGGAGTTCGAGATAGCCTTCCGCCAGTTTCTTCTTGTTGGCGAGAGACACCACTTGCCAGTATGCCTGGTCGGTGCTCAGAATTACTTCCTGCATTCCGCTGTTGTGCTGCTGGCGTGCCAGTTCTTCGGCATATCTGGTTATTTTGTTGTAGGCGCGTATCTTGCCGCCCATATAGAGGGGCTGGGTCAGTGTCAGCGCTCCGGCATACATATTGCGTGTGTCGGTGCGGAAAGCATCTACGAGCGATTGTCCCAATCCGTTGAGCGGGGTGGCAATGTCTATATTGCCCAATGATTGCACAAGTGCCATGAATTGCGGGTTCTGTGCCAGTTGCGGGTATTGGGTCATCATTCCCTGGATTCCGTTTTGCAGCGCACCGCTTACCTGCGTTCCTACACTGCCGAGTGTACCTTTCTGTGCATCGTTCAATAAGGAAAACTCTTTTTGGTTGCGCATATATCCGCCGGTAGCGGAAATCTTGGGCAGATAGTTTGTAAATGCTTCTTTTTTACGGTAGTGCGCCGCATTGATTTTCTCGCGGCTTATCAGCAGCTCCTTATTGTTGGCTACGGCCAGTGCACGGCAACTATCCAGGCTTAGGATGCCCTGCGCGCTCGTTGGCAGCATCAGGCAGGTCAAGTAGATGAAACAGAAGAACTTTTTCATTGTATCTATACATTGTAAATGTTGTGGGAATATTGTTTTATGAAGCAACAATAATTGCATAAACAACGATGCAAATGTATAGGGTTTCAATGATATTACAAAATAAATTGCGGATTTTTTGATTTAAGGGAGGGGAAGAAACAGAAAACAATCTTTTTCAGAGAAAAGAACAAAAGAACAAATTTTAGTTTTGACACACCTCAAATTTGTTCTTTTGTTCTTCTGTCCGAATTAATCCGAATCATCCGAATCAATCCAGATTGAACGACTGTGAACCGATAAGCGTTCCGTCCGAGAATATGTCTACACGGTAGCTTCCTGCGTACAGGAACTCTTCGACATCCCAATATACCGTTACGTTCTGTTCCTCGCCGTTATATTCTATATATTTCTTGATGGAATATACCAGTTCGCGGTTTTCATAGGGGAATGTATTGGAATCGCTTTTGCTCAATACGCCGTTGTCCGGTTTGGTGATACGGACGTAGAGGGTGCGTTCGCCTGTTTCGGCAGTTATGTTCTTGACGATTGTAAAGTTGATTTTCAGCTTGACGACGTCTTTTACCTTTTTGGCTTTCTTGCCCCGCTTGTTGGCGGCAAAGATGTTGATGTTCGTTGCATCGAGCTGGGCCGCAAGCGTCACTTTCTTATTCAGGTTTTTCTTTTCTTCGGCAAGGCTGCTGATTTGTTGCGAAGCGACGTTGTATTTGCGGGTAACGTCGGCTATCACCTCTTTCTGATGGGTAGTGAGGCGGCTCAGGGAGTCTATCTGGTTGATATAGCCTATCATTACTTTGCGCAGGGTTGCCAGTTCTTTCTTCAAGCGGCGTATTTCGGTGGCATTGGTACTTTTTACGGTACGGAGCTCTTCCAGCAGACGCTGCGTTTTCAGTTGTTCCTGCTCCAGAAGGACGGAAAGGGAGTCGTTGGATACGGTGAGCTTCAATTCATCGTACTGCTTGGCGAAGTCGGTGTACTGGTTTTCCAGGTCTTCCTTTTCCAGGTTGAATTCCTGCACCAACTCGTTGTTGGCGCGTTTTTCTGAAATCAGCAATACGGTAACACCTATTAATAATAGTATCAGAATGCTTCCGACAACAACCTGAAGCGTATTTTTCTTGTTGGCCATTTTGATAGTGTTTAGTGGTTAATGATTGGTGATTGACAGACGGATGCTTCCCGCTATAATCGTAAATCGCCGCAAAAATAATCATTAATCACCAATCACTGATCACTAACCCCAATCAAATTCTTCATTTAACTAAAATTATTACGGAAATATTTCTTTAATCAGGAATGTCGTTGTATTTTTGTAGCAACTTTATAGAACACTAATAAACAAAAACTTTAGAAATTATGTCAAAAGTAACCGTAGTAGGTGCAGGTAACGTAGGTGCTACATGCGCTAATGTGTTAGCCTTTAATGAAGTGGCTGACGAAGTGGTAATGCTGGATGTTAAAGAAGGCGTTTCAGAGGGTAAAGCAATGGATATGATGCAGACTGCTCAACTGTTGGGCTTCGATACCACTGTTGTAGGTTGTACCAACGATTATGAGAAGACTGCTAACTCCGATGTTGTGGTAATCACTTCCGGTATTCCCCGTAAGCCGGGTATGACCCGCGAAGAGTTGATTGGTGTGAATGCAGGCATCGTTAAGTCGGTTGCGCAGAACATTCTGAAATATTCTCCCAACGCTATCCTCGTGGTTATCTCCAACCCGATGGACACTATGACTTATCTGTCTTTGAAATCTCTGGGTATCCCCAAGAACCGTATCATCGGTATGGGCGGCGCTTTGGACAGCTCTCGTTTCAAATACTTCCTGTCTCAGGCTTTGGGCTGCAATGCCAACGAAGTAGAAGGTATGGTTATCGGCGGTCACGGTGATACTACCATGATTCCTCTGGCTCGTCTGGCTACGTACAAAGGCCAGCCGGTAAGCACGCTGTTGAGCGCGGAAAAACTGGATGAAGTAGTTGCTTCCACTATGGTAGGCGGTGCTACGCTGACTAAGTTGCTGGGTACTTCTGCATGGTATGCTCCGGGTGCGGCAGGTGCTTATGTGGTTGAATCCATCATCCATAACCAGAAGAAGATGATTCCTTGCTCGGTATATCTGGAAGGTGAATACGGAGAATCGGATATCTGCATCGGTGTTCCCGTTATCCTTGGCAAGAACGGTATCGAAAAGATTGTTGAACTGGAACTGAACGCTGACGAAAAAGCTAAATTCGCTGCCAGCGCCGCTGCCGTTCACAAGACAAATGCTGCTCTGAAAGAAGTAGGCGCTCTCTAATCGGGAGACGACCTGGAATATAATAAGTAAAGCCTCGCAGACTTTTGCCGGAAAGGGAAAGTCGCGGGGCTTTTGCGTTTTTACTATCTTTGGACATACCCTCGTGGGAGTTATCTCACATCTGCTCCCCACATCATCTTATTTCGCAACGTATCGAAAAAGATGTGATTGAATCGTTTCACTACCTTTATGGAATAGTCCGCACGTGAAATAGTGAGCCGCGTAGTCTCCTTGCACGATTCGCTCCGTCCGTCGACGGCTACGAGGAAGTTGTGGCTACGGCTTTCCACATCGAGCGTGATTTCCCAGTCGTCGCAGATGACAATGGGACGTACATTCAGGCTGTGAGGGGCAACAGGGGTGATGGCGATGGTCTTGCTGTGAGGCACGATGACCGGGCCGCCCACACTTAGCGAATAGGCGGTGGAACCGGTAGGGGTGGCAATGACCAGTCCGTCGGCCTGATAAGTGGTGAGGTGTGCTCCGTTGATGGCGGTATGGATGCTTATCATGGACGAACTGTCGCGTTTCAGTACGGCTATTTCATTGAGGGCGTACGGATATTCCATCAGTTTTTCATCATCGCACTTCAACTGCAATACGCTGCGTTCCTCTACTTTATAGTGGTTGTTGTAGATTTCGTCAATCGTTTCTTCCATTTCTTCGGGCGATATGTCGGCCAGAAAGCCGAGGCGTCCCGTATTGATGCCCAGAATAGGAATGTTTTTCTTGCCTACACGGCTGGCGGCTTTCAAAAACGTGCCGTCACCGCCGATGCTGATAACCATATCGGCGCGGAAATCGTCACCGTCGAACAATTCGGCGGGCGGAATGTTGAGGTGTAGGTCGGAAGTCAGGAAATTATAGAACTCGCGGCAGACACAGAGTTGTGCCTGATGCTGAGCCAGCAGGCGGAAAAGATTTTCGGCATGCGATGACTTTTTCGCCTGGTAGGTATTTCCGAATATGGCAAATTTCATAATTGTTTTCTGTTTTTGTAAGATGCAAAAATAGTTTTTTTCTCAGAATGCTGCCAACATATTGCTATTATTTGTACTTTTGCCCCAAACTATAAGCCGAATTATGACTAGATTAAGTGTAAATATTAATAAAGTAGCGACATTGCGTAACGCACGTGGAGGAAATGTGCCTAATGTTGTAAAAGTGGCGTTGGATTGCGAGAGTTTTGGAGCCGACGGTATAACGGTGCATCCGCGTCCCGATGAAAGACATATCCGTAAGAGCGATGTTTACGACCTGCGTCCGCTGTTGCGCACGGAGTTTAATATAGAGGGATATCCCGCACCCGAATTTATCGACTTGGTGCTGAAAGTGAAACCGCATCAGGTAACGTTGGTTCCGGATAGCCCCACTCAGTTGACTTCCAACTCCGGCTGGGATACGAAAGCCAATCTGGAGTTTCTGACCGAAGTGCTGGAAGCGTTCAATACCGCCGGTATCCGTACGTCGGTATTCGTGTCTACCGATGCGGAAATGATAGAGTATGCCGCCAAAGCCGGTGCCGACCGGGTGGAACTCTATACCGAACCCTATGCTACGGCATTCCCTAAAAATCCGGAAGCTGCGGTAGCTCCTTTTGTGGAAGCAGCCAGAACGGCGCGCAGCCTGGGACTGGGACTGAATGCAGGCCATGACCTGAGTCTGGAAAATCTGAATTATTTCTATAAAAACATACCCTGGCTGGATGAGGTCTCTATCGGTCATGCGCTGATTAGCGATGCTTTGTATCTGGGATTGGAACGTACCATTCAGGAATATAAAAACTGTCTCCGCTGATGAATCTTATGTTGTTATTGGCCCAAGTGGCTCCGGCGTTGGCCGATTCTGTTGCCGGCGCCAATCCGGTACTTACTCCCATTGCCGCTCCCGATGAAATGAACCTGTGGAGCATGGCTGTCAAGGGTGGTTGGATTATGGTAGTGCTCGGAGTACTCTCCGTAGTGTGCTTCTATATTCTGTTTGAGCGCAATTACGTTATCCGTAAGGCGGGCAAGGAAGACCCTATGTTTATGGATAAGATCAAGGATTATATTCTGGGTGGTGAGATTAAGGCCGCCATTGCCTATTGCCGCAGTGTGGATACGCCTTCGGCACGGATGATAGAGAAAGGTATCAGCCGGTTGGGACGCCCGGTGAATGATGTGCAGGCAGCCATAGAGAATGTCGGCAACATCGAAGTGGCGAAACTGGAAAAGGGGCTGACCATCATGGCTACCATTTCGGGCGGCGCTCCGATGATTGGTTTCCTGGGTACGGTGACCGGTATGGTGCGTGCTTTCTTTGAAATGGCGAATGTCGGTAACAATATCGACATCACCCTGCTTTCCGGCGGTATATACGAGGCTATGATTACTACGGTAGGCGGTCTGATTGTGGGCATCATCGCCATGTTCGCCTACAATTACCTGGTGACGCTGGTGGACGGTGTGGTAAATAAAATGGAAGCCAAGACAATGGCCTTCATGGACTTGCTGAACGAGCCTGCCAAATAAATCATAATTTATAAATCAGAAACAACGACCGTGTTACAACGTAGAGCAAAAATATCACCCAATTTCAGTATGGCGTCCATGACGGATGTTATATTCCTGCTGTTGATTTTCTTTATGATTACTTCTACGGTAGTATCACCGAATGCAATCAAGGTATTGCTTCCGCAGGGAAAACAGCAGACATCCGCCAAGCCGCTGACAAGGGTTATCATTGATAAGGACTTGAACTACTACGCCGCTTTCGGTAATGATAAGGAACAGGCGCTGGCTTTGGACGATCTGACTCCTTTTCTGCAATCGTGCGCAGCGAAAGAGCCCGAAATGTATGTGGCATTGTATGCCGATGAGTCCGTCCCCTATCGGGAAATTGTGAAGGTGCTGAATATCGCTAATGAGAATCATTTCAAGATGGTGCTGGCTACACGCCCGCCTGAGAATAAGTAAACGGTGTTAACCGTAAATAGCTAAATCGTAAATCGGAACGGTGAATCGGAAGAAGAAAGGAAAATATATAGGATTGGCAGGTGCGCTGTTGGTGCACGTTGTTGTCATTGCCCTTTTGATACTGGTGGGATTTACCTTGCCCGAACAGTCGGAGGAAGGCGGTGTGCCCGTGATGATGGGAGAAATGCCTGATGCGTGGGGGGCTGCCGACCCTTCTTTGGTTGAAGTGGAGACGATGCCGGAAGAGGCCGCTCCGGAAATGCCGGAAGAGGCGGAGCAGGAGATGCTGACGCAGGAAGATGAAGAAACCGTTGCCATAAAGCCTAAGGCGGAAGAAAAGAAGAAAGAGGTGAAGAAACCCGAAAAGAGCGCTGCCGAGAAAGCCGAAGAGGCGCGTAAGCTGGCTGCGGAAAAAGCGGAGCGTGAACGGAAGGCAGCCGAAGAAGCTGCCCGCAAACGTGTAGCGGGAGCTTTCGGCAAAGGTGCGCAAATGGGCAGCAAAGGTGCTACGGAAGGAACCGGTGTGCAGGGAAGTCCTACGGGAAACTCTTCGGAAGGGGCAACTGCCGGGACCGGCGGATACGGGACCTTTAACCTTGGCGGACGCTCCATAGGCGAGGGCGGATTGCCGCGTCCCGTATATAATGTGCAGGATGAGGGAAAAGTGGTGGTTACCATTACCGTAAATCCAGCCGGGCAGGTTATCGGCACCAGCATCAACCGCCAGACGAATACCGTAAACCCCGCCTTGCGGAAAGCTGCCGAAGACGCGGCGAAGAAAGCGAGGTTCAATACGGTAAGCGGATTGAGTAACCAGACGGGGACGATTACATATTATTTTAATCTAAAATAAGAGGAGAAACTATTATGGGTACAGTTTATGTGTTTTTTGCGGACGGTTTTGAAGAAATAGAGGCTTTCACTTCGGTCGATGTAATGAGACGTGCGGGGTTGAATGTGGAAATGATTACGGTTACTCCTGACGAGATTGTGAAGGGCGCTCATGGCGCACCGGTGCTTTGTGACAAGAATATCGTGAACTGTGACTTTTTCGACGCTGATTTGATATTGCTTCCGGGCGGTATGCCGGGTGCGGCCACTTTGGAGAAGTGCGATGACTTGCGCAGACTGATTTTACGCTTTGCCGAAGAAAACAAACCGATTGCAGCCATTTGCGCCGCTCCTATGGTGCTCGGCAAACTGGGACTGTTGAAAGGTAAGAAAGCTACTTGCTATCCGGGTTTTGAACAATATCTGGAGGGTGCCGACTGCACCGGAGCGATGGTGGAAAAAGACGGCAATGTCATTACAGGAAAAGGTCCGGGCGCTGCCATGGAGTTTGCTTTGGCGGTGGTGGAATTGCTGCAGGGCAAGGATAAAGTTGCCGAATTGAAAGAGGCGATGATTGTCTGATTGTAAATTATGAAGAGGCTGTGTGAATCCAATGAAGTATGTTCTGATTGTAGCCGGCGGTAAAGGTTTGCGCATGGGATGCGAACTTCCCAAACAATTTCTTCCGATAGGGGGAAAGCCTGTATTGATGCGTACCATAGAGGCCTTTTATGCGTATAGCCCGGAGATACGGATAATATTGGTGCTTCCATGCAACCAGCAGGCTTACTGGAATGAGTTGTGCCTGAAACATGGTTTTTCAATCCCTCATCAAATCGCAGACGGCGGAGAAACACGCTTCCATTCGGTGAAGAACGGACTGGCATTTGTTACAACACCGGGTTTGGTCGGAGTGCATGACGGGGTACGCCCTTTTGTGGCTCAGGAGGTTATAGCCCGTTGTTACTCCCTGGCTGCCGGGAAGCAGGCGGTGATTCCTGTGACGGATGTGGTGGAGACGGTGCGTCATTTGGTTGGCGAAGGAAGTGAAACTGTCAGCCGCGACGCATACAAGCTGGTACAGACTCCGCAGGTGTTTGATGCGGATTTGCTGAAACAGGCTTATGAGCAGCCTTATACTTCGCATTTTACGGATGATGCCTCGGTGGTCGAGGCATTGGGCAAGCCCGTTTATCTGACGGAAGGTAACCGGGAAAACATAAAGATAACCACTCCCTTTGATTTGAAAATAGCTGCCGCTCTTTTGGACTCATGTTCGATTTAACTACGCGTGACATAAAATATCTGTCGGGCGTCGGGCCGCAGCGTGCTTCGGTGCTCAATAAGGAATTGGGCATCTTTTCCTTCCATGATTTATTGTATTATTTTCCTTATAAATACGTAGACCGCAGCCGCATCTATCGCATCCGTGAAATAGACGGTGCGATGCCTTATATCCAGTTGAAAGGTGAAATCTTAGGCTTTGAAACGGCGGGTGAAGGACGGCAACGGCGGCTGATAGCTCACTTTTCGGACGGTACGGGGATAGTCGACCTGATTTGGTTTCAAGGTATCAAATATCTGATAGGAAAGTACAAGGTTCATCAGGAATATATCGTATTCGGCAAGCCTACGGTGTTTAACGGCAGGATAAACATTGCGCATCCGGACATAGACCCGGCTTCCGAACTGAAGCTCTCTGCCATGGGGTTGCAGCCCTATTACAATACGACGGAGAAGATGAAGCGAAGCTCGCTCAACTCGCACGCCATCGAGAAGATGATGAAAAGCCTCGTCGGGCAGTTGAACGAACCTCTGCCCGAAACGCTTTCTCCCGCCCTGCTGGCAGAGCACCATCTGATGCCGCTGACGGATGCTTTGATGAATATCCATTTCCCATCCGGTCCGGATGTGCTGCGAAAAGCGGAGTACCGCCTGAAATTCGAGGAACTGTTCTATGTCCAGTTGAACATACTGCGTTATGCCAAAGACAGGCAGCGCAAATACCGGGGGTATGTTTTTGAGAAAGTGGGGGATATATTCAATGGCTTTTATTCCCGCAATCTTCCTTTTGAGTTGACGAACGCTCAGAAACGCGTGTTGAAGGAGATACGCCGGGACTTGGGTGCGGGCAGGCAGATGAACCGTCTTTTGCAGGGAGATGTGGGGAGCGGAAAGACATTGGTGGCGTTGATGAGTATGCTGATTGCGCTTGATAACGGTTATCAGGCATGTATGATGGCGCCTACCGAAATATTGGCAAACCAACATTACGAAACGATTCGCGAACTATTGTACGGAATGGATGTACGGGTCGAACTGTTAACCGGTTCAATCAAAGGCAAACGGAGAGAAGCCATTCTTTCCGGCCTGCTGACAGGAGATGTACAGATACTTATCGGTACGCACGCCGTCATTGAAGATACCGTGAACTTTGCATCATTGGGACTGGTTGTCATCGACGAGCAGCACCGTTTCGGCGTAGCCCAGCGTGCCCGTTTGTGGACAAAAAGCGTACAGCCGCCTCATATTTTGGTCATGACCGCGACTCCCATACCGCGGACTCTGGCAATGACGCTTTATGGCGATCTGGATGTATCGGTCATTGATGAGCTTCCGCCGGGAAGAAAGCCGATTGCCACCATTCATCAGTTCGACAGCCATCGCGTAAGCCTGTATCGTTCCGTGCGCAAACAGATTGACGAAGGACGTCAGGTTTATATCGTTTATCCTTTAATCAAGGAGAGCGAAAAGATTGACCTCAAGAACCTGGAAGAAGGCTATCTGCATATCTGTGAGGAGTTTCCCGATTGTAGGGTTTGCAAGGTGCACGGGAAAATGAAACCTGCCGAAAAGGATGCGCAAATGCAGTTGTTCGTTTCCGGCGAGGCGCAGATAATGGTTGCCACCACGGTTATTGAAGTCGGTGTGAATGTACCTAACGCTTCCGTGATGATAATAGAGAATGCCGAACGTTTCGGACTTTCCCAGCTTCATCAGCTCCGTGGTCGTGTAGGGCGCGGAGCCGACCAGTCTTATTGTATTCTGGTGACCGGTTATAAATTGGCGGAAGATACCCGGAAACGTCTGGAGATTATGGTACGTACGAACGATGGTTTCGAGATAGCCGAAGCTGATTTGAAACTTCGCGGGCCGGGTGATTTGGAAGGAACCCAGCAGAGCGGCATTGCTTTTGATTTGAAAATAGCGGATATAGCCCGCGACGGACAACTTCTGCAATACGTCCGTGAAGTAGCCCAGACCATTGTCGATAAGGACCCGAATGGCTCCCTTCCTGAAAATGAAATATTGTGGCGACAGTTGAAAGCCTTGCGAAAGACAAACGTTAATTGGGCGGCCATAAGCTGAAAAACGGTTAAACATACGCTTTATTTGTGTGTTTATGTTGTTAAACATGTTTGTGATGTAATTAGCTTGTTGTTAGTTATTTATTAGCTATTATTCGTGGCTTTTACTTTTGTAACTTCAAAAAAATAGTTAACGACACAAACGCCTTTTCAGAGAGAAATGTTACCTTTGGAAGAATTTTTGAAAATAATCTGGATATTCGCGTAAAACAGGGTGCGGTTGATTCACCGGATATGCTCTGCGGATATCGAAATGAATGACGAAACGGAATGAATTTTAATTGGATTAGAACGGCTTTATTAGCAGCAACGGCAATGGTCAGCCTGAACTCTTTCTCGCAGGACCTGATTGCCCGCCAAGCTCCCATTGACAGAAAACTTAAAAGCGTAGATTCATTGGCTTTGCAGAAACAAATCCGTGCGGAACAGTCTTTGTATCCGGGGTTGGATTTGTATCCGAGCTGGAACAATGAATTTGTGCAGGCTTATGGCAATGCTATCGTGCCGGAAAGTTATACTTTTGATTTGAAAGGCTTTTGCATGCCTACCGAACATACCCGTATCACTGACGTATTCGGCTATCGTCCTCGCAGAAGAAGAGCGCATTACGGTTTGGATATTAAAGTATATGTAGGCGATACAATCCGTGCCGCGTTTGACGGTAAGGTACGTATCGTTAAGAATCAGGGTCGTCGCGGATATGGTAAATATGTCGTTATCCGTCATGATAACGGTTTGGAAACGGTCTATGGGCATTTGTCCAAGCAATTGGTTGATATAAACCAGTTGGTAAAGGCCGGTGAACCTATTGCACTGGGCGGTAATACCGGACGTTCTACCGGCTCTCACCTGCACTTTGAAACCCGTTTCCTGGGAATTCCTATTAACCCTGCATTGATGTTCGATTTTGAAAAGCAGGATATTGTTGCCGATTCTTATACGTTCCGTAAGACCAAAGGCACTTCCGGTACGGCTCGCAGTATGGCATCGGGTGAAGGTCTGTTCTATAAGGTGAAGAAAGGCGATACCTTATCCAAGATTGCATCCCGTCAGGGTACAAGCATCGACAAGCTTTGTAAGCTGAACCGCATTACCCGGAGAACGATTCTCCGCCCGGGACAGGTATTGCGTTGCTCATAAAACGGAAATACTCTCTAAACGTAAACAATCTCTATAGGAGAGGGCACTTTTCTCTTTAATTATTCCTAAATTTGCAGCCTATTTGTAAGGATATGAAAGATACCAAGCAACAATTTGAACATGTCATCGCCATTTGCCGTGACCTGTTCTCCAAGAAACTTCATGATTACGGTCCTGCATGGCGCATTCTTCGTCCGGCTTCCGTAACCGACCAGATATTCATTAAGGCCAATCGTATTCGGAGCATTGAGACTAAAGGCGTGACTTTGGTGGACGAAGGTATCCGTTCGGAGTTCATTGCGATTGTCAACTACGGTATTATCGGTTTGATACAACTGGAGTTGGGATATGCCGAATCTGCGGATATGACGAACGAAGAGGCAATGGTCCTGTATGATAAATATGCGAAAGAGTCGCTGGAATTGATGCTTGCCAAGAACCACGATTACGATGAGGCTTGGCGCAGTATGCGTATCAGTTCGTATACGGACTTGATATTGATGAAGATATACCGTACAAAGCAAATTGAAAGTCTGTCCGGCCAGACACTGGTTTCGGAAGGTGTCGATGCCAACTATATGGACATGATTAATTATTCCGTATTTGGTTTGATAAAGATAGAGTTTGGAGACTGAGAAAAAACATATTATAAAGCTCGTCTGGGTAAATACCTGCCGTTTTTTGCTGGCAACGTTGTTTATCTTCTCCGGATTTGTGAAGGCTGTCGATCCGCTCGGTTCATTTTATAAGATTCAGGATTATCTGGCGGCATTCGGCATAATTTCATGGTTTCCTACATACCTGCCGTTACTTTTTGCCATCATTCTGTCATCTGCAGAGTTCTGTGTAGGAGTTTTCCTCTTTTTCGGTGTACGCCGGAAGATTGCGTCGACCTTGGTGCTTCTCCTGATGAGCGTAATGACTCCGTTGACCTTGTATCTTGCTTTGGCAAATCCCGTATCCGACTGCGGATGCTTTGGCGATGCGTGGGTGTTGACGAACTGGCAGACATTCGGGAAGAACATCGTATTGCTGATTGCGGCGATAGCGGTATTCCGGGAGCGGAAACTCATGTTCCGCTTCGTTACGCTGAAGATAGAATGGATGGTGTCCTTATACACGCTTTTGTTTGTCTTTGCACTTTCTTTTTATTGCTTGGAATATCTGCCGGTCCTGGACTTCCGCCCTTATAAGATCGGAGCGGATATAAAGGCGGGCATGGAGATTTCCGAAGGTGCGAAACCGAGTGTATTCGAGAGCCGCTTTGTATTGGAGAAAGACGGCAGGCAACAGGAGTTTACATTGGATAATTATCCGGACAGCACATGGACTTTTGTCGAAACGCGTACCGTTTTGAAAGAAAAAGGCTATGAACCACCCATTCATGATTTCTCCATGATAAGCCTGGGCACGGGTGAAGATATAACCGACAGTGTACTGACCGACAAAGGATATACCTTTTTATTGGTAGCCCACCGGATAGAGGAAGCGGACGATAGCAATATCGACCTTATCAATGAGATCTATGATTACAGTGTGGAGCACGGCTACGGTTTTTATGCGCTGACTTCCTCGCCGGATGAAGAAATTGAGATGTGGCGTGAAAGAACCGGTGCGGAATACCCGTTCTGCCAGATGGATGATATTACCCTGAAAACGATTATCCGTTCCAATCCCGGCCTGCTGCTGATAAAAGACGGTACAATCCTGAATAAATGGAGCGATAACCAACTTCCCGATGAATATGTACTGAACGATAGTCTGGATAAATTAGAGTTGGGACAGCAGAAACAGGAAAATAAATTGCACACCATTGGCTACGTATTATTGTGGTTTATCGTACCTTTGACGCTGGTTGTCGGCATTGATATTCTGATAATCAAGCGGAGAGAAAGAAAAAGCAGGGAGCGGCAAGCCGCCCAATCCTCGGACAATCGGTAGAATGACAAATTGTAAATCTTTGAATAGCAGATATATTAACCCTTTTAATAATTAAAACAAAATGAGAAAAAACATTGTTGCAGGAAACTGGAAAATGAACAAAACCCTTCAGGAGGGTATTGCTCTTGCAAAAGAACTGAATGAAGCGTTGGCTAACGAAAAGCCTAATTGTGATGTAATCATCTGTACTCCGTTTATTCACCTGGCATCTGTTACTCCGCTGGTAGATGCTGCCAAAATCGGTGTAGGTGCAGAAAACTGTGCAGATAAGGAATCTGGTGCATATACAGGTGAGGTATCAGCCGCTATGGTTGCTTCTACCGGTGCCAAGTATGTAATCCTCGGTCACTCGGAACGTCGTGCTTACTACGGTGAAACAGTGGAAATCCTGGAAGAAAAAGTAAAATTGGCTTTGGCCAACGGTCTGACTCCGATTTTCTGTATCGGTGAAGTGCTGGAAGAACGTGAAGCTAACAAGCAGAATGAAGTGGTTGCCGCTCAGTTGGCATCTGTATTCTCTCTGTCTGCCGAAGATTTCTCCAAGATTATTCTGGCTTACGAACCGGTTTGGGCCATCGGTACAGGCAAGACTGCTACTCCGGCACAGGCACAGGAAATCCATGCTTTCATCCGTTCTGCCGTTGCCGAGAAGTATGGCAAGGAAATCGCTGAAAACTGCTCTATCCTTTACGGTGGTAGCTGCAAGCCTTCCAATGCAAAGGAACTGTTTGCAAATCCTGATGTAGACGGTGGCCTGATTGGTGGTGCTGCTTTGAAGGTTGCTGACTTCAAGGGTATCATCGACGCTTTTAATTAATAACAGAGAGCCGGAAGTTGCCGTATCCAAAGGAAGGCCAACTTCCGACTCTTCATGTTTAAAGCTTGTTTTTAAAACTGTATAAAACACTCTTTTATGAAGAAACTCGGTTTGCTTTTAATTGCATGTTTTGCCTTTGCCGCTATATCTGTGGCGCAGAATAACATCGTAAAGAGTCTGGAACGTAATGTGCCGGGGCAGGGTAAAGTGTCCATTCATCAGGATGCCCGTATCGGGGCACTGATAGGTTCGGAGTATATCCCTACCGGTTCGGACGACCGGAAAGTGATTAAAAGTTCGGGCTATCGCGTACAGGTATATGCCGGAAATAACACCCGTCAGGCCAAGAATGAAGCCTATTCGGTGGCTTCCAATATAAAAGAGCGTTTTCCTGACCTTCCCGTTTATACATCTTTCAACCCGCCCCGCTGGTTGTGCCGTGCAGGCGACTTCCGCAGCATTGAGGAAGCGGATGCCATGATGCGCCAACTGCGTGCCACCGGTGCTTTCAAGGAAGTGTCTATCGTGAAAGATCAGATAAATATCCCCCTTTAATTCATAACTCATAATTATCCCCCTCACTTTCTCATGTTAGGAAAAGAAGAAATCGTATCTCCTTCATTGGACGAACTGAAAGAACATTATCATCATATATTGACTTTGTTAGGTGAAGACCCTGAGCGTGAAGGGTTGCTGAAAACACCGGAACGGGTAGCCAAAGCCATGCTGGCACTGACTAAGGGGTACTCTATGGACCCGCACGAAGTACTCCGCTCCGCCAAGTTCAAGGAAGATTATAATCAGATGGTGATTGTGAAAGACATTGATTTCTTTTCTCTCTGTGAACACCATATGCTGCCTTTCTACGGCAAGGCGCACGTGGCTTATATTCCCAACGGCTACATTACAGGTTTGAGCAAGATTGCCCGTGTGGTGGATATTTTCTCTCACCGCTTGCAAGTACAGGAACGTATGACGCTCCAAATAAAGGAGTGTATTCAGGAAACGTTGAATCCTTTAGGCGTGATGGTCGTGGTAGAGGCGAAACACATGTGCATGCAGATGCGCGGCGTGGAGAAGCAGAATTCGATAACCACCACTTCCGACTTTACGGGGGCTTTCAATCAGGCCAAGACGCGTGAAGAGTTTATGAACCTCATCCGCCACACTTCTTAATGTCAGGGGAGCACCACCCGGTCTCCCAACCGTTTTGCCATAATACTCTGCACTTCGCGCATTTCGCTGTAGCGTTTCATGATGGCGTTGCATTTCTCTTCGTCGTTGGCGATAGCAGGGTCTTGCAGGGCAGACATCATGTGCTTTAGCTCTTCGCTGACAATGGCATACTTGAAGTTTATCATTAATGCCGGAACCAGCTCGTAAAGACGTTCTTCATCGGTTACTATCTTCTGGCTTTTTGAATGGTATTTGCTCAGCTGGTAACGGTTGCTGATAAGTTCCACGCTCAGTTTGCTGATGGCAGGGTCCGGATAAGCCAGAAAATAACGTTCGGCTGTAAATCCGGCGTCATGTATATGCGCGGCGGCTTCGGTCAGTATTTGGCGGTGTAGCGGGTTGTGGAATGACAACTCGTCTTGCTTCAGGTCGCTGACGACATATTCAATTACGCTCACCGGTATTTCCTGCCCTTCTTCATTGGTTACATTGCACATCACTTTTTCGCCATAGCGCACAATCATTTGAAGAATCAGCCGTTCGTATTTATAGAATTCCTGCCCTTCTTTTCCTTCTTGCGGAATAAAGGATATATAGCTGTCTTCCGGCGGGAACGGTGCATCCGCATTGTGCCCGGGAGCTTCTCCGGCGGCAGTTGGGGTTGCGGCTGCCGTTGTCGGGGCAGCGGGAGTCGAACTTTCGGCACCTGTTACATTCTGTGTGCTTTCTGCCTGTCTGCCGGCGTTTCTACGTTCCCGTTCTGCCTGTTCGGCACGCTTTTCAGCCTGCATCTCACGCCGTTTGGCAACTTCGGAAACCAACAGTTTGTCTTCCACCCGCAATAGCTGGGCGCACTCTTTGATGTACACATCGCGCACAATCGCTTCGGGGATGACCGAGATGCTTTGTACAAGATTACCGATTAGTTCGGCACGTTTAATCGGGTCTTTGCCCGCATCTTCCAGCAGCAGGTTGGTTTTGAAACGTATAAAGTCTGTTTCATGCTCCTGTATGAATTGCTGGAACTCGGTCGAGTTATGTTTGCGGGCAAAAGAGTCCGGGTCGTCTCCGTCGGGCAGGAGGCACACTTTAATGTTCATGCCTTCTTCCAGCAGCATGTCGATACCCCGGATAGAAGCCTTGATACCGGCTGCATCCCCATCGTACAGTACGGTCATGTTGTTGGTGAAGCGGTGAATCAGACGGATTTGCCCCGGTGTCAGCGCAGTGCCCGAAGAGGCCACCACATTTTCTATACCGGACTGGTGCATGGATATGACGTCCGTATAGCCTTCCACCAGGAAGCAACGGTCTTGCTTCACAATAGCCTGCTTGGCGAAATAGATACCGTACAGTTCGTTGCTTTTATGATAGATTGCCGATTCGGGAGAGTTGACATACTTCACCTTGACTCCTTTTGTGGCACTGGCAAGTACACGGCCGCCGAAAGCCACCACTTTACCCGATAAGGTATGTACGGGAAAGATTACGCGTCCCCAAAAACGGTCGCGCAGTTGGTGGTCGTCCGTTTCGTAGCAGAGTCCGGTCTTGACGAGAAATTCTTTCTTATATCCTTTCTTCAAGGCTTCTTCCGCCATGGCATTATGGCTTTCGGTACAGTATCCCAACTGGAATTTTTCGATGATGTCATCCCGGAATCCGCGGTTACGGAAATAAGCCATACCGATGCTGCGTCCGTCTACATGGTTGTGCAGGATATTCTGGAAATAGTCGCGGGCAAACTGATTGACGATGAAAAGGCTTTCGCGTTCGCTCTGAACGAGCTTTTCCTCGTTGGACAGCTCCCGTTCCTTGACCTCGATGCCGTATTTCTTGGCAAGGTATTTCAGTGCCTCAGGATAGGACATCTGTTCGTGCTCCATGATGAAGTGCACTACATTGCCGCCCTTGCCGCAGGCAAAGCATTTGCACAGTCCCTTGGCTGGCGATACGTAGAACGACGGGGTCTTATCGTCGTGGAACGGGCACAGACCTACATAGTTCACTCCGCGTTTCCGCAGCGTGACGAAGTCTGACACGACATCAACGATTTGTGCCGCATCCAGAATTCTGTCTATGGTGGGTTGGTCTATCATGATTCGAGCACAAAGTTACACATAAAATCAGCCTCTGCAAAAAAAATAGAGGTTAGTGATTAGCGATTAGGGGTTAGTGATTAGCGATTAGCAGGCTGCGCTATTATGCCGCATGGTACTAATCGCTAATCACTAACCCCTAATCACTAATTACTTAATTTTTTCTCTGATCTTCGTCAGATACTTCTTCATTCCTTCCGCATCCTTGTTGGTGATAATCTCCAGTAGTTGTTTCAGTTCCAGACGTATATTCTCTACTTGTGAGGGGGTGCGGGGATTGAACAAAATCTCCTGTAACAGATAATCGTCCTCGCTCAACAGGCCTTTGGCAATGGCCATGTGTTTCTTGAATGTAGTTCCCGGAGCTTCCTGATGCTTCATGACTGCTGCAAACACGAAAGTCGAAACAAACGGAATGGACAAGGAGTAGGCCACCGTTTCATCATGCTCGTCGAAGGTGTACTCAAAGATATTGAGCTTCATGGTCTGGTATAAATCTTTAAAGAAGATTTTGCCCAGATGGTCACCCTCGCTGATGATGATGGCATTTTCTGTATTCAAGTTGCTCAGACTGGCAAAAGTAGGGCCGAACATAGGATGTGTCGACACATAACGGAAACCGCTTTCTTCGTAGAATTTTTTCAGTCCGGTCTTTACCGAAGCGATGTCGCTGATGATGCAGTCTTTGGGAAGCACAGGCAACACCTGCCGGAAAGCTTCCAGGGTATATTTTACCGTAGCGGCATTGATCACCAGTTCCGGTTCAAATTCCTTGATTTCTTCCAGCGTGGTGAAACGGTAGGTGTTATAGACGAAACGCAGTTGGTGCGGATTGACGTCGAACACGGCCGTCTCGTGTTGAAAACTTAAAATATCTGTGAAGAAGGAGCCCATTTTGCCGGCTCCGAGTATTAATATTCGCATAATTTTCTGACTGTTATAAAAACCGAAGGTATGTCAAAACTACAATCCACTTACTATTTGCTTCTACCCTCAATCTACGAAATTATCACTTATTGATTATTTCCATTTGTTGTCTCACACTCTCCTCGTGTATCGCTTCAAACACTTTCTTGATAAACTCGGAATCCATGCCGCAGAGCGAACCCTGCGAGCCGCGTTTTTCGAGAATTTCGTTATAGCGTCCCGTTTGCAGAATCGTCATATCATGTTCCTTCTTGTAGGTGCCGATTTCACGGGCTATGCGCATCCTTTTGGCCAGTTCCTGGATAAGGTTATTGTCGCATTCGTCAATCTGCTTGCGTAATTCGCTGAGGTTTTCGGTGCTTTGTGTCTCCTTGCGGATAACGAGCAGGTTGAGAATGTAGTCCAATACATCCGGCGTAACCTGTTGGGCGGCATCGCTCCATGCGCAGTCCGGGTTGCAATGGCTTTCCACAATCAGACCATTGAAGCCCAGGTCCATAGCCTGCTGGCAAAGCGGGGCAACCAACTCGCGTTTTCCGCCGATATGACTGGGGTCGCAGATGATGGGCAGGTTTGGAATGCGGCGACGCAGTTCGATGGGAATATGCCATTGCGGCAGGTTGCGGTAGAGCTTCTTGTCGTAGCTGCTGAAACCGCGGTGAATGGCTCCCAGGCGTTTCAACCCGGCATTATTGATGCGCTCCATGGCGCCTATCCATAATTCCAGATCCGGATTTACGGGGTTCTTTACCAAGACCGGGATATCCACGCCTTTCAGGGCATCTGCTATTTCCTGTACGGCAAAAGGATTGGCGGTAGTGCGGGCACCTACCCAGAGTATATCTATTCCGGCTTTCAGGCATTCGTACACATGCTTGGCTGTGGCTACTTCGGTGGATACATACATGCCTGTTTCTTTCTTCACCTCTTTAAGCCAGGCAAGCCCTTCTACGCCTACACCCTCGAAACCGCCCGGTTTGGTACGGGGTTTCCAGATGCCTGCGCGGAATATCTTCATACCTTTGGCTGCCAATTGCCTGGCGGTGTCCATAACTTGTTCTTCCGTCTCTGCACTGCATGGACCGGCAATAACCAGAGGACGCTTCTCCTCGATACCCGGCAACAAGATTGATTCTAATTCAAGTTCCATATTCTTTATTTGTTTAATTATATTCGGTTGTATAAATATTTCCAAACCGTTACTCTCGCTTCTGCATCCCTTTCCTATAGCGGGTTTTCAGGCTATTAATAAATTCGAGTAGAATTTTACTATAATTTTTCAAGAATTATAGTAAAATCTTGAAGAGATTTATTAAGCGGATGAATCGGTTTTATTAATAAGCTGTTTTTCTGTAATGATTTATCTCATTCCTTTGATGCGTTTCAACGCTTCCGCCAGTTTGTCGTCCTTGCAGCAAAGCGAGATGCGGATATATCTCTTTCCGTTGCTGCCGAAGATGAATCCCGGAGTGATGAATACGTGCGCTTCGTGCAATACCCGTTCGGTCAGTTCCTCTACATCGGCGCAACTGTCGGGTATCTTTCCCCAAAGGAACATGCCTACCTGGTTCTCGTCGTAAGTACATCCCAGCTCACGCATAATCTCTCCTGCCAGTTGGCGGCGGTTGCGGTAGTTCTTGTTATTGCCTTCGTACCATTCCTCACCGGCTTCCAGGGCATTGGCTGCGGCAAGTTGCATGGCACGGAACATACCGCTGTCTATGTTGCTCTTCACTTTCAGTATCCATTGTACAAAGTCTGCATTAGAGGCGAGCATACCGATGCGCCAGCCCGGCATGTTGTGGCTCTTGCTCATGGAGTTGAATTCGATGCAGCACTCTTTCGCGCCCGGAATGCTGAGAATACTGATAGGGTGTTCGTTCAGAATAAAGCTGTACGGGTTGTCGTTGACGATGACAATGTCCTTGCGGCGTGCAAAGTCCACCAGTTTTCGGTACAGTTCCGGTGTGGCGTTCGCTCCTGTCGGCATATTGGGGTAGTTGGTCCACATCAGTTTTATGCGGCTCATATCCATCTTCTCCAGTTCGTCGAAGTCGGGCATCCAGCCGTTCTCCTCTTTCAGGTTATAGTTTACGACCTCTGCACCCAGTATCCTGCTCAATGAAGTATAGGTGGGATAGCCGGGATTGGGAACCAACACCTGTTCGCCCGGGTTGACGAAAGCCAGCGTAACGTGCAGGATACCTTCCTTGGAGCCGATAAGCGGCTGTATTTCTGTATTCGGGTCCAGCTCTACGTCATACCATCTCTTATACCAGCCGGCAAAGCTGCGGCGCAGTTCGGGAATACCCACATAAGGCTGGTAGCCATGTCCGTCGGGGTTGCGGGCCGCATCGCAAAGTGTCTGTATGGTACTCTCCGAAGGGGGCATGTCGGGACTGCCGATACCCAGGCTGATTACATCCTTGCCTTCGGCGTTCATCTGTGCCACTTCTTTCAGCTTTTTAGAGAAATAGTATTCGCTTACGCTTGCCAGCCGGTCGGCCGGCTTTATTTTAGATAGTTGATTTTCCGTCTTCATATTCTCCCAATATTTTAAGTTCTTTGGTCAGTGGGGTGATAGCCACGATAGATTGTTTATACTTCAGCACATTGTCGAAAACTACGTCTACATAGAATTGATATTCCCATTCGCGCCCGATGATGGGCAGTGACTGTATCTTTGTCAGGTTGATGCGGTAGAAAGACAGGATGGACAATACTTGCGAAAGGCTTCCCTCGGTATGCGGCAACGTGAATACCATGCTTGCCTTGTTCACTTCCTTGTTGCGGTGGCGGCTCAGCTCGTCCACTTGCCAGGGGTCTGCCACAACCAGAAAGCGGGTGAAGTTGTGTTTGTTGGTTTCGATACCTTCCTGCAACACCTTCATGCCGTAACGTTCGGCGGCGGCTTTGGAACAAATGGCAGCATGTCCTCTCAGGTTTTCTTTCCTGATGATTTCCGCACTGAGAGCGGTGTCCTCGCCTTCCACTACCTTGATGCGGGGATGCTGTCCGAGGAACTCACGGCACTGCATCAGGGCGATGGGGTGGGAGTTTACTTCCGTGATGTCATCCCAATCCTCGTCGGGCAGGCAAACAAAGCTATGCGAGATGCGCAATTTGTATTCGCCTACAATCTGTGTGCCGCTTTGACGCAGGAGTTCATTGTTGTGCAGCAAGCTTCCTGCAATCGTATTTTCTATTGCCAGCATGCCTATGGTCTGACTGTCCTGTTTGACAGCAGCAAATACCTCCTCGAAGCTGGCGCAGCAGATAAGCTGTATTTCTTCTCCTTCAAAGTATTTATGTGCGGCAATGTCGTGATACGAACCTAATGTTCCTTGAATGGCTACCTTCTTCATTCCTGACTCTCTTTTTCTTGATTTATGCTACAAAAAAAATCCCGCTTCCATACACTGGAGCGGGACTTTATATATTACTTAGTTCTCTATTCTGTTCTTAAGCATCACTGTCACTTGATACATACAAACTCCCGCTCTACTTTCCGGCTAAAGTAAAAGTAAAAAAAGAAGTAATATGCATAAGTAAATGATTTCATTCTTGCTTTTCGTTTTGAATTATGTGGCAAATGTAACACTTTTCTTTTAGATGCAAATAAAAACCAATGTTTTTTTTGATAATTGCATCATTTTATAGATAATGTTTTATAATCCTAATACATTTGTCGTATTGTTGCCCGGCAGATTGCCGTATTGTCCGTTGAAATCCTGCAACTCTTTCGGGTTAAGCTCCAATCCGCGTTTCATGTCTTCCATGGAGCCTTCCTTGTCGCCGTTCAGCAGTTTGGCGCGGCCGCGTTCGTGGTATGCTTGGGCAAAGTCGGGATTCAGCTCGATAGCTTCATCAAACAAAGCGATGGCTTCGGTCAGCTTTTTCTGGACGATGTACAACTGTCCCAAGTAGAGGAATGCCTGTTCGTTGAACGGATTCAGTTCCGTTATATGAAGATAGTCGGCTTCTGCTTCGGCTTCTGCACCGGTCGCTTCCTTTATCTTTCCGCGGAGCAGTATGGCGTTTTCATCGTCCGGGTCTTGGGCGAGTATGGCGTCGATGTCTTCCATAGCCTCTTTGTACTGCTGCATCTTTGTCAGAGCCTCGGCACGTAGCAGACGGGCTTCGGTGAAGTCGTCCTTGAGTACGATGGCTTTTGTGAGGTGGGCGATGCACATGATGCCGTCGTTCTGGCCGTTGTCGGCTTTTCCCAGCAGATAGTGCGCCATGGCATTGCCTTCTTCAACGGCAATGGCTTTCTTGGCGGCTTCCGCCATGGCAGCATAGTCCTCCTGCATGTAGCAGACGTTGGCAAGGGTGAGTAAAGTAGAGGTATGCTCCGGTTCTGTTCGGATCATTCTTTCCAAAAGCTTGTGGGCTTCATCCAGTTCGTTGGACTGGATGTATACTTGTGCCAGGTAGCCCATTGTCTCGAAATCTTCTTGCAACGCAAGGGCTTCGGTGAAACATTTGATGGCATAGTCGGCACGTCCCATACGTTGGGCACGCATACCGTCGTACTTGAATATCTCGAAGTTCTTCTGATTGTTTTTCTGTTTTTCCTCTTCCGGATTTGCCGGCTTGCCGGAGAAGAAAGATTTAAAGAATCCCATGATTATGATGTTGTTTTAGTTATGTTTTTAATAGGTTGACTGGATTGGTGTGCTGATGCACTGTACAAAAGTAATGATTTATTTTCTGATTTGCAGTATTCCGTCGACGGCAATAATTTTTCCTTCGTCCGATAACCGGTGCAATATTTCGGTCAGAAGCTCTTTGTCCATTGGAAGTTGTTTGAGCAGGCCGGCGGGAGTCAGGGATTCACGGGACAATATCCCGCATACTTTTGCACAAAGCGTTTCCCGGTCCGGTTGTTCAGAAGCTCCCGGTTTGCTGCGCAGGCTGATACAGGTATCGCATTGTCCGCAGTTATGTTCGTTTCTCTCCCCGAAGTAGTCCAGTAGCATACGGCTGCGGCATACAGTGTCGTTGGTCACGTAATCGAGCATGGCATTGATGCGCGTTTCATAGCGTGCTTTCCGGTGTTCGTATACTTCCGGGGAGATATGGATGCGCTGTGCTTCCACGCGTTCGCGCGTGTATATTATATAAGGTGTCTTTTTATGGGGAATATAGCTTACGATGCGCAGTTTGGCAAGGTGAACCAGCATTTCGTAGATTTGCCGGCGGGTAAGTCCTGTGCGTATGGCAAGCGAATCTTCGTTGATATAGGTATAGTCTGTGAATACTCCGGTATAGGAACGAAGCACGGCTTGTATGAGCCTGTCCATGTCTTCGCCCATTTCGCGCAGCCGGTAGAGTTCATCCCTGCGTATGGTGAAGAGGATGCGTGAGGTGCTGTCCTGTTCGGCAGTGTACTCCAGATAGCCCGCCTGGGTCAGGATTCGCAAAGCGCTGTCCACCGGTACGGGGAAGTATTTGAATTTGCGGCAGAAATCTTCGATGTTGAATTCGCGTACGCAATCCAGTCCGTCACCCATTGCCATTTGATAATAGTATTGGAGATGTTCGTAAACGTCTCTGATATATTCTTTCTCCGGAAAGGTGTCGGGGATGCGTTTGTGCAGTGTAGTCTTGTCCGACTTGGCATATAGGATGACGGCATACGCCTTCTGCCCGTCACGTCCGGCTCTTCCGGCTTCCTGGAAGTAGGCTTCTATGGAGTCGGGCAGGTCCATGTGGATAACGATGCGCACGTCCGGTTTGTCTATGCCCATGCCGAAAGCATTGGTTGCCACCATGACACGGCTCTCGCCGGATTGCCAGCGGTGCTGGCGGATGTCTTTGGTGGCATCGTCCAGTCCGGCATGGTAGAAATCGGCTGTGATGTGCTCGTTGTTCAGCAGTTCGGTAATTTCCTTGGTGCGGCGGCGGTTGCGTACGTATACAATGGCACTGCCGGGCATGCTGCGCAGTATATGCAACAGTTCGGCTGTCTTGTTCTCTGTTTTGCGAACAATATAAGCGAGGTTGTTCCGCTCGAAGCTCATGCGGAATACATTCTTGTGACGGAAATGCAGACGGGCTTGGATATCCTTTACCACTTCGGGGGTTGCAGTGGCGGTCAGTGCCAGAACGGGGACATCCGGCAGCAGTTCGCGTATCTCTGCGATTTTCAGATAGGCGGGACGGAAGTCATACCCCCATTGCGAGATGCAGTGGCTTTCGTCTACCGTAATCATGCTGATGTGCATTTTCCGCAATTTGGTGCGGAATATTTCCGTATCCAGACGTTCGGGGGAGATATAGAGGAACTTATAGTTGCCGAATATACAGTTTTCAAGGGTGATGATGATGTCCTGCCGGCTCATGCCGGAGTAGATGGCAAGTGCCTTGATACCCCGCTTCTTCAAATTCTGTACCTGGTCTTTCATCAGGGCTATCAGGGGGGTAATCACCAGGCACATTCCTTCTTTGGCAAGTGCCGGGACTTGGAAAGTAATGGACTTGCCGCCACCCGTAGGCATCAGTCCCAAGGTATCCTTATTCTTGCTAATGCTGTCGATGATATCTTCCTGGATACCCCGAAAACGGTCATATCCCCAATACTGCTTTAGGATTCGGGAGTTGAGAGTTGAAAGTTGGGAGGCATCGGGCTGCGAGGACATGGTTGTAAAGTTGAAAGATAAAAAGAGTGTGTGATACTATATATAATGATGATATTTCAGGTACGGATTACACGGACTTTGTAGACTAAAAAAACAGTAAAATCCGTGTAATCCGTGCCTAAAGGAAAAATACAAAGAGAATCTTCTCCCGTCTTCTTCGGCTTAATTCGGCTTTATATCTTCAATTTGCAACTGTACTTCTCCCCGTTTGTGGGTGTTTTCCTCAATGGTGTAACAGATGTCGAACGAACGCTTGGTCTTGATGTAGCGCACGTGAGAACTCTGTCCGAAAGCAATTCCGTTCATTACATTGTTTGATTTGTTGTCCACCAGTTCCAGCTTGATATGCTCCTGGTCGCGTCCTACGACTTTACTAGTTCCGTAGTCGTACACGTTGTGGGTACAGAATACGGGCTTGGTATTGTCGGGACCGAAGGGGTTGAACTTCTTCAAATCATTGCAGAATTTGGGAGTGATATCCCGGAAGTCGATTTCGGCATTGATGTCGATTACGGCGCTGGTCTGTTCCGGCAGAATATGTCGGGATACGAATTCTTCGAAACGTTCGGTGAAAGCGGGTACGTTTTCCACTTTCATGGACAGACCGGCAGCATAGGTGTGTCCGCCGAAGTTTTCCAATAAATCCCGGCAGTACTCGATGGCTTTGTATACATCGAAACCGGAAACGGAACGTGCCGATCCGGTTGCCATATCATCCGTGCGTGTCAGTACTACGGCGGGGCGGTAATATACTTCCGTCAGGCGGGAAGCGACGATTCCGATTACTCCTTTATGCCAATCCTCATTGTACAACACGATGGAGCGGCGGTCTGCGAGTCCTTCCAGACCGGCTACGATTTGATTGGCCTCTTCGGTCATGGTCTTGTCAAGGTCTTTGCGGGTTTCGTTATACTGATTGATTTGTCCGGCCTTTTCCAGAGCAACCGAGAAGTCCTTTTCCGTCAACAGATCTACCGCTTCCTTGCCGTTCTGGATACGTCCAGAGGCGTTGATACGCGGACCTATCTTGAATACTATATCGCTGACGGTGATTTCTTTTTCCGACAGTCCGCATACGTCGATAATGGCCTTCAGCCCTACGCTTGGATTACTGTTGAGCTGTTTCAAACCGTGATAGGCAAGTATGCGGTTCTCTCCCATAATCGGTACGATGTCCGAGGCGATGCTGACTGCCACCAAGTCTAACAGCGGAATCAGATGATGAAATTCGATGCCGTTGCTGATAGCGAATGCCTGCATGAATTTAAAACCTACTCCGCAGCCCGAAAGATGTTCGTAAGGATAGGTGTTGTCTTCGCGCTTGGCGTTCAGTATAGCTACGGCAGGGGGCAACACTTCATCGGGTACGTGGTGGTCGCAGATGATGAAGTCGATGCCTTTTTCCTTGGCGTATGCAATTTCGTCTACGGCCTTGATGCCGCAGTCCAGCACGATAATCAGTCCCACACCGGTTTCGGAGGCATAGTCCACACCTTGTGTCGAAACGCCATATCCCTCGTTGTAACGGTCGGGTATGTAATAATCTATGTTCGAATAGAACTGTTGAATAAACTTATAGACCAGGGCCACGGCGGTGGTTCCGTCTACATCGTAATCTCCATAAATCAGAATGCGCTCTTTCTTTCCCATTGCCTTGTTCAGGCGTTCTACGGCCACGTCCATATCTTTCATGAGGAACGGGTCGTACAAATCCGGTAGTTGCGGGCGGAAAAACTTCTTGGCAGCTGTCGCTGTCGTTATTCCCCGCTCCACCAGCAATCTCCCAAGTACAGGGCTAATCCCTAATTCCTGGGCCAGTCGTTGGCTTGCTTCTGCCTGATCGGATGTAATGGGTAAATAATTCCATTTGTGAGTCATTTTATATATTATTTTTTCTTTTTCTATCGCCAAGTGCCGGAGAATAAGGGGAACTTAGTGTTATCCGATTGCTGTGCGCTATTTCTCCAACAAGCTGTAAAGGTATGAAAAACTCTTGAAACCGATGTGAATTCTATGGAAAATATTCTTAATGATGCGCTTTCTCTCCTGAAATCCTTTTATTTTTGTGGCGTCTAAGAGTTCGTTTGGACTTTCTTCAAATATAAGGAATATGCCTATGCTCACTTTTATCTCTTGTGCCAAGACCATGGCGTTGCACTGTTCTTTGAAAGTGCCCGAAGTTACCGTTCCGTATTTTGAAGCGGAAGCTGTACGGAATGCGTTGGAAATGTCACAGGTTTCTGCCGCAGAACTGGAAAAACTCTTGAAGGTGAATGCTAAAATTGCTGCGGAAAACAGGGCACGTTTTCATGACTTTTGTTCGGAAGACAATCGCCCTATGCCGGCAATCGGTGCATATACGGGAGCTGTTTTCAAACGCATCCTGCCAAAGGATTTTACGGCTGATGACTTCCGTTATGCACAGGAACATCTCCGTATTACCTCTTTTCTTTACGGATTGCTCCGTCCGCTGGACGGTATCAGACCTTATCGTCTGGAGGGAGATGTGCGCCTGCCGGAGAAAGGCGGTATCACCATGTTTGATTATTGGAAACCTCTGCTGACGGACTGTTTCATAGAAGAAATCAAGAAACGGGGCGGTATACTGGTCAACTTGGCAAGTGGTGAGATGAAGGATTTATTCGACTGGAAACGGGTGGAGTCGGAGGTGCGTGTGGTTACTCCAGATTTTCAAGTGTGGAAAGGCGGAAAGTTAAAGACCGTTGTCATTTATGCGAAGATGTGCAGAGGGGAGATGGTGCGTTACATCATCAAAAATCGCATTGGATGTCCCGGAGATTTGAGAGATTTTTCGTGGGAAGGTTTTACTTTTGACGAGGAACTCAGTACGGATAATCATTTGCAGTTTGTATTGGAGTAAAAATTAGACAGATATTTTAAGAATATATTCCTACCTAATTATATATCGAAATAGTTTGCAGCGGTAAACAGTTAGATGCATTTTCTGTTTACGCAAAAAGAGGATTTATATTCGCAAATTGCGGCTGTAAGTCATTTGGCGTTTGTGTACTTTTGTAATATCTAATATTTGAAACTATGAATATAACATCTGTACACATGTTTTCTGTTGTATTTATGCTGAGCTGGTTCCTTTGTGCAAAACCGGCTTTCGCAGGCAGCAAAGGCGATTGGATGAAACTTCTTTCTGATACATTGCCTGTATGCAAACTTTCTATCCCTGGTACTCATGACAGTGGTGCTATTTATGGTGGTTGTATGTTGAAAACTCAAGATGCAGGTATTTTCTCGCAATTAGAATTGGGCATTCGTGCTTTTGATATTCGTTTAGCTGAGAAAGACGGAAAGCTGGGAGTGTTTCATAGTCATGCTTTTCAGAATATGTATTGGGAAACGGATGTATTACCTACTTTTATAAAATTTCTGAAAGAACATCCTTCTGAGATGTTGATTGTGTCTTTAAAGAGAGAGGGCGGAAGTTCTGAGGCTTACGCTTCTTTGGTAGAAACCTCCTTGTCGGCTATTGATGCAAAGCCTTTCTTTGTTTGGAATTTTTATCAGGATTTAGCATTGGGTGATTGTCGTGGAAAAATTCTGTTTTTACACCGAGATGTAGCCATGAACAAATATCCCGGAACTGCTTGTGAGGGTTGGAAGGATGATGCCACATGTTTGATGACGCTTCGAGGCAGTAATGGTGCGGAAGCACAAGTCTTACTTCAAGATGAATATCAGTATGCTTCGGATGAGGAAGTTGGATTAAAAATAGAAGCTTGTATGCGTAATTTGCATAATGTAGCAGCAGAACCTAGTTCTTCATATCGATGGGCGATTTCTTTCGTTAGTGCTACTGGACTTCCGCTAGGCACACCTGAAGTTTTTGCTAAACAAGTGAATAAGTTTGTGTCAGAGTATCTAAAACAAAGAAGAAGCCAGATGTGTGGTATTGTTTTTATGGATTTTGTACAGCGTCCTGAAGGGCTTGAGTTGTTAGATTGTCTCATAAGAGGAAATAATTAGTTTGCGTAAAAAGAGGATTCAAATACGCAAATTGTTTACTTTGTTGACTTATGTGTATTTATATTTGCAATATAAAAATATTTAGAATAGAGAAATTATGAAGTTAGCCATTGATTTAGGTGGTACTAATATAAGGATAGCACAAGTGGCGGAAGGAAAGTGTTTGAAAAGGAATTCGGTTGCTTGTTTGGCTACACAAGATGTTGATGTGATCTTGACGCAGCTTTTTGAACTTATTGAACCTATGATAGGTGAGACTGTTGAGGGGATTGGTATTGGTGTACCGTCGATCGTTGATACAGTTCATGGTATAGTGTATGATGCGATGAATATTGCTTCGTGGAAAGAAGTGCATTTAAAGGAACTGCTGGAGGAGAAGTTTGGCTTACCAGTGGCTGTCAATAATGATTCTAATTGTTTTGCTTTGGGAGAAAGTCTTTTTGGAAGCGGGCGACTTTATGAAAATATGGTGGGTATTACTATCGGTACCGGAATAGGGCTGGGAATCATTATTCATCATAGTTTGTACGGAGGGGGATATGCCGGTGCAGGTGAATTGGGAGCATTACCCTATTTAGAGGCTGATTACGAATATTATTGTAGTAGCGGATTTTTTAAACGTAGGAATACCACTGGTGCTGCTGAGTCGGAAAAAGCATTGAAAGGAGATAATGATGCTCTATTGTTGTGGCAGGAGTTCGGTGGGCATATAGGACAATTGGTAAAGGCTGTATTATTTGCTTATTCTCCACAGTTAATAGTACTAGGAGGTGGAATAGCAACAGCTTTCCCGCTTTTTAAAGAAGCGATGTATGAGACTTTAAAAGATTTTCCTTATCCACGAGTTGTGGCTGATGTGAAAATCGTGTCTTCACAATTACAGGATGCTGGTCTATTAGGAGCTTCAGCACTTTTGGGATAGACAGGTATTACCATTTTCTGGAAAATAGTAATATTTTTTTTATTTTTAATAATATTGTAATTCTGTTTTTAAACCTTTGTGATGGAATTATAAATTTATATTATAAACTTTAAATTTTTAATGTATGAAACAAGTAAATCTTGGATTTTATCGAATGGTTTTGTTTCTATTATTGGGATTGTTTACTTCTGTGATTGCGTACTCACAGCAAATTTCAGTAAAAGGAATTGTGAAAGACCAAATTGGAGAGCCTGTAATAGGTGCTAATGTACTAGTGAGAGGCACTACTAATGGAGTAATTACAAACGTTAATGGTGAGTTTATTCTTTCCGCTTCTAAAAGTGATGTATTGGTTGTTAGCTTTGTGGGTTATACTACTCAAGAAATACCTGTAAGTGAGAAGCAAATGACAATTGTGTTGAAAGAAGACACAGAATTGCTGGACGAGGTAGTTGTTTTGGGATATGGTGCCAATACACGTAAGCAAGACTTGTCAGCTTCTGTAGGTATAATTAGTAATACAGATGAGTTGGCTGCACGACCTGTTACTTCTACGGAAAGTATGTTACAAGGGCAGTTGCCTGGTGTAACTATTCAGGCTGATGGTGGTGATCCTACTTCAACTCCTAATATCGTGATTCGCGGTCAGGGTTCGCAGAACGGCGATAACGTATTATGGGTGGTAGACGGTGTTCCGGGAGCTCCTATTACTTCCATGAACGATATTGAAAGTATTGTTGTATTGAAAGATGCTGCTTCTGCCGCTATTTATGGTGCGCAGTCAGGAGCAGGTGGTGTAGTGCTTGTTACTACCAAAAAGGCAAAAGAAGGTGCTCCTACTTTGACGTATGACGGAACTTTCGGCTTTCGTCAGGCTACTAATTTAATTGAACCACTCAATGCAGAAGAACAAGTGGAAATGCGTAGAAGGTCGTATGAAAATGCAGGCCAGGCATTACCTGATGGCTGGAATGTAACAAAAAATCCGTGGGTAGGTACTACACGTACTGATTGGATGGATGCTATTTTCCGTACAGCTTTTTATCAGCGCCACAATATTGCTTTAAATGTAGGTACAGATAAGTCTTCCAGCCGCCTCTCATTGTCTTTTGATAACGATCAGGGTACTTTGATTAATACTTATAAGAAAAATCTTGCTTTGCGTTATAATGGTAAGATGCAATTGAACAAGTGGATTACAATCAGCGAAGATTTGGTGTGGAAGAATACAACAAGTCGTTCTAAAGAAACGGATAATGATGCATACACCGGTCCTATATTATCAGCTGTATATATGCCGGCTAGTGCTACTATTTATAATCCCTTGGATGGCTCTTATGGTGGTACAACAACAGAAGACCCTGCTTACATTGAAAAGTATGGCTCAAACTTTGCCGATGCTCATGGTGATGCTGTGAACCCTGTACGTTTGCTTGAGGCAGAAAATCTCTACAATAAGACAAGTGATGTGTGGAGTACTACTAGTTTGGAAATAGGTAATGTGTTGCCTGGTTTAAAGTTTGTAAGTCGTTTTACTTACAATTTGCAGAACTATTATTATAAAAAATTCAATCCTATCCGTGACGAAGTTGGTAAACCGAACCTATCAAATAATGTTCAGGAGCAATCTTATCGTATGGACGCTTGGAAGACAGAGAATACATTAACGTATGATAACACATTTGGTAAACATACCGTAGGTGCTTTGTTCTCTACTACGGCTGACCATTATTCGAAACGGGGGTTGGAAGCGATTGGAAAGGACTTGTCTAGTGAAGCAGCCTATCTGCAATACATGGCTTATGCCAATTCAACTGAAGTGCTTGATTATTTAACGGGACCAGATGCGAATGTTTCAATGATTGCTCGTTTGGCATATTCTTATGACGACCGTTATTTCGTAACCGCTTCATGGCGCCGTGACTATGCAGGACGCCTGCCTAAGGAACATAACTTTGGCGATTTTCCCGCTGTAACATTAGGATGGAAAATTTCTAATGAGAAGTTTTTTAAGAAGAACGATATCGTAAACCTTTTGAAATTACGTGCTTCTTGGGGACGTGTCGGTAATTTGGGGTCTATTGATTATAATTATAAATCACCACTATTATCGAAAAATACTTATTCAGAACAAGCACAATACGGTGTAACTTCTAATCAATTATGGAATAACTTTGCTTATTATAGTACTGCTTTAAATCCAAATTTGACATGGGAGACTTCTGAACAGTACGACTTGGGCTTAGATATGGAAATGTTCAATAACCGTCTTTCTTTGTCAATGGATTATTTTGATAAACGTACTTTCAATTTGATACAGCCACAACCGATGAACTGGCCTTCTACTATGGGGTTGGATGCTATGTTGGTAAATCTTGGAGAGGTCCGAAATCGCGGTTTTGAATTGTCTATAGGTTGGAATGATAGAATAAATAAAAACTTTTCTTACTTTGTAACAGGTAACTTTTCTTATCTGAAGAATTGGGTTTCTGACATTGGGGTGAAGAATGAGGATGGAACTCCGGGAGTGTGGACAGATGATAAGAGTTTCCGTAGTGTGAAAGATATTTATCAGACCACAGAAGGTGAACCTTTGAATTCTTTTCATTTGATACAGACAGCTGGAATATTCCAAAGTGATGAGGAAGCAGCGGCATATGTGGATAAGAATGGTAAGAGAATTCAACCTGATGCTAAAAAAGGAGATTTGAAGTTTGTAGATTATGACGGTGATGGTACAATTGGTTTTGGTGACCGTCAATATATGGGTAGTGCTACTCCTAAAACTACCTTTGCATGGACACTTGGATTTACTTGGAAGAAATTGTCATTCAGTGCAATGTTTCAAGGAGTAGGTGGAGCACAAGCAATGAATGTTTCCAAATATATGCTTTTAAGTGATGTAGAAGGTAACTTTAACCGTTCTCGTGAGATCTTGAACGCTTGGTCGCCCGATAACAGAGGATCTAACATTCCTATTCTGTCAAAGAATGACAACAATGGAAACTTTAGCACAGCTTCAGATTGGTATCTGGAAGATGCTTCATACCTGCGCTTGAAGAATGTAACGCTTTCTTATGATTTGAGTGACGTATTTTGTAAGTGGTCACACTTGAATGACCGCAACAGCCGCCTATCTGTATTTTTGAGTGGAGAAAATTTGGCAACTATCACCAGATATTCTGGTATGGACCCTGAATGCGGGGGGTGGGATGCTTTGAAGTATCCGGTATCTCGTGTATTCTCTTTAGGAGTAAAACTGACTTACTAATTATAAATTGAATGAAGATTATGAAAAAGAATATATTATTTGGAGTAGTATGCGTTGCACTACTTACTGCCACTTCTTGTAGTGATTTCCTTGATGTACAACCCGAAGGAGATGCCAGAGACAATGCTTATTTCTTAAATGATCAGCAGGCAATTGACGCTGTGGACGGATTATACGAACGTTTTCATCAGGAAGCCATGTATGGTCGAGAATTATTTTGGGAGCAGGGTGCTGCTAATGATATAGTTTGGGGAAAAACACGTGATTTCCCGACACTTGCGACGTTTAAATATACAGGTGATGAGTCTCCATTACGTACTGTGTTCGAAACCATGTATAAAGTGATTTCCCGTTCTAATTGGGTGGTTGATCAATTAGTAGATAAGGAAAAGACTACTGCATTGACAGAAATAGAAAACAGGAGTCTTGGTGAAGCCTATTTTACCCGAGGATGGGCACATTTTCTGATGGCTTATCGCTATGGTACAGATAAACAAGGAGTTCCTTTCGTACGTTATGAAGATTTTGTAAATGGATATGATAACTCTATTCCACCCCAGCAGGCTTCAGTTATTGATAACTATAAATTGATTATTGAAGATATGGAAAATGCTAAGAAACGTTTGCCACGTTTCGAAGATTATGATGATAAGGACTTAGGGCGCGCGCATCAGGCAGCAGCTATAGCATTTCAGGTAAAGGTATATGCCTACTGGGCCATGTGGGATGAAACGAAATGGGATGAGGTTATTAAATTGGTAGATGAGCTGGAAACGACGTATAATCGTGGTTTGGCAGACACTTTCGATGAATTGTTCTCTTCTGACTTCTCAAAATATTGGGGAAAGGAATATTTATGGACTATTCCAGGTACGGGTGGTTCTACTGGAGGAGGTTCTGAATTTCCGGGTGTTATACTTGAAAATAAAGGTTGGGGCATCTACAATGGTTGGGGACAAATTAAACCGACATATGACATTTATGCGGAAATGCTAAAAGATGGTAAAGAAAATGACCGATTGAAACGTTCTATTTTAGAATACGGACAAAAATTCCTATTTTTTGGAGAGGAACGCGAGTTTTATTCAGCGTCCGACATTGAATCAGGTTTCCAAATTAATAAGTATATGGAACCTTTTGGTTATGCTAATGCTACAACCGAAGGATATGTAAATGCTAATGGTGACTGGCCTACTGCACGAGTTAACTTCCCGATAATCCGTTTTGCTGAAATGATGCTTTTTCGGGCAGAAGCTTATTTGATGAAGAACCAACCGGATAAGGCTTGGAAAGATTTGAACAGAATTCATGTACGCGCTTGTGGTCTTTCTTTACCATCACCAGCTACAATGGAACAGTTGTATCATGAACGTCGTTGTGAATTAGCATTTGAATTTACCGATCATCTTTTCGACTTGAAACGTTGGCACCATTCTTCTAATGCAGAAATCAAGGCATTGGCGGAGAAAGAGTTAAATGCTCGTCCTCTCGTTCGTCATTACAAAAACCGTGGTATGGTCGATACAAATGGAGATGGAAAACCCGATGCTATTGATTATACACATAAAGTTGAGTTTTACACGGATTATACAGACAAAACTTCTTATAAGGATTGCTTCATTGTTTTTCCCTATCCGTCTAATCAGATTATAAACTCAAACGGGCAGTTGAAACAAAATATCTATGAGTAATCTTTCTCTTTTGGAAGTTTACGATTAAAAAGTAGATCATTGCCATTGGTCTTGTCTGCAAGGATTGGTGTCTTCTTTGTATGCTGGTTCTTGCAGATTTTTATTAGATTTGTCGAATGAAGTGTGGTTGTTAACCGAATAATTTTCAAATACATGCTTTGATGAAATTGAATATTTTACATATCTTGTTGTACCTTTTTATATGTAGTGCTTGTAACTCTGAGGAGAAATTTTCCGTTGATTACGTGGATCCTTTTATCGGTACAGGGTTTCACGGTCATACCTATCCTGGAGCCACCGCTCCTTTTGGTGCAGTGCAGTTAAGTCCTGATACACGTGTAGGCAATTGGGATGCCTGTGCTGGATATCACTATAATGATACTACCTTGAGGGGGTTTTCACATACCCATCTGAGTGGAACTGGATGCATAGATTTGGGTGATATATTATTTCGTCCTACCACCCAAGAACCAAGCTTTACAAATGAGTTCTTCTACAGTCCTGCTAACTTTTCCCATCAAGACGAAATGGCATCGGCTGGCTATTACTCGGTGCTGTTGAAAGATGAAGGTATAAAGGCTGAATTGACGGCGACCCCTCATGTAGGTATGCATCGTTACACTTACCTTACAGGAAATCTTGCTGCTGTAATTGTAGATATGGCACATTCGCTTGATAATGAATATATTTATGAAGCTGAATTAGAGAAAACTGCAGACAACGAAATTACGGGTATGCGCCGAACCAGGGGATGGACAGATAATCAATATATTTATTTCGTAGCTCGTTTTTCCAAATCCTTTCAGACTGTAGAGTTTGTGAAAAATAAGAAGAAAGTGCCTATCAATACCAAGTTGACTGGTACGGATTTACAGGCTATCCTCACATTTGATAACACGAACGGTGAGCCTATTATTGCTAAAGTGGGATTGTCATTGGTGAGTGTGCAGAACGCGCGTCAAAACATGGAGGCCGAAGTGAAGGATTTCGATTTTGATGCAGTACATACAGCTACTCGAAGTGCTTGGGAACAACAACTATCTACTATTACTGTGGAGGGTGGTAGTGAAGCCGACAAGGAGAACTTTTATACTGCTATGTATCACGCTATGGTTGTACCCAATATCGTGAACGATGTTAATGGTGAATATCGTCGCCACGACATGCAGATAGGTAAGTTGCCAATAGGAAGGATCCAATACTCCACTTTCTCCCTTTGGGATACTTTCCGTGCATGGAATCCGCTGATGACGTTGATAGATACTGACTTGGTCAATCACATGATAAACTCCTTTCTCGACATCTATGATGCTTCAGGGGAACTTCCTATTTGGCCGCTTTCTGCTGGAGAAACAGGCACGATGATTGGTTATCATTCAGTATCAGTTATAGCTGATGCCTATTTGAAGGGAATTAGGTCTTTCGACGCAGAGAAGGCTTTGGAGGCTATGATGATATCCTCCGATAAAAACAAAAAAGGCTCGGACTTTTACGTAAAATATGGTTTTATTCCTTCTAATATTAAAAGAGAATCTGTATCTTGTCTGCTTGAATATGCGTACGATGACTGGTGTATTGCACGTATGGCCCAAGAAATGGGAAAAGAAGATATTTATAAAAAATACATTGAACGTTCGCAAAACTACATCAATGTGTTTGATGGTGCTACGAGATTCTTTCGCGGAAAGCGTATGGATGGCAATTGGGAATCACCTTTTAATCCGCTTGCAGTGGGACGTGCCTATACAGAGGCTACAGCTTGGCAATATCGCTTCTTTGTACCCCATGATGTGAATGGGATGATACAACTTTTTGGCGGTAAAGAAGAATTTGTTGCTGCTCTTGATGATATTTTCAATACGGATGCAGAGATACATGGCAATCTTGTAGATATCACAGGTTTAATAGGGCAGTATGTCCACGGGAATGAGCCTAGTCATCACATCGCTTATTTGTACAATTATGTGGGTGAGCCTTGGAAAACACAGAAAATGTCGCGACGCTTGCTGAACGAGATGTATCATCCCACTCCGGAAGGTATTATTGGCAATGAAGACTGCGGGCAGATGTCGGCATGGTATATTCTTTCAAGTATGGGACTTTATTCGGTTTGTCCTGGTAGCAACGAATATGTTCTTACTACTCCCTTGTTCGAGAAAGTTGTAGTGCATTTGGCTAATGGAAGAACTTTGACGATACTTGCCAATGATCCGCAGAAAAATATTTATATTACAAAGGTGGAACTAAATGGGAAACAGATAGATACAAACTTTATTACCTATGACTGTCTGATGAGAGGAGGAGAGTTGCGTTTTACCTTGTCTGACAAGCCAAATAAGAGCAGAGGTACTGCTGAACAAACTGCGCCTTACTCCTATACCCGAGATAAAGTTGTATCTATCCCTTACGTCGATAAGGATTTGAATTTATTCCAAGGAAGTGTAGTTGTAGAACTGGCCACAACCACTCAAGGTGCGAAAATAAGGTATACACTGGACGGAAGCGAACCGACCGAGGAGTCATTCCTTTATAAACATCCTTTCAGTTTGAATAAGACGACTCAAGTGAAAGCGAGAGGATTTAAGGAAGGTTATCATCCAAGTAGAGTCTTGTCTATTATAGCTCTCAAAGCGGAATTGAAGGATGCTCTTTCTGTACATCCTGTACAGAATGGTGTGACCTATAAGTACTTTGAAGGTAATTACCAGAAAGTAACTGACATAGAAAAAACACCTTTGTTGAGGACTGGAGTTTTGTCTAAACCTTCTATACAAGGTGCAAGCAGGACAGACCATTTTGGTTACATTTTTTCCGGACTGATAAAAGTGCCTGAAAATGGAGTATATACTTTCCAAACTAGTTCAGATGATGGCAGTGTATTATACATTGATAATGAACTGGTAGTGAACAATGACGGTTCACATGCTGCAATTCCTGCTACCGGATTCATAGCTTTAGAAAAAGGTTTCCATTCCTATAAGCTCTATTACTTTGAAGATTATGAAGGAGAACATTTGAGTTGGGCTTGGAAATTGCCTTCTGCTGAAACGTTGGTGCCAATTCCTTCTTCTGTTTTGTATGTGGAATAATTAAATATATTGTTATGAAAAAAATCATTTTATTGTTTCTATCTTTTGGGGTAGTATCCTGCGGGCAAGTGAAACAACAAGTTTCTGAACAGGCGCGTGTTAATGTAATGTCATATAATATCCGCTATGACAATCCAGAAGACGGTATGAATAATTGGCAATACCGAAAAGACCGTGCTGCAACGGCTATCCGATTCTATGATGTTGATATATTGGGTACACAGGAAGTGCTTCACAATCAGTTAGAAGACCTGAAGCAGCGTTTACCAGAATATGGTGTGATTGGTGTCGGGCGTGAAGATGGAAAGGTAAAAGGCGAATATAGTGCTCTTTGGTACAAAAAAGCGCGTTTTGAGTTACTTGCTTCTGGATATTTTTGGCTGAGCGAAACACCTGAAATTGCTGGTTCTAGAGGGTGGGATGGTGCTTGTGAACGCATTGCTTCATGGGGTAAATTGAAAGACAAGATTTCAGGAAAGGAATACTTTGCATTGAATACACATCTAGACCATATAGGAGTTGTGGCTCGTCGTGAAGGAGTGAGCCTTATATTGGACAGAGTGAACGAATTGAGTGACGGATTACCAGTAATTGTAACAGGTGATTTTAATGCAGAGCCAGAATCGGATGTTATCAAGCACATGACCGATGCCGAGAATCCAAAGCATCTGCAAGATACACGGCTTATGTCTCCAATTGTTTATGGACCATCATGGAGTTTTCACGATTTTGGAAAGATACCTTATGATAAACGCCCATTGATAGACTATGTGTTTGTACGCAACGATCTTAAGGTATTGAGATACGGAGTGCTTGCCGAGACAGAAGGATCAGAGTTTTTATCGGATCATGCTCCGGTGCTGGTTACTGTAGAGTAGTTTTCTACTTTTTGAACTTTAGGTTGAAAATAATAAATTTAAGGTTTAGGAGGTTCATCTTTAGGTTTAGAACTGAATATCTTGTCCTATGTACTATGAATAATAAATAATTTGTAAATGTAACTGATAAAACCAGATAATAATGAAAAAAATAAGGAAGTGCTGTGTTATAGTATTGTTAGTAGTATTATTCCCTGCTAATATATTTGCACAAGAACGTCGTGATAAAGAACAGACTTATGTGTTGGAGAATCCCTATGAAGTTAACAAAATAACACCGTTACAAGGGAAGAAGATTAAAAATGTTGTTTTGATGATTGGTGATGGTATGAGTCTTATGCACGTATATTCTGCTTGGACGGCTAATCGTGGTAAACTTTTTTTGGATAATTGTCAGGCTGTGGGGCTTTCGAAAACCTACTGTGCAAATAAACTGATTACCGATTCTGGAGCAGGGGGGACGGCCATTGCTACTGGACAGAAAACAAATTATCATAGCGTAGGCGTAGATGTGGAAGGCCGTCCTTTGAAGTCGTTGGTAGACTTTGCTGTAGGCAAAGGTAAATCTGCGGGTATTGCAGTTACTTGTCGCCTTTGGGATGCCACTCCAGCTGATTTTTGTTGCCATAACAAAGATCGTGATGCTGAGGCTGAAATTGTGGCGGATTATGTGAACAGTAACGTAGACTATGTCTTTGGCGGTGGTGCTAAACTCTTTGAGAATCGTGAGGACGGACGTGACTTGTTCAAGGAGTTGCGCGACAAAGGTTTTCAAACGCCTCGTAGTTGGGATGAACTGGTAAAAATTAAGAGTGGCAAGGTATTTGCAGTGCCTTATCCAGTGGATGCTCCGTTGCCTGACGAACGTGGAGACCTTCTTGCCCGTGCGTCGTTAAAAGGTATTGAACTTTTAAGCCAAAATGATAATGGTTTCTTCATGATGATTGAAGGTTCGCAATTGGATGATTATGGACATTTTAATGATATTAATCTCTTGATGCAGGAAACACATGATTTCGACCGTACTATCGGTGCCATTTACGAATGGGCGGCTAAGGATGGTGAAACGCTGGTAGTGGTTACCGCCGATCATGAAACCGGTGGTCTTACATTGGTAGATGGTGATTTGAAAGAGGGTAAAATTGTTTGTAAATTTTCTACAGGTGGTCATAGTGGTGTAATGGTACCTGTATATGCTTTTGGGCCCGGTGCACAGGAGTTTACAGGTATATATGAGAATACCGCAATTTTTGATAAGATAAAGAAACTGCTTAATCTATAACTAAAATATTATTTCCTATGCTGAAACATATCTTGTTTACATGTTTACTTTCCTTTTCTGTAACTCCTTTATTGAAAGCTCAAAATTGTGGTAATGATGAAATTTATCATTTGCCCTATAAGAATACATATGTAAAAGAACCTTTGGTTACCGAGAACGAGTATCGTGTGGCCAAACCGGAGGTTATTGAACCGAAGAGTTTTGAAGAAGCTCGGCAGATACTTCCCAATCCGATTTGGGATGGGCATGGAAAAGAAATGGAAATGTATTGGAGGGCATGGGAAATAGCAGTCGGAAATATTCGTAAGCCACAGTCCGGTTCGGGTTTTGTATCAAGTTATTTGGATACTGCTTACAATGGTAATATCTTCATGTGGGATTCTTCTTTCATACTGATGTTTGCACGGTATGGTACACGTTTTTTCCCTTTTCAGCGCACGTTAGATAACTTTTATGCCAAACAACATCCTGACGGTTTTATCTGCCGAGAAATTAAAGCAGATGGAGCGGATTGTTTCGAACGATATGATCCGGTAAGCACTGGACCTAATTTGATGCCTTGGTGTGAAATGGTTTATTACCATCAGTTTGGAGATATGGAGCGTCTGCATAAAGTTTTTCCCGTACTTTGTTCATATTATAAGTGGCTGAGACTTAACCGTACATGGCGTAATGGTACTTATTGGTCGAGTGGATGGGGGACAGGTATGGATAATATGCCGCGGGTTCCGAACGGATATAGCCCTATTTATAGTCATGGACATATGGTTTGGTTAGATACTAATCTTCAGCAATTGTTCATTGCAAATTTATTACTTGAAATGGGATTTTATTTAGAACGCTGGCAAGAGATAGAAGAATTTGAAGACGAAGCTAAGATGCTGGGAAAGTATATTCATGATAATCTTTGGGATGAAAAGACTGGATTTTTGTATGACCAATATGCTGATGGAACTCTTTGCAAAACCAAAGGTATAGGTGCTTATTGGGCGCTATTTACCAATGTGTTAGATACAATACAACTAAACCGTATGGTAAAAGAATTGGATAATCCGGAAACTTTTAACCGCAAGTTCCGTGTTCCTTCTTTGTCGGCAGACCATCCTAAGTATAAGGAAAACGGTCGCTATTGGCAAGGTGGCATCTGGCCGGGTACCAACTACATGGTGATACAAGGTCTTGTGAAGAAAGGTTATCGTAAGTTAGCCCGTGAAATAGCTTTGAACCATTATAATGAAGTACTTGAGGTATATAAGAATACGGGTACATTTTGGGAATACTATTCTCCGGAGAAGGCAGAGCCTGGATTTATGGCTAGAAAGGAATTTGTCGGTTGGTCAGGACTTCCACCTATTGCCGAACTGATAGAGTTTATAATAGGTATTCGGGGAGATTACTCCAAACAGCAAATTGTTTGGGACATGAACCTGACAGAGGCCAATGGAATAGAACGTTATCCTTTCGGACCAGAAGGTATTATCAGTTTAAAGGCGAAAGCACGCCGTTCTGTCAATGATGAACCGCACATTACGGTAGATACGAATATTGGCTTTGAATTGTTCGTACTTTATGGTGAAAAAGAGAAGAAAATTACTGTGCTTCCTGGTAAACACACTTATTAAAAAGATAATCTATGAAAAAGAATATGTCACGACGTCATTTCCTGAAGATGGGAGGATTAGCTTTGGCTGCTATGTCCGTCCGTCCATCTTTGTCGTTTGCCGCTTTCAGGGAATCAGAAACGAAATTCGTTTCCTTGCGTCCTTCAATAGACAAAAGGCGTTTTGTATCAAGAGCTGTAGAGGTAATCATTAAAGAAGTAAAGCCAAAGATAAAAGATGAAAAACTGCGGTGGATGTTTGAAAATTGTTTTCCCAATACACTTGATACTACTGTCAGATATAAGATGAAAAACGACCGTCCGGATACGTTTATCATAACTGGTGACATTGACGCTATGTGGTTGCGTGATTCTTCCGCGCAGGTGTGGCCTTATTTGCCGTTGATGAAAGACGATAGGGATTTGCAGTTTTTGATAGCCGGACTTATTAACAGGCAGACAGAATGTATACTGATAGACCCTTATGCTAATGCTTTCAATGATGGTCCATTGGGTAGTTATTGGGAAACTGATCATACACAGCATATGGTGAAAGAGTTGCATGAACGTAAGTGGGAGATCGATTCTCTATGTTATCCCATTCGATTGGCTTACCAGTATTGGACATTGACTAAAGATACGTCTATCTTTAGTGCAGATTGGCACGAGGCTATGAAATTGGTAGTCCGTACTTTTAAGGAACAGCAGCGTAAACAAGGAATCGGCACTTATAGTTTCTCGCGCGATTGTGATCGTCCTACAGACTCGCAAATCAATAATGGTTGGGGTGCACCAGTTAAGCCAGTTGGACTGATCGTTTCTTCGTTTCGCCCTTCGGATGATGCTACTCAATTTGGTTTTCTCATCCCTTCCAATATGTTTGCTGTTGTGTCGTTGCGGCAATTGTCTGAAATAGAACATACAGTCTATAATCATATAGATTTTGCTAAAGAATGTATAGCTTTAGCTGATGAAGTAGATGCCGCAATTCGCAGGTATGGTACGTTTAACCATCCTATTTGTGGGCGGGTTTATGCTTTTGAAGTGGATGGGTTTGGCAATGTGCTTTGTATGGATGATGCTAATATTCCCAGTCTGTTGTCTGCTCCTTATTTGGGATATTGTTCTTTCAAGGATGCAGTTTACCAAAATACTCGTAAATTGATATGGAGCGATAATAATCCTTATTTTTTTAAAGGAAAAGCTGGAGAAGGAATAGGCGGTCCACATGTAGGGTTGAACTATATTTGGCCAATGAGTATCATAATGAAAGCTTTTACGACTGATGATGAGGAAGAAATACGCAGTTGTTTGAAGCAACTGCGCGATACGGACGGTGAAACAGGTTTTATGCATGAGTCTTTTAATGCGGAAAATGCAGCTGATTTCACACGTCCTTGGTTTGCTTGGGCAAACACGCTGTTTGGCGAGCTAATCCTTAAAGTAGTTCAGACATATCCTAACCTTTTATTACAAACGTTATGAAATATATTTGGGGGGTGTTTACTGCCATCTCATTGGCTCTCTTTTCATGTGGCAGCGGAAGCAAGGAATCTGTAGAAAACTATGGTATCATACCGATGCCCAATGATATAACTCTATCCCGAGGAAAGTATTTTTTGCAAGGGGAGAAAACTGTGGCTGTGTCTTCCGGAGAGAATGAAATGAAAGTTTTTCGTTATTTAGAGAACTTTTTGAAGAACACACAGGTAACATTAAGAGCTGTTTCTCCAACAGAGAAGGCCGATATTTATCTGTTAATTGATAATTCTCTAAAAGATGAGGCTTATACATTGGAGGTGGCTTCCGATGCTATACGGATTTGTTCTAACGAAACTGCAGCAGGACTGTTTTATGGTGTTCAATCTTTATTGCAATTGATGCCGGCAGAAATCTATGCTTCCGATCGTAGGTATGAGGGACGTATTGAAATTCCAATTGTCAGTATTAAGGATGCTCCTCGTTTTCCTTATCGTGGTGCTTTGATGGATGTTGGTCGTAATTTCCTTCCCAAAGAAGAGGTACTGAAGTTTCTTGATTTGATGGCTTTCTATAAGTTGAATAAATTTCATTTTCATTTGACTGACGATCAAGGTTGGAGAATTGAGATAAAAAAATATCCGAAGTTGGTAGAGGTGGGGGCGCATCGTAGTCAAACTCAAGTAGGACATTCTGATTATTATTACCCACGGCGGTTTGACGGAAAAAAACAAGCGGGATATTATACACAAGAAGAAATTAGAGAGATTGTTAAGTATGCTTCTGACCGTTTTATAACAGTAATTCCTGAGATAGAAATGCCGGGACATGCTTCTGCTGCATTGGCGTCATATCCAGAGCTTTCTTGTGGGTTGAGAAAAGATTATGTGGTACGCGATTACTTTGATGTTTTTGATGAAGTCTATTGTCCTAAGGAGCATACGTTTGATTTCTTGGAAAATGTATTGGTGGAAGTTATGGAACTCTTTCCTAGTCATTACATTCATATTGGAGGTGATGAATGTCCTAAGAAAGCTTGGAAAAAGTGTATTCATTGTCAAACTCTGATGAAGAAAGAGGGACTACCAGATGAAGAAGCTTTACAAAGTTGGTTTATTCATAAGATTGAACAATTTGTTAACAGCAGGGGGCGTGATATTATCGGTTGGGATGAGATATTGGAAGGCGGGCTTGCTCCTAATGCTACTGTTATGTCGTGGCGTGGTGAAGAAGGTGGTATTATAGCGGCCCGTCAAAAGCATAAGGTTATTATGACACCGAGTAAACGATGCTATATAGATTATTATCAAGAGAGCCCAGAATATGCTCCACTGGCGATAGGTGGTTTCCTTCCGTTGGATAGTGTATATTTTTATAACCCACTACCAGCTGGATTGACTACCGAAGAGCAGTCTTATATAATAGGTACGCAGGCGAATATTTGGGGAGAATATATTCAAACTCCTGAAGCATTTGAATATATGGCTTTTCCTCGTTTGTTGGCTATGTCCGAAGTGCAGTGGACGCAACCTGAATATAAAGATTTTGTGTTTTTTACTCGCAGGTTGGATAAGGAGTTCAAACGGTTGGACTATTGTCAGGTGAATTCTTGCCGCAATTTTTATGAAGTGAATTATGCGGGAGTGTGGAATGAGAATCATGAGACCTATGAAGTGGCTTTATCTTCTTTTTGTCCGGATGCGGAGATACACTATGCGATTAATGATTCTGTGATAACGGCTTCTTCTTCTCTGTACAAGTCACCAATATTGTTGAGTAAAGATGCAGTTATTTACGCAGCCGTTTATAAGGAAGGCAAATCTATGGGTAGGGTGACTCATAAAGAATTTGCCATAAACAAGGCCACTGGATGTGATTACAAGTGTGTTCCTAAAACAGAGTGGGAACATTTGGATGAAAGCTTTGGATTGACTGACGGATATTGTGGATATGCTCAAGACATGCGTAGATGGGCAAGCTTCTATCAGGATAGTGTACAGATTGTGGTGGAGTTGAAAGGTACGCAAAGAATAAAACAAGTAGCTTTTGCTTCCTTATGGCGTCCTTGGAATATGATTTGGCCGGCAAAGGCAATGAGTGTTTCCGTTTCGGCAGACGGGAAAAACTTTTTTGGAGTAGGTAATAAAGTTTTATCATATGATTTTACGTTGACGGAAAGCACTCGCTTTCCTGCTTCTCTTTCATTTCCTGAAGTGGAAGCTACATTTGTACGCTTGGACTTGTTGAGTGGGGGCTTATGTCCAAAAGGATATTTCAATGAAGGAGAACAAAGCAGATTGGCGATAGATGAAATAGAAATAAACTAATCAATTAGATTCTTATGAAGAAAATATCAATTCTTTTGTTAGTGTTATGGGGAATTATCCCATCAATGCTTTTTGCACAACGGCAATTGTCTTTTCAAAATGGAAAGTTTAAAATAGTTCAGTTCACAGACTTACATTGGACATCAGGTTCACCGAAGTGTGCTGAAACGGAAAGAACTATTCGTACGATACTGAAATCCGAAAATCCGGATATTGCCATATTAACTGGAGACATAGTGACAGAAGCCCCTGCAATTAATGGCTGGATGTCGGTTGTAGAAATATTTAATAATGCCAAAGTGCCATTTGTTGTAACTATGGGTAACCATGATGCGGAGCACATGGCTAAGGATAGCATTTATGATTTGTTGCAAAAATCTCCATACTATGTTGGAACGAAGGGGCCTGGAGATGTTATGGGGTGTGGTAATTGTGTGATACCGATTTTTGATTCGATGACAAAGAAAAAGGTAGAATCAGTGCTTTATTGTATAGACTCTAATGATTATCAGCCTGACAAACTTTATGGAGTTTACGATTGGATACATTTCGACCAAATAGCATGGTATCGTAAACAAAGTGCTCATTTTGCTTCTTGTAATAATGGACGTCCTTTACCTTCATTGGCATTCTTTCACATACCTTTATTAGAATATAATGAACTGATAGGTGATGGTAAGACATTTGGTAATGATAGAGAAGGTGGAGTTGCTTCTTCAAAGGTCAATTCTGGTATATTTGCTTCGTTTCTTGATAGGAAAGATGTAATGGGGGTATTCGCCGGTCACGACCATGATAATGATTATGTTGGTATTAATAAAAGAATATTGCTTGGATATGGTCGGGTGACTGGTGCGGATGCTTACGGAGAATTGATTAGAGGTGCACGTATCATTGAACTGTATGAAGGTGAATTTAAGTTTGATACTTGGATTGCTACGCTTTCAGGTCGTGAGGCGATCTATTACTATCCCTCCGGATTAAATTCAGATGAGGAACGGGTGATGAATTATTTTCCGGCAATGAATGTAGCATCACCTAAACAAGGGGTAGCTTATACTTATTATGAAGGTCAATGTAAACGAGTGGCTGACATTACTTCTTGTTTGAAAGTAAAGGAAGGTATTATGAAGAACTTTTTGATAAAGGATGCTGCCATTGCTGATCACTTTGCCTATGAATTCCGTACTTTGATTTACATTTCCAAAAGAGGCGTATATCGCTTCTATACCATTTCGGATGATGGTTCTAAACTTTATATTGATGATAAGCTGATAGTTGATAATGATGGTGGACATAGTGTTCGTCGTGCCGAAGGTAAGGTTGCTCTTGAGAAAGGTTATCATGCATTGCATTTATTGTATTTTGAAAATTATATGGGGCAGGAATTGGAGGTCGGATTTTTAGGACGAGATATTCCCGAAACTCCCATTCCGGCCGAGATGCTGTTTTTGCCGGATTAGATTTTTTTTCTCCGTACCGGGTGGTGCCGTTCATCGTACAATCCTGGTATGGAGCATTTGTTTGAGAACCGGTATTTTGCTTTTTTCATGCCATTAAACAATAAGAAAAGCATGACGTCTTTTTTAATGTATTGTCAACTATAACTGCTATTTCATTCAGATTATGAGAATACAAAAATAGATACGTTTAAAATGTAATTATATGATTTACATTTATTTATCTCGTTTGCGTATGTTTCGTGGAAAATTACACAAGCTAATTGCCTAAAAAATGAATAGAACTGCAGTCTTTAGCTTGGTAATAGCAGTCGGACATTATTTGATGCCTTTTTCTGTATTCATAGGGAGAAATATTCTTTAGAGCCTTGAATTGGCGTGACAAATTTTTTAGATTGTTTATTCCTACAGATTCCGCTACGGTTGAGATAGGAGCATTGCTGGTAAGTAGCAGTTGAGCAAACCTTTCTATTTTTAGAGAAAATATGTATTTTTGAATGGACTGTTGGGTAACTCCTTTGAAACGAATCTCTAGTAACCTACGTGACAAGGGGACTTGTTTTACGAGATCTGATACGGTGATATGTTCAGTCAGGTGCTTATTGATATATTTCAAAACTGTTTGGATATGCGTATCGGTAGTAGAATAAAAATCGGTTGAAAGTCTGTTTATAATATTTATGGGTTGCAGTACTACATCTTGATAGTTGACTTTCTCTTCGTTCAGTAGGCGTACGATGAGTTCTGCTGCCTCAAATCCGCCTCTTACAATATTGTGGCTTATGCTGGATAAAGGAGGATCAGATAAGTTACATATAATTTCGTCATTATCCACACCCAATATTGCTATCTTGTCGGGTACTCTGATATTATTTACTTTACATAATTCAGTAATGCGATTACCTTGATTATCATCACAAGCAAAGAGTGCCGTAGGCAGGGGGAGCGATTGCAACCATTTGAGTAAAGGAGGAGCTTCATAAAACCAAAGATCATCGAGAGATTGCTCTTGATATGATTGGAAACAATTACCAAAACCATGTTCGGCTATACATTTATAGAAACCTTCGCAACGCTCTTGTGACCAAACCGTATCTCGATAGCCATAGAAAGCAAAATTTTGATACCCTTTTCTTAGAAAGAATTCCGCTGCCATCCTGCCAGTTTTGTAATAATCTCCAGTGATGTTTGGAATATTACTGAATCTTGCTTTGTAATCTTGTGCTATGGCAATAATTCCATTTTCACGGAAAATCTCTACATTGTCGTCGTTGTCGAATCTGCCGATAATAGCATCTGCATGCCACGTTTTTGCCCACTTCAGCACTCCCTTTATGCCATAGGTTTGTTTATAGGAAAGCGGCATTCGGCACACCACCCACGGTTCGTGGCTGTTTGCGTACATCAATACTCCTTTCAGTAGATTATAGGAGAAAGATTCAGTGAAATCGCTTAGCAGTATTAATCGAATCATAAATTATACGTTCCTTAACTATGCAAATGTAGAAAAAAAAAGTATTAGTTTTGTTTTCGATAAAGTTATTTTGCCAATCTTTATTTTTTTCGTAAATCCCGCCCCTCGTATTTGCAGATAGCTTCTATCCACTCTTCTGTCAGCGGTTTGGATTCGTGCTTGCTGAGGTCGTAAGCTACCATGACGGAAGTGCATATACATTTTACTTCCTGCGTCTCGATATCTATGACACGTTGCGCAAGATGAAAACTCTTCGTGCCTATTTGGGTCACGGCGGTCTGTACGGCAATGTGGTCAGAGCCATAAATCTGGGCAAGGAAGTTGGCTTCGATGTGGACTACGACGATGCCGTCTTTCTGCCAGTCGACATGCGGACATACGGAAGCGAAATACTCCGTCTTGCCTAAATCGTAAAAGGAAAAATAGACGGTGTTGTTGACGTGACCGAATTTATCGACGTCATTGAAACGTAGCTGTATGGGTAGTGTGTGGTTAAATTTAATATCTTCCATTGTTTTCTCCTAAACATTGTTTGTAATCGGTGCGAATTTACTATTTTTGCGTGTTAATCACTGTATTTATAGAGTAAGAAATGATAGAAGACATTAAAAAAGCCTGCCAGGTAATGAGGGAAGGCGGGGTGATTCTGTACCCCACCGATACCATTTGGGGTATTGGTTGTGACGCTACCAACGAAGATGCGGTGCGCCGTGTATATGAAATAAAGCAGCGTCAGGACAGTAAAGCGATGCTGGTGTTGGTGGATTCTTCCGTAAAAGTGGATTTCTATGTCCGGGATGTTCCGGAGGTGGCGTGGGATTTGATAGACCTGGCAGACAAACCGTTGACTATTATTTATTCGGGAGCGCGTAATCTGGCGGCAAATTTGCTGGCGGAAGACGGAAGCGTGGGCATCAGAGTGACAAATGAAGATTTCTCCAAGCGTCTTTGCCAGCAGTTCCGTAAGGCGATTGTTTCTACTTCAGCCAATATCAGCGGGCAGCCTTCGCCGAAGAACTTCAGCGAAATAAGTGAGGAGGTAAAGTCAGCGGTGGATTATATCGTAGGCTACCGGCAGGAAGAGATGAGTAATCCGAAGCCGTCCAGCATTATCAAGTTGGATAAAGGCGGAGTGATTAAAATAATCCGTGAATAAAGGAAATGACTGGAGAAGAAAGAAGTTGGTTGCAACGCTTTATCATTTGGCGTGAGAAGAATGTCAAGGAGAAACGGTTTATTCTGGTTCTTAGCTTTCTGGTCGGTATCTTTACGGCATTTGCCGCATTGATATTGAAACTGTTGATACATTGGATACAAAATTTTCTTACAGAGAATTTTGACACAACAGAGGCTAATTACCAGTATCTGATATATCCGGTGGTGGGAATCTTTTTGGCCGGGTTGTTTGTACGTTATGTCGTAAAGGATGATATCAGTCATGGAGTTACGAAAATTCTATATGCCATATCCCGCAGGCAGGGACGTATCAAACGTCATAACACGTGGTCATCCATTATTGCCAGTTCCATAACAATCGGGTTCGGCGGTTCGGTCGGGGCAGAGGCGCCGATTGTGCTTACCGGTTCGGCCATCGGCTCCAACTTGGGCAGCCTGTTCAAAATGGAGCACCGCACACTGATGCTGTTGGTGGGATGTGGCGCTGCCGGGGCCGTGGCAGGTATTTTCAAAGCTCCGATAGCGGGACTTGTTTTTACGTTGGAGGTGCTTATGATAGACCTTACAATGTCTTCGCTGCTTCCGTTACTGATTTCGGCGGTGACGGCGGCAACCGTTTCTTATATCGTGACGGGTACGGAAGCCATGTTTAAGTTCCACCTTGACCAGGCTTTTGAATTGGAGCGTATCCCTTATGTGATCATGCTGGGTATTTTCTGCGGACTGGTTTCCCTCTACTTTACCCGTGCCATGAGTTCGGTGGAAGGAATGTTCGGTAAACTGAAACTGCCTTATAAGAAACTGCTGGTGGGCGGCGCTATGTTGAGTATTCTGATATTTCTTTTCCCGCCGCTTTACGGTGAAGGGTACGATACGATAGAATTACTGCTCAACGGTACAAGTAATGTTGAGTGGGATACGGTGATGAATAACTCTTTCTTCTACGGACACAGCCACTTGCTGCTGCTGTATCTGATATTGATAATCCTGTTTAAGGTTTTCGCTTCGAGCGCAACGAATGGCGGTGGCGGTTGCGGTGGTATTTTTGCGCCTTCTCTGTATTTGGGGTGTATCGCCGGGTTTGTTTTTTCCCATTTCAGCAATGATTTTGAGATGACTGCCTATCTGCCTGAAAAGAACTTTGCCTTGCTGGGCATGGCGGGAGTGATGAGCGGCGTTATGCACGCTCCGCTTACGGGAGTGTTCCTGATTGCCGAGCTTACGGGAGGGTACGACTTGTTCTTGCCGTTGATGATAGTCGCGGTCAGCTCTTATCTGACGATTATCGTTTTTGAACCGCACAGCATTTACTCCATGCGTCTGGCAAAGAAAGGTGAGTTGCTGACACATCATAAGGATAAAGCGGTGTTGACGCTGATGAAAGTGGAGAATGTGGTAGAGAAAGACTTTGTTGCGGTACATCCGGAAATGGATCTTGCCGAGTTGGTGAAAGCCATCTCCGCCTCACACCGTAACATATTTCCGGTGACGGACAATGAGGGTAAGCTGATTGGTATTGTCCTGCTGGACGACATACGCAATATCATGTTCCGGCAGGAACTGTATCATCGTTTTACGGTAGGCAAACTGATGACTTCCGCTCCGGCGCGCCTTTATGATACGGACAGCATGGAACAGGTGATGCGCACTTTTGACGATACGAAAGCATGGAACCTGCCGGTGGTGGACGGAGAAGGCAAGTATCTCGGTTTCGTGTCCAAATCAAAGATATTTAACTCGTACCGTCAGGTATTGGTACATTTCTCGGAAGATTAAAAGAGATGATTATGAAGAAAGAAGATTTACGGATTGTATATATGGGGACTCCTGAATTTGCGGTGGAGCCCTTGCGCTGCCTCGTAGAAGGCGGATATAATATAGTAGGGGTAATCACGATGCCCGACAAGCCGGCTGGACGTGGACATAAGGTGCAATTCTCTCCGGTGAAACAGTATGCGCTGGAGCATGACCTGCCGCTTCTCCAGCCGGAAAGATTGAAAGATGAAGCGTTTGTCGAGGCTTTGCGTGCCTGGAATGCCGATTTGCAGATTGTGGTTGCTTTCAGAATGTTGCCGGAGGTGGTTTGGAATATGCCGCGTCTGGGAACTTTCAATCTGCATGCTTCGTTGCTGCCGCAGTATCGTGGAGCTGCACCTATCAACTGGGCGGTGATTAACGGTGATACGGAAACAGGCATCACAACTTTTTTCCTGAAACATGAGATAGATACGGGAGAGGTCATCCAACAGGTTCGTGTGCCGATTGCGGATACGGACAATGTAGGTATTGTACACGATAAGTTGATGATGCTTGGCGGACGTCTGGTTACGGAAACTGTGGATGCCATTCTTGCAGATACGGTGAAATCCGTTCCGCAGGAAGAAATGGCTGTAGTGGGCGAATTGCGTCCGGCTCCCAAAATATTCAAGGATACTTGCCGCATCGACTGGAACCAGCCTGTCAAGCGGATTTATGATTTTATCCGTGGTTTGTCTCCCTATCCGGCTGCGTGGACAGAATTGGTACAGTCTGACGGAACAGCGGTGGTTCTGAAAATTTTTGAAACAGAGAAGATTGAGCATCTGCATGAATCCGCTCCCGGAACTTTGCAAACCGATGGCAAGACGTATATCCGCATAGCCGGTACAGACGGCTGGATTGGCGTGCGTGCTTTGCAGCTTCCCGGCAAGAAACGCCTGAAAACGGATGAGTTGTTGCGTGGATTTAAACTGACCGGAGAATGTCGGGTGCATTAAGCGTTTATCCGAAATCTTTTTGTACATTTGTCTGTTGTAAATTCGTGTAACCTATTAGAATGTAACTGTTATGAAACCTATAATATCCCCTTCCATATTGTCTGCCAACTTTGCATACCTGGCAAATGATATTGAAATGATTAACGGCAGTGAAGCCGACTGGGTACACGTCGATATAATGGACGGCGTGTTTGTTCCCAACATATCTTTCGGTTTTCCGGTATTGAAGTATGTGGCAAAGCTTGCCGAGAAGCCTTTGGATGTGCATCTGATGATTGTACAGCCGGAAAAGTTCATCCCGGAAGTAAAGGCGTTGGGGGCACGTATAATGAACGTGCATTATGAGGCATGTCCGCATTTGCATAGGGTAGTGCAGCAAATCCGCGAAGCGGGAATGTTGCCGGCGGTTACTATCAATCCGGCTACTCCGGTATCTATGCTGAGAGATATTATCAACGATGTCTATATGGTGTTGATAATGGGGGTGAATCCGGGATTCGGCGGTCAGAAATTTATAGCACATACTGTTGATAAGGTACGCGAGTTGCGCGAACTGATAACAGTGACCGGTTCGGAAGCCCTGATAGAGGTCGACGGCGGTGTCAATCTGGATACAGGCTCCCGTCTGGTAGATGCAGGAGCCGATGCTTTGGTTGCCGGCAATGCCGTATTTTCTGCTCCCGACCCAACAGAAGCAATCCGTGCTTTGAAAAATCTGTAATATTTATTGATAACAGACAACTTACAACGGCATCCTTTCCTGCGACTGTTGATGCCGTTGGTTGGTGGAATAGTATATGGGGATAAATATCCTTATATACTGTCCGTCGGTTGGTGGATAGCTGTCATTCTGCTGTTGATAGGGACATATATTCTTGGCCGTAAGTATTATGTTCTTTGCAAGCTATATGGGGCTGTCGTGTTTTTGGCCTGTTTTGTATTGGGGTGGACTTTAGTGAGTGTGCAGTTGAAGCAAGCCGAATATATATTCCCGAATACGGAAAAACCTTCCACTTACCGGATTACTCTTACGACAAAGCCGGAAATCAAGAAAAACAGTATTTTATTTCGCGTTGCTTTGCGGGGAGAAGTGCTGAAAGATACATTTTTATATAACTTTTCAGAAAAGACTTTTCTGTTTTATTTCCCTAAAGATTCGGCGGTATATTCCTTGAAAAGAGGGGATGAACTGTTGGTGTGCACCCGTTTGTCTCCACCTGCCAATAACGGTAATCCGGATGAGTTCGATTATGCCCGTTATCTTCTTCGGAAAGGGGTAAGCGGAACAGCGTACGTACGTGCCGGACATTGGTGTGCGATTGGTTGCGACAGCACTCTCACTTTTCGTCAGCAGGCTTTGGAGTGTCGGAGCAGGCTGGTTGCTTTATATCGGGACATGGGGTTTCGGGGAGATGAATTGGCGGTACTCTCTGCGCTTACAATAGGAGATAAAGAAGAGCTGAGTGAGAGTATCGTAGAGACGTATTCGGTTGCCGGAGCCAGCCATGTACTGGCACTTTCCGGGCTGCATATCGGCTTTATTTCCGCTCTGTTGCTGTTTGTCCTGTCTCCTTTGTGGATTAGGTGGCGGTTTTTAAAGCCGTTTTTGTTTCTGTCTGTAATCCTCTTGTTGTGGGGATTTGCTTTCCTTACAGGGTTGTCTTCTTCCGTGGTACGTGCGGTTGTCATGTGCTCATTTGGATTACTTTCCATGCTGATACCTGCCTGCCGGAAGCTTACTTTGAATACATTGGGGGTTACGGCTTTCCTGATGCTGCTGTTTAACCCTGCCTGGCTGTTTGATGTGGGATTTCAATTGTCTTTTTCGGCTGTTGCAGCTATTGTACTGTTACAACCCGGGCTATACGGGTTGTTATCGGTGAAGAACCGCCTTTTGCGTAAGGCGTGGGGGCTGGTTACTGTTTCCGTTGCCGCCCAGATAGGAACGGCTCCGTTGGTAATGCTCTATTTTTCACGCTTTTCCACACACTTCCTCTTGACTAATTTATTGGTAATTCCGTTGGTTTCGTTGATTGTGTATGCGGCTGTTATATTGCTTGTCCTGACTCCTTTTCCTGTCTTGCAACAGCTCTTTGCCGATGTGGTAGAAATACCGCTAAGGATGCAGAATGCTTTGCTCCGTTGGATAGAACAGCTCCCTTTGGCTTCCATAGACCGGATTTGGGTCGATATATGGGATGTCTTCCTGTTTTATTGTTGCCTGTTGTTGTTCTGCCGTGTTTGGATGAGGCGTACGGCAGCGAATGTGTATATCGCTTTGTCAGCCCTGCTGCTATGCGTCTCCTATCATTCGTATGCGTTTATCACAGATGCTCCCCGGCGCAGCATTGTTTTTTATAATGTCCGTGGCTGTCCGGCAGTGCATTGTCTGGCAGATAACTCCGCTTCATGGCTGGTTTGCGCCGATACGCTGCCCGATGTCACCCGGTTGGAACGTTCGCTTTCTTCCTACTGGAACCGTTTGCGCCTGAAACGTCCTGACGTGATTGAGGGAGATTGTTTGCTTCCTGAAATTTCAGTCCGTAACAAAACCGTTTTCTATGCAGGGAAACGCATCTGTCTGTTGTACGACGACCGTTGGGGCAACAAGATATCCGGTGTGCCTGTTTCTATTGATTATCTGTATGTTTCTCACGGTTATAAGGGAGATATGCAGGAACTCGTTTCCTTGTTTGAAGTAGGTACGGTAGTGATTGACGCATCTCTTTCCGAATACTATCGGGAGAGGATTATCAGCGATTGTGTCCGGTTGGGAATTCCTTATCTTCCTCTTTCCGAAAAAGGTTCTGTGCACATATTATTATAAATCATAAACTTTTTCGTACTTTTGCCCTTTCTTTTGTTGCAGGTGAGACGAAGTTGTTCCGGATATGCAACGTAAACTGTAAAATAGCGAGTAACTATATGTTGACCAAAGTAATAGATCAATCTAAAATAGACCACTTTGCCAAGTGGCTGGAACGTGCGGATAAAATAGTTATTGTTGCCCATGTGGCTCCCGACGGAGATGCAGTAGGTTCTTCTCTGGGGTTGTGGCATTTTCTTAATACGCAGGACAAGGATGCGACTGTCATTGTTCCCAATGCTTTTCCCGATTTCCTGAAATGGATGCCCGGTAGCAAGGATATACTTCTGTACGACCGTTATAAAGAGTTTGCCGACAAATTGATAGCGGAAGCCGATGTCATCTGTTGCCTCGATTTCAACGCTATCAGCCGTATCGATGCTATGGCAGACGCCGTGTTGGCTTCTCCTGCGCGGAAGATACTGGTAGACCATCATTTGAATCCTGAAGATTTTTGCAGAATCATCATTTCCCATCCCGAAATATCCTCGACTTCCGAGCTGGTGTTCCGCCTGATTTGCCGCATGGGCTATTTCAGTGACATCACCAAAGAGGGAGCTGAATGTATCTATACCGGTATGATGACCGATACGGGTGGCTTTACGTACAACTCCAATAACCGTGAAATTTATTTTATAATCAGTGAGTTGCTTTCGAAAGGTATCGACAAGGATGAGATTTACCGGAAAGTGTACAACACCTATTCCGAAAGCCGTCTGCGTCTTATGGGGCATGTGCTGTCGCAGATGAAAGTCTATCCGGAGCATCGTGCCGCCCTGATTACGCTGACTAAGAAGGAACAAGGCAATTTCAATTATATCCGTGGCGATAGCGAAGGGTTTGTAAACATACCGTTGAGCATTAAAAATGTTGTTTTCTCCTGCTTCCTGCGTGAAGATACGGAAAAGCCGATGATAAAGGTATCCCTGCGTTCGGTAGGCAGTTTCCCCTGCAACCGGCTGGCTACAGAATTCTTTAACGGCGGCGGGCATTTAAATGCTTCCGGCGGAGAATTTTATGGTACATTGGAAGAGGCTAAAAAAGTGCTGGAGCTTGCATTGGAAAAATTCAAACCGCTGCTTAATGCCAAAGGATAAAAAAACAGCGGTTGTAAAGGTTAAAAGATACGAACTTTCTACTTGCAACTTTTAACTTTCGGGTAAATCAGATATTTTTGTACGAAATTACTAAATAACAGAAATGAAGAAACTTACTTTATTCTTTTTATCCTTACTGGCATTCGGCTTGGGTTTTCAGGCGTGTGATGACGGCAAGACCTATGCGGAAATGCTTGATGAGGAAAAAGACGGTATAAATGACTTTATCAAAAAGGAAGGCATCAAGGTCATCTCTCAAAGCGAATTTTATGCGCAGGATTCTACTACCAACGTCGAGGAGAATGAGTATGTGCAGCTTGCCAGCGGAGTGTACATGCAGATAGTGGATAAAGGCTCTGAAAATGCAGCCGACACTGTGAAAAACAACGATGAAGTGCTGGTGCGTTTTATGGAATATAGCATTCTTGACAAAGATACCACATTGTCCAACCTGAATGCGGTGGAAACCGTAGATGCATTCCGCTATGCGGTAACTCCTTCGTCCATTGCAGGGACATTCCTGCAGGGATATATGATGACTTATTATTCATCACCGACAGTTCCGGCAGGCTGGCTTGTCCCGTTGACTTATGTTCGCGACATGGCTCATGTCAAACTGATTGTTCCTTCCAAGATGGGGCATCAGACAGCCATGCAATATGTCTACCCTTATTTTTATGACATCCGGAAATATCAAATCTGGAAATAACTAACCATTTATTTAAATAATTAACCTATGACTCTAATCAAATCTATCTCTGGAATCCGCGGAACAATAGGCGGTGGTGCAGGCGAGGGGTTGAACCCGCTCGACATTGTGAAGTTTACTTCGGCATACGCTACGCTTATCCGCAAAACGTGTACAGTAAAAAGCAACAAAATTGTAGTAGGCCGTGATGCACGCATCTCGGGCGAGATGGTAAAGAATGTGGTGGTAGGCACGCTCATGGGTATGGGCTGGGATGTAGTGGACATCGATTTGGCTTCTACTCCGACTACCGAACTGGCTGTTACCATGGAAGGTGCCAGCGGAGGTATCATCCTGACTGCTTCTCACAATCCCAAGCAATGGAATGCCTTGAAACTTCTGAATGAGAAAGGAGAGTTCCTGAACAAGGAGGAGGGCAACGAAGTGCTTCGTATTGCCGAAGCTGAAGAGTTCGACTTTGCCGAAGTGGACAAGCTCGGCTCTTATCGCAAAGACCTTACTTATAACCAAAAGCATATCGACAGTGTGTTGGCGCTTGACCTGGTGGATGTGGAAGCTATCAGGAAAGCCGATTTCCGCGTAGCCATTGATTGTGTAAACTCCGTAGGCGGCATCATTCTTCCGCAACTGCTGGAACAGCTCGGAGTGAAGCATGTGGAGAAACTCTACTGCGAGCCTACCGGTAATTTCCAGCACAATCCGGAACCTTTGGAAAAGAATTTGGGCGACATCATGAACCTTATGAAAGGCGGTAAGGCAGACGTTGCTTTTGTGGTAGACCCGGATGTAGACCGTTTGGCCATGATTTGTGAGGACGGTAAGATGTACGGTGAAGAATATACGCTGGTTACCGTGGCCGACTATGTGTTGAAGCACACTCCGGGCAATACGGTTTCCAACCTGAGTTCTACCCGTGCGTTGCGTGACGTAACACGTAAGTACGGTCAGGAATATTCCGCTTCTGCTGTAGGCGAAGTGAATGTAACTACCAAGATGAAAGAGGTAGGCGCTGTTATCGGTGGCGAAGGCAATGGTGGAGTTATTTATCCTGCCAGTCACTACGGACGCGATGCTTTGGTAGGTATTGCCTTGTTCCTCAGTCACCTGGCGCACGAAGGTAAGAAGGTTAGCGAATTGCGTGCCACTTATCCGGCCTATTTCATGGCAAAGAACCGTGTAGACCTGACTCCGGATACGGATGTCGATGCCATCCTTGCCAAAGTAAAAGAAATCTATAAGAACGAAGAAATCAATGATATTGACGGTGTAAAGATTGACTTTCCCGACAAATGGGTACATCTGCGCAAGAGTAACACGGAACCGATTATTCGCGTTTACAGCGAGGCGGCTACGCCGGAAGCAGCCGAAGAAATCGGTCAGCAGATTATGAAAGTAATTGAAGACTTGGCAAAATAATTGTACCGTTCTTTAGAACACAGAAACACAAAGATGCAGAGAATAGCTAAACTCTGTTTCTTTGTGTTTCTGTGTTTTTTATGTTGTTACAGTTGAATGATTCTCCCTATCTCTTGCTCAAAATTGGGAGTGAATATCCCTTTCCCTATATTTTCTTTAATTTCCTCTGTACTCCAGAAGCGTCCGCCATCCAGTTCGTCGCTGGGATGTATCTCTCCGTCATATACGGTTTTGTGCACAAAGACAAGCTCCTTTTCGCGAGCGGATTCAAAAACATAGCTGGTGATAGTTTCCGGTGCGAAGTCGGTTATCCCTAATTCCTCGCGCACTTCCCGTTTCAGCGCCATTTCTACGCTTTCGCCTAAATCTACGTGTCCGCCTACCGAGGTATCCCATTTGCCGGGTTGTATGTCTTTCCATTCGGGACGTTTTTGCAGGTATAATTCTCCTTTGGAATTGAATACATGCAGATGAATTACGGGGTGCAGCAGTTTGCTTCCGTTGTGACACTCACCGCGGGTGGCTGCACCTATGATGTTTCCCTGCTCGTCAACAAGAGGAAACATTTCCTGGTTATTGTCGCTGTTCATTAATTCTGAGCTTTTTGTTGGTTTTATCGATGAAAATGTTACATTCTCCGAGAATAGTTACGGTATCAGCAAAGACGAATCACCATAACTCAAAAATCGGAAATCATGGGCAAGCGCATAATCGTAAATCTTGCGCCAATCTCCATGCAGAAACGCTGAGACAAGCAGCAGCAATGTGCTTTGCGGCTGGTGGAAGTTGGTAACCATGGCTTTTACGATTCTATATTCGTATCCCGGAGCAATGATGATTTGCGTGCTGGAATGCAACGTTTCCATGTGATGCCGGTCGAGGTAGGCTATGATTGCCTGCAAAGCATCTACAGCGGGTGTTGCTGCTGTTTCAAGCGCTGTTTCATAAGGTTGCCATTGTTTTACATGCAAATCTTCTTCCGTAGCGTTAGGATTGTGCAGCAGAGTAACGCCTATGTGATAGAGGCTTTCCAGTGTACGTACAGAGGTTGTCCCTACCGCAATGGCTTTTCCTTCATGTGCTACCAGCTTCTCCAGCGTACTCCGATTGACGGATATGTATTCCGTGTGCATTTCGTGCCCTTCTATCTCTTCGCTTTTGACAGGTTTGAACGTGCCGGCTCCTACGTGCAGGGTCAGTTCTTCCAATGCTACCCCTTTTTCACGCAAAGCGTCCAAAACCCGTGGAGTGAAGTGCAGACCGGCTGTCGGTGCGGCTACCGAACCTTTTATCTTGGAATAAACGGTCTGGTAAGTCTCCTTGTCACTTTCCTGCGTCTCCCGGTTCAGATAAGGAGGGATGGGTAGTTCGCCGAACACTTCGAGAATATCGGCGAATGTTATTTCCGGATTGTTCCAGCGGAAATCCACCCAATGGCTGGTTCCATGGCACGCACCGCGTTCGGCGGTCAGGGTAAGCGGCTTTCCTTTCACGGTTATTTCCCGTTTGAGCGCACCTTCTTTCCATTTCTTCAGATTGCCTATCATGCAGAGCCATGCGGCATGCTCCGTTTGCTGGAAGTTGAGGGCATAGTCGTTGGGTTGGACAGGTTCGAGGCAGAATACTTCGATAAGCGCTCCCGTTTCTTTATGGAAGTGCAGACGCGCCTGAATAACTTTGGTATTATTGAAAATCATCAGGCTGTTTGCCGGCAGATAGTCGGGCAGGGAAGTGAATATGTCTTCGGTAACTTCGCCGTGGCGATACAACAATAACTTGGATTGGTCACGCACAGGCAATGGAAACTTGGCAATGCGCTCATCCGGTAACGGATAATTGAATTCGCTGATTCTAATATGTTTGGGATCTTCTTTCATATCTTTATTTTATTAGGGGACTGCAAAGGTACGGATATTTGGGAAGATTTGGATTATATACAGCCAATTAATGATATATCAGTCATAAGGTCATTCCGGTTCATGGATACACAATGTATTTCTTGCCAATACAAAAAAGGTATGTTTGTATATAATCATCAAATAATTTCTAACTTTGCGAGAGATAAAAGAAGATGTCTGAACCGTATGTTTATAATGGTTCCGATGTGTCTTCCGGATAATGATTAAAAAACAGAATGGAAATTATGAAAATAGGAGATAAAGTGCGCTTCCTCAGTGAAGTAGGTGGCGGTGTTGTAACGGGATTCCGGGGAAAAGATATAGTGTTGGTGGAAGATGCCGACGGGTTTGACATTCCGATGCCGGTGCGTGAATGTGTGGTGATTGAAACGGATGATTACAATATTCCTACTCCTGCTTCTAAAGCAGCCAAGAAGAAGGCGGAGGAGCAATCGGCTGCGCGTATGGCTTCGGCAGCCTCGAAGCCGGTATCTTCCGTTTGGGACTCCGGACGGCAGATAGAGTGTACGGCTAAACCTCAGGTATCTGTTTATCGTCAGCCGGAAATGAAAGGCGGAGATGTGCTGAATGTGTATCTTGCCTTTGTTCCGGAAGATATCAAGGCGGTAAGCACTACTCCGTTTGAGGCTTATTTGGTGAATGATAGCAATTACTGTATGTATTATACCTATTCGAGTGCGGAGGGCAAGTCGTGGACTGCCCGTTCTCATGGTTTGATAGAACCGAATACGAAACTCTTGTTAGAGGAATTTGAAAAATCGGAATTGAACGACCGGGAGCGTGTAGCTGTTCAGTTGGTGGCGTTCAAGGACAACCGCTCTTTCGCTATGAAGCCTGCTGCCAATGTGGAAATCCGCATCGATACGGTGAAATTCTATAAGTTGCATACTTTTCAGCCTACCGATTTCTTTGATACTCCAGCACTGGTGTACGATGTAGTGAGGAATGATGCTCCCGCCAGGCAGGTTTATGTGTCGGCTGAGGACTTACAGGATGCTCTGATGCAAAAGAAAGCAACAGACGGTCCGTCCAGACCCCGGACTATCGTGAAGCGGGGCGGCAAAAATGAAATCATCGAAATAGACCTGCATATCGGTGAACTGTTGGATGATACGCGCGGCATGAGTAACAGCGAGATATTGAACTATCAGCTGGATAAATTTCGTGAGGTGATGGAACAGTATAGGAATAAGCGTGAACAACGTATAGTCTTTATTCACGGCAAGGGTGACGGTGTGCTTCGTAAAGCGTTGCTGGATGAGCTGAAACGGAAATATCCGACTTGTAAGACGCAGGATGCTTCCTTTCAGGAGTATGGATTTGGAGCTACTATGGTGACGGTAAAATAAGGTATATGCGATGCAGGCTGGTAAGGAAAACAGGATTCTTATCTTAATCCTTCTATGTTTGGCAGTGGCATTGCCGGATGCCTGTACTTATAAAGGCGGCAGTGGCAGAGTTTCTGAAATGCAGGAATTCGATTCTTTTTTCAGCACTCACAGCGATTCCGTAGTGATGGCGCCGCGCTGGATGAAAGCACAGGCATTGCAGAGAATGGAAAGGACCAAAGATAGTATGGTGCGGTATAATTATCTTGCTGTTGCCTTGAAAACCTGTCTGGCTACTTCCGACTTCGACTCCGCACAACTTTTGCTCCGGCAAGTTGAGGCGTTTGCCGGCAGACAGCCTTTTTCGCATCGGTTGGCCGATTTGCAGTCCGAATGTTTTAATATAAAGGGTAATGTCTATTCGCGAAAGGGCTATATAGATTCTGCCGCGGTTTGCTTCAAGGAGGCCTATGAAGCAAGATTGAAAGGAACAAAATTCGAGGTGATTCCTGATATCCTGATAAATCTTGCTGATGCTACCAACCATTTGGGCAGGCCGGATATGGGTGCTTTCTGGTATAGAAAGGCTCTGCTGATGTGCGATTCGCTGAAGATGCCTTACAGAAAGAAAATCTCTATTTATTACGGATTGTCACAAGGATACCTGGCTTTGCGCGATTACGAGCAATGCGACTATTATTCGGAACTTGCGGGCAAGAATTATGCGGATATGTTTCCGGATGAGAAGCATTTCTACCTGAACAATCGTGGAAACTCTTATTATTACCGGGGAGATTACTCCACGGCAATCGGTTATTTTAGAAAAGTAGTAGAGCTTGTGAAAGATTACCCCGATATGTCTTGGGCGCTTAATCTGAGCTATCTGAACCTGAGCGACTGCTTTCTGCAACTGAATAAGACCGATTCGGTAGTCAAATACCTGGAGTTATGCCAGCCGTTCTTTGAAGAACTCGGTTCTACTACTGCTCTTTATTATATTGATACTCAAAAGATAGAACTGGCGTTGCAGTGCAAGGACTTTGCGGAGGCAAGGCGATTGTTGGCGATGAGTAAGGCTTCGCCGGAAATAGATGCGGATATGATACATATCCGCAACAAGTATTTGCAGCAGTTTTACGAAGAAACCGGCAACTATAGGCAAGCGTATGATTACTTGAAAGAGAATAAACGTCTGGACGACTCCATTCGCAATGAGCGTATAAGGATGCGTACGGCAGATTTGACATTGCGCTATCAGCAGGACTCTACCTTGATGGCGCATAAAGTGCTGTTCCAGAAACAGGAAAACGAGATGCTGATATTGAGGCAGACCCGTCTCGTGACATTAGCGGTTGCCGTTATTGCCCTTTTGATTGCAGCTTTCCTATTTCTTTATAATAGGAAAAAGCGGGATCTGCTGCTTGCCCAAAACCGAAGAACGGTCTCTACACTCCGTCTTGAGAACATCCGCAACCGCCTGTCTCCTCATTTTATATTCAACGTTCTCAATCAGGAGGTGGTAAACCGCAAGGAAGAGGAAAAGCAGGAGTTGGTATCGTTGGTGAAACTGATGCGTCGAAATCTGGAACTGGCGGAGCAGTTGTGTGTCACCTTAGCCGAAGAACTGGACTTTGTCAAGACGTATATCGACTTGGAGCGCCGTTCGCTCGGAGCAACTTTCCATCCGGTTATTGAAATAGCCGGAGATGTACTGCCCGAGCAGGTCTGGCTGCCTTCCATGATGATACAGATTCCGGTGGAAAATTCCGTGAAACACGCATTGCGTGGCAAGGAAGGAGAGCGGAATCTGTGGATTGCCGCAGATCGTCGGGAAGGCGGTGTTTGCATCAGGATTACGGATAACGGCGGCGGTTACCATCCGGAGAGCCGGAACAGAGGTACGGGTACAGGCATGAAAGTCATCATGCAAACCATCCAGATTTTGAATATGAAAAATCAGGCTGCAATTGATATATCTGTACATAATGTCACTTTGCCGAGTGGTGAAACCGGCTGTGAAGTAACTTTTTTATTACCGGATAAGTACGATTATAGAATTTAAGAGTAACCGCTTAGTGGCATTTTTTTTATTGATAGAGCCGGCTGCGGAAGAATAGTTCGTAAATGCCTATTTGCTGTTTTGTATGGAAACGAGAAAATATTTATATTCGCCAGACCAAAACATGGAATATGGACAAATACAAAGTCGTTATAGTAGATGATGATGACGTAGCTCTTGAAAATTTGAGCTTTGAGTTGTGGAAAGATGCCCGCTTCTCTTTGGAAGGTACTGCACGGAATGGTAGGAAAGGGAAGAAGCTTATTATGAAAGTGCAACCCGATTTGCTGTTTTTGGATGTAGAGATGCCGGACATGACGGGGCTGGAACTGTTGCAGGAGATACGCGATTATGTATCGTGGAATATGAGGGTCGTATTTTATACGGCGTACGACAAGTATATGATACAGGCTATTCGGGAAGCGGCATTCGATTATCTGCTGAAACCTTTCGATGAACGGGATTTGAAAGAGATTCTGACACGCTTTGCCCAACAGGTTGAAACCACCGGGCAGCGGGTATCGTTTCCGGTAGGAAATCCCATGCATACCGGACAGACTTTCATCGTTTTTACTCCAACTAATGATATGCGTGCGTTGCGTCCTGCCGAGATAGGATTTTTCCGTTATTGTTCCGAACGTAAACAGTGGGAGGTCGTGCTGAATGACCAGTTGCCTCTGGCTTTGCGCCGCGGTATGACTGCCGAACAGATTACATCGTTCTCTCCGTGTTTTGTGCAGATACATCAATCGTATATTATCAATATAGATTATCTGATGCTCATACGGGATAACAGGTGTGTGCTATACCCGCCTTTTGATAAAATTACGGAGTTACTTGTCTCGAAGAAATTTAAGAAGGAATTGCAAGAACGTTTCTGTTTGTGAAAGCAGGCTGATGATTGGTATGTGAAGTTGAATGTCCATTACTCTAACAATGTTGACAAACAGAAAAAAGGATACCGGGGACATTTGCCGGTATCCTTTTTCTGTTTTATATGTTTTCCGTACCTATGCCGGAAATACATGTTACTTTACTTCAATGCCTTTGTTCTGCAGTGTAACGTTCAAAACTTTTGCATAGTCGGAATATTGCTTTTCATCCAAAGTTCTTTTCATTAATTTCAGATTACCGTAAACAGCGTTACGTAGCAACTTTTCCTGATTTTTCTTTGAGTTTGTGGCACGTGACATCTGCTCGTTAAAGTATTCGCAAATGTTGGTAACCTCTTTTTGCTGGTTAGCGGACAATTTCAAATATTTGCTCAGCTTGCTTACATTGATGTTACCTTCCCAACTTGCAGTTGTTGTTGGCTGGTTTCCTGCTGCGAATGTGCTGGCAGACAGACATACCGCTGCCACTAATGTTAATCCAAAACGTTTCATAATACCTACTTTTTTAATTGTTATACCTAAAAACTAATCTAATAAAAATCTAATACCTACTGAAAACAGTCGTAAGCGTTTAGCTTTTCTTTTTACCTATGCAAATGTATGATTATGTTTTATAACACAAAAATGAAAATAAAGAAAAGTGCAGGTTTTACCTTCATTTCTTGATTTATATCAATTGGTGATTGTGAAAATGCACAAAAACAGTTCTGTTTTGTAATGCAAATGTAATATTAAAGGGTATTATGTGTTAATGTGATAGAAAATGTGCATTATAAGTATACAAAAAGAAATGCTTGTAGAATGGAGTGGAACGCTTTCATTCTTCTACAAACATTAAATCGCTGATAATGCCATCCGATACAAAAATCCCTTTACGGCTAAGACAGAGACGGTTGTTGTCGTATATTTCCAGATTTCCGCAGTCCAGATGCGGATATGATGTTTCCTTTAATTGGTTTATTTGCAGATTTGACTTGAAAACTTGTAATGTATCCGCAGTAATCTTTGTTGGCATTTTATATATTACAGTTTTTGCCAAAGCTTGATTTACATCTTTGATTATATTCTCTTTTGCTTCTGCATAATTGTTGTATCCAAGGAACAATGCAGGAAACATCAAAGAGAAAAATACTATGATTGCTGTTATTGGTTTCATATCTATTATTTGTTGTGGATAGGATGTCTCAAATTGCTCACTGATTATCAGATGCCAATTCTTTCTCGATTTCTTCAATAGTAGGCAAACTACCTCGGAAGTCTTTCGGTAAGGCGTGCCCTAATTCATAATCAGAGATTCCGATAGGCTTCTGAATATCACGCAAGGCATATTCAGCCTTGATACGGTCTTTGCTCTTGCAAAGCAACAATCCAATCGTTCGGTTATCTCCCTCTCGACAAAGAATATCATCCACGGCAGAACAATAAAAATTCAATTTGCCGATATATTCCGGCATGAACTCCGTATCTTTCAATTCAATCACTAAATATCTGTGCAGGAATGCATTATACATTAATATATCGATGTAATAATCATCGCCCGACACCTCTATGTGATATTGCCGCCCCATGAAGGCGAATCCAGCTCCCATTTCTACGAGAAATTTTTCTACATGCTTCACCAAGCCGATTTCCACATCACGCTCATTGTATTGGTCGGTGAAAGTCAGCATATCGAATATATACGGGTCTTTGAGCATGGACTTCACATCGTTTGCTTCCGGTGCTGGGAGGGTTTCAGTGAAGTTGTTTGCTAACGCTCCGTGCTTGCCGTAGTCGTCAAGTTTGATGGCTTCTTGCAGATAACGTGTATTCCAATGCGATGTAATGCTCTGAATCATGTACCAATAACGTGCCCGAATGTCCTTGACCTGTTGTAAGAGAATAAGATTATGCGTCCATCCCAAATGCTTTATGGGGAGGATGAAATTATATTTTTCTAATTGCGCAATCAGTGATTGCGTAATTGGAGAAACTGTTCCTTTCACCATTGTAAGTTCCTGATTATATTCGTTGAAGAACTGTATCATGCACTGCATATTGCGTACAGAAAAGCCCTTTATCTCGGAATAATCATTCTTCAAATCCACAGCCAACCGTTGCAAGGTTTTCTTGCCCCAACCGTCTGCATCTTGGCTTTGCTGTAACATTTCGCCAACATCCCAATACATCCGAAGCATTTCTTCGTTGGCGGCATAAATTATCCGTTGCTGGGCAATCAGTACCCGTTGCTTGATTTTGCGAAGCAATGCCGCATAATCACGGAAGTTATCCGTCAAGTTATCAACCGCTTGTATCTTTGTGTTCTTAGCCATACTTTTCTTTAATTCGTTTACAAAGTTACTATATTTATTCAGTTGTGCATCAAATTCTTACGATTATAACTGATTACATTTACTCAATTATTATCTTCTCATCGAAAGCCCTTTCTGCTGTTCCTTTTGAAGAGCTATTTTACTCAGTTGAAAAAGTATACTTTAGCTTTCTACAAACATTAAATCGCTGATAATGCCATCCGATACAAAAATCCCTTTACAGCTAAGACAGAGACGGTTGTTGTCGTATATTTCCAGATTTCCGCAGTCCAGATGCGGACGTGCCATATCGATGCAGTATTGCCACAGTTCTTTGCCGAATTTCTGTTCTATATCATTCAGGGGCACTCCCCAACGGGTACGAATGGAAGTCATGATGCATTCGTTATAGCAGGTGGTTCGGTCCAAATGCTCCTGTTCGAACAAGCGTTGATTGTTTTCGATGGCATGTATGTATTTTTCCAGGGAAGCCACATTCCATTCGCGGGTATCCGTATTGAATGAATGCGCCGAAGGGCCACAGCCCAAGTAAGGAATTCCTTTCCAGTAAGATGTATTGTGGCGGGAATACATGTCCGAACGGCAGAAATTGGATATCTCGTAGTGCTCGTAGCCGGCACTGCCAAGCGTATCTATCAGGGTGGAGAAGAATCGGACGCTGCTTTCTTCGTCTACTTCGCGGATACGGTGCGCTTGCAGCAGCTCGTAAATGCGAGTGCCTTCTTCGTATGTCAGGTGGTAAGCAGAGATGTGCTCTACGTTGAGGCTGACTGCTTGTTGTAAATCACGTATCCAGCGTTCATCCGTTTCGCCGGGCAGCCCGTAGATAAGGTCGATACTTATGTTGTTGAAGCCTGCATGGCGGCAGTGCTTTACGGCATTGACGGCTTGTGCTGCATTATGGCGGCGGTTTAGCAGTTTCAGAGTGGAATCGTCGAATGTCTGTATCCCCATACTGATGCGGTTGAAAGGCAAATTTTGCAGCATGGCGGCATAGGCTTCGGTCAAGTCGTCGGGATTAGCTTCGAGGGTAATCTCCCGGCAGTGTTCCATTCCATAATATTTCCGGATGGTTTCAAATACTTCGCGGAAATCCTCTTCGGCAAGCTGTGAGGGGGTTCCGCCACCGAAGTAAATCGTTTCGACAGGCTCTCCCCTCAGATATTCTTTCCGCATCTGCAACTCCTTGCACAACGCATAGATATAGCGGCTTTTCAGTTCGCTGCGGGTGGTGGAGTAGAAATCGCAATAGATGCAGCGTGTCTTGCAAAAGGGAATATGGATGTAGATGCCTGCCATGAGCCTGTAAATTGGTTGGGGTGCAAATATACGATATTTTCTGTTTGTAGATTGAGTGGTTTTTCATCTTTACTTGTATTTAATATTAAAATGGATATTGAAATGCGGAAGGACTGCGTTTTTTCCGTATATTTGCGGTGTTGTCACGGTAACGGAATCCAATTTATATTGTATGAAAAGCATAACACTAAGATATATAGTAGCACTTTTTGTTCTGTTGGTTTCTTATGCTCCTTACGCACAGACGTCTATATTCCGTGGCCTGTCCGTCACTGAGGGACTTTCCGATTTGGTAGTCAATGCTCTGTACAAAGATTCAATAGGATATGTATGGATTGGTACGGGAACTTCATTAGAGCGTTTTGACGGTGTACATTTGAAACGTTATCTTGTCTCGGGCAATAATGAGAAGTTGAAGCGTGTCAATGCTATTGCCGAAACGGAAAATAACCAGATATGGATGGGAAATGGTATGGGATTGTGGCGCGTGAATCATGAGAAGCGCGAGCTGGATGCTATTGCGGCGGAAACAATCAAATGCGGTGTTCGGTCTTTGCTGTCCGACGGTAAGGGGGCGCTTTACATCGGCAGTGAGGCAGGTCTGTTTATCTACCGGAAAGGGCAGCTGGAACATATCCTGATAGATCCCAATGTATTATCCGCTGCCAATATCATCAATGGGTTGAGTTTCGGAGAAAACGGAATTTTATGGATGGCTACATCGAGCGGACTTTACTCATTGGAATTGGAAAATCGGAAAATAGTTCCTTATTATTTCACAGTAGAAGACAAGCATATTTATTCTTATACCAATATTGCCCGTATCGGATCGGTTATCTATTTGGGTACAATGGGGCAAGGGATTGTTTGTTTTGATACCCGTACACATAAGTTCAATTCTTATTTAGATGTAGGTTGTAATGTAATATCTTCTCTTTCTTGTGACGGGAAAGATTTGCTGTATGTAGGTACGGATGGTAACGGGGTGCACTTTATTTCTACGAAACAGGGTAAGGTAGTCCGTTCTTTCCAACATGAGGTAGGAAAAGGCGGTAGTTTGCGTTCCAATTCGGTTTATTCTTTGCTGGTGGATAGAGACGGGCTTATTTGGGTGGGGTTCTATCAATTAGGGTTGGATTATACGCTTTATCAAAGTGAATTGTTCCATACGTATAGTTATCCGCCTTATTTTGATACAAAGGACATGCCTGTAAGGACAATAACTTTCCGGGGAAGTGAGAAACTGATAGGTTCTCGTGACGGTTTATATTTTATAGACGAACAGCGGGGAAGGTATGCCGGTTTCAGTGCTCCGCAGTTGCGTTCCAGTATGATTATCTGTAGTTATGCCTTTCAAGGGAAGTATTATATCGGAACTTATGGCGGCGGGATGTATGTACTGGACCCTGTAACATTGACAATTAGCGATTTTGAACCTCATGTGGTGCAACCTTTTGTCAAGGGGCAGATATTCTGTATTAAGTCCGATATGGAAGGGTGCTTATGGATAGGAACCTCAGTCGGTTTATTCCGTTATAAGGACGGTAGGATGTTGAACCATTATACAAGTGCCAACTCTAAATTGCCTGAGGGGAATGTATATGAGATTTATTTTGATTCTACACGTAAGGGGTGGGTTTGTACGGAGAACGGCATGTGCATCTGGGATCCTTCTTCCGAGAGTTTAAAAGTAGATGTCTTTCCGGAGGAATTTATTCATAAGGAGAAAATTCGTACTGTATTTGAAGATTCTGCACATCAGCTTTATTTCCTGCCGGATAAAGGTCCTATGTATATATCCGATTTGTCGATGAATCATTTCCGCCATTTGCAGCCTAATACTTTACTCGAGGGTAAAGATTGCATGTCTATGATAGAAGATGATGAGGGCTGGTTATGGATTGGTACCAGTAATGGCTTGTACCGGTATGACAAGAAGGACACTTTTATTTTGTATCATTTCATAGATGGTATTCCCAGTCCTATTTTTATATTCTGCTTACCCGTAAAAGATGAGCAAGGACGTATCTGGATGGGAAATTCGAAAGGACTGATTTATATGAATACACACGCCAAAGGGGAGTTTCCGCAATATAATCGTTCTCTGAAGATTACGGATGTCTTTGTAAATGGCAAGCATCCGGTGACACCCGCATGGAGTAAGGATAAGATGCGGGTGGATTTGGAAAGTTCGCAGAACAATCTGACGGTTTGTTTTTCTGCTTTGAATTTTACCGATCCCAGTTATATGTCTTATGAGTGCAAACTGGAAGGTAAGGAAGAAGGGTGGCAGATGCTGATGGGACGGTCGGATATCACTTATTATGATTTGTCGCCAGGCACTTATTGTTTTAAGATACGGCGTGTCGGTGTGGCTGATTCGGAAATCAGTATGGCGGTGCATATTGCCTATCCGGTTATGGCCTGGATTGCAGGGGCGGCTATTCTGATTGTCTTGTCGCTTTTGTGCATTTTTTATTTTTATAAGCGGAAAGGAAAGGCTGAGGAAATAGTTGAGCTTTTGCCGGTTGCCGAAGCTGAGTCCAAAACTGCTGTCACGGAAGAGAAATACAAGACCAGCAAAATCAGTCTTGAAGAATGCGAGCGCCTCACCGAGAAGCTGGAGATTATCATGCATCGTGAGAAGGCTTATACAAATCCGGATTTGAAGGTGGCGGATTTGGCCGCTATGATAGGAACATCCGCTCATACTCTGTCCTATCTCTTTAATCAGCATCTGAACCGTAATTATTATGATTATGTTAATGATTACCGTATTGCCGAATTCAAACATTTGATTGCTAAAGATGAATACTCCAAATATACTTTGAGTGCACTTGCCGAACTTTGTGGTTTCAGTTCCCGTGCTTCTTTTTTCCGTTACTTTAAAAAGGCTACGGGGATTACTCCCAATGAATATATTCGCAGTATCGGAAAAACGAATGAATAACTGTGGAGATTGTTGTTGAAATGATTGCCAGAGTCTCAAATTATTAGTTGATACTGGGAGTCTCAATTTCTTAAATATCTGTTTTATTGTATTTTATACTTGTTTAAGTCTAATAGGATTAAGCGAGATTTATTAGGCGTGGTAGAATGATGTTATCTGTATGTGTATCTATATCTTTGCTTTCGTAAAACAAACGTAAACCCAAAAATCTGAGATATGGAAAACAGTACGATGACAACTTCTCAATTAATAGCTGATTCTTATGTGAGCTATCACAGCCAGGTTTACCTGTATATATTACATAAGGTAAACTGCCAGAAAGAGGCTGAAGATTTATCACAAGATGTATTCCTGCGATTAATGGAATACAAGCAGATGCTTCGTCCGGATACAGTGAAGTTTTTCATTTATACCATTTCCCGCAATTTGGTAAATGATTATTTGCGTCGTTATTATAAGCGGCAGGAAATATCCTCTTATATGTACGACCATGCCGAAACCTGTACCAATGATACCGAGAGCCGTATTATCTCTGATGATTTAGCTGCTTTGGAACAACGCAAGCTCAGTGTGCTCCCCACTCAACGCAGAAAGATTTATGCGATGAGTCGCTTTGAGGATAAGTCGATAGCAGACATATCTTCGGAATTGAACCTTTCACATCGTACAGTGGAAAACCACCTGCGCATCGGACGCCACGAAATCCGTGAATATATCAAACAATGTATATAATAAATATATAATCCAATGAGAATGTTAATTTTAAATTATAAACGTATGAAAAATGATTTCTTGAAATTTTCATCGAGAAAACTTTTCTTTTCGGTTATGCTGGCTGCCGCGTTGTTGGCGGGTTCTTCACAGTCTGCTTTTGCCGGAACTGCGGGAGTACAGTCCGTCATGCAGTCCGGTACGGTGAAAGGATTGGTGGTTGACGCAACAGGCGAGTCGGTAATTGGAGCCAGCGTACTTGAAAAAGGTACTACCAATGGAGTGATAACGGACATCGACGGTAATTTTACGTTGAACGTTTCTTCTCCGGATGCAGTTGTGGTAATTTCTTATATCGGTTACAAAACAGTGGAAATTCCGGCTTCGGACACAAAAGCTTTTCAGAAGATTGTAATGCGTGAGGATTCTGAGGTATTGGCAGAAGTAGTAGTTGTTGGCTACGGCTCTCAGAAAAAAGAAACATTGACAGGTGCCGTTACAGTGGTCGATGATAAGATGCTGAAAGACAAAGGCGCTCTTTCCAGTCCCGCACAAGCGTTGCAAGGACAGGTGCCGGGGGTGGTGATTACCCGTACTTCGGCAGCTCCGGGCGATGAAAGCTGGAACATGAAGTTACGCGGTTCATTCTCTAAGAATAATTCCGATCCGCTGGTAATTATTGACGGGGTCGAATCGGAATCATTCAGTCAGTTGAATCCGGCGGATATCGAGTCTATCAACTTTTTGAAAGATGCTTCCGCCGCCATTTATGGTAGTAAGGCAGCCGGTGGTGTTATTCTGATTCAGACCAAAAAGGCAAAAGCCGGCAAAGCAAAAGTGGAATATGGCGGTTCGGTGACTGCAAAATTTGTCGGGCTTCAGCCGGAACTGATGACTTTGGACCAATGGTGTAATGCCGTTACGCAAGCCCGACTGAATGACGGTTATAAACCGGAAGACGATACTTGGCTGCAATATGCCGCTTTGGCTCAGGCAAACAAAGGGCATTATATTGATTTGGATAATACAGTGAATCCCTTCAATAATGCTTTTACCGATGTTGCAGACTTTGTATTCTTTGACACCGACTGGCAGAATATCCTATGGGGTACGGCAATGTCGACTTCTCATGAACTGAGCGTATCGGGCGGTGGTGAAAAGACCACTTACCGTTTGTCCGGCCGCTATATGTATGATGACAGTAACTTGAAATGGGGCAATAATAACAACCAGCGTTATAATCTCCGTCTGAATAATACTTTCCATGTGACGGATAAGTTTGATATAGAGTCCGTGCTTTCATTTTTCCGGCAGGATCAGGTGGCACCTACACAAGTAGGGTCTGCACTGACGGCCTCTACCCAGCAACCGGGTTTCCCTTCGTCTACAACAGATGGAAAGCCTTATGCTTGGGGTACATGGGGTGCTCCCAACTGGTATTGTGAATTGGGTGGCGACAATAAGCTGAAAGTCACAGGCATTAATATCAGTGAGATGTTCAAGTATACCTTCAACGAACATTTTAATGCGGTAGCAACCTTTGGTTATAACACGAACAACGCTACACGGGATATACAAAGAACGTCTATCGATTGGTATAACTATGCCGGGACCAGAAAGGTGATGACCAATCCCCAGCAGGAAGAGAGCAATTACATCAAGAGTAACAGTCAAACCGACCTCTATACCCTCAATGCTTATGCCAACTGGACTCAGACGTTTGCAGATAAGCACGACCTCGGAGTGATGTTGGGTACGCAGTACAGTTTTAAGGAATATGACTATACCACCACCAAAGCCAAAAACATTCTGCCTTCACTGGGTATCATCAATGGTATTGGAGAAGTGACTTTGGTGAATGATAACAATAAAGGACCGGAGAAATGGCAGGAAGCGCTGCTCTCTTATTTTGCCCGTGTCAACTACGATTATCTTTCCAAGTACTTGCTGGAAGGTAACTTCCGTTATGATGGTTCTTCCAAATTCCAACCCGAAAACCGCTGGGCATTTTTCTGGGGGGTATCGGCCGGTTGGCGTTTGAGCGAAGAGGCTTTTATGAAAAATCTTAATATATTTGATGATTTGAAGCTGCGTGTATCTTATGGCACAGTGGGTAATCAGGGAGGTATAGATCGTTATGACGGTATTCAACTTTATAATTTCAATCAGAATAAAGGTGCTCTGATAGGTGATGAAAAAATTTCCTATATCGATACGAATGGTAAGTTATTGAGTATGGACCGTGAATGGGAAACTATTCAGAATTACAATATCGGTCTTGATTTCGGCTTGTTCGGCAATCGCTTGAAAGGTACGGCGGAGCTTTTCTGGAAAGTCTGTGAAAACATGCTGATTGATGTGTCTTACCCTGCAACGTTAGGCGATAAAGCTCCTACTGCCAACGTGGGCAGCTTTAAGGCAAACGGTTTTGAGGGAAATCTCAATTGGTCGGACAAGATAGGTAAAGTGGGTTATAGTATCGGTGGAACATTTACCTATACCACCAACAAACTGACCGATAATGGCGGAAGCGCAACGATTACAGACGGAGTGCGCTCCGACCGTGAGGGCTATCCGTTGAACTCCGTGTTCGGTTTGAAGTATGTAGGCAAAATCCAGAATGAAGAGCAGTTGGAGAAATACCTTTACCGCTATACCGGTAATAATACAATCGATATGCCTACCAACCTGCGTTTGGGCGATAATATGTATGAGGATGTGAACGGTGACGGTAAGCTGACTGAAGAAGATTATGTCTTTTTAGGAACGGACGACCCTAAAATCTCTTTCTCTTTCAATGGTGGACTGGAATGGAACGGCTTTGATTTCTCGGTTGTATTTCAGGGTGTAGGCATGCGTTCTATCTGGCGTACGGGTAGTTCCAATAAAAGTAATGACGCATGGCGTATTCCTGTAATGAAGCCGCATTTGAACTCTCCGAACTTCTCGATAGGCAATGTATGGTCGCCGGAAAATCCGGGCGCTTACTATCCGACTTATACGAATGTCGATCAGATTAATACTTATAACTACCGTTGTTCGTCCTGGTCGGTGGAGAATGGCAACTACCTGCGTCTGAAAAACATCTCTTTAGGGTATACTTTCCCTGCCAAATGGCTGGAGAAGACTAAATTCCTGACTTATGCACGTGTCTATGTAACGGGAGCGGACTTATGGGAAACCAGCAAGATACGCGACGGCTGGGATCCGGAAGCTTCTCGTACGGTAACCTCGTACGGCCGTTATCCGTTTACTCGTAATGTTACATTCGGTTTGAACTTAACTTTCTAAAAACAGATTATCATGAAATTACATAAGATTAAAACTATTTTGGCGGTAGCAGCAATGGGAGTTCTGTCCCAATCCTGTCTCGATTTGGACCCGAAAGACCAGTTGGCCGAATCCAATTTGTGGAGCTCTCCCTCCGATTTCCAGTTGTTTGCCAATCAGTTCTACAGTTGGACGCGGGATTTCGGTTCATTAGACAATAACTCTGTCAAACCGTTGCATTCGGATTATAACTCCGACCTTTTTACAAGCCGTGACGACCGTAACCGTTTCAGCAACGGCTCTAATTCGGTACAGGAGTCCGATGGTAATTACGGTTCGTGCTATGCACATATCCGGCGTACCAATCTGCTGTTGCAGAATGCGGAGAAATATTCCGCTTCTGCGGACATTGCACAGTATGTAGGGGAAGCGCATTTCTTTCGTGCCTATTCGTATTTCGATTTGTTGCAGTTCTATGGCGATGCCATTATTATTACCCAGCCTTTGGATGTAACTTCACCGGAGTTGCGAGTTGCTCAGAATGACCGTAGCGAAGTGGCCGATTTTATAATAGAAGACCTTGAGACAGCTGCTCCTATGTTACCTCGTTTTACCGAACTGACTACGGATGACGCTGGACGTATCAGCCGTGAGGGGTGTTGGGCGTTTCTCTCCCGTGTGGCTCTTTACGAAGGAACTTGGCAGAAGTTTCGCGGAAATGAAGAACGGGGACGTGAGTTGCTGGACATTGCGGCAAAAGCGGCCAAACAGGTTATCGACAGCAAGGCATTCAGTCTGTTTAAGCCGGATGCTTTGAAAGAAAAGGCGCAGAAGTATATGTTTATTCTGGAAGATGCAAAATCCAATCCGGCAGGTATACAGAAGAGTGCCAACAAAGAGTATGTCTTTGCACGTCGCTATGACGAGTCTTTGGCTCCCATCGGCAAGAATATCACAAAGGCCAATCTGATTAATATGGTATGGGTGAGCCGTAAGTTTGCCAATATGTACCTTTGTCAGAACGGACTTCCTATCTACATAAACGGTGTGAAGAATGCGCAATTCCAAGAATATGCAACGTTGACTTCCGAGTGGGAGAACCGCGATAACCGTATGCGTTATACACTTGCCAAACCGGGCGATTATTTCTGGAACAACAGTAATCCGGGCTGTCGCCTGACATGGAACGATGCTTCCGACCAAAGCAATGCGGCTATCAAAAACTTTACTCCCAATAGCGGAACCGGTTATCATAACCAGAAATGGGCTTCCGAACGCTTGGTGAAAGATAATTTCGAGGGTTTTGATTATCCCATAATCCGTTATGCCGAGGTGCTGTTGAACTATGCCGAGGCTGTTTATGAACGTGACGGGAAGATAGAAGATAAGGATTTGAATATTTCCCTGAATCTTGTCCGTACCCGCGTAAATCCCAATATGCCGGGGTTGACCAACAAACTTGTGAATGACAACGGATTGAGCATGCGTGAAGAAATTCGCCGCGAACGTACTGTCGAGTTGTTCCATGAGGGTTTCCGTCTGGATGATTTGAAGCGCTGGAAAACGGCAGAGGTGGAAATGCCGCAAGACATACTCGGTGTGAAATGGGCGGGGACGGACTTTGAAACCAAATGGTCTGCATGTCCTTATCCCCGTAACAGCGAAGGAGTAATTGTAATGGAAACCGGTCGTCAGTGGCAGGATAAACATTATTTATTCCCTCTGCCGAAGGACCAGTTGCAATTGAATCCGAATTTGAAACAAAATCCGGGTTGGGATAAGTAAGTAATAAACAGTATAAATCAGAAGAGTATTATGAAGAAGATATATATAAATCAATTCCTGCTTGCCGGTACATTGACGGGATGTCTGCTTTTGGCTTCCTGCGACCAGGAACAGGAGTTTACGACAGGTATGCCCGAACAGCAGCTTATCAATTCCATTGAGTTGGAAGTGACTTCCAAATTGCCTTTGGCTGTTGGCATGGACACCACGATTGTGTATAAGGTTGCGCCGGAGAATGCCGCTAATAAAGAAGTATTGTGGGTTTCTTCTAACGAGAAGGTGGCCACTGTTTCTCAAAATGGTACAATCACGGCACTTGCCGAGGGTGAGGCTGTCATTACGGTAAAACCGATAATAGGTTTTGGAGTTACCGATGTTACGGAGAAGACGATTGCAGTGAATGTTATACCTGAAATAATAGAAGTTACCGATATCCTGTTGACGAATAAAGATGATGAGGGCAATCTGCTTACATCTCTTTATCCGGGTGACGAACAGAAATTGACTTATACGATGCTGCCGGAGAATCATACCTACTCTTATCTTACATGGGACAGTAGCGATGAAGCCGTTGCTACTGTTACGGAAGATGGCATTGTAACCGCCGTTGCGCCTGGAAATGTGGTTATTTACGCTTATACTCATGACGGAAGCGGCTATCGGGGTGAATTTCCGTTTGTAATCAATGAGATAGTAAATGCAGAAGATATTGTCATTGAGGATTTGCCGGCTTTGCATATGTATCAAACAGCAAAACTGAACTGCACATTCGTTCCGGAAATAGCTGTTGTCAATTCGGTGGATTGGGAATCGAGTGATGAGAATGTGGTTACGGTGAAAAACGGAAAGGTCACAGCCGTAGGTTTTGGTGAAGCTACCGTGACGGGTACTTGCCGTGCTACGGGTAATAAGGCTTCTACAACAGTGAAAGTTGCTACCGGTTGGTGGGTATGGGATGCCGCTTGCAGTTTCGAAGGCTGGGGCATGGGTACTAAAGGCACAAGTTTTGAAGTGACTGAAGACCGTATGGTGGTGACCACTGCCCCACAGTCGTCCGGTGCATTGCGTGCCGATTTGACTTTGGACACTAAAAACACGAAAGCCATAATGGATCTTGCCAATTATCCGGTCATCGCTCTTCACACTAACCTTCCGGATATAAGTAAACAGGGATATACGCTGGATCTGGTGGCAAGCAACGGTACAAAGGGGGAAAGTAAACTTAGTAAAGGAGAAGCTCTTTCGGACGGAACCAAATTATTACTTTATGATGTGAAGTCGCTTAATAAGTTTGCGGAAGGTGAGGTGACTTTCACTACTTTTCAGATAAAAATAGCCGATATGCAGCCGGCTGAACTTCCATCCGGTCAGTACGAGGTATATTGGATACGTACTTTTGCATCGAAAGAAGAAGCTGTCCGGTTTGCCGAAGATCAAATTACAGCAGATAAATAAGAACGATAAGTTATAATCATATAGAATAAAACAACAGAAGATATGAAAATGAACTTTATTCATACATTGGCAGTTACCGCCGCATTGAGTTTCTGTTCATGCACAGAGATAGAGGACGGCTCTCCCATTAATTTTGATGAATGGGAAGCCCCGGAAAAGATAGAGTTTACGTTGAATCATCCGTGTATGTTACATTCGGAAGCGGAGTTTGCGTATGTAAAAGAAAAGCTTGCCGCTTCTGCACAGCCTTGGGCAGACGCTTATACATCATTGAAAAGTAGCAAATTTGCAAACCCTGCTTACCAGGCGGAACCCGTGGAATGGTTGAAGCGTTTGGACAAGACTAATTGGGAAAGCAAACATCCCGATTATGTAAATTATACGAATCTGGCAAATGATGCTGCCGCTGCCTATCAGTTGGCATTGCGTTGGAAGCTTTCCGATGAGGCGGAGTATGGTGACGCCGCTAAAACCATTCTGAATGCTTGGGCTAAGAATTGTAAGGGTATTTACCGTGAAAACGGCAGTCTGATAGACCCGAACGAACTGTTGATTGCTATTCAGGCATATCAACTTGCCAATGCTGCCGAGATTTTGAGAGGATATGATAATTGGGGGGATACGGAAGAGTTTAAGGCTTTTGTCCAGTGGATGGAGAATACATTCTACGCTATGGCGGATGATTTTCTTGTCCGTCACAACAATACAACCGACCACTATTGGCTCAATTGGGACTTGGCGCAGATGACTGCCATCCTTTCTATTGGTATTTTGAGTGATAATCAGGAAATGATAAATAAGGTTATCCAATATTTCAAGAACGGTATCGGTCCGGGCAATGTGAATACGGCGGTGCTGCACCTGTATGACGACCCGGACGGTTCGGGCGAGAAGTTGGGGCAGTGTCAGGAGTCCGGTCGTGACCAGGGGCATGCCATGCTATGCTGTGCGTTGATGGGGTATTTCTGCAAAATGGCTTATAACATCGGTGAAGACCTTTTTGCTTACGATAACGGCCGTGTAGTGGCAATGGCCGAATATGTAGCCAAATACAATGTTTTCAAGCCGGAGTTTGCAGGTCAGGTACCGGGTGGCAATAACGAATGGTTCAGCTATACGCGTGAGGGTTTCCCGTACACTTCCTATTTCTATTGTGACGAGCAGATGGACGAGCCATCGGCTGTGGAGTTGCGTAACAACGGTGCGGAAACCGGTCGTGGCGGCAAACGTCCCATATGGGATTTGTGGTACGGACACTGCAAAAAAGTGGGTATGCCTGCCAAATATTGCGGGGAATTTGCTTCCCGTCTTCGTCCCGATGCAGGGCCGGAACAGTATGGCGGCAGTGGCGGTGCGCTCGACCAGCTTGGCTACAGCACACTTATGTTCTACTACGAATAAGAGTGCCCGACTGGCTGATATAACAGAAAAGTAGATACGGTTTTGAGCGGTACGCTCCGCTCATCCGTATCTTACTTCAAAACAATGAAATACCGATATTAACCGGATTATTTTAATCGAATACTATGATAAAAGGAAAATTATTACTGACAGCGGCTTTGGCCCTCTTATTGGTTTCTTGCGGAGACGATGATGAATCTCAAGGTGCTAATGGGACGGAGGTGAAGCTTACTGCCGGATTTGTACCGATGCATACTTCGGGTACGAATACCCGTTTGACAACCAATGACAATTGGGCAGGACTTGCCGACCGCATTGTGGCGGTAGAGATAGACGGCATGGTAAAACCCTATATTGTGGACGAACAGGGAAAACTGACTTCTCAAGATCCTTTTTACTGGGGCAATAAAACAGAACTGACTGTAAATGCATGGTATCCTTATAATGAGGGCATCAAGCCGGAGATTCCTGTAGTGAAGGCAGACCAGCGAGGCAGCGGATATTGGGAGAGCGATCATCTGGAAGTGGTGACCTCTAAAGTATCGATAGCCGCGGCCGGTGTTTTGTTCCGCCATCGTAATACCAAACTGGTATGCAATATTGAGAAGATAACAGGGCTTAGCGACAATGGCATTAGTGTGAGATACCTTAATCTGCAAGGTGTGGAGAAAGGCAATTCCATACAGACCACAGCCGACTGCAAGGCCTTGGTAATGCCACAGAAAGTCTTGGCAGGAACGGAGTTTATGGAAGTTACATTGAAAGATTATCGCACGTATACTTATGTACTGGGTCAGGATTTGGAATTGGGAGAAGGGCATTCGATAGGAGTGGATGTAGAGGTTTCTGAAGAAGGGATTGATGTGACTTTTACTGACTTTGCTACTTGGAATGGAAGTGAGGAGGCTATAGATGTGCATATACCCGGTATTCATCCAGATACGGATAATGATGGCTCCAGTTGGAATGGCGATGAGTCGGATACTGACGGAAGAACTCCCGTAGTCAATCCGGATGGGGGCAATGATGCTTCTTGGAGCGGCGGTGAAGACATTGTTGAAGGAAATAAGAAGACATGACAAAGGAATCATCGTATTATTCGGAAATAGCAGAAACAGAATGAAGTTATAAATAAAAAGAAATCATTATGAAAAACATTTTCAATTTATCAGTAATATTACTGCTTGCGGTTTTCGTAACGGCTTGTAATCAAAATGAAGAACTGGACAATACACCTATGGAAGCAGGCAATGAACTGAATGTTACTGTTACAGCCGGTGACTTTCAAGCGGCTGATGCAGGAACACGTGCTACAGAGACCGGTTATCAGACAACTTTTGTAGAAGGTGACAAAATCGGTGTCTATGTCATTGCTAAAGATGGTAAGACTTTGCTAAAGAATCTTGTGCTGACGAGAGATGCCGAAGGTGTATGGGGAGGAAATAAACTCTATTACTACAAGGATGCCGCATCTTATATTGCTTACTATCCTTATATCGAAAATCTCACGATGCAAAATATCAATTCGGAAGAGGACATTGTGTCTTATTTCACTTCAAAGCTAAGTAAGGAGCAAAATTCTAAGGAAGCTTATTCTGCTTGTGACGTATTGACTGCACCGGTGGATGCAGCTACTTTGTCCGATGGCGGTAAAGTGACATTTAATTTTGCTCATAAGTTATCGATGATTGAGGTGAAAGTTCCTGTACGTGAATATGTAACAGGGGATGATAATACGGCCGCCGGCTATTATGAATACAATGTTCCCATATCGTTGGAGTTGACTATTGGCGAAGAAAAATATATTCCTTATGCCATTGATAAAGGTATTTATCGTTGTATCGTAGCACCTACGGCAACGGATGCTGCACTGAGTGTTGAAGGTTTGTTTTATGATGGGGATGCTCCTGTTACTTTTAGTAAGGATGGAATTGAGTTAGCTTCCGGTAACTATAAAAGATTGAAAGTAAATTACACCTATGAAGGTTATAACAGAATACGTCCTATTACATATGGTGATTATTATTATGCAGATGGAAATATCTATCCGGGGGACTTGGCTAATGCGCCTTCTGCCAATTGTATCGGTATGATTTATGCTACTGTAGGAAGTGGGGATGAAGATGAAGACTTCAGAAATAAATATCATTATTATGTAATGGCATTGGATAAAGTTACTTGTGCTTGGGCTACGGATGAGGAAAATGTTTTGTTTCCTGCCGAGGGTGATGATACGCCCGATTTTACAGTATCGAATGCTGCCGGTGCATTGGCTGATATGCAAGGTTATGTGAGAACTCGGTATGTCGTTGCACAAAAAGGACAAGAGGCTAATTGGAATACTACTTATCCGGCTTTCTATAATGCTGTGAATTTCGGTGAGGCTGGAGCTACGGCTAAATATAAAGCACCTGTAAATACTTCCGGTTGGTTCTTGCCAAGTGGTGGGCAGTTTGTTCAGATTTATAATAATTTGAATGGTGATGGAACAGATCTTACATCATCCAATATTGCTAATCGTAATGCACTGACTTCCGTAGTAGAGGCTATTAATGGGAAGTTTACATTAGTGGGGGGTGCGGAACTTGTTGGAACGAATAGTGTCATTTATTGGACTAGTGTTGAGAAGTCTGCTACCCATGCCTATCTTTTTGATATATCAATTAATCAATCTGCTGAAAAAGAATATGATGCGAAGTTTAAAATAGACGCTCCTAATGGAGTAAAAAAGTCATCGAACACAAGAGCTATCCGTCCTATTCTTGCTTTCTGATAATATTTTCAGCAGGTATTTTAAAGTTAATGAGACTTTTTTCCCTGATAAAAAGCGGCTGCCGTATATTATGGCAGCCGTTTTTCTTGGGCTTAGGTCAGTAATATATACATTATCAATATTACTGTTTCAATACTGTTTGATAGCTTTTTTGTCATCACTTGGCATGGATTACGCTCTATCCCTCTGTCGAAAGGGGATAGGGTGAGTGATGACAACAGTGACGACAGTGATGACAATCTATTTGTCGTCACTGTTTTTTGCGGTATATTCTTTATTTTTATATGGTAACTACTTTATAATCAATGATGAAAGTGGTATACAATGAATCGTGTTAATATCGGTTAAAACGTTGCGTTTTCTTTATCATAGCCGCAAATATGGTATAGTGTACACGCTTTTTCTGTTATGCAATAGGTAAATTAGAGCGACTTTCTTCGGCAAATGATGAAAAAAGCTTCTTGCTTTAAATTGTTATTCCTTGTTGTTTTTGTGATTTTGATAGATGTATAATGTAGTAAACCTACATATATAACTTCGTTTTCCAATTGCGGGCTCTACGGTTGTCAATTGCAGGCTCTGCGGTTGCCAGTTGGAAACCCGGCAGCCCCCAATTGCGGGACGAGGTTTTCCTTGGTGTTTCACCTGGTTTTTGTACGTTTATAATAGGATTATGTACTATGTTTTTGCGGATAAACAACTGAGAAATAATTTTTTTTGCGAGTTGCAGCATGCTCTTTCGGCTGTTTGTTTTCTGTTTATTTCTATAGCTACTTGTACATACATATTTCCCATATTTTTTCTTCTTTTTATGTAAAACAAACTTATGAATAGCATTAGGTATTTTCATCTTCTTATTCGTATCTTTATATAAAAATCAAGAATATATGAACTATAAGACTATTATTTTCGCTTTATGTCTGGGAATGGCAGGCACATTGGCAGCGCAGTCCATATATCCCGGCCAGCATGCGGGAAAGATGAAAGTGGAAACGAGTGCTCCGGTGGTGATAAAGGGTTTTGATTTGAAAGACATCCGTTTGTTGCCAAGTCGATTTCGTGATAATATGCTGCGTGACTCTGCCTGGATGGCATCGATAGATGTGAACCGGCTTCTGCACAGTTTCCGTACGAATGCCGGTGTATGGGCAGGTCGTGAAGGCGGATATATGACCGTAAAGAAGTTGGGCGGTTGGGAATCACTGGATTGCGAACTGCGCGGACACACTACAGGGCATCTGCTGTCGGCATACGGACTGATGTATGCCGCTACGGGCAGTGAAATCTTCAAGTTGAAAGGCGATAGCATAGTGACGGAATTGGGCAAAGTGCAGGATGTGTTGGGAAATGGCTATCTGAGTGCATTTCCCGAAGAACTGATAAACCGCAATATTAAGGGACAATCTGTTTGGGCACCATGGTACACATTGCATAAATTGTTTTCAGGTTTGATAGACCAATACCTGTATGCAGACAATATGCAGGCATTGGCTGTTGTGACGAAAATGGGCGATTGGGCCTACAATAAACTGAAACCGTTGAGCGAAGAGACACGCCGGAAGATGATACGTAACGAGTTTGGCGGCATCAACGAATCGTTCTATAATTTGTATGCCGTTACCGGGGACGAACGTTACAAGTGGTTGGCGGAGTACTTCTATCATAACGATGTGATAGACCCGCTGAAGGAACAGAATGATGATTTGGGTACCAAACATACCAATACATTTATCCCGAAAGTAATTGCGGAGGCGCGTAACTATGAACTGACGAAGAATGAGGAGAGCCGTAAGTTGAGCGATTTCTTCTGGCATACGATGATTAATCATCATACATTTGCTCCGGGATGCAGCAGTCAGAAAGAACACTTCTTCGACCCGAAGCAATTCTCTAAATTTCTGAACGGCTATACGGGCGAGACTTGCTGTACCTATAATATGCTGAAACTGTCCCGTCACCTTTTCTGCTGGACGGGCGATGTGAAGATTGCCGATTATTACGAACGTGCGCTCTATAATCATATATTGGGGCAGCAAGACCCCGAAACGGGAATGGTATGCTATTTCCTGCCTCTGCTGAATGGTGCGCATAAGGTGTACAGTACAAAAGAAAATTCTTTCTGGTGCTGTGTAGGCAGCGGTTTCGAGAGCCATGCCAAGTATGGAGAGGCTATCTATTATCATAACGACGGGGCTATTTACGTCAACCTTTTCATCCCTTCCGTTGTAAGCTGGAAGGAGAAAGGCATGACTTTGCGTCAGGAAACCGCTTTCCCCTCGGAAGAAACGACCGTGCTGACCGTTGGGGCGGAACAGCCGGTGCGGACTACGGTCTGTTTGCGTTATCCGTCGTGGAGCGGCAAAGCATCTGTCTTTGTCAATGGAAAGAAAGTGTCCGTGAAGCAGAAGCCCGGTTCTTACATTGCCCTGACACGCTTGTGGAAGTCGGGCGACCGTATCGAAGTCACGTATCCTATGCAGGTATCTCTGGAAACGACACCGGACAATCCTCGAAAGGCCGCATTGCTCTATGGACCCATAGTACTGGCAGGTGAGCGGGGAACGGAAGGCATGCAGGCTCCGGCACCTTTTTCCAATCCGGCGCTTTACAATGATTACTACACGTATGATTATCATGTTCCGGCAGATTTGAAAACTGCTCTGGAGATTGATGTGAAACATCCCGGACGTGCCTTGCGGCGTGTGGGGAAGGAGCTGAAATTCGCAACTACGCAGGGAGATGTACTCCGGCCTCTGTATGACATGCACCGGCAGAGGTATGTGGTGTATTGGGATTTGATGAAATAAGTACTCATTTGATGCCGGAATTATTATGAAGCGTTTTTATTCTATATGTATCTTCTTGCTCCTCATTGGGGAGACGTTTACAGGTATGGCTGCCGAATGGCAATGGTCGGTACGGATTCCTTCGATGATTTCGCAGGAAACCGAAGCGCATCCGCAGGCTTTTCTCTGGATACCTGCCGGTTGCAAACGGGTGAAAGCCGTAGCGGTAGGCCAGCATAATATGTGTGAAGAAACTTTGTTTGAAAATCCGGTATTCCGCAGACGGATGCAGGAAGCGGGCATCGCATTGGTGTGGATTACGCCCATACTCGATTTTCCGTGGAATGTGAATACGGGATGTAACGATGCGCTACTCACCGCATTGGACAGTCTGGCGGAGACGAGCGGCTACGATGAGCTGAAAGTTGTCCCGATTGTTCCTGTGGGGCATTCGGCAATGGCTACTTTCCCGTGGAACTTCGCCGCATGGAATCCGGAACGTGCCTTGGCGGTAATTTCCTATCACGGTGACGCTCCGCGCACCAACCTGACAGGCTACGGCGGGGCCAACCTGGAGTGGGGGCGCACGCGCAACATCGACGGTATTCCCGGTTTGATGGTCGAAGGAGAGTACGAATGGTGGGAAGCGCGTGTCAATCCGGCTTTGGCTTTTCGTATGATGTATCCTGAGAGTTGCATTTCTTTTCTTTGCGATACCGGTCGGGGGCATTTCGATGTGGCAGACCGTACAGCCGATTATATCGGTCTCTTTCTGAAGAAAGCCGTAGAGTACAGGATTCCCGCTGATACGGATTGGAACAAACCGGTTGCCTTGAAGAAACTGAATCCCCGCGACGGCTGGCTTGCCGAACGTTGGCGTACGGGTACAAAAGAGCCGCAGGGAGAAGTACGTACGGCACGCCTCGCGAAGCAACCCCGCCGTGCAAAACCTGCTCCTTATTTGCAATATAAAGGCGACCGCCATGACGCTTTCTGGTACTTCGACCGTGAGATGGCGGAGCTGACCGAGGAGTGTTATCGTCAGGAGCGTGACTTGCTGCCGCAGTATGTCAGTTTTATGCAGGAAGGAGAGCTTGTTCCATATACTCCGCAATCTCATGTTACGCTTTCTGCCCGTTTCTTACCTGAAGCCGACGGAGTAACGTTTCATTTGAAAGCGGTGTATACCGATAGCCTGCGTGCTTCCTTGACAGACGGGCATTCGGCTGCCGTGCCGCGGATTGAACGTATTTGCGGTCCGGTGAAACAGGTTAATGATACGACTTTTGTTCTTGACTTCTACCGTATGGGTACGACCAATAAAAAGCGGACTCCGAGTATCACGCTGGTGGCAAGTGCCGGCGGAGACCGGCAATATAAGGAGTGTGTACAGGAACTCAGCTTTAATATTCCTTACCCTCTTACCGAGGGGCGGAGACAATGTATTCTTTTTCCCGGTATCGGGGATGTAAAAGCCGGAACGGAATCCGTTACGCTCGATGCGACATCCGATTGCGGGCTGCCCGTGTACTATTATGTAAAGGAAGGTCCTGCGGAAATCAGGGGGAATAAGGTGATATTTACCAAAATACCGCCTCGCAGCAGGTATCCGCTGAAAGTGACGGTGGTAGCCTGGCAGTACGGTATCGCCGGAAAAGTACAGACCGCAGAACCTGTAGAGCGTACGTTCTTTATCGTGGAATAATCTTTTTCGGATATGGATTAAGCGTCCTGAGCTTTTTATCCGTATTTCTGCATAATGAAAGAGAGGGTGCATAATAAATACCTTTAAAGTGAAATATAAAAATATGTTTGTGGCAATGAATATAAAGAAAACAGGATTTCTGTTAGGTGCGTTTGCATATGCCGCCGTTTTGTTTGCGGATAATACCCGGGAGTTGAAACTAAGCTCTCCGGACGGGGTGCAGCAAGTTGGATTCTATCAGAGGCAGACAGCTCCTGCCGTCAACGGCTTGTTCTATCGCGTCTCTTTCAAGGGACAGCCCGTTATAGAGGAATCGCGTGCCGGTCTGGAACTGGATAACCGCATCTGGGAAATGGCATTGGGGCAGCGCAAGCTTATACAGCCTGCCTGCTGGATGGATAATCTGGAAGTCGATTCCGTGACTTATGCACCGACAGTGGATAATACATGGAAACCTCTTTACGGTGAACGCAGCAAAGTACGCGACCGTTATAATGCGGCAACACTTCATCTTTCCAAGAAAGACGGCTCTTTCTATCGTCTTGACATAGAGGTGCGTGCTTACGATGAAGGTATTGCTTTCCGCTATTTCTTCCCCGAACACCCTCGTGCCACCTTCCATAAGGTAGTGGGGGATTTGACGGAATATACCTTGCCTGTCGGTACGAAAGCCTGGTCGGAACAGTGGGCGCAGGCTTTCTTTGAGCATTTGGATGTCAACGAACTGAAACGTCCCGTAGAACGCGCCCTGACACTGGAACTGCCCAGTGGTCTGTGGACTGCATTGCTAGATGCCGATGTGGACGATTGGTGTCTTACCAAGTATCAGGCTTCGGCGGAGAAAAAGAATACGTTGACTTCCGTAATGTACAGTCCGGTAGATGTGGTGACCTATTATGCCACTCCGTGGAAAGTGATAATGACTGCGGAGAAACCGGGAGAGTTGCTGGAACATAACGATATAATTCAAAATCTGAATCCGCCTTGCGAGATAGCCGATGCCGCCGAATGGGTGAGACCGGGTACTATCATGCGTGAAACAACCATCAGCACTGAAGGGGCTATTGCCACAATCGACTTCTGTGCCGAACATAACATTCCGTATATGCTTTTCGACTGGTTGTGGTATCTGCCTTGTACTTCGCACGACGGAGACGCTACCAAAGTGGTAGACAAATTGGACATGCCGCGTGTGGTAGCTTACGGAAAGGAAAAGGGAGTTGGCATTTGGGTGTACGTCAACCAGCATGCCTTGATGAAGCAGGCGCGTGAACTCTTCCCGATACTTCGGGAATGGGGCATTGTGGGTGTGAAGTCCGGCTTTGTGCAGTATGCCAGCCATCGTTGGGCTACGTGGTTGCACGACTTGGTTCGCCTGGCTGCCGAGAATCATTTGATGATGAATATCCACGATGAGTATCGACCTTCGGGTTTCAGCCGTACTTATCCCAATCTGCTTACTCAGGAAGGTATTTGCGGGAATGAGGAGTTTCCGGATGCTACGCACAATGTGACGTTGCCTTTTACACGTATGATAAACGGTGCGGCGGATTATACGATTTGTTATTTCGACAAGCGCCTGAAAACAACGCATGCGCATCAGTTAGCGGCATCATTGGTATTTTACAGTCCGCTGCAAACAATCTTTTGGTATGATAAGCCCTCTTTCTATCATGGCGAACCGGAAGTGGAGTGGTTTGAGAAGCTGCAAACGGTCTTTGATGATACGAAAGTATTGGACGGAACGCCGGGCAAGAACATTACAATGGCACGGCGGAAAGGACAGGAGTGGTTCTTGGCGGCTATGACGAATAACGACGGCTCGAAAGAGAATGTACAGCTCTCTTTTCTTGATAAGGACAAAACCTATCTTGCATATATCTATACTGATGGTGGAAAGGAAGTAAAGACCCGTACGCAGGTGAAGTGCTCATATCTGCTGGTGGAGGCTTCCAGAACAATGAAGTTCGACTTAAAACCGAGTGGTGGAGCTGCCGTTCGTTTTGTGCCTGTAAGTAAGGATGAAGCGAAGAAGTACAGGAAGTATAGGGGAGAAGTATTATAAAAATACGGTTGCCGTTGAGTAATCGGCACGGTCGGTTCGTATTAGCAGATGAATGTTTTTAATGAATCAAGGTACGATAATACAAGGTAATTGAAGTTTTGTTTTCGGGATATTTATTAGTTATAAGATGAAAAGATTAGCACTGGTTATTGGTATGTTGTGTACCGTTTGTTTGCAGACGGAAGCGCAATATGTGTCCGAAGTGTGGGTGGCGGATCAGGGCAACGGAACTTACAGGAATCCGGTGTTGCACGCCGATTATTCCGACCCTGACGTTTGTGCGGTCGGTGACGATTTCTATATGACCGCTTCCAGTTTCGGCTGTACGCCGGGGCTGCCTGTTCTCCATTCCAAAGATTTGGTGAATTGGCGTATCGTCAATTATGCCTTGAAGGAACTGGAGCCGAAAGAATTTTATAATTCTGCCCGCCACGGTAAAGGGGTATGGGCTCCGTCCATACGCTACCATAAAGGGGAGTTTTACATCTATTGGGGCGACCCGGATTTCGGTATCTTCATGGTAAAGACAAAAGACCCCGCCGGTGAATGGGAGAAACCCGTACTTGTGAAAGCCGGTAAAGGAATGATAGACCCTGCACCGCTGTGGGATGAGGACGGACATGTGTATCTGGTACATGCCTGGGCCGGCAGCCGTTCAAAGATGAACAGTATTGTGGTGGTATGCGAAATGAATGCGGAAGGCACGCGGGTTATCAGCAATCCGGTACTTGTGTATGACGGAAATGATGGAGTGAACCATACGGTAGAAGGACCGAAGTTCTATAAGCGCAACGGCTATTATTATATTTTCGCCCCTGCGGGTGGTGTGGCTACGGGCTGGCAGTTGGTGTTGCGCTCTCGCAGCGTGTACGGCCCGTACGACCCGAAAATTGTAATGGCGCAGGGTAAGACGGATATTAACGGACCTCATCAGGGGGCATGGATCGATACGAATACGGGAGAATCGTGGTTTGTACATTTTCAGGATAAGGCGATGTACGGACGTGTGATTCATCTGAATCCGATGACCTGGGTGAATGACTGGCCGGTAATCGGTGTGGATAAAGACGGTGACGGTTGCGGTGAACCGGTCACTATCTATCGCAAACCGGATGTGGGTGGGACTTATTCCATAGAGACTCCTGTGGAAAGTGATGAATTCAATGCTCGCCAGTTGGGGTTGCAATGGGAATGGCATGCCAATTATCAGGATACGTTCGGCTTTACTTCGGATTTGGGTTTTGTTCGTATCTACGGACATGTGCTTTCGGAGAATTTCGTAAACTTCTGGGAAGTGCCTAATCTGTTGTTGCAGAAGTTTCCGGCAGAAAAATTTACGGCCACTGCCAAACTGAAAGTATCTGCCAAAATGGACGGACAGCAATCGGGACTGATTGTAATGGGCTGGGATTACAGTTATATAGGTGTGGAAAAGGTCGGCGAACGGTTTATACTGAAACAGGTCGTTTGTAAAGATGCCGAGCAGAATACGCCGGAGACGGCTGTCCGTCTGGCGGAAATTCCGGCAAGCCGGATTTATGAAGCCGGTCTGTATCCCAATTGTGAAAGGGAAATCTATCTGCGGGTAAAAGTGGAGAAAGGCGGTATCTGCCGTTTTTCTTACAGTTTGGACGGCAAGAAGTATATGTCTGCCGGAACTCCTTTTACAGCCCGTCAGGGAAAATGGATAGGAGCTAAGGTAGGATTGTTCAGTACGGCTCCTTACGGTAAAGAACGTGGTTGGGTGGACGCCGACTGGTTCCATGTTGAGAAATAATAGAATAAAATCGGATATGAAGACAAAAGCTCTGTTGGCAGCTTTGGGCATATGCCTGTTAGCTGCCTGTACTACTACGGAAAATAAGTTTCGCGTTGACGAGGCGTTGGACTATTGTAATCGCCAGGTAGAGCGTACCTTAAATCGATTGCATGATGCAAATGGTGCGGTGGACTATACCATGATGCCCCGCAATATACTGAATGGTCAAAGCGATTGGAACTGCCGTAAGGCAACGAAAGAGGAATGGTGTGCCGGCTTTTGGCCCGGTGTGCTGTGGTATGATTACGAATATAGCGGTGACAAGCGGATAAAAGAGGAAGCGGAGAAGTTTACCGCCTCTTTGGAGTTCCTTTCCAAAACACCCGCATTCGACCATGATTTAGGCTTCCTTATCTTTTGCAGTTACGGCAACGGTTATCGTCTGACACAAAATCCGGCTTACAAACAGGTGATTCTGGATACGGCGGATACATTGGCTACATTGTTCAAACCGCAAGTGGGTACAATGCTGTCTTGGCCCCGCAATGTAGAATTGTTTGGCGGGCACAACACAATCATGGATAATATGATAAATCTGGAAATGCTGTTTTGGGCGGCAAAGAACGGGGGAAACCCTTATCTGGCGGACATTGCCATTTCGCATGCCGATAAGACGATGAAGTATCATTTCCGGCCTGATTATACCTCTTATCATGTAGCCGTTTACGATACGCTGACCGGTGATTTCGTCAAAGGGGTTACACATCAGGGATATGCCGACAGTAGCATGTGGGCACGCGGTCAGGCATGGGCTATCTATGGATATACGGTAGTTTATCGTGAAACCAAAGATTGTCGTTACTTGGATTTTGTGCAGAAAGTAACGGATGTATATTTGGAAAAACTTCCGGAAGACTATGTTCCTTATTGGGATTTCAACGATCCCGCAATACCCGATGCTCCCCGTGATGCTTCGGCTGCCTGCGTAGTGGCTTCCGCATTGCTGGAACTTTCCACTTATCTGCCTGGTGACAAAGGAGAGCGGTATAAGGATGCGGCGATGAAAATGCTGAAGAGTTTGAATACGGAAAATTATCAATGCGGTGAGGCAAGCCCGGCATTTCTGCTTCACTCTACAGGACATTGGCCGGCGAAGTCGGAAGTAGATGCTTCCATTATCTATGCGGATTATTATTATATAGAAGCGTTGTTACGGTTGAAGAGATTGCAGGAAGGGAAACCGGTTATAGGCTGATGTACAAATTTGCTGTCCGGTATGATGCAAATGGAGAAATACACTTGATGATTTCTTTCAGGCACGGATTTCACGGAAAAAGAATAAAGAAAATCCGTGCCTTCCGTGTAGTTCCGTGCTTAATAAAGAAACAAATAATAAGCGAATTTTAGTTTTGACACACATTTTTTTCTATGTTTAAGATGGGTGTATGATGCTCTATACCGGTAAATTGAAAATTATAGAGCATGTATTTATAAAGATAAGTATACTTTTTTTGACTTAAAACCCGGTTGGGTTTTGATTTGTAGTTTTTATCTTTGCAGCATACAAACCTGAATAAATAATAGATATCATGAAAAAACGAATTGTTACCGGATTATTTACTGCCCTGGCTGTGATGGCAAACGCGCAGTCTTTTACCGAATGGCAGAATCCGGAAGTGAATGCTGTGAACCGTGCCCCGATGCACACCAATTATTTTGCTTACGAATCGGAAGGCGTGGCACAGACGGGAGTTAAAGAGCACTCTTCCCGTTTTATGACCTTAAACGGTACTTGGAAATTCTTTTGGGTGAAGGATGCAGACGCCCGCCCCGTTGATTTCTGGAAGCCGGGGTTCAATGATAAAGGCTGGTGCGATATGCCTGTTCCCGGTGTTTGGGAGCTGAATGGCTTTGGAGATCCTATTTACGTGAACGTAGGTTATGCCTGGCGCAATCAGTTCAAGAATAATCCGCCGCAAGTGCCTGTTGTGGACAATCATGTCGGTTCATACCGCCGGGAGATTGTAGTGCCTGCTACCTGGAAAGGTAAGGACATTATAGCTCATTTCGGTTCGGTGACTTCCAATATGTACCTGTGGGTGAACGGCAAGTATGTAGGTTACAGCGAGGATAGCAAACTGGAGGCAGAATTCGACCTCACCTCTTACCTGAAACCGGGACAGAAGAACCTGATAGCTTTTCAGGTGTTCCGCTGGTGCGACGGCACATATCTTGAAGATCAGGATTTCTTCCGTTATAGCGGAGTGGGACGCGACTGCTATCTGTATGCCCGTGATAAGAAACGTATCGAGGATGTCCGTGTCACTCCGGATTTGGATGCTGACTACAAAAACGGCTCTTTGCGTGTGGAAGTCAGTCTGAAAGGTAACGGTAATACCGCCTTGGAGCTATTGGATGCCGAAGGCAAGCAGGTGGCAACGGCAACTGTACGCGGTAACGGGGTTGCTGTAATGAACCTTGATAATCCGCACAAATGGACAGCGGAAACTCCGTATCTTTATACATTACGTGCTGCTTTGCAAGGCAGTGGCGAGGTTATTCCCATAAAAGTGGGTTTCCGTAAAATTGAACTGAAGAATGCGCAGGTATTGGTAAACGGCAAGCCTCTCCTGTTCAAGGGAGCCAACCGTCACGAAATGGATCCTGATTACGGTTATGTCGTTTCCCGTGAGCGTATGATTCAGGATATTCAGCTTATGAAGCAGTTCAATCTGAATGCGGTGCGTACCTGCCACTATCCCGATAATAATCTGTGGTATGATTTGTGCGATCAATATGGTATTTATGTGGTAGCGGAAGCCAATATCGAGTCTCACGGAATGGGATATGAAGAATCCACTCTTGCCAAACGTGCCGATTACAAGAAAGCTCATATAGAGCGTAATCAGCGTAATGTACAGCGCAGTTTCAACCATCCGAGCATCATTTTCTGGTCATTGGGTAATGAAGCCGGTTATGGGTCTAACTTTGAAGCGGCTTATGACTGGGTGAAAGCGGAAGACCCGAGCCGTGCCGTACAATACGAACAGGCCGGAAAGACAGGAAAGACCGATATATTCTGTCCGATGTATTATGGATATAACGATTGTCTGAAATATTGTGAGGATGATTCTATGAACAGACCTCTCATTCAGTGTGAGTATGCGCATGCCATGGGTAATTCGGAAGGCGGCTTCAAAGAATATTGGGATATGATTCGCAAATATCCCAAATATCAGGGTGGCTTCATTTGGGATTTTGTAGACCAGTCCGTACGTTGGACTGGTAAGAACGGTAAGATGATTTATGCCTATGGCGGTGACTTCAACCGCTTTGATGCCAGCGATGTCAATTTCTGTAACAACGGTCTTGTCAGTCCCGACCGCGTACCCAATCCTCATATGTACGAGGTAGGACGTATCTATCAGAATATCTGGACAACTCTGGCCGATTTGCAGCGTGGAGAAATTAATGTATTCAACGAAAACTTCTTCCGTGACCTTTCGGGCTGTTATCTGGAGTGGGAAATGCTGAAAGACGGCAAGGTGATGCGCAGCGGTCGTGTGGATGACCTGAATGTAGCTCCACAGCAGACTGCTAAAGTCAAACTGGATTTGGGAACTGTCTGCCAGTGTGCCGAGTGGTTGCTTAACGTGTCTTATAAATTGAAGGAACGTGAAGGTCTGCTTCCGGCAGGGCATATTGTCGCTAAAGACCAATTGACGCTGAATGCCTATCAGGCTCCTGCAATGGATTTGAAGAACACGGAATTGAGCAACGTGGAAGTGCCCGCTCCCGTGATACAGGAGAATGACTGCAACTATCTTATAGTCTCCGGTGAGGCTTTCCGCATGGAGTTCAACAAGCATACCGGTTACCTGACCAAATACGAAGTGAACGGTCTGGATATGATTAAGGAAGGTGAAGCGCTTACGCCCAACTTCTGGCGTGCTCCTACCGACAATGATTTCGGCGCTAACCTGCAACGTAAATATGCTGTCTGGAAGAATCCGGAGATAAAACTGACTTCTTTCAGTCAGCACACCGAGAACGGACAAGTGATTGTGGACGCGGCTTATAAACTGCCGGAAGCATCGGCGGAGTTAAGTCTGACATATGTTATCAACAACAGTGGCGCTGTTAAAATCACTCAAAAGATGGTTGCCGATAAGAATGCCAAAGTTGCCAACCTCTTCCGTTTCGGCATGCAGATGCCTATGCCCCGCAGCTTTGAAACTGTAGAATACTACGGCCGCGGTCCGGTGGAGAACTATGCAGACCGTAACCATTGTACCGACCTCGGTATCTATCGCCAGAGCGTATCGGAGCAGTTCTATCCGTATATCCGTCCGCAGGAGAATGGCACAAAGACGGATATCCGTTGGTGGAAGATGCTGGATGCAGCCGGTAACGGTATAGAGGCAGTTGCTGCCGCTCCGTTCTCCGCATCGGCTTTACACTATACGATTGAATCTTTGGATGAAGGCTGGAGCAAGCGCCAGGGACACTCTCAGGAGGTGGAAGAGGCGGATTTGACAAACTTCTGCATTGATAAGGTTCAAGCCGGTTTGGGATGCGAGGATAGTTGGGGACGCATAGCCCGTCCTGAGTATCAGGTGCCTTATGCTGATTATGAATTTACGTTTATCCTGACTCCGGTACGTCATAACATCGGAATACAATGAGGAAACCGACCGGAAGTAAACGTTTTCCGTAGAGGTACGTTGTATTCAGCCGGACTCTTCTGATATGCAAGGCATCGGACTGCCATTCCAAAGTCGGTTATGAGGCTTTCGGGGGAGTCCGGTGCTTTGTTCCGTTTACACCTTAGGAGCGATTTATTTTGCTCCGTCCAGATATCCTTTTTTGAACATATTGACAAAGAGAAAGAAAAGGGAAAGTAGTAACGGGCCGAATATGACCCCCATAAATCCAAAAAGAGAGAGGCCGATAACCACTCCGAAGACAGTGACGAGCGGATGAATATCGGCCATTTTCTTTTGAATGACGAAACGTATCAGATTATCGAGTTGCGAGATGACAAGGGAACCGAATATGACCAGTCCGATTGCTTGGAACCAGTTGCCGATAAGTGCCATGTATATGGCTATGGGAATCCATACCAATGCCGTACCTGCCATGGGTATGATACTGGCGAAACCTGTAAGAAAGCCTGAAAACAGAATATTGGGAGCATCGAATATCCAATAGCCGAGCATGGCTACTCCGCCTTGTATTACGGCAAGCAAAGGTATGCCGATGGCATTGGAACGGACAATCATATTGATTTCGTGTACTATCTCCTGTGTGTTGGTTTCATTGAAAGGAAGAAGTTCGTTGACATATTGCTCCATTTTCTTTCCGCCTATCAGCATGAAGTAGAGGACAAATACCAGTACAAACATGTTGACGATGAAGCTGCTGATACCTCCCATTAATGTCTGTCCGATGCGTGGAAGGGATGAAATGAAGAATGAAAGGCTGTTTCCGCTTAGTACATTGTATCCGGTTCTGGCCTTGATAATGGAGGCGGCTTCTTCAAAAGGTGCAATGACTGCCTGCGGATCAAGGTTGATGTTCTGCAGGTTTACTACCGCCAGCCATACTACCAATGCCAGAGGAACGAGAAAGCATAAAATGGCTTCTGCCGTAATGACGGTGGCAGCTATGCTCCGTTTTATCTTTCGCTTTTCGGACAGATAAATCATCTGGCGCCTGACCAGTATATAGATGGTCAATGCACCCAACAGACCGCCTAAGAAGGGAGTGATTTGCCTGGCGAGGATAATCCCCAACCCGATAATGATGGTAATCAATGAATATTTCCAGTATTGCTCTTTTGTACTCATAGAATATGTTGTTTCTTTGAAAAAGAAACATTATAAGAGCCGGAAATGTTTTTGAGGAATATGCGGAGATTGAATTTTATCCTTCATCCAGCCAGCCTTTTCCCTGGCGTACGATTTCTGCCTCGCCACCGGTGCAGTCCACTACTGTGGAACCCTCTATGCCACCTATTCCACCGTCGATAACCAGGTCGACGATATTGCCGAACTTCTCATCAATCAGTTCGGGGTCGGTGCAGTATTCAATGTCTTCGTTTTCGTTATGGGGGAGTGTGGCGGTCATGATAGGGGCATCCAGCAGGCGTGCCAGTTCCTGTATTATCGGATGGTCGGGCATACGGATTCCTACTTCTTTCCGGTTGCGGAATATCTTCGGCAGACGGACTGTGCCGTTTAAGATAAAGGTAAAAGCGCCCGGAAGGTTGCGCTTCATTAATTTAAACGTGTTGTTGTCGAACTTGGCATATTCGCTGATACTGCTCAGGTCGTAGCAGATGATGGAAAGGTTGTTCTTTTTGGGGTCGGTGTTTTTGAGCTGGCAGATACGTTCTATCGCACGTTCCTTCAGTCCGTGGCAGCCGATGGCATACATGGTGTCGGTGGGGTAGATGATGATGCCCCCGTCGTTCAGAATGTCGATTACTTGTTGCAAATCTGCCGGGTTGTTGTTCTTTTCATAAAGTTTCAGAAGCATGATATTGTCGGACTTGGTTTAAAAGTATATTACAAAAGTAATAATAAGTTTCTTGAAATCAAATGTATAAGGATGGATTTTATTTTGAGGAGCGCTTTTTGCGGAGTTCTTCCGCCAATCGCCATTGCAAGGCTGCTTCAACCTCTTTTCCGGTTTGCATCAAAGCGTCCCCGAAGAGTTCGTGAGCCCCGGCATGTTCGGGCTTTAGGGTGGTGGCTTTGTCCAGGTCGGCAATGGCCCCTTCAATGTTTCCGAGTTTAAGCCGCAACTTTCCACGGTTGTACACGGTTTTGAATTCGGCGGGGCGCAAGCGTACGGCACGGTTCAGGCATTCTTCGGCTTCCTGGTATTGGTTTTCGTTGAAGAGGGTGACGCCTTTTCGCACCCAGGCATCTGTGTATTCGGGATAAAGTTCAAGGGCTTTGTCATAGTTGGCAAGGGCGGCACGGGCGTCGCGGGCTTGGGTGATGCACTCGTTCCCCATGGCATAATATTCGCGGGCGTAGTCTTGCAGGCGCTTCCGCTGTTTTTCCATGTCTTGTTTCAGGCAGGCGTTCTCCGCTTTCAGCCGGTTGATGATATTCAGCTTTTTGCGGATAAGACGTTGCACTACGGGTTTCTCGATGTCATAACGGGAATGGATGGCCTTGAAGAATTCATTGAGGAAAGTCTCGAAGTCTCCCTGGTCGAAGGCTTTGGCTGCCGCTACATATTGCACATCTGCCTGTGCCTGCTTCAAGGCACGGTCAATGGCCTGGCGGTTGTTGAAGCGTTGGGCGAATCCTACAATTTCGGGACGTACGAATACATCGGCGCGGCTGACGGGCTTTTTCAGTTGTATTCCTTCCAGCGATGTGCACCGGCTGAGTGCCACGTATGCTTGTCCACCGGCAAATACGCCACCGGTGAAGTCGATGACTACCCGGCTGAAAGTCAGTCCCTGGCTTTTATGGACAGTGATGGCCCATGCCAGTCGTACAGGATATTGGGTGAAAGTTCCTAACTCTTCTTCCTCAATCTGTTTTTTTTCTTCGTTGTATTTGTAGCGGATATTCCGCCAGGACTCCCGTTTCACATCACATTCCTTGCCGTCGTCGGTAATGATGTAGAGTGTTTCTTCAATAGGGTCGAAGCCGCTGACAATGCCGATTGTACCGTTTACCCACCGGCGGTCGAAATCGTTTTTAATGAAAATGATTTGAGCGCCCGGTTTGAGTACCAGCTCCTGAGAGGTGGGAAGGCTGCTTTCGGGAAAGTCGCCCATGATTTCACCATGAAACGTAACGGGGTCTCCCGGAAGCTCGGCAAGTTTTTTGTCATTGATATAATCCACATTATCGCGGCGGGTGGCGAGGGTGATGTACATATCGGCTTCGGACTGTTCTATCTGTGTACCGTAGCGGGTATTGAGCAGTTGCAGGTCGGCAGCGCCCACTGTATTGCTCCGTATATGGTCCAGTACGTTGACAAATACCTTGTCGGTCTGGCGGTAGACGGTTTGCAGTTCAATGGACACGAGGTCTATCTGTCCGAATACTCTTGCAGAGAAGAAATAAGGGGTAGGATAGAAACGGTTCAGTATGTCCCGTTCGTCCCCTTTCACTACGGGTTCCAACTGGAATACATCGCCCACCAGCAGGATTTGTTTTCCGCCGAAAGGCTCCCTGAGGTTGCGTGAGTAAACCCGCAAAATACGGTCGACGGCATCGATGATATCTGCCCGTACCATGGAAATCTCGTCGATGATAACCAGCTCCAGTTCTTCAAGCAGCTTGCGGTGAGGTTTGGTGTATTTAAAGAATTCGTGGATGCGTCCCCGTTGTAAGCTGAAATTGGGGTCATCGGGCAGCAGAGGATAAAACGGCAGTTTGAAGAAACTGTGCAGCGTGCTTCCCCCCGCATTGATGGCGGCAATTCCCGTAGGAGCCAGCACAACGTGTTTCTTCTTGGTATGTTCGCAGATATACCGGAGAAAGGTAGACTTTCCCGTACCCGCTTTCCCCGTCAGGAAAACAGACTGGCGGGTGTACTGTATGAGGTTCAAGGCATCTTGAAACTCCTTGTTCTGAGTGTCGGGTACGAAGGACATATGCATAGCTGGCTTTCAACCCTCAACTTTCGATTATTCCGTATTGTTTTAGTGCATTGGCTATGCCGTTGTCGTCAACGCTCGTAGTGACGTAACCGGCTGCGGCTTTAACATCGTCTTTGGCATTGCCCATAGCCACTCCGATGCCTGCATGACGCAACATGCTGATATCGTTTCCACCGTCGCCGAAAGCCATCGTTTCTTCCAGACGGATGCCGAAATGCAGGATTATCTCGTCGATGCCGCGTTGTTTGGTATTTCCTTTGGCGGTGACATCTACAAATGCCGGATGCCAGCGTCCCATTTCGCAGTTGGGAATGGAAGGCAGCAGGAGTTGTTCTTCTTCAATATCGATAAAGGGCGTCAGTTGGTAGTACTCCTTGTCCGAATGGTTGTCTGTATAGGGTTTGGATGGGATGGGGTCTGTTTTGAGTTGTCTGTTGAATATCTCTGTTACGAGTTCGCCCGGCTGATTGACGCAAATATCGTGTTCGCCCACCAGTATGCAGGGGAGATTGCGCTCGTGACAGAAGCTTGTCAGTGCATCGACTTCGGCTGCCGGTATGGGACTTTTGTAGATAACGGTATCGTCCACAAAACAATAGGCGCCGTTCATGGTGATGTAGCCGTCTATCAGTTTCCGTTCCTGCAGGGCGGCGAGGTTATTGATGATGACACGCGGACGTCCGGTAGAAATGAATATCTGTATGCCTTTGGCTTTGGCGGCTTCCAGCGCTTCGATGGTGGAAACGGGAATCTGGTGGGTCTTGAAGCTCACCAGTGTACCGTCGATGTCAAAAAACAGGGCTTTAATCATATATGTCTCTTTTAAATTGGTTGGCAAATTTACTCAAAAGCAAAGATATTTCGTACTTTTGCGAATAATTTTATATACTGTCGTTAAACTCGGAAACTCAATTAAAATAGCTTGAACCTTATGAAGTATAATTTTGATGAAGTGATTGAACGCCGCGGTACGGACTCCGTAAAATGGGACGGCGTGGAGAATGTATGGGGACGTAAAGATTTGCTTCCCATGTGGGTGGCCGATATGGATTTCCGTACGCCGCCTTTTGTGATGGATGCGTTGCGCCGTCGTCTCGACCACGAGGTTTTGGGATATACTTTTGCCTGTGAGGAGTGGTATACCTCTATTTGCAGTTGGTTGCACAAACGCCACCAGTGGGATGTTACGCGTGATATGCTGACGTTTGTTCCCGGAATTGTACGCGGGCAGGCCTTTGCGCTGCAATGCTTTACCAAACCGGGCGACAAGGTCATGGTAATGACGCCGGTGTACCATCCTTTTTTCCTGGTGACCGAACGTTTGGGACGCGAAGTGGTCTATTCTCCGCTCGATTTGTACGACGGGCATTATCATATTGATTTTGAGCGTTTCTCTAAGGATATCCGGGGATGCAGGTTGCTTATCCTTTGTAATCCCCATAATCCGGGCGGACGTGTATGGACGGTCGAAGAGCTGCGTCGGATAGCGGATGTTTGTAAAGAGAGCGGGACTATGGTCGTTTCCGACGAGATACACGCGGATCTTACCTTACCCCCTTACAAGCATCATCCTTTCGCCACGGTGTCCGAGGCTGCCGCACAGAATTCTCTTACTTTTATGGCTCCCAGCAAGGCTTTCAATATGCCGGGATTGGGCAGTTCGTATGCCATAGCGGTGAATGAGGATATTCGTCGGCGTTTCTGGGAGTTTATGGAGGCGGGCGAGTTCTGCGAAGGGCATTTATTTGCTTACATCGGCGCTGCAGCTGCCTATACGCACGGTGAAGAGTGGCTGGAACAGGTACTCGGATATGTACAGGCCAATATCGACTTTACGGAGAATTATCTGAAAGAACATGTTCCGGGCATCGGTATGATACGCCCGCAGGCCTCTTATCTCGTTTTTCTGGATTGTAGGGCATTGGGGCTGCCGCAAGAGAAGTTGGCAAGACTGTTTGCAGAAAAAGCTCATCTGGCCCTGAATGACGGGACGATGTTCGGCAAACCGGGAGAAGGCTTTATGCGGTTGAATGTAGGCTGTCCCCGTTCGGTGCTGCAAAAAGCACTGGAGCAACTGTCCGCAGCGGTTAAGGAAGAGATGGCAAAGGGATAGGGCTGGCAGAAATACATGGTTGAATGGCGGCGTTACCTATTTATAATGACTGTTGTTCTTTAATATACCTATATCAGGTGATTGCGGCATCGGGTGCGATGCCGTATCTTTGCAACATCAGATTTAAAGAATGAATTAGTTAGTCATAATTACGTAACCACTTTTATGAAGATAAAAGGATCCCCGTTTTCCGATGCGACATCGTGAAGCGGGGATTTGTTTTGTGGCGGATGTGGCGGAGATACCTGCCGGACTGATGAAGTTCCGGCGGCAGGTCAATATGTTTTTCTCCTATGGGGAAACGGATTTTGCATTCTTTCTTCCGGCAGGCTGTGTGGAAGAAAGGATTATAAAGTGTCTTTAATATCGCTCAGTTCCACCAGCTTGTTCACAATGGCATAGATGGTGAGGCCTGCGGGAGAATGTATCTGCAACTTGCGTGCAATGTTGCGGCGGTGGGTGATGACGGTATGGATAGACAGATACAGTTTGTCGGCAATCGCCTTGTTGGTCATGCCTTTTACGACGCAGGTAATGATTTCCTTTTCACGTTGGCTGAGCGTTTCCTGTTCGCTGTCTTTCTCATCTTCTTCTTCGGTATGGAGAAGACGGTTGATTTTTGTGGTAATCATTTCGATATCGTCACAAATGGCGATGCTTTCGTCATACTCTTTCAGCGCGTTATTGTCGATGACGGAACATACCAATGCGATGTATTTGATACTGTTTCCGTTATGGTTTGTCTTGAAAGAGGGCAGGTCGAACCAACCGCCGAAAGTAGGGTTTACGATTACAATATCGGGAGTGTGCAGATGTATAAAGTTCTGCAATGCTTTCGGTGACGACACCTCGATGGGGTGCGCATTCAGATTGGGAATGCGTTTGAGCACTGCCGCAAGACCACTTCGTACAATGACCGAAGTTTCTGCAACAACTATTTTCAGAGAAATATTATTGTTCATCTTTCAGCCTTTTTTCTATTTGCGCTACGGCGGGAACAAACATATAGTCTTCTACCTGGCAATGCGATGCAAGGTCCTGTTCGCAATTGAAGATGTCGAAAAGGACGGCGTTCAGAAGATTGTTGTTCTCTTTTTCCGGATAGTACTTGATGATGATGTTTTTCAGTTCCTTCAGCTTGGTGTCTATCTGGTTGTGCTTGCTGGCGAAAGTGGCGATGTTGTACACATCGGACGGTCTGCCTTGCAGCAGTTGCTCCACGTAAGTGAAGACGGCTTTGTTTTCGTACTCCATGTGGCGGCGCACTTCTTTGGCGTATTCGTCAAAGAACTTAAGGATGAGATAAGCCACGTCATTGTCTCTGGAGCAGTCTATGGCTTCTATCAGCTTGCGGCGCATGGCAGGCAGGTTGAAGTCGAGGAAGTAGGCGTGTGCGCGTTTCAGATAATCCATCAGTGCCGGAATCGAGAATGAATCATTGTCCGCACTGTACGAGTATTGCTCCTCGCTGATGAAATTGGCTACGGCGAGGAAGGTGCGGTAGTCTACATGCTGGGCTTCGCAGACATCCTTTACGCTTTTGTCTCCGAAGCCGAGCGACAGCCCGAAACGGCTCATCACCATTAATAAGGAGTAATTGTCACAGATGAGGTCGCTCATCTTGTCCGTAGCCCGATATTTATGTTGTTCATTCATTGCAGGTTATTCCTTTCCACTCTATGTTTCGGGCGCAAAGTAACGGCTTTTCTTCGAGAACTGCAATCGCTATTTGTAGGTATTTTGACCGGTGTGATATACTAATCCGGATTGATTTTTTATCTTTGTCGAGATTAACGGTAAAACTTCTTTGCTATGAAACGGACTTTATTGGCTTTGATTGCCGCCATTGTATCTTTGGGAAGCGCCGGGCCGCTTTCCGCCTGTACTTCTGCCGTAATTTCCGGCAAGGTTACCCCCGACGGACGTCCTTTGTTGTGGAAGAACCGCGATACGGACTTTCCGCAAAACAGCGTGAGATACTTCTCCGGCGGTCGCTATCCTTTTGTAGCCGTTGTGAACAGTGTGGAAGACAATCCGACGGATGTGTGGATAGGTACGAATGCCGCAGGTTTTTCCATCATGAATACGCAATCCTATAATTTGGTCGAGGTGAAACCCGGTGAGGAGCGTGGAGAGGCCAACGGACGGGTAATGCGGCGTGCGTTGGAAGTGTGTGCCACGGTGAAGGATTTCCGACAATTTCTCGATACGCTGTCCAAGCCCAGCCTGATAGAGGCAAACTTCGGCGTGATTGATGCCAAAGGCGGTGCTGCCATGTTCGAAGTGGATTATTACGAGTATGTGATGTACGATGCCAACAATCCTAAGGATGCGCCTTGCGGGTACATTGCACGCACCAACTTCTCTTTTTCCGGCAAGGTGAATGAGGGAGCGGGTTATGTCCGCTTTATGCAGGAAGATAAACTGCTGATGCCGGCCTCTGCTACGGGACAGATTACACCGCAATGGATATTCAGGGAGCTTTCCCGCTCTTTTGCCAATCCGCTTTTGGGGATTGATTTGAAGAGCGGGGATTTCAATCGTCCTAAGACAACGGGGTGGTTTGTAGACCAGGACTTCATTGCACGCAGCAGTACGGCAAGTTCGGTGGTGGTGCAGGGCGTGAAAGAAGGGGAGCGGCCCGAACTCACTACGATGTGGACAATTCTGGGGTATCCGCCTACCGGAGTGGCAATGCCCGTCTGGGTGAAAGGGGCGGACAAGGCTTTGCCGAGGTTGCTGGTTCGTGATGAAGCAAAGAAGGTTTCTCCTTTGGGCAATTGGTCGGTAATACTGGCAGGGGATGTTTTCTCTTACGGGCAAGGTATGGGCAGCAACCGCTATATGAACTGGGAAAGGCTTTATAATACCGATAAGAACGGCTATATGCAGTTGCTGGCTCCGGTAGAGGATGAGGTGTTCCGGCGCACCGTACCGGTATTGAAAGAGTGGCGCAGGAAAGGGGAAGCGGATGTAAAGGCGATGCAGTCGCTCTATAATGAGCTGGATGCGTTCATTGAAGCCGAATATGCGGAATTGCTTGAACTTTAATTACTTATTATTGATTTTATACATGAAATACAAACTGATTATCTGCATTTCCGCTCTTTGTCTGGGGCTTGCCGGAAATGTGCAGGCGCAAAACAAGAAAATGTATCGGAACGGTTGGATCGATTTCAACAAGAACGGGGTGAAGGACATTTATGAAGACCCTTCCCAACCGGTTGAAAAGCGGGTAGCCGACCTGCTCTCCCAAATGTCAGTGGAAGAGAAAACCTGCCAACTGGCAACTCTTTACGGCTACGGACGTGTGTTAAAGGATTCCCTGCCCGTTGCCGGTTGGAAAAACGAAATATGGAAAGACGGCATTGCCAATATCGATGAGATGCTGAACGGCGTGGGAAAGAAGTCTGCGCAGGTTCCCGGTTTATTGTACCCTTTCAGCAATCATGCCGAGGCCGTCAATACCGTGCAACGCTGGTTTGTGGAAGAAACCCGTTTGGGGATTCCCGTTGACTTCACGAATGAGGGGATTCACGGACTGAACCACACCAAAGCCACTCCGTTGCCTGCTCCTATTGCCATCGGAAGCACCTGGAACAAAGAGCTTGTCCGCCGTGCCGGTGTCATAGCCGGACAAGAGGCGAAAGCGTTGGGATATACCAATGTGTATGCTCCCATACTGGATATCGTACGCGACCCGCGTTGGGGACGTACATTGGAGTGTTATGGAGAAGAACCCTATCTGATAGCGGCTTTGGGAACGGAAATGGTGAACGGCATCCAGTCGCAGGGAGTAGCCGCCACCTTGAAGCACTATGCAGTTTACAGTGTGCCCAAAGGCGGGCGTGACGGGAATTGCCGTACCGACCCGCATGTGGCTCCGCGCGAGTTGCACGAACTGTTTCTTTATCCTTTTAAGAAGGTCATTCAGAACTCGCATCCTATGGGAGTGATGAGCAGTTATAACGATTGGGACGGTGTGCCCGTATCCGCCAGCTACTATTTCCTGACGGAATTGCTGCGCGAGGAGTATGGCTTCGACGGCTATGTGGTGAGCGACAGCGAGGCTGTGGAGTTTGTGGAGTCCAAGCATCATGTGGCGGATACCTATGATGAGGCTGTGCGCCAGGTTTTGGAAGCCGGCTTGAATGTGCGTACCCACTTTACTCCGCCTTCCGATTTTATTCTGCCCGTCCGCCGGTTGCTGGAAGAGAAGAAGATTTCAATGGCTGTGATAGACAAGCGTGTGTCGGAAGTGCTGCGGGTGAAATTCCGTTTGGGACTGTTCGACCAACCTTATGTAGCCGATACGAAAGCCGCCGACAGAGTAGGCGGGGCAGACCGGAATATGGATTTTGTGAAGCAGATGCAGCAACAGGCACTTGTGCTTCTGAAAAACGAGAATAATATCCTTCCGCTGGATAAACGGCAGATAAAGAAGGTGCTGGTAACCGGCCCGTTGGCTGATGAGGATAACTTTATGACCAGCCGTTACGGCCCTAACGGACTGGAGACGGTTACCGTGCTTGCCGGTTTGCGTAATTATCTGAAAGGCATTGCCGAAGTGGATTATGCCAAAGGCTGTGATATTGTGGATGCAGGTTGGCCTGCCACGGAGATATTGCCTGCACCCATGAGCGAACAGGAAAAGCAAGGCATTGCCGAAGCCGTAGCAAAAGCCGGTGAAAGTGATGTCATTATTGCCGTGCTTGGCGAGGATGAGTACCGTACGGGAGAGAGCCGTTCGCGTACTTCGCTCGACTTGCCGGGACGCCAGCAGCAATTACTTGAGGCATTGCATGCAACGGGAAAGCCGGTGATACTGGTGCTGATAAACGGGCAGCCGCTCACCGTCAACTGGGCAAATGCTTATATCCCAGCCATCTTGGAGTCGTGGTTTCCCGGTTGTCAGGGAGGAACGGTGATTGCGGAGACTCTGTTTGGCGAGCATAATCCGGGCGGCAAACTGACAGTGACTTTCCCTAAGAGCGTAGGACAGATAGAGCTGAACTTCCCTTTCAAACCCGGTTCGCATGGCGCTCAACCACATTCCGGTCCAAACGGTTCGGGCGCAACACGCGTCATCGGCGAACTGTATCCGTTCGGTTTCGGTCTGAGCTATACGACTTTTGCTTACTCCGATTTGGAAGTCTCTCCGTTGCAACAGCATACGCAGGGCGAATATGCGATTAAAGTCAACGTTACGAATACTGGAAAACGTGCGGGTGACGAGGTGGTGCAGTTGTATGTACGCGATAAGGTGAGCAGTGTCATTACCTACGATTCGCAGTTGCGCGGTTTTGAGAGGGTATCCTTGCAACCGGGTGAAACCAGGCAGGTCACTTTCTCCTTGAAGCCGGAAGACTTGCAGATTCTGGACTGCAATATGAACTGGACAGTGGAGCCGGGCGAGTTTGAGGTTATGATAGGCGCATCCAGCCAGGACATAAGGCTGAAAAAGACAATAACAGCTTTGCCTTGACGATAGCCGGGGTGCAAAGGCTCGGAAAGGTTTTAGGGGCTGTGCCGGTTGCGGGCAGGTTTACGATAGCTGGGAACGGAGATAGGCAAGTATCTCCGTTTCTTGTTCCGGATGGAACCAGCGTATCTCTTCGTCCCGCTTGAACCACGTCATCTGTTTACGGGAGTAGATGCGTGAATTCTGCTGGATTTTCTCAATGGCAAAAGGCAGTGTCCATTCACCGTCCAGATAGTTGAAGATTTCCTTGTAGCCTACGGTGTTCAGTGAATTGAGTGCACGGTGAGGGTAGACACTGCGGGCTTCCTCTACCAGTCCGTCCGTTATCATCTGTTCTACGCGTTGGTTGATACGGGCATATAATTCTTCACGGTCACGGGTGAGTCCTATTTTGATGATGCGGAAGGGCCGTTCTTTCTTTTGCTGTGTGCGGAAAGAGGTGTAGGTCTTGCCTGTCATATAACAGATTTCCAGTGCGTGGATTACCCGCTTATGGTTCTTCAGGTCTACGATTTTGTAATATTCCGGGTCCAGCAGTTTCAGTTCGGCACAGAGGTGCTCCAAACCTTCCGTTTCGTATTTGTGCAGCATAAGCCGGCGGGTTTCGGCATCTACGGTAGGAATGTCGTCAATACCTTTGCATACGGCATCTACGTACATCATGGAGCCGCCGGTCAGGAGTACGACCTCGTGCCGGGTATAGAGTTGCTCAAGAAGTTGCAGTACTTCGGCTTCATATTGGGCGGCACTGTAATAGTCGGTCAGTTGCAGTGTGCCTACAAAGTAATGCCGTACCCGTTGCAGTTGTTCCGGGGTAGGGGCGGCCGTACCGATTTTCAAATCGGCATAAAGCTGTCGTGAATCGGCGGAAATGATACATGTTCCGAAGTGTTCCGCCAGTCGGAGACTGAGTTCTGTCTTTCCTACTCCCGTGGGGCCTATAAGTACTATCAATGTTTTCATGAGATTGCAACAAAATAATTCGGGCGAAAAACAATTGCATCCTTTGAAACGAATGTATCCTCAAGGGAAGTCTCGTTGTCATTGGAGCAGGTGCTATTCGCCCGAACCGGTTTATCAGAATTTGTCGTCTTCGTAAGCAATACCTGCGGCTCCATCGTCCAAACCACCGAATCCTTCTTTATCGAAGTCTTCCATGTCGAAGTCCTGGTCACCGTAGAAACTTTCGTCCAAGTCGAGCGAGCCGCTGGCAGCAGCCATTTCTTCAAAGTCAACGGTCTGCTTGGGAGCCTCTCCGGCTTTCTTGGTGCATTTTGCTCCGGTCATATTCTTGCCGGTGATGATTTCGGAGAGTTCGATAAAGAAACAACGTTCTGTCATGTAGTCGAACACGTACAGGAGTTTCTGCTTTTCGTCCTCTACCAATTCGCTGACCTGAGTGTCTTTCATCACCCAACTGTCTATTTCCGGATTGTCGTCCATTTCTTCGAGGGTAACTTCTTTTTCCTTTTCCCAATCATCGTCGCAGATGAAGAAAGAGGTCATCTGGTCGTCGGTATAACCTACTGATTTCACGATGGCTTCGTGAAAATCATAGAACGTGGCTTCCGGGTCAATCTGTATTTCTCTGATGAAGTCGTCCGCTTCATCGGAGATGAGGGTAAATCTATATATCATACTATTAACTTTTTATTTGCTTGCAGGAATAATGCCGCGAGCCGATTCGCGTATAAAGTTTACAATATAGCTGATTTCTGGGGTCATTTCCATTTCATTCTCAATCTTTTTCAAAGCTTCCGTATTGTTCAGTCCACTTTGATAGATAATGCGGTAGGCGTTGTGAATGGCCTCGATGGTTTCGTTGGAGAAACCGCGACGGCGCAGTCCCACGATGTTGATGCCTGCATAGCAGATGGGTTCCCGTCCGGCTATGATGTACGGCGGTATGTCTTTGCTGAAGCGGCATCCGCCCTGTATCATGCCGAATCCGCCTACGTGGCAGAACTGGTGCATCAGTACGTTGGCGCTGATGATGGAATTGTCGTCTATGACAATCTCGCCTGCCATTTTTGTGGAATTGCCGATGATGCAACCGTTGCCGATAAAGGCATCGTGTGCAACATGTACACCTTCCATCAGCAGGTTGTTGCTGCCAACGATTGTCTTTCCTTTGGCAGCCGTACCCCGGTTGATTGTCACGTTCTCGCGGATGGTATTATTATTGCCTATCTCGGCGGTAGTCTCTTCTCCCCGGAATTTCAGGTCTTGCGGGATAGCACCGATTACAGCTCCAGGAAAGATTGTATTCCCGTTGCCGATGCGTGAACCGTACAGAATGTTGGCATTCGCCATAATCTTATTGTTATCGCCGATTACCACATTCTTGTCGATGAAAACAAAAGGAGCAATCTCTACGTTTTCCCCGATTTTCGCTTCGGGATGAATATACGCTAAGGGACTTATCATAATTAATTTACTTGTTTTTTACTATTTGAGCCATAAATTCAGCCTCACACACTACCTTTTCGCCTACAAATACATAGCCTTTCATAGTAGAGATACCCCGGCGGATAGGAGCCAGCAGTTCGACACGGAAAATCAAAGTATCTCCCGGCACTACTTTCTGGCGGAACTTGACGCCGTCTATCTTCATAAAGTAGGTGGAATAGCGTTCGGGTTCGTCTACGGAATTCAGAACAAGTAAACCGCCTGTCTGCGCCATGGCCTCTACCTGCAATACGCCCGGCATGACGGGTTCTTGCGGGAAGTGTCCCTGGAAGAAAGGTTCGTTGGCTGTTACGTTCTTGACACCTACGATGTAGTTGGCACCTATCTCAATTACTTTATCTACCAGTTGGAACGGATAGCGGTGCGGCAACAGTTCACGGATGCGGTTTACATCCATAATGGGTTCGCGGTTGCAGTCGTAAGTAGGGGCCTGTATCTCGTGCAGACGGATTTCCTTACGCATCTGGCGGGCAAACTTGTTGTTGATGGTATGCCCCGGACGTGTGGCAATGATACGTCCCTTGATAGGCTTGCCAATCAGAGCCAGGTCGCCGATAACGTCCAGCAGTTTGTGGCGGGCGCATTCGTTGGGCCATACCAGCGGTTTGTGGTTGATGTAACCCAACTGTTTGGCGTCCATGTGAGGCACGCCCATTACGTCGGCAAGCTTGTCGTAGGCATCCTGCGGCATTTCACGCTCATAGATAACAATGGCGTTGTCCAGGTCGCCGCCTTTGATAAGTCCGGCTTGCAACAGCGGTTCTATCTCGCGTACAAATACGAAAGTGCGGCTGGCGGCTACTTCATCCTTGAACTTTGCCATATCTTCCAATGTGGCAAACTGGTTGGGGATGATGGTCGAGTCGTAGGATACCAGTACGTTCAGACTGAAGTTTTCATCGGGCAATACGATGATGGATGAGCCGGTGGCATCGTCACGGAATTCAATCTTGGATTTGATGATATAGAAATCCTTTACGGCACTTTGTTCCACCGTACCTACACGTTCTATTTCGTTGACATAATATTGGGCACTTCCATCCAGGATAGGAAATTCCGGACCGTTCACCTGAATAAGGCAGTTATCTATGCCCAAAGCGTAAAGCGCAGCCATGCCGTGCTCTACGGTACTTATCTTAACCCCGTTTTTGGAAAGCACGGTGCCGCGTGTCGTTTCGGTCACGTTATCGGCAACAGCGTCAATGATAGGCTGACCTTCCAGGTCGGTACGCTGAATCTTATATCCGTGATTGTCCGGAGCAGGGTTGAAAGTAACGGTCAGATCAAGTCCAGTGTGAAGACCTTTCCCACTGAGTGAAAAGCTGTCTTTCAGAGTCTTTTGTTTCAACATTGGTTACTTATTTAATTGTTTTTTTAATTCATCGAGTTCTTTGCGGAGCGCATTCAACTCAAAGTACATATCCGGCAGCTTGCGGAATACGGACTGTGACTTGAAGTAGGGCTTCACTTCCATAGGCGGCGTACCTATTAATACACTGCCTTCTTTAATACTGCTGGGAACACCGGATTGTGCGCCAAGGTTCACTTTGTTTCCGATGTGGATGTGTCCGGCTATACCCACCTGACCGCCAAACATACACCATTCGCCTACTTTGGTGGAACCGGCTATGCCCACTTGGGCCGCCATTACCGTATGCGAACCGATTTCATCATTATGTGCCACCTGCACCAGATTATCCAGTTTTACGCCGCTGTGAACGATAGTTGCTCCCATCGTGGCACGGTCTACACACGTATTGGCGCCGATTTCCACATTGTCTTCCAATAGGGTGATTCCGATTTGGGGAATCTTTTCATACCCTTCGGGAGTGGGGGCGAAACCGAAACCGTCTGCACCGATTACACAACCGGCATGCAGGATGCAACGGTTGCCTACGCGACAATCGTGGTAGATTGTTGCATTTGCGTAAATAATGCAATCATTGCCTACTTTAGCACCGCTTCCGATAGTGGCATGCGGATGAATTACCGTATTGTCGCCCACTTCTGCATGGTCTCCTACATAAGCAAAAGGCGCAATGTAAACATCTTTGCCTATTTTGGCAGTTTCGGCAACGTATGCGCGCGGGTCGATGCCGGTGCGTTTCGGTTTGCTCTGTTCATACAGGTTTAATAATTTGGCAAGGCTTTCGTAGGCATTGTCTACCTTAATCATGGTAGCTTTTACTTCCTGTTCGGGAGTGAAATTCTTATTAACCAAAACAATACTCGATTGGGTTTCATACAGATAAGGTATGTATTTAGGGTTGGATAAGAAAGAGATTGCCCCCGGTATTCCTTCTTCAATCTTGGCGAAGGTATGCACAGTTGCATTCTCGTCTCCTACGATTTCTCCTTGTATAAATGTTGCAATTTGTTTAGCAGAGAACTCCATGTTTTATTGTTGTTAGATGGTTTCAAAACACAAATAACGGACTTTTTTTTTATATATCCTTGTCCTGCGGTGAATATTTTATACTTATCTATGCAAACGTTGATAACATAAGTAGTACTTTTTTACTTTTTTTGAGAGTAGGGAGATGTTGAGCATGTCCGATGCTTCGGCTATGTTTTTAATGGAGCCGTCGTTGTACAGGATGTCGATGCTGTCGTCTGCCGGGTCGTACATATTCTTCTCAATGCTTGGGGTAGAGATAAAATAACCGGCTTCGGAAAGAGGGATGTCCAGCTGTTTGCCGATTTGCCGGGTGATTTCTTCTTTACGTTCCTCGCTGAAAGGTTCGGTGGAGATTTCCACTTTGAATATGTTACGGTTAACCATGCCCATGCTTAGTGTGGAAAGCACCCTGTCCGGATGCGTGCTCCATACTTTCAGGGCAGTCCAAAGATCGTTGTCGTCCAGTTGGATAAAGTTTTCCAGGCAGTCCGGGTTATTGTAGAATATTTCCCGGTTGATATCATTGTATAAAAAGAATTTCAGTGCGGGCGGGGCAAATAAGTCCACGCCTTTGCCGGCTAACTCCTTGGCACGCAGCAAGGTGCTGATGAGCATCTTTTCGTAGGCAACCGATGTCTTATGCAGATATACCTGCCAGTACATCAGGCGGCGTGCAGTGAGGAAGTTTTCGATAGAGTAGATTCCTTTGGATTCTACGACCAGATGGTCGTCTTTTACATCGAGCATCTTGATGATGCGCGCCGAACCTATGTTACCTTCCGTCACTCCGGTATAGAAGCTGTCGCGGCGCAGGTAGTCGAGGCGGTCCATGTCCAGCTGTCCGCTTACCAGCTGGTGGAGGAAACGCTTGGGATATTCGTCCTTGAATATTTGGATGGCAAGTGTCAGTTGCCCGTTCATTTCTTTGTTGATGCGTTCCATGAGCATCAGGGAAATGTCTTCGTGCGAGACACCTTTTACAATAGTATCTTCAAGCACGTGCGAGAACGGACCGTGCCCGATGTCGTGCATGAGGATAGCTGCCTGTACGGCTTCCGCTTCACTGTCGAAAATGAAGTTTCCTTTGGCGGTAAGTTGCTGGATAGCTTCACTCATAAGGTAGAATGCCCCCAGTGAGTGCTGGAACCGTGTATGCTGTGCGCCGGGATACACCACGGACGATAATCCCAATTGTTTGATACGGGTGAGGCGTTGCAAAAGGGGATGTCGTACAAGGTCGTACAGCAGTCCTTTGGGTATGTTGATGAATCCGAACACCGGATCGTTGATGATTTTACGTTCGTAAGGCATAGCTAAGTATTTGAGGACAAAGGTAATTTGTTTTTAGGAGATGACAAAATATGATGCTATACAAGGAAGTTCATCACCAGTCGTGTTGAGATGATAACCTCTAAGTTGTAAATCGCAGTAGGTTTATATTTTGAGATAGTATTATGCAAAATTTGCATATTACTGTCTCTGTCAAGTTCTCCTTCATTGAAAACATTTGCAATGTGGCGGGCTATGACAGATTGGTCCTTTTGAAACCTTCGAGCATATCGTGCGGGATTATCATGTATTGATACGAACCGGGCAGAATCAGGCGAACAATTACCCATTTCGCCGATTCTGCCCGGTTATGTTTAAAATAAGTTCTTATTTGCTTCTCAGAGTATCGCTTTCAGCTGTTCCGCCATCTGAGCCTGTACTTCCTGTGCGGCTTTGCGTGCAGCAGCTGCGAAATTTTCGGTCTTGTCTACATAGATGATACCGCGGCTGGAGTTAACAATCAGCCCGCAAGTCTTGTTCATGCCGTACTTGCAGACCTCTTCCAATGAACCGCCTTGTGCACCTACGCCGGGCACTAAAAGGAAGTGGTTGGGAACAATCTTACGAATATCTTCGAAAGCACGTCCTTGGGTAGCGCCTACCACGTACATCATTTGCTCGTCGTTTGCCCATTCCTGTGACTTGCGCAATACTTTTTCAAAGAGACGTTCACCGTTTTTGTCTTCCGTCAGTTGGAAGTCGTGCGAACCTTTGTTGCTGGTCAGTGCGAGCAGGATAACCCATTTGCCTTCGTAGGTGAGGAATGGAGTAACGCTGTCTTCGCCCATATAAGGAGCTACGGTTACCGAGTCTATGTCCAGTTCTTCAAAGAAAGTACGTGCATACATGGCAGAGGTATTGCCGATGTCGCCGCGTTTGGCATCGGCGATGATAAACTGGTCGGGATAGTTCTGCTTGATGTAGTTCACGGTCTTTTCAAAGGCAATCCAGCCTTTTACTCCCATGCTCTCATAGAAAGCGAGATTCGGTTTGTAGGCGATACACAGGTCGGCTGTTGCATCGATAATCGCTTTGTTGAAGGCAAAGATGGGATCTTCTTCTTTCAGCAGGTGTTCCGGAATCTTCTTGATATCCGTGTCCAGACCTACGCATAGAAATGATTTCTTGCGTTTGATATTCTCAAAGAGTTGTTGTTTGTTCATATCGCAATTTGTTGGTTTAATGGTTTTACTTTTTAAATAAATATCCCTTGATGCTCATTCTTATATCTTCGTCACTGTTCTTTTCATAATGGATATCGAATGCAGTCAGCATGAACAGGTTCTTGGGAGAATTGCATCGGAAAGAGGTAGGCGGTATATGACCGTGCTTGCTGTTCTTTTCCAACATTTCCAATGTGCTGAGTTCGATATATGCGCTATCGTTCAGATTGTCCGTCCGGGTATCGAGTGAAACGGGCAATATTCCATTTTCAAGATATTGGCGGGGGATGGTAAGAAAACGACTTGACATACCGTCGCTGGGTATGGTGATAAACCGCGTGTAGCCTTTGGGAACACTGATGTTCGTTTGACTGTCGATTGCTCCGCTATAAGTAACCTTGCCGCTATCAGTGCCGGCGGGCGCTGCATTTGTTTCAATATCCGCTGCCACGGAATAGAGGTTGTAGGTTACGTTTCTGTCTATCAGATGAGTGACGCTCTCCGTGCCGAACCAGCTGTTCAGGTATCTGAATTTACTGTTTATCCGTATCGCCTGCTTTTTCGGCAGCGAGTACATCCATTCCTCATATTGTTGTAGCGAGAGGGGGGCTTTTGTCCGGCAACTGCGTTGCATCTCGGCTTTGATTTCGTTAAGAATGACATTCTTTGTAATGCCGGCATAGTTGACGGGCAATGCCGACGTCAGCAAAAAGATGATGGCAAACGAAATGGGTATCCAGTTGATACGCCGTGCCTTGATGGCGAACAACCCGATACAGACAAAATAGAACCAGCCGTTGAGTGTGGCGAGATAGAGCCGGTTAACGGTAATGCCGTAATCATTAAACCGTCGCACGATGCCTATGGTCATCAGCAACAGCAGAGGCAGTATCAGTACGGGCATCCAGCGGGCAATCCAGTTGTCAAACCGTTTGTTATTTTCAAGGCGTGCGGGATACAGACCGAATTGAATGGCGATGCACACCGTCATTAATGCTACGATGAGCCATGACACCCAGCCTGTGGGCAGTTCCCAACTGACAAGGATGCGGGCGGCATACATGTAAAGCACTGTCAGATATCCGGCTGTAAGCGGAAGGAACAGGTAGTGTATGATGCCGTTCAGGAATTCGGATGAGTGGGGTTCGCGGTTGTGTTTGTCCTCTCCCTGCGGCAACAATCCGAGAAACAGTATCAAAGCGAGCGTTATGCTGCACAGATAATAGATATAGGCATAGCACTTTTCGCTGAAATGAATGTCGAACAGCTGGTGCAGTGAGAACAACAGCAGACTGATGCCTGCCCATAGGATGAGGCCTATGATTTGTGTGACAGCGAACGAAGAAACGGCGTTCAGTGCAAAATTCCAACTGGCAATGTCATTCTTCTCGCGCAGGAACGAGAGGAAGAATGTGGAAAGTCCTATGGTGAGAATGGCTGCCGTGTGGGCGATGCCGATTTCAATCCATGAACTCTCTGTACCGAGATAATGGTAGAGCAGAAAAGCATCGGCTATGAGCAGGGCGTGTGCGGCAAGTTGTATGCCTGTCTTCCACATCCGGCTTTTTACTTCTTCGCTCCACAGATGAAGCGTGAGCGAAAGCAGGATACCTACCGACAGGTAGTAGCCGGTTATAAACAGCAACCGTTCTTCGCCTGTCCAGCTTATTGATGTCAGATGAATGAGATAGGCTGTGAATGCAAAGATAAAGGCTACCGTAACCGGGAAGCGCTTCAGGCAGTTCTGAAACGCTTCGGTAACCGTGTGAAACGCTTTCTCTACTGATAGCCCTTTCATAACTACAATTCGCTTTCTTTCAGTCGCTCTGCATTTTCCGCAACAATCAGATGGTCGATGCAATCCTGAATATCACCGTCCATAAAGGCGGCAAGGTTATAAATGGTATAGTTGATGCGGTGGTCGGTAATACGTCCCTGCGGATAGTTGTAGGTACGTATCTTTGCCGAGCGGTCACCGGTAGAGACCATTGTCTTGCGCTTGGAAGCGATGTCGTCGATGTATTTCTGGTGCTCTTTGTCGTATATAAAGGTACGCAGGCGCGACAGGGCGCGTTCTTTGTTTTTCGGCTGGTCGCGCGTTTCGGTACATTCGATGAGAATTTCCTCTACGACACCCGTATTCGGGTTCTTCCAGTTATAGCGCAGGCGTACGCCGGATTCCACCTTATTTACGTTCTGACCGCCCGCACCGCCGCTTCGGAAGGTATCCCATTTGATTTCTCCCTCGTTGATGACTACATCGAACTCTTCGGCTTCGGGCAGTACCGCCACGGATGCGGCGGATGTGTGTACACGTCCCTGCGTTTCGGTGGCAGGCACGCGTTGTACGCGATGTACGCCCGATTCATATTTCAGCGTGCCATATACGTTGTCTCCCGTTACGGAGCAGATGATTTCCTTGAAACCGCCGGCTGCGCCCTCGTTGGCGCTGGATATATCCAGTCTCCAGCCTTTAGCCTCACAATACTTGGTGTACATGCGGAAGAGATCGCCTGCAAAAATGGCGGCTTCGTCTCCACCTGCACCACCGCGGATTTCGAGAATGGCGTTGCGGCTGTCCTGCGGGTCGGCGGGGACAAGCAGGAGCTTTATCTCTTCTTCCAGTTCAGGCTGGCGTGCCTGGCAGGCATCAAGTTCTTCGCGTGCCATTTCACGCATCTCGGCGTCGGTTTCGTTGGCGATGATTTCTTTGGCTTCCTCGATGCCGTTCAGTACCTGCATGTACTCTTTGCGGGCATTCATCAGGTCGCCCAGTTCTTTGTACTCTTTGGTGAGTTTGACGTAGCGCTTCTGGTCGGCAATCACCGCCGGGTCGGTAATCAGTGTGGACACTTCTTCGAAGCGGGCAACGAGGCCTTCCAGTTTCTCTAATATGGTGTTGTTATCTGCCATTTAATTAAAGTGGTAATGTTATGAGATGACAAGTCGGCATTAATATCTGAACTCTCCGAATTCACTCTTGATAATCAGTTCTTTCTTATCGCTCTCTTCGATACGTCCTACAATCTGTGCATCGATGTTGAAGCTTTTGCTGATGGCAATCACTTCTTCCGCATGCTCAGGAGAAAGATATACTTCCAGACGGTGTCCCATATTGAATACCTTGTACATTTCGCTCCAGTCCGTATCGCTTTGCTCCTTGATGGTCCTGAACAGCGGCGGAACGGGGAAAAGGTTGTCTTTGACAACGCGGCAGTTATCTCCGACAAAGTGCAGCACTTTGGTCTGCGCACCGCCGGAGCAGTGTACCATACCGTGAATTTCGGGACGGAGCGCATCGAGCAGTTTCTTAACCACCGGCGCATATGTACGGGTGGGAGAGAGCACCAGCTTTCCGGCATCCAGCGGACTGCCTTCCACGCTGTCTGTCAGTTTCAGCTTTCCGCTGTATACCAATTCGTCGGGTACGGCTTTGTCATAGCTTTCCGGATATTTCTCCGCCAGATATTTGGCGAATACGTCGTGGCGGGCGCTGGTAAGCCCGTTGCTGCCCATACCGCCGTTATACTCTTTTTCGTAAGTGGCTTGTCCGCAAGAGGAGAGGCCTACAATCACGTCTCCCGGACGGATATTGGCATTGTCGATAACATCCGAACGCTTCATGCGGCAGGTTACCGTAGAGTCAACGATGATGGTACGCACCAGGTCGCCCACATCGGCGGTCTCGCCACCGGTGGCATATACGCCTACGCCCATTTCGCGGAGTTCGGCAAGCAGTTCGTCCGTACCGTTGATGATGGCGGAAATCACTTCTCCGGGCACAAGCAGCTTGTTGCGTCCGATGGTGCTCGATACCAGGATATTGTCCACAGCACCTACACAGAGCAGGTCGTCGATGTTCATAATCAGCGCATCCTGTGCGATGCCTTTCCAGACGGAGAGGTCGCCTGTCTCTTTCCAGTACATGTAGGCCAGACTGGATTTTGTTCCTGCGCCGTCTGCGTGCATGATATTACAATACTCAGGGTCACCACCCAGGATATCGGGGATGATTTTGCAGAAAGCCTGCGGGAATATACCTTTGTCGATGTTCTTAATGGCGTTGTGCACATCTTCTTTGGATGCGCTGACGCCTCTCATCATATATCGTTGATTACTCATGGGATAATAAGTTTGTTCAATTGAGCACAAAAGTAGTGATTATTTCGCTTATAGCCTTAGCTTTGCGTAAAAAATATCCCCTCATCCGGCATCGTACTTGCAAGTCTGTGCGGGTGCGACACCGGATGAGGGGATGTTTGATATTCAATTCCGTCTCTTTAGAACTCCACCTTAGGTGCTTGTTCGCTTCCTTCGGCGGCTTCAAAGTAGGCACGCTTCTCAAAGCCGAAAAGACCGGCAAGAATGTTTTTGGGGAAGCGGCGGATTGCCGTATTAAAATTCTTCGCCGCATTGTTGAAGTTGGTACGTGCCACGTTGATGCGGTTTTCCGTACCTTCCAACTGGGCTTGGAGCTCCAGGAAGTTCTGGTTGGCTTTCAGGTCGGGATAGTTTTCGGTAATGGCGAGCAGCTTGCCGAGAGCGGAAGTAACCGCGCCCTGTGCTTTTTGGTATTCGGCCAGCTTTTCCGGTGTCAGGTCGTTGGCGTCTACGGTCATCTGGGTGGCCTTGCTACGGGCTTCTACCACACCTTCCAGCGTTTCCTTTTCGTGAGAGGCATATCCTTTGACTGTGTTTACGAGATTCGGTATCAGGTCGGCACGACGTTGATATTGTGTTTCTACGTTAGACCATTGCCCGCTGACGTTTTCGTCCATGGTAACAAGTCCGTTATAACCGCTGACTCCCCAAATGGCGAGAAGGGCTACGACAACAATGATGATAATGGTTGATTTTTTCATACTTCTTTTTTTGTTATTAATGATGCAATCTGAATTGGTTTGTTACAGGAGACGCCCGGCCGTTCCGCTCAGAACCGTGAACCGGCTCCGCCGCCACCGCCCATGCCGCCTCCAAAGCTGCCGCCGCTGAATCCTCCGCCACCGCTGCCGAAGCCGCCGCCTCCGAAAATGACGGGACCGCCGCCACCTCCGCCCCGATAGTTCTCATCGTAAGACTGCTGGCGGCGTACTACCTTATGTCCGCAATTGCGGCAGGTATAGGTGACATCTTCCGTCCGTACTCCGTTGCGGCGTGAGATAAGCACGCTGTTGCTCCGTTGCAGTTTATGCTGGCCGCATTGCGGGCATTTGCTTGCAGCGCGTGTTTTCAGTATTCCTGCCGCGATGGCGATGGCAAAGAACCCCGCAACGGCCAGAATCAATCCTATCGGAGAGCCGCCGTCACTTTCGTCCGGGTCGTTTACCATACTTCCGTCAAGACGGGCGCATACGGCACGAACGCCGGCCACCATACCGGCGTCCCAGTTACCGTCTTTCAGGTAAGGAATCATGTCCCGCGTTTGAATGCGTTTGCAAATGGCGTCGGGCAGGTCTCCTTCCAGTCCGTATCCGGTATAGAACTGAATACAACGCTGGTCGGTTACCAGCAGGATAACCAGTCCGTTATTCTTTCCTTTCTTGCCAACGCCCCATTCGTTGAGCAACCGGTGCGAGAAGTCGAAACAGTCTTCACTGCCGATGGACGGAACAACCGCCACTACGGTTTCAATGCCGGTTTGCTGTTCCAGGGCATAGAGCATGCGGTCTATTTCGTCGCATGTCGAAGTGGAAAGGATACCGGCGGGGTTGCAAACGTAGCGTGTCTTGTCCTGAAGATGTACTTTAGGAATGTTTCCGGTGGTGTAAATCTCTTGTGCCTGCAGGGAAACAAGCATGCACAAGAGGAATGCTATGGAGATAAATCGTTTCATACTTATTGTATTTGTAGAGGCTAAGGTAGGAAAAATCACGTCAACGTATGTATTTCCCTACGAATTTCTTTACATGCTCCGTATATTCCTGCGGATAGTCCTTGTAGGACATGGCATGTGCGGAACCCGGAACAATCCACAGCTCTTTCGGTTCCGGCTTGGCTTCGTAAAGAGGGTAGACCATCCATGTAGGCACATAGGAGTCCGCATCGCCGTGTATAAAGAGCATGGGCAAGGTACACTTCCTGACCTGCTCCAAAGCCGAAGCTTCACGGAAATCCCATCCGTACTCTTGCTTGCAAAGTCGGCTTGCCACATGCAGCAGCGGGAAAGCGGGCAAGCCGTATTGTGCTTTCAGTTCGCCCCGGAATTCATCCCATACGCTGGTATAGCCGCAGTCCTCGACGAAACATTTGATGAACGGTTGCTGGTGTATTCCATGTTCCACTTCGCCGGACACCATCATGGTGGTGGCAGCTCCCATCGAGATGCCGTGTACTACCATTTCCGTACCGCTGCTGCGCATACGGGTGCTGTCGCCTGCGGTCACCGTTTCATTGTTCCTGCCGAAAAGCTCGTCGGCGGTTGCGGTCCATTGCAGTACGTCGAGACGGTCGAGCCAACCCATTTGTATCTCGGCACCCTCGCTTGCACCATGACCGTGCAGGTCGGGCAGAAGGATGTTGTACTTCAGTTGCCGGTTGTACAGGTAGCCGATGTTGAGCATGCGGATGGAGTTGTCGGTATAGCCGTGCACAATGACGGCCGTTTTACGGGTGGGTTCGGCGGCGGCTACATACAGCGCATGCAGGGTTTCACCCCGGTCATTCTTTATATAGAAGTCGCGCAGTGCTCCTGCCGTCTGCAGGCTGTCCACCCACGGCTTCAGCTCGGGATATTGCCCGAACATGTATTCGTAGGAAGCCTGGCTGTTGCGGGAGCGTGTAACCAGTTCATCCGGGTTCAGCGCATGCCCCAGCATATAGTATCCGCCGCACAACAGGGCGGTACAAAGCGCAGCGAGACCTATGAATGAATATTTCAGTATTTTTTTCATGTTACTTGTTCCAAATTTCCCATGCGGCAAAGGCTTGCAGCAGCAACATTTCAAGTCCGTTCTTGGTGACGGCTCCCTGCGCTTTGCCTTTCTTCATGAAGAGTGTTTCATTTGGATTATACAACAAATCGTAGAGCAAATGGTTGGGAGTAAGCAGTTCGTAGGGTATGTCCGGGCAGAAATCCACTTTTGGGAACATGCCCACGGGCGTACAGTTTACGATGACCGTATGTCCGGTCATGATTTCGGGAGTCAGCTCCCCGTAGGTCAGGAACTTGTCGTCCTTTTTGGTACGTGACACGAAAGTGCTTTCTATTCCTAAATTCTCCAGGCCGCGATATACGGCTTTGGATGCACCGCCTGTGCCCAGGATAAGCGCTTTCTTGTGCTGGGGTTGCAGCAGGGGTTCGATGGATTGCGTAAATCCGATGATGTCCGAGTTGCAGCCTATCAGCTTGATTTTGCCTTTGGGAAGGCGGACAATCTTGATAACGTTGACCGCACCAATCTTGGCGGTGTCCTTATCCAGTTCGTCGAGGTAGGGTATAACCTGTTCTTTATAGGGAATGGTTACATTGAGTCCACAGAGATTGGGGTTTTCTTCAATCACTTCCATGAAGTCTTCGATGCGGGGAATCTCGAAGTTCACATATTCGGCGTCAATGTTCTCTGCTTTAAATTTCTCGTTGAAGTAGCCGATGGAGAACGAATGTTTCAGCGGGTAACCGATTAAACCGTATTTCTGCATATCCAAAATGTGTTAAAGGGGGAATATAAGTGACTATTTCTTAGCAATGTATAAGGTGCATATTCCGAAAGTCAATCGCTTGAAGCGTACCTCGCTGAACCCTGCCTTGCGGATTACTCCCTGCATGATTTCGCCTTGCGGAAAGGCGCGGATGCTTTGGGGCAGATAGGTGTAGGCGCTGTTGTCTTTCGAAATGAACTTGCCGAGCAGCGGGATGACGGCTTTGGAGTAGACGGTAAAGAGTTGTTTCATCGGGAAGCGGTCCGGCGTGGAGAGCTCCAGTATGACGAGATGTCCGCCGGGTACGAGTACGCGGCACATTTCGGACAATCCCTTATCCAGTCCGTCAAAGTTACGGATGCCGAACGCCACGGTCACGGCATCGAAGCTTTCATCGGCAAACGAGAGAGAGGTGCAGTCCTCCCGGGCAAAGGAAATCCTGTCCGAGAGGTGCGCCTGTTTTACTTTTTCACGTCCCACATTCATCATGCCTTCGGATATGTCGGTCCCGATGAGCATATCGGGCTGCAATTCGCGGCAGGCAAGTATGGCAAAGTCTCCGGTTCCGGTCGCTACGTCCATGATGCGCCGGGGGCTGAAAGGGCGGAGCGTGTCAATCGCCTTCTTGCGCCAGCTGCGGTCTATGCCCATCGACAGGGTATGGTTCAGCTTGTCGTAAGCGGGGGCGATGTTGTCGAACATCTCTTCAACCTGTTCGCTCTTCTTGCCGTCGTTGCCGTAAGGCTTGATGTGTTCTTGGGGGTAGTCCATCCGTCAATCGTTACTTTAAGTACTCCGTTACGTTCTTTTCAATACGTTCGGCGATGTTGCTTGTGTCCTCTTTAACAAACTTCTCGCCGGTGATGTGCTCGTACAGCTCGATGTAACGTTCGCTGATGGAAGTCACGATTTCGTCGGTCATTTCCGGAACCTGCTGTCCCTCTTTGCCCTGGAAACCGTTGTCCATTAGCCATTCGCGCACGAATTCCTTTGAAAGCTGCTTTTGCGGTTCGCCTTTGGCAAAGCGTTCTTCGTAGCCTTCGGAGTAGAAATAGCGGCTGGAGTCCGGTGTGTGGATTTCGTCCATCAGGTAGATAGTGCCGTTGTGCTTGCCGAATTCGTACTTGGTGTCGACGAGAATCAGGCCGCGTTCTGCAGCGATTTCCGTACCGCGTTTGAAGAGCGCCATTGTATATTTTTCCAGAATTGCATACTCTTCGGGAGTGGCCAGGCCTTTGGCAAGAATCTCTTCTTTGGAGATGTCGGCGTCATGCTCGCCGATTTCGGCTTTTGTGGTCGGGGTGATGATGGGTTCGGGGAATTTCTGGTTCTCCTTCATGCCTTCGGGCAGCTTTACGCCGCAGATTTCGCGGACACCGCTCTTGTAGGCGCGCCATGCACTGCCGCAGAGATAGCCGCGTACAATCATCTCAACCGGGAAGCCTTCGCACATTACGCCCACGGTTACCATAGGGTCGGGGGTGGCTGTTTTCCAGTTGGGGCAGATGTCGGTGGTGGCATCGAGGAACTTGGCTGCAATCTGGTTCAGCATCTGTCCTTTGAAAGGAATACCTTTCGGCAATACTACGTCGAAGGCTGAAATGCGGTCGGTAGCGACCATAACTAACTTTTCGCCATTGATGTTGTACACATCGCGCACTTTTCCATGATAGACACTTTGCTGTCCGGGAAAATTGAAATCTGTTGCTGTTAATGCATTCATTTTAGTGATATTTATGAGTTGGATATTTACTGTCTATGCCGGGAGTTGCTGTCCGGCGGCTTGTTCTGCTTTCCGTTTCTCCCGTTCGGCTTTCGCTTCTTTGTCAAACTTTTCGTAGGCTTCCACAATCTGAGTAACCAGTTTGTGGCGTACAATGTCTTTTTTGTTCAGCTCGATGAAGCTGATTCCTTTCACGCCTTTCAGGATGCGGAGCGCTTGCACCAGTCCGGAAGTCTGTGACTGGGGAAGGTCGATTTGCGTCATATCCCCCGTTACAATCATTTTGGTATTCATGCCCATACGGGTGAGGAACATCTTTATCTGTTGGGTGGTGGTGTTCTGCGCTTCATCCAGAATTACTACGGCATCGTTCAGCGTGCGTCCGCGCATGAAAGCGAGCGGAGCAATCTGAATGATGTTCAGCTCCATGTACTCTTTCAGTTTGGCGGCGGGAACCATGTCCTGCAAGGCGTCGTAAAGCGGTTGCAGGTACGGGTCTATCTTGTCCTTCATGTCGCCGGGCAGGAAGCCGAGCTTCTCTCCGGCCTCTACGGCGGGACGGCTGAGGATTATTTTCTTTATCTCCTTGTTCTTCAACGCGCGTACGGCAAGGGCGATGGCCGTATAGGTCTTGCCCGACCCGGCAGGGCCTATGGCAAATACCATGTCGTTCCTGCTAAATGCCTCTACCAGTTTCAACTGGTTTTCGCTGCGCGGAATAATGGGCTTTCCCGTTACGCTGAACACGATGACATTGCCCGACTTTTCAGCCTGCGGGGCGTTCCCTTTGACGATATCGATGATGACTTCCTCTTTCAGAGAATTATATTCGGCACAATATTTTTCGAGTTTGGTGATGTTTTCTTCAAACGCGCACATCTCCTCTTCATCTCCCAGCACTTTGATGACATTGCCGCGGGCAACGATGCGGAGTTTGGGATACAAAGCTTTTATCAGTTGCATATTGGCGTTGTTTACGCCGTAAAAGATAACCGGGTCGATATCCTCAAGAACAATCAGTTTTTCTATCATCGATATGTTTTAAAGTTCAATTCTTTTTTTCAGGTAAAACGTTTTGCAAATGTAGTGAAACGTTTGAATACTTGGACGGTTCTGCGTGTTATTTTTTTGCACCGGCTTGCATGGCGGCATCACTTTGTTGTCATTGTTTATTCAAAATAGAGTATTGTTCCGCCATCGGAGTCTGCGTATTTCCGCAGGAGTTCCTGTATCATTCCGGCGGCTTCCGCCAGCCCTTCGCGTCCGTTGTATCCGTTGACAATGGCAAGGATACGCCGGGTTTCGAGTCCCATTTTGGTACGTTCGTTGTCGCTGGTGGGAGTGCCTATGCCGCCTGCCCGGTCGCGGTAGACGGGAAGCCCCTCGATGTTCAGCGTTCCGCGCCCGATGCCTTCGAAGGGCTCTTCCGCACGTCCGATGCCGAGTTCAAGGCTGTCTCCCTGTATCTTGTCCGCATCGAAGCCGCCGATGGAATATCCGGTGCGGAGCGATACGAGGTTGATGAGGTCTACCAGCGTGTCGATTTGGTACAGTTCGAGCCCCCGCATAAGACGGCGGCGCAATGCTTCGGCGGAAGGACGGTAACGGCTGGGATCTTTGCCGCAACGCTTGTAGGCTTCGCGGGTGGCGGCGATGGCGGGTTGCTGTTTGATGCTTTCCGCGGTTTCACCGGCTCTCAGTTCGCGGGTGAAAGCGTCGATTTCCCGCCACAGCTCTGCGTTGTGTGCGGAGTTGGTTACTTGCGCCATGACGGCAACGCCCTGAAAGGCGGGGCAGAGGCGCTTAATCTCTTCGGATAAGGTGATGTGGTACATGGGGCTTTTCATTGTGTATGGTTTACTATCGGTTCGTCGTGGATAAACTTGGAATTTAACGGCGTTAAACTTCAGGTTTAATCCTAATGAACCCGGAGTTTAATAGGATTAAACTCGAAGTTTATTGTGGATAAATAAAAATAAACTAAGTGTGGGATAGATCTGGCACAGGCAGGTTTGCAGTATCACCCGCCTGTACTTCTCCGGTCACCATTCGTATCTTTCCTCAAAGCTGTCGTATATGGGACGTAACTCCGGGCAAAGGGCACGGAAAACGGATGCAATCTCCGCCTGTTCTGCGGGTGAGATAAGTCTCTTGCCTTTGCGGCTGGCAAAGTAATAGCTGCGGCAGGTGAAGCAGTTCTGTACACATCTTCTGACTTCGCTTACGATTCTGCTGGGCACGGCATCGAACATCCGGGACATTCCGCAGGCATAACGCTTGAGGTCGGAGCTACGGTAGAAGGTACAGCCGCCCTTGCCATGCAGCGAAGCAACGTAGCGCGGGTCTATGGCGGTTATGATATTGCTTGCGTATTGCGATGTTTTCATCGGAAGCTCCGTTATCAGGGCATGCAGGCATCCCGAACGTTGCGGACACTGCCCGTCTGTGGCAAAACAATGGGCGTATTTGAAAGGAATGTCTTCCCGGTTTTGTTTCATATCATTGGAGGTATTGGTTTGTTCGTATAATGTGAGTCGAGAATTAGAGTTGCTTCAACTTATCGGCACGGTACAAAAGTAGCCATAAACTGCAACTCTTTCAAATATAGGCGTTACTTTCTTTCTCCCTTTTCCTGTCCGTTCAACATAATTCCCGACAGGATACGTCCCGACTTGATGCCCAGACGCCGTGCCGAGAAGAAGTCCTCATGCTGCCGGTAGGTACAGATGCCTGCATTCTCTATCTGCCGGGGCGGCACTCCGAAGTCGGAGAGTTGCAAACGGTTGGCTGCCCACAAATCTATATGGTATTTGTGCGTTTCGGGCTTCCATACGGATATGTATTCCATCGGGAAATTTTCGGTGCGAAACGCTTCATATACCTCATCGCCCACCTCGAACGAGTCGAGGGAGATGCCCGGCCCTATGCAGGCAATGACATCCGTTCCCCTTGTTCCGTAGGCAGACTGCATCCGGTGAAGGGTTTTGGCAAGAATGCGGTTTACCGTTCCCCGCCAGCCTGCATGGACTGCGGCAACAATGCGGCGTTGCCTGTCATATAATAATACGGGAATGCAATCGGCAGTGGAGATGCAGATGCAGCAGCCGGGCATGCGGGTAATGAGTGCATCGATGCCTTGCAGCATGGCTTGCCGTTCGCTATGCGTTGCGTTCAGATAGGTATCGTCGATGATGAGGGAATCGGTGCCGTGGGTCTGAAAGGGGATGATAAGTTCTTGGGGGCGCACAGGCAGGGCGGTGCATAACAGTTCCCGGTTTTTGCGTACGCAATCCGCATCGTCTCCGGTATAAGGAGTGCAGTTGAAAGAAGCATAGTTGCCGGTGCTGCATCCGCCATGCCGGGTGGTTACAAAACAAGAAATGTCGGGATATGGGGCAAGTACCTCATATCCCAACATTCTTTTATCTTTTGTGAGAGGAATCATTTTCTGTCATCCTCCCAATCCTCTTCTTCGTATTCAAAGTCTTCAAGGTCCTCGATGTCCTCGTCGTCAACGTATTCGTAGCTGAGGTCTTCGTCCTCGCCTTCGTCTTTCAGTTCCTCTTTCAGGTGGCTCATGTCTTTGGCGCGGTGGGCAATGCTTTCAATCTTGCCTTCTATCTTGTTGCTTTCCTTGTTCAGCTCTTCCCACAGCATATCTTTCAGTGTGGAGATGCCCAGACCGGAAATGGCCGAAATGAATACGTGCGGAATGCTTTCGGGCAGTGTAGGCTCTATCTCGTCCATCAGCTCCTGATCCAGCATATCGCATTTCGTGATGGCAAGCACACGCTGCTTGTCCAGCATTTCGGGATTGAAAGTACGCAATTCGTTCAACAGAATTTCATATTCCTTACGGATGTCGTCGCTGTCGGCAGGAACCATGAACAGCAACAGTGAGTTGCGTTCGATGTGGCGCAGGAAACGGAGTCCCAAACCTTTGCCCGCACTTGCCCCTTCGATGATGCCGGGAATGTCCGCCATAACGAATGACTTTCCGTCGCGATAGGACACGATACCCAGATTGGGCTCCAATGTAGTGAAGGGATAGTTGGCGATTTTCGGTTTTGCCGAAGACACAGCCGAGAGCAGTGTCGACTTTCCTGCATTGGGGAAGCCTACCAGACCGACGTCCGCCAGCAGTTTCAGCTCCATGATAACCGTCATTTCCTGCATCGGTTCGCCCGGCTGTGCGAAGCGGGGAGCCTGACGGGTGGCGGTTTTGAAGTGCCAGTTACCCAGTCCGCCGCGTCCGCCTTTCAGCAGAATGACTTCCTGACCGTGCTCGGTTACATCGCAGATGTATTCACCGGTTTCGGCATTGTACACTACCGTGCCGCAGGGCACTTCGATTATTTTATCCTCTCCGTCCTTGCCGAAACTGCGGTTCTTGGAGCCCGACTCGCCGTGGCCTGCCATGATGTGGCGGTCGTAGCGCAGGTGCAGCAGGGTCCAGTAGTTGCGGTTGCCGCGGAGAATCACGTGGCCGCCTCGTCCTCCGTCACCTCCGTCGGGGCCGCCATTAGGAATGTATTTTTCACGTCTCATGTGCGTGGAGCCTCGACCGCCCTTACCGGAGCGGCAATAGATTTTTACGTAGTCAACAAAATTCGATTCAGCCATATTCTTTTTACTTTTTAGGTTGCTTTATTGTTACCGTCGGGATAACAGGCGCAAAATTAGTGATTTCAAGCGATATGCTCAAATTTGGGTTGTGATTTGTTAGGTTGGATGGATTGATAACGTTATTTTTGTTCATTGATTTACATCCTAATACAATAATCTTAATGAGTGAACTGAGAACGATTCCCAATATAGGTGCCTGCACGGAGCAGGACCTGATACTGATGGGGTATACCACTATCGCCTCATTGCGTGGCAAGAGTGCCGAAGAACTTTATGCCGAGGAGTGCCGGTTGCGCGGTTGCACTCTTGACCGCTGCCAGTTGTATCTTTATCGTGCCGTGGAATACTTTGTAAACACCGGGAATCCCGACCCGATGAAGTGCAAGTGGTGGTTCTGGAAAGATGATTTTGTTGAGCCTTCTCCCTGCGGTGCGGTTTGCGTGGAGTGTGCTTCTTTTCCGCTGGAATGCGGCGGATGCAGGAAAATAAAAGGAAAAGTATTCTGGTTGCGGTATACGGGTGATGATGTCTGCCGCATTTATGACTGCTGCCGCACCAAGAGGAAAAAGAATTGCGGTGATTGTCCGGACTTACCTTGCGGGTATTTTGTAAAAGACCCCACTGTTTCGGATGAACAGAACGAGGCGAATCTATGTAAAATGGTGGAACGGCTGAGAGCCGATGTAGGAAACAATATAAATTACGCGAACCGCACGGACGAGTAGGCATCCGTAGTGGTTCGCGTAATTTGCGTTAAAAATATCTGCTTTAGATATCAAATATTATTTCGCAGCGTCAATTGCTTTGCAAACATCTGCCGTAATAGTATCCAGTTCGCCTATACCTTTAATGTGTGCGTACAGCTTTTCGTTCTTATACCAATCGATAAGCGGAGCTGTCTGTGAATGATATACGGTAAGACGTTTCTTGATAGTCTCTTCGTTGTCGTCGGCACGGCCTGATTCCTGTCCGCGCTTGATGAGGCGTTTCATCAGTTCGTCTTCGGGAACGTCAAGATCCAGCATAACGTTTACGCTTTGTCCGCGTTCGGCAAGCATCTTCTTCAATGCTTCTGCCTGTGCGATAGTACGGGGGAAACCATCGAAAATAACGCCTTTGCTATCCTTGAAGCTGTCCAGTGTGCTTGCCAGGATGTCGATAATCAGTTCGTCCGGCAACAGTTGTCCCTGGTCGATGTAGCCTTTGGCTGTCTTGCCCAGCTCAGTGCCGTTCTTGATTTCTGCGCGGAGCACGTCTCCGGTGGAAATGTGGTTGATACCGTACTTCTCTACAATTCTCTCGCTTTGTGTTCCCTTACCTGAACCGGGAGCACCGAAAATTACAATGTTCAACATTTGTTTAGCTATTATTTTTGATTTACAAATTAATACCTTTGCCTTGCTGCCTTTTCCCGGTTTCAGTCTACTACGGTATAGATGTCGGGATAGTTGCGTCCGAATCCGTCATAGTCCAGACCATAGCCCACGATGAAGTCGTTGGGAATGTTCATGGCTACGTATTCGATGTTCAAGTCTACTTTCAACTTGTCGGGTTTCACCAGTAACGAGGCGATGTGAATTTCCTTGGGACCGCGTGTGCCGAGGGTTTCCAGCAGGCGTTGCATGGTGAGGCCGGTATCTACGATATCTTCGACAATGACAATGGTGCGTCCGGAGATGTCTTCGTTGATGCCGATCACTTCTTTGATTACTCCCGTAGAAGATACTCCCTGATAAGAGGCAAGTTTAACGAAAGAAATCTCACAAGGAATGGTGATGCGCTTCATCAGGTCGGAAGTAAACATGAACGAGCCGTTCAACACACTTAGGAAAAGCGGATTCTTACCCGCCAAATCGCGGTTGATTTCGTTCGCTACACGGGTTACTTCTTTCAATATGTCCTGTTCCTTAATGGAAACGGTGAACATTTTGTCTTTTATTTGTATGGTATCCATAAATGGGAGTTTTTAGAAAGTTGGCGCAAAAATAGTGATTTTATTCCACTCCGTGCATCATCTTCTGCAATTTCTTTGAGAGTAGGAAAAGGATAAGCGATGCGGTGGCGGACATTACGACAAATACCATGAAGAAGTCGTACATCGTTTCTATGCGGTAGCCAAGCAGTGTCTTTACTTTTCCGGTTTCGGGATAGAGCCCGCTCAGCGTACCCGCAAACTTGTTGGCTGTGGCCGTGGAGAGATACCATATACCCATCATCAGCGAAGCAAAGCGGATAGGAGTGAGCTTGTTCACCATGGACAATCCGATAGGCGAAAGGGCAATTTCGCCCATGGTGTGGATGAAATAAAGTCCTGTGAGCCAGATGAGGCTTACCTTGACGCCGGGTTGCACATCCTTTACAGCGAAGCAGATAACGAGATAACCCAAGGATAGAAGCAGCAAGCCGATGGCCTGTTTGGTGGGAGAGGCGGGTTCCATGCCCCGTTTATTGAGGAAGCCCCATACTCCCGGCATGATGGCTGCCAGTATCACTACGAAGAATGGATTGAATGACTGTATCCAGGAAGCCGGCATTTCCCAGCCGAAGATAACGCGGTCAGTCTGTTCGGAAGCGAAAAGCGTCAGTGAAGCGCCTGCCTGTTCGTAGGCTGCCCAGAAGAAGATTACGAAGAAAGCGATGATATAGATGACAAAGATGCGGTCGCGTTCAATCTTCGTAAGCGAGCCTTCCAACAGGATGCTGACAGGAAAGACGATACAGGCGGTGAAGATGCCGATGCTGATCCAGTCGTTGCCGAAACACCAGTAGAAGAAAACGGCAAGCGCTATTGTCAATACTCCCAATAAGAGATAATTACGTTTTTTCTTGCTGTTGTGCGTAGTGGATTGGGCGGCTGTCTTTGTAGCTTGCGGTTGTTCCTTTTTAGCATCGGGAATGATGCCGAGCTGCTTGCCGTCGGGACCGATAAGGTATTTATTCTTCTGTGTCTCGAACAATATGACCGTAAAGACGGTGACAATTGCGGCAATCAGAAAGCCCCATTTGAAGTCGTTCGGATTACCGGTTTCGCCAAAATAGCCGCATACCAGCGGGGCAAGGAAAGAGCCTACGTTGACGCCCATATAGAATATGGTATAGGCGGAGTCCAACCGTCTGTCGCCCGGTTCGTACAATTGTCCCACGAGGGAAGATACCGTAGGTTTGAAACATCCGTTTCCCAATATAAGGAAGGTGAGTCCGCCATACATCAGCCAGTGCGACAGTTGGACAGCGTCCAGCATGGAAGCGCTGAAGAACATCAGAAACTGTCCCAATGCCATCATTATGGCTCCCCAGAAGACAGAACGGCGGATGCCCCAGTATTTGTCGGCAATATATCCGCCGATAAGCGGGGTGAGGTAGACCAGTCCGGTGTAGCTGCCGTAGATGGAAGCGGCGTGTTCTTTGTCGAACAGCAAGGCCTGTGTCAGGAACAGAATGAAAATAGCCCGCATGCCATAGTAGCTGAAACGTTCTGCGGTACTGGTGGCGAAAATCAGGTAAAGTCCTTTAGGGTGTTTGGATGTGCTCATTGGTTATGTGTTAATTGTCTTTATATGTTTTGAGCCGCAAAAGTAGTTATTATTTTTTGTACCTTTGCTCGTAACTTAAACGAATAAACTGCAATGATAAAAATATTTCCTACCATTCAGATAAAAGAACTGGATGCCTATACGATAGAGAATGAGCCGATTGCTTCCATAGACCTTATGGAGCGCGCTTCGCAGGCTCTGGCAAAAGCCATATCCGAGCGCTGGGGAGCGGAAACCCCTTTTACGGTATTTGCCGGCCCCGGCAACAATGGGGGAGACGCGCTGGCTGTTTCGCGTCTGCTGGCAGAGCAGGGATATCGGGTGGAGGTATATCTCTTTAATACGAAAGGTACTTTGTCTCCGGATTGCGAAACGAACAAGGAACGTTTGGCAAGGGTTTCCGGAATTGATTTTCATGAGATAACCACGCAATTCGTGCCGCCAGTGCTGACAGCGGAGCATGTGGTTGTAGACGGACTGTTCGGCAGCGGACTGAACAAACCTTTGAGCGGTGGTTTCGCTGCGGTAGTGAAATACATCAACTCCTCGCCGGCTACGGTAGTTGCCATTGATGTGCCTTCCGGTTTAATGGGAGAGGATAATACCTATAATATTCAGGCTAATATCATCCGTGCAGACCTGACGCTAAGCTTGCAACTGCCGAAGCTGGCTTTTCTCTTTGCCGAGAACGAGCCGTTTGTGGGTGAGTGGCAGTTGCTGGATATCGGTTTGAGTGAGGAAGCCATTACAGAAAAGGAAACGGATTTTGTGTTGACGGAACACGAGGATATGGCATCGGTGCTGAAGCCGCGCGGCAAGTTTGCACATAAAGGAAGCTTCGGACGCGCCTTGTTGATAGCAGGTTCGCAAGGAATGGCGGGAGCGTCGGTACTTGCGGCACGTGCTTGCCTGCGCTCCGGAGTGGGATTGCTTACGGTTCATATTCCTTTTTGCAATAACTTTATCGTGCAGACTGCCGTACCGGAGGCCATGACGGAAATAGATATAAACGATGTCCGTTTTTCTTGTGCCACTGATACTGACGACTATCAGGCGGTGGGTATCGGTCCGGGATTAGGCAGGGCGGAAGATACCGAAGCTGCTTTACTGGATCAGATAGATTCTTGCCAGACGCCCATGATAGTGGATGCCGATGCGTTGAACCTGTTGGGCGAACATCGCAGTTACATCGGCCGTTTGCCCAAAGGCAGCATTCTCACTCCGCATCCCAAAGAATTGGAACGGTTGGTCGGGAAATGTCAGAACTCGTACGAACGTTTGACAAAAGCCCGTGAACTGGCAAAAAGCGCCGGAGTATACATTATATTGAAAGGAGCTTATTCCGTTATTATTGCACCGTCGGGAAAGTGCTGGTTTAATCCTACCGGAAATCCCGGCATGGCGACAGGGGGTAGCGGTGATGTGCTTACGGGTGTCGTATTGGCCTTGCTGGCGCAAGGATACGATGCGGAAACTGCTGCACGTATGGCCGCTTATGTCCATGGACTGGCGGGAGATATTGCTTGCAAGAAGCATGGAGCAATGGGTATGACGGCAGGGGATATTGTTACTTGCTTACCGTTGGCATGGCGGATGCTGGAGGAGAAATTGTAAACTGCATGTTAATGTTGGTATTTCAATATTCTGATGTTTTAAAAACTAATAGATTCGTTTTTTACATTCTTGTAGTAATATGGAAACAACCTTGCTTCAGTTCATATTTAATGTAGCACTTTTCTGCTCTCTTCAAGTCGCGCAATACCTCGGACAGCACCAGCTTCAATGTATCCGAACTGACATCCTGTAACGGACGTCCGTCTTCATCCTCTACTTTCTGGAAGCGTTTCCAACTGACATCGAATGTCGTGCCGTAGCAATGAGCGGAATTTTCGGATGCATTGCCGTTGCGACGGCGCAAACGCTTGACATCGTCTTTTGTACGCAGTACGGAAGTTACTGTAATCTTGTTCGGATTCAAGCCTTTGGCAGCCAGGGAATCGAGAAAGTTATAACCGATTGTATCGAGCAGGGCAGCCGCTCCCGGAATGAGATACGGGACGGAATGTGTCAAAGAATCAACCGCGTACAAATCATTTGTAGCGATATACTGCAACTTTTCTTTCATCTTTTCCGCTTCCTCGCGCGATGCTAAAGGACGGATGCCGATAGCCTGCGCCACATTCAAATGCTTTTCATTCAAATCGCCGAAAGAACGTTTGTAACTGATAACACCCCGTATGTTGTGCGGTTCATTCAGCTTGAGGGACATGTCTTTTTTCTTACATCCAGCCAGGCAGCAAGTTATTGCCATGCCTGCCAATAAAAACAGGGAAATGAAACGGATTTTATTATACATAATTAATTCTGAACTTTGTAGAATTGTGTAATTTGTGGTGAAAACTCCTGCAAAGATAGTGTAATCCTATAGAACAATTGGAAGAGTTTGCTGCTTTTTTCCCCTCTTTTTGTACCTTTGCAGCCAAATTCAGGAATAAAAAGAAACGTGCAGCGATATTTTATCTATTTGGCCTACGACGGCACAGCTTATCATGGCTGGCAGATTCAGCCCAACGGTGCAAGTGTGCAGGAGTGTTTGATGAAAGCACTCTCTACCTTGTTGCGGCGTGAAGTGGAGGTGGTGGGTGCCGGACGCACCGATGCCGGTGTACATGCTTCCCTAATGGTGGCACATTTTGACAGTGAAACTCCGTTGGATGTGATATTCATGACGGATAAACTGAACCGCCTGCTTCCCCCGGACATTTCCGTTTACCGTCTGCGTGCCGTACGTCCCGATGCTCATGCGCGCTTTGATGCCACGGCACGTACATACAAATACTATGTTACTACGGCCAAGATGCCTTTCAATCGTCAGTATCGTTGCCGTCTGTTCCAGACTCCGGACTTTGAACGGATGAACGAAGCTGCCCGGACTTTGTTTGAATATACGGATTTTACCAGTTTCAGCAAGTTGCATACCGATGTCAAAACCAATAATTGCAAGATAATGCACGCTGCCTGGACGCAGGTAGATGAAGTGACCTGGGTATTTACCATTCAGGCCGACCGTTTTCTGCGGAACATGGTACGTGCTGTAGTGGGCACATTGCTCGAAGTCGGCAGGGGTAAACTTACCATCGGGGACTTTCGCCGGATTATCGAACAAAAAGACCGGTGCCGTGCAGGAACTTCCGTTCCCGGTAACGCTTTGTTCCTTGTAGATGTTGCCTATCCTGAAGAAACTTTTATTAGCGGTTAGTGATAAGTGATAAGTGATTAGTGATAAATGATTACTTTCACTCTTTCTCTTCTTGTAATATAGCTAATTCATAACTTATAACTCATAATTCATAGCTAAAGTCAATGTGGTTATTATTAGCCTTTCTCTCGGCAGCCTTGTTGGGATTTTATGATGCTTTCAAGAAGCAGGCGCTCAAAGACAATGCCGTGCTTCCGGTTTTGTTTTTGAATACGGTATTTTCCAGTTTAATATTTCTTCCGTTTATTCTGGTATCGTGTTTTGCTCCTGCTGTGTTGGGAGGTACGATGTTTGATGTTCCTGTAGTGGGATGGGATGTGCATAAATTTATCATCATCAAATCTTTCATCGTTCTTTCCTCGTGGATATTCGGATATTTCGGAATGAAGCACTTGCCGCTTACCATTGTAGGCCCGATTAATGCAACGCGTCCGGTAATGGTACTTGTGGGAGCCATGCTTGTATTCGGCGAACGGCTCAATCTGTATCAATGGATAGGTGTGATGTTGGCAGTCCTGTCGTTCTTTATGTTGAGCCGTTCCGGTAAGAAAGAGGGTATCGACTTCAAGCACAATAAATGGATTCTTTTTATTGTTCTGGCGGCCGTGACGGGTGCTGTCAGCGGATTATACGACAAGTATCTGATGAAGCAGCTGCCGCCTATGGTGGTGCAGTCATGGTACAACATCTATCAGGTATTTATCATGTGCCCCATTATCCTGTTGCTGTGGTATCCTAAGAGAAAGGAAAGTACACCGTTCCGTTGGGATTGGACTATCATCGGTATATCCGTCTTTCTTTGTGCGGCAGACTTTGTGTATTTCTATGCCTTGAGTTATGAGGACTCCATGATTTCTATCGTATCTATGGTGCGACGTGGCAGTGTGGTTGTTTCTTTCCTGTTTGGCGCCCTTTTCTTCCGTGAAAAGAATTTAAAAAGCAAGGCGGTAGACCTCATTTTGGTGCTGATTGGAATGTTCTTCCTATATTTGGGGAGCAAATAGAATTTCAATAGCGCGTATGGCAGAAGATTTGTGTATCAGTAATGGCAGCAAAGAAGAGAAGTATCGTATGTTGCTTCCGCAAATTAAGTGTCTGATTGAAGGAGAGGATGACCTTATCGCCAATCTGGCTAATGTTGCGGCTGCACTGAAAGAGACTTTTCACTTTTTCTGGGTGGGATTTTATCTGGTGAAAGGTGAGGAGTTGGTGCTTGCCCCTTTTCAGGGTCCGGTGGCTTGTACTAGAATAAAGAAAGGGCGTGGCGTTTGCGGAACGGCCTGGGAGAGGGGTGAAGTGCTGGTTGTACCGGATGTGGATGCTTTCCCGGGACATATAGCATGCAGCTCTTTGTCGCGTTCGGAAATAGTGCTTCCGCTTCTTCGTGCAAAGGGAGAAGTATGGGGTGTGCTGGATGTGGACAGTGAAAACTTGAATAGTTTTGATGAGGTGGATGCGCGTTTTTTGCAGGAGTTGTGTTCTTATCTGTAAGGTGATTTTTATAATAATAAGATTTTAGTATTGATAAAATATTATAGGGATATGGTGAAGAAGTTGATAGTCTTTTTATTTGTAGCAGGTATGGGAATTGGTTCTTTGTCGGCGCAACTGGCAAAAACTTGTTTTACCAATATGCCCGATTCTCTGAGTCCGTTGCTTACAGCTGTGAATCGTGCCGACTTCATTGACTTCTTGGAGAGCAAGATGAAAGCGGAAGTAACCAATCGTTTTGGCGGTAAGTCGGAAATGACTGAGCTTACTTCCGATTATATCCGTGTGCAGGTAACACCTCAAAGTACCTGGCAGATGAAACTTTTGTCAGTGAACGACAGTACCCGTCTTATCTGTACTGTTTCTACAGTTTGTGCTCCGGCTTGTGACAGTTATATCAAGTTCTATACTACCGGTTGGGAAGAGTTACCCGCTGCATCCTATCTGGCATCATTACCTAATATGGATGATTTTATTGTGCCTGCTTCCGATACGGTAGATGTGTACCGCTATCAGGATGCTCGTCTTCAGGCTGATATGCTTCTAATGAAAGCTGACCTTTCGGGTAAGGACGCTACGCTGACTTTTACTTTTACCACTCCCGACTATATGGAAAAAGAAGCAGCAGAAAAACTGAAACCGTTTCTCCGCGACCCTATAATCTATACGTGGAAAGAAGGGAAGTTCAATAATTAAGTATAAGGTATAAAATAATAAGGCTTACAGAAGCTAAGCTAATGTAGAGTATCAGAGGGGCAGTGTAGCTTTCCTTATCTCTTATACTTAATTTTCATACTTAATTCTTCATGTTTGATTTTTATTTTACTTTGATTTTGTCGAATCCTTCTCCGTATACTCCGATTACCTGACTTTGTGACACGAAGGCATTCGGGTCTATGTCTTTTATCAGCCGGAAGATAATGGTTGATTCCCGTTTTTTGGCAAGTACAAACAGCATTTTTATTTCCTTGCCGGTATAGAATCCGGAAGCATTTATAACTGTCGCGCCGCGGTGAGGATACACATTGATATGTCTGGCTATCTCCTCATACTTTTCGCTGATGATGAAAAACTGCACGGATTGGCGCGCACTGTTTACTACTTGATCCAGAACGAAACTACAGATGTATAGGGTGACGTAGCCGTATACTACTTTTTCCCAGTCTTTCAGCACGAAGTAGCTGGAAGAGATGATGATAAGGTCACAAAACAGCATGACCCGTCCCAGTGTAATGTCCCTGTATTTGTTAATGATAGCTGCGATAATATCCGTTCCGCCCGTACTTCCGTTCGAAGAGAAAGCAATGCCGATGCCGCCGCCACAGAAAGATGCTCCGATGACACATGCCATGAAAGGCTGGTCGTTCAGTAGGTGAACGCCGTCTGTCAGTTGCTGAATGATTGGCAGAAAGGAAGTCAGGGTAAAAACGGCAAAGATTGTCTTGATGCTGAACTTCCATCCTAAAATACGGATGGCAAGCAATAACAGTAGGAAGTTGATGCCGAAATAAACATATTGTACCGGCAGTCCTGTTGCAAAATATACCAGTGAGGCAATACCTGGTACTCCGCCTGTGGTAATATCGTTAGGGAGCAGGAATACTGTCCACCCGATACCATACATAATCATGCCTAAAGCAATCATTAAATAATCCCGCATTTCACGAAATATGTTCTGCCGGGAAGGAATGTGCATGTTCATTTGTAGTTTGCAGTTAGATTTGCGGCAAAGATAGATATTTTATCAATCTCGAAATATAAGTTATCGGTTATTTGTATTAGTTCGGATGAAATAAATTTGCTTGTGGTAATCACACTATGTTGATTGTTGAATTTATAAAATTTTTGGTTGACAAGCATTCATGATGTTTTTTCGGTTTACATCTTGGTTTACATGCACCCCCCCTGAAACCGCCTAAATCTATGCTTGTAGTAATCTCTTAAAAGCGGAAAACCTCGACAGCTAATTGCTTAACTATCAAGGTTTTCATTAAGAGCGGAAGACGGGGCTCAAACCCGCGACCCTCAGCTTGGAAGGCTAATGCTCTATCAACTGAGCTACTTCCGCAATTTTTTGTGGGCAAAGATGGATTCGAACCACCGAAGGCGTAAGCCAGCAGATTTACAGTCTGCCCCATTTGGCCACTCTGGTATTTGCCCTTTTGCTGTTGAGAACTACTTTAAATCTCTCTTTAAGCAGCTTTGTTTCTCAATTGCGATGCAAAGGTACAACTATTTTTGTAAACTCCAAGCAAAATCTATCATTTTTATTGCAGTAATTGCACATTCATCACCTTTATTACCCAACTTGCCGCCTGCGCGATCCTCCGCTTGCTCCATTGTATTGGTGGTAATTAATCCGTAAATTACTGGAACATCGCCACTTGCATTTAATTGAGTGATGCCTTGAGTTGCACCCATGCAAACGTAATCAAAATGCGGTGTTTCTCCACGAACTACGCAACCAATTGCAATTACAGCATCAACTTCGCTGTATTCTATAAGTTGATTGGCACCGAAAGTTAGTTCAAAACTTCCGGGAACGGTTTTTACCATGATATTTTCGTCTTTAGCTCCGTGTTTTTTTAAGGTGTCGATTGCTCCTTTTAAAAGAGCGCCGGTGATATTGTAATTCCATTCGGATACTACAATACCGAATTTCATATTCTCTGCACTAGGCACTGAGTTGAAATCATAATCCGAAAGGTTGTGATAAGCTGTAGCCATAATAAATTAAAGATTAAAAATTAAATAAATTGGAACGTATAAATGAAGAGCACGGATTACACGGCACTCACGGTTTTGACTTCCGTGTATATCCGTGTAATCCGTGCTCGAGATATCTTATAAATAAGGTATGAATTACTTCTTTAAGAGCTTAGCTTGTTCGATGTATTTATCAATGTCCATAGCTTGATATGAACGGAAGTATTTATCCTTAATAGAAGTATATGCTTTGATGGCATCGTCATACTTACCCTGCTTAACCAGAATTTCTCCGGCTTGCTTCAGATAGATAGGGCTAAGTGTATTATTATCTGCTTCATCAGCTGCTTTCAGCAACATGGAAGATGCCTTATCGAGTTGACCGAGTTGAGCGTAGCAATTACCCATAGCGCCTTTCATTGCAGGAGCTACCATTTGGTCATCTCCGTCAAAGCTCTCCAATGCTTTTACGGCTTCATCGAATTTGCCAAGATGTGCATAGCAAAGACCAGCATATGCCTTGGCAAGATTGGCTGCATCTGTACCGCTGTATTGGTCGGCTATCTTGATGAAACCTACGTAACCGATGCTATCGCCGTTCAGGGCTTCTGCAAAAGCATCAGCTTCAAAATATTCTTGTCCTTTAAAAAGGGCTGCCTGTGCTTTTTCCTCACGAGGTGCTGCATAGAGGTTCTTGTACATTACTATACCTGCTATAATGATGATTATAGCTAAAATAGCACCGATAATTGTCTTTTTGTTTTTGATGAGAAATGCCTCTGATTGTGTAAGTGCGTCTTCCACGTTTAAGGCTTCGTTCGTCTTTTTTTGTTCTGCCATTTCTTATATATTCTTTTTGTTATTATTCATTAATAGCTAATTCGACCCGCAAAAGTAAGTTTTTTATAGCTATCAACGAAATTTAGCGGCATCTTTTTTTATTTTGTATTCCAAAACCATAGATTTATTTTGTTTTGCGTTGTCTTTCAAGATACAATGAAGATAAGTTGTACTTTGGCAGAATAAAATGAATGCATTCGTTTTATTCTGCTCCCAGTTTGTATTATCTTTGCTGGGAAAAGTAACGATAAACTGTCATATGATACTGAAACGCATATCCATACTTAATTATAAAAATTTGGAGCAGGTAGAACTTGCTTTTTCTCCGAAACTAAATACTTTCTTCGGACAGAACGGAATGGGAAAGACAAACTTGCTGGATGCTGTTTATTTTCTCTCTTTCTGCAAAAGTGCGGGGAATCCTATTGATTCGCAGAATATAAGGCATGATTCGGATTTTTTCGTTATACAAGGATTTTACGAAGCTGCGGATGGTACGTCGGAAGAAATTTATTGCGGCATGAAGCGTCGTCAGAAGAAGCAATTCAAGCGGAATAAAAAGGAGTATACACGTTTGTCCGATCATATTGGTTTCTTGCCGTTGGTGATGGTATCTCCTGCCGATTCGGTTTTGATAAGTGGAGGCAGTGATGAGCGTCGCCGCTTTATGGATGTAGTGATTTCACAGTATGACAAAGAATATTTGGATGCATTGATTCGTTATAATAAGGCATTGGCACAACGGAATACATTGCTTAAGAGTGAGATGCCGGTGGAGGAAGAGCTTTTTCTGGTATGGGAGGAGATGATGGCTCAGGCAGGTGAAGTGGTATTCCATAAGCGGGAAGAGTTTATCAGGGAATTTATTCCTATTTTCCAGTCTTTTTATTCGTTTATTTCACAGGATAAGGAGAAGGTCGGGTTAACTTATGATTCGCATGCTCGTGACGCTTCTTTGTTGGCTGTATTAAAGGAGAATCGTATGCGGGATCAGATAATGGGATTTTCTCTGCGTGGGATACATAAAGATGAACTGAATATGTTGTTGGGTGATTTCCCTATTAAACGGGAAGGCTCGCAAGGACAGAATAAAACGTATCTGGTAGCTCTAAAGCTGGCACAGTTTGACTTTCTGAAACGGACGGGTACCACAGTTCCGTTACTGCTGCTGGATGACATTTTCGATAAATTGGATGCGTCGCGTGTAGAGCAGATAATTAAACTGGTGGCAGGTGATAACTTTGGACAGATCTTTATAACAGATACCAATCGTGAACATTTGGATCGTATTCTGCATAAGGTGGGCAGTGATTATAAAATGTTCCGTGTAGAGAAAGGTAACATTTCGGAAATGGTAGAGACCCAGGTAGCGGTTGGTGAGGAAAATGAAGCATGAAACGGAATGATGCAGAACAGATAGGAAAACTGATACGAAGCTTTCTGAGGCAGGAGAGTTTAGAGTCTCCGCTGAATGAACGGCGGCTCATCAACTCGTGGGCAGAAGTTTTGGGACCGGTCATTGCTTCTTATACACGTGAACTTTATATAAAGAATCAGGTGCTGTACGTGCATCTTACTTCTGCTGCCCTTCGTCAGGAACTGATGATGGGAAGAGATTTGTTGGTACGTAATCTGAACCGGCATGTGGGGGCGCAGGTGATTACTAACATTATATTCCGGTGATATGCGTACTTGCTGTTGGCATTTTAATACATCATCTTCAATGTATCTGTGGTTTTAATCTTCAATTCCTTTAGTTCTTGTAAGGCACGTTCATAATAGATAGGAACTTCTAAATCGTTATTATTGTGCGCGTCCATACCGATAATGGCTGTGCACCCTTCATTGGCAGCAATGTGCCAGAAATTCGGGCAGGGATAGGTGTTTAACCCGTGTTCCTCATTGTATGCCACATATCCGATGTTATATTCCAGCGGAATGTTAAGCCGGGCTGCGGTCCGACAGATATGTCGGCTGATTGTGGCACAGTGATGATCGAATTTGGGATAAGAGCGCATGAATAAGTCAGGGTGGGCAAGACAATTATACAGACCGCTCTCCATCCCTTCGATAGCACTCTCTTCGTATAAGTCGAGCATATCCCGATTGTTTGTGTGATGTCCGAAATAAGGGAATTTTTCATCTGTGTGGAAATGGTGGTTGCCGAAAAGGATGTAGTTCAACTGGTACTTTTTAATCTGTTCTTTCAGCCAAGGGATATATTCGGGAAAGTATTCGCATTCCAAGCCTATTTTTATGTCGATTTGGTCCCGGTATTTTTCTCGTAAATATTGCAGGCTTTCTATATACTCCGGCAATTCCTCGGGAAGCATGCGCATATCGGCTACGTAGCTGGTACGGTACTTCCAAGGGGTATGGTCGGAGAAACCAAGTATCTGGAAACCGCCTTTGATAGCGCTGAGAACATATTCTTCATCGCTTCCGACGGCATGCATGCAACGTGTGGTATGAGTGTGATAGTTTGTTTTCATTGTTGTGTTATGATTTCGTCCATACGGATGTCGAATGGTTCTGCCGGAACTTCTTCTACTATTTGAAACGGAAAGCAAATGCCGACTTTGTATGCGGAAGGTATGCGGGGAAGCAGCCGGTCGTAGTACCCCTTTCCTCTTCCCAGCCGGTTTCCGTCACGGTCGAATGCTACCCCCGGAACAATGACAAGGTCTATTGTGGCATAGTCGGTGAACAATGCTCCCGTAGGCTCCTCGATACCATACGCTCCAATAGCAAGGTCGGCAGGACTTGTATATACGCGAAGTTCCAAATCGTTACCTATGACAACAGGCAGGAGTATTTTTTTCTTTGTACTCCATTTCCTGATGAAGTCATGTGTGTGTACTTCGTCCGGCAATGAGTGATATAATAATATAATGCTTGCCGTTCTAAAGACCGGGTGTGCTTCGAGAGCGGCAAGTATCTCAGCAGATTGATGCGTAGTGGTAGATTTGTGAAGGGTCTTCAGTAAAGCTATACGCTTGCGCAGTTCTTTTTTCTTTTCCATTGGTATTCTCCTCTTCTTGGCCGGCTTGTAGCGGAGCTTTCGGGAAAGCTTCGCCACGTTCCAGGATTTCCAACGCTTTCTTTACAGTAGCGTCACTCTCGTTGATATATCGGATATAGGCTTCTTTACCCAACGTATTGTAGATGATATTGCCGTAGAGGTTCCGTTCCAGTAATTTATAGGAACGGTGTATCAGCAGATTGCGTCTTTTCACACCTTTGGAATCGGCAAAACGTATGAATTGCTCTACAATACCTTGGCGGCGCAGGTATTTCAGTAAATCCTGTTCATTGTCGAACGTACTCAACTTGGCACGGTTGCGGTCGGTGTATTGGAAACTGAACTGTATAATCAACCCCCTGTTGCTGACCTCTATCAGATAAGAAGATACTCCGGTTGTGTCTTGGGGTACGAATACATCGGGCATAATGCCGCCACCGCCGTAAACGGGACGTCCCAGTCCGGTGGAGTAGCGCAGGTTTTCGTCGAGTTTGATGCTGTCTTTAGAGAAGAACTCTCCATGTTCATAGCGGGTCAGCCAATCCATTTCGTATTTAGAGTCTTTCCCGCTTTCGTAGGGACGCTGGATGCAACGTCCGGATGGAGTATAGTAGCGGGCAATAGTCAGGCGAATGGCGGAACCGTCACTGAAATCAATAGGTTGTTGTACCAAGCCTTTGCCAAAAGAACGGCGTCCAACGATAGTTCCCCGGTCGTTGTCCTGAATAGCACCTGCAAAGATCTCACTGGCAGAAGCCGAACCTTCATCTACCAATACAACGAGCGGTGTCTTTTGGCAGCTACCCGTACCGTTGGCATACTCTTCCATACGCGGATATTTACGTCCTTGTGTATATACAATGAGTTTCCCTTCCGGAAGGAACTCGTTTACCATACGGGTGGCGGCTTCCATGTAACCGCCGGTATTACCACGCAGGTCGATGATGAAACCTTTACATTTTTGATGGCTTAGCTGGGCAATGGCATTCAGCAGTTCTACGTGTGAGGTACGCCCGAACTTGCTGACTTGTATGTAGCCGAAATCATCGTTGAGCATATAAGCGGCATCAATCGTGTTCTGGGGAATGTCGCCGCGTGTAATGGTGAAATCCAACAGCTCTTTTTCGGTGGCGCGCTTCACTCCTAACTTCACTTGTGTACCTTTAGGTCCTTTCAGATTGCGCATGGCTTTTTCATTAGTCAGCCCTTTGCCAACGAACAGGCTGTCGTTTACCATAACAATGCGGTCACCTGCCATGAGTCCTACTTTTTCGGACGGACCGCCTTGTATTACGCTGTTCACGTGTATGGTATCTTCTTGTATGGTAAACTGGATACCGATACCGCTGAAGCTGCCTTCCAGTTCAGAATTGACTGCTTCCAATTTCTGTGCGGGAATATAAGTGGAGTGTGGGTCAAGTTCTGCCAATATCTGTGGCATTGCTTTTTCTACCAGATCGGTCATGTTGACGCTATCCACATATTGGTCGTCTACCACCCGCAGTAACGCATTCAGCTTGTTGGACGAGCCGTTGATAATCCCCAAACGGTTTCCTGCGAAATGTTTGGCATAAAAAGTTCCGATAAGTATGCCCGCTACTACACTGATTGCAATAATGAGAGGTGTGAAACGGGAAGAGTTTTTTGTACCCATAATGATATGTACTATATTTTACGATTTACTATTTGGCTGTGCACGAAGTTATCAACTCTCAATTGACATATATATTACTTCGATACCTGCACGTTTCAGCAGTTCGATGCCGTCTTCCAAACGATATTTTTCGGAGTATACGACACGCTTGATTCCTGCCTGGATGATGAGTTTGGCACATTCTATACAGGGAGAGGCAGTGACGTACATTGTGGCACCGTTGCTGCTGTTGTTGGAGCGTGCTATCTTGGTAATGGCATTGGCTTCGGCATGGAGCACATAGGGTTTGGTGAGATTGTTTTCATCTTCACATACATTCTCAAAACCGGATGGCGTGCCGTTATATCCGTCCGAGATAATCATTTTATCCTTTACGATGAGTGCACCCACCTGACGACGTTGACAGTATGAGTTTTCCGCCCATATGCTTGCCATGCGTATATAACGTTTGTCTAAGGCTTCTTGTTTACTTCTCTTGGTTTCGTCCATATTTCAGTTGTATTTAGCGGGCTGTAAATCCCATGACTTTTGTTGTATTTCCGTCTTTGAAGTAAAGAGTAATATTATGTATATCCCCTTCGTATTTGAACACATTCTGTATACCGTTGATGAATACTTTAGCCAACTTATCGCTTTCTGTACCGATAACTTTTCCTTTGATACTTATGGTATGTTCCTTTCCGTCTATTTTCAGAACTGCATCATTGATGCTTGAATTGACGGCATGGACATTGACCGTACCGGTTACTTCTCCGTTCACTTCGGCACAGTTAAAGTTTAGAGTGTAGTTTCCTTCTGCCCTGAAAGTATTGAGTTCACGGTCGATTTCTTCTTTACTTTCGTTGCTCCACAAGCCTTGATAGAATTGTTCTTTTCCTTTTTCGGTGGCGATACGAACCAATTTCCAGGTTTTGTTGTTGAAGATTTCCATTACATCATCCTCATTGTTGCAAGCGCCCAAGCCGAGAAGCATGGATGTCATCATCAGGCAACAGACTATTGTCTTTATTTTGATTTTTTCTTTCATCTTTTTATTCCGTTTCTGATTAATAGCGCATCTATGGTAGGTTCTTGTCCACGGAAACGCTTGTAGAGTGTCATGGGATGTTCCGTACCTCCTTTCGACAGGATATTCCGGCGGAAAGAGTCGGCTACTTCCGGATTGAAAATGCCGCATTGCTTGAACAGCGAGAAAGCATCCGCATCCAGCACTTCCGCCCATTTATAGCTGTAATACCCGGCAGAATATCCGCCCGCAAAAATGTGTGAGAACTGGGTACTCATACAGGTTTCCTCTACAACAGGGAGTATTTGTGCTTTATCCCAAGCCTTCTTCTCATAAGCTTTAACATCCCCTTCGAAAGGGGTATTACGTGTATACCATGCCATATCCAGCAATCCGAAACTTACTTGGCGCAGGCAGGCATAAGCCACGTTGAAATTCGATGAGTCTACAATGCGTTGCACCAGTTCGTCGGGGATGAGTTCGCCGGTTTGGTAGTGGCGGGCAAAGGTGTGCAGGAACTCTTTTTCAATGGCAAAGTTTTCCATGAACTGAGAAGGCAGTTCTACAAAGTCCCAATAAACATTTGTGCCGCTTAAACTTTCGTAAGTGGAGTTGGCAAATATCTCGTGCAAGCTGTGCCCGAACTCGTGCAGGAAAGTTTCCACTTCATCGAAAGTCAGTAGGGCGGGCTTGTTTTGTGTGGGTTTGGTAAAATTCATCACGATAGATACGTGCGGACGGCTGTTTTCGCCGCTTTTCTCGTCTCTCCACTGCCCTTTGTAGCTCGTCATCCATGCACCGGAGCGTTTTCCGGCTCTGGGATGAAAGTCAGTATAGAGTACGGCAAGATATGTGCCGTCTTTATCAAATACTTCGTAGGCTTCCACATCCTTGTGATAAACAGGAATGCCGGGATTCTTCTTGAATGTGATGCCGTACAGCCTGCTTGCCAGTCCGAATACTCCTTCTTTAACTTTGCTTAGCTCAAAGTAGGGACGAAGCATTTCATCATTAACATTGAACTTCCGGTCTTTCAGCTTTTGGGAATAGTAACTCCAGTCCCATGGCATGAGATTGAAGCTTTCTCCTTCTTCGTTGCGTGCCAGTGCCTGCACTTCAGCATATTCTTTTTGTGCGGTGGGTGTATATGCTTCTAACAGTTGGTTCAGCAGTTTGTATACAGCGTCGCTGTTTTGTGCCATTCGTTCTTTCAGGTTGTATTCGGCAAAGTTGTCGTAGCCCAGCAGTTGGACGATTTCCATGCGGACGTTGGCAATTTTCTTTACGATTTCCAGATTGTTGCAGGCATTGTCATGCGTGCATTTGGTATTATATGCCATGTAAAGTTCTTGGCGCAGGTCGCGGTTGTCGGCATACGTCATGAAAGGGCTGTAACTTGGGGCATGCAGGGTGAATACCCAACCTTTCACACCTTTTTCCTGCGCTGTCTCTGCGGCGGCATCAACGGCGCTTTCAGGCAGACCGGACAACTGTGACTTATTGGTCAGCACCAATTGGTAGTCGTTTGTCTCTTTCAGGGCATTTTCACTGAATTGCAGTGTCAACAAGCTTAATTCTTTGCACAATTTACGGTACTTTTCCTTGGCATCTCCTTGCAGGTTTGCTCCGTTGCGGACAAAGCCGGTGTAGATGTCTTCCAGTAGCTTGGACTGTTCCGGAGTAAGTTTATTCTTGTCTGTCAGCTCATATGCAGCTTTGATGCGGGCAAATAGCTTTTCGTTGAGGCTGATGTTGTTCTCATGTTCGCTCATCAGTGGCATGATTTCCCGGGCAAGTTCCTGCAATTCATCGCTGGTTTCGGCGCTGAGCAGATTGCCGAATACGGTAGTGACACGATGCAACAGTTCTCCGGACTTCTCGTAGGGCACTATCGTGTTTTCAAAAGTCGGAGCAGCAGGGTTATTGATGATCGCATCTATTTCTGCATTTTGCCGGCGGATGCCTTCATGTATGGCAGGTGCGTAATGTTCAGTCTTTATCAGATTGAAAGGAACAGTTCCATGTGGAGTTGAATACTTTTCAAAGAAAGGATTTGAGGCTTGTATCATAGTCATAAAACAAAGTAATATTAGTGTAAGTTTAAGTCTTGTCATATACCTATTTCTTGAAGAAAATAAATTAATTGCAAATGTGCAAAAAAAATAGGCGACTTCATAAAAGAAGCCGCCTATTTTTTATTATTTTCTAACTGTATATTAGCAGTTAACAGATGCCATGTGAGCAATCAGGTCAAGAACCTTGTTAGAATAACCGATTTCGTTGTCGTACCAAGATACAACTTTAACGAAAGTATCAGTCAAAGCGATACCTGCCTTAGCATCGAAGATAGAAGTGCGAGTGTCACCCAAGAAATCAGAAGAAACAACTGCATCTTCAGTGTAACCCAGAACACCTTTCAGTTCGCCTTCAGAAGCTTCTTTCATGGCAGCGCAGATTTCAGCGTAAGTAGCCGGTTTAGCCAAGTTAACAGTCAAGTCAACTACAGAAACGTCCAAAGTCGGAACACGCATAGACATACCAGTCAGTTTACCGTTCAAAGCCGGAATAACTTTACCTACAGCCTTAGCAGCACCAGTAGAAGAAGGAATGATGTTACCTGCAGCAGCACGACCACCTCTCCAGTCTTTCATAGAAGGACCGTCAACTGTTTTCTGAGTAGCAGTTGTAGAGTGAACTGTAGTCATCAAACCGTCAGTGATACCCCATTTATCGTTCAATACTTTAGCGATAGGAGCCAAGCAGTTAGTAGTACAAGAAGCGTTGGATACGAATTGAGTACCCTTAACATAAGTCTTTTCGTTAACACCGCAAACGAACATCGGAGTGTCATCCTTAGAAGGAGCAGACATTACAACGTATTTTGCACCAGCTTCGATGTGAGCCTGAGCTTTTTCCTTAGTCAGGAACAAACCGGTAGATTCAACTACGTATTCAGCACCTACTTCGTTCCATTTCAGGTCAGCCGGGTTCTTTTCAGCAGTGATACGGATAGATTGACCGTTAACGATCAGTTTGCTGTTTTCAACATCAGCTTCGATAGTACCGTCGAATTGACCGTGCATAGTATCATACTTCAGCATGTAAGCCAAGTAATCTACCGGGCAAAGGTCGTTAATACCAACGATTTGAATATCGTTTCTTTTCTGAGCAGCGCGGAATACGAAACGTCCGATACGTCCGAATCCATTAATACCTACTTTAATCATTTTGTTTAAACTTTTAAGGGTTTTATAATGTTTAAAATTAAACTTTCAAACTTTTACAGCATTTCTTTTACGAATTGCGCTGCAAAAGTAAGAAAATGTTTTTATATTCGTATCCAAAATCATAATTAAATAATTGAAAAGATGGGAAAAAGTTCATTTTTACAGGAATTTAAGGCTTTTGCCATGAAAGGCAATGTGGTCGATATGGCTGTCGGTGTTATCATTGGAGGTGCGTTTGGCAAGATTGTATCTTCAGTTGTGGCTGATGTGATAATGCCTCCTTTGGGCTTGCTGATAGGCGGTGTAAACTTTACCGATTTAAAATGGGTGATGAAGCCTGCCGAAGTAGTGGATGGCAAGGAGATAGCCGCTGTAACACTGAATTACGGAAATTTCCTGCAGGCCACTTTCGACTTTCTCATTATCGCTTTTTCTATCTTTATGTTTATTAAGCTGATAACCAAGCTGACGGAAAAGAAAAAAGCGGAAACGCCTGCTGCTCCTCCTGCACCGCCCGCACCGAGTAAGGAAGAAGTGCTGTTGACGGAAATTCGTGATATATTGAAAGAAAAATAATCACGTTTTTTTATTTAAATAATAAGGAAATTCATATATAAATATCCTCGGAAGATGGTAATGCTTCTTTCGAGGATATTTGATTTTGCAGGATTAAAAAAGGATTATTGCTTAGTCTTCTTTCAGGTTGTACTTCAATCTCTGATATTTACGAATTGTCTCCCGTTGAAGGCTTTCAAGTGTACTGATCTCTATGGATAGTTGGTGGAGCTTGGGATCGGTCTCTTTGAGAATTCGTGCTGTTTTATAATCATAGATTTCCGGTACAACTTCCCGGTTTCTTTTACATTCGTCCAGTAGATAGGAAGCACAGGCTATATAATGCTCTTTGAAGGCTTTGCGCTTTTTTTCGAGCAGCGGACGGTAAGTCTTATCTTCATTGTATATGCGTTGATAGAAACCGTCCAAGGCAACTTTGCGGTCTTTTTTCTGTTCCGTATTGATGGCTCTTTTGTATAAAGAATCGAGGGTGATATACTCCGGGTAGGATGTCAATAGTGCTTCAAGTTCTTTTTTAGCCTTTTCGTAGGCTAATCTCTGAGGTTCCAGTTCTTCCGGTTTTATGGTAGTGGCAAGTTGTATCAACCGGGGTTCGCGGTTGAAGTTGGTGATTTTGTAGAGTTTCTTGCAATATTCAATGTATTTTTCTGTTATTTCCCAATTGTACTGCAAAGTTTTTTCTTGCAAATCAGTCTGTATGCTTGTCAGTGCATTTTCTAATTGAGCAATTTCAATTTGTAGCGAATCTGCTTTGGAAAGGGGCTGTGCTGCTATCGGCAATAGGCAGTAAAGTGTAAGGACCGCTGATAGGATATTTCTTTTCATGATGCTTAGATATTTGGTTTAGTAACAGAGACAAATATAAATTCTTTATTTTATAAATCCAACAAATCCTTTAGTTTCTTGAAAGATAAGCGGTGCAGGTGTTTTCCGTTCTCTGTATATTGCCGTATTTTGTTTTTTGCTCTGAACAAATTTTGCCATATTTTGCTTTCTGCTCTAAACAAATTCGTATCTTTGTGCTCCAAATTACTAACACCTCTGTTTCTATGCAAGAAAAGATTATTATTCTTGATTTCGGCTCACAGACCACGCAGCTTATCGGTCGCCGTGTTCGCGAGTTGAATGTATATTGTGAAATTGTGCCTTACAACAAATTTCCTCAGGGAGATGCGAGTGTAAAAGGAGTTATTCTTTCAGGTAGTCCATTTTCCGTATATGACGAAAGTGCGTTTAAGATAGATTTAAACGAAATCCGTGGTAAATATCCTATATTGGGAATCTGCTACGGTGCACAGTTTATAGCCTATACCAACGGCGGTAAGGTTGAACCTGCGGGTAGCCGTGAATATGGACGGGCGCATTTAGCTTCTTTTGATAAAAACAATGTGCTTTTTAAGGGAGTAAAGGAAAATACTCAAGTGTGGATGAGTCATGGTGATACTATTACTGCCATTCCTGAAAGCTTCAAGACTATAGCTTCTACGGATAAAGTGAAGATTGCCGCTTATCAGGTGGAAGGAGAGAAAATGTGGGGTGTACAATTCCATCCGGAAGTATTCCATAGCGAGGACGGTACACAGATGCTGAAAAACTTTGTAGTGGAAGTCTGCGGTTGCAGGCAGGACTGGAGCGCAGCTTCGTTTATCGAAACTACGGTTGCCCAGTTGAAGGAACAATTGGGGGATGATAAAGTCGTGCTCGGTTTGAGCGGTGGCGTTGACTCTTCTGTTGCTGCTGTATTGCTGAATCGTGCTATCGGAAAGAATTTAACTTGTATTTTTGTGGATCATGGCATGCTGCGCAAAGATGAATTTAAAAATGTATTGCACGATTATGAATGTCTTGGTCTGAATGTTATCGGAGTGGATGCAAGCGCTAAATTCTTTGCGGAATTGGCAGGAGTGACCGAACCTGAAAAGAAGCGTAAGATTATAGGTAAGGGTTTCATTGATGTATTCGATGAAGAGGCTCATAAAATTAAAGATGTGAAATGGCTGGCTCAAGGAACGATCTATCCGGACTGCATCGAGTCGCTTTCTATTACCGGAACTGTAATCAAGAGTCATCATAATGTAGGTGGACTTCCTGAAAAAATGAACCTGAAATTGTGCGAACCCTTGCGACTGTTGTTTAAAGATGAGGTTCGCCGTGTAGGACGTGAGTTGGGCATGCCGGAGCATTTGATTACCCGTCATCCTTTCCCCGGTCCGGGATTGGCTGTTCGTATTTTGGGTGATATAACTCCGGAAAAGGTGAGTATCCTGCAAGATGCGGATGATATTTTTATTCAGGGATTGCGCAATTGGAAAGTGAAAGATGCCGGAGGAAATGAGACAACTCTTTATCATCAGGTATGGCAGGCAGGGGTTATTTTACTTCCTGTGCAGTCTGTAGGCGTAATGGGCGATGAACGTACATATGAACGTGCGGTCGCTTTACGTGCTGTTACTTCTACAGACGCAATGACTGCAGACTGGGCGCATTTGCCTTACGAATTTTTGGGCAAGGTTTCCAATGACATTATTAATAAGGTGAAAGGTGTAAACCGTGTAACCTATGATATATCGTCAAAACCGCCTTCCACAATTGAATGGGAATAAAAACGGTTGCTGAAGATATATTAAAGCAAAGATTATGAAGTGAACCCCGAAAGTTATTTAATTTTCGGGGTTCATTTCATTTTAATAATCTTCTTGAAGATATTTGCATTTTATGTACTTGGTCAGTTTATCAAATTTTCAACATTAGGCAGTATGATTTCCCCGCGGTGTAATTCAACCAATCCTTTTGTTTGCATAGTATTGAGGGCTTTTGACACTCCTGTTCGGGTTTCGTTGATGATTTGAGCCAAATCCTCCATTTTTATTTTCAATATTTTTTCGCCCGACAGCCGTTCTGTATGACTGAGGATGAAATGGATAATGCGGCTTTCGGGACTATTGCCGAATACAGCCCATAAGCGGTTGTGCAGCATTTGAGTGCGGTTACTGATGATATTCATGTAATTCAAGCGGAATATTTCGTAGTTGAAGAGCTCTTTCACTACAAATGCTTTGCTGATGCTGACCGTATGCACTTCGGTTCTTGCCCGATATGTAGAAGCATAATGCGTTTTCATGCCGAATATGGAGTGAGCCTCAATCAGGAAAGGGGCTGGAAAATATTCGGTGAAGCAGTAAGAAGAATCGGCGGATGATGTGGAAGATGCAATTTCTCCTTTTAGGACGAAGACCAGTTCATGACAGGCGCCCCCCTCTTTTAAAAGAAGCTCACCTGGTTTATATTTTGTGAAGTGCAATTTGACCTTTTCCAAAATACGGGTGAAGTCTTCTTGGGCAAGTCCCTGAAACAGGGGTAATTGTAATAACGTATCAAACATTGTTTCCATATCATTCTCATCTTCTGGTTTAAGAACAAAAGTAGATATAATCGAACTCTGCCGTAAACACTTGCCCTTTCTTTTTGTTTTTTTTATTATTTCTTAAACGTGCTACTCATTCACTTTTAAGAAATATTGCGAAATACATAAAAATAGATTATTTTTGTAGAAAAAAGGAGGGACATATGTTTTCAGCATTTAATTGGCAGCAGATGACAAGTGCTTTTATCGTGCTGTTTGCCGTGATAGATATTATAGGCTCTATTCCTATTATTATCAATTTGAAAGAAAAGGGGAAAGATGTAAATGCGCTGAAAGCTACATTAATATCGTTTGCCTTGCTGATAGGTTTCTTTTATGCGGGTGATATGATGCTGAAATTGTTTCATGTGGACATTGAGTCATTTGCGGTGGCCGGTGCGTTTGTTATTTTTCTGATGTCGCTGGAAATGATTCTTGATATTGAAATCTTTAAAAACCAGGGGCCGATTAAAGAAGCAACGCTGGTTCCGCTGGTCTTTCCGCTATTGGCAGGAGCGGGAGCCTTTACAACTTTACTCTCTTTGCGTGCAGAATATGCCAGTATCAATATTATCATTGCATTAGTCTTGAATATGATATGGGTATATTTTGTTGTCAGCATGACCGGGAGGGTAGAACGTTTTTTGGGTAAAGGCGGCATTTATATTATCCGTAAATTTTTTGGCATTATCCTGTTAGCAATTTCAGTGCGTTTGTTTATGGCAAATATTTCATTGCTGTTGGACAGCTTTCGTCATTAGTTCTTCTTTTCTTTTTTCTGTGTAGAAGGAATTGTAACAGCTTTCCATAAAGAAAGATATTGAAAGGCATCATAGGGCAACTTGCCGTGTGTTGAAATTCCCGGTCTATCCCTGCTTCTAAGAATCCAAGCGTGGATGAAGCGAATAAATAAAAATAGTGGTATACCATCGCCAGAACTATTTGTAGCCTGTCATGCTTCCTATATTGTACAGGGATTTATCATTTTCGTACAATGCTTTGGATTATTTGCTTGAAAAGCGAAAAAAAAAAGACTTTTTATTTTGCGTGTAGGCTTTAATTCGTATTTTTGGGCATTGCTACAAGCTTTGTAGCGCATATACCTGAAATAATTAACCTTTAAATAATGCACAACTATGAGTTATTTACGATTTGACAAGACCTTGATGGTTAATCTGCAAGAATCTTTGCCAAGGGAGATACTTCGGACTAACAAATCAGGAGCCTATCATTGTACAACGATTGTAGATTGTAACACACGCAAATATCACGGCTTGTTGGTAATTCCCGTTCCCAACCTGGATGATGAAAACCATGTGCTGCTGTCTTCTTTGGATGAAACAGTGATTCAGCACGGTGCAGAGTTTAACTTGGGATTGCACAAGTATCAGGGAAATAATTTTAGTCCGAACGGACATAAGTATATCCGTGAGTTTGATTGCGAGCATATCCCGGCAACTACTTACCGTGTGGGAGGCGTTATTCTCCGCAAAGAGAAAATTTTTGTACATCATGAGAACCGGATACTGATTCGTTACACCTTGGTCGATGCCCATTCGGCAACAACACTTCGGTTCCGTCCCTTTTTGGCATTCCGCAGCGTACGCGAATACACGCACGAAAATGCACAGGCAAGCCGTGATTACCAACCGGTGGAAAACGGTATTAAAACCTGTATGTATCCCGGTTATCCGGAACTTTATATGCAGTTGAACAAAAAGAACGAATTTCATTATCAGCCGGATTGGTATCGTGGCATTGAATACCCGAAAGAACAGGAACGCGGTTACGATTTTAATGAAGACCTGTATGTACCCGGTTATTTTGAAGTAGATATAAAGAAAGGTGAAAGTATCGTTTTCTCTGCGGGTATCTCCGAAATTTCACCGCGTAAGCTAAAGCAGACTTTTGAGGCTGAGGCAGAAGACCGTACTCCACGTGACAGTTTTTATCACTGTTTGAAAAATTCGGCTCACCAGTTCCACAATAAACAAGGAGAAGAACATTATGTACTTGCAGGCTATCCCTGGTTTAAATGCCGTGCGCGCGACTTGTTTATCTCTTTACCGGGCTTAACTTTGGCCGTGGACGAACAAGATGAATTCGAGGATGTTATGAGAACGGCGGAAAAGGCTATCTATGCTTTCATTGAGGATAAACCGGTTGGTTATAAAATATATGAGATGGAACATCCTGACGTGCTTTTGTGGGCAGTATGGGCTTTACAGCAGTATGCCAAGGATACATCGCGCGAACAATGCCGTTTGAAATACGGCAGGTTATTGGAGGATATTATGAATTATATCTGCGCTCGTAAGCATGATAATCTTTTCTTGCATGAAAACGGTTTGCTTTACGCAAATGGCAAGGAAAAGGCAGTTACCTGGATGAACTCTACGGTTAACGGGCATCCTGTAATCCCTCGTACCGGATATATTGTTGAGGTGAATTCGCTGTGGTATAATGCTTTGCGTTTTGTTTCAGACATTGTGCGTGAGGGTGGAAATGACATTCTTGCAGACAAATTGGATGCTCAGGCAGAAATAACAGGAAAATCGTTTGTGGAAGTTTTTCGTAATGAGTACGGGTATCTGTTTGATTATGTAGACGGTTATATGATGGATTGGAGCGTTCGTCCCAATATGATATTTGCTGTTGCTTTTGACTATTCTCCATTGGATAGGGCACAGAAGAAGCAGGTACTTGATATTGTGACAAAAGAATTGCTGACTCCGAAAGGTCTGCGTACATTGAGCCCTAAGAGTGGGGGATATAATCCAAATTATGTCGGTCCTCAGATTCAGAGAGATTACGCATACCACCAAGGCACAGCCTGGCCGTGGCTTATGGGCTTTTATATGGAAGCGTACCTGCGTATATATAAGATGAGTGGTATTTCGTTTGTAGAGCGGTATCTGATCGGTTTTGAAGATGAGATGACGAGCCATTGCATAGGTTCTCTGCCCGAGTTATTCGATGGAAACCCGCCGTTTAAAGGAAGAGGCGCGGTATCGTTCGCCATGAATGTGGCGGAGATTCTGCGTATCTTGAAATTGTTGTCTAAGTATAATTTATAGGAGGAGGAACGAAGATGAAAGTTTTAATGTTTGGTTGGGAATTTCCTCCCAAAATATATGGTGGCCTTGCAGTTGCATCATACGGAATCACGAAGGGTTTGAGTCAGCAGGGAGATGTGGAGACTACTTTCTGTATGCCTAAGCCTACAGGTGAAGAAGAGAAATTCTTGAATATAATCGGTATGAACCAGGTGCCTATCGTGTGGCGTGATGTTGATTACGATTATTTGAAGTCTCGTTTGTCGACAATGAGTCCGGAGCAATATTATGCTTTGCGCGACCATATTTACTCGGATTTCTCCTATATGCACGTCAATGATCTTGGCTGTATGGACTTTGCCGGCGGTTATCCCGGAAATTTGCACGAAGAAATCAATAACTTCTCGATTATAGCCGGAGTTGTGGCACGTCAACAGGAATTCGACATTATTCATGCGCACGATTGGCTGACATATCCGGCTGGTGTACATGCGAAGATGGTGAGTGGCAAACCGCTCTGTATCCATGTGCATGCAACAGATTTTGACCGTTCGCGGGGGAAGGTTAACCCCACGGTCTATTCCATGGAAAAAAACGGAATGGATTATGCCGACTGCATTATGTGTGTGTCGGAACTTACCCGTCGTACTGTTATCAACGAGTATCATCAAGATCCGAGAAAGGTATTTGCCATGCATAATGCGGTGTACCCGCTTTCGCAAGAATACCAGGATATTCCGCGTCCTGAACATTCGAAAGAGAAGGTCGTGACTTTCCTCGGACGTATCACTATGCAGAAAGGTCCGGAATATTTTGTGGAAGCTGCTGCACTGGTGTTGCAACGTACCCGCAACATCCGCTTTGTGATGGCCGGTTCGGGTGATATGCTGAATGCCATGATTAATATGGCTGCCGAACGTGGCATTGCAGACCGTTTCCATTTTCCCGGCTTTATGAAAGGTAAGCAAGTGTACGAAGTTTATAAGAATAGTGATGTATTCGTTATGCCTTCCGTTTCCGAGCCTTTCGGTATCGCCCCGTTGGAAGCCATGCAGTGTGGAACTCCCTCTATCATTTCCAAGCAGTCCGGATGTGGTGAAATCCTCGATAAGGTAATTAAGACCGATTATTGGGATATTCATGCTATGGCGGATGCCATTTATTCCATTTGTATGAATCCGTCTTTATTCCATTATCTTCAGGAAGAAGGAAAGAAAGAAGTGGACGGAATTACCTGGGAAAAGGTGGGCTTGAGAATCCGTGCTCTTTACGAGGATGTGTTAAGAAACTATGGTAAATAATAAAACAACAAATACTAATGAGAACTATCTGTCTTTATTTTGAGATACATCAAATTATACATCTGAAACGTTATCGTTTCTTTGATATTGGTACAAACCATTACTACTATGATGATTATGCCAATGAAACAAGTATTAATGAAGTTGCCGAACGTTCGTATATTCCTGCACTGAATACGCTTATTGGAATGGTGAAGGATTCGGGTGGTGCGTTTAAAGTGGCTTTATCCATCTCAGGTGTGGCATTGGAGCAACTGGAAATCCATGCACCTGCTGTAATCGACCTGTTGCACCAGCTCAATGATACGGGATGCTGTGAGTTCTTGGCTGAACCGTACTCTCATGGACTTTCTTCTTTAGCTAATGAAGATTGCTTCAAGGAAGAGGTGATGCGTCAGAGTGCTAAAATGAAACAAATGTTTGGCAAAGCGCCCAAGGTGTTCCGTAACTCCAGTCTGATTTACAATGACGAAATTGGTGCCATGGTGGCAAGTATGGGTTTTAAGGGAATGCTGACTGAAGGGGCAAAACATGTGCTTGGCTGGAAGAGTCCGCACTATGTGTACCATTGTAATATGAATCCGAACTTAAAGTTGCTGTTGCGCGATTTTAAACTGTCGGATGATATTAGTTTGCGTTTCTCGAATTCCGAGTGGAACGAATATCCGTTGTTTGCCGATAAGTATATCAGTTGGATCGATGCATTCCCGCAAGAGGAGCAGGTTATCAACATATTTATGGAGCTTTGTTCATTAGGAATGTCACAGCCTTTATCCTCCAATATTCTGGAATTCCTGAAGGCATTGCCTGCATGTGCTAAGGAAAAAGGCATTACTTTCTCAACTCCTACCGAAATTGTTACCAAGTTGAAATCCGTTTCACAATTGGATGTACCTTATCCTATGTCGTGGGTGGATGAAGAAAGAGATACAAGTTGCTGGTTGGGTAATGTAATGCAGCGTGAGGCTTTCAATAAACTGTATAGTGTGGCCGAGCGTGTACATATCTGCGATGACCGCCGCATCAAGCAGGATTGGGATTATTTGCAGGCCAGCAACAACTTCCGCTTTATGACGACCAAGAATAGTGGAGTAGGGTTGAACCGCGGTATCTATGAATCACCGTATGATGCTTTTACTAACTATATGAATATTTTGGGAGACTTTATCAAGCGTGTTGATTCTCTTTATCCGGTGGATATTGATAACGAGGAGCTGAATGCTTTGCTTACTACAATCAAGAATCAGGGGGATGAAATAGAAGAACTTCATAAAGAGTTGGAAAAAGCGCAGAAAAAGTTGGAAAAGGAAAAAGCTGCTGAGAAGAAAAAAGAACCGAAAGATACTTCTAAGCCTGCTACAAAGTCTACTGCAAAGAAAGTTACGGCAAAGAAGCCTGCTGCCAAGTCTGCCAAATAGCACTATCCGGCTTTAGATAATGTTAGTCCTCCATGCTTTATTTGAGAGTATGGAGGACTTTTTTTGTAGCTTGGATTAATTCTATTCTGCTTATGCCAGAACCTTCTCTTTCTTTAAAGTAAACTATAAACCAAAATCTTCATTTATAAAAACTAAACTTCGGTTTTTATAAATGAAGATTTTGGTTTATAAAGATATAGAATCTAAGTTCCTGCTTTTTTTACTTATTGAAAGAAGTATATGTAACCTCTATTTGCAATTTGGTTCCACCCTGTTCCGGGTCTCCACCTTTCAGCTTGGCATACGTAGGCTTCAAGTCATGCTGAATACCAATTATGGAAGGAGTAGTGCTGTTTGTATCGTAGGTCACAACTACGGGGATTATTACTACTTTATCCCAATCCTTTCCTTCGCCTTCGCTCCATTCTGTTTCCCATGCAGTTTCATTCCACGATGTACCTGCCGCTTCTTTGGCTTTCTGTTTGGCGGTCTTTTTTTCATTGATGCAAGCAGAAACCAGACGGGCTATATTCATAAAGGTGTATTGGTTGGTTTCGATACTGTTGTGAGTTGCGACAAAAGAGGTTACATTGTTTGCAAGCTCATTGTTGACAAAGAAAGAGTCCATGTCTTTTTTACGCAGCAACAGTACGGTTTCCGGTGCACTCATGCTGAATTTATACTTGTTACTTTCCTGATTATAGTTTGTGAAAGTCAGCTTGACGGCATTCAGCGTGTCGTTTGACAACTCTTCATGTATTTTATCATAGGGCAAGGTTGCCTCTGTAAAGATACCTGCAGGCGATTTGAGATAACTCCAACCGGTTTCATTCGCTTTCTTGATTAATTCCTCGGAGCTTTCAAACTTATTGGCTTGAATAACTTCTTTGGTGGAGGCAAACACTGTTGCCGTACTATAATATAAAGAGTCTTTACCGTCTTTTTTGGTGAGCTTCACTCCTAAACTGTCTACGTAATGAAAGCGGAATTGCATTTGCAGGTCCACACGGTCAACGTATAGAATTGTTCCGTCTCCGTAATCCGTCTTAATATAGACTCCTTTCAATACATTGTCAATAAACTTCTCCGAGTTTTTGAAGAAATCGTTTTCTCCTCTTTGGTAGGCTCTGTTCAACTGCAGGAGTTCATTTCCAAACTGCTTGCTTAGAGGCAGAGTTACATTGGGATAAAAAAGACTGTTTCCATTAGAGTCGGTAGCATTTCTTACAGAGTCGGGAACAGAGGTGTCATAAGCAGTATATGCTTTGTGCAACTCAAAATAACCGGTTTTTTCAAAATGCGGCTTGTCAGTTTCGTTTCCGTAATATTCTTTCGGATTAATATCGGTATAGTGCTTGTTTTCTAATCTTTTGTCCAGCTCATATACCGACATTCTGCATGGATTTAAGGAATCTCCGAACCATGAAGAGTAGTATATTGTCAACTGTGCTGAAACGACGGTATCACCCGCCATTGTTCCCACATGCTTTTCCGGGTCGTATACTGCGGGGAATTTGAAGTCATCCGTACAGTTCAGCTCAGTCAGGAAGCTGGCTTCGTAGCTTCCAAAACCTTCGGGAGCAGGATCTGTGAATTTACCTACATATCCCGTACTTGTCTTGGCATAAACTTTTTCTGCAAGGAGAGATTTGGTGGTGACATCAAAAGTCGTAGTTGTGGCTGAAATACCGTCAGAATCAGGTAACATGCTCATGCCCAATGTGCCGGTATTGTCATCGCATCCGTAGAAAGCCAGAATTGCAAAAAGCAATATCCCTAAATATTTTACTTTCATAATTCTTCGTATTGATACTTTATTTTTATTCTGCTCCCCAAACCTGGTCGTAGAAGTCGTTGCAGGCATCTGCAAAGATTTCGGGAGATTGATAGCCTAAGACAGGCTTGCCGATTTGGCGGGCATATGCTATCACTTCCTCATTCACGTGTTCGCTTTGCTGGATGACACCGTCGGAATAGTCCACCGCCAGTTTGCAGAGAGCTGTATAGTCCACCGGCTCTTTCAAATCGGCAACGTCTTTCTTACTGATACCCTTCAGAAGAAGCTTGCTGGCAAAATCGGGATGGAACGGTTCCTTGAAGTCATTGTCATAAAGTGAAAAGACAACTTTTGCATCTCTGAATGACGGTTCGTCTTTATACGCTTTCTTGATATACAGCGGTGCTAATGCAGTCATCCAGCCGTGGCAGTGGATAACGTCCGGACACCAACGCAGTTTCTTGACTGTTTCCAATACACCGCGTGCATAGAAAATAGCGCGTGCATCGTTGTCTTCATATTCAACGCCGTTCTCATCAACCACTTGCAGGCGGTTCTGAAAGTAATCGTCGTTGTCGATAAAGTAAACTTGCATGCGGGCAGACTGTATGGAAGCTACTTTAATGATAAGCGGATGGTCGGTATCGTCAATGATAAGGTTCATGCCGGAGAGACGTATCACTTCGTGCAATTGGTTTCTGCGCTCGTTGATGTTTCCCCATTTGGGCATAAACGTTCTGATTTCTCTGCCTTTTTCTTGGATTGCTTGCGGCAGGTTTCTGCCAACAAGGGACATTTCGGATTCTGAAACGTAAGGGGTAATTTCTTGTGTTATAAATAAAACCTTGTTCGCTTTTGTCATAATAACGATGTTCTCAATTATTCTGCAAAGATATAAAAAAAATCGGGCAATAAAGCAAGACGAGCTCATCTATAATTCCTTATGAATTGTTAACTGTTTGTATATCAGTGATAAAAAGGACTGGATACAGCTTTGGGTATGGAATGACTTTTGCATTAATTTATGATATTTCTTCTTTATGTGGTAAATAATAGCTTATTTTGCATCGTATTGCGAACAACTAAGTTATTATATAACCAATAAAAATGGAAATAGTACATACTATCAAGGACTTGCAGGCCGGACTTTCGGCTATGAGAGCCCAGGGTAAGAAAGTCGGTCTGGTACCTACGATGGGGGCCTTGCATGCCGGTCATGCTTCATTGGTAAAACGTTGTGTGGCGGAGAATGATGCCGCTGTAGTAAGTGTTTTTGTAAATCCTACTCAGTTTAATGACCAAAATGATTTAATCAAATATCCCCGTACACCGGAAGCTGATTGTCGTTTGCTGGAAGAATGTGGGGCTGCGTTTGTTTTTGCTCCGGCAGTGGAGGAGATGTATCCGGAACCGGATACGCGCCAATTCAGCTACGCACCTTTGGATACGGTAATGGAAGGAGCCTTTCGTCCGGGACACTTTAACGGTGTGTGCCAGATTGTGAGCAAGTTGTTTGATGCGGTGCAGCCGGATCGCGCCTATTTCGGAGAAAAGGACTTTCAGCAATTGGCCATTATCCGTGAAATGGTGCGTCAGATGAAGTATCCGTTGGAGATTGTAGGTTGTCCCATCGTACGTGAGGAAGACGGCTTGGCGCTGAGTAGCCGCAATGCCCGTCTGTCTGACGAGGAACGCAAAAATGCCTTGAAAATTTCGCAGACTTTATTTGAAAGTCGTACCTTTGCGGCTTCGCATACGGTTGCTGAGACACAGAAGTTTGTGGAAGATGCCATTGCAGCCGCTCCCGGCTTGCGTCTGGAATACTTTGAACTGGTGGACGGCAACACGTTGCAGAAGATTGCCGATTGGGAAGATACCTCGTATGCCGTGGGTTGCATTACGGTGTTCTGCGGAGAAGTCCGCCTGATTGACAATATCAAGTATAAGGAATAATAAATATAAAAAAGCCAATCTTATGATGATTGAAGTGTTGAAGTCTAAAATCCATTGCGCCCGTGTTACGGAAGCCAACCTCAATTATATGGGGAGCATCACGATTGACGAGGATTTGATGGATGCCGCTAACATGATTGCCGGCGAGAAGGTTTATATTGCCGACAATAATAACGGTGAACGTTTTGAAACTTATATCATTAAAGGCGAGCGCGGTTCGGGCAAAATCTGTTTGAACGGCGCGGCAGCCCGTAGGGTTCAACCGGATGACATTGTTATTATCATGTCGTATGCATTGATGGACTTTGAAGAGGCCAAGACGTTTAAGCCGACGGTGATTTTTCCCGATCCGGTGACAAACAAGGTGGTGAAATAAGTTCTGTATCAGATAGAAAGAAAAAGAAAGCGTATCGTTCATTGCGATACGCTTTCTTTCTTTTTATGGTGAAGCTTCTTTAGTTCTTCAGTTGTTCATTCATCGCTGCGGCCGCTTTCCGCCCGTCGCCCATAGCGAGGATTACGGTAGCACCGCCGCGGACAATGTCGCCACCGGCATAAATGGTCGGTATGGACGACTGCATGTTGTCGTTTACGGCAATCGTACCTTTGCGCCCCAATTCAAGTCCTTTGATAGAACTCGGAACAATCGGATTAGGCGATACACCCACGCTGACAATAGCAAGGTCTATGTCAATCGTTTCAGTAGCTCCCGGAATGGGGACAGGACTGCGGCGTCCGGATGCATCGGGTTCGCCCAGTTCCATTTTCTGAAGAACCACCTGTTTTACTTTTCCTTGCTCGTCGGCAATGTATTCTATCGGGTTGTGGAGTGTAAGGAATTCCACACCTTCTTCCTTGGCATGTTTCACTTCCTCGATACGTGCGGGCATTTCTTCTTCCGAGCGGCGGTAGATAATCATAGCGCGTTCAGCGCCCAGGCGGCGGGCTGTGCGGACGGAGTCCATAGCCGTGTTACCGCCACCGATAACGGCTACGCATTTACCGAAAGGCACAGGCGTATCGGAATCCTCGCTGGCAGCGTCCATCAGGTTGACGCGCGTCAGGTATTCGTTGGACGATAGGATATTGATGGAGTTTTCGCCGGGGATGTTCATGAAGTTCGGCAGTCCGGCACCGGAAGCGACGAATATGCCTTTGAACCCTTCTTCTTCCAGTTGTTCTACGCTTAATGTCTTGCCAATGATACAGTCCTTGATAAACTTCACACCCATTTGGGCAAGGTTCTCGATTTCTACATCCACAATCTTGTTGGGCAGACGGAACTCGGGGATACCGTATTTCAATACGCCGCCGATTTCGTGCAGTGCCTCGAATACGGTAACATCGTAACCATATTTCGCCATATCTCCGGCGAAAGACAGACCGGCAGGTCCTGAACCGATTACAGCAATCTTAATGCCGTTCTTTTCTTTGATTTCCGGTACGGAGATTTGTCCGCTTTCCCGCTCGTAATCTGCGGCGAAGCGTTCCAGATAACCGATGGCAACCGGCTTTTCGTTCATCTTCAAATGGATACACTTGGATTCGCACTGTTTTTCCTGCGGACACACACGACCGCAGACAGCGGGCAATGCGCTGGTTTCTTTCAATGTTTTGGCTGCTTCCAGAAACTCGCCGCGTTCTATATTCTTGATGAAACGGGGTATGTCTATACCTACGGGGCAACCCTCCATGCACCCCGGATTGGCGCAGTCCAAACAACGTTTGGCCTCTGTTAAAGCCTGTTCCTCGGTCAATCCCCGGTTCACTTCTTCCTTGCGGCTGTGTGAACGGTATTCCGCATCCAACTCGTTCATCTCCACGCGGGGAATGGCAGTACGCTCTTTGGCTTTCATGGATTTGCGCAACTCTTGGCGCCAAGCGGCATTGCGGCTTTTTTCATCTTCTGCCTGAGTGTTCTCGCCGGTTGCCTGACAAGTTTGCGGTTCTTCCAATTTATGCATTTCTTCGCGTTCGATATTTTTGAATGCACCCATGCGTTTCAGCATTTCGTCGAAATCTACTTGATGACCGTCGAATTCCGGGCCGTCTACGCATACAAATTTGGTTTTACCGCCGATGGTGATACGGCAGGCGCCGCACATTCCGGTTCCGTCTACCATGATGGTATTCAAGGATACATCGGTGGGTATTTCGTATTTCTTCGTCAGCAAACAAACGAATTTCATCATAATGGCCGGGCCGATACAGAAGCATTTGTCTACTTTCTCGCGTTTGATAACATCTTCCACACCTTCCGTAACCAAACCTTTACGGCCGTATGAACCGTCGTCCGTCATGATAATGACCTCGTCGGAACTTTCCCGCATCTCTTTTTCAAGGATAATCAGCTCTTTGGTGCGTCCTGCCAGCACTGTAATCACACGGTTACCGGCAGCTTTCAATGCCTGCACGATAGGAAGCATCGGGGCTACACCCACACCGCCACCGGCGCAAACAACAGTTCCGAAGTTCTCGATATGGGTGGCTTGTCCCAGCGGACCGACAACATCGGTTATATAATCACCTTCATTCAGCTCACACAAGCGGGTAGATGAGAGACCTACTTCCTGTACAACCAAAGTGATAGTTCCCTTTACAGGGTCGGCAGCGGCAATGGTCAGCGGCATGCGCTCGCCTTTTTCGCCTACACGTACTATTACAAAGTGTCCTGCCTTGCGCGATTTAGCAATTAACGGTGCTTCAATTACTAATTTGAAGACCTTTTCAGAGAAATGTTCTTTGCTAATGATTTTATTCATTATCTTATAATTTTGTTGGTGTAATTACGCGATTTCTTTCAGAATGATAGATTATGCAAAGATACGGGTTATTTGTTAATAACAAAGAATGTGCAGGGGAAAAAAAGAGGCAGAGGGAAGGGATGAAAGGGTTTTGAGGATAGAGAATGACCTTTTAAAGGAAGAGGGACTTGAGGAGTGAGGGCAATTATGGGGATTTTAGTTTTGACACACATTCCTGTAAGATATAAGGCTTTCAGCCTTCTGCTCTGTATGAAAAGTGCGTCAGAATAATAGGAATTTTATATTCTGACGCACCTTTTATTATTTTGAATGAGGAAATGATGTTTCCTTAGTCAATCATCTCAAATCCTGTATACGGAACCAGTGCTTTCGGAATGCGGATACCTTCCGGAGTCTGGTTGTTTTCCAATAGCGCTGCTACGATACGCGGTAATGCCAGCGCAGAACCATTCAGTGTATGGCAAAGCTCTGTTTTCTTTTCCGCTGTACGGTAGCGGCATTTCAGGCGGTTGGCCTGATAAGTGTCGAAGTTGGATACCGAACTTACTTCCAGCCAGCGTTTCTGTGCTTCGGAGTACACCTCGAAGTCGAAGCAAAGTGCAGCTGTAAAACTCATGTCGCCACCACACAGACGCAGGATGCGATAAGGCAGTTCCAGTTTCTGGAGCAATCCTTCCACATGGTCCAACATCTCTTGGTGAGACTCTTTGGAATGTTCCGGCTTGTCGATGCGCACCAATTCTACTTTGGAGAACTCGTGCAGACGGTTCAAGCCGCGCACGTCTTTACCGTATGAGCCTGCTTCGCGACGGAAACATTGCGTATAAGCGCAGTTTTTGATAGGAAGCTGTTTCTCGTCAAGGATTACATCGCGATAGATATTCGTTACGGGAACTTCGGCAGTCGGAATCAGATATAAATCGTCCACTTCGCAATGGTACATCTGACCCTCTTTGTCGGGTAGCTGGCCGGTACCGTAACCGGAAGCGGCATTGACCACTGTCGGCGGCATTATTTCCGTATAGCCCGACTTGCGTGCCTCGTCCAGGAAGAAGTTGATGAGCGCACGTTGGAGCTGTGCGCCTTTTCCTTTATATACAGGAAAGCCCGCACCCGTGATTTTAACACCCAGGTCAAAGTCTATCAGGTCGTATTTCTTGGCCAGTTCCCAGTGTGGAAGCGCATCTTTGGGAAGTTCGGTTTCCATACCGCCCATTTTTTCAACCACATTGTCGTCGGCGCCTACACCTTCGGGTACGCTGTCGTAAGGAACATTGGGAATTGTATAGAGCAGGTTCTGCAGGTCGGTTGCAGCTTGGTCCATTTCTTCCTGCAATGCCTTGTTGGCTTCTTTCAATTCGGCTACACGGTTTTTGGCAGTCTCTGCCTCGTCTTTCTTGCCCTCTTTCATCAGCATTCCGATAGATTTGGACAGGGAATTGACTTCCGACAGGTTCTTATCTAAGATTGTTTGGGTATTGCGTCGTTTGTTGTTGGTTTCCAGCACTTGCTCAATGGTTTCTTTGGCGTTTTTGAAGTGCTTTTTCTCCAGTCCGCGGATTACCGCGTCGGTATTGTCTGTAATTTGTTTAATGGTAAGCATATCTTATACTTGTTTTTATGATATTCCGGATTTGTGAGGGCAAAGATAGTGCAAATCAAAAGTATTACAAAAAAGAAACTTGCTTATTTTTGCGCTTAAAAAGAAAGGGATGCAATCAGACAGATTGCATCCCTTCGCTTTATTTTTTGTCCGGAAACTTATGCTTCTGCATTTTCGGCAGGAATAACAGAAACGAATCTTCTGTCTTCTCTACCTACTTTGAATTGTACAGTTCCGTCTACCAAGGCGAAAAGAGTGTGGTCTTTACCCATGCCGATGTTGTTACCCGGATGGAATTCAGTACCTCTTTGACGAACGATGATGTTACCTGCCTTGCAAGCTTCGCCACCAAATATCTTAACGCCTAATCTCTTGCTCTGTGATTCGCGGCCGTTCTTAGAACTACCGACACCTTTTTTATGTGCCATTTCTTCTTACTGTTTTAATTTGATTAAGCTACTACTTCCTTAATTGTTAACTCTGTGAATTGCTGACGGTGACCGTTCAGTTTGCGATAGCCTTTTCTTCTTTTCTTGTGGAAAACAAGAACCTTGTCGCCTTTTACCAAACCGGAAACAACTTCGCAAACTACCTTTGCGCCTTCTACAGTAGGAGCACCTACAGTGATGTTGCCGTCTTTGTCTACCAAAAGAACTTTCTCGAATTCTACTGTTGCACCGGCTTCAGCGTTTTGCATGTGGTGTACAAACAGTTTCTTGCCAGCTTCTGCTTTGAATTGCTGGCCGTTGATTTCTACAATTGCGTACATTTCTTATATATAATGTATAAGTTAGCTCCGTCGGGTGGTCTCTAATCACTTAGAATACACTTAATTAAACCCGGTGCGGAATAATCGGGCACAAAATTACCTCTTTTATTTGGAACGGACAAATCTTTCTTTCTCTTTTTTTAGACAATTAATATTTCGTGCTTAAACAAATGTTTCTCCATAAGCCGGGATGCTCCGGGAGTGACGTTAAGCGGTGGAGATGCGAAGGCTTATTCGTTCCATCGTGGAGAACATTCTGTTCCACCGTGGAGGAAATTTTGTTCCACCATGGCGGAACAAAACTTTCCCCATAGCGGAACGATTTAATTGTGGCAAGGTATTTCCTTAAGCATTATATAAGGATGAGAAAGCAAAAGAGAGCGGCGAATGCAGCAAAGAGGAGCAGCAGAAGCGCAATGCGACGTACACTGATGTTCTTTGGGGATGCAGCGGCGGGCAATGGTTCCCGTTCTAACAATTCTTCCAGGCTGCTCATTATTTTCTTGTGCGGGTATTTCTTCAGTTCTTCGGCGGTGGTCATGCCGTGCGTGATACCTGCAAAATCCACTCCGGCCTTTTGTGCGGTTTCTGCATCTACCGTACTGTCGCCGATGTATAGTGTTTCGGCCTTGGTGGCATGGAGTTGCCTGATGGCAAGCAACAGACCTTCCGGCGACGGTTTGGGAGTTTGCACATCTTCTCCGCCGACGATGATGTCAAGAAAGTCTTCGGGAAAATGCTGGTCCAGCAGCTCCTTGATGCGGTAACGGAATTTGGTGGATATAATTCCGATGCGGGCGCCTGAATCTTTCAAGGCTGCCAGTACCGACTTGGTTTCAAGGAAAAGCACGGTATTGACGGTCATGTGCGTATCTGCCTCTTTTATATATTCTTTTTTGAACTCAGCCAACTGGCGGGTATCGGTTACGCCGGAAAGAATGGAAAAAGATTCTTCCAGCGTTTTGCCGATGGTGCGTTTGATGTCGTTGTCGGTCGGACGGGTATAGCCGTGGCGGTTCAGCACGTTGCGGAAACAGGTGACGATGCCGCGTGAAGAATCGGCAAGCGTGTAATCGAAGTCAAAGAGGTAAGTTGTATAGTTCATTTGTTTTTTTACGCAAACATAAATAAAAAACATGAGTTCCGAATACTTTATCTTGTAGAAAACTTTCTTTATCCGTTTTGGGGGTGCGGACGAAAAAATATGCAAAAAGTGTGAAAACATACATGTTTTTTCTTATATTTGTATTCGGACATACTTATGGAAATAAGTGTTATTTCATGTTGAGTTGTTTTAATGGGCAGTTTGAATATGTTAACCGTATCATATTTATGAAAATATTGAGATCCATTTGTACAGTCTTGCCTGTCCTGTTGCTATCCTCTTGTATGCAGCGGGACGCTTTGAAAGTCGCAGACGAATGTTATGCAGACTACGTAAATCCGTTTATCGGTACAGATTTTACCGGGAATACATATCCCGGTGCACAAGTTCCCTTCGGCATGGTGCAACTCAGCCCTGACAACGGGCTTCCCGGTTGGGACCGCATTTCGGGATATTTTTATCCCGACAGTACGATTGCCGGTTTCAGTCACACCCATCTTTCGGGTACAGGGGCGGGCGATTTGTATGACATTTCCTTCATGCCGGTAACTCTTCCTTATAAGGAGGCTGAAGAACCGCTGGGCATCCATTCCCGGTTCTCGCATGCCGATGAGGCCGCAAGCGCAGGTTACTATCGCGTGCTCCTGAAAGATTACGATATCAACGTAGAGCTTACTGCAACCGAGCGTTGCGGCATTCAGCGCTATACCTTTCCCCAGGCTGATGCAGCCGTTATCCTGAATTTGAGGAAAGCCATGAACTGGGACTTTACGGAAGATTCTTATGTAGAGAAAGTGGATTCCGTTACTATTCAGGGCTATCGTTTTTCTGACGGATGGGCGCGCGGTCAGCGCATCTTTTTCCGTACACGCTTTTCCCGCCCCTTTGAGACGATGCGGCTGGATTCGGCAGCAGTCCTGAAAGATGGAAAAAGAATCGGGACTTCGGTCATGGCACGTTTTGACTTTAAGACAACAAAGGGAGAACAGCTCCTTGTGAGCACGGCCATTTCGGGGGTAAGCATGGAAGGGGCAGCACGTAATCTGGCGGCGGAAGTACCTGATGATGATTTCGATAAATACCTTGCTGCCGCACGCAAAAACTGGAACGGGCATTTGTCACGGATAGAAATCGAGTGCGGCAATCGTGATGAAAAGGTGAAGTTTTACACGGCCCTTTACCACTCGATGCTGGCTCCTACCATCTATGCCGATGTGGACGGTTCTTATTACGGGCCCGACAGGCAGATACATAAAGCCGACGGATGGACGAATTACAGCACTTTCTCTTTATGGGATACGTACCGTGCCTCTCATCCGCTTTATACTTATATAGAGCCGGCGCGTGTGAACGACATGGTGAAATCCTTCCTTGCCTTTTATGAGCAGAACGGTCGCCTGCCGGTATGGAATTTTTATGGCAGCGAAACGGATATGATGATAGGCTATCACTCCGTACCGGTCATTGTGGATGCCTATCTGAAAGGTATAGGGGATTTTGATGCTAAGAAAGCTTTGGAGGCTTGCGTGGCGACAGCCAATATGGATGATTATCGGGGCATCGGCCTTTATAAGAAGCATGGATATGTGCCTTACAACGTGACGGATAGCTATAATGCAGAGAACTGGTCGCTCTCCAAAACCCTGGAGTATGCTTACGATGATTACTGTATAGCCCGCTTGGCCGAGAAACTGGGTGAGCGGCAGGTAGCGGATGAATTCTACAAACGTTCGCAGAATTATAAGAATGTATATAATCCGCAGACATCTTTCATGCAGCCGCGTGATGACAGGGGAGCTTTTATAGACGGTTTCTCGCCGGATGATTATACGCCGCATATTTGCGAAAGCAACGGTTGGCAGTATTTCTGGTCGGTGCAGCAGGATATTGACGGGCTGATAGCCCTGACCGGCGGGAAGGAGCGCTTTGCGCAGAAGCTTGACAGTATGTTCACGTACCGCCCTGCCGATGATGAGGAGCTTCCTATTTTCAGTACCGGTATGATAGGGCAGTATGCGCATGGCAATGAACCGAGCCATCATGTTATTTATCTGTTCAACAAAGTGGGGCAACCCTGGAAAACCCAGAAGTATGCGTCGGAGGTGATGCGTGAGCTGTATAAGAATACGCCCGCCGGCTTGTGCGGTAATGAGGATTGCGGGCAGATGTCTGCCTGGTATGTATTCAGCGCCATGGGATTCTATCCTGTAAATCCGGTTGGCGGTGAGTATGAAATAGGTACGCCGCTGTATCCGGAGGTAAGGATGCGGTTGTCCAATGGCAAAACCTTTACGGTTCTTGCTCATGGGGTGAGCGGGAAGAATAGGTATATCCGGTCGGTGAAGCTCGACGGAAAGCCTTATGACAAAAGTTATATTACGCATGAGCAGATAATGAACGGAAGTATTCTGGAGTTCGAAATGGGAAGTGAACCCGGAAAAGCATGGTATTGAGCTTACCTTGAAATAATATATGGAAGATGAGTTTGACATAGTGTACAGGCAACTTTTCCGGAAATACTATGCGAATCTGCTGTTTTATGCAACGCGCATGGTAGGGGAGGAAGATGCCGAGGATGTGGTGCAGGAAGTGTTTGTGGAGCTCTGGCACAGAAAAGACAGTGTGACAGTGGGCGAGCAGATACAAGCTTTTCTGTACCGGGCGGTTTATACCCGTGCACTGAATGTGTTGAAACATCGCGACATCAAGAACAGCTATGAAGCAGCCATGCAGGAAGTGTACAATAAGCGCGCCCTGTTTTACCAGCCGGATGATAACGATGTGCTGAAACGGATAGAAGACCGGGAATTGAGGAAGCATATCATCAGCGCCATCGACGAATTGCCGGAAAAATGCAAGCTGGTATTTAAGCTCAGCTACTTGCACAATATGAAGAATAAGGATATTGCCGAAGCCATGGATGTATCGCTCCGTACGGTAGAGGCTCATATGTATAAGGCATTGAAATTTTTGCGTAGCCGGCTGGAAGGTTATATCCGGAACAAATAGCTGTAAGGTTTTGATTGTAAGATAAATATTTTTTGTTGAAAAAAAAGTGTTTACTCGCGTAAGTGTTTTCCATAGGTGTGGTTGTTATATTATCGTAGTGAAAAAATCTAATATAAAGTAATTAGTTTAATCTTAAAAGAGACAAGTATGAAAAACAAGTATTTGTGCAATTTTCAGAAACTGCTTCGTGCATTTCTTATTTTTGCCATGTTTGCAACCTCTTCTCAGATTGCGGCAGCTCAACTGAATGTTGCTTTGTCAAATGCCCGTTTAGGGACTATGATAAAGCAGATCAAGGCGCAGTCCAAGTACCAATTTTTTTATGATGACAATCTGGCTTCCATTCCTGTACATGCAGTGAATTTGAAGAATGCTTCGTTGGAAACCGTTTTGGACAAGGCGCTCGAGGGAAAGGGTGTTAGCTATCGTATTGAAGACGGCGTGGTGTATCTTTCTAAAAAAGAAACGCGGACGGCAGTTGCCCAGGTAGCCCAGCAGGCAACTCACAAGGTAACGGGAACCGTTACGGATACTACGGGCGAACCGTTGATTGGCGTAAGTATTCAGGAAGTGGGGACTTCCAACGGTGCGATTACGGATATTGACGGTAATTATACGCTGAATGTTTCGACTCCGTCGGCCAAATTACGTTTCTCTTACATTGGCTATGAAGCGGTAGACATTGATGTAAACGGACAAGCCGCCATTAATGTAACGATGAAAGACGACTCGCAGTTATTGCAGGAGGTTGTGGTTACTGCCCTCGGTATCAAGCGCGAGAAGAAGATGCTGGGTTATGCGGTTCAGGAACTAAAGAGCGATGAACTGAATAAAACCGGCGACCCGTCGGTAACCAGCGCACTGCAAGGTAAGGTGGCAGGTCTTCAAATGAACACCTCGGCTACCGGCTTGGGCGGTTCTACCAAAATCACCATCCGCGGTAACTCTTCCTTGAGCGACAACAACCAGCCGTTGTGGATTGTAGACGGTGTGCCGTTCAGCGATAACAATAACAGCGATGCTTCCTTCTATGGTGGTGTAGACCGTGGTGGCGCAGCACTCGACATTAATCCGGATGACATTGAAAGTATTTCCGTGTTGAAAGGACCTAATGCGGCAGCTCTTTATGGGTCGCGTGCCGGTAACGGTGTTATCCTTGTTACAACCAAGAAAGGTTCCAAGAAAACCGGTTTCGGTGTGCGTTATAACGGTAATTTCACCTGGAGCAGTGTAGCGGAAACGCTGGAACAGCAAACCCGTTACGGACAAGGACAAATCGGTGCGAATGGCGGTGCTGAATATACTACATCGGCATCGGGCAGCTGGGGACCTGTTCTTGACGGCAGCCAGCAAAAGGCTTGGAACGGTGAGACATACGCTTACTCCAAGTATGGCAATAAACTGGAGGATTATTTCGATACCGGTTTCTCTCAAAATCATAACGTATCTGTGAGCAACGGTACGGAAACTTCTCATTATCGTGCTTCTGTCGGTATTTCGGACAGCAAGGGCGTATTCCCCAATGAAAAACTGAATCGTGTGAATATCGACCTTAATGCCGGTACGGAACTGAATAAGTGGATGTCTATGGACGGTAAAATCTCTTTGAGCCGCACGAAGGCAACAGACCGTCCGGAGTATGGTAACTACGGTGCAATCAATCAGTTGATGGGTATTCCTCATAATGTCCGTCTGGACGATTTGAAACAATATTCTACGGAGAACCGTGTACACAGCAACTGGTATGGTCCTACAGCCGGCATCCGTAATCCTTATTATGTACTGAACCAACGTCACAACAGCGACGAGCGCTGGCGTGCCTTCGGTTATTATGGAGCTAAAATCAACTTTACCGATTGGTTGCATCTTTCAGCCAAATATGCGTTCGACTACTATCGTACCCGTGTGGAGAATACCAATGGCGGTGACGGTATCAGCGGCGAATCTTTCCCCAGCCAGATTAAGGATGACAAGATGGATCGCGGTGAAGAGAACTTCTTTGAAAGCAATGCCGAATTTGTATTGATGGGCGATCGCCAGTTGACTGATAACTTCCGTCTGGGCTTTACTGCCGGCGCTAACTTCATGTATCAGAAATTCGAGAACCTTACTGCCGGTGTGGGTAATATGCATACTAAAGGATTGTGGATGTTCAATGCTTCCAATCTGCTTCGTACCGCTGCTAATGTGGAACGTGAACGTGCCATGAATTCCGTATTCGGTTCGGTACAGATGTCATGGAAGGAATATCTGTCACTCGATATTACGGCCCGTAACGACTGGTCGTCTACTTTGCCAAAGGCACACAACTCGTTCTTCTATCCCAGTGCCAACTTGAGTTTTGTTATCTCCGACTTTATGAAGAGCATCGACAAACCGTTGCCGTCGTGGGTTACTTTTGCCAAGTTGCGTCTTTCTGCTGCTCAGGTGGGTAAGGATACGGAACCCTATCAGTTGATAAATACCTATGGTTATAAGTTCGACAACGGTATTCTGGTTCCGGATAAGAGCAATGTGAAGATGAATGACAATCTGAAACCGGAAATCGCTACCTCTTACGAGGCTGGTCTTGATATGAAATTCTTTAATAACCGTTTGGGTTTTGACTTCACTTACTATTATAGCAAGACTAAGAACCAGATTATGAAAGTGCCCGCAGCGGCTCCCTGGAGTGGCGGACAATGGGTAAATGCCGGTTTGATTACCAATCAGGGTGTGGAGTTGATGCTTTATTCTACAATTGTGGATACCAAAGACTTTACGTTCGATTTGAATGTGAATATTGCTCATAACGTATCTAAGGTGAAAGAATTGGCACCGGATGCTAATGTGAACTACCTGTTCTTTAACGGTGACAACAACTTCCCCGTTAACGTAGGTGCACGTGCCGGAGAAAAACTGGGTGAAATCTATGCTCAGAAACTGTACAAACGCGATGACAGCGGTAATATCATTATCGGTGAGAACGGTTTGCCTCAGACAATCAACGATGAGAAGGAACGCGTAAACAATCCTATCGGCAATATTCAGCCTGATTTGACTATGTCCGTATCTCCTACCTTTACTTATAAGGGAATTACCTTGTCGGCAATGTTCGATATGAAATTCGGTGGCGACATCCTTTCTTATTCCGAGATGGTGGCAGCCGGTAACGGTTTGGCAAAGCGTACCGAGAATCGCGGTGAGAAGGATAATTATATGATGGTGTTCCCCGGTGTAACCGAAAGCGGACAACCCAATACTACCAAGATTACGGCAAGCCAGTATTACGGTGCGTTGTTGGCGGAAGATTTCTTGTACGATGCTTCATTCATCAAATTGAAAGAGTTGTCAATCGGTTACAATTTCCCGACTAAACTGTTGAAAAAGACTCCGATTCAGTCGCTCAGCGTATCATTCGTGGCACGTAACCTTTGTTACCTGCTGAAACATACACCGGGTACAAGTCCGGAGGGTGGTTATGATACAACCATGTTCTCACAGGCCATCGACTATGCGGCGCTGCCTTATACCCGTACATTCGGTCTGTCTGTCAGCTTAGGTTTTTAAACTTGATAATGCAGTAGGAAACTTAAAAACTCAAATATTAAAATTATATGAAACTTAATTTATATAAATCCGTTGCTCTCTGCTCATTGCTGGCATTGGCCGGATGCCATGATTTTGAAGAAATGAATACCAATCCGAACGCACCTGTCTATGACCCGTCGGTTATGGATTGCGGTCCGGAGGGTATTGATATCGATTATACCATTTCGGAGAGCGCTTTGGAAAGTTTGAAGGCAACAGAAAGTGCGCTAGGCTCTATTTTCTTCAACTTTACTTATGAAGGTCTGTATAACGATTACCAGACTGCTACCAATCTGACGCATGATGTCTATGCGGCATATAATGGCTCGAACGGTTTCTTGAACAATTCACCGGCGTATGCTTATAATGACGGTTGGTCTGCTGCCCGTTGGAAGCATTTTTATGACGACCGTACGATTGCCGAGTACAGCCAGCTTATCAAGACTTTCTGGTTCTGCAACAAGGAGTATTATCACAATGCGTTCTATATAACCCGTATCTATTACGCTTTCCTGCTTTCGGCACAAACCGATACGTATGGTGATATTCCTATCCAGTATTATGTGAAAGGTGCGATGCCGCCTACGGAAAATGTTACTTATACTCCGCAGAAAGAAGTGTATGACATTATCTTTAAATTGCTCGACCAAGCCATTACGGGATTGCATAATCCGCCTGCTGTAGATCAATACTCTTTCAGTGCCGAGGACGACCGCATCTATGGAGGTAAGGTAGAGCCGTGGATTCGTTTCGCCAATACCTTGCGTCTACGCCTGGCTTTACGTGTAAGCAATGTTGCTCCGGAAGTTGCTCGGGAGCAAGGAGAAAAAGCTTTGTCAGATCCTTCGGGCTTGATGAAAGGCCAGGAAGATAATATGAAACTGATTCCTAAACGCCAGTGGATAACCGGTGGCAATGAGAATATCTTTGCATTGATGTTCAGCTGGGGTGCAAGTTGTGTTTTACCGAAAGAGATGGAGTGGGCTTATAAAAATCAGGCTCTTAAGGATAATCCCGATGCCAGTGGCTTTGTTGAAAAGGTTGCCCGAAATGCAGATGAGGAAGGTACTATCTTTGGATTGGACGCTACCAAGTATAATGAAAAAGAAGCGAATTGCTATTTGGATCCCCGTTGTAAGATACTGTTCTTCCGTCCTTCACCCTATGATCCGGGAATCAAGGATGATTATAAAGCAGAGGACCCCAATGCTGAATACGGCGGATACAGAAATGGAGCAAAAGAAGTCGGTTCTAAGTATACAGTGAAGTATTCACCTATGAAGACTAATCTGAAGAGCGATGAAATGCTTCCCGATTGTTGGTGGAATCAGGCTCGTGAAATTATTTGGCTCGGTTACTCTGAATCTCTTTTCCTGAGAGCTGAGGCTGCATTGCGTGGTTGGGGCAATGAAACAGGAGCTGCAGTTGCCGGAAGATTGTATGAAGATGGTGTACGTGCTTCTATGAACTATTATGGTATTGCTTCAGATAAAGCAGACGAATATATCAACCATTTGAAAGGTAAAGATGCTTTCAATGGTGGTTCAAGAGAAGAACAACTGGAACAAATCATTACACAAAAATGGCTGGCTGTCTATCCTAACGGTAACGAAGGTTGGGCTGAGGTTCGCCGCACAGATTATCCCCGTTATTTGTTGCTGCCGCGTTATGGCAACAACTCAAGCGGTGAGGTGGAGAATACCAAACTGATTAAGCGTGTAAGCTATCCGAACAGTGAATCCAGAAATCCGAACAAGCCTGCTTATACGCAAGGTACTAAAGTATGGTGGGATGTGGCAGATACGATGGATGAAACCGGTAAATGGAAAACACCGGATAACTTCAGATAATCCGTTTTAAGTTATGATAGGAAAACGGTGCATTGCCGTTTTCCTATATGGAAAACTAACCTAAGTATGATTGCGGATATCTCTCTTAGGTTAGTTTTTGTTTTTAATCTAAATGAATAATAATATATGAGATATATGAAAATAGGAACGCTTATATCGGCAGGTGTTTTAATGCTGTCATCAATGTTATTGAATTCCGGTTGCTCCGAAGCAGGTAATGGCAGAAAACAGACTACGGAAAATCCCGGAGCGATTTTCGGGGAAGTGAAGTCTGCCGCCGGTGCAAAAATGTTGACTCCCATTGCGCTCAGAGGAGATAAAAAAGCTACGGGACATTTGTTTTTTGAATTGAGTGAACCGGCAGAACAGGAGGTTGCCGTTACTTTTAAACTGGATTCCAGGATATTGGATGCTTATAACCAGTTGAATGGTACGGGGTATACGATGTATCCGGCAGACAAACTGTTGCTGGAAAACAATGGCAACGTGGTTGTTGAAGCCGGTAAAAGTAAGTCTGCCACACTTGCACTGGATATACTGCCGGGTGGAACGGAAGGGGCTACCTATGCTGTGGCTGTATCGGCGGTAGCTACTGCGGGAACGGAAAAACATACGGACAACAAGGCCTTTATTTATTTGGTAAAACCGCTTGCAGCCATGCCGGAAGTCAATGCGGGACGCAAGGTAAAGAATTTATGTTATGTGGAAGTCAATCGTGAAAGTATGTTGAATGCGGGTGAGTACACGATGAAGAGCGATAAGTCTCCTTTCTTTGACATATCCAGTGTATTTGCAGCCAATATTCGTTTGAGCGCGGATGATGTTCCTTATGTTTCGTGTAACGAGCAAACCAGATTTGTACTTGATAATATCGAACAGACTGTACGCCCGTTACAGGCAAAAGGCATAAGAGTTCATCTCTCCATCTTGGGAGACCACACTGCTGCCGGTATGCGTAGTCTTTCGAAAGATGCCGCCCGCGCCTTTGCAAAGGATTTGAAAGCGTATATCGATATTTATGGATTTGACGGCATAGACTTTGATGATGAGTATTCCACCTATGCCACCGACCAGGCTGTGGAGCCCTATATTCCTTCGGATGCAGTAGCGCCAAGTATTGAAGAATGTACTTCGCAGCGTTATGCCGATTTGGTATATGAAAGCCGTAAGTTAATGCCGGACAAGACAATAGGAATTTATTGGTATGCAGGATACGACTATCCGGTCGGTACGGTAGAAGGAAAAACAGTGGATGAATTGATCGACTATTCCATTTACGGATATTACGGTAAGTGGAAGGCCATTCCTGCCGATACGGTAAGCATAGCCAAACAATGCCCGTATGCTATTGAAGTTACTACAGCCAGAGGAGATGTAAAGATAGATGATGACTGCTTGAAAAACATCCGTCAGAACGGTTGGGGCTATTTTGCTGTTTACGATTTGAACAACGAACGTTCGTATGAAAAAGAATTCAGCCGTATATCCCGATTGTTGTACGACGATGAAGTAGAGTGGAGCGGAAAGCAGTATGAACGTACCGGGTGGTAGCCGAAAGGTTGCCACTCCGATGTGCAAATAGGCATTTTCTCTTTAATTATCGGTCGGATTAGTAAGTGTTTTTAAAGATAGGATTGTTCTAATATTGTAACATGAACAGGAAAATGGGCAAATTGGATGAAAAAATAATAGTAAAGTTTTTAGCGGGTGAATGTTCGGAAGAGGAACTTCGCTCGTTGAATGTCTGGTTGGAGGAGTCGGAAGAGAATGCTCATGAATTATTTACATTAGAGGAACTGTACCATTTGGGAAAATCCGATGCGGCTTCTGAGGAAGCACTCCTTGCGAAGGCTGAAAAACAATTGTCGCAAAGGCTCGGAGAGGAGCGGAAGCGTAAGTTGAAGCGTACACTGTTTCACCGGTGGATGCAATATGCAGCTATTGCAGTCGGTGCTTTTTTTATAGGAGGTATGAGCTACTGGTTCTATCAGGCGGGTAGTCGTAGTTCCGAATCTTTGGTCACTGTTACGGCCAATGAAACCATAAAGGAGCTGATGCTTCCGGATGGAACCAAAGTATGGTTGAATAAAAACACGATTTTGCAATATCCCCGTAATTTTGAAGGTGGCGAGAGGCATGTGTATCTGAACGGAGAAGGTTTCTTTGATGTGAAGAGAAATACAGCCAAGCCTTTTATCGTACAAAGCCATGCCATGCAAGTGAGGGTATTGGGAACAACCTTTAATTTGAAGTCCGGGGAAAACGGACAAAGGGCGGTAGCCACCTTATTGAAAGGTGAGGTAGAAGTAAAGGGCAATCATGGTGAAGGCATGATAGTGCTTTCGCCGGGGCAACAGGCCGAATTGGACGGAATGACCCGACGACTGACAGTGAAACCAGCAGAACCGGGTATAGAGGGCTGGCATGATACGGCATTCGATTTAAATCAGACGGACATACGCACGCTTTGCAAGATATTGGAGAGAGCCTATAACGTGAAAATCATTATAGCACCGGATGTGGACATTGAAAGAACATATTCCGGACCGTTGAAGAAGAAAGAAAACGTAGCTGCCACATTGGATTTGATAAAGAATTCCATCGGTATCAAATATAAGGTAATAGGCGAAAACGTTTTTATATCTTCTTCCAAATCCAAATAGAACAGGCTTGTTTTGTTTATTGATAATCTGAAATTCAAATATTATGAAAAAACTTTTATTGGCATTTGCCTTTTTATGCTGTTTTACGAGCATAAAGGCTAAGGATTGGGTACAGTATGTAAATCCTTTGGTGGGCACTCAGTCCACATTCGAGCTTTCTACCGGAAACACCTATCCCGCCATTGCGCGTCCGTGGGGAATGAATTTTTGGACACCGCAAACCGGAAAAATGGGGGATGGCTGGCAATATGTCTATACGGCCAATAAAATCCGAGGCTTCAAGCAGACGCACCAGCCCAGTCCATGGATAAACGATTACGGGCAATTCTCCATTATGCCTGTTACCGGGCAACCTGTTTTCGATGAGGACAAACGTGCAAGCTGGTTCTCGCATAAAGGTGAGGTTGCGTTGCCGCATTATTATAAGGTATATCTGGCGGAGCACGATGTGGTGACGGAGTTTACTCCTACCGAACGTGCTGTGCTGTTCCGTTTCACATTTCCGGAAAATGAACATTCCTATGTGGTGGTAGATGCTTTCGACCGTGGTTCCTATATCAGGATTGTACCGGAAAAGAACCGGATCATCGGATATTCCACCCGTAACAGCGGCGGTGTACCGCAGAATTTCAGAAACTACTTTATTGTAGAGTTCGACAAACCTTTTACATATACCGCTTCTGTTAAAGACAGTGTAATTCAGGAATCGCAGAAAGAGCAGCAAGCTGCCCATGCAGGTGCGATTATCGGATTTAAGACGAAGAAAGGCGAGATTGTGCATGCACGTGTTGCTTCTTCTTTTGTCAGCTACGAACAGGCTGAGCGGAACTTGCTCGAATTGGGTACGGACAGTTTTGACACGCTGGTGCAGAAAGGACGTGATGCTTGGAACAATGTGTTGGGCAAGATTGAAGTGGAGGGCGGAAACCTCGACCAATACCGCACTTTCTATTCCTGCCTGTACCGCTCGCTGCTTTTCCCCCGTGCTTTTTACGAGTTGGACAAGCAGGGTGCTCCCATTCACTACAGCCCCTATAATGGGGAAGTGCTTCCCGGCTATATGTACACCGATACGGGTTTCTGGGATACATTCCGTTGTCTGTTTCCTTTCCTTAATCTGATGTATCCGTCGGTAAACAGGGAAATTCAGGAGGGACTGGTCAATACTTACAAGGAAAGTGGTTTCTTTCCCGAATGGGCGAGTCCGGGACACCGTGGCTGCATGATCGGCAATAATTCGGCTTCCGTTTTGGTCGATGCCTATTTGAAGGGTGTTAAGGTAGAAGATGTAAAGACTATGTATGAAGGGCTGCTTTACGGAACGGAGCATGTACATCCGGAAATATCATCTACCGGACGTTTGGGCTATGAATATTACAACAAGTTGGGATATGTTCCTTATGATGTGAAGATTAACGAGAATGCCGCCCGTACGCTGGAATATGCTTATGACGACTGGTGCATCTATAAGCTTGCCAAAGCTTTGAACCGTCCGAAAAAGGAGCAGGAGTTGTTTGCAAAGCGTGCCATGAACTACCGTAATATTTTCGATAAGGAAAGTCTGTTGATGCGCGGGCGTAATAAAGACGGTAAGTTCCAGACACCGTTCTCACCGTTGAAGTGGGGGGATGCCTTTACCGAAGGAAACAGTTGGCACTACTCCTGGTCGGTATTCCACGATCCGCAAGGATTGGTTGATTTGATGGGGGGCGAAAAGGTATTTGCCAATATGCTCGATTCTGTATTCATTGTTCCGCCTGTATTCGATGATAGCTACTACGGACAAGTCATCCATGAAATACGCGAAATGACTGTAATGAATATGGGCAATTACGCACATGGCAACCAGCCTATACAGCACATGATTTATCTCTATAACTACATCGGACAACCCTGGAAAGCGCAATATTGGCTGCGTCAGGTGATGAACCGCATGTACACACCCGGTCCGGACGGTTATTGCGGGGATGAAGACAACGGGCAGACTTCGGCATGGTATGTATTCTCCGCATTAGGCTTCTATCCGGTTTGTCCGGGTACGGACGAATATGTATTGGGTGCTCCCTTGTTCAAGAAAGCCGTTCTGCATTTTGAAAACGGAAACTCGCTGACGATCGATGCCGGAAACAACAGTGCTCAGAATGTCTATATACAGTCTCTTCAGGTCGACGGAAATGAATATACCAAAAACTACCTGCGTCACGGAGACTTGCTGAAAGGCGGTACGCTGAAATTCGAAATGGGCGATAAGCCCAACCTGCAGCGAGGTGTCCGTGCGGAAGATTATCCGTATTCGTTTTCTAAGGAAAAGCGTAGGTAGCTGCATGTTTTTTGTACCATTACACAGTAAAAAATTACCGGAAAAACATGAAAATAATATTATGGACTGTCAGTCTGCTGCTTGTAATATGCGGATGTACTCCCAAACCGACAGAAGTCGTTTCGCCTGATGGTCATATCCGCCTTCAGTTTGCATTGGATGACCACAACCGCATGACCTATCGGATAGATGTGGATGATACGGCTTTTGTAGCCCCTTCTGCTTTGGGATTCCTTGCCGGAAAAGGTGTGAATCTTTCGGAAGGTATGAAGGTTGTCGGTACGGAGTTTTCCGCTGCGGACGAGACATGGACACAACCTTGGGGAGAGAATAAGAGTATCCGTAACCATTATAATGAAATGGCGGTTTGTCTGTCTGATGAGGCGGATACGAAACTGACCCTTCGTTTTCGGGTATTTGACGACGGAGTCGGTTTCCGGTACGAGTATGAAGTTGCCGGAGTAGACAGCATCTTTGTTACGGACGAACTTACCTCTTTCAATATGGCGCAGGATGGAATTTCCTGGTCTATTCCTGCCAACTACGAAACATATGAGTTGCTATATCGTACACAGCCGCTCAGCAAGACTGATAACGCAAACACTCCGATGACCTTTAAGGTAGGTAAGACTTACGCCAGTATTCACGAAGCCGCATTGACGGACTTTCCTGAAATGACTTTGCAAAATACCGGCGGCTGCGGATTCAAATCCGAGTTGGCTCCATGGCCCGACGGCATTAAGGCTAAGATAGAAGGCGGCAGTTTCAATACGCCCTGGCGTACTGTACAGATAGCTTCGAAAGCTGTGGGACTGATAAATTCAGCACTTATCCTGAACTTGAACGAACCCTGCGTTTTGGAGTCTACCGACTGGATTCGCCCGATGAAGTATGTAGGTATATGGTGGGGTATGCATCTGGGTGTGGAGAGCTGGGTGATAAACGACCGCCACGGCGCCACTACCGAAAATGCAAAACGTTATATTGATTTTGCCGCAGCTAACAACATCGAAGCCGTTATGTTCGAAGGCTGGAATGAAGGTTGGGAGAACTGGGGCGGAACGCAGAACTTCGATTATACCAAACCGTATGCCGATTTCGATATAAAGGAAATAGCAGCTTATGCCCGGAAGAAGGGTGTTGAGATTATCGGTCATCATGAAACGGGAGGAAATATCTGTAATTACGAAAATCAGTTGGATAAGGCTTATGAATGGTATGCCGATTTGGGTATCCATAGCGTAAAGACCGGGTATGCCGGTGGTCTTCCCAACGGTCACAACCACCACGGACAGTTCAATGTGCGGCATTATCGCAATGTCGTGAAAACGGCTGCCAAGTATCGTACTACCCTCGATGTGCATGAGCCGATAAAGGATACCGGTATACGTCGTACCTATCCCAACATGATGACCCGCGAAGGCGCCCGCGGCATGGAGTGGAATGCCTGGAGCGAAGGTAATCCGCCGGAACATCATGTGATGTTGCCGTTTACCCGTTTGCTGGGTGGTCCGATGGACTATACGCCGGGTATCTTTGATGTGCTGTACAAGCGTGCCAAAAACAATCCCGACCAGAAAAAGTGGAATATGAAAGACAGTAAGGATTGCCGTATCAATACCACGCTTGCCAAGCAGATAGCCAATTGGGTGATACTTTACTCTCCTTTGCAGATGGCTGCCGACATGATTGAAAACTATGAAGGCCATCCCGCTTTCCGTTTCTTCTGTGATTTTGATGCAGACTGTGACTGGTCGGAGGCGCTTGCCGGCGAACCGGGTGAATACGTGGCAATAGTACGTAAGGCAAAAGATAAATATTTTCTGGGGGCGGCAACCGATGAAGAGGCGCGCAGCATAGATGTGAAACTGGATTTTCTGGAAAAAGGAAAAACTTATGCAGCCGTTATCTATGCCGACGGAAAAGATGCCGATTGGGAGACCAATCCGGAATCTTACGAAATCATAGAGAAACAGGTGACGTCCGATGATACCCTGACCATTGTCATGGCAAAAGGTGGGGGACAGGCTGTCAGCTTTATGCCGATTTGATAATCCTAATGTAATACCAAAGAATATGAAAACAAACTTGAAATCTAATTCCATATTGCTGGGCGGACTCCTGTTGCTGGGTACTGTCTTTAGCTGTACGCAGGCAGAGCAGGACTATGCCTCTTATGTAAATCCCTTTATCGGGACAGGCGGACATGGACATACATATCCGGGTGCGGTTGTTCCGAACGGGATGATTCAACCCAGTCCCGATACACGTATCTACGAATGGGACGCTTGTTCCGGATACTATTACGAGGATACTACCATCAACGGTTTCTCGCATACCCATGTCAGCGGAACAGGATGTGCGGACTACGGTGATGTACTGCTGATGCCTACTGTAGGGAAACAGGAGTATCATCCGATGGGGTCGAAGAGTCAGCAAATGGCGTACTGTTCGGCTTTCTCGCACGATAATGAAGTGGCGCAACCCGGATATTATTCCGTCTTGCTGGAACGCTATAACGTAAAGGCGGAACTCACTGCGACAAAGCGTGCCGCCATTCACCGTTATACCTTTCCGGAAGCCGAAGATGCCGGTTTCATTCTGGACTTTGATTACAGTATCGAGCGTCAGACAAATGAGGAAATGAAAATAGAAGTAATCAGTGATACCGAAATCCGCGGACATAAAAAAACGGTATATTGGGCATTCGACCAGTATATCAACTTCTATGCCAAGTTCTCCAAGCCGTTTACCTATACATTGGTGACGGATTCTGTGGCATTGGAAGAAGGCGGTCCGCTTTTGCCCACCGCTAAAGTTCTGTTGCAGTTCCCTACGGCACAGAATGAAGAGGTATTGGTGAAAGTGGGTGTTTCGGCTGTCGATATGGACGGAGCGCGTAAGAATGTGGAGGCCGAAATACCCGGATGGGATTTTGACGGAGTACGGAGTGCAGCACGTCAGGCATGGAATGACTATCTGTCCAAAATAGATATCCGTACGCAGAATGCCGACCAGCGCACGATGTTTTATACAGCCCTTTATCACACCGGTTTGCAGCCCAATCTTTTTACGGATGCAGACGGACGTTATTTCGGTATGGATTTGAAACCGCATCAGGGCAGTGTGGACGAACCTGTGTACACGATATTCTCCTTGTGGGATACTTTCCGTGCTTATCATCCTTTGATGACAATTATAGATCCGGAACTGAATGAAGCCTTTATCCGCTCTTTGATCCAGAAAGAGAAAGAAGGCGGTGTATTCCCGATGTGGGAGCTTGCCGGCAACTATACGGGAACGATGATTGGCTACCATGCAGCTTCTCTGATTGCCGACTCTTACGCCAAAGGATATCGTAATTTTGATGTGAAGGAAGCCTACCGTGCCTGTCTCCGCACGGCGGAATACGATACGACGGGCATTATTACTCACCCCCGTGTATTGCCGCATTTGATGCCGCAGGCCAAATACTGGAAGAATAAAATAGGCTATGTTCCCTGTGACAAAGACAATGAATCGGTAGCCAAGGCGTTGGAATATGCTTATGACGACTGGTGCATCTCACAGTTGGCTGAAGCAATGGGCGATGAACCGAACCGGACTAAGTACGCGGCTTTTGCAGAGGGCTATAAGGTATATTTCGATCCGTCTACCCGTTTCATGCGCGGGCTCGACAGCGAGGGCAATTGGCGTACGCCTTTCAATCCTCGTGCTTCCACTCACCGCAACGATGATTATTGTGAAGGCACTGCCTGGCAATGGACTTGGTTCGTACCGCACGATGTAGATGGTCTGGTGGAACTCATGGGTGGCCGTGACGCATTCATCGGTAAGCTCGATTCTCTGTTCGTGGCAGATTCTTCCTTAGAGGGCGAGTCGGTATCGGTAGATATTTCCGGACTGATAGGACAGTATGCACACGGTAACGAGCCGAGCCACCATATTGCTCACCTTTATAACTATGTGGGACAGCCGTACAAGACACAGGCGTTGGTGGACAGTGTGCTGCATACGCTTTACTTCAACGAGCCCAATGGCCTTTCCGGCAATGAAGACTGCGGACAGATGTCGGCATGGTACGTGCTGAATGCTATGGGATTCTACCAGGTTTGCCCCGGAAAACCGGTGTATTCCATCGGGCGTCCGCTGTTTGATGAGGCCGCCATCCGTTTGCAGAATGGCAACACCTTTACCATTATAGCCCATAATAACAGTCGTGACAATAAGTATGTCCGGAAGATTATCCTGAACGGGGAAGAACTTGCCGCTCCTTTCTTCAACCATCAAGACATCGTAAACGGCGGTACGCTGGAGCTGACTATGGGAGCGGAGCCGCTGATGCCGGATAATGAGTTACGGAAATAGAAAGTACCGATAGCAACGAAACATATATGAGCCGGAATTATCATAATCCGATATCTTGGATTCCAACCGTTTATTTCGCCATGGGGCTTCCCTTTGTGGTGCTGAACATGGTTTCCGTACTTATGTTCAAGGGGCTGGGAGTGGGTGATGCCCAAATAGCTTTGTGGACTTCACTGATAATGCTTCCCTGGACGTTGAAGTTTCTTTGGAGTCCTTTCCTCGAGATGTTCAAGACGAAGAAATTCTTCGTGGTACTGACGCAGTTGGTTACGGGAGCGGGGTTCGCACTGGTCGCCTTTGCACTGAATCTTCCGTTCTTTTTTGCTCTTTCCATTTTTTTGCTGGCGGTTATCGCTTTCAGCGGCGCTACGCACGATGTGGCTACGGACGGCGTGTACATGTCCGAGCTGAATAAGCAGGAACAGGCAAAGTACATCGGCTGGCAGGGAGCTTTCTATAACATCGCCAAGATTGTGGCGTCCGGCGGTTTGGTATGGCTGGCTGGGTGGCTGCTGAAATACTTCGGCGGAGTGCCCGGTGCCACGGATGCAGTGCGTCATGAGGCAACTGTCCAGGCTTGGATGTGTGTAATGCTGGTAATGGCTGCCGTGATGATATTGCTGGCAATATACCATTGGCGTATGCTGCCTTCGGGCGGTGCTGCGGCTGCCGAAACCAAGTCGGCGGGCGAAACGCTGGAGAAGTTGCGGAGCGTAATCTGGGATTTCTTTCAGAAACGTCATATAGGGTATTATATTGCCTTTATCATTCTCTATCGCCTTGCCGAGGGTTTCGTCATGAAGATTGTTCCCCTTTTCTTGAAGGCGGAACGTTCGGCAGGCGGCTTGGGACTGAATGAGCAGGAGATAGGGTTGTATTACGGCACTTACGGAGCTGCCGCCTTTGTGTTGGGCTCTTTGCTGGCCGGTTATTACATATCGCACCGCGGACTGCGGAAAACGCTGTTCTCCCTGTGCTGCATCTTTAACCTGCCTTTTGTGGCATATACCCTGTTAGCGATATATCAGCCGGAGAGCGGCATGCTGATTGGCAGTGCCATCGTGCTGGAGTATTTCGGTTACGGCTTCGGCTTTGTGGGGCTTTCGCTGTTTATGATGCAACAGGTAGCTCCGGGCAAGCACCAGATGGCGCACTATGCCTTCGCTTCCGGTATCATGAATCTGGGTGTGATGCTTCCGGGAACAATCAGCGGATACGTGAGCGATTTTCTGGGGTATGAGAATTTCTTCATCTTCACCCTGTTCGCCACTATTCCGGCATTCCTCATTACCTGGTTCGTACCGTTTACGTATGCCGATGAGGTAAAAGGCGGAGCGGCCGCATAGTCGGTGGAAAAACATTGGCGGGACATGTTCCGGATAGTGGTTTCGATTGATGCCGGCTTCCCGTACATTCCCGGTTTCTATGACAGATTATATAAGTAATTATAGATAGATTTAATTTCGTGTTATTACATAGAAAATGAAATGAGTATGAGTAGCAAAGTTATTATTCCTTGGGAAGAACGTCCGGCAGGATGCAAGGACGTATTATGGCGCAGTGTGGCAAACCCCATTATTCCGCGTGATTTGCTTCCCACTTCCAACAGTATTTTCAACAGTGCGGTAGTACCTTTCGGCGACGGGTTTGCAGGAGTATTCCGTTGCGACGATACTAACCGTCGCATGCGGCTGCACGTAGGGTTCAGTAAAGATGCCATAAACTGGAACATCAAGGAAGAACCGTTGAAGTTCCAATGCGATGATGAGGAAATCGGCACATGGGTGTATGGCTACGACCCGCGCGTGTGCTTTATCGAAGACCGCTATTATGTTACCTGGTGCAACGGCTATCACGGTCCTACTATCGGTGTGGCCTATACGTTCGATTTCGAGACGTTCCACCAGTTGGAAAACGCTTTTATTCCTTTCAACCGTAACGGAGTACTTTTCCCGCGCAAGATAAACGGTCGTTTTGCCATGTTGAGCCGTCCGAGCGACAATGGGCATACTCCCTTTGGAGATATTTTCTACAGTGAGTCGCCCGATATGGAGTTTTGGGGACGCCACCGCCATGTGATGTCACCTGCCGCTTTTGAGGTAAGTGCATGGCAATGCACCAAAATCGGTGCAGGTCCTATCCCTGTCGAGACTCCCGAGGGCTGGCTGCTGATTTATCACGGTGTGCTGCATTCCTGCAACGGTTATGTTTACAGTTTCGGTTCTGCTCTGCTCGATTTGGACGAACCGTGGAAGGTAAAGTTCCGCTCAGGGCCTTATCTGCTTGCTCCGCGCGAACCGTACGAATGTATGGGCGATGTTCCTAATGTATGTTTCCCGTGCGCCGCTTTGCACGACAATGAAACGGGCAGGATTGCCATATACTATGGCTGTGCCGATACCGTAACCGGACTGGCATTCGGCTATATTCCCGAAATTATAGAATTTACCAAACGTACAAGCATCATCTGATGTACATAAACTTTTGAGAACCATGAAACGAGCATTCCTTTCCGGCGTATTTGCCTTTGTTCTGCTGGCTGTGTCTCCGGCTGCGGAGAAAAGTTTTTCTCCTGTAGACTATGTGAATCCCTTTATCGGTACGACTAACTTCGGCACAACCAATCCGGGAGCTGTCTGCCCCAACGGGATGATGTCTGTTGTTCCTTTCAACGTGATGGGGTCGGCGGACAACAAATACGATAAGGATGCCCGTTGGTGGTCCACCCCCTATGAGTATCACAACTGCTTCTTTACCGGGTATTCGCATGTCAATCTCAGTGGAGTGGGATGTCCCGAACTTGGTTCGTTGCTGCTGATGCCCACTACGGGCGAGCTTTCCGTAGACTACAAGGAGTATGGCAGCCGTTATGAAGACGAACAGGCCTCTCCGGGGTATTACACTAATTTCCTTACCCGTTATAATGTAAAGACCGAAGTGACTGCCACGCCGCGCACCGGTGTGGCGCGCTTCACTTTTCCAAAAGGCCGGAGTCATATTCTGCTGAACTTGGGAGAGGGGCTGACCAATGAAACCGGAGCTTTCCTGCGGCAAACCGGAGAGTGTGAATTTGAGGGGATGAAGTTGCTCGGTACTTTCTGCTACAATCCGCAGGCGGTATTTCCTATTTACTTCGTGATGCGTGTCAACAAAACTCCCCTCAAAACCGGTTATTGGAAAAAACAGCGCCCCATGACAGGCGTGGAGGCCGAATGGGATCCGGACAACGGTAAGTATAAATTGTATACCGGTTATCGCAAGGAGCTGGCGGGCGATGATATCGGCGCTTTTCTGACATTCGATACCGGGGAGAGCGAGCAGATAGAGGTGCAAATGGGTGTTTCTTTCGTCAGTATCGAGAATGCCCGTCTCAATCTGGACAAAGAGCAGTCCGGCAAGGACTTCGACAAGGTATTGGCGGAAAGCCGTAAACGCTGGCACGACGATTTGTCGCGTATCATAGTGGAAGGCGGGACGGACGAGCAGAAGATTGTTTTCTATACGGCGCTTTATCATGCGCTGATACATCCCAACCTTTTGCAGGACGTCAACGGGCAATATCCGGCAATGGAAAGCAACCGGATTCTTACGGCAAAGGGCGACCGGTATACCGTATTCTCCCTTTGGGATACTTACCGTAATGTGCATCAGCTTCTTACGCTGGTATATCCCGAACGGCAACTGCAAATGGTGCGTTCCATGCTCGACATGTACCGTGAGCATGGCTGGTTGCCCAAGTGGGAACTCTATGGACGCGAGACATTGACGATGGAGGGCGACCCTTCTATACCGGTCATTGTGGATACCTGGCTGAAAGGTTTGCGCGGCTTCGATGTGGAGCTGGCTTATGAGGCGATGCGTAAAGGGGCTGTATTGCCGGGAGCGGAAAATCTCCTGCGGCCGGATAATGACGACTATCTTTCATTGGGGTATGTACCTTTGCGCGAGCAGTACGACAACTCCGTATCGCATGCTTTGGAGTACTACATAGCCGATAACGCCCTTTCGCGCATGGCAGAGGCGCTTGCCAAGGATGCCGAGGTGAAAGGACAGAAGGAAAAAGCACGCCGCTACAAGGAGGATGCCCGTCTTTTCTATAACCGTTCTTTGGGATATAAGCATTATTACAGCAAGGAGTACGGCACATTCCGTCCTATCTTGCCGAACGGTGAGTTTTATGCTCCGTTTGACCCGAGGCAGGGCGAAAACTTTGAACCTAATCCGGGCTTTCATGAGGGGTGTGCATGGAACTATACTTTCTATGTTCCCCACGATGTAAAGGGGCTGGCGCAACTTATGGGTGGGAAGAAGGCTTTCGTAGACAAGTTGCAACGTGTTTTCGATGAGGGGCTTTACGACCCTGCCAATGAGCCGGACATCGCTTATGCGCATCTGTTCTCTTATTTCAAGGGAGAGGAGTGGCGTACCCAGAAGGAGTTACACCGTCTTTTGCAGAAGTATTTCAAGAATGCCCCCGATGGCATTCCCGGCAATGATGATACCGGAACGATGTCTGCATGGGCCATCTTCAATATGATGGGCTTCTATCCGGATTGTCCGGGCGAACCGTCTTACACGCTTTCCACACCGGTGTTCGACAAAGTGACCATCCGTCTTGATGCCGAAGTGTGGGGACGTGGGCAGTTGGTGATAGAGACGGAGCGTCCTTCGGACGATTCGCTTTATATCCGTGAAATGGAGTTAGGAGGAAAAAGACTGTCACGTTTCCGAATCAGCCACCAGGAGCTGGTAGAGGGCGGAAAGTTGCGGTTTGTGTTACGTTGACGAATCGGATGATACGTAACCGGATTTCACAGATTTACTTTATTCTTCTTCTTCTGTGAAATCCGTGTAATCCGTGCCTAAAGGACACAAATAATAAGTGAACTTTCCTTTAGGCATACCCTCTTTTTAATGTTGGATGGGCGTCTTATTTCACTCTTCCGCCGCAGAGCCAGTGCTTTGTATAGTAATCTTCCTTGAGGCTGCTCACAATGACTCCTTGTCCGGTACTGGCATGAACGAACTTGCCGTCTTTCAGGTAGATGCCTACATGTGCCACTTTCTTGCGTGACGCCCGGCTGGTAAAGAATACCAAGTCGCCTTCGCGCAGGTTGCGGCGGGCTATCCTGTTGCTTTCTTTCAACTGGCCGTCCGTGCTGCGCGACAGGCGTATGCGGTAGGTTTTCTTATAAAGTTGGGATACCAGGCCGGAACAGTCCGTTCCATGTTTACTGTCGCCGCCGGCACGGTAGGGAGTACCTATCCACTCGGCGGCATTGACGTACAGCTTGTGGTTGTCTGTCAGTCCGATATCCATACCCAGGCGTACAGAGGCTTGTGCCAATGCTTTATAGTCGAGACGGGGAGCGGCGGTATGGCAGGAGCTTAAACAGAGTATTAACCCGGTCAAGGCAATTATACAGGAAAAAGAGTGTTTCATATTTATTCCTCTGTAGGTGTTTCTTCTTCAGTATTAGTTTCAGTTTCGATGTTTTCTTCGACACTGACATTGAAATAAGCTTCCAATTCCTTTTCGGCCGAATTGTTTTCGTTCTGTATGTCACGGATAATGACTCCGTGTTCCAACAGGGCGATGCGCGGACATACATCTACCGTATGATTGAGGTTGTGGCTGGAAATGATGACGGTTGCTTTGTGTTCCTCGTTATATTTTTTCAGCAGTTGTTTAATGATGGACTGCGAACTGGGGTCGAGGAAGTTGAAAGGTTCGTCAAGTATCAGTAGTTGCGGATGGTGCAGCATGGCGGAGATGATGCCTATCTTTTGCTTGTTTCCGGCGGAGAAGTTGCGTATGAATTTCTTTTGTCCCATGACTTCACCGTTCATGAAACGCTCGAAAGGAGCGATGCGTCCGTCTACTTCTTCTTTTTTAAGTCCGTACATCTTGCCGATGAAGTAGAAGTATTCCTCCGGCGTAAGATAGTCTATCAGGAAACCGTCGTCTATGAAAGCGCCGGTAAAGTTTTTCCAGTCTTCGCTTTTGCATACGTCTATATCATTGATGGTGACCTTTCCGCGGTCGGCTTGCAGCAAATCCAATATCAGCCGGAAAAGGGTGGTCTTTCCGGCTCCGTTGTTTCCTACCAAGCCCAGCATATCACCTTGATTGATGAGGTAGTTGTCGATATTTACGGCGGTCTTTTCGCCGAACTTCTTTTGCAAATTACTTATCTGAATCATAGCCATAAATCTTAAATTGTAAATCTTACTGTCTGCTGTCTCTAAATCCTTCCATGTTCTTATAGCGCCGCTTCATAAAGCGGTGGTATACATTCTTCAGCCAGAAGCGGGACGTCAATATAAAACCCGCACCGATGGCAATCAATATCCAGGCTGTAACTGTGGGACCGAAAAAGGTTGTCAGCATAAAATTCATAAGCAGAGGTACGCCGAATGCCGCTCCGGAAATCAGATTCTGCAATCCGGTTCCCATGTTCTGGCGGTTGGTCATTTTGGCGTTCAAATCCACTGTCCTGTTATTGTATACGGCCAATTGGAACAGGCAGAAATATACACAGCCTGCAACAAATACAGCCCAACCGATGCAGCTCAGTACAGCCAGTTTGCCGGTTGCCATAGCCGGTATCATCAGGAACAGGGGGATGAGTATGGCGATGCTGTACAGAATATATTTGGCACGCAGCAGTGTGTAGATGGACTCCTTGCGGCTCATCAGCCCATCGATGTAGTTGCCTTCGTAACTCATCAGGCTTGATAAAAACAGAATGCCGAAAATCACAAAGTTGTAAACCAGGATAAAGCTTTTCATACCTTGCCCGTCGTATGCTTCGGTGAAGCTCAGAATGCAGGTAAATGAAATCACTACCAGGAATACTGTGCGCAGGGCCGTTTTGCAGACTTTATTGCGCAATAACATTTTCAGTTCCAGCCGCATGTATTCGCCAATTTCTCCGTAGCGGTCCAGGAATTTGTATTCGGATACATGCTTTACCTTGGTGTCTTCTACTTTATTGATTTCGTTATAAATCAATTTTATCATCAGTTCGCGATTGATGAACCACAGCACTACGATAGCTGCAAATACTCCGGTGAAGGTGAGAAGATGTCCGAGGATAAAGCCTTCTCCTAAGTCGACGGACCAGTCGAATAGCGGACTGTTGTCCGGTATGAACATTCCGGCAGCGATACTCCCGTATGCCAGTATAGGCAGGATTATCCACCAGACGCGTTCGTTCATCAATGTCCGGCATAGCAGGAACCAGTAATTGTTGAGCACCATCAATAACCATATTCCGATACTATAGGTCAGTACACCCGTTATGCCGTAAAATCTGGTGATGCTGATGATGGCGAACGGAACGAAGAAGAACAGCCATATCAGGTTGAAGCCGTTCAATCCGGAACGTATCAGCAGGGAGTCGATAAGACGGTTGCGTTTTACCGGTAACAGCAGATAGGGCTTTACCTCTTGGGCAGGCGTTTTCTGAAATGGAAAACGCATCAGGAAATCCAGGCAGAGGATAAATATGAGCCCGCTGTTCAGGACATGATATGCTTCGGTTGCCCCGTCGTTGAAAGCAAAGGCGAAACTCGTTCCGAAGAATACCAGATAACCGGCCCAGAATACAGCCATGAAGTACATCCAGAATTTTCCGAATTTATTCTTCTCGTACATCGGGTTTCGCTTGGCTGCCAACTTTCCGTGCTTGCGTAATTCTATAAAGAGGTTCATAATGGATAGATGGTTAATGTATATGAAAAAGGCTGCGCTGCTTCACGAACAACGCAGCCTTTTGAAAACTGTGACTTTGGTTGTGAGTTGAAAAATCAGACTGCTGATAGTACGGTTTGTAAAGAGCTACTTTACGCCTCTAAAGGTCAACTCTGCAACGCTAAAGGTCTACTTTACGACTCCTGATGCAGACCCCTATTTCTTTTCGGGGCTGATCATTGAAACAGTGATTTGGTTCTTCTGTTTCAGGAGTTCGTTGGCAAATTTCTGGATATCTTTTGCTGTGATTCCATTGACAATCTGCTCGTAATCCTTTATCGGATTGATACCGGTATAGAGATATTCGTCTATGCTGTTCAGCCAGTAACCGTTTTCTTTCAGATTTTCGTTATGCTTTTTCAGCATGTACTCTTTCACTTTGTTCAGACTGGCTTCATCGGGACCGTTTTTGGCGAAAGCTTCCGCTTCGGCATAGATAATCTTCATCAGTTTCTCCTGCTTGTCGGGAGCTGTATTGAAGAAGATTTGCAGAACGGCTCTTTCCGTAGGATATTTAACAAGCTGTCCCATAGGATATACACCATAAGTACCACCTTCATCTTCACGTACTTTCTCCGTATAGATTAAGTTCAGGAGCTGGTCGGTCATACTCATGAGAATATCGTTGCGGAGCGTGTATGCGCAAGTACCGCTGTAAGAGATGAAGTTATTAACCTTCGGAGTCTCTTGCTGACGGATAAACTCGTTCTTATAGATTCCTTTGCGCATTTCGATGTGGTTGTCCTTGAATGTTTCTTTGCGGTTGATAGAGGGTAATGCACCCAGATAAGATTCAATCAGAGGTTTCACGGCTTCCACATCGACGTTTCCTACTAAAATAAAGGTAAAGTCGCTGGCGTCTTTGAAACGGTCCTGATACATGGAAAGAATCTTGTCATAATCCATCTTGTCTACCATGTCGGCTTTCATTCTCAGAGTTCTGGGGTGCTTCATGTAAAGAGTGGACGTGATGGAGTCGCTGAACGAAGAATTCGGGTTCAGGTCCATGTTCTGCAATTCGGCCTTGCTGCGGTTTTTATAAGATGCAAAAGCATTGTCGTCACGTCTTGGAGATGTGAAAGTCAGATAGGTGAGCTGCATCATTGTCTCAAAGTCTTTGGGTGAGCAACTGCCCGTTACGGCTTCTGTCTTATCGCCGATTCCGTAGTTTACGGAAGCTTTTTTACCGGCCAGCACTTTTTCCAGTTCAATAGCGCTGAAATTGCCAAGACCGCCTAATGCTACTGCATCCAATCCGTTGATATTGATGATTTCCGAGTCGGGGAAGAGTGAGCTACCACCCATACTTACACCTTTCATGCGAATTTCATCGGCTTTGAAATCTGTCTTTTTGATGATAACCTTAACCCCGTTGGACAGTGTCAGCATAGTAGTTCCGAAAATATCGTCTTTCTTTTCAGATACGATTTTACCGCCTTTCGGGGCTTCTTTCATCAAGGGCTCGTTGGAAACTTTATCTACATACGGAGTAAGCTTCTCTGATTTTACCGCTTTCAGAAGGTTCTTGATAGCGTCCTCTGTGGGGAGCTTTAAGCCTTCTTTCTCAGGACCGAACAGGGCTACCACCTGGTTGCTGTCTGTCACCATTTGCTGCATCATCTGGTTCAGGGCGGTTACGGGAATAGCCGGTGCTATCTGGTTGATGATGGTATATTCGTTGGCAATGCCCGGAATAGGTTCGTTGTCGAGGAAGTGACGGACATATTCCTTTACATAGCTTTCATTCTTACGCTTGTCGCGTTCCTGGAAAGCCGATTCCAGATGGCGCAGATATTCTGCACGGGCACGGCTGTACTCGGTTTCGGTAAAGCCGAATTGGCGTGCACGCTCGATTTCGCGGAGAACGGTTGAGATACCGTTTTCAATGGCATCTTCCTTGCAGACTACAATTCCGGTAAAAGCATCCTTTGTCTTGGCTACGAAGAAGTCATCGTCATAGGTTGCGGCATAGATATAAGGCGGGTTAGCTGCCTGGAGCAATTCGTTCAGACGTGCATTCAACATGTTGGTAATCAGTGTTGCTGCATAGTCTTGCATCAGATAACCCACGTTGCTTTTCTCCTCTCTGGGAGTTGTTTCGTGCTTATTGAAGATAAAGGTTTGCACATAAGGCTGTTCCTTGTCACGTGCAACCAATATGATAGGTTCTTTATTATCGTTTACCGGGTAGTATTCGCGTTTGGCACCATTGGGCTGGGCGGGAATATCTGCAAACATCTTCTTAATCAGGGCTTCAGTGGCATCTACGTCAACGTCACCTACCACCATGATACCTTGTAAGTCGGGACGGTACCATTTTTCATAGTAGTCTCGTAAAGTCTGAGGCTTGAAGTTCATTACAACGTCCATAGTTCCGATAGGGAAGCAGTTGGCGTATTTTGTTCCGGCAAACATGGCGGGAAGCATTTTCTCCTGAAAACGTTGCATGGCACTCATGCGGGTACGCCATTCTTCATTGATAACGCCGCGTTCCTTGTCTATTTCTTTGGGATCCAGAGTAAGGTCGTTGCTCCAGTCGTGAAGAATCAGCAGACAAGAGTCGATAGCACCCGGAGTATTGACCGGCACATTGGAAATGTTATAAACCGTTTCGTCTATGGACGTGTAGGCATTCAGGTTTTCACCGAATTTCACGCCGATACGTTCCAGGTATTGTATCAGGGACTTTCCGGGGAAGTGAGTCGTTCCGTTGAAACACATGTGTTCCAGGAAGTGGGCAAGACCGCGCTGGTTGTCCTCTTCTTGTATGGAGCCTACTTTTTGGGCAATGTAGAAGTCGGCGCGGTTAGCCGGAAGACTGTTTTTACGGATGTAATAGGTCAACCCGTTGTCCAGCTTACCGATACGTACATCCTGATCGATAGGAATAGGCGGCAGTTGTTGCGCAGATACCTGTTGGAAGTTGCAGCATACGATTAATGCGGCAATCCATAAGTTACGTAATAAATGTTTCATCATTATTTGATTTTAAAATGTTTTTGCCTTATCTGTCGAAGTGATAAATAATAAATCACAAAAGAGTCTTGTTTTTTTATTTGATTGCTTCCCGGATGCGTACTAATCTGGTTAAAAGTCCTTCCAGTAAATCCAGTTTCAGCATGTTGGCACCGTCACTTTTGGCTACGGCAGGATTTTCGTGTGTTTCGATGAACAAACCGTCTGCGCCTACTGCGATGCCAGCCTTTGCTATGGTTTCAATCAGTTGCGGCATGCCGCCTGTAACGCCGCTGGCTTGGTTGGGTTGTTGCAGGGAGTGGGTGACGTCCAGTATGACGGGGAAACCGAAGGTTTGCATTTCCGGTATTCCGCGATAGTCTACTACGAGGTCTTGATAGCCGAAGGTTGTCCCGCGTTCGGTAATCATCACGTTCTTATTGCCGGCTTCCACCACTTTGTCTGCTGCGAATTGCATGGCAAGCGGAGAGAGGAACTGTCCTTTCTTTATATTGACGGTCTTGCCGGTCTTGGCTGCGGCTACCAGCAGGTCGGTTTGTCTGCAAAGGAAAGCAGGGATTTGCAGAATATCTACATATTCGGCTGCCATGGCAGCTTCTTCGGCGGCATGGATGTCTGTTACGGTGGGTACTCCGAATGTGTCGTGCACTTTTTTTAGGATTTTCAGGGCTTTTTCATCACCTATACCCATGAAAGAGTCCAGACGCGAGCGGTTGGCTTTACGGTACGAGCCTTTGAATACGTAAGGAATCTGCAGTTTGTCGGTAATAGCTACTACGCGTTCGGCAATGCGCATTGCCATGTCTTCTCCTTCAATAACACAAGGACCTGCCAGCAGAAAGAAGTTTCCGGCAGGATTATTTTTCAGTTCAATCATACGTTTTTTTGAATTATGAGTTATGGATTACGAGCTATGAAAAGTTCATATCTCAGTTGGGTATAATCAATGTTATCGCTTCGTGCAGCACACCGATGTCCAATGGAAAATGCCGGTCGAGGATACGTCCGTCCAAATCGACGGAAGCATTTTGTGCACGTAACACCTTTATCTTTTGGGTACGGTAGGGTTTTACCACTTTATGGTTTAGAATCCGTCCTTCCATCAACATCCATATTCCCGAAAAGAGTTGCAACAGTTCGGGGCGGTAGATAACCGATACATCCAGCCAGCCATTGTAAGGTACTGCACTGGGTGCCTGTCCGTATCCCCATGCACTGCCTATGCACACCGTCATAATGCGCCCGCGTATATGCTCGCCGTTTATTTTAAGGTGCATACGATATAATTTCCGTTCAAAAATCAAGGAGATGAATGCCATAAAATAAGAAAGGAATTTTACCCCCCAGAAGCGCTTGCATTGGTCGGTGATTTTTACAATGCGGGCTCCAAGACCGATATTGATGGCATTCAGGAAATAGCGGGTCATGTGTTTTTGGCCGTCATAGTAATAACATGTGCCGACATCTATTTTACGGCGACGGTTATTTATGATACAATCTACGGCTTCCTTGTATTCCGAACTCATTTCCCAATATTTGGCAAAGTCATTGCCGATGCCATTGGGGATAATACCGATAGCGATGTTCTCTTTATCTTCCGCGTTGGAAAGCATTATGCCGTTGATTGCATCGTTCAGTGCACCGTCACCTCCTACAACGACAATGGTGCGGTAACCATTGTTGGCAAGTATGCCTGCCAGACGTTCTACGGAGCCGAACCCTTCGGACTGCACATAGTCGTAAGACACGCCTTTGCTGTCCATATATGCTTTAATCTCTTTCCACCGTTTCTGCACTTTGCGCGTTCCGGCTTTGGGGTTATAGATTACGCCCCATTTATCGGGTTCTACACTCATATATCCGTTTCTTTCAATCGGTCCAACATTTTCATAAATCTGCCGCTTAAGCGGTGTTGCCGTCAAAGATACTAAATCTCTTTGAGTTTTGACTTTACAAAAGCTATCTTTTCTTCCATGGGCCACCGGGCGTCCATCCAATGGATAGTAAAGCCTCGTCTTTCCATCCCCCGGAACCAGGTCATCTGGCGTTTGGCAAATTGGTGGATGGCTATTTCCAGTTGGCTGAACATTTCATCATAGGTCAGCTTGCCAATGACGTAAAGTGTCAGATACTTGTATTCTAATCCGTAGTAAATGAGATCATCGGGACAAATGCCTGAATCTATCAGCCGGCGTACTTCATCTACCATTCCTTCGTCCAATCGTTGGCGCAGACGACGGGTAATTTTCTCACGCCGAAGTTCCCGGTCTATGTCTACGCCGATGATGAGGCTGTTCAGCTGTGGAAATGAGCGTGCGTCTATCGGAGTATGAGCATAATATTCTTCGATTTCAATGGCGCGGATGGCCCGTTTTACGGTATCTACATCCGTTGTATTGTGCAGGCTCTTATAGGTTTGCAATATTTCGGTAAGCTCTTCCAGTGATTTATTTGCCAGGCGGTTGCGCAATTCCGGATTCTCGGGTACAGGCAGTAGTTTGTATCCCTTGAGTACGGATTCCAAATACATTCCCGTTCCGCCGCATACAATGGGCCGGCAGCCTTTTTGTTTAATGCTTTCATAGGCGGTTAGGAAATCGCGTTGGTATTCAAATACATTGTATTTATATCCCGGGTCGGCTATATCAATAAGGTGGTAAGGTACTTGTCTGCCGTTTACAATGTAGTCGGCCAGGTCTTTTCCTGTACCGAGATCCATGCTCCGGTATATTTGCCGGGAGTCGGCACTGATGATTTCCGTATTGAGTTCTGCTGCCAACGCGGCGGCAAATGGAGTTTTGCCGGATGCTGTAGGGCCTAATATGGCGATTAAATCATAGTCAGGCATATACTAAGTATTTGTAATTCGTTTACAAAGATAATGCAATTTGCGGGTAGATAAAAAGAACCGGTTCATTTTATTCTGTGAGGATATAATTTCTCTTTACATTTAAAGCGTATATCTGAAAAAGGAAGTAAAAAAAACGTCCTTCTTCTTAAAAGGTGTTATAAAACATATCTTTTCCTTTGGATAATTTGCAGATTTAGCAAATGTCCGTATCTTTGCAATGTGTTTTTCATAGTATTAGATTTAAGGTTAACAAAGGTTGGAGTACAGCGGTACTCCTTTTTTTTGCTCTATACTTTCCTTTTCTTGCTGCATATTTTTATAGGACTATTACGGTAATATAAAATCTATCTTTATTCTTTAATATATTGATATATAGAAGATTAATTGAGTGTATGTTACATGTATGATAAAGAATGTAACATATAAAAAAAATATGTAATGTCATCAAAAAAACATGTTATACGATTTTCAGAATCACATGTGTGTCTTTTGTACATTTGTTGCGGAAAAGCCGGAAATATAAAACTACTCATATTAAATATGCAAATATGAAGAACTCTTTATCTTTCGTGTGCCTTAAAAATATTAATAACTATAAAATCGAGTATTGATGAATAAAAGATCTTTTTTTGCAATTTTATCGGCCTTATTAGTCTCTGCCGGTATATTGGGAAGCTTTTCTTCTTGCAATTTGTCCAAAGCAAATGGAAATTTACCTGCTGTAAAGGATTCTACAGCCCTTTTTGATTATTTTACTTATAAAGGTGATGATGATTTTTACAAGGAAAATCCACTGCCTGATGATGAGTCGTTTTATAATCCTATTTTGCCTGGTTGGTATTCAGATCCTAGTATATGTACAAATGGAGAAGGAGACTATTTCTTAGTGACTTCTACTTTTACTTATTTTCCAGGTGTACCTATCTTTCATAGTAGGGATTTAGTAAATTGGAAACAGGTAGGACATGTTCTTAGCCGTCCTTCCCAATTGGTTAATATGAAAGGACAGCATGTGAGTGGGGGAATTTTTGCACCGGCTATTTCATATAATCCTCACAATAAGACTTATTATATGGTAACCACTAATGTGGGAGCGGGTAATTTCTTTGTGAAAACTCAGGATCCTTTTGGAGAATGGTCTGATCCTATTATGTTGCCTGAAGTGGGCGGTATAGATCCGTCTTTCTTCTTTGACGAAGACGGAAAAGCTTATATTGTAAATAATGATGATGCTCCGGATTATAAACCAGAGTATAGCGGGCATCGTACAATTCGCATACAAGAGTTTGATGTAAAGTCAGATAAAACGATTGGACCTCGCAAAATTCTGGTAAACAAAGGTGTGCATCCGGAAGAAAAACCTATCTGGATAGAAGGTCCCCATATGTATAAGATTAATGGGAAATATTTCCTCATGGATGCGGAAGGTGGTACGAGTACCTGGCATTCTGAAGTTATTTTCCGCAGTGATTCTCCGATGGGAACTTTTACGCCTTGGACGAAAAATCCAATATTAACACAACGCCATCTTAGTGCTGAACGTCCTAATCCGATTACTTGTGCCGGTCATGCTGATTTGATACAAACCAAAGAAGGCGATTGGTGGGCTGTGTTTTTGGCATGCCGTCCTATAAATAATAAGTTTGAAAATTTAGGGCGTGAAACATTTTTAATGCCAGTAAGGTGGAGCGAAGATGGTTTTCCTTATATGACGCAAGAAAATGAAATAGTTCCTCTGATTCTAAAACGAACAGGCGTAAAGCGTGATGCTAGTGTGACATTTGGTAACTTCGAAGAATTTGAAGATTTTGATAACACTTCTTTGGGAATGCAGTGGATGACATTGCGTGCTCCTGCTACTGAATTGTATTCTTTATCTGATGCTCCGGGCTTTTTGACTTTGAAGTGTGCCGCTGTCAGTGCTACTGAAAAGGACACTCCTGCTTTTGTTTGCCGTCGTATGCAGCATCATAAATTCGAATCTACTACCCGTATGTTGTTTAATCCTTCCAATGAAAAGGAAGAGGCTGGTATGTTATTGTTTAAAGATGAAAAGCATCAATATTTACTTGCTGTAAATAAGCAAGGAGAAAATAAATCTGTTTTTCTAAAACGAATAGGTGAGTCTGAACAAGTCTTGGCTTCTGATACAATATCTGAAAAAACAAAAGAAATTTATTTGAAAGTAATATCTCAAGGTACTCATTATGATTTTTATTATTCTTTAAAAGGAGAGAAAGATTGGACTTTGCTCTGTAAAGATGTCGATGCAAGCTATCTTTCCACAGCTACAGCTGGTGGATTTACGGGTAGTGTGATAGGGCTGTATGCTGTTTGTAAGTGATATTTATTGTTGCATGTAACATGAAGAATAATTTCTGTTACATGCAACAAATCCTATGTAACGTTTGTATGGATATGTGGAACACTTTCACAATTATTTTTTTATATATTTAAAATATATTTGCGCGGTGAAATCAATCATGTTAACTGTTAGCGTTTATTAATCTTATACTAATAAAAATGAAATGTATGTATGATGATAGCTAAGGCTATTCAAAGAATGACTGATGATTAGAGAATAATGTAGTTAATTAACATCTTAAACTAATGGTAATGAAAAATGTAGTAAAAAAAAATCAAAAGATTCCTTACCTGTTCCTGCTTATGCTGTTCAGTTGTCTGACGATGTCAGCACAAAAAGGAATGACGGTGAGAGGAACTGTCTTCGACAGTAATGGTGAGACTATCATTGGGGCTTCAGTAGTTTTAAAAGGTAATAATTCAATAGGTACGATTTCAGATATAGATGGTAATTTTATGTTGACTGTGCCCAATGAAAACCCTACTCTTATTGTTTCATTTGTGGGAATGAAGACCAAAGAAGTAAAAGCGACTTCAAAAGGTTTGATCAAAATAACTTTGGAAGATGACTCTCAACAGTTAGAAGAGGTGGTGGTAGTCGGGTATGGTCAGCAAAAGAAAGCATCGGTAGTTGGTGCTATAACCCAAACGACAGGTAAAGTTTTGGAACGGGCAGCTGGTGTTTCAGATATAGGTGCTGCTTTGACAGGTAACTTGCCTGGTGTTGTTACTACTCAAGGTACGGGTATGCCTGGCGAAGAAGAACCGAAGATAACTATTCGTGGTGCAAGCTCATGGAATAACAATGAAGATCCATTGGTATTAGTGGATGGTATTGAGCGTCCTATGAGTTCTGTAGATATTAGTTCTGTACAATCTATTTCTGTATTGAAAGATGCTTCAGCGACTGCAGTCTATGGTGTAAAAGGTGCTAATGGTGTAATTCTTGTAACAACGAAACGTGGTACGGAGGGTAGTGCGAAAATAGATGTAGGTTTTAATGCTACTTTGAAATCTCCTTCAAAATTGCCTAATAAGTATGACTCCTATGATGCATTGATGTTCCGTAATACGGCTATTGAACATGAGTTGGCTTTGCGACCTGATTCATGGGAATATATTCGTCCTCAATCTTTTATTGAAAACTATCGTAATCAGACTACTATTGAACAGAAAGAACGTTATCCTAACGTTGATTGGCAAAAAGCTTTGTTTAAAGATAATACAATGTCTTATAATGCTAATATAAATATTAGTGGTGGTACGAAATTTGTAAAATATTTTGCTTCTGCCGATTATGTGCATGAAGGAGATCTTTTTAGAACTTATGATAACGGGCGTGGTTATAACTCTGGTTATGGATATGACCGTATCAATGTGCGCAGTAATTTAGATTTTAATATTACAAAAACTACTGTATTAAAAGTGAATTTGGCAGGCTCTAATGCCATTCGTAAGGCTCCATGGAGCAATACAGGAAATTCTGAATGGCAAATTGGTCAGCAATGGTCAGGTGCATACAATATTGCTCCAGATGTGTTTCTACCGCAATATTCTGATGGTAGTTGGGGTATGTATCCACTTGTGTCCAATACAACTAACTCAGCGGAAAATATTTCTTTAGGGGGTACGATGCAGGTAACAACAACTCGTATTAATACAGATTTTACATTGGAACAAGATTTAAAGTTTATAACCAAAGGACTTTCAGCTCGGGCTACTGTTTCTTGGGATAATGTTTTTGTTGAAAACAATCGTGGTATCAATGATTTGTATAATAGTGCACAACATAAGTGGATAGATCCAGATACAGGTCAGGAACGGTATGAACAATCCTATGATACCAATAATGGTTTCGATTGGACTCAAGGAGTAAATTGGAGTACTTCTCCTGGTGCTGTAGATAACAGCCAGACAGTTCGTAACCTTTATTATCAAGCACAATTGAATTGGGTACGTAGTTTTGGGAAACATAATGTGACAGCCATGGGGTTGTTCAGCCGTCAGGAAAATGCAAGGGGAAGCGTGATGCCTACCTATCGTGAAGATTGGGCATTCCGTACTACTTATAATTACGCTGATCGTTATTTTATTGAGTATAACGGTGCATATAACGGTTCTGAGAAATTCAGTCCGGAAAATCGTTTCGCTTTTTTCAATTCCGGAGCTATTGGTTGGATGATCAGTGAAGAACCTTTCATGAAATTCTTCCGGGAAAAGAAAATTGTAGATATGTTGAAAGTACGTGCTTCTTATGGTGAAATTGGTTCTGACCAATTGGGACCCGATCCTTTTGATTCTAGTCGTCGCTGGCTCTATATGAATCAGTGGGCTTATGGCGGACATACTACGATGGACCTTAATCAGACGCAAAGTATTTATACATGGTATCGCGAGTCTGCTATTGGAAATAAAGATATTCAATGGGAAGTTGTGAAAAAGTTGAATGTAGGTATAGACTATTCATTTCTTGAAGGCTTGTTTGCTGGTAGTGTGGAATTTTTCCGAGATGTACGTTCTAATATTTTTGTTTATGGTGGTGATCGTTCTATTCCTTCTTATTTTGGTGGAACACCTCCATCTGTTAATAAAGGTAAAATTCGTACAAGCGGATATGAATTGGAGTTACGTATCAATAAGACGTTTGCTAATGATTTGCGTGTTTGGGGTAACTTCAGTATGACTCATGCAAGAAATAAGGTCCTTGTGAAAGATGACCAGGCTTTACGTCCCGGATATCAGAAAGCTGCTGGACATGCTGTAAATCAATATACCTCTTATATTGATGCAGGTTTTATTCAGAGTTATGACCAATTGTTTGGCGCTCCAGCTCATGATGCCAATGATTCTCAAAAATTAGTAGGAGATTATTACATTGTCGATTTCAATGGTGATGGTATTGTAGATAACAAAGACCAAGCACCTTATGGTTATACAAATTCGCCAGAGAATACGTTTAATGCAACAGTGGGATTTGAGTGGAAAGGATTCAGTGCATTTGCACAATTCTACGGTGTAACTAATGTAACTCGTGATGTTGCCCTTAATAGTTTTGGCAGTAAATTAAATACTGTATTTGATAATGGTACATGGTGGTCAAAAGCTACTCCCAATGCAGATGTAGTTGTACCTCGTTGGAATTCTACACCAAGTTACAATGATGGAACTCAATTCTTATATGACGGCTCCTATATTCGTCTAAAAAATGTTGAATTAGCTTATACTTGGAATAAAGGATGGATCAAAAAACTTGGATTAGGCAGTTTAAAGATTTATGTCAATGGTAATAATCTTTGGTTATGGACACGTATGCCCGACGACCGTGAAGCAAATCTTTCAGGAGCTGGTTATTTAGGTGCTTATCCTACGGTGAAACGTTATAACTTTGGTATTAAATTCACATTATAATAGTGTACAAGATGAAATATAATACATATAAAACTCTGTTTTATGCAGGTCTTTTGTCTTTTTCAGTAGGATTCTGCATGACATCTTGCGAAGATTATTTGGACAAGAGTCCAGAATCGACGGTATCTGAAGAAGATGCGTTCAAGAACTTTCGTAATTTTCAAGGGTTCATAGAAGAAATATACAATTGCATACCTGATAAAGAAAAGTGTAATTATTGTACATCCTGGAATTGGGGTGATGATGAACTTTTCAATTCTATGGGGGATGGACATATGACGCATCAAGCCGATTTAGGTAATTTCCGGGCTTGGCAAAGCAATGGTCAGTGTTGGTTATACAGAGATTCTAGTAATCCTGCTTCTACCAATGCGTTTGACCATTCTTTGTGGCCACACTCTTGGTATTGCATTCGTAAAGCTAATGTAGGTCTTGCTAATTTGGATAAAATGGTAGGTACGCAAGAGGAAAAAGACATGATTGCCGGTCAACTTTATTTTTTCCGTGCATGGTGGCATTTCGAATTGATGACTTATTGGGGTGGTCTGCCTTATGTTGATCAGGTTCTTGATGCTACACAAGAACTGAATTTACCTCGCCTGAGTTATCAGGAATGTGCTGATAAAGCTGCTGCTGATTTTCGTCGTGCTGCTGATTTGCTTCCTATTGATTGGGACAAGACGTCTATCGGTAAAGCTACGGAAGGCAAGAATCAGTTGCGTGTTAATAAAATCATGGCATTAGGATATCTTGGTAAAAACTATTTGTGGGCAGGAAGCCCTTTAATGAAGAATGGTGCACAACTTGGAGGCGCTAATGCTTACAATTATGATGAAGAATATTGTAAAAAAGCAGCACAAGCATTCGGTGAGTTACTTACTTTGGTAGAGGGAGGACAGACTCAATATGCGCTTGCTGAGTTTAAGTATAAGAATGTTTATAACCATGAGAAGGCAAGTGACGCTAAGACTTGCTATTCCGATATTTTTTATACCCGTCGCCAAGGCTGGTTGATGCCCGGTTCAGTTGAGGCTATATTCCGTGGTCCTTCTGGTAGTGATGGTAATGCTAATAACAGTAATTGGAATATGACGAAAATATGGGGACCGAAGGTCGCAGGGCTTGTTTCTCATGATAAGATTATTCATTTGCCTACTGCTAATCTTGTGGAAATGTATGGTATGGCAAATGGGCTTCCTATTGATGACCCGAACTCTGGATTTGATGAGAGATACCCGTTTAAGGATAGAGATCCGCGTTTTTATCATGATATTGTATTTGATGGCTTCCACTTTGTTTTGGCTGAGGATAAATTATCTGATGCGCAAAAACCTTATGCTTATTGTGATCTTTCTACTGGTGCAGATATGCGTTCTGCAGATCTCGGTAGTCGTACAGGTTATTTCTTCCAGAAACTTGTTCCTCATACTTGTAATGAGGGTGATAAGGAATATGATTGGGGTAGTAACTTACATACTTATTTACCGTATATGCGTTTGGCGGATATTTATTTAATGTACGCTGAAAGTTGTGCTGCTGTCGGTGGTGCATCTTTCAAATCGGAGAACTGTTCACTAACCGCTCTTGATGCAATTAATAAGATTCGCACTCGCTGTGGTGCAAAAGGCGTTCATACTTCTTATATAGCAGATAATAAGAAGTTTATGGATGAAATACGTCGTGAACGTGCTGTGGAACTATCTATGGAAGGTTTTCGTTTCAATGATCTTCAGCGTTGGTTGTTACTTACAGAAGCTCCTTATACAGAGAAATATTCTGTAGAATTCGATCGCGTAGAAAGCCCTGAATTTTATAAGACAAACGATCCTGCGAATGCGGAAGTTGCAAACTATCGCCATGAATTGATTGTAAAGCGTGTGTTTGGTACGAAGCATTATTGGTTCCCCTTGCCCGATGACGATGTGTATCTTTATCCTGAATTCGGACAGAATCCCGGTTGGTAATCGTGGAAAGCTACAAAGTATGTTTAACAATAAATGAATAAACAATGAAATATATACAAGCAAGATTCATTCTCTGTGCTATGCTGGCCACTTCTTCGGTGCTTGCCAGTGCTCAGGTTGCAGATTGGAATGAAACCGATTCATTGGCAAACAAAAAAGACCAAATGGTACAGGTAGCTTTTCGTAAGGTATCCCAAAAAGACCTTTTGGGTGGTGTCTCTGTTGTTAATGTAGAGGAACTTACGAAAAAAAATTATAACACCTATAGTTTAGATAATATGCAAGGCTATGTCGGTGGTTGGAATGGTAATTCGCTGTGGGGAATGGATGGCGATAATGCTGGTTACTTAGTTTTAGTTGATGGTGTGCCTCGTGACGCAGATAATGTAATGCCTTCTGAGATAGCCCAGATTTCCTTTCTGAAAGGTGCACAAGCTGTGGTTCTCTACGGTAGTAAAGCTGCTAAAGGTGCGATTGTGATTACTACTAAACGTGGTAATGTAGAGGGGTTAAATGTTAGTGTTAGAGCTAATACAGGATTTCATGTGGCTAAGGCATATCCTGAATATTTGGGTTCTGCCGAATATATGACCCTTTATAATGAAGCTCTTTTGAATGATGATCCTACTGCAAAGCCTCTTTATACAGCAGAGCAAATCTATAATCATGGTTCTGGATTGAATCCTTATCGTTATCCTAATATCAATTATTATTCTTCGGATTATGTAAAGAAGGCGTATAATCGTTCGGAAGTAACGGCTGAAATTACTGGTGGTGGAAAACGCGCGCGTTTCTACAGCAATGTGAGCTATTATCGTAATGGCGATTTTCTTGATTTTGGTGAAGCTAAGAATAATATGACGGACCGTTTCAACGTACGTGGTAATGTGGATGTGGATATCAATAGTTTTATAAGTGCTTATATTAATGCGAATGCTACATTTTATAATTCGAAAAGTGCGAAGGGGGACTATTGGAATGCTGCAGCAACAGTACGTCCTAACTTCCCGCAAAATGCAGCTCCACTTATTCCTTTAGACATGATTGATCCTAATGCTTCAGCTGTATGGGAACTGTTAAGTACTACTTCCAATATTATTGATGGTAAGTATTTCTTATCCGGTAGTCAAGCAAATTCTACAAATGCATTTGCTGATAGTTATGCAGCAGGAAGTAGTAAATGGACAAGTCGTCAATTTCAATTTGATACAGGGGTAAATATTAATTTGGACAAAGTGCTGAAAGGTCTTTCTTTTAATGCAATGTTTGCAGTAGATTATGCAACTTCTTATTCAACCTCTTTTGATAATAACTATGCAGTGTTCATCCCTACTTGGGCTAACTACGGTGGAAAAGATGTTATTGTAGCGCTGACTAAAGAAGGAAATGATGAAAAACCGGGTACCCAAAATGTTGGTGGAAGTTCTGATGAGCAAACGATTGCATTTTCCGGACAATTCAATTATCAGAATACATTTAAAAAGTGTCATAATGTATCGGCTATGCTTATTGCTAACGGCTATCAGCAAACAATCTCTGCTCAATATCATCGTATCAGTAATGCTAATTTGGCATTGCAGTTAGGTTATAACTATCAGCAGCGTTATTATGCTGATTTTGGTGCCGCGTTGATTCATTCAGCTAAACTAGCTAAAGGGCATCGTCAGGCTCTTTCTCCTTCGTTAACATTGGGTTGGCGTTTAAGTGGGGAAAACTTCTTGAAAGATTCTCCTGTTGTTGATGATTTGCTATTCAGTGTGTCTGGTAGCATTCTTAATCAGGATATTGATTTGGTAATGGGAGATAAGGAATTTTACCTTTATGAATCAGTATGGACGCAGAATGATGGCTACTCATGGTATGATGGTCCGGCTGGTAAGTATACTATTTCTACTAGAGGGCAGAATAATGACCTTTCATTCATAAAACGTAAAGAGTTTTCAGCGAACCTTAAGACGTCACTGTGGAATAGATTAATAACAGCAGATGCTTCATTTTTCATTAACTCTACTGAAGGATATTTGATTAATCAGCCCACTTTCTTCCCATCGCATCTTAATACAGGTTATCCGGCTGCATCGTTCATGGCAGTTATGAATTATAATAATAATCGCCGTATGGGTTTTGATTTTAGCGTGAATGCTAACAAGAATTTTGGGGAATTTGATTTGTCACTTGGTGTGTCAGGAACATATTATGATACCAAAATAACTAAACGTGATGAAATTTATGATGATGCTTATCGATATCGTAAGGGTAAACCAGTTGATGGCGTTTGGGGACTTCAAAGTGCAGGATTATTTCAAAGTGAGGAAGAGATAAAAAATAGTCCGGAACAAAAGCTGGGTAGCACAGTTCGACCTGGTGATATAAAATATGTAGACCAGAACGGAGATGATGTAATTGACGAGAAAGATGAAATTTATTTAGGTAAAGGAGGATGGTATGGATCGCCTTTCACGCTCGGCATTAACTTTACGGCTAAGTGGAAAAACTTTACGTTTTTTGCATTGGGTACAGGAGGATTCGGTGCTTATGGCATGAAAAATAATTCTTACTATTGGGTAGATGGAGATGATAAATATTCTGCTATCGTTCGTAATCGCTGGACTGAAGAGACAGCAGCTACTGCAACTTATCCACGCTTATCAGCTAAAAGTTCAAGTAATAACTTCCGTTCTTCAGACTATTGGTTGTATAAAACCAATCGTTTTGATTTGGCAAAAGTACAGATTACCTATGATTTACCTAAACGGGTATTGCGCAATACTTTCCTTCGTGAATTTTCTGCTTATGTAAGTGGAGCAAATCTGCTTACAATCTCAAAAGAGCGCAAACATATGGAGATGAACGTGGGGAGTGCACCGCAAACCAGATTCTATAATATTGGTGTAAAAGCAGTATTTTAATTAAAAAATAGAACAAATGAAACTAAGAAATATCATATTATCTACAGTTCTACTAGCTACATTTTCCGCTTGTGAGGATCTTTTTGAACCTGCTAAGGAGAACAATCGTGGTGTTGAGGAAATGCTTACAGATCCCAATTATGCAGTAGGTCTATTGGGATATGGTTATGCTATGTTGCCATACGAAAATACTAGTGTAAGTGATGTTGCTACAGATGATGCAGTAACCAATGATAAGGAAAGTAATTATTCCAAAATGGCTCTTGGCTCATGGGCATCAAACAACAATCCTATGGAACAGTGGCAAGCTCGTAAAGCCGCCATACAATATCTGAATACATTTTTGAGCATTGTTGATCAGGTGAGTTGGGCAAAAAATGAGGTGACCAATAAAATGTTTATTGATAAACTCAGTGGAGAAGCTTATGGACTTCGTGCACTTAATTATTACTATTTGCTAATGGCTCATGGTGGCTGGACAGAAGATGGTAAGTTATTAGGTGTACCAATGCTTCTTGAACCGGAAAGTACTACTTCTGATTTCAATCAAGCACGTGCTCCTTTCAGTGAGTGTGTACAGCAGATTTTTGAAGATTTGGAATTGGCATCCGAATTATTACCGCTAGATTATGAGAATATTGATAGTGATGCTGAAGTGCCTGCTAAATATAAAGAGATAGGTGCTCAGTTGGGAAACTATAATCTTGTTTTTGGTACTTATCAACGCGGTCGCCTTACAATGAGAATTGTTGAAGCTATTAAGGCGCAAGTAGCGTTACTTGCTGCTAGTCCTGCGTACAGAGAAGGTTCAGAAGTTACTTCAGAAACGGCTGCAAATTATGCAGCGGCAGTGTTGAACCGTATTGGCGGTGTAACAGGGCTTGATCCTAAAGGTCATACTTGGTATATGAATACGGAAGAACTTGACAATTTAGGTTCGGGTGAAGTTTCTGCTGAAATTCTTTGGAGAGGGAATAAAAGCATTGGAACGGAAGATTGGGATATGGGAATAAAGCAGGAAAAAGATAATTTCCCACCTACATTTTATGGTAGCGGACGTATCAATCCTACCCAAAACTTAGTAGATGCTTTCCCTATGGCCAATGGTTATCCTATCGCTGATAAGGCTAATAGCGGTTATTCGGAAAACGCTCCTTACACAGGTCGTGACCCTCGTTTGGAGAAATATATTTTGTTTAATGGTGCTGAATTTAAGGATAAGACTATTATTACAGGTCTTTATCCTGATGAGGATAATAAACAAGATAATGGTTTGAATCAATTGAATACCTCCACACGTACGGGTTATTATATGCGTAAGTTGTTACGTGAGGATTGTAACGCTAACCCGAATTCGCTGAATGCTAAGTATCATATTCCGGTTCGTATTCGTTATACGGAGATATTTCTTGCTTATGCCGAGGCTGCTAATGATGCTTGGGGACCGACAGGCAAGGGCGGTAATGCCTATAGTGCCTATGATGTGATAAAAGCAATTCGTGCCCGCGGTGGAGTGGGAACTGATAATGGAGATGCTTATTTGGAAAGTGTCAAAGGGGACAAAGACAAAATGGCCCAGCTCATTCGTAACGAACGTCGTATAGAACTTTGTTTTGAAAATAAACGTTTCTGGGACATTCGCCGTTGGAAAATGCCTTTGGACGAGAAAGCTAAAGGTATGCAGATAGAAAAAGCAGGTGAGAGTCTGAATTATAAGGTGATTGAAGTAGAAAACAGAAACTATAAAGATTATATGTACTACGGCCCTATTCCTTATAGTGAGATGTTGAAATGGAGTAATCTGCAACAAAATAAGGGATGGTAATCTCATAATTATAAAATGCAAAAAAGAATATGGAAATGAAATTATATAAATTGTTATCTACAATGGCCTTAGGAGGCTTGACATTTGCTTTTGCTTCATGTGAGAATGCAGATAAATCTTTTCCCGATTATGAGGGGGGGACCTCTGTGTATTTTGCCTATCAGTATCCGATACGTACAATAGTGCTCGGTAATGATGAAATAGTAGACAATTCTCTTGACCGTCAGCATAAGTGTGCCATTTATGCCACGATGGGAGGTGCATACGGAGGTAGAGATATTACTATAGATATTGCTGTGGACAATACACTTTGCGACAATCTCTTTTTTGAAGATGGGACACCGGTATTGCCTATGCCTTCCACCTATTACACACTAGCTGGAGATAAAATTTCTTACAATGGTGAACATTGGGGAAATGTAGAGGTACAACTCACTGATGCATTTTTTGCTGATGAAAAAGCATTAGGATGTAATTATGTTATTCCTGTGGTGATGAAAGGACAGATTGGTGCCGACCGAATTTTAACAGGCACTCCTCTGATTGAAGGCGATAAACCGGTGCGTACTAATTCTGATTATTGGAGTGTGTTGCCAAAGGATTATATTCTCTATTGTGTAAAATATATGAACCCATGGCATGCTTCTTATTTGCGTCGTGGAATAGACAAAATTACAGAAAATGGAACGGTTACAACCTCTGAACGTCATGCTCAGTCTGTGGAAAAGGATGAAGTTTGTGGTATTACTACCCGTTCGTTAAACACAGCTGTTTTTCCTATTAGTACGACTTCTACTAATGGTACAACAGTGAACTGTGATTTGCTATTGACTTTCAATGATGATAACGAATGTACCATAACTTCGGGAACTACAGGAGTTTCGGCAACAGGCTCTGGAAAGTTTGTAGAAGATGGAGAGAAAAATTCTTGGGGAAATAAGGACCGGGATGCTATCTATCTCGAATACGATGTGGATTTCGGATTTAAACAAATTGCTACAAAAGATACGTTGGTGTTGCAAACACGCGGAACTAATAAGTTGGAGGTATTTGCTCCCAAGTATAAAGCTAATTAAATTTTGGAGATATGATTATGAAAAATAGCATAAATAAATATTTCGGTTTGGCTTTGTTGTTTATTTCAGCCTCCTGTGCCGACGATAAATTCGTCGATTTTAAGACGGAGAAACCAGAGAGCATAGCCCAATATGAGTATCTTAATGCGTATGACGCATTGAAAACATATATAGACCGTAGTACTCATCCTAACTTTAAGTTGGGAGTAGGGGTCGCAGCTAATGATTTTCTGAAAGGAGAAATGGTTCGTAGCGTAGCTGTTGCTAATTTTGATGAAGTAGTAGCAGGTAATGCTATGAAGTATGCATCCATTGTGGCAGATGATGGAAGTATGGATTTCGGTACAGTAACGAAGTTTGTAGAGGCGGCAAAAACTTCTGGATTGACAGTTTATGGGCATACACTTTGCTGGCATTCACAGCAGAATAATAAGTGGCTGAATAGTTTGATTGCTAATAAGCCTAAGCCTGTTGATCCTTCTTCTGTAAATCGGGTGTTGCATATTGTAGCTGGTGAGCCCAAAGACAATGTGTGGGACTGGGAGATCTATTATGACTTAGATAACGTATTGGAAATAGGTAAACAATATACTCTTACTTTACGGATAAAGGGATCTAATCCTGGTGCATTTTCTTTTTGGCCGGGGATGAAAGATGGTTCCAATACCCATTATGGTTTTCCTGAATGTACTTCTGGTGAGGGCTGGATTGATAATACGATTGTTTTTACACCGACAAGCTCTATAGACCGATTAAGATTTTGTTTCGGTAAGTTAGGAGGGGATTTGTATTTTGATGACGTAGTGCTAAAAGCTGATGGCTCTGAAGCTAATCTTTTGGTAAATTCTTCTTTTGATGAAGATGATATTTCTCATTGGACAACAGTAAGTTGGATGGGCTTATCTTATGGTGTTGAAGAATTAGGAGAGTCTGGTTCTACTGTCTGGTTTGAAAGTATAATTACTAATGGTGATGCTGAAGGTGAAGATGTTTCTTGTTTCTATGCAACAGAAGATGGAAAAGGTGGACCATATGCTGCTCCGATAGGAGAAACTGGTACAGGTGCTGATGGCGTAGGACGTGCTTTTATTGTAAAGTCTGCTGATAATCCAGCTGAAGATCATAGCACTCAGTTCTTTGTTAAAGCAAATACTGTTTTAAAAGAAGGTGATATTTGTAAACTTTCATTTAAGTATAAGGCTGATAAAGCAGCCGGTTCAGATTCTCAGACACACAAGAAACCGGGAGAGTATATATTCTATGATGCAGGAGTTTCGGTTAATTTTACTACTCAATGGCAAAAATTTGAAAAGGAATTTACGGTTACAGAACAAATGGTAACTAATGAAGGTGTTCAGCCTTTCCAAACAATAGCATGGAATTTAGCCAAGTTTAAAGAGGCTAATACTTACTATTTTGATGATATTGAATTTGGTATTCAAAAGAAAGCTGAGGGTATTCCTTTGACTCCTGAAGAAAAGAAAGAAGTACTCACCAACGAGCTTGAGCGTTGGATAAAAGGCATGATGGAAGCTTGCGGAGGCTCTGTAACTGCATGGGATGTTGTGAATGAACCTATTTCAGGAGGTGGTGATGATGGTAATGGTAATTATGCTCTTCAATCAGCTACCAATCCGGATGATAATGGAGTAGGGGGACAGAACTTCTACTGGCAAGACTTTTTGGGCGATGATTATGTTCGTATTCCAATTAAGTTTGCCCGCAAATATTTTGCAGAAAATGGTGGTAATTCTGGAGATTTGAAACTCTTCATCAATGACTATAATTTGGAATCTTGGTGGGATAACAATAAAAAAGTAAAAAGTTTGATTAATTGGATTAAACGTTGGGAATCTGATGGTGAAACAAAGATTGACGGTATCGGTACACAGATGCATGTTAGTTATATTTTGAATGAGGCTGATCAGAAGAAACAGGAAGAATCTATTGTCAATATGTTTGAGTTATTGGCTGCAAGTGGTAAGTTGATTAAGATTACAGAATTAGATATGGGTATTGTGGAAAAAGCATTTGGAGAAGGTATCAAAACTGAATTGGTTACTTTTGAACAATATCAGAAAATGTCTGATTTTTACAAATTCATTATTCAGAAGTATTTTGAAATCATTCCGGTAGCGCAGCAGTATGGAATTACACAATGGGCTGCTACGGACAGTCCTGCAGATTCAGGTTGGAGAAAGGGACAACCTATCGGTCTTTGGGATTTGAACTATAATCGTAAACATACCTATGCTGGTTTTGCCGATGGCTTAGCTGGTAAATAATAGCATCTTATAGAAATAGGCGACGGAATTCGCAGAGCGAAATCGTCGCCTTTATAGCCTTTTGTCTGTTATTGGAAATTAGGTTAGTTAATTCAGTAAGATAATTGACAACCATGAAAAATATAGTAAATCTTCTTTTATTTTTGTTCGTATTTCTCTCGGCTTGTTCCGATGATTCGATACTAGAGGAGTTGAAACCGGAACCACCGAAATCGGATGTGGAAGAGCCGAAACCCGATGATGATTCGGGAAATAGTGGAGATAATCAGAACAGTGTGTTACCCATTTTGAATGTGGTAGGTCGTTACCTGAAAAATGAAAAGGGAGAAATCATTAATCTGCATGGTTTCACGCAGACTTACAGTCCTTTCTTTAATAATAATGCTTGGAATGATTATGATGTGCAGGGCTGTCTCAATTATAATAAGAGTATGGTGGACGGAATTTTGGCTGCTGGATGGAAGTTTAATTTTGTTCGAATGCATCTTGATCCTTATTGGAGCGATGATCCTGCTATGCAGTCTGTACGGTATGAGGGACACGAGCGCTTCTCCGAAACTCGTTTCCGGAAGTATCTTGATGAATTGTTTGTACCGATGGCGGAATATTTTATGTCCAAGGGCATGTACGTAGTGATGCGTCCGCCGGGTGTATGCCCCAACGAAGCACCCTATCAGGGGATTGAGTTAGGAGACTCTTATCAGCAGTTCTTGCTCAAAGTATGGGATATTGTTTCGCAACATCCTAAATTGAAAAACAATACTGGTGTAATGTTCGAACTTGCCAATGAACCTGTTAAGATAAAAGGCACGGACGGTACTTATGGCAGTACGGACGATGGGCATTTTCAGAATCTTCAACTCTATTTCCAAGCTATAGTAGATAAGATACGTGCTAATTGTCGTAATATTATCTGGGTACCGGGATTGTCCTATCAGTCGTCTTATGCCGGTTATGCTAAGCATCGTATTCAAGGTGAGAATATTGGTTTTGCCGTACATTGTTATCCCGGTTGGTATGGCAGTGATGCCGAGGAAGATAGTAGCGAAGGCATAGGTTCTTCTACTGGTGGAGGTTATGAAAGCTTCCAACGCGGTTGGGATGCTCAAGTAGGACCGGTGGCCGCTTTTGCTCCCATCATGGTGACCGAAATAGACTGGGCGCCCAAAAAGTACAATGCTACTTGGGGAAAGAGCATAACGGGAGTGGCAGGAGGAGAAGGCTTTGGGGCCAACTTCAAATATATTGCCGATAATTCAGGTAATGTATCCTGGCTTTTTTTTACCACGAGGTCACATGAATTGGCAGCTTTTAAAGATATACCGGGCACTTCCGGCAATTATACGTTTCTCAATGATCCCGAGGCTTGTCCGTGGGCTATGTACCATTGGTTTAAAGAGTATGCCGATGGTGTGGTGGTGAATGGTGCACCTGTAAGATTGGAACTTATGGGGCAAGAGGATACTTTGAACCTGCCGATGGGTGGGGTAAATTATCTTAAAGTACGTGCTGTTTATTCCGACGGCTCTACACGAATGGTTACAGCAGACGCTGAAATCAGCAGTTCTAACCCTTCAGTGCTGGCTGTGGAACGGGCGGGTAAACTGGTAGGAGTTACTCCGGGAAATGCAACTGTGACAATAAACTATCAGCATCCTGTGACGAGAGTTTCTAGTACACTGGCACTTGTAGTTACGGTTCTCCATCCTTTTTCATTGACGAAAGAAGCTTTTAATCCTTCTATCTGGGAAAAGGGTAGTTTTGATGAAAACACCCGTACGTTGATAACCGGACGATATGGTTTTGGTGGCTGGCAATTCTCTTCCGGACTGAATCTTTCTGCTTATCGCACGATTACTGTGGAACTGGGCAATGATAATACGAGCAGTGTCTCTTTTCGTATTTTTGACAAAAATAATTATTGGACGGAACCCGCAGCCTATGATTTCGGTTCATCACGTAAAGTTATAGTAGACCTGCAAAACATGAAAGACAAGAACGGAACAAGGATTGATCCTTCTCATTTATACATTGTCGGGTTTTGGTCTACTGGCAATAAGCCGATTATTATAAATCGGATAAATTTGGAATGATGTCCAGTTGCAATGACTGAAACATCTATTTTTTAATAATTAATAAACAAAAATTGACATGAAAAACAAAAATATACTGCTTGTATGTCTAACTGCACTGATTTTGGCTGCTTGTGGTACTCAAACAACTACAAAAAAGATACTTTCCTGAAAGATGTACTGGGTGATAAATTTCTAATCGGAGTTGCGCTGAACACAAGGCAATCGTCAGGTGTAGATACAGCTTCTGTAAAAATAGTGAAGCAGCACTTTAATGCTGTTGTTGCAGAAAACTGCATGAAGCACGCAATTATTCATCCTGAAGAAGACCGTTATGATTTTGGCCAGGCAGATGAATTTGTGAAATTCGGTGAAGATAAAATGGAATGTATATTACCGGACACTGCCTTATTGGGCATTCACAACTTGCACAGTGGTTCTGCGTAGACAAGGATGGTAAGAATGTTTTACCCGAAATTTTGAAACAACGGATGAAAGATCATATTAATGAAGTGTACTCGTAGACCAGCTGATCCATTGGTCTGTTAAAGTCGTTCTTTCGCGGGAAGGTACTGAACTGGAAGAATATTTGGTGTAGAATCCTCAGATACAATATATAATACGTGGCTGGGGCGTTGTTTCATTGTATTCTTAATGGGGGAGGCTTCGATGGAGAGTTTAGAGAGATGATTAATGTAAATGTAACACAAAGGAGTCCGTAATACGAAGTTGATAACACTCAAAACGTAAGATTGCCCCCTAAAGTAATGAAGAATCTTATGGGATAAACTAAACTTTTAGACAGTAGAATATAATATTTATAGAAATTGCATAAGAACTGTATACTTTTCTGAAATATGTAACATAAGCAAAAGAATCTGCAACAAATTTTGGAAAAGAAATTAGCGAAAGATGTTTTCCTTTGTAATATTGTTAAACCAGCTTCGCAATATAGCAATGAAAAGGATTATCACATTATTTGGCGCTTTTGCATTACTAACTAATCTTAATTCGTTCTCTTATGCACAAGCTCTTGAAGATTTCAAACCTTCAAGTGTAAACCAATTAGGGAAAGCGTACCCTCAGGTTAATTCCGAAGGGAGGGTACGTGCCCAACTTTATGCACCGGAAGCCAAAAAAGTACAGCTTGATATTGGTGGTGTAAAATATGACATGATAAAAAATGAGCAAGGATTTTGGACGGGAGAATCAGAACGTCAGCAAGAGGGTTTCCATTATTATCAGTTGAATGTGGATGGGGCATCTGTTCCAGATCCGGGTACGAAATACTTTTATGGTGCGGGACGTTGGGGGAGTGGAATTGAAATTCCGGCACATGATGAGGATTTTTATGCTTTGAAAGATGTACCTCATGGTTTGGTGAGCGAATTGAACTACTATTCTAAAATTACACAGTTGTGGAGACGTTGTTTCGTGTATACACCAGCTGGATATGAAGTCAATACGGAGAGGCGTTATCCGGTGCTTTATCTTCAGCATGGCAGTTTTGAGGATGAAACGGGTTGGGGCAGTCAGGGTAAAGCGAATTTGATATTGGATAATCTGATTGCTGCGAAGAAAGCAGTCCCGATGCTGATTGTCATGGATAATGGTTATGCAACCAGGCCGAGCGAACAAACTCCTTTCCAGACAACGGTATTTGAGGAAGTGCTGATGCAAGAGGTCATACCAATGATTGATGAGAAGTTCCGTACATTGCCTAATCGTGAGAGCCGGGCTATTGCCGGTTTATCAATGGGGGCAAATCAGACGATGCGCATTGCCATGAATCATCCGGAAGCTTTTGCCTATTATGGTGGTTTTAGCGGTACATCCAACTATCCGAGTACGGAACCCTTGGATGCTGATACTTTTTTAGGTGGAAAATTTAAAGATGGGAAAGCGGTAAACAGGCAATTCAAGTCTTTCTTTCTGGGTTTGGGGACTTCCGAGCCGACTCCTTTTCCCGGTGTTGTAAAAGCTTTCAGGCAAATGTTGGATAAACAGGGGATTAAATATACCTATTATGAATCTCCTGAAACTGCACATGAGTGGCTGACTTGGCGCAGGGCGTTACATCAGTACGCACAATTGCTATTTCAATAAGAATTTATATAAAGACGATAATTACATGTAGTTTAATACAAATATGAGAAAACAAAAAACTCTTTTACTTTTATGGAACTTGTTTTGTTGCATACTATTACCGTTGGCGGCGCAAAAGCCTGCAACTAATCCTGTGATTTATGCTGACGCACCAGATATGTCAATGCTGCGTGTGGGGGATACTTATTACATGAGCAGCACTACGATGCATATGTCTCCGGGAGTTCCTATTATGAAATCAAATGACTTGGTGAATTGGAAATTGGTGAATTATGCTTACGATACGCTTGCCAATATACCTACCATGAACTTGGATGACGGGAAAAATACTTATGGGCGTGGGTCGTGGGCGAGTTGTCTTCGCTATCACGAGGGAGTGTACTATCTCTCCACTTTCGCTCAGACTACGGGCAAGACATATTTTTATACCACTAAAAATCTTGAAAAAGGTCCCTGGAAGTGCACGGAATTCTCTCCCGCTTATCATGATCATTCTTTTTTCTTTGATGAGGACGGGCATATCTACATGATATATGGTAATGGGAAACTCTTTTTGGCGGAGCTGAAACCGGATCTTTCAGGTGTAAAGCCGGGTACGGAGAGGGTGCTGATAGAGAATGCCAGTGCGCCGGCCGGAGATAATATCATGCTGGGTGCTGAAGGTTCACAACTTTTCAAGGTAAACGGGAAGTATTATCTTTTTAATATCACTTGGCCACGTGGCGGAGTGCGTACTGTGATTGTGCATCGTGCTGATAAGATAACTGGGCCTTATGAAGGACGTGTTGTTTTTCAGGATCGTGGAATTGCACAAGGTGGACTGGTGGATACACCGGATGGACGTTGGTTTGCTTATCTGTTTGAGGATTGCGGTGCGGTAGGTCGTATTCCTTATCTTGTTCCGGTTGAGTGGAAAGATGGATGGCCTGTTTTGGGTGTGGATGGACGTGCTCCTGCTAAGTTGGAACTGCCCGATAGCCGCGGACTCATTCCAGGTATTGTTGCTTCTGATGACTTCAATCGGAAGAAAGGAGAACGTACCTTGCCGTTGGTATGGCAATGGAATCACAATCCGGACAATTCTCTTTGGTCGCTTTCTGCCCGCAAAGGGTATTTGCGGTTGACAACAGGGCGGGTGGAAACATCTTTTACACAAGCTAAGAATATGCTGACACAACGTACTATTGGTCCTGTTTGTACAGGTTCAGTCAGTATGGATGTTTCAGGGATGAAAGAGGGAGACTTTGCGGGACTGTCTCTTTTCCAGCGTAAATATGGTCAGGTGGGTGTTAAGGTTATTGATGGAAAGAAATATATTGTAATGGTGAATGGTGAGAATGAGAAACCTATGGAGATAGAAAAAGTGCCATTGGAGCAGTCGGTGATTTACTTTAAGGCAGAATGCGACTTCAGGAACAGAGCTGATAAAGGCTATTTCTATTACAGTTTGGATGGTATTCGTTGGAAGGCTATCGGCAACGTCTTGAAGATGCAATATACCATGCCGCACTTCATGGGCTATCGGTTTGCTTTGTTCAATTACGCTACCAAGGAGACGGAAGGATACGTTGATTTTGATTATTTTAAGATAGAAGATAAGATTTCCGATTGTCGTTGGGCAGATGTCTGTTATGCGGATGACGAACTGGAAGGTCACAAGTTGGATATTTACTTGCCTGATACGGGTAAGTCATCTCATAAGGTGGTGGTACTTATTTATGGCAGTGTTTGGTTTGCTAATAATATGAAACAGAATGCCTTTCAGGCTTTTGGTAGGTCGTTGCTTGATAAAGGTTTTGCAGTGGTTTCCATTAATCACCGTTCAAGCAGGGATGCTAAGTTCCCTGCACAGATTAATGATGTGAAGGCTGCTATTCGTTTCATTCGTGCTAATGCTGCCAAGTATAAGTTGGATACATCCTTTATTGGAATTACCGGCTTTTCATCGGGGGGACATTTAGCGTCTTTGGCGGGGACAACCAATGGTGTGAAATCTTATACTATAGGGGATAAAACGGTGGATTTGGAAGGTAATGTAGGGGAGTATTTTTCTTTTAGCAGCCGGGTGGATGCGGTCGTTGATTGGTTCGGACCGATAGATATGACACGGATGGAGAACTGTAATACCACTAAAGGGGCTAATTCTCCTGAGGCAGCTTTGATAGGTGGGATACCCGCTGATAATTTGGATATGTTGGCTCTTCTAAATCCCATTACTTATATAGATAAAAACGATCCTAAATTTATTGTTATTCATGGTGAAGCGGACACTGTAGTTCCCAATTGTCAAAGTATCTTTTTCTCTGAGGCTCTGAAGGCACAGGGACGTTTGGAAGAATTTGTTTCGGTTCCTGGCGGACAACATGGTCCTGTCACTTTCAATGAAAATACTTTCAAGAAAATGACAGACTTCTTTGCAAAAGAGGCCGGAATGTAGAGAATTTTAAACTGGATAAGACCGATAAAATGTGATGACATTAAATGACTGCCGCATGATAGTCGGTATTTAGCTGTCATGCGGCAGCATATTTATCGGTGCAAGAGATAATTACAACTTAACCTTTATTCTTTTTCCTGTATAAGTTACAGTTTTACTGTTACCGTTTATGGTTTTCACTATGAATTGACGTTTTTGCAGCATGCCGTTGTATTCTCCTTTTCGTGCACCGATTGTAAGAATTCTACTGGCATTATCCCAGTTCATTGGGATTTCGGTATAGGCTCCATTTTCGTAATTATAATTATCTCCTTCGTCTTCATAAAGGGTGAAACTACCGTTATTGCCAGGGTATATGCATAAGGTTAGATTGTCCCATTTTTTTTCACTTGTGTATTGTACTTCCGGTCCATATGGAACGATACTGCCGGCACGTACAAAGAGGGGGATGCGATTGAGTGTCGTGGAAACGGTAAGTTTCTGTCCGCCTTCTATGGCTTCATTGGTCCAATAGTTATACCATCGGGTATCAGCTGGTAGATAGACTTCCATACTTTTAGTTTGAGTGAAGTCGGTAAGTACCGGTGCTTTTGCTGTTTCTTTGTTATTACGGTCCCAGCCTTCATTTTCCTTTAATTTTTTTTGGTGTACTTCCGGAGTGTACTGTGCGTGAAGCACTGGTGCTACCAGGAATGCTTTGCCGAACATATATGCATTGTTTATATTCCATGTTCGTTTGTCACCAAGAAAATCCATGAAGAGTGCACGCATGAAAGTGGAGCGGTTGTGCGTTACATCCCAGGAAGTGGAATAGATGTAAGGCAGCAGAGTGTATCGTAGTTTGACAGCATCAACCAAGGCGTCATAAACAGGTTCACCTTTTTTACCATACCAATAAAATTCGCGAGGTACATCAGCGCCATGACTGCGCATCATTGGACAGAAAACACCAAATTGTAACCAGCGGACGTAAAGTTCCTGATACATTGGATTACGTGTAGCGCTATTGTCTCCCCAACTGGTATTGTATGAACCGGCAAAGAAGCCACCAAGGTCTGAGTTCCAGTGCGGCATGCCGGTCAGTGAGAAGTTTAATCCTGCTGTTATTTGCTTGCGGAACATATCCCAAGAGGATTGGACATCACCAGACCAAACATTGGAACCGTAACGTTGCTGCCCTAAGAAACCGGAGCGGGTCAGGATGATGACACGTTTATCTTGTGTTAGAGCACGTTGATGATCGTATACACCACCTACGCTGACGAGTGGATAGGCATTGCGTACACTGCGATAAGAGCCAAGACTGGTTTGGCGGTCAAAATCGCTTTCCTTGTGGTTAAAATGATCTGGCTCTGTCGAGTCCATCCACCAACCATCCATGCCGAGCTGGAATATTCCTTTATTGAGATGTTCCCAATAAATATCACGGGCTTTGGGGCTGTAAGCATCATATACACGTACTCCGGAGGGATATTCCATATTAGGCGGCCAACCGTCAACACCGGATTGCGGCCAGGTTTCGATGTCGAAGAGCAATCCCTCTTTATCCAAAGCTCTGTAAGGTTTGGTAGCAGGACCGAATGAGGACCATATGGAAATCATCATGCGGGCATTCAGAGCATGTACTTCGTCAATCATATCTTTGGGACGGCTGAAAGTAGGGTTCTGGAAATCCATGGCATTCCAGAGGTAGTTATGTCCCCAGTATTGCCAATCTTGAATGATACAATCCAAAGGAATCCCCAACTCGCGATACTTTTTCACTACTTCTACTGTTTCTTCCTGACTTTTATATCGTTCTTTACTCTGCATGAAGCCATAACTCCACAAAGGCATCATTGGTACATCACCGGTCAGTGCACGTACTTCGGCTATAACTCCATCAGCAGAACCACCATACATAAAGTAATAGTCTATGCAATCGCCGACTTCGGAACGGAAGGAGGTTTCCTGTTCGTTGTCGGTATATGTAGTACCTGAGTAGTTGTCCCAAAACACTCCGTAGCCTTTGGTGGACTGGAAGAAAGGAGAAACGTCTTCCACATTGCCCTGAACCAGATGCTTGGTTATGTTACGTTGCATCATCTGCCCATTTTGCAACTGTCCGAGTCCGTAAAGACCTTCTTCTTTGCTTGTTGTGAAGCCTTGATAAACGCTATAGGTGGAGCGTCCGGCATCGTTAATAGGAGTAAAAGCCTTGACATTCTCTTGTTCAATGAGTAATGTGTCACCGTTAGGTTTTGCATAAGTAATAATACCTGTTTGGGGATTAAGAGTCACTGTCAGTGTTTGGCTTGTCATGACAATACAGCCATTTCCGGGAGTAGTAATTTTAATACCGGAGTTTTGGGGGTGGGCAATAACGGAAAGACTTTCTTTTTTAACGCTTTTGCCTTGGGGTGTTTTTAAAACACGAAGGGTATTGGGACCGAACCATTGAATTTCTATATCGGTTTGTTTTCCGGAAATGGCAGTTTTAATACCCGATGAGGTTTTCTGGAATTCTTGTGCCCATGTCCATGACGTGAGCAGGCATAAAGCCATAATGATAATGCTTCTTCTCATATTGATAATATGTTATATGTTTATATTATTTAAACTTGTACAGATTGGGTTGGGATAGTTCTTATTGTGTGTTATACCTTTTTTGAGGTGTGGTTACCTGGTCGGATATTAGAAACAATATTCCGGTAATTCCTACTTTTGCATTTTTCATGATACTTTGTTTTTATGTTTGAATAATACTGCAAAAGTAGGCTGAAACTATTTGGAAGATGATTACAAATGTTGCGGAAAGCAACACTCTCGTTGAAAAACAGGGTGGTTTATCGGTTTTTCCACTGATTTATGTATTGGGAAGGTCGCATGCCAAATTCTTCCTGAAAACATTTACTTAGATAACTGGAAGTGTTGAATCCAACAAGGTCGGCAACTTCGGCAACAGTGTAGCCTTCTTTCAGGAGTTGGGCTGCACGTTTTAGGCGGATGGATCGGATGAAATTAGTAGGTGTTTTTCCTACCACTGAAATAAGCCTTCGATATAACCCGGTACGGTCCATTCCCATATCACGACTCAATACTTCCACTGAATATTCGGGATTGTCAAGATTTTGTTCTATATATTGCAGTACTTTACGAAGAAAGGTTTCATCGGCAACCGACAATAAAGAATTGTCGGAGGTTGGCTTTCGGGCTGTTTTGAGCTGTTCTTTCCGCTTCTCTTGTTGTTCCAGTAATTGACGCATATTAACCAATAATTCTTCCTGTGTCCATTCATTCTCATCCGATGATAAAGGGGAGAGTATACCTTCTGAAAGCTGGTTGATTAATTTTTTCAGTTCCGTGGCATGGTTTCGGACTTCCTCGAGTTGCAGTTTGTCTTTCCCTTCATTCATATATTTCAGCATACTGTCTAAAGGGGATATTATTCGGTTGACGGGCTCTTTCAATTCTTCATTGACATTATGTAAGAAAGTAGTTTTCATCTCATCCAATTTTTCTTTTTGGTCACGCAACAGCTTCCGGCGCTTGCGTTGTATATATATAAGGATGAAGAGTAAGATACTTCCTGAGATGAGCAGAATGTAAAATATGTAAGCATATGTCGTTTTCCAGAATGGAGCTTTTACTGTAATCTTCATTTCTGCATATTTATTTGACCATATTTCATTATTATCGGCTGCTTGTACCCGAAAAGTATAGGTTCCAGGTGGAATGTTGGTATAGGTAGCATGTCCTTTACCGGCAGAAGAACGGATTTCTCTTTCAGAATGATCAATACCTGTTAGCTGGTAACGATAGTACGTTTGCGTGGGATTGATATAGTTTAAAGCGGAAAATTCTAAAGAAAAGAAATTCTGGTTATGTTTTAATGTGATTTCCTTAGTTTGAGCTATAGGGTGAGACAATATTGGATTACCATTGTAATTTTTGCCTTTCTCTATTTGTTCTCCTAATAATTTGAATCCTGTAAATAAAGGGCCTGAATATGGTTTGTCTGTTACAGTCGGAGATATTGTGAATTTGTTAAAACCATTGATACCACCCCAATAAATTGTACCGTCGGTTGCTATAAAAACAGAGCGTTCGCAGAACTCATCCGTTATTACACCGTCATATTGATTGAAATTGGCAAATGAATATGATAATGGTTCTTGAAGATTATTTGCTGTAATACGCGTTATCCCATTGGAAGTGGATATCCAAATTATATTATCTTCGCTCTGAATAATGGACCGTATGGAATTATTGACTAATCCGTCAGTTGTATAAAATGTTTTTTGTTGTTCGGTATTCGGGTTCCATAGCAATAATCCGTCTTCCAGACCAATCCATATTTGTTTTTGATTATCTGTTAGAATAGAATTACATGTATGGGAAGTAGGGAAAAAACGGTATTTTTTCTTTTTATAATTATAGATGAACCAGCCTTTTTGCCCGATACCTGCTAAGCAGTCTTTTTCATAGGGAATCAGTTGGTAAACTGCAAAACTACTTATTTCAGGCACTTCTGTAACTTTTTCAAATTGTTCAGTAGTAGGGATAAATCTACCGAACCCTTGATTATCGATACATAAATATAGTGTTCTGTCTGACAGTTCTATGGCGGAACGGATAGTGTGTCCGGGTAATATATTCTGTTTGATTATACCGTTTGGCATTATACAAACTAACCCTTGTCCGGAAGTTCCCAGCCAGATGCGTTGCTGGCTATCTTTTAGTAAAACATTGCAATGAACAGTGGATAATTCCTGTGAGTATGAGATTAAATTGCCGTCGGCAAGAGTATAATAAAACAAACCTTTCTTTGTACCTACTAATATGTTTTTTTTATCTGTTGTAAAACACGTTACGGATATGTTTACATCTTTGGCGGTTGGAAACAAACTTTTACCTATGTTTTGAAAACGGAAACGATTAGGATGATAATAGAGTATTCCCCGGTCCAAAGTGCCTAACCACATACCTCCTTGATTGTCATTATAGAGTGTGCTCACCTCTGTATTTATAGTGCGTCCATCTACTAATTTGAGGTTAGGTATATATTGTTTATTTATCAGTCCGGCATCAATGTTCCATAATCCCATATAGCAGCTGACCCATATGCTACTATCTTTATCGATGGACAGACTGTTTAGCCGATAGTCTGTCTGAAATACAATATTCCATTTTTTTCTTGTTATATCGTAATTCAGCATTACTCCTCCTTGGTTTCCGTTACGCAATTGATAAAAAGTATTGTTACCGGGTACTACATAGGAAGTATTTTCGTATTTCCCTTTAGGAAGTTCATCCGGTAGCTTTTGCCTGTATATTTCTTGATGTGATTTAAGATTATAGCAAATCAACAAACCGGAACGGTAAAAAAGGTATAATTGGTCTTCCAGTACACCAAGATCATAGAGTTGATCAGTAGTGTTACCTGTTGAAGATGCATAAGGCAAAAATGTTTTTGCCTTCATATTATTTTTGTCTACAAGGATTAGTTCGTCTTTATCATTTATAATCCATATATTTTTAGCCTTATCCATGAAGAAATCTTTTATAGGAGAACTGATACCCCATGTGGCGAGTAGACTGTCCGGTTGCTCCACAAGACATTCATGTTTTATGTCCACAGCCATTAGTTGATATTGATTCTTGATCCACATATACCCATGGGAATCTATGTATTCGTGATGGAAACCTGAATATGCAGACAGTGGGCAAAAATGTTTTTGGTTATAGTGTAAATAATTGAAATCAGTTCCGTCGTATAAGTTTAATAAGCCTTCAGTGATTATCATCATGCGACCGTCCGGCAATTGGGTAATGTTGCGTACCCTGTTTCCCCCTAAACCTTCTGTCCCTTTGATTGGGGTAAAAACACAGTATTTCTCTGCGATGGCAGGTAATGAAAGAAGTATAAAAAATATAGTGATTATGTGTTTCATAGGATGTGTTCTCTATTAAAGGCAAATTTATGGAAACTTTCGTTATGCCTGATAATTTCTGTAGGTTTTTTGACGAAATATGGTTTTATGATGGATTTTAATGTTTTTAAAAGAAATATATATGTAAAAAAGCCAATTTGTAACATAGGCGAAAGTTTCTGCAACATAATCGGAATGTAATTTGATAAAGGATGCTTTCCTTTGCAAATATATAGTTAACTAAAAAATTAATCTAAAAGAAAATGGTAAAACATATCTTGTTTTTTTGTGTGTTTGTTTGGACCTGTGTGTTTGCATTTGGCGAAGAAAATAAGTTGTATGGTCCGGATGGAAAATTGTGTGTAATTGTGTCGGATGAAGGGGGAATGCCTTCTTACAGTGTACTATATGAAGGTGTCACTTTCCTTCAAAAATCTCCATTAGGAATAGAAACAAATCTTGGGGACTTTACTCAGCAGATGGTATTAACTCATGTCGGTCAGCTGTCGTCTGTCAATGAAGAATATCAGCTTCCTACGATTAAGAATAGTAATCCGCGGTATCAGGCAAATGTGCAGACTTACACATTTTCCAAAGGAGGAAGAAAGATATATGATATCGTTTTCCAAGTTAGTAATCATGACATAGCATTTAAATATCGGGTTTATTCACAAGATAATATATTGTGTTGTATTGTAAAGAAAGAAGCTACCGGATTTATGCTTCCTGAAGGTAGTACGACTTTTCTTTGTCCGCAGGCAGCTCCGATGGGGGGATTTGCAAGGACATCTCCTAGTTATGAAACAAGTTATACAGTAGACGATGTGACAGGGAAAAACGGTTGGGGAAATGGTTATACTTTTCCTTGCTTGTTCAAGAATGAAGATAAAGGTTGGATCTTGATTTCAGAAACCGGAGTGAGTAGTGCTTATTGCGGAAGCCGCTTGTTGGGGAAAGAAAATGGATTGTACACAATCGGTTTTCCACAAGAAGGGGAATATAATGGAAATGGAACAGTATCACCAGGTATAGCTTTGCCGGGTGAAACTCCTTGGCGTACCATCACTGTTGGTAGAACATTGGCACCAATAGTGGAAACTACTGTTATGTTTGATGTGGTAAAACCATTATATGAAGCTTCGCAGGATTTTCAGTATGGATGTGGTACATGGAGTTGGATTATTGGTGGTGATAATAGCATGAACTATGATGAACAGAAACGCTATATTGATTTTAGTGCGGATATGGGGTATAGCTCCGTATTGGTCGATGCGCTATGGGATACCCAGGTAGGACGGGACAAGATTGCTGAATTGGCTGATTATGCTGCATCTAAAGGGGTGGCACTTTATCTTTGGTATAACTCCAACGGGTATTGGAATGATGCACCTCAATCTCCGAGAAGTATTATGAATAATATAATTATGCGTCGGAAAGAGATGAAATGGATGCAAAGTATAGGTATACGAGGAATAAAAGTTGATTTTTTCGGCAGCGACAAGCAGGTAACCATGCAACTTTATGAAGATATTCTTGCAGATGCCAATGATTATGGACTGATGGTTATTTTTCATGGTTGTACATTACCCCGCGGTTGGGAACGGATGTATCCTAATTTTGTAGCTTGCGAAGCTGTACTTGCCAGTGAAAATCTGCATTTCTCTCAGGGCAGTTGTGATGCCGAATCATTTAATGCTTGTTTACATCCGTTTATACGAAATACGGTGGGAAGTATGGATTTCGGTGGCAGCGCTTTGAATAAATATTATAATGCGGCGAACAAACCGGGTGGCAGTCGTCGTGTAACTTCCGATGTGTTTGCGTTGGCTGCGGCTGTCCTATTTCAAAGTCCTGTACAGCACTTCGCTTTAGCTCCTAATAATTTAACTGATGCTCCTGTTTGGGCTATGGATTTTATGAAGACCATTCCTTCAATTTGGGATGAGGTGAAGTTTATTGATGGTTATCCTGGAAAATACATATTGCTTGCCCGTCGCCATGCGGATAGCTGGTACATTGCCGGAGTGAACGCACAGAAAGAGCCATTGAAGTTAAAAGTAAAACTTCCTATGATTGAAGTGGGAAAAGAGGTGAAACTTTATAGTGATAGTAAAGATTTGGAGGGGAATTTGCAGACTGTAAGGTTGAACAGAAAGCAAGAAGTACAAATTACTATTCCTTGTAATGGGGGGATGGTGATAGTTAGCCGATAGTATAAGTATATTAGTCTATATATAAAAAATAATATGAAGTCTATATTGAATTTATTAAGTATCAGAGAATATATAATGGGTGGGATATCCTTGTTGTTTGCAGGAGTTGTGCATGGGCAGAATCCGATAGTACAGACTTGCTATACTACTGATCCGGCACCTATGGTTCATGATGGTACGTTGTACGTCTATACGGGACATGATGAAGATAAGGCAGATTTTTTTTGGATGCAGGAATGGAGGGTCTATTCTACGAAAGATATGGTGAATTGGACCGATCATGGCTCTCCACTTGCTATTGAATCATTTGATTGGGCGGATGACCGTGCCTGGGCAGCCCAATGTATTGAACATAATGGGAAATTCTACTGGTATGTTTGTCTGCGTTCCAAGTTAACCAATACCATGGCTATTGGTGTAGCAGTAGGTGATTCTCCACTTGGTCCTTTTAAAGATGCTATCGGTAAGCCGCTTTATGATGGCAGTTGGGATTTTATTGATCCTACTGTTTTTGTTGATGATGACGGGCAAGCCTATCTGTATTGGGGAAATCCGAATATTTATTACGTGAAGTTGAATGATGATATGATTTCTCTGAAGGGTGAAGTGAGGAAAATGGAGCAAACTATTGAAAGCTTTGGAGCCCCTAATCCGGATAAACGTATAAAAGGTAAAAAGTACAAGGATATTTATACAGAGGGACCTTGGCTTCATAAACGTAATGGAAAGTATTATTTGCTTTATGCAGCTGGGGGAATACCCGAGCATATTGCATATTCAATGGGTAGCACTCCTTGGGGACCTTGGAAATATATGGGAGAAATTATGCCGTTGCAGGATACGGGTTCATTTACGAACCATTGTGGAGTGACGGATTATAAAGGAAATTCTTATTTCTTTTACCATACCGGAAAATTACCCGGAGGAGGAGGTTTTGGGCGTAGTGTGGCTGTGGAGCAGTTTAAGTATAATGAGGACGGTACGTTTCCTATAATTAATGCAACGCGTGAAGGGGTAAAACCGGTCGGAACACTTAATCCTTATGAAAGGGTAGAAGCGGAAACCATTGCTTTCTCAGAAGGAGTGAAATCGGAACCTAATGCAAAAACTGGCATATACATATCAGATATACATAATGGTGATTATATAAAAGTGCGTGAGGTGGATTTTGGAGATCAATTACCAAAGAGTTTCGTAGTGTCAGTTGCCAGTGCTCTTCGTGGCGGACGGATAGAAGTTAGAGCTGATAGTATCGGTGGAACTTTGATGGCGGAAATAGCGGTCCCCCATACCGGTGGTTGGGAATGTTGGAAGGATATGAAGACTACTGTGAAAACTCCGGTGAAAGGTATACATGATGTTTATTTCGTATTTAAGGGAAGAAAAGGATGTAAACTGTTTAATTTTGATTGGTGGAAATTTTACAGGGAAGATATGATGGTACAAGATGTGAGAAATGTAACACAAGTAGCTCCAACCAATATCTCTGGGTGTGAATATCCTCGTTTGGATGCCGAACATTGTGCCTATTTCCGTTTTTATGCTCCGCAGGCAAGTAAGATTCAGGTGGATTGTTGTGGAAAGAAGTATGATATGCAGAAAGATACAGACGGCTTTTGGACAGTGAAAACGGATCCGCTTGTTGTGGGATTCCATTATTATTTTTTAATAGTGGACGGTGTGTCTGTTGCCGATCCGTCTAGCTATACATTCTTCGGATGTTGTCGTATGGCAAGCGGTATAGAAGTTCCCGAAGGAAAAGAAGGTGATTATTATCGTCCTCAACAAGGAGTGCCTCATGGGCAGGTCCGTTCTTGTACTTACTATTCGGAAACGAAGAAAGAGTTCCGTCGTTGTATGGTATATACACCGGCAGAATATGAAACTAATGTAAAAAAACGCTATCCTGTGCTTTACTTGCAGCATGGTATGGGAGAGGATGAAACGGGCTGGTCTACACAGGGATATATGCAACATATAATGGACAACCTGATAGCTTCCGGGCAATGTGTACCGATGCTTGTTGTTATGGATAGCGGTGATGTAGAGGCTCCTTTTTCTCCTCGGGAAGGCAAGGATATGAATGAGGAAAGAGCTTTGTACGGTGCATCTTTTTATGGAGTGATGCTGGAAGATTTAATTCCTATGATTGATAGAACATTCCGAACGTATACGGATCGTGAGCATCGTGCCATGGCAGGATTGTCATGGGGAGGCCATCAGACTTTCAGTACAGCTTTGCCTAATTTGGATAAATTTTCTTATATTGGTGCGTTTAGCGGAGCAATCTTTGGACTTGACGTGAAAACTTGTTATAATGGTGTATTTGCTGATGCTGGCAAGTTCAATAAAAAAGTGCATTATTTATTTTTGGGATGTGGGACGGAAGAACAGTTTGGAACGAAACAACTTGTAGATTCTTTGCATGAACTCGGGATTAATGCAGAATATTATGAGTCACAAGGCACGGGGCACGAATGGCTTACATGGCGACGTTGCTTGCGTGAATTTGTTCCTCATTTATTTAAAAAGTAAATCTATATGTAACTTTAAATTTATATGGGAAACACACAAAAAATAAAAATGGCTCTAGCTGTTTTGTTATTATCTCAGATGATGGTTTTCGGGCAGACAGCAATACCTTTGGTCTATGACAAAGAGTATACAAATGATAACTTTCAGCTTCCTGGGATACTCCCAATAGATAAATTGCCGGAGATAGCCACTCTTCCTGATCCTTTTGCATGGGCTGATGGAAGCGGGCGTTCAACAGATTTCAAGGATTGGAAGAGGCATCGTTTTGAGATAGCCCACCAATTGCAACATTATGAATTGGGAATGAAGCCTGTTACTCCAAGAGATAGTATAGAGGCTACTCTAAATAACGATACATTGCGGGTTATAGTGCATGAAAATGGCGAGGTACTGCTATTGACAGCTCCTATTAAGTATCCTGAGGGCAATGGCTCTTTTCCTGCTGTTATTGGGATCGGCAGACCTACAGGGGCTCTTCCGGAGCAGTTGTTTGATAAAAGAAAAATAGCGCAGATCACATTTGATTTTACACAAGTCATGTCTCATACACAAAAGCGTGGTAATGAGCCGATAAATCGTTTATATCCGGAGCAAACGGAGATGGGATCTTATTGTGCATGGTCATGGGGAATTAGCCGATTGATTGATGGATTGGAAAAGGTTGGAAAAAAATCGCGTATTGATCTTTCGCATTTGGCTATATCCGGTTGTTCATTTGCCGGTAAAATGGCATTGTTTGCAGGGGCTTTTGATGAGCGTATTGCGTTGACTATTGCCCAAGAGCCCGGTGGCGGAGGGGTTAATGCCTGGCGTGTTTCGGAAACTTTAGAGAATGTGGAAACTTTGGGGCGTACCAACTATGCATGGTTTCTGGAAAGTATGCGCCAATTTGCAGGTAAGAATGTAAACCGCTTGCCGATTGATCACCATGAACTGGCAGCATTGATTGCTCCTCGTGCTTTGCTGGTACTTGGAAATACAGATTATGAATGGTTGGCAGAAGAGTCGAACTACGTATCTTGCCAGGCTGCACGAATGGTATGGAAGGCTTTTGGCATAGAAGATCGTATGGGCTTTTCTATTCAGGGAGGTCATATGCATTGTATGTTGCCGAAGAGTCAGTATCCGGAAGTGGAAGCTTTTATTGATAAATTTCTGTTGGGTAAAACAGATGTAGATACATTTGTTACGAAAGCGGATATGTTTGAGGATATGGACTATTTGAAATGGATGCCTTGGGCAAATGAGATAGAACGTTTAGGCGAAGAGAGGTTGCCTTATACCAAAGGTGCTTTTGCAACGAGACGCTATCGTAATCTCTTTGCGGAATTGGGCTATAAGCAAAAGGACATTGATAAAAAGTTGAAATCGGTATTTGAAAGTGTTTTTTATGGACCGGATAAGGTCTATTTTGAAGTGGGGGACTCGATGGCTTATATCAGTGACATAAAAAATCATGATGTACGTACAGAGGGAATGTCTTATGGATTAATGATTGCCGTTCAGTTCGATAGGAAAGATATTTTCGATCGTTTATGGAGGTGGAGCAAGAAATATATGCAGCATCAGGAGGGACTGCTAAAAGGCTATTTTGCATGGAGTTGTCAGACGGACGGCACGCGTAATGCTCAGGGACCGGCGTCTGATGGAGAACTTTATTATGTAACATCACTTATTTTTGCTTCTAATCGTTGGGGGAATTCAACAGGGATTAATTATCTTGCCGAGGCTCAAAATATATTGAATTGCTCGATGCAGAAAATTGGTATGGAGCGTGTTGCCCCTTTGATTAATTTGGAACATCAGTTGATAACATTTACGCCGGATCCTTTTGGAGGAAGATTTACGGATCCTTCCTATCATATTCCAGCATTTTATGAGGTATGGGCCAGGTGGGCAGAAGATGGTAGAAGTGAATTTTGGCGGGTATGTGCCCGGAAAAGTCGTGAATATTTGCATAAAAGTATTCACCCTGTAACAGGGCTTAATCCTGATTATAATAACTATGATGGCACATTGCTTGGCAGTAAACGGGTTATAGGAGATGCTTTTCGTTTTGATTCATGGCGTGTACCTATGAATATAGCATTGGATTATTCATGGGCATGTGCGGACAGAAAATGGCAGCAAGAATATGGAAATAAGATACAGAACTTTTTTTATTCCCAAGGTATAGATAGCTTTGTAGATCAATACAATGTAGATGGTACAACGGTGACAGAACTGCTGGGTGCCGGAGGGTATAAGAAACTGAGACATTCTTTGGGGTTGGTTGCTACTACGGCTGCGGTTTCATTGGTTTGCACACATGATAAGAGCCGGGAATTTGTCGATCGTTTATGGAATGCCAAACACGTGCCTTACGATGATGGATATTTTGATGCTTATTATGACGGATTACTTCGTTTGTTTGCTTTTATGCATTTGAGCGGGAACTATCGGATTATATTTCCTCAAGGACATTAATTACTGTAAAATTGAAAAATAGAAATGAAAAATAGAGTGATTGATTTATTACTGGTATACCTTTTTTTAGGGAGCTGCTTAACTATGCATGCGCAAGATAAGGATTTTCATATTTATTTGGCTTTCGGGCAGTCTAATATGGAAGGCAATGCACGTGTGGAACCGCAGGATAGTATAGGTATAAGTGAACGTTTTTTGATGATGTCTGCTGTTGATTGTCCTGAGCGCGGAAGGGTAAAAGGAGAGTGGTATAAGGCTCTTCCGCCGTTGTCTCGTTGCCATACGGGATTGACCCCATGTGATTATTTTGGACGTACTATGGTTGATAATTTGCCTTCGAATGTCAAAGTGGGTGTTATCAATGTGGCTATCGGGGGATGTCGTATTGAGTTGTTCGATAAAGAGAGCTGTGCAGAGCACATTGCTACTCAACCGGATTGGCTGAAAAATATCGTGAAGTCTTATGATAATAATCCGTATGCTTGGCTCGTAGATTTGGCAAAGAAGGCACAGAAGGACGGGGTGATTAAAGGTATTCTGGTGCATCAGGGTGAATCAAATACAGGTGACAAAGAATGGCCGGAAAAACTAAAAGGCGTTTATGAGAACTTATTGTCAGATTTAAATCTGAAAGCGGAGGAAGTGCCTCTTTTGGCCGGAGAAGTGGTACATGCCGACCAAAAAGGTATCTGTGCAAGTATGAATGACATTATAGACACACTGCCACAAGTAATCTCAACGGCGCATGTTATTTCATCTGCCGGTTGTCCGGCAGCAGGGGACAATCTGCATTTCACCGCTCGCGGATATCGTATGTTGGGTGCACGTTATGCTGAAACAATGTTGCAGTTGTTGGGATATAAGGCAATGATAAACAAGCAGGAAGTAACCCGAATGAAATTATGGTACTCGGCACCGGCACGTCGCTGGGTAGAAGCGTTACCGGTGGGGAACTCTCGTTTGGGCGCTATGGTTTACGGTGGTACAGATAAGGAAGAAATTCAGCTTAATGAAGAAACTTTTTGGGCAGGCGGTCCTTATCGCAATGACAATCCGAAAGGAAAAGAGGTTTTGGCTAAAACACGTGAGCTTGTGTTCGCTAACCGTCTGTCGGAAGCGCAAAAGTTGATAGATGAGAATTTTTTCACAGGACAGCATGGTATGCGTTTTCTCACTATGGGTAGTTTGTTAATTAACCAACCGGAACATAAGAATGTTGAAAACTACTATCGTGAACTGGATATAGAAAATGCCGTAGCTGTTACTCGATATATGGTAGATGGGGTGACATATACACGTACAGTCTTTTCATCGTTCGCCGATAATGTAATTGTTGTACGCATGGAGGCTGATAAGCCGAAGGCGTTGAACTTCGATTTGAGTTATAACTCGCCTTTGAAACATGTGGTAATGGCTAAAGGGAATGAGCTGGTAGTGAAATGTGAAGGTGTGGAGCAGGAAGGAATTCCTGCAGCATTAAATGCTGAATGCAGGATATTGGTGAGACATAATGGAAAGTCTGGAAAGTCGAATAAGTCTGTGGTTGTAGACCAAGCTACCGTGGCTACTCTTTACATATCTGCTGCGACAAACTTCGTAAACTATCATGATGTGGGCGGTAATGCTTCGAAACTTGCTTCTTCCATTCTGAAACGTGCAGTAAAAGTTCCGTATGAGCAAGCTCTTGCCAATCATATAGCTGCCTATAAGGAGCAGTTCGATCGTGTGACGTTTTCCATACCTTCTACCGAAACATCTACGTTGGAGACTGATAAACGGGTTGTAGCTTTTGGTGAAGGAAAAGACCTGAACCTTATAGCACTGATGTTTCAGTATGGTCGTTATTTGCTTATTTCTTCTTCGCAACCCGGTGGACAGCCCGCCAATCTGCAAGGTTTGTGGTGCAATAGCGTATATGCTCCTTGGGATAGTAAATATACGATTAATATTAATACGGAAATGAATTACTGGCCTGCCGAAGTAACAAACTTGTCGGAAAACCACCAACCGCTTTTTGATATGGTGAGCGACTTGAGTGTAAATGGCAAGAAAACTGCTGAAACTGTTTATGGAGCACGTGGCTGGGTGGCTCATCACAATACGGATTTGTGGCGTGCTTGTGGTCCGATAGATGCTGCCTATTTCGGAATGTGGCCAAATGGAGGAGCTTGGCTGACACAACACTTATGGCAACATTATCTTTTCACTGGTGACAAAGAGTTTTTACGTCGCTATTATCCTGTAATGAAAGGTGCGGCAGATTTCTATTTAAGCCATTTGGTGAAACATCCTCAGAACGGTTGGTTAGTAACGGCTCCTTCCGTATCGCCTGAACATGGATATGCCGGTTCTTCCATTACTGCAGGATGTACTATGGACAATCAGATAGCTTTTGATGCGCTTTATAATACAATGCTCGCAGCTCGTATATTGGGTGAATCCCAAGCATATCAAGATTCCTTGGCCGTTGCTTTTAAGCAGTTGCCGCCTATGCAGATAGGACGTCATAATCAGATTCAGGAATGGCTGATAGATGCCGATAATCCTCGTGATGATCATCGGCATATTTCACACCTCTATGGTTTGTATCCAAGCAATCAGATATCACCGCGGCTTCATCCCGAGCTTTTCCAAGCTGCTAAAAACACACTTTTGCAGCGGGGTGACGCAGCGACAGGTTGGAGTATCGGTTGGAAAATAAATTTCTGGGCACGTATGCTCGATGGTAATCATGCTTATAAAATTATAAAGAACATGCTTCGTATTCTTCCGGGCGACGACAAAATGCGGGAATTTCCTGAAGGCCGTACCTATCCCAATTTGTTTGATGCACACCCTCCTTTCCAGATAGACGGTAATTTCGGCTATACGGCAGGTGTGGCTGAAATGTTGCTGCAAAGCCATGATGGGGCAGTACAATTGCTTCCTGCTTTGCCGGAGGAGTGGAATGAAGGAAGTATCAGTGGTTTGGTAGCTCGTGGCGGTTTTGTTGTTGACATGCAATGGGAAGGAACGCAATTGCTTAAGGCTAAGGTACATTCACGTATTGGTGGTGTGTTACGTATTCGCAGTTATGTTCCTTTGAAGGGTGATGGCTTGAAACCGGCAGAGGGTGATTGTCCGAATATGCTATATGCGCCGGCTGAGATTGCAGCACCTTTGAAATCGGAGAAACTGAATGCACTTCAATTGCCTGTACTTTATAAAGTTTATGAATATGATATAATGACAGAGCCTGGTAAGGAGTACATGTTTGAAAGGACTACACTGAATTGATAAAGTACTATAAGCATAAATAATTACTTATGAATTTAAAGAAAATAACTGTTCCTTTAGTTTTGCTAATCCTTTCATTGGGAGTAAGTGCACAGCAGCAGGAAACTTTTAACAATCCGGTGATTAATGCGGATGTACCTGATCCTTCAATGATAAGGGTCGGAGATTACTACTATTTAGTGAGCACTACTATGCACCTGATGCCGGGGTGTCCCGTAATGCGTTCAAGAGATCTGGTGCATTGGGAGACTATTAGTTATGTATTCCAAAAATTAACCGATTTGCCCCGTTATGATTTGAAAGAGGGGACTGTATACGGTCGTGGACAGTGGGCATCAAGCATCCGTTATCATGACGGGCGGTTTTATGTGTGGTTCTCACCTAATGATGAGCCTTATCGCGGTTACATTTATACGGCTGAAGATCCGGCAGGTGAGTGGACTTTGGTTTCTCGTCCGCCTCATCATCATGATGCTTCTTTGCTGTTTGACGATGACGGTAAAGTCTATCTGTTTTATGGCACTGGGCAATTGCGTCAGCTTAAGAGCGATCTTAGCGATGTGGAATCTGGAGGGATAGACATGAAAATATTTGAACGGGATGCCGATGAGCAAGGTTTGTTGGAAGGTAGCCAGGCATTCAAACATAATGGCAAGTATTATTTGCTGATGATTTCTATGGATTGGAGCATTCCCGGAAGATTACGTCGTGAGGTATGTTATCGGGCTGACAAAATTACCGGTCCATATGAGAAAAAGGTTATTCTTGAAACGGAGTTTCAAGGATATGGTGGCGTGGGACAAGGTTGTATCGTGGATTCACCGGATGGAAACTGGTACGGGTTTATTTTTCAGGACCGGGGAGGTATAGGACGTGTGCCGACTTTGATGCCTTGTCACTGGGTAGATGGTTGGCCTGTGTTAGGTGATGCCGAGGGACGTGTACCCGATTCTATGGTTATGAAAACTTTCCCGGATGAATGTAAAGGCAGCATTATGGGGAGTGATGACTTTAGTAATACCAGGTTGAGCCTTAACTGGCAGTGGAACCATAACCCGCTGGATGATTGCTGGTCGCTGACCGAACGTTCCGGTTTCTTGCGTCTGAAGACAGGACGGGTGGTGGACAATCTGTTTTTGGCTCCTAATACTTTGACCCAACGTATGAGTGCTCCAAAATGTAGCGGAACGGTAGCAATGGATGTGTCAAAAATGAAGGATGGTGATGTGGCAGGATTTACGGCTTTTAACGGTTTGTCCGGAGTGCTTGCCGTAGTAAAGGAGAACGGAAAGAAACATCTTGTGATGTCTGTCCAGTCTGTCAGTCTGTCGGATAAGGAAAAAAAAGTTACCGATGTGAAGATAGAAGAGAAAGAACGTATAACTTGTAAGAAAGATTTTGTTTATCTTCGCATTGACGGTGACTTTGCAAACAAAAAAGATGAGGCTACTTTCTATTATAGCTATGATAATGAAGAGTGGAAGCAGATAGGGGAACCTTGTAAGATGGTTTTTGATTATACCCGGTTCTTTATGGGGAGTAAGTTCGCCATATTCAATTATGCGACGAAGTCTTTGGGAGGTTATATAGATATAGATTATTTTAAATACGATAAATAAAAAAATCACATTATGAAAATAAAAAAAAGTTTAGGGACATTACTACTCTTCGCTTTATGTTTGGATGCAGGGGCCATAGATAATAGGGGGATAACCTTTAGCCAGTTGGCTTCCGACCGCTTTACGCTTGTGGAAAACGGGACGCCCAATGCCATATTGATAGATGAGCAGGAAGATACTGGTGTAATGATAGCAGCAAAGAATCTTCAGAACGATTTTGAACGGGTAACCGGCAAAGCTGCTGATTTGCTGTTTGAACCTGGTGTAAAGCGTGTGGTTATAGTGGGAACTCTTAAAAGTCGTTATATAAAAGAACTGGTGAAAGCAAAGAAGATAGATGCTTCATTGCTGAATGGTAAGAATGAAAAATATCTGATGACGGTAGTGCCGGCTCCTTTAAAGGGGGTGGAAGAAGCATTGGTTATTGCAGGAAGTGACAAGCGTGGAACAATTTATGGAATATATGAGCTTTCAGAACAGATCGGTGTCTCTCCTTGGTATGACTGGGCTGATGTACCGGTAGTTCCTCAGCAGAATTTGTCTATCGTTCGTGGAAGCTATACGGCAGGCGAACCGGCAGTGAAGTATCGTGGTATTTTCTTGAATGATGAGGCTCCTTGTTTGACAGGCTGGGTGAAGCATACTTATGGCACGAACTATGGTGACCATCGCTTCTATGCACGTGTGTTTGAACTTATTTTGCGTCTGCGTGGTAATTTTATGTGGCCTGCGATGTGGGGATGGAGTTTCTATGCGGATGATCCGGAAAACAGCAAGACTGCCAATGACATGGGAGTTATTATGGGTACATCCCATCATGAACCTATGGCGCGTAATCATCAGGAGTGGGCGAGAAAACGTAAAGAGTATGGTGCGTGGGATTATGCTTCCAACCAAAAAGTAATTGACCGCTTTTTTCGTGAAGGTATTGAACGTGCCGTTGATACGGAGGATTTGATAACTATCGGTATGCGGGGGGATGGCGATACACCTATGGGTGGAAAAGAAGGAGAGGATGATAAATATGTATCACGTGATAAAGAGAATATGCGTTTAATGGAAAAGATTTTCAAGAACCAACGGCGCATCATTAAGGAAGTGACGGGAAAAGCTCCGGAAAAACGTCCGCAGGTATGGGCTCTATATAAGGAAGTGCAACGTTTTTATGATATGGGGCTCAGAGTACCCGACGATGTGATTATGCTGTTGAGTGATGATAATTGGGGAAATGTACGTCGTTTGCCAAATGCGGAAGAAAGAAAACATCCCGGAGGCTGGGGAATCTATTATCATGTGGACTATGTGGGAGCTCCCCGAAACACAAAATGGCTTAATGTGACTCCAATCCAGAATATGTGGGAACAATTGCAGTTGACTTACGATTATGGAGTTGACAAGTTATGGGTACTTAATGTCGGCGATTTGAAACCGATGGAATATCCTATCACTTTATTCCTCGACATGGCTTGGAATCCTAAACGCTATGCGGTTGATAACTTGTTGGATCATCCACGTCAATTCTGCGCCCAGCAATTTGGTGAAGAGCAAGCGGACGAAGCTATGCGCATTTTGAACTTATATAGCAAATATGCCGGTAGGGTTACTGCTGAAATGCTTGACCGCAAGACTTATAATCTGGAGACCGGAGAGTGGAAGCAGGTTTCTGATGAGTTTATTAAGCTCGAAGCGGAAGCATTGCGCCAATATATGACACTCCAACAGGAATATAAGGATGCGTATAAGCAACTGATTCTTTTCCCTGTGCAGGCAATGGCCAATTTGTATGAAATGTACTATGCGCAAGCTATGAACCATAAGCTTTACAAGGAGAATAATCCGCAGGCAAATTATTGGGCCGACAAGGTTGAACAGTCTTTTAAGCGTGACAAGGACTTGTGCGATGACTATAACAATGTGATGTCGGGAGGTAAATGGAAGAACATGATGATACAGAAGCATATCGGTTATACTTCGTGGAATGATAATTTTCCGGCAGATAAGCAGCCGGAAGTATATCGCATCGAGGAGCCGGAAAAAGCTATGGGAGGATATGTTTTCAAATCCAGGGACGGTGTGGTGGCAATGGAAGCCGAACACTATTTTGAGAAGAAGGACGTTGTCGGGGCACAATGGACGGTTATTCCTTATATGGGACGTACATTGAGCGGTATGGCGTTGATGCCTTATACGAAAGATGTTGCCGGTGCTTCCCTTTCTTATAAAATGGAAATTCCCAAAGGTGTTACCGAAGTGACTGTCCATATTGTGGTGAAATCAACACTGGCATTTCACGATATAAAAGGGCATAAATATGAAGTAGGCTTTAACGGAGGTAATGTAGAAACAATTAATTTTAATGCCAATTTGAATGAAGAACCGGAGAATGTGTACACAACTTTATATCCCACAGTTGCCCGAAGAGTGGTTGAAAGTCAGGTGAAACTGGAATTACCGATATCGCAGGATGGGTTGCAGACCTTAACCTTGAAGCCTTTGGATCCGGGAATTGTATTTGAAAAGATTGTGGTGGATTTTGGCGGATACCGGAAAACTTTTTTATTTATGAATGAGTCTCCTTGTCAAAGAGATAAATGAAGATACTTTTAAACGAAACCTTTAGACAGATGAAGAGCTTTTGTCAAAGCTAAAATGAGTACTCTGAAAAGTTACAGATTGTAACTATAACCTCTAAAAGGGCCGTATCAAACTCCGTTTTGAGAGCAATGATACGACCCTTTTTTTAGTCTTTTAGGATATTCTAATTTCAAGTTAAAAGTTTATTTCCTCAAAATGGAGTTTTGGCATATTCATCTTTTATTTGTATCACTCAGTGTCGGAAGATGCCGATGCCGCATTTTGCTCCATGTAGGCAGTAGGTGTCATTCCGTATAACTCTTTGAAGGCAGTTGAGAAATAGGCAACGTTGGTGAAACCTGTCAAGGCTGCAACTTCATTGATACTTTGCCGTTTCTTAGCCAACAGGGTTGCTGCTTGTTTTAGCCGGAGATTGCGTATCAAGTCGCGAGTGGACTGGTTGGTTAATTCTTTCAGTTTACGGTGCAGATGAACACGACTGATGCCTACGGTTTCGGCTACCATTTCGACATTCAGTTCCGGGTTAGCTATATTGTCATTGATAACTTTCATAATGCGGTCTAATAGGCGTTCATCCGGTGATTCTATCTCTAATTCCTGCATCCGTTCTTTTTGTGTCTGGCTGCCCTGGAAATTGTTTCTCAATCTTTCTCGGCTCTTGATCAGGTTAAAAGTGCTTTGCCGGAGTATTTCAATGCTGAAAGGTTTTGTTATGTAGGCATCAGCCCCTATACTGAGTCCTTCCAGATTATCTTCTTCACGGCTTTTGGCTGTAAGCAGGATAACTGGAATGTGGTTGGTATTGATGTTCTGTTTCACTTTTGAACAGAGAGTCATGCCGTCCATTTCAGGCATCATAATGTCACTGATAATTAAATCGGGAGTTTTTTTGAGAATATATGTAAATGCTTCTTTGCCGTTACGGCACTCTTGCATGTGAAAATCACGCCCCAATTCTTGGCAGATGTAACGGCGGATTTCATCATCATCTTCTACGATTAGTACACGATACTTGGATTTTGAGTGTGTTTTCGGGGGTGTTTCTATCAGCGGTGTTGTGGGTAGCGCTGTAGTTATGTGTACTGAATCCTGCTTAACTGCTAAGTTGTCTATTTCTTCTGGTTTGAGGTGTTCCTTTCCTAAGGGAAGGCGGACGATGAAACGGCATCCGGGAGTTCCTTGGTTGTTTTCAACGGTGATGCTGCCATGATGCAGCTCTACCAGTGAACGGGTGAGATGCAATCCGATACCTGTACCTATGTTTGAGTTGTTTTGACTGTTGCGTATCTGATAAAAGCGGTCGAAGATACGTTCTAATTCGGTTTCATTGATGCCGATCCCGTCATCTTCTATACTGATTTCGAAATAACGGCTTAACGCTTTCTCAGCGGCATTTGGATCATTGCCGGTGCATAAGCGGATTTGTATGTTACCATTTTCCGGTGTGAATTTGAATGCGTTGGAGAGTATATTCAAGATAACCTTATCAAAGTTCTTTGGGTCTATCCATGCTTTCAGTTCTTTCACTTCGGAATGAAAGTCCAGCTTGATATGTTTGGTATTGGCTTGGTAGGCAAATGTATAGTGCAAATCCTGTATGAAACTCACGATATCCGTTTCCTGGAATTTGAGTTGCATTTGCCCTTTATCTATTTTCCGGATATCCATAAGTTGGTTGACAAGGCGCAGAAGACGTTCGGCGTTACGGTAGATGATATTGTAACTCTGCTGGCGCTCTGTATCGTAGTCCGTAGCCATTAGCTTTTGCAATGGGCTTATTATGAGAGACATCGGGGTGCGTATCTCGTGAGAAATGTTGATGAAGAACTGTAACTTGGCTTCATTCAGCTGTTCGGCATGTATATGTTCCAACATTTCCTGACGTGCACGATACCGTTGGCGTATTTGCACTATGATGAAAATCGTGATGATGACTGCTGTCAGACAATATATGGTTTTTGCCCACCATGAGACATACCAGGGTGGAGAAATGATAATGGTCAGTTTTTTTATTTCGGAATAGGAATTATAGTCCCTTGCCTTTACCTGGAAGTGATAGATACCCGGTGTCAGTTCGCTGAATGATATCCTGTTGACACCGGACTGTAAATTCACCCATGTATTGCTGTTGAATGTATAGGAATAGCTTATGCGTTCAGGACTGTAGAACTCCATGGCAGAGAGCTCGATGCTGAATGAGTTGTCTTTGTGCGACAGATGAAATTTGTTGGAATTCGTTACAGAGGTTGTGACAATATCGTAGCGTCCGGATTTCATGCCCAATCTTACCGCTTTATCGTGCACGTAAAAGTCTGTAATGCGTATTTCCGGTTTTTTGTTGGGACTTGTTATTTCTCCGGGGTTAAAGTAAGTAATACCGCTGGTGCTTCCAAAGATAATTTCTCCTTTGGTGCTGGCAAATGATACTCCTTTGCTGAATTCATTTCCTTGCAGACCGTCACTTGCATAGAAGTTGACGAATGTTTGTGTACTGGGATTGAAGCGGGATATGCCGAAGTTTGTACTTATCCATAGGTTACCGTTAGCGTCTCCCTCAATGGCCGAAATGGAATTGCTGGGAAGGCCGTCGGATATGGTGTATTTCCTGACTTTTTGTGTTTGGGGATTTAATTGCTTCAGCCCTTGTGAAGTTCCCACCCAGATATTATGATGCAAATCCTCATAAAGTGCATAAATCACATCACCTTGTAGCAGTCTGTTTGTCTTGTAAGTGGAAACAAAATCCATTGTTGGGATGTCGAGGCAGCCTAAACCGTCATAGGTTCCAATGTAAAGTTTGTCGTTTGTACTATACAGCAGGCAGTTAATCCATGAATTGTGCAGTATATTGCTTAGCGGACGGTATTCAAAACCGTTTGCAGTGCTGGGACAATGGTATATTTCTTTAGTTTCCAGATTGATACGGTAAAGTCCAGCTCCCATAGCACCTACCCAAAGCTGTCTATGTTTGTCTTCAATGATACTGTATATGCTTTGTGCCGGTTTGTGGTCTTTATCCGGCAGATAGATGTATTCACAGTGTCCGGTCTGAGGATTCAACTTGGCAAGTCCGTCACGGTATGAACCTATCCATAAGTTTCGGTCCGAGTCCTCACAAATGCTCATAATGGTGGAGGATACCGAGTGGCTGATGCCCGGACGTTGCTCAAAATGGGCTTGTTGCTTTCCATCTGGATCTATACGGTAGATGCCATCATTATCTGTGCCTATCCAATAGGAACCGGTATGGTCTTTACATACGGACATGATGCAACAGGAACCGATTGTGTTGTGGGTAGACGATTTATATCCCATATACTTGAAGTTGTTACTAACGGGCGGTACTATCATAACTCCTTTTTGGAAGAATCCCAGCCATATATTCCCTTGATTGTCTTTGAGAATAGAATGTACTTTGGACTTATCAAAGTTGAAACTGGTAATATTGACAGGACTTTCCATTATCTGTCCTTTCTGAATGTTATACACTTTCATTCCGTTCCCATCGGTTCCGATATAGATTTCATCTTGGTTTATGTTATATAGGGTCTTGATAGGTAGCTCCGGATGCGAAGAACATTTAATGTGGGTGAAGCCGTTTGTTTGAGGATTGTATTTGAACAGTCCGTTTTTCAGGCATCCCACATAGATGTTTCCTGTTTTGTCTTCGCAGATGGAAGAAGGCCACACAATTTCCCTTCCATTCGGATAGTGCGTCATCCTTTGGTTTGTATCTATGCTGTATATTCCTTTGTCATTGGTGATTACCCACAATGTCCCGTTCCGGTCTTCGTAGATCTGGTTGATGAGATAACTTGGAACAAACCCGGGCAGTTGTTTGGCTTCTATGTGTCCTTCTGTGACATTCAGTAAGAATATTCCATGTCCGGATGTTCCTATTAGTATTTCTCCGTTGGCGCGCTCGATAATGGTGGATACATTAACTTCCAGCTTACCTCCTTCTTTGAAGGTCATGGGAATATGGGAGAAAATACCTGTTGCACGGTCGTATGTTTGCAGACCATTTAATGTGCCTACAAAGAAAGTCCCTTTCTTGTCTTCAAAAAGGACGCGGACATAATTGTTTTGCAGAGAATGTTCATCGTAGAAGTCATGTTTGTATACACTGAATTTGGCACCGTCGTATCGGTTCAGTCCGTCTTCAGTCGCTATCCATATAATGTCTTCTTTGTCCTGATAGATACTGTTAATCATGCTGCTTGACAACTCATTGTCCACAGTAAAAAGTTTACCTGTTTGCCCGTAGCATAAAACGGATAAGGATAGATATAAAAGACAGATTACTGTTTTTTGCTTCATCATGGTATATTGTTTGTGTTGACAAAATTACTAAAAAAACTCAATAACGTAACATTGCACTATGAGAAAAGGAAGGACTTGTTTCATCGGAAATTTATATTTGTTTCACCGAATTAAACTTATAGTTTATTGGCTTTGAATTATAAGTTTATTCCTATTAAACAAGTGGTGTGCTTTAAGGGAATATAAACAAGTGTGGCAGAGAGGAGTGAAGAGTGATATCTTTTGCCCCTTTCTGCCACACTTGTTGATGCCTTTTTTTATCTGTTTTTATTCAGCAGTTCTTTGGTGGGACATTCATAGTTGCTGATGGGGAGATGTATCTTCTGCAAGTCTTTCAATTCGTGTATAGGGCGTTCGATCTCGTAAGGTATGGGCATGCTTGAGAATTTCTGGAAATAGAGAAGGCAGGCGTCTTTCCACCAAACAGCATCGCGGGCCTGTATCTTCAAGGCGGACTGTACTTCATGGAAACGTTCTGCGTCAATGTATTTTTCGGCGGCATCCCATATCTTCTGAAAGTTTCTGACTTGTCGGACTCCATTGTCGTAGTGATAGCAGAGCTCGTCCCATAGAATGCGACCGCTTTTCATGCGGTAATTCCAGGGCACATGGTGGAACCATAGGAGATATTCTTCGGGACAAGTGCTGATGTTGTCGTATTGCTTAGACAGGTTTTCCGGATATTGTGCAACGGCATTGCTTCCTTTGCTACTGCGGTCGAAACCTATCCCTTGTTTGTCTGCTCTGTGATAGTAGGATGGAAGCCAGTCCGGGCGGGCGCCGGGGATGTTGCACCAAGGCTCGGGACCGTAATGATGCCCCCATGCGAAAATGTGATGTAGGCCAAGGGGCATCATATAGTTTACCACAGCCTTGTGGCTGTCGAGCATCATCTTCTTTAATTGGGCATTGATGTCCGAGGGCTGGAAGTCAAAAGTTTGCTTTAGCCATTCATCAGCAATATGTTCGGAAGATAAAGAGGGTTGCCATGATAGGCGTCCGAAAGCATACCAGTTGGCTTGTGCAAAGGTGTGACCGCACCAGTTGGTATCTGTACCTATATTGGCAACACCGGCCACTGCCTTTAAAGAAGCGGGTGTTACGAATTCAAAGAATTCTTTCCACATCGGGGCCAAATAAGCAAGATGATTGGAGTGTCCCAGGTATTCCTGTGTCACTTGGAACTCTGCCATTAGTGGTGTATGTTGCATCGCACTGAACAATGGACTGTACGGTTCGCGGGGTTGGAAATCTATCGGTCCGTTCTTCACTTGGACGATGACGTTGTTGCGGAACTGTCCATCCAAGGGCTCAAACTCCAAATATGCTTGTTTGGCACGGTCGGCATCGGAAGGGCTGTATACAAAAGCGCGCCACATAACGATACCTTTGTAGGGCTTCAATGCGTCTGCCAGCATGTTGGCACCTTCGGCATGGGTACGTCCGAAATCGCAAGGACCAGGCTGTCCTTCCGAATTGGCTTTCACCAGAAAACCGCCGAAGTCGGGGATGATGCGGTAGATTTCCTTAACTTTGTTTTTCCACCAGCGGATAACTTTTTTGTCAAGAGGATCGGCAGTGCTCAGACTGTCGAGAGCCATAGGGGATGCAAAATTAACTGAGAGGTACACACGTAGTCCGTATGGGCGGAAAATATCTGCCAATGCTTTTACTTTCTGCAGGTATTCGGTAGAAAGAATTTGGGGTGAAGCATTTACGTTGTTCAGTACAGTGCCGTTGATGCCGATGGAAGCATTGGTGCGGGCATATTCCTTATATCTGTCGGACAGGGTATTCGGCAGTTCTTCCCAATTCCAAAGCGATTGTCCTGCATAACCGCGTTCTACGGTACGGTCCATATTGTCCCAATGGTTGAGGATGCGCAGGCTGTAGGCGGGATTCTCTGTTGTTTGAGTTGCAGTGACGTTTTGCCCGGTCGCTTGCATCCTGAGCAGGTGATAGGCGGCATAGAGTAATCCTGTCTCGGTGGGAGATGTGAGCGTGATTTTGTTATCTTCATGTCGGATGCGGAAACCTTCTGGTTGCAATTGTTTGTCCCTTTGTATAACGAGTTGGACAGGGGCTCCTTGCCATGCCTGATGCAACTCCTCGACTGCTATGTTTAGTGTAGGCGATTGGCGGGGAGCGGAAATTTCTGCATGGGCATTGGCAGGCAGTCGAAGCCACAAATGGCTACCGTTTTCGGCAGCCATTTGGGTAACGAATACTATTGCGATGTAGAAAAGCGAAAATATTCTGTATTTCATGTCATTAGGATTACAAATTGATAAATGGTTTCTATGCCGCGTATGTTAGCGCGGTATAAAGGCATCTTGATGCATTGGATTATTGTCCTTCAATAGTGATTATTTTGCCATTAGCATCATATTCCAGTTCGCAAACTTTCAGACTGCGGAGCCATGTCTTTCCATTAGAAGGCACACAGTCGTGGTGGAATAGATACCATTTTCCTTTATACTCTACAATGGCATGATGCGTGGTCCAACCCACTACCGGAGTGAGAATGACACCTTGGTAAGTGAAAGGTCCGTAAGGATTGTCACCGATGGCGTAACATAGGCGGTGGGTATCGCCGGTGGAGTAGGAGAAATAATATTTGCCGTTGTATTTGTGCATCCAGCTGGCCTCGAAGAAACGGCGCTCATTGTCGCCTCCTGTCAGAGGTTTTCCATTTTCATCCAAAATGACAACAGCTTTCGGCTCTTCTGCAAACTCCAGCATATCTTTGCTGAGTTTGGCCACACGGGCGGGAAGAGCCTGTTCGTTACCTTCGGGTAAAGCGGCACATTCCAAAGCTTTATTGTCGCGATAGCGTTGCAGTTGGCCACCCCATAAACCGCCGAAATACATATAGAAATCACCGTCTCCATTATCCAGGATGGCAGGGTCGATACTGTAACTGCCTTTCATCGGGTTGGCTTGGGGAATGAACGGTCCTTCCGGATTGTCACTGATAGCCACGCCGATACGGAAAATATCATTTTGGTCTTTCAAGGGGAAATACATGTAATATTTTCCGTCTTTCCGGGCTACGTCACAGTCCCATAGCTGACGGCCTGCCCAAGGTATGTCCTCTATCTGAAGGACTACTCCATGGTCTTTGATTTCGCCGTTCATAATATCATCGGTGGAGAACACATGATAGTCTTTCATGTTGAAATGATCGCCATTGTCGTTTTCTTCGATGCCGCTTTCCCAGTCGTGGCTGGGGTAGATGTAAACTCTGTTGTTGAAAACATGTACGGCAGGATCTGCCATATAATCTCCCGGAACTAAGTATCTCATTTCTTTTTTCATGGTGAATCAGAATTTAGTTATAAGTTATTGAATTATTTTTTATAGAAATTGAATTATTACTTGTCTGTTTTTAAACGGTTGTGAGTCTTTAATAATCTGCTTTGCTTCTTCGTTCTTTCAGTTCGGCCTGCATGTGTTCGTTATACTCTTTGGTTATGGGGTAGAAGTAAAGTGCAATAACACCTATAAAGAATGTTGCAGCAGGAATCAAACTAGATGAAAGCACAATACCTTGGATGGCAGAGTCTACCTGTTCCGTTCCCGCTCCTGATACATAACCGAAACCGGAAAGAAGGAAACCCAGTATGGCGCTACCGATGCCCAAACCGGCTTTCAGTGCAAAGACAACTCCAGCAAAGACGAAGCCTGTGGCACGTCGGTGGTTGACATATTCTGAATGGTCGGCTACATCAGCAATCATAGCCCAAAGCAGAGGTACTGTCGGAGCATATGCAAGGCTCTTGAGGAAGTTCAGTACAAACATAGTCTCTACATCGGTTTCGTTGGGGAAATAGAAGAAGGCTGTGAATAGTGCGGTCAGTGCAAGGCAAATGATGAATACACGTTTCTTTCCGTAACGGTTTGCCAGAAAACTGGAAAGTAGGATTACGCCAAAGAACTGAACCAATGCACCCAACATGTTGAATACGCCAAAACCTACTTCGTATGCTTTATCCGGACTGCTGACTATTAATCCGAAAGCATTTAATATACTGTATCCTATTCCGTCTCCGGCTTCAGTGGCAACTAAGCCTATCTTGTCAAGAAAGGCATAAAGCGCACTGGCGTCTACATAGTTCTCGAAATAGTAATTCATTGCGCTTCCCCACATGGCAAGGGTAGTAAATATAAATAATGTCAGAATGAACATAGCCCGCCATGGTATGTTCTTGAAAACATCCTTGATATCTTGTTTGGTATCTGTCTTTTGGTTAGTCGGAGGTGTAATACGTTCACGTGCAGAAAAGAAAGTAATGATGAGGAATATCAGACCGATGACGGCAAACAATGATATTGTGCAAAGCCATCCATGTCCTTTGTCACCAGATTCACCGGTAAACTTGCTGACTAATGGCAGTGTTAAGCCTTGTACAATGAATTGTGCGATAGTGGCTGCCACAAAACGTATACTGGTAATGCTGTTACGTTCTTTAATGTCACTTGTCATAACTCCTCCCAGTGAGGCATAAGGAGTGTTATTGAATGAGTACAAGGTCATTAATAAAGTGTAAGAAATTGTTGCGTACAGAGCTACAAGTCCTTTGTCTTCAATGCCCGGATTGTAAAATGCCAAAATGTAAAACACCATGAAAGGTAGAGCTGTCCAAAGAACCCATGGGCGATATTTACCCCATTTGGACTTTGTGCGGTCGGACAAAATTCCCACCGTTGGGTCTACAAAGGCATCTACAATGCGCGCTAATAGCATTACACTACCAGCTACAGCTCCTTCCAGACCAAATACGTCTGTATAGAACTTAGTCTGGTAAATCATCATCATTTGGAACACAAAATTCGCAGAACAATCTCCGAGGCTATAACCAATCTTTTCGGCTATGGACACTTTTTGGTTAAGTGTATTCATTCTATTAAATTTTTATTAGTTGGATCATTATCAAAAAAAGGTGTATCATTGTTTTGTGCTGTTCAATACACTTTCTGCTGCACGTTTGCCTAAGGTTTTTTTGTCAAGAGGGTGAATATCATTCCACTCTCCCAGGTCACTGTTGCGTATGAGATAAGTATTGGAATTGAAAGCGGCTGCTTTGGCTTGTTCCTGGCGCATTTCTGCCCAAGCTTTCCGGCCTTCAATATTATCTTTTGACAGAAAATCGGCTAACTCTACGATATGGAAAGGCAGTCCGGGCTGGTTGAATGTACGGCGCCAATCGGCAATCATTGCTGACAAGAGTGCAACATATTCATTTCGGCGTGATACGTTTGATTCACCTTGATACCATAGCACTCCCCGTATGGAATAGTTCTGCAGTGGAGCTATCATGGCATTGTATAAGCATACCGGTTTGTACCAGAAAAACATCATCTCTGGAGCGGGTGGCATGGGAGCTCCTAACCGGTATTTCCATTTTTGTTTCAGATTGATTTCTTCGTTGTCGCAGATAATTTTGTATGGTTTTTCCTGTACGAACCCCGGTTGTCCACCGTTGCTGATAATGCGGACGGTTATATTGTTTTTTCCGGATTTCAATATACCGGCAGGTATCCGGTATATACGGGGAGGATATTGATAGCTGGTGGTTCCTACAAATACTCCGTTTACATATACGGAATCGGCATCGACAATACAGCCTAAGCGCAATGTAGCTTCTTTGCCGTTCCATGATTGCGGTATCTCTATGTCTTGGCGCAGCCAATGGGAACCGCCAATCGGGTTCAGGCCATTATTACCCCATGATTGTGAAAACATATTTACCGTTTGCCAATTGTTATCATCATAATTGGTTGCATACCAGGGAGTGGATTCGTGCAGGCCTGCATCACTGCGATAGAGCGATAGGTTCCAACGATAGAAGTTTTCAGCCTCTAATTTCTTGATATGGCTGCAATAGGCATCATCTTCATACAAGCGTTTGCTATTGATATATAAGGGAAACTCCTTCAATCCTTCTTCACTTATCCATGCTTCTACAGGAGTACCTCCCCAACTGGAATTGATGAGTCCTACAGGTATACCAGTCCTTTCGTACATTTCTTTGGCGAAGAAATAGGCAAGAGCGGAGAATTCCATCACATTTTTTTGCGTTAGCGTCTTCCAGCTTGTTGCGGATATCTCCTCTTGAGGTGCGTGAAAATTGTATTTCTGGGGTATGAGGATATGTCGTATTTTCTCATTGTTGTAGTTTAGTATCTCATTAGAAAACATATCCATTACCCTTTTCACTGGCAGTTCCATGTTTGATTGTCCTGAGCAGAGCCATACATCACCTACTAAAATGTCATTCAGTTTGATGTCATTGATTTGCATTAGGAAAGGACCGCCTGCTTTCAGCGGTGGTAGTGTAATGTTCCATTGTCCGTTGGCATCAGCGGTAGCATGATAGCTCTTTTTCTGAAACTCTATGGTGATATTTTCGCCTGCATCCGCTGTACCCCATACTTTGACAGACTGTTCGCGTTGCAGTACCATTCCATCTGAAATTAAAGCAGGCAACTTTACCTTTGCATCTGCCCATGAGGTAGCGCAAAGGTAAAGTAGCACTGCCACTCCTAACCTGATTTTATCATAAACCAAACTTTTCATATTTTTTCGTCATATTGCCAAATTCAAATGAATCTGTCATGTTTATTGATATTCGTACAATTGTACATGTAATATTTTGAAGTCTCCTACAGGTATGCGTACGTGGCGTCCTTGATGATTCTGGTCTCCATTGAGCCGGCGGACATAATGAAGTTTACCATCTTTGTCTACTTTGACTTCATCCACGTATCCAATGCCACAACGTTTTCCTTTGAACTTGTGGTGTTTCGTTTTTATTTGGTCGTTTCCCAAAGCAAATCCGTCTTCTCCCAATTGTTTTTGTTTTTCAATCGTTTGCTTTTCTGAGGTTTTGCTAAATTCCAATACGATGCCGCTACCGGCTACGACATATTCATTTTTAGAGAGTTTTAATAAAATGCCGCCGCCTTCAGGCCATATACTGCCATTTGTTGCACGTGGATCCCAAGGGAGAGTGAAGAAGTGCCGGGCAGTTACGGTTAAATCATCATCTATGATGATGCGTTCTTTGTTTTTATTGTCAAAAAGTAGCCCTTTCATTAATCCTTTACCTTGATATTTAGTGAGTAAAGGCATTAATTCCTTTAATTGGGTATAGCTTTGGACTAATGGTGATTTAGGAGAGTCGGAACCGTCTTCTATTGAAAAAGGACTAATGCCAATGGCATCGTGTTCGCCAAAAATATAAAAAGCCCGGATACTATTATCATCTGTCAGACGAATTTCCGGAATGAACAAAGGATTGTTGTGCAATTTATATTGTGCTACCCAGTCTGTGAATCCATTATCATACAAGTCGGGTGCAAGAATATCAATGCTGGGTGCTCCACAATGCCATACATCAATTAAATGTGCCAAAGGACCGGCAGAGGGATATTCACCTGGTTTGCGTCCTCGGCTGTTCATTGCCGCATTGACATATAGCGGGATGTTATAGATGGAACGGGCTGTTTGTGCCAGTCCTTCCACATATTTGGCATAGTGCCATGCCATGAAGATTTCATCGGTGTAGATGTCTGCCCCAAATACTTCTTGCCAATTACCTTGCTTTTTACATCCTTGACTTTCCCATTTATCTAACATTTGCGGATGAAGCGCTTTTTTGTTTTTTTGCAGATAGGTCATGAATTCAGCCGGTATAGGAGCGTTGAATGCTTTATTGGCTTCATGTGAATAATCACGAGCGTCTTCCAACATGCCGATTTCATTTTCTATTTGTATCATGATCACTGTGCCTTCCTTTTTATCGACCATTGCTATATGTTGCATCCATTGGGAAAACGCACGTTGATCAGCTTTATATACAGCTTCGGAAAAAGCGCTGGCTATTTCAAGTGGCTTGCCGCTTTGGGTATATGCACGTGGATATTTTTTGTGGTTTTCTTTAAACCATAAGGGTGCGTAGCAACTCATTGAGTTTTTCCAGGCGCCAAACCATAAAAATATAATCTTGAGATCGTTCAGTCGTGCTTGTTGCAGTACTTTATCTGTAAGTGTGAAGTCGAATTGTCCTTCAATCGGTTCTATCAGCTCCCAATAGGCAGGAACCAATACTGTGTTCAGCCCCATTCTTTTAAGTTTCGGGAAAATACGTTCAATATCTTGCGGACAAGCAGCAGATGAATTGCCTAATTCTCCTCCTAATATAAGGAAAGGCATTCCATGTACAACAAGTTGAGTGGCGGTTCCTTGTCTTTGTAAAAAACTATTTTGACCAATGATGTATTCGAAGGCTAAACAGTTTAAAATTAAAAATAGAATTAATTTCTTCATATAGTTCTCAAATAGGCTGCTTGATGAAACTTTACAAAGGTAGTCAACAGCTTTTTAATTTACTTTGGAATATGTATCACAAAACTTGTTGTATGTTACATCTTTTGTTTTATATGTTACATTCTTTGCTATGATATGTTTTATTGGTCGTCTTTAGGCTTTATGAAGCATTTGGATGCAGTCTTAAAGAATGCTGTTATTTTGAAATCGAAACATGGATTTTTAAATTTTGGAAAAAAATGGCAGAATTTTACCGTTACTATATGACAATATATTTTGTGACTTGAGGCACTGATCTGATGATTTTTGATAGGATTGTTACATAGAAAAAAGAAAGGGTAACATTGGAAGCGAACTTGTAATCCCAATAGAAGAAAGTGTAACATATTTACTAATCCGTATAAGAAGGATTTTTTAAATTTGACCTGTCAATAATTCTAGTATAAATTATGAAAAGAATATTTTTTATTGTTAGCCTTATTTTGTTGGTTTGTACGGCTTCGCTGCCGCTTTCGGCTAAAGTCAGACTTCCTCGTTTGGTAAGTAACAAAATGGTGTTGCAGCGTGATACGGAATTGAAAATATGGGGCTGGGCTTCTCCCGGAGAGAAAGTAACCGTACGTTTTCGTGGAAAGCATTATAATACTGAAGCTGATGCGAAGGGGAATTGGTTGGTCCTCCTGCCACCACAGCAACCAGGAGGTCCTTTTCTTCTGGAAGTGAATGAACTTGTTATTCGTGATGTTCTGGTAGGGGATGTTTGGCTTTGTTCCGGCCAATCCAATCAGGAAACTCCTATTGAACGTCTTACGGAAATGTTTCCTGAAATCAATGTATCTAACAATCACATGATACGGCATTATAAAGTACCTACTCAGAATTCAGTGGAAGAACTGAAAGATGAAATTGCGGGAAATGCCGGGTGGTATTCGGCCATAGCTTCCGATGTGTTGAACTGGACCTCATTGGCATATTTTTTTGCTCAAGAGGCATACAATAAATATAAAGTGCCTGTAGGTATGTTGGTTTCCAGTTTAGGAGGCTCTGCCATAGAAAGCTGGATAAGTCAGGAACATCTGAAAACATTTCCGGAGCTTCTTTTTGATAAAGCTGCTTTGGACAGTATGAAATTGGCACAGCAAGATAAGGGAACAGGCTGTTGGCAACAGAAGAATTTTGATGACACAGATTGGGCAACAATGGATGTGCCGGGATACTGGCAGGAGAATGGCATCCGTACAAAAGGTACTGTATGGTATAGAAAAGAGTTTCGTGTTCCCGATTCGATGGTGGGAAGACATGCGCGCCTTTATATGGGAAGGATGGTTGACAGTGATTCTGTCTTTGTAAATGGAACTTTCGTTGGGTTTACTTCCTATACTTACCCTCCTCGTAAATATGATATTCCGGCAGGAGTTTTGACACAAGGTGAAAATGTGATAGCCGTAAGGCTTACTGCTAATTCTTCCAATGGCGGTTTTGTTAAAGATAAGAAATATAAGATTGTAGGAGATGATGCAGAAGTAGACCTTACTGGTACATGGAAGTATAAGGTAGGTATTAATCTGGATGAAGTTATGAAATATAACGGGAAGTTTAAGAATCTTAAGAAGGCTGGTTCCGGACTCTATAATGGAATGATCTATCCGATTAGCAATTATCAGGTGAAAGGGGCCATTTGGTACCAAGGTGAAAGTAATTCCGGTCGTTCGCAGACATATGCTTCTTTATTGGAGGCTTTGATTCAGAACTGGCGGGAACTTTGGAAAATGCCTGATATGCCTTTCTTGCTGGTGCAATTACCCAATTATATGGAGAAGAGTGATAAACCTTCCGATAGTGGATGGGCAAGAATACGTGAGGCTCAGTTTAAAACAGCATTGAATGTGCCACATACTGCATTGGCAGTAACTTATGATGTGGGCGAATGGAATGATATACATCCTTTGAATAAGAAAGCGGTTGCACAGCGGCTTTTTCTGGGAGCCCGTAGACTTGTGTATGGAGAAAAAGTTACTGCTTCCGGTCCTTTGTATAAAGAAATGAGAGTGGAAGGGGATAAAATAATTCTGACTTTTACTGAAACAGGTCGTGGATTGACTTGTAAGGGGAAAGAACTTAAGCATTTTGCTATTGCAGGTGAAGACCGGAAATTTGTGTGGGCAGATGCTGTGATACGTGGCAATAAAGTGGTGGTGAGCAGTGAGTTTGTGAAGAATCCGGTGGCAGTACGTTATGCTTGGAGTAATAATCCTGAGGATGCCAATCTGTGCAATAAAGAAGGACTGCTGGCATCGCCTTTTAGAACAGATAATTGGTAATAAGCTATTTGCAAATTACTATTTGAATAATAATTATAAATTAAGAACTAACATGAAAAACAAAAAAACGTTATTGGCAGTGTTGGCAGGCTTGGCTTTAAGCTCCTGCACTACTCGTGTTGCAACGGAAAACGATGCTTCTTTGAAGGGAGTGTTGGGTGATAAATTTTTGGTAGGTGTGGCATTGAATGCTCGTCAATCTTCAGGTGTGGATACTGCGGCAGTTAAGATTGTAAAACACCACTTTAATTCAATTGTTGCAGAGAACTGTATGAAGTGTCAGACCATTCATCCGGAGGAAGACCGTTATGATTTCAGCCAGGCAGATGAATTCGTAAAGTTTGGTGAAGACAATGGAATGTACATAATCGGTCATTGTTTGGTTTGGCATTCCCAACTTGCTCCCTGGTTCTGTGTTGATAAGGACGGTAATAATGTTGCTCCGGAAGTACTGAAGCAGCGGTTGAAAGATCATATTACAACTATTGTCAGCCGCTATAAAGGACGTGTTAAAGGTTGGGACGTTGTGAACGAGGCTATTCTTGAAGACGGTTCCTATCGCAAGAGTAAGTTCTATGAGATCTTGGGAGAAGAATTTATTCCTCTTGCTTTTCAGTATGCTCACGAGGCTGACCCTGAAGCCGAATTATATTATAATGACTATAATATGCATGAAGTTGGGAAGCGTACAACTGTTGTGAAACTCGTGAATGACATGAAATCGAAAGGGCTTCGTGTTGATGCTATCGGTATGCAAGGCCATGTCGGTCTGGATTATCCTTCTTTGACAGATTTCGAGGAGAGCATGCTTGCTTATGCTTCTACTGGAGCTAAGGTCATGATAACAGAATGGGATATGTCTGCATTGCCTACCTTGAAACGTACTGCCAATGTATCCGATACGGTTGCGTATAAAAAGATGCTGAATCCTTATCCGGAGTCTTTGCCCGATAGCGTTTCCAAGCAATGGAACGATCGTATGTCTGATTTCTTAAATCTCTTCATTAAACATTCCGACTTTGTGAGTCGTGTAACTGCTTGGGGGGTAAGTGACGGTGATTCTTGGAAGAACGGTTTCCCTGTGAGGGGTCGTAAGGATTATGCTTTGCTTTTCGATCGTAATTATCAGCCGAAAGATTTTATAAAAAAGATATTGGAATAAACTTTTGGGGATGTTTTCAGGACTTTTTGAGAAATAGGTTAGTTATAAACATTGCTTAGGGTTATTGGGAATGCCCTATATAGGCAAACACAAAATATTTTATAATAGGGGGTTATCCAACGGATGACCCCCTTATCTTTGTTTATTGTTACAAGAGAAGGTCTGGAAATGTTCTTAATCCTTTAAAATACCCATGCACAGGATGTCCTGCATATGGGTAAAATGTTTTTAAAGACGTTTGATAATGATAGGCTTGTGATTTTCATCATGGTAAGGCATACCGTAACGATTGGATTTCACTCTGCTGTTCATTAGAGAGTCAATGGGGATGTTCAAAGGTCTTACACCTGCGGGGAGCTCTTTGTTAGAGAAAGTTTGGAAATAACCTACACAAGCATCTCTCCACCATTCAGCGTCATTCTTCTGAATATCCAGTTTCTCGGATACCTCATTAAAAATGCTTTCGCTGACATAGGGCTTGAGCTTTGCCCACATTTTTTTGTATTCCTCAACTTGCGAGATACCTTTGTCATAGTGCAGGCATATCTCGTCCCAAAGTTCTCTACCAGAAGAAAGCTTATAGTCCCATGGGAGATGGTGGAACCAAAGAAGAAGACTTTCAGGGCAGGTTTCAAGTGAATTGAATTGTGAAGCTAACGGTTCATGGTATTGGTCTACATTAGCAGAACCGTTGCGTGTACGGTCGAATCCCACTCCATTTTTGTCTGCTTTATGATAGAATACAGGCGACCAGTCGGGACGTCTTATACTATTTTCCCATGGTCCCGGTCCATAATGCGAACCGCCAAATATATGGTGGAATCCAAGCGGCATCATGTAATTTACGGCTGTCTCGCGGGAACTCATCATCATATCCTTGACTGGGATAAGAAAATTCTGTTCATAAGCTGTGGGTGTTATTCCTTTGGGTTTGATGAAAGTCTGGTGTATCCATTCATTTGCAATCTGTTCAGCACTTAATGTAGGGTCCCAGGCAAGGCGGCCGAAAGCATACCAATTGGATTGGGCAAATATGTAACCGCAGAAATTAGGGTCTTGACCGGTATTTGCAACACCTGCAATGGCTTTAACCATTTTTGCTACGGTCGAACCTTTTCCGTCTCTATAAGTATCGCTGTCGAGACATTCTTCATAAGTAGTGCCATGGTAGACGAGATGATTGGAGAATCCTAAATATTCTTGAGTAATTTGGAATTCCATCATCATGGGAGTGTTGTATAACTGTCCGAATAAAGGACTGAAAGGTTCACGTGGCTGAAAATCAATAGGACCGTTTTTGATCTGGATAATGACGTTGTCTGCAAATTGTCCGTCAAGTGATTTGAATTCTTCTACAGCCTGATTGGCCCTGTCGCTGCTGGTAGGGTTGTATACGAAGGCTCTCCACATAATGATTCCACCATAGGGAGCTACTGCTTCGGCAAGCATATTTGCGCCGTCGGCGTGGGTCCGGCCATAATCTTGCGGACCAGCCTGCCCTTCGGAATTTGCCTTTACGAGAAAGCCGCCGAAATCGGGAATGGCAGTGTAGATTTCAGCTGCTTTATTTTTCCACCACTGACGTACCTTTGGATCAAGAGGATCTCCTGATTTTAATCCGTCAAGAGTGACAGGACTTGTCCATTTGATGGAGAGGTAGGTGGTGATGCCATATTCTCTGAGTATGTTCGCTATTTGAGCTACTCTTTCGATATGTTCTTTGTCCAAGATAAGGGGATTGGCATTGACATTATTGAGGACTGCACCGTTCAATCCCACAGATGCACAGAGTTCGCCATAGTGGTGGATTCTCTCAGTGGGAATTTCTTTTGCTGTCCATTCCCACATGGATAGTCCGGCATAACCTCTTTCTACAGTATCATCAAGATTGTCCCAATGGTTGAGAATACGGTATTCGTAATATGGTTTTTCATGAATATCCAGACCGGTATCTGCTTTACCGAGAACCTCTGCCCTTTGCAGGGCATATACTCCATAACGGATTGCTGCTTGTGAACCGCCATCAATATAGCGTTTGCCATTGGCATCGTAAATGTGATACTCTTCTTTGGAAAGAGTACTGTCTATCCGGGTCTCAACCGAAGCCAGCACTTCTTTATAGCTTCGTCCGTTTGCAAGCCAAAGCATGGTTCCATCTTGGTCTATAGGCTCGGGAGTATTACATGCCGAAAAATTCAGTATGGAAAAAACTATGATAATAAAAGTTTTAATGTTCTTCATATAAGTATTTATTTAATATAAAAGCTATATTTTCTCATCATATCAATATTTATAAAAAAACCGCTTGCAGATACCTTGGAGACATCTACAAGCGGTTTCGTTGAATACCTATTGCGAACTTATCCCCAAAGACAGTTATCTGTATTCAGGATTTTGGTAGTTCTTTTTCTCGTCAGCACTCATTTCCATACCGTCAAGTTGTCCTTGTGGAATAGGACGTAGATAATGTCCGGGTTTGATAGTACGTGTATAAGTCACGATATTGCGGTCTCCTTTATCATTTCCGCAGATTTCGTAGCTATCGGCATATTCGTTCCACTTTTGTGTGCGGACAAGGTCGAACCAACGATAGCCTTCACCATAGAATTCACGTGAACGTTCATCTAAGATGAAATTGATGTCAATTGTTGCCGGAGTTTCAGCTGTTAATTGAGAACCATAATCCACGTCCATTTCTTCGTTTTCTGCATTATTGAATGTCCATTTTCCAGCACGATCGCGTAAAACATTAACTAATTCACGTGCACTCTTATCAGGCTTGGTTGTTGCTCCCTTTACTGCCGCTTCTGCTGCAATAAGGTAAAGCTCGGAGAACTTGGCAATATTGTACGGGCGTGTACTACCGGCATTTGGCTGGCCTGGACCAGTGCCGTTATCTGTACGATAGGGACCAAGCTTCCAAAGACCGGGGTATACACGGCGGCTGATTGCACTGGGACCCATTACATAATCACCACGTCCTGTTATAACTCCTGCGCCAGTATTACTGTTTCCTGCACCATCTGGATATTGAATGTTAGGGTCATCTTCCGGAAGGAAGGTCAATAAAGGTTCTCCTTCAGCTACTGCAATTCCGTTAGCTCCTGAAACGGTTGTCCAATTGTTTCCATTTGTAGACCAATTACCGCGGTAAACGGTTGTAAATGTTCCATCGTAACGGGAATCTTTGGTCTTATCTTTAAACGTCTTTGTGAATACACCATGAGGAGGGGCCATACGAGTCCATGGACGACCATAGGCTTGTTCTGCAACACGAATTACGGGTGAAATAGTATTGCCATCTTTGTCTTTAGCTTGAATGTCCGTGTAATTCCAGTTCATCATCCAACCGGCAAAATTATCAGGGGCACCACCACTACCGTAACTCAAGCTACCACCATTGTAATATTCATCTTCTTGCGTGTGATCTGCATATAACAGAATTTCTTTGTTACGATCGTATGGACCGGCATTAACTTGGTAGAAACTTTCCATCAAGCCATATGGACCAGGATTGTCAATTGCTTCAGTTGCAATGTCATACGCTTGTTGATAATACCATGCAGCATCATGTCCATCGGGATCTGTGCGGTCGCATTCCGGATATGTGGGGATATTATTGGGATTTTCCAACCACCAACCATACGTCAGATATGCTTTTGACAAGTATAAACGTGCTACAGTTTTAGTAACTCCACCTGTTACACGAGGGTTATCAGGCAGATTGGTGATAGCTGTTTTTAAATCGGGAAAAACGGCTTTAGTGTATACTTCGGGAACGGTGTTGCGTACAGAAGTGCGTGATGTTGATATGTTGAATTTTAATTCACCGGCACCCAAATCCAATGGCACACCGCCGAAAGTCTGTACTAATAAAAAATAGTCCATACCGCGGAAGAAATGTGCTTCGGCGAGAAGAGCCTCGGAAACACCTACTTTAGAACCATTTTCAAGGACACCATTAGCTGTATTGATATTAGAGAAAGCTGTTCCCCACAGTACATCCGAACGACTGCTGCTTGCTGTCAAACTCCCCACACCTGATAAGTCGGCATCTTTGAAGTTTCCATCGGCGGATTGGGCATAAGTCGCTTCATCTGTTCCTGTCAAACATGAATTGTAATAGTATGCTTGTCCGTAAATATAACGTAAGTGTGCATACATGGAAGTTATACCGCCTTCTACACCTTTTTCAGTTTGAAAGAAAGTTGGTTCATAAATACTACGTGGTTGTTCATCCAGGATATCTGAGCAAGAAGTTGCAAAGAGCAAGGCTAATGCCGTAGTTCCCAGAACTCTTATATTAATAAATGTTGGTTTCATGCTTTCAAAGTTTAATTAGAATGTCAAGTTAATGCCAAATAAATAATTACGTGTGGAAGGGGCATTGGTTCCCACAGTCAAGAAACGCTTTTGAATGCCACTTGTTACTGCCACATTCTCATTACCGTAAGAGTTGGTTTCCGGATCCAGACCTGTCTCTTTATGGAATGGAGAACATATTACAAACGGGTTCTGTATTGATACATAGGCACGTAAGCTTTGAATACCGAAGTTTTTCAGCCATTTCTGTTCGTCAAATTTGTAACCTAAAGAAATGTTGCGGACTTTCCAGTAAGAAGCGTCAAAATATCCTAATGTACTACCATATTTGGGATTATCACCACTTTGGATACCACCCGGTTTCGGGTATTTGGCATTGGTGTTTTCTTCTGTCCAGTAGTCCACATCTACCTGGCCTCTACGTCCAGTCAACATGTTCAGATAACCGTTAGAGTGATGTAAGGTACTGATAAGCTTGCCTCCGCATTTAAACGCTGTGATGACATTCAAGTCAAACCCTTTATAGGCGACGCGTGTGCTGAAACCTCCTGTAAACTTTGGTTCCATACTGATAATTTGGCGGTCGTCTGGTCCGATTTGACGAACAGGGGTGCCATCTTCATTATATTCACCGGTATATTTTACTTTAATCATACCAACGTTTCCACCTGGTTCCAAAATATCAAGATAGGGGTCACCTTCTTGCCATAGACCTATTTTTTCATAGTCATAAATAGCATCAATAGGATGACCAACAAACCAGTTGTTGGCTTCATCACGCTCAGCTCCGGATGCTAATTCTGTCAGTTTATTGCGATTTGCTGATATATTTATACTTGCATCCCAAGTCCATCCGTTGTGGTTGTCAAGAATTGTTCCGTTTAATGTGAATTCTACACCTTTGTTTTCGGTTTTTCCTACGTTACCTACATAGCTGCTTACACCTGAAGTTGAAGGAAGATTAACACTTTGCAGCAAATCGGATGTTTTCTGAATGTAATATTCAAATGTTCCCGATAAACGGCCGCCAAGCAATGTGAAATCCAGACCAAAGTTCCATGTAGAAGAATATTCCCATCCTAAGTCATAATTCGGCAATGCAGATACATAGTAACCTGTGGCATAGCCAGTAGGTCCGAAGTTATAAGGGCGTGTGGATAATTTTCCCCATGTGGAATATGGGGCTACGGCTTGATTGGAAGTTTGTCCGTATCCTACACGTACTTTAAGGATGTCCAACCATTCAAGGTCATCCATAAATGATTCTTGACCAATATTCCAACCTGCAGATACAGCCGGGTATGTATGCCATTGATGGCCTTTTGCCAAGCGGGAAGATGCATCGGCACGAACAGTTGCCATCAGCATATAACGGTTATCGTAAGTGTACATGGCACGTCCCATCCAAGACATCAAACCACTTTTTTGGTAGTCCCAATTGTCTGGATTAACGGTGATAGTACCTTCTGCACGACCTAAATTATAGTATTGCAAATATTCTGCAGGAATATCACGTGCAGCAATATGCGATTTGGTATAAACGGTTTCCTCTGCAGAATACATACCTACTATGTTCAGTTGATGCTTGCCAAATGTACGGTCGTAAGTTATTAGATTCTCTATTGCCCAGTTAGTCGTTTCTGTATGTTCTAAAGATGCAGTAGATGGAGTATCGGCTGTTGAGCTATTTATACCTTCACCGGTGAAGACACCACCTTTAGTAGAACGGTAGTTCAAGCCCAAATTGACACGATATTTTAAACCTTTTACCCATGGGCATTGTACTTCAGCAAAAAGGTTGTTGTAGGTACCAAAACCTTTCTTTTCATTTAACCAGCTATCTTCCAAATTTTCCACAACATCACGTGTCACAACAAAATTTTCATCCTGGCTGTTGAGCTTCACTGTTCTCTTCAGACTTCCGTCTTCATTGTACGGATTGACAAGTGGAGTGTTGTTAAGTACGCTATATAAGTCAATATTAGAACCTTTTGTTACATTATAGTTGCTATTGGTAGTTAATCCGAAGCGGAAGTATTTACCTACACCTTGGTCAAATGAACCGCGTAATGAATAGCGGGTGTAATTTTGTGTAGGAATAACGCCCTGATCCTTGTAATAGGCTGCACCAAAACTATAACTTCCATTGTTTGTACCGCCAGCTACACTGACATCATGGCTGTTTACCATGCCTGTACGGTATAGAAGGTCTTGCCAGTCCGTGTTCATATCGTCTGATTCATCTAAGGAGTTTTCAAATTTACCGGCATATTTACGCATTTCAGCATATTTGGGTCCGTCCATCATAGGATATTTAGAGAATACGGATTTTGCACCTACATAACCGTTATATGTAAATTTGGCAGGTGTACCTTGGGCTCCTCTGTTCGTAGTGATTAAAATAACACCATTAGCACCACGTGAACCATAAATGGCAGTGGAAGAAGCATCTTTTAGAATATCCATGCTTTTAATGTCACCGGGATTAATATCAGACAGGTTTCCCATGAAAGGAATACCATCCAACACTACTAACGGGTCATTAGAAGCAGTCAGTGAACGAGTACCACGAATACGGATTTGCATGGTAGCACCAGGCTGTGAAGATGTCTGCGTCATATCTACGCCGGCTACACGATTTTGTAAGGCGTACGTAATATTCGTAGAAGGCATTTCTTGCAGTTTATCACCGCCTACTGATGCGATAGACCCCGTTACATCTGATTTTCTTGCTGTACCGTAACCGATAACGACTACTTCCTCCAATGCTTTGGAGTCTTCTTTTAATATAATGTTGAGATTAGTGTTTCCTTTGATAGCAATCTCTTGTGTGACATATCCGATATAGGAAATTACTAACGTTGCATTTTTTTGTACAGTCAACGAGAAGTTTCCGTCCAAGTCGGTTATCATACCATTGGTTGTTCCTTTTTCTGTTACGTTGGCGCCAATAACCGATTCGCCTAAGTTATCTTTCACAATACCCTTTACCGTGATATTCTGAGCAATACTGCACAGGGGTATCAGGCAGAGTAACAATAATAGCCCCAGGGGCCTAAAATAATAAGTTGTGCATTTCATAAAAAACAAGGTTTTAATTAAATAAAAATGTTAAATTAAAGTATAGACTTATTAAGGTTCTTTTTATGTTATCATATACTATCTTTTTTATGTTAGACATTTGTTTTGATTCTCTGTTGGTTAGCAATGAAGCGAAGAACGTATTCCCAACTTCTGGCGTATACAAAAATATGAATTATTTAGCGAACGGTTGGTTATGAATGATACCTTTGCTTTGTTTTTTGTAACATGGGCTTTTATTAGTGTTACATTGTTTTTTGTATATGTTACATTGATGAAAAGATGTAATGCAGGGATGTTATATAGAGAAAAATAACTAAATTGTTTTCTTGCATTTTATGAATAAGCAAAGTTTTTAATCACAAAAACTATATAAGTATCGGAATAAATTGCTTTTTGTTTATCTTTGTCGCACTTTTGTATCTAATAAAAAGAGAAACTATGAAAAAATGCGTTTGGAAGATACTTATAATATGTTTGTGTTATATGGTTCAAGGAGTTGAGGCACAGACTGGGAAAGTATATACCACAGACATGGGATTGTCCAGTAGCTTGATAAATCAGATATTTCAGGATCAGCAAGGCTTTGTTTGGGTTGCCACTGAGTATGGATTAAATAAGTTTGACGGCTTACGTTTTACCAATTATCGGCATGTTTCGGCAGACTCTTCTTCTATCAAAAATAACTATGTACGTACATTGTTTGAGGATAGCCGTTGCAATTTGCTGGTAGGCTGTATTGACGGGTTGATGAAGTACGATCGTGAGACAGATACCTTTTTGGAAATTCCAATGTTCCGTGCCGGTAAGCGGGTGTTTTCGCACATAACACAGATGCAGGAATTGCATAATGGGGAAATTTGGCTGACAACTACCGGTCAAGGCATGTTTCGTTTGGATGAGCGGCAGACACAGGCTGTTTCTGTAGATGATCTTCTGAAACAGTCGAATTACAATTTCCAATCTTGTTTTTATGAAGACTCCTATTATAATATTTGGATAGGAACTTATGGAAATGGACTGATTTGTTATATGCCTGCAACGAAAGAAGTGCGCGTCTTCAAAGAACCGGTTCTTGTTGATAACAATATTGCTACCATAATAGAGGATAAGCAGGGAAATCTTTTTGTAGGTACCAAAAAGAAAGGGCTATTACGTTATAACAGAAAAGAGAACAACTTTACTCTTGTTCCCTATATGGGGAATGAATCTTTGTCTGTTAGTTGTATGTCTTTGGTGGATAACCGGTTATTGGTTGGCACTGACGGGCAGGGGCTGAAAATATATAATTCTGTAAAGGGACAGTTGGAAGACTATACCATTAATTCGGCTCCAATGAATTTTTCGGATGGTAAGATCCATACAATCTTGGAAGATAAGGATGATAACCTATGGCTGGGATTATTTCAGAAAGGGATAGTTTTGATACCGAAACAAGAAAATCCTTTTGAGTATTATGGACACAAGTCCATTTATTATAATCCTATCGGACAAGGATGTATCATGTCTATTTTTCAAGATAGTAATGACCATTTATGGATCGGCGCAGACAATGAGGGTGTATACGAACTGGATGCAGAAGGGAAAAGGCTGAGGCATTATCAACCGGGGAATTCTGTTCGTTCTGTAGCTGGTACGATAATGTGTATTTATGAGGATACAGACAAAAATCTCTGGTTCGGTTCCTATACACGTGGGGTTGCTAAATTCAATCGGAGAACAGGGGACTATGAATATCTTTTGCCTATTGATGATGAAAGTGTATTGGCAATAACCGAAGACAAACAGAAAAATTTATATATCGGGACATTAGGTTCCGGCTTTTATCGATATAACTTGAAGACTGGAGATTTAAAGCATTATGAATCTTCTAAAGATGAAACCAATGATTTAAAAAGGAATGAACTTGCTAATGATTGGGTGAATTATATATATTGTGACAGCGAAGGACTGATATGGTTGGGACATTATAAAGGAGTAAGTTGTTTTAATCCGTCGACGGAGAGTTTTATTAATTATAAAAAGGTTAATACATTGATTTCCGGTTGTGTAGGCTATGTTATCCAAGAAGATTTTTCGGGTAAGATTTGGGCTGGTACGACCGATGGGTTATATTGTTTTGATAAAAAGACGGATAGGCTGGAAAGGTTTACAATGGCAGACGGTTTGCCTAGTAATGTGATTTGCGGATTGAGTGAGGATTCCCGGCATGACATATGGATTAGCACCTATATGGGGATCAGCCGGTACGATATAAACGATAATCGCTTTATTAATTACTATTCGGGAGATGGGCTGCAGGGCAATGAATTTACTCATGGTGCTTTCTACAAGAATAGGAACGGAAAGATATATTTCGGTGGTGTTAATGGTATTACGTCTTTTCTTCCGGAAAGCATAGGCAATACTTCAAAAGAAGCTAAGGTATGGATTACTGATTTTTATATATTCAATAAGCCTGTACATAAGAATACTCTTTCAGGGGGGAAGCCGGTAATCTCTACTTCGGTACAGGATGCTAAAAATTTCCGGTTGTCTTATAAAGATAATACATTCAGCATCGTTTTCTCTACATTGCAGTACAATAATCCCGAGCAAATTTCTTATCAATACAAAATCGATGAATTAGGTTCCCAGTGGCTTAATACCGAACCGGGAGAGAATCGTGTCACTTATAATAATTTGCCGCCCGGCAAATATACCTTCCAAGTGCGTGCACTCAATTATGGCAATTATTCGGAAACGCGTACTGTAAAGATTTTGATCACTCCTCCCTGGTATCAGACCTGGTGGGCATATTGCATTTACACTGCTTTAGCCGGACTGTTGGTATTGGGCATTATCAACTATATTCTGTCACGTATGCGCCATCGCCGTGAAATAATGAAACGGGAACATGCCGAACAGTTGAATGAAGCAAAGTTGCAATTCTTTATCAACATATCCCACGAGATACGTACGCCGATGACGCTTATCATCAACCCGTTGGAGAAACTGTTGGCGGATAAAAAAGATAACGAGCTGCATAAAACGTATTTGATGATTTATCGCAATGCGCAACGTATTCTTCGTTTGATCAATCAGTTAATGGATATCCGTAAGTTGGATAAAGGGCAGATGTTTATGAAATTCCGCGAAACGGATATGGTAGGTTTTATTGATGATTTGATGCAGACATTTGAGTATATGGCTCGTAAGAAAAATATCCGTTTTACTTTTGAGCACGAGATGCCTCAATTAAAAGTGTGGATAGACCTTAATAACTTTGATAAGGTGCTGATGAATATTTTTTCCAATGCCTTTAAGTATACTCCGGAAGGGGGTGAGGTACAGGTCCGCTTGTCAACAGGTCGGGATATTACACGTCGGGATGCATTACGTGAATATTTTGAGATTGTGATAACGGATAGCGGTATCGGCATTGACAGGGATAAAATAGAGCGTATTTTCGAACGTTTCTATCAAATAGATAATGACGTAACAAAGTCTAATTTCGGGACCGGTATCGGTTTGCACTTGTCTCATTTATTAGTGCAGTTACATCATGGTGAGATTTTTGCCCAAAACAGGGAAGATACTTCCGGAAGTCGTTTCATTCTACGTATACCATTGGGATCAGCACATTTGCGCACTGATGAGTTGGAAGCAGTAGATGAAGAAACAGTGATGTTTCACACTATTGAAAAGCCTGTTTTAGCGAAACTGGAAGAGTTGGCTGCTGAAGAAGAGGGGGAATCTAAAACCAATATGAAGGCAAAGACACGTTTACGGGTATTGGTTGTGGAGGATGAGGATGAAATCAAGTCTTATCTGAAATCGGAATTATCGGATGAATACAAAGTGGAGACTTGCAGCAACGGTAAGGAAGCGTATGATTCGATTTTGCGTGATGCGCCCGATTTGGTTATCTCCGATGTTATGATGCCCGAAATGGACGGACTGACTTTGTGTCGTAAAATAAAGCAGAACACTAATGTAAATCATGTTCCTGTAATCTTGTTGACAGCCAAGTCCAAACCGGAAGATACTTTGGAAGGGATGGAAACCGGTGCCGATGCTTATATGGTGAAACCTTTCAACACGGAATTGTTGAAAAAGACTATTGCCAACCTGATAGCCAATCGCAAACTGCTACGTAACAAATTCAGCGGGGCTCAACAGCAAGAGGATAAAATGGAAAAAATTACAATGAAGTCCAGTGACGAGATATTGATGGACAAGATTATGAAAGTGGTGAATGAACATTTGGATGACCCTGCACTGAACGTTGAGATGCTTGCTTCCGAGGTCGGATTGAGCCGGGTACATGTACATCGTAAGCTGAAGGAACTGACGAATCTTTCTGCCCGGGACTTCATCAAGAATATTCGTTTACAGCAAGCTGCGACTTTATTGGCGCAAGACCAAAAGCTTACTATATCGGAGATTGCTTATGCCACGGGATATACCAACCTGTCGCATTTTTCCAGTTCTTTCCGCGAAAAATATGGAATGTCTCCGAAAGAGTATATGAATCAACATAAATAAATATCAGTTTGAAAGCAGAAAGGATGCTAAAAAGTTCTTGACTATTGAGTGTGCGAGGCAGGTTGTGCGTATTCCTTTTCAAAACGAATTGAAAGATGAGAAAAGCCATATTACTTTTACTGCTATCGGCGGTTACAGCATTGCAAGCGCAAATCGATGTCCGTACCCTGCAACTTTCTCAGACGCATCCCCGTTATCTGACGAATGCCGACGGAAAGCAGGTCACACGTGATTTAATAGAGAATGAACCATGGGCAAAAGAGGTGTTCGATAAACTGAAAGCAAAGGCGGATTCCTATACCCGCCTGACCGAGGCGCAGCCGGACTGGCTTTTGTCGCGTCTTGCCATGTATTGGAATTCCCATGCCACCGATGTATATATAAAAGGTGAAAGTTTCGATCATGCAGGCGGAGCGAAAGCTCCCGTTCCTACGGTGCGTTATACCGGTACGCGTGGCACATTCGCCACTCACGGACGTCCCAAATTGGCGGATGTCATTCCCTATGACGATGATAAAGACGGTAATGTCACTTTCCATAACAACTCTCTTCCCGGCCGTCCTTTGGAAAAAGTGCATCCCGCCAAGACGGGGCGTAACATCGAAAGCCTGAACCGCGAGATTATGGGAATTGCCCGTGATGCGGCTTTCCTTTATTGGCTGACCGATGAAGAACGGTATGCCCGCCTGGCAGCCGGTGTTTTCGATACCTATATGCAAGGTATCTATTACCGCAATGTTCCTGTCGATTTAAACCACGGTCACCAGCAGACACTGGTCGGTATGAGTTCGTTTGAGGTAATCCATGAAGATATACTTTATGATATTGTTCCCCTTTATGACTTCCTGTACGGGTATTTGGCGGTTCATTATGCCGATAAGATGAGTATCTATGCCGGAGCTTTCAAGAAATGGGCGGATAATATCATAGCCAACGGAGTCCCCCATAACAATTGGAATCTGATGCAGGCGCGTTATGTAATGGACATCGGCATGATACTCGAAGATGATGCTCATTACGCCGACGGCAAAGGGCGCGGTTATTATATCGATTATGTACTCAACCAATCCGGCATCCGCCAATGGAGCCTGAAAAAACTTGCCGACTACGGATATGATCCTCATACGGGTATTTGGGCGGAATGTCCCGGTTACAGTGGTGTGGTGATGAATGACTATGCCAACTTTACAAGCCTCTTCGACCGTAACCTGCATTGTGACTTGACGAAGGAACTGCCGGTACTTCCCAAAGCTGTGGCAGCCACTCCGCAGTATTTGTTCCCCAACCGGATGATATGCGGTTTCGGAGATACCCATCCGAATTATCTGAATACCACGCCTGTTGTCCGGATGATTGAGAACGCTCAAGTCAATGGAAAAGAGGAGCAAGAGAGATATTTTACTGCTTTGCTGAAATGTCTTGATCCTGATGCCGGGAAAGCTGCGGCTAAAAAAAATGTACGTGTGTCTATCAATTCTTTTTTTGACGACAAGCCTTTGACACTGAAGCCGGATATCCGGGCAGGCAAGATAGAGGATTATGTATCTCCTTTATTTTACGCACCAAACGTGTCGTGGCTGGTACAGCGCAACGGTATGCACCCGCGCCATAGTTTGATGATTTCCCTGAACGCCAGCGAGGGCAATCACATGCATGCCAATGGCATTTCGATGGAGCTTTACGGCAAGGGGTATGTGTTAGGCCCTGATGCCGGTATCGGTTTATACCTGTACAGCGGATTGGATTATGCCGAATATTACTCACAGTTTCCCAGCCACAATACGGTATGTGTAGACGGCATTTCCAGTTATCCGGTGATGAAGAGCAATCATTCCTTCGATTTGCTATCCTGTTTTCCGGCATCTTCCGCAGCTGCGGCGGCAAAGGATAAATTCCCTTCCGTTACGTACAGCGATGTTTATTTCCGTGAACCGGAAAGCCGTGCAGACCAGACACGCATGATGAGTATCGTTACCACTGGTCCCGAAACAGGCTACTATGTAGATATTTTCCGTAGCCGCAAAGAACGCGGCGGAGACAAGATGCACGATTATTTCTATCATAATCTGGGACAGGAGATGACCTTGGCTGCTGCCGACGGTACGGACCTGCACCTGCAGCCTACCGAAGAACTGGCTTTTGCCGGTGCGCATCTGGGAGCCTATTCTTATCTGTTCGACAAGAAATGTGCCCGTACCGGTAAAGATGTAAAAGCTGTCTTTACAATCAGAATGCCCGATAAGGATGATATTCGGATGAATATGTGGATGAAAGGTGAAAAAGACCGCACGGTGTTTTCCGCTCTCAGCCCTATGACCGAAGGTCTGAGCCGTACGCCGGGCATGCCTTACAATATTAAGGAACAACCCACCCTTACGTTTGTTGCCCGTCAGAAGGGTGAGGCATGGAACCGGCCTTTTGTAGCTGTTTACGAACCTTCGACGGTAAAGGAAACCGAGCAGATTTCTTCCGTTACTTTTCCGGAGGTGGAGAGTAAGCAGCCGGGCAGCCATGTAGGGATTTGCGTACAACAGAAAAACGGGCGTACGGATTATATTCTGTCTTCGGACGGTGCAACTCATCCTTGCTTGATGGGTAACGGCATGAAAGCTTCTGCCACCTACGCTCTGTGGGGAAACCGGCAGGGAGAGGACTGTACTCTCTTTTTAGGGAACGGTACGTTGTTGCAAACTCCTTCGGCTTCGGTCAAAGCCGATGTTCCGGTGAATGTGTTACTCGAAAAAGAAGCGGACGGATGGTATTACACGGCATCCGGCACTTGTACGGTAACATTAGGCGGAAAGACGTACAAGATAAAGAAAGGTGTGACGAAGAAAACCAAATTGTAGGAGGAGCCGGGTGATGGGACAAAAGGTATGGGTTATATTGCTTGTGTGGGCATGTCTCGGCATGACTGTCCGGGCACAGTTGAAAACTTATCCGGAAGGGTTGCATACGGGGCTGCCACACAATGATGATTATACGGTGCGTGTCCGTATGCCCGGTGGGGAGTGGCAGGATGTGTTTGAATACAAGGTGCAGGTCGATTTGGACAAGCCGCAAGACGCTTCCATGGTACAGTTTGATATGGGCAGTCCCGTGGAAGTCATGGTAAAAAAGAATAATGGTACGGTGCGTGAGGTTACCATACGTCCCTTGAACAATGAGATAGCCTTTCGGCAAGTGCAAAACACAATCTTTTTCTCCTTAGATAAGCCCCGGTACCTCTCGGTGGAGTTCAATGGCGACCGCCTGCACAATTTACATCTTTTTGCCAATCCTATGGAGAAGGAGGTTTATTCCGGGGAAGCGAAAGGCGTTATGTTCTTCGGTCCCGGTGTGCACCGTCCGAAAGACTTGCCCAACAATCAGATACGCGTGCCAAGCAATACTACTGTTTATCTGGCGCCGGGTGCGGTGCTGAAAGCCAAATTACTGGTTGATAATGCGGAAAATGTCCGTATCATCGGTCGTGGAATATTAGACCACCCTGTCCGCGGCATTGAAATAACCGATTCCGAAAATGTATTGGTCGATGGAATTACGGTGGTGAACCCGGAACACTACACGGTGTTCGGCGGCGGTTCTTCGGATATAGTTATCCGTAACCTGAAATCCTTTAGTTGCAGAAGCTGGAGTGACGGCATTGACATGATGTGCTGCCGCAAGGTCCTTGTCGATAATGTTTTTCTCCGTACGAGCGATGATTGTATTGCGCTCTATAACCACCGCTGGAACTGGTGGGGAGGTTCAAGCGATATTACCGTACAAAACTCCGTCCTGTGGGCGGACGTTGCGCATCCTATCAATGTAGGCGGGCATGGCGATCCGGATTCTTCAACAGGCGAGGTTATCGAGAATCTTATTTTCCGTAATGTGGATATTCTGGAACACGATGAAGACGACCCGATCTATCAGGGATGCATGACGGTAGATTGCGGTGATAGAAACCGGGTACGCAATGTCTTGTTCGAGGACATCCGTGTAGAGCATATTCAGGAAGGCCGTCTTTTCTATGTGAAAGTCCGTTTCAATCCCAAGTACGACAGGCAGCCCGGCAGTAGTATCGAGGGGGTTGTATTCCGTAATATCACTTATACGGGAGTCGGCGAGAACCGTTCGCTCATTCAAGGGTTAAGTCAGGACGGCATGGTAAGGAATGTGACGTTTGAGAATGTCACTATCAACGGAGAGAAGATGCGCGATTTGAAAGAGACAGTGACAAATGAATTCATTAGCAATGTAAGCGTCAAATAACCCAAGCTCAACCGGCAAATAATGGTACATTTGTCATCACTCGTCACTTCTGACTTCAATTAGCTGATTATATGGTAGTTGTACGGTTATAAGACACCTTATAACCGTGACGACCAAACATCGGTCATCACCGCTTTTGGGGTACATTCCGTTTCTTCTTATTCCGTAATGCGTTGATTAACAGCTTTTACATCTGCTTTGTACCTCCCTTATTCCAATATTGTTAAAATACCTTTCTCCATCGGCAGATTGAGGTCGTCCAGCGTATTGTCCTGCATAAGTCCCGTAATTCCGCTGTAATTCTTGCGTGTAAATTCGGATATTCTCCACGGGCTGTTCGAGGAAAGCTGGAAGATAAACAGCGCTTTGCTTCGTTGTTTTTGTTTGTCCAGACCCTGCAAAATACCGTTATGCTTATAGTAAAACCTCGTTTTGCAGTTGCAGGCCCGGCGGTTGCCGGTTGCGGGCTGTCGGGCCCGCATATGCAGGCTCTTCGGCCCGCAACTGCAAAACGAAGTTTTACACCTTATAAAGGCATAAAATCCATGAGGGAACGCGGGGTTTTCAACGGTTTGTTTTCTGATTATTCCCGGTTGTTTCAGGGGTGGACACGAGGGATAAATCTCAAAACAAGAGGGGATTGCTTGCTTTCAGTCTGCTTTGATACGTACTTTGTGAAGCCTGAGAGATAGCTGCACCTGCAATATAAGTCACCGGTCCGCTTATCTTCCTTTCCAAATACTCATGATTTTTCTGCGTATCATTACAATATTCAATGAAGATACTGCGAGGCATAGCAGGCAACCTGCTGTCCAGCATGGGAGCAGTGTCCCCGTCTCCAATTGTGGAAAGAGCGTGCCGATAATTTCCGTATAGTAACTGCGCACCCATGCCACTCCGCCGACAGACAATATCAGTACCGCCAGATTCAAGCCGCAGGTCAGGATATTGTAGGGAAGCGCCACACGATTGGGACTATAGCCTATCAGAAGCAGGTTTTCCAATTTTACGGTATTCTTTTGCAACAGCAGGAAGATGCTTAACATCAGGATATAAAAGGATAAAATGCTGATGAATAATCCTACTCCCATGACGATACCGGTGATGAGGCGCAGGAAATGCGTCGTTTTTCCGGCATCCAGCCCGTCGCCTTCGGGTTCATAGTGCTGCTGTTGGAAATAGTCGCTGACGGTTGTGTCGGCAGGATTCTTTACCTCGACGATGAGGCGGGAAGGCCGGGCTTCTTTGCCGGGGGCGAAACGTTGGTTTGCCCAGTCCATGAATGCTTGGGGAACAAGAATTGTATTCAGGCGGTTGGAGAACCCTACAATCTTACCTTTGAACTGCTCTGCACGTCCGTTGCCCCGTAGCATGATGTCCATCTGTATCAGGCTCATGAGGCCTTCGGAGAGTTTCGGCAGGTTACGGCTTTGTGCAAATCCGAAGTTATACAGATTCAGGTAATTGCGGGGAATGATGATGGGAATGACTTGGGCGGACTCGTCAAAATGCCAGTTATCTAGGCTGACATCTACATATTCGTCGGGTACGGACTCGAAAAACATTTCGGTGGAAAGATGTATTCCGGCTTCCTGCATGCCTAAGCCTGCGGATACTTTAAACAAGGAAGGGGTGAAGGCGCCCACGCTTTCGGTGAAAGACTGTTCTTTCATCTCTTCGATTTCCTTGGGGGAGAAGGTGTTGCTTCTTCCGGTAAAACTGCCGAGTGCGCTGATTTTCTTTGTGGCGATGATATAATTCTTTTTCATGAAGCTGTCTCCCTGCGTGAAAACGGGGAGTACATCCCGGTAGAATTGTACGCTCAGTAATACAATCAGCATGCCGAAGAGGTTGGCGAGGAAAAAGCCGGTCAACTGGCCTATACTGATATGTTGGCGGAGAAGTTTCCAAACAAGTCTGTTCATGGTGCGGATAATGGTTTATGCGTTATAGGCGGAAGGTTTCATCGTATTCGAGCTCCAGGTGCTTCCCGATGGATGTGACAATAATGCCTGCTCCCTGCTTGCCCGCCTCTTCCATGAGCAACCGGCTCATTATGGCACTGTTGTCGTTGTCCAGGTGGCTGATGGGCTCGTCCAGGAAGATAAAGTCGAACGGCTGGCAAAGGCTGCGGATAAAAGCGACGCGTTGCTGCTGCCCGAAGGAAAGCTTGCCGGCTCTTTCGTCGGTTTTGTCGGGAATGCCGGTTGCTTCGAAAAGGGCGAGAATTTCTTTTTTCTTCTTATGGTTGGTCAGGCGGTTCTTTAACAAGACGTTCTCAAGGGCGGTCAGCTCGGGGAAGATACGCAGTTCCTGGAAAAGGATGCTGAGCGAATGTTTCCTTACATCTGCCCATTCGCCGACGGAGAATGAGCGGATGTTGCGTCCGTCGAAACTGATGATGCCCTGATAGTCACGCCGATATCCGTAGATATAGCTGCACAGGGAGGATTTTCCGGTGCCGGAGGAAGCCTCTATCAGATAGCGCTTTCCTTTGTCGAACACGATGTCCTGATGCCACACCTGTGAAATGACGGTATCACGGGCGGCAAAGACCTGGGGCAGGATATGCTGTAAATGAATGTGGTCCATTACTTATGATTTACAAATTACGCATTGCGTGCTGAATATGAATCGCTGAATACCGGCTGCCGGTTACATCCCTATGAACAACTTGGCAAAGTCGGTAAGTTGCTTCAGGGCATTCTCGTTCTTTTCGTTCAGAACGACCGTAAAGTTGGTCCGGTTCTTGTCTCCCCGCAGGTTCAGCTCTTCTATTTTCATAATCAGTTGATAGAGGATGTTGACTTCCGGTTCGTTCGGAGCATATTCCATAAGCACCCGCAGGTTGCTTAAAGTAAGCAATTCGTTGCTGGTCAATGAAATGTTGAAGGCTCGTCCGTGCATCATGTTCAGCATGGCCTGTTGCAGCTCCCGCGAATTTTGAGGGTGGAAAGGCTGGTTGCTTTCTTTGGTATTTCCTTTGAAATCGGCATTTTGCAGGGTAGCGTATATACGTCCGTTTTCAAACAGGACATAACCCAACAGTTGCGTGCCGTGCGGCCAGGTCAGTACACCGCGAACATCCATGGGGAGAGCATCGGGAGTTGCCAGCAGGCGTATGTCTCCTTTTTGCTGCATCATCGGGGTGAAGTATTTGCCGGTGCGGATGCTTTTGTCGGCAGGTTGTTGCATGAGGGCGGTGATGGCGGGTTGCAGCTTCTTCAACTGTTCCGTACTGCCGCCGTAAACTCCCAGCAGAGTGCCGTCGTTGTAGGCAAGCAGTATTCCTGCGTCTTTTATTTCAACGCTCCGGTAACCGCCGGCCTCGACCGGAGCGGTGCACAACTGTTCCTGGGCAAGCAGCCGGAGCATGGCTTCGAACTTCTTTAAATCGGCAATTTTCAGGGTGATTGCCGTGTTGTGCAGCGTAGGGGCTTCGAATACGTAGAGCGGAGCGTTCCAGTCTATCCCGCTTTCGGCAGGGTCTTTCAGAAGAGTTTCCGCCTCTTTTTTCAGGTTGGCGCTCCCGCCTTCAAGGAGCAGCCCCAGGAACTTCTGCAAGGTGGCCCGGCTGTCTGAGGTATTCAATCCGGCTTTATCGACGATGCTTTTTAGGTCGAATGCCGCCACTTCTGTGGCATTGGCGGGGATTACATGCGTGTATTCTGTTTTTTGCCCGGTTTCGCTGCATGAGCTCAGGCATAGCACTGTTAATAAAACCGGCAGCAAATAGAAGGAAATACTCTTTCTCATATCGTATTATTGGTTTTGTAGATTCAATATGTGGCAGGCTACGAGTGCCGCCGTTTCAGTGCGCAGTCGGGAACGGCCGAGGCTGATGGGCTCGAATCCGTTTTCAATGGCCTGTTTCACCTCTTCTTCACTGAAGTCGCCTTCCGGTCCGATAAGCACCAGTGCGTTTTCTCCTTTACGGATAACGTCTTTCAATAAAGGTTTTTCTCCTTCGTAACAATGCGCGATGAATTTGCGGCCTTCGAAAGGCTGGCTGATGAACCGGTTGAAGTCGGTCATTCCGTTCAGGCGGGGCAGGCGTGCTTTCAGCGACTGCTTGATGGCGGATACCAGTATCTTGGCAATGCGCTCCGTTTTGATTACTTTACGTTCGGAAAAACGGCAGTTCAGGAAAGTCAGTTCGTCAAAGCCTATTTCGGTGGCTTTCTCTGCAAACCATTCCGTGCGGTCCATATTCTTGGTGGGAGCCATTGCAATGTGCAGGTGTCCGCTCCATAAAGGCGCTTGGGGGATGGTTTCAAGTATGTTGACAAGGCAACGCTTGGTTGTGGCGGTACTGATTTCCGCACGGTAGAAGTTGCCTTTGCCGTCGGTCAGCGTTACCTCGTCGCCTGTTTGCAGCCGCAGTACACGGACTGCGTGAGCGGCTTCTTCTTCTGGCAGTTCGGCTTGCGATTGTATGTCGGGGGTGTAGAATACGTGCATGATTGTTTATGGTTTCTTATGCTGGTTGATAATATCCCTTAGTTGTGCAGCCCGTTCGTAGTCTTCTGCGTCTATGGCGTTTTGAAGGGCTTCCTTTAATTGTTTCAGGGTCTTTTTCTGTGTAGCGGCATCTGCGGCGGCATCATCCGTCTGTTGGGTGGGAGTGATGCTGTGCTCTGTTTTCAGGCATTCGGCTTCTAAAATATCATCGTATATGAAAATGGGGGCATCCATGCGCAAGGCGAGGGCCACGGCATCGCTGGTACGTGCGTCGATGCGCAGGATGGTCTCTTCCGTTTTCATATAGAGGTAAGAATAGAAAACGCCGTTGTCCACTTTGTAAATAAGCACGCGCAGCAGGGTTGCTCCCAGTACCTTGAGAACTGAGGCAAACAGCGTATGCGTCAGCGGCCGGGGAGGAACGATGCCTCTCATTTCAATCATCATGGATTGTGCCTCGGCACTGCCTATGATAACCGGCAGTTGCCGCATGCCGTTTATCTCGCCCAGCACCATGGCATAAGCGCCGGCCTGTGCCTGGCTGTTTGAGATATTCAATACTTGCAGCTCAATCTTTTTTTTGTTCATCGGCTGTAGTTACTTTAAATCTTCCGGATGGTGTTTGTACTTGAATACGATGGCAAACACCACTGCTACGGTCAGCGCGTAGATTGCAAATACGTACCATGCCGATTGCCATTGCGCTATCTGCGGGACATTGCTGTTGAAATCTACAAAGTGATTCACTACCGCCTGTGCACCCAGTGTGCCGATAGTGGCACCGAAACCGTTTGTCATGATAACGAACAGTCCCTGTGCGCTGGAACGGATGCCCCGGTCGGTCTCTCTGTCAACAAACAGCGAACCGGATATGTTGAAGAAATCGAATGCCACACCGTACACAATCATGGAAAGTACAAACATCCATACGCCGCTTCCGGGATTGCCCATGCCGAAGAGCCCGAAGCGCAATACCCATGCCAGCATGGCAATCAGCATCACCTGCTTGATGCCGAAGCGTTTCAGGAAGAAAGGTATCAGCAGGATGCAGAGTGTTTCGGATATTTGCGACAGCGAAATCAGGATGTTGGCATGTTGCACTCCGAAAGTGCCGGCATATTCGGGAATACTGCCGAAACTGCTGATGTAGGGATTGGCAAATCCGTTGGTAATCTGCAAGGAAACGCCCAGCAGCATGGAGAAAATGAAGAAAACAGCCATTTTCTTCTGCTTGAATAGCGTAAAGGCGCGTAAGCCCAATGCCTCTACCAATGATTTGGCATTGTCGCCCTTGCTGGTGGGGCATTCCGGCAGGGTCAGCGCATATACGCCATACGCTACTCCGATGATGGCGCAGGCAAAGAACTGCCCGTAATTATTTTGCAGTCCGAGCAGGTCCACCACCCACATGGAGCAAATGAATCCGATTGTGCCGAAAATACGTATGGGAGGGAATGTCCTGATGGTATCCAGTCCGGCTTTGTCGAGTGCGGTGTAGGCCACGGAGTTCGACAATGCCAATGTAGGCATATAGAAAGCAACGCTTAACGAGTAAAGTGTGAACAGAGTACCGAAATCGACCTCCGCACCTTTCGTCATGCCGTAGTATCCGGCTGCGGCCATGAACAGGGCTGCGGTGAAGTGACTGAAGCTTAACAGCTTTTGTGCCGGTATCCAGCGGTCGGCAATGATGCCGAGAACGGCAGGCATAAACAACGATACGATTCCCTGCATGGCGTAAAACATACCGATGTGCTCGTGCAGGCCTACGTTTACCAGGTAACTGCCCATTGATGTGAGGTATGCTCCCCACACGGCAAACTGTAGGAAATTCATAATGATTAAGCGAATCTTGATGCTCATAATGCTTTCTATAAATTAACGTGTCTTTCGAAGTTGAACTAATTAATAAAACGCAAATGTAGACAAATTATCGGAAAAGGCGATGTATAAAGCATCAAAAAAAGGGAAGGCGGGAGGTATAAAAAAAAGAAGGCTATCTATCCCAGACAGCCAATCTTTATTAACCTTAAATCTAATACCATGAAAAACACGGTGCAAAGATAAAGGGATTTATGTTATAAAACATAATGTTTTGCTTGTTTTCTTTAGTATATTAACAATGTTTAGTATATGAAGGGCTTTTTCTGTCCTTCCCGTACAGAAGCCGGTTCCTGCTTATTCCACGTATAGCACAAGCCCTTTCAGGTATTCGCCTTCGGGGTGGTAGATGCTTACCGGGTGGTCGGCGGGCTGCGTCAACTGGTGCAGGATGCGCACGCTGCGGCCCGACATGGCAGCGGCGGTGAATACGGCAGTGCGGAAATTCTCTTTACTGACGGCCTGCGAACAGGAGAATGTGAAAAGTATGCCTCCCGGTTTGATTTTCTCGAAAGCTTTGACGTTGAGTTTCCGATAGCCTTGCAGGGCGTTGCGCAGGGCATCGCGGTGCTTGGCAAATGCCGGCGGGTCCAGAATGATAAGGTCGTATTGGTCGCCCATGCGGTCAAGGTACTTAAAGGCATCCTCTGCATAGGCTGCATGACGGTTGTCGCCGGGAAAGTTCAATTCGATATTCTTGTTGGTCAGGTCGATGGCTTTGGCCGAGCTGTCTACGGAATGTACCAGTGTGGCATTGCCGCGCATAGCGTAAACCGAAAAACCGCCGGTATAGCAGAACATGTTCAGCACACTGCGGCCGTTTGCATAGCGTTCCAGCAGTGAACGGTTCTCGCGCTGGTCTACAAAGAAACCGGTTTTCTGGCCTTTCAGCCAGTCGATATGGAATTTCAGACCGTATTCCATGGCGATGTTATCTGCGCTTCCCCCTTTCAGGAAACTGTTTTCAGGATAGAGGTCGGCTTTGAAGGGAAGTGTCGTCTCGGATTTATAGTATATATTGTCTATTTGGTCGCTCATCACCTCGGTCAGTGCATCGGCTATCGCCATGCGGTCGAGGTGCATACCGGCGGAATGTGCCTGCATCACGGCTGTGCGGGCATAGATGTCAATCACGAGCCCCGGCAGGTTGTCTCCCTCGCCGTGTACCAGACGGTAAGTGTTGTTGGTGGGATTTCCGGCTATGCCGATGCTGCGTCGCATATCGTAAGCTATGCTGAGTTTGCGTTTCCAGAAGCCGGCATCGATAGCCTCGTCCCGGCAGAAGCTGAGTACACGGACGGCAATGCTGCCGATTTGGAAATGTCCTTTGGCTATGAACTCTTTCTTGGATGTATAGATTTCAACAACTTCCCCTTCCTCCGGCTCTCCGTCGAAATGTGCGATGGCACCTGAAAACACCCAGGGGTGAAAACGTTTTAATGATTCTTCCTTACCTGGCTTTAGATATACTTTATACATAATTATAATTAAGATGTGGTAACGTTATAATGTGGTTGTGTGGCAACTTTCTTCGATTGCCAGTTCAAAATCACCGGTACGCTTCAGCTCCTGCAGCCGGTTGTATATGTTCAGGCAGGCCCATGCGTCGGTAGCTGCGTATTGTTGTTGGGACGGTGTCAGCACATCGGCTTCCCAGTTGGACAGGCGCTGGCTCTTTGAAATCTTTTCTCCGAAAAGGATGGCATATATCTTTTGAAGGCTTCTGTCCTGAATGCCGAACGTGCGGACATATTCCTGCAGCTCGATGCAGCCGCGCTGTTCAAACGGAGCACGTTTGTGCAGCATCATGAAGTCGTCGCGCAGGGAGAGGCCGACTTTGGTTACGGCGGGGGTTTCGAGCAACGTGATAACCGGAAGGGTGAGTCCGGTGAGATTGAGGCGGAAAAGGAAACAATGCTCTTCCGACGAAATCTGCAATAAAGCCACCTTATGCGACTGCCCTTTGGTGAATGACGGACGCGTTTCGCTGTCGATACCCAGTATGGAGCATTTTTTCAGATAAGCCACAGCACGCTCTGCCTCTTGAGGAGTCTGGACAACGTGTATCTGTCCGGGGAAGACGGCTTTCGGCATGTCCTTTACTTCTTCTTTATTTATACTTCTTCTGATAATCATAGCTTAAAGTTTATTCATCTTCCTCCGCTTCCTCGTTTTCCTCTTCCTCATCCGGTTGGTTGTACTTCACGTCGTGCAGGGCACGCAGGGTGTTCACCAGCTTTTGGCCCCAGTATAGGGCGAAGTGTTCCTGACAGGCGGCGAGTGAATCGTTCATCGTCTCGTTGAGTCCCAGCTGGAATACGAAAATAAAGTCTCTGATGTCCTGGTAGATGTCGGCCAGATCCTCGGAAATGTTTTTGGTGATGGGCTGGTCGCTGTACTTCATATCCGATACAAATACATCCAGGTAATCGTCCTTTTCGGCAAGAATACCGGCCAGGTTCATGCGGAGTATTTCGTAAGTTTCCTCTGTTACGAATGTTTCGAGGGCTTCATCGCCTATCGTTTCGCATTTGGGAAGCATGGATGCCTTGAGATAAAGCAGGGGAAGTATCTTTAAGGATGTATCGACGAAGACGGAACGCTTCATGGTTTCCGTCTGTTCCAGAAACTTGCAGAACTCGGCAGCTACGGTTACGAATTCCACGACATTGCGGTCGAATATCACTTGACTTTCTTTTTTCATATCTTCTTGATTTGAAACGCAAAGGTACGAAAAAGGTTTGAAAGCATTACTGCATAAGCTTTTTTTTGTTACTTTTGCGTCATTGTACGGATATTAGCAGAATACATTATGGTCAAAAAAAATACAACTAAAGATACGGAACACTCTATCTCTTTTTTCGGAAAGGCAGCTGCTGTCTTAAAGAATGAAACCGTTCATTTTGTTGCCGGTCTGATACTGGTAATCTTTTCGGTTTATCTGCTGCTGGCCTTTTCGTCTTTCTTCTTTACGGGGGCGGCAGACCAGAGCATTATAGATTCGGGTAATGCGCAGGAACTGATTTCCACGCATAACGGCGTGAAGAACTATGCCGGTTCGCGTGGGGCGCAGCTTGCCAGTTATTTGATAAACGATTGCTTCGGCATCTCTTCCTTTTTCATCTTGGTGTTTCTGGCTGTAGCCGGATTAAAGCTGATGCGTGTCCGCGTGGTACGTTTGTGGAAGTGGTTCATAGGATGCTCCCTGCTGCTGATTTGGTTCTCGATATTCTTCGGGTTCGTGTTTGTGGACCAATATAAGGACTCTTTCCTCTATTTGGGCGGCATGCACGGATATAATGTCAGCAACTGGCTGGTGTCTCAAGTGGGGGTGCCGGGGTTGTGGATGATACTGCTGGTTACTGCTATATGCTTCCTTATTTATCTGAGTGCACGTACCGTTATCTGGTTGAGAAAACTTTTCAGTCTCAGTTTCCTGAAACATAAAGAAAAGGCGGAACGCAAATCCGGTGAAGCTCCGGAAGAGTTTACAGATTCCTGGACTGTAAAGGGGAAGAAATCGCCGGTAATGGCGGAAACGGCTTCTGATGCGGGAAGAGAAGAAGAAACGAAGGCTTCGGAAGAAGCCGGAAAAGAAGAGAAGGATGAGGATGCTCATGAGATAATGCTCGACCTGGGAGATGCCGCAACGCATAAAGCTTCACTTGCCAAAGAAAAAGAAGAAGACGAAGTGCTTATGACGATTGAGACTCCGCCGTCCGATACCGTTTCCGCCATTCCGGCATCGGGACGGCAAGAGGAAAAAGGTCCTGTCTTTGAGGTGGAGACAGTGGAGGATGAAGAGTATCGCGGTCCGGAAATAGAGCCGTATAACCCTTGTCTTGACTTGGAAAACTATCATTATCCGACCATTGACCTGATGAAGCATTATGACAATGCCGAACCGACCATCGATATGGCAGAGCAGAATGCCAATAAGGATAAGATTATCAATACGCTGCGCAGCTTCGGTATCGAAATCAGTACCATTAAAGCTACGGTGGGCCCTACGGTGACGCTGTATGAGATTACGCCGGAACAGGGTGTCCGTATCTCCAAGATACGCGGTCTGGAAGATGATATCGCACTCAGCCTTTCCGCGCTGGGCATCCGTATCATTGCTCCGATACCGGGAAAGGGAACAATCGGTATTGAAGTGCCTAATTCCAATCCGAAGATTGTCTCGGGCCAGAGCATCATCGGCAGTAAGAAGTTTCAGGAGTCTACGTACGACCTGCCTATTGCATTGGGTAAGACCATTACCAATGAGGTCTTTATGGTGGATTTGTGTAAAATGCCCCACGTACTTGTGGCGGGTGCTACCGGTCAGGGTAAGTCTGTCGGGTTGAATGCCATCATTACTTCCCTGCTCTATAAGAAGCATCCCGCGGAACTGAAGTTTGTGCTGGTGGACCCGAAGAAAGTGGAGTTCAGCATCTATTCGGTGATAGAACATCATTTCCTTGCCAAGCTGCCCGACGGTGAGGATGCCATTATAACGGATGTTACCAAGGTTGTACAGACTTTGAACTCTATCTGTATCGAAATGGACACTCGTTACGACCTGCTGAAGGCTGCACATGTGCGTAATATCAAAGAATACAACGAGAAGTTTATCAACCGCCGCCTGAATCCGGAAAAGGGACATAAGTTCATGCCGTATATCGTGGTGGTGATTGATGAGTTCGGCGATTTGATTATGACAGCCGGTAAGGATGTGGAACTGCCTATTGCCCGTATCGCCCAGTTGGCGCGTGCCGTAGGTATACACATGATTATCGCTACCCAGCGTCCTACGACGAATATCATTACGGGTACGATTAAGGCCAACTTCCCGGCACGTATCGCTTTCCGGGTGTCGGCTATGGTGGACTCCCGTACCATCCTCGACCGGCCGGGAGCCAACCAGTTGATTGGTCGCGGCGATATGCTGTTCCTGCAAGGTGCGGACCCGGTTCGTGTGCAGTGCGCGTTTATCGATACGCCGGAAGTGGCGGAGATAACGAAATTCATAGCCCGTCAGCAGGGGTATCCCACTGCATTCTACCTGCCTGAGTATGTGGATGAAAATGCAAACGGCGATTTGGGCGATGTGGATATGGGACGTCTTGACCCGCTGTTTGAAGATGCCGCCCGGCTGATAGTGTATCAGCAGCAAGGTTCCACTTCGCTTATCCAGCGTAAATTTGCCATCGGTTATAACCGTGCGGGGCGTATTATGGACCAGTTGGAGAAAGCCGGGATTGTAGGCCCGGCACAAGGCAGTAAAGCGCGTGAGGTGTTCTGCGTGGATATAACGGACTTGGAAACGCGTTTGAACAATTTGTAACAAATCAACGTTTGAAGTACATGAAAATCAACAGTCTTTTATTCACAGTCTGGATGCTTTTCCTGACTATCCCTACGGTTGCACAGCAGCCGGATGCCAGAGATATACTTGACCGTGCGGCAGATGCTTTCCGCAGGGAAGGTGGGGTCAAAATCACTTTCTCCGTCCGTGCGCCTGAAGGGAATACGAACGGTTCCATCCGTTTGAAAGGCGATAAATTTCTGCTGGAGACGGAAGGAGTGACGACATGGTTCGACGGACGCACACAGTGGAGTTATCTTGCTTCGAGCGATGAGGTTAATGTTTCCGAACCCACTCCGGAAGAGTTGCAGAGCATCAATCCTTATTCGTGGTTGTCGCTTTATAAGCAGGATTATAAGCTGAAAGTGGCTAAAACCGGCAATGCTTCGGATGATACGGCGTATAAAGTGGTGATGAACGCTACCAAACGCAGTCAGGATATGCAATGTATTATCCTGTATATAGAAAAAGGTTCGTTCCGCCCGTTAAAACTGAGTATGGTTCAGCGGGGCAGCAAAGATGCGGCAGTAGTGTTCATAAATTCCTATCAGACGGGCAAGAACTATGATGACAGCCTTTTTGTGTTTGACAGGAAAGCATATCCTACAGCGGAATTGGTTGATTTAAGATGATAAACGTTACTAATAAAAAAGAATAATATGGAAGCAGAAAAAGTAAAGTGTTTAATTATAGGTTCCGGTCCTGCCGGATATACCGCAGCTATCTATGCTGCACGTGCCAATCTTTCTCCGGTGCTTTATGAGGGGCTTCAACCCGGCGGACAGTTGACCACCACCACCGATATCGAGAATTTTCCCGGTTATCCGGAAGGCATCAGCGGTACGCAGATGATGGAGGATTTGCGCAAACAGGCTGAACGCTTCGGTGCGGACTTGCGTTTCGGCGTGGCTACGGCTGCCGATTTGAGTAAGTCTCCTTATAAGATAACCATTGATGAAGAAAAGGTCATTGAAGCGCAAACCGTTATTATTGCTACCGGTGCTGCTGCCAAGTATTTAGGACTGGAAGACGAGAAGAAATATGCCGGCATGGGTGTCAGCGCCTGTGCTACCTGTGACGGTTTCTTCTATCGGAAGAAGGTCGTAGCGGTAGTTGGCGGCGGCGATACGGCATGTGAGGAAGCCTCTTATCTGGCGGGTCTGGCAAGCAAAGTGTACCTGATTGTGCGTAAACCGTTCTTGCGTGCTTCCAAGATTATGCAGAAGCGTGTAATGGAGAATGAGAAAATAGAAGTTTTGTTTGAACACAATGCGGTAGGATTATATGGAGATAACGGTGTGGAAGGCGTACACTTGGTGAAGCGTATGGGTGAAGCGGACGAACAGCGTTATGACCTGGCTATCGACGGCTTTTTCCTGGCTATCGGCCACAAGCCTAATTCCGATATTTTCAAACCGTATGTCGACACCGACGAAACGGGCTATATACTGACAGAACCCGGTACTCCCCGTACAAAGGTTCCCGGAGTGTTTGCTGCGGGAGATGTTGCCGACCCTCATTACCGTCAGGCCATCACAGCGGCAGCTACAGGATGTATGGCAGCGATTGAGGCGGAAAGATTCTTGTTAAATTAAAAATTGGGAATTGAGAATAAAAAAATAGGGCTGCGGGATACAAGTGTTGTATAACAAACACCGCGCAGCCCTATTTTTTTATTCTCAATTTTTAATTTTAGAAGTTTATCCTATCTTACTTATCTTCTTCAGTTTTTCCTCATCGATAATTTTGATTTTTCTTCCGTCAATGGTAATCAGGCGTTCCGCAGCAAATTGTGAGAGGGTGCGGATAGCATTGGATGTTGTCATATTGGAAAGGTTGGCTAAATCTTCACGGGACAGGTAGATACTTAAAGTAGAACCGTCCTCTTCCAGACCATAGCTTTCTTTGAGGAAAATAAGCGATTCTGCCAGACGGCCGCGGATATGTTTTTGGGTGAGATTCACCGTACGTTCGTCGGCAATACCGAGGTCAATGGACAATCGTCTGATAAAGAACATCGCCAGTTCATTGTTTTGCGATAGTAATGTCATTATGGCAGTCATGGGTATCAGACAGACCAATGACGGTTCAAATGCACAGGCAGCGGTTACATAATCCGCTTTGGCAAAATAAGGGCGATATCCGAAATACTCAGTGGGCTTGATCATACGGATAATCTGGCTTCTTCCGCCCACACCGTCTTTATAGATTTTGACTTTTCCATTCAGCAGACACATCAGGCAAGTAGGTGTCTCGCCTTCACAATGGATAATTTCGTTCTTCTTATAATTCTGAAGCGTAAAATGGTTGGCAAGAAACTCTCGCTGTTCTTCATTCAGAGGTGACCATATATCGGGAATCAACTCCGGAACATTAATATCGGATAAATTTATTTTTACCATAAATGCTGCAAAACTGTGTTGTACAGCACAAATGTAAAAAGAAAAAATTAAAAATGACACATTTGTATCAAAAAAGTGCAAGGAAAGGGGGAAGGAATTTTAAATTATGAATGATGAATTACCGTTTGGCATGACAATGCGGCAGGTTCATCATTCATAATTTGAAGTCGGTTTATCAGCAAAGCCGTTCATTTATCATTTGGTGAACAGCAGTTCCCTGTACTTCGGCAACGGCCATATCTCATCATCTATTTCCATTTCAAGATTGTCGATATGCTCGCGGATGCTTTCCAGGTAGGGGCGTACTGTTTCTTCGTATGCAAAGGCCTTGTCTTTGTAATTGTCCATGTGGTTGGCAACCTTGCGGGCTTCCGTCATTTCACGTACCTGCATTTTGATGGCTGTTACGCGGTGAGAGATTTCACGTATCAGCTCCTTGCGGTCAGCGCTGAGTATTTCATACTCTTCCGGAGTGAAAGTTTCGCGCAGTCCACGCAGGTTTTCCAGCAAACGGTTCTGGTAGATAACGGCAGTCGGTACGATATGGTTGATGGCAAGATCACCTAAAACGCGGCTTTCAATCTGTACTTTCATTGTGTACTTCTCCAGTTCCACTTCAAGACGGCAGGCCAGCTCCGTTTCGTTGAAGATGCGTTCGCCGATGAGCACGGAACGTGCCTGGTTGTCCATATAACGCATCAAGGCTTCCGGCACATGGCAGATATTGGTCAGTCCGCGTTTGGCAGCTTCCTGTTTCCATTGTTCGGAATAGCCGTCTCCTTCAAAACGGATGGGTTCCGAGGCGATGATTGTTTCTTTCAGAATGCGGAAAATGGCTTCGTCCTTGCCGACACCCTCTTCCATGAGCTTCTCAATGGATACTTTGAATTCGTTCAGTTGGTTGGCCATTGCCGCATTGATGGCAATCATTGCCGCAGCACAGTTGGCTGATGAACCGGCGGCGCGGAACTCAAAACGGTTTCCCGTGAAAGCGAAAGGAGAGGTGCGGTTGCGGTCTGTCGTGTCCAGCAGAATCTCAGGGATACGTCCGATACCTAACTTTAGCGTAGTCTTTTCCTCGGCCGTCATCTTACTGTTGCTTACCTGACGGGCTATCTCATCGAGGATGGAAGATAACTGCTTGCCCAGGAATATGGATAAAATGGCAGGGGGAGCCTCATTGGCGCCTAAGCGGTAGCTGTTTCCGGCACTTGCAATGGAAGCGCGGAGCAAGTCCTGGTTTTTGTATACCATCATCAGTACATTCACAAGGAATGTGAGGAACAGCATGTTGCCTTTCGGATTTTTTCCCGGAGCAAAAAGGTTTATTCCCGTATCGGTGCAGAGCGACCAGTTGTTGTGCTTGCCCGAACCGTTCACGCCGCTGTATGGCTTTTCATGCAACAGCACGGCAAAGTTGTGTTTGCGTGCGATGCGTTTCATCAAATCCATAACCAGCTGGTTGTGGTCGTTGGCAAGATTGGCGTTCTCGAAGATGGGGGCCAGCTCAAACTGGTTGGGGGCAACCTCGTTGTGGCGCGTCTTGACGGGAATGCCCAGTTTGTGGCACTCTATTTCCAGTTCTTTCATAAAGGCAGTGACACGTGGCGGGATAGAGCCGAAATAATGGTCTTCCAACTGCTGGTCTTTGGCAGAAGAGTGCCCCATGAGTGTACGTCCTGTCAGGCATAAGTCGGGACGTGCGTTATAGAGCGCCAGGTCGACGAGGAAATATTCCTGTTCCCAGCCCAAGTTCGTATATACGCGTGCTATGTTCTTGTCGAAAAGCTGGCAGACATCCGTTGCGGCTTTGTCCACAGCTGCAAGAGCCTTGAGCAGAGGTGTCTTATAGTCCAGCGCCTCGCCTGTGTAGGAGATGAAGATTGTTGGGATACACAGCGTGGTGTCTACGACAAAAGCCGGTGAAGAAACATCCCATGCCGTATATCCGCGTGCCTCGAATGTGTTGCGGATACCGCCGTTGGGGAAAGAAGAAGCATCTGGTTCCTGTTGGATAAGCAGCTTTCCGGAAAAGCGTTCAATGACATCTCCGTCTTCTCCGAATTCGATGAAGCCGTCATGCTTTTCGGCTGTACCGTCTGTCAGAGGTTGGAACCAGTGGGTGTAGTGGGTAACGTTCAGGGATTTTGCCCAACTTTTCATGCCGTTTGCTATTAAATCGGCCATTTCCCTGTTGATGGGAGTTCCTTTTTCAATGGCGTCTGTTACAGCTTTGTAGGCTTCTTTGGGCAGGTATTCCTGCATCTTTTTACGGTCGAAAACATGGCTGCCGTAATAATCGGACAACTTGTTTGAAGGAGTGATGACTTCAAGAGGGCGGCGATTGGCGAGCTCTTGCAAAGCAAAAAATCTCATTTTTGACATATTAGTCTCTTCTTTTATTGGTTGTTGGGCGCAAAATTATATGTTTTTTCTGAATTACCCCCTACTTGTCAGGGGGTAATCTTGCTTTTTTTATATGTTTTTTGAAGATATACCCCTAAAAAATAAGGGGTGCTCTTGAAAATAATGTTTTTTGGAGAAATATCGTCCTCTGAAAATGAAAATGGAATAAAGGTGGAAGTTATTACTTTTTATTTATATTTGATGTAGTCTGAAGGTATTTAATTGACTACAAATAGATTAAAAGAAACTCGCATGAGAATAGGCAACGGATAAGAAATTGGTAAAGTGCTTTGATACACTATATTTCTCATGCTGTCAAACAACTCTTATTTGTTTGCAAATATAATATTATTGCAGGTAAAAATCAAAAATAACGAGGTTTATTTTCATTTTTGCCTGCTGATATTTGTTCCGGATTGTCGGATGCGATATATTTGTAATTAGGATTCGTACCGTGTTCCAAGCGGTTCATAAGTAACGACTTGCGGAGCTTTGGCAACAAGGGGATGCGGCTCCGTTTTATAGAAATGACTTATGCAAACCGACTTATCCATTTACAACAGTCTTCGCCCTTCCTTTATAGAAGGCGTTCACGCCGTGAAGTTCAATTCTTTGTCGGCGGTCATATCGCGTTACCGGGATTATGCCCGCAGTTCCGAACAAATAAAAGCGTACTCGGGAGATTCTCTGTTGATGCGGGACATCGCCTCCTTGCTTGACGAAGCACCCCGTCCCATAACGGGGGAATACCAGGATTTCACCCCGTTCCTGCTTCTTCTGATGCTTTCGGAGGAATTTCATGCCGTCCATTACGTCGAGCGTCTTGTAACGTGGTATTTCGGCTACTGTTGTGTCGATGAACTGCGGACGGTCTGCACCATTCTGTCCCAGTGTTCCTACCCGCATCACGACACGCTGCGGCTGCGGTTCAAGAATTACCTGCGTGAAGCCCGTAAGACATTGGGTATGCCCGTTGAATGCAACGCTGCTGTCATGCTGAAAATGCTCGACGCCTCTTATGAACATCTCACTCCCGCCGATGTCGGGGAGTTCGAGGAGCTGTTGCACCTGGGGGACGATTACGAGTTCATCTCCCGTGTCAAATCGAATTATCTTGCCTCGGATAACGTCACGGAACTCGCCGGAGTTTGCGGGTATTCCAGCACGATTACCTTCCGCCGGCGTTTCCAGCGGGTTTTCGGCTGCTCGGCCTCCTCGTGGTTACGTCAGCGCCGTATCGAACGTATCGGGGAGTTGCTGCGGACGACACACTACACGTTGCAGGAAATAGCCTACATGTGCGGTTTCTCCGCCCAATCCCACTTTACGGACTTTTGCAAGCGGAATATGGGGAGCAATCCCACTTCCATCCGTCAGGAAAGCCGGATTTGACATTAAAATCGGCTCCGTGATAAAAAAACGAAGAGAAAGATAAAAATCGTAATCCGCCGGTTTTTCGATTCGCTAACTTTATACGCGAAAGTAACAAGACGGATTATGATTGCATTTATAGAAAAATTAAACAGCGAAGTCCTGCGGAGTATCGAACGTATCGAATCGCGGGATACCGACGTGTTGAAAAAGTCGCTTGAAGCGTCACGTGTCCTGGGAGAAGCGTTCGACCGTTTGAAACAATATATCATCGGCTACCGTTTTCAAAACGATGACGAGGAAATAAAGTTCTTCAAAGAAATCAAACCCCGTCTTTTTTGCCGTCTGATCTATTACCGCAAGCTCTACAATATCGAGATGAACCGTCCGGTAGGAAGTATCGAGGCACAACGGGAGTACCTGGACGCCCATGTTCGGGCCATCAACGCGTACACGCAGAAACGCCTCGACTTTATCCGCTATTTCCGCAGCGGCGCTACACACCTGGACAGCCTCTATTTCCTGCGCGGGCAGACCGACACGGAGCAATACCTGGAAACCTTCTACTATGAACTCGACCCGCAGTTTTCGACAAACGCGGATTTCAAGGTGGCGAAAATCCTGGCCAACGACATGTTGTCGGTTTATCTTATGGGCGAATTGGAATCACTGGAGAGCACGAACCTCCGGAACATGGTTCTGCCATTGTCTGACGTGCGTCCGACATGGCAGGACTCGAAGACGGATCTGACGGAACTTATTTACCTGCTCGACAGTAAAGGCTGTTTCGGCAATGTGCCACTCACGCAACTTGCCAGCTACATTTCCAACGCTTTCAACGTACACCTCGACATGAACCTTTCGAGGACATTCTGCGATATGAAAATCCGAAACAACCCGACACCGTGGCTTGACAAGGCGAAAGAGGCCCTGCTTAAACGTATGCAGACGTGGAAGCGAAACAAGAAAAACGGCAATTCCGAGTAGAACATGAACCGGTAAAGCACTCTATTCCTTATAGAAACACTGATAATCAGCGTTGTATATAACAAAAGAACCGAGGTCGGTTTTCCCCCGTAACTCTCGAAAGGAACTTTCCCGAACGCCCGTATTTGCACCCGTATAAGGAGCCGATACGGGTGTTCCGTTGTAGCCCCGTCCGGATTAGAACACCGTTAAGCGTTGAATCACAGTATGCTATCGCATTTCTGCCAATAAAAATGCCGAGTACGGGCCGCGGATTTCGGTAAAAAACACTGCCTTCTTCACCGCATGAACCATTGAGAATCAGTTCACTGCAAATTATCAAAAAAAAGTCGTACCGACCTCGTTTTAAGCTGTCCATATAAGCCCGACCTTTGTAACAGACTAAAAAACAAAGGAGTATGAAAATCATAGTGATCGGTTCGCGAGCCTATAACGAGCTTGTCGGGCGTATAGAGAAAATAGAGGCTGCAATCGCCTCTCTCCCTGAAAAGGGGCGTGCATGGAATAAGGAGTATATAAACGACGAATGGATGGACGGCGAGCAGGTCTGCCGTTACCTGGGCATCAGCGGGCGTACCCTTCAACGCCTCCGCTCGGATCACGTGATCACCTATTCGGCCATCAACCGGAAGCTGTATTATTCCCTCACGGAAATCCGCCGTGTGCTGAAGGAGCGTTCCGTGCGGCGCAAGAACCGACCAAAGGAGTAGGCCATGTTTCTGGACAAGGAATATTTCGACGGATGGATGCAGCGGCTCTCGGAACGGCTGGAACGTATCGAGAAGCTGTGCGCGGGGGACGTGGAGCAACCGCTTTCCATCCTGCCTGACGGGGAGCGTCTTCTGGACAATTACGACCTGTGCCGTATGCTCAATATCAGCAAGCGCACACTCCAGCGTTACCGTACCTCGGGAGAGCTGCCTTACGAGATGATCTATCACAAGACCTTCTACCGGGAATCGGACGTCCTGCGGTTCATCGAGCGTAACTTCAGTAATTTCCGCAAGCTGAAAAAGGATCGTCCTGCCGGTTCCGGTTAGGCCCTGTCCCGAGAGTCCGGCGTCATGGAAAAACGCGGAGATACATGGAATAAGGCACGACAAGACGGTGCAACCGCTCGATATTTGCCGTAAAATCAGTATGTTTGCACTTGGAAGCCTATATAATAATGAACAATGAAAGAAACAGATAAAATACATCCTGCCGACAAAGGGGAGGAAGAGCTGCTGCATAACGTGCGCCATATCTTGCAGGAAGCGCGCGCGAAGGTGATACATCATGTCAATTCGACCCTCGTGAGGGCTTACTGGCAGGTAGGGAAATACATAGTGGAGTACGAGCAGCAGGGAACCGGCCGTGCCGGATATGGCAAGGCTGTCATCAACACCCTTTCCAGGCGGCTCGTGGCGGAGTTCGGAAACGGGTTCACGGCCACCAACCTGCGGTACATGAGGCAGTTTTACCAGTGCTACCCGAAATATCACACGCTGTGTGATAAATTGAGTTGGTCGCATTGCCGCACGCTTCTCAAGGTGTCGGGCGATGCCGCCCGTGATTTTTACCTGCACGAGTGCGTCAAGGAAAACTGGAGTGTCCGGCAGCTCGACCGCCAAATCAACACGCTTTTCTATGACCGCCTGCTGGCCAGCCGAGACAAGAAAGCCGTGAAAGAGGAAATTTCCCGTACCGAACCCGGGCGTGTCGAACCCAAAGAGATCATCCGCGACCCGTATATCCTGGAGTTTCTCGGTATCCCGCAGGGAGAGCATTTTCTGGAAACCGATCTGGAGCAACTGCTCATCAGCCGCTTGCAGCGCTTCATGCTCGAACTCGGGAAAGGCTTCGCCTTCGTCGCGCGACAGAAGCGTATCTCCTTCGACGACAAGCATTTCTACATCGACCTGGTCTTTTACAATTACCTGGCCCGTTGTTTCGTTTTAATAGATTTGAAATCCGGGGAGCTGACCCATCAGGATTTGGGGCAGATGCAGATGTATGTCAATTACTACACCCGTGAGTTGATGAATCCCGGGGATAACCCTCCGGTGGGTATCGTCCTCTGCGCGGAGAAAAACGACGCGGTCGTCCGTTACACGCTGCCCGAAGATGAAAAGCAGGTCTTCGCCGCCCAGTACATGACCTATCTTCCCACGCAGGAGGAGCTGCAAACACTCTTGCAGGAAGTGTGACAACAACGCTCACGGGCATATGAAAAAAGCCGACGGAAATCTGTACTTCCGTCGGCTTTTCGTTTACATCTTGATCCCTTTCTTCGCAGGGCCGTTCTCCGGCGGGCTGCCCACGCCCGCGATGACGATGCGCCCCCCGGAGGCGTCGGCAATCTGCCGCAGCCGGGAAGGAATACGGGCCGCCGTGTTGTCTTTCCCCGGGAGTTCTTCCGCCGTGTCATGCCGTTCCCGGCACACGTCGTTATCCTCCTCCGCCTCCTTTCCCTCGCTCTCTTCTATCGGTTTGAGGCTTTGCTGTATCCTGCGGTCTATTTCCGTCAGGTCAGCTTTTAGGGCCGTCAGTTCGGGCTCCTTGCGCCAGGAACTTTCCACCACTTCCCGCAGGACGGGAATATCTTTCTCCAGTTCCTCATTCTTTTTCCGGAATTTCTCCAGTGTCGGCTCGATGGTCGCGAGCGCGTGGATGAAGTTCATCGCCGCCAGTCGCGGGTCGGAGGCGATATTCCCGTAGTTATACTGGTATAGATAATCCCCTTCACCCCGGACATAAAAACGGTTCTGCACCAGGTCGAGCCCGTCTTTCCCGGTCGTTTCGCTCTGGACGAGCAGCTCGAACCCGTAGAGGCTCCCGATGGGTTCGAGCCTGTCGAGCGTGCGTGCCGTTTCGGCGATATGGTTGAGCTGTTTCCCGATGAGCTTGGGGTCGGAGGTTTCCAGCCCGTTCAGTTTCACGGGATTGCGGTACGAGCCGTCCTCGTTGAACTCGACGCGGGCCTTGAAGTGTTCCAGATCCTTGCCGATACGCCGTATCAGGTCGTTGTTCTTCTCTATCTTCTCCGTGATCTGCTCCAGCTTGTAGCGGCTCGATGATTTGCCGCGCACGAATGCCTGGCGTTCGCTTTCGAGCGTGGCAATCTTCTTCTCCAGGCGGGCCTTGTCCAGCAGGTCTGTATTTCCCGAGAGGACGGCGACATACTCGGAAAAATTCATGCCGCTCTTTTCGTCGATGGCCCCCTCGTCGATGGTACGGCTTCCCATGTTGTTGGTCTTGAGCTGGCGGATGAACAGTTGCTTGTTGTGCAACAGCCCGAACTTGTAGGCGTCGAGCGACTTCTCGACGGCGTATAATATCACGTCCACCTTGTTGTCGGCATGGAGTTTGGCGATCTCGTTCCCGGTGCGTATTCCCCGCCCGTCGCGCTGCTCCAGGTCGCTGGGACGCCAGGGGCAGTCCAGGTGGTGTATCGCCACGCAGCGTTTCTGCGCGTTCACTCCCGTCCCGAGCATCTCGGTCGATCCGAAGAGTACGCGGATTTTTCCGGCGTTCATACCGGCGATCATCTCCTTGCGCGCTTTTTCCGAGGTCGCCTCCTGGATGAACCGCACCTCGCTTTGGGGTATGCCGTAATCCTCCGCGAGTTTACGCCGTATCTCGGAATAGACGTTCCACCCCGCTCCGGGTTTGTAGGTTCCCAGGTCGGAGAATACGAACTGCGTACCTTTGTACGCCTCGAAACGGCGGTAGTAACCGGCAATCATACGGGCGCAGTGGCTCGCCTTGTTGTCCACGTGGTCGCTGTATAGTTCGGGGTCTATCATACGCATATCGAGCGACATCTTGCGGGCGTAGTCTGTGGCAATGAGCATTTTCGCCTTTTCCTCCCGCTCCGAGAGCGGCAGGCGGCCCAGGAGCGTGGCATCGCCCGATTTGGCGAACTGCACCAGCCGTTCTATGAACTCCGTCTGCTGGGGTGTCGGCGGGATATTGTGCAATATCTCGTTCTTTTGCGGTCGGTCGATCCCTATATCCTCCGCCGAGCGGTAATCTGTAATCTCGGAGTAGAACATGGCCAGTTCGGGAACCTTGATGAAATATCGGAACCGTTCTTTCTGCACGACCTCGTTGGTCACGGAAAACTCGTAGTCGATGGTTTTCTTGGCAAATATGGCCGCCCAGGCATCGAAGGTGCGGATATTCTGACGCTCCAGTTCCTTCGGGCGCAGGTACTTGAAAAGCAGGTACAGTTCCGTGAGCGAGTTGGAGATGGTCGTTCCCGAGAGGAACGTCGCCCCCAGGTCGCGGCCCGTGCGCTGCTGTATGGTACGCAGCGCGAAAAGCATGTTGAGCGCCCGCTGCGACCCCTCGGGATTTCCGAGGCCCGCCACCCGGTCATGCCGGGTCGTGAAAGTCAGGTTCTTGAATTTGTGGCTCTCGTCCACGTAGAGGTGGTCGATACCCATGAGGCGGAAGTCCACGGCGTCGTCCTTGCGTGTTTCCAGCGCGTGCGCCACCTTCTGCAACTTGGCTTCCAGGTTGGCCTTGCGTTTCTGACACCCTTTCATCATGGCGCGGGAAACGTCCCTGCCTTGTGCTTTGAGCACTTCGAGGTTCTCCTCCACGCAGTCCAGCTCGGCCTGCAATATCTCCTGCTGTATCTCCGGGGACTGGGGTATCATGCCGAACTGTTCGTGCGAGAGGATCACGGCGTCCCAGTCGTTGTTGCGTATCTCCCGGAAGATGCGCTCACGCTTCCGGGGCGTGAAATCCTCCTTGCCCGGGTAGAGGACTTTGGCCATCGGGTAAGCGGTGCAGAACGTCCGGGCTATTTCATGGATGTTGGCTTTCAGCCCGATAATCATGGGTTTATTGGCCAGCCCGAGGCGTTTCTTCTCGTAGGCCCCGCAGCACATGATAAGGGTCTTTCCGCCGCCTACCTCGTGGTCGATTATCCCGCCGCCGAGCAGTTTGTCCATCCATATCGCGTCCTTCTGGCTGTCATACAGATTGTCTATCCCCAGCCCCTTGAGGTCGAGGTCGGGGAATTCCTGGTGCGTCCCGTCGTACTTCGGGCGCACGTAACAGTTGAAAGTACGGTTATAGAGGTCTGTCAGGCGGTCTTTGAAGTCGGACGACTGCTCGCGCAGCCATTCGGGGAAAGCACCCCGGATTTCGTCTATCTTGCTGTTGGCGAGCTGTATGGCCTCCCCGTCACGCACTTTGACCTCCCGCCGTTCGCCGTCCACCCATTTGAGGACGGTCTTGGTGATGTCGGGCGAAGTGTTTTGCAGGGCGTGTTTCAAAAGGTGCAGGCCGTTGTACTTACGGGTCTGCGCGCTGACGGCATACTGCTCCGTGATCTTCACGTTCGTCGCTTCCGCCTTCACGCCGTACTCGTCCAGGTTGGAGGCGAAGGTGATCTTCACCTCCGTATCGAAGAGCGAAGAGGCGAAACGCTCGTAAACACCTTTTGGAATCCACCGTTCGCCCAGGTTGAAGTCCAGGTCGTCGAAAGCGATGGGTTTGGGCGTCGCCTCGCGCAGAGCCTCCAGCGATTCCCGGGCCGGGGCGTGGTCGGGATTCTCCCGCAGGAACGCCTCGATCCGTTCGGCTTTCCCGATGACATTGCCGGCGATGAACTTGTCGGCAACCTCGTAGCCGTCCGTTTCCGGGTTGTAATAGATACGTCCTTTCAGTTCCCCGAGTATTCCCTCCACGGTAGTTCCCGTGAGCGAGGCCATGTAGTGCGGTTCCACCCGGCCGTACTTGTTCAGGCTGGCCACAAGGGCCTCCGAAGCGTCGTCGGCGTGCGTGATCTCATCGGGATTGAAGGCCACGGGACGCTCGAAGATGTCGGCTTTGCGTGCCTTGCCGTCGATGTAACGCTCCAGCGATAGAATCTCCGTTCCCCGCGCGTCCATCTTGATCAGGTCGAGGTTGCGTTTGTCATTGAGCCGTCCGAAGCGTTCGGTGAAATTGTCGTAAAGCCGGTTGAGCATCTCCCGCAGGGCGGGGTTCGCCGTCAGCGTTTCCGCCTCGTTGTTATAAAGGTGGTAATAGGCATCGCGTATCTCGATATACATGGAGGCTTTCGTCCGTTGTGCAGGCGTGAGTTCCAGCGGGTGGAACATGGGTTGCAGGGATTCAGTCCCCCGCAGGTAGCCGACCCGGTTTTGTCCGTCCGTGACGAGTGTCCCCTCGCGGAAATAGGGGGCGACCTCACCCTCGAACGAGCGGGGTTTCATATCCGCCTCCCGTATCTGCGGCATTTCTTTACCGGGTTCTTCCTCCTCCGGATTGTCCGGCGTGTCGAACAAGCTGCCCGTTCTCGGCGTACCGGCGGCTTGTTTCCGTCTGTCTTTCGGGGCTTCCGTCGGGGGGCGTACCGCCTGCCGTTCCCGCTGTTCCGGGGTTTCCTGCTGCCGGGCGTTTTGTCGGCGCAGTTCCGCCCTCCGTTCCGGGGTAAGCGACATCATCATCTCGTAAAAGCCGTTGATCGGCGGGTTGTCCTCCCAGTTCAGGGAGGCATACAAGTCTTCGGGATCACGCTCCGGTGGCGTCGTTTTCGGCATTTCGCTCTTCTGTTCCTCCGGAGAGGAGGCCGGGGCGAATAACGAGGGTTGCCGGGGCGTCTTCCGCTTTGCTCCCCGGCGGCTGTTCCTTTTCTTGGATATACCGAGTTCTGCCTGCCGCCGCTCCTCGGCGCTGAAGCCGAACAGATCGTAGAGCGTCAGCAACGGTTCCTGCTGCACGTTTACCGGTTCGGCAGCTTGGGTGGCAGGTACGGGAGCCGCCGTTTCCACCGTGTCGAAAAGCGACCCGGCGAAGCCCTCCTGCGGTTTCGGTTCCGTTATTCCGCCCACGTGCTGCACGGGAGTATCCGCCATGCCGAAATCTTCGGGTTTCGGCGGGTGCTGCTCCCACAAGCGATTCTCCCGCTCTTTCGACCAGGCCCCGAAGTCGGCCAGATCCTCCCCGGTCGGTTTTCCGGCGGGTGTGGCGGCAGAATCCGGTAACGCTTGTCCGGGTTTGTTTTCGATTCGGGTAATCTCCCCGGTTTCGGTATCGACATGGTAGCCTTGCGCCGCCATTTCGGCGACGACGCGGCGTTTTTCCTCCTCTTCCCGCTGCTGCTGAAGGTTACGGGCATCGGCGATAATCTCCTTGACGATTTCTCCGGCAAGGCGGGGCTCGTGTCTTTCGGCACGCTGGCGTTCCGCCTGACGGGGACGGGACAATTCCCGCTCCGGTGTGCCGGGTGTCTGTTCCGGAGCATGTTCCAGGCAATAACTCTCGTTGAAATGCCGGTTGAAATCCTCCGAGAGCATACGCCGCATCTCCCGGTCGATGCCGTCCACGCCCTCCGCGTGGGTGAACTCCATCGCCGGTTTGCCGTAGGGGTCTTTGCCTACTTTGGCCTCGGTATGGATCACCCTGTCGAACGACTGGAAGAGGTTGTTTATCCGGATGCCGTTCGACAGCTTGCGGGATTCGATGAAATCCCGCTGCCGTTCGGACAGTTCCCCCGTGGCGGCTTTCTTTTGCAGGATAACCAGGTCGCTGCCGACCTCCGTCCCCGCGTGTTCTGTAAAGAGGTTGTTCGGCAGCCGGATGGCCGATACGGGCTCGCAGCGGTTCATCAGCCACTCGCGCACGGGGCGTCCCTGCTCGGCGTTCAATACTCCCTGCGAGGTGATAAATGCCACCAGGCCGCCCTCGCGTACCATATCGACGGACTTCATGAAAAAATAGTTGTGCAGCGCCCGTGTGCCTTGCCGCCGCACGGGGTCGGTATGGGTGGAGAAGAACGGGTCGAAGAGCGCCACATCCCCGAAAGGGATGTTGCTCACGGCCACGTCGTAGTAACCGGCGTATTTGGGTTCGATGCGCTCGAATCCCTGTACCCGCACCCGTTTTTCGGGGTGCAGGTGCTTCAGGATCAACCCCGTGGCGGGGTCTTTCTCGAAGCAGGTGATCTCCGCATAGGGGTCGTGGAAATCCACGGCATTGACGAAAACCCCCGTTCCCGCACTGGGGTCAAGAATACGTTGGGGGGCGATCCGCGTATCCCATATCGCCTCCACGATGGCGTCTGCCACTTTCGGGGGCGTGTAAAAAGCCGTCAGGACGGAGTTCTTGATCCCGTCCATGTAGCGCTTGTATTCCCGTTCGTCGGGAGTATTCGCCCTGATGACCTCGTGCAACTCGGCCACGAGCGTTGCCATGCCGTCCTTGTCCGGTTTCCCGGTGGGGTTTTCCAGCACTTCCTTGATGGCGCCGAAGCCGCTGTATGCGCCGAGTGTCCTTTCTTCTTCGGGAGTCGGCGCCCGCCGTTCCCTGTCGAGCGTGAAGGCCGTCTTCAGCGCGTCGATATTCTGGCGGAGGTGGGTTTTCTTATTGAATGCCATCTTCGAGAAGTATTTGGACGGTTCCCGTCAGTTCGGTATAGAACAGTTCGTAGTCGGGCGTGTCGGCGAAGTCGTCCGTGAGGTCGTACTTCTCCAGCACTCCGCGGCAGAGGGGCAGCAGGCGTAGAGCCGCCTGCCGGGCGGTATCCTCGGGAATCTCCGCCTCGAATTCCCTCCAGAGGATGTTTACCAGCGTGTTGTAGGGTGAAAAGTGCAGTCCGCGGTAGAGTTCCTCGCGGGCAATTTCTTCGGCCTCGATGTGGTTGCAGCCCGAACGGATCGCCTCGCTGTACGCTTGGGCGGCGCTGTCGGCCCGCTCGGCGATGAATTCACCTTCGGCGATGAGTTCCGGGTGGCTGTCCTTGAGGTAGGATAGTAACGAAAGTCCGTAATAGGACAATTCCCCCGTGGGGGTATGGTGTTGCTTGTCTGGCATGATAAGAATTTTTAGTGGTCGTTGATAATCGGGGAAGAGAAAGGCGCCCCGGGTTCCCACCCGAAGCGCCGACCACTGAAAAAATCCTTATCAAACAAGCGTATCTCGTTATGACAGGTCTTTTCCAGTGGCAAAGGTAACGATTATTTCCGTTTGTTCCTCTTTCCCTGCCTGGGAGTATCGCGCGGCTCGAATACGAACGAGGTCTTGAACTGGTCATCGAGCGTGAGGGCCGCGTCGAACGTCCCGCCGCCGTTTTTGACGAATCCCCGGATCGTGCCGGTTTTGCCTTTGGTCAGCAGTTCCGCGAGCTGCTTGTCGGTCAGCTCCTTGCGGGCCACGGTTCTCCATACGGTCAGGCCGCAATCGGGATTCTGGCACTTGGCGAGTTTGGGATAGAACACCACGGGCCTGCCGCAACGCGGGCAGGCTGTGTCACTCTCCGCGCCGTCGATTCTTGCTTCCAGCAGTTCTTTGGCGATTTGCGAGGCGAAGACTTCGATACCGCGATGGAACGTCGGGGCGTCCATCTCCCCGGTGGCGATCTTCGAGAGGGCCAGTTCCCAGCCGCCCGTCATGGCGACATCAGCGATCTTCTTGTCCCTGACCACGGCATACACGGCCAGTCCCTTGTCCGTGGGTACAAGCGACTTTTTCTCTCGCCTGACATACTCGCGGGCAAAGAGCGTTTCGATGATGGCGGCACGGGTGGCGGGCGTGCCGATGCCGGCATCCTTCATTGCCTCGCGTTCGGCCTCGTTGGACAGTTCGCGTCCGGCGGTTTCCATCGCCGCCAGCAGGCTCGATTCCGTGTGAAGGGGGCGCGGCCGGGTCTGTTTCTGTTCCGTGACGCATCCCTTGACGGGCAGCTCGTCGCCTTGCACGATGTCGGGAAGGAGGGTCATGTCCTCCTCTTTCTCCTCGACAGGTTCATTCAGGACGGCCCGCCAGCCCGTCTCGACCATGATACTGCCGCGGGCCGTGAAATCATGCCCCGCGCTTTGCAGGGTAAGGGAAGTGTTTTCTTTCACGCAGGCCCCGGAAAAGGTTTCGAGCATCCGCCCCGCGACCATCTCATAGACGATGCGGTGGTCGGCATCCAGTTCGGAAGGGAGGTTCTCGGTGGGAAGCAGCGCGTGGTGGTCGGCGATCTTTTCGTTGTCCACGCTTCGGCGGGAGAGAGATGCGGTATCCATCCTGCCCGCGTATTCCGCGAAACGGGGATAGCGTGTCATGTTCCCGATGAGTGCCGGAATCTCCTCGGCCACATCTTCCGATATATAGCGTGAGCCGGTACGGGGATAAGTGATGAACTTCTTCTCGTAAAGCGACTGGGCGATGTCGAGCGTTTTTTCTGCCGAAAAACCATACCGGCTGTTGGCCTCTTTCTGGAGTGTCGTCAGGTCGTACAAGAGAGGCGGCTGTTCCCTGGCCTCCTTGCGCTCCACGTTCACGACGCGTACCGTTCGGGCGCCGATAACCTCGGCGCGGGCTGCTTCCGCCTTCTCCCTGCCGTCGAATTTCTCCGTGGAGAGGACGGTGAACTCCGTGCCCTCCTTTGCCGTGGAGAGCTTCAGCCGGAAATAGGTGGCGGGCTTGAACGCCTTGTTCTCCAGGTAACGGGAGCAGATGATCGCCAGCGTGGGGGTCTGCACCCGTCCGAGCGACCAGACGCCCCGCCCGGCAGCCACGGCAAGCGCTTGCGAGGCGTTGATACCGACGATCCAGTCGGCTTCACTGCGGGCTTTGGCCGAGAGGTAGAGGTTGTCGTATTCGTTGCCGGGGCGGAGGTGTTGTAACCCCTCGCGGATGGCCCGGTCGGTCAGGCTGCTGATCCATAACCGCACGAAAGGGGTGCGGCATTCCAGGTAAGAGTAGATGTAGCGGAAGATCAGCTCCCCTTCACGCCCCGCGTCGGTCGCGACGATGATGCGCTCGGCCATGCCGAACAATTCCCGGAGAATACCGAGCTGCTTCACGACACCCGGGTCGGCCTTATACTCTTTACCCTCCCGAACCTGCCGGGGCAGGAGGATGAACGATGATGGCAGGATAGGCAGGTTTTCCCGGCGGAAACCCGCGATGCCGTACTGTTGGGGCATTGCCAGCCCGACCAGGTGGCCGAAGGCCCAGGTTACGGCGTAGCCGTTTCCCTCGATAAAACCGTCTTTACGGTTCGTGGCTCCCACGATGGCGGCGATCTCATGCGCCACCGAGGGCTTTTCTGCGATAATTACTTGCATGATGATTCGGATTTTTCAGTGGTTGTTTTCTTGTTGTTCTTCTTCTTTCTCTTTTTCCGGACGGGCGATCAGCCGGCGGTCGTAATAGACATGGTTGCCGTTCCCGTCGTAATACAGCCGTCCGTCGTCCGCCTCCTCCGGGGGGCTGCGTTTACCCGGCCGGAGGTACAAGGCGGCCAGCGCCGCGATCAGGAGCGGCATGGCTCCGGCCTGCATGTAGAACCATTTCATACGTTATACCTTGACACCTTTGGAGTTGCTCTTTTTGCTGCTGCGGTAATTTTTCTTCTGCGTCGGGGTGGCTTCCTGCTGTCCCTGCTTGAGCGGCTCTTTCACACCTTTGACCGCTTCGACGGTCTTGCCCTCGGAATTGACGGCGACCTGGGTACGGCTTTCAACGGCGGGTTTGACCTCCGCTCCCTGCCGTTTCGCACGGTCGGGATTCCAGCGGAAGAAGTCCATCTTGTTACGCTCGAAGTTGGGCTTGACCCAGGCGTTGAACGGCTCACCCTGCCCGTCCTTGACCATGCCCTTGATGTAGAAAGCCTTGACATCCGCCCGCTTGGAGGGATCATTCACCGCTTCCGTCCACTGGTCATAAGCCTCTTTGGGCACGGAGGCTTTGAGGATTGTCCGGTGAATCGTGAGCGTGGGCTGTCGTTCGGAGGCCGTAGTTTCCTGCCGTCCGTTTTTCTCGGCGGCCTTCTGGCGGTAAATCTCCTTGTTCTCTTGGGCGTAGCGGTTGCGATCCAAACCGTCGTAGGTAAAGGAATAGTTACGTTCGGCCGCGTCGATTTGGATATAGGCATCCCGTTTATAACCCGCGCGGGTGGTATATCCTTCGAGCAACACCTTGCCGCCGCCGTAGAAATCCATCTGCTTGCCTTCCGAGAGGTCGGCCTCCTTGATGCGGGCACGTTTTTCGAGTAACGAAACGGGCATGGGTTCCAGCGTGTTCGTCCATTTGTCTATCGACACGTAGCAGGGCGTGAGCTTGCCCGGCTCCAGCTCCAGGTCGATCACTTTCCCTGCATGACGGGTGTTCATCAGGTTCGTTTTCGCCTCCTCGTCGAGCAGCACCCCGTGGAAGGGGGCGTCGAGGTCGGGTCGTTCCTGCCAGTAATGCGGCACGACGCGCAGCGAGCCGTCCGCCTGCTCTTCGAGCGACACGCGCCCTTTGGTGGAAACACGCATCCCGTTCTCCAGTTCGGGGTTCATCTCCACCAGCCCGTTGGATTTATGTCCGTAAGACATGGCTTTCAGGTGCGGCTCGATGTCCTCCATGCGGATACCTTTCTTCTCCATATCCGCCAGGTCTATCTTCGTGACGTCCAGCGGCTCGAACTGCCGCTGCTCCTGCGTCTGGAGCCGTTCGGAGGGGTCGATACGGTAATTTTCCAGAATCTCCGGGTCGAAGTCGATGCGGATAAGTTTGTTCAGGGCATTCTCCGTCATGACGAAGATACCCGTGTGGACGGGGTTCTGGGCCTGTTCCATGAACTTTTTGAAGAAGGCTTCGAGGGCTGAATCCTGCGTGTTCACGTTCAGCAGGCTCGCCACGTTCTGATCCGTGGGGTCGGCGGTCTGGATATTGCCGTCCTGATCCACGCCGGTAACGGCTTGTAGTCGTCCGTCGTCGGCATTCTGAACGAGCATGACTTGTTTAGCGTCGTTCTTTACGTTTTCGTCCATAATTACGAGTGTTTTTAGTTAGCACCAATAGCGATGCGGGAACGAAAGTAAGGGGAACCGGCTGAACGTAAAAGAGTTGGAAAGGCTATGGAAGCATCGGGCACAGAAGTGGCCGCTTGTGGCGCAGGGCAGAGGAAATCGGAGAAACGGAGTGCCGGGAAGGACGGATTTGGCAGAGGGTATTTTCGTGGCTCCTCACCTTATTTGTCAGGTAGTCGGGATCTATTGTTAAATGTCAATAAAGCGCATGGATAACCCGTGTTTTTTTATAAATTTGCGAAAATAGGTTTCAACATCCGAAAAATGTGAGTCATGGAAACATACACACCTAAACCGAGGATAAAGCTCGCACCGACCCTCCGTGAAGGGAGGGAGTATGTGGAGGTGAAGTTCGGCGACAATGATGCCATCCGGCTATCGCTGTCGAAAGAGAAAGACGTGCTATTTGCAGATGGCAACGCCTACCTGCCACGGGCGGGCTTCGACTTGTCCGGTTTTTTCGAGCGGCACGTGGAAACGGCGTTCATCGACTATTCCGCCCTATGGGGAATATTTCCGAAAGAGAAAGGGAAGCGCAGCCCAGCAATCCCGTCCGGCTATGCCGAGACGCTCTGTCAGATGCGTTACAGTCCGCATACCGTCCGGGCGTACACCACCTATTTCAGAGAGTTCCAGCAATACTTTGCGGGGAGAAACCTCCGCTACATCCGACCGGAAGAAATCAACGCCTACATCGTGCACCTGATTGACACACGGGGGATTTCGTCGTGCCAACAGAACTTGCGTATCAACTCGATCAAGTTTTATTTCGAGAAGGTGCTGGGACTGGAACGGAAATGTTACGAGGTAAAGCGAGCCAAACGGGAACGGACGCTGCCCGACGTGCTGAGCAAGGAGGAGATAAAATCCATCCTTGACGCAACCGGCCCGGACATCCGGCTGTTCTGCATGTTCTCGCTACTCTACTCCGCCGGGTTGAGAATCAGTGAGCTGTTGGACTTGAAGCCCCACGACATCAACGTGACCCGTTCATTGATACGGGTACGGCAGGGCAAAGGGAGGAAAGACCGCTACACGCTGCTGTCGAAGCCTCTTGTCAGGAAGTTGACCGAGTACACCAAGCTGTACAAGCCGCAGGAATGGCTGTTTGAGCGGTACAAGGGCGAGCCGTTCACGGAGAGCATCGTGTCGAAGAAGCTGAAAGAGGCGGCGAAGGAAGCCGGAATCACCAAGCGGGTGTACCCCCACCTGTTGCGGCACTCGTTCGCCACGCATCTGATAGAGCAAGGCACGGACTTGAAAATCGTGAAAGAGTTGTTGGGACACAACCAACTGAAAACGACGGAAATGTACGTGCATATAGCCGACACTTTCAAGAGCAGCATCCGCACTCCATTGGATGATATTCTTGAAAGTGATAATGAGATAGTTAAATAAGAAAATAACAGCGAAAACCGCTGATAATTACATGTTACCAATAAATGAATAAAATGACACAAGACATATACAATAGTATTCGAGAAATATTGCTGTGTGATGAAGATATAGATTTTTGTTGCAAACTTTTATTGAGAATAACATTTAACTGTGATGACTGGAAATGGATTCAGAACGTTTGCATTGATATTATCAACAGCAATAGAGAAAAGAATATATGTGGATTAGCAGTTACGTGTATCGGACATTTGGCTCGAATACACGGAAAAATAGAAAAAGAGAGAATCTTTGAAGTGTTTAATCAACAAAAAGATAATCCTTTCATCAATGACAGAATTGGAGATGCCATTGATGATATAGATATGTTTGTGCATGAATAATTGGTAACACACGGATAAATCTCCCCAAAGGTCGATTATCCGCCGGACATTATCAACCAACTTAAAAAACAAAATATGAAGTTTGAAGTTTATGACAAAGCCAAATGGCATTATGACTCAAAAGATATGCCTAAAGATTTACCTGCAATAGCAGGTGCAACACACATTACTTTCTTCGTAAGGTGGTGTGTTGAAAATGATTTAATGTCACGAGAAATCGAAGAAGATTGTGCAGAAGAACTCCAACAAATTAAAAATAAAGAGTTGGATTGTAGAGATTTTTTCTTTGATGATATGGACGGAGTTCTTACATCAAATGAACTTAATACTAAAGGCAAGCAGTTTGCAGCAGCCTATTATCATTCAGACAAAACCAAATTTGCAAAGAAGTTTGGTTACTATTTAGCCGACTATGATAATTGGGTAAAGAATAAGTTAGGCAGTCAATATAATCCCGACACTTCATATTTTTATGTGGAAAATTCAGAAGAAAACTATAATGAGATAAAAGAAATTTGTAATAAACGCTATTCTGAATTTTTGAAAGGTTGATAACAAGCACCTGTGCCGCCTAACGGCAGCAAGCTGCATCCCATTAGCAACCCCAAAAAGATGAAAATGATTGGAGAAACTATAAGAACTGAATTTGAAGCATTGAAAAATGACTTTGAAACCATAAGGCAACAAATAGAAGACGATGTTGTCAGGACTGAGTTGTATAAGGGCGAGTTTTATGAACTTACTCCATATTCCTATCAGCGTAATGGTTGCAAACAAGGAAAACCTGTAAAGCGTCCTGATACAATAAAAAGCACCAAAAATCTTTGTATCTACGGATTTAATAACCAAAATCAAATCGTAGAAGTTAAGGTTGGTTGTTCTATTGAAAATCAGTTTTATCACACTTTCCTGTATTATACAGACAATCTTGTGAAAAGTATTCTATACGATAATGGAAAACATTTGATGAATGTATGCCATTACTTTTTTGAGGGCGGAAAGCTGAAACGGTCACAGTTATGTGGTAGGTATGGTTGCCGTGAAGAGAATTATATCTATAAAGAAAATGCTTTGACAAATATTGAAGTCAAACAATATGATATTGAGGGTAATAGTGGTAATGATTTAATTCATATATTCCAATATCAAGACGATGGGGCTTTAGAAAGTATTACCAAATCATTTCCAAATGGATATTCTGAAATAATCTATAAAACGAAAAGAAGTTGCTAACAAGCGGCTTAACTACCCCTGAAAGGTCGGTTAGCCACCAAACATTAGTCATGTACTATAAAACAGAAATGAAGATAATAAAACTATATAAGGTAATTAGTTCTGATGAAGTCATATTATTTGATATGGATTTCATTAGAAAACTATTAACTATCTACGATAATTATATTTCAGCTACATGGTTAAATGAATCCGTAAGTCATATCGAAATCAATTATTCGGGTAGAGCGTGGAAAACAATAAATAGTTTCTTCCATTATTTGTCACAACACAATAAGGAGATTGTTTATTTATCCGCAGCTTCTAAAAAAGAAAGCACTTCTTTGTTTTATACTAATGAATTGCTTAATCAAATCAAACCGGAGTGCTGTGGATTGATAGACCTGATAATTGAAACAAACAATCAGAATATGGAAAATTTATATTCATTGATAAAAAACATTTCTGATTTTTATCATTTTGATTATGGATATTGTTTTAATCTAAAGAAGAATCAAGATTTGTTTTCTGAAGTAATAGATAAGAAATCTTTTATCACTTCTTTATTTTCTGTTACAAGCCGAGTCACTTCGGTGCAAATTGAAGAAACTAAGCGAAGAAGGGAGGTTTTGTTGCAAGTTAAACAAGGTGTTATCCCGCAGATTTATGAGATAAATATATGGAATAATAAACAGTTAGAACAAGCAATAAAAGAAAAGTTGTTTATCAACAAAACGAGAAAATTGAATAACAATTTAAATATAGTTGAATGTCGGACATGACTAACAAACAGCAATCCGACTGAAAAGCGGAACGCTGCCGATTAGCTACTTGTAATAAAAAGAAAAAAATATGGATTGGAATAATTACCTATCAGATAAAAAATGTCCCTCGCCTCCATATGCGCATTTAGGGGTATTGGAAGGTGAGGTGTGGGGATATTGGGATTTATCCCAAGTTCCAAAGGGCACTAAAATTTTGTCCTTGCCTACACCCTTAAAGAGAACCAAACTATCTTATAGTAACTGGAACGCTTTAAGGAATAATGATGAAATTGAGGCAATAAAATTGGGTGATATTGACGAAGAACGCATTGATGTTTTGTCTTCATTGCCTAATTTGAAATACTTGGAGATCAGCTGTAATAAACAAGATGAGTTCCCGGAGCTATCTATATTAAAATCATTGCAGGTCCTTGTACTTGCCAACATAACACGAGTAGATAATATTGAATTTCTGAAAAGACTTTCTAATTTGAAGACTCTTTATATAAAAGACCTTAATCATCTTTATGATTTATCTCCAATAGCCGAATTGAGAAGTTTGCAAGAATTGTTTTTATCTAATGGAGGAATGTGCGGAGTCGGTAAGCCTGTTAAAAGCATGGAGCCGCTTTCTTGTTTACTTGAACTTGAATATCTGAATCTTGAAGTTACAATTGAGAATCGGAATTATGATATTTCACCACTATTCCCCCTTAAAAAGCTCAAGCATTTATCTATCTTACCAAGATTTCTGAAAAAAGGAAATGAAGAAAAACTTAAAGAAATGTTGCCTTTGCTAAATTGGTAAGTAGCTAACAAACAGCACTACCGCTTAAAGCGGAACGCTGCCGGACATTATCAAACTTAATTTAAAATGGAATATTACAAAATAGAAAAAGATTATTCACCTCACATAACAGGAAAAAGAGACGGTGGATATGCTGTTGAAATTAGAGATAAAACATCTTTTTGTTCTGATTTGGATAAAAAGTTATGGAAAGATTTTTTTACCCAAGACATAAAAAATGGTAAAGAACGTTGTTCATGGGGGTCTTATGCCATATTTGACAGTCAATTATTAAATGCTCCATTCCGTTTATATTTAACGGGGAGACGTGTCAAGCAATTGGATTTCATGACTTTTGCACCTTATGTGCGAGCTTTGCAATTTTTAGTATCTGATAAAGTCTATAATATTATCTCTAAATTCAAATTACAGGCACACAACGCCATACCTGTAAATATTGACACTTTTGAGCAAAAGTATTATTTATTGGGCTTCCCAACTGTAGGGTTTGACTATTATAACTTTTCAAAGTGTACATTCTATAATTACATTTCTGGTAAACAAGAAACATTTGAATCCAAAGATATTTATTCTCAATTATTTATTAATGGTCGAGTTGAAACAATCTTAATAAAATTGAATACTAAATTCGAGGTTGATATAATTAATGTGCTTGGTGCTACATTTTTTTCATCGGATATAATAGAAATTTTTGAAAGAGAAAAAATTACAGGCTACATTAAATGCAAAGAAAGATTGGAAAATTAAGTTTGATAACAAACAGCACTACTGCTTAAAGCGGAACGCTGTCGAACATTATCGTTTAATATGGTAAGTAGAAAAGAAACAGTAAAAAGTTGTTGTGTGAATATACTTGATGATGTAAAAAGAATATTAGCGCAACCTTTTGAATGTAGGAAGACTTCTCTTCCTGATGGTGCATTACATAATGTACAAAAAGAATTGGAAAATATGATTAATGCGATTGATAAAGATATTTACCCGTTTACACCAAGTTATGGCAAATATCTAATAGATTGTTGGCTTGGAGATGAATTAGTAGATAAACTTCTTGATGTTTCTTGTCAATATGAAAAACTAATTAAGTTGAAATAAACGATAACATACGGATTAATCTTCCAAAGGTCGATTATCCACCAAACATTACTAACTTGCAAGAAATATGGTAAATCGAATAGAAATTGAAAGACTACTTCAAAGTAAAGAATTGAAGGAACTATGGCAAACAATTCAACAAGAGTTGCCACAACTTCATTTTTGTGAAGAAAATGACTTTTGGGAGGAAGCACGAATTGATTACCTTGAAAATTATATCTCCGAATGTAATACTTTGCTCTGTAATTGCAACTTTCAAGAAATATCAATAAAAGATTTATATACTTATCTTTCATCGTATAGTTTTGAAGTTTTTTGTAAACAGGATTTATTGGAAACTGAAAATACTGAAATTGTTATAGATGAATCAGAGCGAGAGTATATAGTAAAAGAACTTGAAATGTCAGAGGATGAATATAAGCAACGCTGTAAAACGTATGACATTCTTGAAGTTGCGAATCGTTCAATAGATTATTATTTATTGACTAAACATCCGGATATTTTACTTGAATATTATAAATTGCAAGGATATGAAGAACCGGAACAGATGTTCAAAGATAAAATAAATCTCTATTCGATGTGTAAACGTTAGTAACAAACAGCACTACTGCTTAAAGCGGAACGCTGCCGAACATTATAAACTCAATAGATGAATAATAAAGAAATTTATATAAAACTGGAAAAAGCAGTTGGCGATAACAACGTGCAGGAAGTGTCGAATATACTCGACCAACATTCAGATCTGGATTTGAATGATGAGAATTTATATACGCTTCATCCACCTTTATGCCGAGCTGCAAAGAAAGGTTTTTATGAAATTTGCAAGACTTTAATTCAATATGGAGCCGATGTAAATTGTATTAAAGATAGATTATTTTCTCCTTTATGGGGTGCTTCGTCTGGAAACCATTTAGAAATAGTCAAATTATTGATAGAAAATGGCGCAGATATAAATGCTTATGAAAGTTCTACAACAGCAGCTTTGAATGAAGCTGCCGCTAAAGGGCATTTTGAGATTGTTCGCTATCTTATAGAGAAAGGTGCGGACATAAATAGGCTTACTACAACTCTACTTTTTTCTCCTCTTGATTGGTCTATTAGTAGTGGACATAACGAAATAAGCCCTTTTCTGAAGGAAAAGGGTGCGTTGTCCAATATCAACCACGATTATGTATGGTCTGAAGTAGGTGGTGGCATATCCCAACATATAGACTGGAATATTGGCAGAGTTATTCCTAACAAATTCAATGAAACGGAAAATGGTGTATTCAATAGGCTTGCGGTTGTTAATAGAGGCAACAATTCGTTATTGTTCAGTGTTGGAAATTTCCAATATACCCAGCCTTATGTGGAGTTTGTTATTGTGCTTCCGTTTGGCTGGAATCCATACTCTAAAATGGAGAAGACACAGTTCCCTTATATGGTAATGAAAGAATTGACGAACCAAGTCCGTAACGGAAGAACATTCTCTGATGGAGATTTTATATCCAAAACAGAGAAAGGGTTCAACGCAATCTCTTGGTCGGAGAAATTGGCTGGATTCTATGTCGTAGATTATAACTACTCTGATACAGCGAATCAATATGATAACAAAGAGGATATGGTTACTCTTTATACGCTTATTCCTGTAAAAGCTACTAAAAAGGGATATAGCGAACACTCTTTAGAAAAATTGAAGTCTAAGAAATGGAAAGCTATTGAATTGAGTTTATAACAAGCGGATTAATCTTCTAAAAACTCGATTATCCGCCAGACATTAGCATCAAATAGAAATGGAATGAAAACGATAAAAGAATTACTTGATATAGTTATTGCTTTGGAAGATAATCCTCAAACAAGTAAGGTTATCGACTTTCACAAGGGTGTGCCAACTCTTGAAAGTGGTGTTTACAGAAAAGCCTCTCCTATGTTGAAGGTCAGGTATGAGTTATTCGGTAAATGGCTAAATGCCACACATGGAGATTGGCTTGATACGGAAGAAATGGAAAGTTTTTGGAGTGAAGGTGCAGATGATGAACGGTTGGCTGGAATTGTTCGAAATGTAAAAGCCTCAATGGGTAATTGGGAAGACCATGCAACCGGGTTATTTGCACTTAGCAGAATTTCTATTTTTGCTGCAAGTGATAACAGTTATGAAATGATTTGTCTAATCTGGTTTGACGGTATAGAAGAACCAGAATTATGGGTGTATGATTGTAATGGCGAAAGTCGATATAAAGACTTAGCTTCTTACTTGCAAGCATATATAGATGATGATGTTTCTGCTTGCTCTGTGAAATGGAAATTAGCCGAAATGTAATTTTTATTTAATGTGATGCTAACAAACAGCACTACCGCTAAATAAAACGGAACGCTGCTGGACATTATCAATCAATAGAAATTTATGAGTATTGGAATAATAAATAAATCAGATACACCTTTGGCATTTGCAACGGAATTACAACGAGATAGATGGCATATCAAATACTCCGATTTGACTGAAATATGTCAAGGTGGCCCTTTGGTGGGTAATCTTATCATAAATGGACAGAAGGTCTTTTTGGATAAATTCTTTGGTGGCCCATTATTATATGTTGAAAATAGTGTGTTTATTCCAATGTTTATTCATAAATTTTGTATTTCAGGATTTATGCTATCTGTAATAGAGCTGAATTTTATGCAATTACGATTAGTAAAGGGTATTTATGATTTGGTATATCTTGATAGCATTAATGAAAATGAAATTCTATTCTATAAAGATGTAGATAGGACTAAATTACAGAGAAAGAAGATTGATAACAAATGGCTTAATGTCTGAATAATAAATTAGCTGCCGAACATTATACACATAAAAGAAATGACAGATAGCGAATTTCAACAAACCAAGAGAATATTACTCGAACAAGAAAGAATGAATAGAGAATATACACAACTTGCCAATTATATACAGGAACGACTTTCTGTACAAGTAATCAATGTGACTTGTACAAAAAGAGAAGATTCAATTAATCTAACTCTTTGGTTCAAATATGAAAATGAGGCAAATTCTTTTTATAAAGAACGGTTTGTTGTCGATTCTCGAAAAAGAAATGCAATATTAAAGCAATTCAAACAAATTGCGAATGTAGAAAATAAATCGATTTGTCTATCCTATCAAGCATTTGAAACATTAGCAAAAGAGGAAGCAAATAACAGCATTACTCAACTTGAAATATTAGAATTGAAAGAAAAACTGCATTGTAATGATTTATGGGAAATTTCTCGCTGTTTGGCTAATGTTGTTTTTTTCTTGTATGAGGATAAGCAAGTAAGGCAATATAAAGAAAGAGGATTTATAGATATATGGTCGGAAATGTATTTAGATTTGTTGAATCGCTATGATGAATTTGGATTTTTCACAAAAGAAAACTTTCATATAAAATTGGATAGTAAGGAAAATTTTGATAATAATTTTAATAGTAATTGGTATTATTACTATGTATAAAATGTGTATAACATGCGGCTTAACCTCCCGAAAAGGTCGATTAGCTGCCAAACATTAGTGTTTTTAATAAATAAAATATAAAGCTATGACAGTTGACAATAAAGAAATAAACAAGAGGATTACTGAACTTCAAGCAAAGCTCAACATTACTTTCCCATCACTTTATATTGAATTTTTAGCTGAAATCAATGATGGAAATGTGTATGAAGTAGAGAATTCTGGGATATGTCTGTATTCATACTCTGATTTAGAGGAAAGAAATAAAACATATCAAATAAAAGACTTTGAGCCAAATTATTTTATGATAGGACAAGATGGGGATTTAGGGTACTTCATAAATGTCGATAACCCCAATGATAATGCTATATATTCAAATGATTTAGGTGCTTTAGGTTCTTTGGAAATGGAAAAGGAATCGGACAATATCTTTGATTTCATAGGCAGAAATGAAAAATAAACACTAACACACCTTAATCGCCCCAAAAGGCGATTAGCTGCATCACATTATCCACCGAATATTACGATAATTAGAATAAGTTAAGTATGAGAACAATTCCATTTATAATGTTATTCTTGAGTTGTAGCTTGTATGCAGTAGCTCAACTCAACATAATCCCCAAGAATGACGGTTTGAAAGAGTACACTGTGCAGAATGCACAACCTTATGACAGCCTTACAAACGTGGAAAGTCGGAGTTTTGCTTCATTGCCCGGCCAGACCCTCTATATGCATGGAGCGAAGAATGACAGTCGTGGTTACTACGAGGTATTCTTCACGGGCAACTTCCTCGATGGTGAGAAGCAGCCGGTATATCAAATGGATGGTGTAAGTGTAACTCCTGCAAAATCTGTGGTGGGAAAGTATTATGAGGTTCTGAAAGTCTGGACTAAAGGAACAGGATGCTGTATTCTGTTGCGTGAAAAAGAAAGTGGAGATAAAATTTACTACAATCCTTATCGTTATCCTCTATGTATGACCTGTTTGGGCTTCTATGAGAAGCTGAAAAGATACATTGGGCAGGCATTCTTCTCACTTGCCAAACGGGTAGAAACCGAGGACGGACAAATCATAACACCGCCTGAAGGTACTGAATACCATTGTATGGATATAGGCTTGAAAATGAACAGTGACGGGGCGTTTCTGATTATGGAGGGGGCAGACAGCGTTAAGGTAGAAGCCTTCCCAATAGGTGATGAAGTTTACGAGTTCGTAAGTGCCAAGCGTATTTCCTTGCTGAAAGAACAGTATGGCGATAATTTTGGCAAGCAGATAGCGTTCAGGAAAGTAGATACCGGAATGACGAAAGAAATGGTTGTCGTTGCGTGGGGTGAACCTTATCGGAAATCAGAAATAAAAAAGGAAAACGGAACGCTTGAAACATGGAGTTTTTCAGATAACCGTTATGTGGAACTGTTTAATGGAAAAGTGTTGAATGTTCGTGTCTATTAACCTTATTTTGCAAGTAAGAAAATGAGAACACCTATCATAATCATACTTTTGGCAACCGTATTTACTGCAAGCTGCGGAGAGCCGCCCATGCCGCCGTCGGACGAGGAAATGATACGCCACTTCACCACGCACGAGGTAGCGTTCCGTAAGGTGTACGAAATCATGGCAGAGAGTTCAGAAGGTAGTTTTCACTACCCGCCGCTTTCTCCGGAAGAGGTCATTATACTTGATTCAACAGAACAAAGCGATACATCCCATGAAACGAATGATGAACAAGACATCCCGGTATATGGACTGTTGAAGCCGGAGCGAATCCTACTCGACTCCCTGTTATCAGAGATTGGATGCGGTTTTATCCTTGTTGATCGCAGGGAATGGGGAACGGCAGATTCGGTATATGTGAGCCTCGTTATGCCGTACTACTCCCACGGCATCGTGGATGCCGGAACGTCCAAGAGTTTCGTTTACGATCCCGGATTGAGAAGCCGTCGGAATATCCGTATCACCGAACATGGCGACCTGAACGAGATCTACCGCAGGACGTACAACGACACCACGCTTTACAAGCCCATCAAGGGAAACTGGTACATCGAGTTAGACCATTCGATATAACGGCCCGGAGTTCGTATCAAAGCTTGTTTCACTTTTTGTCAAGAAGATACATCATAAAGCAGATAATGGCTATCGCAAGGAAAAATAACAGAACCGCAAGGAGTTCGTTAAACCTGCACTTGGCATAGTGAGACATCACTGCTTTGCCTCGCCATTTGTAAATCCTGCTGACGAGCGACATAACGGCAAATGTGACAATGCTAAAAACGACACATGGCAACAATGCCGACACACCTGGAAAAAGCCGGATAGTAACGGTCATCATAGGGAATATCAAAAGAGCGAAGATATAAATCGAGAGCATCATTTCGCCATCGACCCTGCCTGTTCGTCTTGCTTGTTCCAATTTCTCCCCCATCCACCAGAGGTAGTCCCAGAGATAGAACCGTTGTCTGCCGTTATTCTTCATGCCGTTATTTATTTCATCAATGAAACGATTGTGATAATCATAGCTACAAAAAACATTACTGGCAGGAAGAAAAGGAGAAAACCTGTTGCAGGCTTGAATCTTCTATCAGCATAGTGGCTCATGACGGCTTTGCGCCTGCGGACTCCGTAAAGCTTTTCACCCCATATCACATACACCAGTCCAAGGACTAAATAGACACCCCACATACATTGCTGAAACGTATGGTAAACCCTCGCAAACGCAAGCAACGACATGACCGGAACAAATAACAAAAAATTGAAATACATAAACAGCATACTCTCTCCTGTGATGCGAAGGTAGTATTCGTGCAACCGCTCTCCGACCCACCAGAGGTAATCCCAGAGATAAAACCGTTGCTTATTCTCCTGCCGTTTCATCATGCCCAATGTATAAATCCGAGGTGGAACATCAGCGCTGCATTTGCCACGATCAGGGCGATAGCGATAAGAACTATTTTGGCGAGCTTCCTGCCGGGATGTTTCATCTTCCCGTAATGTTCACGGAGCGCTTCACGCCGTCCGGCTGTATAGCGTAGCTTGCAGAATAAATCGGGAAGAAAGCAGAGAGGAATCACTATGGCCAAACCAATCATCCAGCCGAAAAGGCGCAATATCGGCGGAAACCCAAGCGGTATGAGTAGGACGAAGAGCCAGCACCAAAACAGTAGCATACGTCCGTTGAGATTGGTACGCTCCCTTTCGTGCCATATCTCGGCTACATACCACATATAGTCGATGAAGCAGATCCGGTATTTGCGATTGTCCTTTTCCATACCGTTATCTCCATACAAAGAAACCAACCAATATAAGTATAATCAGAACGCTGACCAACACAATCTGAACCCTGCGGCGTGTTTCAGGCTTGCAATCGTCAAATAACCACAGTTTGCTGTTAAACTGCCAATGACACGCCCATTTCCAACGGAAAAGCAACCCTGCAAGCCATAGGGCAAGCAACCCGACACCAAACAGCAACCCGTATTTCGGGTGAGCCTGCAACCACTCGAAAAACGCTTCCGCCTTGCTGTTCATTGCTTCGTATATATCGGTAACTGTCATACTTATAATTAAAAGGATTCCGAACACAAAAATAATGTTTTCCGTTCACATAATCACTACTTTATGCTCCAAAACACCAGCTGTACGGTTATAAAACCAAGAAACAGCCCCCGTTAAGGTCACGGAGGTTGTTTGCGGGGGTGTTTGTGTTCATTTAGTTCTGTTCCGGCAGGAGCTTGCAAAGCACCGGGTCGTTCTTGATACGTTCCAGCTCCTCGGCGACGATGCGGCCGGCCTCTGCCTTGATACGTTCGTAGTTTTCCTGCACGACCTGTTTCATGTGATCCGTCCCGTTCTCGTCCGTGAAATCGGTAATTTGTGGTATCTTCTTGTACCGAGCCGTTTCCGCTTTCACTTTTTCGTTGTCCACGACAATCTCGCAGTGGAAAATCTTCTGCTCGATACGTTCGTCGAAATTGTCCGCCACGGCCCCGACGAACATTCCCTGCGTGAGCGTCGAGATCTTCGAGGCCGGGATCAGGCTGTCCAGCTGCGTGGATATGGATGTCGATTTGTCGCTGCGGCTCAACGTCATGCTCTGCCGTTTCTGCAATACCTTACCGAACCGTTCCGAGAGTGTCTTGGCCGTTTCACCTACGACCTGCCCGGAGAAGATGTTGCCCACCGTGTTCATCACGACGGCGGCCTCCTTGTCCCCGTAGTCCCTCTTCAACTGTGAAAAATCCTGGAAGCACAGCAGCACGGCGACCTTGTTGCTTCTGGCCGTGGCGATCAGGTTGTCGAGTCCCTTGAAGTAGATTGTCGGCAGCTCGTCGATGATGATGCCCGATTTGAGCTGGCCTTTCTTATTTATGAGCTTGACAATCCGGGAATTATACAATCCCAAAGCCGCTCCGTAAATGTTTTGCCTGTCGGGATTGTTCCCCACGCAGAGTATCTTGGGATCGTCCGGGTTGTTGATGTCGAGCGTGAAATCGTCGCCCGACATGACCCAATATAGCTGGGGCGAAATCATGCGGGAAAGCGGAATTTTGGCCGATGCTATCTGGCCCTGGAGCTGGTCTTGAGCGCCTCCGAGCCAGGCATCCATAAAGGGGCTGAGGTAGTTTTCGAGTTCCGGGTAGGATGTCAGAATCGGGAAAATATCCTCGTACCGCTTGTTCAGGAACTCGATGGCGTGCGGGAAGGTACAATACCGCCCGTTGTCGTAGATGCGCAGGAACCAGATCACGGCCGCAAAAAGGATAATGGGGCTTTCCACAAAAAAATCGCCCTGCTTCTGCACCCAGCTTCGGTTCAGGTTGAGCATGATGGTATAGGCGCTCTCGTAGGCGTCCGAAATATCGGTCATGAAGTCCGGGTGAATGGGGTTACAGCGGTGCGAGCGGCGCGGGTCGTCAAAATTTATGACGTAGAAAGTCGGGATTTTCTTGTAACCTTTCTGGTGATTCAGCAGGTGGTTATAGGCGATTTCCGAAAGATCGGGAAACTTGTAGTCATAGATGTATTGGGTATAGCCCTTTTCGATTTGCTGTTTAATAAACTGGTTTACAACACAATAACTCTTCCCGCTGCCCGGGCTTCCCATGCAGATGCAAGCCCTTTGCGGGTTTACGACGTTGGCGAACCCGTTGTTCCACTGTTTGTTATAGTAAAATTTCGTCGGCAGATTTATGGAGTACTCGTTCTCGATCAGGCGTGTTTCCTGCTGGAATGATTCGTTCTCGTTGTTGAAAGGGTCATCCATGAGATTGTTCTTCAGCAGGCGGGACATCCACACGCCGCCCATCAAGAGGCAGATATACCCGGCCGATAGGGTCAGTATGTAGAAAGCCGCGTTCGCCGTTGTCGTCAGCGGCAAGTCCAGCAGCCACCAGTTGAAGAAGAACAGCACGCCTCCCGTGGCCAGCGATGCCGTGATTTTCCGCCAGGTAATTTTCTCCTCTTTTACTCCTTTTGTCCCGAGGCATGAAAGGGCGAGGAACACGACGGCGAAAAGTTTCGTCCATAGTATATTCCGGAACAGCCCCGCGGTGCGGTCGAAGTTCAGCAGAATCCTATCGACCACGCCGATATTGATTCCCCATTCCCGTATCTGCCCGTAGCAGAACCAGTAGATGTTGATAACCACGAACAAGATACTCAATGCCCGCATGAAATCCATTGTTTTTGCAAGACCCCGAAGGTCGTCTTCCTGTTGCATAACCGTAAGATTTAATAAATGAATGATAATTGAGATGTTATACTTTCCTCCGTCGTGAGGTATTCCGCTTCCGTTGCCCGTCCCGTCCGGCAGGCGCTTGTTTCGGGGACAAGCCCCTCGTGTTTTCCCCGGGATTCCGTTTCCCGCCGAAGCGCAGCTCGAAGGCGTTGGCCGAGTATGCCTTTCCCAGCCGTGATCCGTTCACGACCGTCCGTGTTTCGTGGTCAATGAAGGTCACACCCACGATGCGGCCGTTTTCGTTGCGTCGTATGTAGAGATCCACCTGGGCTCCCCGCAGGCGTTCGCGCAGTTCTTCCTCCGTGGGTTCTCCCCGAAGCGCTTTATCGACCCGGCCACGGATTTGCCTCCTCGTGTCGTCCTTCCCGAACCGTTCGGCGCTGCGCTCCATGTGCCGTTCCAGCCCGTCATACCCGACCTCTTTACCGAACAGTGAGGATTTGAGCGGCGCGGCCACTGCCTTGTCCCCGTTCTCGTCCAGCAGCGTGTAGAGCAATCCCCGGTAGGGGGTTCCGTTCCGCTCTCCCCGGACTTCCTCTATACCTATATTATATAAGGACAACAATGCCCGGAACTCGCCGAGGGTCTGGAAGCGGTATGTCGCCACGGCCGGTTTTATTACCGCTGCCACCTGGCGTTTCAGGTCGCCCCGCGTGTAATCGGCGGGGACGATCCCTTGCCCTTTCTCCCGCCTTCTCCCTTTGGCGGGATGCAGTCCGTACTCCCGTTCCAGTTCCTCGGTAACGGCCACGCTGCGTTCGTTGCGCCTGCTGTCGTTTATCTTGCGCCCGTCCTGGGCCACCTGCACCGACACGATATGGATATGCTCCCGTCCGATGTCGGTATGCTTGAATACGATATAAGGTTGTCCTCCCCAGCCCATGCGCTCCATGTAGGCTCCGGCTATCTCCGCGAGCTGCCCGTCGTCGAGGCGGTCTTCGGGAGCCGGGTTGAGCGATACGTGCACGACGGGTTTTTCCGTCCGGTAGTGCGAGGGCATCCAGCGCAGGAGGTCTTCTGCCGTCGCGGCCACGTTGAAGCGCCCATCCGCCGGCTCCCTCACGATGTGGGTCAGCAGTACCTTCCCGTCGCCCCGATCGACTTTCTCCTGGTTGTACGCCAGCGCGCCGTACACGTCTTTTCCGGTGGTGATATTGGCTACCATCGCTGTCTGAACTCTTCGGAGAGCGACACGACCTGCTGCCCGACGGCCGCCAGTTCACGTGTCGCTCTCTCCAGTTTATAGAGCAGTGCGAGTGTTTTCTTCTCGGAAAAATGCGCGTGCAGCTCCTTCACCACCTGGTTGTAATTCGTTCCCACGGCACGGAATTGGGCGTGGAAAGCGGTCAGCTTCGCCACGTATTCGAGCGTTCCCCGGTCGGTCTTTACCACCCGGAACGCCTCGTTGAACACTCTCGCTTTGATAAAAGCGGCTTTGGACAATAGCCCGGACTGCTCATAAAGGTCGAGGAAACGGGCATGTTCCACGGCTGAAAAGTTTACCGAAAAGCGGTAAACGGCCGGGTCGTTTTTCGCGGGTCGTCCCCCTTTGCCCCCTCGGGGCTTTCTGTTCTTTTCCATCGCATCGAAATTTTAAGGAGAGGCCAGGGCCCCACCGGTTCCTGAAAATTCCGATCCCTTCGCGGCCTGCCGCCCTTCTGAAAAGCACCGACTCCGGAGGTGCTTTCTCCCCCTTGCGGGCAAGCTGTTTTCTGCTGCAAAACGAGAATCGTGCAGCAGAAAACACAGCTTGCTATTTGCCCTTTGCAAATACCTTCTGCCCGCTCGCGGACAGAACATTGAAAGAGCCGCCGTAAAACGGGGCAAGGACGGCTTCATTAGCGTCGGGATCGTTCACGAGGCAAAGATACCGACCTATTCAATCACTTGTGCCATAAGTAATTACGCCACTTGCGTCCACTTTGATGCCACACGCGGCCATAGCGGAAAAAGAGCATACAACCCGTGTTTCTAAGGGTTTACTTTGCACGTGAGAACGGATACAGGCAATGACACATCCTCCTGTCCGCACACGTGCGGACGGATGCAGAAAACACCGTGTGCAGAGGAAAAAGCGGGTCTTTGTCCGGATAAGCAAATGCGGTTGCGCATGAGTATAAAATCGGACACGCGCCCATGCACCGGCATACCGGCGTAACAGCCTGCCAGCGCACCAGCATATATGCGTGCCGGCATACCTGCATAAAATCTCATGCCGTCACTTGCCCGGATACGTGAAGAGATGAACGATTACCCGATTGTATAACTAAAAACGCATGGAACAATGAAAGAGAAAACGAAATTCGTGGCCTTCTCCACCCAGAAAGGCGGAGCGGGCAAAACCACCCTCACGGTGCTGGCAGCCTCTTACCTGCACTATGTAAAGGGTTTCAATGTCGCGGTCATCGACTGCGATTATCCCCAACACTCCATCGTGGAGATGCGGGAACGTGACCTGAAGCTTGCCCTCGAAGACGAACATTACAAGAGGTTAGCTTACGAACAATTCACCCGGCTTCAAAAGAAAGCCTATCCTGTCGTGGAAAGCAACACGAAAGAGGCGTTGGCCGATGCCGACTACCTCCTGCCGCAAGGTGATTTCGATTATGTGTTCTTCGACCTTCCCGGTACGATCAATAACGAGGATCTGATTCATTCCCTGGCCGGAATGGATTATCTCGTCGCCCCGATCAGTGCCGACCGGGTTGTCATGGAAAGCACCCTGAATTACGCGGTTGTGGTAAAGGAGCATATCATGGGCCGCGAGAAGTCCCGGATGAAAGGGCTGTATATGCTATGGAACATGGTGGACGGGCGTGAAAAGACAGAGTTATATCAGGTTTACGAGGCGGTAATAAAAGAGCTGGGGCTTCCTGTCCTGAAGACCTTCCTGCCTGACACCAAGCGTTTTCGTCGTGAGCAGAACGCCAGCCGTCGCTCTGTCTTCCGTTCCACGCTCTTCCCGGCAGACCGTTCTTTGATCCGGGGCAGCAACCTGGATAAACTCGTGGATGAATTGATCGAACTGTTAAAGTAGGATCTTATGAGCGGAAAAGAACATGACGACGGTTTGGACGCTTCCTTCATCATCAGCCAGGCCAAAAGCCGAAACCGGCCATTGCATCCTTACACGCCGGAAAAAGAGGAGGAGGCATCGGCTCTATCGGAACCGTCCGGCGAGGCCGCCTCCTCGTCGGCTACGAAAGAGGAGGGACGCCGCCGAAGAGGGAAAGGCCAGGATTACGAGCGTCTTTTTATCCGGAACGCCCCCTCCAATACCCGAAGCGGCAAAACGGTGTATATCCGCAAGGAGTTTCACGAGCGTATAACCCGGATAGTGCAGGTTATCGGTAAGAACGAACTCTCGCTGTATAGTTACCTGGACAATGTGCTGGAGCAGCATTTCGCGACCTATCAGGAGGAAATTTCGGAACTCTACAAGAAACGGAACTCCGATATTTTTTAGTTATGAACCCAATATTTACAACCTATTAAAAACAATCCATCATGTCAGACAAAGCAATTATTTTATCTGTTATCCTGGCGGCCGTCCTTTGCGTCGCCGTGCCCTTCATCTTCCGCGTGTGCCGCTATCGGCGCAGGATGAAAACCCTTATCGTCCCCGACGGCCCTTCGGGGGAGGTCGCCGTGGGGACTGTCCCCACCCCCGAGGCCGAGTACCTGGCCCGTTACATCTGCCTGCTGCGGCTGCCTTTCGCCGGTAACAAGCACGTGAAGATACGTCCGTCGTACCACGAGCGTATCCGCGAGATCACCCGTGTCATCGGTCGTGGCGACGTGACGATCACGGCCTACGTGGACAAGGTTCTCAAGGCGCACCTGGACGATAACCGGGAAACCATCGAGCGGCTTTTCGAGGAACGCGAGGCCGTGGCCTCCCGGCAACCCAAAGCGGAGGAGCGATGAACGGGGCGTTGTGGCTGCTGCCCCTCTTTGCCGTGGGGTATGCCTTGTGGGCGTTTTTCCGCCTGCGGCGGATGGAACGTAACGAACCGGCAGACGGGATCGTTGCCGAAGACACTCCCTGCCGGCAGGAGATCATCGGCAGGAGCCGCTTTGTCCTCGACCCGCGCCACTCCCGGCCACAAGCTGCCGTAGAATCTGAAACTGAAAAAGTTACGGAAAAAGCCGATATATTTGTGCCCACGAATGTACCCGAACACCCCCGGCAGATTCCGCCGGAAGACCTGGATGAAGTGTTCGGTGTCGCTCCCGAGGGGGAGCCTAACGAACCTCTGGAAATCGACTTTCCGCTGTACGATGAATCTTTCCCGGATGCGGACGCGGAGGAGCCGGATTATGACGAGGATGAAGACGACACCGAAGAGCTGCCCCTTTTGGGCCGCTCGCTTGCCCAGGGGGTTAGTTTTGAACAGATGGGCGAAGCCTACCGCCACGTGGTACACGATCCACCTTCAACAGACGAGCAAAGGGAGGAAACGGGACGTGTCCTCCTGGGCCTGAAACAGACCGACATGTTCGAGGTCATCGTTTCGGGCCGCCCCGACGGGAACGACAGGGTAAAATCCCTGATCGACACCTACCTCTCGGCCTTTCACCGGCGTATGTCCGAGAGGTCTGCAGAAAGCCCATCTCCGCAGGGTTCGGTTCCCACGGGTTTCGACGTCCGTGAGTTTGTTTAACCCCATAATGACATCACGATGAAAGAAAAAGACTACGGGTAGCGCGTGAGGCTATCCTCGAACCACTGAAAAAATCCGAATCAAGAAGTTTAACCCGGTGCGGGGCCTATCCATCCCCGCGCCACAATTCAAACATTATCGAGTTATGAGAAAGAACAAGATTCTTCTTCCGGCGGCATTTCTCTTTGCCGCCATCTCCTCCGCTTTCGCGCAGGGCAACGGCATTGCCGGCATTACGGAGGCTACCAACATGGTAACCAGCTACTTCGACCCCGGCACGAAACTCGTGTACGCTGTGGGGGCTGTGGTCGGCCTTATCGGGGGCATCAAGGTCTATAACAAGTTTTCGAGCGGCGATCCCGACACGTCGAAGACCGCCGCGAGCTGGTTCGGCGCGTGTATTTTCCTGATTGTCGCCGCGACGATCCTACGCTCTTTCTTCTTGTAGTCCAACCTGTCATGCAAATAATTATGGAATATGGAATCAACAAGGGAATCGGCAAGAGCGTGGAGTTCCGGGGCCTGAAGGCGCAGTACCTCTTCATCTTCGCGGGCGGCCTGCTGGCCGTCTTCGTGGTGTTCGTCATCCTCTACATGGCAGGGGTCGATCAGTGGGTATGTATCGCTTTCGGCGTTGCGGCGGCTTCGGTGCTGGTCTGGCTTACCTTCCGTCTGAACGCCCGTTACGGGGAACACGGGCTGATGAAGCTGCTCGCCGCGCGCCGGCATCCCCGCTACCTGCTCAACCGCAAGTCCCTGCGCCGGTTGCTGAAAAGAAAGGGGGGCTGCGTATGAGAAACATCTTGAAAGCCACCACGCTGGAAAGCAAGTTCCCGCTCCTGGCCGTGGAAGGCGGTTGTATCATCAGCAAGGACGCGGACATAACGGTCGTCTATCGGGTCGAACTCCCGGAGCTGTTCACCGTCACGTCCGCCGAGTACGAGGCGATCCACGCCGCCTGGTGCAAGGCCCTGAAGGTCTTGCCCGAATACAGCGTGGTACACAAGCAGGACTGGTTCATCCGCGAGCGTTACCGCCCGGCCACGGGCGAGGGGGACATGAGTTTCCTCTCCCGCAGTTACGAGCGGCATTTCAACGAGCGTCCGTTCCTGACCCACGCCTGCTTCCTCTACCTGACGAAAACGACGAGGGAGCGTATGCACATGCGTTCAGACTTCTCGACCCTCTGCCGGGGCAACATCATTCCCAAAGAGGTAAACCGGGAATCGGCGACAAAATTCCTGGAGGCGGCGGAACAGTTCGAGCGTATTCTGAACGATTCGGGTTTCCTGACCCTTGTCCGCCTCACGGGGGACGAGATCACGGGTACGGCGGATTGTCCGGGCCTGCTGGAGCGGTACTTTTCCCTCTCGCTCTCGGAGACGACTTCTCTTCAGGACATCGAGCTGGGGGCCGAGGTTCTGCGCGTGGGTAACAAACGGGTGTGCCTGCACACGCTCTCGGACACGGAAGACCTGCCGGGGCGCGTGGGTACGGACACCCGTTACGAGCGTCTTTCCACCGACCGTTCGGACTGCCTGCTCTCGTTTGCGGCCCCCGTGGGGCTTCTGCTTTCCTGCGACCACCTTTACAACCAGTACGTGTTCCTGGAAGACAGCGACGAAAACCTGCGTATGTTCGAGAAACGTGCGCGTAACATGCAGTCCCTTTCCCGCTACTCCCGCGGGAACCAGATAAACAAGGAGTGGATCGACCAGTATCTCAACGAGGCGCACTCGTTCGGTCTTCAATCCGTCCGGGCCCATTTCAACGTGCTGGCCTGGTCGGACGACGTGCAGGAGCTCCGGCATATCCGCAACGACGTGGGCAGCCAGCTCGCTCTGATGGAGTGCCGCCCGCGCCACAACACCGTGGACGCCGCCACGCTCTACTGGGCGGGTATGCCGGGCAACGCGGGGGATTTCCCCGCCGAGGAATCGTTCTACACGTTCATCGAGCCCGCGGTCTGTTTCTTCACGGAGGAAACCAACTATAAATCCTCGTCCAGCCCTTTCGGCATCAAGCTGTGCGACCGCGTAAGCGGCAGGCCCCTGCACCTGGACATCTCGGACGAACCGATGAAAAAAGGGATCATTACCAACAGGAATAAATTCGTGTTAGGCGGCTCGGGGTCAGGCAAGTCGTTCTTTATGAATCATTTAGTCCGCCAATACTGGGAGCAGGGCACGCATGTCGTGCTGGTGGATACCGGTAACAGCTACCAGGGTCTTTGCGAGCTGATCCGGCGTAAGACCAAAGGTGAGGACGGCGTGTATTTTACCTATACCGAGGAACATCCCATCAGTTTCAACCCGTTCTACACCGACGACTACTATTTCGACGTGGAGAAGAAGGACAGCATCAAGACGCTGCTGCTGACACTCTGGAAAACCGAGGACGACAAGATCACGAAGACCGAGAGCGGCGAGCTGGGCAGTGCCGTGAACGCCTATATCGAGCGTATCCGCGCCGACAGGAATATCGTGCCGTGTTTTGACAGTTTCTACGAGTACCTGCGGGACGACTACCGCCGCGAGCTGGAGGAGCGGGAGATCCGGGTCAGCCGCGAGGATTTCAACATCGACAACATGCTCATCACCCTGCGGCAGTATTATAAGGGCGGACGCTACGACTTCCTTCTGAACTCCCGGGCCAACATCGACCTGCTCTCGAAGCGCTTCGTGGTCTTCGAGGTGGATTCCATCAAGGAAAACAAGGAGCTTTTTCCCGTGGTCACCATCATCATCATGGAGGCTTTCATAGGCAAAATGAGACGGCTCAAGGGGGTACGCAAACAGCTCATCGTCGAGGAGGCCTGGAAGGCGCTCTCTACGGCGAATATGGCTGAATATCTGCGTTATATGTATAAAACCGTCCGCAAATACTACGGTGAGGCCATCGTTGTGACGCAGGAGGTCGAGGACATCATTTCCAGCCCGGTGGTCAAGGAGGCGATCATCAACAACTCGGACTGCAAGATCCTGCTCGACCAGCGCAAGTTCATGAACCGTTTCGACGCGATTCAGTCCTTGTTGGGGCTGACCGACAAGGAGAAGGCGCAGATTCTCTCGATCAACCAGTCCAACGACCCTTCCCGTAAATACAAGGAGGTCTGGATCGGTCTGGGCGGCGTTCAGTCGGCGGTCTATGCCACGGAGGTCAGCGTCCCGGAGTACCTGGCCTACACGACCGAGGAAACGGAGAAAGTGGAGGTACAGCGGCTTGCCGGCGAGCTGGGCGGTGATATGGAACTGGCGATCAGGCAGCTCGCCGAGGGCAAACGTTAAAGGGAGGGCAGGCCATGTATCGCAAGTGTATCGGATCAGACCCCACGGCGGCGCGTTTGGACTTCGCGCTGTACGAGGTGGCGGGCGAGTGGGAAAGCCGCTCGGGTTCTCCCCGGGTTCGCATCTACCGCAACCCGGGACGCCGGGGCGGCGGTTTTTACGTGGAGGTGTCCTACAAGGACGGGACACGCTTCTCCCGTCCCGTGAGGAAGTATTGGGGAGGTATCCGTTACTTCGACCTCTACGGGTATGTCGCCCTGGCCTACGATGCGGGGCGCGAGGTGCTCCAGCTCTCCGCCTACGGGGATTATTACCGGGCGTCGGAATGACCGCCCAAGTATTCACGAATTAAATAATGAAAAGGATGAAACGATTGATTTTAACGCTGTTCGTGGGGCTTCTTTGCTTCACGTACCAGGCAAAAGCGCAGTGGACGGTCATCGACCCGTCGAATCTCGTTCAGAACATCAAGAGCGCGGTTCAAAGCTCGACCACGGCGACCAACATGGTCAAGTCGCTGCAAGAGAGTATCAAGATTTATAACCAGAGCAAGGCTTACTACGACGCCCTCAAATCGGTGCATAACATCATCAAGGATGCCCGGAAGGTGAAGCTGACGCTCGAAATGGTCAGCGAGATCACGGAAATCTACACCTCGGGATTCAACCGTATGGTTTCAGACCCGAACTTCACGGTGGACGAGCTGGCGGCGATCTCGGCGGGTTACGCCCGGCTGCTGGAGGAGGGCGGTGCGCTGGTGACGGAACTCAAGACGGTCATAACCGGCGGCAACGGCCTCTCGCTCTCGGACAAGGAGCGGATGGACGTGGTGGATCAGGTTTACACGAAGATGCTGGAGTACCGCAACCTCACGCGCTATTACACGCGCAAGACCATCTCCGTGTCCTTCATCCGCAGCCGCGAAAAGGGCGACGCGCACCGGGTGCTGGCACTTTACGGGAACCCGAACGACAGATATTGGTAACCTGAAAACGGAGGCAGTCATGGATTTCGACAATTTACACCAGGTTCTCCGGAACCTGTATCAGGAGATGATGCCGCTATGCGGCGACATGATCGGGGTGGCGAAAGGTATCGCCGGCCTGGGTGCGCTCTTTTACGTGGCTTACCGGGTATGGAAGGCACTGGCCAATGCGGAGCCTATCGACGTGTTCCCGCTCCTGCGGCCTTTCGCCATCGGCTTGTGCGTGATGTTCTTTCCCACCGTGGTTCTGGGGACGATCAACGCCGTGATGTCGCCCGTGGTGCAGGGCACGCACGCCATACTGGAGGGGCAGACATTGGATTTGCAGGCATACCAGCAACAGAAGGACGATTTGGAAGCCGAGGCCCGCAGGCGCGAGGGCAAGGCTTGGTTAGTGGACGACGAGGTGTATGAACAACGGCTTGCGGATATGGGTATCACGGATTTGGGCGAGATTATCAGCATGTGGGCCGAACGCACGTGGTACGACATCAAGGCCGGTTTCCGGCAGCTTGTCCGGGACTTCTTCGAGTTGTTGTTCAACGCCGCGGGGCTTACTATCGACACGCTGCGGACATTCTTTTTAGTCGTGCTGTCGATTCTGGGGCCCTTGTCGTTCGCCCTCTCCATTTACGACGGCTTTCACTCGACGCTCGCGAGCTGGATTTCCCGCTATATCAGCGTGTACCTTTGGCTTCCCATCGCCGACCTGTTCTCCGCGGTGCTGGCCAAGATCCAGACGTTGATGCTCCAGGCGGACGTCCTGGCCCTGCAAGACCCCAACTACATTCCCGACAGCGGCAGCGGTGTCTATATTATCTTTTTGATTATAGGTATCATAGGCTATTTCACGATCCCCACCGTTGCCGAGTGGGTGATCCAGTCGGGCGGAGCCGGCGGGGCTATGGGCGGTATCAACAAGGCCGGGGCATTCGCCACGGGTGTCGCGGGCGGTATCGCCGGCAACATGATCGGCCGCACGTTCGGGCGTCGCGGCGGTGGCGGTTCCTCCTCCGGTAACGGCGGCGGTGGCCCGGCTTCGGGCAGTGCCCCCAACGGGCGCAACCTGGCAACACAAGGTAACAATAATCATTCATAACAATTTGGACAATGGAATTCAAGTCATTAAAAAACATCGAAACAAGTTTCAGGCAGATTCGGCTTTTCGGTATCGTGTTCCTCTGCCTGTGCGCGCTGGTATCCGTGTTCAGCGTGGTCGCGAGCTTCCGTTTCGCCGAAAAGCAGCGCGAGAAGATCTACGTCCTGGACGGGGGCAAGTCGCTGATGCTGGCGCTCTCGCAGGATTTGAGCCAGAACCGCCCCGTGGAGGCGCGCGAACATATCCGGCGTTTTCACGAGTTGTTCTTCACCCTCTCGCCCGACCGTGCGGCCATCGAGAGCAACATCAACCGCGCGCTGTTCCTGGTCGATAAGAGCGCCTTCGCCTATTACCAGGACATGCAGGAGAAAGGTTACTACAACCGTGTGGTGTCGGGGAACATCAGCCAGCGTATCGAGGTGGACTCCGTGGTGTGCGACTTCAACGCCTATCCCTACCGGGCCATGACCTATGCCCGGCAAATGATTGTCCGCGAGAGCAACATCACCGAGCGTTCGCTGGTCACGCGCTGCGAGCTGATCAACTCGGGGCGTTCGGACAATAACCCGCAGGGTTTCATCATGGAGAAATTCGAGATTCTGGAGAACCGCGATTTACGTACATTAAAAAGATAAGGCTATGGCAAAGAAGAGAATAAAGGCTTTCGGGGAGTGGGTCGAAGACCATCTGCGCCGCGCTTGCGGGGCGCTCTCGCCCGATAAGCGGATTATCGTGATCCTCACGCTGCTCTTGTTCTTTTCCGTCTTGTCGCTCTACTTTACCGTGTCTTCCATCTACCGCTTCGGCAAGGGAGCCGGGGAACGGATGCAGATACGGCATATCGAGCGGCTGGAGCTGGAATTAAGACAACGGCAGGAGGCCGACAGTGTAAAACATCTAAAAGATTTCAATTATGACGACGAACGAAAAACAGAATAAACAGCCGGAGGCGGGGAAAAAGGAACTCACGCCCCGGCAGATACAGATGCGGAAGAAGATGGTGGTCTTCCCGCTCTTTTTCCTGGCCTTTGCCGGGTGCATGTGGCTGATCTTCTCCCCCGGCGAAAAAGAACGGGAGGAGCCTTCGGCGGGTTTCAACACGGAGCTGCCGACCCCGGAATCGGAGGGTATCCTCTCGGACAAGCGTGATGCCTACGTGCAGGAGGAGATGCGGCGCAGGGAGCGGGAAAAGATGCGCTCCTTGCAGGATTTCGCGTTCGGGATGGAGGACGAGGTGGAAGAGCCCGTCATGCCCGCTGCCGTGCCGGATAAGTCTTCCGGCCCTGCCGGCGGTTCGTCGGGAGCTTTCCGGACTTCCCGTGCCGCCTATGCCGACATCAACCGCCAGTTAGGCAGTTTCTACGAGGACACCGCCGGTGAAACGGGGGAAGAGCGCGAGATGCAGGCCCGCATCGAGGAACTGGAACGCCGCCTGGAAGAACAGCAGGCGCAGAAAACGGCCCAGGAGGAGCAGGTGGCGCTGCTGGAGAAGTCCTACGAGATCGCCGCCCGCTACATGAATGGCGGTCAGGCCCCTGAAGCCCCGCGTCAGAAAGCCTCCGTTTCCGGCAAGGCTTCCGTGCAGCCCGTGCGCCAGGTGCGCCGTAACATCGTGTCGCTGCTCGCCGCCCCGCAGCCCGATTCGGTCTTCGCCCGTGAGTTCGTCAAGCCCCGGAACTGGGGTTTCAATACGGTGGGGAGCGACCTTCGCGAGCCTGAGCGCAACAGTATCCGCGCCGCCGTGCAGCAAACCGTGACGCTCACCGATGGCGGGGAGGTTACTTTCCGGCTGTTGGAACCGATGATGGCGGGAGATCTGCTCATCCCCTCGGGTACGCCCGTAACGGGGGCGGCGAGGATCAACGGCGAACGGCTGACGGTCAAGGTCAGCGCTGTCCAGCATGGCGGGGCGGTCGTTCCGGTCGATCTATCGGTCTATGACACGAACGGCAACGAGGGTATTCCCGTGCCGGGGTCGGAAGAACTCAATGCCGTGAAGGAGATCGCCGCCAATATGGGCGCGGGCATGGGCAGCAGTATCACGATCACGGACGATGCCGGTTCGCAACTGCTTTCCGACCTGGGGCGCAGCGCCATCCAGGGTGTGTCGCAATACGTGAGCAAGAAGATGCGCTCGGTCAAGGTCACGCTCAAGGCCGGTTACAGCGTCCTGCTGCTCCCGCCCCTTCAATAAGGGTACAAACGACGTACTTCCGTACACCACTGAAAAAATCCATTTTTATCAACAATCAAAAATTTATCGAGTATGAAAAAGATTCTTCTGGCACTCGCTTTTATCGGGTGCATGTTCGCTGCCCACGCGCAGGAAAAGCCCTCCACGGGCGATTTGTACGACGGCCTTACCCGTCCGCTGACTTTCAACCGGGTTATCCCGCCCTACGCGCTGGAGGTGACGTTCAGCAAGACCGTTCATGTGATTTTCCCCTCGGCCATCCGTTACGTCGATCTGGGGTCTTCGGATCTTCTGGCGGCGAAAGCCGACGGCACGGAAAACGTGCTGCGTGTAAAGGCGGCCCTGCGTGATTTCTCGCGCGAGAGCAACCTTTCGGTCATTACCGAGGACGGGGCCTATTACAGCTTCAATGTCAAGTATGCCGACGAGCCGGTGAAACTGTCGGTCGAGATGGCGGACTTCCTGCATGACGGGGAGGCGGTAAACCGCCCCAATAACGCGCTGGACATCTATTTGCAGGAGTTGGGATGCGAATCTCCGCTGCTGGTCAAACTGATCATGCAGTCCATTTACAAGAATGACCGCCGCGAGATCAAGCATATCGGTTGCAAGCGTTTCGGGGTACAATACCTCCTCAAAGGTATCTACGTGCATAACGACCTGCTTTATTTCCACCTCCAACTGAAAAACTCCTCCAACGTGCCTTTCAACGTGGACTACCTGACGTTCAAGATTACGGACAAGAAGGTGGCCAAACGCACGGCCATCCAGGAGCAGGTCGTATGGCCCGTGCGTGCGTACAACAACGTGCAGGTCATCGGCGGCAAGCGTACCGAGCGCATGGTCTTCACGCTCCCGAAGTTCACGCTGGCCGACGACAAGCAGCTGGTCGTGGAACTGCACGAGCAGCAGGGCGGGCGACACCAGACTTTCACGGTGGAGAATGCCGACCTGGTGCGCGCACGTGTTATCAACGAGTTAAAGGTAAAGTGATATGAAACGGGCGATATTCATTCTCACGCTGGGGCTATGCCTCCTCCTTTCGGACGGGGCGCACGCCCAGCGTGCCCTGCCCGCCATGCGCGGGCTGGAAATACGGGGAGGCATGGCCGACGGCTTCTATACCCGGGACAGCCGCAGCGAAACGGGCTACTGGTTCGGGCTGGCCATGAGCCGCTACGCGAAGAATGCCGACAAGTGGGTGTTCGGCGCGGAGTTCCTGAACCGTTATTACCCCTACAAGTCGGAACGTATCCCGGTGGTGCAGTTCACTGCCGAGGGCGGTTACTATTACAAGTTCCTCGCCGACCCGTCCAGGACTTTTTTCTTCTACCTCGGCGGCTCGGCGCTGGCCGGTTACGAGAGTGTGAACGGGGGCGAGAGGCGGCTCTATGACGGCTCTACGCTCCGCCACCGCGACCGTTTCCTCTATGGCGGGGCCGTCACGCTGGAGGTCGATGCGTACCTGACCGACAGGATTATCCTCTCGCTGACGGGGCGTGAGCGTATCCTATGGGGCACTACAACGGGACATTTCCACGCGCAGTTCGGCCTGGGAATTAAATTCATAATCCATTAAACTTGCAAGCGACATGAAAAAGATGAAAAAGATATTGGCCCTGGCGGTCTGGATCGCCGCCCTGGGTCTTTTATGCGCATCCTGCGACAACGGGCTGGATATACAGCAGGCGTACACGTTCTCTCTGGAAACGATGCCCGTTCAGAAGCGAATCTCCGTTGGTGAAACCGCTGAAATCCGCTGCACGCTCGTGCGGGAGGGGAGATATGACGGCGCGCGTTACACGATCCGCTATTTCCAGCCCGACGGGCGCGGTGAGTTGAGGATGGACGACGGTACGGTGTTCCTGCCCAACGACCGCTATCCGCTCGACCGTGAGGTGTTCCGCCTCTATTACACATCGCGCAGCGATGACCAGCAGGCCATCGACGTCTATGTCGAGGACAACACGGGTCAGGTCGTGAAGACCTCCTTCACGTTCCAGAGCGAGAACGGGACGGAGGAAACGGAACGATAACGGAATATGTCTAACCAAGAGAAGCGCCCGTCACCCGGGCGCTTTCCATAAATACTGAAAACCATGACAGAGCAAGAGAGAATAGATATAGCCTATCTCGATACGGGGGTGTACGAGAACCCGTGGCGTGAGAACCTTTTCGAGACGCTGCCCGAGGATCGGAAAACGGCGGAAGTCTGCCGTTTCGCCATCAAGAAATCGGCTTTCAACATCGAGTTCGTTCCCGAAGCGATGAAAACGCCGGAACTTTGTCTTGCCGCGGCCGGCCACCGGGGCGAAACACTGAAATTCGTCCCTGACCGTCTGAAGACACCGAAAATGTGCCGTGCCGCCGTCGATAGCAACAGCTACGCGCTGTATTACGTTCCGGAGGGGTTGAAGACCCCCGAACTGTGCATGGCGGCCGTGAAGCGCAACGGCCTGGTGCTGGAGGCCGTTCCCGGGGAATTGAGGACGCCGCAAATATGCCGTGCGGCGTTGAAAGCGGTGGACAGTGCCGATTACAAGATACTCCCTTACATTCCGTATCCCGATATATGCCTGGAAGGGCTGAAAAAATTCGGGATGTCGTTCGTGGACAAGTTCGAGATTTTCGCCTCCATTGCCCCGGAGGTCATGACCGGGGAACTGGCCCTTCACGGCGTGGGAATGGACGCGTCCTGCCTTTCGCTCGTGCCGGTGGAACTGCGCACGGAGGCAGTCTGCCTGCGTGCCGTCAGCGGGGACGGCATCCTGCTCCATGAAGTGCCGGAGGAGTTACGCACGGAACGGGTCTGCGAGGCCGCCGTGTCCTCGAACTACCTGGCGCTGGAGTACGTTCCGAAGCATCTGAAAACCGACCGTCTGTGCGGGATGGCGCTGGAGCGCGATTCCCTGGCCATCCGCTTTTTCAACCCCGAACAGCTCACGCCGGAGGTCTGCAACCGGGCGTTGGCCCGTACCGACGACCTGCGTGTCCTCCGCTATATCCCCTTCGAGGAGATACACCTGAAAGTGTTGGGGTTCTATTGCACGAATTACGATAAGACCTTCGATTTTTTGGAGAACATGAACCCCTGGTTCCTCACGCCGAGGGTGGCCCGGGAAATTTTCGCCCTGGAGCCGGAGCTGTTCTATAACCTTCCCGATCACGCCAAGAACGAGGAGATGTGCCGCCGGGCCGTCGGGCACGACGGGAGCTACCTGCAATATGTCCCCGAGAAGTGGAAAACGCCGGAGTTGTGCATGGAGGCCATACGGCGCAGTCCCTATGCCATCGCCCACCTGCCCGAGAGCATGAAAAGCCCGGATCTATACATGAGCCTGGTGCGGGAGAACCCGCAAAACCTGAAAGGCGTCCCCCGCGAAGCCAGGACGCCGGAGATGAGCCGGGAGGCTTTCGAGCGTACCTACGGGAAGGACAAAACCGATTTCTCGGTTATCAGCGCGTTGAGCGACCCCGCCCTGGTCTTGCAGGTGTTCCGCGAGCAGGACGACCCGCAGCAGATACACCGGTTGATGAGTGTTCTGCACCTGAACCGCCGGCTTGTAACGGAGGAGGTGGCGTTGGAGGCCGTTCGCAAGGATGCGGGGGTGCTGTACGACATTCCCCAGACGGCCATCACGCCGCTCGTGGCCGATACGGCCGTGCGGGGCGACCCGAGGATGCTCCAGTGGGTTCCGAGGGAGCTTCGCACGGCGGATATGTGCCTCTATGCCGAGGCCGCCCATCCCGAGTTACGGGTTTACGTTCCCGACGAGATAGCAAAGGGACGTAATATCTATTCGTTCCACCATCAGGTGGACGCGAAATTGCGGCAGCCGCTCGAATACGAACAATACAAGACCCTCTACTCGGGCGGCGCGGTGCGTGTGAACAACGTGTGGACATCGGTTGCGGGTGAGATTGACTGCTGCGAGGTGCGTTACGACCGTAAGACGGAGAAACTCAAACTGCGGATCGTCGAACCGCCCAGGGAGAAGAAGGCGCAGCCGAAGGTCGCGCCCCGCAAACCCGCCCGGGGGCCGAAATTGTAGGACGGCGGGTAGTTCTTTGGCAGGAAGGTTGTTAAAAATCGCACGTGTTGTCGCCGATACCCGGATGAAATCGTTATATTTGCAATCAAATCCTCCGGCGGCGTGCCGCCGGGCGATTTACATACGGAAGGAACACATTATGGTGGGGCATTGAAAACAGCCAAATTTTAATCCGCTCGCAAAATAATGGGTAGTTCTCTTCTTCATCGTCGTGTCTATATGCGTCAAGCGTATGCGATAAGCGGCGTGGGGAGAAATTATCTATCGAGTGGATGGGTGCTTGGCTGTACCTCAATGCCGGTATTTAACGTATTCTCACGCCTTTTTCGTATGGTATTTGTCTGAACCTAAAGAAAAGCGATATGGAAACGAAATCGACAAATGAGGTAAAGGGTGATTACGACCGGGTATCGGCGAGTGAATGCCTGGGGTCGCTAATCGAGTTGCACGGGATTGTCATGGAAGACGATCTGTTCGTCATTCCCGATGCGGATGGCACGGCAGTATTATACAATGACGGGAAGATACGTTTTGACGAGATCGCCGACATCGAGGTCGGCTCGGTGTTCGTGGGCATCCTGCTCCGCAACGGCTATCTGTTCTACCTTTCCCGTACCGAACCGCTCAAGACGTGCATATACACGCATGGCGGGTGGGGTTCAATCTCTGAAATTTCTCCCCGTGGCATTGCCGGACATATCGGGCGTGAATTGCACGGGAAGCTGGGCGACCATACGGCGGTCGATTGACGGGAAACAAAAAAATCGGACGGTTGTTATCGTCCGATTTTTTTCGCGTCGTATTTTCACGGCCGTTGCCTGCCGTGTTCCCGTTTCCGCCTTTGCAGGGCGAGCAGTTGCCGCAACATGTAGGCATGGTTTTCCCCCACGGTATGCCCCGAGGGCATCAGGTAGGGACTTGCGAGGCACTCCCGGCATTGGCGTACCGCCTCTTTTAAGTCGGTAACGGTTATTTCCGCTCCCGTGATGTCTTTAATCTTTGTTTCCATTCTTGTCCTGTTTTTTGGGTTCGTACCAACTGTCCCGGTAATTTTCTCCCACGAGCGAGAAAATTCCGCTCATGCCGCTTTCAGCGGCGAAATTTTTGGCTTCCCATATACCGGAAAACTCTCCCAGCAGCCGGTAGCCGATGAATAATTTGTACTTGCGCATGATTTTATCGTTTTTCCAGGTTGATAATCGGTGTGTTCTTTTGCAGCCATTCCTTCACGCTGTCCATGTTGTATTCGGATGTGATAACCGCCGTTCGGTCGTCGATTTCGGTGAAGCGCGTAGTTTCATACCCGTCGATCCACTGCTTCAGCGTGGCAACGCCCCACACCTGCGGGTCGTTGAACATGGTGTTGAGCCGCCCGATACCCTCGCCGAAGGTTACGAGCAGCGTTTCATAGGAGATTTCCTTATTTACTTCATTCGTTTTCATATTCTCGCTTTTTACGGGCGGCTTTTGCCGCCCCGAATTTTTTTAATCAGACAAGTTCCACTTTAACCCTGCTCATGTTCGCCCAGAACACGCCGTTGCAGTAGTAGGCGTAGCCGTTATGCCAGTTGCTCCTGCGGCGTATCACGTCCTGCTCGGGTGGTCGTATCTCGATACTCGTGGTGTAGATGTTGTGTCCCACGGTAATGACGAGGTTACACCTTCGCCATATCTCGGAATGGGTTCTGAACCCGTTTTTCCCCTCGACGAGCGCAATGGCTGTCTTGACTGCTTCCCGAACTTCCCAATCCCACTCCCCGAAGGGTTTGAGCGGGCGTGCCATGTAGCTTTTATAGATGATTTTCATTGTTATATTTTTTTTGTAGGGCGGCTTTCGCCGCCCCGATTTTATAATTCGACAATCCTTTCCGCTCTGCCGTACAACATGGAGCGTATGCTCGTCTTGTCCACGCCCTTGTATTCCGTGTAATGCCCGTACTGCTTTACCACGAATGTTTTCAGTACATCGACAAAGTTGAAACGATACCCTAAAAGCGGAATGGAGTCCTTGAAATAGGTGTTATGGTTTACCTCACGGGTAATCCAGTCTTTCTCCTCACGGGTGAGCGTTCCCCCGTCATTGAGCCGTTTGCGTAATATGTACGCTTTTGAGCCTGCAAGGCTTTCGAGTGCGGGAACGTCCCACGACACGAATTTATATGCTATTTGGTTCATTCTATTTTGTTTTTGCGGGCGGCTTTCGCCGCCCCGATTTTTATGCTGTCATTCGTTTCCGTATAAGGGACATGTTCCCCTTCATCAGTTTCAGTATTTGCCCGTGGTATGGGGTATTCTTGTTACACACGCCACGGCTCTGCACGACCTCCATGCGTTTTAGGGACACCTCTATCGTTTCGATACGTTTGCCGTCGATTGTGGCCGAGAGTATGAGCGAGTCGGCTTTCAGATAGTATTCGTTGGTAAACACGCAGTGGTGCATGGCCTCGCCCTCCTGCCGTATGGCTTCAACGCTGTCCAATACCTTGATGCAGATTTCCCCGTCGGAAAACTCCACTCCGAAAAACCGCCCTTTGGCTTCGACAAACGAGGCTTCCTGTTCCAACGCCTTGCGCCGTTCCTCCTGCCGCCGTTCCATTTGCATGTGCCGCCGTTTTTTTGCCATGTAAAGGTCATGCGCTGCGGGCAGGTCTGCGGGACACACGAAATGGGCGTTATGCAGGTCTTTCCCGAAAAATCGCAGCAGGTCGATGTAGTCGCACCATTCCGTCGGTTTCCCGATAGCGTACCCGTTACGGATGGCGATACGGATGGCCGGCCAATAGTCTGCGATATTGCGGGAGGAACGGGCGAAAAATCGCACGAGTGCCGTTTGTCCCGCTTTAAGCAGCGTTTCGGCCTTGTTCTCCGAGAGCAGCAGGTGGATAAGGTCGAAAGGGGTTACATCGGGGAGTTGTTTGCCGTAGCCGCTTCGGCGCAGTTCGGGGATAAGCCGTTGCCGGGGATAGATGCGTGTGGGCGTGATGTTGTATTTCCCGTCGTTCTCCGCCCGCAGTTCCAATGCGCTCGACCAACTCCACCCGTGAACGAAGAAGCCCATCGGGCGCAGCCGTGCGAAGGTTGCGGAGCGTCCGTCGGGGGTAATCCACCGCTGTACGGCTTCGATATGGGTGTAAAGGGGTGTCTGTCCCACTTTCGCCCAACACTCGATATAGACGAAGCGCAGGACTTGAAAACCCTTGCAGCGGGTTACGATGCACAAATACTCGTAATCGTTGAACTTGCGGCGCAGGGTGGTTTCCACTTTCAGCGTGGTGTGGCAGTGCGGACACTCGCACCCTAACAGATTGTCCGTGAGTTCTCCGTTTTCGCTCTGCCACGTGTGGCCGCACTCGGTGCAGGTGATAAGTCCTTTCGGCGTGCGGCGTCCGATATGCTCGATGCAGTTCTTGTACCCCCATTCGATTTGTGCGGGGGTAAGCGGCGGCAGGTGTTTACTTGCCGCCACGACGCTCTGTTGGAATTTTGTTCTCGGTTTCATAACTAAAATAGACTGGGCATTAGTTTGTTATCTTCGATTTTTTTGGGTTTGGACTTGGCTTTCGCCAACTTGGCGTAGGCTTCGCTCTCGGCCTTCCGTATGGCGTTCCGCCGTGCCTCGGCTTTTTCCTCCTCGGTCAGTTCGACGGTGTGATTGACCACTACCTTGCAACTGACGGGTTTGCCGATGTCGATGTCCTCCTCGTCGTAATAGTGGAGTGCCATAGAGTATATTTCCTCGTCGGCAAACCCGTTGCAACCGCTCTGCCGTACTTGGTTGATGATGAAAGTGCAGCAATCGTCAATGTTCTTTTTCGGGTTGGCGTATCGGGGTGCGAAAAGTTCGTCCTCCCGTGCCCGTGCGTCGAGATAGTTCTGTATCGTCAGTTTGAAATAATCTGTTCCTTGTGCCATGATTTTTTGGTATTGTGGGGCGGCGAGCCGCCCCGTGTTCAACATTTATTCGTCCTTTCCGAGAAGCCGCCGCACCTCGTCCTCTTTGGTCTTTTGGAAAATCCATCCCGCTTTCTTCTGCCCGTCATGCGTCAGCCGTGCGTTGAAGCGTCCCCCGAGTGCGTGAAGGGCGTCCTTGACGGGCTTGGTGTCCCCGAATACGGCTATCGCCTTCTCGGAATAGTCCACGATGATAAACCCGCCTTGCACGCTCGTTTCAGTGCGTTCCGCCCGTTTTTCGTCTTTCGGCTCGGGCAGGCATATATTCTCCTCGTTTCCTGCGATATATGCCAGCCTGTCGATGTACCCTTCACGGGTGTAGTGGGTCAGTTTGCAGACACTCCACCCGTATTTCGGACTTTTGCCGAGCGTGAAAACGGGATAGCGGTGTTCGTTCTTGGGGTCGTATTCGGAGAGGTGCGCCGTTTGCGGGAAATTGGCCGCCGCCTTTCTCAACTCCCCGAAGCCGTTGCGGGAGGTGGCCGAAAAGCCGAGAATGACGGTACGCACGCTTCGGGTGGTCGAACACTCGTAAGAGGGGTCAGTGTATTCCGTTTCGTTGAGTTCGGCGATGATTACGCCCTGCACCCCTTCGGGCATGATGCGGCGTAACCTCTGCGCTCCTATTTCCGCTATGCGGTCATGCTCGGCTTTCTCTTTGGCGGCGGCGATGGCCTGCGCCGTGGCTTGCTCTTCCGCCTGCCCCACGAGCAAAGCCACCTCGAAAGCGTCCATGAACTCGGGGTTCACGTCGTCGTAGTACCTGCCGATACCGAATGTTTGCGAGAGGGGTCGCAGAATGTCCGTTTGGCTGATTTCCTTTGTTTCGGTATCGACCATGTGGTACACGTAGCCACGGGCGGTGTGTTCCACCTTGTAAACGACGTAACGCTTTCTGCTCGCACCCGCACCGATACCGATGATTACCTGGTTTTCCTTGACTACCTGCACCTGCGTGTCCGTGGTAGTCGCTCCGAATAATGAAATGTACTTTGTCATACCTGTAAAAATTTAGAAGATGTGAGTGAATAGGAAATAGAAAAAGCCGGTTAGAGCCACGAGAGAAACAAGACAGGAGAAAATGCCCCGCAGGATGTCATAACAGAACGTGAAGCCCAAAACGACCCAAATAAAGTCGATACCCCACACGTGGAAGCCCAAAGCCACCGCCCCGACCTTTACCGCCAACCCGACCTTTGCCTTTATGCCAAGTGGAAGGTTGGAGGATTTCTGTTTCCATTTATTTTTCTCTTCGTTTCTCATAACCTTTGACTTTTTTTTTATGCCGTAGCGGAGCCGGTATGGATGGAATCTGTTTCGGTAGCATCAAAAGGTGTCGGGGATAGCTGCTGCAAGATTTTGTCGGAAAATACGCTCGCCCGCAGGGAAAGAGGAAGATTTTGCGGCAAACCGCCCCGCGGCCCGATCTTGCAGCAGCGTGAGCCCCGTAACTACCTTTGCTACTGACAACAGATTTCCATACTGCGCTCCGCGGCATGAAAAAAAAGAGAGGAAAAGGTTATGGGAGAGAAACGGGGAGAAAACGATATGCCGTGAACGCTCGCGAAAGTCGGTTCACGGCTCACCCTGCATGGAATGATAAATCGCCCGCGAACATTTCCTTTCACGGGCGATTGGCGTATCGGAACGTGCCGATCCCGTATCGGCGGAGGATCGTTTCCGCCGGACGTGGCGCCACTCGCTGCCACTTTTAAGACGGATACGTCCATATACCACTGGCTGATAACAAGATACTGTTCATTTGTGTACTTTTGGGCATCCGGGAAACAAAAAATGAAACAGAACATGGAAATAATAAGTATGGACGTGAAGGCTTTCGACGCGCTGGCAGGGCACGTGGAAGCCATTGAAAGAAAAGCCGAGGCGTTATGCCGCAGGCAGGAGGACGTGAGTTTGAAAAAATGGCTGGACAACCAGGATGTCTGTGACGTGCTGGGTATATCGAAACGTACCCTGCAAACCTACCGGGAGAAAGGGTTGCTGCCTTTCAGCCGCATCCGTCACAAAATCTTCTACAAACCGGAAGATGTCGGGAAACTGCTGCAATCGTCGCACTATCCTAATACCGCCGCGTTATGAGCCATTATTTCATCGACAAGCACGATCCGCGTGTGGCGGATCTCTTCCGGCGCTTGGAAAAGGCCGGCAAGGCACTGGATAAACTGGAATCCTCCGGAGGCCGGACACTCAAGGGAGAGCGGTTCGTCACCGACGAGGAATTGTCCCGGCTGCTGAAAATCAGCAGGCGTACATTGCAGGAATACCGCACGGCGCGGATCATTCCCTATTATTTGATTCAGGGCAAGGTACTATACATGGAATCCGAGATACAGAAATTCCTGGAAGATTCCCGGAAGAAATGTATCGGGGGACAGGAATGGGTATAAAAGAAGAACGGCCAACGTTTTGGCCGTTCTTCTTTTTCAGTTCAATATCGTGTTCATGCCGGGGAGCTGCCAGACGACGGCGGTCGTCGTGGCCCTTCGGACAAGCCACCGTCGGAAGGCTTCGGCATTCCCGGATTTTAAGCGGAAAGCCAGCGCGGCGATCATTTCAAGCGAATACAGCTCGACAATACCGCCGTCACGGTTGCGCTCCCGGCGGTAAACCCTCTCCTCACGGAGTATGCCGCTTTTGAGTATGGAGCGGATGTTGCTCCCCACGGCAGGAACGAAGACTCCGAACAGGTCGGCAATCTGGTGGCGCGTGAGCCATACACGGTTCTCCGGCGTGTGGATTTCCACCCGCCCGTTTTCAATGCTGATAGGTTCTCTTGTCGTCATAGTCATACAAATTTATCAATTTTTGTTATACTGTTCAACCGTTTACCGTTATAATATCTGCCGTTTCCGGTTCGTCCTCCTCGTAGAGATTTATTTTCCGGCCTTTGGTCTGTTCTTTCAGACGTTTCATGTCCTCGTCCACCTTGCGGTCGGTCACTTTGGCGTAAATCTGCGTGGTGGAAATGCTCTTGTGTCCCATCATGCGGCTGACAGTTTCGATAGGCACACCCAACGAGAGCGTGATATGTGTCCCGAAATTGTGCCTCGCCTTGTGAAAGGTCATGTCGAAGCCGTATGTCCGTCCCAGTTCTCTGGTGAGCTTGATGAGATACCCCCGGCAATAGAGGTTGAAAATCCTGTCGCTTTTACGCTCGTGGCGGTATTTCTCGATGATCTGCAACGGCACGTTCAGCAGGCGGATGGCCGAGGGCGTTTCGGTCTTCTGGCGCCGGATGTGTATCCAGTACGTTCCGTCGTCCGACTGCGTGATGTCTTTTTCGGACAAGCGTTTCAGGTCGGCGTAGGACAACCCCGTGAAGGTAGCGAAGAGAAACCAGTCCCGCACCCGCTGGAGGTTGGGTTTATCGACGGGAGTTTCCATCAGCTTTTTGAGGTCTTCGAGTTTCAAATGGCGGCTCTTGCGCCGGGGCAGTTCCGGGTGCAGCTTCCCGTAAGGGTCGCGCCGGAGTGTACCCTGACTGACAGCCCGCTTGGTCATTTTTTTCAACCGGTAAAGATGCTCGTGTACTGTCTTGGGTTTCATTTCACGATCTGTACGCAGGAATATTTCAAAATCATCGTAGAACTCCCGGTCAAGGCTCCGCAACGCTACATCCTCCTTTTCCTTCCTTTTTTTCACGAAGGAGGCTAAAATATTATAGGAGTTCTCGTAACTTTCATAGGTTTCTTCCTTGCGATCCACGCCGACACGCTTGCGGAACTCCTCGTTATGCTCGCGGAACAAGGCAAGGAGGGTGAACGGTTTCTGCCCGATTCCTTCCACGGCGTTTTTGACCAGCTCGGCCGTCACGAAACCGAGGCTTTTACGAATATGGCGGTAATGTCCGGTGATTTTTTCGGTCAGTTTCTCTATTGCCAGGTTTACCGTTCGGGCGTTCTCGCTTCGTCCGTTCGCCCTTTTGGTTTCCGGATTCCAAAGCGATGGATCGACAAACGCGTTGATATTGATCGGGGCCGACTTGGCGTCGATGCTTACCTTACATAACAATTTACATGTTCCGTCCTTGCGGACTTTCGTGCGGTTGATGTAGAACAGCAGGGAGAACGTGCTGCGACGTTTTATCTCTTTATTATTCGTTTCCATAATCGTTGTGAATTTGATTGTCAATGATAGATTAAATAGCTACGGAGAAGCGGCCGGCAATCTTTTCCTCTAAAGACCGGGTATCCATGTCGATCTTGTCATCGGTCACTTTGGCGTAAATCTGCGTCGTGGAAATGCGGCTATGCCCCAGCATTTTACTGACGGTTTCAAGCGGGACACCATGCGAAAGCGTGATCTCGGTGGCGTAGGTATGGCGTCCGCAGTGAAAGACGAGCTTCCGTTCAATCCCGCAAATGGCGGCAATACGTTTCAATGTCCGGTTGAGTTCGTTGTTGCTGTACATCGGTAGCAGTTTTCCTTCCGGGGCCATATCCCGGTACTTGTCGAGGATGAGCAACGGTATGTCGAGCAACGGCACTTCATAGTCGATTTTCGTCTTCTTGCGGGCGGTCTTGATCCATACCTCACCGTCCTCGGCCACTTCCAGATCCTCCGTCGTCAGGCGGCACATGTCCCCGTAAGGGATACCCGTGTAGCAGGAGAAGAGGAACAGGTCGCGGATATGGTAGAGTTTCGGGTCGTGCAGGGGTGTGGTCATCAGCCGTTGTAACTCTGCGGCGGTAAGGTATTTCTGTTCCCGCTCGGGATGTTCGGCTTCATAACCCGCGAACGGGTCGGCAGTGATAATCCCTTCCGCGATGGCTTCCCCGACAATCGTGTTCAACCGTGTGACAAGCAACACGATAGTTCCCAGGGCAAAGCGGCGCTCCGTGCGTAGGTAGAGGTCATAGTTGTCGATGAATGAACGGTTCAGGGCCGTGAAAGGAACATCCGACAACTTGTATTTCTCCTGGATGAAAGCAGCCACACAGTTACAAGCATAGCGGTAAGATTGCGCTGTTCCCTTTTCCCGGTTCACGCCGACACGCTTCTCGAAATGTTCGATGAACGTCCGGAAATAGCCCAACAGGGTTTCCTGCCCGAAAGCCGTCCCCAACAACAGATTCCTTATTTCTTCAGCCGTTACATTCTCACGGGTGGCTGACAGTTCGTCATAAATGGAAATGGCTGAAGCTCGCAAATCGTCCAGTTGCCGGTTGATTTCCCGCGCGGCGTTACTTTTACCCGTGGCACGTCCGGATGCCCACAGTGCAGCGGGTACGGACATTTTCGCGCTAAAAGCCGCTTCTGAAAATTTGCCGACAACAAGTTTCGCCATGACCGGGCAATGTCCCTCGTCATTCATTTCGCTCTTTTTGAGGTAGAACGTAACCGTTACATCCGTCTGTTTCATAACTCTATTTTTTTATGTTGCAAAATTACTTGATATAGAGTTATTTACAGTTATGAAAATTATAGCGGAACAAAGAATAAAACCCCGGATGCCGGTAACATAACCTGTATTTCCATGAAAAACGGAAAAAAACGGTTATCTTTACGGGCAAAATATAGGGTTCTTTGCATGGTGAACGGTAAAACCGCAGGTGGTCAAGCGTTATTTTGCCGGATTATCCGGGGCTAAAAAAGGCAACGGATAAGTAGCAAATCTTTCTCTTAACCTTTCATTATCCTGCATTTTAGCGATTTGGAAAGGTATAGAAGAATTTGGCTTAACTCTCCTCAATACCAAACACTTACTTTATTTATCCAAATTTTGCCGTTTTTTTGCGAGTTCTTTCTATATTTGTTCCCTCATAAGAAGATATTGCGGTTGAAACATATTATATGTATATGGATAGGAATCTGTTTCTTGTGTGCAAGTTTGCAGAAGGCGGGTGCTACGGCTGTTCCCCAATCGTATGCGGGACAACGGGCTTATGCGGATTCCATTATGGACAAGGTTATCTTCTTTGCGCCTTTTTACGAGCGCGTTGTCGATGAGTACAAGGCGGAACTTTATATCAAAGGCTGGGCAAACATCCGCAAGAAAAATCACCTGCTCCGCTTTATCCCTTCCATGTTCCGTATGAAGAAAGGGGTCCGGGAGTATATGATGGAGACATACAGCGAACTGCATTATACCGCTCCCGATATTTACGACCAGAAAGTGAAAGCCAGTGTGGGCACTTCTTCCGAACTTTGGGAACTGGACGGCCGTTTGCTTGAATACTTCCACATCAATATCTACTCTTCCACCTTGCTGTATGATAAGCTGCTCTCTCCGCTGGCTTCCAATGCAAAGAAATTCTATACCTATTATATAGATTCCATAATGGGTGAAGCGCACAACCGTGAGTTCCGTATCCGTTTTATGCCGAAGAGCAAGAGTTTTCAGCTCGTGGGGGGATACATGGTGGTCAGTGACAATGTGTGGAGTGTGCGCGAGATTCGTTTTTCCGGGCGTTCCGAGATGCTGCGTTTTAATAATCTGGTAAGAATGGGACAGGTGGGGAGCGCTAATGAGTTTTTGCCTGTGCATTTCAACATCGATGCCACATTTCGTCTGCTGGGCAATGTCATCGACGGCAGCTATACGGCGGTACTCGACTATAAGGAGATTAGTCAGAAAGACCCGGCTGTTGTGCGGAACAGGACAAAAAGCAAATACGACCTGTCGGAATCTTATACTCTGCTGACGGATACCAATGCTTACCGGCGTGATACCGCCCACTTCAATAAGCTGCGTCCTATTCCGCTGACTGCGCATGAGAAGAAGCTGTATGAGGACTTCTTCTTGCGCCGTGACACGCTTCTCTATAAGAAAAAGCCCAAGAACAAGCGGCTGGAGTTCTGGGGGCAGATAGGCGATGCGCTGGTAAGCAAGTATACGGTAGACCTTGCCAAAATGGGGAGTGTGCGCTGTTCGCCTCTTATAAATCCTTTGCTGCTGAGCTACAGCAAGAGCAACGGTTTCTCTTACCGTCAGGAATTTAAATACAACCGGTTGTTTAAGGGCGACCGTCTGTTGCGTATCGTTCCCAAGTTAGGTTACAACTTCAAACGGAAGGAGTTTTACTGGTCGGTCAATTCCGATTTCGACTATTGGCCCCGCAAGCGTGCCGCCCTGCATGTCAGCGTGGGTAACGGTAACCGTATCTACAGCAGCGATGTGCTGGACGATTTGAAAGCTATTCCCGACAGTATCTTTGATTTCGATCAGATTCACCTGGACTATTTTAAGGACTTGTATTTGCACATACGCCACAGTTGGGAGATTGTCAACGGTCTGACTCTGGATGTGGGGCTTTCCTTACACAGGCGTACCGAAGTGGAGCGTTCTAAATTCGTTCTTGTCTACCCCGATGCTCCGAATGTGATGTCTGCGGGTGTGTCATCCGTCTATCCGGGATTCGACCCTTCGGTTCTGAAAAAGTTCCGCCACAGTTATAACAGCTTTGCACCCCGTGTACGCCTGACGTGGACTCCCGGTCAGTATTATTATATGAGCGGTGACCGTAAAATCAACCTTCATTCCAAATATCCCACCGTTTCCGTAGACTGGGAGCGTGGTATCAGCGGTGTCATGCACAGCACCGGAAAGTACGAACGTATTGAAGTGGACTTCCAGCACAACATCCCGTTGGGATTGATGCGTGACATTTACTACCGCTTCGGCTGGGGTGCTTTTACGAATCAGAAAGAGCTTTATTTTGTGGATTTCGCCAATCTGGCCCGTTCCAATCTTCCCGTAGGCTGGAATGATGAAATCGGCGGAGTGTTCCAGTTGCTCGACGGGCGTTGGTATAACTCGTCCCGCAAGTACATCCGTGGACATTTTACGTACGAGGCTCCTTTCCTGCTGCTCCGCCACTTGAAGAAATATACTCAATACGTATTGAATGAACGGTTGTATCTGAACGCTCTGGTGGTTCCCCACCTGAATCCTTATCTTGAGCTTGGGTATGGCATCGGTACGCACATCTTCGATTTCGGCGTTTTTACAAGCTTTGCAAACTGGAAGTACCAGGAAGTAGGGGTTAAGTTTACGTTTGAGTTGTTCAATAGGTAGGCCCGAAAGGCATATTATAAGAATTTATACTTTATCTTTGTGCCAAAATTTTAAGACTATGGGAATTGTAATAGGCATAGACGTAGGTGGAAGCACTACTAAAATCGTAGGACTCAATAAAGGCAAGATACAGTCTCCGATGTTCATAACGGCAGCCGACCCGGTAACTTCCCTGTTTGGAGCGTTCGGTAAGTATATCTATGATAACGGAATCCATTTGTCCGATGTGGAGCAGGTGATGCTGACCGGTGTGGGCAGTGCGTTTGTGGACAGCCCGCTTTACGGACTTCCCACCCGCAAGACGGATGAGTTCATAGCCAACGGACTCGGGGCGCGCCATGCTACGGACATCGACCGGCTGATAGTTGTCAGCATGGGAACAGGCACCTCCTTTGTAAGAATCAACGGGGATGAAATACAGCATATCGGCGGTATGGGTATCGGTGGCGGAACCTTACAGGGACTTTCGCGGCTGTTGCTCAAAACACACGACATTCATCAGGTTGCCGGTTTGGCGGCAAAAGGCGATGTGACCCGCGTCAATCTGCAAATCGGCGATATCTGTAACAACGCATTGCCCGACCTGCCCGTATCCGCTACCGCTTCATTGTTCGGAAAGGCCGACAGTAACGCCTCACCGGAAGACATTGCCTGCGGCATCATTTATACCGTGCTCCAGACTATCGGCGGTGCGGCTGTGCTTTCCGCCCTGAACAGTCCGGTAAAGGACTTTGTGCTGATAGGTAATCTTACCCAGTTGCCGCAATGCCGGGAAGTGTTTCCGAAGATGGAAAGCATTTATCATGTGCGTTTCCATATCCCGCCCTATGCGGAATACCGCACGGCCATAGGGGCGGCTTTGGCATATGTCAGGGAGAATTCTACCATATAATAAGGTGTAAATCTTTAGAAATCGGGCATAAAGACCGGATATTTTCAGAAAGAACTTTTTGTCATTCAAGAAAATACTCCTATCTTTGCGCCCGATTTAATATGAGTCAACATAAAGTCTCACTTAATTAACGAGTTAAACAATTTATTTATTAATGGAAAATTTAAAAAATGTTGCTCCCATTGAGGACTTCAACTGGGATGCTTACGAAAACGGTGAAACCGTAACAAACGTAAGTCACGAAGACTTGGAAAAGGCGTATGACAACACGCTGAACAAAGTTAACGACCGCGAGGTAGTTGACGGAACCGTAATCGCAATGAACAAGCGTGAAGTAGTTGTGAACATCGGTTACAAATCAGACGGTATCATTCCTTTGAATGAATTCCGCTACAATCCCGACCTGAAAGTAGGTGATACGGTAGAAGTGTACATCGAAAACCAGGAAGACAAGAAAGGACAGCTGGTTCTGTCTCACCGCAAAGCTCGTGCTACCCGTTCTTGGGATCGCGTTAACGCTGCTTTGGAAAATGAAGAAATTATCAAGGGTTACATCAAGTGCCGCACTAAGGGTGGTATGATTGTCGACGTATTCGGTATCGAAGCATTCTTGCCGGGTTCTCAAATCGACGTTAAGCCTATCCGCGACTACGATGTATTCGTTGGCAAGACTATGGAATTCAAGGTTGTTAAAATCAATCAGGAATTCAAGAATGTCGTTGTATCTCACAAGGCTCTTATCGAGGCTGAACTGGAACAACAGAAGAAAGAAATCATCGGTAAACTCGAAAAAGGACAAGTTCTCGAAGGTACCGTTAAGAATATCACATCCTACGGTGTATTCATCGACCTGGGTGGCGTAGACGGTTTGATTCACATCACAGACCTCTCTTGGGGCCGCGTCAGCGATCCGAAAGAAGTGGTTGAACTCGACCAGAAGCTCAACGTCGTTATCCTCGACTTCGATGATGAGAAGAAGCGTATCGCTCTCGGCTTGAAGCAACTGACTCCGCATCCTTGGGATGCTCTCGATCCTAACTTGAAGGTAGGCGACCACGTGAAGGGTAAAGTTGTCGTTATGGCCGACTACGGTGCATTCATCGAAATCGCTCCGGGTGTTGAAGGTCTGATTCACGTATCCGAAATGTCTTGGTCACAACACTTGCGTTCTGCACAGGACTTCATGAAGGTAGGTGATGAAGTTGAGGCTGTAGTTCTGACTCTGGACCGCGAAGAACGTAAGATGTCTCTCGGTATCAAGCAGCTGAAAGCTGATCCTTGGGAAACTATCGAAGAGAAATATCCTATCGGTTCCAAGCACACTGCAAAAGTTCGCAACTTCACTAACTTCGGTGTATTCGTAGAAATCGAAGAAGGTGTTGACGGCTTGATTCACATCTCTGACCTGTCTTGGACTAAGAAGGTTAAACATCCTTCAGAATTCACTCAAATCGGTGCGGACATCGACGTACAGGTATTGGAAATCGACAAGGAAAACCGTCGTTTGAGCCTCGGTCACAAGCAACTCGAAGAGAATCCTTGGGATGTATTTGAAACTGTATTCACAGTAGGTTCCGTACACGAAGGTACTATCATCGAAATGCTGGACAAGGGTGCAGTTGTTGCTCTGCCTTATGGCGTAGAAGGTTTTGCTACTCCGAAACACCTCGTTAAGGAAGACGGCTCACAGGCTCAGTTGGATGAGAAGCTCGAATTCAAGGTTATCGAGTTCAACAAGGACGCTAAGCGTATCATCCTGTCTCATAGCCGCATCTTCGAAGATGTAGCCAAGGCTGAAGAAAGAGCAGAAAAGAAAGCTGCCAAGAAGTCTTCCGGTAAGAGAGAAGAAGCTCCTGCTTCTATCCAAAACCAGGCTGCTTCTACAACTTTGGGCGACATCGACGCTCTGGCTGCTTTGAAAGAGCAGATGGAAGCCGGAAAGAAGTAATTACTTCTCCATATAAATAAGGTAAGGGTGCTTGTGGCAAACACAAGTGCCCTTTCTTTTTAGGCAGGCTCTTAATTTCTTGCCAATAATCTGTGCAATCTGTGATGATTACCCTTATCTTTGCACCATCATGGAGAAATTTGAACTACATATTCTCGGCTCCGGTTCGGCATTGCCCACCACCCGCCATTTTCCTACTTCGCAGGTAGTGAACTTACGTGACAAACTTTTTATGATAGACTGTGGAGAAGGCGCACAGTTGCAATTCCGAAAGTCACGCCTCAAATTCTCGCGTTTGAACCGTATCTTCATCTCCCACCTGCACGGCGACCACTGTTTCGGGCTACTGGGACTGATATCCACGCTTAATCTTTTGGGGCGTACGGCCGACCTGCATATACACTCTCCCAAAGGTTTGGAAGAACTTCTTACGCCGATGCTCGCATTCTTCAATCATCAGATGACCTATAAAATTTTCTTCCACGCGTTCGAGACGAAAGAAGCCGCCTTGATTTATGAAGATCGGTCGCTTACGGTGACCACCATTCCTTTGCGGCATCGCATGCCTTGCTGCGGTTTTCTGTTTGCCGAGAAGCCGCGCCCCAATCATATCCTGCGCGACATGATAGACTTCTATCAAGTGCCGGTGTATGAGCTGAACCGTATCAAGAACGGTGCGGATTACGTTACACCGGAAGGAGAGGTGATACCCAATGCCCGTCTCACCCGTCCCTCGGCTGCCCCGCGGCGTTATGCCTATTGTTCGGATACGATTTATCTTCCTTCCATAACGGAACAGATAAAAGGAGTGGATTTGCTTTTCCATGAGGCCACTTTTGCCGAAGATGCCGCCCCGCGTGCCAAAGAAACGTTCCATACCACCGCTTCGCAAGCCGCACGGATAGCCCGCGATGCGGAAGTGAAGAAGCTGCTGATAGGTCATTTCTCCGCCCGTTATGACGATGAGCAGGTATTGCTGGATGAGGCGCGCGCCGTTTTTCCGGACACGCAGTTGGCCAAAGAAACGCTTTGCATATCGGTGTGAATCGGAATTTTGCTATCTTTGCTGACGTATAAATATTATAAGTATGCAAGATATAATAAACGGACGTTGCGGCTGGTGCGGAACGGATGAACTGTATGTGAAGTACCACGATGAAGAGTGGGGAAGATTGGTGACCGATGACAGGACGCTGTTTGAGTTTCTTGTATTGGAGAGTTCCCAAGCCGGACTGAGCTGGATCACAATCCTCAAAAAGCGCGAGGGATACCGTAAAGCCTTTTGCAACTTCGATGCCGGACAAGTGGCGCAAATGACCGATGAGGACGTTGAGCGTCTGATGCAGTTTGAAGGTATTGTGCGGAACCGTCTGAAAATCAAATCGACCATTACGAACGCAAGGCTGTTCCTTGCCGTGCAGAAGGAGTTCGGCAGCTTTTATAACTACACCCTTTCATTCTTCCCCGACGGGAAGCCTATCGTGAATACCGTTCACTCATTGAGCGATATTCCTGTATCATCGCCCCAATCCGATGCTATGAGCAAGGACATGAAAAAACGGGGATTCAAGTTCTTCGGGAGCACGATTTGCTACGCGCATTTGCAGGCAGCAGGCTTTGTCAACGACCATCTGGCAGAATGTATCTGCCGCCAAGTCAAAGAGGAGCATTAAACAAGCGAATCGGCAATATGCTTTTGTGCCTGCCGGGCTTTTTGCCTCTTGCGGATGGCTTTTCGTTTTTAATTTTCTATCTTTGCGTAGAGAAAAGATATAAATGTGAATAGACTATATGAACCCTTCTTATAACGAACGCGAAGTGCTGGCGCTTCTTCAGGAAGAGAGTACGCAGAAGCGGGGATTTGAGATGATTGTGGCGCAATACAGCGAGCAGTTATACTGGCAAATCCGGCGCATGGTGCTTTCGCATGAGGATGCCAACGACTTGCTTCAGAACACTTTCGTCAAGGCATGGCTCAATATCGATTATTTCCGGGCAGAGGCCAAACTCTCCACCTGGCTCTACCGCATCGCCCTGAACGAATGCCTTACTTTCCTGAACAAACAGCGGGCGGCGAGCACCGTGTCGTTGGACGCTCCCGAAGCCGACACCCTTCAGAAGCTGGAGAGCGATCCTTACTTTTCGGGCGACAAAGCTCAGATGGCCTTGCAGAAAGCGTTGCTCACCTTGCCCGAAAAGCAACGCATGGTGTTCAACCTGAAGTACTACCAGGAAATGAAATACGAGCAGATGTCCGATATTTTCGGTACTTCGGTGGGGGCTTTGAAAGCGTCCTACCACCATGCCGTAAAAAAAATAGAGAAGATATTGGGAGAAGAAGATTAAACCTTTAACGTGAAAAAAAGTCTAACCAAACAGAAAGGAGAAGAGCTTATGAAAGAAGAAGACAACATACTCAAGAAAGTAGGGACGGAGAATGCTTTCCGTGTTCCCGAAGGATATTTTGAGAATTTCAATTCGGAGCTGATGAACCGTCTGCCCGAAAAGGAGAAGCTTGCCTTCGAACAGAAAGAGCCTACGATGTGGGAGAGGGTGAAACCCTGGGCCTATATGGCAGCTATGTTTGTAGGTGCGGCATTGATTATCCGCGTGGCTTCCTCTGACCGTACGCCGGCTGCGACCGACCGCATGGCTGCCGACGAAACGGAAACCGAAATGGAATATATCAACATGGCGGTGGATAACTCCATGCTTGACGACTACTCATTGTATGTATATCTGGCCGATTCCGATGCCGAATAAGCCGTAGAGAACTTTAACCGATTGAAAAAAGAAATGAAAAAGCTGATTGTTTTATTAGTAATGATGTGCAGTCTGGCACCCGTATTGCGGGCAGCGGACGGATGCAACCAACGTTTGTCGCCTGCTGAGTTCCGTGCCAGACAAAAAGCATATATCACAGAAAAAGCCGGATTGACCAAGGAAGAGGCAGCCAGGTTCTTTCCTCTTTATTTTGAATTGCAGGACAAGAAAAAAGAGCAGAATGACAAGGCGTGGAGTCTGATTCGTCAGGGAAAGGACGAAAAGACCACCGAAGCCCAATATGATGTGATTATGGAAGGCGTGTACGATGCCCGTATTGCTGCCGACCGTTTGGACAAGACTTATTTTGCGAAGTTCAAGAAGATATTGTCTGCCAAGAAACTTTATCTGGTGCAGAAAGCCGAAATGCGTTTCCACCGGGAATTGCTGAAAGGGATGCGGCATAATGACAACAAAGATAAGACGTCGAAACCCCAGTCGGGCAAGAAATGAAAAAGGATATATGTCCGGATTGAAAATTGTGCGGGTGCGTCAAAACTAAAATGACTGTTCTGAACAGTTACAGGTTGTAACTGTTCCTTTAAAAGGAGAGTGTGTCCAAATACACTTGATGATTTCTTTCGGACGCGGAATTACACGGATTTATTTTATCTTTTTCCGTGAAATCCATGTAATTCCGTGCCTGAAAAGAAACAGATAGTAAGTGAATTTCAGTTTCCTTTCTTTTCCAATGCTTTGGCTTCTTCCCATAATTTATCCATTTCTTCCAGCGTCATGTCGTGCAGGTTTCTGCCTTCCTTGATGCTATGTGCTTCCACATAGTTGAAGCGGCGGATAAACTTCTGGTTGGTATGCTCCAGTGCATTGTCCGGATTTATTTTATACAGGCGTGCGGCATTGATAAGGCTGAACATTACGTCACCGAATTCCTCTTCTGCTTTCTGCTTGTCCATGCGGGCCACTTCGGCTTGGAATTCTCCGATTTCTTCTTTTACTTTATCCCACACCTGTTCCCGTTCTTCCCAGTCGAAACCCACGTTGCGGGCTTTGTCCTGAATGCGGTATGCCTTGATGAGCGAGGGCAGGGCGGCGGGCACACCGCTCAACACCGTTTTGTTGCCCCCTTTTTCCTTGAGTTTCAATTGTTCCCAGTTTTCGGATACCTGTCCGGCAGTCTCCGCTTTCACATCACCGAATACGTGGGGATGGCGGAAGATAAGCTTTTCACATAAGCGGTCGCATACATCCTTTATGTCGAAATCGCCGGTTTCCGAACCTATCTTGGCATAGAAAGCCACGTGGAGCAGCACGTCTCCCAGTTCTTTGCAGATATCCTGCTTATCGTCGCGCATCAGGGCATCGCATAGTTCATAAGTCTCTTCAATGGTATTGGGACGCAGGCTTTCGTTGGTCTGCTTCTTGTCCCAGGGACATTTCACACGCAGTTCGTCGAGTATGTCGAGGAAGCGGCCGAAGGCTTCCATCTGTTCCTTTCTTGTATGTTGCATGAGTTATTTTTTTAATTAAACATTATTGACGCAAAGATACTGTTTTTCTTCCATTCCTCATACGAAATCAGCAGACCTACCACTTCCGAGTAGTTTTTCCGTCCGCTTTCTATCTTGTTTCCTTTCAGGTATAAGTCGTATATCCGGTCCTGAATGCGGCCGATTACAGGATTGTACTTCTTCATCCAGTACTCGCTGTTCTTCTTTGCCAGTCCGATAATCTCCGGACGTATGCGCCGGAAGAGCTGCGCGTATTCCTCTTCAGCCATGAGCCGGCGGGCGTTGTTCAGGACATGTGGCAGTACGGAGAGGTAACCGCTGAAGCGGATGGCCTGCACTTGCGAGCGTGTACATACCTGATAGGCATAGAAATTGGCTTCCGCCTCGCTGGTGATACCCAATAAGTGGGCAAGCTCGTGGGCGTAAGTAGCCGGATATTGCGAGGGGAGCAAGTCGCCGTTCAGGGTGAACTCGCAGAAGAAAGGTCCCATGCTGCCGGTGACGCCTACCATGGAAATCAGTGGGGTGAACAGCATCGTCTTTGCGCGGGGCGTTTGATGGAAGGGGCGGTGAACGCCTAAGGAGTCACCGATTTGATTATAGACCCGTACGCTTTCATGGCAGACCAGCTCTTTTTCGACCGACGTAATATCGGTGTAAGAGCTGTTCAGATTCTCGATATAGCTGTCTGTAAAACTCCGAAAGTTATCAGGAGTATAGGCGGTGTAAGGAATGCGCGTCCGCTCGTAAAAGTTTTTTTGCGAGTAATTCAGTCCCCATGCCAGATAGAACCATACGTACACCCATAGAAGATATTTTACATCTTTCAGCAGGATACGGTTCCATTTCTGTTTGCGGATGCAGCGTGCGTAAACAGGGTAGAGAAGTACGCCGGCGATACTTAGCGCAATGAACAGGTCGCCGATGGCGAAAGGTACAAGCCGGGAGAAGGACGAAAGTATCCGGGCGATGGACGGGTATACGTACATGGCGTAGGCATCTCCCAAACCGGGTACTGTCTGCACGCACAATACGAGCAACAAAAAAAATATCAAAAGTAATGAATTGCCTCTGAATCTCACTACTGCTATTGTTATGCTACGCTTCATTCTATTCTTCTTTTTGGAGCCCGTGCCGGTTTCCTGCTTTCGGTGCTGTTGTTTCTCCCTGTGGGAACGGGAGTTTCAAGCGGTGGATACTCCGGTTTCCTTACGTGGAAACTGCTGTTCCCTTGCGTGGAAACTGCTGTTTCCTTACGTAGACACTGTCGTTTCCTTGCGTGTATACTCCTGTTTCCTTGCGTGGAAACTTCCGGTTTCGGTAGCCGAAGTCGAAGCGGCACCGGGTGCTTGTTACGGCAACTCCGTATAAAATCATCATTTGTAAAGCAAAGGTATGTAATTCTTTTCATTGCTTTTGCCGGATAAAGCTATTAATTTATTAATTTTGCGCCCATTATAACAAAATATAGATTTTAGAAACATGGAATTAGCAAGTAAGTACAATCCCGCTGACGTAGAGGGAAAGTGGTACCAGTATTGGTTAGACCACAAATTATTCAGTTCTAAACCCGATGGTCGTGAGCCCTACACCATCGTCATTCCGCCCCCTAACGTCACCGGTGTGCTCCACATGGGACACATGCTTAATAATACCATCCAAGATATCCTTGTACGCCGTGCCCGTATGGAAGGCAAGAACGCCTGCTGGGTTCCGGGTACGGACCATGCTTCCATTGCCACCGAAGCCAAGGTTGTGAACAAGCTTGCCGCACAGGGCATCAAGAAAACAGACCTTACCCGCGACGAATTCCTGAAGCATGCCTGGGAATGGACGGACGAGCACGGTGGCATCATCCTGAAACAGCTCCGTAAGTTGGGCGCTTCCTGCGATTGGGACCGCACTGCCTTCACCATGGATGAGAAACGCAGTGAAAGCGTGATTAAAGTGTTTGTAGACCTTTACAACAAGGGGCTGATTTATCGCGGTGTGCGTATGGTGAACTGGGACCCGAAAGCCCTCACCGCCCTCAGCGACGAAGAGGTTATCTATAAGGAAGAGCACAGCAAGCTGTATTATCTGAAATATTACGTTGCCGACGATGACATGTCCGGTGAGACGGGAGCCGAAGGCGAAGTGGTTCATCGCGACGCTTCCGGCAAGCGTTATGCCGTGGTAGCCACTACGCGTCCCGAAACAATCATGGGTGATACGGCGATGTGTATCAACCCTGCCGACCCGAAGAACCAATGGCTGAAAGGTAAGAAAGTGATTGTGCCGCTGGTGAACCGCGTTATTCCTGTTATCCAGGATGATTATGTAGACGTGGAGTTCGGTACGGGCTGTCTGAAGGTAACTCCTGCACACGACGTCAACGACTATATGCTGGGCGAGAAATACAACCTGCCCGCTATCGACATCTTCAACGACAACGGTACGCTGAGCGAAGCAGCCGGACTGTACGTAGGCATGGATCGCTTCGATGTACGCGAGCAGATTGAGAAAGACCTGCAGGGTGCCGGGTTGCTGGAAAAGGTGGAAGCCTATACCAATAAGGTCGGTTTCTCCGAACGTACCAATGTGGCAATCGAGCCGAAGCTCTCCATGCAGTGGTTCCTCAAGATGCAGCACTTTGCCGATATGGCTCTGCCTCCGGTAATGAATGATGACTTGAAATTCTATCCAGCCAAATATAAGAATACCTATAAGAATTGGCTGGAGAATATCAAGGACTGGTGTATCAGCCGCCAGTTGTGGTGGGGACACCGCATTCCTGCTTATTTCCTGCCGGAAGGCGGATATGTGGTGGCAGCCACTTCCGAAGAGGCCTTGAAGCTGGCACAGGAAAAGACCGGAAATCCTGCCCTTAAAATAGAGGATTTGCGTCAGGACGAGGATTGTCTCGACACCTGGTTCTCTTCCTGGTTGTGGCCTATCTCCCTGTTCGACGGTATCCTGAATCCGGGCAACGAAGAAATCAACTATTATTATCCTACCAGTGACCTGGTAACGGGGCCGGATATTATCTTCTTCTGGGTGGCGCGCATGATTATGGCAGGGTATGAATACGAAGGCAAGATGCCGTTCAAGAACGTTTACTTCACGGGTATTGTCCGCGACAAGCTGGGACGCAAGATGTCCAAATCGCTCGGCAATTCACCCGACCCGCTTGACCTGATAGACCGTTACGGTGCCGATGGTGTGCGTATGGGTATGATGCTTTCGGCTCCTGCCGGCAATGACATCCTTTTTGACGATGCGCTTTGCGAACAGGGACGTAACTTCAACAATAAGATATGGAATGCTTTCCGTCTGGTTAAGGGCTGGGAAGTGAGTGAGGAAGTGCCTGTGCCGGAAGCTGCCGAACTGGCTATGCGCTGGTTCGAGTCCAAACAGAATGCCGTGGCTGCCGAATTGGCAGACCTGTTCGGCAAGTATCGTTTGAGCGAAGCATTGATGGCGGTGTACAAGCTCTTCTGGGATGAGTTCTCTTCCTGGTATCTGGAGATGATTAAGCCTGCTTACGGACAGCCCATCAACAAGAAGGTGTACGATACGACTATCGGCTTCTTCGATAATCTGTTGCACCTGCTGCACCCGTTCATGCCGTTCATCACCGAAGAGTTGTGGCAGCACATCGTCGACCGTAAGGATGGAGAAAGCCTTATGGTAAGCCCTATCTCCATGTCGACGGAAGTGGACGAGGCTTTTGTACAGCAGTTCGAGGTGGTGAAAGAGGTTATCAGTAATGTACGTTCTATCCGTTTGCAGAAGAATATCGCCCAAAAAGAACTGTTGGAATTACAGGTTGTCGGTGAAAACCCGGTGGCTGCTTTCGATGCTGTCATTATCAAGATGTGCAATCTTTCTGCCGTAACCGCAGTTGAGGCTAAGGCCGACGGCGCTGCCGCTTTCATGGTAGGCACAACGGAATTTGCCGTTCCTTTGGGCAACATGATTGATGTGGAAGCCGAAATAGCCCGTATGGAAGCTGAATTGAAGCATAAGGAAGGCTTCCTGCAAGGCGTTCTGAAGAAACTGAGTAACGAGAAGTTCGTGAATAATGCTCCTGCTGCCGTTATCGAAATGGAACGCAAGAAACAGGCGGACGCGGAGAGTATCATCAGCTCACTGAGAGAAAGTATTGCCGCTTTGAAGAAAGCGTAAGACAGTATCTCTGATATAAAAGAAAGGTCCGGACTCAATAAAGTCCGGACCTTTTTTTATGTACATTGTACGATTCGTATATGATTCGTTATTTCTCCAGTAAGTCTTTTAGGAAAGCATCCAACTCCTCATCCAATCCCTTCAGCAGCTCTTCGTTTACCAGCAGGGTGTCATCGTCCAGCAACAAGAGTTCGGCTATGGTTTCCTTGTCGTCATCTACCAATACGAAAGAGAAAGGCTTCATGATGGTCAGTTTGTCAAAAGCACCCCGGTTCTTGAGGTTGCAGAGCAGATTGCTCAGGATGCGTTCCATGTTTTCGTAGAAATCATCGCCTTCGTATGTCATCCATTCTTCTATGGTGGTACTGGCGAGTTCTTTGTCATCATCGTCGAATATGGAAAATTCGCCCGAACTTTGGTTGGCTTGCAGATGGATATCCGTAACGACTGTCTGCTCACAACCGCAAGCGTACTTGCCGATTGCCTGTTTGATAGTTTCTTCGAGAAGAGATAATGCCGGTTGACTGAGTTTCATAATTGCTTTTCTTTACTTAATGGATGTTCAAAGGTATAAAAAAAACAATTACATTTACAGTATTTGACTAAAAATCATTATTAAATCGCTGCATTTGCATATTTAGGCGCGATAAGCCTTCTTTCCGCTCCTTTAATTCGGTGGCGTAAAGTGTTGTAAGGACGTAGTAGGGGATATCCGCTTTGCCAAGGTGAGTCAAATCTTTTTTATCCACGCCGTCTACGATACGTGCTTCGGCTTGCGCTTTCAACGCCCAATCGAGAGCGGCGGCAATACTGTCCTGCATTTCATAGCCGACAGCAAGGTTATAGGCTGCCTGCATCTTTTTCTTTCCTTTTTGGGTGGCGTAGGTTTGCTTCCATAGCCCGATGGCTGTGTTCCATTGCTTGTCCCGGGCATATACGGCGGCATCGCGCATGTTTACGGAACCGCCGCAGAACAGATAGCGGTTGGCGGTTTTCCAATACGGCAGCAGTTTTTTTACCGGTATGGTTCCGGCAAAATCAGAAGCTTGTTTTATCAGTTCTTCTTCACTGATGAGGTTGCCTTGTACAAAGGGACCGTTTCCGGTTTCTTCCCAGAAAATGCTGTCGTTAGCGTTGATTGTAGCCATAGGGGTACTGCGGTTGGGCAGGTAAATCCTGACAGTAGGATATATCCGGGCATCTACCGTGCCGTAATAAATGCCCCAGTCGCGCATGTACTTTATTTTGCGGACAGAGCGTATCTGTACGTTTTCCAATGCGATGAGGAAATCTACGTCCAAGTCATGCACCAACCGGTTTGTTTCTTCTTGTGACAGCGCTCCTTCGCGGGGAGTGACATCGTGGGCACGTAAGGCCGAATCGCAGATAACCACTTCGTTGAAGTAGTTCTCGTGGGCAAGGGCTTCGGCAAGGGATTCCGTGGCAATAGCGGCATTGCCGTTGTAATAATCTGTTCTGCTGGCTATCTCAAAATCGTCTTTTTTCTTCTCTTTGGCAAGAATAGGCTTGTTGTCCGGAACTTCAGGCATGTTATTGACAATGGCTACCCGTTTCAAACTCGGTGGGAAACTTACATCCGCCGGTAACATATAATCTATGGCAAGCGGTTCGACGGTTTGGCAACCCGCCAAAAACATCAAACAAGACAGTAACAGGTAATAAGAGTATTTAGTCATAGTCTTTTATTCTTAGTTCTGAAAAACAAAAGTAATCTTTTACTTGAATAAATAAAAGCCTCGAACAGTTTTTAACCGTTCGAGGCTCTTATTATAGTGATTAGCGATTAGTGGTTAGTGATTAAGATTGGTACTCAATGAACCCTTAATCGCTAATCTCTAACCACTAATCGTTATTTTACGCGTTCTTTCCGTGACAGTTCTTGTACTTCTTACCGCTTCCGCAAGGACAAGGGTCGTTACGTCCCACTGTCTTTTCTACGCGGATAGGTTCGCGTTTCTGCTGTTCGCGCGTATCCTGCTGGGCGGCGGCTTGCTGGTTCGGGTCGGTCAGGTCTTGCTTTTGCTCGCGATACTTGCTTAAATCCTGACGTTGTTCGGGAGCTGCCTGACGAACTTCCTGCGGTTCCTGTACCGGGATTTGTCCGCGCATCAGGATGGAAACTGTCTGATTGTTTATCTTGTCTACCATTGTATCGAACAGGTTTACAGACTCCAGCTTGTAAATTAACAGCGGGTCTTTCTGTTCGTAGCTGGCATTCTGTACGGAGTGTTTCAAGTCATCCAGTTCGCGCAGGTTCTCTTTCCATGCTTCATCGATGACATGCAGCAGGATAGACTTCTCAAACGCTTTCACTACTTCCTTGCATTCGCTTTCATAAGCGGCTTTCAGGTTGCAGGAGATGTTATACATGCGCTTGCCGTCTGTAATGGGAATCAGGATGTTTTCGTACATGTGTCCTTGATTCTCGTATACCTGCTTGATAACCGGATAAGCGATTTGTGCCATACGTTCGGTTTTGCGTTTGAAAAGTTCCATGGCAGCATCGAAAGCCTTATCGGCAAGTTTCTCCTTTTTCTCGTTGCGGAACTCCTCTTCCGTGAACGGAGTTTCCATGGCAAGTGTCTGGAGAAGATCCATCTTGCAGTCTTCATAGGTAGGAGCTTCGATCGCATTGACACAACGGTCCCAAATCATGTTCACAATGTCCATACCGATACGTTCGCCCATCAAAGCGTGGCGGCGTTTGGTGTAGACTACGGTACGCTGTTTGTTCATCACATCGTCGTATTCCAGCAGGCGTTTACGGATACCGAAGTTGTTTTCTTCCACTTTCTTCTGTGCACGTTCGATAGACTTGGAAATCATGCTGTGCTCAATCATTTCGCCTTCCTTGAAACCGAGCTTGTCCATAACGCCGGCAATACGGTCGGAAGAGAACAGACGCATCAGGTCGTCTTCCAAAGACACGAAGAATACGGATGAACCGGGGTCGCCCTGACGTCCGGCACGACCACGCAACTGGCGGTCTACACGGCGCGATTCGTGACGCTCCGTACCGATAATGGCAAGACCGCCCGCAGCTTTTACTTCCGGGCTCAGCTTGATGTCCGTACCACGACCCGCCATATTAGTGGCAATGGTTACGGCGCAACTCAAACCGGCTTTGGCTACGATGTCGGCTTCCTTCTGGTGCAGCTTCGCATTCAGTACGCTGTGCTCGATATGGCGCATAGTCAGCATCTTGCTCAGCATTTCGGAGATTTCAACGGAAGTAGTACCCACCAGGACAGGACGTCCGGCTGCCACCATTTTCTCAATCTCTTCGATAACGGCTTTATATTTTTCGCGTTTGGTCTTGTAAACGCGGTCGTTCATATCGTTGCGGGCAATGGGGCGGTTGGTCGGGATAACGACTACATCCAGTTTGTAGATGTCCCAAAGTTCGCCTGCTTCCGTTTCGGCAGTACCGGTCATACCGGACAGCTTGTGATACATACGGAAGTAATTTTGCAGCGTAATCGTTGCAAAGGTCTGTGTGGCGGCTTCCACTTTCACGCCTTCTTTGGCTTCGATGGCCTGATGCAAGCCGTCGGAGTAGCGGCGGCCTTCCATGATACGTCCGGTCTGTTCGTCCACAATCTTCACCTGACCGTCGATAACCACGTATTCGTCGTCTTTCTCGAACATGGTGTAAGCTTTCAACAGTTGGTTGATGGTATGTACACGCTCGCTCTTGATGGCGAAGTTGGTCATAAGGGCGTCTTTCTTGGCAAGGCGTTCCTCATCCGTCAGGTCTTTTTCATTTTCCAGTTCGGAGAGCTGGGCGGTGATGTCGGGAAGTACGAAGAACGTAGGGTCGGCGGAGTTACCGCTAATTAAGTCTACACCCTTGTCGGTGAGGTCTACGCTGTTCAACTTTTCATCGATTACGAAATACAGCGGGTCGGTAACCTCGTGCATACGCTTGTTGTTCTGCTCCATGTAGATTTCCTCGGTTTTGAGCATACCGGCTTTGATACCCTGCTCGCTGAGGAACTTAATCAATGCCTTGTTCTTCGGCAAGCACTTGTGGCTGCGGTACAGGGCAAGGAATCCTTCTTCCTGTTCTTTCTTGTCGTTTGAAGCTATCAGGCGTTTGGCGTCGGCAAGGTATTGCGTGGCAAGTTTCTTCTGTGCTTCTACCAGGCGTTCTACCTGCGGACGGAGTTGCTCGAAGAGCTGGTCGTCGCCTTTGGGTACCGGACCGGAGATAATCAGCGGAGTACGGGCGTCGTCAATCAATACGGAGTCCACCTCATCGACGATGGCGTAATTGTGCTGGCGTTGTACCAGGTCTTTCGGGCTGATAGCCATGTTATCGCGCAGATAGTCGAAACCGAATTCGTTGTTCGTACCGAAGGTGATATCTGCGAGATAAGCCTGGCGGCGTGCGTCGGAGTTGGGCTGGTGCTTGTCGATGCAATCCACGCTCAAACCGTGGAACATATAAAGAGGACCCATCCATTCGGAGTCACGCTTTGCCAGATAGTCGTTCACGGTTACCACGTGTACGCCGTTTCCGGTCAGTGCATTGAGGAATACGGGCAGAGTAGCCACCAAAGTCTTACCTTCACCGGTTGCCATTTCCGCAATCTTGCCTTTGTGCAGTACCACACCACCGAACAACTGTACGTCGTAGTGTACCATGTTCCATACCGTATCATTGCCACCGGCTACCCAGTGGTTCTGGTAGATGGCCTTATCGCCTTCAATACGTACGAAATCTTTGGTTGCGGCCAGATGGCGGTCGAACTCCGTAGCGGTTACCGTGATTTCTTCATTTTCGGAGAAACGCTTGGCGGTTTCCTTTACGATGGAAAAAGCGGCGGGCAGCACCTCGTCCAATGCTTTTTCGTAAATATCCAGTATCTCTTTTTCCAGTTTGTCTATTTGAGCAAAGAGTTCTTCGCGTTCTTCCAGTTCCGTGTTTTCAACGCTTGCTTTCAGTTCTTCCACTTTGGAGCGTTGTTCCGCTGCCGAGTTACGGATGTATGCCTTCAGTTCTTCGGTTTTGGCACGCAGGGCATCATTGTCCAATGCGGCTATTTCCGGATAAGCGGCTTTTACTTTGTCTACCCACGGCTTTATTTCCTTCATGTCACGGGTAGCCTTATTTCCGAAAATCGAGCTTAAAAATTCATTAAATCCCATTATGTATTTGTTTTTATTATTATTTACTAAAGTTTATATGGCGTGCAAAGTTACTGATTTTGCAATAGATAATGTAAAGTTGCACTGATTATTTTAAGGACTTGCCACGGAGAATGCGGAGTTTGTTCCTTAATTGAGCGGTGCGGCTGTGCACGCATTGGGGGCGCGGATGCGCATCGCACTCGATAGGGTGGGAGCAACGCGGTCTATGGCAACCGGCATGCGGATAATTTCCGGCTTTATTCCTTTGCCAAGAAGAATGAGGGGAGTGGCTATGGTGGCAGCGCGTACTACGCGGTTGTCATTGCTGTTTTCCTGCATAACGGTCCAGCCCGGCAAGACTTCAATAATCAAGTCGCCGGAGCGGTGGCGGTGGAACCCGTTGCGTATGTGCTCCATCTGCGGAGCCCAGGAACCCAGCAGTAATTGGTAGGCGGAATATACTTTGTTAACTCCGCTGAACTGCACCAGAAATTCTGCCGACTTTTGTTGTATTTCGGCAAGATTCAACTGCTTCTCCTCTATTAATTTATGATTGAGATATATCTGTTGATTATAAAAGCCTTCTACATATTGTCCTTCACCGTAAGTAGCCATCAGATACATGTTCAGCAAAGTGGCGCAACGGTTCAGATGGAATTCTCCTCCGGGAATACGGTAGATGCCTATGTCTGCTCCGTCCGGGTCGGCATATCCTGTGGACGCGATGCATAACAGTACGTTTTGCAGGCCTACTTTGCTTTCCAGCATATCCAGCAAGCGGGCGATGCTTTGGTCTAAGCGGGCGTAGGTGTCTTGCATTTCCATGGCACACTCTTGCGTGCTGCGGTGATTGTAGTTGCCTGCATAATAAGTGATTGCAAGCAAATCAGTGATGTCGTCCTTGCCGATATTGCTTTTATCCAGCAAATCCTCTGTCACACGGTTCACTTCATCGTTGATGAGCGGGCTGGTTATCAACCGGCGGTACTTGTTGTCCTTTTCTGTTTCAAATCTATACTTGAAAGGGATGGTGCGCCATTCGGGCAGGAATGTATAGCTTGTGATGGGGTGAAGAGGATTCCACTCCATCTCCTTGATGCGGAAGTCGGGTGATTGCCCGTCGTTGTATTGGCTCAGCCACCAGGGATACTCGCCGTAATAGGTTGTGCCGCACCATTTGCCGGTTTGGTGATTCAGCCAGAATGCGCCGTTACCGCTATGTCCGGCCGAAAGGACGGCAGCATCGCGAAAGGGGGCAATGGCATATACCAGTGCGGCGTTTTTAGTGGCTATTTTAAGTTCGTCGGCAAAAGTGGAAGTCAACAGTTGGGTAGGGGCGGTGTTCTGGTCGGTATAGTTACCCATGAAAGCGGAGTCGTCTACACAATTCTTCGGACGCAGGGTTTTGGGGTCAAACCAACGTTCGGCTATGATGCCGTTCATGGACGGTGTGGTACCCGTGTAGAGAGCGGCAATGGCAGAAGCGCGGTCGGCGACATTGAAAGAATAGTCAGCCTGGCGGAATACTTTCCCTTCCCTTAACAGCCTTTTAAACCCCTTTTCTCCATACAATGACGAGAATGCTTCCATGTAGTCTGTACGCAGTTGGTCTATTGTCAACGTCACCACCAGTTTCGGAGATGGCGGCAGTGGCTGGGCTTGCAGGCTGCCGAATGTCAGTGCGAGTATGGAAGTTATCAGTCCTTTCTTCATTATTTCTTATCGTATGTGAGAATTAGGTTGCTTGCAGAACGTATCAGCAAACAAAGTGCCAAAGGTAACACTGCTAACGGAAATCTTTGCGGTATTACGAGCCAAAGCAATATAAAAAGTGTTAAAACAATAAAGTTCGCCAGCATATAACAGCTTCTTTTCCTTTTTCGCACTCTGTTCAGCATACAAGGCAGGCAGAAAAGATGAAGCGGATGGAACACAAACAGCAGATAATTGGGACTGACGGCAGGATGTTGGGAGAACAAGGCAAGGAACGCCAATATACATCCCGCCGTTCCGGCGGCAAAGAACAGCGCGAAATCGATTCCCCAAAGCGTTTTCTTCCGGCGTATGCCGTAGATGGTGGCGGCTGCGGTCAGTATAAGAAGGAGCAGGGCGGCCTGCATAGGGGTGAAGCCATCGGAAGGCTGTTCCGCTTCTTCGTTGCCGGTTACTATTATTTGCTCTTCATTCAGTACCAAAGGGCGTGTTTCTCCTTCTTTGTTTACAATGCGGGCTTGGTTGAAGTACTCTTGTACATAGAAAGGTACAAACATCATCAGTCTGCGGTTGATGGTTTTGTCGGCTTGGCTGCCCATACATAAGTCCATGCCGAAACGCGACCAGGGATGCCCCTTGCTGTATTTGTGCAGCAGGTCTCGGAAAGAAATGCCGGAATCAGTGTCTGTCATGTCATCTGCGTATTGCAGCGTACCGTCAATGGATTTTTCTATTAAATCGCGCGGACGTGTGGCACAGTTGTCGTAAAAGAAGTTATAACGATATATCCGGTTTTCGGGGCGGTAATTCTCTTCAAGTAACATAATCAACTTTTCTTTCTCTTGTACAGTGAGATTCAGCTCTTGCTGCCAGACATCGCGTTCCAGGTAATAATATTCTGCGGCAAAGCGTTCATAATCGGTTACTCCCAATTGGTAGTCCGTTTCACCCAAGGCAAAACGAAGGATGAAGTTGGGAGCATTGAAGTTGAATATGCCGTAATTGAATACTGCGTCAATGCCGCGGGTATAGTTTTCGTACCGTATAGCCGTATGTCCGAAAAGGGAATATATTTCTTCTCCCGAGGCACATGTCAACAGACTGATACGTATAGAGTCCGGAATAACTCTTTTTGGTTCTTGTGCCTGCATAGTGACGACGGACAGGCTGAAGAAAAGAAAAATAAGTGAACGGAAAACCGATAGAGATAACTTCATTTGTCTTTTTTATTATCATTGATTTAATCAAGAGTGTATCTTGTAATTCGTTACAAAGATAGACTTTAAATCTTAAAACAGCAATTGTCATAGGAGAACCTTTTTCTTTTATGCATGTGGAGCAAAGGAAAAAAGTGCTATCTTTGCGCCGCTTTAAATATATGCAGAATGAATCTTATTATCGATATAGGTAATACCGTTGCAAAGATAGCGGTGTTTAAAGATAAGGATATTGTAGAAATACTCTATGATTCTAATCAAACGCTTGAATGTCTGTCGGATATATGTGCGAAATATGCTGTCGAGAAGGCAATCGTGGCTACCGTTATCGATTTGAATGAACGGGTGTCGGCACAACTGAAAAGTTTACCCGTTTCATTGTTGTGGCTAAATGAAAAAACATTGCTTCCGGTGGAGAATCTTTACGAAACGCCCGAAACCTTGGGATATGACCGGATGGCGGCTGTGGTGGGCGCATACGAACAGTTTCCCGGCAAGGATATTCTGGTTATAGATGCCGGGACTTGCATTACTTATGAATTTATAGATGCCGCCGGACGTTATCATGGCGGAAATATTTCGCCGGGCGTGCAGATGCGCTTTAGGGCGCTCCATGAGTTCACAGGAAGGCTTCCGCTGGTGCTTCGGGAGGGACGGCGCCTGCCGTTGGGCAGCGATACCGATACGGCAATGCGCGAAGGAGTGCTGAAAGGTATGGAATATGAAATTTCGGGTTACATAACGGCGATGAAACATAAATATCCTGAACTTTTGGTTTTTTTAACGGGCGGCGATGATTTTTCTTTTGATACAAACTTAAAAAGTATCATCTTTGCAGACAGATTTTTAGTATTGAAAGGATTAAATAGAATTTTAAACTATAATAATGATAGGATATAGACAAACACTCTTGGTGTTCTTGCTTATGATGTTGTCCGGAGCGGCAATCGCTCAAAATAATACGAATTCTCCCTATACACGATACGGATACGGACAATTGGCGGACCAGGGTTCAGGTAATAGCAAAGCCATGGGTGGTATTGCATACGGATTACGGGATAAATATCAGGTGAATTTCGCTAATCCGGCATCCTATACGGCGATCGATTCGCTTACTTTTATTTTTGACGGCGGTATTTCCCTGCAAAATACGAACTTCAGTAACGGTACGATAAAGCAAAATGCCAAAAACTCCAGTTTTGACTATATTACAATGCAATTTCGTTTGGGTAAATGGGCTGCTATGAGTCTGGGATTGTTGCCTTACTCGAATGTAGGGTATAGCATGGCGGAATACAAGGAAGATACGGATTATCCTTCCCAATCCAGCGCGTTGCAATATTATGGAGACGGCGGATTACATCAGCTATATTTGGGAGCAGGGTTTAAAGTCTTGAAAAATCTTTCTGTCGGTGCTAACATCTCATATTTTTGGGGAGATATAACGCACACAAGAGCCATAACATTTCCGGGAAATTCGTCTACTTTGCCGCTGACTACGATAACAGGTACATCTATACAAAGCTATAAGTTGGATATCGGAGCACAGTATACGCAGGTATTCGGAAAGAAACATGAAGCTACATTAGGTGTAGTATTCTCGCCGGGACATGATTTGAACAACGACTCATATGTAGAGGATAGATTGGGAAATGAGAAAACGGGAACTACTGTGAATAACAGAGATACGGTTGCCGCTTTCGGTAGTCCGATGAGTTTGGGTGTTGGTTTCAGCTATGTGTATGACAAGCGTTTGACGGTAGGGGCTGACTTTACTTTTCAAAAATGGAGTTCAGTTACTTATATGAATGAGAAAAATGCTTTCTGTAACCGTACCAAGATTGCTGTAGGCGCTGAATTTCTTCCAAACCCTATGGGAAGGAGCTACTTGGCACATGTAAAATATCGTTTGGGAGCTTACTATTCCCAACCTTATTATAAAATAAACGGTATGCGTGCCGCTGACGAATATGGGGTAACTGCCGGTTTCGGACTTCCCATTCCGCGTACGCGTTCTGTGTTAAGCCTTTCGGCCCAGTATGTAAGAACCGAAGGCAAGACAGCCGCATTCCTGAATGAAAATACGTTGCGTATCTGTGTTGGAGTAACTTTCAATGAACGCTGGTTCTTCAAGCGGAAAGTTGATTAATGCTGAATGGTGAAAATAGACAATATAACAACTAAAATTTAAATACAATGAAAATTAAAACGCTTGTCGCTGTTTTGCTCCTTTCGGGTGGAGTAACCAGCACTTTCGCACAAAGTGATTGTAATGCCAATAGTAGTATCTCGCATGAGGCAGTAAGAGCGAAAAACTTCAAGGATGCTTACGCTCCTTGTATGGCAGTTCTGAAAGATTGTCCGACACTGAGATATTACACTTATACCGATGCACAGAAGATTCTTACAGGTTTGATGAGTCAGATTAAGGATCGTAATTCAGCAGAGTATAAGAAATTGTTTGATGAACTGATGGCTGTGCATGATCAGAAAATGAAGTATATTCCTGAATTTGCTTCAAAGATGAAGGGTGTACCGAGTGTTGCGTCTGCATTAGGCACAAAAGCTGTGGATTATCTGCAATATGCACCTGCTCCTGATTTGAATCAGGCTTATGCCTGGCTGAAAGAATCAGCAGAAACCGCTAAGGGTGAGTCTGATGGTGCTGTATTGCACTATTTTGTTGATGTGTCCATGCAGAAAGTAAAGGCAGATACTAATCATACAGATCAATTCTTCCAGGATTATATCAATGCTTCGCAATACGCCGATGATGCTATTGCTGCAGAGGATAATGCAAAGAAAAAAGCTGTTTTGCAAACAATCAAGGATAATTTGGTAGCTATGTTCGTTAACAGCGGTGTAGCTGATTGTGAATCATTGCAGAATATCTACGGTCCGAAAGTTGAAGAAAATAAGGCAGACTCTGCTTTCCTGAAGAAGACCATCACTATTCTGAAGATGATGAAGTGTAATGAATGTGAGGCATACTTCAAAGCTTCCGATTATTTGTATCGTGTTAATCCGACTGCTGATGCAGCTGTAGGTGTAGCATATATGTACTATAAAAAAGGTGATTATGACACTGCGGTGAAGTATTTCGATGAAGCATTGGGCATGGAAACCGATAATGCAAAGAAATCTGAAATGGCTTATGCTACCGCTGCAGCTTTGTGGCAGGCTAAGAAACTGTCTCAGGCAAGAACTTATGCCCAGAAAGCAATCAGCTTTAATGAAAACTATGGCGAACCCTATATTCTGCTGGCTCAAATGTACGGTTCAAATCCCAACTGGAGTGATGAGCCTGCATTGAACAGATGTACTTACTACGTAGTTATTGATAAACTTCAACGTGCTAAAGCCGTAGATCCGAGTGTTACAGATAAGGTTAATGAACTGATTGCAACTTATGCACGTCATACTCCGCAGGCAAAAGACCTCTTTATGTTGGGTTACAAAGCCGGTGACCGTATTACGATTGGCGGCTGGATCGGTGAGTCTACAACCATTAGATAAGAATATGTCGCTACAACCTAACGTTGTCGGACATAAAAATATGAGCATAACCATTGCCCTGAGGGTGATGGTTATGCTTCTTTTATTTTCTTCCTGTTCCGGACGTAAAAAAGAGATGGGAGCTGCCATTACCGAACGTGATTCGTTGCCGGTTATGGATACTAAAGGGGTAACAACGCTGATTTCCGATTCGGGTATTACCCGTTATCGGGTCAATACGGCGGAGTGGTTGATTTACGACCGTAAGAAACCACCTTATTGGGCGTTTGAAAAAGGTATATATTTGGAAAAATTCGATTCTTTGTTCCATACTGAAGCTAGTATCAAGGCCGATACGGCTTATTACTATAATAAGAAAGAGTTGTGGAAGTTGATAGGAAATGTACACATACAGAACCTGAAAGGAGAAAAATTCGATACGGAGTTGCTGTATTGGGATCAGAATAAAAAGCGTGTCTATTCCGATCAGCGGGTGCGTATAGAACAACCCGACCAGATAATTTATGCCATTGGTTTTGAATCAAATGAGCAATTGACAAAATACCGTTTCTTCAAGACGGAAGGTATCTTTTATGTGGATGAGGACAGTGTCACCCCTTCTGATACGTTGAAAACAGACAGCATCAAATAATATGATGAGCACTATAATTTACTTATTGATAACCATGGCTTTCTCCGCTTTTTTTTCGGGGATGGAGATTGCTTTTGTTTCTGTGGACAAACTCCGTTTTGAGATGGAGCGGAAACCGGGGATTACGTCAAGCATCCTTTCTTGTTTTTTCCGCAATCCGAATAATTTTATTTCCACCATGCTGGTGGGAAATAATATCGCGCTGGTTATTTATGGTATCCTTATGGCACAGATTATCGAGGTGAATCTGCTGGCGGGTATGATTGATAATCATTTTGTAATGGTGCTGGTGCAGACTATCATATCCACTCTTGTTATTCTTGTAACGGGCGAGTTTCTTCCGAAGACGCTGTTCAAGATTAACCCGAATCTGGTATTGAGGGTATTTGCTATACCTTTGTTTGTCTGCTATGTTATTCTGTTTCCCATATCAAAGTTTGCTTCCGGACTGTCTTATCTCTTTTTGCGCTTATTTGGCATGAGGATAAATAAGGAAGCGTCCGATAAGGCATTCGGCAAAGTCGATTTGGATTATTTCGTGCAGTCGGGTATAGAGAATGCTGCTAATGAGGAAGAGTTGGATGCGGAAGTGAAAATCTTTCAGAATGCGCTTGATTTCTCTAATATAAAAATACGCGACTGTATTGTTCCCCGTACGGAAGTGGTGGCAGTGGATGTGACGGCCTCGCTCGAAGACTTGAAGAACGTGTTTGTGGAGTCGGGTATCTCCAAAATTATTGTGTACGATGGGAATATAGATAACGTAATCGGCTATATTCATTCGTCTGAAATGTTCAGAAATCCGGCGGACTGGAGAAATAATGTCAAGGAAGTACCCATTGTGCCCGAAACGATGGCGGCACATAAATTGATGAAACTTTTTATGCAACAGAAAAAAACAATTGCTGTTGTGGTAGATGAATTTGGAGGTACATCCGGTATTGTTTCACTGGAAGATTTGGTTGAAGAAATATTCGGGGATATTGAGGACGAGCACGACAACACTTCCTACATCTGTAAACAAATTGGCGAACATGAATATGTGCTGTCCGCACGTCTTGAAATAGAGAAGGTAAATGAAACGTTCAATCTTGAACTGCCCGAGTCGGATGAATATCTTACGATAGGCGGACTGATTCTGAACCGTTATCAAAGTTTCCCGAAACTGCATGAAGTGATAGCCGTTGACAAATATCAGTTTAAGATAATTAAGGTGACAGCCACTAAAATAGAATTGGTACGGTTGAAAGTCACGGAATAATTTCGTTTCAGCGTAAATTTTTAAAGAATAAATAGATGCGTATTAGCATTTTTTGTATCTTCGTGCGCTAAAAAGAACATTGAATAGAAAATAATAATAAACAAATAATTCATATTAACTAAAATGGCAACATTACAAAACATTCGGTCTAAAGGGCCCTTATTGGTGATTGTTATTGGTCTGGCGCTGTTTGCCTTCATCGCGGGAGACGCGTGGAAAGTACTTCAGCCGCACCAGTCACAAGATGTAGGAGAAGTGAACGGGGAAACAATTTCCGCTCAGGATTTTCAGGCATTGGTAGAGGAATATACGGAAGTAGTGAAATTCTCCAGCGGCTTGAACGCGTTGAGCGATGAACAAACCAATCAGATTAAGGATGAAGTCTGGAGAGCATACGTAAACAATAAACTGATTGAGAACGAAGCTGAGAAGTTGGGTTTGACCGTTTCTAAAGCGGAACTCCAGGCTATTATTGATGCCGGTGTACATCCGATGTTGCAGCAGACTCCGTTCCGTAACCCGCAGACCGGTGCTTTCGACAAAGATATGTTGAAGAAATTCTTGGTGGATTACTCTAAGATGAACAAGGCTCAGATGCCGGCTCAATATGCGGAGTATTACAATTCCATGTATAACTTTTGGAGTTTTGTGGAGAAGTCACTTATACAGGCTCGTTTGCAGGAGAAATATCAGGCTTTGATTACGAAGTCTCTGTTCTCTAATCCTGTTGAAGCGGAAGATGCTTTCAATGCACGTGTAGACCAGTCTGACTTGTTGTTGGCAGCCGTTCCTTATTCCTCTATTGTAGATTCTACAATTGTTATTAAGGAATCCGAACTGAAAGATGCTTATAACAAGAAAAAAGAGCAATTCAGACAATATGTGGAAACCCGTAACATCAAGTATATTGATGTGCAGGTTACTGCAAGTCCGGAAGACAAAGCCGATATTCAGAAAGAAGTGGAGGAATATACTGTGCAGTTGGCTGAGAATCCTTCCGATTATTCAAACTTCATTCGCTCAACCGGTTCTACTCAGCAATATGTTGACTTATTCTATACAGACAAGGCACTGCCTGCTGACGTTGTTGCCCGTTTGGATTCTGTAAAGGTAGGTGGTGTATATGGTCCTTACTATAATGCATCGGACAATACAATCAATTCTTTCAAGAAACTGGCTTCTGCTGCTATGCCTGACTCCATTCAATATCGTCAGATTCAAGTGGTTGCAGAAGATGCTGCCAAGACCAAGACTTTGGCTGACAGTATCTACACAGCCATTAAAGGCGGTGCAGACTTTGCTGAAATAGCCAAGAAGTACGGTCAGACAGGTGAGGCAACATGGATTTCTTCTGCCAACTATGAAGGTGCTCAAGTGGACGGTGATAATTTGAAGTATATTGCAGCCATCACTACTTTGGGTCAGAATGAGTTGGCTAACCTCGCTTTGGGACAGGCAAACGTTATCTTGCAAGTGATGAATAAAAAAGCTGTGAAAGATAAATATAAAGTAGCCGTTATCAAGCGTCCGGTTGAATTCAGCAAGGAAACTTATAGCAAGGCATACAATGACTTCAGTCAGTTCATTGCAGCTAACAATACTTTGGACAAATTGGTTGCCAATGCAGAAGATGCAGGGTACAGACTGCTGGATAGAACTGACTTGTACAGTTCGGAGCACGCTATCGGAGGTGTGAAAGGTACGAAAGAAGCTTTGAGATGGGCATTTGCAGCAAAAGCAGGTGAGGTTTCAGGTCTGTATGAATGTGGCGAAAGTGACCATATGATGGTGGTGGCTGTTACGAATATCATTCCTGAAGGTTACCGTCCGTTGTCTATGGTACAAGAACAGTTGAGAAGCGAAATTCTTCGTGATAAGAAAGCAGAGAAAATCATGGCTGATATGAAAGCTGCTGGTGCAACGACTTTTGACCAATATAAGAATATGGCAAATGCAGTGAGTGACTCCGTAAAGCATGTTACTTTCGCTGCTCCGGCCTATGTCCCGGCATTGCGTAGTAGCGAACCTTTGGTAGGGGCATATGCTTCAATTGCTGAATTAAACAAGTTGAGCGCACCTATCAAGGGTAATGGTGGTGTATTTGTTCTTCAACCTTATGCTAAGGAAAAATTGAATGAAACTTATAACCAGGAAACGGAAGAAGCTACATTGGAAGGTATGCATGCACGTATAGCAAATCAGTTCATGAATGATTTATACTTGAATGCCAATGTGAAAGATAGCCGTTATCTGTATTTCTAATAATATAAAAGTAGAATAATTTTATATACTTGGGGAAGCCGTTCGATAAATGTCGAACGGCTTTTTCATTTGTGCAACTTTATTCCTACCTTTGCAAAGGATAATTTATCAGTAAATAAACTATCTTTTATCGTAAATATACAGTTAGAATGAAACAACCTCTTTTAGGCCTTACATTAACCGAGCTTCAGACGGTCGTAAAGAATCTGGGGCTGCCAGGATTTGCGGCCAAGCAGATTGCTGCGTGGCTATATGACAAGAAAGTAGCTTCCATAGACGAAATGACAAACTTGTCGTTAAGACATCGGGCTCTGTTGAAAGAGATATACGAAGTAGGATGTGAAGTACCGGTGGATGCCATGCGGTCGGTAGACGGTACCGTGAAGTATCTTTACCGTGCCGGAGAGGGACATTATGTTGAAGCCGTTTACATTCCGGATGAAGATAGGGCTACGTTGTGTGTATCTTCCCAGGTGGGATGTAAGATGAACTGTAAGTTCTGTATGACAGGTAAGCAGGGTTTCACCGCCAATCTGACCGCTAATCAGATTATTAATCAGATAAATTCTTTGCCCGAACGGGATAAACTGACCAATGTGGTGATGATGGGTATGGGAGAACCGTTGGATAACCTTGATGAAGTTTTGAAGGCGCTGGAAGTGATGACATCATCCTATGGATACGGTTGGAGTCCGAAGCGGATTACACTCTCTTCTGTCGGGCTTCGTAAGGGGTTGCAGCGTTTCATTGAAGAATCAGACTGTCATTTGGCAGTCAGCCTGCACTCGCCCGTGCCTTTGCAACGACGTGAACTGATGCCTGCCGAAAAGGCTTTTTCCATTACTGAGATTGTAGATTTGTTAAGAAACTATGATTTTAGTAAACAGCGCAGACTATCTTTCGAGTATATTGTTTTTAAAGGAGTGAATGATTCTTTGTTGTATGCCAAGGAGTTGTTGAAATTATTGCGGGGGCTGGACTGCCGTATCAATTTGATTCGTTTTCATGCTATTCCGGGAGTTAATCTGGAAGGTGCTGATATGGAGACAATGATAGCATTCCGTGATTATCTGACATCGCATGGACTGTTTACTACGATTCGTGCTTCGCGCGGTGAAGATATATTTGCCGCATGCGGTATGCTTTCGACTGCTAAACAGGAAGAGAATAAAGAAGAATTAATATAAATTATTAACTTTGACGCCAAGCTTATACGCCTTTTTCGTAGTTTTGTAATAACTAAAACATATAAATGTATGAAGAAACACCTGTTTTATTTGAGTATGGCCCTGATAACTGCATTGTTTTCAGCATGTGGTAATGGCAAGAAGGGTGTGTTTACTCCGACATCCAGTGGTCGGGCGTATGAAATTTTGGTAGTGATTGACCAAGGATTGTGGGAGCGTCCTGCCGGTCGTGCTCTCTATGATGTACTTGATTCTGACGTACCTGGGCTTCCCCAGTCGGAACGTTCATTCCGTATTATGTATACTTCTCCGGCAAACTATGACTCTACATTGAAGTTAATCCGCAATATTATCATTGTTGAGGTGAACAAAGATCTGTATACACAGCCTAAGTTCAAATATGCGAAGAATGTATATGCTGCACCTCAATCTATCCTGACTATTCAGGCACCGGATGAAGCCTCTTTTGAGAAGTTTGTCGAGGAGAACAGGCAAGTAATTGTGGATTTCTTTACCCGTGCTGAAATGAACCGTCAGATTGCAGTGCTGGAAAACAAACACAGTGACTATGTTTCTACGAAAGTAAAGAGTATGTTCGATTGTGACGTATGGGTTCCAGGTGAACTGACGGCGACTAAGCAGGGAGAAAACTTCTTTTGGGCAGGTACGAATGCTGCTACAGGTGATCAAAACTTTGTTATCTATTCCTATCCTTATACCGACAAGGATACATTTACGAAAGAGTATTTCGTGCATAAGCGTGACTCTGTGATGAAGATTAATATTCCTGGTGCAAGAGAGGGTATGTATATGGAAACCGATTCATTGATGACAGACGTACGTCCTATCAATGTACAGGACGAATATGCATTGGAAGCTCGTGGCTTGTGGCGTGTGAAAGGCGATTTTATGGGTGGTCCGTATGTATCTCATGTCCGTTTGGATAAAGTTAATCAGCGCATTGTTGTATCCGAGATATTTGTGTATTCACCCGATAAGATGAAACGTAATCTGGTACGTCAGATGGAAGCGTCATTGTATACGCTTAAATTGCCCGGAAGCAAACAGGAAGGAAATGAGATGCCTTTGGCAGTAACAAAAAAAGATTCTACTAAAACAGAAAAATAAGGATGGAAGATAATAAAATAAGAGTCGGTATAACTCAGGGAGACATAAACGGAGTTGGGTATGAAGTGATTTTGAAAACATTTTCGGATCCGATGATGTTGGAGTTATGTACCCCGATTATTTACGGTTCACCCAAAGTAGCTGCTTATCACCGCAAGTCATTGGACTTGCCGACTAATTTCAGTATTGTGAACTCGGCATCGGAAGCTGTCCCTAATCGTCTGAGTGTCGTGAACTGTACGGACGATGAAGTAAAAGTTGAGTTTTCCAAACCTGATCCGGAGGCTGGTAAAGCTGCTCTTGGCGCTTTGGAGAAGGCAATTGAAGAATACAAAGCGGGGTTGATTGATGTTATTGTTACGGCTCCTATCAATAAGCACACTATTCAGTCGGAAGAATTCTCTTTTCCCGGACATACGGAGTATATCGAAGAGAAGTTGGGTGATGGCGGAAAAGCTTTGATGATTCTGATGAAAGATGATTTACGGGTGGCATTAGTGACAGGACACATTCCTGTACGGGAGATAGCATCGGCTATAACGAAAGAGTTGATACAGGAGAAACTGCTCGTTTTTAACCGTGCGCTGAAGCAGGACTTTGGTATCGGAGCACCGCGTATTGCTGTGCTTTCCCTGAATCCACATGCCGGTGATGAAGGCTTATTGGGTACGGAAGAGCAGGAAGTAATCATCCCTGCCATTAAAGAACTGGCGGGGAAAGGCATATTGTGTTATGGTCCTTATCCGGCTGATGGCTTTATGGGTTCCGGTAACTTTACTCATTTTGACGGTATACTGGCAATGTATCACGATCAGGGACTTGCTCCTTTTAAATCTTTGGCTATGGATGAAGGTGTAAACTATACGGCCGGTCTTCCGGTAGTGCGTACTTCACCGGCGCATGGCACGGCTTATGATATTGCAGGAAAAGGGATCGCTTCCGAAGATTCTTTCCGGCAGGCTGTCTATGTGGCAATCGATGTGTTCCGTAACCGTATGCGCGAGCAGGAAGCACATGCCAATCCCCTGAGGAAACAATATTACGAAAGACGTGATGACAGCGATAAGCTGAAACTTGATAGTACAGAAGAGGATTTGTAGTATGACGAAAGCAGAAATACAACAAGTAAAACTGCGTTTTGGTATTATTGGCAATAACGAGGCATTGATGCGTGCTATTGATATCGCCATTCAGGTAGCTCCTACTGATTTGTCGGTGCTGATTACCGGAGAGAGTGGTGTGGGTAAGGAGAGTTTTCCGCAGATTATCCATCAATACAGCCGCAGAAAGCACGGACAATATATCGCTGTAAACTGCGGGGCTATCCCCGAAGGAACGATTGATTCGGAACTGTTCGGCCATGAAAAAGGAGCTTTTACCGGTGCTATCGGTGAACGTAAAGGGTATTTTGGCGAGGCTGACGGCGGTACCATTTTTCTTGATGAGGTGGGGGAGCTTCCTATGCCTACACAAGCTCGTTTGCTTCGGGTGCTTGAGACAGGTGAGTTTATTAAAGTCGGTTCGTCTAAAGTTGAAAAAACGAATGTACGTATTGTTGCTGCTACCAATGTGAATCTTACACAAGCAATTGCTGACGGGCGTTTCCGCGAAGATTTATACTACCGTCTTAATACGGTGCCTATTCCGGTTCCGGCTTTACGCGAACGTGGAGAGGATGTTGTGTTACTGTTCCGCAAGTTTGCATCAGACTTTGCCGAAAAGTATCGTATGCCTGCCATTCAGCTGACTGATGATGCCAAACAAGTGCTGCTGACATATCCATGGCCCGGTAATGTACGTCAGTTGAAGAATATAACGGAACAGATTTCCATTATTGAAACCAATCGTGAAATCAACGCTTCTATTTTGAAGAATTACCTGCCCGAACAGAGCAATGTGCAGCGCCTGCCTGCCTTGTTTGGTGTAAAGAATGAAAGTAAAAGTTTTGAAAGCGAGCGCGAAATACTGTATCAGGTGCTTTTTGACATGCGCCAGGATGTCACCGAGTTGAAAAAACTGGTACACGAAATTATGACCGAACGGGCAACTATGGGAAATCAGGGTGCGACACCTACTGCTTATTATGCATCTGCTCCAGCGGTAGTAGCTTCAGTACCTGCTGCCGGAGTGCCTACTATAATACACCCTTCCGTGAAATCAGCTCAGGAAGTAGATGAGGATATTCAAGACACGGAAGAGTATGTTGAAGAATCTCTCTCATTGGATGAAGTGGAAAAAGAAATGATACGCAAGGCACTTGAAAAGCATCACGGAAAGCGTAAAAGTGCGGCTAAAGATTTGAATATATCGGAGCGTACGCTATACAGAAAGATAAAAGAATATGGATTGGATTAAGAAAATAACGTTGATATCGGCGTTAGCAGGTTTGGTGTGCGTGGTAGTTTCCTGCCGCATCTCTATGGGACTTGCTCCGATAAGTTCTATTGATTACAGCAAAGTGAAGACTATTACAATTGCCGAATTCCCTAATCGTGCCGAGTACGTGTATGCTCCCATGACTACGGAGTTTAACCAGAAACTTAAGGATATGTTTATCCAGCAAACACGTTTGCAATTGGTGAATGCCAACGGCGATCTGGAAATAGACGGTGAGATAACGGGTTATAACCAATACAATGAAGCTGTAGCAGCTGATGGCTATTCTTCTAAAGTGAAGCTGACTATGACCGTAAACGTGCGTTATGTAAACAATACTAATCATGAGGAAGATTTTGAACAACAGTTTTCCGCTTTCCAGACTTATGATTCCTCCTTGCTGCTGACTGATGTGCAGGATGACTTGATAAGTAAAATGATAAAGGATATCACAGAACAAATATTTAATTCAACCGTAGCTAACTGGTAATCAAGGAATGACTTCTGCCTATTTGCAACAATGGATACAGCATCCTGAAATGTTGAATAAGGATACTTTGTACGAGCTTCGTACTCTGCTGGTCCGTTATCCCTATTTTCAGTCGCTTCGGCTGCTGTATCTTAAGAATCTATATTTGCTGCACGATGTCACATTCGGAGCAGAGCTGCGTAAGGCTGTTCTGTATGTGGCAGACAGACGTGTATTGTTTTATTTGATAGAAGGCGACCGCTATAGGTTGAAATCACAAAAGTCACCTTTACTTTCTTCCAAAGTGCCGGAAGAAGAACCTAATGTAGACCGTACACTCTCTTTGATAGATGCTTTTCTGGCAACAGTTCCCGAAGAGCATTCGCAGGTTACAGAATTGGATTATGCAATGGATTACACAACTTATCTGTTGCAGGATGACGGACAGAATGATTCTGAACCGACCGGTGGGAAGGAAGTCCCTAAACTGCGCGGACACGAACTGATAGATGGATTTATACGTAAGAGCGAGTCGTCGGAATCATCTGTATTTGAAAGATCGGTATGTCCTGAGAAAGTTCTCGTATCTCCGGAAGAAAAGGAGGCATCTCTTGAAGATAAGGAAGTGATTTCCGAGCAAAAAGAGGCTTTCTCCGCTTCCCTTTCAAAAAACGAATATTCTACTTCCGAAGACGATGAAAATGATGATGGACAGATACGTCAGGAAGATGTGGATGATAGCTGTTTTACAGAAACTTTGGCTAAAATCTATATTAAACAGCACAGATATGATAAAGCACTTGAAATTATTAAAAAATTAAGTTTGAATTATCCAAAAAAAAATGCTTACTTTGCAGACCAAATCAGATTTTTGGAGAAATTGATTATTAACGCTAAATCAAAATAACAAAATGTATTTATTATTAGTTATCTTAATGGTGATCGCATCCATATTGATGTGTTTCATTGTGTTGATTCAGAATTCCAAAGGCGGTGGTCTGGCTTCGGGTTTCTCATCATCCAATCAAATCATGGGTGTACGCAAGACTACAGACTTTTTGGAAAAGGCAACATGGAGTCTCGCTGTGTTTTTGGTGGTGATGAGTGTTGCTTCCGCTTACGTTATCCCTTCTGCTTCTCACAAAGGCGGTGATGTGATTTTGGAACAGGCACAGCAAGAAGAGAAGACGAACCCGTACAATATGCCCGTAGGTACAGCTGCTCCGAAAGCTGAGCAACCGGCTGAAACAGCTCCTGCAACAACAGCTCCTGCTGCTACGGATGCTGCAGAACCGGCTGGAAATTAATTTTGAGAAATAACTGTAATTTCTTGACAGGTGGAGTTGTACAATTTATGTTGTACAATTCTGCCTGTTTTTATTTATAGTCTTTTATATTTGGTTATTTTTGTAGCCAGATAAGATTCATTTGAAATTATAAACCATATTATAATATTATAATGACAACTACTGACAAAATTCACCAGACGCTACGCGATTCGGCAGGTATGCGTTGGTTGGTATTGCTGCTTTTAGCATTTGCTATGTTCTGTTCATATATTTTTATGGACATACTTTCACCTATTAAAGACTTGATGCAGTCCACGCGTGGCTGGGATTCTACAGCATTCGGTACAATGCAGGGGTCTGAGACATTCCTTAATGTATTCGTATTTTTCCTCATTTTCGCAGGTATTATCCTCGATAAAATGGGTGTACGTTTTACTGCAATTCTTTCCGGTGCTGTGATGCTTGTCGGAGCTACCATCAATTGGTATGCGGTGACAGACGCTTTTCAGGGAAGTGGACTTCAAACTTGGTTTACCAACAACCTGAATTATATTCCCGGTTTCGATGAGTTGGGTATCTCTCCATTCTATAGAGGTATGCCGGCATCAGCTAAATTTGCGGCAATAGGTTTCATGATTTTCGGTTGTGGTGTCGAGATGGCGGGTATTACGGTGTCTCGCGGTATCGTTAAGTGGTTCAAAGGCCGTGAAATGGCGCTTGCTATGGGGTCTGAAATGGCGCTTGCCCGTTTGGGAGTTGCCACTTGCATGATTTTCTCTCCGGTATTTGCTAAATTAGGGGGTGTTATTGATGTTTCCCGTTCAGTGGCATTTGGTGTTGTGCTATTGCTTATCGCACTTATTATGTTTATTGTCTACTTCTTCATGGATAAGAAACTTGACGAGCAGACGGGTGAGGCTGAGGAGAAAGACGATCCGTTCAAGATCAGCGATCTCGGTACTATTTTGTCCAGTGGCGGATTCTGGTTGGTAGCGCTTCTTTGTGTACTTTATTATTCTGCTATATTCCCGTTCCAGAAATATGCCGTAAATATGCTGCAATGTAATTTGGTATTCAAGGAAGTACCCACCGACTCTTTCTGGGCTACTAATACGGTGACAATTCTTCAGTACTGCATTATGCTTGTCGTTGCGGGTGCTTCTTTTGCAAGTAATTTTATGAAGAAGGCAAGTATGAAGTATGGCTTGCTTACCCTTGCCGGAGTATTGCTCACTGTCTTCTGTTATATGGGTTATATGCGTCAGAGTGCCGAAACAGTATTTGCAGTCTTCCCTTTGCTTGCTGTAGGTATAACACCGATACTTGGAAACTATGTTGACCATAAAGGTAAGGCAGCTTCGATGCTGATGATAGGTTCCATGTTACTGGTTCTTTGCCATCTTACTTTCGCGTTTGTTCTTCCTGAGTTCAGGGATAATGCGGTAGGTGGTGTTGTGATAGCTTATCTTACTATATTGGTACTTGGTGCAAGTTTTTCACTGGTTCCTGCTTCTTTATGGCCCAGTGTTCCTAAATTGGTTGATGCCAAGATTATAGGCAGTGCTTACGCGCTTATTTTCTGGGTGCAGAATATTGGTCTTTGGCTCTTCCCGCTTCTTATCGGAAAGGTACTTGATAAAACCAATACGCAGCTTGTTGCTGATTTAAAGAACGGTGTGATTACTCCGGAAGAGGCTGCCGTGTCGTATGATTACACCGCACCGCTTGTAATGCTGGCTTGTCTTGGCGTTGCTGCTTTGGTACTGGGATTTATTCTTAAAGTTGTAGACAAGAAGAAAGGTCTTGGTTTGGAAGAACCTAATATCAAAGCTTGATAACGGTAATGCCAGATACAAAAGGAAAAGTAAACCTATTGGATACTGTTCCCGTTCAGTGCGGACATATTACAACCGAATGGGAAGGGGAGTACGCGATACTTTCCTTTCCTCGGTTTAAGTACGACTGGATGAGACGTTTTTTGTTGCCGAAGAGTATGTCGGCCGATATTCATGTGAAGCTGGAAGAACACGGTACTGCCGTATGGCGTTTGATAGATGGAAACCGAACCGTACAAGAGATAATCTCTCTGCTTACCGACCATTTCCAAAATGAAGATAACTATCCTTCTCGTGTCACTACTTACATTATGCAGTTGCAGAAAGATGGATTCATTCAGTTGAAAGTCGAGAGTTGAAAGTTACCGTCTGGTATTACAATGCAGACCTGCTTTCAACTCTCGACTCTCAATTTCCTAATTGCTTTCTCTGTCTACCTTGATTAATCCACCGGTAGCTGTATCGAACAAAACTTTTATAGTAGAATTTTTATTGAATAGTACAGGTGCAAGATATTCTATAGTACCAAATTGTGTAACGGGCAGTTCACCATCGAATATCTTCTTGTTGTTGCCTGTTAATATAACATGGGCGCGTCCCGGAACGTTGTAAGCAACTCCGTCTACTTTTTTCTTACTGTCTTCTTCCGGAATGGCGGGAGTCTTCAAATCGGTTATGGAGATATAATACGGTTCGCCTGCCAAATCATCGTTTGCCACTATGCCCAATCGTTTGGAGAAGCGGAAAGCTACTTCATTGTTCATTTCTTTGGGAGTCAGGCGGATTGTAAACGTCTGAGGTTCTTCTTTCAAGGTTCCGGAGAACATCTCCGTCATAGCACGTTCCTGTAAGTTGAGGTTGTCGAGCATGATTTTGAGTTGGGCGCCATCCTGCGGCATATTGTCGGCTTCACCACGGAGAAGGGCATTTTTGCTTTCACGGATGTTATAGATTTCCTTGGCTACCAACTCCGCCATTTTAGCTCTGGAACTTGCCATGAGTATTTCTTCCGTAAGGAATTTACGCGGATCTATGATTTCTTGTGCGGCAGCGGTTATTTTGGTTGCCGGTATCGTATGGCTGTTAAGCGGTATGTTGATGGAACGGACAATGCCGTCTTCGGTAAGTTCCATTAGTGGGGCTACAGTCTTATCTTTCAACTTAACGAAGTATACATTATCTTTATCGGGTACTCCCGCCACGTGTGTTTGTACTTTGTCGATGGTCCAATAGATATTCGGATCGGCAGATACATTGTTCATGCGTAAGTAGCGGTCGGCATATTTACAGAACTCTCCGGGCATGTATGTATGTTTGGTAGCCTGTACTACAATTTCTATTTCGGTTTTAGGCAGGAGATAAGTTACTCCGTAGTCTTTACCGCGCATAATACCGGTGCTGACATCTGTTTGGGCATAGGCACTTGTAGCTATTAGAATGCCGGCCACCCATATCATTTTTTTCTTCATATTTCTCTATCGGTTTATAACTATGAATTTTAAATAACAAAGTTAACGAAGTTCTTTGTTCTTGGATATTCATTTACGAAAGATTAACTTTCAGTCAGACCATAAAATAGGAATGCTGCATGTCCTTATTCTTTCAGTACAACTTCAGCTATTCCTACACGGTCATCATTCAGTAAGATGCGCAAGTCACTGGCCGTGGTTCCTTTGAACGGATAGGAGATAAGTTCGCCGTATTGGCTGACAGTACCCGAATAGACAGTAAGGAACTGACCGCCTCCGCCTGAAAGCTGTATCTCGAACTCTGCCGGAAGTCCGTTGTCTCGCTTGAAAGCGATAGCAACTTCGTTTATTTTGCTTCCGTTCTTTAGGGCAAAGGTTATATAATCTCCTTTGTTACCCTGCCAGACCGTATTCTTTTGTTTATCAAGCACATTTGGGGCGTTTTCCATATCGGTACTTGCTGTTACGGGACTGACGGGATTTTGACTTTCAAGTGCTTGCAGGCGAGCTTGGTAATCTTCTACAGTAAGTATACCATTCAGCCGGATGTCTTCGGAGGACGCACCCGCCATGATGGCGAACTCGCCCGGTTCCACTGTCCATTTCATATCGGCATTCAACAATTCAAGATGCTTGCGGTCAAGAGTGAAAACTATTTCTTTGCTCTCTCCCGGCTTCAGGTGGATACGTTCAAAACCGGCAAGATTCTTTTCGTAGGTGGTGACACTGCTTAGAATATCGCGCGTGTAGAGTTGTACCACTTCGTCACCGGCACGTTTGCCGGTATTCGTTACTTTCAGTCGTACGGTGGCTTTTTGGTTGGGTGTGATTACTTTGGGAGTGATTTCGAGGTCGGAATACTCAAAAGTAGTATAGCTCAAACCGTAGCCGAAAGGATACAGTGCACCATTAATGCGTGACATATTGCCGTCCGGTCCCGGATTTTTACCGCCATCTATCTGTGAAGCCGGTTTGTAGGGGAAGTTGAACGGGATTTGTCCTACTGTTTTAGGAAAAGTAACTGTCAGTTTGCCTCCGGGATTGTAATCGCCGAAGAGAATGTCGGCTACTGCCGTACCGCCTTTAGAGCCCGGATACCAGGCTTCAAGAATGGCAGGGACAAACTTGTCCGCCCAGTTTACGGATAGCGGACGACCGTTAATCAATATCAGTATAACAGGCTTGCCCGTGGCTTGTACGGCTTGCAGCAATTTCAACTGGTGTCCCGGTAATTCCAGGCTTGTGCGCGATTTGTTCTCACCGCAGGTACGTTGGCCACCACCCAGTACTACTACTGCTACATCAGCCTGACGGGCATTGGCTACGGCACGGTCTATTTCGGCTTGTTCGTCAGGGGTAAGCGGGTATTCCATGATTTCGCTTTCAGGCCAATGGGCATCTACAAGGTTGCAGCCTTTGGTATAAAGCACTTCGGCCTTACCCTGTGCTTTCTCGTGGATTCCTTCGAGGACAGTAGTAACCTCTACGGCGAGTGGTCCGTAATGTGTCAGAGCATAGCTTTCTTCATCGGCATTCGGGCCACAGACGGCAATCTTCTTTATCTTATCGATATTCAGCGGCAGTGTATTATCTGTATTTTTCAGCAATACGATGGATTCGCGGGATGCCTGTAGGGCAACGGCTTCATTGGCTTCCTTCTCCACTTCATCGTCAGCTCCGGCAAGGTCTGTTTGGTAGGGAGCATCGAACAGACCGATAAGGAACTTTACCCGAAGGATGTCACGCACACGGTCATTGATAACTTCTTCACTCAGTCCGCCTTCCTTTACGAGTTCGCGTAGCGGAAGTACGAATGAGTCGGGCGAGCGGAATGTACAACGTACGTTGAGGCCTGCTTCCACGCTTTGGCGTACGGCTTCTTTCATGTCTTTGGCGGTGTTATGCTTGGTATAGAGATATTCTACGGCATCGCTGTCCGACACTACATATCCCCGGAAACCCATTTCCTTGCGGAGTCGGGTAGTCAGCCAATAGTAGCTTCCCTGGATGGGAATGCCGTCGTAGTCGTTATAGGAACTCATCACGCCCAATAGCCCTGCTTCACGGATTACCCGTTTGAAAGGGTAGATGTGTATGTTTTCCACTTCGCGCGGCGGCATTTGCGGATCAACGCGCGCCATGCCTTCACGTGCTCCCTTATTGTTGCTGTATGCAGCAAAGTGTTTGGCGGTGGCAGCTACTTGGTGATTATGTTGCAGTCCGCGTACCATTTCGATACCCAGCTCGGCAACAAGATAGGGGGATTCGCCGTAGACTTCCTCATAGCGTCCCCAACGCTGGTCGCGACCTACATCGAGGATGGGGGCGTAGACGTTGGTATAGCCCAGCATGCGGGCTTCCCGTCCGGTGATAAGTCCTACTTGGCGGATAAGTTCGCGGTTCCATGTGTGTCCTAATCCCAGTTGGGTGGGGAAATTGGTGGCTTTATAACTTTCCACGCCACGGATGCCTTCATTAGTGAAATCCACGGGGATTCCGAGGCGGGTATCTTCAACAAAGAAGCGTTGTATTTCGTTCAGTGCCCAGGCATGACGCGAGGCAGGCCAGACGTTTTCATTGTCCGAGGGTGGTAGTCCCCATTGCTGGAAGCCGTTCAGATGTTCGTCAATGGCTCCGATACCGTCTTTCCAGAGCATCTGTTTCCATTCGGGGGTGGGAAGAGCATCTTTCAGCACTCGTTTGTAGCCGTAGAGGGTAACCATCTGGCAGGTTTTTTCTTCGAGTGTCATCTGCTGCAAGAGGTTTTCAATGCGGGCATCGAGTGTTGCGGCAGGGTCTTCATATATATCTTTGATACCGTTTTTGTTGAAGTCTATCCAGCCTTTATGGTACATTTCGCTTTTTGCCGGTTTATAGTATGCCGGTATTTTTGCAGTTTTTTGTGCAGACAGTAATGTGCCACTGCCTAATAACAAGGTAGCTACAATTAATTTCTTCATGGTATGTTTTTTATAGTTTTCTTTGGGTGTCAAAGATAGTGAATTTTAAGAACAGAAAAGGATAAAATTGTTCGAAGTACGGTTATCTATTGTACATACTATATTGGAATGGGGTGATAGTGGCGGATAATGGCATTGCGCTTTTGGCTGATAAATTATATGGTTGATGCCTCTTGATTGATTAAGTCAGCAGAGCTTTGTCATAAGGTGATTTATGATTAAAAGGCCTATAATATTAATATTATAAGCCTTTTAATACAGTATCATAAATAAGCCTTTTAGCAGTTTTTCGGTCGTGAGGTTATTATGGCTTTGACAGATACTTTGTTTTATTTAGGGGTATCATTACAGGGCATCACAAATAATGTATATTTAATATAATTGCTTGTGGTTGTTGCTATTTGTTGTTGGATTGACCGATTAAGTAGCTAATAGTATTGGTTGCAAGTTTTGTAAGATTATTATGTATACTATTACTTTCCTCATTGGAGTTTTTCCACTCAAAAGACGGGTCTCCAATAACGATGGCTTTTCCACTATTCTCGCGTGACGGAAATTCTGCAACACGAATAGTTGTATCACTGTTACCACTGTCTGAACCTAATTGAATACCTCCCGTTGCGGTTTGCCATGCATTTATATCATCATATTTTTCTGTTTCATCATTAATATTCCATTGAAGAACCCGATTACTGTTTTTATAACCGGCATCTTCTGCATGTAATGGGAGCCAATGTTCATTGAACGTAATATTGTTAAATATTGGATGATAGATATTGTTACAATAAAGACTCTTATTAAAGTCTACATTTTCATTTCCGCCCCAGTTATTCTTAGGGTATGACCCATTTTGGGAAATTCCCCATTTACCGATAAAACGAGCGGCATCACGTGATGCTAATATATTTCCACCTGTTTGAAAATATGATTTAATAGCTTCGTTGGCATTATCTACTATTGCATCATTATTTGTATTTGCCTCAGTCCAATCAAAGTGTGCCCAAATCATTTTGTATCCATCAAGATTGATATTATTTTCAGTGATTTGGTTGATGCTGATGTATTCAGAGTTTTCAATGTTGTGTATCATCCATGTTGCAGCAGCTTTTGCCTCCTCTGTTAGTTCTTCCATATTATCTGCAATACCGATAAAAGCTTTCTTACCCGGTTCATTTTCATTCCATCCCTCTATTGTATTATTATCAAGAGTAATGGTAGCATGGATTTTACCGTTCCTTACTTCTGCATTAATGGTATATGAGTTATTCGGTTCGAACTTATTACCGAACAGAGTGAATGATGTCTTTAGATTATCATCCTCATTCCCAATTCGTAAGTCGAGAGATTCGGCATTTTGAGGGTAGATGATACGGACTATTTCCATTTCTGTACCACTCGCTGTGGAGCTTAAGTTTCCAAGTAACCAGTCATTTTCTACATTACCATTGGCGCTTGCGATACCGGATTTTATATTAAATGTACCTTTGTGTATCAAACCGCCTAATATAATACTTCTGTTTTCTATTGGTGTGGCATCGGTTACTTTAATCTTCAGTCGGATACGTGCCATTTTGTGTTGAAAAGTAAAATTTATTTTCTGATTTGCATTCCCCTCAATATACTTTCCTTTAGAAGAAGCAAATAGAAAATCAATCTTCTTTTGTTCTTCTTCCGTAGTAGCTGTGTTGGCTTCGATAACGCCATCTTTGTTATCAGTATACGGATAATATGCTGTGAAAATCATGTCATTCTCTGATGTATAGGCTATTTCTTCCTGTTCTGTTTCAACCAATGAGAATGCAGTAGACGCTCCGGCTATATCCGCTTTGTACTGTATGTTTGTATACTTAGGAGTGGATACTGTTCCTGCTATTTCGGAAGCCGATATACCTACAAGGTCACCTGCTTCCCACTCGCTGCTTGTCGTTACGCGAGTAGTGATACCTGCTGAGAAGTTCACCACTGCGGGGTGTGCCAGCTGTTTACCCTCATCTTCGCTGAGGATATTGTCTTCATCGTCATTGCTGCATGCCGTAAAGGTCAATGTTAGCGTTGTAAAGGCCAACATTAAAAGTGTAAAGGTCAACTTTAGATAGCTAAAGGTCAACTTTGATAAAATAAGAGTAGATAGTTTTGTTTTCATGATATTTGTTCTTTTTAGTATTAGTATTCTTTTGTTCTCTGTTAATAGTAGCTCACTTTTATGTTGCTCACTTGTATACTGCCCTCATAAGAGTCTAATGACCAGCAATTCTTTTGTATCCCGTAAATCCGGTTGGTATATGCTACGTTATCATTGATGTATACAGTACATACGGAATTGTCCGTGCAGATAGTGACATGATAAATGTTATCGGCAGGAACGGGAAACTTGTAGCCGTCTATTCCTGCGATGAACCCTATACCTTCCTTTCCTTTCTGCTCGAAGTTGATTTTGCGGTTACTGTTGTTATCTTCCGGATTGATGATAAGGGAGTAGTATTTCTTGGAGTCTGTGCCACGTGCCAGGGAAATGCCGAATATATCTTCATTGCTTGAGGCTGTTACGGTAAATGTAAGCTTGTTGTGTACGTTCAGGCGGTTGAAAAGTACGTAAGCATCACCACTGAGCGTGTAGTTGTCGTTACTTTCGGCTACACCGGTTTCACTTTGTGCCATTACTTTTAAGGTGGTATTGTTAGTGTATTTGTTCAAAATTCCATCTACGGAACCTAATGAGAGCGTGCCGTCTTCATGCTGGATAATCTTATGCATCACAAGATTACCCGCCCACTCAGGTTCGGCAGGAGCAGCACCGACAGCCGTATTGTCATTACCGGCACGGGTGGGACACCAACCCCAAATGTAACGGTCTGTTCCGTTGCTTGTCGTTTTTCCGGCATAGAAAGCACGTGAGTCGAGTACACCCTCTTTATTGTCGGGAAAAGTGGGGGCTGCGGTCATTTGTTTCAGTTCTTCCAGTGTGCTGCCTTTGAAGTAGCATACTTTACGTGATACCGCATTTTGGTCGGAATACACGAGGTACCACCAGTCTCCCATTTTGAATACATCTGCACATTCGTAGAACCGGTCAGCACCCCAGTGCATCGGCATAAATACGCCTGAATGTTTCCATGCTTTCAAATCGGTGGAAGTGTATTCGGCGAGTACTCCTATACCATCCTTTTTAGTGGATACGATCATGTGATATTTGCCACTTTCGCTCTCGAAGATGAAGGGGTCGCGGAAGTCTTTCCGGCTGTAACCGTCATTGCTGCCGAGCAAGAAGAAAGTACGATCTTTGTTCCACGTCTTGAAATCGGTAGAAGTGGCCCGCATCACAACTTCAGTGTCAGCTGTGTGTCCGGTATAATAGGTATAATATACTTTATTGGTTTCATCATAGAATATACAACCAGTACCTAAGGCCGCATCGGGTTCATCTTCCGTTCCAGTGGGGATAAGTTCACCCAATGAGGTGTAACTTCCTCCGTTTTTGGTGCTTACCGCCCAAAAAGGGTGGTAAGTGGTTTGATTGGGACGGTACTCCTGTAAGTACATTATCTTGAAGTCGCCGGCTTGCGGGTCATAGAAAGGCATGGGGTCACCTACGTAACCCAGTTGCGGTTTGTAGTAAGTGCCAAACATATTTTCATCGGTCGGCTTAAAATAAGTGGCAGTGTTGTCCCAATCCTTTTGGGTGAGTATGGGAGCGTTATCGTCGTTGCAACTACTGAGGGCTATACTCAGCAGTGCGGTGTATGCAAGTGTGTGTATCATTGTTTTCATTATATGTCAGTCTTTATTTACCGGTTAGATAATTGATTACATTTTTGGTGAGCTTGGCTACATTGCCGTGGTATGGGTCTTTGGATGTGTCGATGCCTTCCGAATACCAGTCGTAGCAACCGGAACCGATGCAGAAGACACCGCCCTTGCTACCGTTGGCCGGATATTCCCAAACCACGATAGCTCCGTCGCCACCGTAACCTAAGGCTTGGCCACCATGTTTCCGAGACCAGTCGGCCTCATCGTTGTAATCTCCCCAAGGATTCACTTCATCTTGCGAGCGTAAATGCCATTGAGCAGTAGTGTTGGTGATTCCGTAGCCCTTACTGCAGGTATATACGGAATTACCCTCGTGTATACCTTGATAAGCAGGGTGACTTTTATGTCCTTGTATAAAGAAACTCCAAGGCTCTGCGGTTATTTCAGGAACAGTTTCTGTACGCCCGAGCCAGCAGTTGTTGGGATTCTTATTGTCTTTGGTCGCTCCCAGATTGACGGCGTAGAAAGTGGCGTATCGTGTCAATAACAGGTTCATACCCTGCTCATAGCGTGTTTTAATAACACCGGCAGCAGATAAGGCGGTCGGAGCAGCCGTTTCGAACTTGTTCATATCATCGATGGTGGCGTCTGCATGGAAATGCCACCACAACACCTTACATTCACTTAAGTCCGCATTGCCTGACGCTATGTCGCTGAAAGAAACATATTGCGCATCTTTCACATTGAACAGCATCCACGTCGCCGCTTCTTTCTCTTCGGGGTTCAGTCCTTCGATGGTGGAAGTGAGGCCTGCATAAACTGCTGCCGGTTTGCCTGTGGGTGTGAGTACTTTTACGGTATAGACAGCTGATGCCATATTGTTGGACACGATGAAGTCTACCGGGCGGCTGAAATCCATGGCGGTTCCGCCGGCAGGAGCTACGATGGCTCCTTCGGTGGTGGTATAGGTGGGAACGAGCTTCGTTATATCGGCGGAAGCCGGTACTTGAACCAGAATATTCTGGTTTTGCTGGTCGATGATACCGCTATACATATCGTTCAGTTGGAATGTCAGAATCCTCGCTTCATCGTATCTCGTTTTGATGACGTATTGTTGGAATACGTTGCCATTGGATACTTTTATAGTCTGTGTCATGTTCAGATTCAATACATCTCCTCGCTTGAGGGTAGCCTCGGCACCTACCGGTAGCTGTATGTCGGTCACTGTCATTGCTGCCATATCGTAGTCTTCCGGCAGGGTGATGGTGATAGTCTCTTTTTGTTGGTCAATGGTGCCGGAGTAGTTGTCCAGCGCAAAGGATTTGATGGCGGTGTCTTCGTTCAGTCTTAGCGCGCTACTGTTATCATCGCTGCATCCGACAGTCAATAATAGGGTGACTGTGAGGAAAGACAGGTTAAATATATTCAGGATTGATTTCATTCTTTTATGTTTTTGAAGGTAAAACGATGTTTCTATTCCCGTAGAGGAATTACCAGTTACCGCAGTTCTGTACATATTTTCCATTGCTGGCACTGATTTGTGCAAACGGTACGGGCAGATATTCGTTTTTGTTTTTGGTAAACGAGGCGTTGGAGTAGATACTACAGTCGGCTGCTTCTTCTGCATAGTACTTGTTTAGAACTTCGGCTGCTTCACCCCACCTCACAAGGTCGAAGAAACGGTCGCACTCCATGGCAAGTTCCACACGGCGCTCGAATTTCATCATTTTCAAGGCATCGGCTTGGCTGTATGTACCGTTGTAAGGCTCTACTTTAATCTTTACGCCATAGTCTTCGGCATAATTCTTTATCACACTGGTGCTTGCAGTAACGCTTTGACCGGCACGGTTACGTACTTCGTTGATTAGGCTTACGGCTTCTTCAATCCGACCATCGTTCAATTGAATTAGAGCCTCGGCGCGCATCAGCAATACATCGGCATAGCGCAGTACGATATGATTCATAGGCGTGCCCCAATAACTTCCTTTCACCAGATAACCGCCATCGGGGTCTACATTTTGTTTCAGGGTAACGTTATAGCCATACAGACCGCCGCTACGGCTCCAAGTGTTGTCTTTCTTCATCATATACTTGGTGTTGAATTCGTAAGGCAGTTCCGGTATACCTACCGTAAGGAACAAACGCGGGTCGGCGTTATCTTCGGTCTTGTCGTAGTTCTTGGTGTTGAAGCTGTCGAACAGCGGATGTCCGTCAGCATCGGTACGGAAAGCGTTTACTAAGTTCTGACTGGGTTTGTAGAAGTCAGTACCGCCATCTGTCACCCCCGGAATATTAGGTACTATCAGACCGTTTGACCAATTACAGTTACCATTCTTTGTTCCGTCGTTCATGGAGTATTGCATGGCCCATAGGGATTCCACACCATTCTCATATTCCGGTTCAGGGCGGAAATTATTGTGAAAATCCGGTTCCAGACCATATCCGCCTGCGTTCATGATGCTCTTGTCCGTATATTTCACCACTTGAAGAAGGTCTTCCACATTAATGGAAGTTACTTCGTTGGTGGCATCATTATCTTGGCGGTATGCTTTGTACAGATACGTTTTTGCCAGATACGCTGCGGCAGCAGCCCGGGTGGGACGCCCTTTATCTTCTTGGTTAACAGGCAAGTGTCCGTAGGCAAACTCGAAATCCTCGGCTATTTCCGCCCAGCTCTCATCGTTGGTATAGATATCGTTAGACAGATTATTATAACCTTCCTGGTCCAGCGTCTCATCATTGGCAATGACTATCTTCTTGAAAAGCTGCTTTAGCAGGAAATGTCCGTGTCCGCGCAGAAAACGCATTTCTGCAATACGTTGCTGCTTTTCCGGGTAGGTGGCTTCATCCATCCGGTTCAGAGATTTTAAAGCCATGTTTACGCGTGAAATGCTGTTGTATAACCGTTGCCAGATGTCGCTGATATTCCATGCGGTAGTCATGATGCCTTGAGAGATTTCTAACGCATGGAACACATCGCCGTCTTCCGTACCGTTACCGCCCTTGTAAGCGTCGTCCGAGCGGACATCGTAGTTCCATAAAGAGAAAGAGGAGTTGATATCCTCGGCGCTGATCCATACGGCGTATGCCGAAATTACCAGGTTGTCTATATAAACAGGGTCTTGCAGTTGTTCTTCATCCACACTTCCCTGCGGTGTCTGGCTTTCCAGGAAGTCTGAGCATCCGGTGCATATCCATGCGAGTCCAAAGATAAGAGTATATACTAAATTTTTCATGGTTTTTCTATTTGTTGTTCGTTGTATTAAAAGCTGACGTTCACGCCAAAAGTGATGTTCAAAGGAATAGGATAGCCGTAGTTCACGTTTTCCGGGTCTACTCCGGTGAAATCTTTGCTCTTGATGGTGAGCAGATTTTGTGCACTGAGGTAGAAGCGCAGGCGCTCCATGCGGATTTTCTCTGTCCATGCTTTCGGTACGTTGTAGCCTACTTGCAGATTGCGTAGTTTCAGGAAGGAGCCGTTCTCCACATAATAGGTAGATACGCGTTTTTCGTTGTTACTGTCGTTACGTGCAAGTGCCGGAATGTCGGAACCTGGATTGGCGGGCGACCAGGCATCGAGTACGCGTTTGCCTTTGTTCAGGAAGCCGATGTTGAGTCCGCTCCACAAGTCGGTTTCTTTCTTTAAATCACTGATGATGTCTACTCCTTGTACGCCTTGCCAAAACATGGTAAGATCGAAGTTCTTATATTCCAAATAGATATTGATACCGTAGCTGAAGGCAGGTGTAGGGTCGAATATCCATTGCTGGTCTTTTTCGTTGATGATACCGTTGCTGTCCAGGTCACGCCAGCGGATGCGTCCCAAACCTGCACCTTCCTGAGTGGCGTGGTTGTCGATTTCTTCCTGTGACTTGAAAAGACCGTCGGCTACGTAGCCTACCTGTGCTCCGTTGGGGTGTCCTATCACACTTTCCACGCCGTTTCCGCCGAAAGTGCCGTTGGCTGCTACCGTAGCAGGCAAGGCAGTGATTTTGTTGCGGTAAGAGGAGAGGTTGGCATTGATGTCGTATTTCAGTCCGAATTTTGTACTGTTGCGGTAGCCTAAATTCAGTTCAAAACCCTTGTTTTCCATTTCACCGGCATTAATCCATTGCTTACTTCCTTCACCCATGGTGGCAATGCCTGCCATTTGTACCAAAATGTCGGTTGTCTTTTTATAGTACCAATCGAACGAACCGTAAAGTGTTTGGGCGAAAAGGGAAAAGTCGAAACCGAGGTCGGTTTGTGTGGTGGTTTCCCACTTGATACCGTTATTGCCGAGCTGGTCACGTTTGAAACCGGATTGGAGAATGCTTCCGCCATTGCTTCCCGTGATGTCGTAGGAAGTTCCGTAACTTCCGCCGCCGCTTTCCGTTCCGGCATAGTTGGGTACATAAATCGTATAACGGGCGTTGTTGCTGATTTCCTGATTACCGGTCTGTCCCCAGGATGCGCGTATTTTCAAATCGTCCAGCCATTTGATGTCTTTCATGAATTCTTCCTGACTAAGACGCCAGCCGGCAGAAACCGATGGGAAGGTAGCATAGCGGTTATCCTTGCTAAAGCGTGAAGAGCCGTCACGACGTACGGTAAGCGACAGCAGATATTTGTCGTTATATGTATAGTTCAACTTTCCGAAGAAAGAAACGAGTGAGTAGCCTTCGCCTGCACCATAGGACTGTGCCGTGCCTACACCTGCATCCGGCCACATATAGTCGGGTGTGAGGATGGAAAAGTTTTCTTTGTAACCAGAGAAATGTATATCATCTTCACGATTCAGTTCCATACCCAGCATTACGTCTCCGCGGTGTTTGCCAACTTCCATATTATAAGTGGCGATGGCATTCCACATCCATTTGGTCCAATGCTCTTGCTTTGCTTCTATGGCATTCTTGTCGTTAGCTACATTGCCTTCCGTGATGGGATAGGTAAAGATACGTTGTTGTTTTTGTGAGTAGTCTATGCCAAAAGTAGATCGGAGATTGAAGTTTTTGAACGGATTCAGGTTGACATATGCATCGCCGAACATACGCCAATATGTGTAGCGGTTGTCGGCATTGCGTTGCAGGCGCGCTACCGGATTTTCACGGTCGGGATAGCCGCTGACGGGACCGGCAAATTTACCTTCGGTTGTATATACCGGCAGTGAAGGATTGGCTTGTAGCACGTTTTGCAGGAATCCGCCGGGAGCTTGCACTTCGCTGGTACGGTTTACGGTGAAGTGCTCGCCTACGGTCAGCAGGTTGTCTATTAGTTTGTAGTCAGCATTCATACGGGCGGATATGCGGTCAAAATCAGTATCTTTTATGATGCCCAGATTCTTGTAATATCCTAAGGAGAAGAAAGACGAACCTTTTTCCGATCCGTTGCTCACAGATACGTTGTATTGTTGGATGATACCAGTGCGTGTGGTCTGGTCGAACCAGTCGGTGTCTGCGGCAGGTACTGTATTGGCGGCATCCAGATATTTGCGCATGCTGATGCCGTTGAGTTGTGGATAACCGTTTACACCGTAGTTCCAGTCATAGAGGTAGCCTAAGTTGTTGGTATTCGGGTCTTGTCCTTCGTTCACATAGGCTTGCCACATGGCACGGCCATATTCTTCGGTGTTCAGTACTTCCAGTTTGTTGGTGTACATGGAAGCGGAAACGGAAGCGTCAAAGTTAATCTTGAGTTGTCCTTCTTTGCCCTTCTTTGTGGTAATGATGATGACACCGTTGGCAGCGCGGCTACCGTAGATAGAGGCAGAAGCGGCATCCTTCAGTACCTGTATGGACTCGATGTCATTGCCATTCAATTCGTGCATGCCTCCTTTGGTGGGCACGCCATCGATGATGTAGAGCGGGTCATTGTTGTTTAGCGTACCTATACCGCGGATACGGATGGTAGTGCTGCCGCTTGGATTACCGTCGGCCGTAATGTTCATGCCCGGTACACGCCCCTGCATGGCTTTCATTGGATTGTTTTCGTTCTGCTTGGCTATTTCATCCATGCTGACTACGGAGATGGAACCGGTAAGGTCTGCTTTGCGTTGTGTGGTGTAACCGGTTACCACTACTTCCTGCAGCATTTCCGAGTCTTCGTGCATGATGACACTCATGGATGTTTCCGCTTTCAAGGTTAGTGTTTTGTAACCTATATAAGAGAAAGTTATTTCGGAACCCGGCTTTACGGTGAGGGTGAAATTGCCGTCTATATCCGTAATCGTTCCGTTGGTTTTATCTGCCTTGTCCACAACGGATGCCCCGATGATGGGGTAGCTATCGGTAGCAGAGGTTACCGTTCCTTTTATTTGGATGTTTTGCGCATAGGCAAAACCACATAATCCTAAAAGGAACATCATAATGCTAAGTTTTCTCATACATTATAAATTTATTGTTAACAATTATCTTGTGAATTCTCAAAACAGCTTTCCCGATCATGTTTTGATATTGCAAAGTAAATGGATTGCATTGAAACTGGCTATAAAAAATGATACGGATGCTGCAAAATTTGTTTCGTGGTATGGAGCTGACTATGCCCAGGAGATAGCCTGGTATCAATTTTAGCTGCATTTGTAACATTTGTGTTAGCCCTTTTCGCTTTTATTCCTTTTCTTTGCAATGTGCTTTCCCGAGCATTGAGTGAGTTCATAAAGTAAACATTAAATTTAATACCTGATTTTGAAAATGAAGCATTACTCTCATAGAATACTTTCTCCTTTTTGGGGAAAGATTATTGTAACTTTTCTTATTGTAATAATGAGTATCGGTATTTGTAGGGCACAGTATGCCGGGCTGAAAATCCATTATCTGGGTGCAAACCACAGTTTGGTACAGGTACAGGAACCGCAGAAATACCTTTTGTTGCCGGTGGAAGAGGCTGCTCCCGAGGCTACTGTCAATGTATTGGTGAATAATAAGGCCGATCAAAGTTTTCAGGTTCGGTTGGCTGTCAACCGTATCGACTATCTTGTTCCGTTTGCTTTGGAGCAGTATAAAGGTAAGACGGTAACTTTCGACATTCATACCGGCAACAGCCGTACCAATGTACGCGATGCCATGGCAGATGCCTGCTGGAAAGAACTGAAACTTTCCGATACGTTTGATGATGCCAACCGAGAAGTGTTCCGTCCGTTCTATCATCACACTCCTGTCTATGGTTGGATGAACGACCCTAACGGTATGTTTTATAAAGATGGAGAATATCATCTGTATTATCAGTATAATCCTTATGGCTCCATGTGGGGCAATATGAACTGGGGACATTCATCCAGCAAGGATTTGATAAGTTGGCAGCATCATCCGGTAGCCATACAACCCAACGGATTGGGCGCTGTGTTCAGCGGTAGCAGTGTGGTTGATAAGGATAATACGGCAGGTTTCGGAAAGGATGCCATCATTGCCATCTATACTTCAGCCGGTGCCAGTCAGATACAGAGCCTTGCATACAGTCTGGACAACGGAATGACTTTCCATGTTTATGAAAAAAATCCTATCATTGCCGCCGATAAGGAGTGCCGCGACCCGAATATGTTCTGGCACGAAAAGAGCGGCAAATGGATTCTTGTTTTGGCGGCTGCACTGGAAAAGGAAATGTGGATATATTCCTCTCCCGATTTAAAGAACTGGACAAAGGAGAGCAGTTTCGGACATGGATATGGTGCGCAGGAGGGTGTATGGGAATGTCCGGACCTCATGGAATTGCCCGTGCGTGGAACAGACCGTACCAAATGGGTGCTGATTTGCAATATCAATCCCGGCGGTCCTTTCGGAGGCAGTGCGGCACAGTATTTTGTAGGCGATTTTGACGGGAAAACCTTTACTTGCGATACCAAGCCCGAAGTAACCAAGTGGATGGATTACGGAAAAGACCATTATGCTGCCGTATCCTGGAGTAATACGCCCGAAAAGCGGCATACCGTGATTGCCTGGATGAGCAATTGGCAATATGCCAACAACGTGCCTACCAAACAGTTCCGTAGCGCCAATACATTGCCGCGCGACATTGAATTGTACGAAGGCAGTGACGGCGAACTTTATCTGGCCGCAACGCCTGCACCGGAAGTAAACGCATTGCGTACGGGCAAAGCATTGAAATACGGCGCTTTCTCCGCCGGAACAAAGAAGGTATCCCGGAAACTGCCGGTCGAAAACAGCGGTATCTGTGAGATTAATCTCGAATTGGCTCCCCGCTCGGCCGATAAAGTATACATTACGTTGTCCAATGATAAGGATGAACAGACTGTAATGACTTACGACTTGAGGAACTCCACATTCAGCATGGACCGTACTGCAAGCGGACTTACGGATTTCAATAAGGACTTTCCTGCCATAACAGTAGCTCCGTGTCCGGCAGAAGCCAAGCAACGTCTGCGTCTGTTTATAGACCGTTGCAGCATCGAAGCTTTCGAGGGTGACGGGCGTTTTGCCATGACAAACCTTGTATTTCCGCAGCATCCTTACACTACTATTTCCATTGCTGTAGATAAAGGGCGTTGCAAAGTCAACGACCTGACAGTAAATCTTTTAAAAGTTAACAACTAAATTTCGATATCTTATGAACAATAATAGTAATTCGCTTGCAAAGCTGCTTCCCATGATGCTTTGCTTCTTCGCCATGGGGTTTGTAGACCTTGTAGGTATCGCTTCCAACTATGTGAAAGCTGATTTGAACCTGACCGATTCCCAGGCAAATATATTCCCCTCTCTTGTATTCTTCTGGTTCCTTATCTTCTCCGTGCCCACGGGTATGCTGATGAACCGCATCGGACGCAAGAAAACGGTGCTTCTCAGTTTGGCCGTGACTTTTGCATCCTTGTTGTTGCCGGTTTTTGGAGACGGGTATGCGCTGATGCTGATTTCGTTTTCGTTATTGGGTATCGGCAATGCGCTGATGCAGACATCGCTCAATCCGCTGCTTTCCAATGTCGTCAGTGGCGAGCGGTTGGCAAGCTCGCTGACTTTCGGACAGTTTGTAAAGGCTATCGCTTCTTTCCTCGCTCCTTATATAGCTATGTGGGGGGCTACACAGGCTATCCCTTCGTTGGGGATGGGCTGGCGAGTGCTGTTTCCCATTTATATGGTGATAGCGGTTGTCGCTATCCTGTGGCTGGGCACTACATCTATTCATGAGGAAAAGGAAGAAGGGCGTCCTTCTACTTTCGGCGAATGTCTTGCTTTGTTGGGAAAGCCGTTCATACTGCTTTGTTTCTTGGGCATTATGTGCCATGTGGGTATCGATGTAGGTACAAATACCACTGCACCCAAGATATTGATGGAACGTCTGGGCATGTCGCTTGCCGATGCCGGATTCGCAACAAGTCTTTATTTTATTTTCCGTACGGCAGGCTGCTTCCTCGGAGCCTTTATTTTGCAGAAACTGTCTGCTCGAACTTTCTTCGGAATCAGTGTGTTATGTATGTTGGTGGCAATGGTAGGGCTATTCGTTTTTCATGAGATGACAATGATATATGTGTGTATCGCTCTGATTGGTTTCGGCAATTCGAATATCTTCCCGATTATTTTCTCGCAGGCGTTGCTGGCAATGCCGCAGAAGAAGAACGAGGTTAGTGGACTGATGATTATGGGTTTGTTTGGCGGTACGATATTCCCGCTTGCTATGGGTGTGGCAAGTGATGCTATCGGTCAAAGTGGTGCGGTAGCTGTAATGACGGTGGGAGTACTGTATTTGTTTTTCTATATGATGAAAATCAAACGCTGACTTTTTCCGTTCTTTTAACGATGATAATATGTAAAACTATAAAATTAATTACCATGAATCAGATTGTAGTAGGAATGGGTGAGGCGCTTTGGGATTGCCTGCCCGAAGGAAAGAAAATCGGCGGTGCTCCGGCAAACTTTGCCTATCATGTATCACAATTCGGTTTTGACAGCCGTGTAGTCAGTGCAGTAGGTATTGATGCCGACGGTGATGAAATACTGGATGTTTTTGCGCAGAAAGGCTTGCGTACACAGATTGAGCGTGTACCTTATCCTACAGGTACGGTGCAGGTGACGCTCGATGCGGTGGGGGTGCCTTGTTATGAAATAAAGGAAGGGGTTGCATGGGACAATATACCTTTTACGGACGAGTTGAAACGTTTGGCCCTGAACACGCGCGCCGTATGTTTCGGCTCTTTGGCGCAGCGCAATGAGGCCAGCCGCATTACGATAAACCGTTTTCTCGATACCATGCCCGATGGTGCGGAACAGTTGAAGATATTCGATATCAACCTGCGTCAGGGATTTTATACCAAAGAGATTCTTTGTGACTCCATGCGCCGTTGCAACGTGTTAAAAATAAATGATGAAGAACTGGTGACAATCAGCCGTATATTCGGCTATCCGGGTATAGACTTGCAGGATAAGTGCTGGATTCTTCTTGCCAAATACAATTTGAAAATGCTTATTCTTACTTGCGGCACGAACGGCAGCTATGTGTTTACTCCGGGAGTTGTATCTTTCCAGGAAACTCCGAGAGTGCCCGTTGCCGATACGGTAGGTGCAGGCGATTCGTTTACCGCCGCCTTTACTTCGGCTATTCTTAGCGGCAAACCGGTGCAGGAGGCTCATAAGCTGGCAGTGGAAGTTTCCGCTTATGTATGTACGCAGAGCGGGGCGATGCCGGAATTACCGCAAATATTGAAAGACAGAATATAATTTTTCTTATCTTTGCTCATCTGCAATCACTTAAACCAGCGAAAGAAGATGAGACGATATATTTACCTGTTACTGTTTGTTCTGTCGGTATGCGGCGGCATGGTGACTTCCTGTTCCCGGCATGAAGTACGTTTCCGTATCGGAGTGTCGCAATGCAGCGATGACGAGTGGCGTCACCAGATGAATAACGAGATGTTGCGTGAAGCTCTTTTCTACGATGGCGTAGAAGTGGAGATACGTACAGTGAAAGATGATAATGCCAGGCAGGCGGAGGATATCCGGCACTTTATAGAGGCGGGAGTGGATTTATTGATAGTCGCTCCCAATGAAGCCGAACCCATAACCCCGGTTGTAGAAGAAGCCTACGACCGGGGTATTCCCGTTATTGTGGTAGACCGCAGAATCCTTTCCGAAAAGTACACCGCTTATGTCGGTGCGGACAATTACGAAATAGGCAAGGCGATAGGCAGGTATGTGTCCAATATGCTTCATGGGAAAGGTACGGTGGTGGAAATTGCGGGACTGGCGGGTTCTACTCCTGCCATAGACCGCCATGAAGGATTTATGAGCGTCATATCCGCTTGCCCGGACATCCGTCTGCTGGCAAAGGAAGACGGGGCTTGGTTGCGTTCGCGGGCGGAAGAGAGAATGGATACTTTGCTCGCCCGCTTTCCGGAAATTGATGTGGTCTATGCTCAAAACGACCGTATGGCTGCCGGCGCCTATGCAGCCGCCATGCGCCGGAAAAGGGAGAAGGGAATGCGCTTTGTCGGCACAGACGCCATCCCCGGCGAAGGCTATGGGGTGGAGCAAGTGCTTTCGGGCGAATTGGATGCGACATTTATCTATCCCACAGGCGGAGACCGTGTGATGCAGATTGCGATGGATATTCTGAATAAGCGTGACTTTCCCCGCGAAACGATTCTGAGCACTTCGGTGGTGGACCGTGATAATGCGCCCATCATGAAGATGCAGACTGCCCACATCAGTTCACTCGACGAGAAGATTGAAACCCTGAACGGAAAAATCAGCCGATACCTGGCACGCTATGCCACGCAGCAGGTTGTTCTGTACGGCAGTCTGCTGGTACTTCTGCTGGTTGTGGGATTGCTGGTTGCCGTTTATCTTTCCTTGCGTACAAAGAACCGGCTGAACCGTGAACTTTCCCGCCGGAAAGAGCAATTGGAGCAGCAACGCGACCAACTGGAACAGCAGAAAAACCAGATGGAGCAACTGTCGCGCGAGCTGGAGGCTGCCACGCATGCCAAGCTGGTGTTCTTTACCAACGTTTCCCATGATTTCCGTACACCGTTGACCCTGATTGCCGACCCTGTGGAGCAACTTCTTGCCGACCGTTCTATCAGTGGACAGTCACATCAATTGCTGGAGCTGATGAAGAAGAATGTACATATACTTCTGCGCCTCGTCAATCAGATTCTCGATTTCCGCAAGGTCGAGAACGGACGCATGGAACTCCATCTTGAACCGTTCGACTTGCTGGAGAGCTTCAAAGGGTGGAATGATTCGTTTCGTATGGCTCTGCTTAAGAAGCATATCGCTTTCAGCTTTGAACCGGCTTCCGGAGTAGACTATCGCATGCTGGCGGATGCCGGGAAAATGGAACGTATCTACTTCAATCTTCTTTCCAATGCGGTGAAGTACACGCAGGAGAATGGAAAGATTGTGGTACGCCTCGAAGCGGAAGACAACCATTTCCGTTTGTCGGTATTCAATTCGGGCAGCTATATTTCTACCACTGATGTAGAGGCCATTTTTGAACGCTTCTATCAGGTAGACGGACATCAGGCCGGTACAGGTATCGGTCTTGCCCTGGTGCGTGCTTTTGTGGAAATGCATGGCGGCAATATCATGGCGCACAGCAATGAGAAAGGAACTACTTTCACCGTTACTCTTCCGAAGCGGGATATATCGCAGTATCATCCTTCCGTACCGGCATTGGCTGCCGATGAGAAAGAGATTTCGTCTACGTTGGTGGATGCGGAAATCCAGGCAGGGGATGAGGCTCTGGAAGGAGATTGCCCGATTGTGCTTGTCATTGATGATAATGCCGATATTCGCCATTATATGAAGTCTTTGCTTGTTAAGGAATTCCGTGTGCTGGATGCGTCGGATGGGGCAACAGGCATTCGTCTTGCCATGAAATACGTGCCTGATGTGATTGTTTCCGATGTCATGATGCCCGGCATGGACGGGATAGAGTGCTGCCGTCGTCTGAAAGGGGAATTGCAGACTTGCCATATTCCGGTTATCCTGCTTACTGCCTGCTCGCTCGACGAACAGCGTATTCAAGGCTATGACGGCGGAGCGGATTCTTACATATCCAAGCCTTTCAATTCGCAACTGCTGCTTTCGCGCATCAGAAATCTTATAGCCAACCACAAACAGCTGAAACAGTTTTTCGGTGATAACCAGTCGATAGAGAAAGAATCTGTCAGCGAACTTGACAAGGACTTCGTTACCCGCTTCAAGACTTTGGTGGGGGAGAAGATGAAAGATCCGGAACTGAATGTTGAGGATTTGGGCCGTGATATGGGGATGAGCCGTGTACAGCTTTACCGTAAACTGAAGTCGCTCACAAACTATTCCCCCAATGAACTGCTGCGCCGGATGCGCTTGAAGAAAGCCGCTTCCTTGCTTGCCGCTTCCGATATGACTGTGGCCGAGATTGCCTATGAGGTAGGTTTCTCGTCACCGTCTTATTTCACGAAATGCTATAAGGAGCAGTTCGGTGAGAGCCCTACGGATTTTCTGAAACGGAAAGGATAAAACATCCTTAGTTTATCCGGATAATAAACCAATCACAATATATTCATTCTTTCCTTTATAAACGAATAGAGACTGCATCCGGCTTGCGGAGCAGTCTCTATTTAAGTATTATTTCAATTCTTGAAATTATTCGGCAACTTCAGCGCCCCAGTTTTCTTTGGACAGACGCTTGTAGCTGTTGTAACGCCATTTAGCGTTTTCTTCGGCAGCCTTGAACAGCTCTTCGGCTTCCTGCGGATATTGTTTCATTACGGATGCGTAACGAACCTCACCCTTCAAGAAGTCCTGGAAGCCCGACCAATCCGGTTCTTTGCTATCCAGCGTGAACGGATTCTTACCTTCAGCTTCCAAAGCCGGGTTGTAACGCCACAAGTGCCAGTAACCGCACTTAACGGCTTTCTCTTCTTCTGCCTGGCTCTTACCCATACCAGCCTTCAAACCGTGGTTGATACACGGAGCGTAAGCGATGATGAGTGACGGACCGGGATATGCCTCTGCTTCGCGGATAGCCTTCAAAGTCTGAGCCTGGTCGGCACCCATAGCGATTTGAGCAACATATACATAACCGTAAGTAGTAGCCATCAGACCGAGGTCTTTCTTGCGTACGCGCTTACCGGCGGCAGCAAACTTGGCGATAGCGCCTACCGGAGTAGCCTTGGAAGACTGACCGCCTGTGTTGGAGTAAACCTCAGTATCCAGAACGAGGATGTTAACGTCCTTGCCGCTGGCGATTACGTGGTCGAGACCGCCGTAGCCGATGTCGTAAGAAGCACCGTCACCACCGATGATCCATTGGCTGCGTTTAACCAGGTATTGAGACAGACCGGCGATGGTCTTGCAGCAATCGCATTTGTCCTTGGCAGCTTCTACCATAGGAATGATCTTTTCAGCTAGTTCCTTAGTCTTGTCTGCATCGTACATGTTTTCAATCCAAGCCTGGAATACTTCCTTGTATTCAGCCGGAGTACCTTCTGCTGCGATAGCTTCTTCCATAGTCTTCACGATACGTGCGCGCATCTTTTCGTTAGCGAGCTCCATACCCAGACCGAATTCGCAGAAGTCCTCGAACAGTGAGTTAGCCCAAGCAGGACCGTGACCCTTTTCGTTCTTGGTATAAGGAGTAGAAGGAACGGAACCTGAATAGATAGAAGAACATCCGGTAGCGTTGGCAACCATTTCGCGGTCACCGAACAACTGGGAAATCAGTTTCACATACGGAGTTTCACCGCAACCGGAGCAAGCGCCTGAGAACTCGAACAGCGGAGTTGCAAACTGAGAGTTCTTCACGTTAGCCTTGATGTCAACCAAGTGTTGTTTGCTCTTCACGTTTTCTACGCAGTAAGTCCAGTTGGCAGCTTCAGCCAGTTGGCTTTCAAGATGCTTCATGGTAAGAGCCTTGCCACCCTTCTTCGGGTTGCCCGGACAGATGTCGGCACAGTTACCGCAACCCAGACAGTCGAGAACGTCTACCTGCATACGGAATGTCATGCCTTCGAATGCCTTACCCACTGCCTTCAGTTGAGCGAACTCAGCACCCTTCTGCTCTTCAGCGTCGAGTACGAACGGACGGATAGAAGCGTGAGGACAAACGTAAGCACACTTGTTACACTGGATACAGTTTTCAGGATTCCATTCGGGAACGAAAGCTGCCACACCGCGTTTTTCGTACTTAGCCGTACCTTGTTCCCAAGTACCGTCTTCGATACCCTTGAATGCAGATACCTTCAGCAAGTCACCGTCCTGTGCATTGATAGGACGAACCACTTCGTTGATGAATGCGGGGTCGTTGTTTTCTGCTTTGGCATCATCAGGCAGGTTAGCCCATGCCGGGTCGATAGCCAGAGTCTTGTATTCGCCGCCACGGTCTACGGCTGCGTAGTTCTTGTTTACTACGTCTTCACCCTTCTTGCCGTAAGACTTGACGATGAATTTCTTCATCTGCTCAACAGCCTGTTCTACAGGAATTACACCTGTGATACGGAAGAATGCAGACTGGAGAATGGTGTTGGTACGGTTGCCCAAACCGATTTCCTGTGCAATCTGAGTTGCGTTGATGTAGTAAACGGAGATATTGTTCTGTGCAAAGTATTTCTTTACTCTGTTAGGCAGGTTCTTAGCCAGCTCTTCGCCTTCCCAGATGGTGTTCAGCAAGAATGAACCGTTCTTGCGCAGACCGCGGGTTACGTCGTACATGTGCAGGTAAGCCTGAACGTGGCAAGCCACAAAGTTCGGAGTGTTTACCAAGTATGTAGAACGGATCGGAGTGTCACCGAAGCGCAGGTGAGAGCAAGTGAAACCGCCTGATTTCTTGGAGTCGTAAGAGAAGTAAGCCTGGCAGTGCTTGTCGGTGTTGTCACCGATAATCTTAACCGAGTTCTTGTTGGCGCCTACTGTACCGTCGGCTCCCAAACCGTAGAACTTAGCCTCGAACATGCCTTCGCCACCCAATGCGATTTCTTCTTCCTGAGGAAGAGAAGTGAAAGTAACGTCGTCCACAATACCGATAGTGAAGTGGTTCTTCGGCATCGGCATAGCCAGGTTCTTGTAAACTGCGATGATTTGTGCAGGAGTGGTATCCTTGGAACCCAGACCGTAACGGCCGCCTACGATAACCGGAGCGTTTTCCGTGCCGTAGAAGCAGTCTTTTACATCGAGGTACAACGGTTCGCCGTTAGCACCCGGTTCCTTCGTACGGTCGAGTACGGCAATCTTCTTGGCAGTCTTGGGAACGGCAGCCAGGAAGTGCTTGGCAGAGAACGGACGATACAAGTGAACGGCAACCAAACCAACCTTTTCGCCGTTGGCAACGAGGTAGTCGATGGCTTCACGGGCAGCTTCCGTTACAGAACCCATAGCGATGATTACGCGTTCTGCATCTTCTGCACCGTAGTAATCGAACAAACCGTACTTGCGGCCTGTGATTTTGGAAATCTCGTTCATGTATTCCTCTACGATAGCAGGAACAGCTTCGTAGTAGTTGTTGCAAGATTCGCGGTGTTGGAAGAAGTGGTCGGGGTTTTCGGCCATACCGCGGGCAACCGGGTTCATCGGGTTCAGTGCACGTGCACGGAATTCAGCCAATGCTTCCTGGTCGATAAGCGGAGCGAGGTCTTCGTTCTCCAGCATTTCAATCTTCTGGATTTCGTGAGAAGTACGGAAACCGTCGAAGAAGTTAACGAACGGTACGCGGCTCTTGATCGTAGAAAGGTGAGCAACACCTGCCAGGTCCATAACTTCCTGTACGGAACCTTCGGCCAACATGGCGAAACCTGTCTGACGTGCAGACATTACGTCCTGGTGGTCACCGAAGATACACAGCGCATGGCTTGCCAAAGTACGTGCGGATACATGGAACACGCAAGGCAGGAATTCACCGGCAATCTTGTACATGTTCGGTATCATCAGCAACAGACCTTGTGAAGCGGTGTACGTTGTAGTCAGCGCACCGGCTTGCAAAGAACCGTGAACGGCGCCGGCAGCACCGCCTTCGGATTGCATTTCCTGTACCAATACTGTTTCGCCGAAGATGTTTTTACGACCTGCGGCAGCCCATTCGTCTACGTATTCAGCCATCGTAGAAGAGGGTGTGATAGGATAGATGGCAGCTACTTCCGAGAACATATACGAGATATGTGCAGCAGCCTGGTTACCATCACAAGTAATGAATTTCTTCTGTTTAGTCATAACTAAATTGAATTTATTAAGTAAAAAAAACTCTTTGTCTGTAATTCTAATACAGGAAGCCGAACAGCCAGAGAGGTATCTGATTGCCCCGGCCTATCTCTGCCTTGTGCAATGCGTACGTCACTCCCGGATTGTTCTTGATCCTCATGCCTTCCTGACAAATCTTGAAAGGCATCACTTCGTCCACCATGAACGAAATGTTCTTGTCGCCTTTGTTCACTTTATGGTCTTTCCACATGGTGTTTACAAAGAACGTTTCCAGCACATCCTGCTCTTCCACCTTTACGGGGTAGATGGAGTACATCAGGTTGGAATTGTGCATCATTATCTTCGACGGCTTTTTGGGGAATTCTTCTCCTTTGGGATATACCATGTTGATAAGCCGTGCGTCGGCCAGATACTTGATGTAGTTCATCACCGTAGCTCTGGATGTCTGTATATCGTTGGCCAATTGGCTCACATTAGGCGCTTTCGGGCCGTCCACCGCCAACAAATATAGTAATTTTTTTATCTTTGACAGATATTTCAGCTCTATTTGTTTGATGAGCAGGATGTCCACTTCCACCATCATGTTCATCGTCTTCAGCAGATTCTCCGAGAAATTGCGCTTCTCGAGGAAAAAGGGGTAGAAGCCGTGGTGCATATAGTCCTGAAAATAGTCCAGCGGGCGTACTTTGGACAGAATGCCTTTGGCTATCTGTTCGTGGTTGCTCAGGATTTCTTCCAGTGAGTAGGCGTGGAACTTCATGTCGGTCTGCAGGTTCAGATACTCACGGAAGGAGAAACCGCGCAGGTTGTAACTTTTCGCAATGTCGCGCAGCTCCAGATTTTCCTCTTTCAGGCGCATCACGGATGAGCCGGTGAATACAATCTTCAGATTGGGAAAGCGGTCGTAGCACAGGCGCAGCTCCTTGCTCCAGTCGGGGTGCTTGAACACCTGGTCTATCAACAATACCTTTCCGCCGCGGCGCTGGAATTCGTAAGCGAAGTCCACCAGGCTGTGACCGGAGAAGTAGAAGTTGTTCATGTTGATAAAGAGGCAGGAGCGGTCGGTACCGAATTTCTCTTTGGCATATTGCAGCAGGAATGTGGTCTTGCCTACGCCTCGGGTGCCTTTGATACCGATAAGACGGTCGTTCCAGTCAATCTCATCCATGAGGTCGCGGCGAACGGGGGCATTTGTATGCTCTACCAGATAAGCGTGTGTTCGGTAAAATGCTTCCATGCTTTAAATTCGGTTTATCGGGCGACAAATATACGCCTTTTTTATAGAATTGCAAAGTAGAGATAGCAAAATATCTTATTTCATAGTTAAGTTTTATATATTTGTATGCTGTTCTTTTTCTCTGTAAGTTTGCAGTTCCGAATAATTATGAACTATAATCGATGGAACTATATCTTTTCAATCCGGATTCAGACCTTGCGCTTGCCAATAACGAAGCGAACTACATAGCCCCGGCTTCCGCCCGCCGCATGGCGCAGGACATGGCTTTGCTGCCGATATGGTATGCCGCTCCGGGCAGTGCGGTACTGGCGCCTTCCGCTTACAATGCGGATTTCTTGAAGCGGATGCGGGAACTCTTCGGGTTGCAGGTGCAACTGGCCACCGAGCCTGAGTTGCCCGATTATGCCGAAGCCCGAATTGTGCCGTGGGGCTGGAATCCTGCCATCCGCAGGTTCTTTCTGAAAGGGGGAGTTCGTGAAGACAGACTGCCTTCTCCCCAACTTCTTGCGGAATACAGGCTGCTCTCTTCCCGTCTGCAGGCTGTGGCGGTGACCCGGCGCATGGCGGACCGCTATCCCGAATGCACCTGCGGCGAACATACGCTCCTAAACAATATTGCGGATTGTGAACGCACGGTGAATGCAATGCACGCCTGCCTGCTCAAAGTACCCTGGTCGGGTAGCGGAAAGGGGCTGAACTGGTGCCTGCATGGGTTTACGAAGCCCGTCTCCAATTGGTGTGAACGGGTTTTGAGAGAGCAGGGGTGTCTTACGGCAGAACCCATATATAATAAGGTGAAGGATTTTGCCCTTGAGTTCTATTCGGACGGACAGGGCGAAGTGCGCTTTGCGGGCTATTCCGTGTTCTCCACCAATGAGCATGGCGCCTATACGGGCAATCTGCTTGCATCGGACGGACAGATAGAGGAAAGTATCGCATGCTGTTTGCCCCTTGAGAAGTTGACGGGTATACGCGAAACGCTGCGTGCGGAATTGGCCTCAATCTATGGGAACACGTATACCGGTTATCTGGGAGTGGATATGATGGTTTGCCGGTCAGACAAGGAGAACGGCTATCGTGTGCATCCTTGCGTGGAGATAAACATGCGTATGAATATGGGTGTTGTAGCCCGCTTGTTTTACGACAGGTTTGTGGCTTCCGGCAGTAAGGGATGTTTTGCTGTTGAATACGTTCCCGATAATGAAACATTGCGTGCACGGCACGAACAGGATATGCACGATTATCCGTTGACGGTGGAGCAGGGCAGACTTGCTTCCGGCTATCTGCCGTTAGTGCCCGTTACGGGTAAAAGCTGTTACAGAGCGTATGTCCGGATATGATTCTTGCTGTTGATGCATATTTCAAGTGGCTGGTACCTGATGTACCTGCCGCTTGGTACGTCAAGTACCTTACTAAGGTACACGTCCTACCATGGTAAGAAACACGTCGTACCACAGTCAGGTACGAGACGTACCAAATGAGGAATTCTTTTGGTACATGCATCCTTTTGACTATAAACGCATTGCCTTTGTGTTTCCTATTGGCAGACGGGACTTTCGTTGCCGCAACGGTCTACGGCGGTAACTGCAAAGTATTTCCGGGTGTTCCAGGGGCGGATAGGGGCATATATGTATTCGGTTCCCTGTATGCGTTGCGCCAGTATATTTTCCGGGTTGGCGGTATCTACGGGATACGTATCGGAACCGTAGACTACATAGGTCGGCGCATTCCGCTTATCGTTGTCAGTGGCGGCTTGCCAGGTGATTTTCCAATATCCGTCGGCCAGCTTCCCGACGTTGAGTTGCGTGGGGGCGGTTGGCGGCACATTGTCTATCCACGGCATGGTGGGTTGCAGGGCGGGGGCGGTGTAGTAGTTCTCTTGAAGTATGTCATACAACCCCTGCGTATTGTCCATAAGGTATTTCACGCGATAGTGGCCTTCGCCCGCCAGGCCGTGTGCACGGGTGAAGTTTATCTGCCGTTCCACCTCGTCCACAGTCCAGTTGCCTTCGCCGGGGTCGAGGAAGTAGATGCCCAGTCCGGGAATAATCTGCCGGCCGTTGCTTTGTTCCTGCCAGTCGAGGGCGAAAGGATAGAAGCCGTTGCCGCGGAAGTACATCATAGGATATATCTGGTCCTGTATGCCTTCTCCCAGCCAGCCTTGTACGTCCTGATAAACGGTGTGGAACGCATTCCAGCCGCGCGACGGATAGCGGGCGGTGTCGCGGTACTTACCCACGGGGCAGGTGCTCACCTTTACCCAGGGTTTCAGCGCCTTGACGCCTTTATAGAGATAACGGACTATTTCCGTGATATTGTCACGCCGCCATTGCGCGAGGTCGCGTCCGTTGCCGTACTTCTTATAGGTATAGCTGTCGGAGAAGTGCAGGGCATGTTCGGGGTAGCGCAGGTAATCGAAATGCACGCCGTCCACATCGTAACGTTCCACGACTTCGCGGACAAGGCTCATCAGGTATTCTTTGGTCTGCGGATGTCCGGGATTGAGGAAATACTCGCGTTTATAAGGTACGCAGATAGCGGGTTTGCGTTTGGTGACCGATGCCTTGCCGAGGGCGGCGACATGCTTGCGGTTGCCTAAAGGAATGGTCACCATCCAGGCGTGGCATTCCATACCGCGTTTGTGGCATTCGGCTACGGCAAAGGCAAGCGGGTCGTAGCCGGGGTTGCCGTCGGTTTTTCCTGTCAGGATGGAGTTATAAGGCTCGATGGACGATTTGTAGAGCACATCGCCCCGCGTACGGGTCTGAAACAGTACGGTGTTGAAGTTGGCGGCTTTCAGTTTGTCCAGTATCTCTACGAGTTCGTCCTGCTGCTTGCGGATGCTCTCGGGCGTGGTGGCGCGGGTGCGGGGCCAATCCAGTCCGTAGACGGCGGTGACCCATGCGGCACGTACCTCGTGCTTGGGCGGCCGCTGGGCGGCAAGGGGAAGAAGACAGAAGATATATAATAGTATAAGGCTTGATTTCTTCATGTTGCTGTCTTGTTTTCGGTAAATGATGATTTCTCCTCTGCGGTGAAACAAATTCCTTTTTACTTCTTTATTTCTGTTATATTTCACGGCGAAGATACGTAAATCACCTGATAAAATTGCGTAGTTTAGTTAGAAACCGTTACATTTGCATACATAAAATACATTATTAACACTTGCTGTATATTAAACATTAGCACGCCATGATTACATTTACGCTCTGCCTGCTGGCGTTGGTTGCAGGTTATTTCATCTACGGACGCTTTATAGAACACGTATTCGGACCGGACGACCGCAAGACTCCTGCTATTACCAAAGCCGACGGGGTGGACTATATCCCGCTGCCTACGTGGAAAATCTTTATGATACAGTTCCTGAATATCGCGGGCCTGGGACCTATCTTCGGTGCAATCATGGGAGCGAAATTCGGTTCGGCATCCTATCTGTGGATAGTGTTCGGAAGTATTTTTGCCGGGGCGGTGCACGACTATTTTGCAGGAATGCTTTCGTTGCGCAACGGGGGCGAGAGCCTGCCGGAGATTATAGGCCGTTATCTGGGCGTGACTACCAAGCAGGTGATGCGCGGATTTACCGTTGTCCTGATGATACTTGTGGGAGCCGTGTTTGTGGCAGGCCCTGCCGGACTGCTTGCCAGCCTGACGCCGGAAACGCTGGACACCGTTTTCTGGATTGTGGTGGTCTTTATCTATTATATACTTGCCACCTTGCTGCCGGTGGATAAGATTATCGGCAAGATATATCCGCTGTTTGCCATTGCGCTGCTGTTTATGGCGGTGGGCATTTTGGTTATGCTCTACGTGAAGCATCCGGTATTGCCGGAAGTATGGGACGGATTGCAGAATACCCATCCCAACGCTTCGGTGCTGCCTGTATTTCCCATTATGTTTGTCAGTATCGCGTGCGGGGCTATCAGCGGTTTTCATGCCACGCAAAGCCCCTTGATGGCACGCTGCATGACGAGCGAGCGTCATGGACGCCCCATATTCTACGGAGCCATGATTACCGAAGGCATCGTGGCCCTTATCTGGGCTGCCGCCGCTACTTGCTTCTTCCATGAAAACGGAATGGCGGAGACGAATGCCGCCGTCATTGTGGATGCCATTACGAAAGACTGGTTGGGAACAATCGGAGGCGTACTGGCTATACTGGGTGTGATTGCAGCCCCCATTACCAGCGGCGATACCGCTTTCCGTTCGGCACGGCTTATCGTTGCAGATTTCCTGGGGATGGAACAAAAAACGATGCGCCGCCGTTTATATATCTGCATACCGATGTTTTTGGCTGCTATCGGACTGTTGCTGTACAGCCTGCGCGATAAGGACGGTTTCGATATGATATGGCGTTACTTTGCATGGGCCAACCAGACCTTGTCTGTCTTTACCCTATGGGCTGTCACAGTGTATCTGGTGCGTGCGAGGAAGTTGTATTTCCTGACGCTGATACCTGCCCTTTTCATGACCTGCGTCTGTACAACGTATATCTGTATAGCGCCCGAAGGTTTCGGCCTGTCGCATCCGGCATCCTACGGCATAGGAGCAGCCGGTGTGGCGATAGCTCTGGTATGGTTCGTGCTATGGAAGAAAAGACAAACAGACTAAAAAACTCTTAAACCGATGAAGAAACTCAAGAAATCTACCGGGCTGACCGTAGCCCTGCTTATTTATGTTTCTGCCACCGCGGCGTATTTCCTGCCGCGCAATACGGAAATCAGCAATACGGAGAAATATGTAACCGTAATCGCTTCGTATGTCATCGTACTGGCGTTGTGGCTGGTGCTGCGCAAAAAAGAGGAGTTGCAACGTAAGCGCCGTGAAGAAGATAAAATAGAACGAAAATAATTATTCACTTAAAAACGAAAACAAGATGAGAAGACTTGCATTAATCGTATGCCTGCTTATTGGCACAGTGGCTGCCCACGCGCAGTTTGAAAAAGGAAAGTGGTTCGTCAACCCTTCCGTTACCGGGCTTAATTTTTCCTACAATACGGAAACGGATAAGGCTCATTTCGGTCTTGAGGTCAAGGGCGGTGCTTTTTTAATCGATAACGTGGCTTTGCTGCTGGATGCCGGCGCTACATGGCAAGGCGGCGGAACGGATGTCTATACGTTGGGTGTGGGCGGACGTTACTATTTCAACAAAATTGGCGTATTTCTGGGAGCTGATGTAAACTTGAACCGTTACAACTGGGACGGTGGCGATAAAACCCGTTTCGGCTTCGGCATGGAGGGCGGTTATGCTTTCTTCCTGTCGCGTACGGTCACTATCGAGCCTGCCGTTTATTGGGATATAAATAAAGACCGTTCGGAGTTCGGTCTGAAAGTGGGATTCGGTTTCTACTTCTAAAAAAGAGAAAGCTCTTTTTGCACAATATCTGATTTCGTCTCCTAAGATGGTTTGTTTCGTCTTAGGAGACGATTTTTTGTTTCGTGGGATGAAAAAACATCCCGTAAGACGGATTAATCTATCTTACGGGATGTTTCTGACGGAATTGTACGTTTGGTTATTGTAGTTTTTCTCTTAGGAACTGCCCTGTGTAGCTTGCTGCACACGCCGCCACTTCTTCCGGTGTACCGGTTGCCACGATATAGCCGCCTTTGTCTCCGCCTTCGGGGCCGAGGTCTATAACATGGTCGGCACACTTCACTACGTCCATATTATGCTCGATGATAACGATGGAATGGCCGCGGCGTATCAGTGCATCAAAGGCTTCCAGCAGTTTGCGGATGTCGTGGAAGTGCAGGCCGGTGGTAGGCTCGTCGAAGATGAATAGCGTAGGGTCGGCTTTCTCCATACTGAGGTAGTAGGCCAGTTTTACGCGCTGGTTCTCACCGCCAGAGAGGGTAGAGGACGACTGGCCGAGTTTGATATATCCCAGCCCCACATCTTGCAGCGGTTGCAGGCGCTTCACGATTTTCTTCTGTCCGTGTGCGGTGAAGAATTCAATGGCTTGGTTAACGGTCATTTCCAGTACATCGTAGATATTGACATCATGGAATTTCACTTCCAGCGTATCTGCCTTGAAGCGTTTGCCGTGGCAGGATTCGCACTCCAGCACAAGGTCCGCCATGAACTGCATCTCTACGGTGATGGTTCCTTCGCCCTTGCACTCCTCGCAACGGCCGCCTTCACTGTTGAAGCTGAAATGGCCGGCGGTATAGCCCATTTGTTTGGCGAGGGGTTGCTCTGCCCAAAGTTTGCGTATTTCGTCGTAGGCCTTTATGTAGGTTACGGGGTTGGAACGCGAGGACTTGCCGATGGGGTTCTGGTCTACAAACTCTACGTTGCGCAGATTTCGCAGGTCTCCGCTGATAGAGGCAAACTCGCCCGGTCGGTCGGTGCATTCGTCCAGTTCGCGTTTGAGGGCGCGGAAGAAGATATCGCGCACCAGTGTGCTTTTACCGGAACCCGATACGCCGGTGACTACGGTCATTACATTGAGCGGAAAGCGTACGTCCACGCCTTTCAGATTGTTCTCGCGGGCGCCTGTGATTTCAATATACTGATTCCACGGGCGACGGCTTTCGGGCACGGGAATGGTTTCCTCGCCCAGAAGATAACGCACGGTGTAGCTGTTGCTGTTTTTTTGCAAATCTTTCATGTCTCCCTGGTAGACAACCTCGCCGCCCAGACGTCCGGCCTTGGGACCGATGTCGATGATATAATCGGCGGCCCGGATGATTTCTTCGTCATGTTCCACCACGACCACCGTATTGCCCAACTGTTGCAGTTGGCGCAAGACGTGTATCAGCTTGTCCGTGTCGCGGCTGTGAAGTCCGATGCTCGGTTCGTCCAGAATGTAGAGACTGCCCACAAGACTGCTTCCCAGGGAAGTTGCCAGATTGATACGCTGGCTTTCACCGCCGGACAGCGAATTGCTGAGGCGGTTCAGGGTGAGGTATCCCAAACCTACATCCAGCAGGAAGCGGATGCGGTTGTTGATCTCTATAAGGATGCGGCGGGCAACGTCGGCATCATGCTTGTCCAGCTTCAGGTTGTCGAAGAACACTTTCAGTTCGGTAATGGGCAGGTCTACCAGTTCGGAGATGCTGCGTCCGCCCACCCGTACATAACCGGCTTCGGGCTTCAGCCTTGTACCGTGGCATTTGGGACAAAGGGTTTTGCCGCGATAACGCGCCAGCATAACGCGGTATTGTATCTTGTACTGGTTTTCCTGCAACATTTTGAAGAAGGCATTGATACCCTCGAAATAGCGGGTTCCGTCCCACAGCATGCGGCGCTGTTCGTCTGTCAACTGGTAGTAGGGAGTGAAAATGGGGAATCCGGCTTTCTCCGCACCGCGTATCACCATGTCTTTCCATTCGCCCATTTTCTCTCCGCGCCAGCACACCACGGCGCCGTCGTATACGGAAAGGGAGCGGTTGGGGATGACGAGATGTTCGTCGATGCCCACGACACGTCCGAAGCCTTCGCATTCCGGACATGCGCCGATGGGGGAGTTGAACGAGAACATCTGGTCGTTGGGCTCTTCAAACGTGATGCCGTCCGCCTCGAACTTGGTACTGAAACGATACAGGCTGGTAGTGCCGTCCGGTTGGTAGAAACGCAGCAGGCAGGCTCCGTCACCCTCGTACATGGCGGTTTCGGCGGAGTCGGTGAGGCGGCTGACGGCATCTTTCTCGCCGGAAACCGTCATGCGGTCTACTAATAGGAATACGGTGTCACCGTCTTTAGGCTGATACTCGTCAATGCGCACCATTTCTCCGTTCACTTCCAACCGGTTGAACCCTTGCTTCAAGTCTATTTCCAGTTGCTGCTGCAAGGTACGTCCTTCGCGGAGCAATATCGGGGTGAGCACGGTATAGCGTGTTCTCTCAGGTTGTCGGAGCATGCAGTTCACGATGTCCTCGGTGGAGTGTTTCTTTACCTCCTGTCCGCTGACCGGACTGAAAGTCCGTCCCACACGGGCGTAGAGCAGGCGCAGGTATTCGTAGATTTCGGTAGAAGTGCCTACGGTGGAACGGGGATTGCGGCTGCTTACTTTCTGCTCGATGGCAATGGCAGGGGGGATACCCTTGATGAAATCGCATTCGGGCTTACTCATACGTCCCAAAAACTGGCGGGCGTAACTGCTGAGGCTTTCCACATAGCGCCGTTGCCCCTCGGCATAGAGTGTATCGAATGCGAGCGAGGACTTGCCGGAACCGGACAGTCCGGTTATGACGACCAGTTTGTTGCGGGGAATTTCCACATCAATATTTTTCAGATTATTGACGCGTGCCCCCTTTATGATGATAGATGTATTTTTTGCCATAAGACGATTGAAAATGAATTGAGTTGCAAAGATAATCATTATCTTTGCGACACAATATTTAAAAAGAATAAAATGAAAGTGAGAAATCTCCTCTTGTTACTGGCTTTCTGCTGCCTTTCACTGGCTGTACAGGCACAGTTCGTATCCACATCCGCACATCCTAAACGTGAATTTCGTGCTGCATGGATTCAGGCGGTAAACGGACAGTTCCGTGGCATACCGACCGACCGGTTGAAGCAAATCTTGATAAATCAGTTGAACTCCCTGCAAGGTGCAGGTATCAATGCCATTATTTTTCAGGTGCGTCCCGAAGCCGATGCGTTGTATGCTTCGCAGTACGAACCGTGGAGCCGTTTCCTAACAGGTGTGCAGGGCAAAGCCCCGGAACCTTATTGGGACCCTATGCAGTTTATGATTGAGGAGTGCCACAAGCGGAGCATGGAGTTTCATGCCTGGATTAATCCGTATCGGGTAAAGACTTCGTTGAAGAACGAGCTTTCGCCCATCCATATTTATAATTCGCATCCGGAGTGGTTCGTGACGTATGGCGACCAGCTTTACTTCGACCCTGCGCTTCCCGAAAGCCGCAATCATATCTGTAAGGTGATAACCGACATCGTGTCGCGCTATGATGTGGATGCCATTCACATGGACGATTATTTCTATCCCTATCCTATCAAGGGAAAGGATTTCCCGGATGATGCCAGCTTTGCACGCTATGGCGGCGGTTTCAGCAATAAGGCGGACTGGCGCCGCAGTAATGTGAATATTCTCATTCAGAAAATACATGAGACGGTCCGCGGACTGAAACCCTGGGTGAAGTTCGGCGTGAGTCCTTTCGGTATCTACCGCAATCAGAGCAGCGACCCGCTGGGCAGCGCCACAAACGGTTTGCAGAATTATGATGATTTGTATGCCGATGTACTTCTGTGGGCACGCAAAGGCTGGATTGATTATAACATACCGCAAGTGTACTGGCAGATAGGACATCCGGCTGCCGACTATGAAACTTTGGTGAAGTGGTGGGCAAAGCATACGGAGAACCGTCCTTTGTTTATCGGCCAGTCTGTAATGAATACGGTACAGAATGCCGACCCGAAGAATCCGTCCGTCAATCAGCTTCCCCGCAAGATGGCTTTGCAGCGGGCATATCAGACAATCGGCGGCAGTTGCCAATGGCCTGCCAGCGCAGTAGTGGAGAATGCCGGCAAATACCGCGATGCGCTGGTTGCCGAGTATCATAAGTATCCGGCTTTGCCGCCCGTATTTGACTTTATGGACAATGAAGCTCCGGATAAGGTGCGCAAGGTAAAACCGGTGTGGACTGCCGACGGTTACATCCTTTTCTGGACCGCTCCGAAGTTCAAGGATGAAATGAACCGCCCGGTACAGTATGTTGTCTACCGCTTCGGTTCGAAAGAGAAGGTGGACATCGACGACCCTTCGCACATTGTGGCTGTTACGCGCAACACTTTCTATAAGTTGCCTTATGAGGATGGCAAGACGAAGTACCGTTATGTGGTTACGGCGCTCGACCGCCTGCACAACGAATCCAAGTCTGTAAGCAAGAAAGTGAAGCTGTAGGAATCAACTGCCAACTATCAATAAAGTATCAGCCCTGCTATTCCGCATACTATAATCATCAGTATGGGGTTGACCTTATATTTTCTTGTTCCGATGAAAGCTGCAAGGAAGATGATGATACTGATGATGAAAGAGTACATATCTTCCTGGGGCGAACTGAAGTTCTCCGTGTTCATCAGCACCAGCGCAGCCGATGCCAGCAGTCCTACTACCGCCGGGCGAAGTCCGCTGAATACGGCTTCTACTGCCGGGTGCTTCTGATATTTCAGAAAGAATTTGCTGATAGTGAGCATCAGGATGAACGAAGGCAACACTACGGCGAAAGTGGCTACGCAAGACCCAAGCACTCCCATGCTCGTGCCGTATTGTTCGGCTATCGTGGAATAGCCTACATAGGTTGCCGAATTGATACCGATAGGACCGGGAGTCATCTGGCTGATTGCTACGATGTCGGTAAACTCCTGCGGTGTGAGCCAGCCGTAACGGGTGACTACCTCACCTTGTATCATGGACAGCATGGCGTATCCGCCGCCGAAACCGAACAGGCCGATTTTAAAGAATGTGTAGAATAGATGGAGGAAAAGCATGATGTAGTGATTAGTGGTTAGTGATTAGCGATAAGTGGGGCGGTTTTGTTTAATTTTTAACTGTTGCTTTTCGGGAAACGCAGCCTTCCGAACAGGTATCCGCCTATACCGGCAGCAATGATAATCCAGATGGGGGAGAAGCCCAATAACCAGATAAGCAGAGCCGAGACAATAGGAATCCATATTGTGTAGCGGTTGATTTTGGCGGATTTGGCCATACTGAAAGTCGGAGCGGCTATCAGTGCTACAACTGCCGGACGGATACCCTTGAAGATACGCTCTACGTAGACATTGTCTTTGAAGTTATGGAAAAACAAGGCTATGGCAAGGATAATGAGGAAAGAAGGCAGTATCGTTCCCAGGGCGGTAACGATGCTTCCCCGTATTCCACGCAGACGGTAGCCTATGAATATGGATATGTTGACCGCAAGGATGCCCGGTGCCGACTGGGCGATGGCAAGCAGGTCTATAAAATCCTCTTTGGCTATCCACCGGCGTTTCGTTACGATTTCGTCCTCAATCAATGGAACCATGGCATAGCCGCCGCCAATGGTGAATGCACCGATTTTAAAGAAAATGGAAAATGCTTCGGTATATATATTCGTCATATCATGTGTAATGCTGTAATTCGGTTTATTGTTTGCCCTCTCCAATATTTCCTTCTTCTTTTGCATATTGGCTCGGACTGATATTAAAGTGTTTCTTAAAGACTTCACGGAAGTATTTGGCATCGCTGAAACCGGTCATTTCGGCAACTTCGGTGATGGTGTACTTTTGTTCCTTCAGCAGTTGCATGGCACGTTTCAGGCGTATCAACCGTACATAATCTCCCGGAGCCTGGTCGGTCAGTGCCTTTAACTTGTTGTAGAAACTGGTACGGCTCATGTTGAGCAGGGTGCAAAGCACATCAATCGTGAAGCTCGGATTGTCCATGTTGTCCTCTACATTCTTCTTGATGCTGGCAATGAATTTCCAGTCCAAATCCGTAGAACAGTTGATGCATTCCGTGTTGTGGGTATCATCGTTCAGCTCCAGATTGCCGTATCTGTGGCGCAATAAGGCACGGTTGGCAAGCAGATTGGCAATGGTGGCGCGCAGGATTCCGATGTTAAACGGTTTCACGACGTATTCATCCGCTCCGGTTTGCAGCCCGTCGATGATGTTTTTGTCCGTATTGAGGGCCGTAAGCAGGATAACGGGGATGTGCGAGGTGTCAATGTCATTCTTCACTTTCTGGCACAATTCATCACCCCGCATTTCGGGCATCATGATGTCCGAGATAATCAGGTCGGGGAAATACTCCTTTACGATACAAAGCGCCGATTTTCTGTTGGAACATACTTGTACATGGTAGTTCTCCGCCAGCGTACGCCGCAGGTATTCCCTCAGTTCGTCGTTATCCTCTACTATCAGTATTTTCTGGCGGTTACCGGCATCCTGAGTTTGCTGTTGGGCATGTTCGTAACCCTCTATGGGCATGTTGACGGCGGGGGTGTCCGGAGTTCCCTTTTCCGGAGAGGTGATTTGTTCCGGTTCATTGTTCTGTTCTTGCTCTTTGGTGGGAGCAGGACGGTGTATGGCCTTGCGGTAGCGCTTCTCGCCTTTAGGGAAAGATACTTTGATGCAGGAGCCTTTTCCTTCGGTGCTGGTGAAGTTGAGCTTTCCTTTATGCATATGCACGAGTTTCCATACAAGAAGCAGTCCGATGCCGCTGCCGGTTACTTTGGAATTGATGGCATTGCTGCCGCGGAAGTGCATCTTGAACAGCTTTTTCTGCTCGTCCAGTGGAATGCCGATACCCGTGTCGCTGACTTCCACGTTCCAGGTATCTTCCGTTTCGTGAGCATAGACATGCACGCTTCCACCTTCGGGCGTGTATTTCAGTGCATTGGATATGATATTCTTCAAAATGGAGTCCATCTTATCCTTATCCAGCCAGACATTCAGATAGCGGAAGTTGCTTTCGTAAGTCAGGTCGATGTGCTTTACGGAAGCGTATGAACGGAAAACATTGACAATGTCGGTCATATAAGCTCCCAGTTCGTATTCGGATACGTAGAAATTGTTCGAATAGGTATCCGCGCGTTCAAAGTTTATGAGGTTGGTTGTGAGACGTAGTAGGGCGTTGACGTTGCGAAGCGCCGTGCTGAGGTTGTCCGTTCCTTCCTTGCTTAGTTTCTCACGGTCGGAGAGTTCTTCCAACGGTGCTTTGATGAGCGTCAGCGGAGTACGGATGTCATGCGCGGTGTTGACAAAGAAACGGATCTTGTCATCGGATATCTTTCGTTGCTTGCGCAATACGATTATGCGCAATGCGATGCTTGCAATTGCAACAAGGATAAGCGCATACAGCAATAATGCCCATATGCTGAGCCAGATGGGTTGCTCGACGATAATATCTATGCTGCGCTCTTCCAAGACCATACGCCGGTCTTCACTAGATATGGCGCGGACACGCAGGGTGTAATGACCGGGATTCAGATTGGTGAACCGGATGACATTTTCCTCTCCCGGACGGCTCCAGCCGTCATAGAATCCTTCCAGTTTCCACGAATACAGGATGAGGGAAGGATAGTCATAATTGATGGACGATACCTGAAGCGAAAATATATTCTGGCTGTATTTCAGTTTCAGGCTTTTGGTTTCGTCGATATCCAAAACCAAAGGAGAACCTTCGTCTTTGGGGTATACTGTTTGGTAGAAAACACGCAAATCGCTGAATATCATGCGCGAACTGTACTCGCGGGGCAATACCATGTCTCTTGGAAATTCTATGGCTCCGTCGGTACTTCCGAAAATGGCATTCCCGTTCTTGCGCAGTGTTCCGGAGTTGGCATTGAAATGGTCGGAATGCAGTCCCTGTTCTTTGGTCCAGTTATGGAATCTTTTTTCTTTGAGGTAGAAACCGCTCAGTCCGTATTCAGTACTTAAGAGAATATCATCTTTTCCGTCTGACAGAATTGTATAGATATTGTTGGAGATAAGTGCGCAGTTATCTTTATGATAGTGTTCAAAGTTCTGCCTGGCAGGGTCGTAAATCAGCAGACCGGAATTGTTTGTGCCGATATACAGCAGTCCGTTGGGGGCCTGATACAGGGAGTATATATAGGAGGACTCTACCGGCAGCGTTATGTACCGGTATTTGCCGGTTGCTTTCTCCAGCAGGTATAAGCCGTTGGCTGTACCTATCCACATGTATTTTTCGTCCCGCTCCTTGATGTCCGTTATAACTTCCAGTCCGGGTATCGATTCAATGTTTTTATGTTTCAGGTCTATTCTTTTCAGGTTGTAGTATCCCCCCGACCAGATATAACCATCTCTGTCTTTGGTAATGGAACGGATGTACTTGTCGGGACGAATCGTTGCGCCGCCGAACAAAGCGGGCGTGAAAAAGCTGACAGAACGCTTTTTCTTATCTATCTGGTAGATGCCGGAACTGTAGCCGCCTACCCAGATAATGCCGGGACTGACCTCGCACAGAGACATGAATGTATGGCTCTGGTTCTTCTGCTCCTTATCGTAGACGCTCAAGAACGAATGCCATTGTTGGGTACGATGCTCATACAGGCTGATGCCGTTGTTGGTGGCATACCATAGGTCTCCCTCTTCGTCTTCCATAACGGCGTTTACCTGATCGTTGATGAGGGACTGTTTGTTGCCGATGGAATGCTTTATCCATTTGTAATCGCTGTACCGGTTGTTGCGTACGGTAATGCCGATAGGATAGTTCGCCATCCAGATGCGTTGCTCGTTATCCACATATATGTCGTAGATTGTATTGCCGTTCATGGCGTTATATCGGTTGAAGTCGGCCACGATGTACGGTTCGGACCGGTAAGTGTCCACATCCATCTTGTAGACACCTGCACCGTCTGTCGCTATCAATATGTCTTTTTCACCGAAGGTACAGATACGGTTGATGCTGACATCTATCAGGCCGGATTTGATGTGGAACGCCTTATGAAGGTTCAGATCGTATACATAGATACCTCTTTGAAAGGTTCCGATAAAGATTTTGCGGCTGCCTTTATGAAAGAACAGCTCGTTGATTTGCAGTCTTAGCGTATCCAGTTTCTCGCAAGGGCTTAGCGCAAGCACATTGTTTTTCAGTTCGGCATAATGCACGCCTACATCCGTGCCTATAAAATAGTGGGTCTCGTCTATCTGCTCGATGTCGGTGATGCTTTCGTTGATTTCATTCTTTATGACAACAGTTGCTTTTGTCAGGCTGTTATATAGGTAAATGTTTCTTTGGTTGCAGAGCCATATTATATTATTATCATCGATAAATCCATAGCTGACGGGAGTGTGCAGGCCTTCCGTCTCGCTTTTGGGCAATTTATATACCAGTTGGAAACGGTCGTGCTTGCTTTCATAACAGAACACGCGTCCTTGCTTGCCTATTTCCCATAGCCTTCCCTGCGAATCCGAATACAGCCAGTTGAGGTTCATCATGGAGTTGATTTCATCTTCGCCGTCCATGAGTTTATAGTGCTTGAATTCCTTTCCGTTATAACGGTCGATGCCGTCGTGCGTGAGGAACCACATGTAACCTTTAGGCCCTTTTTGAATCGCATATACCCGCCTGTTGCTCAAACCATCCTCTACGCCGATGTAGTTATATGTCTGAGCGGCAGCCAGAAAGGATGATATAAGGAAAAGAAAGAAAAAGAAATGCTTTTTCATATTAGCCGATTTTGGTATTTGAGTTTGATAAAGTTGGGGGGATTTAATATTAACACAAAAGTAGTGAAAATGTTTGAGATATGCAAAAAAGGAAATACAGAGTGGTAAAGCGGCAGGATGGAAGGCGGTGTGGAGATATAAGAAATGTGCCAAAGCTCCTGCAAAAGCAGAGTCTTTGGCACATTATCCATTATTGCATTATAGTTTTACACGTGGTTATTTCCCAGTCTTTTCTTCCACCCACTTGCGTGCGTTGACAAATGCCTCTATCCATGGGGTAACCTGGTCGCTGTGAACGCGGTCTTGCGGATAGTAGCCGTTCTGCCACGGGAAGATGGAGCGTTCCAGGTGAGGCATGATGGCCAGGTGGCGTCCGTCGGTGCTGGCTATTGCCGCAACGGAGTAGTCGGAGCCGTTCGGATTGCCCGGATATTCGTCGTAGGTATATTTTGCCACTACATTGTATTTGTTCTCATCGTAAGGCAATGAGAATTTTCCTTCTCCGTGTGCCACCCAGATACCGAGCTTGCTGCCACTCAAAGAGCCGAACATTACGCTGCGGTTGGTAGGGATAGTCAGGCCGATAAAGGTCGATTCGAATTTATGGGAATCATTATGCAGCATCTTTCCCTTCTTTTCGTGGTCGGGAGTGATGAGGCCTAATTCCATCATAAGCTGGCAACCGTTGCATACGCCGAGAGACAGCGTGTCTTCGCGTGCATAGAACTTGTCGAGCGCCTCTTTGGCTTTTGGGTTGAAGAGGAAAGCGCCTGCCCAACCTTTGGCGGAGCCTAATACGTCGGAGTTGGAGAAGCCGCCGCAATAAACCACCATGTTTACGTCTTCCAGCGTTTCACGTCCGCTGATGAGGTCGGTCATGGTGACGTCTTTCACATCGAAGCCGGCAAGATAGAGTGAATAGGCCATTTCGCGTTCGCCGTTGGTTCCCTTTTCGCGGATAATGGCAGCGCGGATACCGGTCGGGGTACGACGGTTCGGGTCGAGGCCGTATTGCGAAAGTTTACCCTTGAATTCAGGTCGGAACACCAAATCCAACGGTTGCATCTTGTAGTTCTCGAAACGTTTCTTAGCGCACCCGTTCATGGACTGTTTGCGGTCCAGCAGATACGATGAAGAGTACCAGACATCGCGCATGTAGTCCACACCGAACTGGTAGGTAGCGCCGTCTTTGCTTACGAGAATATGACGTTCGTCGGTCGGCTTACCGATTTTGATATAGCCTACACCGGCATCTTCCAGTATTTTCTTGACTTCTTCCTTATGCTTGTTGCTCACCTGGATAACGATACCCGGGTTCTCAGCAAACAATATCTTGACGAGGTCCTGCTCTTTCATCTTGTCGAGGTTGATTTCCATACCGCCCTCTACATTAGCGAAGCACATCTCGAGCAACGTAGTGATAAGACCGCCGGCCGAAATGTCGTGTCCGGCAAGAACAAGTCCCTTGTTGATTAATTCCTGTACAGCCAGGAAAGCGTCACGGAAGTATTCGGCATCTTGTACGCAAGGTACTTCGTCGCCTACTTTACCCAATGACTGTGCGAAGGCGGAGCCGCCCAGCTTCAGCTTGTCGAAACTGAAGTCGATATGGTACAGCGTGGTTTTCTCATCGTTGACAAGCACGGGAGATACCACTTTCTTCACATCTGAAACCTCACCGCCTGCAGATACGATAACCGTACCCGGAGCGATGACTTTGCTGCCGTCGGGGTATTTTTGCGTCATGGACAAAGAGTCCTTACCTGTGGGAACATTGATTTGCAGGGCGCAGCAGAAGTCGCTCAATGCCTTTACCGCCGTATAAAGACGTGCGTCCTCGCCCTCTTGCGAGCGGCACGGCCACATCCAGTTGGCTGACAGGGACACACTGTCCAGACCTTCGGCAAGCGGAGCCCAGATCAGGTTGGTCAACGCTTCGCTGACGGAGAGGATAGAACCCGCTGCCGGGTCGGCAAGGGCTGCCTGCGGAGCATGTCCCAAAGAAGTTGCGATACCTTTTTCGCCGCGATAGTCCAAAGCTACGACACCGCAGTCGCTCAACGGCAACTGGAGTTCGCCTTGGCATTGCTGGCGGGCAATCTTACCTGTTACGGAACGGTCTACCTTGTTTGTCAACCAGTCTTTGCAGGCAACGGCTTCCAGTTGGAGTACGTTGGTAAGGTATTCGTGCAGTTGCGACAATTCGTATTCCGGCATTTCATAATGACGTTCTACGGTCTTGTCCACCATATAGGTTTTGGGTGAAGAGCCGAACATCTGTTCTACGGCAAGGTCGAACGGGCGTACGCCGTCGGCTTGCTGGAAAGCGAAGCGGTGGTCGCCGGTGGTTTCACCGACTACATACATCGGAGCGCGTTCGCGTTCGGCTACCTTACGTACGTGTTCGATGGCCTCTTCCTGAATCAGCAGACCCATGCGCTCCTGACTCTCGTTGGCTATGATTTCTTTGGCAGACAAAGTCTTGTCGCCGATAGGCAGTTTGCTCATGTCGATAAGTCCGCCGCACTCTTCTACCAGCTCGGACAGGCAGTTTACATGTCCGGCAGAACCGTGGTCGTGGATGGAAACCACCGGGTTGGTGTCTTCTTCGCAAAGCGCACGTACTACGTTGTAGGCACGTTTCTGCATCTCTGCATTGGCACGCTGTACGGCATTCAGCTCGATGCCGCTGCTGTAGCGTCCCGTATCTACGGATGACACGGAACCGCCGCCCAAACCGATGCGGTAGTTGTCGCCACCGATCACGACAACCTTGTTGCCGGCTTCGGGAGCGCCTTTTAGGCAGTCGCGTTGTGTACCGTATCCCACACCGCCGGCAAGCATGATGACTTTGTCGTAACCGTACACCTCATCTTTCTCTTTGTGTTCAAAGGTGAGTACGGAACCGCAAATCAGCGGCTGACCGAACTTGTTTCCGAAATCGCTGGCGCCGTTGGATGCCTTGATCAGGATTTGTTCGGGAGTCTGGTACAGCCATTTGCGCACCGGAAGTATCTCTTCCCAGGGACGGTCCTCGTCCGTGCGGGGGTAGGAAGTCATGTATACGGCTGTTCCGGCAATAGGCCATGAGCCTTTACCGCCGCCCATACGGTCGCGGATTTCACCGCCCGTACCGGTAGATGCACCGTTGAAAGGCTCTACGGTGGTAGGGAAGTTGTGGGTTTCGGCTTTCAGGGAGATAACACTCTTGATGTCCTTTATCTGGAAGAAGTCGGGCTTGGAGTGGTCTGCCGGGGCAAACTGCTCGATAACCGGACCTTCGGCAAAGGCAACATTATCTTTATAGGCCGATATAATCTTGTTCGGATTTTCCTGAGTGGTCTTTTTAATCATCTGGAAGAGGGAAGATTCCTGCTCCACTCCGTCGATGATGAATGTGCCGCCGAAAATTTTGTGACGGCAGTGCTCGGAGTTGATTTGCGCAAAACCGAATACCTCGGAGTCGGTTAGCGGACGTCCCAGGTCTTTCTCCACTTTCTTGAGGTAGTCCATCTCTTCTTTGGAGAGCGCCAGACCTTCTTTTTCGTTGTATGCTTCCAGATCGTCAATGTGAATAATCGGTTCCGGCTGGCGGTTGGTCGTAAATACGTTTTGGTCCAGACCTTTATACATACGTTGCAGCATCGGGTCGTGGTCTGCATTTTCATCTTTCACAGGGAAATATTCTTCGATACGGGTGATACCGTTCAGACCCATGTTCTGGGTGATTTCCACAGCATTGGTACTCCAGGGAGTAATCATCTCGCGGCGCGGACCAACGAAATGTCCTTTCAGGTTGTCTTCACTTTCGGGGGTGGCTTCTCCAAAAAGCCAGCAGAGTTTGTCGCTGTCTGCCTGGGTAAGTTCGTGGTCGCATTCTACGGCAATCACGCTCTTGGATGGTGTTCTGAAAAAAAGAATCATACTTTTATTTAAGAGTTTACGATTTGCTACTTTGTGATTGAAACTATTCTATTGTCTGTCAGTTAGCTTCTTCTCTTTTCTTCCTGGGTGCAAAGATAGTGCAAACCAGAGGCAGAATAAAACGAACTTGTCTGTTTTTTTATGCCGGGATGCAGTTTACCTTTGCTTTTGGCGCAAAGATACAGAAAATCGTTGGGTGGGAGAAAGAAAAGGAAATAAAAAACTTCAGTGGAATAGGGAAGTCCGCCCCGCCGGATGATTGACTTTGTATCTAAACTCCTTTTCTGACGAAAAAACGTTAACTCTATTCGGTTGTCTCATAAAAAAGTCCGATATTTGCAGGCATGATTCAGATAGAGACCATACTTGACATATTATGGAAAGGGTTCATAATAGGTGTTATCGTATCTGCACCGTTGGGCCCCGTAGGAGTATTGTGCATTCAGCGTACTTTGAACAAAGGGCGTTGGTATGGTTTTGTGACCGGTATAGGCGCCTCGCTGAGTGATATTGCCTATGCTTTGCTGACAGGCTACGGAATGAGTTTCGTATTCGATTATGTCAACAAGAATATCTTCTATCTGCAACTGTTCGGGAGTATCCTGCTGCTGATATTCGGTATCTATACATTCCGCAGTAATCCGGTGCAGTCCATTCGTCCGGTATCCACCAGCAAGGGGTCTTACTTTCACAATTTTATCACAGCGTTCGCTGTCACTCTCTCCAATCCGCTTATCATATTTCTTTTTGTAGGCCTTTTTGCGCGCTTTGCTTTTGTAAGTGAAGGCGTGTTGGTCTTTGAGGCCGTTACGGGGTATCTTGCCATTGCTTTGGGAGCATTGACGTGGTGGTTTGGAATTACCTTTTTTGTCAACAAGGTCCGTACGCAATTCAATTTACGCGGCATTTGGATATTGAACCGTATTATCGGCGGCATTGTCATGGTGGTATCTGCATTCGGACTGGTGTTTACGCTGATGGGCGAATCGCTCTATTAGTTACGGGAGCGGACCGCGGTATCTTGGTGAAGAATATAAATTATAAATCATAAATCATCTCAACGTGAAGATTTCACAGCAACTGAAAGAGAAGAATATTGCCGAATACCTTATATATATGTGGCAAGTGGAGGATTTGCTTCGTGCTAACAAGTGCGATATAGACTTGATTCGCAGCAACGTCATCTCCCGTTATCCTACCGAAGAACATGCGGCTCTGGAGGAGTGGTACGGCAATCTTGCCGATATGATGCGTGCCGAGGGGGTGACGGAGAAAGGGCATTTGCAGATTAACCGCAACGTTATCCGCAACCTTACGGACCTGCATGCCGATTTGCTGGCTTCCACGAAGTATCCCTTTTATAATGCGGCATATTTCAAAGCGTTGCCTTTTATTGTGGAATTGCGGCAAAAGAGCGGACAAACGGAAGAATCCGAATTGGAGACCTGTTTTGAGGCGCTTTACGGCATACTGCTGCTGCGTTTGCAGAAAAAGGAAATCAGCCAGGGCACTGCCAAGGCGATAGAAGCCATCAGCAGTTTTCTTTCCCTGCTTGCCAATTATTACGACAAAGAGAGGAAAGGCGAGTTGAAATTGGATAATGACTGACGGAATGTCTGCATGAAGCAGGGTAATAAGTCGGGTAATAAATAGAAAACTGAAAATAGTCAACGTACCTGTGTGTTGAAGATAAAAGAGGTATCATAACCATAGGGAATAAATAGTAACTGTTAAGATGAATATATTAGTAACCGGTGCCAACGGTCAGCTTGGCAATGAGATGCGGGTGCTCTCTGCTGAAAATCAGCAACACACTTACTTTTTTACAGATGTGCAGGAACTGGATATATGTGATGAACAGGCCATACGTGCATTCGTGACCGATAATCGGGTGGATGTTATTGTGAACTGTGCCGCTTATACGGCAGTGGACAAGGCTGAAGACAATCCCGAACTTTGCGATAAACTGAACCATATAGCTCCCGGCTATCTGGCTGCCGCCGCCGAGGCTTGCGGTGCTGCCATGATACAGGTCTCTACGGATTACGTGTTCGACGGAACCGGCCATATTCCTTATACGGAAGAAGTCACTCCTTGCCCCAACTCCGTTTACGGCTCCACAAAACTGGCAGGTGAGCAGGCTGTTATGGAGAAGTGCAGCCGTGCGATGGTTATCCGTACGGCATGGTTATATTCCATTTACGGCAATAATTTTGTAAAGACCATGATTCGTCTGGGCAATGAACGCGAGCGGTTGGGAGTTGTTTTCGACCAAATCGGTACGCCGACTTATGCCAACGATTTGGCACGTGCCATCTTTGCGGCTGTCAATCAGGGCATCGTCCCCGGTATTTATCATTTCAGTAACGAGGGAGTATGCTCCTGGTATGATTTTACGGTGGCCATTCACCGCATGGCGGGCATTACCTCGTGTAAAGTCAGCCCGTTGCATACGGACGAGTATCCGGCCAAAGCTCCGCGTCCTCAGTATTCCGTATTGGATAAGACGAAGATTAAAAAGACTTTCGGTATCGAGATTCCCCATTGGGAGGATAGCTTGCAGGTCTGCATCGATAGGCTGGCGCAGTAAGCAAAATAATACTTATTTGAATATTATACCTTATATATATGGCAAGTAATCAAGAAATAGCGAGAAGACGAACCTTTGCGATTATCGCCCATCCGGACGCCGGTAAGACATCGTTGACTGAAAAGCTGCTGCTGTTTGGCGGTCAGATTCAGGTGGCGGGTGCGGTAAAGAGCAACAAGATAAAGAAGACGGCAACGTCGGACTGGATGGATATTGAAAAACAGCGTGGTATCTCCGTAACCACTTCCGTAATGGAGTTCGACTATCACGATTATAAAATCAATATCCTCGATACTCCGGGTCACCAGGACTTTGCCGAAGATACTTACCGCACACTGACGGCGGTGGACAGCGTTATCATCGTGGTGGACGGTGCGAAAGGTGTGGAAACACAGACACGCAAGCTGATGGAAGTCTGCCGCATGCGCAACACTCCGGTGATTATCTTCATCAATAAGATGGACCGTGAGGCAAAAGACCCGTTCGACTTGCTGGATGAGCTGGAGGAGGAACTCTCCATCCACGTCCGCCCGCTGACGTGGCCTATCGAGAGCGGTCCCCGTTTCAAGGGAGTTTACAACATCTATGAACGCAATCTCAATCTTTACCAGCCTTCCAAGCAGGTGGTGACGGAAAAGGTGGAAGTAGATATAAATACGGAAGAACTGGATAATCAGATCGGTTCGGCACTGGCGGACAAGCTGCGCGGCGAACTAGAACTGATAGACGGTGTGTATCCCGAATTTCAGGTAGAGGAGTATCTGAAAGGTGAATTGGCTCCCGTGTTCTTCGGCTCCGCCCTGAATAACTTCGGTGTGCAGGAGTTGCTGGACTGCTTTGTGGAGATTGCTCCCAGTCCCCGTCCCGTGAAGGCGGAAGAACGCGAAGTAGAACCGGAAGAGCCTAAATTCACAGGCTTTATCTTTAAGATTACCGCCAATATCGACCCGAACCACCGCTCATGTATCGCATTCTGCAAGATATGTTCCGGTAAGTTCACCCGTAATACGCCCTACCTGCATGTGCGTCATGGCAAGACTATGCGTTTCTCGTCGCCTACGCAGTTTATGGCGCAGCGCAAGACTACCATCGATGAGGCGTGGGCGGGAGATATCATCGGTTTGCCGGACAACGGTACGTTCAAAATCGGCGATACGCTGACGGAGGGTGAGATGCTTCACTTCCGCGGACTGCCGAGCTTCTCGCCCGAGATGTTCAAGTATATCGAGAATGCCGACCCGATGAAACAGAAGCAGCTTGCCAAAGGTATCGACCAGTTGATGGACGAAGGTGTAGCGCAGTTGTTTGTCAACCAGTTTAACGGACGCAAGATTATCGGTACGGTAGGGCAGTTGCAGTTCGAGGTAATCCAATACCGTCTGGAAAATGAGTACAGTGCCAAATGCCGTTGGGAGCCGTTGAGTCTTTACAAGGCCTGCTGGATTGAAAGTGATGACCCTGCTGAACTGGAAGCGTTCAAGAAACGCAAGTACCAGTATATGGCGAAAGACCGTGAAGGCAGGGATGTGTTCCTTGCAGACAGCGGCTACGTACTGCAGATGGCGCAGATGGATTTCAAGCATATCAAATTCCACTTTACAAGCGAGTTCTAATGTAGATATATACTATTGGCTATGACAGAAGGGTGTTAAAATACACTTGATGTTTTTTAGGCACGCAAATCTAAAGGATAACGCGGATTACACGGAAGGCACAGATTTTTTTATTCTTTTTCCGTGAAATCCGCGTATTTTGTGCCTAAAAAGAAACAAAAAGTAAACGAATTTTAATTTTGACATGCCACCCTTTCAGAATGTATTCCGAAGTGGGGAGAGGAATGGTAGAGGAAAAGTGAATGGATGTGGTAAAAAATATGGAGATACTAGAAATAGATACCCCAAGAATGAAATACGGTAATTCGCATAAATCTTTTGGAAAAATGAAAAAATAGAGTATATATAGATAATTTCTTATATCTTTGTAACCGCTGTAACAGTTACAGCCGTAACAAAAATGGAAATATGAAATTTTATAATAGGAAAAGCGAGTTGGCGGAACTGCGGCGGATACGGGATTTGTCTTTCAGCGACCATTCACGCTTAACAGTGGTAACCGGAAGAAGAAGGATTGGTAAAACAAGCCTTATAATGAAAGCTGTTGAAGATATGCCAACCGTTTATCTGTTTGTGGGGCGTAAAAGTGAAGCAACGCTTTGTTCTGAATTTATTCCGGTTATCGGCCAATCGCTTGATGTATTTGTTCCAATGGAAATACGTACCTTCCGGTCATTATTTCAGTATCTGATGGAACTGTCTTCCCAGAAACCGTTCAACCTGGTTATCGATGAGTTTCAGGAGTTCTATAACATCAATGAATCGGTATATAGCGATATGCAAAACATTTGGGATACCTATCGGAAGAAATCTAAGATGAATTTGATTGTATCGGGTTCCGTTTATTCGTTGATGCAGAAAATATTTCAGAACAATAAAGAGCCCTTGTTCGGTAGAGCTGATAATATCATTAAACTGTCTGCTTTTGATTTGGCTACATTGAAAGAGATTATCTTTGATTACAATCCCGATTACAGCAATGATGATTTGCTTGCCCTCTATTCTTTTACAGGGGGTGTTCCGAAATATGTTGAACTGCTTTGTGACAACACCGAATTGAGTGTAGACGGGATGATTTCATTTATGGTTCGGGAGAACTCTTCTTTTACCGATGAAGGAAAAAATCTGCTGGTGGAAGAGTTCGGGAAAAACTATGCCACTTATTTTTCTATCTTAAGTGCTATTTCCGGTGGCATTAATACGCAACCCGAAATAGAAGCCGCTTTGGGAGACAAAAGCATAGGCGGTCAAATAAAGCGGTTGATTGAGGATTACAACATCATTGTCCGCCAGCGTCCTTTATTGGCAAAAGAAGGAAGTCAAACTGTAAGGTATGAAATACAAGATAATTTCATCCGGTTTTGGTTTAACTATTTCGACCGCCACCGTTCTCTGATAGAGATTAAGAACTTTATCGGTTTGCAGACCATCATCAAATCCGACTATTCAACTTATTCAGGTATCATGCTGGAAAGATATTTCAAACAGCAGTTTGCCGAAAGTTTCCAATATCGGGCTATAGGTTCGTGGTGGGAGCCGAAGGGCAATCAGAATGAAATTGATATTATTGCTCTGAAATTGGAGAAAAATCAAGCTGTGGCGGCAGAAGTGAAGCGGCAAAAGAAAAATTTCAAACCGGAACTGCTGGCTGGGAAAGTGGAACATTTAAAGAAAAAGCTATTGCCGAAGTACCGGATTGAGACGGTTTGTTTGTCGTTGGAAGATATGTAGTGACCGGCTACTTGCTCTTTTCTTACTTTTATTTTAGCATAATTTATCATTGTAATATTCTATATTCTCGTCTATTATCACTAATTTCGGACGATTTTTTGCAAATCTGATAGAATAACTAATAATTTATAATATGGAAAACTTGAACATAGCGCTCCTGCTAATGATAGTGGGTATGGCAACGGTCTTTGCCATCCTGCTGATTGTAATCTACTTGGGAAAGGGACTTATCGCCCTTGTGAATAAATATGCACCCGAAGAGGTTGTTCCTGCCAAACAGGCGGCAAATGCTTCTGCGGCTGTTCCCGGCAATATCATGGCGGCTATCAGTGCGGCGGTTACGGTAGTGACGCAAGGCAAGGGTAAAGTTGCGAAAGTGGAAAAACTCTGAAATAACTAATCTTATATAAACACACACAGGAATAATTTGGTATGAAAAAAGAAATTAAGTTCAGCTTGGTATTCAGGGATATGTGGCAAAGTGCCGGAAAATATGTGCCCCGTGTAGACCAGCTGGTAAAGGTAGCGCCTGCCATTGTCGAGATGGGATGTTTCGCTCGTGTAGAAACGAATGGCGGCGGTTTTGAACAGGTAAATCTATTGTTTGGCGAGAACCCCAATAAAGCTGTGCGCGAGTGGACGAAGCCGTTCCACGAAGCCGGTATACAGACACATATGTTGGACCGTGCACTGAACGGCCTGCGCATGAGCCCCGTGCCTGCCGATGTGCGCAAGCTGTTTTATAAAGTGAAGAAGGCGCAGGGTACGGACATCACACGTACTTTCTGCGGACTGAACGATATACGTAACATCGCTCCTTCCATCACCTATGCGCACGAGGCGGGAATGATTTCGCAGTGTTCGCTCTGTATCACCCATTCGCCTATCCATACTGTGGAATATTATACGGATATGGCATTGAAGCTTATCAAGCTGGGTGCAGACGAAATCTGTATCAAGGATATGGCAGGTATCGGCCGTCCGGTATCTTTGGGCAAGATTGTGGCAAACATCAAGGCTGCTCATCCGGACATTCCCATCCAGTATCACAGCCATGCGGGACCCGGTTTCAACATGGCAAGTATTCTTGCGGTTTGTGAGGCCGGCTGCGACTATATCGACGTAGGTATGGAGCCGCTTTCATGGGGTACGGGACATGCCGACCTGCTCAGCGTGCAGGCTATGCTGAAGGATGCCGGTTTCAAGGTACCCGAAATCAATATGGAAGCGTACATGAAAGTACGTGCACTTATACAGGAGTTTATGGATGATTTCCTCGGTCTGTACATCAGCCCGAAGAACCGTCTGATGAACTCGTTGCTGATTGGTCCGGGACTTCCGGGCGGCATGATGGGAAGTCTGATGGCGGACCTGGAATCCAATCTGGAATCTATCAACAAGTACAAGGCCAAACGCAACCTGCCGTTTATGAAGCAGGACGAACTGCTTATCAAACTCTTCAACGAAGTGGCATACGTATGGCCGCGTGTGGGTTATCCACCGTTGGTGACTCCGTTCAGCCAGTACGTCAAGAACCTTTCTATGATGAACGTCATGGCCATGGAGAAAGGAAAAGAGCGTTGGGGCATGATAGCCGACGATATTTGGGACATGCTGTTGGGCAAGGCAGGCAAGCTGCCGGGCGAACTCGCTCCCGAACTCGTTGAAAAGGCGGAACGCGAAGGACGTAAGTTCTTCAACGGCAATCCGCAGGACAACTATCCCGATGCACTCGACAAGTACCGCAAGCTGATGAAGGAAAACAAGTGGGAACTTGGCGAAGATGATGAAGAGCTCTTTGAATACGCCATGCACCCGGCACAGTACGAGGCTTACAAGAGCGGCAAGGCGAAAGAGGATTTCCTTGCCGATGTAGAGAAACGCCGTGCCGAACGCGACAAATCCCCTCTGGATGATGCCAAACCCAAGACGCTCACCGTGCAGGTGGACGGACAGGCTTATCGCGTGACGGTGGCTTACGGCGACATCGACCTGCCGGCTTCCGCCACCGACAAGATTACCGCTCCCGCCGGTGAAGGGCAGGAAGTGGCTGCTCCGCTCGAAGGCAAGTTCTTCCTGACCAAGAATGCACAGGAAACTCCCCTCAAGGTAGGAGATAAAGTGAAGGAAGGCGACCTGCTTTGCTACATCGAGGCCATGAAAACCTATAATGCCATCCGTGCCGACTTCAGCGGAACGGTGACCGCTATTTGCGTCAATCCGGGTGATTCTGTTTCTGAAGATGATGTATTAATGAAGATTGGATGATGGAAGATATATTTGCGAAACTCTATGATATGACGGCGTTCAGCAATATCATTGCCGATCCGTCGTTTCTTATAATGTATGCCATTGCCTTTATTTTGCTGTATCTGGGCATCAGGAAGCATTACGAACCGCTGTTGCTGGTTCCCATTGCTTTCGGTGTGCTCATTGCCAATTTCCCCGGTGGCGACATGGGGGTTATCCAGGCAGATGAAAACGGCATGGTAATGGTGAACGGAGTGTTGAAGAACATCTGGGAAATGCCGTTGCACGAGATTGCACACGACCTCGGACTGATGAACTTCATCTACTATATGCTGATAAAGACCGGATTTCTGCCGCCTGTCATCTTTATGGGTGTGGGTGCGCTGACGGACTTCGGACCGATGCTCCGCAATCTGCGTCTTTCCATATTCGGTGCGGCTGCGCAGCTTGGTATCTTTACCGTACTGTTGTGTGCCGTAATGATGGGCTTCACGCCGCAGGAAGCCGGTGCATTGGGTATTATCGGCGGTGCGGACGGTCCTACGGCTATCTTCACCACTATCAAGCTCGCTCCGCATCTGCTGGGCCCTATTGCCATTGCGGCTTATTCGTACATGGCATTGGTTCCGGTTATCATTCCATTGGTTGTGAAACTGCTCTGCAGCAAGAAGGAACTGATGATTAACATGAAGGAGCAGGAAAAGCTTTATCCGTCAAAAACCGAGATAAAGAATCTGCGTGTACTGAAGATTATTTTCCCAATTGCCGTTACTACCATTGTGGCTCTCTTCGTGCCGACGGCAGTGCCTTTGATTGGTATGCTGATGTTCGGTAACCTGATTAAGGAAATCGGTTCCGATACCAGCCGTCTGTTCGATGCGGCAGCCAACAGCATTATGAATGCGGCAACCATCTTCCTCGGACTGAGTGTGGGCGCTACCATGACGAGCGAGGCATTCCTCAACTGGACCACTATCGGCATCGTTGTCGGCGGCTTCCTTGCATTTGCCTTGTCCATTTCGGGTGGTATCTTCTTTGTGAAGCTGTTCAATCTGTTCTCCAAGAAGAAGATTAATCCGCTGATTGGTGCGACGGGATTGAGCGCCGTGCCTATGGCAAGCCGCGTATGCAATGAAATCGCTACCAAGTACGACCCTAAGAACCACGTACTGAATTACTGTATGTCCAGTAATATTTCCGGCGTCATTGGTTCTGCGGTGGCGGCGGGCGTATTGATTTCGTTCCTCGGATAAGAAAGTTGAGATATAAAAAGGGAATGCGTCAAAACACAAATAATGAGTGTTTTGACGCATTCCCTTTTTATTTCCGCCTTTATTCACTGATAGCTTTCCTGTACTCAGCCACTGCCATCTTTGCGGCAAGGTGCGCGTTGATAAGGTTGGTCTGGGCCTGTGTCCACGAAAGCTGTGCGGATAGCACATCGACCATGCTTGCCTTGCCTTCATTGTAGGAGAACGTAATCAGGTCGAGATTCTCTTCGGCAAGCACCATATTCTCCCGGGCTGTCTTTACCTGTTGTTCCGTTTCCGTCAGTTTGGTGGTAGCGGCGGACAGCTCTTCTAAAATAGTATCTGCCACATAGCTTTGCTGTAATTTCTGAATACCTATATATGCCTTTTGCTGACGGTTGGTCTTGAAGCGTGCACCCCATCGGAAAATGGGGATGTTGAGGTTGATTCCCGCAATGGGCGTATGGGGCACGTCTTGTCCCATATAGGCGATACCGGTGTCCCAACCGGTTGCCAGGAACATACTGAGTTGGGGATTATACTGGCTGAGGGCTGCCTTGCGTTGCGCTTCGCTCCTGGCGATACTGACATGGGTTCCGGCATAGTCCGCACGGCGGGACAATACTTCGTCAAGACTCAGTAAATCGACGGGCGGACAGTGCATGCCGATTTCACAAAGACTGTCTACCGCGGCATCCGGTTTCACTCCCATCAGGATATTGAGTTGCTGCAAAGCAAGGGTATAGTTCTGGCGGGCTTTGATATACTGCAATTCGGCTTCTTTTTTACGGGTGGAAATCATCAGTAAATCCGTACGGCTGATGGCTCCGTCATTAAACCTGTCTTGAATGATGTTGTACTGTTGGCTGACAATCCCTTCAAAACGTGCGGCGGCTTTGAGTGTTGCCAATGCGGCCGAGGCATTCCAGTAAACCGCATCGCTCTGATAGTGTATCTGGTCGAGGGTCAGCTCTGTGGCAAGTTTGTCCAGCTCTTCATCGGCTTTGGCAATCTTTTTCCGGGCCATGAGCGAACCTCCTGTGTAAAGAGGCTGTCCCAGTGTTGCCAATGCCTGATAGGTGTAAGGACGGTACTGTCCCGCCGGACTGTTCCAGGCATCCAGATGGCTCAGATTGGCAGTTCCTTCGGCAGTAATGTCTATTTTGGGCAGGAAGCCAGTCTGTGCTATCTTGCGGGCTTCGGTGCTTGCCGTAGCTTTCAGGCGTTGCTGTTTCAGCAGTTGGCTGTATGCTTCCACTTTGTCCCGATAAGCCTCGCGGCTGAGATAGCTTTCTTGTGCTGCGGCACTTATACCGAAGCTGATTACTGACAATATAAATATAATCTTTCTCATCATTCAAATCGTAAATAGTCAAATCATTAAATAGTAAATCGTAAATAGCCGAGTCGCAATTCCTCTATCCTTTTATCCGGTGTATCGCACAGTAGGCCACGGGCAATACAAACAGGGTGAGTATCGAAGCTACCAGCAGACCGCCCATGATAGTGGCCGCCATACCGCCGAACATGGCGTCGAACAGTAACGGCAGCATACCCAGGATGGTTGTGCCCGATGCCATGGCTACGGGAACAATGCGGGTGGTCGTTGCGCTGATAACCGCTTCACGCGGTGCTTTTCCGGCGGCCGTTTCCGTATCAATCTGGTCTACGAGGACAATGGCGTTCTTGATGTTCATTCCAATCAATCCCAACAAGCCCAGGATGGCGAAAAAGTCGAATGTCTTGCCCAACAGCAACAGTCCCAGTACGATGCCGATAAAGATAAGCGGAAGCATCAGCAGGATGACGATGGGTTTGCGGTAGGTCTTGAACAGGAACAGCAGGGTGACGAACATCAGGAAAAACGTCAGCGGCATGTTGGCTGCCAGTGCGGCATTGGATTCGGCCTGGCTTTCCTGTTCGCCGAAGTACTTCATGGCATATCCTTCGGGAACATCGATTTCTTTCTGCACCTGCTCCCACACACGGTTAAAGGCGGCAATGGCATTTACGCCCCGGCGGGGGTCGGCTTGCGCCATCATAACCATCTGGCGGTTGTAGTCCTTCACGTTGGAGAACTTGTACTGGTAGTCGAACTCACTGACCACTTGCTCCAGCGTGGTGGTTTCGCGCGTAGTTCCGAATACGGGCAGCGTGCGCAGGTCGTTAATGCGGAACGCGTCGATTGTGTTGTCCTTCAGTAGGATAGGAAGCACTTGGTCGCCCTGGCGGTATTCGCCCAGCGTCATTCCGTTTGTCCCTATTTGTATGCTCTGCGCCATGCTTTGGCGGGATACGCCTAACGGTTGCGCACGCTCCTGGCTGTATACGGGTTTCCAGACAGGAATCTTGTTACCCCAGGAGTTGCGCACATTGATAAGGTCTTTGTCGCGGTGCATTATCTCTAAAACCCGGTTGGTCAGCGCCACCAGCGTATCTGTGCTATTGCCGATAAAGCCTATCTCGATGGCGGCGTCTACGGCAGGCGAGAGTTTGAAGAGCGTGGTTCGGGTGATGGCATTGGGATAATTCTCCTTCATATAGCTGTCCAGCTTCTCTTCATATTCTTTGGTGTATTTGCTGTCTGTCACTTCTACCAGCAGGTTGGCGAAGTTGGGTTTTGGACCTACGGAAGTGGATGCCAGATAGTAGCGCAACGGGGTGCTGCCGAAGGTGACGGAAACCCGTTTCACGTCCGGCTGTGCCAGCAGGTGGGCTTCCACTTTCTTCATTTCCTTCTCTACATCGCGGATGCCGTATCCGTCGGGATAGAATACATCGGCGCGGAAATAAGGTTTGTCCAGTGAAGGGAAGAAGTTTTGAGGCATCAGTCCCATGATGACGAGGGAGAGGATGAATAATACGACCATGCTTCCCAATGTGAGCGTTTTCTTGCGTATCAGCAGGCTGAGGATGGATGCGAATTTATGGTAGAAAGGCTTGTCGTAAGGGTCTTTGTCGCTGTTGCCGGTTTGGGCTTTCAGTATGAAATTGCCGAAGGTGGTGGTTTGCGTCAATGCCAGTACCCAGCTCAGCCCCAGTGAGATAGCCAGTACGATAAATAGCGGCTTTACAATTTCGGCAACGGAAGACGGTGCAAGATAAAGCGGCAGGAACGAGCAGACGGCTATGAAGGTTGCTCCCAGCAATCCCCATTGCGGACCGGTGGCGCCGTCTATCAGCGCTTTCCGTCTGTTCACGCCGCGGGCTATGGCTATTTGTGCATTGTCGGTTACCACAATGGCGTTATCCACCAGCATTCCCATAGCGATGATAAAGCCTGCCAGCGAGGTCCGGTTCAGACCCACTCCCAGGAACGACATGATGAGCAGTGTGCCGCCAATGGAAAATATCAGTGAAGAGCCGATGAGTACGCCGGCGCGCATTCCCATTACCAGCATGATGATGACGATTACAATCAGAATGGATTCTATCAGGTTGATAATAAACCCGTTGTTCGCTTCTTTGGCAATGACGTTTTCGGGGTAAAGGCTTTCCAGTTCCAACCCTACGGGGATGAGAGGCAAGAGTTCGGCGAGCTTCTTGTCTACCAGCTCACCGGTTTTTACCACATCCTTCTGCGGGTCGGTGGAGACGCCGATGCCGATGGCCCGTTTTCCGTTTACGTGCATGATGGTGCCGGGCGGGTCCATGTATCCCTTTTCAACGACGGCTATATCGCCCAGTTTGACCTGCCCGCCGGGGGTGGTGATTGTCTGGTTGCGGATGTCGTTGACGGTGGTATAAGTACCGTTGGCCACAATGCGCAACTGCTGTTCGCCTGCACCGATTTCACCCGTATTGATAATCTGGTTCTGCGATTGCAGCAAGCCTGCCAGTTGTTTGGGGTCGATGCCCATCCCCGCCAGTTTGTTTACGGAGATAAAGATATTGATTACTTCCGTCTGTGTGCCGAACAGGGCTACTTTCATAACCCCTTCAGCAGTGATAACCTGCGTCTTGATACGCTCCGCCCAGTTGCGCATTTCTTCGTAAGAGAAGCCGTCGTCGCCGACCAGTCCGTAATAAATGCCGAATACATCGCCGAAGTCGTCCGATACCGTCGGTACGGAAGCTCCTGCCGGAAGTTGGGGCTGTATGTTGAGAACCTTCCGGCGCAGTTCGTCCCACTTCTGCGGGATAGATGCTGCGGAAAGCGACGGCTGTAGCTCGAACGTAATTTTGGAAAGTCCGTACATGGATTCCGATTTAATCTTGTACACTCCGCTCATACTTTGTATTTCGCGGGAGATGGGTTCGGTAATGAGCCGTTCCACTTCGGCAGGTTCGGCTCCGGGATATCGTGTCATGATGACCGCTGTCTTGATGACAAAGGGTGCATCTTCTTTCTTCCCCAAACGGCCGAATGAGAATATGCCGCCGATGAGCAGCACGGCAAGGAAGAAATAGATAATCTTTGTATTATCTAATGAATATTTGGCTAAGTTCATATGTAAAAGGTGATAGGATGATAAAGTTATGAAGTGATAGAGGAAAAGCGGTTATTCCACCTCTTTTACCCTCTGTCCCTCTACCAGTTGGTATACTCCGGCAATGACAACGGTTTCATCCGGTTTCAGTCCTTTGGAGATTAGAAGATTGGCTTCACCGGTCGGCGAATACACGGTTACTTCGCGGCGGCTTACCCTGTTGTCTTTTACCACCCATACGTAGGTATTCTTGTTTTCGCTGTCACCGAATACGGCACTCAGCGGTACATTCATCAGTTTTTCTTCTATAAAGGGAGCGATGTCCGAAGCGAGGCGGATGTTGCAGGTAAATCCGGGTTTCACATCGTATACGGCACGGTCGAAGGCGGGGTCGTCGATGGTGATGGTAACCGGAATACCCGTGCCGTCGGTCGATATGTCAAGATACTCTTCCAGTCTGGCATTGAATATATTGCCTTTGTACGTATCGAACTCCACCTTGAATGTGGCGTCCTTGGCACGAAGCAGGTACAGGTAATCATCGGGTACGGTAAATTTTATGCGCAGTTTCTGCGTATTTACCAGCCGCACAATCCCTTCTCCCGAATTGACGCGCTGATAGTTCTCTACCAGGCGCTTCTCGATAGAGCCGTCGAAGGGTGCGAGCAGTTTTGTATCGCGCATATTGTTGGTGGACAGCTCGTAGGCCGATTTGGCTTTCTGGTAATTGGCTACGCTTATTTCATACTCCTGCAGGGAGATGGCTTGGCGGCCCAGCAGCCGTTTGTTGCGCTCCACCTGGGCGGCAGCGGTTTCATAGGCAGCCTTGTCGGCGGCATATTGCAGGGAAATATCCCGCGGGTCGATGGCGGCAATCAGTTGTCCTTTCCTGACCCTTTGTCCTTCCACTACCGGAAGGTCGATGATTTGTCCGCTGACACGAAATGCCAGTTTTACATATTCCACCGCTTCCACCATGCCGGAGAAGTCTTTGAGTATTACCGACTGTGAACTTACGGTGGCAGTTTTCACAGGTCGCACGAGGGGAATATCTTCCCCTTTCTTTTGCCCGCAGGACGTGACGATAAGTGTCACCGTCAGGGCGAACAGATACATTTTCTTCATTTGTTTTTGATTAAGACAAGTCTTTGCGGTTGACAGTCAAATCCAACCCTTGTTTTAATTCATAAACGTTTTGATATACCTGTATGTTCAATTGTTTTCCTGCGGTCAGGCTGATTTTTATTTCTTTGCCTACCTGTATATGCAGCGTATTGCCCAAGTAATTCACTTTGAACGAATAGCCGCTCCATTTCGCCGGTATGACCGGTTCAATCTTAAGCGTGCCGCCCTGTATCTGCAATCCTGCAAATCCGCGTACAACAGCCAGCCAACTGCCCGGCATACTGGTTATATGCAGTCCCTGGTCTCCTTCATTGTTATAGTCGTCCAGGTCGAGGCGGGTAGCGTGTAAGAATAGTTGGTATGCCTTTTCCACTTTCCCGATGCGTGCGGCAAGAATGGAGTGGATGTGCGGGGAGAGGGAAGACTCGTGCACGGTCATCGGTTCGTAGAATTCGAAGTTGCGGCGGATGGTCTCTCGGTCGAAGTTGAAATAATAGAGGTACAGGCCGAGCAGGACATCACTCTGCTTGATGTAGCACGAACGCAGGATACGGTCCCACGACCAATACTGGTTGATGGGGCGTTCGCCGGCGGGAATGGCGTCGGTGCTTTGCAGAACCTTGTCCATGTAGCCGTCGTTTTGGATGAAGATACCGCGTTCCGGATCTTCCGGCAGGTACATCCGTTCGATAATGTCCCGCCAGCGTTCACTCTCTTCCGTATAATTCAGGTTGGTGATGCTGCATATGCGGGCATATTCATCGGGATATTGCCGGGCAATGATTTCAAGGAAACTGAGAGTGGTTTCGAGGCAACGCATGCAGGAGTAGTTGGTATACCAGTTATTGTTTACGTTGTTTTCGTATTCATCGGGTCCGGTAACTCCCAGAATGACGTATTTCTGCTTGGGTTGCGAGAAAGACACCCGTTGGCTCCAGAAGCGGCTGACGGCTATCATTACTTCCAATCCGTAATGGGCGATGTAGTCCAGCGTACCCGTAAGCGTGGCATGTTGCAGAATGGCATAGACAATCATATTGTTCCGGTGAACCTCTTCAAAAGTAATCTCCCATTCGCTGTGGCACTCTTCTCCGTTGCTGGTGACCTGCGGGAAGAGGGCGGCTCCATGGTCGAATCCCAACTTACGGGCATTTTCAATGGCTTTGGGCAGTTGCTTATAGCGGTATATCAGCAGGTTTTCGGCAATCTTCTTCGGGGTGGAAAGCAGGAAGAAAGGTACGCAGCACAATTCGGTATTCCAGTAAGTATTTCCGCCGTACTTCTCGCCGGTGAAACCTTTGGGGCCGATATTCAGGCGGGGGTCGTCTCCCCGGTATGTCTGGTAGAGCTGGAAGATGTTGTAGCGTATGCCTTGCTGGGCTTCCGGGTCGCCTTCGATACTGACATCGGTTTCGTCCCATATCTCCTGCCAGGCATTCCGGTGCTCCTGTTCCAGAGCATCCCAACCTGTACTTTGGGCGTTGCGGGCTTCTGCTACGGAGGCTTCTATCAAATCCTGCCGTTCATAATAAAGGGAAGATGCTATGGCAATGTATTTGACGAGCGTCACGGTATCTCCCGGCTTCACTTCAGTGCCTACGCTGAATCCGGCCTGTTTTTCTTTTTCTATCCGTATCGGGTTGGCAAAAGTCTCTTTATTGTTCTTGAAAAACCGGTAGGTCATGGCATAGCATATTTGCGCATCTTCCCGCCTGGTCTGCGTCCACAGATAGGCGCAATCGCTGGTGGTGCCGGAACGCAGGATATTCCATATCTTTTCATCCGGATGCCTGACCGGGTTCGCGGTGTCTCCGTCAAGGATAGGCACAAGTGAAACCTTGCCTGTATAGTTGACGGACGTAACGCTGTACTTTATAAGGCAGAGATTGGGGTGAGCCATATTGGCGATATGTTCCACGTGCAGGCGGAGTTTGTTTCCCCGCGGAGAGGTTACTTCCGCGTCCCGATAAGAAATACCCGCTTTCATGTCGAGGCGTCTGTTGAAACTGTCCACATCCCATTGTGCCAGGTCCAGTTCCTCGTCGATGAGGCGCAGGCTGATACTGCTCCAGTCCGGAGCATTGGGGATGCGTGTGTAGAATTGCGGAAAACCGTTCTTCCACCAGCCTACACGCGTTTTGTCCAAAAAGGTGATACCTGCCACGAATGCGCCGCGATAGCTGTCGCTGCTGTATGGTTCTTCAAAATGTCCCCGTTGTCCGAAACGGCCGTTTCCAAGACTGAATATGCTTTCCGACCACCGCATGCGGTCGGCTTGAAAACTATCTTCTATAATATTCCATTCATCGGTTTTAAGGTATTTCTTCATGGCGCTCTTTTTCTGTGTTATCGGTGTAAAGATAGACAAATAAACGGATAAACAAATAGGATGCGGAAAAAAGAAGAATGTGTCAAAACTAAAATTTGTTTGCTATTTATTTCTTTTTAGGCACGGATTACGCGGATTTCACGGAAAAGAGATAAAATAAATCCGTGTCAATCCGCGTAATCCGTGCCTAAAAGAAATCATCAAGTGTATTTTACACCCTCTTACCGGTGAGGAAGCATATATTCATCGGTGAGGAGAGGAGCTGTTTACGCCCTTTCTCCTTTGGTCTCTTTTATCAAATATACGCAGGCAGCTCCGATAATGAGCATCACACCCGCCGTTACCAGCATGTTTATTTCAGGGGGAAGCATCCCTTCCGGCGTAAACAGTGCCAGAATACTTCCGCCTAACGCCGCTGCTACGATTTGCGGAATACAGATGGTTCCGTTAAACAGTCCGAGATACGTACCCATGTGTCCGCCGGACAAGGCGTTGGTCAGGATGGTGAAAGGCAGTGCTAGCATGGCGGCCCATGCGCAGCCTATCAGCAGGAAAGATACGAACAGCACATACGGGCTGTGTACGAAATAGGTGGATATAAATCCGATACCGCCCAGCACGAGGCTCAGCGCGTAAATGAAACGGCGGTCTTTGAACATGGGAATGCAGATTGCCCAAAGTACGGAACCGATAGCCTGTACGGCAAACAGTACGCCTACCCAGTTGGCAGCTTCCTGATATTGCAGGCTCTTGGTGTCGAGAACTATTTTTGTGATTCCGTTTACCGTATTTTCAACGGTGGGAGCGTCAAATACATTTGCGGCGATGCTTCCGTTGGTGTATGTCCACATGAACATAAAGGCGAACCAGCAGAAGAACTGCACCAGCCCTACCGTCCAAAAGGCTTTCGGCGCTTTTACCAGCAGCTTCAGCATATTGATTTTCTCATGTTCCTGCTCTTCCGTGATACCGTGATATTGGGCATACTCTGCGGGCGGCATTTCCTTGACTTTGACCGTTGTATAAATAACGCAGAATATCAGAATGGCGGCCCCGATATAGAACGAGTAGATTACGGAATCGGGAATTACCCCCTGGGGCGCCGTATTGCTGATACCCACCCACGCAAATATGAACGGGAACAGATAGCCCACCAGGCTGCCGGCATTGCATAAGAAACTCTGGATGGAATAGGCAAGTCCTTTCTGTTTCTCGTTCACCATGTCGCCTACCATCATCTTGAACGGCTGCATTGCCATATTAATGGAAGTATCCAGAAACATCAGCGATACCAGACCGAAAATCATGGCCGTGCTCACCGCCATACCGAAACTGCCGGCATTAGGCAGCAGGCACATGACGAGTACCGCAACCAGCGAACCGATGAACAGGTAGGGAATGCGACGTCCGAACCGTGTCCATGTCCTGTCGCTGGCAGCTCCTACGATGGGCTGCACGATGATACCTGCCAGCGGCGGTAATATCCAGAAATAGCTCAAACTGTGCGGGTCGGCTCCTAAAGTAGAGAATATACGGCTGATGTTCGCGCTTTGCAGGGCATACGCAATCTGTACGCCGAAGAAACCGAAGCTGATATTCCATAGTTTCCAGAAACTTAAATCGGGTTTTACTTTCATTGCTCTCTTGTTTTTTATGATATTAGTTTATAGATGAATTCGGTTGTGTTTTTATTTGGTCGTTCCCCTTACCACCAGGTTTGTCCGCACAATCTTGTTGGTGCTTTTTCCCTCGTGCCCGTTCAGCTTGTCTGTAAGGATGCCGAATGCGCTTTTGCCCACTTCTTCTCCGTGCTGCTCCACAGTGGTCAGTTTCGGGTCGGTGCTTTGGGCGATGGCTCCGTCGGTGAAACCGCAGATGGAAACCTCGTCCGGCACTTTCAGTCCCACCAGCTTGCAGGCATACAATATACCTGCCGCCGTTTCGTCATTAATCGCAAAGAAGCCGTCGGGACGGTTGTCACTCTCCAGCAGGTCGGGCGTTATGGCAATGGCGCGTTCACGGTTGTCGCACAGCTTTATCATGCTGTCGTCCACCGGCACTTTGTATTTCTTCATGGCATCCAGATAGCCGTTCCGCCGGTTTTTGGTAATCTCCAGATGCGGAGATGCGCCGTAGAAGAAGATGCGTTTGCATCCGGTCTGAATCATGTACTCTACGGCAGCAAACGAGCCGGCATAGTCATCCACAACCACCCGTTCCGTTTTCAGCTCCGTACAGATGCGGTCGTAAAACACAATCGGTATGTCGTTGTTCAGCAGCTCCTGGTAGTGGTCGTATTGCTCCGTGTTTTTGGCAAGGGAGGCTATGACGCCGCAAACGCGGGCGGCAAGGAAAGAGTGGACGATTTTGACTTCCTGTTCGTAGGACTCGTTGCTTTGGGCCACGATTATGTTGTAGCCGGCTTTGGCCGCCGCTGTCTCGATGCCGCTCAGCACGCACGAGAAGAAATGATGCACCAGTTGGGGCACAATCACGCCAATCGTATTGCTGCGGCTCGAACGGAGGTTCACGGCAAGCACATTGGGTTTGTAGTTATGTTCGCGGGCGTAGGCATGGATGAGGTCACGGGTTTCCCGGCTGATGTCCGGATTATCCTTGAGCGCTCTCGACACGGTGGACGGAGAGACATTCAATGCCCGGGCAATATCTTTAATGGTTATCTGCGGTTTGTTCATCAGTATGATTTCAATTTTCAGCCAAAGGTAATAAAAATAGGAAGATATACGAAGACCGTAGCCGGGCTTCTTATTTATCCTGCTGCAAAAATAGCGGAATGCGTCTAATAAAACTTTTCTGTTGATACATATCGGGTTATAAGTTTGTGCAAACGATTGCATATACTGTTTGCAACCATGTATTTGCCCGCTGCACGGTAAATTCCCGGTAAAAATCATTTGCTATACGATAAATCTCCGTAACTTTATCCTCTGGAAAATGTGGTATCCTTTAATTAATATTATAATGTATTGGCTGACTATGATAAAGAGACTTGTTTTATTTTGTTGCCTATGCTTGCCGGCATTGGCTGTCTCTGCCCAAGAGCAGGAAGTTAAGTTTGCTTTCGATAACTATCACCGCTATTACCGCGAAGCGCGCCTCTGCACCGATAGTGCAAAATTGGAGGCAATGAAGAAATTGCGTGTCTATTTTCATGAGCATCCTTACAGGCTGTCTAAGGTGAATATGTCCGTGCCGCCCGCCAGGTGTCTGGAGTTGCTTACGCCGGAGGGGACATTCTCGGATATGGACGCTTTGGAAGCTGAGTTCGAACGTAGCAATGCCTATCGGAAGGGCTTTCATACAACAGCCGATGACCGGGTGGGTATTTTCATCGGAAACGCCCTTGACCGCTTGTGCTGCATTGCCGACGCATACCGCCGCGGTACGCTGACGGCAGACGAGTCGTTGAGCGACAAAGTGCTGAAAGCGGTGGTGCACTACGGCATGCTGGAAGCCGGACGCTCGAACGCCGTTTCCCGTTTTCACGCTTCCTGCTTTGCCATTCCTACGGCTGCGGTAAACATCTATTTCGCCTGGCTGGATAAAATGGAGCTTGCCGAACGCGGCGGTGCAACTCCTTTGCTGGAGGCCGCTTGCGATATGCTGAAGGTATTGGGGCTGCAAGCCTATACGCAGCCGCTGCGTCATGATGAAACCGACAAGAATGTTGTCTCGATAGAACGTTTCCGCAATCATGTATGGTGGGTGGGCGGCAACGCGTTGGCATACCGTTCGCTATTGCCTGTAGCTGCAATGTACAGTTCGGTGCCTATGGTGGATGTATTGGCAGAAGTTTGCCGGAGAGGTATCAGCGTGACTTCCCAGCTTACTCTGCACGATTCTTTCTGGACCGAAGGTTTTACTGCCGACGGTGCAGGGTGGGGACATGGCAAGCAATGCCTGATTTGGGGATATCCCATAGACGGAACCTTCAATGCCTTGAATATGCTGGGTATGCTGAAAGGGACACCGTGGGCGGAGCGCCTGAGCAGGGAGAATGCCCAAGCTATCCTGAACTTTCTGCGCGGTGGAAACTGGTACTACTATAAAGGATTTACCTTGCCTTGTCTGGACCGTGGCTCGTATGTCTATACCGCTGCCGAAAAAGAGATTCCTTACGCAAAGATGCTGAATAAAGTGCTGACGGACTGGATGGATGCTTTTACGGAAACCGAGCAGGCGGAGTTACGGCAGTTATGGAAAGAAGTGAAAGAAAAGCATATCCGGATGGCGGGGTACGCTCCGGGCATGTATTCCGGAACCCGCTGGTTCTTTAATAACGATGATTTGATAAAGAAAACCCCCGACTGCCACATAATGGTGAATATGGCTTCCGTGCGTTGTGACGGCTTGGAGAGTGCGCCCAACTTTGCCGATGCCTATAATTTCTACCCTACGGACGGTATGACTTTGTTTCAGCGCAGCGGCAACGAATATCGCTCCATCATGGGTGGCTGGGACGTAACGGCATCTCCCGGAGTAACCGCACGCGAAGGCATGGCGCGCCTGGAACCGGTAGTTAACTGGCGCGGCTATTGCAGTAAGCATAATTATGCGGCAGCAGCCACGGACGGTAGCGGTGATGCAGTGGCGGGATATATTTTCGAGAAAATGAATGCTTCGGAGAAAGAGGGTGTGAACGACCGGGGCAGCAGTGCCGGCTGTAACGAGGTGCTTTATGGCGTAAAGGCTTATAAATCTTATTTTATTCAGGGAGACTATATGGTTGCCTTGGGAGCGGGTGTGACGAACAGGCAGTCCGGACAGCCGGGACATATCCGTACTACTATCGACCAGACGGCCTTGCTGAATGATGTCTGTTTATTGGAGAAAGGCAAGAAAACGGCTCTTTCAGCCGGTGTGCATACCTGGAAAATCTCAGGCAAGAACACACCCTGGCTGGTGCAGGAGGGGCAATTTGCTTACCGCGTTCTTCCTGAATACAGTCGGAAAGCGTTCGTAGCCTGCGAAACGCGTCCTGCGAACTGGGTGCTGCACAACAAAACAAATGCCGGTAAGAAGAATCTGCCGGATAGCGTGAAAATTCTCCGTTTGTGGATTGACCACGGACAAGCGCCCGTGGATGATACCTATGGCTATACCGTGTATACGGGAAAGGGCACTCCGTCCGCCCGGTTGCCTTTCCGTGTACTGAGGAATGACTCCTTGGTACAGGCAGTGCAGTCGGCAGACAAAAAACTGTTGCAGGCGGTGTTCTATCCGGGCAACCATGGCCTGCAGGCCGGCGGTGTGTCGCTTACAGCTTCTGAACCTTGTACCGTAATGATAAAGACGGTGGCAGGAAAGTCCGTCTTTACAGTGACGGATGCCTGCATGAATGCGGCTTTGAAGAAAATAACGCTTACTTATAACGGTGAAACGATAGAAGTACCTATGCCGCAGGGGGAATTTTGCGGTAGGACGGTATCGTATGAATTGCCTTAATGGGGTAGACGGGATGCCTTGCTTCAATGAATGTTATATTACTATAATACTTGGAATCATGAAACACATTAAATTTATTACTTTCTTTTTGAGTATCGCATGCCTTTTCATTGCATGCAAGAACACGGCCGACAACGATAGGGAAGGCACGTCTCCGGCACCGGAGCAGACTCCCGGCACCGGAGATGATTCTTTTGCCAAAGGCGCCGACATCAGTTGGGTTACGGAAATGGAAGCGGCCGGACATCGCTTCTATAATGCCGACGGCAAGCAGCTTGAATGTACCGCCCTGATGAAGGAGTGCGGACTGGATGCGGTTCGCCTGCGTGTGTGGGTAGACCCGGCAGAACACGGCAACTGGTGCAATACACCCGATGTCGTAGCCAAGGCCAAGAGGGCGAAGGATTTGGGAATGGACGTAATGATAGATTTCCATTATAGTGACTGGTGGGCAGACCCCGCCCAGCAAAACAAGCCTGCCGCATGGAAGGACAAAACGCTGCCGGAACTGAAGAAAGCCATCGGCGACCATACGGTAGCGGTGCTTCAGGCTTTGAAGGCGGCGGGAGTTTCTCCCAAATGGGTGCAAGTGGGCAACGAAATACGTCCGGGTATGTTGTGGGATAAGAATGTGGCGCTGAGCGGTGCATCCTATGATGTGAAAGAGTGTGACTTGAAAAACGCTCCGGCAACGGCGTCGGATAAAGTCGTGTATCCCGCAAACTGGAGTAATTTGGCCGATTTCATCACTGAGGGCTACAATGCGGTGAAGTCAGTCTTCAGCGATGCGATTGTGATTGTTCATCTGGACAACGGTTGGGATAAAGAACTGTTCAACTGGTTTTTCGATGAGCTGAAGAAACACAACGGGAAGTGGGATATGATAGGCATGTCGCTTTATCCTTACTGGACACGGATGGAGAAGCCGGATTATACCGCCGATGACATTATCACCGATTGCATGGAGAATATCAAGGCGTTGGGCGCCAAGTATGATTGTGATGTGATGATAGTGGAAACCGGCATGGAATGCGGTGACGACAAGGGCAATCTGGCAAGTGCGTCTGTCCTTGCCGAAGGCAAACGGCAGTTGGAACGCATCGTCAAGGAAAGCCGGGAGAATACCGGAGGACGCTGCAAGGGTGTGTTCTATTGGGAGCCGGAGTGCAAGCCGGACCAGTATCGGTTGGGAGCGTTTACTGCCGACGGCCGTCCTACGGTGATTATGGATGCGTTTAAATAACCTGTAAAACAGTATAATTATGAATAAGAGACTGATAACGGGCATCTGTTGCTTCTTCCTCTTCACGGCCGTTATGGCGCAGCGTACCGAAGTGCTTTTGGAAAAGGGCTGGAAGTTCTTCCGGGGAGATATATCCGGAGCTGCTCATCCGGGATATGACGATGAGCAATGGCAGGCGGTAACCGTGCCTCACGATTGGGCCATTTACGGACCGTTCGACCGTGACAACGATTTGCAGAAAGTAGCCGTCACGCAGAATTTCGAAAAACAGGCTTCGGTAAAGACCGGACGCACGGGCGGATTGCCTTATGTAGGCGTAGGCTGGTATCGCACCACCTTTACCGTTCCCGCCCGCAAACAGGCTACACTGGTTTTTGACGGAGCCATGAGCGAAGCCCGTGTCTATATCAACGGGCAGGAAGCCTGCTTCTGGCCTTTCGGCTATAACTCTTTCCATTGCGATGTCACACCTTATATATATAAGGACGGAAAACCCAATACGCTTGCCGTGCGGTTGGAGAACAAACCGCAGTCTTCGCGCTGGTATCCCGGTGCGGGGTTGTACCGGAATGTCCGCCTGTTGACGACCGAACCGGTATGCGTTCCGGTGTGGGGCACTCAGCTTACCACCCCGCACGTGTCGGACAAGTATGCTTCCGTGCGTTTGCGTACGGAGATTGCCAATGCCGGAAACAAGCATATCCGGATTGTGACCGAGATTATATCGCCGGACGGTAAGGTGGTTGCCGCCAAAGACAACACTCGCAAAATAAACCACGGGCAGCCTTTCGAGCAGAACTTCCTGGTAGATGCTCCCGCTTTATGGTCGCCGGAGACACCCCGGCTCTACAAGGCGTCTTCCAAGATATATGCCGACGGCAGGCTGGTGGACGAATATACCACCCGTTTCGGCATCCGCAGCATAGAGATTGTGGCGGACAAAGGTTTTTTCCTGAACGGTAAGCACCGTAAGTTTCAGGGCGTCTGCAACCATCACGACCTGGGACCTTTGGGGGCTGCCGTCAATGTGGCTGCTCTCCGCCGCCAGCTCACGCTGCTGAAGGATATGGGCTGCGATGCCATCCGTACATCGCACAACATGCCGGCTCCGGAACTGGTGGAACTTTGCGACGAAATGGGCTTTATGATGATGATAGAGCCTTTCGATGAATGGGATATTGCCAAATGCGATAATGGCTATCACCGTTACTTCGACGAATGGGCGGAGCGGGACATGGTGAATATGTTGCGCCATTACCGTAATAATCCGAGTGTGGTCATGTGGAGCATTGGCAACGAAGTACCTACGCAGTGCAGTGCCGAGGGCTATAAAGTTGCTTCTTTCCTGCAGGATATATGCCACCGCGAAGACCCCACACGTCCTGTTACCTGCGGTATGGACCAGGTGTCTTGCGTCCTGGAAAACGGTTTCGCCGCTATGATAGACGTTCCCGGTCTCAACTACCGCGCCCACCGCTATGTGGAGTCTTACAACGCACTTCCGCAGAATATCATTCTTGGTTCGGAAACCGCCTCTACCGTAAGTTCCCGCGGAGTCTATAAATTCCCGGTAGAGAAACGGGCAGGGGCAACGTATGCCGACCACCAGTCTTCGGGGTATGATGTGGAGTATTGCTCTTGGTCGAATGTGCCCGATGAGGACTTTGCCCTGGCCGATGATTACGACTGGACTATCGGGCAGTTTGTCTGGACGGGTTTCGACTATCTGGGCGAACCCTCTCCGTACGACACGGATGCCTGGCCCAGCCACAGTTCCGTATTCGGCATCATTGACTTGGCAAGCCTGCCCAAAGACCGCTATTATCTGTACCGCAGCATCTGGAACAAGACCGCAAATACCCTGCACGTCCTTCCGCACTGGACATGGCCGGGCAGGGAAGGAGAGAATACTCCCGTCTTTGTTTATACCAGCTATCCCGCTGCGGAACTTTTCGTCAATGGCAAGAGCTACGGTAAGCAACGCAAACTGACGGCATCGGAGAGCAAAGCCTTACAAGGCAAGGACTCGCTTGCCTTGCAACGCCGCTACCGCCTGATGTGGATGGATGTTCCTTATGAACCGGGCGAACTGAAAGTCGTGGCTTATGATGCTTCCGGCAAACCGGCAGAAGAGAAAATCGTCCGTACCGCCGGCAAACCTCATCATCTGGAACTGGTTGCCGACCGCACCCGGCTTGCTGCCGACGGTAAAGACCTTGCCTACATCACCGTCCGCGTTGTCGATAAAGACGGCAATCTCTGCCCGTCGGACAATCGTCTTGTTTCTTTCTCTGTAAAAGGAGCCGGCCGTTACCGCGCGGCAGCCAATGGCGATGCCACCAGCCTCGACCTTTTCCATTTACCCAAGATGCCGGCTTTCAGCGGACAGTTGACGGCTATCGTGCAGAGCACGGAACAGTCCGGTGAAATTGTTTTTGAAGCCAAAGCCAAAGGCTTGCAGACAGGGACAATCTTGTTGTCTGCCGGTAGGTAACATTTGCATTATTTCTGTTTCAGAGTTTTGCATAATTTGTCATCACTCGTCACCAATCACTCTGTATCCCTTTCCTGCAAAGGGATACAGGGAGTGACGACAAGCGTGGTGAGAGTGATGACTGATTCGTGGTCGTCACGCAAATAAATATTATCTATCTTGTAATCAGTATGTTATCTTAATAGGCACACTGTCGATAATAGAGACTTATTTGGCGATTTACTACTCAAAAAGACCTTTATCGTGCGATTCGGTGCATTGTTTGAAGATAAATGCACCCGTAATTTCCGGAATATGCCCTGTGACAGTAAGGTTTTGTTAGGGATAAATGCCTCATTCCCTCTTTCTTTTCTTTGTTTTATCGCATGTATAATGTCCTTTTATCACTTCCTTTTCCTTGTTCTCCGGTTGCGGGCTCTACGGTTGCCAATTGCGGGCCCGACAGCCCGCGGCTGGCAACCGTAGAGCCCGCAACTGCGAAACGAAAAAAAAGACCTGCTGTTTCGGGGAAAATGCAGTAGCTAAACTACTATTTAGCGTGTGTTTTTGCAGATATTACCCTGCTGATTTCCCGTTATTTATTACGCGTTTCCATTGGTGTGTCCATGCGTTTATAAGATGATAGCGCATGATACCGGATATAGTGCAATCGTTTGCATTCTTCTTATTGAACTTTTTACGGTATCTTTGTCTCTTACTCGACAATATAGCATACATTTGTTGTATCATAATAAAGTATTTGGAGCACGTTCCGTATTTAGGTTAATATACTGAAACGTTTTTTGAATATACTGTAGATAATTAATATTGTTAACTTTAATTTTTAAATGCATGAAGCAAGTTAATCTTAGAATCTGTCGAACGATTCTTCCCCTGTTATTAGGGTTATTCTTGTCAGTTGGCGTTTATGCACAGAACATCACGGTGAAAGGGCATGTGAAAGATGCTTTGGGTGGTGTGATTGGCGCTAATGTCATTGAAAAAGGTAATCCGTCTAATGGCACCATTACCGATGTGGACGGAAATTTTACATTGTCTGTACCCAAAGGAGCAATTCTTCAGGTATCTTTTATAGGATACAAAACACAGGAAATAGAAGCAACTTCATCTGTGATTGTGACTTTGAAAGACGATTCGGAATTATTGAATGAAGTGGTTGTCATCGGTTACGGTGTGGCTAAGAAAAATGACCTTACCGGTTCGGTGACAGCGATCAAGCCGGATGAGAAAAATAAAGGTCTGGTCGTAAGCGCTCAGGATATGATTCAAGGTAAGATTGCCGGTGTAAATGTAAACACCACTTCGGGAGCTCCCGGTGAAGGCGCTCAAATCCGTATTCGTGGTGGCGCTTCTTTGAATGCCAGCAACAATCCGCTTATAGTGATAGACGGCATGCCGATGGACAATAACAGCACCAAAGGTGTGAACAATCCGCTTTCACTTGTCAATCCTAATGATATTGAAACTTTTACGGTGCTGAAAGATGCTTCTGCTACGGCAATTTACGGTAGCCGTGGTTCTAATGGAGTAATTATCATTACAACTAAAAAAGGACGTAAGAATCAGGCACCGAAGGTTTCATATAACGGAACTTTGTCGGTAAGTACGATTGCCGACAAGCTCGATGTAATGGACGCTCCCGAATATGTTGAATTTATCAAGAATACGTATGGCGAAGGCTCGGCAGCTTATGCAGGGCTCGGATGGCAGAAATACAATGAAGATGGTACACCGGACTTTTCTGCCGGCACATATAATACGGATTGGCAGGATGAAATATACCGTGCCGGTATCAGTCACGACCATAATGTCAGCGTTACCGGTGGAGTGGGCAATGAAAGTTGGTCCATGCCTTATCGTGTCAGCGTAGGATATACCAATCAGGAAGGTATTCTGAAAGGTTCCGATTATAACCGCTTTACAGCAGGGTTTACTTTGAATCCCTCATTGCTGAATGATCATCTTAATTTTAACATCAATGCCAAGTATTCTTACTCCAAGACAAATCCGGGTGGTACGGATGCTATCGGTGCAGCTATCTCTATGGACCCGACTCGTCCGATAATGAGTGAGGACGAACAGTTCAAGAATTGGGGCGGTTATTGGCAGTGGACAAAGAATACTTCCGAATACGACCCCACTTTCCCGTTTGCACGCAATGATGATGCTCCTAAAAATCCGGTGGAACTGATTGATCATTATACATTCGATAAGAGCGCTACCGTACTTCTCGGTAATTTTGAAGCCGATTATAAGATACATGGATTTGAAGACTTGCGTTTGCATATGAATCTTTCCGGTGAATATGCCGATGGTGGAGAATATACTAACAACAATCCGTATTCGACTTATGGCTTCTATTATGGAGGTGTAGGAGAGAACAAGGAAAAGAAATACAACCTGATTGCTACGGCATACGCCCAGTACAACAAAGATTTCAACAAGGCACATCATCTGGATGTGATGGTGGGTTACGAATATAACCACATGAAATATTGGGGTGGAGAATGGTTCGAAAACTATTATCCTTCTACCAATGAGAGTTATTATGACGATGGTACTCCGAAAGCCGGAACAATAAACAGCTCTTCTACAAAAAATTGGAGAGGCCAGATTTATCTTGTCAGCTGGTATGGACGTGCCAATTATTCGCTTCTTGACCGTTATCTTTTCACCTTTACAGCCCGTTATGACGGTTCGAGCCGTTTTGCAGACGGACAACGCTGGGGTTTCTTCCCTTCGGCAGCCTTTGCTTGGCGTGTGAAAGATGAAGCTTTCCTGAAAGATGTAGATGCTGTCAGTGACTTGAAACTTCGTCTTGGCTGGGGTAAGACCGGTCAGCAGGATACCGGTAAGGAATACTACACAGCCATATACAAGGTAAGCACCAGTGAGAACCATCGTTATCCGGTAGGTCCTAACAATCCGGGTACGCTTTATCAGCCTTTGCCTTATAATGACGACCTTACTTGGGAAACTACGACTACATGGAACTTAGGGTTGGATTATGGAATGTTTGACCAGAGACTGACTTTGAACCTTGATGCTTATTACCGCGAAACCACGGACTTGCTTTCCACACCTACAATTCCGGCAGGACAGAACTTTGATAATGCCCTTATGCTTAATGCCGGTTCTTTGAAGAATACCGGTGTTGAAATAGCTCTGTCAGGCAAACCTGTTCAAACAAAAGACTGGTTTGTGGAACTTGGCATGAACATAGCATACAATAAGAATGAGATAACTGGTCTTTATGGCGGACGTGACGTTATTGAAGCAGGTATGAAAGTGGGTACCGACCAGCAAATCACCTATCATAAAGTGGGACTTCCCGCCAACTCTTTCTGGGTGTATCAGCAGGTGTATGACGAAAGCGGACGTCCTATCATGGGATGTTATGTAGACCGGAATGCTGACGGCAGCATAGACGAAAACGACCGCTATTATTATAAAAACATTATAGCGCCTTGGACAGGCGGATTTAATTTTAAAGTAGCTTATAAGAACTGGGACCTCGGAACCAACTTCAGAGCCAGCTTCGGTAATTATGTATACAATGGTATCGAATCGGGCAAGGCAAATTCTGCAATGCTTTATAATTCCAAAGGATATTACGAGAATAGCACGGCAGATATCGTAAGCCTTGGCTGGAGTTCTTACAATTATGCGCTTACTGATTATTTTGTACAGAATGCAAGTTTCCTGAAGTGTGACAATATTACGCTTGGATATAATTTCGATAATCTTTTTAAAGCCGGCAAGTACAAAGGCGTGTCAGGACGTATCTATGCTTCATGCTCAAATGTCTTTACCATTACGAAGTACAAAGGGCTTGACCCGGAACAGACTTCCGGAAAGGAGAGCAGCCTCTATCCGCGCAGCCGTACTTTCCTTCTTGGATTGAATCTTAATTTCTAATTTAATAACTGAGGACAATTATGAAACTAAATAAAATAAAAGCAATATTTCCTGCCATTGCTCTTTTTCTGACAGCAAGCATGACTTCCTGTATGGATGATCTTGAGAAAGGGAATATAGACCCTACCGTAGAGCCTAATCCGAATCTGTTGGGGCTGTATAGCAAATGTTATGCCGGACTCATCATGGAAGGTAATGACGGTAATGCGGATTTTACCATAGACGATGCCGGTAAATCGACGTTATTGCGTAACGTGTTTAATTTTAATGAACTTTCTACCGATGAGGCTATCTGCTGGTGGAGCGACGGTGGTATTACCGATATCGGTTATAACCAATGTATGCCGGGTACTGCGACTCTCAGATTTCTTTATTATCGTCTGATGTCCAATATTACGTACTGCAACCATTATTTGAGCCTTGAAGCGGCACAAGCCGACAAGACGATGCTTGCAGAGGTGCGTTTTATCCGTGCATACAACTATTTCTTAATGCTCGATTTCTTTGGAGACCCCTCTTTTATAGAGACAATTACCTCGGAAGTGCCTAAACAAGCCCATGCCTATAATGAGAAATTTGACGAGAGTGCCACATATACCCGTGCGGAATTTCTGCAATTGGGACGTGAATTTCTCTTTAATTGGGTGAAAAAGGAATTGGAAAATGCCGAAGCGGATATGTTGCCTGCCGAACCGGAAACGGACAGTGATGCAAACTATGGCCGCGCCGACAAGGCGGCAGCCTGGATTTTGCTGAGCCGTTTATATCTTAATGCCGGTACTTATCTTAATAATGACGGGCAGAACAATCCTTATTGGGATAAAGCGTTGGAATATGCTGAAATGGTTATCAATTCAAATTACGCAATCTTTGATGATACCAGGATTCCGACAGAAGCTACGCAGAGAGGCTATCGTCCGTACGATTTGCTCTTTATGGGTGATAACGGATCGAATGGTGCCAGTTGTGAAGCCATACTTCCGCTTCTTCAGGATGGAAAGGTGACGAAAGGCTATGGAGGTTCGCTTTTCTTTATTGCCGCTATGTGGAACGATAAGATGCAAACCGTAACCGACCTAACTGCCGGTACTACAGGTAATACGTGGTCCGGTATGCGATGCCGTCCTCAACTGATTGAGAAGTTTACTAATAATCCTGAATCTTTTGTAGGCAAGTCGACGAAGGAAATCCGTGCTTTGCAAATCGATGACCGTGCGCTTTTCTGGGGAAAAGGTTCGGACGGCGATGAACGTACGCTTGACTTGGGAGATAACTCCAGCTTCTATCAAGGCCTGGTAACTACGAAATGGAATAACAACTATTCCAACGGCGGAAGCCCGCACGATGTGTTCGATGTGGATACGGATTTCTTCCTTTTCCGTGTGGCAGAAGCTTATCTCAATGCTGCGGAAGCAGAAATGCATCTCAATGGCGAGAGTTCAACAAAGGCAAAAGGTTATATTGATATCTTGCGTAAGCGTGCCCACACGGCTACAAGCGATTCTTACAACCTGAACTATATTCTTGACGAGCGTTCGCGCGAATTCTATTTCGAGGGTCTCCGTCGTACCGACCTTATACGTTTTAATCAGTTCGGTGGTACGCAAACTACCTATAACTGGTCGTATAAAGGCGGCAATATCAATGGAGTGACATTCGATAAGACAAGAAATCTTTTCCCTCTCCCGACATCGGAAATACAGGCAAACAGAAGCCTTATCCAGATTGATGGTTATAATGAGACAGAAGAGTAAAGTTAAAACAGTAAATTTAGAAAAGTAATATGAAGAATAAATTATTGCTTGGTGCTGTGCTTGTCGGTACTGCCGGCATATTTGCAGCATGTTCGGATGATAATGATTCGAACCCTACGCTGATACAACCCACGGAGTTCGTCTTGAACACTCCGGCTTACGTGAACGAAACGGTTGATTTGGAGAATACGGAAGCTCTTCGGTTGACATGGTCACAACCGGAATATACAACAGGCAATGCTCCGATTAATGCGACATATGAAATACAGGTTTCTCCGACAAACTCATTCACTGTGTCTACGGACGAAGCGGATGCGGATGAGGAAAATGCTCTTGTTGCCGATTATGCAGTTATCGACAAGACCTCTACAACCTGTTTTGCTGATTTGGCGGCATCTGAACTTAACAAGGCTCTGGCTAAAGTAGCGAAGTGGAAAGCAGACGCTGTTCCTGCCGAACAAAAGACTTTTATTCGTATCAATGCATTTGTACTTGAAGGTATGAATAGATTGAATGCCATTACATCGAATGTGGTAGAAATCAGTGTGGCTCCTTATTATGTGGAATTGTCGGATGCCGCTCCTATTATGTGGTATCTTGTCGGAAATAATTTTGGTGACGGTGCTTGGAGTGATAAGCCGGGTGAAAGTAGCTTCCCGCTGTTCATGCAAAGCGATTACAATTATGATAAGGTGACCGGTGCCGGTGAGATTACCTACCTCAACTATTTTACAACTGAGGATTGGAAGATACAGCCTGCGGATTTCAATTGGGATTATGGATTTTGTGGTACAGGCGCTCCCAATGAGGCTGTTTATCGTAACGGCGGAGCCGATGGCGGAAATATCACATGTAATCCGGCCGGATATTATCTTGTTACCATTAATACCGGAGCGAATACTTGTACTATTGTCAATCAGGAAATAACCCCGGCTGTTTACGGTCAGATATGTATCACCGGTGATTTCTGCGATTGGGCCGACCAGAACATGACTCCGGTGAACAAGAGCGGTGAAAACCATGTATGGTGTTATATGTTGACGGTGGAAGAGGATGCCGTGAAGCAGATTAAGTTCAAGATTCCCGGTTCTTGGGATACAAATTGGGGATATGGTTCGGAAGACGGCGAGGTATCTGTTTGCGGTAAGGCAGCAGCCGGAGGTAAGAACATCGGTGTTGCGGCAGGCACATGGGTTATCATGTTCAATGATATAACCGGTGAATTCAGTATTATTCCTAAGAAATAAATTACACACTTTAAAAGAAAGATACTATGATAAAGAAATTAGTATATGGCTTGGCTATCATTGCAGGACTTGTTTCCTGCAATGATGACTATACGGATTGGGCAAGCCCTCAAAGCAATGATTCCAAAGAACCGGTCGATAAAATCGCATTTACGGTAGAACCGGCAGTCAGCGCCATTGATTTTGTAGTGGAAACGGCGGAAAATATTCAGTTATTTACTACCAGTCTGCAAGATGGGCAGGTAAGTGAATACGCGCTTACTCTTTCTGCTGAAGGTAAGGATAAAACCGCCGCTCTGAGCGCAACGGCAGCCGGGATGGTTGCTTCAACCGATTTAGCAAACGCGGTAGCGGCTATTTATGGTAAAAGCCCCGAAGAACGGACTGTTGCTGTAGAAGTGGCAGCCGATGTAACGGTAAAAACAGAAGACGGTAGCGTCATAACCAAGAAGAAAGCTTCTCCGTTTACTTTGAAAGTCAAGCTGAATACCCCATTGGAGTATTTTCTGGTAGGCGACGTTACATCATGGGCAGACAAGTCGGCAAAATGTATGCTTTATCCACAAGGAGATAAGAAATATGCGTATACGACCGATTTTACTAAAACTGAGAATGGTGTACAAACAGCCGGTAATCTAAAAATTTGGTTAGGTGCAGATATTGGAAATTGGGATAATTGTTATGGTGCTGAGAGCGATGGCGATAATGCTGTTTCCGGTAAGTTGGTATCAGTAAATGCCGGAGCGATAGCTTGTCCGGAAGTCGGTAAATTTTATAAACTGGAAGTTGACTTTTCTACAAACGAATATGCTTGGACAGAACTGACTGATCAGGCTCCGGAATCTTATACTCATATAAGTTTGATTGGTGACTATAATGATTGGGATACAGCGGGTTCTGAGAAAGATTTGGAACAGATTACTCCGCATAACTGGTATATAGCTGGCTTTGAACCGGGAAAAGACGGTGTATTAAAGTTGCGTGCTGACCATAAGTGGGACATTTCTTGGGGTGCTGCAACGGATAACGTAACAATAGCGGATAAAAACTATTTGTCATTGACTACTGCAGATGGTAAGAATGTTGTTGTTCCCAATGGAAAATATAATGTATTCTTTAATGATATTACAGGTGAAGTTGTATTTCAGACGGCTGAATAATATCTGCGATATATAAAGAATATTTATTTTAAATCAGGCGAGTGTGTCTGAACTTGCTACAAGTTACATGGATTTGGTGTTATTTCTTCTCTTTGTATTAAGGGATTCCATACCGGTCTGCGTTGTTTAAGGCAAGTTCAGACACATTTCTTTTAATTGTATGTAAAATCTGATAAAATGAAGAACGTAAAATCTGTTTTATATTTAATATTGGGCTTGCTGATAAGCTCTTTGATGGCTTGTAGTGATGACCCCGGAGCTTTTTCTGAGCCTGCACCGGGGCAGGATGAAACTCCTGAAGGATATGTCTCTTTAGAACCCTCATCCGATACGTGGGACGGAACCAAACGTGCCGATATTACTTATCAGACATTGGTGTATTCATTTGCCGATGGTGATAATGACGGGTGGGGCGATTTCAGAGGACTCACAGATAAGCTGGATTATCTTAATGAAATGGGTGTGAATGCAATATGGCTGTCGCCAATTCATCCGGCAATGTCTTATCACGGATATGATGTGAAGGATTATACAACAGTGAATGCCCGGTATGGAACTATGGATGATTTTGAACGGTTGATTGCCAAAGCCCATGAATTGGGTATAAAAGTCTATTTGGATTATGTGATGAACCATACCGGAAAGGATCATCCTTGGTTTATAGATGCGAAATCGTCCAAGGAAAGTGTTTACCGTGACTATTACATCTTCTCACAAGACCCGGAATCCGATATTACTGCCGGTAAAATTCCAATGATAAAGCGGGAAGGCTCTGCGGGATATAATGCAGGCGAATGGTTTTCGGCTGGTATAGGTGATGCCATGAAAGGGTGTTATAAGTTTGTACTCGACTGGTCTAATGCTGCAAGCCCCACCATAACAGTTACAGAAGGGGGTACTCCGGATTCGGATAATCCGGATGTAACTACGCAAGATGCCAAGTACTTATATTATGGTGAGGGCATTTGCAAGAAATTCTATGCGAGAGGCAATAATAAGTACGAGTTAACGGTTGATCTTGATACGGATTGGGGCTTTTTAATCCGTACAAGCAATACTTCATGGGACAACGGAACGAAGTATGGAGCTCCGTCTAAAGCAAGTAAAGTGCAGTTGGGCAAGCCTTTTACTTTGAGTAATGCAAATCCTGAGGACATATTGTTTGCATCGGTCGAAGCATGGTATTTCCATTCCCATTTCCAAACAGACTGGTTTGCCGACCTTAATTACGGTGCTATTGATGATGCTACCAACTCTCCGGCATATAAAGCAATATCCGCTGCTGCAAAAGAATGGATAGACAAGGGAATTGACGGATTCCGTTTGGATGCGGTGAAGCATATTTATCACAGTGCCACTTCGGATGAGAATCCCCATTTTCTGAAAATGTTCTATGATGATATGAACGAATATTATAAATCGAAAGGGCATACAGATGATATTTATATTGTAGGTGAAGTCCTTTCGGGCAGTGACGAGGTGGCGCCTTATTATCAAGGACTTCCCGCATTGTTTGAGTTTGACTTCTGGTATAAACTGGATTGGTCGATTGCTAACTCCACTGGTTGTTACTTTGCGAAAGACATACTTTCTTTCCAACAGAAATATGCGAGATACCGTGCCGATTACATAGAAGCTACCAAACTATCCAACCATGATGAAGACCGTACAGCATCCAAACTGGGAAAATCAGAGGCAAAGTGTAAACTTGCGGCTGCCGTATTGCTCACCGCACCGGGCGAACCCTATATTTATTATGGGGAAGAATTGGGTATCTACGGAACGAAGGAAAAGGCGGATGAATATGTACGTAGTCCGATGCTGTGGGGAGATAATTATACTACTGCCTATACGGACAAGATTGATGCCACTGTGGCTTCGAGTATAAAATCCGTAGCAGAACAGAAGGAAAATGCAAATTCGTTGCTGAATACCTATCTCTCTTTTACCCGTTTGCGTAATACCTATCCGGCTTTGGCTCAAGGTACAATGACAAAACATGCGGTATATAACGAATCGAATGAAAAATACAAGAGCATTGCTGCATGGTATATGACAAAAGATAATGAAAAGATGCTTGTTCTTCACAACTTTGGAAGCGCATCTGTTAAACTGTCATTGACGGATAATATCGAGAAGGCTGTCGGTGTATCGGGAACTGTTCAGGTAAAAGAAGGGGATAATACTTCCATACGGTTGGGAGGATATTCGTCAATGGTCTATAAAATAGCCCAATAGCCCATTTACTCATACATCTTTATCAGCACCCTGTTCAGCCATTCCCACCGAAAACGGAACCAGCGACGGGTGCTGATTTGTTTTCCGCCGAAGCGGAGTACGAATTCGCGGTAGCCATGTTTGTGGAAAGGCAGGCCTACGTCCATAAATTCCAGGTGGCGGTAGCCGCGTTCTTTGGCATCGCGCAACGCCTGCCACACGGCAAGAATGCCGGGATATTGCAAAGCGTATGTTTTACGCATGCCGCCGGAGAACCATAGGTATGCACTGTCATTGGAATAGATACAGACGCTTCCGCCGATAACTTTGTCTTTATAGGTTACAATGAAAATACGGCTTTTCCGGGGCATTTGCTTTTCCAGAAGCTGGAAAAAGTCTATGCTTGGGAAATGCCGCCGTATCTTGGCAGAGTAGTTGTAATGCAGCATCTTGGCAAAAGCATGGATTTCTTCCGGGGTATGCGCTTCTTTTACTTCTGCTCCGTTGTTCAGCCCTTTTTTGATTTGGCGGATGCGGGAGGAACTGAAACGGGATTCTACCTGCTCCACATTATGCAACGAGTTGCGTACGCGCAGCCAGTTGACGGCAAAGTAACGGTTCTCGCGGAATACTTTATAACCGGACAACGAATTGTCCAGATTGCGGAACTCGATAAGGAAGGCTTCCCGCAGGGCTTCGTCCGTGAGGCGTTGCAGCATATCGCTAAAGACAGCTTCACGGTTGAGCGTTTCATCGAAATATTCTCCGGTGCCATACACCTCACACCGCTTGATGATGGCGGGTGGAAACAGTCGTACGCTCTTCCGTATGGCGGCAAGCAACTTGGCTACGGGTATTCCGTTTTCCGACGCCACAATAAGCAAAGGTGTGTATCCCGGAGTTGCTTCATAGACGTGAAACAGCTCCGTAGAGTGGAATGTATCGGTTCCCGGCAGTTCGGGTATCCGGCTTCCCCGATGGTATGTAGTCAGTTTCAAGGGCATTGCTGCAAATTTAAAAAAATAATCTTGTATCTTTGCATTACTTAACGACAAAGTATTCATTTCTAAACGATATACACATATGGAAAGTTTTAGCGAATTGATAAAGACCCGCCGCAGCATGCGGAAGTTTACAGAAGAGGAGTTGACGCAAGAACAGGTGGTTACGCTGATGAAAGCCGCACTGATGGCGCCTACTTCCAAACGGAGCAATGCGTGGCAGTTTATCGTGGTGGATGATAAGGAAACATTGAAAAAGCTGTCTTTCTGTAAAGAGCAGGCGTCGCAATTCATAGCGGATGCCGCATTGGCTGTGGTTGTAACCGCCGACCCGCTGGCAAGCGACGTCTGGATAGAAGATGCCTCTATCGCTTCCATTTACCTGCAACTTCAGGCGGAAGATATGGGGTTGGGCAGTTGCTGGGTACAGCTTCGCGAGCGTTTTACGGCATCCGGCATGTCCTCTAACGAATATGTGCACGAAGTACTCGACATGCCTTTGCAGTTGCAGGCTCTCAGTATCATTGCCATCGGGCATAAAGGAATGGAGCGCAAGCCTTTCAATGAGGACAACCTGCAATGGGAAAAGATTCACCTTAACAAATATGGAGGAAAGTAACGGTGAGCGCGGCGAAAGCAAATAACAATAAAGATACCTATAAGGCTACGGCTATCACGCTGATTGTGTTCGGCGTGCTCTATCTGGCAGACAAACTGCTGCATTTCTCCACACTGGGACTGTCGTGGGTGATGAACCGGGATAATTTTCTGCTTTATACGGCGGTCATCTTCCTGTTATTCAAGAATGACAAGTCGGTGGGACTGGTGCTGACGGGCCTGTGGCTGATATTGAATTTCGGATTGATAACGGCTCTGCTCGGTACCATGTCCGCTTATTTGCTGCCGGTGGCACTGTTGGTTGTAGGAGGTATTTTGTATTTGGTATCTACGAGATAAGATGAAAAGAAGCATAGAAGATACATCTGTTGTATTTATCGGAGCCGGCAATCTGGCTACGAATCTGGCAAAGGCGCTTTACTATAAAGGATTCCGTATCGTGCAGGTATACAGCCGTACGGAAGAGTCGGCGCGAACATTGGCGCAGGTGGTAGAGGCTGCCTATACTACCAACTTGTCGTCTGTGGCAGCGGATGCCCGGCTGTATATCGTTTCGCTGAAAGATGCGGCGTTTGTGCAATTGCTGCCCGAAATTGTTGCCGGAAAAGAAAATGCCCTGTGGGTACATACAGCCGGAAGTATTCCGATGGATGTTTGGGCAGGCAAGGTAAACCGGTATGGCGTGTTCTATCCGATGCAGACATTCAGCAAACAGCGTACGGTCGATTTCCGGCAGATACCGGTTTTCGTGGAAAGCAATTCTGCGGAGGATACCCGGACACTGAAAGATATTGCTTCCGTACTCTCCGAGAATGTCTATGAGGCCGATTCCGAACAGCGTAAAAGTCTGCACCTGGCAGCGGTGTTCACTTGTAATTTTACCAATCATATGTATGCCCTTGCAGCCGGGTTGTTGAAGAAATACGGGCTTCCTTTTGAAGTGATGCTGCCTTTGATAGACGAGACCGCCCGTAAGGTGCATGAACTCGAACCGCGTCTTGCGCAGACGGGGCCTGCCGTGCGGTATGACAAAAATGTTATCGGCGAGCACTTGCAGATGCTTTCCGACGAGCCGGACATGCAGGAACTGTACAGGCTGATTAGCGAAAGCATACATCGGCAAAATAGTTAACTTCTTAGAAAGAATAAGGCATGAGTACAATCAATTACGATTTGAATAAGATAAAAGCCCTCGCCTTTGATGTGGACGGGGTGTTGAGCGCCAATGTCATTCCGATGAGTACGGAAGGCGAGCCGCTGCGTACGGTAAACATAAAGGATGGCTATGCCTTGCATCTGGCTGCCAGACATGAAATACCATTGGCTATCATTACCGGTGGACGCACGGAAGCGGTGCGCAAGCGTTTCCTTGCTTTGGGATTATTGCCGGAGAATATCTATATGGGGTCTTCCGTCAAGATACACGATTATCGCGACTTCCGCGACCGCTACGGCCTGCGGGATGAAGAAATTCTATATGTAGGTGATGATATTCCCGATATTGAGGTGATGCGCACTTGCGGTTTGCCTTGCTGTCCGCGGGATGCCGCCCCTGAGGTAAAATCCGTTGCCCGCTACATCTCCCACAAAGAGGGGGGATACGGTTGCGGACGGGATATCGTGGAGCAGTTCCTGAAAGTGAAAGGTCTTTGGATGGCAGACGAGCGGGCCTTCGGTTGGTAACTTCTGCCGGTTTGATACCCCGCAATCCATAACTTATAATTCATAACTCATAACTCTACTTAAAGCCATGTTGGATAATCTCAAAAAATATAAAGTTATACTTGCTTCCAATTCTCCCCGCCGGAAAGAGTTGCTGGCAGGACTTGGTGTGGACTACGAAGTGCGTACCCTACCGGATGTAGATGAATCGTACCCTGATACATTGCAGGGTGCGGATATACCTCTTTATATCGCAAAAGAAAAAGCGGATGCCTATCGGAACATGTTGCAACCGGGCGAACTGATGATAACTGCCGATACCATTGTCTGGCTGGACGGGCGGGTGCTTGGGAAACCTAAAGACCGGGAAGACGCTTTGTGCATGCTGCGGGATATGTCCGGTCGCACCCACGAAGTGTTTACCGGAGTTTGTATTACTACAACGGAATGGCAGCGCAGCTTTGCCGCTCAGACGGAAGTACGCTTTGCTGAGCTGAGCGAAGAAGAAATAACCTATTATGTAGATAAGTTCCAGCCGATGGATAAAGCCGGTGCCTATGGGGTGCAGGAGTGGATTGGCTTTATCGGGGTGGAGAATATTTCGGGAAGCTATTATAATATTATGGGGCTGCCGGTGCAGCGGCTTTATAAGGAGCTTGTCAAGGTAAAATAGTAGGGCTGTTAAGCTTTGCTTATCTGGCATTTTCTGCCAATGAAAGGGGATATGTCAAAACTGAAATTCGCTTGCTGTTTGTTTCTTTTTAGGCACGGATTACAGGGAAAATACAGATTTTCTTTGTTTTTTTTCCGTGAACTCCGTGTAGTCCGTGCCTAAAAGAAATCATCAAGTGTATGTTGACACACTCTCTTTTCTTTATGGAAACAGGTATGCTGCCTGGTCAGGCCAAATCTCTTATCAACGGTATGTCTTTTTCGTCTACCCCCAACTTGATAAGCATCTCCTTGTCTTTATCGAACATCTCAAGAAAAGTCTCCCGGTTACCGCTTTCCGAGGTAGCTTTTCCGTACAGTTCGGCAGCCTTTTCCATATTTCCCAATAGCAATGCTGCGTGTCCGGCATTGAGGTAATCTGTGGAAAGCGGTTTCAAGGCAAGTATCTTGTTGTAATACCGCATGGCCTGTTCAAATTTTCCGCTGACAAACGAGCACCAGCCTATGGCACGCCATGCCTTGATGCAGTCGTTTTCCATGAAATCCAGCTTAAAGAAACACTGCAAGGCTTCTTCGTAGCGTTCCTGCTCTGCCAGGCAACTGCCGATAAGGAATGGCAGGTTTCTGTTTTCCGGTTGCATGGCTTCCGCTTTTCTGTAATATTCCAATGCCGTTGCAAAGTCCCGCAATTGGCGGTGGCAGGTGGCGAGGTGGCGGATAGTCCATACATGGTCGGGTTTCAGCACATCGGCTTTCCTATAAGCTTCGATCGCTTCTTTGTAACGTTTCTCTTTTTGCAGGCAATAGCCGGTCTTTTGGAAGATTTCCGCATCGGCATGGTTCATATCCGTTATTTCTTTATAGATGCTTAAGGCTTCTGCGGGATGCTCTTTGCGGAAATGGAAGTCGGCTATGGTTGCCAATAGTTCGGGCTTGCACAAAATATCTTTCAGTGCCGGTATGCGGTGCAGGGCTATTTCTTCCTTGAAAATATCACGGTACTCATGGCGGCGCTGGCTTAACTTGAAGAACCGGTATAAATCGTGGATATACTGGTTGCTGATAACGTCCGGCCGCAAGGCATACTGTCTCAGGCTGGACGACTTGCTTTCGTCCATCAGTTCATTCAAATCCTGTGATGTCATTTGGCTGAGCATCATATTACGCTGCGCTTGCGGTATATGTGCCATGGTAAAGCATAATGAATACTTGTCGCTGTTGCAGAAAAAGCCCGATTGCAGTATCAGTGACAGGACGGCGTTTTCTCCGGTAGGCTTCAGTCCGAACTCTCGTATGATGCTGGAATGCTGCATGTCGAACGGATAGAACCAGTTATGCGGATTTTGAAAGAACGGGTAACTCTTGAGCTGGGCAAACGTACTCATATATACATCGGCTCCTTCCAGTTGAAGTTCGTTCATCTCGCGTATCTTGTCGCCCAGGCCCGATTCCTCGAATGCTTTCTCCCAGTCCGGATTGCGGTCGTCTTCATCAATGTTTTCTTCGAAGCCGTACTTCATGTTGCGCATGATGGTGACGTTCTTCATCATTTCCGGAATGATTTCTTCACGCATCTTCTTGTCTATCTTCTCTGTTTCACGGCTGCGGAGTAGCTGGATGTAAACTCGGTTCAACTGTTTGCCGAAGCTGCCGTCCTCATCGAGAAGTGATAACTTTGCCATCAGCTCCGGGTATAGCCGCAAGCGGCTGGAGTGTATGTGCAGTATGATGGCGATAATCACCAGGGCGCGCTGGTTGACCTGTGTGTCGGCGTGCGTTGCGGCATCCAGTAACCATGAGAATTTCCGCGGATCGAAACATTCCATCAGGCTGAGCAGGATGGCTCCGGTGAACAGACACAAGTCATTTACCGGCAACAATTCGGACTCCAGATACAGCCTGGCTTCCTGTTCTTCTTCTGCCGTCCAGCCACTGTTGCCCCATGTAGTGAGGAACAGATATTGGGCAGTGCCTTCATGGCGTTGCAGGGCGCTGTCCAGACTTTGTTTGTTGTCCGGCATAAGCTGGCAAACCGCCATATCGTCAGGAAAAGATTCCAGAACTTTCAGCCAGGAAGACATGCCGTAACCGGCTACCATATTCTTTTTGTTCTTGTGCAGGGAGTGGTAATAACGGGTGGAAACCTCATCGAGCAGGCTGATGCGGGTCTGTTCGGCAAGCTCCCAGGTTTCTGCCAGAAGTTGCCGGTATAGTTTCTGCCGTTCCGGATCGTTTACGCCCTGACGCATGTACTGTAACATGTATTGGTAGGACACCTTAGCCTGCTCCAGACGGTTGCGGAGCGTCCAGTCGTTGCAGTTCCATAAAAAGGCTTCCAGTTGTACTTGAGCCTCTTTCAGACGTTTCTGTTCCAGTAGATTGACTATATGCTGATATTGCTCTTGTATGGCTTGCTCGTTCATAAGATTGTATTCATTAAGTGATTATACTCTACAAATGTACAAAAAGAATGCCAGAATGTTTTCATAAATCAGAAACGCACCTGCAATTGTGCCTGCAGCAGGTTGGAGTTTTCCCCTTTGTGGGGATCGCAATAGGTGTATTGCGCCTGCAAGCGGCATTTGGGATAGAACCACCATTGCACGCCGGCCACATAGTTGCTCTGTTTGTAATCCTGCGCTTTGTCTTTGTTGAAATAATCATAGGATGCTACAATGTCGAATTTGGGAAGCACATGTACGGATGCGGTTGCATAGTATCCGTCGCTTTTTACATGTCCGTCTTTGCCGGCAAGGTATTCGGTACGCAGGCTGACAGGCTTTGTCTGTATGGTGGCGCCTGCCGACCAGCGGTTGCGTGTGTAGCTGTCGCCTATCGCTATATCCGGATTGACGGAAGAGGCGGCTACGGCACAGCCTTTGCCCTTGACGAATGAGCCGCCCACCGACAGCCAGTCGAGCGGATGAACCATCAGGCTGCCTACTATGTCTTTTTGATTGTTCTTGTCTTTCAGATTGATGCCTTGCCCGTTCATGACGGCAAGGTTATAACTCAGCTTTTTCTTGAAAAGGTCGCCGTAGATAAGGATACCCATGTCACGGCCGCTGTTCGAGCCGTAGAGTGGATCGCTGCCGTTGATGCCTGCCAGATAGTTGACCGCCTGTGAATAACAGTTTATCAGTTCGACAAAACAGGGAGACATCGGATTCTCAATGGTGTACATCGTTTTGAACTGTCCGATGCGGGCAGTGAGTTGGGGCAGGAACCGGTATTCCGTATAAGCTTCCAGTATCTTTCCGGTATTGGCGAAGCTGTACATGAAGTAGCACGACCATTTATCGGTAATCTTGCCGCGTGCCATGAATATGGCGCGTTTGAGGTCGAAGGTATTGCTGGCCTTTTCACCGGCGTCATCATAGGTATATCCCACTTGGGCATACCCTGCCAGGGTGATACGTTCTTTCAGTGTATTCACTACATTGTTCAGACGCGTATCCTGGGCTTTTAATGTATGTATGGAGAGGAGAAGAAGACAGGATAGTAGAATTCGTTTCATGTGTCGGATATATAATTAAAAAAAAGGCAACCCTTTTTTCAAAGAGCTGCCTTTTGTATGAATGAGGTTCTTGTTATTCGTTGATAGCAGCGATACCCGGAAGAACTTTTCCTTCGATTGCCTCGAGCAATGCACCACCACCGGTAGAAACGTAAGAAACGCCGTTTGCCAGACCGAATTTGTTGACGCAAGCTACAGAGTCGCCACCACCTACGAGTGAGAACGCACCGTTCTTGGTTGCCTCAACGATAGCTTCACCTACAGAGCGTGAACCGTGAGTGAAGTTGTCGAACTCGAATACGCCCGTAGGACCGTTCCAAAGGATAGTCTTGGAGTTCTTGATAACTTCGGCAAAAATCTTTTCTGTCTCAGGACCTATATCCAGACCTTCCCAGCCGTCAGGTATTTCGTTTACTTTGCAGAACTGAGTGTTGGCGTCGTTAGAGAAAGAGTCGGCAATCTTGGCATCTACAGCCAATACGAGGTTTACGCCTTTTTCTTTTGCTTTCTTCAACAGTTCGAGAGCCAGATCCAGCTTGTCGTCTTCGCAGATGGAAAGACCGATTTTACCGCCTTGAGCTTTGGTGAAAGTGTAAGTCATACCGCCGGTGATAATCAGATTATCTACCTTGTTCAGCAGGTTTTCGATGATTTCAATCTTGGAAGATACTTTGGAACCGCCCATGATAGCAGTGAACGGACGTTGGATGTCATTCAACACCTTGTCTACGGCTTTCACTTCTTTCTCCATCAGGTAGCCGAACATCTTGTTGTCTTTGTCGAAGTATTTGGCGATCAATGCCGTAGAAGCGTGTGCACGGTGAGCGGTACCGAATGCGTCGTTTACGTAGCAGTCAGCGTAAGAAGCAAGTTTCTTGGTAAACTCTTTCTGGCTTTCCTTAACGGCAGCTTTGGCAGCTTTCTTTTCTTCGTCTGTCGCATCTTCGGCCAAACCGCGCGGTTTGCCTTCTTCTTCAGCATAGAAACGAAGGTTTTCGAGCAACAGCGCTTCACCCGGTTGCAGAGCGGCAGCCTTAACGGCAGCTTCTTCGCCCATGCAGTCGTTGGCGAACTGTACCTCAACACCCAGCAGTTCTGACAAATGTTTCAGGATGTGCTTCAAAGAGAACTTGTCGGTTGCACCTTTCGGACGACCGAGGTGAGAACCGATGATAATACTGCCACCGTCAGCCAAAATCTTCTTCAATGTAGGAAGAGCGGCACGCATACGGGTATCGTCTGTAATGTTGAAGTTTTCGTCCAGAGGTACGTTGAAGTCCACGCGAACGAATGCCTTTTTTCCGGCAAAGTTAAATTGATCAATTGTCATAATACTCTATTTTTATTTAAAAGTGTTACCGTTTTCTTTTCGTGACGGCAAAGTTAGTATTTATTTCTTTTCCCTGCTATTAAATCATTGTTTATTCTTCCCCATCATTGCTCTCTTTACTAACTTTATACTTCCGGCAGTAATATTTGCACATCAATTGCAAACCGCAGTTGTCACATTGAGGGGTACGTGCCTGGCATACATACCGTCCGTGCAGGATGAGCCAGTGGTGAGCAATGGGAATCTCTGCTTCCGGAATGTATTTAACCAATTCCTTCTCTACGCTGAACGGAGTGGTGCATTTGTCGGATACCAGTCCCAAACGGTGGCTGACGCGGAAAACGTGGGTATCTACCGCCATGGCGGCTTTATTGAAGACGACCGACTGGATTACATTTGCCGTTTTGCGTCCCACACCGGGAAGTTTCACGAGCTTTTCCAGTGTGTCGGGCACTTGGCTGTTGAAGTCTCTCACCAGCATTTGAGCCATGCCTACGAGATGCTTGGCCTTATTGTTCGGGTAAGATACACTGCGTATGTATTCGTATACTACTTCAGGAGTAGTGGCTGCAAGTGCTTCGGGAGTGGGGAAGTCCCGGTAGAGGGCGGGAGTTATCATATTTACCCGCTTGTCTGTGCATTGGGCGGAAAGAATTACCGCAATCAACAGTTCGTACGGGTTGTTATAATGTAGCTCGGTCTCCGCTATGGGGCGGTTTTCCCTGAACCAGGCGAGTATCTTTTCATAACGTTCTTTCTTTCTCATCGTAATTTGTTTTTATGATAATGAGGAGTTACCTTAATGTTGAAATAGAGCATGGAAACAATTGTCAGGCAGGCTCCGAAAAGATAGGCTTTGTCGAAAGTGCTGACTTCTGCAATGTATCCGCCTGTCAGCATGCCGATGCCTATCCCCACATCCCATGAAGTGAGGTAGGTGGAAGTGGCCGTGCCCCGTTGACTGTTGGGGGCAAGGTTTACGAACAGTGTGTTGTAGGCCGGAAACATGATGCCGAAGCCTATGCCAAGCAGCAATGCCACTGCAAAGAATACGATGTTGCATGCCATGCTGTTCCACTCGATGATATAGACGCATGCCGAGAGCAGGAAGAAACTGAATACCACGATGTACAACCCTGCCGAAATCACCTGCGTTATTTTTCCTCTGTCTACAATCCTGCCGGAAAAGATGCGCGAGATAGCCATGCCCACCGCCATGAAAGTAAAGAAAAAGCCGGTAGTTGCATGGATGCCGATTTCTTTGGCATACATGGCAACGTAATTGGTGGTCATTCCGTAAGGAATGGATAATAAGAGCAGGCTGACACCTGCAGGAATGCCTTTCAGCAGAATAAAGCGGTCGAGCGAAATCGGTTCGCGTCTGACAGGCGGCTTATACGGGGTTTTCACTAAGGAAGCACAGATGAACCCTGCAATGCAGGAACCCAGCGAGCAACAGAATATGGTGGTATAACTCATACCGGCATCGTGCAGGAACAAACCGGACATCGGCCCCACTGCCATGGCTATGTTGTTGGAGAGTCCGTAATATCCGAGACCTTCTCCGCGTCTTGATGAGGGCATGATGTCGATGACCACCGTATTGCCGCCCACGGTCACCATGCCGAATGATACGCCGTGTATGATGCGGAACAGGATAAATAAAGTGAGTGACCCGGCAATGATGTATCCGGCAAACATGGTCATGAAGATGAAATAAGCTAACAGATACAACGGTTTGCGGGCAAAACTGTCCAGAAAATATCCGGAGAACGGACGGATGCATAAGGCAGCTACCGTATAGCAGGAAAGAATGATGCCGATAGTGGAGTTTCCTGCATTGAATACTTCGGATAGATAGAATGGCAATACGGGTATCAATAGCCAAAAGCCGAAGTACAGCAGGAAGTTGGCAGCGAGGATAAAGCAATAGCCGGGAGTTACGAGCCTATCTTTCATTGGGTGGAGATTTAATAGGATTGATAATCAGGCTGTATTAAAAACCGTTAGTTGCAAATAATCGGGAGTAAAAATACGCCTGATAATTTCTTTTAGGCACGGATTATACGGACTTCACGGTCCTTTTTTTGATTTAATCCGTGTTTCTCCGTGCAATCCGTGCCTAAAAATAAATGGTGAGTGCCTTTGGGTTCTGGCACATCCCAATTTTATGCCCAATATAGAAATATCGGGATTTCTATATTAATAAGCTGCTTCAAATTCTTTCAGGAAGCGCGTATCGTTTTCCGAGAACAGGCGCAGGTCGTTTACGCGATATTTCAGATTGGCAATACGTTCTATACCCATACCTAAAGCGTAGCCGCTGTATATCTTGCTGTCAATACCGTTCAGTTCCAGTACATTGGGGTCTACCATACCGCAACCTAAGATTTCGACCCAACCGGTTCCTTTACAGAAAGGACAGCCTTTGCCGCCACAGATATTGCAACTGATGTCCATTTCGGCGCTTGGTTCCGTAAACGGGAAGTAGGAAGGACGAAGGCGTATCTTGGTGTCCTTGCCGAACATTTCCTGTGCAAAGAGCAACAGAGCTTGTTTCAAGTCGGTGAACGATACATTACGGTCTATAAACAACGCTTCTACCTGGTGGAAGAAAGCATGTGCACGATAGCTGATAGCCTCGTTACGGTATACGCGTCCCGGACAGATAATGCGGATGGGCGGTTGTGTATTCTCCATGACACGGCTTTGCACGCTGGATGTATGTGTGCGCAGTATGATATTGTGCGATACATTCTCGGCATTGTTTTCAATGAAGAAAGTATCCTGCATGTCGCGTGCTGGATGGTCTTCGGCAAAGTTCATGGCGGAAAATACATGCCAGTCGTCTTCCACTTCAGGACCGTCGGCGATGTTGAATCCCATACGGGCAAATATATCGATGATTTCGTTCTTTACGATGCTGAGCGGATGGCGTGTCCCTAATTTCACGGGATAGGCCGAACGGGTAAGGTCAAGGTCTTCGCAACCGTTGTCCCGGCTCTCGAATTGTTCTTTCAGAGCGGCAATCTTTTCCTGTGCCTTGTTCTTGAGTTCATTCAGGCGCATGCCTACTTCTTTCTTCTGGTCGGCAGGCACGTTGCGGAAGTCTGCCATCAGTTCGTTAATGGCTCCTTTCTTGCTGAGGTATTTGATTCGCAGTGCTTCCAGTTCCTCGGCATTAGCGGCTTTCAGTGCTTCTACTTCTTGCAGAAGCTCGTTGATTCTGGCTATCATATCGTTGTTATTATTTATTCTTTCAATACATAAAACGATGCAAAGATACAATTTTATCATTGTTTTGCCTTCAATCGCTGCATATTATTTTTTATTAACTCAGACTGCCAGCAGGAATGCTTTTCCGGACTTTGTGTCCGGCTTTCGATATAATGTGCCGCTAAGATGTAGCTTCAATTATTCCAATATTTTTTTCTTCGGTGGACATTCTTGTCCTGTTGACTTATATATTCTGTACATTATTTTTGAATTGTTCTTCCTTATATTGGGTAGGAGAGCATCCCATGTTTTTCTTGAATACTGCACTGAAGTAGCGGGGGGTAGAGAACCCGACCCGGTCTGCTATTTCGTTTACTGTTAATGAACTGTTTAGTAGTAGGTTGATAGCATTGTCAATGCGCAATTTATTTATATAATCGTTTGCTCCCATACCTGTTAATGCCTTTAACTTATTATAAAGTGAGGCACGGCTCATACCGAGTTTGTCACATAGGAAAGGAACTCCCATATTAGGCTCGTCGATATTTTCAGTAATAATCTGATTCATTGTATTCAAGAACTTCTCGTCAGCGGCGCTAAATGTACTTTCTTCCGGTGTTGGTGCTGTTTTGCTGCTAATATACTTTTTCTTTATACGCTCACGATTTTTCAATTGGTTATATATGGCTGTGTAGAGCGTACTTATCTCAAACGGCTTTGTAAGATAAGTATCGGCTCCATTTTTATAGCCGAATATACGGCTTGCTTCATCATTTCGAGCAGTAAGCAGAATGACTGGGGTGTGGCTGATGTCTAATTCTTCCTTAACCCGCTTGCACAACTCGTACCCGTTCATTTTAGGCATCTGTATATCACTGATTATAACATCCGGATGCCACTGCCTGCACATCTCTAACGCCTCTTCACCGTTGTAAGCTGTGCGCACGTCTTTAAAATAGGGCCTCATCGCATCAGTCAGATAATCTACTAATTCCATATTGTCATCCACCACCAGAATGGTATAATCTTTAGTTTCGGATCTGAAAGTAGGCTCGTCTGGTACACTCTCAATGTTTTCAGCAGAGGCAAGCAATTCGTTAAGATAAGGTTGTGGCTGTAAAATAAGCTTGCCAGGCTTAATGTTTAGTGGCAGTTCAAACCAAAAAGTAGAACCTGCAGATTCAACATTATTGAGTGCGCCGACACTGCCGCCTTGCTGTTCTGCCAAAATTTTTGAGTACGAAAGTCCTATGCCTGATCCGGGACGACTGTTCTCACCCTGATAGAAACGTGTAAACAGTTTCGAGACATCAATATCTTTTAGCCCCGGACCTTGATCTGAAACAGAAATACGCACTCTGTCTTTCTTTTCGGATAATGAAGTAATAATATTGATTTTTCCTCCCTCATTACTGTATTTTATTGCATTAATTAATAAATTGGTTATTATAGTAGTACACTTTTCCTTATCACAATAGAATGATTCTATTCCGGCTGACAGCTGACGGGTGAGTGTTATATGTTTTTGGGTAGCCTCGGGTATAAAGTCTTCAACTACTTCTTCCAGCCATTTTTCCAGATTGATGCTTTCTATATGCAAGGTACTTTGGCTGACTTCCATTTTGCGTACATCAAGTACCATGTTTAATAAATTCTTCATACGCTCAGACTGTCGGGCAATATTCTGTAGAACCCTATAGCGGGCATCTTTGGCAGGAAACTGTTCTATCAGTTGTTTTAAAGGAGCATGGATTAGCGTAAGAGGTGTACGCAGCTCATGATTGATATTTATCAGGAAGCGTATCTTTTCTTCATACGCCTGTTGCTCGTGCTCTTTCATTGCTAATTTCATTCGGTTCTCTTTGCGGCGTAAAAAGCTGTAAACGGATAAGCCCACTGCTGACAAGGCAGTCAGTATGCATGTTAATATGAACCACCATGTACGGTACCAAGGTGGGAGTATGATAAGTTCAATAATGGAGTAATTATCTGTCCATTCGCCGGAACGGGTAGTGCATGAAGCAGTTATCTGATAGGTGCCTGCCGACAGCGTATTCAGTGTCAGTTCCGGCAAATAAGAATAGATAGGCTCTTTTTCATATCCTTGCAGATTGTAACAATAGGCAGGCTTACGGAATATATCTTTATTGTGTGCCTTTACTTTAATCGTTATCGTTCTGCTTTGCTCCGGAATTTTTAAAACAGGCTTCCTGCCTGAAATATATTCCATGCGATCACCGCCAACAAATACATCAGATAGTTCAAGCACCGGAGATTCCGGGTGCTCTTTGGGAAGTGTGGAAGCAATGCGTAATAATCCATTTACACTACCCAAATATACATCTCCTTCTGATGAAAGTAAGCGGGGTTTCGGCAGATACTCGTTAGGAGCGACTCCGTCTGGAACACCATAAAGGATAAAGCGCTTTTGGGTGGTCATCCAGGAAAGCAAACGTTCATTATTACCAATCCATAATCGTCCATGCTGGTCACTGGCAACAGACATTGCTTCGTTAATCAACGAGTTTGAAATATGCGTATATGAACCGTCATTGGGCGAGAAACTGCCCAACCCGTAGTTTCCCCCTATCCAGATAATGCCTTTCTCGTCAGCTGAAGCCGAATGGATCATGGTATCTTGTTTACAGTGATAGAGGACGTGAAGGGTATTGTCATTATGGTCTATACGATAAATACATTTGGAATCATGCAGGTAAGAAAATGTTTCCTTTACACATATCGGGAGCAACTGACCTACTATGGCATTTTTAAGGTGGTTTATATGAATGGGGGTGAATGTTTTCCGTTTCCAGTTGTAACTGTATGGATTCTCGGAAAGCAGTAAGATAGTTTCCGGTGTATTTTGCATAAGATTGACTGTCTTGCCTTGTTGGCACAATCGGTTGTTAATATCATCATTTACAATAACCAAAGGAATACAATGTTCAGTCTGCTTATTATAGAAAAATATCCCCTTGCCAAAGAGTGATATCAAAAGGTGGTTTTTATCAACACCCGTGATGGAGGCTACCTTTTCTCCATATGTAGATGGAATATGGCGAAATTTATTGGTATCGGCATTAAACACATTCAGTCCCCCACCATCCGTTCCTATCCATATATCCTTTTCGTTTTGTTCTTGATAAAGGCTTAATACAGATTTCTCGCTGAGTCCATAATCGGCATTAAGGAGTGCATCTGCATATAGTTTGATGCCCACTTCCTTAATATTGAACATTCCACTGCGTACGCTGCCAGCCCAAATCCCATTTTCCGGATCTGCATAAAAAGACAAAATAGAATTGCTGGGGAGAGAATAGACATCTCCCGGAATATGTGTTAATACATCCATTTGATTGTTTTCAGGATTTAGAACGGCAATTCCTTTGCCGTCGGTACCTATCCAGATGTGGCCATCATATTCAGCCAATGCAAGCACAATGTTACTCTGCATTGATGAATTGCCTGTGTAGTAGGTGTGAAGAAGTTTACCATTCTTATTGTAACATTGCACTCCTTTACAATACGGAGTCACCCAAAAATTACCTTTAGAATCAGGCAGCATCGTAACTACGTCGCGACAATCAAATGGGACATCACGTGTGTGTCCGGTACGGATATCTATCAGCAAAGCTCCCACCCAACGGTTGGCAGCCAACAGAGTATGACTGTCAAAACGGTAAAGATCGGTGATTTGGAATTTTATATTGGAAGTAATCGAACGGAAAAGAGCGATTTTCCCAGTCTTATAATCATATTTGTATAATTTGTCAAATCCTCCGAAAAAAACGCCGTCATCCCAAAGGCAGATGGAGGAGGCTGATATAAGGTTCCCATTTAGGTCACATGCCCGGTAAAAGGTATCATTGACTGCATCATACAGAAAAACTCCTTCGCTGCCAAGTGCCCAAATATTATTATTGCGGTCTTCTACCAATTGGTCTATATTGCAATTCAAATATTTCTTTTGTTCATATCCGTCGAAGCGTCCGATACCGTTTTTGGTCCCCATCCAGGCATGACCTGTACGGTGGCTGACTGTCATGCAGTTGACTTGATAAGAGAGTCCTTCACGTACGTCAATCCGTTGAAATATATATTGTTTGTCACTTAGTTGCTTTCCCCATAAGACGGTTGGCAATATCCAAACAAGTACAGTTAATAAAATTTTCTTCATAGTATAAAAAAGTAAAACAAAAATATTGTTTTTGCTTCAATAATGCAAATAATCTTATAAATTTATTCCGCTATTTTAACAAGTATAATCGCCGTCAAGTATGGTATCAGTAATTTATTGTATATCAAGATTTGTACCAATAAATTAACGCTGTTTATAGAGCATAGGAGGATTATACGATAATGAGTGAAATAGTCATTTTTGGAGCAAAAAAAGATATTTCTATACCTTCCATTCATTGTGGAACGGATACTTTTGCAAAAAACTATTTATCATAACTAATACCTTTGTTATACGATGAATTACATCTATAAAATTTTTCTACACTCCCTCATTGTGGGAATATTCTTTGGAGTCGGTAGACTTTCTGCTCAGGCTACTGTTCCCGAATGGCAAAGTCAATATGCTATTGGAAAAAATAAATTACGGCCTCATACTTATGTATGGCCATACGACAAAGCTACAAATATCCGTCAAGGAGATTATGAAAATTCTCGCTATTATATGAGTCTGAACGGGAGATGGAAATTTTCTTGGGTAAAGAATCCTGATAATCGGCCCAAAGACTTTTATAAGCCTGGATATTATACGGGTGGATGGGCTGACATCAAAGTGCCTGGAAACTGGGAACGTCAAGGTTATGGAACTGCTATTTATGTGAATGAATCCTACGAATTCGATGACCCGCTATTTAACTTTAAGAAAAATCCACCACTAGTACCATATGATGAAAATGAGGTAGGTTCTTATCGGCGTAGCTTTACTTTACCATTGGATTGGAAAGATCGCCGGACCGTCATCTGTTGTGAGGGCGTTACCTCATTCTATTATATTTGGGTAAATGGGCATTTATTGGGCTATAATCAAGGTTCGAAGACTCCTGCTGAATGGGATATTACTCCATATGTAAAAGAGGGAGAGAACACAGTTGCCCTGGAAGTATATCGTTGGAGTGCGGGATCATACCTGGAATGTCAGGATATGTGGCGATTGAGCGGTATAGAACGTGATATCTATCTGTATAGCACTCCCAAGCAATATATTGCAGACTATCAAGTGACTTCCACTTTAGATAAAGAAACGTATACGGATGGGCTTTTTGCTCTTGAAACAACCATAGGAGGGGAGGCTGAAGGTGCTGCCACATTATCGTATCGTTTAGAAGATGCTTGCGGAAAAACGATTTTGGAAAAGGATTGTCCGGTTCAAAGCAAGGAAAGCGGCAATTTCATTTTTTTGTCTAAAGAGACTTTACCGAAAGTGAAACGTTGGAGTGCGGAACATCCTTATCTTTATACATTGATTATTTCTCTAAAAAATACTTCTGGAGAAATCATACATCTGACAGGGTGCAACGTAGGGTTTCGTACCTCGGAAATCAAAGATGGACGATTTTGCATAAATGGTGTGCCCATATTGGTAAAAGGGGCAAATCGTCATGAACATTCTCAATTGGGACGTACAGTCAGCAAGGAACTGATGGAGCAGGATATTCGTCTGATGAAGCAGAATAATCTGAATACAGTGCGAAATTCGCATTATCCCACTCATCCGTATTGGTATCATCTCTGTGATCTTTACGGTCTGTATATAATAGATGAAGCAAACATTGAGTCGCATGGCATGGGGTATGGAGCAGCTTCGCTTGCTAAGGATAGCACATGGCTTCCAGCCCATATGGATCGGGTACAACGGATGTACGAGAGGTCAAAAAATCATCCCGCCATCATAATCTGGTCATTAGGAAATGAGGCAGGTAATGGTATTAATTTTGAACGCACTTACGATTGGATGAAATCAGTAGAGCAAAGTCGTCCAGTTCAGTATGAACGTGCTGAACAACAATATAATACTGATATTTACTGTCGCATGTATCGTAGTGTGGATGAGTTGTTGGCTTATGCCCATCAGACAAGTCCGAAAGTATACCGCCCTTTCATTATGACGGAATATTTGCATACAATGGGTAACAGTGGAGGCGGTTTGAAGGAATATATGGAAGTGTTCGAGAGCGAACCTGTCGTACAAGGCGGTTGTATCTGGGACTGGGTCGACCAGTCATTCAGAGAGGTGGATGCTCATGGTAAATGGTATTGGGCGTATGGCGGTGATTACGGACCGGAAAATATACCAAGTTTTGGTAACTTTTGCTGTAATGGGCTGGTGAATGCTGTACGGGAACCGCATCCTCATTTAAAAGAGGTAAAAAAAGCTTATCAATATATTAAATGCACGCTCAAAGATCCTAAAAATTTAACCATCGCTATCAAAAACTGGTATGACTTTACCAATCTGAATGCTTATGTGTTGAAGTGGAGCATAATGGGAGATAATGGTAAAATGTTAGCGAAAGGGGAACAGTCTATAGAAGTTGCTCCACATGCCACTACTGAAGTTTCATTGGGAGGCGTACGCTTACCCCGGAATATCCGTGAGGCTTATCTGAATTTAAGCTGGACGCCTAAGAAGAAAAGTGCTTTCATCGGAACTGATGATGAGGTTGCTTATGATCAGTTTGTCTTGCCTGCCAATAGTCAGTATCGTCCGACATTGGCTAAACTGTCTGAAAAACCGGAAATTCAGATTGATCCGAAAACCGGAGCATTAACATCATACATCTATGAAGGACAGGAATATCTTGCCTCGCCTGTGCGGCTGAGTTTATATCGCCCTGCAACGGACAATGACAACCGTGAAAAGAAGGGAGGCGCAAAGGTTTGGCGCAAATTAGGGCTAAATCATTTGGTCCAACGTGTATTATCTGTAAAAACATCAGGACACACTACTTACAGTGAAGTGAAATTATTGAATGATAAAAATGAGACAATAGGGTCTGCTACATTTGAATACACCATTCGCAAGGATGGAATATTGTCTGTACAAACCCGTTTTGTTCCGGATACAACGTTTGTCAGTTCATTGGCTCGTGTCGGGCTGGTTTTTGAAATGCCCCACAGTTTTAATCGTGTCACTTATTTGGGCCGAGGAGAGCATGAGACTTATGCTGACCGAAAACTTTCGGGGCGTATCGGTATTTATCATACTGATGCAGAACGAATGTTTCATTATTATGTGCGTCCTCAGGCTACCGGTAATCGAACAGACGTGCGTTGGATGCAAGTTAGCGATGAATTAGAAAAAGGATTGTCTGTGTGGGGGGAGAAGCCATTTGAATTTAGTGTATCTCCTTTCACTGATGAGAATATAGATGCTGCCGGGCACATTAACGAGTTGAAAAGAAATGGCACGGTGACCGTTCATCTTGACGCTTTGCAAAGCGGTGTGGGAACGGCTACTTGCGGACCGGGGGTACTGGCGCCTTATTTGGTGCCTGTAAAAGAGTATCTGTTTAGTTTTGAAATACGTCCTTTAAAATGATGAGGCACTTTTGACATATCGGAATTTTAAATAGTATCAATTGTTTATGAAGAGAATTTTATTTTTTATCATATTGTTTTGTATAAGCCTTTCTGTTATTGCCCAAGAATCTTGTCCGCAAGTTATTCCAGCTTTGCAACAATGGCGTGGAACAGGTGGAACTCTTTCCTTGCCTGTACGAGGCAGCATTGTAATTCGCACAACCGATAAGGCTGCGTTAGAGTCCACAGCTCGTATTCTTATATCAGACTTGAAGGAATTGATGGGGTGGGATTATACTTTGCGTACCGGCAAACCTCGTAAGAACGATATTTGCTTGTCCCTCACTCCACCTGATGAGGAGTTGGGAGAAGAGGGATATGTGCTTGACTTTTCCGGTTATGCTTGTATAAAAGCTCCTGCCATAAAAGGTGTATTTTGGGGTACGCGCAGTTTGCTGCAGATCCTTTTTAATCATCAAGGTACTCTTCCTAAAGGTACTGCACGCGATTATCCTCAATTCCCTAATCGAGGATTTATGCTGGATGTTGCCAGAAAGTTCTTCACGATGGATTATCTGAAGCAATATGTAAAGATATTGTCTTTTTACAAGATGAATGAGTTTCAAATACATTTGAATGATAATGGGTTTCCGCAATTTTTTGAGAATGATTGGAATAAAACCTATGCTGCTTTTCGGTTAGAGAGTGAACGTTTTCCTGGATTGACATCCAAGGACGGGGCATACACCAAAAAAGAATTTATAGAGTTACAGAAAATGGGGAAAGCTTATGGAGTAAACATTATTCCAGAAATAGACATCCCCGCCCACTCTCTGGCTTTTGCTCATTATAAGCCGGAAATAGCCAGTCAAGAATATGGTATGGATCATCTTGACCTTTATAAAGAGGAGACTTATCGTTTTGTGGATACATTGTTGGACGAATATCTTTGTGGAGACTCACCGGTATTTATCGGTCCGGACGTACATATAGGAACAGACGAGTATAATAAAAAGGAGGCTGAACGGTATCGTTATTTCACGGACCGGTATTTGAAATACATTGCGAAATACGGTAAAAATCCCCGTATGTGGGGTGGCTTGAAATGGCTCCCGGGAAAGACACCTGTGCAGGCAGAAGGAGTAACTGTCAATGCATGGTCGTATGACTGGATAGACCCGGAAGCATCTTTAAAAGACGGATATAAGTTGATTAACTCTTGTGACACTTATCTTTATATCGTACCCTCAGCAGGTTATTACCGTGATTTTCTGGATCATCAATGGTTGTATGAAACTTGGTCACCATGGTTGATTAATAAAAAGTTGACATTGCCCGAAGGTACCGTTGGAGTACTGGGAGGCATGTTTGCCGTGTGGAATGATAAGTGCGGCAACGGTATATCAGAGCAAGACGTGCATGTGCGTTCTTTCCCAGCCCTACAGGTATTGGCTGAAAAGATGTGGAAAGGCAGCAATAGTCAGGTTTCTTTTGAACAGTTTGAGGATTTATGTCGTCAGATGCCCGAAGCTCCCGGCGTGAATCTGTTAGGCCGGATACCGTCAGGTGTATGTCAGACTGCTTCTGGTGAAGTGCAACTTACCCCTACCGGGGAAGTCTGTGTGCTAAGCGGAACCGATTCTATTTCTACTGTGTTACAAGAAGTGGGGTATCCGTATGCTGTATCTTTCAAAATTTGTCCCGATGAGAATGCTTCCAATAGTTCCATACTATTCAAGGGGCCTCATTCTGTGGTGTATGCCAATTGGGAAAACAAAGGCTGCCTGGCTTTCAGTCGTGACGGCTATACATTTGTGTTTCATTCCTATCATTTGCCCGAAGGTGTGTGGAGTGATATTCGTATAGAAGGTGATTACAAGGGGACTTCCCTTTATGTGAACGGTAAGTTGCAGGAACGTCTGGAAGGCCGCACCAAGAAAGTCTATCGTCAGCAGTATAAGCGTATGGAGTATATGGAGTATCAGGAGACACTGATATTTCCCTTACAACAAATAGGGGATGGCTTGAACGGTTTTAAAGGAAAGATTAAAAATGTAGTGTGCAAGCAGTTCTGAGGGAACGTTTCTAATGTTTTTTCCTGTCTCTTTGATTCGGAAATTTAAATTATTCATTTATGAATGCCTATTTTAATATGTATTTGGGTACTGAATTGAAAGATAAGTTGGACGAAACTTTCTTCAGTATGTTGCCGATTCATAGTTGGGTAACCGCTCGGCCAGCACATGCGCGGTGTGATGTCATGGGATTTGGCCACCGACTGTGATTATGAAAATTCACTTTCTTTACAGCGTGCAGTAGTAGAGGAAATCCGGAAATAACAGAGATGGAAGAAGTGGATGCGGAAATGCTATCGCAGGAATCAACTCATTGCTATGATTCTCTTTTGTGTGAGCTGCTTGGTATGTACTTTATGGATAATATGAAAAAAAACAGGATTATATTTATAGGATTGTTAATGAGCCTTGGCGTTTATGGTCAGGGCATACAACCACCCTTGTCTTACTGGTTTGATACTCCCACGACGTTAAACGGTCATGCTGTATGGTATGGTGGAAATCCGGAATTATGGAAGGATAAGAAACCTATTTCAGCTGGAGACCATGCTAAGAATCCGGATGCAGAATGGGAATCAGCTTCCTTGCCTTTGGGCAATGGCAGTATAGGTGCTAATATTTTAGGAGCAATAGAAGCCGAACGTATTACCTTTAACGAGAAAACCTTATGGAGAGGAGGACCGAATACCGCTAAGGGAGCGGCGTATTATTGGAATGTAAATAAGCAGTCTGCTTATCTTCTTGACGAGATTCGTAAAGCCTTTACTGAAGGTAATCAAGAAAAGGCCGAACGTCTGACCTGCCAGAACTTCAACAGTACAGTTCCATATGAATCTTATAAAGAAGACCCATTCCGGTTCGGTAACTTTACGACGATGGGAGAATTCTACATAGAAACAGGACTAAGTACTATTGGGATAAGCGGATATCGCCGTGAACTGTCGCTCGATTCAGCCCGTGCAATAGTACAATTTTGCAAAGATGGAGTAAAATATAAGCGTACTTCATTTATATCTTATCCTGCAAACGTTTTGGTGATGCGTTATAGTGCTGACCGCCCTGCTAAACAGAACCTTAGATTCGGCTATGCTCCTAATCCGGTTTCGGCAGGCTCTTTACAACCTGAAGGGAAAAATGGATTGGTTTTTCGAGCCAGATTAGATAATAATAGTATGGAGTATGTAGTGCGTATGCGGGTTTTAACGCAAGGTGGAACTGTAACGAATACTCATGACCAACTCCTTATCGAAGGAGCGGATGAGGTGGTATTTCTGATTACAGCTGATACTGACTATCTGATTAATTTCAACCCTGACTTCACTAATCCGAAAACGTATGTGGGAGTAAATCCGGAAGAAACGACAACTTATTGGATAAATGAGGCAGAAAAACAAGGCTATGAAGCGTTATATCAAGCTCACTATGCAGATTATACAGCATTGTTCAACCGTATGAAACTGAACTTGACAAATTCATCTGATTTTCGTGATATGCCGATTACTCAACGTTTGAGTCGTTATCGCGAAGGTCAAAAAGATTTCTATTTAGAACAATTGTACTATCAGTTTGGTCGTTACTTGTTGATAGCCAGTTCTCGTCCCGGCAATCTTCCTGCCAATTTGCAAGGTATATGGCATAATAATGTAGATGGTCCGTGGCGTGTGGACTATCACAACAATATCAATCTACAGATGAACTATTGGCCGGCATGTTCTACTAATCTGAGCGAATGCATGAAACCGCTCATAGATTTCATCCGTACTTTGGTAAAACCTGGTGAGAAGACTGCTCGGGCATATTTTGGGGCTCGTGGCTGGACGGCTTCCATTTCTGGAAATATCTTTGGTTTTACTACACCGTTGGAGAGTGAGAATATGTCGTGGAATTTCAACCCTATGGCAGGACCATGGCTGGCAACACACATTTGGGAGTATTATGATTACACCAGAGATGTGAAGTTTCTCAAAGAAATCGGTTATGAACTGATTAAAAGTAGTGCTAACTTTGCCGTAGATTACTTATGGCATAAACCCGACGGTACCTATACTGCGGCTCCTTCCACTTCTCCTGAACATGGTCCGGTAGACCAGGGAGCAACCTTCGTACATGCAGTAGTCCGTGAAATTCTACTCGATGCTATCGATGCCAGCAAAGTGCTGCGGGTGGATGCTAAAGAACGCAAATACTGGGAGCAGGTATTGGAGAAGTTGGTTCCTTATAAAATTGGGCGCTATGGCCAGCTGATGGAATGGTCTGGTGATATGGATGATCCGAAAGACCAGCATCGTCATGTGAACCATCTCTTTGGTTTGCATCCCGGGCATACGGTATCACCGATAACCACCCCTGAACTTTCCGATGCTTCCAGAGTGGTGTTGGAACACCGGGGTGATGGAGCAACCGGTTGGAGTATGGGTTGGAAACTTAATCAGTGGGCGCGTCTGCACGATGGTAATCATGCTTATAAACTTTTTGGTAATCTCTTAAAACACGGAACATTGAATAATCTTTGGGACATGCATCCGCCTTTCCAGATTGATGGGAATTTTGGTGGCACGGCCGGTGTTACGGAAATGCTGCTGCAAAGTCACATGGGATTCATTCACTTGTTGCCAGCTTTGCCCGATACTTGGAGTGACGGTTCTGTGTCCGGACTTTGTGCCCGTGGAAATTTTTCATTGGATGTATGCTGGAAAGATGGAAAGCTGCGACAGGTTGACATTATTTCTTATGCGGGAACACCTTGCATATTGAGATATCGGGACGCTGTGCTGATTTTCAAGACTCAAAAAGGGAAAAGCTATCGTGTAACCTATCAGAATGGATGTCTGATTTTGAATAAACGATAGATTTCTTGTTCGTATAGTGAAGTTTATGAATTCTTTTCCTGGTTGGAAATGAATGTAATACCGATGAAATGGGCATAAATGCTTTATTTCAGAAGCTGGAGTCCTTAAAAATACTATCAATGAAAATATAGTGATTTTTAGACCTATTAATAGTGATTTTTGTACTTCGGTTTTTGGATTGTTTTGCAATTTTGCAGCGTTGAAACGACAATATTTATTTAAATTTAATTCTATGAGACAAAGACTTCAAAAGGCGATGCTTGTGATGGTGCTATGTCTGTTGGCTGTAACCACAGCTCTCGCTCAGGCCATTCAAGTGAAAGGTATTGTGTACGATGGTAATGGTGAAACGATGCCTGGTGTAAACGTACATGTAAAAGGTGCTGCCAGTGGTACCATAACTGATGTAAATGGTAATTATACTGTTTCTGTTCCAAATTCCAATTCTATATTGGTATTCTCTTTTATTGGATATACAACGCAGGAAATAAAAGTAGGTAATCGTACCAATATTAATGTAACATTGAAAGACGACTTGCAGCAATTGGATGAAGTTGTCGTTGTGGCTTACGGTACGGCTCGCAAGGGTGACTTGACCGGTGCTTTGACTACCATGCGTCCGGATGGCAATGAGGCTATGAAAGCGACATCTATAGACAATCTGCTGGATGGTAAAGTTGCCGGTCTGGTGGTAAATACAGCATCTGCTACTCCGGGCGCTGCTTCCTCTATTACGATTCGTGGCGCCAGTTCTTTGCGTGGTGATAACCAACCTTTATATGTGATTGATAATATCCCGCAGGCTTCTACCGGTGAATTTGCTTCTTCTGGTATTTCAGGTGACTTTCAGATTGCACAAGACCCCTTGGCTTCGCTAAATCCGGCCGATATTGAAGATATTACCATATTGAAGGATGCTTCTTCTACCGCCATCTATGGTAGCCGTGGTGCTAATGGTGTCATTTTGATTACTACAAAGAAAGGTAAGGAAGGTAAGGCAAAAGTAAGTGCTTCGGCTAACTTCACCATTGCAGAGCCTTCTGAACTGTTGAATATGATGAGTTTGCGTGAACATGCCTTGTATCGTAATTCGCGTCAGACGGATGAGAAAAACTGGCAGTTCCACCTGGTTGGTGACGAAGTACGTTATGTATTTGGTGATGCTACAGGTTCTTATGATCCTGATAAACCTGAATCCTATCATGTGCTGGCTGAACGAAACTGGCAGAAAGAAATTTATCAAACAGCTTTTTCTCAGAACTATTCCGTATCTGTAAATGGTGGTACAGGTAAGACTACCTACTACGTCTCTGCTAATTTCAAGGATATTGAGGGAACCGTGAAGCAGACAGGACTGAAGCAAGGTGACTTGCGTGCCAACTTGAATGCCGACTTGTCCAAGGCTGTTTCTCTACGTTTGTCCTTGGCTGGTTCTCTCCGTCAGAACGATATGATGGCCGGTGGTAATACATTGGGTGGTTCTACAGGTGCCGTTTCACGTACGGCTTTGGACTATGCTCCATATGAAATGCCGGAGGACGACCCTGCTTTCGACCAAGAAGCTAAAACAACGGTATTCAGTTGGTTAAATGATTATGTAGACTTGGCTGATGATAAAACTTTCAATGCCAGTTTGGACCTGACATGGAAAATCAGCAAGTTTTTGCGTTATAATCTCCGTACCGGTGGTAACATCAATACCAATGAACGTAAACGCTGGTATGGTCTGGAGCTGTATCAGGGTATGAATAACCAAGGTTACTTGGCCATTTCCAATCTTGACAAGAGCAATTACTCGGTAGAGAATCTGGTAATGTATAATACGAAGCTGGGTTCTTGGGGTAATTTGGATGGTACAGTCGGTATGACTTACGAGGATTACAATTTCTTGAACAAAAATGTTGTCGGAACCAAGTTTTCTGTAATGGAAATGCGCGAAAATGGTATGCACATGGCCGGTTCTCGTGAATATCAGACACCTATTCAGAAAGATTATCAGTTGCTTTCTTACTTGGGACGCGTGAATATCAATCTTTTTGAGAAATATTTGATAACAGCCTCTATTCGTGCCGATGGTTCCAGCAAGTTTGCCAAGAATAATCGTTGGGGGTATTTTCCCTCTGCTTCTATCGCCTGGCGTTTGGAACAGGAAGAATTCATGAAGAGTTTGAAATGGCTGAGCCAATTGAAGCTTCGTTTGAGCTATGGTATCACTGGTAACCAGAGTATCGATCCGTATTCTACTTTTGCCATGTATGGTGGTGGTAGTATTATCTATGCCGACAAACTGGGCAATGCATTGAATACGCTTACTATTACTAACTTGGCAAACAATAGCTTAAAATGGGAAAAGACAGCTTCCTGGAACGTGGGAGTAGACTTCGGCTTTTGGAATTCCCGTTTGACAGGTACTATAGATGTTTATAATAAGAAAACTACAGACTTGCTTATCAGTCGGGATCTTCCGGGTTCGGCAGGTTTCTCTACAACCTATTATAACCAAGGATCATTGACAAACAAAGGTGTGGAATTCTCACTGAATGCCTGCATCATTGACCATAAAGACTGGAAATGGAATGTAAGCGGAAATATAGGTGTCAACAAGGGAAAAATCGGTGATTTGGGTATGTTGCCTGGACAATTTGGTGCATTGGGTGAAAGAGTCGGTTACTTTGGTAATTCTTTGGGTGACCACTTCGGTGTAGGCCATGTGTTCCTGGCAGGTGAAGCTCCGGGACAGTTCTACGGTTATGTGACTGACGGTATCGTACAGGTTGACGATGTGGTAGAAGGTAAGGGCATCCGTTATACTAAGACTGATGGAACGGAAGGTTACTATAAGACTGCCATGGGGCAGACATTGAAAGCCGGTGACGTGAAGTTTGTCGACAGAAACGAAGACGGTGTGGTAGATGATAAGGATAAGGATATTATCGGTAATCCCAATCCGGACTTTACTTATGGTATCCAGACCAGCCTTTCCTGGAAGTCGCTGACGCTGAAAGCTGCTTTCAACGGAGTACAAGGTCGTGATATATTGAACACCGGTAACCGTTACATAAACACACCGGGTATGAAGTCCAACAACATCACTTCTGAAGCTTATCAGGGAATGTGGACTGCCGAAAACCCCAGCAATCTCTTCCCCTCGGCCAACTTTGAGGTACAGAACATGGTGATGGACCGTTATGTAGAGGATGGAAGTTACTTCCGGTGTTCAGACATTACATTGAGCTATGTTTTGCCTAAGAGCCTGATTTCCAAAATCGGAATGAAAAACATGTCAGTATTTGCCAGTGTGAAGAATGCCTTCATCCTTACCGACTACAGCGGTTATGACCCTGAAGTGAACAGTTTTGCCTTCGACGGACTTCGTCCGGGCGTGGATATGAACTCTTATCCTACACCGCGTTCCTACATCTTCGGTTTGAACCTTACTTTTTAATTCCATTACACTAACAACTTAAATGACTGAATAATATGAAGAATTTTAAATATATTGCTTTTTCTTTCCTGCTTACCGGCAGTGCTGTTTTGACCGGTTGTTTGGATGAAGAGCCCCTTTATTCCCAAAATAATTTGGTGATTTTCAGCAGTGAGTCCAATGCCAGGCAAGCTCTCTTGGGATGCTACGGCTATATGGCTGCTCCCAACGGATATGGTCAGCAATGGCAGGAATTGCCTATCAGCGCTTCTGGCTTTGCTTGGACAAACCGTAATTCCGGTGAAGACCCTAATGTCAGTTTAAATGTATTGACTTCCAGTACACAAGTGGAGTATGCTTGGAACGGTATGTATAAAGTAATCGCTGAAGTCAATGCTTTCCTTGACTATTTGAACAAGAGTGAACTCTCGGATGATATCAAAAACAAGCTTGGGGCAGAAGCACGCTTCTTGCGTGGTGTTGCCTATTACAACTTGGTTTCCCATTTTGGTGACGTTCCCATGAGAACTTCAGCCTCTTCTTCCGATGGAATCGCTATGCCCCGTACGCCGAAAGAACAGGTGTTCGGATTGATTATCGATGATTTCAAGTCTGCTTTGGTGTTACCGGAAACACAAAATGATGGCTATGCCACAAGTCTGGCAGCCAAGGCTTATTTGGGCAAAGTGTATCATAAAATGGCTTGCTTGGACATTGATAAACAAACGAATCTGAACAATGCCAAAGCCATGTTTGATGAAGTGTACGGAAAATATCAACTTCAACCGAAATTTGGCGACTTGTTTGTAGACAATGTAAATGGAAGCAAAGAATCAATCTTCCAATTGAACTATAACGCAGAGTCCACTTTGGTATTCAATCGTGCTTGTAACCGTTTTGCTCCGGCTCACTCAAACAGTGGTATCGCATGGGGGACGTACAAGGCAACCAAAGCGCTTTATGACTGGATGCGTGCTACCTATCCCGGTGATCCCCGTTTGGAAATAAATTTCCTTACCAGCTGGCGCCAGCATAAGAATAATCAGGCTGATGATGTACCGCAAAAGGGCGACCAACCGTGTGCCAACGACTCTACTTACTCTTATCCGTACATCACATATAAGGTGAAAGGTGTCTATGTGATGAAAGACGGAAAACCAGTAATGGAAAACGGCATACCGCTACAGCAAGATTTTGTAGCAGAACTTCCCTATGCAAACATGGAAGACCCTTCGAATCCTTCTATAGCAAAATTTGCTGACTATACCAAGATGGCGGAGGCAATGAACCCTGATAAAAAGGTTCCTTTGACAGGTCAGGCTCTAAAAGACTCCACACGTTTGGCCCGTATTGGAGAAAGTGTACAAACAGATTATGCAGCTTCTGGCAAAGAACATGCTTCTCCCTATTTCGGAAAAATGTTCGATAAGAAAGCTACGGGTACACGCAGTCATAAAAATCTGATTGTATACCGTTATGCCGAAATGTTGCTTTTGATGGCCGATGTATATAATGAATTGGGGCAGAAAGACCGTGCTATTGATTTAGCTAATGAGGTACTGACACGTGCCCGACAATCATCTGCAGGGACTTCTGCTCAGCCGGCTGACTGGCCGAAGACTTTGACGCAGGATGAAGTGAGAGAGCATCTGTATTACGAACGGATCTTTGAATTTGCAGGTGAGCCCAATATGTATGAAATGGTACGGTTGAAAGGTGTGGAACTATTTAAAAAAGCCTTGGAAAAACACAATAATCATGAGATAACGAGAGCCTCGGTAGAAACGTATCAGGAAACAAAAAATAATAAGCAGGATCGTCTTTATAACGAAGCGGAAGGTGGAGCATTGACTCAGGACTTCTTGAAGAAGAATCTGCTATTGCCGATACCTTTGTCAGAAATCAATTATAACGAAGGCATTACGGTAGATGACAACAACTTTGGTTATTAATCTATTTTTGCCTTAGTAGCAGTTTTGCAGATATTTGCTGGAGGCATAGAGTAGCTGTTTGCTCTGTGCCTCCTTTTATTTATTAAGCTAAGTCCGGGATGCACTCTCCATACTAATCAAAATAATATGAAAATAGCGATTATTGGAGTTTTTATAGTAAATATAGGGCTGTAATCTATATAAGAGCTTGCCATTTTTGCAGACGGAATTAATAATATAGTGTGTGTAATCCATAATTCGTAATCCTAATAAAATGAAAACAACACATGTACTTTTTTCAGTAGCAGGGGTGACTATTGTATCTTCCTCACTTTTTTCTTGCCAGCAAAAGCAGGAACAGAAATATAAGCCGTATAATATTGTGTACATCATGACCGATGACCATACGGCACAGATGATGAGTTGCTATGATCGTCGTTATGTTCATACTCCCAATTTAGACCGTATTGCGTCTGATGGAGTGCGATTTGCCAATAGTTTTGTGGCCAATTCGCTTAGCGGGCCTAGTCGTGCCTGCATGCTCACAGGTAAACACAGTTGCGGTAATAAGTTTTACGACAATAGTACTTGCGTATTTGATGGTACTCAGCAGACTTTCCCGAAAATCTTGCGTGAAAACGGTTATCAGACAGCAATTATCGGAAAGTGGCACTTGGAAAGTCTTCCTACTGGATTCGATTATTGGGAAATTGTTCCCGGTCAGGGTAATTACTACAATCCGGATTTTATTAACATGAACAACGACACTATCCGGAAGAAAGGATATATAACGAATCTTATCACAGATATGAGTATTGACTGGATGGAAAACTCACGGGACAAGAAGAAGCCGTTCTGTCTGCTCATTCACCACAAAGCCATCCACCGGAATTGGTTACCGGAAATCAAAAATCTTTCACTTTACGAAGATAAAGTCTTTCCATTGCCGGAAAATTTCCATGATGATTACGAAGGACGTATTGCCGCTGCTTCTCAGGAAATGGGCATTGCTGAAGATATGGATCTTATATATGATTTGAAAATGCTGAAAGACGGTCAGGAGTCGCGTTTGAAAAAGACATATGAATGTATGCTGAACCGTATGGACTCGCTTGAGCGCAAGCAGTTTGAAGATTTTTACGCACCTATTACTGAAGAGTTCTATAAGCTCAACTTGAAAGGCAAGGAACTGGCGGAATGGAAATATCAGCGGTATATGAGAGACTATATGAAGGTGGTTAAGTCATTGGATGACAATGTCGGAAGAATCCTGGATTATTTGGAAGACAAAGGTATGCTGGAAAATACATTGGTGGTTTATACCTCTGATCAGGGATTCTACATGGGTGAGCACGGATGGTTTGACAAACGTTTCATGTATGAGGAGTCTATGCACACACCATTGCTTATGCATCTGCCCAAAGGGTTGAATGCAAAAGGAGAGATCCGTGAGATGGTACAGAACATCGACTATGCTCCTACCTTTCTGGAACTTGCCGGCATTCCAGTGCCCGAGGATATGCACGGAGTATCATTGCTGCCGCTATTGAGAGGTGAGCATCCGGTGGATTGGCGCAAGGCTTTGTACTATCATTTTTATGAATATCCGGCAGAGCATATGGTTAAACGTCATTACGGAGTACGGACAGACCGTTTCAAACTTATTCATTTTTACAATGATATTGACACTTGGGAGCTGTATGACCTGAAGGAGGATCCTACAGAAATGCATAATTTATACGGAAACAGCGACTATACGTCAATTGTAGATAGTTTGAAAGAGACCATGCTGGAGCTGCAAGAGCAGTATAACGATCCGGTGCGGTTCTCGCCGGAACGTGATAGAGACTGATTTTTCACCATATAAATATAGAAATGAAAAAAAATATCTTCATTTTGACCTTCTTCTTTTTGTGTGTCTGCATTCTTTATGTCAGAGGTGAAGAGCGCAAGATGCAAAAATTAGAAATTGTACCTGCACCGGAGAATTTTACGCTTGAAAAGGGTAATTTCATATTTAAAGCCAGTACGGTAATCACCGTAGAGGATACAGCTATGGTATCTGTAGCAGAACAGTTCGCCTCGCTGTTCAATGTTCCTGCAGGCTTTACTCCTCAAGTGAAAACAACAGCGAAAGCCGGTGACGTCTGCCTTCGTTTTGACAGTTCCTTAAAAAAAGAAGCTTATCGCCTGGTCATCACTCCTAAGCGGATTAACGTGTATACATCGAGTAAAGAAGGGGCGTTCTATGCCTTTCAAAGCTTGCGCCAACTTCTGCCTTCAGAGCTGGAGGGAGGAGAGCGTGCAATGAATGTCGACTGGAGCGTACCGGCTGCTACCGTCAATGACAGTCCTCGTTTCGGGTACAGAGGCGTGATGATTGATGTAGCCCGATATTTTATTCCTAAAGAAGACCTTTTACGTCTGATAGATTGTATATCTTTGTTGAAGATAAATACATTGCACTTGCATCTTACTGATGATAACGGTTGGCGCATTGAGATAAAAAAGCATCCTTTGCTTACGGCTGTAGGCTCCCGTCGCGTAGAACGGGAAGGCTTGCTTTTCCATGAGAGGCACAACCAACGGCAAGGTGAGCCTACCGTGGAAAAAGGATTCTATACCCAGACGGACATACGCGAGATTGTGGCATATGCTTCCTCACGGTGCATTGAAATTATACCTGAAATAGATATGCCGGCACACAGCAATGCGGCTCTTGCAGCCTATCCGATGCTTGCTTGTCCTGTAGTGGATAAATTCATTGGTGTGTTGCCGGGACTCGGGGGGAATCATGCTGACATCATTTATTGTGCGGGGAATGAAAATGTTTATCATTTCCTGCAAGACGTTCTTGATGAGGTAATGGCGCTTTTTCCTTCCCGGTATATTCATTTAGGGGGTGATGAGGCTTGGAAAACGCATTGGAAGCAATGCCCGCTTTGCCAGAAACGTATCAGAGAGGAAAAACTGGCGGATGAGGAAGATTTGCAAGGCTATTTTATGCGACGTATGAGCAAGTATGTACAAAGCAAGGGGCGTGAAGTGATGGGATGGGACGAACTGACCCAATCGCAGATACCTGATGATGCTATTATATTCGGCTGGAGAGGTATGGGTGAAGCTGCGCTAAAAGCAGCCGGGCAAGGGCATCGTTTTGTAATGACTCCTGCTCGTGTCATGTATCTTATCCGTTATCAAGGTCCCCAATGGTTTGAACCGTATACCTATTTTGGAAATAATACATTGAAAGATATTTATAGTTATGAACCTGTGGGACCGACTTGGAATGATGGGATAAAGTCGCTGTTGATGGGTGTGCAAGGTTCTATGTGGACAGAGTTCTGCAACCGGACCAGTGATGTGGAATATATGTTGTTCCCCCGGTTGGCGGCTGTGGCTGAAGTGGGGTGGACTATACCAGGAAAGAAAGACTGGAGCCGCTTTCTGAAAGCACTGGATCATTTTACGGAACGATTGGCCGTCAAAGGAGTGAATTTCGCCCAATCAATGTATAATATTCAGCACTCTGTAACGGTTCGCAATGGCAAGTTACAAGTCACCCTGGATTGTATTCGTCCCGATGTGGAGATAGCCTATACCTTGGACGGGGGTGAACCAACGGTCAACTCTCCGCGCTATGTAAAACCTCTGATTGTAAAACAGAGCACGCTGCTGAAATGTGCAACTTTTTACAATGGAAAGCGTATGGGGAAAATGCTGACGTTGCCGGTTGGTTTGAATAAGGCGACAGCTTGTACAGTATATACGGACTCTCCGGCAAAGGATGTGCTGGTTAACGGAATCAGAGGGAGCAGTCGCAGTTCTGACTTTGAATGGGCGTCATGGGAAAATAACGATACAATCTGCATCACCCTTGACTTAGGCAAGAAAACCCGTATGCAGAAACTCATAATGGGATTCAACAACAGTTACGGCATGGGCATCCACAAACCGCGCAGGATGGAGGTCTGGGTATCGCCGGATGATCGTCAATACCGGAAAATAAAAGAACAGTCCTTTACAGAGACGGAAATATTCAGACAGGGTATGTTTACAGAGGATGTGCAGTTTGATTTAAAAGATGAGTCTCGCTATGTGCGTATTGTTGCCTATGGAGCTGGTATGAATCCGCCAACGCATGTTCGTCCGGAGCAAACAACGAAGGTGTGCATAGATGAGATAATTATTGAATAGAAAAAGAACAACCATGAAAAAGACATTTTTTTCTGCTTTGATGTTGTTGAGCTGTTATACACAGTCCAATGCACAGGAATATTACGAAAAGCATTTGGAATTTCCACCACAAGCTACGGTGGAGGAGAAAATAGATATGGCCTCCCGGTTAGTACCCACACCACAGCAGTTGGAGTGGCAACAGATGGAACTGACGGCTTTTTTACATTTTGGTATCAATACTTTTACAGAACGTGAATGGGGAGACGGCAAGGAGGATCCTGCGCTTTTCAATCCCACCGGACTGGATTGCGAGCAATGGGTGCGTGCCTTGAAAGAAGGAGGTTTCAAGATGGCTGTCATTACTGCCAAGCATCATGATGGCTTTTGTCTATGGCCGACCAAGACTACCCGGCATTCTGTAGTGTCGTCACCTTGGAAGAATGGCAAGGGAGATGTGGTGCGCGAATTACGCAATGCCTGCAAGAAATATGGCTTGAAGTTCGGTATATATCTTTCACCTTGGGATCGCAATGCCGAATGTTACGGACAAGGCGATGCCTATAACCGGTTCTTCATCGAGCAGCTTACGGAGTTGCTTACCAACTATGGAGAAGTGCATGAAGTGTGGTTCGACGGAGCCAATGGAGAAGGGCCTAATGGCAAAAAGCAAATTTATGATTGGGAGGCTATTGAGCGTACAATCCGGCGTTTACAGCCCAAAGCGGTTACTGCTGTCATGGGCGATGACGTTCGTTGGGTAGGCAATGAGAAGGGCATCGGACGTAAGACAGAATGGAGCGCTACGGTATTGACTCCTGGTATTTATTCCCGTGCCATAGGACAAAATAAGGAGTTGGGCGTATTTGGCAAGTCAAAAGATTTGGGAAGCCGGGACATTGTGGCGCGTGCAAAAGAGCTTTTTTGGTTTCCTTCGGAGGTGGATGTATCTATCCGTCCGGGCTGGTTTTACCATTCCAAGGAGGATAGTCATGTAAAATCGCTTGCGCATCTGGCAGATATCTACTTCAAGTCGGTAGGATATAATTCGGTATTATTGCTCAATATTCCACCCAATAAGTCGGGACTTATCCATGAAAATGATTGCCGCAGGCTAAAAGAGTTCTCTACTTACCTCAAAAATACTTTTGAAAAAGATTATCTGAAGAGGGGGAGAACACGGTGGAAAGCCCTATCAGGTACATCGAAAGAATACATGGTACGGAAGGATGCTCTTGTAAACACATTTATGATTCAGGAGGATATAACCAAAGGCCAACGTGTGGAAAGTTTTTTATTAGAAGGCTATTGGGATGGGAATTGGCGGACACTTGCCGAAGGTACTACTGTGGGCTACAAGCGTTTGGTGCGTTTTACAGAGTGCCAACCGGAGAAAATTCGTCTGACGATACGCTCTGCGCGTAACGAAACTCACATTCTGCGTACGGGACTTTTTTATGCCCGTCCGCTGACAGACAATAGCGCTAAAGTTCAGTTGGGAAATGTGCCGGTAAGCCAATGGCGTCTTTCCGGTACGGATGAGACTATGCGGAAAGCTTTTGATAAAAATGTACAGACAGTATGGCGTACGGAAGGGCTCAAAACATTCACTGTAGATTTGGGGCGCGATGCCGAAATCACCGGATTCAGTTATACACCTGCACAGGACGATAATCTGGCAGGAACTATCTATAAATACCGTTTTGAAGTCAGTATGGATGGTTCGCATTGGAAAACATGTGCCACATCCGGGGAGTTCAGTAACATTATGCATAACCCTGTGACTTGTTTCGTACACTTTGAACAAAGTTATAGAGGACGTTTCTTCCGTCTGGTTCCTCTTGCTGAAATAAGTGGGAAACCATGCACATCGATTGCTGAAATAGGAATATTCGCTGTTGCTTTACCTGCTAAAGATGATGAATCTGCAGTCTATCCCGTTCCCGGTGCACCGCTTACTTTAAAAGTTGGGGATGCGCATCCGTCGGTGGATGGATGGAGTTTTTTCACAGCACATGAGTTCCTGGAGCGGGATACCCGTAATGGACTGCCGTTGGGATTCATCGAACATCGAGGCAAGCATATGAGTCGTGATGCCCGGGTAGATAACAGCCGTTGTTCGGAAGTGAAGAATGGTGTATTGCAGATTCGTAGCATAGAAGAAGCTGATTCGGTGGATAACCGTTTCGGTAAGCGTGTGAAATTCTCACATGGATGTTATCGGACTGCTCTGCCCGGAAGTAGTGAGGAGTGGTGTAATTTTACAGAAAATATGCGCATTGAGGTGCGATTCAAACGTAATGCCTATGAGGGGTTCAACGATGCGTTGTGGTTTATGGGCAATAATAATCTTCCTTGGCCTGCCAATGGTGAGATAGATCTTTTGGAGAACCCTAAAAGGAAATTGAACAACCGTGCTCATTTCACCCTGCACTCGGAAAATCATTATGCCGGTGTAGTTGGTGGTGCAGGAAGTGTTACTTCGTCTATTGAAATCAGAGATATGTCAAAATGGAATATCTATTGGTTGGAATGGTATCCCGACCGTATAGTAGGTGGGGTAAATGGAGCTACTTATTTTGAGCACAAACGAGGGGAAAATGGTAATACCGATTGGCCGTGGAGTGATCCTAAAGGTTTCTTTATGATTTTTAGCACCGGTATCTCAACCAATCCCAAAGCATGGGCCGGAGCTGTGAAACCTGAACTGTGGGACAACAGCGCCATGCCTTGTATGTACATAGATTGGATACGTGTTTATGTCAATAAACAATATAAAGGAGCGGCAGCTCCTGCCGTGAAATACTATTAGAAAGACAACAGGCCGATGTTAAAAGCAGGACTGGGAGTACGGTCCGTTATGTGCAATAGTTGGGATTTGTTTTTTCATATATTGGCAAGGAGGAGCAGTACACGATGCTGTATCGCTCCTCTTTCCATTTATAAGCAAGTTCAATAAAATGATGCAATCTGCGCTTTCCTTTTTCGCTGGGGGGAGTTGCTTTTTACGACCTCTTTGAATGAGTATAAAAGAATGGGGAAAAGAAAATAAAATAAAAAAATCCTTGAATGCTCGGAATTCAAGGATTTGTATAATTAATTTTGATAACTTGTGGAGCGTATGAGACTCGAACTCATCACCTCGACACTGCCAGTGTCGCGCTCTAGCCAGATGAGCTAACGCCCCGTTGCTAACGTTTGCAGAACTACCTGCTTTATTTGATGGCGCAAATATAATGCATTATTCTGAAATAATTGCTATGTTTGCGCAATAAAATGCAAAAAGAAATTATGTTGATCTATAATACGACCTATCATGTAGAGGAAGGACAGGAGAAATACTTCCTCACCTGGATGCAGGAATTTTATCTTCCCGAAGTAGAGAAGCACGGTGCGCTGTATGCTCCGCGCATTGCACGCATACTAAGCCATATTGAGGAGGGAAGTGTCTGTTACTCTGTACAGTTTGAGGTGGAAAATTCGGCCATACTTCATCGTTGGCATCAGGAACAGGGAGTGAAGCTGAACGAGGAATTACTGAAAATATTCAAGGACAAAGTAATCGGTTTCCCGACATTAATGGAGGTGATAGTGTGATACAGCCGGTAAAGGAAAAAATTATTTTGGGTATCGACCCCGGTACTACCATTATGGGGTACGGGGTGCTGCGTGTGGCGGGAACCAAGCCCGAAATGATTGCTATGGGTATCATAGACCTTCGCAAATTTGGCGACCACTATCTGAAACTTCGCCACATCCACGAACGGGTACTGGGCATTATCGAGAGTTATCTGCCGGACGAACTTGCCATTGAAGCGCCTTTCTTCGGAAAGAACGTGCAGTCCATGCTGAAACTGGGACGTGCGCAGGGGGTGGCTATGGCTGCTGCCCTGAGCCGTGATATTCCCATTACCGAGTATGCTCCTCTGAAGATAAAAATGGCGATAACGGGAAACGGACAGGCATCTAAAGAGCAGGTGGCGGATATGTTGCAGCGCATGCTTCATTTTCCGAAGGAGGAAATGCCCGTATTCATGGATGCCACCGACGGGCTTGCCGCTGCCTACTGCCATTTTCTGCAAATGGGGCGTCCTGTTGCAGAGAAAGGATATCACGGCTGGAAAGACTTCATAGCCAAGAATCCCGACAAAGTAAAACGCTGACCTATACCTTATATATTATACTTAATATTTTATACTTAAAAATACTACCATGAAATTGAACAATCTTGTCATTATCGGAGTTGCGGCTACAACAGTTGCCAGTTGCGCCCCCTCAAAGAAAGAATACGCGTCGTACGAACTCTATCCGGTCCGTACGGGCAGTCTGGCAGAAATGGAATATGCTCCGGCTGCTACGCAATTTACGCTTTGGTCGCCTACTGCGGATGAAGTGCGTCTGATGCTGTATGATGCGGGAGAGGGCGGACATGCTTACGAAACGGTTGCCATGTCGCCCGCCGAAGACGGTACGTGGACGGCTAAGGTGGAGCAGAATTTGAAAGGCAAGTTTTATACTTTCAATGTAAAAATCAACGGAAAATGGCTGGGCGATACGCCGGGTATCAATGCGCAGGCTGTAGGTGTAAACGGTAAGCGTGCGGCTGTTATCGATATGCGGGAAACCGACCCGGAAGACTGGGCGGAAGATAAACGTCCGCCGCTGGCATCGCCTGCCGATGTGATAATCTACGAGGTACACCACCGTGACTTCTCCATAGACCCCTCTTCGGGCATTCGGAACAAAGGCAAGTTCCTTGCAATGACGGAAACGGGTACGGTAAATCCGGACAAGCTGGCAACCGGTATCGACCACCTGAAAGAACTGGGAGTGACGCATGTGCACATCCTTCCTTCCTATGATTATGCCTCTGTAGATGAATCCAGACTGGACGAGAACAAATACAACTGGGGGTATGACCCGCAGAATTACAATGTGCCCGACGGCTCGTACGCTACCGACCCTTATAAACCGGATGTGCGTATCCGTGAGTTCAAGCAAATGGTGCAAGCCTTGCATAAGGCAGGCATCCGCGTAGTGCTGGATGTGGTGTACAATCACACTTTCAATACGGCCGAGAGCAATTTCGAGCGTACCGTTCCCGGATATTTCTATCGTCAGGCTCCGGACGGCGGTTTTGCAGATGCCTCTGCGTGCGGCAACGAAACGGCGAGCGACCGCCCTATGATGCGCAAATATATGGTAGAGTCCGTATTACACTGGATAAACGAATACCATATCGACGGTTTCCGTTTCGACTTAATGGGCATTCACGACATCGAAACCATGAACGAAATACGCAAGGCGGCAACAGCGGTAGACCCTACCATCTTTATTTATGGAGAGGGATGGGCTGCATCGGCTCCCCAATTGGCGCAGGACTCCTTGGCGATGAAAGCCAATACCTATAAGATGCCGGGCATCGCAGCTTTCTCCGACGAAATGCGTGATGCGTTGCGCGGTCCGTTCAACGATAACCGTCAGGGCGCTTTCCTTGCCGGACTGCCGGGGGGAGAGGAGAGTATCAAATTCGGTATTGTCGGTGCTGTCAGGCATCCGCAGGTTGATAATGGAAAAGTGAATTACAGTAAGGCTCCCTGGGCGGAACAACCCACGCAGATGATTAGCTATGTATCTTGCCACGATGATATGTGCCTGGTGGACAGACTGAAGTCCAGCATCCCCGGTATCACTCCCGAAGAGCTTGCCCGGTTGGATAAGCTGGCGCAAACGGCGGTGTTCACTTCGCAGGGCGTGCCTTTCATCTATGCAGGCGAGGAAGTGATGCGCGATAAGAAGGGCGTACACAACAGCTATCAAAGTCCGGACTCCGTCAATGCCATCAACTGGAAACGCAAGACGGAGCATGCCGATGTGTTTGCTTATTATAAAGGATTGATTCAATTGCGTAAGCATCATCCGGCTTTCCGCCTGGGAGATGCCGGACTGGTTCGCAAACACCTGGAGTTCCTGCCAGCTGAGGGCGGCAACGTAGTGGCTTATCGGTTGAAAGAGCATGCCGGCGGTGATGCGTGGGGAGATATCTATGTGGTGTTGAATGCACGTAAGGAAACGGCTAAGGTATCAGTACCCGAAGGCAAATATACGGTTGTTTGCAAGGACGGATTTATCAGTGAGAAGGGATTGGGAACGATGTACGGACCGGAGATTTCTGTTCCGGCACAGTCTGCGCTTATTTTCTATAAATAAGAGGGCTTTGGGCACAAGAATGCTGGAGTTTATTCCTGATTACTTAGGTTAAACTGATAGTTTATTAGGAATAAACCTGAAGTTTATTCCTAATGAACCTGAAGTTTAATGGGGATAAACTGATGATGCTTTTGCTATATCATCTTTTTTTCTCTTATCTTTGCTCCGTTCAAACCACAAACCATTGACAGGATGCAACAACATATCATCCATATAGCGGGGGGCGTGGCACGCAACCCGCTTGTCCGTTTATTGAATCCCGTGACCCTTGATTTTCTCGACGGTGAACATATCGCTATCGCAGGCCCTAACGGGGCAGGAAAAAGTCTGTTGGTCGATTTGCTTACGGGCAAGTATCCCTTGCGCGACGGTACGCTGGCATACGATTTCCGTCCTTCCGCCACACAAACCGTTTACGACAACATCAGGTACATCGCTTTTCGTGACACTTACGGTTCCGCCGATGCCAATTATTACTACCAGCAGCGTTGGAATGCTCATGACCAGGAAGATGCTCCGCTGGTGCGCGACCTGCTGGGCGAGGTAAAGGACGAGTTTCTCAGACAGCAACTGTTTGAGCTTTTCCGTATCGAACCGATGCTGGGCAAGAAGGTCATTCTCCTTTCCAGCGGAGAACTCCGTAAGTTCCAGTTGACCAAGACGCTGCTTACGGCTCCGCGTGTCCTTATCATGGATAACCCTTTCATCGGACTGGATGCTGCCACGCGCGAGCTGTTGTACACCGTCTTGGAGAAGCTGGCGCAACTTGCTTCCCTGCAAATCGTACTGGTACTTTCCATGCTGGATGATATACCGTCTTTTATTACCCACGTAGTTCCTGTTGACAATAAAACAGTGGGAGAGAAAATGCCGCGTGCAGCTTATTTGCAGGCTTTCCGTGAACAAGATGCCCTTCGTGCTGAGGCGGATGCCGCTTCTTTGGGTGAATTGCAGCAGCACATTGCCGGTCTTCCTTACGAAAACACGAACTTTACTTCGGACGAAGTGGTCCGGCTGAACAAAGTCAGTATCCGCTACGGTGACCGTACGATTCTGAAAGAACTGGACTGGACGGTGATGCGTGGGCAGAAGTGGGCATTGAGCGGTGAGAACGGTGCGGGCAAGTCCACTTTACTCAGTCTGGTATGTGCGGACAATCCTCAGTCTTATGCCTGCGACATCCGTCTGTTCGGCCGTAAGCGAGGTACGGGAGAGAGCATTTGGGAAATCAAGAAGCATATAGGTTACGTCAGTCCGGAGATGCACCGTGCCTATCTGAAAAACCTGCCTGCCATCGAAATCGTAGCTTCCGGACTGCACGACAGCATCGGTTTGTACAAACGTCCGTATGCCGGCCAGATGGCTGTGTGCGAGTGGTGGATGGATATTTTCGGTGTGGCGCATTTGAAAGACAAGCCTTTCCTGCAACTGTCCAGCGGCGAGCAACGCCTTGCCTTGCTGGCGCGTGCCTTTGTGAAAGACCCCGAACTGCTGATTCTTGACGAACCGCTGCATGGGCTGGATACGTACAATCGCCGTCGCGTCAGGAAAATCATAGAAGCCTTCTGCCGTCGTAGGGACAAGACCATGATTATGGTGACCCATTACGAGAACGAGTTGCCGGAAACGATAACCCACCGTTTGAGCCTGACGCGTAACCGCTAAAATATCCTGCTGATAAAGAACAGACTATGGCGTAAATCGCTATATTTGTAAAATAAATCCTTAAACAAATTATATTATGAAGTTCTTTATCGACACTGCAAATTTAGACCAGATTCGGGAAGCCTATGATATGGGCGTACTCGACGGAGTGACTACCAATCCCTCGCTCATGGCGAAAGAAGGTATCAAAGGCGTGGAAAACCAGCGTAAGCATTATGTAGACATCTGCAACATCGTGCAGGGAGATGTCAGTGCAGAGGTTATTGCTACCGATTACGAGGGCATGATTAAGGAAGGTGAAGAACTCGCCGCGCTCAATCCGCATATCGTGGTGAAAGTACCCTGCATCGCAGACGGCATAAAAGCCATTAAATACTTTTCGGGAAAAGGTATCCGCACCAACTGTACGCTGGTATTTTCCATAGGACAGGCGCTGCTGGCGGCAAAAGCCGGAGCAACTTACGTTTCGCCCTTTGTAGGCCGTCTTGACGACATCAGTGAAGACGGTATCGCTTTGGTGGGTAAGATTGTGGACGTATACCGTTATTATGGCTACGCTACCCAGGTGCTTGCGGCTTCCATCCGCCATACGGCGCATATCATCCAGTGCATAGAGGTAGGGGCAGATGTAGCTACATGTCCGCTTTCCGCCATAAAAGGACTGCTGAATCATCCGCTGACGGACGCCGGATTAAAGAAGTTTCTGGAAGACTATAAACGTGTAAACGGATAGCTCTTAAATTCTTATAAGCCTATCTTTCACGCATTTCTTAACCAATATTGGCGAGAAATAGAATAAAAAACTTTATTTTTGCCGAATATATTCAGTTTAAGAAAAAGCACCGATGAAAGATAGGCTTATAGGATTTCTCAAGACATACTGCTTGTTTATCTGTATATTCGCATTACAGAAACCGTTTTTTATGCTCTTCTACCGTTCCTTGTACGAGGGCGTTTCGTGGACGGAGTGGTTGGGTGTGATGTGGCATGGACTGCCGTTGGACTTATCGCTTGCAGGCTATCTGACTGTTGTTCCTGGATTACTCTTTATCTGTTCCGCCTGGACGGTATCCAATCTTCTTCGCCGTATATGGTACGGTTATTTTGCTTTCATTTCGGTTTTGCTCTCCGTTATATTTACCGTCGATTTGGGATTATACGAATACTGGGGATTCCGGTTGGACGCTACGCCTCTGTTCTATTTCTTTTCTTCGCCCAAAGATGCGGTGGCAAGTGTCAGTATATGGGTGGTAATCGGGGGAATTATTGCAATGGTTGCCTATGCGGCGGCATTATACGGGATATTCCATGGCGTGCTGTTGCGGAAACGGGTTTTCGAACGCATGAAGATACCTTATCGGCGTTTGAGGGTATCGGGGGTACTGTTGCTGCTGACCGGATTATTGTTTATCCCGATTCGCGGCGGATTTACAGTCTCCACCATGAATACCGGGAAGGTGTATTTCAGTACCGACCAGCGCTTGAACCATGCCGCCATTAATCCGGCTTTCAGCTTAATGGAGTCTCTTTCCAAGCAGAAGGACTTCGGCAGTCAATACCGTTTCATGGAAGCGGATGCGGCCGACCGTATTTTTTCCAGTTTGGCAGACCCTGCCGTTCCGATGCGGGACGGTATTTCGGCAGATTCCCTGCAGCAGGCTCCGGATTCTTTGCATTCGTTGTTTACGACAAAGCGTCCCGATGTGCTGTTTATCATCATGGAGAGTTTCTCTTCGTGGCTGATGACGACGCTTGGGGGAGAACCCGGCGTGGCCGTGCAGTTGGACAGCCTGGCGCAAGAGGGCGTTCTCTTCACGAATTTCTATGCGAACAGTTTCCGCACCGACCGTGGGTTGGTTGCCATATTGAGCGGGTATCCGGCACAGCCCACTACCAGCATAATGAAGTATCCCCGTAAGACGCAGTCTATCCCTGCCATTGCAGGCAGTTTGAAGAATGCCGGTTACAGGACGAAATATTATTATGGCGGTGATGCCGACTTCACCAATATGCGTTCCTATCTGATGTCGTCCGGTTTTGAGGACATTGTTGCCGACCGGGACTTTCCGGTATCGGAGCGTCTGAGCAAGTGGGGCGTGCACGATCATCTTGTGTTCCGCCGTTTGCTGGACGACCTGAAGGCGGAAGCTGCCGACAGTACCTTGGCGGGTAGGGAGACGCCGCATTTCCGTGTGTTACAGACTTCCAGCAGCCATGAGCCGTTTGAAGTTCCATACAGCCGTTTGGCGAACGAACGTTTGAATGCTTTTGCGTATACGGACAGTTGCATCGGTGATTTTGTGAAACAGTTCCGCAGGTTGCCGCAATGGAAGAATACGGTAGTGGTACTGGTTCCCGACCACTTGGGAGCCTATCCCGAACGTATCGGAAACCTTGAAACGGGCAGATACCGGATTCCTCTGCTGATAGTGGGCGGGGCGGTACGCGGGCCGGAACGTATCGGTGTCTACGGTTCCCAACAGGATATTGCCGCTACGTTATTGGCGCAGTTATCGATACCGCACGGTGAGTTTACGTTCAGCAAAGATATGCTCAATCCGGCTTCTCCTCATTTTGCTTTCTTTACCGTGCCGGACGCTTTCGGCTTTTTGACGCCGGACAACCAATTGATATTTAATAATGAAGCGGATGCGATTGTTGTAGATGAAGGCTCGAAGAAAGGGCAAAATCTCTCTTTGGGGCAGGCCTATCTGCAGAAGTTGTATGACGATATAGCCAAGAGATAGAATGATATTAGCAGATGTTTTGTCAGGGTTGGTCGAAACGGACACCGACCTGTTGCTCGCAATAAACGGGTGGCGTGCCGAATGGGCGGATTATTTTATGTATGCCTTTAGCGGGAAGTGGATTTGGGTGCCGTTGTATGCCGCCATCCTTTATGTAATTGTCCGCAACCTGCATTGGAAAGTTGCCATCGGCTGTGTCGTAGCTATTGCGCTGACCATTGTTTTTGCCGACCAGGTGGGGGCAACCGTTATCCGTCCGGTAGTGTGCAGGCTTCGTCCGGCGAATCTGGAGAATCCCGTTTCGGAGTTCGTGCAGATAGTAAACGGTTATAGGGGCGGTCGGTACGGCTTTCCCTCCTGCCATGCCGCCAATACGTTCGGCCTGGCTTTCTTCCTGTTCTATCTGTTTCGTAACCGTGCCTTGAACTGGTTCATCATGTTATGGGCAGTGGTAACGTGCTATTCCCGTTCTTACTTGGGAGTACATTATCCCGGCGACTTGCTGGTAGGTACTTTTGTTGGCTTTGTAGGTGCTTCTCTCTGTTACTGGCTTTTCAGCCGGCTGTGTAAGTATAGGCGTAAAGAGAGTTATGAGCATATCTATGTTCCAATCTGGGTAGGGGGAATTACCATATCCGGCATTCTGGCTTATGCACTGATACGGGCGATGTTGTAGCGGCTTGCTTTGTCCGCTTCTTTGAGGCAAAGGTGAATAAACATCTTTTCTTTGGATTTGTTATCCTTATCGACAGACTAATAAAAACAGAATGCTTATGGTGAGCTTAGGAAGCTGGATGAACGAAATCCTCATCGATTGGGGAGTAGACCCGAAACTTGCGAATATGTTTGACGAGACGATCATTGCCGTATTAATGATAGGCGTATCAATAGGGCTGGATTATCTGTGTCAGGCTATATTTGTAGGGGGGATGAAACATTATACAAAGCGTGCACCCCACCAGTGGAATACATTGCTGATGAAACGCAGGGTGGTGCATCATCTTATTCATATCTTGCCCGGTGTATTGGTTTACTTCTTATTGCCCCTGGCCTTTGTGCGGGGAAAAGAGATACTGGACTTCTCACAGAAAATATGTGCGGTGTATATCATTGCTGCCATACTGTTCACTATCAACGGCTTGTTGCTGGTGATGCTGGATGTATATAATGCAAGGGACAAGCAGAAGAACCGTCCGATGAAAGGGTTTGTACAGGTTCTTCAGGTATTGCTGTTCTTTATCGGCGGCATTGTTATAATCGCGGTGCTGGTGAATAAGTCTCCGATGACTTTGTTTGCAGGCTTGGGTGCATCGGCGGCTGTACTGATGCTGGTATTCAAAGACAGTATTCTGGGTTTTGTGGCGGGGGTACAGCTTTCTGCCAATGATATGCTGCGTATCGGCGACTGGATACAGTTGCCCAATGGAGTAGCCAACGGTACTGTCGAGGAAATCACGTTGAACACTGTAAAGATCCGGAATTGGGATGAGACGATATCTACCGTTCCGCCCTATACGCTGGTCAATAACTCTTTCCAGAACTGGCGGGGGATGCAGGAGAGTGGCGGACGCCGGGTCAATAAAAATATCTATCTGGATATGACTACCTTGAAGTTCTGTACGCCGGAAGACTTGGATGCTATCCGTAAGAATGTACCTCTGATGGCGGATTATCAGCCCGCGGAAGGGGAAGTGCCCACTAACTCGCAGCTTTACCGTATTTATATTGAACGCTATCTGCGCAGCCTTCCGGTTGTCAATCAGGATATGGATTTGATTATCAGTCAGAAAGAACCGACCACTTACGGAGTACCCATACAGGTTTATTTCTTCTCCCGCAATAAGGTCTGGAGAGAATACGAGCGCATTCAGTCCGATATTTTCGATCATTTGCTGGCAATAGTCGGCAAGTTCGATTTAAAGCTCTACCAGTATTCCGATTAATACAGTAGACGGAACTCCGCCCATACGGGCAGGTGGTCACTGTATCCCCCTTGATATTTCATGCCGTAGTAGGTGCGGAAGGGTTGTTCGTCGCCGTATTTCCGGTCTTCGGTCAGAAGGAAAGGAGCACGGAACACACCGGCTTTCTCCTCTGCGGTGTATAAGGGAGAACCTGGCATCAGCAGGTTGCCGGAAAGAATGATATGGTCGAGCAGTCCCCATTCCCCCTGATATTTGTAGCTGCCGAAATGCTTGTTGTCAATGCCTTTTCTTGCTAAAAGATGGTAAAGCGTCCGGGAATCTAAAGAGTCCGTTTCTGTGGGCGGTATTCCGGCTTTCAGTATTTTCTGTATGGATTTGTTGTCGGGATAGTCGTTGAAATCTCCCATAATGATGATTTGAGGGCGGGTGCGTATCCGGAGCAGGCTGTCTGTTGTGTCTTTCAATCTTTGTGCTGCTGCCAGGCGGTACGGTTCGGACGCTTTTGCCCCGCCGGACCGGGACGGAAAATGCACGACAAATACGTCCAAAGTGTCGGAGTTTAAAAGCTGTCCGCTGACGTGGAGAATATCGCGTGTGGGGCGGCTGTTTCTGCGAGGTTTCATTACCGGATAGCTTCGGTTGGAAAGTAATTTGAAGATACCTCTTTGATAGAGCAGCGCCACATTGATGCCCCGTTCGTCGGGAGAGTGAGTGATTACATAGCGGTAGCCGGCCTCACGCAGGACGGAGTAACGGGTAAGGTCGCGTAGCACACTGTCGTTCTCCACTTCACAGAGGGCAACCAGTGCGGGTGGTGTCCATTTGCCTGCGGCGATGATGATACGTGCAATGGCATTCAGTTTCTTTTTGTATTTGGTATAGTTCCAGCGCCGGACGGCATCGGGCAGAAACTCACGGTCGTTTTTCAGGGTATCATGGCGGCAGTCAAACAGGTTTTCTACGTTGTAACCCATGATGCGGAAGGTAAGAGTATCTTTCTTCTCTTGTCCGTGGAGTGGAGCGGAAGTCAGGAAAGCAAGAAGCATCAGAGCGGATAGCGGGATAAAAAGAAGCGGAGCATGTCTTCTTTTGCTCCGCATTCTTTCTTTATATCTCCATTTATGTAAGCTCATCAATTCTTGGCAGGGATATGCTTCAATATATCAAGCAGGTGATCCCAGAACTTTTGTACAGTGGGGATAAGCATCCGTTCATCGGGAGAGTGTACTCCCTGCAGGGTAGGCCCGAAGGAAATCATATCCAAAGAGGGATATTTGTCGAGGAATAACCCGCACTCCAGTCCGGCATGGATAGCCTTTATTTTGGCATCCACACCAAACAGACGCTTATATGATTCCGCCGCAATTTCCAGGATTTCCGAGTGCGGATTGGGTTTCCAGCCCGGATAGCCGTCGCCGAAAGATACGTTGGCTCCTGCCATTTCGAATACGGTACGTACCATAGTCGCGATGTCTTGTTTGGAAGACTCGATAGAACTGCGCTGGCTTGTCTCGATACGGATGATGTTACCGGGTTTCATCTTTACGGATGCCAGATTGGTGGAGGTTTCCACAAGACCCGGAATATCCTGGCTCATGGCATATACTCCGTGTGGAGCTGCGTAAAGAGCCTGTAACAGACGTTTGGCAGTGTCTTTGTCGATAGCTTTGGCACGGGGATTTTCCGATTCGAGGGTAAACTGCAAATCGGGGTCTGCTACAGCATATTCGGCTTCCGCCTGGGCGGTGAATATATTCAAGTCGGTACGCAGCGCATGCTTGTCGGCTTCGGGGATGGCTATAACGGCATGTGCTTCGCGTGCAATGGCATTGCGCAGGTTGCCGCCGTCGATTTCGCAGAGATACATATCGTACTTCTTGAAAGTCTGGCTCAGGAAGCGGTTCAATAATTTGTTGGCGTTACCGAGTCCTAAATGGATATCGCCGCCGGAATGTCCGCCTTTAAGTCCTTTTACCTGTACCTTGCAGCAGAAATATCCGGCAGGTACATCCACCTCTTTATAGGTGAATTCGGCTACGGAGTCTATGCCGCCCGCACAGCCGATGAACAATTCTCCCTCATCTTCGGAATCGAGATTCAGCAGGATGTCACCGCTCATGAAACCTTCCTGTAAGGCGAAGGCACCGGTCAGTCCGGTTTCCTCGTCTACGGTGAACAGGCATTCGACAGGTCCGTGTTCGATACTGTCATCGGCAAGGATGGCAAGTTCGGTGGCTACACCGATACCGTTGTCCGCTCCCAGCGTCGTACCTTTGGCTTTCAGCCATTCCCCGTCTATCTCGGTCTCGATAGGGTCGGTGAGGAAGTCATGCTTCACATCATTATTCTTCTCGCATACCATGTCTACATGCGACTGGAGCACAACGGTCTTTCGGTTTTCCATGCCCGGAGTGGCAGGCTTTTTAATCAGTACGTTTCCGGCTTCGTCTACCTTTGTTTCCAACTTATGTTTTTCTCCGAATGCTTTTAGAAAAGCGATAATCTTTTCTTCCTTTTTGGAAGGGCGCGGTACCTGGCAGATTTCCTCGAAATAGTGGAATACGCCAGCCGGTTTCAAATCTTTTTTTTCCATATCTTAATAGTTTATAGCAGCCAGGATACAAGTGAAGCGTATCCTGATCTTCTGTTTCTGAAATTCAAATCTTGTACAAATTAACCTCTTATTGCTAAATATGGTTAAATTAATTGGCTATTTTATTTCCCTTTCTCTTTTTTTAGAGTAAAAAAGGGTGCTTAGTCCAACCAAAGCCCTATATTTGCACCCACAAAACAGTGCTGATAAAAGTAAAACAAATTCCAAATACTTTTTATCGGACGATATTCTGTTTTGTGCAACAAATTTAATGGAAATGCTTGGTACATTATTGATAACTTTGTTAATAGTTGCTATTTGCATTGTTTTATTGGGCGTGAAGGTCTTTTTTGTGAAAGGCGGTAAGTTTCCTAACGGACATGTCAGCGGTAATAAGGCGATGCGTGATAGAGGAATCGGATGCGTGCAGTCGCAAGACAGGGAAGCACAGAAGAAAAGCCGCTTCTCTATCGATGAACTGGAGAAAGCCTTAAACGATAGTATGAACTAAATAAACTAAAAACAATATTTTTACAAATTATGAAGAGATTAAACTACCTCGTAAACGGTTTGGCAGCTCTTGCACTAATCGTTTTATTTTCTCAATGCGCCGGTAAAGCGGATAATCAGACGACTAATGCATCAGCACAGGCAGCCGGACTGTCCGGAATGAAAATTGCTTATGTAGAAATAGATACGCTTTTGGCAAAATATAACTACTGTGTCGATTTAAATGAGGCAATGGTGAAGAAGAGCGAAAATGTACGTTTGACTTTGAACCAGAAAGCAAAGGACCTCGACCGTCAGAAACAGGAATTCCAGACAAAAGTTCAGAACAACGCTTATCTGACGCAGGAACGCGCCCAGCAGGAGTATAACCGTATTGCCAAATTGGAACAGGATTTGCAGAACTTAGGTAATAAGTTGCAGGCTGAACTGATGAGCGAGAACGAAAAGAACAGCTTGCAGTTGCGTGATTCTATCAATGCTTTCCTGAAGGAGTATAACAAGACTAAGGGTTACAGTATGATTATCAGCAACACCGGTTTTGACAATCTGTTGTATGCCGACAGCATTTATAACATTACCCGTGAAATTTTGGACGGTCTGAATGCAAGATACTCTTCTCCGAAGAAATAAGTTGGAAAATAGTTGCGGAGTATTCTGTTAGCTTGGTTGATATAATGAGTTAAGAAGATAACCGTAATAAGTTTATATCATAAAGAAAGGAAGTTAATATCATGCTTGGCATGAAGTTAACTTCCTTTTTTATATTCAGTGGCAACTATTTTACTTTACCTGTACGATATCATAATTCAAATCGCTTACAGCCTCTTGCAGGCTATCGTTTACCAGTCTTAATGTGGTGTCGTTTACAACCACGAAATACACGGGAGAGTCACCGTTGTCGGGAGTCAGCTTATAGGCGGTTTTCTTATTATTGTTGACGTCTTTCTGAATAACCTGACGTTTTCCTTTGGAGGTGAAGGAGGTGTTTTTTCCCTGTCCTTCCGCATCCAGATAAGTTGTGACCAATGTATAACCGCTTTCACCGTTAGGACCTACACTGTCTACACTCAGCACATACTGGATACCCGGACCATCGGCAGCTGGAAGTATGCCTTCATAAACGGCTACTGCGGAAGAATCGTTGCCGGCAACAGTCATTACGCCTTCGTCCATAGTGTTGTTGTTTTGATTTCCTTTTGATTGGCAGGATACCAATGCAGCGGCAATCGCTGCAATCATCATTACTTTTTTCATTGCTTTAATGGTTTAAATTAATATAAAGAGACGCCGGTGGCGTTATTCTTCATCATTCCGTTTAATAACGAGCAGTTTGTCTACTCTGCCGCGGTCCATATCCATTATTTCAAACTCCAGGTTTCTGTAGCTGAAAATGTCACCGGCTTTCGGGATGCGTCCTATAAGGAACATGGCGAGCCCGCTTAAAGTGGTAAAGTCCTCTTCCTTCAGGTCATCATAATTCAATATCCCCATTGCTTCCATAAAGTCATCTATATTCATCGAAGCTTCTACCAGCATGGAACCGTCGGCTCTGGTCACTATTTCCTCTTCTTCCGTTTCGTTCTCTTCCAGAATATCACCGAAGATACTTTCCGTCAAATCGTGCAGAGTGATAATGCCTTCTGTATTGCCATACTCGTCTACAACAACTCCGAACTTGTTTTTGTTCTTCTTAAATAGCTCTAAAACCTTTTTGGCATACAAACTTTCGGGAATAAACAAGGGCGGACGCGCAATTGTGCGAAGATTGAACGGTTGCTCACCACCCAGCATCAGGATAATATCTTTTACAGAAACAACACCTATGATTTCGTCCTTGCCGTTTTCCACCAACAGATATTTGCTGAAGTGCTCTTCCTGGATAATCCGAAGCACTTCTTCTTGCGTGTCGGAGGGGTGCAACACGATTACATCGCGTCGGTGCGTCATCAGGTCGTTGGCACGTTTGTCCGAGAAGCGGAAAACATCACGCAGCATTTCGGTCTCTTCTTTGTCGATAACGCCCTGCTCGGAACTTTGATGCAAAATCATTTTCAGTTCTTCCTGTGTCATCTGCCGTTCTTCCCCGTCTTTCATGCCGATAAGCTTGTTTGTCAGTTTGGTTGAAGCACTGAGGAGGCAGACAAACGGATAGGATACTTTTGTCAGGATAATCATAAAAGGACTGAGCAGGGTGGCATAGCGTTCCGGATTGTTCAGTGCCATTGATTTTGGAACCAGCTCTCCGATAATGAGCGACAAATAGGTGATAACGGCTACTGTAGTAACCATTGCCAGGTCTTTGGCATACAATTCCAGGCCGGGAATCATGGCAAATAGCGGAGTTACATCATCGGCTATGGCTACGCCGCCATATGCACCTGATATGATACCAATCAGCGTAATGCCGATTTGAATGGTAGATAGAAATTTTTCGGGCTCTTCCAGTTGTTTCAAAACCCCTTTTGCACTTTTGTTTCCTTTGCTTACAAGAGTCTCTAAGCGTGCTTTACTTGAAGATACTAATGCAATTTCGTACATGGCAAAGATGCCGTTCAGGATAAGTAGAAATAGAATAATGATAAATTCCATGTTTGGATTACAAATTGTTTGTGTACAAAGATAATGTTTTTCGGATATTTATTATTAATATTGCCGTTCCTTAAGAAGATTAAACAAAATAGCATGAAAAACAAACTTTATCTGTTCGTATTCTTATTGCAAGTGCTGGCTTTAAGTGTACATGCCGCACGTGTAGATACTGTGTTTGTAAAAAGTCTTTCGATGAACAGGGAGGTAAAGGTGGTTTATATTCTTCCGGATAAGGCTGTTGCCGGAAATCCGCAAGCTTGTCCGGTAATCTATCTGTTGCATGGTTATGGAGGCAACGCACGTACGTGGATTGGTGTCAAACCGGAGCTGCCTCGGATTGCCGATGAAAAAGGCGTAATATTTGCATGTCCCGATGGTAAGAACAGTTGGTATTGGGACAGTCCCCGGAATTCCGCTTATCGTTATGAAACTTTCATCTCTTCGGAACTGGTGAAGTATACGGATGAGCATTATGCTACGATTCCCAAGAAGAGTGCGCGTGCCATCAGCGGTTTGAGTATGGGTGGACACGGTGCGTTGTGGAATGCCATCCGCCACAGCGACATATTCGGTGCGGCGGGAAGTATGAGTGGCGGAGTGGATATCCGTCCGTTTCCTGATAATTGGGAAATGAAGAAGCAGTTGGGCGAGCTTGCCGCCAATGAAGCGGTATGGGATAGCCATACGGTAATCAATCAGGTTGATAAACTGAAGAACGGCGATTTGGCTCTGATTGTCGATTGCGGTGAAAGCGATTTCTTCCTTGATGTGAACAGGAACCTGCACAAAAGGTTGCTGGAGTGCAAGATAGACCACGATTTTATAACACGTCCCGGCGGTCATACCGGTACGTATTGGAATAATTCCATAGATTATCACATTCTGTTTTTCTGCAAATTCTTTAGCAGATGATTACTCAATCACATAGCTTACGGTACGGGTATAATCCGTGCCGTAACTGTTTATGATCTCTTTGCAGGAAGTCATGAGATTGCGTTTGTCAAAAGAGAAGATATAATTGGTGACCTCTTTATTTCCATCGGGGATAATCCGGTCTATTAAAATAGGAAACGGCTCTCCCAGGAATTTCCCGTATAGAGCGGCTGTATGTAGCGAAAGCGGATATAATTCGGCGAGAAACAGGCAGGGAACTCCTGACAGATTATTTATTCCGTCATTTGCCGGAGTGGTAGCCGTATATGCCTGCCCGTAAGCATCTGTCTTTTGCAGGATGCGCAATGCTTGATAGTTGCCGTAGTCTATGTCGATGGATGCGTATACGCCGTCATTGATGCTTTCGGTTATGTTTTTCAGGTAATATTTACCTTCCGGAGCGGTGAAATACGAGAAAGTATAGGTGCGGATCGTACCGTTTTCCTGTCGTGTACATGAGGTGGCGTATCCTTTGTCGTCCAGGGTATAGACTGACACATTGCCGAAATTATCCGTTACTACAGCCTGATGTTCACTATAAGTTACTGATGCTGCGTTTTCAATGCACATCGGTTCGCCTTGAACCGAATAACTTTGTACGATAGTGAATCCGGTCAATTGTCCCTGACTGTATGAGTAGGTTTGAGTGGTGGTTACTGTAGGTACTCCCGCTTCATAGGTACTTTTTTCCGATAATTGAATTTTGGAAAAGGGTACGGTAGAGCGGTTTCCGTTGACGGTAGAGTCATTATTGTCTTCACAAGCTGTCATTACTGTGAGTACAACCGACAATGCAAAGACTATTTTTCTCATTATTTCCGTTGTTTAATTCATTGTTTCTGCTATTTGACAATCAACCCCTTGCGCAGGTTCTTTTGAGTGGTGAAACTCCGGACTATGGCAGTGCCTGTTTTTGGGGTCGGCAACTCGACAATTCCAGCTATGACTTGCAGGGCTGTATGGAGCAAAATTTCGTCAGGCTCGCCTAAGGGCAGATAATATTGCAGGTAGGATGTTTCGTTGATAGCGATATCCGGCTTAAAGCCTGCGCTATAATCCGCTTCTCCGTTGGAGTTGAATACTTCGCATACGACCGGACGTACCGCCCAGGGGTATTTGGGATTGATGAAAGTTTCCGTAGCCACGTATTCTCCTTTGGTTGTCTGTCCGATGAGCACTACCTTCATATAGGGTTTCAGGCAGTTAATAAGCATTTCCGCTGCACCGGCAGTGGTTCCGCTTGTGATGATATAAACGGTGGGCAGATTCAGATTGACTCCGCCTTGCAAGAGTTGGGAGTCCAATATCAGGTCACGGTTTTGGGCGCTTTGCTTATCATTATATTGCAAGAAAGCAAAAGGGCTTTCCAATTTATCGGCAGGTACAAGGATATCTGCGAGAAGTTGCACGCATTCCATTTCTCCACCGGAATTATAGCGGAAGTCGAGTACAAGATTATTAATGCCGCGTTGCTTGCATTCTTGGGAGAAAGCACGTAACTCATTGTTGTACTTCTCACTCTGTTCCGCAGTGCCGGCAGTGAAAGAGTTGTATGCCAGATAGGCTATCTTGTAATCAGTGCCTTCCAGTTGTATAAAATTTGTGTCATAGATGGCGCTCTCCGTTACCGGACGGACTGCCGGGAGTGCAACATCTCCTGTTTCCTGTATGATTCCTACCTCTTTATCTTCATCTTCTTCTTCGTTCTCTCCGTTTTCCGTATCCCCCTCTGTGCCACCGTTGTTCTCCTCTTTTACTATCACATACTTTCCGATGCGCAATGTTCGTGCACCGCCATCTATAAGCCTTTCTTCCGTCTTTTTGGTGATGGAGTCGCCGTCGACAAGCATTATCCAGTTGCCGCGTTCCAGTCCGGCATCCTCGGCGGGAGAGTTCTTTGCCACGTATGATACGAGGGCGGTATAGGTTGTGTCGCTGGTAGCCACTTTATATAATGTGTAGTCAAAACCATAACTTGGCAACGGCGTATCCATTATTGAATCGACGGTGGAAAAACCTTTATCGTTTTTTGATAAGATACTTTTTAAGAAAGCGTCCGGAGCCTGAAAATAGTTCAGACTGTTGGCAGCCGGAATATCCTCGTACCATAAGTAGACTTCCCGCATCAGGCTGTCCATCCACAGGTCGCGCCCTGTCAGCGGATAGTATTCTTTCCAACGGTCTTCTCCGCAGGAAAACAGGCTTGTCAGTGCAAGGAGTCCCAGTAAGGGAAAATATAACAGCTTCCTTATCTTCATCAGTCTCTATATCATTTGGTTTTCGTTCGCAAAAATAGCGAATACTTCTTGTATCTACCACAAATATGGTATAAAATTCCCTATTGTATGTCATAGCTTGCTTGGTTTTATCTCTCTATCTTTGCAACATCCGAGTATAAATCGGGGAGGATTGGAAACAGGCTTCTATCCTCTCATAAATACAACTGACAATGGACACAAAGAATTTACATTTTGAGACACTGCAACTTCATGCAGGACAAGAACAGCCCGACCCCGCTACAGATGCGCGTGCCGTACCTATTTATCAGACTACTTCGTATGTATTCCGCAACTCGGCACATGCAGCCGCCCGCTTTGCGTTGCAAGAGCCGGGGAACATCTACGGCAGACTAACGAATCCCACACAAGGAGTATTCGAGCAACGTGTTGCCGCCCTTGAAGGCGGTGTTGCAGGGCTGGCGGTTGCTTCCGGTGCAGCGGCTGTGACCTATGCTTTCGAGAATATTACGCGTGCAGGTGACCACATCGTAGCCGCCAAAACCATTTATGGCGGAACATACAATCTGCTGGCGCATACATTACCGGCTTACGGTGTCACGACCACCTTTGTTGATCCGAGCGATTTATCCAACTTCGAGAAAGCTATTCAGGAGAATACAAAGGCCGTGTTTATCGAGACATTGGGAAATCCTAACTCCAATGTTATTGATATTGGTGCTGTTGCCGAAATCGCTCATCGTCATAAAATCCCTTTGATTATCGACAACACCTTCGGTACTCCTTATCTGATTCGCCCTATCGAACATGGTGCTGATATTGTGATACATTCCGCCACGAAATTTATTGGCGGGCATGGTACTTCTTTAGGCGGTGTTATTGTAGATGGCGGCAAGTTCGATTGGGTGGCTTCCGGTAAATTTCCGCAACTGACCGAACCCGATCCGAGCTATCATGGCGTGCGCTTTACCGATGCGGCAGGTGCGGCTGCATATGCTGTCCGTATCCGTGCCGTTTTGTTGCGCGATACCGGAGCTGCCATCAGTCCTTTCAATGCCTTTGTTCTTTTGCAGGGTTTGGAAACACTCTCTTTGCGTGTGGAACGCCATGTGGAGAATGCGCTGAGAGTGGTGGAGTTTTTGAAGAATCATCCTAAAGTGGCGGCTGTGAACCACCCGTCTTTACCAAATCATCCGGACCATGCGTTATACCGGAAGTATTTCCCGAAAGGAGCAGGTTCCATCTTTACCTTTGAGGTAAGGGGTGGAGAGAAGGAAGCTCAGACATTTATTGACAACTTGCAGATATTCTCATTATTGGCAAATGTAGCAGATGTAAAGTCGCTTGTCATACATCCCGCTACTACCACCCATTCGCAATTGAATGAACAGGAATTGGCAGAGCAGGGCATCAAGCCGGGAACGGTACGCCTTTCAGTAGGGACGGAGCATATAGATGACTTGTTGGATGATTTGTCCCAAGCGTTGGAGAAAATTTAAGTCCGGAATAAAAGAGCATTTCGTCCGATGAAACCATTTGTTCGTCGGATGAAATGTTAGATACATTATTAATATGAATATTGCCGTTTTATTATCCGGGGGTGTTGACAGTTCGGTTGTCGTACATCTCCTTTGTGAGCAAGGTCACCGTCCCTCTCTGTTTTATATAAAGATAGGAAAGGATGATGCCGAGTATATGGACTGTTCGGCAGAGGAAGACCTGGAGATGGCTTCTGCCGTAGCGCGCCGTTACGGTCTTTCGCTGGAAGTTGTCGATTTACATCGGGAGTACTGGGATAATGTAGCCGCTTATGCTATTGAAAAAGTTAGCCGCGGGTTCACTCCGAATCCGGATGTGATGTGCAACAAGCTGATTAAATTCGGTTGCTTTGAACAGCAGGTCGGCAGGCACTTCGACTTTACGGCAACCGGACATTATGCTACTACCGTTCTGCAGAATGGAAAGACCTGGCTGGGAACAGCCCTCGACCCCGTAAAAGACCAGACGGACTTTCTTGCGCAGATAGACTACCTGCAAGTGTCCAAACTGATGTTCCCGTTGGGCGGACTGATGAAACAGGAAGTGCGCGATATTGCTTTGAAAGCTCAGTTGCCCAGTGCCCGAAGACGAGACAGTCAAGGAATCTGTTTCTTGGGACGGATTAATTATAATGACTTTGTCCGTCGTTTCCTCGGAGAAAAGGAAGGCCGGATTGTTGAGTTGGAAACGGGAAAGATACTGGGTACGCATCGCGGTTATTGGTTTCATACTATCGGTCAGCGTAAAGGCTTGGGCTTGAGTGGCGGACCTTGGTTTGTGGTTCGTAAAGATACGGACGAGAATGTAATTTATGTGTCACACGGATATGATACGGAACTGCAATACGGACATGAGTTCAGTATGCAGGATTTTCATTTTATTACGGAAAATCCGTGGGAAGGCATTAAAGATGAGATTCCGGTTACGTTCAAGATACGCCATGCTCCCGGATTTATCGGCGGCAGGCTGTGGCAGGACGAAACAGGCTATCGTATTGTTTCAGATGAGAAGTTGCAGGGCATAGCTCCCGGTCAGTTTGGCGTTGTATATGATGAGGCTGCCAAGCTTTGTATCGGAAGCGGGGAAATCAGATATAGTACTCCACCAAATCCACAATACCCGCTTTCATAGCATATTTCGTAGCTTCGTGGGCATTGTTTACATTCAGTTTTTTGAAGATGTTTTTCCGGTGGCTGTTCACGGTATGGAAACTGAGGTTTCTTTCGGCTGCTATTTCTTTGGTCGTTTTTCCTAATGCAATCTCTTTCAGAATACTTCTTTCGGCAGGCGTCAGCAGAGCGTTTTGCAGAGTGGGGTGGGGAGCAGCCGACTGGTTATTTCCCGAGAGTAATAAGTTGCTGACGTGATTACATATAAAGCGTTCCTTACGTGAAGCGCATTGCAGTGCTGTGAGTATCTCTTCTTTGGAATTGTCCTTCAGCACTACTCCGAATGCCATGCTGCTGAACAATACTTGTCGCAGAAAGCCGACGCTCAGTTCGTCGGAAAACAGTAACCAGTCCGCTGTTTTGAAGCGTTCGTGCAATACAATCAGTTCATCGGCGCCGGTAAAGTCAAACAGTGTATAGTCCAATATAACCACCGCTTCGGGATGTAACCGTAGCTGTTGTATAAGCTCCGCTTTATTGTCGGCTTCCAGCAGCAAGGCGGTGTCTTTCTGTTTGCTCAACAGAAACATCATGCCTGCTTTGGTTATATCTTGATTGTCCGCGATGATAAATTCTCTCATGATGAATATAATATATAAAACTCCGCTGCAAATGTACACTTTTTAAGCGACTTGCAGCGGAGTTGGAAATATATATATTGTAATAGGCCTACCAGGAACGTCCCTTAAAGATATTCGATTGGTTCAACGGCAGCAGGCTGCCACTTAAAGTCATAGTATTGGAGTTGAAGTTCGGGCTGATGGTAACGGTTGCATTATTACCGCCGTTGGTCAGCGTAAGGAATATCTGTGCGGAGATGCCGATACCCTGGATGCTGAAATTGCAGTTGATGTTGCCGCGTTTGTCGGTAGACATTTTCATGTCCGATACCGTCCCGTCCACTGTTACGCCGCCGATACCGTTAGGACCGGGATAAACCGTGTTGAAAGCCACCTGTACCGTACCGCGTGCCTGATTTACCAATACGAAGTTTGTGTTGGAAGTGACGAAAGCCGTCTGCCCGTTGCGGAACATTACCTGATTGGCTTCCAATACAAACTTCTGTGCTTTCAGCGCTGCTACGGCATCATCGTAGGAGACCGCGTCGGCTGCCTGCTGTTCCGCTTTCAGGCGTGCGCGTTCTGCGTCTCTTTGGGCTTTGCGGTCTGCACGGCGTTGTGCGTTACTCTCTTGTGCATACACGGTGGTTGTCACCATGCTCGTCAATACTAATGCTGCTAATGCAATAAACTTTTTCATACTTAATTTTTGTTTAGGTTTAAATTATATTGTTCGTTATAAGTTTATTGCAAGAACAATGCCCATCCGCGATTGTTCACTCTCTTTTTTAATTTTATGAGATTTAAGGAGTTGGCGGCGGGGCTATGAAGTTATTTCCTTCTCACTATCTTATATCCGATTGCCGCAACGAGTATGCTCATCAGCGGGCTGATGAGGTTGAAGAAACAATAAGGAAGATAGGTCAGTGTGGGTACGCTCAGAATGGTGGCCTGAGTCATTCCGCACGTGTTCCACGGGATGAGGGCAGAGGTTACGGTAACGGCATCTTCCGTGGTGCGGCTCAGTAGGCGGCTTTCGTATCCTTTCTTCTCGTAAATGTTGCTGAACATGTTTCCGGTAAGGATGATGCTGATGTATTGGTCGGCTGTGGCAAGATTGAGAAATATTCCCGAACCGACGGTGGATGCTACCACACTGACCGTATTCTTCATGAACCGGACGAATACGGAAGTGATGCTTCCCAGCATGCCGCTTGCCGTCATTGCTCCACCGAAACACATGGCGCAGATAATGAGCCATATCGTGTTCATCATTCCTGCCATGCCCCGTGTGGCAATCAGCTCAGTCAGCATGGCACTGTCACTTTGCAGGCTGGTACTGCCGTACAGGCTCATCATTGTCCCTTCAAACAAATCATTGTTTCCGGAAATCTCGTGCAGCAGTTCGGGCTGAAATATAATAGCGAAAGTTGCAGCCAGAAGTGTGGATAGAAACAGGGTGATGATAGAGGGTACTTTGCGTGCAATCAATATTCCCGTAACCACCGGAACAATCAGCAGCCACGGTGTAATGTGGAATCTGGCATTCAGCGATGCGGTAAACTCGGCTATCTGCTCTGTACCGCTGGTTTCGCAGGCAAATCCCATTACCGTAAAGATAACCAGCGTAATGACGAGCGACGGAATGGTGGTAATCATCATGTAGCGGATATGGCGGAACAGCGGAGTGTCCGTGACGGATGCGGCAAGTACCGTTGTATCCGACAGCGGCGATACTTTATCGCCGAAATACGCTCCCGAAATAATGGCACCTGCAATCCAGCCCTCTTCAAACCCTTGCGCCTTGCCTATTCCCAGGAGGGCGATGCCGATAGTGGCGATGGTGGTCCACGAACTTCCCGTCATGATGGACACCAATGCGCAGATAACGCAGGTAGAGGTGAGGAAAAAGTCCGGATGTATAATCTGCATTCCGTAGTATATGAGAGTAGGGACTACTCCGCTAATCATCCATGCGCCGCTCAGCGCACCGATAATCAGCAGTATGATAATGGCGGAAGTCACTCCCGCCACATTGTTGGTAATGGCTATTTCGTAATCTCTCCAGGGAATCCGGTAGAAAGCTACGCCTATAAAGACGCAAACGGCTGTGGTGGTGAGCAGGGATATCTGGCTTCCGCCGCTCAAAGCGTCACTGCCGAAAGTGCGGATGGTGGCAAACAGCATTCCTATTAAGAGGACGATGGGGAGAAAGGATACAAGAGGGGAAGGAATTTTCTTTGTTGTACTCATGCGATAATCTTACTGTAAATATGACGTGACAAAAATACAACAAAACTGCCTAATACCTTTCTATTTTCCTTTTCTGCCAATAAATATTATCAATTCTTTGCGTTTACTTGGAATTTTGATAGTATATTTGACTTCCCATTGATGCTTTTGAATATATAAGACTTATGAAAAAGAAATCCCTTTCCACCGATAAGAAAGTCGTTACTTTCGGTGAAGTTATGCTACGGCTTACTACGCCCGGTTTCCGCCGCTTTTCGCAGACTAATGAATTTATTGCTACATATGGTGGCAGTGAGGCTAATGTGGCAGTGTCTTTGGCGCACTTCGGCATTCCTACGGAATTTGTTACCCGTCTGCCCGATAATGCCGTGTCGCGTGCATGTATCAATTCGCTTCGTGCCAGTGGGCTGGGGACGGACGGTATTGTATTTGGCGGTAAACGTTTGGGATTGTATTATCTGGAATGCGGCGCAGCTTTCCGAAACTCCAATGTGGTGTACGACCGCGAGGGTTCTTCTTTCGCCACGCTTCGTCCGGGTATGATCGATTGGGAAACCATTTTTGCCGATGCAGGCTGGTTTCATTGGTCGGGCATTGCTGCCGCCCTTTCGCAAGAGGGAGCCGACGCTTGCCGGGAAGCGCTTGAAATAGCCGACCGTATGGGGCTTACCATCTCGTGTGATTTGAATTTCCGCAAGAAACTTTGGAACTACGGTTGTACTGCTGCCGAAGTGATGCAGCCGTTGGTGCAGTACAGCGATGTCATTTTCGGCGCAGAACCTGAGTATCAGGAGATTCTCGGCATACAGCCCGTAGGATTTAGAGCTGTTGATACCGCCGATGTTTCTTTTGAGTCTGATTTGCCATCTTTCGAGAAGTTCGGACAAGAGGTGGAGCGACTTGTCCCGCGTTGTCAAAAAGTGTTTCTGGAATTGCGTAATTCCATAACATCCAATCATAACGTGCTTGCTGCTGTTCTTTATTCCGATGGCACTTTGAAGCATACAGGCATTTATGATATTGAACATGAAACAGACCGTGTAGGCGCTGGTGATGCTTTTGTGGGTGGTATGATATACGGTCTGATCACTTATCCGGATGATGACCGGAAGGCATTGGATTTTGCTCTTGCCGCTTCCGCATTAAAAAATACCGTTTATGGAGACTTCAATCTGGTGACGGTGGATGAGGTGGAAAGCCTGATGAATGGAAATACATCGGGACGGGTATCGAGATAAGAAGAGGAAATATCGACAGACAATAGCCCCTTTCGCTGTTCCGTATGAGGGTGTCAAAATACATTTAATGATTTCTTTTAGGTACGGAATTACACGGATTTCACGAAAAAAGAATAAAGAAAATCTGTGTTTTCCGTGTAATTTGTGTTTCCGTGAATTCTGTGTAATTCCGTGCCTAAAAAATCGTAAGCGAATTTTAGTTTTGACATACCCTCTTAAAAGCGAAAGGGGCTTTTGGGTGTGTTTTTCAATAGCTGTTTATACTTCTGCCGCAGTTTCCGTTGCTTTCGGCTGTGCTTCTGCCGTCAGGTTGCGGTAAATGACAGCGGTACATCCAAGTGCTGCCACAGTGTATACAATGGCGATGATGAAGAGAAGGAGCATTGCAAATCCGCCGCTTGCTATGTTGAAGATAATCATCATAAGGACATAGAAAGCCAGTCCCAACAGGAATGATACGCCGAAGATAGTCCATTTGTAACCGTAAGTGGCTTTGTTGCTTCGAATCATGGCTTCGCCCGGAGCCACGCCTTTATCGAGTAAGATGTAAATTGCGAGCGACCAGCCTATGGATATGATGATCCCCGGTATAATCATGAAAAACAAGGCGGGAATAATGGCAAGGTACATCAAACCTATCAAGGTGAAATATTCCCCCATGTACTTACGGTATTTCCCGTCGAAGATGAATAAGGGGGAAATAACCTTTCCTTTGCTCAATTCAATGGGAATGGTGTTCATAGCGATGGTTGTGCCTACATTCAGGTAAGGAATCCAAATGGTGAGCAGCCAGAGAACAGTAGCTCCCAACATGGATACTGCATTTTTAATGCCTAAGCCGATACCTTCGGAAAGAACCCCTGTCACTGTGATTTTCTTGTGTGTTTCCATAATTAGATGATTTTAGATAAATGTTTATTAATTAAATCTGTATTCGACAAATATATAATAATTATGGAGAAAATCAAAGCAATTTGAAATTTCTTTTTGTGTTTTCCATGAAAAAATATCAAGGGAATAGGGCATGCTGTTGCTCTTTGTGGCAGATGGTAATCAGAAGAGACAGCAGGGTCAGCACCGTGCCTATGCCTGCTACTCCTGCCCAGCCCCAGGTCTGCCAGCAACTGCCGGCGAGGAAGGTCCCCAATGAACCGCCGGTGAAATAGGTTGTCATGAAAATAGTGTTTACCCGGTTGGATGCCGAAGGGCATATATCGAAAATGCTCGTTTGGTTACTGAGCTGGATGCACTGCATGCCGATATCTATCAGTAGCACACCGGCAATGATGCCGGCATAGGTGTTGCCGCAGAAGTAGAGCGATGCCCATGCCAGTAGAATCAGACCGCAGCCGATAAAGTTGAAGTTGCGTATTCCTACTTTTTTCACATATTTCCCTACGAGGGATGCGGTAGATGCACCTGCTATTCCGCACAGTCCCAAAATGCCGATAACATCACTGTCGGCATAGAACGGGGCTTGTCCCATTTTGAATGCGAGGCACGACCACATCGCGAGGAAAGAGCCGAATGCAATGCCTGCGCGTATGGAGTAGATGCGCAAAGACGGATAGTCTTTGATAAGGGAGAACAGGGATTTCATCAAATCGCCGTACTTTCCCCGGAATGTAGGCTGTATGTCCGGCAGTATTTTCAGTACGGCAATGGCGCACAGCAGCATCATGCCTGCTGCAATGAAGTACATTTCGCGCCAACCCAGCACTTCGCCGACAAACCCGCTGACGACGCGCGAGGCGAGTATGCCGGTGAGCAGACCGGATATGACGATGCCTACGTTGCGTCCTTTATTCTCCGGACGGGAAAACTGGGAAGCTATCGGCACGAAGATCTGCGGTATCATGGAGCAGATTCCGGTGATGAGCGAAGCTCCCCATATGATGTAGATGTCGGGGGCCGCACCTATGGCGATGAGCGAGAATATCAACAAGGTAAAGTTTGTCAGGATAATCTTTTTCCGCTGGTAGAGGTCGCCCAATGGCACGATGAACAGCAAACCGATAGCATAGCCCACTTGCGTTATCATGGCGATAAGGTTGGTTTTGAATTCGGACACGCCCAGCTCGTGGCGTATTACGTTCAACAAGGGTTGGTTATAGTACAGATTGGCTACAGAGACACCTGCCACGATAGCAAGCGTCCAAAGTATATGTGCCGGGAGTCCTCCGTTTTCCTTTAATTCCGTTTTCATGCGGCAAAGATACATAAAGGCGAGAGTAGAGGCAAGTGAAAACACAGTTTTCAAACTTGACTGTGCCGAGCCGCATCCTATCTTAATATAAAAATACTAAAAGTGAAGAAGAATTGAATATCATTCCGCTTTTCGTGCTTTGAAGAACGGGTTGCTGAATGGATTTCCTATTGGCAGCCAAATGTTTTCATAAGAGAGACTTTTTGTTTTTTCTTTTTAAACATCATTGCCAAGCAACCCATAGTGTTTTTATATCTTTCGTTTAAAAATGCACTACTTGCGAAACTTAAAAAACTTATGATTAAAAGAAAACCATATTTACTTCATGAAGGTGTGTCAAATTTGATATGAACCCCGAAAGTTAGACAAAAAACTTTCGGGGTTCATATTACTGTTACCAACCCGGATTTTGTCCCAAATTGTTATTTAGGATTTGTTCAGACAGTGGAATAGGATAGAGGTACATCTTATCCTCCCAGTTTCTTTCTTCCAGTAATACTTTCTCGTACCTAAAGCTTCCGTCAGATTGTTTGGTAATCTTTGTGCGATAAATCTTTTGAGTCTGCTCACCGATTTTCCAACGGCGGATATCCCAAAAGCGATGGTCTTCAAAAGCAAGTTCTACTCGGCGTTCCCGACGTACACTTTCTTTGAATGCATCACCTGTAGTTGTGATGTTGGGCATGTTGGCAGCATTTCTTACTTGATTCAAGGCAGCTGTTGCTGTCATTGTATGCTTATCGTCGGTGTATGATTCCCCTTTCCATTCTGCCATGGCTTCCGCATAATTCAACAGTACTTCTGCATAACGGAACAAGATATAGTGATGTTCTTTGGTTACTGGCTTGGAAGGATCCAGAGATACGGTTTCGTTCATGTACTTTTTCAAGTAATACCCTGTTTTGGTGGCACCTTCAGTACCTTCACCATCTTTTCCGCCTTCATACGATTCGATGGTCTGTTTCATCCAGGTATCTCCATTGCAAAGAATCGTTCGGTAAAAGCGTGGATCTCTGTTGGCATAAGGGTCATCCCCTGAGTTCCAGTCGAAATCTTTGCCATCTTTGGTTTGGAAAGCATCCACCAAATTTTGGGTAGGGACATTTCCCGTTTTGCCTTGTTCATAGCTGATGGGCAGGTTGTTCTCCTCAAAATTGTTGCTGGCAGAGTTTCTGCGTTCGAATATTAACTGTGGAGAATTCAATACTTCGTTTCCTCCGTTGGCATCATATAGCGGGTCCTTGTTTATTTTGGGCAGGGAATACCAGCCTTTGGTTATCAGTTCATAGGCAGCAGTGGCTGCTTTTTCCCATTTGGCTTTGTCGTTAGAGGGATTGTGAAGCGGGCTGGCAGCATATAGCAATGCACGCGATTTCAGTGCCAAAGCAGTTCCTTTGGTTACACGACCGGTTTCACCATAGAAATCTTTCTGGTTAATGGGTAATACTTTTGCAGCTTCATCGCATTCGTTACAGATAAAGGCGATAACCTGGTCGAAGGGGGTTTTCGTAACCTGATTGATTTCATTTTGGTTATAAGTGCGTGTCAGCAAGGGAATGTCTCCATACCGTTTGGCCAGTTCAAAGAAGAAGAAAGCACGGAGCACCCGTAGTTCTTCCCGATACATGTTGGCTTTTTCGATGTCTTCTTCATATTTGTCGTTCCATTGAAAACGTTCCAGTGCTTCGGCTGAATAGTTTTCCATGAATGAGTTTGCCGAGCGAATGGCACCATAACATTGACTCCACATATTGTCCACAGCATTGTTCGGTCCCCAGGCATGGTTGTAGAAGTCATGTACATTGCTGTCACTCCATACATAAACTGCATTGTCTGTGGCTGATTCTCTCAAGGCACCGTTGAATGTTCCAAAATCATTAGGCAGCTGGCTGTATACATACGTAGCCAGTCCTTTAACATTTTTGAAGTAGCCGTATACTTCATCTTTGCTCATGCCGGTAGATTCATCGAGTTCCAGCATACTGCAACTCGAGGCGGTTAGCAAGGCACTTAAGCATATTATTATCTGTTTTTTCATGATGTCTTATATTTTTAGAAATTTACATTTACACCGAAATAGATGGAAGTCATATCGGGGTAGTTTACTTTCAAGTCTTCACAGTTCATGTATTTCACATGATCGATGGAGAAGAGATTGTTGGCACGTGCATACACTTGGATTTTCTCCATTTTTATTTTCTTTGCCCATGCTTCAGGCAAGTTGTAATAGATGTTCAAGTTACGGAGTTTGAAGTAACTTCCGTTTTCCAACCATTGGGTACTGTTTCTGAAGTTATTGGCATTGTCCTGAGTGGTCAGACGTGGGGCATTGGCAATTTCTTTAGTTTCTTCTGTCCAGCGGATTTTGTCATTCACATACCAGCTGGAAATATTGGTATTATTTCGCAACGGCCAGTATACACTCGGAGTGTTCAGCATTACGCTATAGTGACCTACCCCTTGAAACAGTGCATCGATGCCGAACCCTTTGTATTCAAATCCCAAATTGATGCCGTAATAGATTTCCGGAATAGCTGTAGAATAGCCGATGGCTTTTTGGTCGTTCTCGTCAATCACTTTATCACCGTTCAAGTCTTTATATTTGATGTCACCTGGATGCACTTCCGAGAACTTCTGTACCGGACTTTCCTTGATGTCCTGTTCGTCTTTGAAATAGCCGATGGCTTCCCAACCAAAGCATTGTCCGATGGGATACCCTTTCTTGGAAAGGTAGCTGAATGGCTTCGGACCTTCTCCATTTTCTATGACTTCGCTCTTGGCATACGAGAAGTTTGCACCTATGTAATATTTCAGTTCCTTGAAATTGCTTTGCCACATAGCACCCCATTCCATACCTTTGGTTTCCACTTTTCCGGCATTCATTTTTGGTACACTTGCACCGATGGCTTGTGAGATTAGGTTGGTTCCGTCAATCAGGATGTTGGAGCGTTTGTCATAGAATCCGTCGATAGAAAAAGTCAAACCTTTCAGTAGACTGATGTCTACCCCGATATTGTACTTGTCAGCTACTTCTAAATCCAATTGCTCCATGGGCAATACACCTTCCGTATAACTTCCACCAGCTGTATTATTGGCGCTTTCAAAGTAATAAGAACCTTTTCCAATCCAGAATTTCTTGTCCATATCATAGTCATAGATATCATATCCTGAACGACCGTAAGAGGCACGAAGTTTCAGCTGATCAATGAAATCCACGTTCTGCATAAATGTTTCGTTGGATAATATCCAAGCTGCACTTATAGCCGGGAAGAAGCGATATTTGTCATTCTTTTTCAGTACGCTGGTACCGAAGCAGTTGGCTACTACGTCTACCATGTAACGGCTGTCGAAGTTATAGCCGGCAGTAGCCGTAATATATTGGCGGAAACGGCTGTTGTTAGCTCCTGTCAGTGTCATGGATTCCTGCCTGAACAAGGCACTTGAAGTGAAGTCGTGTTTTCCCCAAGTACGCTTATAGTTTACTTTCGCTTCAAAATTCACGTGAATGAATTGGTCCTTGTAGCCTCCATTGCTGATTTGCAGTTCATCGCGGGCATTGCCGAAAGTGTTGTATACCGGTTCGCCGTTTTCTCCTTTGGAGATGGTCTGGTACATGAAGCTTTTCTTACCTGTTTCATTGTAAGTGGCACTATTGTCGTAGGCTACGGCCAGCTCGGCACTCAATCCAGGAGCCAGGCTCGAAAGATCTTGTGTCAGACGTAGGTCGGCCTGCAGCATGCGTTGGTTTAGTTTGTAGTAACCCACATCAGCAATACTGGCGATAGGATTGGTATTCAGTACATTGTTGCTTCCCCAGTAGCCTTCTTGGGTACGAACGGGAAAAACAGCCGATGGTGTATTGAAGATTTGACTGAAGATAGTTCCTTCACTTGTATTCGGTCGTTTAGTTTCACGTAACATACCCAGCATACTTAGTTTCAGTTTAGTAGCATCGGACACATCTACGTCAAGGTTCATACGAAGATTCAATGCATATTTCTTCATCTGTGAATTATAGCGACCTGTGTAATCGGTGTAGTCATTGTTCAGCAATCCCATGTCATTCTTATAGTTTAGAACTGTGAAGTAGCGCAGTTTTTTGCCACCACCGCGAAAACTGATATCCAATTGGTGATTAGTCGTGTGATTGCGCAAGGCTTCTTTCTGCCAGTCCACGTTGGGATATAGGTCGCTGTGGATACCTGATGCAAATCCTGCTTCGTCCATATCGGGCATTAGACCGTCATTGCGTAAAGCCTCGTTGCGCAATTTGGCATAGGTGATTGCATCTACAAAATCGGGTTGATTTATGGGAAGCCCCATACCGAATTTATAGTCCACTTTAATTTCTTTTTTCTCGTAGATACCGCGTTTGGTGGTAATCAGTACCACACCATTGGCACCGCGACCGCCCCAAATGGCGGTGGCTGCACCGTCTTTCAGTACAGAGACAGATTCTATTTCTGAAAGGTTGATGTATTCGATAGGACGTACAAATCCGTCTACCACGAACAGAGGTGTATCTCCATTCAGTGAACCGCGTCCCCGTATGTTCATGCGAGCTTTTTCCGACTCCCAACTTGTGTTTTGTAGGGTAGTAAGTCCTGGCAGCAGACCATATAAGGCATTGTAAGGATTAGGTGTAGCATTCTTTTCCAATTCATTGGCGTAGATAGTAGATACAGCTTGAGTTTTTCTGAATTCAGTTGTAGTCTGCGTACCTAAATCTACCGTTCTGTTTTCTATGTTGTTTTCTTGCGCTTCTCCCAAACAGGCACATGCCGTGGAAAGAGCCAATATGATGATTCTTTTTTTCATAATTCCATTTTTAATGAATGACGGATGGGTTATTCCCAACCCGGATTTTGAATTAAACCATATTTCTTATTGATTTCATCTACTGGCAGGGGTAGCAGAAAATATTTTTTACTCCAGATTCCTTCTTTCAGGTATTGGCGTTGTTCAAACATCCCCTGATGCGGTGTGTAGGTAAATCCCGGTTTAGCCTTTACTTTCTTTACAATCAGTCGGGAGAGCGGTTGGCGTATCAAGTCTTCGCGTTTCCAGCGTATCAGGTCAAAGTAACGCACTTCTTCATAGCCGAATTCCAAAGCACGTTCGCGCAGGATGGCTTCTCTGAGCTCATTGCCTGGTTCTGCCATTTCTTTGGTAATGTCGGGCATGCCTGCGCGATTGCGGGTCATGTTCAGATAGTCGTATGCCGTATTGCCAAATTCATCGGCAGTAGTAGCTTTGCCCAATTCGTTCATGGCTTCTGCCATGTTCAGATAGACTTCCGGTAGACGGAGCAATGGACACGAGTAGAACTTACCGTTCACTTCATCTCCCCAATTACGTACAAACTTTCTCATGGCAGCCCCATTTTTACTGTACTGTCCTGAGTTATAGGGGTTTTGTTTTGTGCCTTCATAAATTTCCACCACTTTTTTCCCTTGGAATCTGTCTTCGTTGATGGCCAGTGTCTCATACAGGCGGATGTCACGGCGTGTTTTTCCGTTTTTATCAAAAAACGGATACTTTTTGTGATCCGGATTGTTCCAGTCAAACTCTGTACCATCGTTCATTTGGAACATATCAATATAATTTAACGTAGGTGAAGCTACTCCATAGCGGATCTGAGCGAACGGAGTTTTACCGGTCATGTATGTGGTGAAACGTCTGGAAGAAATCAAAACTTCTCCGTTGTGACGGTTAAAGTAACCAGCAGCAAAATCTTCACGCGGATTGCCTGTATTCACTAGTTTGTATCGTCCGTTATTTTCACGCATGAATTGTAAGCCGGCATCCAAAGCTTTCTGCCATCTGTCTGCTGAGTAGTTGCCATACCAGGTAATGAATTGTGCAGATGCATCGCCCTGCAAATAAGGTTCATCGGCATTGAATAGGGGACTGGCAGCAAAGAGCAGTACTCTGGACTTCAGAGCTATGGCCGCAGCCTTGGTCAGATGACCGTCATTATCTGCATCCACCTCCCATGGCAGTGTGTCGGCTGCTTCATCCAAAAGATCAACAATTTTTTCTACGGTTTGCTCCACAGTCATACGTGGAAATTTCATTTCATCTTCAGCTGTATAGGCATGGTCTATCCAGGGCATACCACCATAGTAACGTAGCATTTGAGAGTAGTGATAGGCAATGATAACTTTGGCTTCTGCCTTGCCGATGGCCTTTTCCTGATCGGTCATATCAGGTACACGATCTACATTTTCGATATAGATATAAGCACGGCGGATACCGTAGATGGGACCTACTCCAATCATACGGTTATCTACTCCCAATCGGTATGGCAGATGTTCGGTATATTGGTTGGTACCATCCACAGTGCCGGAGTAGAATTTTGGTGCTCCTTTCTTGTTCCAATCGGCCAAATCGGTCAGCATTTCCAATACTCCATATCCCAGCCGTCCCTGTGCAGGCAGGAAATCGGGCAGTGAGTGATAAGCTTCTGCTAATGCCTGTTCGGCATAAATCTTTTTGTTAAATACAGAGTCAATGTTCAGTTCATTACTAACAGGTTTTTCCAGAAAGCTTTCTCCGAATTTCAAATCTTCACAAGCAGAGAACAATAAGGTGGTTCCCATTATGAATCCTGTAGTTATATTTTTGTAATTTATTCTCATATTCTGTTATTAAAAAGTTAAGTTAACACCTAAGTTGTAAATCTTCGTAATCGGATAGGCATCACTGCCGTTCGGGTTACATTCCGGGTCCATAATATCAAACTTGTCAAATGTCAGCAGGTTATATCCAGTCAGTTTGATACCGAGTTGTTGAATACCCAGCTTCTTTAGGAACTTCTTATCGGTGAAGTTGTAACCGATGGTTACATTTTTCAGTTTCAGATAAGCCCCATCGTATACCCATAAGGAAGATTTACGCATGTTATACGTTGCATTAGTTTCCGTAAATCTCGGTGTTGTGGCCGTGTAGGCAGTTTCCGGAGTCCAGCGGGTATCTACGTGAAACTGCATCAAACCACGGATTTTACCGTTGCCAAATGGTTCTCTGAATGCGCCATCCAGTAGCAGTGAACGTTGGGCTGCGCCTGTCCAGTTCATGGTTAGGAAGAATCCCTTGTAGTTGATTCCATAATTTAAACCAAAGGTATAGGCCGGACGGTTGGAATGCCCAATCATAGTTTGGTCGTCTGAGTCAATTACATTGTCATTGTTCAAATCTCTGTATTTTACATCACCCGGTTTCACTGCTACATTAGGATTGGCATAGCCAGGCAGCAAATTGCCTTGTTCATCAAAGTCGGTTTCCTGATAGAATCCGTCAGCTACGTATCCGATGATGGAGCCTACCGGACGTCCGGTAGCCCACATATAAGGTTCGTTGGGTTCTACTTCATCTTGGAACACGATTTTGTTTTTACTGTACGACATGTTAGCATTGATATTATAGCCCCATTCACCGATTTTATCGTCCCACTTTACTTCAATTTCATATCCTTGATTTTTTACTTTACCCATGTTGACAGCCGGCATAATGTCAGCGGTCAGACCGGAAATCAGGGGGACTGTTTTGCGGTTGATAATGATATCCTTGCGGTTTTCACGAAAATAATCTACTGCCAGTTTCAAACGATTGCCCAAGAAATGCATATCAATACCATAGTTCTGTTTTAAAGCAGTTTCCCAGGTAACGTTCTTGTTGGCCAGTCTCTTTTCCAAAGCTCCTAGAACCATGGCTTTGCTATTGTAGCCGAAGTTGAAGCCGTATTTGTTATTGTTCCAGCCGTCTACACCGCTTAGACCGACGTTATATCCATCAGGTAGATAGAGGAAACGGTTGTTGCCTAATTTGTCATTACCTACCAGTCCCACAGAAGCACGCAATTTCAGGTAGTCCACTATCTTCTGATTTTTCATGAAAGCCTCTTCTGAGATAATGTAGCCCACAGAACCTGCCGGAAAAGCACCGAAGCGCTTGCCAGGAGCAAAGTTCTCGGAACCATTGTAACCGAAGTTGAACTCGGCCATATAACGTGATTTATAATCGTATGTCATACGTCCCACAAAGCCGATATAGGCGGATGGAATACCTACCCATTGGCTCGGGTAGTATTTTTTGCTTTGGTTGTAAAGGAAGAGTCCACTTACATTGTGATTGCCGAATTTGCGGTTATAGCGCAAGCTCATTTCCATGTACCAGTCGCGACCACGCCCTTTCGATTCATCGTATTGAAGGGGGCGGTTTTCTCCTTCTATTTTATAGACGATGTTTTTGTTGAAAGCAGGATCGTTATAGGCCATACCGGGATTTTCCAGTGAAGACTGATAAAAAGGCTTGTACGTTTCCACGTATCCTCTACGGTCTTTTTGGAAATAATAATCAGTGTTGTAGGCAGCTTTAATTTCGGCTGACAGACCTTTGGTGATGAAGTCCAGTTTTTGGTTGATCAGAAGGTCAAGATTCATCACGTTATTGATTCTGCGCTTGTATCCTGTGCCATATACTTTCTGGATTACACTGTTGCCTAGATTGATTTTATTGTTGAATCGTTCTTCCGGTGTGAAGAGTAGTTTTCCGTCAACAATACCCGGACTACAGAATGGAGTAGACTGATTAATTAAGGTCCAGATAGAATTCTGAGAATCGTTTACATAGGGTTCATTCTTGTCACCTACTCTACCGCCGATACCTACCTTGATGGTTGTAGTCTTAGTAGCGGCAAAATCCAAGTTGGCACGGTAGTTATAACGTTTGAATTTGTAGTTGTTGTTATAGTCCATACCATCGAACTGTTTCAGCAGACCGTCTTGATATAAGAAACCAACTGAGATGAAGTATTTTACATCTTTAGTACCGCCGGATACATTGACGTTGTGCTGTGTTTGTACGGAAGCCTTGTTCAACATATATCTTCTCCAGTCGATGTTCGGATACATAATAGGTTCATCATTCAGACGGAAGCGTTCCAGTGCATAGTTATCGAACACCATGTCTGCTTCAGTGGCATTTGGGTTGTCATTCTTAATAATTTCGTTTCTCAATAGAGCATAGGTATAGCTGTCTGCCATTTTCAATATGCGAGTAGGCATTTGCACACCTACGGAAGAGTTTACGGAAATCTTGGTTTTTCCTTCAGTACCGCGGCGAGTGGTTACGATGATTACACCATTCGCACCGCGTACACCAAATACGGCAGTGGCAGATGCATCTTTCAGTACGGTAACACTTTCAATTTCGTTCGGATCTAGCTGGTAAAAAGAACGTTCTACACCATCCACCAAGATTAACGGAGTAGATGCAGATTCATTTAATGAGCCTAAGCCACGGATAAACACCTTGGTATCTTCAGCACCGGGCTGACCACTACTAGCAACTGATGACAAACCTGTAATTTGGCCGGCCAAACTATTGGCCACATTAGCATTTGGTGAGCGAACCAATGCTTCATTATTTATAGCTGAAATGGCGCCAGTCAGTGTTTCCTTCTTTTGTACACCGTAAGCTACTACAGTTACTTCCTGTAGTTCGTTGGCCATTTCTTTCAATACTACTTTGATGTTGGTACGTCCGTTCAGAGCCACTTCTTGTGATTCGTAGCCGATAAAAGAGATTTCGAGTACAGCTTTTTGGGGATCTGATACTTGAAAACTGAATGCTCCGTCAAGATTTGTAATGGCACCATTAGTGGTACCTTTTTCTTTTACATTCGCACCAATTACTTCCAGATTGGTTTCGTCAAACACTATACCAGTAACAGTGGTTTGTGCCCACGATATGAGTGAGCAACATAACAGCATCAATGTGCTGATGCAACGCTTGCATCTTTTTAGTCTCGTTTGTTTGTTCATAGTAAACGATTTTGAAGATTAAAAATTTAAGATTAAACTTATTGTTAATTAATGTGTGCAAATGTATGTGTTTGTTATAGATTCTTGTGGTAAAATTGTTCATAAAAGGTTTGTTTTAGTACAATACAGCCTTTTGAATGGCTTTTTGGGGGGTGAAGCTTTTGAGATAATCTGTTTACATTCATAAATTTTTCTATAAAAGTGAAATGGTCGGATGAGTTAATAGATGGCACAAACAAATAAAGATGCCTTGATTGTCCGTTGTGCCGATATTGTCAGAAGTTATCTTATAGAATATAGGTTATTTCAAGATAAGCTTAAGACAACTTTTTGATAAAAAATAATTACTTGATGAATTATTCTGTAAAAAGGCTGGTTTTTACATTTCAGAATGTACATAATTTATAAACGTTCTATTTCTTCACTGTTGCTGCTACCTTGTTTTATAGATTTAAATGAGTTAAAAATGTAGCGTAACGACAAGGTTATGTTTCTGCTGTCCGCATTATTGAATTGTTGGGCACGGATATATCCGTAGTTCGTTTCCCAGTTTCCGGTTGCCTTCTTGAGGATATCATTTACCTGTATATTAAAAGATAGTTTGTTCTTTATAGGTACAATAGACATATTACATCCCAAATTATGGGTTGCGCGATATATGTCAGCCTTATCGTAGGATTTTGACTGAAATGTATAGTTAAATGAGAAATTAATCATCCGCCCCAGTTGCCAGTTGCAGTACAGTTGTGCAAAGTATGAAGGTGTGGTACGGTGTAAATGTTGGTCCATATAAGGAATCCTTGAGTTGGGTATAAGGATTCCTGCACTCAGATTGATGGCGTGGCGGTTGAATAAGTGGTCTGAGAATGTCAGCATTCCCGTGAATTGTCTGGACCTATCTATATTGGTATAGGTATACTTCAATACTTGTGCATTTCTTTCATCCGGAACACTAAATGCTATCCGGTCATTCTTTATCAGATTGTATTCCAACTTTACATTGAGTTTGTTTAGCCAAACCATTCCGATGCCGAAATCATATCTGACAGTTGGTTTCAATAGAGGATTTCCTATCATGTAGGAGTACTGATTGAGATAAGTCGTGATAGGCGTCAACTCGCTGAATGAAGGAAGAAAAACCTTATTATTTCCCGAAAGGGAGATTTGCAGGTTTTCTGACAGTTGGTAGGATAATGAAAATGAAGGCAAGAAGAATAGATCCTTATAGTTGGTTACATCTTGTGCTGTACAATGGTATCTTTTATCGAATCTTTCGCTGCGCAAACCAAGTAGCATGACTATTTTCTGCCATTGAAAATTACCCTCTGCATAGAGCGCGTATCGGTTCTCGCGAAGGTTGTAAAAAGTGGATATATCATTTTCTTTTGAATTGTTTTTATTGTACACGTGGCTATAACGTGCTCCCACCGACAGTTTGACGAAGTTGCTGAAGCGGTGTTCATATTCCGTCAGAAGTGAATAGATGTTGTATCTCCCTTGGAAATTCAAAATAGTTCGTTTCTCGGAATTTATAGAGCTTTCTGTTGCATTACCATTGTCTTTGTTATATTGATTCAGGTAATCAGCTGTTATCCGAAGAGTGTTTTTTGACTTTAAATCAACCAGATAGTCTAATGTCGCTACATGTTGTTGTTCTTCATATTTGCCTGTTCTCTGGATGTCAAAATTTTCCCGACCGATAGAGGCATATTGCATGGAAGATAAATATTCAGGTTTATTCGATGAACAGTAACCAGAATATTTCATATTGAGTGTACCAGTCTTTAACTTACTTTGAGTTCCTATATGCCAATCATGGGAGCATCGGTTAGAAAAAGTTGTATCCATGAAAACTCTTTCAAAAGCATTTCCGGTCTGAAAATTTTCTTCTATTTGCTTTGAGTATAGTGTGTTTTTTCGCTTTCTAAAACTATAAGCACAGTCTATTAGTGTATTTTTAATTTTCCGCTGAGAGGTGAAACCTGCTGTACCTGAATAGTGACGTCCCCAAGCATCCGTATTATAAATCATTAAGGCTGGTTTTTCCAATGTGGTCTTAATATTTAAAACGGAAGAATAACGAGAGTCGTATTTTGCTCCAGGCATATTGTCCACTACAATTTCTGTAATCTGTGAGGGTTGCAAAGCATTCACTTCCTCAAAGCTTTTCGCTTCCCTTCCATTAATAAGGAGCAGTATCTGACCTTTACCGAAGTACGTCAACCTGTTATTCGTAAGGAGTACACCGGGAATATTGCTCAGCAGGCTCTCCACATTAGGAACTTCCGAAAGGTATGTCTCTTTGACATTGATGTGCAGAAGATTGTTTTTGTAGGAAGTTACCTTACGGGCAGACTTAACCACGACTTCATCCAACTCATAGCCGGATGGAAGCTGAATGGTTCCTAAATCAATACTGTTTTTTACATCTAATGTTATTTGCTTGATTTGATAACCTATATGGCTAATGTTCAATATGTAGCAATCAGCGGGTATATTTTTCAGTAAGAATCCATGTTCTGAATTAATACTTTGTGCGACGATAGAATTATCATGCCACAATACAACATTGGCATTAAGTATTGCCATTCCGTCCGCATCACAAACCATTCCTTTGATGTTGCTCTGTGAGAATAAAAAGGTTGTATGGATGGACAATGCTATTAATAATATGAATCGGAAATTATGCATGATTTTATTTGTATCATTTTTATTCAATCTTGAATTCTGCTGCCATATACCACTTCTTATTTATACCGCTAAATTCCACTTCCTTGTAAACCCGATATTGACCGGAAGTATTGTCATTGAACAATGGATAGAGTTTGGCTTTGAAATGGTAATCACCGTCAGGTTTCAATATAATGCCAATGTCGTGCACCAAACTGTTGTCATGTAATGGTATCCATTGTTCTCCCTGTTTGCGTGCTACAAAATAATATTCGCCAAAGAATAAATTTTGTTGACTCAAGTTCTTGTTGGTTAGTATTACATTTACACTTTCTGTTCCAATCGGGTAAACAGGCTTCTCGGTTTTCATGCTTATTTGCAGTGTGTCGGTATATGCTCTTTGTGTAAAGGGGGAAGGTTTGCGTACTGCTCCATAGTTAATGGCAGAATAGTTAAGCATCTCCTTTCTGAATAATTTTTGAAAATGAATGGAATTATTAATCAGATCCACAAAGATTGAATCACCGCGCATACCAGAGCCATAAATATTCTGTGATGAAATTGTCTTGCCATTCCAGGAAGCGGCATCCATCTGTTTTCTCAGCCGTTTGGCTCCGGCTTCATCAACTAATTCAAACTCTGCATAAGCAACTTGGGCGTTTCTGTTGAAAGTTTTGTAGATACGATATTTGCCAGCACGATTAGGAACTTTGGAAGTATAAAGCTTGATTGTCTGTTCTCCTGAAGGATATTCAGGGTCTAATATCCAAGCTATATCTTCAATAATCGGGTCGGTTGGCAATGTTTCCCATTGTCGTTTATCATTATTGTAATAGGTAAGGCTGTAATCGTTTCCACACATATACTCTTGTTGGGAATAATTGGTAACGGTTAGTTTCACTTCTGTAGTTGACAGTGGATAATAATCGTATTCTGTCTGCATGGAAAGTGAAGTAGGGCTGACGGCTTCTCCCGTAGGAATATCACGCGGAACAGGTTGCAGGACAAAGGAGGTTGTTTCCGATGATTGTTCTTGTTCTTCTTCTGTTGGAATAGGTTTAGATTTAAAAATACTGTCTGGATACAACTCTTCTTGTAATAGGATGCTGTCTGCTTCATTTTCTTGCCCTTTCTTAGAAGTAGTGGAATGGCAAGAACATAGGGTTATTAGTAATAAAAATAATATCTGTTTCATAGTGCGTATGTAGTTATTCGTTTAACACTAAGATACCAAAGACAAAAATAATAAAAGCACAACTCATTAGCAATCTGAATTGCGCTTTTATTTTATTGCCATCATTCAATCACCGCCTATTATAAGAAGAAATGAGTATCAGAATAGGGAGATAAGTATTGTAATGGATATAAAATAAAAATCCCTATAACCATTACAGTTACAGGGATTTATATATTAGTAATGTATTATATTACTTGTTCAAGGCAGTAGCCACGTCAACCGCACAAGCCACTGTACATCCTACCATCGGGTTGTTACCGATACCGAGGAATCCCATCATTTCTACGTGAGCAGGAACTGATGAAGAACCAGCGAACTGAGCGTCTGAGTGCATACGACCCATAGTGTCCGTCATGCCGTAAGAAGCAGGACCGGCAGCCATGTTATCCGGGTGAAGCGTACGACCTGTACCGCCACCGGATGCTACTGAGAAATAGGGCTTACCTGCAAGAACGCGTTCTTTCTTGTAAGTACCTGCAACAGGGTGCTGGAAACGGGTCGGGTTGGTAGAGTTTCCTGTGATGGATACGTCTACACCTTCTTTCCACATGATAGCCACACCTTCGCGAACGTCGTCAGCACCGTAGCATTTTACTTTGGCGCGAGGACCATCGCTGTATGCGATTTCACGAACAACTTTCAGTTCACCTGTGTAGTAGTCGAATTGAGTCTGAACATATGTAAAGCCGTTGATACGGGAGATGATTTGTGCAGCATCCTTGCCCAAACCGTTCAGGATACAACGCAAAGGTTCTTTACGTACTTTGTCAGCTTTAGCTGCGATTTTGATTGCACCTTCTGCAGCAGCGAATGATTCGTGACCTGCCAGGAAAGCAAAACACTTAGTCTCTTCGCGGAGCAACATGGCAGCCAGATTACCGTGACCGATACCTACCTTGCGGTCGTCGGCTACAGAACCCGGAATACAAAACGCCTGCAAACCGATACCGATTGCTTCGGCAGCATCTGCAGCATTCTTGCAGCCTTTCTTGATAGCGATGGCACAACCTACAACATAAGCCCATTTTGCGTTCTCAAAGCAGATAGGCTGAGTCTCTTCACACGTCTTATAAGGATCGAGTCCGGCAGCTTCGCAGATGGCGTTAGCTTCCTCTATGTCTTTGATGCCGTTGGCGTTCAAGGCTTCGATGATACCTTTGATACGACGGTCTTGACTTTCAAATTTTACTTCTCTAATCATAGTTTCTTTCCTCCTTATATTATTCGTGACGTGGATCAATGTGTTTAACAGCTCCCTGTTCTGCAGTGAAGCGTCCGTAAGTACCGGTTACTTTCTTCAAAGCTTCGTTGGCATCAGTACCTTTCTTGATTTCATCCATGAATTTACCCATGTGAACGAATTCATATCCGCAGATTTCATCGTTTTTGTCAAGAGCAATAGTCTTGATATAACCTTCTGCCATTTCCAGGTAACGGGGACCCTTTGCCAAAGTACCGTATAGAGTACCTACCTGGCTGCGCAATCCCTTACCTAAGTCTTCCAGACCGGCACCGATAATCAAACCGCCTTCAGAGAAAGCAGACTGAGTACGACCGTAAACGATTTGCAGGAAGAGTTCGCGCATTGCTGTATTGATAGCGTCGCAAACGAGGTCGGTGTTCAATGCTTCGAGGATTGTCTTGCCCGGAAGGATTTCAGCAGCCATAGCAGCCGAGTGAGTCATACCGGAGCAGCCGATTGTTTCAACCAATGCTTCTTGGATGACACCTTCTTTAACGTTCAAAGTCAGTTTACAAGCACCTTGCTGAGGAGCACACCAACCTACACCATGTGTCAGACCTGAAATATCAACTATTTCTTTTGATTTTACCCATTTGCCTTCTTCGGGTATGGGAGCCGGTCCGTGGTTAGGACCTTTCTTTACAACACACATGTGTTCCACTTCGTGTGAATAAGTCATAATTAGCTCTTTTTTAAGTTATAATTTAAAAAACGTAGTTCTATGTTTTATTAAACGGTCACAAAGGTAGTCGTTTTCTTGCTTTCTGCCAACCGTTCAATTTGACTTTTTTATTAAAAATAGGTAATAATAAGTTGTAACTCTGTGGAATGTAAAGTAGACTTTGCAGTTTTTGTATTAACTTTGCAGCGTTAATTCAATATACATACTATTATGGTAGAAGTTACTGATGCGGCTTTGCAACAAGCTGCGGGCGAGGGAATGGATGCTTTCATCCAAGTATTTACAGATGCATATAAAAGAGTGATAGGCGGCGAACTTACTGCCGATACGATGCCGTTGCTTACCGGAGAACAGCATTCGTTGCTGGCGTATCAGATATTCCGCGACGAACTCATGGAAGGTGGCTTCTGCCAGTTGGTACAAAACGGATATGGTGGCTATATCTTTGCCAATCCGTTTGCCAAAGTAATGCGTTTGTGGGGAGTGGGCGATTTAAGCAAATTGGTGTATGCCGCCAAAAAGATATATGATGTCCATCGTGAAGATTTGGAACGTGAGCGTACTGATGACGAATTTATGGCAATGTACGAGCAGTATGAGGCTTTTGATGAGTTGGAAGATGAGTTTCTGGAGAAAGAAGAGGAGTATACGGCTTTGGTTGCAAGCTATGTAGATGAACATTTGGAGTCGTTTGCGAAAATAATAAAGTAACGGTTGCAGTATTTTTTAAGTTTCTGCATTTACCTTATGTGAATTGAATTTTATATCTTTGCAAACTCTAAAAAATAATGTTTATGAAACAATTGAAATTCTTAATGGTTGCCTTTACCTTGTTAATGGGCGTTTCTTTTACTTCGTGTCTTAATGATGATGCCGGCGAAAGCATGTATGATGGAATAGGATATGTACGCACTGTAATGGGGAGTTATTTTGTTGATTTATATGGTAATACATATCATCCGACAATGGCTTCCGTTACAGAAATGGAAGCTCAGGGCTTTAAAATGTCGGGTACTGATTTAGCTCAGATTGCTTTTAAATATGTGGAAGATACTCCGGCAACTAAAGCTGAGGGTGGTACTTTTACTCCGCAGGATTATCGTATAAAGTTAGTCAGTGCAATTGCTGTGGATACTTATCTTACCAGATATGCAAGTTCCGTGGAAGATATGGAGACTATACCAGAAACTGCTCCTATTGTGACTTTGGAGCCGACAGACAATTACGGACAGACTTATAAGCCTTGGATGTATGGTGCTGAAATGCTCGTGTTGCCTATTTCTTGGAAAATGGAGAATAAGGAGGAAATGTTGAAACAGCATACAATGGAATTAGTGTATATAAATGATGAATCTAATGAAAGCAGTACAGAACTTGTCTTTTATTTGAGACATAACAAAGGAACTGATACCAAGACAGACGTTTTTGCTGTTAGAAACAAAGCTTACGATGTAAAACAAATCATGTTGGATTTTAAATACAAGCACGGCAGCTATCCTACAACGATAAGAATTAAAGCAAAAACCGATATGGATGGTGCTAAATTGCCTGAGAAGTATACAGATTATACAATTGAAAATTTTAAATGGAATCCTTCAAATCAATAATAATTAATTGAATTACAAAGAACTGTTCCATATAGCAATGCAACTGATTTCCTCTCCGGCACGTGCCTGGGAGGAAATTAGTTTAGAGGATAGGCGAAAAGTCTTTACTGCTTTTGTCTATCCTATGATTGGTTTATGCGGGTTGTCCGTCTTTATAGGCTCTTTGGTGGCTAAGGGATGGGGTGGTCCGCAAAGTTTTCAATATGCCATGACGCAATGTTGTGCGGTGGCGGTATCCTTGTTCGGGGGATATTTTTTGGCAGCCTATCTCATCAATGGGCTACGTGTCCGTATGTTTGCTATGGACAATGATATACCTTTGGTGCAACAGTTTGCCGGCTATGCGTTGGTAGTGTCTTTCATGCTGAAAATCATAATCGGCATATTGCCAGATTTCAGTATAATAGCCCTGTTGCTTCAATTTTATATTGTATATGTGGTGTGGGAAGGAAGTGCTATTCTGATGAAAATAGCGGAAAAAGACCGTTTAAGGTTTACCATTCTTTCTTCCATGTTGTTAATAGCTTGTCCGGCAGTGATAGAATTCGTTTTCAATAAGCTGACGGTAGTGCTGAACTGATTGATTTTATGAAACAAGCTCCTATAAATATTAAGAATAAACGTGCCACATTCGATTACGAATTGGTAGATACCTATACGGCAGGCATTGTGCTCACCGGTACGGAAATTAAATCTATCCGTTTGGGAAAGGCAAGTCTGGTAGATACGTTTTGCTACTTCGCCAATGGCGAGCTATGGGTGAAGAATATGCATATTGCCGAATATTTTTACGGTTCGTACAATAACCATAATGCACGTCGGGAGCGCAAACTGCTGTTGACAAAGAAAGAACTGGACAAGTTGCAACGTGGTTCTAAAGACCCCGGCTTTACCATAATTCCTGTTCGTATGTTCATCAATGAAAAAGGGCTGGCAAAGGTAGTCGTAGCTCTTGCAAAGGGTAAGAAGCAATACGACAAGCGCGAGGCTTTGAAAGAAAAAGATGACAAACGCGATATGGCGCGTGCATTCAAACGATAAGCAGCACGTATAGTAAGTATAAGGTCTGAAGTATAAGCAGGTGTAATATTTATATCTTGATAATTTTATCGGTTGTATTTTAACTTCATACCTCGTATTTAATACTTCATACCTCATACTTTAAAAAGAATACCTCATACTTTATACTTAAATAAAAGTGGCTTCTATTGAAACGTTGGTGCGTGAGCGCATTCTTATTCTGGACGGTGCTATGGGCACTATGATACAACAATACAACTTGACGGAGGAGGACTTCCGGGGTAAACGTTTTGCGCAAATTCCCGGACAGTTAAAAGGTAATAATGATATACTTTGTCTGACGCGTCCGGATGTAATACGGGATATTCACCGTAAGTATCTTGCGGCGGGTGCGGACATTATCGAAACCAATACTTTTAATTCTACAAGCGTCAGCATGGCCGATTATCACGTACAGGAGTATGTGCGTGAGATAAATTTTGCCGCTGTAAAACTGGCGCGTGAAGTTGCCGATGAATTTACTGCTTTAACTCCCGATAAACCGCGTTTTGTGGCAGGCTCTATCGGGCCTACCAATAAGACTTGCTCCATGAGTCCGGATGTTAACAATCCGGCTTTTCGTGCATTGACTTATGATGAATTGGCTGCTGCTTATCGCGAGCAGATGGAAGCGATGCTCGAAGCCGGTGTGGATGCGTTGCTGATTGAAACCATATTTGATACGTTGAATGCTAAGGCTGCGATATATGCTGCGGAGCAGGCGATGGAAGCTATAGGTGTCCGGGTTCCGCTGATGCTTTCCGTAACGGTTTCCGATATAGGCGGGCGTACTTTATCAGGACAGACGCTGGAAGCATTTCTTGCTTCTGTGCAACATGCGGATATTTTCTCTGTCGGGCTTAACTGTTCTTTCGGAGCCCGTCAATTGAAACCCTTTCTTGAACAGTTGGCTGCTCGTGCTCCTTATTATATCAGTGCCTATCCCAATGCGGGATTGCCTAACAGTCTGGGTACATACGACCAAACTCCGGCTGAAATGGCAGATGAGATCAGGGAGTACATTCATGAAGGGCTGGTAAATATAATAGGCGGTTGTTGTGGCACTACCGATGAATATATTGCTGCATATTCGTCTTTGATAGTAGGAGCTGTGCCACGTATACCGGCTTCTCTGCCCGATAATCTTTGGCTCTCCGGTTTGGAACTGTTGGAGGTAAAGCCTGAAAACAACTTTATCAATGTGGGCGAACGTTGCAATGTTGCCGGTTCACGTAAGTTTCTGCGTTTAATCAATGAGAAAAAATATGATGAAGCGCTAAGTATCGCCCGGCAGCAAGTAGAAGACGGAGCGCAGATTATCGACATAAATATGGACGACGGTTTGCTGGATGCGGAAAAGGAAATGACCACTTTTCTCAATCTGATAGCATCCGAGCCGGAGATAGCCCGTGTTCCTGTAATGATAGATTCTTCTAAATGGGATGTGATAGTTGCAGGGTTAAAATGTATGCAAGGAAAGTCCATTGTCAACTCCATATCTTTGAAAGAGGGCGAAGAAAAGTTTCTTGAACATGCCCGTACTATAAAGCGATACGGTGCTGCCGCAGTCGTAATGGCTTTTGATGAACAGGGACAGGCGGATACGTACGAACGCAGAATTGAGGTGTGCGAACGCGCTTATCGTCTGTTGGTAGACAGGGTCGGTTTCAATCCGCAAGATATAATTTTTGACCCGAATGTACTTGCAGTGGCTACGGGTATGGACGAGCATAATAACTATGCAGTCGATTTTATCCGTGCTACCGGTTGGATACGGAAGAACCTGCCCGGCGCTCATGTCAGCGGTGGAGTCAGTAATCTTTCATTTTCCTTTCGGGGTAATAATTATATTCGTGAAGCAATGCATGCGGTCTTTCTTTATCATGCCATTCGCGAGGGGATGGATATGGGTATCGTAAACCCTGCCACTTCCGTACTTTACACCGATATACCTGCCGATATTCTGGAACGTATCGAAGATGTTGTTCTCAATCGTCGTTCGGATGCTGCCGAGCGGTTGATTGAGACTGCCGAACGGTTGAAAGCCGACGCGGAAGCGACCAAGAGTTCTCTCTCTAACGGTAACTCCCAGCTTTCAAGCCTCAGTTCTCAGCTTGCCTGGCGTGAAGATACCGTAGAGGAACGTTTGAAGTATGCTTTGACAAAAGGCATCGGAGATTATCTGGAAGAAGACCTTGCTGAAGCTTTGAAAGTTTATCCTAAAGCTGTAGATATCATTGAAGGTCCGCTGATGGCCGGAATGAACCATGTTGGCGATTTGTTCGGTGCGGGTAAGATGTTCCTTCCGCAAGTGGTGAAAACGGCACGTACTATGAAGAAAGCGGTGGCTGTTCTTCAGCCTGTCATTGAATCGGAAAAGCAGGAAGGGGCTGCCTCTGCCGGCAAGGTGTTGCTTGCTACGGTGAAAGGTGATGTGCACGACATTGGAAAAAATATTGTTTCCGTAGTAATGGCTTGCAACGGATATGAGATAATCGACTTGGGAGTAATGGTTCCCGCTGAAACGATTGTGCAGCGGGCCATAGAGGAAAAGGTAAACATGATTGGGCTGAGTGGCCTTATCACTCCTTCGCTGGATGAAATGGTACATGTTGCCATTGAATTGGAAAAGGCGGGACTCGATGTACCATTGTTGATAGGTGGCGCTACTACTTCTCCTTTGCACACGGCATTAAAGATTGCTCCGGTTTATCATGCTCCGGTTATTCACCTGAAAGACGCCTCGCAGAATGCAACGGTGGCAGCCCGTTTGATGAATCCTAACCAAAAGGAAGAGTTCGTGAAGAAGCTTTCTAACAAGTATCGGCAGTTGCGCGAGAAAAATCAGGAGAAACAAGTTGAAACGGTATCTCTTGAAGAGGCAAAGGCTAATCGGCTGAATTTGTTTTGAGGTTTTCACTGTCGTATTGCAGATATAAGAACAAGAGAACAGAAAAATATGCAGCAAAAAGTATACATTGCAACCTACTCTATTCTCTTGTCCTTATGTCTGAAAATGCTGTAATTTTTATGTCCTATCCCGTGAATCAGCTTTTTATCTTTTTCTTATACTGTTCAAACCTTGCCGTTATATCTCTCACGAAGTTATAAGTTTCTATCCCACGGAAATACCCGTTCTTGCAAACCGGATCGGTAAAGTACTCTTCATTGCTCTTCAAGAGGATGAAGTTTTCCACGTTATCCCGCCACACATATTTGTTTTTGCCGTATTTTTCAGCCAATGCCATAGCATCGAATACATGTCCTATACCGGAGTTATATGATGCCAGAATAAAATTAATCCGTTCTTCTTGGGGAATTTTCGAGAAGCTTTTGGCTGTGGCGGCAATATATTTCGTGGCAGCTTTAATGCTTTCTTCGGGGTTTTGTTCTTTTCCCGGAGGAACTCCCATGGCACGAGCTGTGGCAGGCATCAGTTGCATCAGTCCTTTTGCACCTGCCCATGAAACGGCGGTAGTATCAAAGTTGGATTCAGTATAAGCTAAAGATGCCAATAAACGCCAGTCCCAATTAATGTTTGGTGCATATTTCTTGAATAGATGGTCGAAGTGTGATATTTTCCCTTCTCGCAGAGATAGAATAGGAGAGTGTGGGATAGCTTTGCCAATTTCAAAATACCGTTTCATACTCGCGGTATAAGCCGGAGAAGTCATGTTTTTCTCATGCCATTTATTGGCAGCTTCTGCAAGCTGCGGACAATCTTTACGTACAGCCCACGAAGCCCGTTGGTCGAAACTGATAGAAAGCCCGATGTTGAGGTTCGGGTAGTAGGTGGTATTGAGGCGGGCTACATCATTGTCCGCTACGGTATACGGTATTTTGCCTTGTGAAACTTGCATAATAAGGTCTTCAATCGTGATGCTGTCATTGCTGACCTTATGGATATGGATGCCGCCACCCAGCTCCTTGTCCAGGTTGACAAGCCGTTCATAATACTTTCCGGGTTTTACGTACACATCCTTTCCGATAAGTTCCGTTACATCTTTCAACGGTTTGACGCGGCCGCCTGTACGTTGTACGATGACCTGATGGGTAATCACCTCCTCACCGCAGTATGTCAGACTGTCTTTCCATTCTTTGGTGATGGGCAGGTTGTAGGCAATAAGATCGCCTTCGCCTGCAAGAAGTCTTTCAATCAGGTCGTGTATGTTTTTGGCAACTTTTATTTTTAACTTGACGCCGAGGCTTTTGGCAAACTGTTCACCCAATTCATATTGAAATCCCATGTCCTGGCCGCGGTAAATAAAATAGGATGTAGAACTGTATAAAGTCAGCACTACCAGTTCTCCGTTATCTTTTATCTGTTGTAAATCAACGGCTTCTTCTTGTTCGGCTGCTGCATTATGATTGCCGCGACACCCCATAACACTGCAAAGCAAGACTAATGCAATCAGTAATTGACAGTGGAAAGCTGGCAAATTGCGCCCGGTTGGGGAAGTACGCTCGGCCATATGTGCTGTTCGAATTATTTATAAATGTTTTTTGATATACATTGTGAGAATATCGATTGCTACCTGATTGTTTCCGCCTTCCGGTACGATAAGATCGGCATATCGCTTGCAAGGCTCTATAAATTGCAGATGCATAGGTTTCAGAATACGCGTGTAGCGTTCCATTACAGCCTCGGCCGTGCGGCCACGCTCTACGACATCGCGCTGGATGACGCGGATAAGGCGTTCGTCCGGGTCTGCGTCAACAAAGATTCTGAGGTCCATCATGTTGCGCAGCTTCTTGTCACATAGGGCAAGGATGCCTTCAATGATAATGACTTCCCGAGGCTCGATGTGGATTGTTTCGGGCTGTCGCGTGCAGGTCAGGTAGGAATAGGTAGGTTGTTCGATGCTTTTGCCTTCGCGAAGCATGGATACGTGTTTGGACAAAAGTCCCCAGTCGAAAGCATCCGGGTGGTCGAAATTAATATTCTGCCGTTCTTCTACTGGCACATGGCTGCTGTCTTTGTAATAAGAGTCCTGAGGTAATAAAACTACTTCACCAGCCGGCAGGCTTTCAACAATTTTACGTACGACGGTGGTCTTTCCCGACCCGGTTCCGCCTGCAATTCCTATTATTAACATCCGTTTAAGTATATATTTGAAAAAAACGAGTATTTTTGTGTCTTAAAAATGTTATTGTTTCGATTGACAAATATAGATTAAATCATTTAAATAACAAAGTTATGGTAAAGCATATTGTATTATTTAAGCTGAAAGACGAAGCTTCTGCTGACGAAAAGTTAGCGGCGATGAATGATTTTAAGAAAGCTATTGAAGCGCTGCCTGCTAAAATACCAGTTATACGTAAGATTGAAGTGGGATTGAACATTAATCCGGCTGAGACTTGGAGTATAGCTCTTTACAGTGAGTTCGATACTTTGGACGATGTGAAATTCTATGCTGCACATCCCGATCATGTAGCTGCCGGTAAGCTTATAGCCGAGGTTAAGGAAAGCCGTGCTTGTGTAGACTATGAAGTATAAATAAAATATGGGATAATAACATGAAGAAAAGTATATTCTCCATACTTCTGTTGCTGTTTGCCGTAGTGGTACAAGCACAGATACAAGAGCCGGTTAAGTTTAAGTCGGAATTAAAGACTTCGCAGGCTGGTGAAGCGGAAGTTGTCTTTACCGGAACTATTGATAAGGGCTGGCATGTGTACTCGACCGATTTGGGCGATGGCGGACCTATATCGGCCACATTCAATGTCGAGTCCATTTCAGGTGCGGAACTTGTCGGAAAATTAAAACCGGTAGGGAAAGAGGTGGCCGCATTCGATAAGTTGTTTGAAATGAAAGTGCGTTATTTTGAAAATACCGCTCAGTTTGTACAGAAGTTGAAACTGACCGGTGGCGAATATAAGGTAGAAGGTTTTTTGGAATATGGCGCATGTAATGATGAGAATTGTTTACCGCCTACACAAGTGCCGTTTAAGTTTTCGGGCAAGGCGGAAGGTACAGCCGTTAATGGACCGGCAGCCGATAAGGCTGCGGATGCCGGAAATGTAGAATTGGAAAAATCTTCCGATACCGCTCAAACCGTAGCTATGGCCATTATTGGCGGTGCGGAAAGCGATACCGGAATAAATGTTGCCGGTGATGGAACCACCGACCTTTGGAAGCCGGTTATCGATGAACTGCAAGCATTAGGCGAAACCGTTTCGCAGGAAGATATGTCTTGGATTTATATTTTTATCACAGGATTTGTAGGTGGACTGCTGGCTTTGTTTACGCCTTGCGTATGGCCAATTATCCCTATGACTGTCAGCTTCTTCCTGAAACGTAGTAAAGATAAGAAGAAAGGTATCCGCGATGCCTGGACATACGGTGCGTCTATTGTAGTGATATATGTTGGTTTAGGGCTGTTGGTTACCGGGATATTTGGCGCCAATGCTTTGAACTCATTGTCGACGAATGCTGTTTTTAACATCTTCTTCTTTTTGATGCTGGTCGTTTTCGCAGCTTCTTTCTTTGGGGCTTTTGAAATTACGCTTCCTTCCAAATGGAGTAATGCCGTGGATTCAAAAGCAGAAAAAACAGGCGGTTTGCTGAGCATATTCTTAATGGCATTTACATTGTCATTGGTGTCATTCTCATGTACAGGTCCTATTATCGGTTTCTTGTTGGTACAAGTGTCCACTACCGGTAACATGATAGCTCCGGCTATTGGCATGTTGGGCTTTGCCATTGCCTTGGCACTGCCGTTCACTTTGTTTGCATTGTTCCCATCCTGGCTGAAGTCAATGCCCAAATCAGGCGGTTGGATGAATGTAATCAAGGTAACGCTTGGATTCCTGGAATTGGCGTTTGCGTTGAAATTCCTTTCCGTTGCTGACTTGGCTTACGGTTGGCGCATACTCGACCGTGAGACATTCCTGGCTTTATGGATTGTGCTGTTTGCCCTGCTTGGATTCTATCTGTTGGGCAAAGTCAAGTTCCCGCACGATGATGATGACACAAAAGTCAGTGTACCCCGTTTCTTCATGGCATTGGCCTCATTGGCGTTTGCCGTATATATGCTTCCCGGTTTGTGGGGAGCGCCGTTGAAAGCTGTCAGCGCTTTTGCGCCGCCCATGCAGACTCAGGATTTCAATCTTTACAATAATGAGGTGCATGCCAAGTTCGATGATTACGACCTCGGTATGGAGTATGCCCGCCAGCATGGCAAGCCGGTGATGCTTGACTTTACCGGTTACGGTTGTGTGAACTGCCGTAAGATGGAACTTGCCGTATGGACCGACCCTAAAGTTAGCGATATTATTAATAATGACTATGTACTCATTACACTTTATGTAGATAACAAAACTCCGCTTTCTTCACCGGTGAAGATTATGGAGAATGGTACGGAACGTACTTTGCGTACGGTGGGCGATAAGTGGAGTTATTTGCAGCGTGTAAAGTTCGGTGCAAATGCGCAGCCTTTCTATGTGTTGATTGACAATGAAGGCAAACCGCTCAATAAGTCATATTCGTATGATGAGAGTATTCCGAAGTACATTGAGTTCTTGCAGACCGGATTGGAGAACTACAAAAAAGAGAAATGATAAATTAAATTGGAAAAAGGATGCTGTATAAGCGTCCTTTTTTCATAATCCGTTTTTTATTTATGAAACACATTATCGACATTGACACTTGGGAACGTCGTGACAATTACGGCTTTTTCCGAACGTTTTTAAATTCATGGTATTCGGTGACTACCGAGATAGACTGTACGGAGGCCAGTGCTGCTGCAAAACAGTCCGGACACTCTTTTTTTCTTTATTACCTGTATGCGGTTCTCCGTTCAGCCAACGAGGTGGACGAACTCCGTTACCGTACAGACAAGAACGGACAGGTCGTTTTTCATGATCGGGTGGACATTATTTCTCCGATAGCTGTTCCGGGAAAGACTTTTTATACGGTTCGTATTCCTTATCATGAAGACTTCAAACATTTTTATGCCGAGGCCTATGCACTGATTACAAACATCCCTGAGGACGGAGACCCTTATAACGCTGAAAGGGTATTGATGCAACAAGGTGATTACGATGTGGTGCATTTGAGTGCGGTGCCCAAGATGTATTTCACTTCAACTACTTATACCGTTGCCGAAGCCGGTAACGGCTGCAGCCATCCGTTGATGACTGCCGGTAAAGTGGTGTCCCGCGGAGAGCGTCTGGTCTTTCCGCTTTCCATATATGTGAATCATGCTTTTGTAGATGGGTCGCATCTGGCGTCCTTCTTTGAAAAGATAGAGAAGCATTTGAAAGAAATTTCGCACGGGCAAGTCGTTTTTTAGCCATAATTCCGCTATCCTGAAAAAACAACTTGGATTTTTTGCCGTAACAATCGGTTTTGTGTAAAGAAATCTGATATTACAGTTTTGTTACAGAATTAATCTTTAGCTTTGCACACGTGAAATCAATGTTAAATGATATATTCAGGAACAGTTATGATAAAAAAGGATTCTTATACGTGGAAAATCTATGGTTTGGTAGTAGTGGTATTATGTATTGTACCTGCTTTTCTGCATGCACAGGAGAAAGACTTTACTACATGGGCAAGTGCCGGTTTCAAATATAAAGTAAAGCCGGCATTTACCTTGTCCGGAAAATTGGAATGGCGTACAAAGGATGATTTGGGTAAGACAGACCGCTGGGGATTGGATGTGGGTGGAGCCTATTCTGTGCTTCCTTTTCTGAAAGTAGCGGCCGGTTACGAAATCCATTACCGCAATCGTGGAGAAGCCGGTTGGAAATTCCGTCACCGTTATCATTTTGACGGAACGCTTTCCACGCGTGTACAAAGACTGAAGGTTTCACTTCGTGAGCGTTTTCAACATACTTTCGACAGCAGTGGCGATGAGTTTCGTTGGCGTTCGCGTGTTAAATTGGCGTATGATATTCCGAAATGCAAGATAGAGCCTTATGCTTCTGTTGAAATGTATAACGGATTGAACCGTGGAGAACGGTTTGATGTACAGCGTATGCGTTATCGTGGCGGGGTGGTGCTTCCGTTGTTTTCTGATTGTTGGGAAGCGGACGTCTTTTATTGCCGTCAGTGGGAGAGTAAGGCGCGAAAAAATATAGTAGGAGTGGCTTGTACTTATTCTTTCTGATAAGAACGGGCTGTCATTGTTTTTTCTTGCGGTGTTCCTTTTTCAAGCAGAAGTTAAAGCCTGCATACACTTGCAGTGTCCCGAAGCCGTTGTTCAATGAGAAATTGTTCCGGTAATAATCGTATGTTCTGCCTACGAATGAAGTACCTGCAAAATATTTGCTGTTGTTGTACACGATACCTACACGCAGGATGAAGTCGATATTGAAGTTTTTGTACCATTCGTCTGTTTCTTCTTCCGCTTTTCTGATGCGTGAGGTTTTGTAGGCTACTGCCGGATTAAGTGACAAGCAGGCAAGGCAGTTGCGTGCAAATACCCAGTTATAGGCATAGCCGAAGTTAAGGCTGATATTGGTGTATTTTATATGATTTACTTTCATGCCCGGATTCATCGTTTCCTGAATGATAGGAGGCAATTGGGTGTAATCAAAATCCAGATTATGCGCAGATACGGAAAATCCGGTAATAAAAGAGCCGGCACTGCGCCGCTGGTTGGTGGACTGGCTGAAAGCGGCAGGATAAGAAAAGCGTCTGTTATTGAATATATAATATAGATTCAACCCTTTCATCTTTACTTTCAGCCCGTTGAAATCTTCAGAATAATCGGTTGGAATACGGTCGGAGAATCCTGTTATTTTGTGTATTTTGTAAGAGTTTCCGGTACGTTTATAAAAAATATCCACACCTAGTTTAGAACTGTAAAGACTGAGGTCGAACTCTCTGCCTCTTTTTTTCCCATTTTTCTTTCCGTAAAGTCCGTCTGCATCGACAGCCCATCCTAGAAAAAGCCAGCGCCAGCCAAAGTAAACGCCTATTTTATTATGTGGTTTTGGTGAGAAACGCAAACGTTGCGGTTCGGGGGTACCGCTTCCTACGGAATAGTATTCGTAATTAGTGAAATGATCGAGCATTAAGGCGTAGTTATATCGATTGGGGCTGATATATGCTGTATCGAAATCGCTGAAATCGAGGAATTTTTTTATTGCTCTTTTGATAATTTCCGAACGTTTATGGACAGTACGGTCAGGTGCAATAAAATTGCTTTCTTCATTTTGGGCAAACAAAGAAAGCATCACCGACATACATATGCAAAAGCAGATTCCTCTTAGCATTCTATTATTGCTTTATTGATACGAAGATAGTGAATTTCCGTTTAATAAAGAGTAGAATACGTCCTTTTCCTTTTTTATTTTCTGGAATTTACATACGTTTGTACAACTTTAGCAGTGTTTTCATAAGAAGGTATATCAATGGAAAAACACATGAGAAGAGTATAATAAAAGAAGTGAAGAGACTTCTTATACGGACAGTTTGTAGGATAGTCTGAAGAACAGTTTGCCTATAATTTTTATAGGGGTGGAAAAGAAAATATGTGTACTATGAATAGTGTTGTCAATTAATAAAGATATCGTATGAAGAAGATTATCAACCCATGGAAAAACATGGAAGGTTATAATTGTTTTGGCTGTTCTCCCGATAATGAGGCAGGTGTAAGAATGGAATTCTATGAAGACGGCGATGAGATAGTAAGTATCTGGAAGCCCCGTCCGGAGTATCAGGGGTGGTTGAATACGTTGCATGGGGGTATCCAGTCCGTATTGCTGGATGAAATTTGCGGTTGGGTGGTGTTCCGTAAGTTGCAGACCGGAGGAGTGACCTCTAAAATGGAGACTCGTTTTCGTAAGTCCATATCTACCAATGATACACACTTGGTGTTACGGGCATCGTTGCGTGAGCAGAAACGTAATATTGCCGTTATAGAAGCAAGATTGTATAACAGCATGGGCGAACTCTGTACGGAGGCTACATGTACCTATTTTACTTTCCCGCAGGAAAAGGCGGAAAAGGAAATGTGTTTTCATCATTGTGATGTAGAACCGGATGAAATCTTACCTCTTGTTTGATGAAAATGAAAGAAAAATCAAACTTTTCGTGATAAATCCTTGCTTGTTTAAAACAAATCGTTTACATTTGTCGCATTAGAAATAGAAAAAGTATGAAGAATATCGTTGCACATCATCACCATTATTATCCTGAGGAATAATCCGGTGGGCGTATGAGGATATGTGCATAACGAAGAACATATAATGAACGAGGCTTACCGAACATTGGTAAACCTCGTTTTTTTATTTGCAAACCATAAATATAAATAATATCATGTTAAGAATTGCAGTACAGGCCAAAGGCCGTCTTTTTGACGAAACAATGTCGTTCCTTGAAGAATCGGATATTAAACTAAGCGCAACGAAACGCACGTTACTGGTACAGTCTTCCAATTTTCCTTTGGAAGTATTGTTTTTGCGAGATGATGATATTCCGCAAACAGTAGCTACGGGAGTTGCCGATTTGGGCATTGTCGGTGAAAACGAGTTCATGGAAAAGGCGGAAGATGCTGAGATTGTAAAGCGTTTGGGATTCAGCAAATGCCGTCTGTCATTGGCTTTGCCTAAGGATATTGAATATACGGGGCCGCAGTGGTTTGAGGGTAAGAAGATTGCCACTTCGTATCCCGGCATTCTTTCCCGATACCTCAAAGAACAGGGGGTGAGAGCGGAAATACACGTGATTACCGGTTCGGTGGAGGTCTCTCCGGGGATTGGCCTGGCTGATGCGATTTTTGATATTGTAAGTTCCGGTTCTACTTTGGTGAGCAACCGCCTGAAAGAAGTAGAAGTAGTGATGAAATCCGAGGCTCTGTTGATTGGCAACAAGAATATGAGTGAGGAGAAGAAGGAGATTCTGGATGAATTGTTGTTCCGTATGAATGCGGTAAAGACAGCGGAAGACAAGAAATACGTGCTGATGAACGCGCCGAAAGATAGACTGGATGAAATTATTGCCGTACTTCCGGGTATGAAGAGCCCTACGGTGATGCCGTTGGCGCAAGAGGGCTGGTGCTCCGTACATACAGTGTTGGATGAAAAATGTTTCTGGGAGATTATCGGTAAATTGAAGGCATTGGGAGCGGAAGGTATTCTGGTTTTGCCGATTGAAAAAATGATACTTTAAATGTTAATGGTATGAATTTAATTACTAATCCTGATAAATCTCAGTGGGCGGAATTGCTGAAACGTCCGGTGATGAATACGGAAAACCTTTTTGATACGGTACGGGCTATTATAGACCGTGTAAAAACGGAAGGCGACCGTGCCGTATTGGAATACGAAGAAAAATTTGATAAAGTGGCTCTGACCGCATTGGCTGTGACGGAAGCGGAGCAGGCGGAAGCGGAAGCATCGGTAGGCGAGGAATTGAAAAAAGCCATTCGTTTGGCCAAACGGAATATAGAGACGTTTCATGCGGCACAACGCTTCGAAAGTAAACGGGTAGAGACTCAGCCGGGAGTTACTTGTTGGCAGAAGGCGGTTGCGATAGAGAAAGTCGGGTTGTATATCCCCGGTGGAACAGCACCGCTCTTTTCCACCGTGCTGATGCTGGCAGTTCCAGCCAGGATTGCAGGATGTAAGGAGATAGTGCTTTGCACGCCTCCGGGCAAAGATGGAAAAGTACACCCCGCCGTTTTGTTTGCAGCTAAGGTGGCGGGAATAAACCGTATTTTCAAAGCCGGTGGTGTGCAAGCTATTGCGGCAATGGCTTATGGAACGGAAAGCGTGCCGAAAGTATATAAGATATTTGGTCCGGGTAATCAATACGTAACGGCTGCCAAACAGTTGGTGAGCTTGCGTGATGTAGCTATTGATATGCCCGCCGGTCCTTCGGAAGTAGAGGTGCTGGCGGATGAAACAGCCAATCCGTCTTTTGTAGCTGCCGACTTGCTGAGCCAGGCAGAGCATGGGGCCGACAGTCAGGCGATACTGGTTACCACTTCCCCGGCATTACAGCAGGCTGTGAAAGAAGAAGTGGAGCGTCAATTGGCTTTGTTGCCCCGTAAAGAGATTGCGGAAAAGTCTCTTGCCAATAGTAAACTGATTGTTGTGCGCAATATGGACGAAGCTATCGAACTGACCAATTCCTATGCACCGGAGCATCTCATTATCGAAACAGCGGATTATATGTCCGTTGCGGAGCGGGTGGTTAATGCCGGTTCGGTATTTTTGGGCTCTCTGACTCCGGAAAGTGCAGGAGATTATGCTTCGGGCACTAACCATACGCTGCCCACCAATGGCTATGCCAAAGCTTATAGCGGTGTCAGCCTTGACAGTTTTATACGTAAGATTACTTTCCAGGAAATTAAGCCGGAAGGGATACGCATTATTGGCCCTGCTATAGAGGAAATGGCAGCCAGCGAGCATTTGGATGCGCATAAGAATGCGGTAACTGTCAGACTTGATAAATTGAGAGTTGAAAATTAAAAAAATCATACTTCATCATTGATAATTCATAATCCGTAAATTAACTCTTTCTGTCCATGAGAACCTTAGAAGAACTTACCCGACCGAATATCCGGCGTTTGAAACCTTACTCTTCGGCACGCGATGAATATAATGGCGCTGCCGCATCCGTTTTTCTCGATGCAAATGAAAATCCGTACAATATGCCGCACAACCGCTATCCGGACCCGATGCAACGGGAGCTAAAGAAAGAACTGTCGAAGGTAAAGAAAATCTCCCCCGAACGCATATTTCTGGGAAATGGCAGTGATGAGGCAATAGACCTTGTATTTCGCGCTTTTTGCGAACCGCGTATAGACAATGTAGTAGCTATAGACCCTACGTACGGCATGTATCAGGTATGTGCCGAAATAAATGATGTGGAGTACCGCAAGGTATTGTTAGACGAGGATTTTCAATTTTCGGCAGATAAGTTGCTGGCGGCTGCGGATGAACATACGAAGCTGATTTTTCTTTGTTCTCCCAATAATCCCACAGGAAACGATTTGCTTCGAAGTGAGATTGAGAAAATCATCCGCGAATTCGACGGGTTGGTGATATTGGATGAGGCTTATAACGATTTTTCAGAGGCGCCTTCTTTTTTGGGTGAACTGGACAAATATCCTAATCTGATTGTACTGCAAACTTTCTCCAAAGCATGGGGCTGTGCTGCCATACGCTTGGGCATGGCTTTTGCTTCGCAGGAAATCATTTCGATTTTCAGCAAGATAAAGTATCCTTATAATGTAAACCAGCTGACTCAGAAACAAGCGATGGAGATGTTGTACCGTTATTATGAAATAGAGCGTTGGGTAAAAACATTGAAAGAAGAGCGTGAGAATCTGGAAAACGAATTTGTGAAACTGCCTTGTACGGTGAAAATATTTCCTTCGGATGCAAACTTTTTTCTGGTCCGTGTGACGGATGCGGTGAAGATTTATAATTATCTGGTGGCTGAAGGCATCATTGTGCGTAACCGTAACTCCGTATCGCTTTGCGGAAACTGTCTGCGGGTAACGGTAGGTACGAGAAACGAGAATGAAAGGCTGGTTGAGGCGTTGGAGAAATATAAAGTATAAAGTAGTAGGGTATGAAGAAAGTACTTTTTATAGATCGTGACGGGACGTTGGTTATAGAGCCGCCCGTAGATTATCAATTGGATTCGTTGGAGAAACTGGAGTTTTATCCGAAAGTAATGCGTAATCTTGGTTTTGTCCGTAGCAGGCTGGATTTTGAGTTCGTTATGGTTACCAATCAGGACGGGTTGGGTACGGCATCTTTTCCGGAAGAAACTTTTTGGCCGGCGCATAACCTGATGATGAAGACGTTGGAAGGTGAGGGAATTGCTTTCGATGATATTTGCATAGACCGTAGCATGCCCGAAGACAATGCGCCAACCCGCAAGCCGCGTACCGGTATGCTGACGAAGTATCTCGACAATCCTGAATACGATTTGGCAAATAGTTTTGTGATAGGCGACCGTGCTACGGATGTGGAGTTGGCTAAGAACCTGGGATGTCGTGCTATCCTTTTACAGAAAGATACGAATATGCTGAAACCGAAATCGGCCGGTGGTGAAGCTGCGTGTGAGGGCTTGGAGGACGTCTGTGTTTTGGCAACAAAGGATTGGGATAAGGTAGCCGAATTTCTTTTTGCCGGTGAGCGGAAAGCGGAAGTGCGCCGTACTACGAAAGAGACGGATATTTATGTGGCTGTAAATTTAGACGGTAACGGTCATTGTGATATTCATACCGGACTTGGTTTCTTCGATCATATGCTGGAACAGATAGGCAAGCATGGCGGCATGGATTTGACCATTCACGTAAAAGGTGATTTGGACGTAGACGAGCATCATACGATAGAGGATACCGCCCTCGCTTTGGGTGAGTGCCTGCATCAGGCATTGGGCAGCAAGCGCGGCATCGAACGTTACGGGTATGCACTGCCTATGGACGATTGTCTGTGTCAGGTATGTCTGGATTTTGGAGGACGTCCCTGGCTGGTATGGGATGCCGCATTCAAGCGCGAGAAAATAGGAGAGATGCCTACGGAAATGTTCCTGCACTTCTTTAAGTCATTAAGCGATGCAGCCAGAATGAACCTTAACATCAAGGCGGAAGGGCAGAACGAGCATCATAAGATAGAGGGAATCTTCAAAGCACTGGCAAGAGCCTTGAAGATGGCGGTGAAACGCGATATTTATCACTATGAATTGCCAAGCTCAAAAGGGGTACTTTAGTGTTTGACTCGGGACTGAGTCATTATTAACCGTCCGCAAACGAACAGGGGGAGTGTCCGATTTCGGACACTCCCCCTTGCGTAATACTTTCCTGCCTGCTTGGCACACTCTTTGCTTTTCTGTCAACGACAATTTTAAAGACCGAACATGAAAAAGAATATTTTACTTGCCGCTTGTTTTGGGATATCACTGTTTGCCTCGGCACAGAATGATACTTTGACGCACGAACGTGAAATCACTTTAGCGGAAGCCATTGCACTGGCGCGTACCCAATCTGTAGATGCTGCCGTGGCGCTTAACGAATTGAAGACAGCCTATTGGGAATACCGTACTTTCCGTGCAGACCTGTTGCCCGAAATAAATTTTACGGGAACATTGCCCAATTATAATAAGTCGTACAGCACCTATCAGAACTCGGACGGTTCCTATAGCTTTGTCCGTAACAATACATTGGGGTTGTCCGGTGCACTTTCCATTAACCAGAACATTTGGTTCACAGGCGGTAAGCTATCGCTGGCTTCTTCTCTCGATTACATCAAGCAGTTGGGTTCCGGCGGCGACAAACAGTTTATGTCCGTACCCGTAAGCCTTGAATTGACGCAACCCATATTCGGCGTGAACAGTTTGAAGTGGAACCGCCGTATCGAACCTGTCCGGTACGCAGAGGCAAAGGCTGCCTTTATTTCGGCAACGGAGCAGGTAACGATGAAGACCATTACTTATTTTTTTGAGTTATTGCTGGCAAAGGAAGCGCTTGCCACAGCGCAGCAAAACAAAGCCAATTCAGACCGCCTTTACGAAGTGGCCATTGCCAAACGGAAAATGGGACAGATTTCGGAAAACGACTTGCTGCAACTCAAGCTGAACTCTCTGCAAGGCAAAGCCGATGTGACCGAAGCCGAAAGCACTTTGAACGCCAAGATGTTTCAGCTACGTTCGTTTCTCGGCGTGTCGGAGAGCGAGGGGCTGAATCCTGTTATACCTGCTTCCGTTCCTGGTATTAAAATGGACTACGACCGTGTTCTGAACAAGGCTTTGGAACGCAACTCGTTTGCCCAGAATATACGTCGCCGCCAGTTAGAAGCCGATTATGAAGTGGCTACGGCACGTGGAAATTTAAGGAGTATAGACCTGTTTGCCAGCGTTGGCTATACCGGACAAAACTATGAGTTCTCATCTGCCTATCAGGATTTGCTGGACAACCAGATTGTCAAGGTCGGTGTAAAAATACCTATCCTCGATTGGGGAAAACGTCGCGGCAAGGTGAGGGTAGCCAAGAGCAACCGCGAAGTGGTACTTTCCAAAATCCGCCAGGAACAAATGGACTTCAATCAGGACATTTTCCTGCTGGTGGCAAACTTCAACAACCAAGCCCAGCAGTTGGAAATAGCCGAAGAGGCGGACCAGATAGCCGAAAAACGTTACAAGACCAGTGTGGAGACTTTTATGATTGGTAAAATAAGTACCCTTGACCTCAACGATGCGCAGAATTCCAAAGACGAAGCCCGGCAAAAACACATCTCCGAACTTTATTATTATTGGTATTACTTCTATCAACTCCGTAGCCTGACCCTTTGGGATTTTGAACGGAACATGGAGTTGGAAGCCGACTTTGAAGATATAATCAAAGGCTGATGCCGGTGGAAATTATGCCGATTTGTACGATTATAAAGGAAATAACAAAAAAATGGTGCAAATCTGTATGACCTGTGGCTAAAAAACTTACTTTTGCAAGTAACAAACTACAAAATACTATGATACTGATAGTCGATGATGATAGTGCCGTACGTTCTTCACTTAGTTTTATGCTGAAGCGTGCCGGTTATGAGGTAAAAACAGCACCGGGACCCCGTGAGGCAATGGATATAGTTCGTGCAGAATCTCCCGCACTGATATTGATGGATATGAACTTTACACTTTCCACTACCGGAGAGGAGGGGCTTACGCTGTTGAAACAGGTAAAGGTCTTCCGTCCCGATGTTCCCGTTATACTGATGACGGCATGGGGAAGCATCCAACTTGCCGTGCAGGGGATGCAGGCGGGGGCTTTTGACTTTATTACCAAACCGTGGAACAATGCCGCCCTTTTGCAGCGTATCGAAACCGCCTTGGAACTGAGTGCCGCTCCGAAAGAAATGCCGGAAGAGCAGGCGGAGGGTTTGAACCGCAGTCACATCATCGGCAAATCGCAAGGACTGATGGAGGTGCTGAATACCGTAGCCCGCATAGCCCGTACCAACGCTTCCGTACTCATTACCGGCGAGAGTGGTACAGGTAAGGAACTGATAGCCGAAGCTATCCATATCAACAGTCAGCGCACCAGACAGCCTTTTGTGAAAGTCAATCTCGGCGGTATCTCGCAGAGTCTGTTCGAGAGCGAGATGTTCGGTCATAAGAAGGGCGCTTTTACCGATGCAAGTGCCGACCGCATAGGGCGTTTTGAACTGGCAAACAAAGGAACTATCTTTCTGGACGAAATAGGCGACTTGGATTTGTCCTGCCAGGTTAAACTATTGCGTGTGCTTCAGGACCAGACGTTTGAGGTGCTGGGCGACAGCCGCCCGCGCAAAGTGGATGTGCGTGTTGTCTCCGCCACCAATGCCGATTTGCGCAAAATGGTTTCCGAACGCACATTCCGCGAAGACCTTTTCTACCGTATCAATCTGATAACCGTAAAACTGCCCGCCTTACGCGAACGCCGTGAGGATATTCCCCTGTTGGCACGTCACTTTGCCGACCGTCAGGCTGCCGTAAACGGCTTGCCGCGTACCGAATTTTCAGCGGATGCGCTGAACTTCCTATCTCGTCTGCCTTATTCGGGTAATATCCGCGAATTGAAAAACCTGGTGGAGCGTACCATTCTTGTCAGTGGAAAACAAACCCTGGATGCTTCTGATTTTGAATCGCAGTACCAACGTCACGACGAACCTGCAAAAGCCGCAGATGGCACTTCCTTTGCCGGCATGACGCTGGATGAAATAGAACGGCAAACTATCCTGCAAACCTTAGAACAGCATAAAGGCAATCTCAGTCAGGTTGCATTGGCACTGGGCATCAGCAGGGCTGCTCTATACAGACGGCTGGAAAAATATAAAATAGCGATTAGTGATTAGGGTTTAGCGATAAGTGTTGAGTCATTTAAATCTTGACCGTTAGTCGTCGCTTACCAGCCCCTAATCGTTAATCACTACCCGCTAATCATTAACCCCTAATCGCTAATCGCTAATCGTTAATCACTAACCCCTAATCCCTACCTCACGTGCGTATTAAATTTTATTTTTTTATTCTTGTATTGTTTTTGCTTGGGCTGGGTGGAGCGTTGATATATCTGGCAGGCAAAATGCAGACCACGCATCTATATGTTGTGGAGGGTATTATTGTATTCATACTGCTCTATCTGGCGGTGTTCTATCGTAAGATTGTCAAGCCGATGAGTACGATAGGAAGCGGTATGGAGTTGTTGCGCGAGCAGGATTTCAGCAGCCGGCTCAGCAGGGTGGGGCAGTATGAGGCCGACCGTATCGTGAACGTTTTCAACCGTATGATGGAACAACTCAAGAATGAGCGTCTGCGTATGCGCGAGCAGAACCATTTTCTTGATTTGCTGATTCAGGCATCGCCTATGGGGGTTGTCATTATGACGTTGGACGGTGAGGTGTCACAACTCAATCCGATGGCTGTAAAGATGCTGGGCGTTCGTCTGGAAGAGGCGCAGAACAGGAAACTGGATAAAATTGATTCGCCTTTGGCGGAAGAGCTGGCATCCATTCCTAAAGAAACGACTTCCGTGGTGCGGTTGAACGATGCGAATATCTACAAGTGTACCCATTCTTCGTTTATAGACAGAGGGTTCAAGCATCCTTTCTTCCTGATAGAGCGCATGACGGATGAAGTGATGAAAGCGGAAAAGCGTGCATACGAAAAGGTTATCCGTATGATTGCCCACGAGGTGAACAATACCACTGCCGGCATTACCTCTACCTTGGATACGGTGGAGCAGGCGCTTTCTACGGAAGAAAATATGGAAGACATTTGCGAGGTGATGCGCGTGTGTACGGAGCGCTGTTTCTCTATGAGCCGTTTCATTACCCGTTTTGCCGATGTGGTGAAGATACCCGAACCTACGGTAGCGCAGGTTCAACTGAACGAATTGGTATCCATGTGCAAGCGTTTTATGGAGGGAATGTGCAATGACCGTAACATTATTCTCCGCTTGGAATGCGACCCCGAAGTAGGGCAGGTGCGTCTGGATGCTTCGCTGTTCGAGCAGGTTTTGGTAAATATCATTAAGAATGCTGCCGAAAGTATAGAGAGCGCCGGAGAAGCGGCAGGCAAGCAGGGCGAAATAACGGTAAGGACCACTGCCCCCGCTCTTATAGAAATCGTAGACAATGGTCCCGGAATCAGCAAAGAGACCGAAGCTAAACTCTTCAGTCCCTTCTTCTCCACCAAGCCGAACGGGCAGGGGATTGGCCTGGTGTTTATCAGGGAAGTGCTGAGCCGTCACGGTTGTGCATTCTCCCTGCGCACATACAATGACGGATTGACCCGCTTCCGAATCTTGTTTAATTGAGAATTCCCAATTCTCAACTTCTGTTTTTCCTCCATTCTTCTGCGTACTCATCCAATATCCGCTTGATTCCCTGGCCGATTGTAACATAATCGCTCTCGTTCAGATTGGCAAGGGAGGCACGTACGCTCCATTCGGGCCCATCGAAGCCGCCACCGTTCAGAAGCACTAAAGATGTTTCCTGAGCAAGGCGGAATACTACGTTCAGCGGACTGTACGTTTTTTTGAGGTATTCCACAAACTTCTCTCCATAGAACTTTTCGGCCCATACCAGCATGTCTATTTCCGTATAATAGCCTACCCGTAAGGGGTCTTCTACTAACGTAAATCCGGTATTGTCCCAAAGAGCCTGCAAGCGGCGCCGGATAATTTCCTGCATTTTCTGCTTGTAGCTGTTTTCTTTGTCCAGCAGGGCAAAGGCGGCGAATAAGCTCATCTGCATCTGTTGAGGCAATGAAAGTCCTGCCGTATGGTTCAAGGCTATCTGACGGCTGTCCGCTACCATGCGGTCTATGAACTTCAATTTTTCGGGATGCAGGGTCAGCGTGGCATAGCGGCGGTTGAGGGCTTCGCGCTTCTCTTTCGGCAATCGGGATATTTGTCTGTCGAATACATTGTATTCGTGCAGCGCTATGACGGCATTGCGCCAGCCGGTAGCGCCGAAATATTTGGAGAAAGAGTACACGCAAAGCGTATTGTACGGAATTTCTGCCATGAACGAGCGGAAATGCGGGCTGAAAGTACCGTACACATCGTCCGTAATAATCATCAGGTTGGGATTGTCTTCCTTTACGATGTTTACGATGCGCGCCATTGTTTCGAGGCTGAGCGTATAGCTGGGCGGGTTGCTCGGGTTGGTGACAAACAAAGCCTTTATGGCCGGATTTTTCAGCCGGTCTATATCCTCGTCACTGTATTGCCACAGATGCAGCCCGTCTTTGCTCATGCGGTTGGCATGCAGTTCGGTCACCTTGAACCGGTAACGGTCCAGTTGGGGAATCTCTATATAAGGTGTAAAGGCGGGAACCATGAGGGCGATGCCGTCGCCTTTGTCCAGCAGGAAATTCTCTTGCAGCGAATCGAAGATGTAACACATGGCAGCCGTTCCGCCTTCGGTGGCAAACAGGTCGAAAGCTCCGCGAGGCGGACGGTTGTCGCACATTTCCTGATTCAGGTAGTCGCATACCAGCATTTCGGTGAATTGCAGGATGCGGTCGGGCACAGGATACTGGTTGCCTATGACGCTTTCCGCCCATTCGTATACGAGGCTGTCGGGGTCGACGGCATGCTGCATCAGCATGTAGTGGTAGGTTTGTTCCAGCAGTTTGGCTCCGGGCTGGTAGGTATTGCTTTTGAGGAATTGCTCAAAGCGGGCGGCAATACCTTGTTTTTCGGGGATGCCGGCGATGCCTTCGGGGAGAAACATGACGTGACGGCATTCTTCCAGTCCGAATTTTCCCAGGAGGAAAAAGGCTTCGCGTGGAGTGGTTGCAATCCAGTTGGGGTTACCGCGCCCGGCGTTCAACATGGTACGGGCGGTCTTTTTCAGGCTTTCATCTGCCATGTCGATAAGACGGTTTTTCAGTTCAAAGGGACTGATATTCTCCATCTTCTTTTCTAAAAGTTTTGTATTCATATAATCTGAAGTTTAGTTTTTAAAAAGCGTTATAATTGAAGTGACAGTCGGCATAAACTAATTCCAGGTATGCTAAAATCTATTCGTCCGATAATTGTTTTCCATTCGTCCGACAGCTGTTGAATTATCGTCCGACAATTGTTGAATTTTCGTCCGACAGCTGTCGGACGGAAAGATTTTAGTAAGCTTGAAAACAGTTTTTACTTATTAGGTAATCTGCTTAAAGTCTTCAGGGCATTAAATCAGCAGGACGATAACCACTCCCCATATAATCAGCAGGGTGTTGCCTACGGCATACGTCACGGTATAACCCAGCGCAGGCGTTTCACTCTCTACGGCATCCTGTATGGCTCCGAGGGCTGCCGTAGTGGTCCTTGCGCCCGCACAGCATCCCAATGCGATGGCCGGATGAAACTTGAACAGATACCTGGCAAGCAACAGCCCGATAATCAGTGGGAAAGTGGTGGCTGCTGCGCCTACAAGGAACAGGCTGATACCCACATCGTGAAATCCCTGTACAAAACCGGGGCCTGCCGATATGCCTACTACGGCGATAAACATGTTCAGCCCTACATTGTTCAGTACCCATTGCGACGGTTCGGGAATGCGTCCGAAAGTGGGATGCTTGCTGCGCAGCCAGCCGAAGAGCAATCCCGCTATCAGCGCTCCGCCACTGGTGCTCAGGCTGATTGGTACGCCGCCGATGTGGACGGATAGTGCACCGAACAATCCGCCTACAAGGATGCCGAGCCCTACGAAAATCATATCAGTCTGATTGGTAGGACGGTCTATATAGCCCAAACGTCTGGCGGCTGTTTCCACTTCCTGCCTGGTTCCCACTACCTCTACCACGTCGCCGGCATCTACGGTGGTCTGCGCCATGACGGGGATGTCGATGCCCGCACGCCTGATGCTGCGGATACTGACACCGTGCATGAACTTCTCGTTGCGGATGGCCGAAACGGTCTTTCCGGCAAAGGTCTTTTTGGTAATCATGACGGGCAGTTTTTCTGCGGGGAAGTCCAATAGCTGCTGGTCTTGTATTTCAGGTCCTATCCAATCCTCTTCGCCGATAACGTATTCCCGGCGTCCGCTTAGTACGACTTCATCCCCTATTTCCAGTTGCACGTTGGGGCTGACCTCGCGGATAGCGCCTGCCTTGCGTATCCGTTCCACAAACAGGCGCTTGTCCTGTTGCTGGAAGTACACTTCAAGGTCTATGACCCTTTTCCCGTTTTTGAACCATTCGTTTTCGATGCGGTAGGCGCGGAAAGTGACGGGGCGTGCGGCATGAATGAAGCCGGGTTCATCTGCCTGAGAGTTGCCCATGCGGACTTCCAAATCCTTGCAGGCGGCTTTCACCTTATCCAGTCCGCCCAGCATTTTCGGTCCGATGGACGATAGCACCCAAGCCGAGCCGGCGGTACCGAAAATGTAGGTTACGGCATAGGATACGGGGATGATGTTGACGTAGCTCTGCCGTTGCGCTTCGTCCAGTCCCATGTTTGCCATTGTATCTTCGGCCACGCCGATGACGGCCGATATGGTTTGTGAGCCGGCAAGCAATCCGGCGGCTTCTCCCATGTTATATCCCATGAGCAGGGCAAGCAGCCAGGTTACTCCCAAAACAGATACGCACATCAGCACCGCAAAAGCCACTTGGGGCAATCCGTCTTTTTTCAGTCCGCGAAAGAACTGCGGGCCTACCTTGTAGCCTACGGCAAACAGAAACAGTAAGAAAAACACTGACTTGACAGGGCCGGGTACGGCAATATTCAGTTGCCCTACCACTACGCCTACCAATAACACGCTGGTGACGGTTCCCAAAGTAAACTTACCGATACGCAGCTTACCCAGCCAGAACCCCAGAAAAATGGTGAGGAAAATGGCTAATTCGGGACGTTCTCTGAGTTGGTTGAAAATCCATTCCATAATTAAGTATTTAGGTCGGTTTGTACGTCTTTTGTAAGTCGTATTCGCTATACAACGGGTTTTAACGGGAAGTGTTTTGAATAAAAGTGGTTTTTTAGAACATTTATTCCGCAAAACCGGACTTTTAGAAAAAGTTTTCTTCCGTACCTTTGCGCACTGAATGATAGATGGGTAAGGTATGAGGTTGTTTATTAGGGTATTTCTGCTGTTGCAGATAATTGCACTTCCTGTGAGGGCGCAATATATAGTGCAAGGTGTTGTCACGGATTCGCTGACACGGGAGCCGTTGCCATATACCTCGGTCTATCTGAAAGGAACCACAGAGGGGGGGATGACTGATGACAAGGGGGTATTTTCCTTCAAGACCTATCGCCCGGAAGCACGGCTGGTAATCTCGGCCGTGGGCTATAATGAATACACCCGGCTGATTCATCCGGCACGCGGGGAGCGTATAAAAGTGGCGCTTGCCCCCACCACTTATGCACTGAATGAAGTGGTGGTGAAGCCGAAGCGCGAGCGCTACAAGAAGAAAAACAATCCGGCTGTGGAGTTTGTGCGGAAGATGATAGAGCACCGGGATGATTATTCTCCGGATGAGCGCGACTTCTGGCAGCGCGAGCGTTATGAGAAAATGACGTTTGCCATTAACAACTTCGACAGTGTGAAACAGCAGAAGTGGCTGTACCGCAAGTTCAAGTTCCTGACCGATTATGTGGATACTTCCGCCGTGACGGGAAAGCCGGTTCTGGCGGTGTCCAACCGCGAGTTGCTGGCTACGGATTATTACCGTAAGTCGCCGCACAGCGAAAAGCAATGGGTGAAGGCGCGGCGGCAGGCGGGAGTGGACGAAATGCTGTCACAGCAGGGGATGGAGCAGGCCATCAGCGTCACTATGACGGACGTGGATATTTATCAGAACAACATAACGCTGTTTACCAATAAGTTTGTCAGTCCGTTATCTTCTTTAGGCCCTTCGTTCTACAAATACTATCTGATGGATACGCTGACCGTTGCCGGAAAGCCTTGCGTGGACTTGACTTTCGTGCCTTTCAACTCCGAGTCGTTCGGCTTTACGGGGCATCTGTACGTCATGCTGGACAGCACGTATTTCGTGCGTCGTGTAGTGATGAACTTTCCTCAGAAAATCAATCTGAACTTTGTGGATTACATGAAGATAGAACAGGACTTCGACCGTGCGGAAGACGGTACAAGGCAACTTATGAATGAAAGTATCACGACGGAATTCAAATTGGTGGACAACAGCGACGGCATCTATGCCAAACGGGATGTTTATTACCGGAATTATGCTTACGAACCTACTGCCGATGCCTTGCAGGCGTTCCGAAAACCCGAGAAGGTGATTGAAGGCATGGACTCTTCCGCTCATTCCGATGCTTATTGGGATGCCAACCGCCTTGCGGAAGTGAGCAAGAAAGAGACTTCCGTAGACAAGATGATGGCGCAACTGCGTAGTTATCCGGTTTATTATTGGACGGAGAAGGTGCTGAAGGTGCTGTTTACCGGATATATTCCCGCACCTAAGGAGAAAGCTCCTTTGTTCTATATCGGTATGATGAACACCACCATCAGCGGTAATGCGCTGGAAGGAGTGCGTGTGCGTGCCGGTGGGATGACAACGGCATGGCTTAATCCGCATTTGTTCGGCAGGGGATATGTGGCGTACGGTTTCCGCGACGAACGTGTGAAAGGGTTGGCGGAATTGGAATATTCTTTCCATAAGAAAAAAGAGTATGCCAATGAGTTTCCGATTCATTCGCTCAAATTCCGTTATCTGTCCGATGTCAACCAGTATGGGCAACATTATCTCTATACCAGTCAGGATAACGTTTTTTTGGCGTTGAAACGCCAGAAGGACGACCGTATCGGCTATCAGCGGAAAGCGGAACTGACGTATACGAACGAGTTTCATTCGGGCTTCTCCTTTCAAGTGACTACACGTCTGCGGAAAGATGAATCTTCGCATCTCATTCCTTTCATCAGGCAGGATGAAGATAAGTCGTTTGTAAAAAGTATTTCGACCAGTGAACTGGAACTTAAACTGCGTTATGCTCCTAATGAGAAGTTCTTTCAGACACAGTGGAACCGTTTTCCGGTATCTTTGGATGCTCCGGTATTTACGCTGACGCATACAATGGCCGCCAAAGGAGTGCTGGGTGGAGACTATACGTATCATTATACGGAGGCAGGATTTCAGAAACGTTTCTGGTTCTCGGCTTTCGGCTATACGGACGTCATACTGAAAGCCGGTAAGGTGTGGAATAAAGTTCCTTTTCCGCTGCTTATCATTCCCAATGCCAACTTGTCCTACACCATTCAGCCGGAGTCTTACTCGCTGATGAATGCAATGGAATTTATGAACGATGAATATGCCTCGTGGGATGTGACTTACTTTTTGAACGGTTTCCTTTTCAACCGCATTCCGTTGTTGAAAAAATTGAAATGGCGCGAAGTGTTGTCCTGCCGGGGAATTTATGGAAATCTGAGCGACAAGAACAATCCGGAATTCAGTGAAGGATTGTTTGCCTTTCCGGCAGGAAGCACTACTATGGGACACACTCCGTACGTGGAGGTAGGGGTAGGTGTTGAGAATATTTTAAAAGTGCTCCGGGTGGATTATGTATGGCGTTTGACTTACCGCGATTTACCTAATATAGATAAATCCGGGCTTAGAATCAGTTTGCACATGACGTTTTAACTTAAATCTTACTAACAGAGCATTAAATCGGATAAAAAGACTAATCTATATTGGGTAAAATACCCTAAATTTGAGCAATTTTTTAAACTAAAATAATTCAATGGCAATGAAAGAAAACATTAAGCCGGCAACCGGTCGTTTAGGCGTACTGGTAGTCGGAGTAGGTGGTGCGGTTGCAACCACTATGATTACAGGTACATTAGCAGCCCGTAAGGGGTTGGCAAAAGCTATAGGCTCAATCGCACAAATGGCTACTATGCGTATGCAGGACGGCAAAGAACATCTGATTAAGGATATAGTGCCTTTGGTTGATTTGAACGACATCGTTTTCGGCGGTTGGGACATTTTCGCTGATGATGCGTATGAAGCTGCAATGTATGCAGAGGTTTTGAAGGAAAAGGACTTGAACCTCGTAAAAGATGAGTTGAAAGCCATTAAACCCATGCCTGCTGCTTTTGACCACAATTTTGCAAAACGCCTGAACGGTACGCACATAAAGAATGCCGCTACACGTTGGGACATGGTAGAGCAGTTGCGTGAGGATATCCGCACTTTCAAGGCAAACAACAATTGCGACCGTATCGCCGTGTTGTGGGCTGCAAGTACTGAAATTTATGTTCCTCTAGCAGAAGAGCACAAGTCTCTCGCTGCTTTGGAAAAGGCAATGAAGGAAAACAATACGGAAGTTATTTCTCCGAGCATGTGCTACGCTTACGCTGCAATCGCAGAAGGTGCTCCGTTCATCATGGGTGCTCCTAACCTGTGCGTAGATACTCCGGCTATGTGGGAATTCTCCAAGAAAATGAATGTGCCTATTGCCGGTAAAGACTTCAAGAGCGGTCAGACTTTGATGAAAACTGTACTTGCTCCGATGTTCAAGACCCGTATGCTGGGTGTAAGCGGATGGTTCTCTACCAATATCTTGGGTAATCGTGACGGTGAAGTGCTTGACCAACCGGAAAACTTCAAGACCAAAGAAGTCAGCAAGCTGTCCGTTATCGACAATATCTTCGAACCCGAAAAATTCCCCGATTTGTACGGTGATGTATATCACAAAGTACGTATCAACTATTACCCGCCCCGTAAGGACAACAAGGAGGCATGGGATAATATCGATATCTTCGGCTGGATGGGCTATCCGATGGAAATCAAGGTTAACTTCCTGTGCCGCGACTCTATCTTGGCAGCTCCTATCGCACTCGACCTGGTTATCTTCAGTGACCTCGCTCTGCGTGCCGGTATGTGCGGTATCCAGACTTGGCTGTCATTCTTCTGCAAGAGCCCGATGCACGACTTTGAACACGAACCGGTACATGACCTGTTCCAACAATGGAGAATGGTGAAAGAAACCCTGCGCAATATGGTAGGTGAAACTGCACCGAGCTATTTGGACTAAAATAAGAAAACGGTAAGGTAATAAAAGTGATAAGGCGATAGAGTGATTGGCAAGTTTCTGCTTGAAATTTCATCACTTTACTGCCTTACCACTTTTATGACTTTATCACCGCATTATCTTGTCACTTTTATTATTCTATCACTTTTTATCAATGAAGAAACCCTCTTTTTTCCCGGTTATCATCGGTACGGGCTTCGGTTCGGGCTTTTCTCCTCTCGCTCCGGGTACGGCAGGCGCTTTACTGGCCGTGCTTATCTGGTTCGGAATATCTTTCATTGTTTCGGAAATATGCCTGATATGGCTGACGGTGGCTCTTATTCTCTTTTTTACGGTAATGGGAGTATGGGCAACCAATCGTCTTGAACCTTTCTGGGGAGAGGACCCGTCACGGGTGGTGGTGGACGAAATGGTAGGAGTGTGGATTGCATTGCTGGCAGCACCGTCTGGAAATGTCTGGTATGCGTTGGGGGCTTTTGCCCTCTTTCGTCTGTTTGACATATTCAAACCGTTAGGCATCCGCCGCATGGAAAGTTTTCCGGGCGGAATTGGCGTGATGATGGACGATATCTTGGCGGGAATTTATAGCTTTGTAGTCTTAATCGGAGTAAGATGGCTGATAAGCTGAAAGGAAAACCGGGATTTGCAGGATGGCGTCATGCTGTTTGGGTCTTTATCAAGGCTCAGCTTTCGTCATACGTGGCAAGTCTCATAGATTTCTTGGTGACCATTCTGCTGGTTAAACTATCCGGACTTTTTTATTTGTATGCTACTTTTCTGGGCTCTGTAGTTGGCGGCGTGGTGAACTGCGTTATCAATTACGGGTGGGTATTTCATGCGGACGACTGCAAAAAGACGCATGTTGCACTGAAGTATCTTTTTGTCTGGGGAGGTAGTATTTTATTGAATACATGGGGCACGTTTGCCCTGACCGAGTGGCTGACGGGTATGCACTGGGTGGACGGATTGCTGGGACATTATATAAACGATGTGTTTATCCTGTCCAAGATTATCGTAGCCATTCTGGTGGCGTTCTTCTGGAACTATCATCTGCAACGGGTATTCGTATATCGTAATCATAATTTCGGGAAATTTATACGACAATATTTTAGAGACTAAATAGAACTGATATGAATTATAGAGATTGGCTGCAACAGTTGATTTATAAGATTATAAATCCGGTTGTGCATGGAATGATCAAGGTAGGCATTACGCCTAATTTTATTACTACTACCGGATTGGTGATGAACATCGTAGCTGCATGCGTATTTGTGTATGCGGGCATGTATAAACCGGGTGAGCTTGCTTATGTGGGCTGGGGAGGAGGAATAGTTCTCTTTGCCGGTTTGTTCGATATGATGGACGGGCGCGTGGCGCGTGTAGGTAATATGTCTTCTACGTTCGGAGCATTGTATGACTCGGTGCTCGACCGTTATAGCGAGATGGTGACGCTGTTCGGTATTTTCTATTATCTGATTTTGCAAGGGTATCTGTGGGGATCGATGATTACTTTTGTCGCATTGGTCGGTTCGCTTATGGTGAGTTATGTGCGTGCACGTGCCGAAGGATTGGGACTGGAATGTAAAGTAGGCTTCATGCAGCGTCCCGAGCGTGTGGTGCTGACCAGCCTTGGTACTTTGTGCTGTGGAATTTTCGGAGATTGCAAGGCGTTCGACCCGATGCTGATACTGATTGTTCCTATGGCCGTGATAGCCGTTCTTGCTAATCTGACAGCATTCGCTCGCATTGCGCATTGCTATAAATTATTAAAGAAACAATAATGAGAAAAGATATTTTTCCTTCTGTCAAAGAAGCGTTGCCTGTTGTTGTCCTTACAGCACTGTTCTTGTTGCTGACAGCCGTGTGTATAGGGCTGCGTACAGAGCATCTTTTAATGACGGGGCTGTTTCTGATACTCTTTTTTGCAGGAAAAACAACCCGTAAATTGGCGGTAGCGCTACTTCCTTTTATCATCTTTGGCATTTCTTACGACTGGATGCGGGTGTATCCCAACTATGAGGTGAATCCTATTGATGTGCAGGGATTGTATGAGGCGGAGAAGTCCTTGTTTGGTATCTCGATTGATGGGACAAGATTGATTCCCTGCGAGTATTTTGCACAGAATCACTGTACGGTAGGCGATTTCTTTGCCGGTATATTCTACCTTTGCTGGGTTCCTGTTCCCATTGCATTCGGTCTGTGGCTTTATCTGAAAGGCGAACGCAAGGTATATCTTCGCTTTGCCATGGTCTTTCTGCTGGTAAATCTTATCGGGTTTGCCGGATATTATATTCATCCGGCAGCACCGCCCTGGTATGCCATGAATTATGGCTTTGAGCCGGTTCTCAATACTCCGGGCAATGTAGCGGGACTGGGGCGCTTTGACGAACTGCTGGGGTGCTCTGTCTTTCATTCCATTTATGGACGGAACGCCAATGTATTTGCCGCTGTTCCTTCATTGCATGCGGCTTATATGGTGGTGGCTGTAGCATACGCTATTATGGGACGTTGCAAGAAATGGCTGATAGCTTTGTTCTCTGTTATCATGGCGGGTATTTGGTGGACGGCTGTCTATTCCGGACATCATTATCTGATTGATGTGATGTTGGGCATTTCCTGTGCGTTGCTGGGGATTCTGGTATTTGAACAAGGGTTGATGAAGTGGGGCGCATTCAAGCGTTTCTTTGAAAGATACAGTCGGTATATAGGATAAATTATAAGGTGTGGATTAACGCAAATTTACGCAGGGGGCATTCTTTATATTGAAACTCTGCGTATATTTGCGTTAATCTGTTTTTATGTTATAGGTATATGAATAATTTTGTCTTTTACAGTCCTACCGAATTTGTATTCGGCAAGGACACGGAAATGCAAGTCGGTGCCTTGGCCGGTAAGTATGGGGCACGGAAAGTAATGATTGTGTATGGTGGCGGTTCCGTGCTGCGCAGCGGGTTGTTGGACAGAGTGAAGCAATCTTTGCAGAAAGCCGGTATTCGTTATTGCGAGATGGGGGGTGTGCAACCTAATCCGGTGGATACGAAGGTGTATGAGGGGATTGAAATTTGCCGTCGTGAACAGGCTGATTTACTGCTCCCGGTAGGAGGCGGTTCTGTAATTGATACAGCAAAGGCTATCGCTGCCGGTGTACCTTATGAGGGTGATTTTTGGGATTTCTTTATAGGTAAGGCGAAAGTGACGGAAGCATTGAAAGTTGCTGTTGTGCTGACAATTCCTGCTGCGGGTAGCGAGGGCTCGGGCAACTCGGTGATAACGAAAGTGGATACCCTGCAAAAGCTAAGCTTGCGTGTGCCGGAATTGTTGCGCCCTGTCTTTTCCATTATGAATCCGGAATTGACTTATACATTGCCGCCTTTTCAGACGGCTTGCGGCATTGCCGATATGATGGTGCATATCATGGAACGTTATTTTACTAATACGCAGGATGTGGAGATTAGCGACTGTCTTTGTGAAGGTACGCTGACAGCTATCATTAAAGAAGCTTATCGCATAAAACAAAATCCGGGAGATTACGGTGCGCGCGCCAATATTATGTGGTGTGGAACGATTGCTCATAACGGGACTTGTGGTGTGGGTTGCGAGGAAGATTGGGCTTCGCATTTTCTGGAACATGAAGTCAGTGCGATTTACAACGTTACGCATGGCGCCGGACTGTCTGTAATAGTTCCGGCATGGATGACTTTTATGGCCGGACATAATCCGAAAAAGATAGCCCGGTTTGCCAACCGTGTTTTCGGTGTTCCCGAATCGGAGGATTTGGAAGAGATGGCATTGGCGGGTGTGTCCCGTTTGAAACACTTTTTCCGTTTTATAGGGCTGCCGGTTAACTTTAAGGAACTGGGTATTGAGAATCCCGATATAGACCGCTTGGCGGATAGCCTGCATCGCAATAAGGGAGAGTTTGTGGGCAATTATGTGAAACTGACTAAACAGGACAGTAAGGAAATCTACCGTCTGGCACTGTGATAAACAAAAAAAACGGCGAAGTATTTTATCTGACTTCGCCGTTTCTTTTATTTGATTTCGATTTCTTCCTTCATGTCAATCTCTTCTCCCTGCGGATCGTAGAAAACATATTCCAGAAATGCTAATTTCTGACTTGGAATAATCTTGATTCCGAATCCGTATTTCATTTGCCATTTCCGTTTCAGTGAGAGAACTCCCTGATTGATGTAGGCAGCGATATACGGGTGGATGTGTAACGAGAATTTCTTTATCTTCAGTTTGTTGACAAGGTAGTCAATTTTACTCTCTAAAGTGTCCGTAAAGAGGATGGACGATTTAATAGTGCCTTTACCAAAGCAGGTTGGACAGGTTTCCGTAGTATTCACATCCATTGCCGGACGTACTCGCTGACGCGTAATCTGCATCAATCCGAATTTGCTGAGTGGCAGGATGTTGTGTCGTGCTCTGTCTTTCTGCATATTGGCACACATACGTTCGTAAAGCTTTTGTCTGTTTTCGGCTTCATTCATGTCGATGAAATCCACCACGATGATACCACCCATATCTCTTAGCCGCAATTGGCGCGCCAGTTCATCGGCGGCTCCCAGATTTACTTCCAGTGCGTTGGCTTCCTGCCCGTTGGCATTCTTGATGCGGTTACCGCTGTTCACATCTACTACGTGAAGCGCTTCGGTGTGCTCAATAATCAGGTAAGCCCCGCTTTTGTATGAAACGGTTTTGCCGAATGACGATTTTATCTGTTTGGTGATACCGAAATTGTCGTAAATAGGAAGTTGCCCTTTGTACAGTTTTACAATTCCTGCCCGTTCAGGGGCGATGAGTGTTACGTAATCCTTGATTTCGTTGAATACAGCTTCGTTGTTCACATAGATGTTTTCGAAAGAAGGATTGAACAAGTCGCGCAACAAACCTACGGCGCGGCTGGTTTCTTCGTAAATCAGTGTCGGAAATTTGGTGGCTTTTTGTACTTTGACAATAGCTTCTTCCCAATGTTTTAATAGAACTTTGAGCTCTCCGTCAAGCTCGGCCACGCGTTTACCTTCAGCAACAGTGCGGACGATGACACCGAAATTCTTGGGTTTGATGCTCATCAGCAGTTGTTTGAGGCGGGCGCGCTCTTCACTTGATTTAATTTTTTGTGATACGGAAACCTTATCATTAAAGGGAATCAATACAAGATACCTTCCGGCAAAGGAGAGTTCGGAAGTCAGTCTCGGCCCTTTGGTTGAGATAGGCTCCTTTACGATTTGCACCACTACTTCTTGTCCTACCTTGAGTGTGTTGGATACTGTTCCGTCCTTTTCAAGGTCGGGAAGTATGGTTGCTTTGGTAATTGGATTAAGCTTTTTTTTGTCGCTTAAAGTTTGCTTTACGTATTTTTCTAATGAGTTAAATTGAGGACCTAAGTCAAGATAATGAAGAAAAGCATCTTTCTCGTAACCTACATCCACGAAGCAGGCATTCAGGCCCGGCATCAATTTCTTGACACGTCCCAAATACATGTTGCCCACAGAGAAGGAAATGTTTCTTCCTTCGCTTTGGAGTTCCACCAGGCTTTTGTCTTCGAGTAAAGCAATGGAAACTTCTTTGGGCTGTACGTCTACAACGAGTTCGCTTGTCACAATAATTTGCTTTTACATTTTTGTTATACAGATGTTTTCTGTTCAGATTTACCGGTACATCAATCTTTTTTACATTGACGAACCGGTTTGATACTTAAACAAAGAACAAACCCGCGAGACAATTAGCTTCACAAGTTTGTTCTTTATTTTGTCCTTCAGACTAAAAATTACTTTTTGCTTTTATGTCTGTTCTTTCTTAGTCTTTTTTTACGCTTGTGCGTAGACATTTTATGTCTTTTTTTCTTCTTTCCGCTTGGCATAGCTTCAAAATTTTATGGGTTAATACTAATTGTTTATTATTTTTTCACAGCAATGGTGAATGTCTTAGCAGGTTTAAAAGCCGGAATGTTGTGTTCCGGAATGATGATAGTAGTGTTCTTTGAGATGTTACGAGCTGTTTTTTGAGCTCTTTTCTTTACTACAAAACTACCAAACCCGCGGAGATAAACATTTTCATCTTTAGATAAAGATGCCTTCACTGCGTCCATGAACGCTTCAACGGTTGCAAGCACTGTTACTTTGTCGATTCCGGTGTTCTTTGTAATTTCGTTTACAATATCAGCTTTAGTCATTTTTTTCTTAAAAAAAATATTATTACTATAGTTTTCTAATTTTTTGGACTGCAAATATATAGCTTTTTGGCGGCTCTAAAAAATATATTTTGGACATTTTTTGAAAAAAGTCTAAGCATTAGGTTTTGTTAGACTGAAAAACTGTATTTTTGTTCTTTTGAAAAAGGATGTGTGTCCTTTGGGGGTATGAAACTATATATGAATAGATTGACTGAAGCTTTATTGGATTGGTACGCGGATAATAAACGTGATTTGCCTTGGAGAGGCACTACTGATCCCTACCGGATATGGATTTCTGAGATTATTTTGCAGCAGACGAGAGTGGTACAAGGATATGAGTATTTTCTTCGTTTTATCCGCCGTTTTCCTGATGTGAGAACTTTGGCTTCGGCTTCGGAAGACGAGGTCTTGAAGTATTGGCAGGGATTGGGGTATTATTCTCGTGCCCGTAATCTGCATGCTGCTGCTAAGAGTATGAACGGTAAGTTTCCGGAAAGCTATCAGAAAGTGCGGGCTTTGAAGGGGGTAGGGGATTATACGGCTGCCGCCATTTGTTCCATAGCCTATAATATGCCCTATGCAGTAGTGGATGGAAATGTGTATCGAGTGCTTTCCCGTTATTGCGGCATTGATGTGCCTATTGACTCTACGGAAGGAAAGAAGCTCTTTGCTGCTTTAGCTGATGAAATGCTCGATAAATCCCGCCCGGCTGCTTATAATCAAGCTATAATGGATTTTGGGGCTATTCAGTGTACGCCACAGTCTCCTAACTGTATGTTTTGTCCTTTGGCGGATAGTTGTTCCGCCTTATCGAAAGGGCAGGTTATGCAACTTCCCGTGAAGCAACACAGAACAAAGACGTCCAACCGTTATTTTAATTATATATATGTACGCATGGGCGCGTGTACTTTTATACATAAACGAACGGCTGATGATATTTGGAAAAACCTGTTCGAATTGCCATTGGTTGAAACGGATAGAAATCTATCGGAAGAGGAATTTTTATCATCTGCATCCTTTCGCTCACTTATAGCGGAAGGAGAGGTACCGGAAGTACGTTTGGTGTTTCGAAATGTGAAACATGTGCTGTCCCATCGGGTGATATACGCTAACTTTTATGAAGTCGTTTTGCCGGAGAACTCCCGTTCTTTTTCGGAATACCAGTGTATCAGAATGGAAGATTTGGAGCAGTATCCGGTATCTCGCTTGGTACATGCTTTTTTGGAGAAGTATTTATAAAAGTTGGCTGTATTCTTGCATGATGTTGTTATTCTCGCTAATTTTGGCAACAAATTTTAAAATTGAAAGCGTATGTCAGTAAATAAAGTGATATTATTAGGAAATGTAGGCAGAGACCCCGAGGTGAGGTATCTCGATACCGGTGTGGCTGTTGCTACTTTCCCCTTGGCTACTTCAGACCGTGCCTATACATTGGCAAACGGAACGCAAGTTCCTGAACGTACGGAGTGGCATAATCTTGTCCTTTGGCGCGGACTGGCAGAAACGGCTGAGAAATATGTGCATAAAGGAGACAAACTTTATGTGGAGGGTAAAATACGGACCCGTTCGTATGATGATCAGACCGGTGCAAAACGCTATGTAACGGAGATTTTTGTAGATAACATGGAAATGCTGTCTGCAAGAAGCGCAGCGCCCGGAACTACACCGCAGGCAGGTATATCCGGACAGACGGTTGCTCCTGTACAGTCAACACACTCGCAGGCTGCTCCTGCACAAAATAATCCAACGGACGATTTACCGTTCTAATTGTTTAACTAAAACCAAAATCTTTGGACCCAGACGCTTATTTATGCCAATTGGCAGATATTTTTAACAGTATAACCGTACATACTCCTTCTGTTTCGGCTATTATAGCTATTGTATTGGCTGGTGTGCTTTTGCTTGCTTCCGGTTTTGCTTCGGCTTCCGAAATTGCATTTTTTTCACTCTCGCCGTCCGATTTGAATTCTATTGAAGAGGGGAAACATCCTTCTGATGAGAAAATCAGAAATTTGTTGGATGATACAGAACGACTGCTGGCCACGATACTGATTACGAACAATTTCGTGAATGTGACCATTATCATGCTCTGTAATTTCTTTTTTATGAATGTATTCCAATTTCATTCGGTTATTGCGGAGTTTTTAATCCTAACGGTTATATTGACTTTTCTGTTGCTGCTTTTCGGTGAGATTATGCCGAAGATTTATTCAGCGCAGAAAACATTGGCATTTTGCCGTTTTGCAGCTCCCGGCATTCTGGCATGCCGTTCCATATTCTATCCGTTGTCGTCGATATTGGTGCGTTCTACATCGTTTCTTAACAAGCATTTTGTGCGTAAAAATCATAATATTTCAGTAGATGAGCTTTCTCATGCGTTGGAGTTGACGGATAAAGCCGAGCTTTCGGAAGAAAACAATATCTTGGAGGGTATCATTCGTTTTGGAGGTGAGACGGCTAAGGAAGTCATGACATCGCGTCTGGATGTGGTTGACTTGGAAATTCGCACTTCTTTTAAGGATGTGTTAAAGTGCATCGTGGAGAACGCTTATTCGCGTATTCCTGTTTATGCGGAAACACGTGACAATATAAAAGGGGTGCTTTATATCAAGGATTTGCTTCCTCATTTGAATAAAGGAGATAATTTCCGTTGGCAATCATTGATTCGTCCGGCTTATTTTGTTCCGGAAACCAAGATGATTGATGATTTGCTGCGTGATTTTCAGGCAAACAAGATTCATATCGCTATTGTGGTGGATGAATTCGGAGGGACATCGGGTATTGTTACGATGGAAGATATTATTGAAGAGATTGTTGGGGAGATTCGTGACGAATACGATGATGAAGAACGTACTTATGCCGTACTCAATGACCACACATGGGTGTTTGAGGCTAAAACACAACTGACGGACTTCTATAAGATAACCAAGATAGATGAAGAAACTTTTGATGAAGTGGCAGGTGATGCCGATACTTTAGCGGGGCTTTTACTTGAGTTGAAAGGGGAATTTCCTGCGCTTCACGAGAAAGTAACTTATGATTATTATGAATTTGAGGTTCTTGAAATGGATAACCGCCGCATCTTAAAGGTGAAATTTACAATAAATGAACCGGTACGGGAGGGTTCAGAAACAGAGAAGTAATGCCTGTTTTTAAACAATATATAGAGAGTTCATATAAGTGGGGGATTTGGAAGACAAGTGAAAGTTTGGAAGAACTGCTTGCTTTACTTCCTCATAAAGAAAAATATGAAGAGGGTATTGGAAAATTTACAGCCATTTCTCGTAAGTTGGAGTGGCTGGCTGTGCGTGTATTACTATATACAATGCTTGGCGAAGAGAAAGAAATACACTATTATTCCAATGGCGGGCCCTATTTGGCAGACGGCTCTTTTTCCATCAGTATTTCACATACCAAAGGTTATGTAGCGGTCCTGTTAGGTGAACCGGGGAAAAGAGTCGGGATTGATATTGAGTGTTATAGCGAGCGGGTACGGAAAGTGGCGCATAAGTTCATGCGTGAAGATGAAAAAAAATCCTTATTCAAAGGTACGGAAACCTGGTCGTTGTTGCTTCACTGGTCTGCAAAAGAAACCATGTTTAAATGTATGAACGCTTCCGATGTCGATTTTCGGGAACATTTGCATGTAATGCCTTTTACGCCTGACGAACAAGGGGTGTTCTCCGCCGCCGAATACCGTACGGCGGAGAAACAGATTTTTCAAATTTACTACTATTTGTTTTCAGACTTTGTCCTGACATTGAGTTTGTAGTTACAGCCTTTCCAATTGTACTGTAAAGTGACGCATTAACGGAGCTTCCCAAGTAATACGTACTCCTCTTGTAATTGTTTCGCGTCTGTCATATACATTTTTGAGCGCAGCGGCTATTACATTCATGTGGTTATCGGTATACACGCGGCGTGGAATAGCCAGCCGGAGTAAATCCAGTCCGTTGAAGCGGTTTTCACGGGTAACGGGATCACGGTCGGCAAGTAAATAACCGATTTCACATCCGCGTATTCCGGCTTCCAGATATAGCTCGACGGTTAAAGTCTGTGCAGGAAACTCTTCTTTAGGAACATGTGTTAAAACTTTGGGAGCATCTACAAAAATTGCATGTCCTCCGGCGGGACGTTGGTACGGTATTCCGTATTCATCTAATTTTTTAGCCAGATATTCTATCTGGCGAATACGGGTTTCAAGATTATTAAATTCGGTGTTTTCATCCAAGCCGATGGCAAGTGCATTCATATCTCGGCCATTCATACCGCCATAAGTAAGGTAACCCTCGAATTGTACGCAGAATCCTTTTGCTCCTTCATACCAGTCTTGTCGGCGGGTTGCAATAAATCCTCCCATATTTACGATGCCGTCTTTTTTGGCGCTCATTGTCATACCGTCTGCAAGGGCAAACATCTCTTTGGTTATTTCCTTTATGCTCTTATCTTGGTAACCTTCTTCACGTGTCTTTATGAAATAGGCATTTTCGGCAAAACGGGCGGAGTCGAATATGACAGGTTTATTGTATTTATCGGCAATATTCCGGACTTCCCGTAAATTTTGCATGGAAACAGGTTGCCCGCCGGCTGTGTTGTTGGTGATCGTAACAATGATGAATGGTATGCGGTCATTATGTTCTTGTAAGGCCTTTTCCAGTTTTACAGGATCTACGTTGCCTTTAAAGGGAATCTCCAATTGCGTTTGCCGTGCTTCGTCTATTGTACAGTCCAGTGCGATTGCCTTTCGGCTTTCGATATGTCCTTTGGTAGTATCAAAATGAGAATTTCCCGGGATAATATCTCCTTCATGAACCAGATAAGAGAATAGTACATTTTCGGCAGCACGTCCCTGATGTGTAGGAATGACATATTCAAAACCGGTCAGGCGGGTAATGACTTCTTTTAATTTGAAGAAAGAAGAAGCCCCGGCATAGCTTTCGTCTCCGAGCATGATACCGGCCCATTGCCGGTCGCTCATGGCTCCTGTTCCCGAATCGGTGATAAGATCGATATAAACTTGTTCTGATTTTAGTTGAAAAACATTGTAATGGGCTTCTTTCAACCACTGTTCACGCTCCTGGCGGGTACTTTTACGAATAGGTTCCACCATTTTGATTTTCCATGATTCGGCAAATGGTAATTCCATAGATTATTTTTTATAAGTTAGACAATAGGTCAACGGATAAATCCGTTTTTGTGTTTTATGTGCCGAATATAATGATTTTATAGATGATGAACAATGTTTTTGATGACTTTCTGTAAAACAAATGTCCGGGCGAATCACTTCGGCCGGACATCATTTAAATAAACTTGGCAGAGTTTATTCTCTTTTACTTTCTTTGAAAGAGGTTTGATGAATGAAATGATTGGATAGAATTTATCCCGTTCATTAGACTCAACGCTTTTTCCTCGAAAGCAATGATAAGATAATGCATGGCAGGTCTTCTGACTTGTTTCTGTTGCAGGCTGCCTTCCCGGAAAACGTTTCCAGTGGCATGGAGAGAGAATTCATTGTCTGCAACATTATGTGAAACTTACAGCAGCGGGACTGTTCAGGACTTGCACCTGATTCCCTTTTAATCGCCTCCTTTGAAAAAAGTCGGCAAACCAATGCATCGCAAAGATAATGAAAAAAGTAACAAACCAAAATGAATAAAAGAAATTATTTCTCCTTTGCCAACGTAAAAACGAATTCCAGTCCGCCACCTTGATTATTCTTGGCGGAGATTGTTCCGCCATGAATGATGACGGCATTTTTTACGATGGCAAGCCCTAAGCCTGTACCGCCTAATTTTCGAGAACGTCCTTTGTCTACACGATAAAAGCGTTCGAACAAACGATTCAGATGTTCTGGTGAAACGCCTACTCCGGTATCTGCAAAACTGAAATAATAGAAGTTCTCATCCTCACGGAAACAGTTGATGTTGATGTAGATATTGGTTCCTGCATAAGCCATGGCGTTATCCATGAGGTTACGGAATATGGAATAGAGTAATGAATAGTTACCCTTTAATTGTATTTTGGGATGTAGACCGTTGACTACCGTAATATGCTTTTCTTCCAGTTCCAATGATACTTCGTTGACTATATTGGTGACAAGCATGCTGATGTCTACTTTCTCCATATCAATCATGTTGGCTGCTTCATCCATACGTGTCAGTACGGAGATATCCCGTAATAGACGGCTCAGCCGGTTGCTTTGGGCATAACACCGTTCAAGGAAAGTCTGCATCTTTTCGCGGGGGATGCTTTCATTGCTGACAATTGTTTCCAGATACCCTTGAATACTGCTTACAGGGGTTTTCAGTTCATGTGCAATGTTCTGTGTCAGTTGGCGTTTCAAACGTACTTGTTCTTCTTCCTGTGTGATGTCATTAATGGATATTTCAAAACTCAGATCCTGGAAGATGATACATTCTACAATGAATATGCGCCCGTTTTTATTGATGTTAATGGAGAGACGCTTCTCTTCTTTATCCGAAGGTCTTCTTTGTGCCTTACTGATAAAATCGGTGATTTTTTGAAATTCGTAAATGGAAAATATCTCCTCGGTAGTTTGCAAGTTGGAATCGGAGATTAAATTGCCGTATTGTGTAAAGAGGTTATTGACTAAGATTTCTTTTTTGTCTTTAGTAAATACACCCAATCCTTCGCGAGAAGTCTGTAGGTGTGTAATCAGTTTCTCACGTTCGATATATAACGCTTCTTTGGTTTCCCGCAAACGTTTATATATCTGTATAATGTGCTGGGATATTTCGCCAAGTTCATTATGCGGGAAAGCAGATTGTATATCGGTTTCCACCGGTTCGTTTTTATCGGCGCGTTTGGCAAATTCCCGCAGATGGTTGATTGCCGTACCCAGTTTGGATGTAAACTTATAGAAAACGAATATCAGCAATAAAGTAACAATAGCTGTAAACCAGAGGTAATGCGGATCGGCAGCCAGACTATTTACCAGGTTTACATCATAGGGTAATGCCGAGCGAATGATATACTGGGGATAGAGAGTTGCCGAATAGAAATAGGGTATGCCTGTTGTTTCGGAGGTGCGCCTTAAATCATATCCTTTGCCGTTCTTTAATGCTTTTTGGACTTCCTGACGATTAATGTGATTGCTGAATGCTTCTTGGGAAGTTTCATTGTAACTGTCATAAAGGACGCGGCCTTGTAAATTTACGATAGTGACACGAAGGTCTCTGTATGAACCTTTGGCTATATACCGGTTTAAAGTAGATGTCCATAGACTGTCCGGAATACTTCGCAGTTCCTGTTGCAGGCGTTCGTTATAGTCTTGGAGTTGCGTGTCGAGCAGTTCTACTTTATACTCTTTCTCCCGTTGATATTGATAAGCAATAAAACAGGCTGCAAAGACAAGAAATAATGAGATTACCGAAAGAAATAACTTCCGGCTGAATGACAGGAAGTGTCTGTCATTATTCGGCTTCGAAGCAATAACCATATCCTAAGCGAGTTACAATACATTTGCCATATATTCCTATCTTTTTGCGCAGGCGGGTGATGTTTACGTCTATAGTGCGGTCCAACACATATACTTCGTCACTCCAGATGCGGCTCAATATGTCTTCGCGGGAAAATACGCGTCCTTTGTTTTGCAGTAGCAAGAGCAGTATTTCAAACTCTTTTTTGGTGAGGGGGGCTTCCTCTCCGTCTATGCTTACTTTCTTTTTGATGATATCAAGCACTAATGATTTATAGGCGATTTGTTCAGGTGCGCGCTCCGTTTCAGTTTGCCGGGTACGGCGTAATACGGCTTTAACGCGTGCTGCTACTTCGCGTAAGGAGAAAGGCTTGGAGATATAGTCGTCTGCTCCTATATTAAATCCGGTTACCGTATCATTTTCGGTGTCTTTGGCTGTGATAAAGATGATAGGAATCTTGGCCGTTTTCTTTTCTTTCTTTAGCATACTTGCCATTTTGAATCCGGAAATTTCCCCCATCATCACGTCCAGTAATAGCAGGTCGTAAGTACTGATGTCCATTTTCAAGGCATCTTCGGCAGAGTTTGCGGTATCTACTTCGTAGCCTTCATTCTCAAGGTTGAACTTTAAGATTTCGCATAAATCTTCTTCGTCGTCTACTACTAAAATCCGATATTCGTTCATTGTATTTCTGAATTAATGTAATGAGAGACGTACAGAGTCTCTTTATTACAAAGTTAAACTTTATTTCTTTTCTTCGACAAAATTGCGGCGTTTTTGTTACGATGGAATGAAACAAGTATTACATTGCGATTACAAAATCTCTCTTGCAACTAATTAAGTATTATCTTTGTATTGTTTTAAAAAGGGTTTCTATATGAAAGAATTAATGGATATAAAGAGGTGGGGACAATCTAAGTGGCGTATGCCGTTAATAGTGGCTGTATTGGCTGTTGTAATCATTGGTTCGATTTGGTTGAACGTTGCTCCTTTCCGTTCCGGTTTTGAGATAACGGATGAATTGGGTGGGAATATTTTTCCTTCCAGCATTTTGTCTGTTGCAACGACAGATGCTCAGGTGATTGTGCCGGCTGATTCGATGTTTGTGGGAAACCCAAAATCTTGTATCGCTGTGAAAGTCCGGTCGGCAAAGGCTTATAGCCGGGTGAGGATAGAAGTTGCGGAAACCCCTTTCTTTTCCCGTTCCGTTTCGGAGTTTGTATTGGCAAGGCCACGTACCGAGTATACAATCTATCCCGATATTATCTGGAACTATGAAGCCTTGAAGAATAATAATCAGGCGGAGCCGATTAGCGTTGCCGTTACGGTAGAGATGAATAGGAAAGAGTTGGGGCAGCGGGTACGTACTTTTTCGGTGCGCAGTATCAATGAGTGTTTATTGGGGTATGTTACGGGAGGTACGAGATTTCATGATACCGGAATATTCTTTGCTGCTTATGTCAATGAAGAAAATCCTATGATAGACCATTTGCTGCGGGAAGCATTGAATACTCGTATTGTGAATCGTTTCCTCGGTTATCAGGGTAGTCCTGAGGCTGTCGATAATCAGGTTTATGCCTTGTGGAATGTTTTGCAGAAACGTAATTTCCGGTATAGTTCGGTTTCTAATACAAGCCTGTCCAGCAATGTGGTTTTCTCTCAACGTGTTCGTACATTCGATGATGCCTTGGAGTCATCGCAAATTAATTGTGTGGATGGGAGTGTTCTGTTTGCTTCTTTGCTGCGTGCCATAAATATCGAGCCGATACTGGTACGTACACCCGGACATATGTTTGTTGGTTATTATACTGATGCAAATCATAAAGATATGAAATTTCTTGAGACCACCATGATTGGGGATGTGGATTTGGACGATTTCTTTCCTGATGAACGGCTGGATTCTACTATGGTGGGAAAAACGCAGAATCAGATGTCCCGTATAACCTTTGATAAGTCTAAAGAGTATGCAAGTCGGAAATATAAAGAGAATGAAAAGGGCATTCATTCCGGCAGATTGAATTATATGTTTTTGGAAATATCCAAGGATGTAAGAAGGCGGATACAACCTATAGGAAAATAGTAAAGGTTGAATAGTTTATAAGATTAAATAGTACTTTGGGAACTTTGTTTCCAATCACTCACGTTTTCTAATTGCTTGCACTTCTGTTTTAATATTTTTTTTATTTTATGTGTTTTGTGTATATAAATGTTTGTTTTTGATTGTTAATAATACCGCCGCTTTTTCAGCAATTTTCTATTTTCCAAAAATGTGATAAAAGAATTAACAGAATGATAATAAACGTGTAGTCGTTTATTATATATGCTACTTATCCGATAAGAAATAATAATGTTTATTGTTTTATATTTGCCAATATTTTAAAATCATAAAAGCAAATGTATTAATATTTATTTAATATATTTTAAATATATCCCTCTTTGATTTGCTGAATTAATTTATAAATTTGCAAATAAATCCAAATAAAAAGAGCTTATGAAAAGAAATTATTGCTTATCATTAGTGTTGCTTGCATTGCTTGGGATGTCTGTGCCATATTCGGTTGTTGCTGCTGATAATGCGCTAAGTTCCCAAAGTACTCAGCAAGCCAAAACAATCACAGGTAAAGTAGTGGATGTTGCAGGCGAACCGATTATTGGAGCCAGTGTATTAGTGAAAGATTCCAGTACAGGTTCTGTTACTGACATCGATGGAAAATTCTCGGTAGAAGCTCCAGTGGGTAGCACATTGGTAGTCTCATTTGTTGGATATGCTACGGAAGAAGTGAAGGTAGGAGCGGCAAGCGACTATACGGTTACCCTGAAAGATGATACCCAGTCATTGAGTGAAGTTGTTGTAACGGCTATGGGCATTAAGAAAGAGAAAAAGGCGTTAGGTTATTCTGTTTCGGATATTAATTCCAAAGAGTTGATGAAGAACAAGCAAACGAATGTGGTAAACTCTTTGGCTGGTAAAATCCCCGGTGTAAATATTACGCAGGCAGGTGGTGCTGCGGGTGCCGGTTCCAATATTGTAATTCGTGGCGGTAACTCTGCCAGCGAATCTCGTGATAACCAGCCCTTGTTTGTTGTAGACGGTATTATCTATGATAACTCTACAGTAAATACCGGTAATTCCGGTACGGATGGCATGACGAAAACTGCAACTACTTTCAGCAACCGCGTAATGGATATTAACCCTGAAGACATTGAGAGCATGTCCGTGTTGAAAGGTGCTGCGGCTGCTGCGCTGTATGGCTCCCGTGCTGCTAATGGCGTTATTATCATTACGACTAAGAAAGGTGAAGAGGGTGCTGTAAGGGTGAATGTAAGCAGTAAATATACCTATTCATGGGCTAATAAATTACCGGAAGTTCAAAAACTGTATGGCCGTGGAGAATATAACACTTCCGGTGCTTTTATTGATAAGACGATGGATTCCTGGGGAGATCGGATTGATGGTATGGCTTATGATAATATAGATGATTTCTTTCAAGGAAGTAGTGTTTGGGATAATAGTGTAAGTGTGTCCGGCGGTAGTAAGAACGGTTCTTTCTATTTATCCGGTTCCAATTATCATCAGTCCGGCATTATCCCTACAACTGGTTATGACAAGACGACTTTCCGCTTTAATGGTGAACAGAAATACGGCATCCTGACAGTAGGAGCCAATGTTTCTTATTCGCAGGCAAGTACTGATAAGACACTGACCAGTGCAGGTTTGTACGGACAGGGCGGTAACGGTGCAATGACCGCTGTTTACGGATGGCCTGTCGACGATCAGATGAGTCGCTATCTGAATGATGATGGTAGTAAATACCGCATATTGGAGGGTTTGCAGGATTTGGAGGATGATGTTGAAAATCCGTATTGGATTCTGAATAAAAATACTTTGACGGACGAAACATCCCGTTTTACGGGTGCAGTCAACGCAAGCCTCAAACTGACAGACTGGTGGGATGTTTCCGCACGTGCGGGTATTGATAAGTACACTACCAGTTCCAATACGCTTCGGCGTCCGGGTGGTGCGGTCAAGCAGATATATCAGAACGGTTATATGTCCAAAGGTGATGTGAATTACCAATACATTACTACGAATGTGATGTCTAACTTCCATAAGACTTTCGGTGATTTTGATTTGAATCTTCTGGTAGGTACTACTACAGAAGCTACGAAGACAACGAATAACACCCGTTGGGGATATAATTTTGTAACGGAAGGGCTTTACAGTTTCAACAATATTATTAAAGCCAACCAGTATTTCAAAGAGAGTACGGTACGCAAACGCATGGTAGGTCTTTACGGTGAATTCCGTGCTTCGTACAAGAATCTTGTTTATCTGACAGTGACCGGACGTAACGACTGGTCTTCTACATTGCCGGTGAATAACCGTTCTTATTTTTATCCTTCCGTAAGCGGTTCGTTTGTGTTTACCGAACTGCTGCCGAAGAACAACGTACTTTCATTCGGTAAGATCCGCGGTTCATGGGCACGGGTAGGTAAAGATGCCGATGCCTATTCTTTGGGATACTATATGTGGCCGGTAGCTACGCTGAACGGTGGCAAATATGGTATGGGCAACAGTTGGACAGGCGGTAGTGTCGGTTTGAAACCTGAAATACAGGATTCTTATGAATTGGGTTTGGAAATGCGTTTCTTCAACGGACGTTTGGGCTTTGATTATACTTACTATCAAAGCAAGACGAAAGACCAGATTTGTGCACCGCGTTTGGCACAGTCTACGGGATACATTTTCCTTACGCTGAATGGCGGTTCGGTAGAAAATAAGGGTATGGAGCTCTCGATTACAGGTAAACCTATTGTAACGAAAGACTTCCAATGGGAAACGACATTGAATCTTTCCGGTAACCGTGGACGATTGGGAGATTTTATCGACGGTGTGGATATTTTCTATGTGACGGATGCGCAGGTCGGTGCAGCCAAAGCCGGTTCAATACCCAATGGCGGTTATTTTTTGGGATTGACGGGTAATAAGTATGAAACGGCTCAAGGGCCCGACGGCAAGATGTACAATGTTATCGACCCGTCTACAGGTTTGTATAAGGATACGCAAGTTGAAACCAATATTGTGGGTAACCGTGAACCGAAGCTGATAGGTGGTTTTAATAATAGTTTCAGCTATAAGAATTTCAACCTTTCTTTCTTGTTCGATATCCGTCTGGGAGGTGACATCTATAATGGGACCGAATACTATCTCGTGACGAAAGGATTGAGCACAAAGACAATAAACAGAGAATCCGTATCATTTACGGGTGTTGTCAATACGGGTACTGCTGCAAAACCGTCTTATGAAACCAAAACAATTACCTATAATGCCAATGAAACTTATCAGGTTGGTAACTCTACCCGTTCCGGCAAGTATATGATTCAGGAGTATTATAAGAATTATGCGAAGAACGCCTATAACTTTATAACTGACACCAATTGGCTGCGTTTGCGTTCTATTTCCTTGTCCTACGATTTCAAGGATTTGTTGAAGAAACAAAATATAATCAAGGGGCTGACTGCTACAATTACGGGAACTAATCTGTTTGTTTGGACAAACTACAAGGGTATGGATCCTGAAACATGCGTTTCAGGTTCCGGTACAGGTGGTTCCGGTTCTGCAGGTATCGACTATTGCGGTGTTCCGGCCACAGCCGGCATGTCGTTTGGCATTAATCTTACATTCTAATAACAGATTTAAAAAGATAAGAGTATGAAGAAACTAATACATATTGCACTTGGCTTGGCGCTTGTGTTCGGCATGTCTTCTTGCGAGGACTACCTGGATGTGAATACAGATCCGGATAATCCGGTTTCCGAAACCGTATCACCGCAGCTTCGCCTGCCGTGGATACAGAACTATTATGCTTACGCATGGGGTACAGCCAGTATGCGTACCAATACGATTGCCGGTATCATGACACAGACCGGCGGCACGGCTGCCAACAGCCTCTTGTCATCATGGAATCCTGCCCAAAGTTCATGTACCACTATTTATCAGAATTTTTATCTGGGTGCAGGTGTAAATATCGATCCTTTGATAGAGAAGGCAGAAACGGAAGGAGCTTATCATTATGAAGGTGCAGCTTATTGCATTAAGGCGATGGGATTTATGATGATGCTCGACTTGCATGGCGAGCTGCCTGTTCAGGAAGCGTTTACCGGTAAGACCAATCCGGCCTATGATGACGGTAAAACCATGTATGAACTCTGTATGGGGTATCTGGACAAAGCTATCGAGAATTTTGGCAAGCAGCAGAACACCACGGCTCCCGCATTGAGTGCAGGCGATTTATGGAATGGCGGAGAGGTTTCTAGGTGGCTGAAATTATGTTACGGTCTGAAAGCCCGTTATTTGCTGAAATTATCCAAGAAAGCGGATTTGTATGATCCGGAAGCTATTTTGACGGCATTGAACTCTGCTCCTCAGTCGAATGATGACAACACCATTATGAAACATTATAATGTGGAAGGGGATGAGGTTAATTTTACGGTAAGCGATCCTTATCAGGCTTCCGTTATTTGGGATTGTACCGGATATGGCTCGACACAACGTCTGACGCGCTGGTATGTTAATCTGTTAACTAATAAATTTACAGGTGGTTCGGGTGCGGAAGACCCCCGTTTGTCAAAGCTTGTTCCTGCCATGATGACAAATGTGAAACTGAATGCTGATGGTAAAATAACGGCTAATGAATGGATTCGTGATGCCGGGGTGGATGTGATACATTCCACTACACGCGCAGAAGGCGGTCCGGTAGCTGCTTTGTTTGTAACGGGTGGAGAAACCGGTTATAATAAGGAAAAAGGCGGATTTATGATAACTTATGATTTATCCAAAGCGGATAATGAAACAAAGACGAAATTTATTGCTGATGCTCAGGCCATACACCAGACAACGGTCGACGGCAACAATGTGACCGTGCTTTATCAAAAGGGTTCTGCATATTGCAATAATAAGGATTATAAGCGTGCAGGTGATACTATTTATGTAAATTTACGTTCTAACGGTATGGCCAATAGCGGACGAAACACTACGGATATGTATTACTATACCGATGCGAAATCAGACTATGTGGGCGGTACGGGTACATTTTATGCACGTCCTAATTCAGATTCCGATATTCTTACTTATTCGGAAATGTGTTTTATTAAGGCGGAAGTCCTTTTCCGCAAAGGAGATACCGATGGTGCATTGGATGCCTATCAAAAAGGCATAAAGGCAAACTTTGACCGTATGCAGGCTAAATTGAAATCATGGGAAGCCGAAGGAACAAAGAATCCGGATCAGAAGCCGATGGATGAAGGTGAAATCAGTACTTATATGGCAAGTTCTTCCGTATGTCAGAATGCTGCCAGTCTGACCTTGTTCGAGATTATGCGTCAGAAGATTATCGCATTGGGCATCAATACCGAAAATTGGAATGATATGCGCCGTTTGGATTATGACTATGTGGATTACGACCGTCCGCAGGATTTCACGGCTGTCAGCAAGATTGTAGGTACTTCTAAGAATGAGCCTACTTATTGGTTCCGTCGTTTCAGCCAGAGTACTCATGAGAGCAACTATAATCTGACTCAGCTAAAGGCATCCAACAAACAAGCCATGACAGACCCGATTTGGTCGTGTCCGGTTTGGTGGGATTGTGCGACAGATAATGAGTATTACGGTTACATTAAGTAGGTCATAACCTTATTAGTTTATAGAATGTTAATTTAAATATCTTAAAATCTTGATGCACATATTATTTCATTGATTATCTTTGCACTCGAAATATGGATTTATAAGATATATTAAAATATTGGAGACCTAAACAGTCTTCATTCATAGATGATGATTGGAACAGCCGGTTCGTGAGAATCGGCTGTTTTTTGTTGGGTTTGTTTGCATATCAACAGCGGTAATGTTACTTTTGCAAGAAAGAACCCATTTAGTCAATGAAGTATGAAACAAGGTAAGAAATACATTTCTCCGGGAGCATGGTTCTCTATGGTTTATCCGGCAGACTGGAACGAATTTGAAGACGGGGAAGGCTCTTTCCTGTTTTATAATCCTAACGAGTGGACCGGTAATTTCCGTATATCGGCTTATAAAGGAGATACTGCATACGGCAGGGAATCTGTTAAGCAGGAACTCAAAGAGAATACTTCGGCCACACTTGTGAAAATAGGTCGTCTGGATTGTGCGTACAGTAAGGAGATGTTTGAGGAAGAAGGAACATACTACACTTCCCATCTCTGGATAGCTGGGATAGACGATGTTGCTTTTGAATGCTCGTTTACGGTGCGTAAGGGAGAGCCGGTGGCAGAGGCCGAAAGCATCATAGCTTCATTGGAAGTCCGTCGGGCCGGTCAAAAATATCCGGCAGAGATAATTCCGGTGCGCCTATCGGAAATTTACCGGATAAACGAAGCATACGAGTGGGTATGTACCACTGTAAAAGAGCAGTTGAAGAAAGACTTCCAGGGACAGGAAGAAGATATAGCCAATATGCAGCAGGTCATAGACAGCGGCAGCATAGGCGCCAAGAAAAAAGAGGTATGGTTGTCGCTGGGTATTACGCTTTGTGTGATTTTGGCTAATGAAGTAGACGGTTTGGAATGGCGTACGCTTATCGACGGCAATCGTGAAGCCCCTGTTCTGACGAGTGTTGCGGGCGATACCGTGATAGATCCGATGAAATTGGTATGGAGCAAAGTCAAAGTCGGAGAGCCCTGCAATCTTGCAGAGGTTTACCGGAATTTACTTTCATGACAAGCCATTTCCCGATTCATATTGCCGTCTGCATGGCAATTTCTCAATTTTAATTCTCAACTCTCAATTTAATAAGTTTTGGCAGCAGTAAATTCAATCCTTCAAGTGGAAAACCTGACTAAGTCGTTTGGCGACCTGGTACTATTCGAGAATATATCCTTTGGTTTGTCCGAAGGGCAACGGGTGGGGCTTATTGCCAAGAATGGCAGCGGCAAGTCTACACTGCTTAATATCCTTTCCGGAAAAGAAGGCTATGACGGCGGTACAATCTCTTTCAGACGTGATATACGTGTCGGCTATTTGGAACAAGACCCTCAATATCCGGAAGAGCTGACTGTGTTGGAAGCATGTTTTCATCATGGCAACAGTACCGTAGAGCTGATAAAGGAGTATGAACGTTGCATGGAGACGGAAGAGCATCCCGGTTTGGATGAAATTCTGGTGCGCATGGACCATGAGAAGGCCTGGGAGTATGAGCAGAAAGCCAAACAAATTCTTTCCCAACTCAAAATCCGCGATTTCAATCAGCAGGTGAAGTCTCTGTCCGGCGGACAATTGAAACGTGTGGCGCTTGCCAATACGCTTATCACCGAACCCGATCTCCTTATATTGGATGAGCCTACCAACCACCTCGACCTTGATATGACCGAATGGCTGGAAGATTATCTGCGCCGTACCAACCTCACTTTGCTGATGGTGACGCACGACCGCTACTTCCTCGACCGCGTCTGCTCGGAGATTATCGAGATAGACAACCGCTGTATATATCAGTACAAGGGCAATTACAGCTATTATCTGGAAAAACGCGAAGAGCGCATCGAGGCCAAGACCGTAGAGATAGAACGCGCCAATAACCTGTATCGTACGGAGCTTGAATGGATGCGGCGTATGCCGCAAGCCAGAGGGCATAAGGCACGTTACCGGGAAGATGCTTTTTATGAATTGGAGAAGGTAGCCAAGCAACGTTTCAATAACGATAATGTAAAGCTGGATGTAAAGGCATCCTATATTGGCAGCAAGATATTCGAGGCAGACCACCTCTATAAGTCCTTTGGCGACTTGAAGATACTGGATGATTTCTCCTACATCTTCGCCCGCTATGAGAAGATGGGCATCGTGGGGAATAACGGTACGGGAAAGTCCACCTTCATCAAGATACTGATGGGACAGGAGTTGGCGGATAGTGGTACGCTGGACATCGGCGAAACCGTCCGTTTCGGTTATTATTCGCAGGAGGGTTTGCAGTTTGACGAGCAGATGAAAGTCATCGATGTGGTGCAGGACATTGCGGAAGTGATAGAGCTGGGTAACGGCAAGCGTCTGACGGCATCGCAGTTTTTGCAACATTTCCTCTTTACGCCTGAAACGCAGCACAGCTATGTCTATAAGCTGAGCGGTGGCGAGCGCCGCCGTCTCTATCTGTGTACGGTGCTGATGCGCAATCCTAATTTCCTGGTTCTGGACGAGCCTACCAACGACCTGGACATCGTTACGCTGAACGTATTGGAAGAGTACTTGCAGAACTTCAAGGGATGTGTGATTGTGGTGAGCCACGACCGCTACTTCATGGATAAGGTGGTGGACCACTTGCTGGTGTTTAACGGGCAGGGAGACATCCGCGATTTCCCCGGCAACTATACGCAGTATCGTGACTGGAAGGATGTGAAAGCCGCCCAAGAGAAGGAAAAGGAAAAAGAAGCGGCTAAAACTCAGGAAGAAAAGACTGCGAAAGTGCGTCTGAATGAAAAGCGCCGTATGTCTTTCAAGGAGAAGCGCGAATTTGAACAACTCGAACAGGAGATTGCGGCATTGGAAGCCGAAAAGCAATCCATTGAAGAGGCGTTGTGCAGCGGTGCGCTATCCGTAGAGGAATTGACGGAGAAGTCAAAACGCTTGCCGGAACTGACGGACTTGATTGATGAAAAGACCATGCGCTGGCTGGAACTGAGCGAGATAGAGTCGAACTGAGAAACCGTTCCGGTTTCTATTGGCAGACTGATGAGGTGCCGGAATAAGAATCTAATTAAAATATACGAGAATGAGCAGAAGCAAGAATCTGACGAACTATCATAGTCACAGCCTGTATTGTGACGGACGTGCCAGCATGGAAGATTTCGTGCGGTTTGCCTTGAGCGAGGGATTTACTTCGTATGGCTTTTCATCCCATGCCCCGTTGCCTTTTTCTACGGCATGGACTATGGAGTGGGACCGTATGAACGACTATCAGGCCGAATTTCATCGGATAAAGGAAAAGTATGCCGGAAAGATAGAACTTTATCTCGGCTTGGAAATAGATTATTTAAATGAAGAGAGCAATCCGTCTGCTGCCCGTTTTCGTGAACTGCCGCTGGATTATCGCATCGGTTCCGTGCACATGCTGTATAATGAACGGGGCGAAGTGGTGGATGTGGATGTTCCGGCCGATGTTTTCAGGCAGATAGTAGATAAGCAGTTTGGCGGCGACTTGGAGCAGGTGGTGCGCTTGTACTACGGACGGTTGAGGCGTATGCTGGAGTTGGGCGGGTTCGATGTAGTGGGACATGCGGACAAGATGCACTATAATGCTGCTTGCTATCGTCCCGGTCTGCTTGACGAGGCTTGGTATGATACGCTCGTGAAAGAGTACTTTGAAGACATTGCCGCACGAGGCTATCAGGTGGAAATCAATACCAAGTCTTACCATGATTTGGGCACTTTCTATCCCAACGGACGTTATTTCCCGTTATTGCGCAGTTTGGGTATCCGCGTTCAGGTCAATAGCGACTCTCACTATCCGGAGCGGATTAACAGCGGTCGCCTGGAAGCATTGCGGGCATTAAAGCAGGCAGGGTATGAAACTGTGATGGAGATGTACAACGGGGTATGGCAGGAGATGCCGATAGTATTATAAGAATCCTGTAAAACAGAAACCCGGTAGTTTGTTCCTCAAAAATTGTATTAAGACGTGCACCTGATGCTCTTTTTAGGCAGGGATTACACAGATTTCGATTTCCCGTGCCTAAAAAAAGCACACAGTGAGCATTCTCTATTTGGGCATATTCTCTTTACTTGTATATGCTGTTATTTCTTCAACAGGAACTCATCGATAGCCTTTTTGTAGGTTGCCTTGTCGGCAGCTCCGCGGAATAACTGGGGTTCGCCCTGCATCGGAATAAAGACAAACAGAGGAATACTGGTGGCGTTGAACAAGGCTGCCAGTTCTTTCTCCTTATCCACATTGACTTTGTATATTACGATTTTCCCGGCATATTCTTTCGCCAGTTCCTTCATAATAGGCGCTGTTATCCGGCAAGGTCCGCACCAGTCGGCATATAAGTCGATGATGGCGGGTTTGTCGCCTTTATATTTCCACTCTTTGGACTTCTCGTAATCGAATATATCCTTGATGAACATGGCTTTGTTCATTACGATTACGCTACCGTCCTGGGCAGTCTTTTGCGTTTCAGCTTGTTTCTGTTCGGTTCCACCGGTGCAAGCATAAGTCAGCATGCTTGAGAAGATGAGAACCGCCATGGTTATGATTTTCTTCATGTTTCTTAATTATGAGTTTTGTTCGATAATGGCTTTAAGTTCCTTACCGCTGATTACCCCCGAATGACGCCACAAAGCTTCACCCTTTCTGAACAGGATAAAGGTAGGAACCATCTGTATACGATAGCTTGCAGCCAATTCTTCATGCTGGTCCACATCGATTTTTGCAATACGCGCTCTGTCGCCGATTTCGCTTTTCAATGCTTCCAGCACAGGGTGCATGGCTTTACAAGGTCCGCACCAGGTAGCAAAAAAGTCCACTAAAACAGGTTTTTCCGATTGTATTAATTCTTCAAATTTCTCCATAATCTTTGTCTTATATATAGTTTATGAATATATAACGGATAAACGAAGAAATTGTTCGCCGTCAATTGTAAATTAGTAATAACTAATTACTTTTTGTCATGTCCGGTTCCGCTTCGCTAATCGTCAGCTCCTTGATGATGTGCGAAGCACCGGCATACTTGTCTATGATAAACAACGTATAGCGGATATCCACACAGGCGGCACGTTGCGAAGATGGACGGAAAGCGATGTCACCCGTCAGACCCTCGTAGTTGCGGTCGAAAGCCGTACCTATCAGTTCGCCTTTGGCATTGAACACCGGGCTGCCGGAGTTTCCGCCCGTATTGTCCGTGTTCACGATGAAGCATACGGGCATTTCGCCGTCGGGCATGGCATATCGTCCGAAATCTTTTGTCTGGTACAATTGTTTCAGTTTGGCAGGCACCACAAACTCCCAATTGTCGGGGTCTTCCTTTTCCATTGCCCCCTTTAGGGTGGTGTAATATCCGTATTCCACACCGTCGGCAGGTTTATACGGCAACACGCGTCCATAGGTCAGGCGCAGGGTGGAGTTGGCATCGGGATATATAGGTGTGCCGGCTTCCCGCTTCATGTCCATCATGCCTTTTACCCATACCTTGTGAGCGGCATTATAGTTGCGGTTGGCATCCATCATGGCAATGGTAGTTTGCAACAGACCGTCGGTGATGGAGTATTTGAGCAGTGTCATCCAGTCGTTGCCAATCTTATACAAGCTGGGTTTGCGGATGAACTTGGCGAAATTCTCCTTGCTGCCGAAGATGGAATATTCGAAGCAGGCATCGATAAAGGCATCGCTGTCTCCCTTGAAACGCTTGTCGATAACTTTGAAAATACCGATGCGCTGTTCGGCAGGAATGTATTTCATGTAGGTTTGCAGCATCTTCTTCCCTACAATCCGCTCCACTTCGGGGAAGGGGACGGACGCAAAATACTTGTCGGCGGCAACTTGCAGACTGTCGGCGGCGGTTTTTATCCGGGTTTTATCCTTGCTTTTCAGGGCAGAAACCAGGGAGGCGGTACTCGGAATCCGCATGAAGTCGAGTCCCGTAACCAATGCTTCCTGAATGGCCTGCTGATGATAGAGAGCATTGCGGCGATGCTTCACGATGCCGCGTATTTGGTCGAAAGCCTTTTGATAAGAACTGTCGTTCAGGGCACGGCCGCGTGCAAGGAGCTGTTCCTGCTGTGCGCGTTTCGTATCTAGTATTTTCAGGCGGACAAGCCCTTCGTTCATGCCGATGGCATTCTTCCAGTAATTAGCGGATGAGGCGTATTTACTTGCATAGTGGATGCGCACGGCATCGTCTTTCAGCATTTGCTCCATGAGGGCTTTCTGGCGGACGTCACGCACGTGGTGGCGCATGAAGTTGGTGGTTTGCATACGTTCTTCCACTTCGTCGGAAATCATGTAGCGCCAGTTGCGTCCGGGAAATCCCATGACAAACGTGAAGTCGCCTTCACGATAGCCGGCGAGGCTGATGGTGAGGTGCTTCTTTACCTGCAAGGGCACATTGTCGGGGTTGTAAGCGGAGGGTTGGCCGTCCTTGCTGGCATAGATGCGGAATAAAGAGAAGTCGCCCGTGTGGCGCGGCCACATCCAGTTGTCCGTATCGGCTCCGAACTTGCCGATGGAAGAGGGAGGAGCACCTACCATGCGGATATCGCTGTAGGTTGTCTTTAGGAACAAGTAATATTTGTTTCCGCCGTAGAATGCTTTCAGTTCTGCTTTACGGCCGGATGTCAGCGTGATGCCTTGCGCGGACAGGAAACGGTCGGCTATCATGGCAAGGTATTTGGGCGAGAGGTAATTTGTGCCGTTTGGGTCAGAGTCTATCTGCAACTGGTCGCTTACGTAGTCCGTCACGTCCATTATCTCGTCGATGTAGGTCACAGTAAGTCCCTTGCAGGGCAGCTCCTCGCTGCGGGACATTGCCCAAAAACCATCGGTCAGGTAATCGTGCTCCACGCTGCTGTGTTGCTGGATGGCTCCATAGCCGCAGTGATGATTGGTCAGTACCAGCCCTTCTGCCGAGATAACCTCACCCGTGCAACCGCCGCCGAAATGCACTACCGCATCTTTCAGGGCTATGCTGTTGGGGTTGTATATCTGTTCGGCAGGGATAAGCAGGCCGAGCTCTGTCATGGCAACCTCGTTCTGCTGTTTGAGGTCGGTAAGCATCCACATTCCTTCGTCGGCGTGTGCCGAAAGGATGCCGGATGTAAGGAATAATGATAATATGATTCGTCTCATGTAACTATGCGTTAGAAGGTGTTCTGAGAGAGGGAAATTCAATATACGACTAAATCAGTATACGAGTGAATGGCATTCAGTATACGACCGAATGCCATTCACTTTCATACCCTTTTGGGGATGGGTTCCCATTACTCAATGATGTTCATTTCTTTTATCAGATGTCCGCAGTCTCCCAGTTTTTCCAGAATGAAGAGTACATAGCGGATGTCCAGTGCGATGCAACGTTGCAGGTTGTTGTCGAAGTTGATGTCACCGCTCAAGGATTCCCAGTTGCCGTCGAATGCACAGCCGATAAGCTGTCCTTCACCGTTGATGACGGGACTGCCGGAGTTGCCGCCGGTGATGTCGTTGGTAGTCAGGAAGCAAACAGGCATTGTGCCGTCGGCCATGGCATAGCGTCCGAAGTCTTTATTGAGGATAAGCTCCTTCAGTTTGGCGGGCACTACGAATTCGCGGTCTTCGGGGTTTTCTTTTTCAAGAATGCCGTCCGTGGTGGTGTAGTAATTGTAGTGTATGGCATCGCGCGGGCTGTATGCTTTCACATTGCCGTAGGTCAGACGGAGCGTGAAGTTGGCGTCCGGATAAGAGGGTACGGGCAGTTTCATCTCGCCCAGTCCGCGGATGTATGCTTTATGCAGCAACTCAAGACCGTTGCTCAGTGCCTTTTCTTCTATGGAAACGGCTTTCAGCTTTTCTATCTTCGAGCGGGAGTAAGCTGTGGCAGGGTCTTTTTCGATAGCCTTTACCGTAGGTTTCTTCATGAACTTGTCGAAGTTGGTGCGGTTGGCAAGGATGGAGTTGTCGTACATATCATCTACGAAAGCATTGTAGTCGCCTTTGTACTTGCTTTGGATAGTCTGGTAGAAAACGGGCAACTGTTCAGGTTGCAGTTTTTGGGCGAGAGCGGGCAGGATGGCTTTGGCTACGGCACGGTCTACTTCGTGGTCGTAGTCTTTGTTGTGGATGTCGTTGAACACCTCTTCCAACTGTGCTTTGGAAGCAGCAAGCAAAGAGTCGTTTTTCTCTTTCAGCGCCGTCTTTATCTTATGCATAATCATGTACGGGCTTCCGAATTCGATAGCGCCGCTCAAGGCTTCGTACAAGTAGTTGAGCTGACGGGTAACCGGCATTCTCTTGGCAATGATTTCGTCGATTCTCTCTACTACACCCTCGTATTCGGTTTTACCTTTGGCAAATTCGGCAAAGTTCTTTTCCTGTTTCGCTTTTGTGCCCAATACATCGTTGTCGATGATTGCCTTGTTCATGCCGATGGAGTTTTTCCAGTAGTTGCTGCTTCCGGCAAATTTGCTGGCATACTGGATGCGGGTTTTGTCGCTGGCATCCATGTACTTGCGCAGTACATCGAGGCGGACACCGCGCATGTCAATCATGGCCTGGTTGTCTGCTTCCATGCGTTCTTTCACTTCCGACCGGGTGAGGTAACGGCTGGTGCTGCCGGGGAATCCCATAATCATGGCATAGTCGTTTTCTTTCAGTCCTTTGATGGAAATGGACAGGAATTTCGGAGTCTTCAAAGGTACGTTGCTTGCATTGTATTCGGCCGGTTCTCCGTTGGCATCGGCATAGATGCGGAACATGGAGAAGTCGCCCGTGTGGCGCGGCCACATCCAGTTGTCGGTTTCACCGCCGAACTTACCTACCGAGGAAGGGGGAGCAGCTACCATGCGTACGTCACTGTACACTTTGTAATAGAACAGGTAGAATTTATTTCCCGCATAGAAAGGAAGTGCTCTTACCTCGATGCCCGGTTTGCCTTTCAAATCACTCTTTTCCAGTTCTTCTTTGGCAAGTTTGCCGAGGAACGGGGCGGTCAATGCATCGACTTCCGTCACTTCTCCGGCTTTGACTTTCGCGTTTACGAGGTCGGTGATGTCTACAATGCGGTGTACGAAACGGAATTTCAATCCCGGAGTAGGCAACTCTTCATTGCGGCTTTTTGCCCAGAAACCGTCTGTCAGGTAATCGTGTTCCACTGAGCTGTGCTGTTGGATAGCACCGTAGCCGCAGTGGTGATTGGTGAGAATCAGTCCTTCGGGTGAGATGATTTCGCCCGTACAACCACCGCCAAAGATGCCGACGGCATCCTTCAGCGATACTCCGTTCGGGTTGTATAAATCATCGGCTGCAAGTTTCAGTCCTTGTTTCTTCATCATGTCGATAGAGTTCTGCTGCTTCATCAGTTGCAGTAACCACATTCCTTCGTCTGCACGTGCCGAGCAGACTGTCAGTACGGCGACCGCCGCAATCAAATACTTCGTTACTTTCATCTTTTTTGTTGTTAATTTACTATATGATTTTTAATTGAATCTTCCTTCTCGGATAGCATCCATGATGTTGGCAGGCGGACGCTGGTTCATCAGCTCTTGCTTCATGAAATCCATGTAAGGAGCCACATGCTTGAAGAATTTCCGGTAGCCGGCGCATAGGTAGTTCAGTCCGGGTTCGCCGTCGGCAGTATGTGCAAAGCGGTTTTTAGGACATTCACCGTTGCAGGCAAACAGCCATTCGCACTCCCTGCACTGGGTGGGGAGAGACTTTTGCTTCATCTGTCCGAAGGCTTGCTGACGTTCGCTGTACATCATTTCCACCAGTGTTTTCTGATAGATGTTTCCCAGTTTGTATTCAGGAAATACAAAGTGGTCGCAGGCATATACATCACCGTTGAATTCCATTACACCGGCATGTCCGCAGGTCTTTGCCATGGAGCATACGCCCGGCTGTTCGCCCACCCAGTTGGCAAGGGTGGAGTCGAAGAGCTGGATATAGTAAGTACCTACATCCTGTTTCACCCATTCATCGAACAGGGTACAGAGGAAGTTTCCCCATTGTTCCGGGCTAACGGAGAAGTCCGCCAGTTCCGTAGCCTTTTCCTTATCGGCCAGTGAGGCCAGATGGCGTCCGTCTTGGTGCGGCATGATGCGTTCTACGATAGGAGCGAACTGGATATAATGAGAACCGATTTCTTTGAAGAATTTATAGAATTCAAGAGGATAGTCGGCATTGAAGTCATTTACTACCGCCATCGCGTTCCATTCTACTCCGTGCTTTTTCAGCAGGTTGATGCCTTGCATCACTTTGACAAAGGATGGTCTTCCAAGCCTGTTTTTACGGTATTCGTCATGAAACTCCTGCGGCCCGTCGATAGATACGCCCACCAGCCAATTGTTCTCTTTGAAGAACTCGCACCATTCGTCGGTGAGCAGTGTGCCGTTGGTTTGTATGCAGTTGTCAATCGTCCGTCCGTTGGCGTATTTCTTTTGCAGTTCCATCGCTTTTTTGTAGAAGGCCAGCGGGCGCATTAGGGTTTCTCCGCCGTGCCAGGTGAACAATACTTGAGGCATTGTTTGCGAATTGATATATTCTTCAATGAACTTCTCCAGCAGTTCATCGCTCATCACGTATTTTGGATTGTTTACATACAGTTTGGACTTCTCCAGATAATAACAATAATCGCATGCCAGGTTGCATACAGCCCCTACGGGCTTGAGCATTACATAAAGAGGTTTGGCAAAAGGAGCATAGGTTGACATGTATATTTCTCCGTTTTTTATATTTATGATTGTGCAAAAATACGTAAACCAAATGAAAATTCCTTTCTTTCTATCCCGTTTATAAGGAATATTAATACCTTTGCCACGTATAATTCATAAATCGTTTCCTGCATGATTAGAATGAGTGTAAATCGTATTTTGCCTCTTTTGCTTTTACTCGTGTTTTTCACTTCTTGTGCCCGAAAATACAAGGTGGAAGGCAGTTCTTCAGTGACAAGCCTCGATGGAAAAATGTTGTTTCTTAAAACTCTTCAGAACGGGCAGTGGGTAGCTGTCGATTCTGCGGAAGTTATTCATGGGCTTTTCTCAATGAAAGGTCCTGTAGATTCTGTGATGATGGTAACTCTCTATATGGATGATGAAGGGATTATGCCGCTTGTACTGGAAGACGGTAAGATAGAAGTCTCTATTTCAAATACGCAATTGGTAGCTAAAGGGACATTGCTCAATGATCGGCTGTATGAGTTTATAGAAAAACGGAATGCACTGGAACTGCAGATAGAGGAGCTCGACCGCAAAGAGGCGCGTATGGTGCTGGACGGAGCCAATTTGGAAGATGTCCATAAGGAGCTGGCGAAAGAAGGGGAAACTCTTGTTGAAGAAATGAATAATTATGTGAAGCAGTTCATCATTGACAATAATGAAAATGTTCTGGGTCCAAGCGTGTTTATGATGATGTGCAGCACATTACCGTATCCTGTCATGACTCCGCAGATAGAGGATATTATGCGAACCGCTCCATTGGCATTCAAGCAGAATCAGTTGATAAAGGAGTTCCTTTCAAAGGCGAAGGAAAACATGCAGTTGATTGAGGAACACCAGCGCGTCAGGTAAAACGCTTCAACTGATACTTCCGCCAATAAACCGTAGGCAGTGCGGATGAAAGACTTCAACGGTCTTGATCTTCGTTTTTAACCATTCCTTTAAACTTCTCCGGAAGGCTGCTTTCTACTGCTGTATAGGCTTCCGCCATAGTTGCCTTGATGTTCTCCACTCCTTGTCCCTTAGGGGCAATCGGTTCATGAATAGTCAGTATCATGCGGTGGCGGTGTATCCACTTGCCCGTGCGGGGAAGTATCTCAAACGAACCGTCGATGGTAACGGGCACTACCGCCAGTTGCAGTTCGTCTGCCAATTGGAAGGCTCCTCTCTTGAAGTATCCCATGTGACCGGTGAATGTGCGTGCTCCTTCGGGGAATACTACCAATGATACTCCATCCTTTAAGGAAGCCTCTGCCTGGCGCATGGTGGCCAGTACTTTTTTAGGACTGGAACGGTCTACAAAGATATGTCCCGCGCTTTCGCATGCTTTGCCTACGAACGGAATCTTTCGCAGGCTTTTCTTCATCATCCATTTGAAGTTTCTGCCCAAGAAGCCGTAAATCAGGAAAATATCGAAAGAACCCTGATGGTTTGGGACAAACACATAGGAAGTACGTTTGTGAAGTTTCTCGCGTCCGTTTATCTTTACCGGAATGAGCAGCAGGTAGCAAATCAGTTGTGACCATATTTTACCCGGATAATATCCCCAGAAATGAGCGCCCCCCAGTAACGAACCGATAATTGTGACCAATGCGGTAAGGACAGTCAGGACCAATAAAACAGGCAGTGCAAAGCAAATCTGGTAAATATTGTAGAGTATCTTCATGGGTTGTGGATTTTATTGCCACAAAGATAGGTCTTTTTTATATTCTGTCACTCTTTCTCGCTAACTAATTTTATGACGGTGACTTCGGGCCATGCACCGAAGCGGAAAGGCAGACCTACGTATCCTATACCGACATTTACATACAGGGCGCGTTTGCCTTCGTAGTACATACCGCTCCATTCAGGGTAGATGAGAGAAGATAACGAGTGTCCGAATATTTCCATCTGCATGGCGTGCGTATGTCCGGAAAGGGTTAACTCTATATCCGAATCAGGCAAAACTTCGCGTCGCCAGTGCGTAGGGTTATGGCTGAGCAGTATACGGAACATGCCTTCCGTGCCTTGCATGGCTTTGGATAAATCGGCGAATTGTGAGAAAGGCGGTTCGCCGTCGTTCTCAACACCTATCAGCGCTATGCTGTCGCCCTGATGATATAGGATGCAATGCTCGTTATTCAGCATTTTCCAACCCATATCTTTTTGCTGTCCTATTAGATACTCCAAGTTGGCTGCTTCCTCTTTTCTGTTATGCCAGCGGTAATATGTCCCGTAATCGTGATTGCCGAGGATAGAATATACTCCGTCGGGAGCATGAAGCAGTGAAAGTGTCTCTTTGAAACCGTCCAGTTCGTGGCTTTGCTGATTGACTAAATCACCGGTAAAGACAATGAGGTCCGCTTGCTGTTCGTTCACCAGCGTAACCAGACGCCGGATAGCTTCCGGATTTCCTAACCAACTGCCTATATGTATATCCGATAGCTGAAGAATGCGGTAACCGTCAAAACCTTTGGGAATGTTGGGCGAGCGATATTCGACATTCTTTACCTCAAAGCGCGTGATACCGGCAATGGCTCCGTAAAGGATATTGGCAAAACCGATTATCCCCAATATCAATCCGAGAAGTGTGTAAGGAAGCCGGTGGGCAACGAAAGGAAAACGGGGATTCCTGAACGGCGTATGGAAAATGATGAATGACAAAAGGCGGCTGATTCCCCGCATCAATATGCCAAACAGCGAACAAAGCATGAATACCGTCTTCGGGACGGCAAACAGCATTACGGCCACTGCCAGCCTGCCGATGCCTTGCGGATGGCGTGAAAGCGCATTGTCACCTGTCATATAGATGTAATACATATATATAGCTACCAGTACAACTGTAGGAAGCCAATACACACTGCGCCAAAGTATGTTACGTGTTCTCTTTACGATGTACACCAAGTAGATGTACATGTCCGGTAAAAGCAGGCATAAGATAAGTATGAGAGTTATTCGGTGCATATGTCTTTCAATTCTTCTATGTTCTTTTTAATGCTGTCGAGGTGTTTGTAAACGACTTTTTTATATATGAAATAAATAAGAAGTGCATCCAGGATGATGTAGCAACCGAGCAAGACTGCTTGTACCATGAGAGGCAGTGTATAGTAATCCATTATCCAGAAGAACAGTATGGTGAAGATAACGGTCCAGGCAGCTACTGCCCATATTTCGTAACGGGTCCAGTTACGGAATCTGGTCATGCGTCGGCTCACTTCGGCTACGGACATTTCGTCTATGTGGGTGTTCTTGTTCCAAAGGTAGGTTTTCCAGTCCCACCACATACCGCTGAGAATAGTTACGGTAATGAAAATCAGAAACAGAATTATCTTGCTCTGCAAATGCTCGTTGAAACCGAAGGTAGGCAGTAAGAACCACACCAGCAGGATGACAGCCAATCCTACCGCACCTGTTCCAAGCGAGAAGCGTTGCAGGATAACGAGTCGTCCCAAACTGTGCCGGGTATTTGTTTTATAATTTGCAATCAGTTCTTTTATCTGTTTCTCATCGGCAATAGGTTCCTTTTGCAACTGTGCATCCAGGGCATTCCATGATTTTTTCAGTTCGTCCAGTTCCATATATTAATCCTCCTTATTCATCTTTTTTAGTTTGTCTTTAATACGGTTGAGTTTGGTGGCCACGTTGGTTACGGTCAGTCCGGTAATCTCGGAAATATCTTCATAGCTTTTTTCTTCCAGATAAAGCAGGATGATAGACTTCTCCAACTGTCCCAGCCGGTTTATCATCCGGTAGAGTTGCTGTAACATGGCTTGCGTTTCGTCGTCCTCTTCGCTGCAGTCGGCTTCCTGGGTGAGGGTGACAATCTCCGGAATGTTCTTTTCTTTCCGTATGAAGCTGATACAGGTATTCAAGGCGATACGGTAAATCCACGTCGAGATTTTACATTCCCTTCTGAATTTAGGAAACGCTTTCCATATATTGAGCACTACTTCCTGATACAGGTCATTAAGAGTCGCGTTCGGAGTGGTGTACAGGTAACACACCTTATAGATGACGCGCTCATATTCCCGTATGACGGACAGAAACTCTTGTTCTACATTTTCCATTGTGTATGCTTGCTCGAATCGCTTTTATTCTGTTTGTCGTAAGAGAAACCGGAAAATCACACTTGCAACATTTAACTCTTTAAATTTGCTGCCAGGAACTTTCGCATTTCCTCAATCGGTTTACCGCGCCGGCAGGCATAATCTTCCAACTGGTCTTCACCAATCTTGCCTACGGCGAAATAGCGTGACTGGGGATGTGAAAACATAAGACCACAGACAGAAGCATGCGGATACATGGCTCCGTTTTCGGTGAGCGTAATGCCTATCTGTTTCATATCCAGCAATTCGTCCAATATAAAGTTTACGGATTGGTCGGGTAGGGAAGGATAGCCTACTGCCGGACGGATGCCCTGATATTTCTCAACCAGCAAATCCGGAATGGAAAGCGATTCATCGGGAGCATATCCCCAGACTGTCTTGCGCACATATTCGTGCATCTTTTCTGTTGCGGCTTCGGCAAGCCGGTCTGTCAGGGTCTGTACGAGAAGATGCTTATAAGGATCGTCTTTATAATATCCTTCGCTCTCCGCACTGACGGAAGATGCAAAAAGCCCTATCGTATCCGGCACTCCGGATGAAAGAGGCCGTATGAAATCGCTCAGGCAGAGAAACGGACTTCCGTCCGGATGAGGTGTCTGCTGGCGGAGCAGAGGGAACACCGTATCTTCGATGATGAGATTGTCTCCCTCTGCATTGGCACTGCATAGCCTGTAAATACATTGCACCGAAATTTTCTCATCCAACCGGTTGAGTACTCTGCCGGCTTCCTTAAACAATTGCATAGCCTCGGCGGCTTTGGAGCGTTCTTCTTGCGGAAAAGCCGCAAGCCACATGGCGCGGCAGGAATCGCAACCGTGAATGTTGGCGATTGCTGCAAACTTGGGTTGAAAGCCCCAGGCATGGAAAAAATAAATCCAATTGATATAGGGGCTTACTTCATGGATTTTATAATTGATAGTTGGCAATTGATAATCTCTATATAAGGTTATGCTCTGAATAGATAATACTATATTATGCTCCTGCTGACGGATAATCAAACCGCAGCTCTTCACCGCGGTAAGAATCGTTCACAGTATTGCCGTTGTAAATAAGATGTCCGTTGGCAAACGTTTTTTCTACTTTCCAGTTGAACGTATGCCCTTCCAAAGGACTCCAGCCGCATTTGCTCAGAATCTTGTCGGTAGTGACTTCCCAGGGAGAGTTAGGGCGTACCAGCACTAAATCCGCCTGATAGCCTTCACGGATATATCCACGCTGGCAAATACCGTATATCCGGGCAGGTGCATGACACATTTTCTGAACAACCGTTTCCAGTGAGAACACTCCTTCGTCTACCAGTTCTAACATACTGACAAGGGAGAATTGTATCATAGGCATACCGGACATTGCTTTCAAAGCCCCGCCCTCTTTCTCGCTCAACAAGTGAGGGGCGTGGTCGGTGGCGATAACGTCAATCAGTCCTGAGTTGACAGCGGTCCGCAGTGCTTCCCGGTCTGTTTTTCGTTTAACGGCAGGATTACACTTTATGCGTGCGCCCAAACTGTTGTAGTGCGTCAGCGTAAAAAGTAAATGCGCTACACATGCTTCAGCGGTGATGTTCTTGTTTGCCAAAGGTTCGTCACTGAACAGTTGCAGTTCTTTGGCTGTGGAAACATGCAGGATGTGCAGGCGCGCTCCGGCAATCTTTGCCAAACGGACAGCCAGTTCGGAAGAGGCATAACATGCCGGAACGGAACGGATACTGGGGTGGGCACTGACGGGAATGTCATCCGCTCCTTTATATTTTTGCTTGTATTTCTCGATATTGTTTTTTATTGTTTCCTGATCTTCGCAATGGGCGGCAATCAGCATATCCGTACCGTTGAATATATTCAGCAGGCTGTTCATTTTATCCACCAGCATATTACCGGTACTGGAGCCCATGAACAGCTTGATGCCGCAAACGCGGTGTTTGTCCAGCTTGTCAAATTCCGTATAGTTGTTGTTGGTTGCTCCGAAGTAGCAGGAATGGTTGACGATACACTTCTCATTCAACAAGTCGAGTTTGGCATTCAAGGCATCCAACGTTACGGTCAGCGGATTGGTATTGGGCATGTCCATAATGGAAGTCACCCCGCCGGCAGCCGCTGCACGGCTTTCCGTCAGAATATCTGCCTTATGGGTAAGACCCGGATCACGAAAATGCACATGGTCGTCGATAATGCCGGGCAGCAGGTAGCAGCCTGTTGCATCAATCACTTCTTCACAAGGGGCGGAAAGAGGCTTCCAGTTGGTAAGTACTTCGGCGATGCGCCCGTTTTCTATCACTACCGAGCCTTGTACGCTTTGTCCTTCGTTGACAATCGTAGCGTTGTGTATCAGTGTTCTTTTCATATCTTTAGTTTTTTAAGTCTGGATATTTATGGAACAGGCTGTTCCATTTCAGCCGGATAACTCCGAACACGGCTTCTCCGAAAATACTGCTGTTCATCTTGGATGTTCCCAGTTCGCGGTTGATGAAGATAACCGGCACCTCCTTTACATTCGCTCCGCATTTGTAAGCGGTGAATTTCATTTCTATCTGGAAAGCATACCCTTTGAAGCGGATGCCGTCCAGATTGATGGTTTGCAATACCTTGCGGCGGTAGCATACAAAGCCGGCGGTAGTGTCATGTATGGGCAATCCCGTGATAAACCGTACATATTTGGAAGCGAAATAAGACATCAGCACACGTCCCATAGGCCAGTTTACCACATTCACGCCGCTGACGTAGCGCGAGCCGATGGCCACATCCGCTCCCTCTTCGGTACAAGCCCGGTAGAGGCGGGGTAGGTCTTTGGGGTTATGGCTGAAATCGGCATCCATTTCGAATATATATTGGTAGTCGCGTTGCAAAGCCCATTTGAATCCGGCTATGTAGGCCGTACCCAGTCCCAGTTTTCCCTTACGCTCCACCATAAACAGGCGGTGGGGAAATTCGCGTTGCAAGTCTTTTACGATGGCGGCTGTGCCGTCGGGAGAACCGTCTTCAATGACAAGTATGTGGAATCCGTGTTCCAGGGCAAAAACGGCACGGATGATATTCTCGATGTTTTCCCGTTCATTGTAGGTGGGGATGATGACAATACTGTCTGATGTCTGCATATTCATTGAAAATAGATGGAGCTTGTTATTGGGAACAAAAGTAGTGCTTTTCTATTACTTACAGATAAAACTAAGGATTATTTATGTATTTTTGCAACGGAAATTCGTTATGGAACATTTATGAGTTTACACAGATTATCGGTTTCTCTTAATCTGTGTGACTTTGTGTAATCTACGGTGAACTAAAAAAGACAGCAATGATTATTACCGAACTACAACAATTATACGCCACCCACCCCAATGTAGAAGGCATGTGCAAGTTGCTAAAGGACAATTCCGTCCGTCATCTCTATTGCAGTGGTTTGTGCGCCTCTGCCGCCTCACTGTTTTCATCCGTGCTGGTGCAGCGGGCGGAATGTCCGTTTGTCTTTATCCTCGGCGATTTGGAAGAGGCGGGATATTTCTACCACGACCTGACACAGATTTTGGGAACCGGACAGGTGTTGTTTTTTCCTTCTTCTTTCCGCCGTGCCATAAAGTACGGCCAGAAAGATGCGGCTAACGAGATTCTCCGTACGGAAGTGCTGAGCCGTTTGCAAAAGGGAGAAGAGGGGTTTTGTGTAGTTACCTATCCGGATGCGTTGGCGGAAAAAGTTGTATCCCGTAAGGAACTGGGAGATAAAACCTTGAAGCTTCATGCCGGCGAAAAGGTGGATATGGACTTTGTTACGGAAGTGCTGCGCAGCTATGGGTTCGAGTATGTGGATTATGTGTACGAGCCGGGGCAGTATGCTGTGCGCGGCAGTATTATCGACGTCTTTTCCTTTTCGTCCGAGTTTCCTTTCCGTATCGACTTTTTTGGAGATGAGGTGGAGAGTATCCGTACTTTTGAAGTGGAGAGCCAGCTTTCCAAAGAGAAGAAAGAGGAGATTGTCATTGTCCCCGATTTAAGCCGTAGCTTGGAGCAAGGGGGGAATGGTGGCATGGTTTCTTTCTTGGATTTTCTGCGGCCGGATACCTTGCTGGCGATGCGTGATTTCCTTTGGTTGCGGGAGCGTATTCAGGTCGTCCACGATGAATCGCTTACCGCACAGGCTATTGCAGCCTGCGAAGCCGAAGAAAACGGTGCAATCTCTCTGGAAGGTAAGTTGATTGATGGAGGAGAGTTTACTTTGCGTGCCCTTGATTTCCGCCGCATGGAATTCGGTACGAAGCCCACCGGAACGCCGGATGCGACAGTTGCATTCAGCACCGTTGCACAGCCTATCTTCCATAAGAATTTCGACTTGGTGGCAGAAAGTTTCCGCGACTATCTTTCCCGCAACTATACCCTCTATATATGCAGCGACAGTCTGAAGCAGACCGACCGTATCCGCGCTATCTTTGAAGACCGGGGAGATAATATCTCCTTCACACCCGTTGAACGTACCCTGCATGAGGGTTTTGCCGACGATACGTTGCGTCTCTGCATCTTTACCGACCACCAGCTTTTCGACCGTTTCCATAAATACAACCTGAAAAGCGATAAAGCCCGCAGTGGCAAGGTGGCCCTGAGCCTGAAGGAGCTGAACCAGTTTACCCCTGGAGATTACGTGGTACATACCGACCACGGCGTGGGGCGTTTTACGGGATTGGTACGTGTTCCCAACGGAGACACTACGCAGGAAGTAATGCGCCTGGTCTATCAAAATGACGATGTGGTCTTTGTCTCCATCCACTCTTTGCACAAGGTTTCCAAGTACAAAGGCAAAGAAGGCGAAGCTCCCCGTCTCAACAAATTGGGAACCGGTGCGTGGGAGAAACTGAAGGACCGTACCAAGACCAAGATTAAGGATATAGCCCGCGACCTGATAAAGCTCTATTCGCAACGGCGCGAAGAGAAAGGCTTCCAATACAGTCCCGACAGTTTCCTGCAACGGGAGCTGGAAGCGTCTTTTATTTACGAGGATACTCCCGATCAGAGCAAGGCGACTGCCGACGTAAAGGCAGATATGGAAAGTGCCCGTCCCATGGACCGGCTGGTATGCGGCGATGTAGGATTCGGCAAGACCGAGGTTGCCATACGTGCCGCTTTCAAGGCGGTGGCGGACAACAAGCAGGTTGCCGTTCTCGTTCCCACCACTGTCCTTGCCTACCAGCATTTCCAGACTTTCAAGGAGCGTCTGAAAGGTTTGCCTTGCTGTGTGGAATATTTGAGTCGTGCCCGGACGGCGGCACAGACTAAATCCGTTGTCAAAGGTCTTGCGGGGGGGGAGGTGAATATCCTTATCGGTACGCACCGCATCTTGGGCAAGGATGTTAAGTTTAAAGACCTCGGCCTGCTGATTATCGATGAGGAACAGAAGTTCGGTGTTTCCGTCAAGGAGAAACTCCGCCAGTTGAAAGTAAACGTGGATACCCTGACCCTGACCGCCACTCCCATTCCCCGCACTTTGCAGTTCTCCCTGATGGGTGCGCGCGATTTAAGCGTTATTCAGACGCCGCCTCCCAACCGTTACCCCATTCAGACGGAGGTGCATACTTTCAGTGATGAGATTATCACTGATGCCATTAACTTCGAAATGAGCCGCAACGGACAGGTGTTCTTTGTAAACAACCGTATCTCCAATCTTTCGGAACTGAAAGCGATGATAGAGCGCAACATTCCCGATTGCCGTGTCTGTATCGGTCACGGACAGATGGAACCTGCCGAACTGGAGAAGATTATTCTCGATTTTGTCAACTATGATTATGACGTCTTGCTCGCCACCACCATTATCGAGAGCGGTATCGACATACCGAACGCCAATACCATCATCATCAACCAGGCACAGAATTTCGGTTTGAGCGACCTGCACCAGATGCGCGGCCGTGTGGGGCGCAGCAACAAAAAGGCTTTCTGCTATTTGCTTGCTCCCCCCTTGTCCTCGCTTACTCCAGAAGCCAAACGCCGCCTGCAGGCCATCGAGAACTTCTCCGATTTAGGTAGCGGTATCCACATTGCCATGCAGGACCTCGACATCCGCGGTGCGGGTAATATGCTCGGCGCGGAGCAAAGCGGTTTTATTGCCGATCTGGGCTACGAAACTTATCAGAAGATATTGTCCGAAGCCGTACGTGAGCTTAAGACCGACGAATTTGCCGACCTCTATGCTGATGAATTGAAAGGCGACGGTACTATCAGCGGCGAGCAGTTTGTTGACGAATGCCAGGTGGAAAGCGATCTCGAACTGTTGCTGCCCGCCGCCTACGTCACCGGTAGCAGCGAACGTATGCTGCTCTATCGCGAATTGGACGGATTGACGCTGGACAGAGACGTAGATGCTTTCCGTGCCCGTCTCGAAGACCGTTTCGGACCTGTTCCGCCCGAAACGGAGGAACTGCTCCGTATCGTTCCCCTACGCCGTCTTGCAGCGCGTCTGGGAACGGAAAAGGTGTTCCTTAAAGGCGGTCGCATGACGCTGTTCTTTGTTTCCAATCCGGACAGCCCTTACTATCAGAGCCTGGCTTTCGGCAAAGTTATCGCCTACATGATGAAATATACCCGCCGTTGCGACCTGCGTGAGCAGAACGGCAAGCGGAGCATGGTGGTGAAGGACGTCACTACCGTGGAAGAGGCTGTGTCGGTGTTACAGGAGATTGTGGCGATGCAGGTGGAAGAATGATTCTATTGGCTTACGACTTTATTCTAAATTCCGGAACATGAGTTGACATCGGCCATGCGGGCAAAGGAGCAATATGCTCGTGGAGAATATATCTTTGTTTATTATTGATATAATGAGAGAAGTCTTCAAAAACGGATTCGATATGCTCCGTTCTTGAGGACTTCTCTGTATATAAGCGGTAACCGGATATCCTCAACTATTTGAGTGCATCCGTAAAATGGTCTCCGTACTGAGCGGTATTGTAAATGATTGCCCACAATGAAGCCCATAGTATTCCGCGGCCGTAGTATTTATTGTCGGTGGTACTTGCCAGCGCACTATAAGTCGGTGTCCAGGTATTGGTATGCTGGCTGTCGCCGATAACTATAATTCGCCTTTGCAGGTCGACAGACAAGGAACATCCGTAACCGGGCACTTCCAGTACATGGGTTACTCCGGTAGGCGTGTCAAAGCTTCCGCTTATCCCGTCTCTATAAAACAAGGCGGTGAAGTCAATGGATTGCGACGGCTTGTAATTGCTGAACGGTCCGTTTTTGACAATATAATCCCATACAGGATCGTTGGAATGAGTTCCGACCCAAGTTGCAGATATGCTACTGTTGCTCTTGTAGGTATATCCCAATGAGGCGATCTTGGTGAACAAGGCCTGATTATCCGCGACACTGTTGTCAAGAGTGATTACGGCAATTCTGTTCTTGCCGGGACTGCTCTTGAGCCAAGTAAGCAGATTGTCATAATAATTTGCAATTCTGCTTGTGTATGTTCCCGAGAAGAGAATGTTCACATTGTCCGGAATGTCTGCGCCTACTCCCGCATTGTTATTGTCGCTGTTCGGCAAAGTCGGTACTGCCGGAGTATAGACTATTCCTTGAGGACCGAAGAATGTGCCGTAATTGCCGTATTCGCGGAATGTGCTGAAAATGCCGTTGCCGAGTGAACCGTAGCCACCGGAAAGATTGGCGGTGTTAATCGCTATGGGCTGAAGCACCGTTCTTACGATAGCCAGACGGATTGTTACTGCCGTTCCGGCCAAAGTAAGTTTTACATTATAGGTGATGTTCCGGTTGGCGTCCTTGTACAGTGTTTTGGGAAAATTGACCTTGAATTTGGTACTCATGGTGTATTCGCTTCCCCAAGACATCTCCGTACCGTTTTCGCCGGTCATTTTTATATTGTACGCATGAGCCGTTGCCGGTTCGGGTTGTTCCAGTTCGGCAATCCATCGCATCCCGCTACCGCCTTGCAGAGTTATAAGTTGGGTCTCGTCCGCATTTTCGGATATGTAAAGCGTGTTGCCCGGAACTCCTGTACCGAATGACATTGGTTGCTGGCTGATGTCGATTACATGAGACTTCACTCCGGGAGAGGCTTTCAAAGCCAGATAGAGCCGGGCTTTCAGGATACCGTTGCCTTCATTATGACTTTTGGCCTTTACGGTGATACGGTTGAGCTTGGGATCGGACGCATCGTGCGTGTCCTTTACTTCAAAGACTGCCGCATCGTTGCCTTCAAGCACGTATTCCCATTCGTTGACGGTTGAGCCGTCTGCCGTCAATCCGGGGTTGACAAGGAACGAATTGGTATTGTTGCCGGTGATTGTCAGTTCACCGTCGTATTCAAAGTCGATGGAAGCAATATCCGGTGTCAGCGTAAATCCGGGCACACCGTCCTGAATCAGTAACATGGTGCCTTGTACCGAAGGGTCTTCTTTCAAGCTGACCACCATAAAACCATAACGCGGACTGATACCTGTGTTGCCGGTATGGGTATAGATGGGAATAATGTTGTTTACAGCTTTACTGCTGTTGTAATCGGTTACGGCGGCGGAACCCGTTTGGGCAAAAGAGAAGAAAGCACCGGCTCCCGGGGGATAGATGCTTGCGCTCCACTCTCCCGAACTCTTTACTGCAATGGGAGATGCAGCCACACCGGCGGTATTGCCGAAATGGGAAATGGTTTTCGGGTTCAGTTCCAGATAGAGGTCTCCGCCTTCCAACTGTACCACGTCTATGGTCGCTTTCAGATTGCCGAAAGAGAGTTCGACGATTCCGCTGCGCCGGTCTTTTACATTGTCCAGTGCAGTGGCCGATATGGTCAGTGTTTTGCCGTTCAGAGTGGCGGACAGACCGTTGTCCAGCACCTTTTTGCTGACGGATAACGTCCCTTCGCCAAAAGTGAATATGCCCAAATCATAACTGCCGCCATTGGGGGTGAACAGAACTTTTTTGGAAGGTATGGCCAGAATGTTGTCACCATCGAATTGCACCGTGCCGTGGCTGTCCATATCCCAGTAGTTGATGGAGTAACTTAAAGAAGTCAGTGCGCCTTTATAGGCTTCCAGTTCGGTGGCATATCCTTCTTTCTTTACGGAATTGACGGTGAGTTTGTACACATTATTGCGTTTGAGCGACTGTCCCGATTCCAGCGGGTGTACATTGACGCGGTGATACGATGCCGTACCGCTCTGCTTGTTTCTTACTTTGATGATGAGGCAGGTAGTCACCTGGTCGTTCTGTTTGGGGGCGGGTACATAGTTTTCGTATGCGTATAGTTTTCCTACAATGTCGGCACCGGCTTCGCTCTCCACTCCGTAGAGTCTTGCAATTCGTTTCGCCGCTTTGTCGAAAGCAGTAGGCTCTCCGTTCCACACAAAGAGGGAAGGGTATCCGTTCCATACGGAAACGGATTCAAGCGTATATCCTGCCGCCGAGTTATACACGTCGAAACGGGCAACGGAACGTTGCAATACTATGCTGATTTTAGTATCTTCCGATTCTTTTCTAAGCGAAGCGCTCATAAGCAATGCTTCGCTCACTATCGGTTTTGTAATATATTCGGGGATATCTGCGGATGTACCTGCCATAAAAGCCTGTACTTCCGCCCGGGCTGTTTTGAAGTTGCTGTTCTTAATGGCGTTTTTCCAGTCGTCCATACTTTGCGAACCGTCTGTGGGCAGATAGTTGCTTCCCATATTGGCTACAGCTAAAATATCATAAGCATCTGTCGTTTTTAGTCCTATATCCGAAAAGTCGAACACAATATCGGTATTCATCTCCAAGGGAGAGCCGGATGCAGAGGTCAGTTCTTTCCAGCCTTTGAATGTGCCGGTACCGTTACCGTTTGATTCGAAGAAAATCAAATCGAGCGTTTTTATATTCTCTTCCCCGGCTTCCGGTGCGATGGCCGCACGTGTAGCCAATCCGCTGGCGGGGTCTTGTACACTGAAGCTGATAGTCAGTTTTCTGTTTTCTTGTGGAATGAGCCCGCTATCGTCTTCCAAATTGCAAGACGTGAAAACGGCCGGTATCAGAAGAAAAGCATACCATAATATTTTTCTCATTATGTTGATTGTTTTTATTGTAATGATGTTATATAATTATTCTCCTAAATCGGTGCTGATGTCGCCATCCAGTTCCCAGTCGTTCTGCCCTTGATTATACAGGTGTATTTGTATTTCCAGTCTGATTCGTCCGGAAAGCAGTACGATTGTATCGGAGTTGGTACCGGCGGAGTTTTTATCGTAGTCTCCCAAAGCCGTTATTTTCAGTCCGGCAGGATAGCCGTCGGCATCGTTCACAAACAGGGCTTCGAAGCGGTTGTTGCGGATGCCGTTTGCGATGTTTGTGGCAGGCCCGTTTAGGTCCGTTTTAAAAGCCATGGTAATAGCTTCTGACAGGATGTTGCTTTTCATGCCGATAGTAACAGCAGAGTTTGCCTTGCGGTATAATACCGCTTCACGCTTTTCCGTCCACAAGTAGTAATTGCCGCTTGTTCCCATCTGTCCTTCCGTCATGTCCCATTCTATGATGTTGACATTGATATGGACGGAAGGCTGGCTGGCGGCTGTTTCCTTATCCGTATATCCCGGACCGTCGGCAGAATTGATATTGAATACGTACTTCTTGTTCCGTATGATTTTGATGAGCTTGTCTGCATCAGTATCTTCAAAATCAACGGGGTAATAGCCTTTCGTTCCTTTGTATTCGGCTCCGATGACGAGGCGGGTATGCTTCTTGTCTGCAGTTTCGTTCTCCGTATCGTTGTCGTACAGATAAAGCTTGTTGGCAATGGAACGGTCGGTGCTGTTGTAGCTGTCCGATTCCAAAGTCAGGCCGGTCTGCATATCTGCGGGTGAAGAGGCTTCCAGAGCCTGCCCATCTGTAACATTAGCAGGGACGTTGCCTAAGAAGCCCTTGTCGGGCACATGAAACAGGGTGATGTCTTTTAATATAAAATAGTCGATGTCATTGGCTACATACACATCTACTGATGCGACCGAACGGGTCAGGCTCAGTAGCGGCCAATAATTGATTACACGGTCGTTTACATCCTGCTTCTTCAGCATTCCCCACATGGGCAGGCTGGTAAAAGCTGTATTTTCCTGAAGCAGCCTTTGAGGGTTTGCATCAACCAAGGTTTTTCGAAAGACTTCCCAATCCGCCTGCTGCCTGTATTGTTTTTCCGTGGCTTTATCGGGAAGCATTTCCCCGATGAAGCTACGGCAATTGGCCAAGAAATAGGCATCGTAGTCTTTGCCTACGGGAAGAGTCGTCCGCAACTTTCCGTTTATCTTGAAAGTCGCCCGCCAACATATAAACTTTCCGTTGGAATCGAAAAGCAATATATCCAGATTGTCGATGATGTTTTCGTCCGGAGTGGCTGACGGGACATTGCGGGGCGTTCTGTCCGCTGCAACAGTAATTTCCACTTCGGATTCGTCCGAAGCGTACGTAATGGGAGTTTCGTCTTCAATCCTTGACTGACACGACCAAAGTCCCGCCAATGCGCACATTGTTAATAGTATAAATGATTTTCTCATATTTTTACCGTTTTTTTATTAAAGTACAGTCACCGCCTTACGAATCTGCCATGAGCCGACTGTAATAATTGCTTCCATTTTCGTCGGTCTGATTACAACATTGATTTGTGCGCCTCGTTGCGCTTGGGTCTCCGTATCTACGCTCAGGCAGGCTGCTCCGTCTTCAAGAATCGTGACAACAATGTTGTCTCTCTGCCCGGTTGCCGAATCGACGGAAGCAGGCATGACCTTGTTCTCCGCAACGTATTCATTGCTGCTTTCTATATAGGCGAAGCTGTCTTCTATCACAATCCTGCTGCCGTTTTGTTTGTCTTCAGCAATATTGTATGAATGGGATGAACCGTAAATGGCCATGCTGAGTGTTCCGGGGTATCGGGTTGAGAAGCTGCTTCCTTCTTCTATGGTGACGGAAATGCTGCATAACTGTTTTTGGACATCGACACTGAGAATACGGTTTTCCTGTCGGTTGTGGGTAAACACCATACTTCTCAGGAAGAGTTCCTGCATGGAACCGTTATAGGCAGATGACAGCCTCGTGGCATGTTCGCCCATACTGAACCTGGCGGTGGAATAGCTTTCATCGTCATGCAATGCGGGGGAAGTCTTTTTGATATCCTCGTTGCCTGTCAATGTCCATGCCACAAGATAGGCATTTCCCGAATAGGACAACTTAAGAGGGTAAGGCTTACCCCCTTTGATGTTTTCATAGGGGATATGCCTTTCATCCATCTTTTTTCCCTGGCCGTCATACAGATATAATTCTATGTCTTCGGCTATGGTTTGGTCAAAGCCGACCGTGTTGCCGTCATACGTGAAGAGCAGATTCAATGAGCCCTCGTCACAACCTGTGTGAGGACCTTCATGGGTACATCCGGTGAGGGATAATGCCATTGATATTATTAGAATTACTTTCTTCACGATATTTGTACGTTTATAGGTCTACATCTTGGGTTCTGACATCCCACTTGGCTACTTCAATGTCTATTGTAATGCTGCTTTCGGAAGGGTCGATAACAGGTCCTTCTTCTTCGGCTTCTTTCGGAGTACCCCATCCTACGGTAGTGATGTCCTGCATCGTGATGCGGTAAATGCTGTTACGGAATATTTTCCAAGCGTCGTCTTTCAGAAGATTGACTCTCCAGTAGCGGGTCACATCCGGAACTCCTGTGCCAGAGAAGGTTCCCTTGATGATGAAAGCCACAACTTCATCTTTGTCGAATACCGTTGCCGCCTGTCCGTTGCCGCCTTGCAGCATGGTAGGAATGTTTTCGTATACATAGACCGGTTTGTCGTAGCCAGCCGGCAGGAAGCCGTTTGATGTTTCGCTGTTATCATCGCTTTTTACGGAATATACGGTCTCTACAGTTGCACCGTCGGGGCTGAATGTAGTTTTGAAGTTGGATGCAGTGGCAAAACGTTCCCAGTTTGTCAGGTTCTCGTATTCAAAAGCCAGTGATTGGTTGATGCCGTTGATTACCATGTAACCCTTGAATGCCCATTTCAAATCGTTTGGAACGGTTTCGGAAGTGCCGAGTCCCAATATTTTAAGTAACTCGGCATCGGGTATTTTTATTTCGTTGGTAGGGGCTACCTTGGGGCTTTCAACCTTACTCAGCAAACGGCGTATGGAAAGGCTTAATTTGTTTGTCTCGCCTTCCACTACATTGGCCGTCCCTTCTGCCGCCATGGCAAACCCGAGGGAAGTACTGATGTCCGAACGGGAGTTTGTGCCATCCAAAGAAAGCTCTTTGTATGAGCTGCTCTTCTTGAAATCTGCCAAAGAGACAGGGGCGGGTGAGGGTTCACCTAAGTTTTGGTTGGCGGCAGTAAGGATGGTCAGACTGCCGGCGTTGACAAGGAATGTGTATTGATTGTCGGATGCCACGCTTGCCGGTTTATAATACTTCTGGAAAGAACCGTCGCTGTTGAAAACAAAGAACTCCAATGAGTTGATGTCGTTTTCGTTGGTTGCGCCCGTTTCTTCTCCTGTCAGTGCACGGGTGTCGGCATTTCCTTTTATATTGACGGTAATGGGGGTTAACTCACCTTTGCCGGGAGTCGGATGATTGTCTGAATCATTGCATGACAGCAATGTGAATGCAGTTGCGGAAACTGCCAAAAGATTTCTTAATTTCATAATTAAAGTTTTGTTAAGTTATTAGAAAAGTGAATTGTATACTCCCTGTCGGGAGTCTTTTTATTTTATATTCTTATTTTTTTCGTAAAATACCTTGATACAGGTGCTTGAACGGAGTGCCGGAAAGAAGTTCTTCAGCATATAACGGTAAGGGACTCCGGCTTTCAGGTACATAAGTTCGTTCTTTCTGCCACGTTTGCCCGAGCTTCCCTCGACGGGAGTGACACTGAGAATATTGAGTACCGTTTCCTTATCCGGCATATCGGATTTACCGACCATCTGGGACAAACCGTACCAGTCTATCTTGCCGTTAATTACCTCGAATGTACCGGAGTCGAGCCGGGTGTGCCGCATCAGATACTTTTTCAATGCAGCGGCGCGAAGCGTTGCAAAGTCGGAGTTTATGCGGATATCGCCATCGGGAGACGCATAACCTGCAATCAGGATATGACTGATGCGACTGTCGGGAGACTGGTTAATCTTCAGGATAATATCGACCAGTAAATCCAGATTCCGACTGTTGTTCCGGTATTCGGGAAGCAGGGTTGCTGAACCAGTTTTAAATAAAATGGAAACAGCATTGCTCCGGTTTTCTTCATCAAATTCGCTTCTCGTGGACTCGTCAGCCAGAAAATCGTAGTCTTGAGCCAGCTTTTCGGCAGTAGTAAGAACAGGTATGACAGTTTCGGCGGTATCGGTAAATTGTACGATTTCCACATCCGGGTCCTGAAGTATTCTGTTGTTGACAACGGCTGTTGTCAGTATGGCTTGTTTGGCGCATAATTTAATGTTGCTTTCAAAGGCAAGTATGCTTCCTCGCATCCAGTCTTCGTATTTCATGGTTGCATTGTACTGTAATGCAGGGGACATCCTCTCCCTTTTGCCGATTATTGCAAAAGAGGGGAACCGTGCTTGATGATCGCCATCGGAAATTACCGGAGTAACTGTAATGCGTTCCGGCTTTCGGGTATTGAACCGGACGGAAGCACAACTGAAGCTGAGCTCTATACTGTCACCTGTATTCCGCACTTGAATTTGAGTGATGGACAGGTGTCTTCCCTGAGACCCGCTTTCTGTTGATGCCCGGGCATAGGCAGGTATCAGTAGTGAAATGAATGAAATGATGATAATAATAGGATTCATTAGGTTTATATTTCTCCGGATTATTTAATGTTGTAGATTAATGAAATGCCTATTTGGGTGGGCCCGAAATAGGTCTTTTCAGCATGTTCGGACTTGTTACAGCACCAGTCCCTGTTATCTGTCTTGTCGAATGTGAATTGCACGGCTCCTATTCCAAGGTAAGCCTCTATGCCCCATCTTTTGGAGAATGCCCAACTGTATCCGTAATTGATTCCGACTCCTGCTCCCCAACCTTCGTAGCGATAGTTCTTATCGAGCATGCTGAATAGGCTATACCCGGCGATATTGTATTTTGTGACAATGCCATGAATGCCGATAAAATGTCCGTTTGATGCTTCACAAAGCCAGTATCTCACTTCGGGTTGCACTAACCAATGTACCAGCTTGTCATTATCGCCTTTTTTCCCTTCACGGTTCCATGGATTATAGCTGCCGACTATGTTGAGGCTTATCTGCGGGGTTATTCCTATTTCCAAACCCAGATTGGGAGTTAAGGTAGCAGCGTACAGGAGATTTGTTTTGAGAGCCAGATGTGTCTTTTTCTTTTTTATTTTTTCCCATGAGGCGGTTGTGTCGATGTCGATCATCACTTCATTGGTCGGCGGACTGCTTTGCGCTTGTGTCCAAGAGTGTGCCGATAATACCCCTATGAGCATAAGCAGAAGTTTATATTTAGAGTATCGGATCCTGTTTTTAATTGTACGCTGTATCATTGCTACTGACTTTTTGTTACCAACCGATTGCTTTTAAGAGAGTGTTGGAGTCCGGAAAGCCGGATGCGATGTCCGGTTTTCGTACTGTTATTATTACTAAGTTCAAGAGAAATTTAATTGGTCGGATGGTATTATTGCAAACGGAACAATTAGCTTCTAATGATATGCCTGTATACTAATTTTTACAAATAGCTATCAGGCAATGTCATCTATCAACATCGATAACTATTCATTTGTTCTATAAAAGTAAGTTTATTTTAATAGAAAAGAATGTTTTAACTTATTGAAAGTTGCCTGTCACAGGATATGGATGGTCCGGTTGTCGGTACTGTTATTTCCCGTACAGCTTGTCAATCAAATCTTTTCGTCCTATCCGTCGCAGTTCATTGATGATATTTCTCCGTTCTTCGGGTTTGTACCAGAAGAAGAACTGACGTTGCGCCAATTTCTCGCGCTGGGTCTTGGCACTGAATACGGGTTCCAGTGTATAGGGGTGGAAACCAGTGTACCATGCTTCGGTAGCAACGGTCATGGGGGTAGGAGTAAAGTCCTGTACCTGTTCCAGATGAAAGTCCAGACGCTTGGTGATGACAGCAAGTTCCGCCATATCTTCTTCCTTGCAGCCGGGGTGGCTGGAGATAAAGTAGGGGATGAGCTGTTGTCGCAGACCTTCTTCGCGGTTGATACGGTCGAATATCTTTTTGAACTCTCCGAACTGGCTGAATGGCGGTTTGCGCATGATGCTGAGCACCCGTTCCGAGGTATGCTCCGGCGCAACTTTAAGGCGGCCGCTGACATGGCGGACTATGAGTTCGCGGGTGTATTCCTGCGTGCTTTTATTGGTTTTGGGGTCTTTGCTTTGGTGCAGCAGCAGGTCATAGCGTACACCGCTGCCGATAAATGATTTTTTGATGCCGGGCAGACTGTCTACTGCATGATAAATATCGAGTAACGGACTGTGGTCTGTATTCAGGTTAGGACATACTTTGGGGTGGATGCACGACGGGCGTTTGCACTTCTTACACATGGCTTCATCACGTCCCCGCATCTTGTACATATTGGCAGAAGGACCGCCCAAGTCGCTAAGATACCCTTTGAAATCCGGCAATTCCATTACTGCCTTTACTTCTTTCAATATGCTTTCCTTGCTACGGCTGACGATAAACTTGCCCTGATGTGCCGAAATGGTACAGAAAGCACAACCGCCGAAACATCCGCGATGAATGTTGACGGAGAACTTAATCATATCGTATGCGGGTATGCGTTTGCCCTTATATTTGGGATGCGGGAGACGCGTGTAAGGCAGGTCGAAAGAACGGTCGAGTTCCGCTTCCGTCAAGGGCGCATAAGGCGGGTTGACAACGACAGTTTGCCTGCCTACGGCCTGCAAGATACGCGAAGCAGCATATTTATTACTCTCTTCTTCGATATGGCGGAAGTTGGAAGCCTGTTTCTTCTTGTCTTTCAGACATTCTTCATGTGTGAATAGGGTGATATCTCCTTCTTGCGGCAGCACTTCTTTCGTAAGATAAGCCAATTGGGGGATGTCAAGAATCGGTTGTTGCTGTTTCAGTTTTCGTACAAGTTCCATAATGGGTTTTTCACCCATGCCGTATATCAGTGCATCGGCACCGCTGTCCACGAGGATGCTTGGGCGCACACGGTCTTGCCAGTAGTCGTAATGTGTCAACCGGCGCATGCTTGCTTCGATGCCGCCCAGTATGACAGGTACATCGGGATATAGCTTTTTCAGTATTTGGGTATAGACAATCGAAGGATATTCGGGACGCATGTCCGGACGTGCGTCGGGAGTATAGGCATCATCGCTGCGCAGACGTTTGTTGGCAGTGTATTTGTTGACCATGCTGTCCATACAGCCTGCACTGACACCGAAGAAGAGACGGGGACGTCCCAGTTTCTTAAAATCCCGTAAGTCATCTCGCCAGTTGGGTTGGGGTATAATCGCCACACGCAAACCTTCCGCTTCGAGGATGCGCCCGATGACGGCTGCCCCGAATGACGGATGATCCACATACGCATCACCGCTGAACAAAATAACGTCCAGCTCATCCCACCCGCGAAGTTCCACTTCTTTCCTGGTTGTAGGCAACCAATCAGTCAGTCTGTACTCTTTCATGGGTGCAAAGATACGGAAAGTTTTAATTACTTACAGAATTGTACCAGCATTTCCTCTCCGTCATAAATCTCCCGGAAGCCGATTCCCTGTTCGGCAAGATACTCTTTGAGGTCATTAAAGGCGGTTGCATCGTCCATAATGATTTCCAGTTTCTCGCCTTTTCCGGCTTCGCACATGGCCTTTATGGCCGGAATAAGAGGACTGTACAGGTTCTGTCCGCGTGTGTCGATGGTTCTCATTTATTTTCTTCCTCTTCTATGATTGTTTGTTGGGAAAGCCATTGCAGGTAGAGCTTGATAAGCTGCTGTAATCCGAAGGCTTTCATATTGTTGTGGTAGATAACATCGATGCAGAGGTCGAGCAGGTCTTTGCTGTCCTCTTCCTGGGCGGCGATGAGGGAACGGATATTCAGTTTGAGTTTGTCGAGCACGGTTTCGTCCACGATGCCGTTACTGTCGATGAGATGACGGAAGAGACCGTATTTTTCGATAGTGGCAAGGTTTTCTTCCGATATTTCCAAGTTGCGGGTTCCGCTGGGATTGGCTTGTATAGTGTACATGGCGTTAATGTTTTAATGGTTAATATTCAGTGATTCATATTTTCTGTAAAAGCAAAGATAAGTTTTTCACCACAGATTATACCTATTTCACCGGATTATTTATCAAGATTGCCGTTATTCTCTGTGCACACCTGCATTATCGGCGGAAAAGAAATGCAGAATGGATGCCATAACCGCTGTTCTGCCGGCTTCTTCCCGGATACTTTCAAAGGGAAATGACATGATGAATGTGCGGTAGTCGTTACCTTTATAAGCTACGGCAGCAGGAAGATTTCTCCCGGTATAGGTCATTACGGGAAAGGCGGTTGCCATAGGGCGGATACAATCGGGGGTCGTCACGGGATAAGCCCATTCATTGGGCAGGCGGGGAATGCTGAGGATGCGCCCCAGACCTTGTATGCCGATATGTTCGCCGGATACCTGTAAGCTGCTGTCGAAACGGTATTTCAGGATGTTTTGGGTGAATTCCCGATTGCCTTGCGAGTCGTTCATGTCGCTGCCTATGTATGCACCGCTGACCAGTAGATTGCCGCCCGACCGGCAGTAAGCTGTCAAGGCACGCTGCATGGACGAAGAGAAAGTTTTGTAATAGGTTGCCCGTGACAGATTGCCGTCCGTCTTTTCCAGTCCCAGAATATAGTCTGCTATTGGATATTCTTCCAATGCTACACTACCGTTTTCTACGGCTTCATCGCTGCATGAAGTAAAGCTGTAGCCGCCGACGGTCTGTATGGCTTTACCGTGTATAAAGGGATAGTCGAATGTGTTTCCGGCTATTTTTATTCCTTCGTATTCATTGCCGCTTTCTCCCAAACGTTTTCCGGCTTCTTTGCGGTCGAAATTCAGCTGGCTGCCGCAGAGTGATATATCATATAGATAAGGTACTCCGGGGTCTTTCGTCAAGTCAAAGCCGGCTTCGTCGGGTGTGTTTATCACAGCAGGGCTACTGATACGGTCGAAACCGTTGATGATGAGAACGCGTGCTTTTTCGTGCTTGGACTTGTATGCGGCAAGGATTTCGGACGGGAAGCTTTCACCACCCCGGTTCACTGCCGTTACTTTGAAGGAATAGACGATGCCCGGTTCTATCTTCAGAGTGTGGAAAGGATTGCTTACGCGTACACCATTGTCAAATCCGCCTCGCCCGATGCGTGTATAGACAATGTATTCGCGGGGTGTGGCAGTCGGTTCCAACGGGTCATCCACTCCTTGCCAGGAAAGTTCCAGGGTATTTTTCTTCTTACCGAAGCGGACGGAGAAATTGTTGACAGGTAAGGGCTGTACGACGTATTCTTTATTATGCTGGATACAGATATATTGCAGGATGGATTTGTATAGGGCACGACTTGCCGTGAACTTGAATTTGGGGTCGTGTCCCAAGCGCATGTCGGCAAAATTCTGGTGCGACAGAAGTTCTACAATTGTGGAAGGAACAGCAGGCAGGCGGGTCTCGCTGTAGTTACGGTTCCACATGCTGCGGCGCGTCCAGTCTGCATTGAAAGTGGAACGGATGTCCTGTTGCAGACGGGTGAGGAACAGGTCGGTAAGGTCGCGCGAGGCGTAGCGGTTTGTTCCTGCCGCTAACTTGCCATCGTTGAAATAGGTAGTGTAGATGCCGAGTGTACCTACAATCCGGTCGTCTGTCCTGAAACCCGCATCGCTGTGCAGTGCCATACTCATCTCAAGAGGAACTCCCAATCCCGGTTCTTTGGGGTTGAATACGGAACCGCCCGACAGGTAGTTGATTGTACGCGAACGTACATTGATATCATCCGAAAGGTCGTTCTGTCCTTTGTATCCGGCATATACGGGGTAGGGCATACCGGCCCATTGGGCGGAATAACGCGCGCCTTCCAGATAACGGGGCAGACCGCTGACTTGGCCGCCGCGCGCAATGTTGCCCATACCACCGCCGAAGCGCACGGCATCGGCGCATACCACTCCTTTTTCCCGGCTTTCATTGCTCAATACTACCATGCCGTAGTCGTTGCTTCCTTTGTCGAAAGTAAAAGTGCCGAGATATACCCATGTGCCGCCGCCTATACGTTGGTTTACTTTAAACTCAGCGACACCGCCGTTATGGAATACAAGGTATTTGGCATCGCTCACGCTGTTGGGCAGGCTTTGATAGGAAACATATACAGCATATTCTCCGGTTTCCGGGATGTCGGGAACCCACTCGGCAAAGGCTTTGTTTTTCTTCTTTTCAGTTTGTGCAAAGCGGGCTGTACCGTCATGAAAAGGATTTTCTCCTTCCGTGTAGATACGCTTCTGTTGTGCAAATCCAGGCAGAGCGGTTTTTTCCCACTGTGCTTTTCTGCTCTTTACCTCAAGATAGAGGGAATTTGTGGTGTTCCGGTTGTCATCGTTATCTACAATGATTTCCTGTTTTTGCGTGTCCCGTTCGCGAGGGGTGAATACGTTGGCTCCCGCATTTTCCAGCATCGGGATGAGGTAAGGCAGGATGAACGATTGTGTGAATTGGTCTTCGGAGGTACAGAACAAGCGCGGACGCTGCCAACCCCATTTGTCTTTGTTATTGATGTAGTATTTTCCGTGACTTTGCCATAGAGCGATATGGCGTCCCTCCAGTCCGCGGGTTATTTCAAAAGGACGGGACGTACGGGTCACCCAGGGAGCGTCTTTATAGTGTATATCGGTAAACAGGCGGCTCTTGTCTTTTTTTCCGTTTCTGTATGTGTTGGGAATAAGTTCGTTGATGGAATGTCCGTCTGTAAAGACAGTAATGTCAAAGTAAGTTACGGGACCCGGAAGAATTTCTTTGATGTCCCGGTAAATTCTGTTCACCGTTTCTGGCCGGAAGGGCTGGTAGGAGAATGTATTATCGGCATAGATGCGGATTGTTTTTCGGTGGAAATCGATAAGTACACTGTCGAGTCGGCATGTACCGATATTGACATTGACAGGGATATACGTTTGGAAAAAGGCCTGCAGCCGTTCCCGAACGGCCTGTTCTACGTCTTGTGAAAAGACAGAACCAACTCCTGCGAGCAGGAACAATATGGATAAATATAGTTTTTTCATGTTCGATGGTTAAGTACCGTACAAAAATACATAAAAAAGAGTGAGAAGTTCATCACTTCCCACTCTCTTGTTTCTATTTAGCAAACATTTACAGCGGAATGTATTCTACGAATGCTTCCATAGCTTCGTAGGATGCCAGACCCAGGCTGTCGTACAATGCAGCTGTACCGCGGTTGCGGTCTTCGCTTCGTTGCCAGAACAGACGTTCGTCGTTGCCCAGAAATGGTGCGCTCTCCATCTGGCTTTGGTGCTTCAGGATAGAGTTACGTTTCGCACGTAATTCTTCGGGACTGATGGGCACTGCCATTTCAATGTTCTCGATTTCCCATTCTGCCCATGCACCGCGATACATCCAGATGCGGCAATCTTTCAGCCATTTGGCTCCTTCTTCCTTTTCAAGGTCGATAGCTGCGAATACGGCATCCGTACAAACACGGTGTGTGCCGTGTGGGTCGGCAAGGTCGCCGGCAACGAAGATTTGGTGGGGTTTCACTTCACGCAACAGGTTGCGTACGATTTCCACATCGGCTTCGCTGATGGGGTTCTTCTGAATCTTACCAGTTTCATAGAACGGCAGGTCGAGGAAATGGCAGTGATCCAACGGGATATTATTATAGGTACATGCCGTACGCGCTTCACCGCGGCGAATCAGTCCTTTGATAGTCAGGATGTCGCGGGTGTCCATATCACCGTCTTTCTTATCTTTCAGATAGTTGCGGATTTCGGTGTACTTTTCGTTGATAACTTGGTCCTCACTGTTGTTAAAGAGTTGGTTGAAACCGTTGATGAAGTGCAGGAAACGGATTACCTCTTCATCGCCTACGGCAATGTTGCCGGAAGTCTCATAGGCCACATGTACGTCATGTTTCTGTTCTACCAGTCGGCGGATAGTACCTCCCATGGATATGACATCATCGTCCGGATGCGGAGAGAATACAATGACACGTTTTGGATACGGTTTCGCACGTTCGGGGCGATAGGTGTCGTCTGCATTCGGCTTGCCGCCCGGCCAACCGGTGATGGTGTGTTGCAGATCGTTGAAAATCTTGATGTTTACATTATAGGCAGAACCGTAGAGGGCAAGCAACTCACTCAGACCGTTTTCGTTATAATCTTTGTTAGTCAGTTTAAGAATCGGCTTTCCGGTCAGTTGGCACAGCCAGACGATGGCGCTGCGAATCAGTTTATCGTTCCATTCGCAGGAAGTCACCAGCCAGGGACGTTGGATACGTGTCAGGTTGGCGGCTGCCGAAAGGTCGATGGCGATATGGGCATTGTTATGGGTTTGAAGATAAGAGGCAGGAATTGTATCCGTTACGTTACCTTCCACACATTCTTTTACCATTTTGGCTTTTTCCTCACCCCATGCCAGCAGATATACTTTCTTGGCGGAGAGAATAGTGGCTACACCCATTGTTATGGAACTTACCGGTGTGCTTTCAATGCTTCCGAACATTTTGGATGCTTCGTTGCGTGAGTCACTGTCCAGCAAAATCAATCGGGTGGTGGAGTTCAGGCGTGAACCCGGTTCGTTGAAACCGATATTACCGACACGTCCGATACCTAATACAGCTATATCAATGCCGCCGAAACTTTCGATACGTTGCTCGTACAAACGGCAATATTCGAAAATAGTATCTTTGGCGATAGTACCGCTGGGGCTGAATACGTTCTGCATGTCAATGTCTACGTGGTCGAGCAGCATTTCCTTTAAAGAATTGAGGTTGCTGTTCACAGCGTCTGAAGCCAACGGATAATATTCGTAAAGGTTGAATACCACTACATTGCGGAAACTCAGTCCTTCTTCTTTATGCATGCGCACAAGGGCCGAATAGACATTGCGCGGTGAGTTGCCGCCAGCCAGTGCCAATACACAGAAGCGTCCGGCCTTTTGCTTGTCACGAATCATCTGTGCGATGTCCAATGCAATTTGGTTGGCTCCTTCTTCGGGAGACTCGTAAATGTCTGTCGGAATTTTCTCGAGACGTGTCAGTACCGATCGCTCGAAAGCGTTCTCCGGTCTGTAGTACCTGGGGGATACTCTATTCAGAGTAATTTGAGAACTAAGATTGGTTTTCATACAATATTTGGTTATTAATAAATGATTAAAGCTGTTCGCTTGTTCAAAACTTAACAAAAATACGAAAAACAAAGTTCATCCGCATGATGTTGGGATAAATTTTATGATAAAGTATCGGTTTCAGGCACTAATTTACCCATTGCCCATACTGCTCTAATCTTCAAATCTTCGTCCATTACGATAATATCGGCATCTTTCCCTTTTTGGAGCGAGCCTTTACGGTCGTATACACCCATGATGCGTGCCGGTGTTTCGGATACCATTCGTGCGGCGTCTGCCAGAGGTATATCGGCTTTCTGCACCATTGTACGTATCAGCCGGTCCATAGTAGCCACACTGCCGGCAAGGGCGGAGTGGTCCGCAAGCTTACAGACTCCGTCTTCAATGATGACACGCGGGTCGAAAGCTTCTTTGCTGTCGCTGGCCGCACATGCCAGGGCATCGGTGATGGCGCACATCCGTTCCACACCTTTTATCTTGTAGACCAGGCGCAGGATTGTGGGCGGTACATGGATACCGTCGGCTACAACTTCCACAGTCATGTCGTCCATGAGGTAAATGCTCTCCACAGTGCCTTCGTATTTGTATTCACGGCGTTTGTGGAATCCGGGCATTGCATTATAGAAATGTGTAGCATGTGTGTATCCGGCTTCATAGGCTGTACGTATGTCCTCAAATTCGGCTTGTGTATGGGCTACCGAAGCCAAAATGCCTTTTCCGGTGATATATTTTCCGAACTGCATGGCTCCGGGTAATTCGGGAGCAGCATCCCAACGCTTGATGCAGTGCCAGTTTTCCACGATAGGAATGTATTCGTTAGGGTCGGGATTCTTGATATTCTCGGGCATCTGTCCGCCTGCCATCGCCATGTTCAGATAATGGCCTTCGAGGTGCAGACCCAGTATAGGACTGTCTTTTTCCGCCATCATCTTCGTACAAGTCTCTGCCGCCTGTTCAATCATCGGTACGGTAGAAGAGGACAGAGTAGGGAATATGCTGGTAGTTCCGTATTTCATGTGGGTTTTGACCGCACCGCGGAAAGCGTCTTCGGTACATTCCATAAAATCGCGTCCGCCACCGCCATGTGCATGGATTTCTACACCGCCGGGCAGTACATACATTCCTTTTACATCAATCAGTTGTGCACCGATAACGGCGAGGTCGCAATTGGTTACTTCTAAAATTTTTCCGTCTCTGATGAGAACGGAACCGTCCTTGAGCCAACCTTGAGGGGTCAGAATACGTGCGTTGATAAGTTGAGTCAACATAGGATTTAGGGGTTAGTGTTAATAAATTAATTGTTTCAGTCGTCAGACATTATTTCAAAGGACAAAAATAACTACTTTTTAGGTAAGATGCACTCCATACATTTAGGTATTTCTATTAAATACTCTAAAATTTAATACGTAATGTTTAAAGAAATACCTGTTTAATATCTTTTAATCAGAATGATAGTAAGCGGGAACTTTATTTTCGTTATTTTGTTTTACTTATAATAAACTTAATAAAACGATGGATTATGAAAACATGGAAAGTAGAAGCGGCTATTATTGCCGTTGGTATGGTACTGCTGGGAGTGATAATTAAATGGGGTATAAATGATTTTATAGATAAAGAACGTATTGTCAGTGTAAAAGGGTTGGCTGAGATGGAAGTTCCTGCTGATAAGGTGATATGGCCCTTGATGTATAAAGATATAGGGAATGATCCGTCGCTGCTTTATGCCAATATGGAACAGAAAAACAAGGCAATTGTGAAATTTTTGGAAAGCAACGGCATTGCTAAAGAAGAAATCAGTATTGCCCCTCCGGAAGTGATAGATATGCAGGCCGAACGCTATGGAAATCGTGATATTGCTTATCGGTATAATGCTACATCAGTCATTACGGTTATTTCAAAAAATGTAGATAAGGTACGGAAACTGATGTCGGAACAGGCTGAACTGTTGAAACAGGGTATTGCTATCAGTGGAGGTGATTATCGCTATAATGTGGTGTATGAATTTACAGGCTTGAATGATGTGAAACCGCAAATGATAGAAGAAGCTACGAAAAATGCCCGTGCCGCTGCCGAAAAGTTTGCAAAAGACTCAGACAGTAGCCTGGGTAAGATACGGAATGCTTCGCAGGGACAATTCTCCATATCGGACAGAGATGCCAATACGCCTTATATTAAAAGTATACGGGTAGTGACTACTGTGAATTACTATCTGAGACGATAGTGAATGAATCCGCATCTTTCCATGCCGGAAATTTGTTTCTGAATTCTTGTAGTGCGGAAAGTTCAAGAGTAGCCGTAGCTGTTCCTTCTTCATGGTCGGGCACTTGAATCTGCATTTCACCTTTGTATGAGTAGATTGCGCTGCCGCCGTTATAGGAGAAGCTATTACTGTCTTTACCGATACGGTTTACACCGCAAACGTAACTGATATTTTCCAATGCCCGTGCCTGTAAAAGTATGTCCCAGACTTTACGTCGGGGTACAGGCCAGTTGGCAACGTAAATCAGGAGGTCGTATTCATTGCCTGTATTCCGGCTCCATACCGGAAAGCGCAGGTCGTAGCAGACGAGTAGCAGTATATTCCAACCTCGATACGGAATTATGATACGACGGCTGCCTGCCGTGAAATTATCTGTCTCGTTGCCCATGCGGAACAGATGTCGTTTATCGTAAAAATAAGCTTCCCCTTCGGGAGTGAGGAAAAAGGCGCGGTTGTAATAGGTAGAGTTTTTGTAGGATAATGGATTGCTTTCAGATGAAACAAAATTCTCTTCACAAGCTATGTAGCTTCCGGCAATAGCTATCTGATATTCTGAAGCCCATTGGCGTAGTGTTGTAATTGTATTACCTGTTACCGGTTCTGCCAATGTGTCGGTGTTCATGCTGAAACCGGTAGAAAAGGTTTCCGGTAAAACAATAATCTCCGTCGCTCCGCGAAGAGCTTCCAGCTTTTCGCGAAGACGGCGAAGATTGTCTTGTTTATTCTCCCAAGCAATATCCATTTGTAGGATACTGACACGCAGTTGGTTCATTTTAGTAAACAGTTGCTATCGGTTGTCTTTTAATTTATTCCAACGGAGAAATTCTCAGGAATCTTTCCGCGAAAATCTTTAAAATAGAGCTTTATTTCATGCATGTCCTTCTCAAAGTCTCCTGTTGGCATTATTGCCTTGGTGGAAGTTATAGTCTTGGTAGGATAATCTATACCGATAAGCATGATAGGAACTTGTGCTTTCAACGCAATGAAGTAAAAACCTTTTTTCCAGTTAGGGTTGGATTTGCGCGTACCTTCCGGAGTAATGGCTAAATGAAACAGTTTGCTTCCGGCAAATCTGTTTGCCATCTGGTCTACCAAAGATGTGTTCCGGCTTCGGTCTACCGGTATGCCGCCGATAGCTTTGAATATCAATCCCAAAGGAAAAAAAAACCACTCTTTCTTCATCATAAAGCTGGTTTTTCGTCCGATGGCACCATAAAACAGTTTGCCGATAAACAAATCCCAGTTGGATGTATGTGGCGCTGCACAAATGACACATTTGTCATAGTTGGGCACTGTTACATTTGTTTTCCAACCTAACAGGCGATAATAGATAAAACTATATAGTCTTTTCTTCATTCTTATTATTTAAGTTTGCCGATAGCTTCAATGATTGAGTCTACTTTTGCATTAAAATCAGAACGGAATTTCTTGTAGTAACCTTTTACATTTCCCGGTTCGGTATGGCTGATACGGCTGATGAATTCATCTTGCATTTTCAGAATTTCACCCATTAGTTCATCAGCTTTCTTCTTGTCTGTTCCGGGTACATACAGACTGTTCATAAGGCATTCGGCGAATAATTCACCGGCAATATAATTGACGTTCTTTTTCAATGCTTTTCTACTTGCCATAATCTTTACTTTTTATGTGAATGAATAGTGTTATTTTCGGTAAAGATAGTGTTTTTCTTCATGAGTTGAGTGGAAAAATGAAAATTTATGTGTTTTTAATGAGAAATAGTTCGTGGAATAATTCTACATTTGTGGAGATTTTCTACAATGTGAGTGTGGAAAGCAGGTGGAATATTACTATTTATATATATGTTCATGTCTGATAACTAAACTATTATATAATAAAGAATACCCTTTGTCCTGCTTTGGCATTGCGTTTGCTTTGAAATGGGAAATAGGGTTAAATTAAATAAACAAACAAGCATGAGACTATTTTTTACAAAAAAAGAATTAAAGCTGAGAAAGAAACGGGTGATAATGATGATAGCCTGCATGACAGTGCTGCTTGCCGGTTATCTGATATTGACTTGGCCCAAGAAAATTCAGCCGGAATTACCTACTGTTATTGTAGAACCTGCCGAAGTGGGTGATGTGGAAATTTTTGGTGAGTATGTAGGTCGTATACGTGCACAACAGTTTGTGGAAGTCCGTGCACGTGTGGAAGGCTATTTGGAGAGTATGCTTTTTGCCGAAGGGACGTATATAACTAAAAACCAGGTTTTATTTGTTATCAATCAAGACCAATACCGTGCAAAGGCTGACAAGGCCCGTGCACAGTTAAAGAAAGATGAGGCGCAGGCGTTGAAAGCCAAACGGGATTTGGAACGTATTCGTCCTTTGTATGCACAGAATGCTGCCAGTCAGCTGGATTTGGATAATGCGCAGGCTGCTTATGAAACAGCCGAGGCTTCTGTTGCTATGAGCCAGGCCGATCTGGACCAGGCGGAATTGGAACTGGGGTATACCATTGTGCGTTCTCCGCTATCAGGGCATATCAGTGAAAGAAATGTGGACTTGGGAACATTGGTAGGTCCCGGGGCTAAATCATTGCTTGCTACCATAGTAAAAAGTGATACGGTATTGGTAGATTTCAGCATGACCGCATTGGACTATCTTAAAAGCAAAGAGCGCAATATAGAGATAGGCCGTCAGGATTCTACCCGCTCTTGGCAGCCTAATATCACGATTACTTTGGCTGATAATACTGTTTATCCTTACAAAGGTTATGTCGATTTTGCAGAACCGCAGGTTGACCCGCAAACCGGTACGTTCTCCGTTCGTGCCGAAATGCCTAATCCGAACAGAGTATTGCTGCCCGGACAGTTTACGAAAGTAAAACTGTTGTTGGACGTACGCGAAGGTGCTGTGGCAGTTCCTCAAAAGGCCGTTACCATTGAGAAAGGCGGTGCTTATATATATGTAATGCGCCGCGATTCGACAGTTGAAAAGCGTTTCATTGAATTAGGACCTGAGTTTGGTAACAATATGGTTGTTGAACGCGGACTGGCGGCAGGCGAGCAGGTAGTGACGGAAGGTTTCCATAAACTTACTCCGGGAATGAAAGTGCGTGCACGAGCAGCTGCTCCCAAAAAGGAAGATGAGCAGCCGGCAGATTCTTTGAATAAGAAAGCCGCTTCTGAGAATAAAGAAAAGGATAAGAATCTCTCAAAGTAAAATAACAGTATGAAAGTAAGTTTCTTTATAGACCGCCCTGTATTCTCGGCGGTGATATCGATTGTGATTGTAATTGTCGGTATCATCGGTCTGACTATGCTTCCGGTGGATCAATATCCACAGATAACACCGCCCGTTGTGAAAATCAGTGCATCCTATCCGGGGGCAAGTGCGCTGACTGTGTCACAAGCAGTGGCGACTCCTATCGAACAGGAAATAAACGGTACTCCGGGTATGTTGTACATGGAGTCCAACAGTTCCAATTCCGGTGGCTTTTCGGCAACCGTGACCTTTGATGTATCTGCCGATCCGGATTTGGCTGCCGTGGAAATTCAAAACCGTATAAAGCTGGCGGAAAGCCGTTTGCCTGCGGAAGTCATTCAGAATGGTATTTCGGTAGAAAAGCAGGCTCCCAGCCAGCTGATGACAATCTGTTTGACTTCCAATGATCCGAAATTCGACGAAATCTATCTGAGCAACTTTGCTACTATTAACGTACTCGACCTTTTACGCCGTATTCCCGGTGTGGGACGTGTGTCTAATATCGGTAGCCGTTACTATGCCATGCAAATCTGGGCCATGCCAGACAAACTGGCAAATTTCGGATTGACTGTTCAGGATTTGCAGAATGCTTTGAAAGACCAGAACCGCGAATCGGCTGCCGGTGTTTTGGGACAGCAGCCGGTGCAAGGTTTGGACATTACAATTCCTATTACAACGCAAGGTCGTTTGAGCTCGGCAAAGCAGTTTGAGGATATTGTGGTCCGTGCCAATGCCAATGGGTCTATTATTCGTCTTCGCGATGTGGCCAGAGTGTCACTTGAAGCTTCCTCATATAGTACGGAAAGTGGTATTAACGGTGAAAATGCGGCAGTTCTCGGCATTTATATGCTTCCGGGTGCCAATGCTATGGAAGTGGCGGACAACGTGAAGAAGGCAATGGAAGAAATCAGTGCGAACTTTCCTGAAGGAATGAGTTACGAGATACCTTTTGATATGACTACCTATATTTCGGAGTCTATCCACGAGGTGTATAAGACATTGTTCGAAGCATTGGTTCTTGTGGTATTGGTAGTGTTCCTTTCACTGCAAAGCTGGCGTGCTACTTTGATACCTGTTGTTGCAGTGCCTATTTCTTTGATCGGTACTTTCGGTTTCATGCTTATTTTCGGTTTCTCGCTGAATATATTGACATTGTTGGGATTGATTCTTGCTATCGGTATTGTCGTGGATGATGCTATTGTGGTAGTGGAGAATGTGGAACATCTGATGGAAACGGAAAAACTCTCTCCTTATGAAGCAACGAAAAAAGCAATGAACGGTTTGGCAAGTGCTTTGATTGCAACCTCATTGGTGCTCTGTGCCGTATTTGTTCCGGTAAGCTTCCTGAGCGGTATCACCGGACAATTATATCGTCAGTTTACTATTACCATTGCTGTATCGGTATTGCTTTCTACAGTTGTGGCACTGACGCTTAGTCCCGTGATGTGTTCGCTTATCCTGAAGCCCGACAGCGGAAAGAAAAAGAATATCGTGTTCCGTAAGATTAACGAATGGTTGAATATCAGTAATCATAAGTATATTGGTGTTATCAGCCGCGTTATCAAGCATCCCAGACGTTTGATGAGTGCATTCGGTATGGTATTGATAGCTATTTTCATCATTCACCGTCTGATTCCTACCAGTTTCTTGCCGGTGGAAGACCAGGGATACTTTAAAGTGGAGTTGGAACTGCCGGAAGGTTCTACTTTGGAACGTACCCGTATCGTGACCGATCGTGCCGTGCAGTATCTGGAGCAGAATCCGTATGTGGCTTATGTGCAGAATGTAACGGGTAGCAGTCCGCGTGTAGGAAGCAATCAGGCGCGCAGTGAGTTAACTGTTATATTGAAGCCCTGGGAGGAACGCAAAAATACCACTATCAATAAGATAATGGAGAAAGTGGAAAAGGATTTGAGGGAATACCCCGAATGTAGAGTCTATCTTTCTACTCCTCCTGTAATCCCGGGATTGGGAACATCCGGTGGCTTTGAAATGCAGCTTGAGGCACGTGGGGAAGCTACTTTTGAAAATCTGGTACAGGCAGCGGATACTTTGATGTATTATGCTCAGAAACGCAAGGAATTGACGGGACTTTCTTCTTCTTTGCAGTCTGAGATTCCGCAACTCTATTTTGATGTAGACCGTGACAAGGTGAAGATGCTGGGAGTGCCGTTGGCAGATGTGTTCTCTACGATGAAAGCTTATACGGGTTCCGTATATGTGAATGACTTTAATATGTTCAATCGTATATATAAGGTATATATTCAGGCTGAAGCTCCGTATCGTGAGCACAAAGAGAACATTAATCTGTTCTTTGTAAAAGCAGCTAATGGTGCGATGGTTCCGTTAACCTCGTTGGGTAATGCATCCTATACAACCGGTCCGGGCAGTATTAAACGTTTCAATATGTTTACTACTGCAGTTATTCTCGGTTCGGCGGCACAGGGGTACAGTTCCGGCCAGGCTATGGAGATTATGGAACAGATAGCGCGCGAACATTTACCGGATAATATAGGTGTTGAGTGGAGCGGACTTTCTTATCAGGAGAAGAAAGCCGGTGGGCAGACCGGACTAGTGCTGACGTTGGTATTCCTCTTCGTATTCCTGTTCCTGGCAGCACAATACGAAAGCTGGACTGTGCCTATTGCTGTATTGCTTTCGTTGCCGGTAGCTGCATTGGGAGCTTATTTGGGCGTTGCTGTATGTGGCTTGGAAAATGATATTTATTTCCAGATCGGCTTGGTAATGTTGGTGGGACTTGCAGCAAAAAATGCTATCCTTATCGTTGAGTTTGCCAAAGTACAGGTGGATAATGGAGGAGATTTGGTGCAGTCGGCCATTCATGCCGCCCAACTCCGTTTCCGTCCTATATTGATGACTTCACTTGCCTTTGTATTGGGTATGCTTCCTATGGTTCTTGCAAGCGGACCGGGATCTGCAAGCCGTCAGGCAATAGGTACGGGAGTTTTCTTTGGAATGATTTTTGCCATTGTATTCGGCATTGTGCTTGTGCCTTTCTTCTTTGTTTTGATTTATAAGGCAAAGGAAAAAGTGCAACACAAAATCAAAAAAGATTGATGATAACATTGTAAATGAATTCTGATTACACACTTATGAAAAAAAAGAATATATATATACTTCTGTTGCTCGCCCCGGTTCTTTTTGCATCGTGCAAGGTAGGCAAAAGCTATGTCCGTCCCGAAATGGCATTGCCCGACAGTTTGATGCAACAGCAGGACAGCATCAGCATTGCCGATGAGCAGTGGCAGGCTGTTTATACAGACAATACTTTGCGTAATCTGATAGCACGCGCATTGGAGTATAATAAAGATATGCTCGTTGCGGCCGCTCGCGTGAAAGAAATGGCGGCCCAGAAACGTATCAGCGTAGCTAATCTACTTCCTCAGTTAAATGGAAAAATAGAGGCAGAGCGTGAAGTTGAAAACTATGGCGGACATAGCCGCGATGTGGGTAACAGCTATGAAGCAAAGGCTCTTTTGTCGTGGGAACTTGACCTTTGGGGAAATCTGCGTTGGAAAAAAGTAGCTGCCGTAGCCGATTATCTGCAAAGTGTAGAATCACAGCGTGCCTTGCGTATGACAATTGTTGCGGAAGTGGCGCAGGCATATTACGAGCTGGTAGCACTCGATACAGAATTGGAAATTGTCCGTCAGACACAAAAGGCTCGTGAAGAAGGTGTGCGTCTTGCAAGAATCCGTTTTGAAGGCGGGCTTACTTCGGAGACATCTTATCAGCAGGCGCAAGTAGAGTTGGCGCGTACAGCTACGCTTGTTCCGGATCTGGAACGTAAGATTTCCATTAAGGAGAATGACATAGCTTTTCTTGCCGGTGAATTTCCTACACGTATAGAGCGCAGCCGTTTTTTGGAGGAGTTGGATGTGCCGGAGTCTTTACCTGTAGGATTGCCGTCCGGCTTATTGGAACGTCGTCCTGACATTCGTGCTGCGGAGCAGCAGCTTATAGCTGAACATGCTCGTGTGAAAGTGGCCTATACCAATATGTTTCCTCGGTTGTCGCTGACTGGTCAGTTTGGATTGGAGAGTGATGTCTTGTCAAACTTCCTTCAGTCGCCTTATTCATTGTTGAACGGAGCGGTATTGACTCCGCTTTTCAATTGGGGTAAGAACCGGGCTGCTCTAAAGGCACAGAAAGCTTCGTTTGAGGCGGAAGTTCATAGCTATGAGAAAACGGTGCTGAATGCTTTTAAAGAGGCTAAGAACGCAATTGTGGACTTCAACAAAATAAAGGAAGTGTATCAGTTGCGTCTCAAATTGGAACGTTCAGCCAAAACGTACGTGGATTTAGCGCAGTTGCAATATATTAATGGTGTTATTAATTATATGGACGTGCTTGATGCCCAGCGTGGATATTTCGATGCCCAGATTGGTGTCAGCAATGCAATCCGTGACGAACTGATAGCAGTGGTAAATGTTTATAAGGCTTTGGGTGGAGGCTGGCAGATAGAGAAATAAACCGTAAAGCTGTTTACGATAGAAATCAAGAGTGCTCTTACTGGTTGCGGGAGTACTCTTGTTTTTTTAACGGGTATGTAAGATTTCGTTTTTGGAAAATACCTGTCATATTATAAATATCCGTAACTTTAACCGTGGGATTTATTCGAACTGATATTAGGTTAAAACACAAAAGAAGTATGATTGATGCTACTCAAAACCTTATTTGGATTAATGGAGAAAATAAGACCTTGCAAATAGAAGAAATAGGTCGGGATGATGCTGGTCGCTTTAATGTGAAGTATCGCGGTTCTTCTAAGGTATATAGATATGGCAGTGAGAAAGTTGTATGGCTGACGTGCTCTAAACAAATTGACATCGCTCATAACCGAATATTCATTCGTCAGCGCAGAGTGTACGATTTAAAAGGAGTATTTTCTTTTGAATATAGGGGTAGTACTTATTGGTATGTAGTTTACACTTCCAATTACTCACAGTATCTCTTGGATGAAGAATTGATAATCAGGACTTCATGTTTGAGTGATGGTAAATCGCAAAGTGTATTTGAATATTTGAAGGCGGTGGCATCTACTAATATTCTCGGTAAAGAGGAAGAAAAAGATAATATCGGATTGCTTTCCAAACTTTATGAAAAGATTGATTTTATTGATGATAGCAGAGCTATTGCTCCATATTTAAATCCAAAGAAAGCATTGAAGAAGGATAAGAGCGGTCGGCTTATATACCCTTTTGGATGCAATGCCAGTCAGAAACGAGCTGTAGTTTGTGCTTTTGAACATCAGATCAGTATCATTCAAGGTCCGCCGGGAACGGGAAAGACACAAACTATCCTCAATATTATAGCTAATATTATACGCAAAGGAAAGACTGTTTTAGTCGTTTCAAACAACAATTCAGCGACGACCAATGTTCTTGAGAAGCTGGATAAGGCGGGACTTGGCTTTATAGTGGCACCATTGGGCAGGAAAGGAAATAAAGAGGCGTTTATAGGTAATCAGCCTGCTGTACCCGATGAACTTCAAGACTGGGAGTGTAATGTAGAGGAAAAACTCCAGAAAGAGGAAGAGGCGGAAAATCTTTTGAAGAAGCTTGACAGGATTTTTGCAGTACAAGAGGAGTTGGCTTTGTCCAAACAAGAGCTTCAAGCTGTAGAGTTAGAGTATAATCATTTCAAACGGGATCAGATATTTGAAATTACTTCTTTCAATAGTGCTGACTATCTATCTTCCACGCGTCTTTTAAATTTGTGGTTACAGTTTCAGGCATATGCAGAGAAGGATGTCATTGTTCCCAAAGAATGGTGGAATAAGTGTTTGGCGGCTCTTCAATGGTGGTGGATGAATTTGATAGGACGATATGTATTAAAACTGAACTCTAAGTTTGATAAGCATAATCTATCTGCTATTATTACGGAACTGCAAACTTTGTATTACCATCGAAAGCTTGAGGAATTAAACGAACGGATAACGAACTTGCAAGCCGAATTGAAAACCTATAATGCCAAGACTGAACTGAACAGATTAACGGAAGTATCTATGCAGCTATTCAAAGCATCCTTGTTTAAGAAATACGGCAAGGAAAAGCGTAAGGTTTTTTCTTCTGTCAGGGATTTGCGAGTAGATTACCAGAGTGTACTGGAGCAATATCCGGTAGTGCTGAGTACTACATTCTCTTCACGTATTTGTTTGTCCGATCAAGCAGAATTCGACTATCTGATTATGGATGAGGCATCGCAAGTTTCTATTGAAACGGGTGCTTTGGCGCTGACATGTGCAAAAAATGTTGTTATTGTGGGAGATACTTTGCAGTTGCCCAATATAGTGACAGGCGAGGATAAAAAAAAGCTTGATGCTATTGTCGCGGAATTCGATATCCCTTCCGGTTATGATTGTGCCGGAAACAGCTTTTTACAGTCGGTATGTACTCTTTTGCCCGATGCCCCGCAAACATTGCTTCGGGAACATTACCGTTGCCATCCTCGTATTATTGACTTTTGTAATCGTAAGTTTTATAGCGGTGGCTTGCTTATTATGACCGAGGATGATGGAAAACCTGATACATTGTGCGCAATCAAGACAGTGCCGGGACATCATGCTCGTAAACACTATAATCAGCGGGAAATTGATGTAATTCGTGATGAAGTGATAGCTCATTTACCCGAACAGACGGATATTGGAATTATCACTCCTTATAATGTTCAAGTTGATGAATTGTCTCGGCAATTACCTGCAATAGAATCTGCTACTGTTCATAAATTTCAAGGACGGGAGAAAGATACTATTATTATGAGTGTGGTGGATGATCAGATAACCGAATTCAGCGATGATCCGAACCTGCTGAATGTTGCCATATCAAGGGCCAAAAAGCGGTTCTGTCTGGTTGTCTCGGGTAACGAACAGCTTTTGAAGGGTAATATCAGTGAATTGTTGTCTTATATTGAATATAATAACTTCACAGTCAGTGAGAGTAGGATACATTCTATTTTTGATTATCTGTATAGTCAATATACCCGTCAACGTTTGGCTTTTATTCAGGCACATCCGAAAATATCTGAGTATGATTCGGAAAACATTACTTTTGCTTTTATACAAACAGTTTTAAAAAAATATCGGGAGTTTCATCATTTGGGAGTATTATGTCATATTCCTTTACGTCATCTCATCAAAGATACTATCCTTTTAAATGAGGATGAACGGGTATATGCTGCTAATTATAATACTCACGTGGATTTTCTTATAATTAACCATGTCAGCAAGAAACCAATATTGGTAGTGGAGACGGATGGCTATTCTTATCATAATGAGAAAACACAGCAGTATCAACGAGATATAAAGAAAGATCATATTCTTACATTATATGAGATTCCTATTTTGCGGCTTTCAACCGTGGGGAGCGGCGAAGAAGAAAAATTGATGAAAGCGCTTCAAGAGATATAAGTGATATTCTCTCTTGTTTTGTTTTAGCGCTCACTTTTAATTATTTCCCTTTTCAGTTTGCATTTCTTGTGGAAAAGAGCGAAATTTGCGACGCTTTTAAACGAAACTTTATTAACACCTTTAAATATTTAAGAGAAATGACTAAAAGTGCATTGCAAATTGCAAGGGCTGCCTATCAGCCCAAACTTCCGAAAGGGCTGACAGGTACTGTAAAAGCAGTGGCCGGCGCAGCTACCCAGTCGGTTGCCGATCAGGAAGAAATCAAGAAATTGTTTCCCAATACTTATGGGATGCCTTTGATTAAGTTCGAAAATACCGATGAGACCGTTGATTTCCCTGCTATGAATGTGGGTGTAATTCTTTCCGGTGGTCAGGCTCCCGGTGGTCACAATGTGATATCCGGTATTTTTGACGGTATTAAAAAGTTGAACAAAGATAGCAAACTGTACGGTTTCATTCTTGGCCCCGGTGGTTTGGTAGACCATAACTATATGGAACTGACTGCCGATATCATCGATGAATATCGTAATACCGGTGGTTTCGATATCATAGGTTCAGGCCGTACCAAATTGGAGAAAGAGGAACAGTTTGAAAAAGGACTGGAAATCTTGAAAGAATTGAATATCAAAGCACTGGTTATTATCGGTGGTGACGATTCTAATACAAATGCCTGCGTATTGGCTGAGTATTATGCTGCGAAGAATTGCGGTGTACAGGTTATCGGGTGTCCGAAAACTATCGACGGTGACTTGAAGAACGAAATGATTGAAACTTCTTTCGGATTCGATACAGCTTGTAAAACGTATGCTGAAGTAATCGGTAATATCCAGCGCGACTGTAACTCGGCACGTAAGTACTGGCATTTCATAAAACTGATGGGACGTTCCGCTTCACATATCGCTTTGGAATGTGCATTGCAGGTACAGCCTAATATCTGTATTATCTCCGAAGAAGTTGAAGCTAAGGATATGTCTTTGGATGATATCGTAACAGGTATCGCTCAGGTGGTGGCTAATCGTGCCGCACAGGGCAATAACTTCGGTACGGTTCTTATCCCCGAGGGCTTGGTTGAGTTCATCCCCGCTATGAAACGTCTTATCGCTGAGTTGAATGATTTCCTGGCTGCCAATGCAGAGGAATTCTCTCAGATTAAGAAATCACACCAACGCGACTATATCATCCGCAAACTTTCTCCGGAAAATGCCGCTATCTATGCCAGTCTTCCCGAAGGTGTAGCGCGTCAGTTGTCATTGGATCGCGACCCGCACGGAAACGTACAGGTATCTCTCATTGAAACGGAGAAACTGTTGTCCGAAATGGTAGCTGCCAAATTGGCTCAGTGGAAAGAAGAAGGCAAATATGTAGGTAAGTTCGCTGCACAGCATCACTTCTTCGGTTATGAAGGACGTTGCGCTGCTCCGTCTAATTTCGATGCCGACTACTGCTACTCTTTGGGTTATGCGGCATCTGCGCTGATTGCTAACGGTAAGACCGGTTACATGTCTTCCGTACGTAATACTACAGCTCCTGCCGAAGAGTGGATTGCAGGTGGTGTACCTATTACAATGATGATGAATATGGAACGTCGTCACGGCGAAATGAAACCGGTTATCCAGAAAGCTTTGGTAAGACTGGATGGTGCTCCTTTCAAGGCATTTGCCGCTCAGCGTGAGCGTTGGGCTGTGGAAACAGACTATGTTTATCCGGGTCCTATCCAATACTTCGGTCCTGCCGAAGTTTGCGACCAGCCTACCAAGACTTTGCAACTGGAACAAGGTAGATAAAATCTTATAGCCAATTGCTGCATTTGCAGTAATTGGCTATGTAGAACACAAATTACACAAGAGTTGCGCAAATCCGAATTTGTGTAATCTGTGTAGTTTGTGTTTTATTTTTGATAGATATTTGTTACTTCAATATACTTGGATGCCTTCTAAAAACAGTACAGTTTCCCGGCGCAAACCTGTATCCCGTCGTACTTCTTCTCGAAAAAAGAAGCAGACGGTGTCTCGTCCCATGCCTGTATGGTTGCGTAATTTATTGGCATTTTGTATAATAGCGGTATTTTCAGCAGGATTCTATTGGTTCTTTATCCGTCCTTATGCTTATCGTTGGAAACCTTGTTACGGTTTAAAGGGCTACGGCGTATGCATGCCTTGCAACTATGAGGTGCATGGCATTGATATTTCCCACTATCAGGGGATTATAGATTGGGGTAAGCTCCTTCATAATAAAGAAGCGAAATTTCCCATACATTTTATCTTTATGAAAGCTACCGAAGGGGGCGATTATGGCGATGAAACTTTTGTAGAAAATTTCAGTCAGGCACGGAAATACGGTTTTATCCGAGGAGCTTATCATTATTTCCTACCCAAGACAGATGCGCATAAGCAGGCTGACTTTTTTATTAGTACAGTACACTTGTCAAAAGGAGACCTTCCCCCCGTTCTTGATGTGGAAACTACGGGTAAGAGATCTCCTCTGGAACTGAAATCTGCCGTTAAAACCTGGCTCGACAGAGTAGAGGCGCATTACGGCGTAAAACCGATTCTTTACACTTCCTATAAATTTAAGAAACGTTATCTCAACGACTCCATATTCAACGCTTATCCTTACTGGATAGCCCATTATTACGTTGATTCCGTGAAATACGAGGGCAAATGGCATTTTTGGCAACATAACGATGTAGGTAATGTCCCCGGCATTGAAGAAGAAGTCGATCTGAATGTTTTTAACGGCACGTTGGAAGAATTGGTTGGTATGACCCTGCAATAGCTTGCTTTCCGTTTTCTTCCTTTTATCGTTGTGTCATAATACAAACTTCACTGCGGCCCAACGGTTTTTTTCCTTATGATGTACGAAGCGCAGTCCGTTATGCTCCGCTTCGGCCTGTATTACAGGAATATCATCTACATAAAAACCGCTCATATATAGTTCCGACCCCGGATGCATGCAACTTACATATCGTTTCATGTCGTTCAGCAGGATGTTACGGTTGATGTTGGCTATGATTACATCAAAAGGTCCTTGGTCTTTCAATAGAGAAGCGTCTCCTTGAAAAACGGATATACGGTCTACTCCATTTAGCTCAATGTTTTCAAGAGAGTTGCGTACGCACCATTCATCTATATCGACGGCTGTACAGGGCGCAGCACCGCGCATACGTGCCAATATGGCGAGAATGGATGTTCCGCATCCCATATCAAGCAAAGATTTGCCTTGGAGATCGTTATCCAGCAATTCACCGATAATGAGACTGGTCGTTTCGTGGTGTCCTGTACCGAATGCCATTTGAGGGTTGATGACTATATCGTATTCAGCTTGAGGGATGTCGCGATGGAATGTGCTGTGGATGACACAGCGGTCGCCAATGATAATGGGCTGGAAGAAATTCTTTTCCCATTCTTCATTCCAGTCTTTGTCTTCCGCTTCTTGGTAAGCATATTCTACCTGTGTATCAGGTAAGGGAAAATCGGCAAGAGCTTCTTTGAGGACAGTTTCATTGTATAAATCTTTTTGAATGTAGGCGGCAATTCCGTCTGTTTGCTCTACAAAACTCTCAAAACCGGCTTCACCCAGCACTGCCGATAAGACATCGTTGACGATTTCCGTACAGGGAGTGGTATGGAATGTAAATTCTAAATATTTCATTGGAATATAATTGTTTGTTAAATGCAAAAGGCAGGTATAGGAGAAAATCCTATTTCTGCGTATATTTGTTTTGGATACAAAGATAGGTGCATTTAGGGAAATCCCTATAAATCTTTGGGGAAAATCTTCTGTATAGAGTAAATCCCTGCGTTATCTTTGTGGTGTGAAAAAGTATGGAATTGTAAACCCATAAACCAAATAAATATGAAAAAGATTGTTTTTTTATCGCTTTTTGCATTGTGTCTTCCGTGGGCACTTTCAGCTCAAAGTGTAGATGACGACCTTTACTACGTTCCTTCCAAGAAAAAAGAGGAAAAGACGGAGAAGAAAAAAACTCCGGCTGCCGATGCGGTTGTAGTAAAGACAAATGCTCCGACTACGGTTTATGCGTCGCCGGGCAATACGACCATTGTAGTGAAAGACCGTAAAGGGAATATTCGTGATGTAGACGAGTATAATCGTCGGTATGACTCTAAAGACTATGACTTTTCACAAGAGAATGATACGCTTTATATAGACGAAAAAGAAGACGATGGCCTGGATGGAGAATGGGTGAACGGTTTTGACGGTTCGGAAGATGATTATGAATATGCCACGCGCATTATCCGTTTCCGCAATCCACGCTATGCCATCAGTATCAGCAGCCCGCTTTACTGGGATGTAGTTTATGGTCTGAATCCATGGGACTGGAATGTATATACGGACGGATTGTACGCATATGCATTTCCTACTTTCACCAACCGTTTGTGGTGGGATTGGCGCTATAACTCTTTCGGTTGGGGCGGCTATCCCTATTATGGCTGGGGTTGGAACAGTTGGTATGGTCCGGGCTGGGGCTTTGGCTGGAGCGTAAGCTGGGGCGGCTGGTATGGAGGCGGCTGGTGGGGACATCACCACTATCATCATCACTGTTATCCCGGTGGCGGTTATTGGCCGCGTAATACATATACCTATCGCCGTTCTTCGGGAGCAAGCAGTTATAGAAATTCTTCTTCTACGGTTCGCAGGACCGGTTCGGCTGCCCGTTCAGGTGTGTCATCCTATAGAAGAGACGGACAAAGCGGTACGACCACCAGACGCGTGGTAGGTACACGTCCGTCGGGTACACGCAGTGGGGTAACTACCCGTACAGATGCCGCCTCTACCCGGCGCAGGGTATATACCCGTCCAAGCAGTACGCGGGTAGGTTCTTCAGCTTCAGGAGTGCAGGGAAGTAGTAGCCGTGTACATGCTACAGGTGTAAGACGTTCCGCAGCCGGAAGTCCTTCTACTTACAACAGGGGCAGTTCTGCATCGTCAACACGCAATTATTCAACCGGTAACAGTAGTAGCCGTCGCTCTTATACGCCTGTGCAAAACAACTCTTCCACCCGTAGTTATTCTTCGGGAGGCGGTAGCAGTTCACGCAGTTATTCCGGCGGTGCTACCCGTTCGTCAGGTGGTGGTTCTTCAAGAAGAAGATAGGTATAGTATTCAATAGAAAAAGATGAGTAGGATATGAAAAAAATTATAACTTTAGCTGTTTTGGGGATGTTGGGTGCAGTTCCGGTAAGTGCACAGACCGTGTACGATGCAGCCAACATCGCAAACAAGGATTTAAATGGTACAGCACGCTTTGTAAGTATGGGCGGGGCTATGGGTGCGTTGGGCGGAGATATTTCCACTATTGCTACAAACCCTGCCGGTATAGGTATTTATCGCAGTAATGATGCAATGCTGTCATTCAGTCTTTCTTCTTATGGTACTGAAAGTAATTATATGGGAAGTAAGATGAATGCAGACAAGATGAAAACCTCATTTGATAATGCCGGTTTTGTTATTTCTTCAAAGATAGGCAATGCTACGGCTTTGCGTTATGTGAATTTCGGCTTTAATTATCATAAGGCGAAGTCTTTTTATAAGAATATGTCGATGGGAGGTAATTTAGGCGATTATACGCAAACGGATTATATGGCGGCACAAGCCGGAGGAATAAAGGACTGGTCGGGCAATATTTATACAGATCCGGAAGTAGGATGGCTATCCGCATTGGGATATGACAGTTATCTGATAACCGACTTTATTGCCCACAACGGACAGGGAGATGTCCCTTCCGGTTACGTTCCCTATATGAAAAACGGGACTCAGGTAAAGAATCTGAACGGTGATTTAATGTATATCACTCCGGGTGAATATGGAGGAATGTTTTTAGGAGGAAATGGCAATTTCCGGTCGGAAGAGCGTGGCGGAATTGAACAGTATGATTTCAATATTTCATTCAATATTAATGACCGGGTATATTTAGGCGTAACTGTGGGAGCTTATGCCATAGATTACAATAAATATACTTTTTATAGTGAAGACTATTTGGATAATGCCGGAAATAGCATCGGACAGAATTATAACCTGCAGAGCTGGAACAAGATACACGGTTCGGGTTTTGATGTGAAATTCGGAGCCATCGTGCGTCCTTTCGAATATTCCCCTTTGAGGATTGGATTAGCCATTCATACACCGACCTATTATAATTTGGATTATAAGACAAATGCCCGTCTGGAGTCGAATGTCTTGAATGATTTGGATATAGCTAACGAGTCGGGTATAGGAAGCGGTGTGATCGGTCAATATACTGTGGATACTTATGATATAATGAATGGAGACATGGTGCGTCAATTCCACTTGCAGACACCATGGACGTATAATGTAAGTTTGGGATATACTGTAGGTTCCAGTTTGGCTTTAGGGGCAGAGTATGAATATCAGGACTATTCGTCCATGAAATTCAAGGACCAGGAAGGCTATTCCGATACATTTGGGTACGAAAACAGTACTACTTCTATGCTGAAAGGGGTGAGCACCATTCGTTTGGGAGCCGAATATAAAGTGATTCCTCAGTTTGCTTTGCGTGCAGGATACAATTATACCTCTGCCATTTTCAATAGTGATGCATATAAGGATTTGCCTTATAACTCAATTCAGACGGATACGGATTTTGCAAATACCAAAGCTTTGAGTAACTATACAGTGGGGCTCGGTTACAGAGGGTCTATGTTTTATGCTGATTTGGCATATAAGTTTTCTTCATACAAGGAAGATTTCTATCCGTTCATTAATGCCTATGAAGATGGAGGCCAGTTAGTGATAGGCTCTCCTGAAGCAACGAAAGTAAAAAATACCCGAAGCCAGGTGCTGCTGACCTTAGGTTTACGTTTTTAAGGGGAAATGATTTCCCGTTACCGATAAAAAAAGACTTGCAGAAATTTCTTCTGCAAGTCTTTTTTATATTCTACCGTATTGTTTCGGATTATTTCTTGAAATAGCGGTTGTACAGACCTTCGAAACCTTTACCGTGACGAGCTTCGTCTTTAGCCATTTCATGAACTGTGTCATGGATAGCATCCAGATTCAATGCTTTGGCACGTGTAGCAATACGCTTCTTGTCTTCGCAAGCGCCTGATTCTGCATTCATTCTCTTTTCAAGGTTAGTCTTGGTATCCCATACGCAGTCACCCAGCAATTCAGCAAATTTTGCAGCGTGTTCTGCTTCTTCCCATGCGTAACGCTTGAAAGCTTCAGCTACTTCAGGATAGCCTTCGCGGTCTGCCTGGCGGCTCATTGCAAGGTACATACCTACTTCCGTGCATTCGCCCATGAAGTGGTTGTTCAAATCCTTAATCATTTCGTCATCGCAACCTTTGGCTACACCGATAACATGTTCGTCAGCAAAAACCAACGGACCGCCTGCCTGTGCTTCTTCTACTTCAACGAATTTGCTTGCAGGAGCTTTACACAAAGGACATTTCTCAGGAGCTGCGTCTCCTTCATATACGTAACCGCAGACAGTACATCTAAACTTTTTCATTTTACTTCAGATTTTAATTAGTTGAATTAGTTATTCGTTATTTTGGTTAAATATTCATTTCCCAGACAACTTTTGCAGATACCTTTATAGTAATAATGGACTTCTTGCACTTCGTGTCCGTTCATATCCATTTCTTCTACCTGTTTAATGTTGGCATTGCATTCCAGATCATATATTTTTCCGCAATGTTTGCATAAGAAATGGGCATGAGGAGTGGTATCTGCATCATAGCAGGTATTCCGTTCGTCAATTGTCAATGTCTGTGCAGCACCTTGTTCACTAAGTAATTTTAAAGTGTTGTAAACAGTTGTTTTAGACAATGTGGGAATGGAAGGGGCAAGTGCCGTATAAATTTCATCCACCGTGGGATGTGTACGATGCTCCATCAGATAAGTCATAATGGCTATGCGCTGTACCGAGGGCTTAATGTTATGATTTTGCAATCGTTTTACTACATCCATATCATCTGCAATTCAAACTTGTAATAATTACATTTTTAATTCTCTTGCAAAGATAGGCACTTCTTTTGTTTATCCAAAAGATTTTAGATATTTTTTATCAGAAAGTGCGGCTATGCAAAGTGAAAAGGCTGATTCTTTTGTGTTTATTGATAAATTGCCGTATTTTTGCACCCTAATATTAATAGGATTCATATATGAATTACGGATATGTTAAAGTGGCGGCATCTGTACCCCGTGTTAGAGTGGCGGACTGTAAGTTCAATGCCGGACAGATTGAAAAAGAGATAATCATTGCCGATGGGAAAGGAGTGCAGATAATTGCCTTTCCGGAGTTGTGCATTACCGGATATACCTGTGGTGACCTTTTTGCCCAGCAACTTCTGCTTGAAGAGGCTGAAATGGGGCTGATGCAGATTTTGAACAATACCCGTCAGATGGATATTATATCCATTCTCGGTATGCCCGTGCCTTTGAACGGTGTACTGCTGAATACTGCGGTGGTTATACAGAAAGGTAAGATATTGGGAGTTGTTCCTAAAACTTATCTTCCGAATTATAAAGAGTTTTACGAAAAGCGCTGGTTTACTTCTGCGTGTGAAGTTTCGGAAACGACAGCCCGTTTGTGCGGGCAAATAGTACCCATGGGGCGGAATCTGCTTTTCGAGACGGCGGATACAACCTTCGGAATTGAAATCTGCGAGGACTTATGGGCTCCGATTCCGCCGAGTTCTTCTTTGGCATTGCAAGGAGCGGAAATTCTTTTCAACCTCTCGGCAGACAATGAAGGGATAGGCAAGCATGCTTACTTGCGTTCGCTTATCAGCCAGCAGTCGGCACGTTGTATCGCAGGGTATGTATTCAGTTCATGCGGTTTTGGCGAGTCTACTACAGACGTGGTGTTTGCAGGTAACGGATTAATTTATGAGAACGGTACGTTGCTGGCAGGCAGCGAGCGTTTCTCGTTCGAGGAACAGGTCGTTATCAGTGAGATTGACGTGGAGCATATACGTACGGAACGCCGGGTGAACACTACATTTGCAGCCTGTCGCGCCAATTGTGCACCGGAAGTGCCGGTGCGTGTCTCTACGGAATATGTCAATTCCAAAGATTTGAATCTGACCCGTGTTTTCGATCCGCATCCGTTTGTTCCTCAAGGAGCAGCGTTGGACGAGCGTTGTGAGGAGATATTCTCCATACAGGTGTCGGGATTGGCGCAACGTTTGCTGCATACCAATGCCAAGAGTGCGGTGGTAGGCATATCCGGTGGTCTGGATTCCACACTGGCATTGCTGGTTTGTGTGAAAACATTCGATAAACTGGGTTGGAACCGTAAAGGAATTATCGGCGTGACTATGCCGGGATTCGGTACTACCGACCGCACCCATACCAATGCGGTGGACTTAATGGCATCATTAGGCGTAACCATGCGCGAGGTCAGCATAAAGGATGCCTGCATCCAGCACTTCAAAGATATAGACCATGATATCAACGTACACGATGTGGTGTATGAAAATTCGCAGGCGCGTGAGCGTACGCAGATATTGATGGATATTGCCAACCAGACCTGGGGGATGGTGGTTGGTACGGGCGACCTCTCGGAACTTGCCTTAGGCTGGGCTACATACAACGGCGACCATATGTCTATGTACGGTGTTAACGGAAGTATCCCCAAAACATTGGTGAAACATTTGGTGAAGTGGGTGGCGGAGAATGACATCGATGAGACGTCGCGGGCCACATTATTGGATATTGTGGACACCCCTATCAGTCCGGAACTCATACCGGCGGATGAAAACGGAAATATCAGGCAGATTACGGAAGACCTTGTAGGGCCGTACGAACTGCATGATTTTTTCTTATATTATTTTCTTCGTTGCGGTTTCCGTCCTTCCAAGATTTTCTTCCTCGCTGCACGTACGTTTAAAGATGTTTATGATGAAGAGACTATAAAGAAGTGGTTGCAGACTTTTTGCCGTCGCTTCTTTAACCAGCAGTTCAAGCGTTCCTGCTTGCCCGATGGCCCTAAGGTAGGAAGTATTTCTATCAGTCCGCGCGGTGACTGGCGGATGCCGAGCGATGCTTCTTCAGAAATGTGGCTGAAGGAAGTTGAAAAGATTTGAGGATTAAGCATTGAAAGCTAAAAGGTCGTGTCAAAAAGAAATTATCAGGTTCTTTTTGACACGACCTTTTAGCTTTCGGCGTTTAACTTTTTAGTAGTATCTCTTATATATTTTCCGGTACTCTTTTCCTTTTTTGAATCTTTCCAGCCAGGTATTCAGGCTGTCCAAGAGTACAGGAGACTGCTTGCTCACTCCCCATGAGTAGAATTGGGTGAAGCTGATAGCCGTATTTATGTCTATCTGCGGCAGACTGTCGGCTGCTGCGCGAGCGATGCTTTCTTCGCATACGGCATAATCGATATCGCCATGTGCGACAAGGGCGATAAGTTGTTCGGAACCATACTTTTCTACTTCCTTAATATATATGGTATCACCGATTTCGTTTCCTAAATTACGGATGCGCAGGATGGAAGGCGACCCTTCTACCACATTCAGCGTCTTTCCCGCTAAGTCCAATTGGCTTTTGATAAACAGGGAATCGTCGGGAGAGCCTGTTTTCCGTTGTACCAATACCTGCCTGTTCAGAACAATCGGAGAGGTCAGAAGCAAGGAGTCCTTTAATTCGCTGGTTGCTAAAATTCCATAGGCTATGACATCGAACCTGCCGTTTGCCAGACCTTCCAGACGTTCGTTAAAACTCATTTCGGGAGTAATGGCTACCTGCAGACCGTGATCACGGGCAAAAGCCTCTATCAATTCGTAATGAAATCCGGACAGGGTGTCTCCGTCCACATAAAAGCTGATGGAGTTATATTCCGTAGCGGCATGGAGCGTACCGTCTGCTGCTATTTCGGCATAATCGCGCGGATGTCCTTTATGGATTTCCTTTTTGGGCAATATAAATGTGGCAACGAGTGCGGCTATTGCCCCCAGGATGATATATTTTGATAATTTACTCTTTTTCATAGTTGAAAGACGGCATTAGTCGTAGAAATTCCATGAAATGCCAATCTTGAACAGGCGCGGGTTTATAGGGTAGTGCGGCACAAGGAAATAATTGCCTTTACCCATTCCTGCATTAACGTGATACATCATGGCAAAGATGCGTGTCCGCTTCAAATGCAGATTGGCGTATACGTTTACAATCGGATAGCCACCAATCTCCACCTGGTCATCTGCTGCTTGAAGATGGAACTGCTGAATGGCAGGGGTATAGGCAGGTGCATTGTATTTGGTAAAATACCGCACATCCGCACCAAGTTGTACAGTCAGCACTTTCTTGGCTATTTTGGCAAGCAGATACAGATTGTGATATAGCGAGAGCTGCGGCAAGGGCAATACCGTTTCATTGCTTGATTTCTGCCAGGTTACTTCGTTGTCCAGATGCAGGATGCCTAAGCGGAAATCCTGTTTCAGTGTAGCGGAGAGCACCTGTATATTACCGCTTTCCTGAGCGGGCATGGCATTCTGGTTGAAATAGGTGTAGTTCTTTATGTTCTCTACGCCGGCACGCAGATTGGTTTTCCAGCGGCTGATGTTCAGCTCGCCTTCCACGCGTGTACGGAACTCCTTGTCCATGTTTTCATTGTCCCAGTAGTAATGGTTGGAGTGATAATGACGCATATAGAAAGAGGGCAGCGTGTTGCTTACATAACCTCGTGCATAGAAGTTCACGGTATCCTTCCAGAGGCGGAAGTTCAAATCGAGGTCGGCATTGACGCGGAACTGTCCGAGTGCCTTGTCCATGATGCCCACTTCACCGTTTACGTTGTAATGCAGCGTTTTGCCCTGCCGTTTGGCCAGTTCGCCGCCAACGAATATCTCCTGTTCGTCGAAATTGGTTCGCGACAATGTGTCCATCAGCTCATAGCGGCTGAATTTATGCGATATATAGGCTGTCAGTCCGGCTTTGGCATACTTGTTGAAACCTTCGAGCAAAGCGATGCCGAATACGTTCTTTACACTGAAAGCCGTAGTAGAGTCCCTGCTGGCTACTTCGTTGAAGTAAGCGTTGGGGTATTGCCCTTCCGTCTCCTTGGCGGAAGAGAATTTGTGACGCGCCCGTTCCACTTTCATGGTATGTATGAAGCTGGTGACGGGAACGAACTCTTCGGTTATAATGGTATCTTTGGCTAAAGGTACGCTGTCGTTGGCAACTGCTCTTTTGGGGGATTTGGCATCTTCCACAGTTGTGGTTTCACGTGTGAAGCCGAGACGGTAACGGTGCGTCAGGTATACATAGAAATCTTTGTTCTTGTTTGACGTCTGTTCCAACTTAACCGGAATGGTGGTGGATTCGTATTCTTTCTTGCCTTCCGCCATATCCTCCGGGCGCGTGATGTAACGGTCGTCCTGAATACCGCCGTTTTCGTTCATCTTCATAGTGAAGTTGTTGTATACCGCCTGCATCTGGTATTTATTACCTATATAGCTGGCGAATATTCCGGCATTGAAGTTCGATGTGGACTGGTTCTGGTAGTATCCCCGTCCGTACAGATAGTCAATGTTGAAGCCGAACGCCAACCGCTTGTTGACGTTTACCGAGAAATAGGACTTGAAGCGTTCTTCACCGTTGACCTTATTTCCTGCTTTATAGTAGGTAAGATTGGTGAAAGGCACATTACTGTTGGTAAATTTCACTTCATCGGGGCGGACGAAGAAGCTGGAGAAGGGCTCCATGAAGATGGTCGGCTCGTTGTCTCTGCGTTCAAAGAAGATACGTGACATACGGGGGGAACCCAGATTACCCAGATAATTATAGTGTCCGTACATGCCTTCTACCAGATTGGTATTCTGGAAGTTCAGGTTGGCAGTATCGGCGGGGATAATAGTGCGGTTGCCCAATGTTTCACTCAAACGCCACATATAGAGTTTGGGCGGAAGGCTTTGGATTTCCGTATCGGTGCTGTCTTCCAGATTATCGGGTAATGTGTTGGGGTCTACCTGGTTGCCGAACTGGTCACGGCCTGTTACAGGATCCATACGGTTGAAAGGGTTTTGTGCCCCGATGCCCAAGATGCCTATAATAGATAGAAATATGTATGTCAGTACGATTCGTCTCATAATTAGGCGCAAAGATACAATAAAAAATTATTCGCTTACGGAATTCAGCCTTTTTTGCTTCTTTTTTACATTCGGCGTTTACAGGCAATCTCTTTCTTTTTGACGATAAAAAAGAGATGGAAAGAATGTTTTTTCTTGTAAATGGAGCATTGTATGTGCCGGGTTATTTATATTTGCGCAGATATTATGATGAATTGTTACCTTTGTGGTGAGTGGGTGTCAAAGACTGTTTATATATACTTAAAATCCATATCTTATAACATGAAAACATTGTTTGTCCTTTTGGGGATGTTTGTAATTTATCCTTGTTTATACGCTCAAGATGCGGAGTTGCAGGCTTGCCGGGAAGAGCTGGCACGCGGCATGAGCCAGAAGAACCGCGACAGCATTGCAGCGGCTTATTGTCATTTGGGAGAATACTACGCCTATCGCCAGGCGGACAGTACCCGGTATTATTGCGAACAGGGATTGAAATATGCCGCAACGGATAAAGCCGAGCCTTACCTTTACCTGTTGAATAATCTGGCAGACGCTTATTTTTCTTCGGGGCAGTTGGACGAATCGTTAAAGCGTTTCCGTTTTGTGCTCGAAGAGGCCGGACGTTTGCATTGGGACGAGGTCGAGATAGCTTCCGTGCTTTCCTCTGTCGGCGTGATATACCGTAGAAAGGAGATGCCCGATTCGGCGCTGGTGTGCTATAACCGGGCATTGGCGTTGCTTGATAATCGCGAGGCTTATGATGAACGGACACAGTTACTGACGAGTATAGCCATTCTCTATACGAACACCGCCCGGCTGAAAGAAGGCGAATATTACATCCGGAAAGCGTTGGAGGCATCGGAGAAGAGTGATGACATGGACATGGTGATGTATGCTGCCGCTACGGCGGGAAGTATTTTCATGCTGAGGGAAAATTATGCGGAAGCTGCCCAACTGCTTTATCCCGTACTTGCCAAAGCACGGGAGCAGCAGAAGCCGAGATTCGTACTGAAAATCATAGCGTATCTGTTGAGTGCCTATTACAGGCTGGATAATCGCGACTCCATCAATCATTACATGGCGGAAGGCGATAAAGTGGCGGCAGGACTGCCCGCTACCAATGCCGAAGTGCAGGGGTATCATGAAAGTCTGTGTGACATACTGACTAAAATGGGACGCTATGGCGAGAGCCTGCATATCCAGAAACGGATGCTGGCTGCGAGGGACAGCAGTTCGCAGACTCCCGTAGACCGGCTTTTTGAGAGAATGGCACGCAACTATGCCGGAATGAAAAACTATCCGGAGGCTATGGAGTATTACGCAAAGGCCTATCATACGGCAGACAGCCTGCATAAAGCAGAGGTGGAGACGGAATTGTCGGAACTCTCCATTAAATACGAGAATCAGGAAAAGGAACTTGAGATAGCGCGGCTCACTCAGCAACATTTGGAACAGAAAGCTAAGACGATGCAATGGAGTGTGGCGGCAGTGGCGGCTTCTTCCGCTTTCCTGCTGCTGGCTGCCTATTATGTCTTCCGGCGTAAGCGCATCAGGAAAGAGGAGGAATTGAAACTTGCCCAAAGCTATATAGACGGTTTGGAGCGCGAACGTACGCGCCTTGCCAAGGATTTGCACGACGGTGTGTGTAACGACCTGCTTGGTATCGGTATGAATATGCAGTACATGCAGCCTACGGACGAATCGAAACGGGAGATTCTGGCTCTGCTGGAGCAGGTGCGCAGTGATGTACGCTGTATTTCTCACGAACTGATGCCGCCTAAGTTCCAGGTTACTACCCTTGCCGAGACGGTGGAGGCCTATGTGGAAGGGCTTGCCCTTCCTGCGTCGGTGCAACTTGCGTTCAGTAAGGAAAATGAAGAGATTCAATGGAGCCAAGTGCCCGAAGAGGTGTCTTATGAAGTTTATCGCATCATGCAGGAGTTGCTGTCCAATATCCTGAAACATTCCGGAGCGACGGAGATAGATGTGACTCTTACATTGAAACGGAAGTTGCTGACTCTGCAAATTTCAAATAACGGTAAAAACTACTGTGGTGACGAGGTGCGGGGAAAGGGCATCGGGCTTACTACCATTCAAGAACGTGCCAAAGCCGTCGGTGGTTTGTTTACCACGGATATTCAGGACGGAAGCCAAAAGTTCAAGCTTGAAATATCGTTATCCATTTAATGGAAAACCGGTATGCCGGAGAGTAAAATCACTATTTTTGATGATGCCGCATATTGATAAATGCTATTTCTTTGCAACATAATTCAGAACACAAAGATAGGTTGATGAAAGAAAGAGATATACGCATTTTGTTGGTGGATGACCATGATTTGGTGCTTCAAGGTTTGAAGCGGATAGTAGAATGTTCGCTACCGGAAATAAAAAACGTATGTACTGCATCGTCGGGACAGGAGGCATTGCATCTTATCGCATCTCAACGTTTCAATCTTTTCGTGCTGGATATGGAACTGCCCGATATATCCGGGATGGACATCATTGTGCGGATACGGGAGAAAGACCCGCGGGCACGCATCATTGTCAACACCATGCACGAAGAAATCTGGTTTATCAAAGATTTGATTCAGAGTGCAGTAGGCGGTATCTTGTTTAAATCCATCGATTCTACGAAAATAGCCGAAGCCATTCGTCGGGTGCTGGATGGCGGAACTTACTATTGCCCTTATGCCGAGCATGTGCGTGCACAGATGCGGCGTTCGGACGAAGGGCGGCGTGAGGAACTGACCTTGCGCGAACTTGATGTACTGAAACGGATATCCGAGGGCAAGAACACGCAGGAAATAGCTCAGGAACTTTGTGTCTCTACCAATACGGTTGATACGCACCGCCGTCATCTGATGGACAAGCTGGATGCACGTAATGTGGCCGACCTCATTATGACAGCTATCTCCAAAGGGATAATCCCTATCCGTAAATGCTGACAACATTACTCATTTAAATAATTCAATAGTATGAAAAAGTTTACGGTTATAACTTTATCCGCAATGTTCTGCGGACTGGTTGTGTTGTCGGCATGCGGCGGTGGAGCCGCTTCGGGTTCGGCTGCAAGTAGCGATGCGCCTTTGGGCCGTGTGCCCGCGATATTTGCAGAGGTGGCTGCCAAGAAAAAAGCATTGGACGAAAGCTTGCGTAAGGAGGATGATTTGGACCGGTATCAGAAGAAACTGAAAGAGTTTGATGAATATGCTGCCAAGAGTTATCAGAAGGCGGCGGAAGAAGGCGAGAAACTTGTCGGACGTGAAATTGTCTGTACGGGAGATGTCTACCCTGATTTTCAGATAACGGGTGCTAAAGTGGCGGAATATCATGCCGGCAGAGAGGCGGGCAGTATAATTGTGAGGGTTACGGTCACTCCCAAACGGGATATTGTAGTACGTGAAACCAAACGTCAATGTGCCGAAGGCGAATATCCGCTGAAAGATACCCGTCTGTATTTCGCCTTGATGAAGGCCAACGACCATTTGATTGAGCTCGGACAGTTGAACCCTTTCAACGGTAATTCTTATAACAGCTCTTTGAAAGCCGAATATGCTCCCGGACAGATGGTTCAAGCCGGCGTACCTTGCCATAGCGAAGGAGCTCCGGTGTACATCAACTGCCATACTTACGACTTTACGGAATTTGCCAAGATTGTATTTCTGGCAGAGAAAGATTATATGGCTATACGTAAGCAGGCTTACGGCTTCTGATAGAAACAAACTTCTTTAATCTTAAAGGCAAACAACTATGAACAGGCTTTTAATGGCGGCGGCACTTATTGTGCTGGCAGCCTGTGGTGGCGTATCCACACAAAACGGCAACGGTACGGACAAAGAAGGACTGAACGGTAAAGTGCATAAGGTGCAAACCTTGATTTACAACGCGAAGTCTCAGGGCAATGAAACAGTAAAGGACGGCAAACCGGATTCTTATCGTGAAACGGATTTCTTTCCGAAAGAAGATACCCGGATTTATAATGCTGCCGGGCAGCTCGATTCTGTGGTGAGTGTGGTGGACGCCGTCAAATACATTACGGTCTATGCCTATCGGGACGGGAATGTCAGCAATGAGAAACTCTTTCAGAACGGTGAACTGCTAACCGACCGCAGATATGTTTATCGGGACGGCAAGCTGGCAAGTACAATCGAAGATATGTATATCGGCGGCGATAAGACTACCAGTGAGTATCCGGTGGATGCTTCAAAGACAGAGTATGTGGATGGCAATTGCATAGAGCATGGTGATACGGAACGCGATTATGTTGTGAAAGATGCTTTGGGGCGTGTGCTGAAAGAGTCTGCTTACAGCGAGATGGACGATTATCTCATCGTAAAGGAGTATACCTATAACGAAAAAGGCTGGCTGGAAACCTGCGTATCTTCCGATGATAATAAGGTGTCTTACGATTATCCGGAAACGGACGACCGGGGCAACTGGACACGCATGGTGATAACCCTTAACGGACAGCCCTATGGTATTGCGGAACGTAGCATTACTTATTACGAATGATAATAGACAAGGTATTATGGAAACTATAATCGTATTATTGGCTTTGCTTTCTCAAATATTGGGTCTGTTCGGCTTTGTTTTCTCATGTCTTTTGTTTTTGAGGTTCGGTAAAGTAAAAGGTTGGTTCAATAAGAAGGCAGGTACGGAGATTGTATCCTCATTCAGCTTCCGTTCTCTCCGCACATTGATTGTAACCGGGGTGCTGGGGTTTGTAATGATGATGGTGGGTCTGCTTTGCAGCGTGGGGCTTTTTATAGATAAGACGCCTACGGATACACAGATGTATTGGTTTGCAGGTACGTTTGTAGCGTTGACGCTGGTGTATCCGGTTTGGCGCGTGATACGCCGTATCGTGCGTTGCAGTCGTGCGGAAAACAGGAAAGCGGAAAGGTGGCGACTGTTCTACGACGTAGCGGTAAACCTGGCAGGTTTGTTCGGCGGTTTGCTGTTGCTTGTCATCTTGTCTTTTGTGGCGGTAATCTTGTCTTTTACGAAATGGAACGGTTTCGTCCCCAAGCATCTCCGTGAGATGTCCGGAGTGGACGTTGTGCCGGAGTCGAATAGCTATTACTGGATAGGTGCTGTGCTGGGTGTGGTTGCCGTACTGTCGCAGTTCTGGGGTTCGGACGGTGAGGCGGTAATCGGCTGGCTGGTGGGCATATCCGTGCTTGCCCTCATCGGTTATGCCTGGTATCAGATACGCAGTGCCGCACCCGAAGGCAGAAAACAGATTGCATGGCGGTGTGGATATATGGTATTGACTACCTATGCGGTGTTCACTATCACCTGGATTCTGATATTCGTGGCAGTTGCGCTGCTCATTCTTTATATAGTCCTTTCCGCTACCGGCAATTCGGGAGGGAAAGGCAAGTATAAAGTGACTTGTGAAAATCTGACCGATGATGTAATCAACGGAAGGGGGATATGCAAGATTACAAACTCCAGATGCAAGATGCGCGATACGGGAGTTTGTCCTTACAATTGATAATAATATAGGCAATAAAAAGGTACACTTGTATGAACGCGGAGACTACCCGACCGAGTTCGTTGCACTGCAAGAATATGTACGTTGCTTCGGAGATTGCACAAAACTGACGGACTATTCCGATATGCCTGACCATTGGTGATATGAGGGCAATGAAAAAACGGATGATGTATCGCTTTGAAATACATCATCCGTTTATACTGAACGCATCGTCCGTTCGGGGCTGACAGACCATCTGTTTACCTCAAACGGACGGTCTGTTTTTTCAGACCTCTTTAATCAGCTCCATACCGCGTTTGATAGCCTCTTCATTCATGGGTATCAAGTGGTGGTGACGTTCGGGGAGTGTCTTTTTCAATCCTTTGATAACGTTCTCCAGCGTTACGATGGGAGCAATCTTCAGCAGTCCGCCAAGCACAATCATATTGAAAGCCTTTGCGTTGTTCATTTCATTGGCTGCATCCATGGCGTCGATGCGATAAATGTGTATATCCTTACGGGTAGGCGGGTTGATGATTCCGTAGCCGTCGTAGATAAGTATGCCGCCCGGCTTTACTTTGTTCTCGAACTTCTCCAGTGAAGGTTGGTTCAGGATGATAGCCGCATCATACTTGCTCAGGATGGGCGAGGAGATTTTCTCGTCGCTCACGATTACGGTAACGTTTGCCGTACCGCCACGCTGTTCCGGTCCGTAGGCCGGCATCCAGGTAACTTCCTTGCCTTCCATCAGTCCGGAATATGCCAGAATCTTTCCCATGGACAATACGCCTTGTCCGCCGAAGCCTGCTATAATGATTTCTTCTTTCATTGTTCTTCTGTTTTTAGCATCATTGTTTATCTTTCAAGTCACCCAATGGATAGAAGGGGAACATGTGCTCCTGCATCCATTTGTTTGATTTCTCCGGAGACATCTTCCAGCCGGAGTTGCAGGTGGAAACGATTTCCACGAGGTTGGAACCCTTGCCTGCCATGGAGTTCTCGAACGCCTTGCGGATGGCTTTCTTTGCCTTGCGGATAGCGGGAACCGTATCTACGCTCTGGCGGGTTACGTATGCCGTACCTTCCAGTTGGGCGGCTATATCGGCCATCTTCAGCGGATAACCGTGCAGGTGTACGTCACGTCCGTAAGGACTGGTAGAGGTTTTCATGCCCACAAGGGTAGTGGGGGCCATCTGTCCGCCGGTCATACCGTAGATGGCGTTGTTGATGAAGATGATGGTGATGTTCTCACCGCGGTTCAGCGCATGGATGGTTTCGGCCGTACCGATACATGCCAGGTCGCCGTCGCCCTGATAGGTGAATACCAGACGGTCCGGCCACAGGCGCTTAATGGCGGTGGCAAGGGCGGGAGCGCGTCCGTGGGCGGCTTCCTGCCAGTCGATGTCTATATAGTTGTAGATAAACACGGCACATCCCACAGGGGAGATGCCGATGGCCTTATCTTCCAGTCCCATTTCTTCGATTACTTCGGCAATCAGTTTGTGAACCACGCCGTGGCTGCATCCCGGGCAGTAGTGCATGGGATTATCGTTCATCAGAGTCGGTTTCTTGGCAACCAGGTTCTCGGGTTTGATAATATCTTCTTTTGTCATAATCACTTCTCCTTATCTGTTGGTGAACCGTATGAAAAACTCCATAAGCTTTACAAATATAGCTGCGCCGCAAACGTATATAAACAGTTTGAAGTCGTCCCTTGCTACAATGTACACGATGATAGATGCCAGGGCAAGTATCAGAAAGAGAATATTCAGTACGTTTCTTATTTTGTCAGGATTCATTTCTTAATTTGAGAGTTGAGGATTAAAAATAAAAAATAAAAATAGAGTTGGCTGAGACTTCTTGATTCTCAACCCTCGATTTTTAATTTGGCAAGCGCCTCTACAATCTCGTCCGGGTCGGGAACGATGCCGCCGAGACGTCCGAAGTGCTCTACTTTCACCTTACCGTTTACGGCGAGGCGGACATCCTCAATCATCTGTCCGGCATTCAGCTCGGTAACCAGTATGCCTTTTACCTTGTCGGCGTATGCGGCAATGGCTTTGGTTGGGAACGGCCACAGAGTGATGGGGCGAAGCATTCCGACCTTGAGGCCTTCTTCGCGCGCCATTTCCATGGCTTTCTGGCCGATACGCGCCATGGAGCCGAAAGCTACAATCAGGTATTCGGCATCCTCGCAGTGAATCTCTTCAAAGCGTACCTCGTTCTCTTCGATTTCTTTGTATTTGGCCTGGAAGCGGATGTTGTTCTTCTCCATCTCTTCCGGTTTCAGTTCCAGAGAAGTGATGACGTTGGGCTTGCGGCCGTTGGTTCTGCCGGTAGTGGCCCACGGACATTGCTCGATAACTTCAGCATCCGTGCGGCGCGGCTTCTGTGCAGGAAGAACTACCTTCTCCATCATCTGTCCGATTACGCCGTCGGCAAGGATGATAGCCGGATTGCGGTACTTGAAGGCAAGCTCGAAGCCCAGACTTACGAAGTCTGCCATTTCCTGTACGGAAGCGGGGGCAAGGGCGATAAGGCGATAGTCACCGTGGCCGCCGCCTTTCACGGTCTGGAAATAGTCGGCCTGGCTTGGCTGGATGGTTCCCAGTCCGGGACCGCCGCGCATTACATTTACAATCAGACACGGCAATTCAGCTCCTGCAATGTAGGAGATACCTTCCTGCTTGAGGCTGACACCGGGGCTGGACGAAGAGGTCATTACCATTTTTCCGCTTCCGGCGCCACCGTATACCATATTGATAGCTGCCACTTCACTCTCTGCCTGAAGCACTACCATACCGGTGGTTTCCCACGGTTTCAGTTCGGCGAGTGTTTCCAATACCTCTGATTGGGGGGTAATAGGGTAACCGAAGTATCCGTCGGCGCCGCAGCGGATGGCTGCATGGGCGATGGCTTCGTTTCCTTTCATTAATACAACTTCTTCTGCCATATTCTTCTTATTTATTCAACTTTTACTTTATAAACCGAGATACATCCGTCCGGACATACAGTTGCGCATGAACTGCATCCGTTACAGGTATCTTCCAATATCTGGTGGGCATAGTTATACCCTTTCACGTTCACCTCTTTGGTGAGGGCTATTACATTGAGCGGACAAGCCACAACACACAGGTTGCAGCCTTTGCAACGCTCGGTGTCTACTACGATTGCTCCTTTGATTTTTGCCATAATTTACGTTTTTTATTGATTGTACATATCCTTGTGATAGAAGTTCAGAATATCCATTACCATGTTATAGGCTTGCCGGGCGGGGCTGTCCGGATTGAGGTCGATGGCATAGCGGTAGTTGTTCAGCGCTTGCTGCCAGTTGCTCTGTTTGCGGTATGCGTTCCCCCGGAGATAATAGGCTTCGTCTTTTTGCGGGAAATCGGTCTGAAGCAGTTCGTCAAGCAACAGAATGGCCTGCTCTACGTTTCCCTGACTGATAAGCTCTTTTATGGTGTTTAATTGCTCCATATCGTTCTGAGTTCCGGATTATTTAACTACAAAGATAGTTTTTATTTGAAAATGAGAGGCATCTTTACTGTGAAAAATAAGAAAATAAGGAGACGGTTGTATCTTGTCTTTTCTTATTCCGGGCATTTGCTTCCGAAACTCCCGGCGTTTGCTTCCCATATTCCGGGTGTTTTCTATTGGAATGCCCGGTCTTTCAGGAGTAAACTCCGGGCGTTTCGAGAGCAAATGCCGGGGGATTTGGAGATATGACAATCCCTTTGTTCCGGCTTTGATTCATTACGATGCAAAGCAGGACAAAGGGATGCTCTCCTGATGAATGTGCAGATGGAATATACTTCTTCGGTCTTTTATTTTAGCAGGGATTGTCGGGGGAGACCGGTTATTTCACAAGTTCCCCGTTTATGTACAGATTCTTGAACGTGACATCTTTTGCTCCGCTAATCCGGTTTTTACCTTCCTTGACGTTATTGAAGCGGCTGTCTTCCACGCTTACATTATAAACGTGCTTGTCATCATCAAGTCCGATGATGAGTACACCGAGTTTGCTCTTCTCGCAAGTCACGTTTTTGAGGTGTACGTTGCGCACGGTAGGGGCATAGCCGCGATTGCACTTTTCCCGGTTTTCGTATTGCAGGTTGATGCGCAGTACGGCTTCGCGGCATTGGCCGACGGTGACGTTGCGTACAAATACATTCTCTATCAGTCCGCCGCGGCAGGTACTGGTCTTGATGCGGATTACGCGGTCCAGGTCGGGGCTGTCCATGCGGCAGTTCTCAACGAACAGGTTACGGTAGCCGCCGGATATTTCACTGCCGATAACGACGCCGCCATGACCGTTTTTCATGAAGCAGCCGCGCACGATGATATTTTCGCTGGGAATGTTCCACTTGCGTCCGTCCTGGTTACGGCCGGATTTGATGGCTATGCAGTCGTCGCCCGTATCGAAGGTACAGTTTTCTATCAGTACGTTTTTGCAGGATTCCGGGTCGCAGCCGTCTCCGTTGGGACCACGGTTGAATACGTGCACGCCACGTACGATGAGGCTTTCGCAAAACAACGGATGTATAACCCAGAACGGAGAGTTCAGCAGGGTTACATCCTCTATCAGCACCGTGTTGCAGGAATAGAGGTTGATGAGCTGCGGGCGCATGCCGTCTTCGGGTTTCATGATACGCTTGTATACCGGCGTGGATGTTTCCCCGTACATCAGCAGACGTTCGCGTCCGCCGTTGCGTTGGGCCACCATGCCTTCTTTCCAGCCGTAGCGCGGAGCGCCGCACATCGGCCACCAGGTTTCGTTGGAACCCTGACCGTCGATTGTCCCTTTGCCGGTGATGGCGATGTTGGTTTCGCCGTATGCATATATCAGCGGGCGGGCATTGTAGCAGTCCAGACCTTCCCAACGGGTGATGACGGCAGGGAAGTAAAGGCTCTGGTCGGTGGAGAATTTCAGTACGGCTCCTTCTTCCACATGAAAATTTACGTTGCTCTTTAGGGTGATGGGGCCGGTATGGAAAGTCCCTTTAGGTACTACGACCGTTCCGCCGCCGTTCAGGCTGCATGTCAGGATGGCCCGGTTGATAGCCTCATGGCAAGGCTCATCCGGCGTATCGGGTTGTGCACCGAAGTCTGTGATGAGGTAGGTACGTTTGGGGAAAGAGGTCCGCTTGATTTGTTTTTCAATTTTGGCGCTTTCCTTGAAGGCTTTGTCAAAGTCTATCGGATTGGCGGTGGCCAGGGTTACCGATAGAAGCAGGGAGATGATTCCGATTACTTTCTTCATGCGTTTTTCTTTTATGTTCTTAAATGGTAAATAGATTGCGCAGGCAAAAGTAGGAAAACTCTTCCGGTGACAGAGGTTAGTTTTTGATTGAAAGGGTGTAATAATTGACTGAGATGAAAAAAAATCCGTTCCGTAAGACGAAAAAATCATCCCGTGAGGTGAAATAAATCGTCTCGCGGGATGATTTTCTTTATCTCGCAGGGCGAATAATTCCGTCTCACGGGATGAAAACAACCGGTTAAGGGCTTCCTTGAATCCGAGGGTTATCCCTGTACCGGTATTTTGTCTATTCTCCGCTGGTGGCGTCCGCCCTCAAACGAAGTGTTGAAGAATTCGGTCATAATCATATCCGCTTCTTCCGTGCCGATGAAGCGTCCCGGCATGACAAGGACATTGGCATCGTTGTGCTGGCGTGCCAGATGAGCAATTTCGGCAGTCCAGCAAAGAGCCGCACGAATGCCCTGATGCTTGTTGAGCGTCATGTTGATGCCGTTTCCGCTGCCGCAGATAGCAATTCCCGGATAACATTCGCCTGCTTCGACAGCTTGCGCCAGTTGATGGGCAAAGTCGGGATAGTCGCAGCTTTCGGTGGAGTAGGTTCCGTAATCTTTGTAAGGCCAGCCTTTGGCTTCCAGCCAACCGCGGACATACTCTTTCAGTTCAAAGCCGGCGTGGTCGGAACAAAGTCCAATAGTTTTCATATAAAATAAAATGATAGAGTGATAATGTGAAAAAGCGATAGAGCAATGAGGTGACGATGTAGTGCAGCATGTGCAGGCTTTTCTACCTTATCGCCTCATTACTCTATCATTATTTTACTGTTGTTTTATTAAATCATTGCCTTTACTTGCTTGTACACGTTTTCTGCCGTGAAGCCCAGCTTTTCGTCCAGCACTTTGTAAGGAGCGGAGAAACCGAACGATTCCAATCCCCAAACCTTACCGTGGGCGCCTACCAAGCCTTCCAGTGTAACGGGCAGGCCGGCGGTCAGACCGAATACTTTTGCATTTGCCGGAATCACGCTCTCCTGATAGCCCGGAGCCTGACTGCGGAACAGTCCCTCGGACGGAACAGATACGATGCGCAGCTTAACACCGTCCTTGCGCAGCAGTTCTGCACCGGCCACCAGCGTGGCTACTTCGGAACCGGAAGCTACAAGGATAACGTCCGGATTCTCGTCCGAACCGGCTACGATATAAGCGCCTTTGGCTGCCTGGCTGTAATCATTGCCTGCAGGCAGGTTGGTGATGTTCTGACGGGAGAATATCAAAGCGGTCGGGGTAGACATGTTCTCCATGGCAAGTTTCCATGCCACGGTTGTTTCTTCCGCATCGGCAGGACGGAGTACCAGCATGGAGTTATGCCCCTTGTGGTTTTTCAGCTTTTCCATTAAGCGGATTTGAGCTTCCTGTTCCACCGGTTCGTGCGTAGGACCGTCTTCGCCTACGCGGAATGCGTCGTGTGTCCAGATGAATTTTACGGGAGTTTCCATGAGGGCAGCCATACGTACGGCAGGTTTCATGTAGTCGGAGAATACGAAGAATGTTCCGCAAGCGGGGATAACGCCGCCATGCAGCGCCATACCGATGCAGCAGCATGCCATTGTCAGTTCCGATACGCCTGCCTGGAAGAATGCACCGCTGAAATCGCCTTTCTTGAAGGAGTGGGTCTTTTTCAGGAAGCCGTCGGTCTTGTCGGAGTTGGACAAGTCGGCGGAAGCCACAATCATGTTTTCCACCTGAGTGGCGAGAGCACCGAGTACGGTAGCCGATGCGGCACGTGTAGCGACATTGGCTTTCTGTTCGATTGCAGCCCAGTCCACTTCGGGAGCCTTGCCGGAGAAGAACAGTTCCAGTTTGGCAGCCTTTTCGGGATTGGCTTTTGCCCATGCGGCTTTGGCGGCATATTTTTCTGCCATGATGCCCTTCAATTCGGCAGCGCGTCTGGCGTAAAGCTCGGCTACTTCCGGAAAGACAGTGAACGGATTTTCCGGGTTACCGCCCAGGTTCTTGATTGTATTTACATAAGCGTCGCCGCCCAAAGGAGCACCGTGTGTAGCGCAGTTGGCTTCGTAGCTGCTGCCGTCTGCCTTGCGTGCACCTTTGCCCATTACGGTGTGACCGATAATCAGCGTAGGACGCTCAGCTTCGGCTTTAGCCTCGTTGAGTGCGCCGCGGATGGCATCTGCATCGTTACCGTCGATTGTGATGACTTTCCAGCCCCATGCCTCGTATTTCTTTGCTGTATCTTCGATGGTTACATCTTTCGTTTCGGTGGAAAGCTGGATGTCGTTTGCATCATAGAACATGATGAGGTTGTCCAGTCCCAGTGCACCGGCAATACGGCCTGCACCCTGTGAAATTTCTTCCTGAATGCCACCGTCGGAGATATAGGCGTAAATCGTCTGGTTCATTACTTCTTCAAAACGGGCTTTCATGAACTTGGCGGCGATGGCTGCTCCGACGGCAAAGGTATGTCCTTGTCCCAACGGACCGGAAGTGTTTTCAATGCCGCGCATGATGTCGCGTTCGGGGTGTCCCGGAGTGGGGCTGCCCCATTGGCGGAACTCTTTCAGCTCATCCAATGTGAATTTGCCTGCCAACGCCAATGTGGAATAGAGCATCGGCGACATGTGTCCCGGGTCGAGGAAGAAACGGTCGCGACCTTCCCACGCGGGGTTCTCGGGGTCGTACACTAAGAACTCGGAGAAGAGTACATTCACAAAGTCGGCACCGCCCATAGCGCCACCGGGGTGTCCGGAATTGGCTTTTTCGACCATAGAAGCAGCAAGGATACGGATGTTGTCCGCTGCAAGGTTCATAAGTTTCTTGTCGTTCATATTATAAAATATAGTTATGATTTAAATATTTTATTAGTAAGTTGATTTTCTTTCCTATTGATTTTGATAGGGACAAAGATAGCTTTTTATGTGTAAATCTACAACATAGTACCTGTCTCTTTTTTTGTTCCTATCACCCGCTTCTTGTTTTGACTACAATAAGTCTTTATTGATGGTTTACTGTAACTCAACAGTAACAATTGATTTGGCGGGGAGTTTTATTTTCAGGATTCCTTTATTGATTTTTACCTCTTTGAAAGGTACTAATTTTACTTTGTCGGGATTTTCAAAGGAATTATAATCCGTTACCTGTGCAGAGGTGAGCATTTCTCCTGCCGCTTTTGTAGCCTGTATTCCCGGAAGATTTACAATAACTTCCTGCTCGTTATCTACATCAACATTGGACAAGGAAATATGAATTTTCCCATCTTTGTTTTTGGATGCCGTAGCGCTGATGAGGGGCAATGTACGTTTGTCGCGTACGCTTACTTGCTGACAGCTTATTTCAAAGGGAAGATAGGTAGCGTCCTGATGTACCTTGTACATCTTGAAAACGTAGTAGGTAGGAGTCAGTACCATCTCTTTTCCTTTAGTCAGGATCATAGATTGCAGAACGTTGACAACCTGGGCTATGTTTGCCATTTTCAAACGGTCGGTGTATTTGTGGAAGATGTCGAGAGACAGGGAAGCCACAAAGGCGTCACGCATGGTATTCTGTTGGTAGAGGTGCCCTCTGACTGTACCGGGCTCTTCGTCCCACCATGTTCCCCATTCATCCAGCATCAGTGCTACGTTCTTGTCTTTGTCATATTCGTCCATAATGGCGCAGTGTTTGCGGATTACATCTTCTATTTCACGGCATTTACCCATGGTCCAGTAATAGTCATCCTTGTCGAACTGGGTTGCAGAGCCTTTACTGCCGGTCCATCCGCTAACGGTGTAGTAGTGGAGTGAAACTCCGTTCATGCGGCTGCCCACGCGCTCCATGAGGACTTTTGTCCACTCGTAGTCATAATCGCTGGCACCGCTGGCTATCTTGAACAGGCGGTTGTTGTCATAATTGCGGCAATAGGTTGAGTAACGGCGGTAAAGGTCGGCATAGTATTCGGGACGCATGCTGCCGCCGCAACCCCAGCTTTCGTTACCTACACCGAGGTATTTGACTTTCCATGCCTTGTCACGACCGTTTTTCCGGCGCAGATTCGCCATTGGGGAGTCACCGTCAGAGGTCATGTATTCCACCCATTTGGCAAGTTCCTCAACGGTTCCGCTTCCCACGTTGCCGCTGATGTAAGGTTCGCAACCCAACATTTCGCAAAGGTTGAGGAACTCGTGTGTGCCGAAACTGTTGTCTTCGATAGTGCCGCCCCAGTTGTTATTCACCATTTTAGGACGATTCTCTTTGGGACCGATACCATCCATCCAGTGATATTCATCGGCAAAACAGCCGCCCGGCCAGCGAAGAACGGGAACTTGGAGGTCTTTCAGGGCATTGAATACGTCGGTACGGTAACCTTTGATATTGGGTATATCGGAGTTCTCGCCTACCCAAAGGCCTCCGTAGATACAAGTACCCAGATGTTCGGCAAACTGTCCGTAAATTTCTTTGGGAATAATTTGCTTGCCTTGATCGGCGTGAAGCGTGATTGTAGCACTTTGTTGTGCAGACAAGGATACAGATGCAGCTAATAGGATACTGCTGAATAATAACTTGTTTCTCATAATGTTTATTGGTAATAGATGTTTGTAATATGATGTAATTTCAATTCTGCAGGCACTTTACCGGACCATACGGCTATTCAAGTAGGCGGATTTCATAGATAGCCGGGGTCCATTCGGTACCGTCCGGACTGAACCGTATCGGATAATTGCCGGCGCCTAACTTCTGTGGCAAAAGATAACAGAGTGTTACGAAACCCTCTTGATCCGCTTCGCTGATTGTGGGGTCGGCAGTCAGTCTCTCGTTGTTGAGAAGGATTGTAACTTTCATCGGATCGTTCTTTCGTGTAGTGATCATAAGCCGGCTTGCTTCCTTGTTTGTTTTCAGAGTGTAGCCGAACCAGCCTTTGGCACGTCGGAAATGACGGTCTCTGTTGGTTCCGGTTTCCGCCTGTTCGTACCGGATGCCATGATCGGATTCCGGCTGTTGTTCTCCGGGGAAAATAATGTCTGCTGTCTGGTTGGCAAGTTCCATGGCCTTGCGCTCTTTCTGTTCCATTTCTTGACCGATGCTTTCTACTTCGGCTTCGCTCACCTGATGGAAGTAAATGGCATAACGGGAATCGTGCAGGCGGAAGAACGGTATCAGTCGCAACGAGTCTTTCTGCATGGGGTAGACACTTCCGGTATAGTTGAATGATAACTGTTCATCATCCGTTTTCCGAAGTTCTTGAGGCAGTGATGCGGAAGATCCTATCAACATCGGTGTCTTTTCCAAAGAGACCAGCTTGCCATGGGCAATGTGTCCGCCACGACTATCATCGGCATAGAGCCCGTTCATGTTTTCCGTACCCGTGGGGCTGGCAAGTACGATGGGACCGTACATGAAAGCATAGAAATGTTCTTGGTCGGGTATTTGCTCCAAAGTGACCTGCATTGGCAGGTTTAGCGTAATTTCGTCTCCGGCTTTCCATTTGCGGCGAATCGTCAGGTATTCGCCTGGTTGGGCATTTATATTCTGCATTTTGCCATTGACGGAAACACTTGCTCCTTTTGCCCATGAGGGGTAACGGAGTTTGAGACTGAGTGCTTTTTTGTTGCTTTTTTCTATCCGGAATCTGATTTGCTCTTCATCGGGAAAACGGCTTTCTTGTATCAGTGTCAATTTCTTCTCTTTCCAGGTCAGGCGCGAGGGTATGAATAAGTTTACATACAAGGTGTCCTCTGCATGGGCATAAATGAACTCTCCGTATTTGGTGTGGTTCTCCAGCCCTGAACCTACGCAGCACCACATGGATGTTTCCGGTTGTGAATAAACACGATAGTGTCCTGAACGCATAGGAGTGAAGTAGACAAAACCGCCCTTTACCGGTTGTTGTGAGGCAAGAATATGGTTGTATAGGGCACGTTCGTAATAATCGGCAAAGCGGATGTCGGGGGAAGTCTGGAAAAGCATCTTCGTCAGGCGGAGCATATTGTAAGTGTTACAGGTTTCCGGACCTTGTATATCATTGAGCATGGATGTGAAATTGTCCGCAGGATGAAAATGCTCACGTACGCTGTTGCCGCCGATACAGACGGAACGGTGATTGACAACTGTATTCCAGAAAAAACGTGCAGCCTGATCCCAAGCATCGTTTTGAGTGAGATCGGCAATACGTTTGTAACCGATGACTTTCGGTATTTGTGTATTGGCGTGCATACCTGTCAGATGGTCTTCACCGGAGATAAGGGGTTCAAGAAGTGTCTTATGGGAGAATCTGCGTGCCAGTTCCAGATATTTTTTGTTGCCTGTGATGCTGGCTACATCGGCAAATATTTCGTTCAGTCCTCCATGTTCGCTACGTAGCATATCCTGCATTTGCTGTTCAGTGAGTCCTGACGTGATGCTTGCCATCCAATCGGTGAGGGCAATCAGCATTTGACGTGCAAGGTCACTTCCTGCATAAAGGTAAGCATCGCGAAGTCCGGCATAAGTCTTGTGTATGTTGTATAAGGGAACCCATTTGCCGTTAAGGCTGAAACTTTCGGAACGGATATTCCCTTCTTTTATTTCTTTCCAAAGTTGCAGGCTCCCGGGTGTTCCTCCGATAAATCCGTTACCTACCGCCTGTTGTGCCCGGTGTAATTCGTTCAGCATATAATTCAGTCGGTTGTATACGGTCGTGTCGCCGGTGGCGGCATACATCATGGAAAGTGCGGAAATGTAATGTCCGCCGATGTGTCCGTCCAATCCTGTGTTTTCCCAGTTGGTATAACTTGGGGCTTTGGGGGCAAGTCCGGCTTCGCGTAAGAAAGGGGCAAGCAACCGGTCAGGGTTCATGGCCATGATATAATGCAAGTCGGTCTGCTGTGCCTGTAAAAAAGGACTTTCCAATAACTTGATGTCTTGAAGGGGGAAATAGGATACTGCTTGTCTTGTTTGGGCTTTTCCGGTTAAGAAAAAGCAGAAAAGTAGTAGGCAGGTAAGTGATGATTTCATTTGTGTCAGGTGTTTATAGTATGAAGAATAACTTTATGTATGTAAATGTAGCGGGAGTAATTTCGATACCGGCGCATCTGTGCGGCAGCTTTAAGCTCTTCCCGCTACAATCACATGCATTATTGTTCTTAAGCCTTTGCTTTTTATTCAGAATGAACTTTTTTAAGGCAACCGACTTAATCTTATAGGGATTATCTTTTAGATTTGACGGCTGCTTCTTCAACAGGCAGATTCGCCTTGTAATTTTCGATGTATGCGTTGAAGCCTTCTACATCTTCAGCCGTCGGTGATACTTCAATGCCAGCATTTCCTGCAAATACTTTTTCATCCAGAAAATCGGCAAGGTTTTGTTGTTTGTCGTTGTTCACAAGATACGAGCCGAGTAGGGCAATACCCCATGCGCCGCCTTCACCAGCTGTTTCCATAACGGAAATAGGCGAGTTTATGGCTGCAGCAAGAATTCTCTGGCCCACACCTTTGGTTCTGAATAATCCTCCATGCCCTGTGATTCTGTCAACTTTGATTTTTTCTTCCTTGAACAAAATGTCATTACCGATTTTGAGAACTCCGACCGAAGCGTGCAGATGAGCCCTCATAAAGTTGGCAAGGTTGAACTTGTCATTAGCCGAACGTACAAATAGTGGACGTCCTTCTGCAAGCCCTGTTACGGGTTCGCCGGAAATATAGTTGTATGAAATAAGGCCACCGCAATCTGTATTGCCGGTGAGTGCATGGTTATAGAGCTTACCATATATCTCATCCATATCCACAGGAATACCCAGTAATTCCTGATATTCTTTGAATAGGTTGACCCATGCGTTGAGGTCGGAAGTGCAGTTGTTGCAATGTACCATTGCTACGAGGCTTCCGTCAGGAGTAGTCACCATATCAATCATTTCGTATGGCTTTGACAGCTCTTTTTCCAAAACAATCATGGAGAATGAGGATGTACCAGCCGATACGTTTCCAGTGCGTTGCTTTACGGCATTGGTTGCAACCATACCTGTACCTGCATCTCCTTCGGGCGGACATACCGGTATTCCTGCTTTCAGGTGGCCTGATACATCAAGTCTTTTGGCTCCTTCCGGCGTGAGGAAGCCTGCATTCTTACCTGCCGGCAATACTTTGGGAAGAATATCCAGAAGTTTCCAGCCATAGCCTTTTGGGGCAACGAGCTCATCGAATTTGGCTACCATTTCAGCCGAGTAATTCTTGGTGGTAGGATCTATGGGAAGCATACCTGATGCATCGCCTATACCCAACACTTTTTGGTCTGTTATCTGCCAATGTACAAATCCGGCAAGGGTTGTCAGGTAGTCAATGTCTTTAACATGTTTCTCGTTGTCCAGAATAGCTTGGTATAAGTGGGAAATACTCCATCTCAACGGAATGTTGTAGACAAACAGGTCGGATAAAGCCGCTGCTGCCTGAGCGGTATTGGTGTTTCTCCAAGTACGGAACGGAACGAGGATTTCTTCTTTTTTGTTGAATGCCATATAGCCATGCATCATGGCACTGACACCTATTGCAGCCAGAGACTCTATTTCTGTATCGTATAAGTTTTTTACGTTCGTACGGAGGTCTGCATAGCAATCCTGCAGCCCGTACCAGACAGCGTCGACACTATAGGTCCAAAGCCCGTTGACCAGTTGGTTTTCCCAAGTGTGGCTTCCCTGAGCAATGGGTTTATTTTCAGGATCAATCAAAACAGCTTTAATTCGTGTCGAACCGAATTCTATACCAAGAATGGCTTTCCCGGCTTCAATTGTTGATTTTGGATCTGATTTCATGTGATTTAAGTAATTATAAAGGTAAAAAAGTGGTTAGCTATAAATCACGAATTACTAATTACACATACCATAAAAGTAATCCGTAATTAGTAATTCGCAGTTATTCTTAGCAAAGCGCTTTATTCAGCATATAGTATACCTCATTCATGCGCAGTTCCTTTTTGAACTCTCTGATGGTGGTATTTTCATCGATAACAATCATTTCGATACCGGCCATTTCCGCAAAGTCTCCCCAGTCTTCTACTGTAAGGTCGTAGGAGAAGCTGGTGTGGTGTGTACCACCTGCCAAAATCCATGCAGCTGCACCTACTTCGAGGTTAGGCATCGGAATCCATAATGCACTTGCAACTGGAAGTTTCGGAAGCGGTTTGCTCTTGATGCATTCCACTTTGTTTACAATGAGGCGGAAGCGGTTGCCCAAGTCTACGATAGTTGCGGCTACACCTTTGCCTTGTTTGCTGGTGAATACGAGGCGTGCTGTTTCACTGTCGATACCAATGCTCAAACGGTGTACTTCCAGTTTGGGCTTCTGTTCAGCTATCAACGGACAGACTTCCAGCATGTGAGCTTGCAGAATGGCGCTCTTTTCACCGTCGAAGTTCAGTGTGTAATCTTCAAGGAAAGAACATCCGTTGGGCATGCCCTGACTCATGAACCAAGTGGTGCGGTAGAGGGCGGCAGTCTTCCAGTCGCCTTCTGCTCCAAAGCCATAGCCTTCTGCCATCAGTCGCTGAGATGCCAGACCGGGGATTTGGTCGAAGTCGCCCAAGTCGTTGAAATTGGTAGTGAAGCCTTTAGCACCGGTGTCTTTTAGCACGCGACGGATAGCAATTTCTGCTTTTGCAGAGTTCCATACTTTGGTATAAGCTTCTGTTCCTTCTTTTTCGAGTGCGGCATCATGGTCGTAAAGTCTGAAGTATTCGGCTATGAGAACTTTTACATCAGCATCGTCAACAGCGTTATAGTAAGTCATAACATCGTTAATGGGGTAGTAGTCCACATGGTAGCCCAATACTTGTTCGGCGCTGACCTTGTCACCATCTGTTACGGCTACGTTGTTCATTTGGTCGCCGAAACGGATGATGAGCATATCTTGTGCGTCGGCCCATGCGGCAGCTACACGCATCCATGAAGCAATCTGCTTTTGTGCTTTTTCATCTTGCCAGTGTCCTACAACTACTTTGCGGTTTTTGCGCATGCGGGTAACGATGTGTCCGAACTCGCGATCGCCATGAGCAGACTGGTTCAGGTTCATGAAGTCCATGTCCATTGTTTCCCAGGGAATCTCTTTGTTGAATTGTGTGTGGAAATGCAGCAACGGCTTTTTCAGCTCTTGCAGACCATGAATCCACATTTTGGCAGGAGAGAAAGTGTGCATCCAAGTGATGACACCGATACATTTTTCATCGTTGTTGGCAGCTTTGAAAGCGGCAGTTACTTCTTTGGAAGAGTTTACCGTGCCTTTATATACAACTTTTACAGGCAGACGACCGGAGTCATTCAGCCCCTTTACCATTTCGTTGCTGTGTGCGTCTACTGCGACAACTGCATCACCTCCGTACAGAAGCTGTGCTCCTGTTACGAACCATACTTCATATTGATCAAATGCGTTCATACTGTTCTTCATTTTAATTGTTTATATTTTATATTCTTATACTTTATATTGGATTTCACTTCTGCCCATAATAAGCGTTCGGACCATGTTTACGGCTGAAGTGCTTTTCTATAAGCAGCGGGTTCATCGTCAGTTGCGGATTAACCGCATAGGCTATTGAAGCCATTTTGGCTACCTGCTCCATTACTACGGCATTGTGCACTGCATCGTGTGCATCTTTTCCCCAAGAGAAAGGACCATGATTCTTAACCAATACTCCGGGCGTATGAACCGGGTTCAATCCTTCGAAACGCTTCACGATGACATTGCCTGTCTCCAGCTCATACGCTCCTTTTACCTCTTCTTCTGTCATATCTGTAGTGCAGGGAATGGCATCATGGAAATAGTCGGCATGGGTAGTTCCTATATTGGGGATGTCACAACCGGCTTGCGCCCATGCAGTGGCATACGTAGAGTGTGTATGAACCACACCGCCGATTTCCGGAAACGCTTTGTAAAGCACTAAGTGGGTCGGAGTGTCGGAAGAGGGCTTCAGGCTGCCTTCTACAACATTGCCGTCGAGGTCGACCACAACCATGTCTTCCGCTTTCATATCATCATAGCTAACTCCACTGGGCTTGATAACAACCAATCCCGTTGTCCGGTCAATGGCCGATACATTTCCCCATGTGAAGATGACGAGTCCATGCTTCACCAAATCAAGGTTGGCACGGAATACCTTTTTTCTCAGTTCTTCTAACATAATGTTTAATGGATTAATGTGCTAATATGGGCACATTAGCATGTTATTAAATTTTAAATTTAGGTGCTTTGCGATACGCCTTTTCATTGAATTTGTAGAGGGCGGCACCGCGTTTGGAACTTGTTTTATCGATTTTATCCGTTTTTTCTATGTAATCCATTTCGGCTATCCTTTTGCGGAAGTTCCGTTTATCGATGTTTTCACCGTAAATGGCCTCGTATAGGCTCTGCAGTTGTGAAAGCGTAAATAGTTGAGGTAACAGGTTAAAACCGATAGGCTCAGTAGTAGTTTTTTGCTGCATCAATGCACGTGCTTTCTCTACCATTGCAGAATGATCGAAGATAAGCGGGGGCAACTCATTAATATTTACCCAAAAAGCATTGTGTTGCTGTACCAGAGCCTTGTCGTATTCATTGATGTTGACTAGTGCATAGTAGGCAATGGAGATAACCCGTTCACCCGGATCTCGGTCGATAGCTCCGAAAGAACCGACTTGTTCCATATACACGTTGTCCAGTCCGGTCAGTTCTGCAAGAACCCGTTTGGCTGCATCGTCTACGCTTTCGCTTTCTTGAACAAATCCGCCCATCAGTGACCAGTTGCCCATTGCAGGTTCGAAGTTTCTTTTCAGCAACAACAGATTTAATTCACCCTCGTTAAAACCGAAAATGATGCAGTCGATACCTACATAGAATTTAGGATTGGAACTGTAGTAACTACCCATGTCTTTTGTTTTTATAATTAGAATATCTTAGTTTGATGTACATAAAAACTATTTTTCATGCGTATAAAGATTATTTTTCATGTACATCAAAAAAAGTTTTTTTTCACTATATCTGTTTTTACCAGAAATACCAGTAGAAAGCCGCGGTAATAGCCAGAATGATTACCGTATGGATAATATCCCAGTGATTCCAGCTGGCACGTGTGGCAGCTTTTTGCTCAGGCGTAGATGTGCCGAATACCAAACCTTGTATTTTTTCAGCACTTGGGGCTTCGGTCATCAGACTGACTGCTATTACCACTATAATACAGAATAGGAACATCCAGCCGCAGAAGAATAACCAGTTCAGATCATAAAACAGGTATTTAAACATTGAGCTGTCTGTAATTGCTGTATTGCTATAGTATACTTTTGCGCCTAAGCGGGTGAGACCGATAATCATACCGGCAATTAATCCCCACATACCACCTTTGGCAGAAGTGCGTTTCCAACAGATTCCCAACAGAAATGCAGCTGCGATACCGGGAGCCAATACGGATTGAACATCTTGCAGATAAGTATAAAGAACATCACCTACACTACGCATAATAGGAATCCACAGTATACCCAGAATAACAATAACCACTGTTGCAATCTGTCCGATGCCTACCAGTTTCTTTTCTGGGGTTTCCGGTTTGAAACGTTTGTAGAAGTCGATTGTAAAAAGCATGGCTGAAGAGTTGAACAGGGAAGCCAGTGAACTCATCAATGCAGCAAGAATGCCGCAAACAACAAGGCCTTTTACTCCAGCAGGAAGAAGCTTGGCTACTAGTGTAGGGAAAGCGGCATCTGCGTTTGCAGTACCATTGGCAAGCAGAGGAAGGAAACCTTCGCCACCGGCTCCGATATATTTCTGATGCAGGGCAAAAGCAATCATACCCGGAATCAAGAACAGGAATACAGGCAATAGTTTCAGGTATGCACCGAAAATAGTACCACGACGGGCTTCTTTTTCGTTTTTACCGGAAAGTACGCGTTGTACAATAAATTGGTCAGTACACCAATACCAGAAGCCAATAATGGCCGAACCAACCAATGCACCCAACCATGGGAAATTGGGATCATTGTTATCGCGGATAAGTTGGGTCATGGTATCTCCATACTCGTTGACTGTAACTGCACTGCATATGCTCATCATTTCATCCCAACCGCCCAATTCTTTAAAACCGAGAACGAGGATGATAAGTGAACCCAAAAGAAGGATAGGAGTTTGCAGTACCGAGGTATAAAGTACGGATTTCATTCCGCCAAATATTGTGTAAAGTGCTGTCAATACAACTAAGCCGATTGCTGCAATCCAAAAGAAATCTATTCCCCACAGTTCTTTGATACCGAATACCTGCTGAAATACAAGTCCACCGGCGTATACAGTTACAGCTACTTTGGTCAGCACGTAGCTAATTAATGAAATGACAGAAAGAATAGTACGCGACTGCGGATTGTAACGGCGTTCCAGAAATTCGGGCATTGTGTATACCATGCTTCGTGAATAGAATGGTACGAATACCCATCCGAGAATCAAGATCATCCAACCTTGTATTTCCCAGTGCGCCATTGCCATACCACTGGATGCTCCGGCACCGGCCAATCCGATTAAGTGTTCCGAACCGATGTTGGATGCAAATATGGATGCACCTATGGCGAGCCATGTGGCATCACGTCCACCTAAAAAATAGTCAGCCGAATCATTCTGCTTTTGTTTGACTACCCAAACAATAATACCTATCAGAGCCAGGAAGAATATTCCAATGACTACCCAATCTAATGTTCCCACGATAATAATGATTTAAAAGTTATTATTTATTTTTCTACTGAGAATTTGAAAATACATTCGCTGTTGTAAGTCTGTCCCGGTTCCAGAATAACAGAAGGCCATTGTGGCTTATTGGGGCTATCTGGATAATGTTGAGTTTCCAGACATACGGAAGCGCGTTGGTTGTAGACGATCCCTTTTTTCCCTTTTGCAGTTCCGTTCAGAAAATTCCCTGTATATACCTGTATACCAGGCTCATTAGTGTGTACTTCTAAGCTGATGCCGCTTTCGGGAGAAGTGAGTTTGGCGGCAAGTTTTTTAATATCGCCATTGGTGTTCAATACCCAATTATGGTCGTATCCGTTACCATATTTCAATTGTACGAAATCAAAATTGGTAATATCCTGGCCTACGGCTTTGGGAGTAGTAAAATCCATGGGAGTATCTTTTACCGGTACAATTTCTCCGGTAGTCATATAAGTTTGGTCTACAGGAGTGTAATTATCAGCATTGACATATAGTATGTGGTCTGTGGCTGCTTTAGACGGATTGCCGGATAGATTGAAGTAGGAATGGTTGGTCATGTTGATAACTGTTTTTTTATCAGTAGTTGCGCTATATTTGATATCTATGGCGTTATCGTCTGTCAGCTTGAAAAGAACTTTGGCAGTTAAGTTGCCCGGAAAATTTGCGTCTCCGTCTGGAGAGAAGCGGGTCAGCTCCAAAGTGGTTTCATCAATGGGGTTGGCTTCATATACCTGATATTGCCATCCTTTAGGACCGCCATGCAGGCAATGTCCGAAATTGTTCTTTGGTAATTGGATCGTGTCACTATCCAATACCATTTTGCCCTGGTTGATTCTGTTGGCGTAACGTCCGATAGACGCACCGAAATCGCTTGGGACGTTTATGTAGTCGGCTATACTGTCGAAGCCAAGGACAACATCTTTCATTTCCCCGTTTTTGTCAGGTACCATAATAGATACGATACGTCCGCCGAAGTTAGTGATGCATACTTCCATGCCCGCTTTATTCTTTAATGTGTAAAGATCTGTCTGGGCATCGTTCACTACAGTTTGAAATTTTGTCGGGTTAAGGCCGGAAAGAGTAAGTTCCGTTTGATTTTTCTGAGCGCAGGAAGCTAACATTAATGTAGCTATTCCGGCAATAAGAATGTGATTCTTCATGGTGTTATTTAATTTGAAAATTAGATTATTATCTTATTTCGGGTGTAAAAGTAACACTTTTGTTTGGTGTAATATATACACTTTTGTATGTTATGTAACATAAAAGAAAAAAAACAGCTTTGAAATTTGTATATCCCAAAGCTGTTTCAATGTCTGAAAGAATACTTATTTTACTTTTTTACCCCAATATGTCTTATGGTTACTTCCGTAGGCGGCATAGACGATGGTCGGTGTTCTGGGACTGGCTTCCCAGTCAACTTCCCGTTGCAGGTAAAGGTCTGTTCCATTTGCTGTCAGAATTTGCTGTTCTGCATCATAGCTCCATCTGCCGCCTTTCCATGTTCCTTCAGTAATGGTGTGGTCGGCGGCCAGCGTCATGATTGCAGATTCTTTTTGAACCCCATAAGCGTAGGACAAGTCAATATGTTCCCAATTTCCAATGAGTTCTTCTTCGGTAATGGCTACTTGGGGTACGGCTCCGTAGCGTTCGGGCATAACCAAGGGCCAACCGTCTTTAGTCCAACGGATGTTGCGTACATGTCCTAACATAATAGCGTTGTCCACGCTTTTGGGGAGACGTGCTTGCGAAGAGTAATACCAATTACCATTGCCATCGTTGAAGATGGTGCAATGTGAGAAGCCTACCCAGCCATTGCTCTTGCTGAATTTGTACGGGTGTGTCACTACCGGCAACATTTCTGCTCCTTCGGTAACATTGGCGCCATCGATGCCGAGATAAGGACCGGTGATACTTTTAGAACGGCATACGCGTGTATTGTAAGGTATGTCCAATGCATCGTATGCCACGAATAGATAGTAGTAGCCTGTCTCTGTGTTGTAAATGATTTCAGGACCTTCACTGGCTTGCCAACGGTTGTTGATATTACGGGTGGCTATCAACTGCCCGTATTCTGCCGGAGCATTTCCTTCTGCCCAGGGGATACCTAAATCTTGTTTCGGCATTCCGGTTTCGGCATTCAATTCCATAGCAACAATGCCGCTATGCCATGAACCGTATATCAGCCAGTGGGTATTTTCAGGAGTAATGATGTAAGAAGGGTCGATAGCATTCCATTTGTAATAGCAATTGGCATATTGGGTGCTGGGGATGTTGAAGTTCAGTCCCTTGTCCGATGCATTGGTCACTACATATCCTTTGTCCACCCAATCGCTGTTGTTGGCAGGATTGCTATTCTCCATCAGGCCGATAAAAGCACGTTCACTCCAGGCGGTCGCTCCGGTTCCGCCGTCCAGATAGCCGGGTACTACGATGGAGTAGTACATGCGATACAGTCCGTTTCTAACTTTCTGCACACTTGGGGCCCAGTAACCGAAGTCGCTTTCTGCGGCAGTGCTTGCTGTCAATCCCATTGCTTTGCGTATCTCATTCAGCTTCGGCATCACCCAGTCGGGAAGCTTCGGCATAGTCCCGCCTAGATATTCCCAATTCACGAGGTCTTTGGAACGTCTGGCGTGGAAGTGTCCGTGTCCTGTATGTGCATTGCCGTAGGAGGCATCTGTCTGATACATATAGTAGTATCCGTCTTCGGCAAGCACAACGCTGGGATCGTGCACGTTTGCCAAGTTCCATTGAGTACGATTGGACCAGCTTGCAATGCCCGCATAATTATCTTCGTATTCCGGAGCCACATAATTCTTTAATTGTTCATTAAGGTCTGTGATTTCTATGGTCGACGTGAATGTTTCCGAGTAAGTGTACCGGCTGTTACCATAAACGTATGCACGTATATAGTAAGGAGTATTGATTTTCAATCCAGAGAGGGTGGCACTGAAATTTTCATCTGCTTCTATCACCTTGTCTTTGATAGTAGGATTTGAGACATTTACACTATAGCAAAATCCTCTCTTGACTACGCTGCTTAGATTGCCGGTGATTGATGATTTAACGTTCAGTGAGGTACCCGTTGCGGTTGCTTCGGGAGTGGTTAAAACTACATCACTGTTTCTGTTGTATTCGATGTTGTCAAGCCCGTCAGAACAAGCAGTGAAAACGAATACAGTCAGTAGGGATAGTAAGAAAAATGTTGTTTTTTTCATTTGGGTAAGTTTTTAAGATCCATATTGTTCCGTTGATAGACAGGAACAATATGGATGATAAAGAATTTAATAGTTATTCTTATTCATTGAAGACGAGGTGGCAACCGTCAACAGACAGTGCAAAGTTTAAGTCGTTTGCATCTATGGTGTTGATGCCCCAATAGTATTGGGTGGAGATTGTACTTGTAGTACCTATCATTACTGCCTGAATGTCGGCGGTACCATTACCGCAATTAGTCACGTAGACTGTAACTTTGGATCCATTCATTCCGGCAAGCCAAGTGCTCCAGTCACCTTGTGTTCCGTTGTGAACGCAGGCATCATATCCATCGCCCCAGCCAAAGTTATCGGCACGGACCACTGCGTAGTGGGTACCATTATTCTTACGGAGAACTACAAGGAAATTGTTCCAATTCCCTGCCAGATTGCTGTAATTAGTAAACGAAATACACTTTGTCTGACCTGAAGGTATATTGAAATTATCTGAGTAGGTCTCGGGGTTAAACCACAGAGTTGAGTTGTCTGTATTTCCTAGCTGTCCGCTTGTATTCTTCACTACAGTAGCTTCGGAGACGGTGACATTTACCGTTGCGGTGATGTTTTCTCCGGCGGTAACGATAACCGGCTGCGAACCAGCCTTTGCAGGAATGGCGGAGAAGCTGAGTTTTGCGTTGTCAATGACTGCCAAACTCCCGTCAGAGTAGGTTCCCATAACTACCATGCCTGTTGGGTCGAAAGGCATCATGCAACTCTTGGCTTCTTCCGAGGTGTAGTAATAGGGCTTTGTACGCGAGGGTGCAGTGGTTATTGAAATTGATTGAAGTACTCCCACAACCTTAAAAGATGCGTTAGCCACAATCGGTTTATCACAGTTTTTGCCCTTGAAGGTTTTGTTGTAGACAGCTACAAGAGTCTTATCTCCCGTTTGATTTATATCAGGAATGGCTGAGAATGAGAGTTCGGAAGCTGTTACGGTTTTAGTCACTCCCTCTTCAAAGGTTACAATGGCTGAGATGTTAGTTATGGCCTCTTCAAGTGAAGTACCCAAAGAAATTTGTGTGGGTACATCCTGCAATATCATTGATATCGGATTCTTGTCTGCGGCAGATGTGAGTCCACCGACAGGAACGATGTTGGTTTGCAGAAAGTCTATGTAAGAGCCTTCGGGGACTAAGAAGCAGCGAATGTTGGTGTTGCTTGCATCTGCGTTCAGGTTGGGTTCTTTATTCGGTTGTGCATAGGTCTTAGTAGCCACTCCGTTGGTCATCTTGACAGTGAAAGCATTTTTGCTGGTACGGTCTACGGTGAGCGTTACTTTGCCACCTAACTTTTGTACGTTCTCGTCTTTGTTATCAACGGGATCAAGAAGCAAGGTGCCCGATATGTACTGGAAGTCAATATAATCGCCCCACTGAGAGTTATAAGTTTCAGGGCTATTTGTAACATCAAAGCGGATAGCTCCGTATTCGGTATATTCTTCACTGTCACGATCCACATCATTGGTGATGATAAGGGCAAAGTTCTTGTAATATGTATTATCGGCAGGGTTGATGTTAAGATTGAATACTGCATTCCATTTCTCACCGTCAGGTACCACATAATACTTGGAAAAAGCAGTCCAGAAACCGGAGGTGAAATCCGTATTCCCGATGGTGTATACATCTTCCTGCATACCTTCAAGTATTTCATCTTCCGGTTCTTTCTTGGAGTCTTCTATTTCCTGTATTTTATCAGAAATCCATTCGGGAGCATTTACGTCATAGAGTTCGCCTCCTACGCAGCTTGCCAGGACCAACATCCACAAGGTTGCTGCACAACAGAAAAATGTTATTTTATAGAAATGTTTCATTTTCTTTATTTTTTAATAGGTAATGGTTTGAAACGTTCCCCGCCTGTTCCGGTTGAACCCGTAGGGCTGAGGGAAGTGTGTTTCTAAGTTTATTTACTTGCTTAACTCTACGACTGGACGTACTTTCCATTTGTTTTCCCGGAAGTAAATGGAATTATCTGTACTGTAATTGGCTGAGTTTCCTGTCAGGTTCGGATTGTTGTTCATCAACTGCTGTACGATAGGCAGAAACTCATGTCCAGGTCTGTAAGTATCGAAAGTGCTCTTCAGTTCGGAGTCGCTTGCTATATCGCTGTACTTCACAGGATCCTTTACTCCATTTATGGAGCGGCGCACTGTGCCATGTTCTTTTAGTTGTTGCAGGCGTCCGTTGTCATAGAAGAATCCCCAGCGGATGAGGTCGAAGCCTCGTCCGAATTCGCATCCGAATTCTTTAGGACGTTCCACGTTGGCTATCTGTTCAAAGAGCTTGTCGGCAGAATTGAAGTCTTCGAGCTTCAGATCTACCAGATTGGCGCGGTTACGCACTTCATTAATCCAGTCGATAGCTTGCTGTGTAGGACCGTTGACTTCGTTCTCGCACTCGGCAGCGCGTAGCAGTACATCGGAGTAGCGCATCAGCCGCAGATTGATGCCATCGTGCAAGCCCGTAACCACAGTGCTATATAATCCGGTGCGGAGATTCGTGAATTTGGCAATCGGTAGACCTCCGAAAGTGTTGTTGGTTACGATATTATCAGTGGCTTTAAGTATACTTGTATAAGCCACGTTGCCATATTCGAAGTTCTCCCAATCGGTTTCATAAGTCCCAATAGTCCAATAGAGTCTGGGGTCGAGTTTCCCATTGGTGGTACGCTCTTCTTTAAAAAGCTGGTAAAGCCAGGGCGAAGCCGAGATGTCGGCCCATCCGCCGTAGGCACCTGGAGCGAAGTTGCTCTCAACGGCCGAACCTTGTGTGGCATTGGGGCTTGTGTTTACTGGTGTCCATTCATCGTCGGTGCCTTGCGCTCCATAGTCGAGGAATTGTACTTCGAAGAGGCTCTCTGCGTTGTTCTCGTATGCCGAACCTTCACGGAAGTTATCTCCGTAGTTGTCCATCAGTTTATAAGTGCCATACTTTTTGGCGATGATATCTTTCAATACCGGAAGTGCTTCGCTGTATTTTTGACGCATCATGAGAGCGCGGGCATAATAGCCAGCCGCAGCACCGCAGGTGGCACGTCCACCGCTCCATTCACTGCCTTCATCACGGGAGGGAAGCAATTCCATTGCTTCCAGAAAGTCTTTTTCCACTTGGTCGAGCACTGCATCATAGGTGCTGTTGGCGCCATAAAGTCCGTTTAACGAAGAGTAGGTAGCATAATCCGTAATGAGAGGCGGATTCTGATAATAGCCCACTAAGTTGTAGTAGGATAGAGCGCGAAGGAAAAGCGCCTGTCCTTTGATACGTTTCATTTTTTCGGTAAGTTGGCTGTTATCTTCACCGCAGCGTGAAATGGTGAAATTGCACACATTGATAGTATAGTACCACTCACGCCAGGGCCACCATGTAACGTCTGAAGTGACTTCAGCATTAAGATCATCAAAAGGCAGATACCACACTTGTGAAGAGTTCCAGGCTTCATCGCCACGACATACATCGATGGTGTAGCCTACACGAGCATAAGAACCTTCCATGCGGATGTGGTTGTAGGCGGCAATCACACATTCCTCCAAGTCATCAGGATTAAAGCCGAATGTACTTGAGGTTTGCTGGTTGGGATTCAACAGTTCTAATCTGTCGTTGCAGGAAGTCAACATGCCAAATCCCAAAATGAGAGCAAGTGAATATTTATTTAGTTTCATAAGATCTGTTTTTAATTTAGGTACTAGAAAGGTAAAGATTAGAATGTAAAATGAACACCACACATGAAAGTACGTGCAGTAGGATAAGAACAGAAATTGTATCCCGGAGTGAAAGTTCCTCCTGCATAATCCACATTGTAACCATGATAGCCGGTAAATGTGTGGAGATTCTGTGCCGATATGTAGAAACGTACATCGGATACATATTTGTCGAACCACTTATCCGGGAAGTTGTAGCCCAATTCTACATTGGCTATTTTCCAGTAGGCTGCATTCTGAATCTTGCGTGAACTGAAGAGGTCGTTCCAACCCAAGCTGGCACTGTTGGTAACATAGGTGCGTGGCACGTTGGAAAGGTAAGTGCTGCCGTCTTCGCTAAAGCGGTTGGCATCGAGCATACCCACTTCTTTGTTTCCCCAGCCATAGCAAGAGTTGAGTGAGTTGTAGATGTCGTCGCTAACGTGATAGTTCAGTGCGCCGAACGTTGCGATGCTCAGGTCAAAGCGCTTGTATTCAAAACGGGCATTAAGGCCGAAATTGATTTTTGGCATGCCGCTACCCAATACCACTTGATCTTCGGAGTCTACTTTACCGTCATTGTTTACGTCTTTATAGAGGCAGTCGCCAATTTGGGCGCCTTCTTGTGTGGCGTGGTTGTCAAGAACTTCTTGCGTGCGGGCGATACCTTCATAAACCCAACCGTAGAACTGACCGATTTCTTCGCCTACTTTAGTGATGTAAGAACCTGAGATATAAGAATCGGTACCGAAACCTAATGAGGTTACGCGGTTGCGTAATGTGCTAAGGTTGGCCGATACTTCATATTTGAAGTCATGGTCGCGGTTACGGTAGGTAGCGGAGAACTCAAAACCGGAGTTGTTCATCGAAGCGGCATTCATCGTTACGGTGGTATTGGACACTCCGGCTTGTTCCGGAACAGGAACAGCATACAGAAGGTCTTCGCTGGTATTCTTGTACCACTCAGCTGTAAACTCCAAACGATTGCGGAACAAAGCAAGATCAATACCCACATTGTAGGTCTTCTTTTTCTCCCATGCAAGGTTATTGTCCACGAAAGTGGAAACGGCAGAACCGGTCACTACGTTACCGTTGAAATTGTAAGTCATATTATTGCGTGACATGACGGCCTGATACATGTACTCACCGATGTTCTCATTACCAAGCTCGCCATAGCTTGCACGAACTTTGAACATGTTCACGACGTCCGGATTGAAAGGGAAGAAGCTTTCTTTGTCGAAGCGCCAGCCCACAGAGACGGAAGGGAAAGTTCCCCAACGGATACTTCTGGTCAGGCGTGAGCTGCCATCCCGGCGTACTGTTGCCGATAATAAATACCTGTCATCGTAGTTGTAATTGATACGACCGATGTAGGACAAGATAGCATGCTTGTATTCGTAACTTTCGGAATACGTGTTGGCGGCATTCTGAAGTTGTAGGAAATAAGGTTCGGTGAAGTTGATTCCCCATCCGGTCAGCAGGTCGGTGTTTTCTTCTTCGTAAGTCTGACCTGCCACTACGTTGATGTGGTGTTTGCCTATCGTACCATCGTAAGTAAGCACATTCTCTATCAAGGCGTCCGAATAAATACGGGAACCCTTGGTCAACCGTTCATTACTCTTGGACAGATAGACGCGGTTACTCTGCACCCATGCCGGAATCCAAGTGAAGTCCTTGCAGAAGGTTTTGCTGTAAGAGAGGTTTATTTTATAGTTGAGTTTGTGGTTTTTGCTGTTGAAGCCGAACATATTGAAGATGTCTACGTCTGCCGAGCCTGTTCCCACGAAACGGTCCACACGTGTGTTGCGTTGCAGCAGGTTGTTTACCAGTAATGGATTGGAAGCGGAGATATCACCATGTATGGTATCGTAGTATACGCCATAGCCGTAAGCATCATAATTGAAGTTGTTGGCAATTCCCACCAAATTGTCGAGCACCCATGTTGAAGAATCGTATGCCTTGATGGTGGGCTGCATCAGTAAGGTTCCGCGCAGAATGTTGGTTACGTCGCCATACAGACCTTGAACGTATTCGGAAGCATTGGACAGGCCCATGTTATCTTGGTCGGAGTGGGAGTAAACAAGGCTGGTCTGGAACTTTATGAACTTGGTGTCCATACTGTTGTTGACACGTGCGGTGTAACGTTCGTAGTTAGGACCGGCACCTTCGAGTGTTCCTTTTTGGTTGAAATAATCTAATGCTATATTATAGGTGTTGTGAGCACCACCTCCGGAAAGGTTTACATTATGGTTTTGACGGATACCTACTTTGAATACTTCGTCGAACCAGTTGGTATTGGTGTCATCTTGGAAATGGTATTTCCCGGTTTCGCTGTTGAGCTTGTATCCCGATGGCAGTGGAGTGTTGGAGTTTACACAAGCCTGACCGATGTACTGGCTGTATTGGTCGGCATCCATTACATCATAGACTCCCTTAGGAATATAATCCATACCGAAATATCCATTGTAGTCCACTTTCAGCGGTTGATCTTTTTGTCCGCGTTTGGTGGTGATGATAATCACACCGTTGGCAGCACGTGAACCGTAGATGGCGGCAGCCGAAGCATCCTTCAATACCTGGATGGTTTCAATATCGTTGGAAGAGAAATCGCGGATGGAAGTTCCCATGGGAACGCCGTCAATGACATAGAGGGGAGAAGTACTGCCGAAAGATCCTACACCGCGAATACGTACGGTAGGATCGGCACCTGGTTGTCCGTCGGAGGTAACTTGTACGCCGGAAACCTTGCCTTCAAGCATGGTGGAGATGTTGGAGTTTGATGTTTGTTTCAAAGCTTCTGCATCTACTACGGCAACAGAACCGGTTAAGTCGGATTTCTTTTGTGTACCATAACCTACAACAACCACTTGTTCCAGCATTTGGTCATCAGCTTGTAATTGTATGGTATCAATAATAGCGCGGTTGCGAACTGCTACTTCGCGTTCCTTGAAACCCACATAGCTTATCAAAAGGATAGCGTTTCCGGGAACTTCCAACTGGAAGTTCCCATCCAGATCGGTAATGGTTCCGCCTTGTCCGCCTTTAACTCTGACGGTAGTTCCTGGCATAGGTTCACCTTGTTCGTCAACAATCTGACCACGAACCTTGATAGTCGGAGATTGTGTCACAGTAGCCATGGCAGATGTAGGATACACCGTCATGCTACTAAAGGCACACAGACCAAGCATTACGGAAAGAAATAAATGTTTCCTCATTTTTAAAAGAATTAAGATTATTAAATTAATAGATTAGATCACCGTTAACTATATTATAATATTATATTAGTCAATATACGATCCTATATTGACCGCTGGGAGAGTCAGGTAACAGACTTCACAAAACTGGGGGAGGTTGAATTTAGCCAATGCCATCTACGATAGACAGCTGTTCTCTTGTCGTTCTTCATATTATTAATATTAAAATTAGATTTCCAATCATTGCTTTTCCTTGAGAGATTTCCTGAAGAAATAAGCAATGATTGTATGGCAAAAGTAGGGCTTATGGTGTAAATGGGGGTGGACAAATGGGTTTTAGAGGTGGATAAACGAATTTTAAGTGTAGAGAATACAGCTTATTATGTAGGTTTATTGTTTATTGCTGTAAGTAAGGCTCTTCTCTTTCATTAAGCAGTGAACTCGGTGTCGTATTGAAGTATTTGGTGAAGCATCTCGTGAAGTATTTAGGGTCATTAAATCCTACTTCATAAGCAATTTCTGCAATGCTCATACTTTTATTCTCCCGGTTTTTCAGTACTAGTTCGCGGGCAATGTTCAGGCGGTAGTTGCGTATGAATTGTCCGGCGGACTGCCCAACAAGACTTTGTAGCTTTTTGTTCAACAGGCTTTTGCTTACACCTGCCGCTTCGCAGAAATCGCTCACCTCGAAATAAGAGTTTTTGTAGTTCTCCTTAATGACATCCATGATGCGGTTGAGGAACTTCTTGTCGCCCGATTCCTCTTCCATATTCAAGGCATCCACATCCATGGCTATGGCAAACTTCTTTTGATAACGTTTACGGTTCTCAAGGATATTTTCGATGCGGGTAAGCAGTAATGTCTCGTCAAAAGGTTTCAGTAAATATTCGTCAACTCCTATGCGGTAGCTTTCCAGGCGTGATTCCTGCGATGTCTTGGCTGTCAGCATAAGGAAAGGGATATGGGAGATAGCGAAATTCTCTTTTACCCGGCGGGACAGTTCAATGCCGTCCATTACGGGCATCATCAGGTCGCTGATGATAAAGTCTACCGAATGTGAGTTTAATATATTCAAGGCCTCTGCTCCATGGGCAGCTTCGAACACATTGTATTTATCCCGTAGGATGGAACGGATATATCCACGCATATCCGCGTTGTCCTCGACCACCAGGATTGATAAACCTTTTCCGAAAGTATTGGATGGGGGTAGCGCATCGGAAGTCATAAGTTGCGGGGCACTTTCGACCAGTGTTTCCACCGTATTGCTTTCCGGTGTTGTTGGCAGGAGGATGCGTAGCGAGCAGCCTGTCGTATGGTTGTTTTGCGCATGGATTTCACCCCCATGCATCTGTACGATGCGTTTACACAAGTAAAGTCCGATGCCGCTTCCGGCCTGTCCGTACATAGGATATTTGGTTTGTCCTTGCGACTGGTAGAAACGGTTGAATATTTTGATTGTGTCATCATCAGGAATACCGCTACCTGTGTCGCTGACACAGATGTAAAGCATGGATTTGCGGTTATCGGCAGGAGGTAGCAGGGCTATGAACAAAGACACACTTCCGCCGTTTGGCGTAAATTTAATGGCATTGCTCAGCAGGTTCGTCAGTACTTTGTGCATCGCTTCTTCATCGTAAGAGATTTCCGGTGAAGGCATCCGGAAATAACGTTTCACTGTGATGTCTCTTTCTTTGGCAAAGACTTCAAAAGGTATGATCAGTTCATTGGCAAATTTCAGAAAATTATTCCGGGATTTTACGATTTCCAGTTTGCCCGACTCCACCTTACGGAAATCCATAAGCTGGTTGACAAGCGATAACAGGTATTTAGAATTGCGTTCCACGAAATGTAGCTGTTCGATGACTTGAGGGTTGTAGCTTAACTTTAATGCACGCTCTATCGGTCCTATGATCAGTGTGATTGGGGTGCGGAATTCGTGTGTGATATTGGTGAAGAATGCTATCTTATCCAAGGTCAGCTCTTGTATCTTACGTGTCATTTTAGTAAGCTGCGCTTTCTGCCGGGTAATTTTTTCGTTTTGTTGCTTCAACATCCGGTTCTGACGGGACAACTCTTCGGTCTGTTCTTCTAGTAGTTGTTTTTGCTTTTTCAGTTCATGGGTGCGTTGTTCCACCTTTTGGTGTAATCTTGCTTTTTGCTCTTTCAGGCTTCGTATGCGCCATTGGTAGAATTGCCATGTAGCGAATGTGGCAAGGATTATTACAAGCAGTATAAACCAGGTTGTCTTGTAAAAATAGGGCTGGATTGTTATTTGCAGTTCCGTTATATTATCCTCTTCGGTTGGGGTGTAGGGCGTGTACTTCACTTGCAGCGTATAGTTTCCCGGAGACAGATTGGTGTAAGTAGCAAAACGCCGGCTGGCAGGCACGTGTATCCAACGGTTGTCAAAACCCAGTAGGCGATAACTGTAAGTGGCGGTATTGTCGGACTCGTAGTTGAGTGCGGAAAATTCCAGTGAAAAAGATTTTTCACGTTCGTGGATGCGGATAGCCTTACTGACGGCAATATCAAGCGGCAAGTATTCGTTGCCGGGGAATATTTCCTCGTTTCCTACTTTCAAATGGGTGAACCGTACTTTGGAAGACTGGGTTGTAAGGGCAGGCAGGTTGCAATCTATGGCAACCAGCCCGGATACGGTGCCGAGATAAAGCTTGCTGTATTGTGAACGGTGAGCAGCATTCCAGTAAAACTGGGTATCGGCAAGACCGTCTTGCCGGTTGTAGTTGATAAAGTGGTTTTCTGTGGGTTGAAAGCGCGACAGCCCATTGTTGGTTGCTATCCAGATACATCCTTTATCATCTTCCAGGATACTGCGGATACTGTTGTCTGGCAGGCCATGAAGGGAGTTGTAACAGACAAACTGTTCTTTTCCATCTTCGTTCTGCATACGTTTATAAATGCCATAACCGTTGCTGCCCAACCACAGTGTGCCGTCCTGAGTTTCGTAAAAGCAACATATCTTTTCTATCAGTCCGGAAGACGGATCATCCAGTTTGTACTTCAGATGACGGTAACGGAATGTTCCCTCAGGCAATGAGACGGAGCGGGAGTGCAGGTCGATGATATAAACGCCGTCCAGACATCCCATCCATAATTGCCCGTCTTTGTCTATGATAGAGCCGATGCAACCTCGTATGTCTTCGGCGGCACGCTTGGCAAATGGTGAACAAAGCTGTTTATGCGCTAGGTCATAGAAGAATAATCCCTGGTTTGCTCCGATCCACATACCGTTGTTTATGGAGTCGTAGGCCAGAGCTCCGATAAAGTCTATGGGGTAGTTGTCTTTATTCCGGGCTGTGATTGCTTCTATTCTATGCTGTGGGTTTTGTGGGTTGATAAGGTTGATGCCGCCGCCCCATGTACCAATCCACAATCTTCCTTGCCCGTCGGCGGTGATGGCGCTAACAGAGTTGTGGGTAAGAGTGCCGCTTTCGTATGTATAATGGATGAAGCTGTCGCTTCCTACCGCCTTTTTATTCAGCCCCCCTTCTACGGTGCCTACCCATAAGTTTCCGCTATTATCTTCGTAAACGGCGTTCACCGGATTGTGAGAGATTGTTTGGAGATTCTTGTTATCATGCTGATAATTTTGTATGGACAGACGCTTGGCGGTCATTTTATTGATACCACCACTTTCGGTTCCTACCCAAATATGCTGCCCTTCTACGATGATGCAGTTGATAAAATTGCTGTTCAGTAGCTTGCTGCCTGTGTTGGATGCCTGGTCACTTATGCGTTCAAAATTGTCCTTTATGGGATTGTATATGTTGATGCCTTTCAGGCTGGCAACCAGTAATTGTTTGTCGTTGGTTATGGCGAGACAGGTCAGGAAATTTTGTGAGAGGGAATGAGGATTGTCAGGGGTATGCATATATTGTTTCACTATACCTTCGTTTTTATTATATCGGTACAAACCTTTGTCGGTGGCGATCCATACTTCATTTTCTTTGGCTATGAAGTCTGTAAAATATAGATCCGGTGCAAAACTCAGGCAGTCGTCGATTAAGGTTGCCTCTAGTTTGCTTTGTGCAGTGATACCTATTTTGTATAGTGCGCCATTGATACCTATCCATACTTTTCCCTCATTTTCCACGTCCTTAAAGATGATATCGTATCGGTAAGGATTAGGAATCTCTAGTGAATGAATACTCTCTATATCTCCATTAGTGCGGAAAGCAATACGGTGCAGGCTATTGCTGCAATACAGCCAAATACATCCATTGGCATCTTGTGTAACCATGAATGCCGGTTGCTTAATGAGTGTCTCCAGTTTCTTTCGGGGATCATGAGGCAATACGGACTGCATGGTTGTTAGGTCGATAATATCAGTGCCCCCTTCTGATACAACCCAAAGCCGCTGAAAGTTGTCTTCGTAGACTTTGCGTATGAAATTGCTCTTGAGCCGGCAATGTGGGGTAGCCGGAGTGAAGTTGACGAATTCATAGCCGTCGTATCGGGATAGTCCACCTCCCGACATGGAAATCCAAAGGAAGCCTTGCCGGTCTTTGTAGATATCATCAACAAAATTATTGGGAAGCCCCTCATTCATGGTTATGTAGATTGTGTTATACCGGTTGGTAAAAGACTCCTGAGCCCACAAAATAGCGGGGCTTGCCAAAGCGATATATAATATAATAATGCGAAAAAACTTATGCATTGTTTCATCATTTGGTATTAGCACAAGCAAAGTTAATGTATTACTTGTGATGATATAAAAAGTCTGCGGTCTTTTTTGTGAAGTTGGAAGATTGTCCACCTTAAAAGGTCATATATCCACCTCTACTGTTTTGGGTATGGCGTACATTTGCATTGTATTTTTAATTTGCTGATATTATGAGAAAAATGTTATGTGTGGTCGTCACGTCTATGGGAATTCTGTTTGCTAATTGTAATTCTCCGGTTTTTACTCCCATAGCTTCGCCTAATCCCTGGCAGGATGACTACTCTTTTTTGTCCTCTATGGACAACTACCGCTTGTGGGGAACTTACAATGTGCATGATCCGTCTTGTCGTAAATTGGGTGATTATTATTATATGTACTCTACCGATGCCATTTTAGGTGAGAACCGTCAAGAAGCCGAAGAAAAAAATGTTCCGTTGGGATACATACAAGTGCGCCGTTCCAAGGACCTTGTCAAATGGGAGTTTGTTGGCTGGGCTTTTCCGGAAATACCGCAGGAAGCTGTAGAGTGGGTACGTTCGCATGCCGGAGGTGAGGGAGCAACGAACATCTGGGCTCCTTATATAATCCCTTTTGGTGATAAATACAGACTCTACTATTGCGTATCGGCTTTTGGCCGCAAGACATCGTATATAGGTATGGCAGAGGCTGCATCACCCGAAGGCCCTTGGACACAACGAGGTTGTGTTGTCAAGACCAATGAGGCTTCGGTAATGAATGCAATTGATCCGAGCGTCATGGCCGATCCTGTCACCGGAAAGTGGTGGATGCATTATGGATCATTCTTTGGAGGATTGTACTGCGTAGAGTTGGATCCGGAAACCGGACTTCCCGCCGAGGAGGGAGATCAGGGGCATCTCACCGCACGCCGCGCCAATTATCAGAAAGATAATCTGGAAGCTCCCGAGATTATTTACAATCCTGATCTGAAACAGTATTATTTGTTTGTTTCATACGATCCGCTGATGACCACCTATAACGTACGGGTAGGGCGTTCGGACAAAGCGGAAGGCCCGTTTGTTGATTTCTCCGGCGTGGAACTGAAAGACACTACTAATAATTTTCCTATTCTGACAGCTCCATACCGTTTTCATAATCATCCGGGTTGGGCAGGGACTGCACACTGCAGTGTATTCACCTCGGATGAAGGGCAATACTTTATGGCACATCAGGGACGCCTGTCACCCCATAACCAAATGATGGATCTTCATCTGAGACAGGTCTTTTTTACGCCCGACGGATGGCCGGTGGTGTCGCCCGAACGTTATACAGGCAGTGTTTCCCGTAAATTCTCGGCAGAAGATATGGCAGGAGAGTGGGAAGTTATACGCATACAGGAACCTGCGTATGAACGCCGTTTGCAGGCAGGCCAGATCCTATGGGGGGAGGGACAGCTCAAAGAAGAGGAGTGGAACGTGTCTCATTTGCTGTCCTTGGAGAAGAACGGACATTTAGGTGAGAATAAAGGTACCTGGGAACTTTTGGAAGCAAAGCAATTATTGTCCCTGACCCTGGAAGGTGAAATTATAAATAATCTGATTATATTTGCCGGACACGATTGGGAAAACGAAAAGGAAACTGTTCTTTTCACAGGACTGGACAGTTGTGGCAGGTCTATATGGGGAAAGCGAATTAAGTAATCATATATACATTTTATACCATGAAAAAATACAAAGGTTTATTGGCGGTGCTGGCTCTTGCGGCAGGTTCGGCACTGCAAGCACAAACAAATGAATTGGTGATACAAGCCGGGAAACCGGGAGCGGAAATTCAGCCTACTATGTATGGTCTGTTTTTCGAAGATATCAATTATGCTGCCGACGGCGGTCTATATGCCGAACTTGTGAAGAACCGTTCATTTGAATTTCCGCAACATTTTATGGGGTGGAAGACATTCGGTAAGATATCTTTGAAAGATGACGGTCCTTTTGAAAGAAACCCGCATTATGTGCGTTTGGCGTATGCCGGACATCCGCATAAACAGACCGGATTAGATAATGAAGGCTTTTTCGGTATCGGAATAAAAAAAGGCGCAGAGTATCGTTTCTCTGTATGGGCACGTGTGGCAGAAGGGGAAACACCCGCTAAAATCCGTGTGGAGCTGGCCGATACGAAATCTATGAACGAACAGCAGGCTTTTGCAACTGCCGATGTAACGGTCGATTCAAAGGAATGGAAAAAATATCAGGTGATACTAAAGCCGGAAGTGACCAATCCGAAAGCTATTCTTCGTATTTTCCTTGCTTCCCGGCAAACGGTGGATTTGGAACATATTTCCCTTTTCCCGGTAGATACCTGGCAAGGACATGAAAACGGGCTTCGTAAAGATTTGGTGCAGGCACTGGCAGATATAAAGCCGGGTGTATTCCGTTTTCCCGGCGGATGTATTGTAGAAGGTACTGATATCGCATCACGCTACGACTGGAAAAAGTCGGTAGGTATGGTAGAGAACCGTCCGCTGAATGAAAATCGTTGGCAATATACTTTCCCGCATCGGTTCTTTCCCGATTATTACCAAAGTTATGGTTTGGGATTTTATGAGTTCTTCCAGCTTTCCGAAGAAATCGGTGCGGAACCGTTGCCGGTATTGAGTTGCGGTTTGGCTTGTCAGTTTCAAAACCCAAATATGGATGCGCATGTGCCTCTTTGTGACCTGGAGAGTTATATTCAGGATGCGCTCGATCTGATAGAATTTGCAAATGGTGCAGTTGATACTCCCTGGGGAAAGATACGTGCCGATATGGGACATCCTGCACCATTCAATTTGAAACTTATAGGTATAGGTAACGAGCAGTGGGGAAAGGAATATCCAGAACATCTGGAACCCTTTGTCAAAGCCATTCGCAAGAAATACCCCGACATAAAGATTGTGGGTAGTTCCGGTCCTGATTCGGAAGGTGAGCAGTTTGATTATCTCTGGCCGGAAATGAAAAGTCTGAAAGTCGATTTGGTGGACGAACATTTCTATCGTCCCGAAGCATGGTTCCTAAGCCAGGGAGCGCGTTATGACAATTACGACCGTAAAGGCCCGAAAGTTTTTGCCGGAGAATATGCCTGTCATGGCAAAGGAAAGAAGTGGAACCATTTCCATGCTTCACTACTCGAGGCAGCCTTTATGACCGGACTGGAGCGGAATGCGGATATTGTGCATATGGCTACCTATGCACCGTTATTTGCTCATGTAGAAGGTTGGCAGTGGCGTCCGGACATGATATGGTTTGATAACTTGAATTCAGTGTGTACAGTGAGCTATTATGTGCAGCAGCTTTTCGCAACGCATAAGGGAACGAACGTTCTTTCTCTGACTATGAATAAAAAGCCTGTAACGGGTGCCGAGGGGCAGAACGGGTTATTTGCGAGTGCCGTATGTGACAAAAATAAGAATGAGATCATTGTGAAAGTGGTCAATACCTCAGGCAAAAAGCAGTCTTTGTCTTTGATTTTTAACGGATTGAAAAAGAAAGAAGTTCTGTCGGGAGCACGTTGTATCAAACTTTCTTCCACTAGCATGGATAAGGATAATACTATTGAAAATCCATTGGCAATTATTCCGCAAGAAACATCTTTGGATGTGAATGGGCATACCTTGAACGTAGATTTGGAGCCTGTTACTTTCGCAGTATATATTTTGAAGTATTGATGTCTTGAACTCAAAGGGAATATCATGATGAAAAATATATTTATTTTTGGGGTTAGTTCTTTGATGCTGGCAGTTCCGCAAGGGCTGCTGGCACAAAGTGACACTACTTTTGTTGCTGTGGGAAATCCAATAGTAAAGCATAAGTTTATTGCAGATCCGGCAGCGATGGTACATGATGGAAAAATGTATATTTATGGTGGTCATGATGAGTGTCCTCCACCGAAAGAGCATTATGACTTAAAAGAATGGTGTGTCTTTTCCTCTTCCGATTTGAAAATGTGGACAGAACATGCCGTCCCTCTAAAGGCTAAGGACTTTTCTTGGGCAAAAGGCGAGGCTTGGGCAAGTCAGGTAATAGAACATGAAGGCAAATTCTATTGGTACGTAACGGTGGAGCATGAGACGATTCCCGGTAAGTCCATCGGTGTAGCCGTATCCGATTCACCGACAGGTCCATTTGTAGATGCCCGTGGTTCCGCCCTCATTACCAACGATATGACAGCAGACCGCAGCAAAAGTTATTGGGATGATATAGATCCCACTGTTTTTATTGACGATGATGGGCAGGCATATCTTTATTGGGGCAATAGTCAATGCTATTTCGCCAAACTGAAGAAGAATATGATAGAATTGGACGGGCCGATTATTCCGGTTGATTTGCCTTGCTTCACAGAAGCTCCCTGGATTCATAAAAGAGGCGATTGGTATTACCTTTCTTATGCTTCCGAATTTCCGGAGAAGATATGTTATGCCATGAGTCGCAGTATAACGGGTCCTTGGGAATACAAAGGGATTTTAAATGAATTGGCTGGAAATAGCAATACGAATCATCAGGCTATTATAGAGTTTAAGGGTAATTGGTATTTTATCTATCATAATGGTGGCATTAATCCTACAGGAGGAAGTTTTCGCCGTTCGGTCTGTATAGAGCGTTTGTATTACAATGAAGATGGAACGATGAAGCGTATACAAATGACGACAGAAGGTATTTATTAGGAAAAAAGTGATAGGCCGATTAAAAGTAACAAACAATAGGGTGATATTGTGAAGAACCACTTTATCACCCTATTGTTTTTATCATGTGTTTACTTATTCTAGTCTTCGTGCACCATCGCTGATTACGACATCGTAAATTTTTGGACTTCTGTTGAATTTCTTCTTAAATTCCTCTTTGGCTTTTTCTATGAATGTGTTATATAATTCCTCTTTTACGAGGTTGATTGTACAACCGCCGAATCCGCCACCCATTACGCGAGAGCCAGTTACACCGCAGTCAAAAGCAAGGTCGTTCAGGAAGTCGAGTTCTTCGCAGCTTACTTCATACAGTTTGCTCATGCCCTGGTGTGTTTCGTACATCTTTTGGCCTACCGTTTCGTAATCGCCTTTCTCCAAAGCATCGCAAACATCGAGTACGCGTTGGATTTCTTCAATCACATATTCTGCACGCATAAAGTCTTCTGCACTGATTTCGGCTTTGGCTTCTTCAAGCATTTCCATGTTGCAGTCGCGCAGGAATTCTACATGCGGATGTTTCTTCTGGATAGCGGTAACAGCAGCCTCGCAACTTTGGCGACGTTTATTGTATGCCGACGAAGCAAGTTCGTGTTTTACCACAGAATCTACCAGTACCAGACGGTAGCCTTTCGGCTCGAACGGGAAGTACTGGTATTCCAATGAACGGCAATCCAAACGGATGAGACTACCTTTCTTGCCAAATACGGAAGCAAATTGGTCCATGATACCGCAGTTGACGCCACAATAGTTGTGTTCCGTAGCCTGGCCAACTTTGGCCAATTCGAATTTGTCGATTTTATTGTCACCAAACAAATCGTTCAACGCATAAGCATAAGTGCTTTCCAAGGCTGCGGAAGAGGACATTCCTGCACCCAGAGGCACATCGCCTGCAAAAGCCGTATTGAATCCTTTTACTTCTACACCGCGTTTAATCATTTCGCGGCATACGCCGAAAATATATCTTGCCCAGCTGGCGCGGGGAGCGTCTTCTTCATTAAGACCGAATTCTACATAATCTTTCAAATCAATGGAATAAGCTTTGACTGTGTTTGTTCCATTCGGTTTTACTTCTGCAATCATGCCTTTATCGATTGCTCCGGGGAATACAAAACCACCGTTGTAGTCAGTATGTTCGCCGATAAGGTTGATTCGTCCCGGGGAAGCATAAACAGCTCCTGTTGTTCCGTCAAAATGCTTGATGAAACGGCTTCTTACGTATTCTATATCCATGATATTATTTTTTTAAGGTGAATAAATCTATTACCTATATTGTTAGTTCTGTCTGTCAATCGACTTTAATGTCTTTATTTACGTTTTTGCAACCAATCAGTCCATAGAACAACAGATATGCAAGAGCTGCAATGATCACCCAGTAGCTTGCCATGAAACCTGCCATGTCTGCAACAACTCCTTGAATAACGGGAAGAATACCACCGCCACATACTAAAACCATGAACAAACCGGAAGCGGCTGCCAAATATTTACCCAAACCTTCTACTGCCAGATTGAAGATACCACCCCACATAATAGAGGTACACAGACCAACTAATACGAGATACATAGCATTGATGGGTACTTCTGCAAGTCCGAAAGATAAGCCGCCAGTGGCACTCTGCTGAAGCACAGGCAGATTTACGAAAGAATTGGTAGAGGAGAAAATAGCGAGGAATACCAGCAACAGACCCAAAGCTGAAGTGAATGTAAGCATTGTTTTGCTGGATACTTTAGCACCTAATGATGCACCTGCCAGACGACCTATCAGCATGAGGAACCAATAAGTACCTACTACAAATCCGGAAATGGTGGATGCAATACCGGCACCGCCTTTTTCCACAGGGTCAGTCAGGAATAGGTTTAGTGTACCCGGTACGCCAACCTCAATACCTACATATACAAAGATTGCAATAGCTCCCAAGATGAAATGGCGGAATTTTAAAGCGCCGGACATCAGTTTGCCGATCGGTTCCGTTGCTGTAGCAGCATTAGGTTCCGGTATAGGAACGAACAACAGTACGAGGAATGCAAGTGCAAATACGGCCATCGCTGTGTACATTACAGGGAATATCTGAGAGATGGTAGCCTTTTCAATAGAGCCTGCAATGAGGATACCTACGAACATCGGAGTAATAGTTGCCATTACGGAGTTGAAAGAACCGCCGATCTGGATTAACTGGTTACCTTTGTTCCCTTCACCGCCCAACTTGTTCAGCATCGGGTTTACGACCGTATTCAGCAAGCACATAGAGAATCCTGCGATAAATGCACCGAACAGATATACGGCAAATGCTATTTCAGGGTTGGAATGTCCGGATAAGAACTGGATACCTACTCCTATAAAGCCGATAGCTACTGCGATAAGCGCTGTTTTTTTATATCCTACTTTCTGCAATAGAATACCACTTGGTATTCCCATTACTGCATAAGCAATGAAGTTGCCGAAATTGCCCAACATTCCTAAGGCATTGGATACGGAAAACTGATTTTTGAGTACAATTCCCATAGGAGCAGCCAGGTTGGTAACAAATGAGATCATACCAAAAAGGAAAATCATCGTTATGATTGCGATGAGTTTACCATTCTGTTTTTGTTGTGTCATGGTTAATAATTGTTTATTAAGTTTATAATCAGGTTAGTTATTTCTTTTATTCTTGTACGCCGAACTTATAGATGGTTATCTGCTGATATTCATCTCCGGGGAGCAATACTGCCGATGGGAAATGTGCCTTATTGGGAGTATCGGGGAAGCATTGTGCTTCAAAGCATACAGCGCTTCTTGCGGGGAATGTTGCCCCGTGAGCACCAGTAAATCCTCCCAGCCAGTTTCCCGTATAAAGTTGCAGGCCGTTTTCTGTAGTATATACTTCCATTGTGCGCCCGCTTACGGGTTCTGTACAAGTGGCGGCAAGGCTCAGTTCACCGCTTTCCGCTTTATTCAATACATAGCAATGGTCATATCCGGCTCCGTTTACCAGTTGCTGGAATTTATCGTCAATACGCTCGCCGATGGCATGGGGAGTACGGAAATCCATAGGTGTATTTTCTACTTTCAGGATTTCTCCCGTAGGAATAGATACCTCATCAATAGGTACATAGAAATCGGCGTTGATGGTAAGGATATTATTCAGAACGGTAGGTGAGGGATTGGAAATACCAGCGAGATTAAAGAAACCGTGATTGGTTAAATTTACAACTGTAGCTTTATCGGTTGTGGCCCGGTATTCTATAACCAAGGCATTTGCTTCATCTTCCAGACGATATGTCATTTCTACTTCTAAAGTACCGGGGAAGCCCTCTTCACCGTCGGCAGACGTATAATTGAAAATGACGGTCGATTCATTGGGCTGAACCGCATCCCATACGCGGGCATGGAAACCGGTTGGTCCGCCGTGCAGTGAATTGGGACCGTTGTTGACAGTCAATTGGTGTTCCTCGCCATATAAAGTGAATTTCCCATTGGCAATTCGGTTTCCATAACGGCCTATCGTGGTGCTCAAGAAAGGTTCGGGACTGTTTATTACGTGTTCTATGCTGTCATGTCCTAAAATGACATTGGCAAATTTTCCGTTTTTGTCGGGCACCATAATCGAAAGAATTGCACAACCGTAGTTGGTTACCGCCACTTCCATGCCCTGAGCATTTTTGAGGATATATAAATCTGTTTTCCTGCTGTTTATATTCTTTTGAAAGTCTTTTCTATCCAAACCGGACAAGTTGCTTTCTGTCGGAGTAGTGTCTGTCATATTCATGGTATTATTTAAATTTTCTTGCAAATAAAGAGAAATTCTTTTGTTCCCCCAAGTAATTGAGAGGAAATATGGGGAACATTTTATGAAAGTTTAGCGTTTGACAATTAGAATACAAATTGATATTTTTTGTATGTTTGTCGCGTTAATCTAAAAAGTATTGTAACAGTATTGAATTGTACTAATTAAAAACAACAAATGTATCCTCTAAAATTTGAGCCCATCCTGAAACAGACACTTTGGGGTGGCGACAAGATTATCCCATTCAAACACTTGAATGAAACTCTGCCGAATGTAGGTGAGAGTTGGGAAGTTTCAGCAGTAGAAGGTAGTGAATCTGTAGTTGCCAATGGTGCGGACAAAGGGTATACTTTACCCGAAATGGTTCGTAAATATAAAGAAGAGTTGGTGGGCGAAGCGAACTATGCACGGTTTGGAAATAAATTCCCGCTACTGATAAAGTTTATTGATGCAAAGCTGGATTTGTCCATTCAGGTGCATCCGGGTGACGAACTTGCAAAGAAACGCCATAACAGTTTCGGTAAAAATGAGATGTGGTATGTCATTGCTGCCGATAAAGGTGCAAAATTGATTTCCGGCTTTGCCGAGGAGATAACTCCGAAGGAATATAAAGACCGGGTGCACAATGGAACATTTGCCGAAGTGCTTCAAACTTGCGCCATAGAGCCGGGAGATGTGTTTTACGTCCCTGCCGGCCGTGTACATGGCATTGGCGCCGGAGCATTCGTTGCGGAAATTCAACAGACTTCCGACATAACTTATCGTATTTTCGACTACAATCGTAAGGATAAGGACGGTAAATCCCGCGAATTGCATACCAGTCAGGCAATGGATGCCATTAACTTTTCCGATGTGCAAGACGATTTCCGTACCGAATATGAACGTATACAGAATGAACCCGTTGAGATGGTAGCGAGTCCTTACTTCACTACTTCTGTATATGACATGACGGAAGAGATTACTTGTGATTATTCGGAACTGGATTCATTTGTTATTTTTATCTGTGTGGAAGGTTCTTGCCGTCTGACGGATGACAATCAGAATGAGATTACCTTGCGTGCCGGCGAAACGGTTCTTTTGCCTGCTGCTGTTCAGGAAGTAACAATCGTACCGGAAGGCCAGCGGGTGAAACTGCTTGAGACTTACGTGTAAGAGTTGATATTATTACTGTAATGAAGTTAACATCATGTAGCCAATGGTGTTAACTTCTTTTTTTTGATATGTTCTTTTAATTTCCAGATATTAAACTTCTGTCTTTTTCTTCTCTTTGGCAAATGCCGTAATAGGATGTTTCCTTTTGGCTACGATTTCACTACAGCATGTGGTGTGTATTCTTTAACTATGTGCAACCATTTAATTTTTTATAGCCGGATAACCGCGAAATAGCATTGATTTCTTTGGAATTTATAATTCTCATTTGCAGTAAGGTGAATATAGGTTTGCCATAATTGTGCGTTTGCTTATTGTTGGCATGTCCCGGGCGGGTAGCGGAAACATCTTTTCGAAACTTCTTTTTTCCGTTATGACTTTTTTCATCATTTTCTTAGTTTTATGCTTTATGATGATTAATGATGAAAAAATAATTAATTCTGAAAATCATTTTTATCGGTGATATACACCAACAAATCAAGCTATGTATTTCCTTTGGTAGAGGTGTATGAAGAGGTAATGTGATAGTCGTTAATATACTATACCAAAAAAGGGAAAATGTTTTTTAAACGTTCGTTTATTGTGCGCAAAGATACAACCTATTTTTTTAACGGGCAAAATGTTTAATAAGAATATTTCCACGCAGAAACTATTTTTTAGACAAATTACTTTAAATCAATTTATTATCCACGCTTCAAAAGACCTCATTATTACTTTATTATTTATATAAATACGTCTATTGAACTTCTCATGAAAAAGAGTGTCTTTTAAACGAACGTCTAAAAGATACTTTCTCTTTTTAGATTATTAGTTCTCAGCTTTTTATAAGCTAAAAACTAACATAACTGTTTTTCTACTTCTTTTTCCGTGATGGTAGGAAGTTCTAAAACAATATGAATGCTAACTAAACTATTGGAAATAACTGCATTACATGACTTGATCGGTAAGTATTACGCTACTCCGGTGTCCCTAAAGAACACCCTTTTTACAAGGCTTCATGTTATTCCAAATCTTGCATTATCACAGATTAATGTCCCGTTTATCAGTAAATAAATCATCCGAGTTACAATGTAACCCCGATATGCAATTACCGGCTGAAAATGAAGGAGGTAATTGTTGGTTTGCGATTCGTGTTTCTTATAGCCGTGAATTAGCGTTAAAAGCAATTCTGGATGCCGAGAATATTGAGAATTTCATCCCGATGCGTTATGAGTATATCATGAAATCGGGGAAGCGCGTCCGTAAACTGCTTCCGGCTATTCACAATCTTGTTTTTGTTTACTCTACCCGTAAACGTATAGATACTTTGAAAGACAGGCTTGAATCGTCCATGCCTATACGTTTTATTATGAATCGTGAGCATTGTCGTCCGGTTGTAATTCCAGAATCGCAAATGCGTAGCTTTATTTTGGTGGCAGGCAATTGTGACGAAGCGGTTCTTTATGTAGAGCCGGCCGAATTGCATTTGGTCAAGGGGCAGAAAGTACGTATTACCGGTGGCGTTTTTGAGGGGGTAATCGGTGAGTTTGTCCGAATCCGCCACGACCGTCGTGTGGTGGTTAATATAGAGGGTGTCATGGCTGTAGCTACTACCTTTATTCCGCCTTCTTTGGTAGAACCCATAAAAGAGTAACCTTTTTTTAAAGCATTATAATTCACAAATCATAATTCACAAATTAATGGATTCATTATTTTCCTTAGCCCATCGTCTTCTCACTTACGGGCTTGACGGGAGTCCTATCTATGTAGACGAATTTACACGTTTGAACCGTGAAGTTTACGAGCAGGCATTGGAGCTTTATGGCACTCGCGGCAAGACTGTTGAGTCCGAAGCGGAGCTTTGTCTTGGCCTTTTAGCAGCTTTTGCCGCTACTATTTACGATAATGGTCATAAGCAGCAATACATTCAGCGAGTATTGGACCGTAGTTGGGAAGTTCTTCCTAAACTGTCTGCATCTTTGCTCAAAGTTCAACTTCTTGTCTATTGTTATAGCGAAGTTTATGATGAAGAGCTGTCAAGGCAAGCTCATAGCATTATTGCCACTTGGGATAAGGCAGAATTAACTTTGGAGCAAGTGGATATAATAGAAGAGCTAAAGAGTTTTGAAGAAAACCAATACCCTTATGAAGTGATAGAATAACTTCATTCACCAACCTAAACTATTCAACTATCTAAACTAAGACTTTTTATTTTATGGAACCGATTGAGAAAGATGATCATTTTATTCCTGACGGAATGAATGCTTTCGAGCGCAATGTGAAACGTATAGGTGATTGTTTTCTTGCCCTTGGTGCACTTATTGTTTTTTCTCCTTTATTTTTGATTTGTTATATTGCCGTGAAAAGTGAAGATGGAGGTCCTGCTATTTTCAAGCAGGAGCGTATCGGTAGGTTCGGCCGTCCTTTTAATATCTATAAGTTTCGCAGCATGAAGCTGGACGCAGAGAAATATGGCCCTGCTCTCTACGCCGGTGCAAAAGATCCCCGCATGACGAAAGTCGGCAGGTTTCTTCGCGACCATCATCTGGACGAACTTCCCCAGCTTTGGAATGTATTCTGTGGTGATATGGCCTTTATCGGACCCCGTCCCGAACGTAAGTTCTTTATAGACCAGATTATGGAGGTGGATCCCCGTTATCGTTATTTATTCCAGATTCGTCCGGGAGTCACTTCGTATGCTACACTTTACAATGGCTATACTGATACTTTGGAGAAAATGATCCGTCGTCTGCGTTATGATTTGTTCTATTTGGAACATCGCTCCTGGGGTTTTGATACCAAGATACTTTTTATGACGTTTATGAATATTGTGTTCGGGAAGAAATTCTGAGAATGTTACAATATAAAAGTATTGCGATTGTAAAGTGTAAATGATTCAGCGTATCTCTGTAGGAGAAAAGAGATACACTTATGCTGAATCAAGAATAGTTGAAAAAATAAAATAAAGGAAGATGTAAAATGCTTCTTCTAGTAGATAATGGACGATAAACAGGTGCGCATTGAGTACATGTGCGGGAAGTGTTTATTGTCCGAACTTAAATCACATAGATTAAAGTGGCTAATTTAAATCAAGTGCTTGGTTGGCAATTACTTTTTGTGCTGTATTCATCCATCAATTTCACTTCTTCTTATTGATTAAAGGTTTCTGACTGTAAGTGTCTAAAAATGACGTATTGCATTAAGCTATAATAACGTCGACTTTTTCAGTTGTAATCAAAAAAACTTAGTAAGTATGTGTATCCATTCCGTCTGAAGAAGTTACTAAGGTGGCCAGTTTGTTGAGAATCTGCTCCCATGACCATTGGAATGAGCACTAACAATATTTAAAAATCAGAGTTCATTTTTGTCTTTTTTAATAGGGAATCGCTTTCAGGCGATTGCTTTATGTGATATGCCAAAATTGGATACTAACGTTCTTTTTAATAAGAATGGGAACATTACATACAAAACGAATAGCTTTTAATACTTTATTTCTATATGTCAGAATGCTAATTTTAATGTTTGTAGCATTCTACACCTCACGAGTCTTACTTAAAGAACTTGGTATTAATGACTTTGGTCTTTATGGAATTGTCGGAGGAATTGTAGCCATCTTTTCATCGCTCAGAGGACTATTTGCAACAGCTACACAACGCTTCCTTAATTTTGAAATGGGAAAGAATGATACAAATGGCTTGAATACAATATTCAATATAAGTCTGATTATCAATATCACTATTTGTATAGTGTTCTTTATTTGCGCAGAAATAATTGGCTTATGGTTTTTGGAAAATAAACTCATTATTGCACCAGAACGAATGGATGCTGCAAAATGGGCTTTCCATTTTTCGGTTTTAGCATCAATGATATCTATCTTAACAATACCTTTTGACGCACTGATAATTGCCCATGAAAAAATGTCCTTTTATGCCTATGTATCCATATTGGATGCCTGTTTAAAATTAGGAGTCATATTTATTCTTCCTTACTTCGCCATAGACAAGCTAAAACTATATGCTGCACTGATTGTTGCTGTTTCTTTAGTCATACGCTTTATAAGTTCAGTCTATTGCAAAAGGAAATTTCCAGAATGTAAATATAGAATCTGCTGGGACAAAAAGGCTTTTAAAGAAATGGGAGTATTTGCAGGATGGAATTTCGCAGGAAATCTTGCCTTTGCTTTAGTAAATGAAGGGCTTAATATATTATTGAATCTATTTGGAGGAGTGATAGCCAATGCGGCAAGGAGTATTGCTTATCAGGTAAAAAATGCAATTACAACAATGCTCAGTAACATTATGATTGCTATAGACCCCCAAGCAACCCAGTTATATGCACAAGGTGAAAAACAAAAATTCTACTCACTCCTATTTACAGCTTCTAAAATCATAGTTTTTTTCTACTTAATGATGGCATTTCCGCTGTATTTTTATATTCATGAAATCTTACAAATATGGCTGGGAACAATTCCCCAATATGCACCCGAATTCATTCAAGCGATATTAATCTATTTAATGATAAGGTCTTTTCATGAACCAATCAACACATTCTTTTTTATAATTGGAAAATTAAAGCTGTTTCAGATAACGGAACTTATCATTTTGAGTTTATCTTTACCAATTTCTTATAGTGCATTAAAGTTCTGTAACCTAGCTCTACAAAACATATTTTACATTATGGCAATAATTGAGTTATTAAACTTAATAGTTATCCTTATTTGGGCAAAAAAAATAGGTCAATTTAATATCAAACAATATTTTTATCGAGTGATAATACCTTACTTAAAGACTTTCGTTTGTGTAAGTATTACATTATATGGTATTCAAGCCTATTTTCAGCAATCAAAACCATCTTGCATATATTCTATTTTATTACCAATTATCCTCTCAATTATAATATTTATCATAATAACTTTTTTAATAGGATTTTCTTCGAAAGAAAAAAATGCGATAAAGACTATTCTAAAGAAATAAAAAAGCAAATTATATTTTTTATGGAAATAATTCCTAATAAAATCATTGTTTTTGGTGGTAACCATCATAATACACTAGGAGTAATTCGAAGTTTAGGGGAAGCAGGGATAACTCCAATACTTATCTTACACGGAACCAATCATAGTTTTGTTGCACAAAGCAAATACATAAGCCAAACCTATTATGTATCTAATGAAGAAGAGGGTGTAAAACTTCTTATAGAAAAATACACGAAAGAAAATTCTAAACCTATCATTATTTGTTGTAGTGATGGAGCATCCTCATGTATAGACAAAAATTATAATAACTTAAGCCCTCATTTTATCTTTCCCAATGCAGAGGAAGAAGGACGCATCACCTTACTAATGGATAAGGAAAAGATGAGACTATTGGCAGAGAAATATAATTTGAAAACTCCTCAAACATGGATTATCAGTAAAAGGAATCCTATTCCCAATAATCTCCACTACCCTTGTATCATTAAGCCTTTATTAAGCATAGAAGGATCAAAAACTGATATCCATATTTGCTATAATAGTTCAGATTTAAATCAAATAATAAAAGTTGTTCACGCACCAATTATTCAGGTGCAAGAATACATAGACAAAGATTACGAATTCCAATTTATAGGATGCCGCATAAAAAACAAGAATGAAGAACATATTATCATTCCTGGAGTATCTCAGATAATAAGAAGTTCTTCTGTTTCAAATACAGGATTCTTAAAATTTAGACCTATCAATAGCCAAGAAAATATCGAAATAGCAAAAGTTAAAGAATTTATTCGAGCAACAAAATACATAGGACTTTTCAGTGTAGAGTTTATAAAATCCAAACATGGTTGTAACTATTTTATGGAAATAAATTTCAGAAACGATGGAAATGCTTATGCTTTAACTGGAGCTGGTTATAATCTTCCTTACATATGGTGTAAAGGTATGACTGATAATTCAATAGAAGAGGGAAAATATGTTGCGAAAAAAGAAATACTAGTAATTCCGGAACTTATTGACTTTTTTCAAAGTGTACTCACTCATAAAATTTCTTTTATTCATTGGATAAAAGATGTTATAAAATCACACACATATCTTCTATACAACAAAAAGGACTCTGAACCTTTTTATGATGAATTAAAATACTATATGCAACGAGCATTAAATAAAGTCAAACGAAATTCTTTAGATGTATCTTGGAATATTGGTTTTGTTGATATTAATCAAGACTTTTTAGATAAGTCCACTTGGGATATTCATTGGATGAAACATAACTATAAAAATCGATGGTTTGCAGATCCATTTATCCTAAAAGTTACTAACGATGACATTATTGTTCTTGTTGAAGAATTCTATGATCCTATCCACCGGGGAAGGATTTCTAAACTGACAATTGACAAACAAACTTATGAGTTAAAAAAGATAGATGTAATTTTAGAGTTAAACAGCCATTTGTCTTTTCCTGCAATATTTAGAAAAGATGATAAAATATATATTTACCCCGAAAATTCAGCAGAAGGGCATTTGGTTATTTATGAATTTGACGAGAAAGACAATAACTTTAAACCACATAAAATATTACATGATGAGCCTTTAACTGATGCTTCTTTAGAAACTTGCTTTAACAGTTTTCATTTATTTACAACCAAACTCCCCGTGCAAAACGGGAATCAACTATTCATTTATCAATCAGAAAAATGGGATGGAGAATATCATCCTATTCAAACCATGGAATTTCCTTCCAATACGGGTAGAAATGCCGGTTCCCTATTCAGGTTAAATGGTAAAATCATACGACCTGCACAAGATTGCAATGGGGCATATGGAAAAGGATTGGTGTTTTATGAAATATCCTATACAGAGGGAACTTTTGAAATGAAGGAGCTAAAACGTATGTATCCTCAACACACAATTTATGATCAAGGAATGCATACTTTCAATGTCTATGATAATCTTGCCGTAATCGATGGAAGAAAATTCCGTAAGCCATTCATAAGTAAATCGTTATTGGCTATTAATAAGTTCATAAAAAAAATCAAATGAAAAAAATTCCTATCGTTTTCAGTATTGACCATAATTATGTTATGCAGGCTGGAGTATGTATTTTGTCTCTACTAATGAATTCTGATGAGAAGGAATATTATGACATTTATATACTAAGCGCAGCGGATATAACAGAACATGATAAAGAACTGTTAAATAAAACAATTTTTGCATACAAAGCTGACATTAATTTTATAGAAATAGACGACAGATTTGATAATGCTTTCGAGATTCGCAATATTTCTAAAGCTGCTTATTTCAGACTGCTTATTCCAGATTTAATACCTCAATATGATAAAATTATTTATTCTGATGTAGATGTTATTTTTCAATCCGGACTACAAGAAGTTTTAGATACAGATTTAAAAGATAATTATTTTGGTGGTATTAAGGCGATAGGTGCAGAAAGTATAAAAGATTATATTATACAATTAGGGTTGAATATCCATGGTTATATTAATTCTGGATTTTTATTAATAAACGCGAAACTCCAGCGAGAAAAACAGCTTTTCAATAAAATCCAAGAATATTTGACAAAAAAATTTCAATTTCAAGATCAAGATATTATAAATATAGTCTGTAAGAACCGTTTAACTTTTCTCCCATTAAAATATTGCTTTACTCAAAAAAGCTATGAATTATATTACACAAACCCGAAACGTTTGTTTAGTGTTTTTTCTCCAAAAGAAGTAGAAGAAGCTTTTACTGAAGGTATCATACATTATGAAGGAACTAATAAGCCATGGAATGGCTTTTGTTATCGATACGATAATTGGTGGAGATACTATAAAAAGTCTGTTTTTTACAGCGAAGAGATGCATTTCCAAACAGCCTATAAAATACAGTACCCAACGTGGACATTAAAAAAAATTCTCCGATTATTAAGAAATTTCATTCGAGGAGATTATAAGCAATGAACATCAAAACATTTATCAGAAAGATTATACATAAATATCTCTATCATGTAGATGGAGCAAGAGCTGCACGTTTTTTAGGTGTCAAAATAGGTAATCAATGCAGGCTGATACATTGCACATTTAGTTCTGAACCCTACCTTGTAGAAATAGGCAATCATGTTTCTGCCACACGTACACATTTTGAAACTCATGATGGAGGAATATGGGTTTTTAGAGAGCAACACCCTGATTGGGATAAAATAGCTCCAATCAAAATTGGAAACAACGTATATATAGGGGAAGGGTGTATTATACTACCTGGGGTACATATAGGAAACAATGTAATTGTTGGGGCAAGAAGTGTAGTGACAAAAAACATACCCGATAATTCAGTAGTCGTAGGAAGTCCGGCAAGAGTTTTAAAAAGTATTGATGAATATTTTGATAAAGTTCAACATAGCGTATATCCAACAAAACAATTATCATCATCCCAAAAGAAAGAATATTATTCTCAACTATTTTTACAAAAGTAATCCGAATGAAAAAAATATTATTTGTTTCTACGACTTTAGGAAATGGAGGCGCAGAACGAATCATATCCTATCTGCTTAATGAATTTGCAAAAGACCAAAATAAACAAATCATCTTGTTGCTACTAAAAAAGGAAGGAAACACTTATCTCAGTTATGTTTCTGCTAACGTAAAAGTAATAAACTTAAATATAAAAAACAGAATACGCTATTCAATATACTCCATCATAAAACAGATTATTTCTATACGTCCTAACATATGTTATGTAGGATTGGACAAACTGAATATTATGCTTGCTTTTTTTATTCCTTTCATGAAACTATGGAAAATAAGATTCATCGTAAGAGAAACTAATGTATTAAGCCAGCAGTATAATTTTCATAACCCATTCATTAAGTTATCTTACAAGGTTTTCTATAATCAATATGACAGTATCATAGCGCAATCTATTGACATGAAGGATGATTTAATCAACATATGGAAAATCAATCGACAAAAGATCAATCTTATTAACAATCCGATAAATATCAATGCAATCATTGCGAAGAGTGTAGAAGCATCTAAATACAAGCTCAATAAAGAAGAAGGAAAAATAAATTTTGTTGCTATCGGAAGATTGGAGCATCAGAAAGGATATGATATACTTTTGAAACGAATGGCAGAACTAAATCCAAAGATTCCTTTCCGACTCTACATCTTAGGAGGAGGAGCTTTATTGAATAAAATAACTGAGATGATTAAACTATTAAATCTTGAAAGTTCTGTACAGCTTTTGGGGTTTCAAAGCAATCCCTATAGTATATTAAAAGAATCCGATGGAATCATATTAAGCTCTAGACATGAAGGTTTCCCTAATGTCTTGTTAGAAGCCAACGCCTTGGGAATCCCCATTTTTAGCAACCAATGCCCTGGTGGTATAAATGAAATCATCATTGAAGGTATAAATGGAATCTCATGTAACTTTGAATCAGAAACCTCTTTCCAGAACGGATTGGAAAAATTCTTATCAACCAATTTTGATGCAGAGAAAATAAGACTAATGACCCAAAAAAGATACGACATTTCGGTTATTTTACCCAAATATAGATCTGTTTTTTATCAAGTAGGTAACAAAGCAATATGATTTATTTTGTTATAACAAGTTTATCTCTTTTTACAGCTGTATGGTCTGTTGACAAGCATTCCAATAAAACATATCTTACATTTTGTATTGTTACCGCAACATGTATTCTGACCTTATTTGCAGGATTTCGCCAAATAGGATTGGATTTTGACTCTTATTTGGATCATTTTAAGGTTGTTCCTTCTATATTTCAATATACATGGACAGACAAGTCAATGGAAATAGGCTACGAAATAAGCGTCAGTTTATGTAAAACAATATATAACTCTTTTCATTTCTTTCTTGTTACATTTAGTTTTGTTACTATATTGTTAGCTTTTACCTTATTTAAACGCTATTCTCCCTATGTTTTATTATCGTTCTTCATGTTTTTTGCTTATGCCTTTTACCTTCAGGTCATGGGACAAATGCGTCAACCTTTTGCTATTATAGTAACTCTTTTGGGATTAATTCCACTTTTGCAGAAAAAGCGTGTGATATTAGCTTTTTTATGGATAACTATTGTAGGTTTTTTCTTCCATAAATCCATGTTGCTTTTAGCTATTCCTATATTTATGGCTAATTGGGATTTTAATAAAAAGACAATTTTCTGTTTTTCAACTATTGCGCTCGCTTTTTATATAGCATCTCCCATGTTGTCTGAAATAATTATACAGCTTATTCCTCAAAATTTTTATTTATCTGAAGCATTAACCGCATATTTAAGTTATAAATCGATGGCTGTCAGTTTTTCAATGGGAATGATTGAACGTGCAGGAATGTCTTTTCTGTTGTTTTACTATGCTTTTAAATACAATATTTACCACCAAGAGCAAATACTGAGATTATGTATCAATCTGTATTTCATTGGGACATGCATGTATTTTGCCTTAATTACCATGTCGGCTGATTTTGCATCCAGAGGAACAATAGCCTTAGTTTATCCTCTCTTTATTGCATTGCCGTTCTTGTTAAAGCATGTAAACTTGAAAGACAAATACATAATACTGACCATTATTTGTGCATGGGGAATCTACCTATCACTGAATATACTAAATGATGCAAGTGAATATATTCCATACAAATCCATTTTATTTTAATGTAAAATGAAAAACAAAGATTTTATTTCTGTTTTATTACCTTTATACAATGAACCTGAAAATCTTGCCAGAAAAGCTATTGATTCTATCATAGAGCAAACTTATGATAGGTTAGAGATTATACTATTATTGGATAATCCCACCAATGAGATACTAAAGAACCTATTAACCGAATATTCCCAAAAAGACAAACGGATTATTTCTGTTATAAATGAACAAAATAAAGGATTACCGGATACGCTAAACAGAGGTATTGATATTGCAACCGGTAGTTTCATAGCTCGCATGGATGGAGACGATATTTCAGCTCATGACAGATTAGAAAAACAATTAAATTATTTATATCTACATCCTGAAATAGACTTATTGGGAACTGATGCTTTTGTCATTAATGAAGAGGGAGAATTGATTGGTGAATACCATAAACTATCAACGGATTTTTCTCAAAAAATGATGTTGCGCTATATCACAATCAATTTAATTCATCCCACTTGGTTCGGGAAATGTGAATTATTTAAAAAATGCAGATACAGAAACTTTACCCATTGCGAGGATTACGATTTCATGATAAGAGCCTATGCATTGGGATACCACTTTCACAATTTAAAAGAAAAATTGTTTTACGTTAGAATCCAGCAAACTAGTTTGCGTTCTGTCTCAAGAAAATATGCTTATGAACAATATATAAATACATTAAGAGTAAAAAAACAATTCAAGGAATTTAGACAAAAGCATTTGAAAGTCTATCCTAATTTACCAGAACTTATTTATGACTTAAATGATAAAAAAAAATATCAATCAACCATATCACTTCTTAACGATCTTAGAGAATCTTTCTTCCAGAAAAGAATTAAGAATTTCATCTCCATCTTTATAAAGATTGCACGAAAGGACTTCAGACCATTAGAGTTCAGGCTAAAAGTATTCATCTTATCAAAGCTACTGACTATTGCAGAAAAAATAAAAATAGCAAATCTCCTATCTAAATACATTATATCATGAAAATATTAGTGACAGGTGCAGCTGGTTTCATTGGTAGTTATGTTTCCAAACATTTATTGGCATATGGAAACGAAGTAATAGGTTTGGATAACATAAATGACTATTACGATATCAATCTTAAATATGGCCGTTTGGCTGAATTGGGAATCGAAAAAGAGAATATAGGTTGGTATAAATTCACCTCAAGTACGACTTTTTCTAATTTCCGGTTCATCCGAATGAATTTAGAAGATACTCAAGCAATGCAAATGCTTTTTGCTAATGAGGGATTTGAGTGTGTATGTAATTTAGCCGCACAAGCAGGAGTACGCTATTCAATACAGAACCCTTATGCTTATATAGAAAGCAACGTAGATGGTTTCTTGAATGTTTTAGAGGGTTGCCGCCATAATAAAGTAAGACATTTTGTTTATGCCAGTTCAAGCAGCGTGTATGGACTAAATGGGAAAGTACCATTTTCAGAAGATGACAGCATTGCCCATCCGGTAAGCTTATATGCCGCTTCAAAAAAATCAAATGAACTTATGGCTCATGCATATAGTCATCTATATAATATTCCTTCAACCGGTTTACGTTTCTTTACCGTTTATGGACCATGGGGACGTCCTGATATGTCACCTTTCTTATTTGCAGATGCCATTTTAAATCACCGTCCCATTAAAGTCTTCAATAATGGAGATATGCTACGTGATTTTACTTATATTGACGACATTGTAGAAGGTGTTTTAAAAGTCATTACTCATATTCCTACAGCTGACGCAACATGGAATCCGGAATCTCCATCTCCAGCTTCTTCATCAGCTCCCTATAAAATATACAATATCGGTAATTCTCAACCCGTTAAACTGATGGATTTTATTCAAGCTATCGAAAACGCTATCGGAGAGGAAGCCGATAAAATCTATTTGCCCATGCAGCCGGGAGATGTGTATCAAACTTATGCTGACACTTCGCGATTAGAAAATGAATTAGGTTTTAAACCACATAAGGATTTAAATGAAGGGGTCAAAGAAACCATTAGTTGGTATCGTAATTTTTATAAAATTTAAATCGTAAAATCTTTTATAATTATGAATATAGCTATTGTAGGAACAGGATATGTTGGTCTTGTTTCAGGAACTTGTTTTGCAGAGATGGGAGTAAATGTAACTTGTATAGATGTCAATGAGGAAAAAATACAAGCACTTTTGAATGGAAATATTCCCATTTATGAGCCAGGACTGGACGAAATGGTATTAAGAAATAATAAAGAAGGAAGATTACATTTCACCACAGATATAACAACATGTCTCAATGATGTAGATATTGTATTCAGTGCTGTAGGTACTCCCCCTGATGAAGATGGAAGTGCTGATTTAAAATATGTGTTGGAAGTAGCTCGTACTGTAGGTAGAAACATGAATAAATATTTAGTCTTAGTAACAAAATCCACCGTTCCAGTAGGCACTGCAAAAAAAATAAAACAAGCAATTCAAGACGAATTAGATAAAAGAGGGGTATCTATTCCATTCGATGTGGCGAGTAATCCTGAATTTTTAAAGGAAGGAGCTGCCATTAAAGATTTTATGAGTCCGGATCGTGTAGTCATCGGAGTAGAATCGGAGAAAGCCAAAGAGATGATGACACGTCTATATCGTCCGATGATGTTAAATAACTTCCGAGTTATCTTTACAGATATTCCTTCCGCAGAAATGATTAAATATGCAGCCAACTCCATGCTTGCTACTCGTATCAGTTTTATGAATGACATAGCTAATCTATGTGAATTAGTAGGAGCTGATGTAAACATGGTACGCAAAGGTATTGGGGCAGATACACGCATAGGCAATAAATTTCTTTATCCTGGATGCGGATATGGAGGGTCCTGTTTCCCGAAAGATGTAAAGGCTTTAATTAAAACAGCTGAAAAGAACGGATATGATATGAGAGTCCTAAAAGCTGTAGAAGAGGTAAACGAAACTCAAAAAAGTATTTTATACAAAAAACTTTTGGAATATTATCAGAATGATTTAAAAGGTAAAAAAGTTGCGATTTGGGGCTTGGCTTTCAAGCCTGAAACAGATGATATGCGAGAAGCAACGGCATTGGTCATGATTCAAAAATTAATAGAAGCTGGTTGTAAAGTAAAAGTTTATGATCCTATTGCGATTAACGAATGCAAAAGGAGAATCGGTAATACTGTAGAATACGCAGCAGATATGTATGATGCAGTTCTCAATGCAGACGCATTGCTATTGCTCACAGAATGGAAGCAATTCAGAATGCCCAGTTGGGGAGTTGTAAAAAAAACAATGAACCAAGCTGTTCTAATTGATGGACGTAATATTTATGACGAACAAGATATGAAAGAAATCGGCTTTGATTATATGTGCATTGGAAAATAACTTTTACAATGAATAAGGAAGTATTATATCCCCTTGCTATGATAGCAAACGAACAATACTATTTTTTATTATTTTAATCTAATGAATTTGTCTGTACTTCTTTCTGTTTACAACAAAGAGAATCCTAATTATTTAGTAAAAAGTTTAGATAGTATTTTTTCTCAAACTCAGTCTCCTGTTGAGGTTATTTTAGTAAAGGATGGTCCATTAAATAATGAACTTGATGGCATCATTGATTTATATGTATCGCAATATCCTAATTTGAAAGTTTTTCCATTAGTAACCAATCAAGGCTTGGGAAAAGCCTTAAATGAAGGTCTTAAACATTGTTCTTATGACATTGTTGCCCGAATGGATACAGATGATATTGCTAAACCGGATCGTTTTGAGAAACAATTGGCTATTTTTGAAAAGTATTCGGATATAGACGTGGTTGGAGCTTGGATTGACGAATTTGAAGATGATATTTCGGAAGTAAAGTCTGTAAGAAAGTTACCGGAGCTACCTGATGATATTAGACAATTTGCAAAACGCCGTAATCCTATAAATCATCCGGTTGTAATGTTTCGAAAGAGCGCAGTATTGGCTGCCGGTGGATACCAACATTTCCCTTTATTTGAGGATTACTATTTATGGATACGTATGTTGATGAATGGAGCTAAGTTTTATAATATTCAGGAAAGCTTGCTGTATTTCCGTTTTTCTCCGGAAATGTTTAAAAGAAGAGGGGGATGGAAATATATGATAAACGAATTGCATTTTCTGCAAATTATGAGACAAATGCATTTTATTTCTTTTTCTCAATTCATGCAAAACCTATTTGTCCGTTTCTCTATTAGGCTAATACCTAATTCTTTGCGGGCAATTATATATACGAAATTGATTAGATAGATACTGCATGAATGATTCCTTTATAGCCTGGTTGATTTTCAGCGTCTGAATATTTTTCTGACTTTTTTCATCAGTTTTATTCCAAGCATGGCTCCGTCGAATACAGCCATACCGGTATTAAATGCACGCATGATAGCCGTTCCTTTATTTGCAGCAGGGGCTATCGGGGCAAATAAGTTCCGGGCGGTATCATTCATGACCTGCTTTTGGGCACGTAATTCTTCTAATGCTTCGGCCTTTTGTCGTTGGAGGTCTTCCAGTGTAAGAATCTCTGTCTGGACGGTATCATTCATATCCATGATATTTTAGTTTTTATTGTTATCTATGAATAATCCGGCAATGAATTTGGTCATTGGATTAATAATGATTTTTTTGCGGAACGCAACAATTAACGCAATCAATAAAATATGGAAGCAGCTTATCATGGCAAAACTTACCATTAATCCGCCTACTATGGGGTCTAGTATGTAGGCCAGGGTAAAGGAGAGATAAAACAAAGCCACCATGCCGAGGATGACGACCAACAATACAAGTATAAGCGTTGAGAGCAATATGGTTAATTTCTCCGCTACTTCCAGTTGGGTATATTTCTTTTGTAGCTCCAGATATTTCTTGAAATCGAAAAATAGCTGCTGGATATTCTCAATACTGTTGTCATCTGCAAACATAGTGGCTTTGTTTTGAAATGTGGTTTGATTTATTCGTTTGCTTCGCCTTTCAGTTCTGCTGCAATTTCATCAACGAGGTTTTCCATTTCATTACGGTTCAACCGGATACCTTTCTTGCGAAGGATTTCCGCAATCTTGTGACGCGTATCTTCTCCTTTTTCCGGGGCAAACAAAATACCGATGGCAGCACCTACCGCTGCACCACCCAAAAAAGCTGCTAAAACATTTAATCCTTTCATAATAATACTCCTTTCTTTTTATTAGGTCTAATATGACAAAGCTAACAATTTATTTTGAATGATTGTTCATTAATTCGTGTTTTTTGAAAATATATGCCTCAAAAAGAGATAAAATATGTATTTTAATTATATTTAACGACATAGGAGAGGCTAAGATAAGCGGTTCGGAGTACTTTTGCTTCCTAAACAAAAAAGAGATATATGAAAAGATTGCTGAACGGGACAATACTATTGCTTTTGATGTGTGTAGCGCTGGGACTGGCGTCTTGTATGAATGACGGCGGTTCCGACTGGGTAGGAAAATGGCAGTTGCGCGAATATCAGTATCCCGATGGTAAAGTGCAGAAAGTAGACAGTATCTTCTATGGTTTTCAAAAAGGCAGTTTTCTGGCACATTGTATGAATGAAAGTGGAAGCTATGAATCTTTTTATGGTTATTATAAGTTGAAAGATGATGAAATTTCTATAACTTTGTGGCCGGATAATAGTTCAGGAAATGAGTCTGTTCATGAAGAACTTGTAAATTCGGATAGCTATAAGAAGTTCTTTGGTTGGGGAGATAGCGGCGAGAGAACGTTCAAGGTTGAAGAATTGACAAACAAGAAGATGCGGTTGGACTATGAAGGAACGAAATATGTTTTCCGTAAATATTGAGTGTTATTTGAGAATAGATATAGTTACTAACAAAAAATAAAAAGAAAAGATGAAAAAATTGGCAGTGTTAGGAATGGGAGTATGTATTGTACTGGCATTCTCTTCTTGTAAATCGAGTGAAAGCGCTTACAAGAAAGCATACGAAAAGGCTAAACAGCAGGAACTGGCAGAACCGCAGACTACTGCACCGGTAGAGGAAGTTGCTCCTGTGGTTAGCGCTCCGGTAGAAGCTAAGGTTGTAGAAAGTGCACCGGTAGGTACGATCCGTGAAGAGAAAGTGACGGTGGTATCAGGTGCTGACGGACTGAAAGATTATAGTGTTGTATGCGGTAGCTTTGGTGTGAAAGCCAATGCGGAGAACCTGAAAAACTTCTTGGATAAGGAAGGTTATAATGCTGTCATTGCATTTAATGCAGACGCCGCTATGTATCGTGTAATTGTAAGTACATATGCAGACAGAAACTCTGCTGCCAGCGCTCGCGATGCTTTCAAGGCTAAATACCCTAACCGTCAGGATTTCCAGGGTGCTTGGCTGCTGTATCGCATTAACTAATTTGAATTCTTTTTGGTAATTCATAAGAAAGGGGTATTTCCCTCCTTTCAAGATAGGGCGGTAACTGGGAAGTTACTGCCTTTTTCATAATCTGTTGAAAATGATTATGAAAACTCAGTTTTGGGTGATTGTGAAAAGTACTTATAAATATCTCTTTTTCGTTTAAAAGAAGTTATAAAACAAAATTAAAAACTTTTGGCGGTAAAAAAGTTTTTAATTTTGCACCTTATATATTTTGAGAATACAATATGGAACGACAATATATACTTGATGCGATTGATGCAGCACTTTGTGCCGGCAAAGATATCCTCTCTATTTACAACGATCCGACCTCAGATTTTCAAATAGAAAAGAAAGCGGATAATTCTCCTTTGACGATTGCTGATAAGAAAGCGCATGCGGCTATTGCCGGCTATCTGCAAAAAACGCCTTATCCATTATTGAGCGAGGAGGGAAAGCATTTGCCCTATACAGAGCGATGTGCATGGACTACTTTATGGATTGTAGACCCTCTGGATGGTACCAAAGAGTTTATCAAACGGAATGGCGAGTTTACCGTTAATATCGCTTTGGTTCGTAATTCCGTTCCGGTAATGGGGGTTATATACCTTCCGGTAAAGCGGGAGCTTTATTTTGCCGAAGAAACATTAGGTGCTTACAAACTTTCGGATTTTACAGCTCGCAGCGGAGCGTCGTTGGAAGAGTTGATGGCGAAAGCCGTTCATTTGCCGATTGAGGATAATCACGATAAATTTGTAATTGTGGCATCCCGCTCACATCTGTCTCCCGAAACTGAAGATTACATTGAAAAAATGAAGCGTTGCCACTCGGATGTAGAATTGATTTCCAGTGGAAGTTCCATTAAAATATGTCTGGTGGCGGAAGGTAAGGCGGATGTATATCCCCGTTTTGCTCCCACCATGGAATGGGATACGGCAGCAGGGCATGCCATTGCACGTGCTGCCGGTATGGAAGTATATCAGGCCGGAAAAGAAGAACCGCTACAGTACAATAAGGAAGATTTGTTGAATCCTTGGTTTATAGTAGAGCCCAGGCGTAATTAAATAACGACTCGTATATATGACGTTTGAAATCATATTTGTGCTTTTAGCGTTGTTGGGCATGGTGATAGCCCTGGTTCTGGATAAAATGCGTCCGGGGATGGTGCTCTTTTCGGTGGTGGTACTGTTTCTCTGTGCCGGAATCCTGACACCTAAAGAAATGCTGGAAGGATTTAGCAATAAGGGTATGATTACGGTTGCCATGCTGTTTCTGGTCAGTGAGGGGATTCGCCAGTCCGGTGCGTTGGGGCAGCTTATCAAGAAGCTCCTGCCACAAGGTAAAACCACCGTTTTCAAAGCACAACTCCGAATGCTGCCTACGATTTCCTTTATTTCGGCTTTCTTGAATAATACTCCTGTCGTTGTAATTTTTGCTCCGATTATAAAACGTTGGGCTGAGTCGGTAAAGCTTCCGGCTACTAAATTTCTGATTCCTTTGTCCTATGTGACGATTCTGGGAGGTATCTGTACTTTAATCGGCACTTCCACCAATCTGGTGGTACACGGTATGATACTGGATGCCGGTTATGAGGGATTTACTATGTTTGAACTTGGGAAAGTCGGTATTTTTATTGCAATAACCGGTATTATCTATCTGTTTCTGTTTTCTTCCAGACTATTGCCCGATGTCCGTAAAGATGCGGTGAAACCGGATGATGAACCGGAAGAACATAGTGATCTGCATAGGGTAGAGGCTGTCTTGGGTCCTCGTTTTCCGGGTATCAACAAGAAACTGAAGGATTTTAACTTTAAACGTCATTATGGCGCTGAAGTGAAAGAGATAAAGCGTAACGGCCAGAGTTATGTGCAGGATTTGGAGAATGAGTATTTCCGGGAAGGTGATACTTTGGTGGTAATGGCTGATGATTCTTTTGTGCAGACGTGGGGTGAATCTTCTGTCTTCGTGATGCTTGCTAACGGTAAGGATACGGAGCCTGTTGCAAGTAAAGGCAAACGTTGGTTTGCCCTTGCCCTGCTGATTCTGATGATAACCGGAGCTACAGTTGGCGAACTGCCTGCAGTGAAAGAGGCTTTTCCGGATATCAAACTGGATATGTTCTTTTTCGTGTCCGTTACAACCATTCTAATGGCATGGACAAAAATCTTTCCGGCCCGTAAATATACCAAATATATATCGTGGGATATCCTGATAACGATTGCCTGTGCTTTTGCCATCAGCAAGGCAATGGTAAACTCCGGAGTGGCGGATGCCGTGGCCGAATACATCATTGGACTGACGGATCATTACGGGCCTGCGGTGTTGCTGGCTGTTATGTTTGTCATTACAAACCTGTTTACCGAACTGATAACGAATAATGCCGCCGCTGCACTTGCTTTTCCCTTGGCGCTTTCCATTTCATCGCAACTGGGCGTAAGTCCGACGCCTTTCTTTGTGGTTATCTGTATGGCTGCATCGGCAAGTTTCTCGACGCCTATCGGTTATCAGACCAACCTGATAGTACAAGGTATCGGCAATTATAAATTTACGGATTTCGTCCGCATCGGACTTCCGTTGAATATTATCACTTTTCTTATATCCATATTCCTTATTCCCTTAATATGGCCATTTTGATTGAATTATGACAGAAAATAATATATATCCTATTTTTGACAGAATGTTGTCGAGGCAAGACAAAGAAGAGCTTCTGAAACAACATAGCGTGATGATTTGGTTTACCGGGCTGAGCGGGTCGGGTAAGAGTACGATAGCTATCGCTTTGGAACGTGAGTTGCATAAACGCGGATTGCTTTGCCGTATTTTGGACGGAGACAATATCCGCAGCGGCATCAATAACAATTTGGGCTTTACGGAAGCCGACCGCATAGAGAACATCCGCCGTATAGCCGAGGTTTCCAAATTGTTTGTAGATACGGGCATTATAACGATTGCAGCCTTTATCAGTCCCAGCAACGACATCCGCGAAATGGCGGCGAATATTATCGGGAAGGATGATTTTCTGGAAGTGTACGTCAGTACGCCCATTGAGGAATGCGAACGCAGGGATGTAAAAGGCTTGTATGCAAAGGCACGCCGCGGAGAAATTAAAAACTTCACGGGTATTTCCGCACCATTCGAGGCTCCTGCACATCCGGCATTGACACTGGATACATCTGCGTTGAGCCTGGAAGAATCCGTCAATAAATTATTGGAATTAATTTTACCGAGAATTCAGAAGAAATAATATAGCATGAAAGAAGAATATAAACTGAGCCATTTGAAAGAACTCGAAGCAGAGTCTATTCATATTATCCGCGAAGTGGCTGCGGAATTCGAGAATCCGGTGATGCTGTATAGTATCGGCAAGGACTCATCGGTTATGGTACGTCTGGCCGAAAAGGCTTTTGCTCCGGGTAAGGTTCCTTTCCCGTTGATGCATATCGACTCTAAGTGGAAGTTCAAGGAGATGATTCAATTCCGTGACGAGTATGCCCGGAAGTACGGCTGGAATCTGATTGTAGAGAGCAATATGGAAGCTTTTGAAGCAGGTGTAGGACCTTTTACGCATGGCAGTAAAGTGCATACGGACTTGATGAAGACACAGGCGCTGCTGCACGCATTGGATAAATACAAATTCGATGCGGCTTTCGGTGGCGCCCGTCGCGATGAAGAGAAGTCGCGCGCAAAGGAACGTATCTTCTCTTTCCGTGATAAGTTCCACCAATGGGATCCGAAGAATCAGCGTCCGGAATTGTGGGACATATACAATGCGCGTGTCCATAAGGGAGAAAGTATCCGTGTGTTCCCGTTGAGCAATTGGACGGAACTGGATATCTGGCAATATATCCGTCTGGAGAATATTCCTATCGTACCTTTGTATTTTGCCAAGGAGCGTCCTTGCGTGGAGATTGACGGCAACCTGATTATGGCTGATGACGACCGCTTGCCGGAACAGTATCGCGAGAAGATTGAAATGCGTATGGTGCGTTTCCGTACGTTGGGTTGCTGGCCGCTGACCGGGGCTGTAGAAAGCAGTGCCGATACAATCGAGAAGATTGTGGAAGAGATGATGACTACCACCAAGAGCGAACGTACCACCCGCGTTATCGATTTCGACCAGGAAGCAAGTATGGAGCAGAAGAAACGTGAGGGATACTTCTAATGAAATTAAGAATTAAAAATTGAGAATTAAGAAATGGATGATTCAAGACTTGATATAAAGGCTTTCCTTGATAAAGACGAACAGAAAGATTTGCTTCGTTTCCTTACCGCCGGTTCGGTGGATGACGGAAAGTCCACGCTTATCGGACGTCTGTTGTTCGATAGTAAGAAATTGTATGAAGACCAGTTGGATGCGTTGGAGCGCGACAGCAAACGTATGGGTAATGCCGGCGACCACATCGACTATGCCTTGCTGCTGGACGGTTTGAAGGCGGAGCGTGAGCAGGGCATTACTATTGACGTGGCCTATCGCTACTTCTCCACGAATAACCGTAAATTCATCATTGCCGACACTCCGGGACACGAACAGTATACGCGTAACATGATTACCGGCGGCTCTACCGCTAATCTGGCGATTATTCTGGTAGATGCCCGCACGGGTGTCATCACGCAGACGCGCCGCCATACTTTCCTTGTATCTTTGCTGGGTATCAAGCATGTGGTGCTTGCCGTTAATAAGATGGACTTGGTGGACTTCTCCGAAGAGCGTTTCAATGAAATTGTAGGCGAGTACAAGAAGTTTATCGCTCCGTTGGGCATCCCCGATGTAACTTGCATCCCGCTTTCTGCGCTTGACGGCGACAATGTGGTGGAGAAGTCGGAGCGCACTCCGTGGTACAACGGTACTTCTTTGCTTGACTTCCTCGAAACCGTGCCTATTGATAACGACCACAACCTGAAAGATTTCCGTTTCCCGGTACAGTATGTGTTGCGTCCCAACCTCGACTTCCGTGGTTTCTGCGGCAAGGTGGCTTCGGGTATTATCCGCAAGGGAGATGAGGTGATGGCATTGCCGTCCGGAAAGAAGTCCCGCGTCAAGAGCATCGTGACCTATGATGGGGAATTGGATTATGCTTTCCCGCCGCAGTCCGTTACCTTGACGCTCGAAGACGAGATTGACGTATCACGCGGAGAGATGCTGGTACATCCCGACAATCTTCCGATGATGGAGCGTAACTTCGAAGCCATGGTAGTGTGGATGGACGAGGAACCGATGGATGTAAACAAATCGTTCTTCATCAAGCAAACTACCAATTTGAGCCGTACGCGTATTGACAATATCAAGTATAAGGTAGATGTCAATACAATGGAGAAACTCTCCCTTGACAACGGCCGGTTGACGAAAGAGACCCTGCCGATGCAGTTGAACCAGATTGCCCGCGTAGTGTTGACTACTGCCAAGGAACTCTTCTTTGACCCTTATCAGACCAACAAAGCCACCGGTTCTTTCATCCTGATAGACCCGATAACCAACAATACCAGCGCCGTTGGTATGATTATCGACCGCGTGGAAGATAAGGATATGCATGTATCCGAAGAACTCCCTGTTCTTGACTTGCCGAAGCTGGGCATCGCTCCCGAGCATTACGAAGCTGTAGAGAAAGCCGTCAAAGAACTGGAACGTCAGGGAGTGGCAGTGATTATTAAGAAATGAAAATTAAACATTAACAAATAAGAGTCGGATGAGAATTGCGGACTGGCCCGAAAGGCTGTTCTGCAATCCTCAACTTACAATTCTCAATTAAACAAGAATGGGTTTATTAGAATTCAACAAACTGCCGATTAACACACTGGTCGGTGCAGACTGGAAAACGTTCAACGCCATTACAAAGGGACGTGAAATAGATGCCGCGTACAAAGGTAAATTCCGGTTGACGAAAGCCGTTTGCCGCATGCTTTCCACATTGGCTCCCTTGCAGGACAAACGCTATGAGAAGCTGTTGGCGGACAAACCGCTGGAGCACGACCCTGTATTTATTCTCGGTCACTGGCGTAGCGGAACAACTTTCGTGCATAATGTGTTCTCTTGCGACAAGCATTTCGGCTATAACACAACGTATCAGACCGTATTTCCGCATCTGATGATGTGGGGACAGCCTTTCTTCAAGAAAAACATGAGCTGGCTGATGCCCGACAAGCGTCCCACGGACAATATGGAGCTGGCGGTAGACCTGCCGCAGGAGGAAGAGTTTGCGTTGGCGAACATGATGCCTTATACCTATTATAACTTCTGGTTCTTGCCCAAGCATCAGCAGGAGTATGCCGATAAGTATCTGTTGTTCGACGATATAAGTGAGGCGGAGCTGAAGGTGTTTGAGGAAACGTTTACCAGACTCATCAAGATTTCCTTGTGGAATACGCACGGTACGCAGTTCCTCAGCAAGAACCCGCCGCATACCGGACGTGTGAAGGAACTGGTAAAGATGTTCCCCAATGCCAAGTTCATCTACCTGATGCGTAATCCTTATACGGTGTTCGAGAGCACGCGCAGTTTCTTCACGAATACTATCCAGCCGTTGAAACTTCAGGATATTACTCCTGCGGAACTGGAGCAGAACATCCTGTCTATCTATGCCAAACTTTATCATAAGTACGAGGCGGACAAGGCAAGCATTCCGGCGGGTAATCTGATTGAAGTGAAGTTCGAGGACTTCGAAGCCGATGCCATGGGAATGACGGAGCACATCTACGATGCGCTGTCCATACCCGGTTTTGCGGATGCCCGCACTGCCATCGAGCAGTATGTAGGCGGTAAGAAAGGTTATAAGAAGAATAAATATAAATATGACGACCGCACGGTGCAACTGGTTCAGGACAACTGGGGCTTTGCGCTGAAGCAGTGGAATTATGAACTTTAACTGATTGTAGGAGAATAGAGAAATGATTCGTAAAAGACTTCGAATGTTGAGTTTGCTGTCCGCAATGCTTTGCTGCGTAGCAGTATCGGCACAGCATAAGGTTGAGATGATTCCTTTCGGAAATATGGATCAATGGATTGACCGCCAGATTAAAGAATCGGGAATCATCGGCGGTGCTACCAAAAATGTGTATGCTATCGGTCCTACGGCAACTATCCGTGAAAACAAGCCGTATAAGAATATGGGCGGTTCCCCGTGGGCTACTTCCAACGTGATGGCGCGTGTGGCAGGCATCACCAAAACCAATACTTCGGTATTTCCGGAGAAGCGGGGCGACGGCTTCTGTGCCCGTATGGACACCCGTATGGAAAGCGTAAAGGTGTTCGGCATCGTGGACATTACGGTGCTGGCTGCCGGTTCCATATTTTTGGGCGATGTACACGAGCCCATCAAGGGGACGAAGAATCCGCAGAAGATACTGAATTCGGGCATCCCGTTCACCAAGAAACCTATTGCCATTCAGTTTGACTATAAGGTGAAGATGTCCGACCGTGAAAAACGTGTTCATGCCACCGGTTTCAGCAAGATAACCGATGTGGAAGGAAAGGATTTCCCCGAAATGAACCTCTTTTTGCAGAAACGCTGGGAAGACAAAGACGGAAATATCTATGCCAAACGCGTGGGTACGGTGGTGGTGCGTTATTACACTACAACGGACGACTGGCGCAACAATGCCACTTATTCCATTATGTACGGCGATATAACGGGCAACCCCGAATACAAGGCGCACATGATGCGCCTGCAAGTGCAGGAACGCTATGCGGTGAACAGTAAGGGCGAAAGCGTGCCTATCAAGGAAGTGGCATGGGGAACGGAAGATGATATCCCCACACATATCCAGTTGCAGTTTACGTCCAGTCACGGCGGGGCATATATCGGTTCTCCGGGCAATTCATTCTATGTAGATAATGTGAAGTTGGTATATTGATTTCGTTCCTATACCGGCATGTGTAATTTTGCCTATGGCGAAAAACCTGTTTGATGTATATCAGACGGGATTTTCACCATAGGCAAAATCTTTTTTGATACGTATGAAAAAGAGTTCAAATATAAATCGTAATTTTGTAGCCCATTATGAGTAGAATAATAGCTATTGATTACGGTAAAAAACGTACGGGCATAGCCGTCAGCGACACGTTGCAGATGATTGCCAACGGGCTTACCACTGTGCCTACCCACGAACTGCTCGCCTTTATCACGGACTACGTGGCGAAAGAACCGGTAGAGCGGATACTTGTCGGACTGCCGAAGCAGATGAATAACGAAGCTTCCGAGAACATGAAACGGATAGAGCCGTTTGTGCGTTCCTTGCAAAAGCGGTTGCCCGATATGCCGGTAGAGTATGTGGACGAGCGGTTTACTTCGGTCTTGGCGCACCGCACCATGCTGGAAGCCGGACTGAAAAAGAAAGACAGGCAGAACAAGGCGCTGGTGGACGAAATCAGCGCGACTATTATCCTGCAGACTTATCTGGAGAACAGGCGCTTCTCCTCTTTATAAATGTTTGGAAAATAATTCATAATTCATAAATTAAAGAAATGATTTTACCTGTTTATGTATACGGACAACCCGTATTGAGAAAAGTAGCGGAGGACATTACTCCCGATTATCCGAACCTGAAAGAACTGATTCAGAATATGTTCGAAACCATGGACCATGCCGATGGCGTGGGACTTGCAGCGCCGCAAATCGGTTTGCCTATCCGTGTGGTGGTTGTAGACCTGGATGTGTTGTCGGAAGATTATCCCGAATATAAAGGTTTCCGTAAGGCATATATCAATGCGCATATCCTCGAAGTATCGGGCGAAGAGGTATCTATGGAAGAAGGTTGCCTGAGCCTGCCGGGCATTCACGAATCTGTGAAAAGAGGCAATAAGATACGCGTGAAGTACCTGGACGAGGACCTGGTGGAGCATGACGAGATTGTGGAAGGCTATCTGGCCCGTGTGATGCAGCATGAGTTCGACCATTTGGACGGTAAGATGTTCATCGACCATCTGTCTCCCTTGCGCAGACAGATGATAAAGGGAAAACTGAATGCCATGCTGAAAGGTAAGGCACACTGTACCTATAAGGTGAAAACCGTAAAGTAAGCAAACCATATAATAAGGTATAAAAGGCTCAAAAAATATAAAAAGTCTTCGGTATATCCTGATATGTAAATGAATAAACGCTACTTTTGTTTTGTTTACAAGCATTTATAAGACAAGATGATAAAAAAGATATTGCTGGCAATTCTGTTATTGCCCACGTTGTTATATGCGCAAATCAATACGGAACGGGTGATGACCATTGCCCGCAACGCATTGTATTTCGAGGACTACGTGCTTTCTATCCAATATTTCAATCAGGTAATCAACGCGAAGCCTTATTTATACGAGCCTTATTTCTTCCGTGCGCTGGCAAAAATCAACCTGGACGATTTTCAGGGAGCGGAAGCGGATTGCGATCAGGCTATTCAGCGCAATCCTTTTGTTGTAGGCGCTTATCAGATAAGAGGTTTGGCACGTATCCGCCAGGATAAGTTCGACGGTGCGGTCGAGGACTACAAGACGGCTTTGAAGTACGACCCGGAGAATGTTGTACTTTGGCATAACCTCTCTCTTTGTCATATGCAGAAAGAGGATTTCAATGCTGCCAAAGAGGATTTGGGCAAGCTGCTCGCCATAGCTCCCCGCTATACGCGTGCGTACCTGATGCGCGGTGAGGTCAATCTCAAGCAGAACGATACGATACAGGCCTTGAAGGATTTTGATAAGGCCATTGATATGGACCGTTACGACCCGGACGGCTGGGCTGCCCGTGCCATTGTCCGTCTTCAGCAGTCCGACTACAAGGAGGCTGAAAAGGATTTGGACCAGGCGATACACCTGAGCGCACGTAATTCGGGCAACTACATAAACCGGGCTTTGGCGCGTTTCCATCAGAATAACCTGAGAGGTGCGATGAGCGACTATGACCTGGCGCTGGATATTGACCCCAATAACTTCCTCGGCCACTATAACCGGGGACTGCTGCGTGCACAGGTAGGTGACGATAACCGTGCGATAGAAGATTTCGACTTCGTGCTGAAGATGGAGCCGGACAATATGATGGCAACTTTCAACCGTGGTTTGCTGCGTGCACAAACGGGCGATTACCGCGGCGCTATCAGCGACTACTCCAAAGTGATAGAAGAGTATCCCAACTTCACGGCGGGTTACTACCATCGTGCCGAGGCCCGCAAGAAGATTGGCGACCGCAAGGGAGCCGAGCAGGATGAGTTCAAGCTTATGAAGATGCAGCTCGACAAGCGCAACGGCGTAACAACCGGCGGCAATGACAAGGATGTGGCGGATAATGCGGACGGCAACTCCGGAAAGGATAACGGCAAGACCCGTAAGAAGTCCGACAAGAATATGGATAACTACCGCAAGATTGTGATTGCGGATGATTCGGAGGTGGAACAGCGTTATAAGAGCGACTACCGCGGCCGTGTGCAAGACCGTAACGTGACTATCAAGCTCGAGCCTATGTATGCGCTGACCTATTATGAGAAGCTGAGCGACGTAAAACGTACCGTGCATTATCACAAGTATATAGACGAGTTGAATCACTCCAAACTGTTCCCCAAACCGTTGCGCATCACCAATATGGAGTCGCCTCTGACAGAAGAGCAGGTACGTTTCCACTTCGCATTGATAGACGCCCATACATCGGATATTGTGGCAGACGAAAAAAATGCCGGAAAGCGGTTTATGCGCGGTTTGGATTTCTATCTGGTGCAGGACTTTGCAAGTTCCATAGACGATTTTACACAGAGTATCCTGCTGGATGATACTTTCTTCCCGGCATATTTCATGCGTGCTTTGGTGCGCTACAAGCAGTTGGAGTACAAGAAAGCGGAAGCCGGTATGAACGAGGGTGCCGTTTCCGGTGCGCAAGAAGTAAAGAAGGCGGAAGTAACGGCGATGGATTACGATATTGTGAAAAATGATTTGGATCATGTCATCCAATTGGCGCCCGATTTTGTTTACGGTTATTATAACCGCGGCAATGTATTGTCGCTGCTGAAAGATTACCGTGCGGCATTGGCGGATTACGACAAGGCAATCGGACTGAATCCCGATTTTGCCGAAGCCTATTTCAACCGTGGCCTGACGCATATCTTCCTGGGCAATAACAGGCAGGGAATTTCTGATTTGAGCAAGGCAGGCGAATTGGGTATCGTTTCCGCTTACAATATTATCAAGCGTTTTACGAATACGCAATAGTAACATTTTTTTGCTAAAAAATAGAATATCAATAAAGAATTAGCTATTTTTGCGTTCTAAAATTTGAATTATACATAGCATTATGATAAAGATAACATTTCCAGACGGCTCCGTTCGCGAATACAACGAAGGAGTAACAGGACTGCAAATAGCAGAAAGCATTAGTTCACGTTTGGCACAGGATGTACTGGCTTGTGGCGTGAACGGAGAAGTTTATGATTTGGGGCGTCCTATCAGTGAAGACGCTGAAGTGGTTCTCTATAAATGGGAAGACGAACAAGGCAAGCATGCCTTCTGGCACACCAGCGCCCATTTGCTGGCGGAAGCTTTGCAGGAGTTGTATCCGGGTATACAGTTCGGTATCGGTCCGGCCATCGAGAACGGTTTCTATTATGATGTGGATCCGGGAGAGACTGCTATCAAGGAAGCCGACCTGCCCGCTATCGAAAAGAAAATGGCGGAACTGGCAGCCAAGAAAGAAGCGGTTGTCAGAGAGAGCATTTCAAAGACGGATGCCTTGAAGATGTTCGGCGATCGCGGCGAAACTTATAAATGTGAGCTGATTTCCGAACTGGAAGACGGTCACATCACTACTTATACGCAGGGTGCGTTTACCGACTTGTGCCGTGGTCCTCACCTGATGACTACCGCGCCTATCAAGGCTATCAAGCTGACTTCCGTTGCCGGTGCTTACTGGCGGGGACAGGAAGACCGCAAGATGATGACACGTATCTACGGTATCACTTTCCCGAAGAAGAAAATGCTGGATGAGTATCTCGTATTGCTGGAAGAGGCCAAGAAGCGCGACCACCGTAAAATCGGCAAGGAGATGGACTTGTTCATGTTCTCCGATACGGTAGGCAAGGGACTTCCGATGTGGTTGCCGAAAGGTGCTGCATTGCGTATCCGCCTGCAGGAGTTCTTGCGCCGCATTCAGGCCCGTTACGACTATCAGGAAGTAATGTGTCCGCCTATCGGCAACAAGCTGCTGTACATCACTTCCGGACACTATGCCAAGTATGGTAAGGACTCGTTCCAGCCTATTCATACGCCGGAAGAAGGTGAAGAGTACTTCCTCAAACCGATGAACTGTCCTCATCACTGTATGATTTACAAGAACTCACCCCGTTCTTATAAAGACCTGCCTTTGCGTCTGGCGGAGTTCGGTACGGTTTGCCGCTACGAGCAGAGCGGTGAGCTTCACGGCTTGACCCGTGTACGCAGCTTTACGCAAGACGACGCGCACATCTTCTGCCGTCCCGATCAGGTGAAGGATGAGTTCCTGCGCGTAATGGACATTATCTCAATCGTATTCCAGTCTATGCACTTCGAGAACTTTGAAGCACAGATTTCTCTGCGCGACAAGGTGAACCGTGAGAAGTATATCGGTAGCGATGAGAACTGGGAGAAGGCAGAACAGGCTATTATCGAGGCTTGTGAAGAAAAGGGACTGAAAGCCAGAGTGGAATATGGTGAAGCTGCTTTCTACGGTCCTAAACTGGACTTTATGGTTAAGGATGCTATCGGCCGCCGTTGGCAGTTGGGTACCATTCAGGTAGATTACAACCTGCCCGAACGTTTCCAACTGGAATATACGGGAGCCGACAATCAAAAGCACCGTCCGGTAATGATTCACCGTGCTCCGTTCGGTTCTATGGAGCGTTTCGTAGCCGTGCTTATCGAGCATACCGCCGGCAAGTTCCCGTTGTGGCTGACTCCGGACCAGGTGGCTATCCTGCCTATCAGCGAGAAGTTCAATGATTATGCTCAGGAAGTGAAAGACTACCTGAAGAGATACGATGTCCGTGCCATTGTGGATGAGCGTAACGAAAAAATCGGACGTAAGATTCGTGACAACGAAATGAAGCGTATTCCGTACATGCTGATTGTCGGCGAGAAAGAGGCTGAAAACAGAGAAGTTTCCGTCCGCAAGCAAGGCGAAGGCGACCAGGGAACCATGAAATTTGAAGATTTTGCTAAAAAAGTGAACGAAGAAGTTCAAAATATGATAAATAAATGGTAACTTTGCGCCCAATTGTAAAAGCATAGCATACATACGATGTTCTAAAGACCGCTTTTACTTAACAAAAAAATAATTTGGTAGTAATAAACAAGAAACAAACTGGAAGTAAACGTTATTTAATGAAGAATGACAGCTTAAAAGGGCAACATCGGATTAATGAGCAAATCCGTGCCAAAGAAGTCCGCATTGTGGGCGATGAGGTGGAACCTAAAGTATATCCGATAGCTCAGGCCTTGAAAATGGCCGAGGAAATGGAAGCAGATCTCGTGGAGATTTCTCCGAATGCACAACCCCCTGTTTGTCGTATTATTGATTACTCTAAATTTCTTTATCAGTTAAAGAAGCGTCAGAAAGAGCAGAAGGCGAAGCAGGTTAAGGTAAATGTGAAGGAAATACGTTTCGGTCCTCAGACAGACGACCACGACTATAACTTCAAACTGAAACACGCCAAAGGCTTTTTGGAAGATGGCGACAAGGTGAAGGCATACGTGTTCTTCAAGGGGCGTTCAATTCTGTTCAAGGAGCAGGGCGAAGTACTGCTGCTGCGTTTTGCCAATGATTTGGAAGACTATGCGAAAGTAGACCAGATGCCGGTTCTGGAAGGAAAGAGAATGACCATTCAGCTTTCTCCGAAGAAAGGTGCAGCTCCGAAAAAGCCTGCCGCACCGAAGCCGGCAGAAGCTCCGAAAGCAGCTCCGGCCGAAGACAAAAGCGAAGACTAAAGAAATGAGTAACGCCGCAGGTATAGTGCGTTGCCATATAATTAAATAATTTAAAAATAAGTAAGATGCCAAAGATGAAGACTAACTCCGGTTCTAAAAAGAGATTTACTCTTACCGGAACAGGTAAAATCAAAAGAAAGCACGCTTTTCACAGTCACATTCTGACTAAGAAAACCAAGAAGCAAAAGAGAAATCTGTGTTACTCTACAACCGTTGATATAACGAATATGAGCCAGGTTAAGGAACTCTTAGCTATGAAGTAATCAAAAGCGTACGAAGTATTATTAAAGTTATTAACCGAATGCATTAGCTTTAAGTCCGTTGCGTGAAGTACCGGCGCTAACATTCAAAAACAAGTAAAACTATGCCAAGATCAGTAAATCATGTTGCTTCTAAAGCAAGAAGAAAGAAAATTTTGAAATTGACCAGAGGTTACTTTGGTGCAAGAAAGAACGTTTGGACCGTTGCCAAGAATACTTGGGAAAAAGGTTTGACTTATGCGTTCCGTGACCGTAAGAATAAGAAAAGAAACTTCCGCGCTTTGTGGATTCAACGTATCAACGCTGCTGCACGTCTGGAAGGTATGTCTTATTCCAAACTGATGGGTGCTCTGCACAAAGCTGGTATCGAAATCAACCGTAAGGTTTTGGCTGATTTAGCAATGAATCATCCGGAAGCTTTCAAGGCCATTGTAGCTAAAGCAAAAGCTGCATAAGCCGGGGTAAAAGAATAAACCTGCAAGGCGCTGATTACGAATACGTAATCGGCGCTTTTTGTTTTGGGCAGTATTGTGGAAATGTGAAAACATCAGATGCAGGCAAACAATTTTCTTGTTTTTCTTGTTTCTTTCGTAGAAACTCACTACCTTTGAAGTAGAAAAAATAGCCGCATTGATTGGATCGGGAAACTCATCAATTCTAATGAAATACCGAGACAAGCTTCAGTTCTCAATGGCGGGCCACGCCCTTCGGGGTAACTCTTGAGTCGGTGGATTACAAAGAGGAGGAGCACTCAAATCATGTCATACGGAGTTTCATCACATCATCGGTGCGGCTTTCTATAAAAGAGGAACGGTAATCTTGGTTGACTACCGTTCCTTTTTCTTTTGCCGTTATTTTATGGTTTTGCTTCTTGAAGATCAGAGAGTTCAGTAAAAATCGGATTGGTTGCAGTGAGGGGGAAAAGTCCAGGCTTTTGCTCGTTTAACTCCAGGTGTTTACTTCCGAAATGCCTGAAGTTTTAGGTTGGAATGCCCGGTGTTTGGGAAGTAAATTCCGGGAGTTTCGGGAGTATAATGCAGGGATATTTACCGGTATGGCACGGCTTCATTAACGGTTGGAACTGGACATACCGGTAGAATATTATTTGTTATCCCGCAAGTCTTTTACCCTGACGGCTTTGCCTTCGCTTTGAGGCAGGGAGCCTTTCTTGACCAGCTTCACTTTAGGAGTGACAAGGATTTCATCTTTCAGTTGGCGGGAAATAGCTTTGCGTACTTTCTCCAGTTCTATATAGTTGTCGGTGGATAAGTCGCTGAGCTCTACTTCCACAATCATTTCATCTTGATTGCTGATGGTTTCCAGAGTAATGAGGTAGTTGCTGCCCAATTCGGGGAACTGCACCAATACCTTTTCCACCTGCATGGGGAAGATGTTGACACCCTTGATTATAAACATATCGTCGCTGCGGCCCTTGATGCGGTCGATGCGCAGATGCGTACGTCCGCAGGGGCATGTATCCGGAAGTATGCGGGTAAGGTCGCGTGTGCGGTAGCGTATCAACGGCATCATTTCACGGTCGAGGGTAGTCAGTACCAGTTCTCCAATCTCACCGTCGGGAACCGGTTCGCCGGTTTCCGGATTGATGATTTCAACCAGATAGCAATCTTCCCAAAGGTGCATGCCGTTTTGCTCGGTACACTCAAAGGCAACGCCGGGACCGTTCATTTCGGTCATGCCGAAACTGTTGTAGGCTTTGACACCCAGTATCCGCTCAATCTTCCTGCGCTGTTCGTCCGTATGAGGTTCGGCTCCGATGACGAGGGTTTTCAGAGTAGTCGATGCCGGATCGATACCTTCTTCCTGAAATACCTCCGCCAGGCGTATGGCATAACTGGGAATGGCATGCAAGGCGGTGGTTCTGAAGTCCGTGATGAACTTGATTTGCCGTTTGCTGTTACCGGCAGCGGCGGGTACGGTCAGTGCGCCCAGGCGCTCGGCTCCGTATTGGAAACCTAATCCTCCGGTGAACATACCATAGCCGGAACTGTTTTGAAAAACATCGGTCTTTCGTATGCCTACTGCGTATAGGCAACGTGCTACAAGATTGGCCCAGGACTCCAGATCGTGCCGGGAGTGGACGATGACGGTGGGCGTTCCCGTGGTTCCGCTGGAAGAGTGGATGCGTACACCGTCTTCGTGCATATTGCCGGCCACAAGTCCGAAAGGGTAGTTGGCGCGCATGTCCGCCTTGGTGGTAAACGGGATTTTCCGGATGTCTTCTATCGACCGGATGCTGTCTGCCGTAATGCCGTGCTTTTGAAAAACTTGTTTGTAATAGGGGGAATTTGCTGCAATGCCGATTGTCTTCCTAAGCCGCCGGAGTTGCAGTTTGTGCAACTCCTCACGCGGCATGGTTTCTATCTCTTCTTCCCAGTATTTGTCATTCATGGTTATTGGTATTTTGATTTACATCAGGTTTTCTGCAATTTCCTTACCGGCAACCAAGGCCTTGAGGTTCAACTCTACAATGGCTTCGCCTTTACGCAGGAAAATGTCGCGGATGCTGTCCTGTACCTTCTGATAATCAATGCCGAGGAACGGGATGGTAGCTCCCAGCAACACGATGTTGGCAACGCGTGGAGAGCCCACTTCTTTGGCTACTTCGTTTACGTTCAGTACAATCTTGTGAGGAAGCTTGTCAAGTTCGGCTTTGAGAGCTTCTTCGGCAGGATAGTGGGGGATATTGATGAAAGGGGCTTCGTTCGTTACCAGCCAGCCTTCGGGACTGAGGTAGGGAAGATAGCGCAGCGCTTCCATGGGCTCCAGTGATATGATAAGGTCGCATTTGCCTGTAGGGATGAGGTCGGAAGCGATAGGCCGGTCGCTGATGCGGAGGTTGGACTGTACGTCTCCGCCTCGCTGGCTCATTCCGTGTACTTCGGCCTGTTTCATGTATAATCCGTCTTTAAGGGCTGCCTGCCCGATTACGGTAGCGATAGAGAGGATGCCTTGTCCGCCTACGCCGGAAAGTATAATGTCTTTTTTCATGGCTTTACTTGTTTCGTTTCTTACGTGCTAAAGTTTGAATACATTCTCTGCGGGGAATAATGACGGATACTCCGCAGTATTCGATTTCTTCGCGGATTATCTGCCTCATTTCCTCGTAGTTCTTCTTCAATGGAACTACTACACGGATATGTTCGGGCGCTACGCCGATACCTGCACAGATAGCTTCGAGACGGCCGGTTCCGGCTGAATCCTGTCCGCCGGTCATGGCTGTGGTTTCGTTGTCGGAGATGACGATGGTGACGTTGGCGTTTTCGTTTACGCAGTCCAGCAGGCCTGTCATACCGGAGTGGGTGAAGGTGGAGTCGCCGATAACGGCAACCGCAGGATGGACTCCGGCATCCGAGGCGCCTTTTGCCATTGTAATGGAAGCTCCCATGTCTACGCAGGAGTCAATGGCATTGAAAGGAGCGTTGGCTCCTAAGGTGTAGCAGCCGATGTCGCTGAATACCTTGTGGCTAGGGTATTCTGCCCGGAGCACTTCGGTCAGCACGGTGTACATATCGCGGTGTCCGCAACCTTCGCACAAGGCCGGCGGGCGCATTTCGACGAGTGAGGGAACAGCGAATTCCGCTTTGTTCTCTTTGCCTACGGCGCGTGCTACGCTGTCCGGATTCAATTCTCCGTCCTGCGACAGTGTGCCGTCCAGGCGTCCTTTGACTTTTACGCCGATGCCGAGGCAACCTTTCAGTTGTTTTTCTACAAACGGTTGTCCGTCTTCCAGTACGAGTATTTCGTCGCAGGCTTCTACAAGCTGCATCAGTTGTTTCTTGGGAAGCGGGTACTGGCCGATTTTCAATACCGGAAATTCGCAGCCTTCGGGATAGTTCTCCATAAGGTAGTTATAACCGATGCCGCAGGCTATGATGCCCAGTTTTTTGTTGGGACCGTCTATGTACTTGTTATAAGGTGAGTTTTCCGAGGCTTTGACAAAATCGTCCTGATGCTGCAACAGAAGTTTGTAGCGTTTGCGGGCGTTGCCGGGGAGCAGGATGAATTGGCGCGGGTCGTCACTGAAAGAAACCCCGTTCTGGGGCTGTTGCGCCTTGCGTTCTACACCGGAACGGGAATGCGCCAGCCGGGTAACCATACGCATCAGCAGCGGTTCGCCGGTTTGTTCGGAAAAGGCAAATCCGTTGTAAACCATGTCGTAGGCTTCTTGCTGGTTGCTTGGTTCGTACATCGGAATCAATGCAAAGTCACCGTAGAAGCGGCTGTCTTGTTCGTTTTGTGACGAATGCATGCTGGGGTCGTCGGCTGCAACGACAATGATGCCGCCTTTAACGCCGGTCACGGCGGAGTTGATAAAGCAGTCGGCAGCCACATTCATGCCTACATGTTTCATGCAGACCAGTGAACGTTTTCCTGCGAACGACATTCCCAAAGCTGCTTCCATGGCAGTTTTCTCGTTGGAACACCAGCGGTTGTGGATACCTTTTTCAGCAGTAATCGCTGCTGTCTGGATATATTCGGTAATCTCCGTCGAAGGAGTACCCGGGTAGGCGTACACACCGGATAGGCCGGCGTCTAATGCAGCCTGTGCAATGGCTTCATCGCCAAGTAAGAGTTGTTTGCTCATTTTTTAGTGTTTAAGTGTTAATCATGGTTTTAGTAACAATCGCAAATATAGCTTTTTGCTTTTGTTTTATTATGATATTAGTTGAAAATCTTTCTTTCGTTTAACGCCTTCCAATACTTTCTGGCATTTTTCATGTGTTCGGCGTAGTTGGCTGCAAAATTATGGGTTCCTGAAAAATCTTCTTTGGCACACATATAAATGTAATTGTGTCTGGTGTAATTCAGGACTGCGTCTATACCTATGGGGGTGGGAATGCGGATAGGGCCGGGGGGCAGGCCGAGGTTGCGGTAGGTGTTGTAGGGCGAATCGATGGTGAGGTGTGCATTGGCAATACGGCGCAGGCTGAAGTCTTGCAGGGCAAACTTGATGGTAGGGTCGGCTTGCAGCGGCATGCCGGCGTGGATACGGTTGATGTACAGGCCGGCAATCATGGGCTTTTCCTGGTTGTTGTTTGTTTCCTCTTCAACGATGGAAGCGAGGGTGCATACCTCTTCCTGTGTCATGCCGATGGCTTTCGCTTTATTGAGCCGTTCCCGATTCCAGAACTTCTGATGTTCTTTCTGCATCCGTTCGAGGAAATCCTCTACGCTCATGTTCCAATATACCTGGTAGGTTTCGGGTATGAAAAGGCAGGCTATTGTCGCTTTGCTGTATCCCAGCCGTTGCTGGAGCAGAGAGTCATTTATCACTCCGGCTATTTCGGCGGAATCAATCATCAGTTGTTTCCCTACGTTACGCGCCAGCCTGTCCAAAGTGCGTACGCTTCCGATGGTCAGGTTCATGGGGGCTTGGTATCCTCTGTAGAAACGGTTGAATACATGGTAAACGTTCTCGCCGGGACGTATCGCATAGCGTCCGGTGTGGATGTTACCGGAGTAATCGCGCCATTGGGACATCCATTTGAAACCGTTGAAACTATTGGGCTTTCCTTGTGCTTTTATCTTATTGTATATGGAGTCTGTCGTATCGTCGCGGTCGATGTAGATATAAACTGTCTTTTGCGGATGAAATTGCGGAGTGAACAGGTAGTAATACATTGTACCCGCACTTGCAATGCCTATGAAAAGAATAACCGCCAGTGCTCCGAAAAGGATTCTTTTTTTCTTTTTTTCCATCATAATCTTGATTGTTTTTGAGTCGGGCAAAGTTAGCAAGATTTGGGAATAAAGAGAATGCTTCCCTTGTTTTATTCATGACAGGAAGAGGGGGATGTGTCAATATATACTTGACGATTTCTTTTAGATACGGAAAACACGGATTTCACAGATTTTCTTTATTCTTTTTCTGTGAAATCCGTGTTTTCCGCGTAATCCGTGCCTAAACAAAGAAACAAATAGTAAGCGGATTTTAGTTTTGGCACACACACATTCTCTTCGGGTGTTTCAGCACTTGGATTTCAAACCCCGATTAATCGTCATCGTCGTCATCATCATCATCGTCATCGTAGTGTCGGCAATGTCTCTTGTGGTGTTTTTTCGGCTTTTTGTATTTGTGTTTCTTATGGTGGAATTTGTCATGGCGTTCACAGTATGAATTATAGTATTCATGCCAGCAGTCACTGTGGTGATGGACTCTGTTATAGAAAGGGTTATAATACATACTTCCCGGCTTTATGCCAATCTCCACAAGGATACGGTTCCACCCGTAACGATGATACCGCTTGTAATAGTCGCATACATCACGCATCTTTTTTCCTGAAGTCCTGGCTATCTCAAGTGCAATTCCCACATTTCCCCAGTCATTGCCACAGCGTCTGTAGTAATCGTCTAAGGAATGGTTTGAAATATTATATTCCAGGCATAGGCGCTTTCTGTAATCAGAGAGTTCCACAGATGCGTAGCGGTTAGCTCTGCCGATAAAGACGGAAATGCCATCCTGGGCAGGCAAAGCGCATGCAAGCAGGAGAAAAAGCAGTAGCAAATTAATCTTTTTCATAATGTTTCTAAGTTAAATGGGGTTCTGTTCCTTACTGTGCGAATATTTGGACAGTTTCCCGGTAACTTCTATTCCAATTTTTCTTTGGCTTTTTCAATTTCATCGCCGGCTTCATCCAAAGCCTTCTTTACCTCATCCGCTCCCTCTTCAATCTGGTCCTGCGCCTCTTCGAGGGCTTCCTCAACGGATTCCTTTACATTTTCTACACGGTCTTTAACCTTGTCTTTAGCCTTTTTTTCTCTGCACGATGCAAAGGCAAGTGTAATTGTACATGCCAACATGGCGAATAATAATTTTCTCATATACTTACATTTTGGTGATATTGTGTAATTAGTTAAAATTCAAATGTAGAAATAAATATTGTGTTTGGCAAATTACGAAAATTTTTTTGAGTATCATACATGAGTAAAATGCCCTGCTTATTGATACGTTCTACACAGTGGAGTTTTTTTGAACTGTCGGATAATTAAAGAGATAAGTCTGCTTTGAAATATGTTTGTGAGTATATAAAAAGCTATCTGCTTCAGTTAGCTGCTCCTTTTGTAGGTAAATGCCATCTGTTCTATTATGATGTGTGGGAATTACGGGATTTATAATTTTGTAACAAGAGAAATAGAATAATTAGTGGTGACTCTTTGGAGTTGCCGCTATTTTTTCGCTCTTTAAATTGTAAATATTAGAATATAATTTTGAATTATAGAATTATATATATATTTTTGTCACACGATAATTGAGTAACCAATGAGAATATTTACCGAACAAGCATTAAAAGAATATGCAGAGAACCATCCCGATTCAAAGGTCGCTTTGCAAGAATGGACTACCATTGTGAAAAGAAGCAAGTGGACCTGTTTTGCCGATATTAAGAAAACGTTTAATAGCGTTGATAATGTAGGTAATCAACACTATGTTTTCAATATCAAAGGCAACAATTATCGTTTGGTAGTAGTGATTAAATTTACTATTCAGTTTGTGTATATTCGCTTTATTGGTACTCATAAAGAATATGATAGAATAGATTGCGCTAATATTTAGGATTATGACAAAGATAGAAAATCAAGCCCAATATGAATGGGCGGTGAAAAGAGTAGAGGAACTTCTTCCATTAGTGAAAGATGATACTCCTTTGAATGACCCCAATAGTATAGAATTGGAGCTTCTTTCTAATTTGGTTGCTGATTATTCCGAAGAACATTTTGCATTGGGAGAACCAACACTTGTGGATGTTCTTAAACTTCGTATGTACGAAATGGGGCTTAATCAAAAATCACTTGCAAAGTTGGTTGGTGTCAGCCCTTCACGGCTAAGTGATTACATATCCGGTAAATGTGAACCAACTTTGAAAGTTGCTCGTGAGATAAGCCGAAAGCTAAATATTGATGCTAATATAGTGTTAGGTGTATGATAGATGTTAAGGAATTAAGAATTGGAAACTATGTTTTCCCTAAAAATGATAGTGGAAAAGAATCTGTAATTGGAGAGATTTTTGCTATTAACAATTATTTGGTAAGTATAAAGGGGAATCATAACCAATATGATTATCATCTTCTTGAGCCTATACTTCTTACAGAGGAATTACTTTTGAAGTGCGGTTTTACAGAATTGTATTCAGACTCAAAGGGCTATATATATAGTGTCAATAATATCGAGTTTATTCGTTCCTATTTTGATACTCCAAGTTACTTTATAAAAACGAATGAAGAGAACGTATTATTTGAAAAGCCCATAACCTATCTTCATCAGCTTCAAAATATATACTTTGCCTTAAATAGGAAAAGAACTTGAAGTGAATTTATAATATATCATCTAATCATATTAGGCGTGATTCCATTCGGTTTCACGCCTTTTTTTATACCATTTTACGACAATAAAACGATTGTCGTGTATCATCTATCTGATAATTTCTTACACAGCTTATTAATAGCGAAATTTACCGTAGAAATTTATAAATCAAATTCATACGGTATGACAATCCTAGAACAAATCTTAGCAGGGCTACAACAGAAATTCGCTGGGGTGGACACTGCTATTCTTACCCGCATTGCCACCAAAAAGGCAGAGGGTGTAACGGACGAGACAAAAGTAAACTCTATTGTTGAGGGTATCGGTTTTTCGGACGTGCTTAATTCCTATGGTGATTTCCGTGCTGGGGATGCTTCCAAGACCGCAGTTTCCAACTACGAGAAGAAACATAACCTTAAAGACGGTAAGCCAATCGAGACTACTACAACCACCAAAACGGAAGAGAATAAAGACGATGTGTCATTTTGGCACACCCTTTTTCGGACACAACTTTTGTGATTAGGTAAAATAGTTGATTGATAACGAGTTAGTAAATGACACAAGTACGGATTTATCCGTATAAACATTATTTCGCTAAGGAAACTACTCTTTTCATGTAGGTTTCTATGTAGGTTAATTAATACCAATTGATTCCTACTAATGCGAATTAATAATAAGTCATTAACTAACTCGTTATCAGTCTATGTACACGATTAACATCAGGGGTAAGCAGAACCCGAAAGACACCAGGATGGTCAAGCTGGAGATAATTTTCTTCAAGACCGGTTACGCCCGTGTGCCGAAGGTTATAAACATCACAGGGCTATTAAAAGACTGGGATGTCAAGTCTCAGAGTTTCCGTGTAGGGAGTGCGGAGGCCACTACCAAGAATAAACTGCTTTTCGATTTGCGAACCAAATATCTGCATGTCGCCGATACCTGGGAGATGGAAGGCAGGAACTGGTCGCCCGTCCAGCTATCACATTGCTTCGATGAAATCAAGGCGGCCAAGCCCGAGGTCAAAGTAAAGAGCGTCCAGCAGATGATCGATTATCTTGAAGAGACATTCAAAAACAAGAAACGCATCAAGAACGGTCAGATTGTCGACAGCACGACCAATGCTAAACGGTATGTCTATCTCAAGCGTGAACTGCAGGCGTTTACAAAGGAAAAATATGAAAAAGCCTTTTCCTCTTATTTCTTTACGGATATTACAGAAGAGTTTCTTCTTGACTTTGCGTTTTGGCTTAAAGAAAGAGGTATCAGAAATGGCAACAAGGCCGGACTTACACACAAACTAAGGTTGCTCCGTGCCGTATGCAGGCAGGCAGAAAAGAAAGAGATGTACGGGATGAATATGGATAACTTCCTCTGTCTCGGTGATGATATTAATTGGCCGGAAACCACTTCAAGAGCAGTTCCGGAAACAGTCATTGCTAAAATCGCAAATGTTGACCGTACCTTGTTTACGAAAAAAGAGCAGTTGCATCTTGATTTGTTCCTGTTCAGCTACTATACCGGAGGTATGGCGAATGTCGATGTATGTAACCTGACATGGGATTTGGTCCAGGAAGACCGCATCGTCTATGAACGTATCAAGTTTCCCAAAACAGCCAAACCGGAATTACTCAGTAAAGCAAAAGCCATCATGAATAAATACTGTGGGCAAAGTTATGGAAATTATGTATTTCCTGTTTTTACTCATAAACACACGACCACTTCCAAGAAGACTACACGTGTCAAGCAAATTTCCACACGCCTTTCACAAACCTTGATGAAAGCATGCAAGATGCTGCGCATTAAAGAAAACATCACATGGTATTCCGCCCGTGGCTCTTTCATATCGAAGATGGTAGATGCCGGTAACAATCCGTATGTGGTTGCAGAGATGGCTGGTAACAGCCCATTGACCATCTATAAGCATTACTACAAGAATACAAAGCGGGAAGAAATCAAGCGGCAGATGGAAGAAATGTTCTGACCAGACATATCCATAAAGTTGTAAATACCTTGACAATTTCTCTGATGGATAAATCATACGGTGTAATGGCTGTTAAAAGTCATTGATTACCAATATGATATTTACTATATTGACAGAATCGCTCTTATTCTCGATTATTTTCACTACCTTTGTAGTCAATAACTTAAATAATATTTATATGAAAGAGTTGGTTTCAAAGATACAGGAAGTATATGCTACATTCTCCACGGATGCGGCACTTCAGATTGAAAAAGGCAACAAGGCCGCAGGTACCCGTGCCCGCAAGACTTCGTTGGAACTGGAAAAACTGATGAAAGAGTTTCGTAAGGTTTCCTTGGAAGAATCCAAGAAATAGCCTTTACACGTCCGGTCGTTATCACATAATGCCGGTTCTTCTGCAGATGCGGCATAAAAACCATATTGGCAGAACAACATAATAAAATACGGAAAGCGTTAGCTTTTGTCATGCACCGAAATCTGAAAAATTTCACTTATCCGCAGGACAAACTGTTTTCGCCTATGCTTTTGCGTGGGCTTAACTTGTTTGCGGATAGGTTTACCAGAACCTCGGTGCTACGGGTTATGTCCCACGCTTTTTGGTCTTGGTACATTGAATGCTTGACGGGACTCAAGCCAAATACGGAGATATTATGAACGACATGAATCTGATGGATGAACTTTTGAAAATTCCGGCCGATGCAACTGCCGCTACCGTACAAGGCATAGAAATGCTGCTTATTGATGAAAACAAGGCGGGGGCTTTATTGGAGTCGGATCCTAATGACAACACCATCCACGAATGCCTTTTAAGCAACGGCCGTTTCCTGTTCCAATCGGACAATGCCAACCTCGTTGCCCTGTATAAAGTAACAGGAGCATCTGAATAACGCTCCTGTTGCATATAATCACCTTATTTGTCTGATTTCATCCTTCCTGCAAAGGCTTTTGACGGTTTGAATGCCGGGATATTGTGGGCAGGCACTATTATCGTGGTATTCCTGCTTATGTTGCGTGCTGTCTTTTCCGCACGGTGTTTGATGATAAAAGAACCGAAGCCGCGAAGATAAACCTCCTCGCCGTTTATCATGGAAGACTTTACGCTATCCATGAATCCTTCGACAACTTGTAACACGACCTGCTTCTCCAGACCGGTCTGCGTTGCTATTTCCCTGACGATATCCGCTTTTGTCATATTAACTCTTGATTAAATACTGTCAATCCGTTCACAAAGATACATCATTTCCTGAAATATCCTCCTTTTACAAACACATATAATAAACATTAGCCGGCGTCCGTCTCTACTCTTTCGATACAAATAGTATCGAAGTATGAAGCTGACACTCAACCGCAAATTCAAAGGTCAGACCTATACCATAGGCGACCTGTCCATCGACGGCAAATTTTTCTGTAATACCATCGAAGATGCCGTGAGGGAACTTCCGGCAACCTGTCCGGATACTCCTCGCGGCCGTTCCTGTACCTGCAAGGAAAAAGGTCTATGCCAAGACTACCATTCCTGCCGGGACTTATAAAGTCACTCTTCAGTACAGTCCCAGGTACAAGAAGAAAATGCCATATCTGCATGATGTGCCGCATTTCCTCGGCATCCTGATCCATTCCGGCAATACCGAAGTCGATTCCGCCGGCTGTATCATCGTGGGAAAGAATACGGTCAAGGGAAAAGTTTTGGAATCCCGTACTACATTCCAAAAACTGTATGCTATACTCGAGTCCGAAAGGGACATAACCATTCAGATTGTATAAATCTAATGGCGGTCAACAGGCTCAAACCACCCAGAAACCTGCGCATCGAGTTCAAACCGTCCCCACGGCAGTATGAACTCTGGAAACTGTTGCAACCGAACTATTGTCCCCATTGTGGCGGGGAGATCGAGCAAATCCTTATCGGCTATGACCAGCAAGGCAACCCTCAGTACAGGCCCCAATGCAAGCATTGCAAGTCGCAGAACCTGCCGCAGCTGATACTGGGAGGCGGAGCGGCCGGCGGCGGAAAATCGTATATCGGCAGCGTTTGGCTGGTGTCTTCATGTATCCGGTTCGAGAATATCCGTGCAGTGGTGGCCCGTAAGACACTCAAGTCGTTGAAGGAATCGACATGGAATACCATCAAGTCGATTCTGAAGGACTGGGGACTGAAAGAGGATACAAACTACAAGATAAACAACCTCGAAGGCACGCTCACATTCTGGAATGACTCGGTCATCATCATGAAGGAGATGGCGGATATCCTCAGCGACCCCAACTTCGAGCGTTTCGGCTCTTCGGAATACACCATCGCCATGGTGGACGAGGTGTCGGAAATCTCGGAACGGGCCGTCGAAGTGCTGTTCTCCCGTCTCCGCTGGAGAACCCATGAGACATTCAAGACTCCGAGAATGCTGCTCACCACCAATCCGACGATTAACTGGGTGCGTTCCCGCTTCGTGCAGGACGAAAACGGAGACAAGGTCATCTGCCGCGAGGGTGAAGCGTATATACCTTTTTCCGTGTTTGACAACCCGAATATCGCTTTCCGTCAGGTGTACGAGGCGGCCCTGAACAAGATCCGGGATCAGGCGACAAAGGAACGCCTGCTCTATGGCAACTGGGATTTCGTGGAAGCCAACGATATGGCGATTTATAACAGTTTCGACGGCTCCCGGCATCTCGTTACCGGACTGAAAGAAAAAGCATACGATCCGACCAAGCCGCTCATCACGGTGTGGGACTTCAATGTTGCCCCCCAAATGTCGGTGCTCTCCGCACAAATAGACTATGAAAACAGGAAGGTCTATATACTAGAAGAGATACTCGGCAAGCCGGAGGAAAAGGAGAACAACACACCTGCGTTGGCACGGAAAGTACGCTTAAAACTTTACCGGGACAAGCATATCGGCGGAGTGGATGTGACCGGTGACCCTTCCGGGTTACAACGCTCCACCACCAACGAGGACGGCATCAACAACTATACCATCATCACGGACACTTTCGGCAGAGGAATCCTGCGACCGAAGGTAAAGCTGTTACGCAAGCAGCCTCCGCAGGCTACACGGTGCGAGTTCGTCAACGAGGTATTCGGGGGCTATGAAGGCTGGGAGATACAAATCGATATCAAATGTCGCAAACTTACCCAGGATCTGATTTACCAGCTTCGTAACGAGGACGGTACCAAGAGCAAACAGAAGACCACCGACCCGAAAACCGGTGTCAAATATGAACGGTACGGGCACTTGTCCGACTGCCTTGACTACCTGCTCTGTTACTACCTGCGCGACAGCTGGTACAAGTTCAAGAGCGGAGGCGACGGGAACGGGTATGTGGTCTCCACATCGGTAATTCAGGAAGGATTTTCATACTAATAACGGAACAAGGATATGTACAGACGGTTTCTCAATAATGACGACTATCTTGGGATAATTACTCCGGAAGCACTAGCACAACTCACGCGGGGCAATGATGCACGATTCATCCAGGCGGAAGAATCGGCGGAGATGAGCATTGTGGAATATTTGTCGGAGAACTACGAGATTGAAAAGGAACTTGCAAAAGGAAAATATATCGCCGAATACGACCGTCGAATTACCTATCCCGTGGGTGTGCATGTCTATTTCGAGGGACAAATCCATGAGGTGATACGCTCCGTCAGCGGCTATCGCAAGCCGGCAACGGCAATCTATTGGGAAGAGTGTTCCGATATCCATGTCGATGCGGGACAAGTTGTAAATTATTCCCAGTTCAACACCTATTATCCGGGTGATAAAGTAAACTACAACGGTGTTGTCTATATTTGCCTTGCCGAAAACGGGTACAAGTTCGATGATATCCGTATCCCGATGGTCGGCGGTTGGATCGAGACGGAAGTCACGTTATGGCAGCCTGTCGAGTATCCTCTGTGGTCAGTCGTTGAATATGAAAGGGCGTTCTATACTTTGATGACGCTTGACTGTTTCGATTGCAATCTTGACCCTATGGTGTCCGACTGTTGGGGAGCCATAGCCGATTACGATTCATCATACAATGCCTACGAATTGTCGGAACACGAATATGTAGTTTATGACGGACGGGTATTTTACCCGGAAACGGATGTGAACGCGGACACGCCGCAAGTCGGTCTAAACCTATCATTACACGATCCACGAAACTACAACCTCAAGAAGCATATGGTTTGATTGGCTATCTACGAGCTCACGAAACTCATTGCCCCGAATAATGTCAGTGTTGTCCGTATGCGCGATTACGAGGATAGCATGAAATGGTTTAATGATGCCGCCAAATTGCGACTTAATCCACAAATCCCCCGTAAAGTCGATGACACGAAAAAGCCGGTTACCGATTGGCAACTAGCTACTTTCCAAACAGATTATGACCCGTATCGAAACCCGTGGCTGACCTAAATAACAGTAAATACCGCTACCAGATTTGTTGTCGTAGTCTTTACCATGAACAAGAAACGAAATTACTGCTTGTTTGTTAGTTCCGTTTCCACAAGAGTCCCCCTGATCGGGTGGCAAGTTCCTTGTAATATGCCGCCAAAAGAAGATATAAATTTGGCCTTTTAGAATAATCCAATCTGCTATATTCCTTACTGCCTTTGCGGTATTTAATGATTTCAAGACATTGAATAATTACTTACTTGTTTTTGTGCCCGTTGGATTTAGGTTTGAATAAGGCATGAAGTCTTATCACGCACACCAACAATGTTTCATAATCAACATGAAAGTAGAGGCGTTCATCTTTCAGACTACATTGAAAGTGAATCCGATAGCGGCATGAAACGGTTCTCCCTACAGGACGGGCAGATGAGCAACTGCATGCTCTCTGCCCGTTTTCTATGGTACAAGGCAATTATAATAAAGCCATTTTTATTTTTCCCTGAAAAAAGTGTCGGTTATTTCATTGCAGAACAAAACATTTTTCTAATTTTGTATTTGAAGAAGTATTCACTCTAATAAACTGATATGTATGACAATGGATACATTGTAAAATGTCGCTCGATTTTAACAAATGATATTTGTTTGAGCGAAGCTTCGCATAAAGCGGACATTTTTCTTGTGTGCATTAGTTACCTTACATATTCCCTTAAAAAGTGTATTGATAATTTGGCAGTGTGGAAAATTCGTGTAAACACACACACACACACACACACACACACACACACACACACACACACACACACAATTATCGCGCGTTAATATATAATAAAACATTTAATTTACAATGGATTACCGGAATCAATTATCCGGGGTTATCCTTGTCTTACGACAAAAGTTCCTATAAATACTCATCCTCTGCCATATTGTCTCAAAAAAAGCAGGATATTTTTATGGTCCGACGGTACTGGGGAGCGTTCTCTGCGCCCGAATATCGTCGGTTTTTTGTTTCCACCCATAACAGTCTGAAATCTCTTTTAGTGTTTAAGTATCTATGATTGGAATATATGGAAATAAACAAACCATGCCTGAATCCCAGAAAAAAGAACTTTTTTCCACAGGTATTACCTATATGGTAAGTGGCGAATATGCCTTTGCCTTCTCCTGTTTCACGCAGGCAGGAAAGTCTGACCTGCCGACACTTTACAACAAGGCGTTATGCTGCTACTACCTTTCTCTGTATAATGACTGCCGTTCCCTGCTGTTGGAAGCGGAGAGGCTGCTGCCACCGTTAACGGAACGTCTGCCGGAAAACCTGCCGGAAGCCGTCCTCCGCTGGGAATACGAAAAAAGCCCTGCCGGTTGTCCCATGCCGGAGGATGCTCCCGATAACCTCGCCGCCGTACAACTGTTGAGGCTGAAAGCGAAAGTGTCAGCCAGACTGCACCTGCACACGGAGGTGCGGACTATCCACGCCCGTTTGGGCAATAAATATCAACACATTGAAGAACTGATAAAAAACATACAACCATGAAATACAGTGACATATACAGACTTTATTCGACAAGTCAGCCGAAGGATGCAATTCATCAGGCGCTCCGGGAAGTGTCCGTCGATGACAGCGACGAACAGTACGAAGACCGTTCTCCGTTGCATCTTGCCTGCCAGTATGGAGACACGGAGGGGGTCAAGATACTTCTTGAACGTGATGCCGAACCCAACACGAAGGATGCAAATGGTTCCACCCCGATTCATATCCTCGGCAGAACCAGTGCCGGCCGTGCAGATGAAGACAAACTGAAAGAAATAGCCGTCATGCTCATGGAACATGGAGCGAATATACCGCGTTCGGCTAAAAATACGACGGCCCTTATCGAGTGCGTAAGGAACCGTCATTTCAAGATGGCGGAAGCGATCATAAATTCCGGAGCACGCGTCAACTCAACCGACCTTAACGGCGAGAACGTGCTTTTCGGTTTTTGTGCCGCTTCAGGCGACATCAGAAGGAATATCCGGTTCGCGAAAAAGGAACTGGACGAAGCCGTACAATACCGTTACCCCGAAAACAAGATAGAGGAAATCAGGAGCAGGATTGCAAGGCTGGAGGATGATGGCGAAGCCGCCTACCGACTTGCCAGAAGGCTTGTTGAAGAAGCCAAGGCCGATCCGGAAGACAAGTCAAACAGTGGAAAGACAGCCTGGGATGCCGCCATAGAGAACAAGGCGATGAAGATCGCGGCCTTCCTTTCCGGAAGCGACCCCGATGTTGACGAACTTTCGACCTTGCACGGCAACATGGACATATTCCAGGCTATGTACATGAAGGATATGGAGGCGCTGGATGCCATTCTGCGTTCGGGTGCAGACCTGCAGACGGTGTGCGAGCACAAGGATATGTATGACTTTGAAGGCAAGTCGCCCCTCGCTTGTGCGTTCAGTTGGTTTGACAGCATACAGGATGCTCCGGCCATGATTCTGAACGGCGGAGCGAATCCGAATTACCGTTTCCCGAATGAAGAGACGGCTTTTTCGGTATGGGTGAGTAAGGACTATTTCTGCAAGGATACCGAGGTTTACAAGGGGCTGCTTGACCTGATGAAGGAAAAAGGCTGGAATCCCGAGCTTCCTGTTGATACGGAAGGCAACACGGCACTTGCCCTTTCCTGCCGCCATACCGGCTACAGGTTGGGTAAAACGGCATTCGGTTGGCTGCTCAAGGGAAAGGCCGACCCCAACGCCGCCAATCTTTCCGGCCAAACTCCCATGATGATTCTCTTCGGTGGTCATAAGGCGAACGAAAAATATGTGCCTTACGGCTGGTCAGCCGGTTCTGACGACCCCACGGAAATCCTCGAAAAGCTTCTCGAAGCCGGAGCTGACGTGAACAAGACGGACAACCGGGGAAACACCCTCCTGCATTATGTGGCGGCATGTTGCCGTGACAGCATGGCACAGAAAGCGATTGAACTCCTGCTGGACTTCAAGCTGCCTGACGTAAATGCCGTAAACAATGAAGGCAAAACGGCCATGGACGTGGCGGCAGACTACAACAATGACAATCTCGTAAGACTATTATTGAAATATTCTTAAACAAAGATATATGGACAACAACCAGACATTTCTCAATGCTTGCCGAAACGGGCAGAAAAGCATTGTCCAGATATTCCTGAAAAAGGGAGGAATTGACATCAACAAAAGGGATCAGGAAGGAAACACTGCTCTTTATTATGCCTGTCAGAAAGGCTATAGGGACATAGTGGCTCTGCTTCTTGACAACGATGCCGACGCGTCATGTATCAACAACCGTTCCGAAAGCCCGCTCCACGCGGCGGCACGGAGCGGCAACAAGGAAATCCTCGGGAAGCTGCTCCAGAAGGGGGCCGACATCAACGTGACGGACAATGAAGGACGAACCCCGCTGATATGCCTGCTTGACAACAAGCGTACAGATGCCGCCCTTTTCCTGATGGATCAGGGAGCCGATACGGAGGTCGCCGATGCCTCCGGCCACAAGGCCATCGACTATGCCACAGCCCACGGGCTGCGGGAAGTGGTCGCCCGACTCTCGTGCGGGAATGACCGGGATGCACGTGGCAACACCCCGCTTCATCAGGCCGTGTATAACGGACAGGGTGAAATTGTCCGCACGCTGCTCCTGTCAGACAAGTCCATGCTTGACTCGACGAATGACGGCGGAGAGACTCCGCTGATACTCGCCTGTATGCAGGGGAATTTTGTCATGGTCAACCTTCTTCTCGGGGCCGGAGCCGATCCCGGCAAAGCTATGCTGAGCGGCAATGCCCCGATACATTACGCGGCCATTTCAGGTAACCGCTTTATAGGCGAGGCTCTGCTGAAGGCCAAAGCTGCGGTTGACGCACAGAATGACAACGGGGAAACCCCGCTTATTCTTGCAGCCAAGGAGGGCCACAACGATTTTGTGTCCGTCCTGCTTGAATTTCACGCGAATGTTAGCATCTCAGACAACCTCCAGCACACCGCCCTGTACTATGCAGGAGAGCGCGGCTTCAACGAAATCGTGGAAAAACTTCTTGAAAACGGAGCGGAATAAACAGGTAAGATATTCATTAACAAATTTAATATTAGAAAGATATGGCAGAAGAAACCAAGAAGACACCTCAGACACCCGAGGAAATCGCAAGAGAAGCACAGGCTCAGGCCATGAAAGCAGCACTGGAACAGGCGCAAGCCTTGTATGGCAACGTACCCGGATTTGAAGGCACCGACCTGATGAAGATGCATGAAAAGCTGATGCAGGACTCGGCCGAGATGTTCCCGGGAGTTGCGGAGGCACAGGCATACCAGGCAAAGATGATGGCAGAATCCGCCCAGGATCCCGAGGCGATAATGGAGACCTACAGCAAAAACATCGAGTTCGCAGGGAACATGATGCAGCAGGCAATGAATGCCGGATTCATGCCGGAAGGTTTACCGGATTTCTCGGACGGTTTTGACGTATATGCAGGTTGGGAAATCACCCGCAAGGGCGACAACAGCCTGACACCTGAACAGAACAGACTTCTGGCTTATGGGGCACCTCTGTTCCTATACAACGATGACAACGTGGACTCCCTTGAAAGTACAGCAGGCACGGACACCCTTAAGGAAATGCTTGAGGAATGGTGGGAAGTTACTGACAGGAAGAGTGCCCTGGAGACCATCTCATGGCTGCTGAACGAAGGCCAACATGCCGGTGCGGATCCGGCCTTGGCTGAAATCCGCCAGCGTGGAATCGAGGCCATCACCGAGGAAGAAAAGGCGGACGAGGACAGCAAGATCGGCGATGCGTTCACGATAGCTGAATTTGTAATGGGAGTAAATGAAACGACGGAAGCGGACCTGCCCGAAACCGTGCTGGCATGGGACCTTGTACGTGCCGTGAACATGGCCCGCTGGGCTTTCATCTGCGGCTACATCAATGAAGACGAAATGTGGGAAGCCATCAGAACCACTGCCGGCATAGCCAAGGAATCCTTCAATTCGTGGGAAGAATACGGCAACAGCTTTGCCGTGGGACGCGGAATATGGAGAGGCGAAACAGATGACTACGAGACTGCGGATGAAGTCGTGGGAGCGCTTCTCAATAAAGAAGATTCCCCTTGGAAGGCAATCGAATGGTAGAATCCGAAAAAAATAGGATCAACAATATCTTAAAAGTTTTACGATTATGGCACTTTTCAAAAATGCAGCAACAGAATGGGAGAAAACCATGACAGAGAATGATCTTGACCAAATGGAAGCACAAGGTCTTGACGTAAGTAAATACAGGGAGAAACTGGCCGCACGGCGTGCAAAGGAGGCCGAAGAAGCCAAGCGAGACAGGGAACTGTACAAGAACCCGACACAGCTTGACAAGATGAAACCGTACATGCAGACGCCACGCAGTTCTGAGACCGAGTTCTTCAAGAAACTTGCAGGAAAGGCACCATGGCTGGGCAAAAGCAAGTGGTTGAGAAAATTCACGGAAGGATATATCGTTTACGCGGGGATTGTCAGTGCCCCGGCAGAGGCGTGGAAAGGCGTGAAGCACAAGGACGACTCTTTCCATGGTATTGGCATATACGCACTGGACAAGGGACACATGAACGATGTGGAATGGCTGAAGAGAGTGATGGAAAAGCTGCGCAACATGTGTGAAGGCAGGCAGCCGGTAGCTCCCGGATGTGAGGGCGTAGTCAGTCTTGCCAAGGAGGAGGACTGCTGGTCAACCGTGAAACTGAGTGGTGAAATCGTGGAAGGCGCCGATGTGGAAGTAAGGAAACTTGTCCTTTATTACAAGGAACTTCCCCAAGGCTATCTTCCTTCAGACGGCATCGTCCCCCACTTCTACTGGGAAGGGACAATCAGAGTCATACCGGCTGAATTGTATGTCTAAATCCATCTGAAAATATGATTATAGCCGTTATATGTATTATCGTGGTACTGCTCATAATTATTTTATGGGCAGTATTCACTAACAACAGCCTTATTGCAAAGAAGAACCGGGTCAAGCAATGCAGAAGCGGTATCTGCGTGGTCCTCAAACAGAGGAATAACCTGATCCCCAATCTTGTCGCATCCGTAAAGGCATACATGGGGCACGAGAATGAGATTCTCACCCGCATTGCCGATTTGCGGTCAAGGGCTTCGAACGCTACAGAGTCCGAGCAGATAAAAAGCGGTACGGAAATGTCCTCGCTTCTGTCAAGACTGAATGTGGCGGTGGAAGACTACCCGGAGCTGAAGGCGAACCAGCAGTTCCTTCATCTTCAGGTCCAGATCGAGGACATGGAGAATGAGCTGCAGGCAATCCGGCGCACCTACAATGCCGCTGCTACCGATTATAACAATTACATTGAAATGTTTCCGTCGTCGATAATCGCATCCTGGCGCAAGCATGAGCAGCAGGAGTTGATAGAGTTCCCGGAAAGTGAGATCAAGGAAGTGAAAGTGGGAGAATTATTCAAGTAAAGCATGGAAGAAAGTCAGAATATAGATTTCAAGGGCATTTCCTTTCACATGAAGAAAGAGATGTCCCGTATCAGGATGCTCCGGATTGTGTTCCGCATCCTGACCTCCATTGTCTATCTGTGTACCGTCGTGTGGTTCGGTTTCTGTATCTTCGGCGGATTCCTCGTGGACCGTACTGACTATGAGACTTCCGTCACCACGGGAAAATACCTCATGATAGGCTTTGCCGTATTTTTTGTACTTCATTTCGCATTCATGAAATGTTTTGCCGCGCTGAACAAGAGGGAAACCTACACGATGGCCCACATCATCTACCTGCTGTTCCCGGGAGCAAGGTACAATCCTTCTGGTTCCATACAGCCGAAAGTCTTTGCGGACAGCCGCCTGTTCGGAACGGCATTGTCATCGGGCAATTCGGTAAGTTCGACCTGTTACGGCCGTCTTGACATTCCCGTCGGAAATGGCATGATGACTGTCGTGGATGCCGGTGTGACTTCAGCCAATTCGAAAGATTTCTCGGCCTTCAACTTCCTTGAAGTGCCGTACCAGTATTTTATCCGTCCGATATTCGGAGTCAGGATAGAGAGCACGATGCACAGTTTCAGGGGCATGTTCGGGTGCTGCAAGCTGAACCGCACCTTCAGGGGCTACGTGATGCTGCTGCCCGACCATCTGGAAAACAAAATCGGCTACCTGGCGCAAACAATCCAGGGAATGAAGGAAAAGTACGGGGCAAAATTCGTACATTTGGAAGACCCGGAGTTCGAGAGGCATTTTGCCGTGTACGCGGATGACGAGGTGGAAGCCCGCATGGTGCTCACCCCGGCGATGATGCGGAAGCTGACCGCCCTGCGGAAATCCTTCAGCCGTGACCTGATGCTCTCTTTCAACGGGAATATGTTCTACTACGCATCCGATACTCCGGACGGTTTCTTACGTCCCGGCAGGAAGTCGCTGGATGACGAACATCTGCTGGAACAACTGTACAGGGAGGTGAACTTCTGTCTCACTGTAGAAAATGGAATCAAATAATCAACAATAATCGAAAACGAATAAAAAGAATTACAACATGAGCGAACTTAAAAATCTGTCAGCCATTCTTGAAGGAGGTGCTGTTCCGGCCGGTTATAACGGGAAAGCAATCGGCAAATTGTCTAAGACATACCTCAAACTGGAAAACCGCAAAGTAGTAAACCTCTATCCCATCAGAACCGTGATGCACGAAGACAGCCGCTATTGCCTGTATGCCTGCCCGTTGAAAGGGACTGAAATTGACGAGGCCATCCTTCAGAGCATCAAGGCTGAAGTGGATACGCTGGAAATCGGTGAAATCCGTTATGATTCCGTACAGTCCTGTGGCTATGACTATTACATAGTAGATCCTGATACAGGCCGTCATATACTGACAGGACAACGGGATATGGATTCGGTAATGGAAATAAGCGATCATTATGACGGCGTCATCCTGTTCAGCAAATCGGTATTCTCGCCAAGAAAGGCCAATCAGCTTGATTGTGCCTATGCCTTGATCGGCATTGAAAAACAGCCCAACGAGTTCAAGATAGAGGCTATTCCTAATAGCGCGATAGGCCAAGCACCTACGATACTGGAATTTGAAGCTCCGCAGGAATCGCCTGCTGTCGAAAAATACAGGTCGGCCATGACGGTCCTGTCCATAATCATCACCGCGGCTCTGCTTATCTGGTACTTTTTCATAAAATAATATCACCGAACGAATAACTTCACTAATATCCGAATATGGCTACATTCAATTATTCTTCCAAATCGTCCATCAAGGACAATCTGACTGAAATCCTTGTCGGTGCCGGACTGATAATAGTACCGGTAGTTTATCCTTTCGGTATAAAAGTCGGTACACTTCGCATCCTCGGACCGTTACCAACAGCCATCATCCTTGCCCTTGTCGGACTGTACATGCTGTTCAGAGCCTGGCGGAAGATACATAAGGCCCGCAAGTTGGCTGCCAAAAGCTGTATCATCACGGTTGACGGCGATAAGGTGACATACCCGGTCATCGTGAAAGGAAATGTTGAGATGCGTTCTTTTACATTGTCGGAAATATCCAGTTCAAACTACAATTACGACAATGGTATTCTGACAATCACCCTCGCCAACGGCTCAACGGCCAAATTTGACGTTGATTTCTTTGACGGACTGCCACAGCTTAAAGAATTTGCGGCGCTCTTGAAAAAATAAACCGGTGAGATATGGAATGGTTGGATAAAATAAAGGATTTTCCGAATCTGATACAGCAGGAACCCCGCTACGGCTATCTGGTCGTGGCGGGCCTGCTTCTGATATGGCTTGTCGGTGTCATCTGTGGCTGGAAGTGGACGTATTCCCGTCCGGGTAGTACAGGAGGTAACTTCTGGATGAATCTGCTCGGTCCGAAAACTTTCCGGTTCTGGCTGGGAGTGATTCTTGCCGTCGGGATAGGACTGTCTCTGTACCTGTTCTCTATTTCCGGCAAATAGCTGAGTGCTCTTTCCCGGATGCCACCTGTAAACTTAAAAAGTGATTGAGTATGAAAACAATTCCAATTATAACCTTCTTCCTGTGCACGGTGATGTATGCCCATGCACAGCTTAACATCGTTCCCAAGAACGATGGACTGAAAGAGTACACGGTGACAAATGCCCACCCCTATGACAGCCTGACGAACGTGGAGAAGCGGAGTTTCACTTCCCTTCCGGGACAGACCCTGTACATGCATGGGGTAAAAAATGACAGGAACGGCTACTGGGATGCTTTCTACACGGTCAATTTCCTTACCGGGGATGACCGAACGGTGTACAAGGCGGTCAACATCAGTACCACCCCTTCTAAAGAGGTGGTGGGGAAATATTACGAGGTGGTGAAGGTCTGGACAAAGACAGACTACCTGTCGGCTGGATGCTGCCTGCTGCTCCGTGAAAAAGAAAGCGGTGATGAGATGTATTACAACCCATTCAGGTATCCGCTGAGCATGACCTGTATAGGGTATTATGAGAAACTGAAACGCTTTGTCGGACAGACATTCCTGTCACTTGCCAAGGCCGTCGAGACCGAGGACGGTCAGGTAATCACCCCGGCTGAAGGTGCGGAGTACCGTTGTGTGGACATCGGCCTGAAGATGAACAGTGACGGGGCGTTTCTGCTGATGGAAGGTGCTGACGGTGTCCGTGTGGAAGCATTTCCTATAGGCGGTGACGAGGTGTACGAGTTTGTAAGCACGGCACGTATCGGCCAGCTGGAAAAACGGTACGGCGAGAAATACGGGAAGCTGATTGCCTTCCGCAAGGTCGATACCGGCATGACGAGGGAAATGGTCATCGCCGCGTGGGGCGAACCATACCACAAATCGGAAGTCAAGAAGGAAGGCAGGACTCTGGAGACATTGCGCTTTTCCGACAACCGCTATGTTGAACTGCTTGACGGGGAAGTACAGTATGTGCGCATCTATTGAACGGAGCGCAACCTTTATCTGTAAAGTCACAGACAGGGCCTGCATTTATCGTATATTAACAGATGAAAGTACCAAGGAATCAGGGTAAAATACCTATCTTGCGCAAGAATCTTCAATAATTGACGACTCAAAAAGAAAGAACTATATGGAAAAGGATAATATCAAAGGATGCTTTGTCTCGTCCGTGTTGCTTTCACAAAATCAATGGGACAAGAAACAGTTCATCCATGACTTCGAGGAAGACTGGGGAATCGTCCTTACCGATGACGACGACAACGGGGAGGTACTTGTCGGAATGTTCAGCGGCATGACATTGGCAATAGCCATCATGCCCGGTCCCGTACCCAACGGAGAAGCGGAACACTATGCACAGGGCAACTACCTGTGGAAAGATGCAACAGAAGTGGCACGACAACACGAGGCACATATCCTCGTATCCGTGACCGGAGACCAATCCAACCTGCTGGAGAGGGCCAAACTGTTCACCAGAGCCACGTCTTCCTGCCTGAAACAGTCCTACGCTACAGCGGTATATACCGACGGTATGGTATTCCAACCCGAATTTTACAGGGATATGGCCGCACTCCTGCAAGAAGATGAACTGCCCGTCATGGACTGGGTATGGTTCGGCATCTACCGCACACAGAAAGGAATCCCCGGCATCTATACCTACGGACTGAGAAAATTCGGGAAAGAGGAAATCGAAGTGTATGCCCCTGCCGATCTGAGTGACATCCGTGATTTCCTAATCGACATCGTGCATTATATCCTGTCGGATGATGTCACCTTGCAGGACGGGGAAACCATAGGATTCTCCGAAGAACAGAAACTTGCCATCACGCTTAGCGAAGGCATCGCTTTGGACGGCATGACATTGAAACTTGAATATCCGGACGAATGAGAAAGGGAAACATAAGAAAAATGCTTGCGGCCATCGTTCTCACGCTGCTGTGCGGGTCTGCCTTCGCACAGCGGATCGTGGAATCCGGTGACTTGCGAATCATTACAGACGAACAGCGTGGGACAGCCGTCCATTACCTGAAGGATGGGAAACGGCCGTTATCGGGCGAGTACCGTATTCTGCGGGGACAGAACGAGGAAAGCGTGCATTTCTCCAAGGGGGTGATGCAGGGCGAGTACAGGCGTTTCCGCAACGGCAGCCTGCGGGAAAAGGGCAAGTATACCGACGGCAGACGGCATGGTCTGTTCGTTTCCTATCATCAGGACGGAAAGACACCGCAACGGGAAGCACCCATGCAGTACGGGAAGATAGACGGTACGGTAAGGACATGGTTCAGCGACGGGAAGCCGGACATGGTGCAGGAATATAGGCAGGGCAAGCGGAACGGCAAGGAACAACGCTTTGACCCGAAAAGCGGCAAGCAGATCTACGAGGCAAACTATACCGACGACCGGAAAGAGGGAAAACAATGGGAAATCAGCGAGGATATCACCGAGGGATGGGTCAGCAAAACCGTCAGCCACTATAAGAACGGCGAACTGGACGGCCCCTACGAATACACGGCCCACCTACATGGCAAGCTGTACGCCTACAAATCCGGCTCGTACAAGAACGGCTACAAGCACGGTTCGTGGAAAGAAATCGACCGGGACGATATCGCAGTCCAAGGCGAATACACCGAGGGACGCGAGACGGGACACTGGATACGATATGATATCATAAGCGGAGAAATCCTGAACGAGTGGGACCGGTAAAATTTAAAAAACATGGAAATATATACTCCAAAACCCAAAATCAAACTTTCTCCTGTGGTAAGAAACGGGAGAGAATTTGTCGAAGTGACTTTCGGTAATGACAATGACATCCGCTTGTCGCTGTCGAAGGAAGAAAACGTACTGCTTGTCGGTGGCAGAGCTTATCTGCCGGCAGAGAATTTCGTGCTTGCCGAGTTCTTCGACCGCTATGTAAAAATGGCATTTATAGACTATTCCGCCATCAAGGAAACCGCACCCCGTAAAGAGGAAGACAAACGGCCGCCACTGCCGGAAGGCTATCTGGAAAAACTCCAGCAAGTGCGTTACAGTGACCATACCGTAAGGGTATATACCTCGTATTTCCGCGATTTCCAACAGCATTTCGAGGGGCGTAGGATTGAAACAGTTACTCCCGGCGAGATAAACGACTACCTGCTGTATCTCATCCACGAGAAAAACATATCCTCCTGCCAGCAAAACCAGCGTATCAACGCCATCAAGTTCTATTACGAGAAAGTTCTCGGTCAGGAACGGCGGTGTTACAAGGTGAACCGTGCCAAACGGGAGAAGACGCTGCCCGACGTGTTGAGCAAGGAGGAAATAAAGAAAATACTCGACGTGACGGTGACAGACCTGCGTTTCTTCTGTATGTTCTCCATACTCTACTCCGCAGGGTTGCGCATCAGCGAACTGCTGGAACTGAAACCCGGCGACATCAACGAATCCCGCTCCCTGATACGGGTGCGGCAGGGTAAAGGGAAAAAAGACCGCTACACCCTGCTGTCAAAACCGTTGATGAAAAAGCTGACGGAATATAACAGACTATACAAACCGAAAGTGTGGCTTTTTGAACACAGACCGGGAGAACCTTTCACCGAGAGCATCGTGTCGAAACGGCTGAAGGCAGCGGCCCGGGAAGCGGGAATCACGAAACGGATTTATCCGCACCTGCTGCGCCATTCGTTCGCCACCCACTTGCTGGAGCAAGGAACCGACATCAAGATTGTGAAAGAGCTTATGGGACATAACAACATCAAGACAACGGAAAGGTATGTCCACATAGCCGACACTTTCAAAAGCAATATCAAAAGCCCGTTGGACGATCTGTTGATGGAGGAAGACGGGGTCTGATACTTAAAGAAAATAACAGCCAAATCGGCTGATAGTATAACGTTAGTGTTTAATATGATGAATGAAAAATTAAAAGATAAAGTCGTTGCTATAGAATTGGCAGGAAATAATATATTGCTTGTCAATGATAATGATAATTTTAAGAATGAACTTATCAGTCTTGGATTTGAAAAAGTAGAACCATATTATTCTATTTCTATGCCTATTGATGATGTTGAAAAGCGTGCAGCTCTTTTTCAAAAGTTAATGGAAATCGGAACATTATTTTCCAATGGCAGGGATTGGTCGCCCTCTGAAATAGTTAGATATTACCGTGATAAAGGTTTAATAAAAGGTGATTATCTTAGGATAGTATGGAGAAATAAACAAGATTTTGATATTACTACTGAATAGATTCTTAAAATTGCAAGGAATAAACACTAACATGCACCTCAATCGCCTTAAAATGGCGATTAGCTGCAACCCATTACCCACAAAAGAATGAAGAAGATGGAAACAGGAAAAGAATTGTTTGAATCAATAATGAACTCTTGCCCCCAAAAGAAGGTAGCGAGTTTGTGCAAAAAGTTAATAAAGAAATGTTCTTTTAATAGTGGCGTAGATGCCGAAAATCTATGCCACTTAGCTTATCGGCTTTTTGTGTATGGGTATATTGAAGAAACTTTTGCAGTTTGTCGCTATACGCATGACATCCCCTTTCCGGGAAAAGGGGTTTATCGTGTATGGGATTTCATATTATATATATGGGGACTTGAAGTATTTCTTTTGTATAAGCAAGAAAAACATGAAGAAGCTAATGCAAGAACAAAAGAAATAGATTCTATTAGAGCACAACCAGTGGATAGTATATTCAATACTCCAGAAAAGCGCAGAGAATTTATTGATAAACTATATCAACGTGTTGTTTATCCAGATGTACTGCTTCAAGAAAAGATTGAAAAAGAAGAAAATGAACGAAATGCCAATGAATATCGTTTTTTAGCACTTATCAGGATGGTAGGGTGTGGCGCAACCGGGCTTTATCCAAATTTATCAGCACATTGGAATGAATTACAGCAAGATATAGATAACTATGTATCTATTCTTTCAAAAGAAAAATGAATTATGTGGGTAACAAGCGGCTCAACCTCCCCAAAAGGTCGGTTAGCCACCAAACATTAGACACCTCTAAATAAAATTATATGGTTGATAAAAAAGAAATATTGAATCAAATAGTGAATGTGTTGGAGAAACCTTTCGTTACACATGGTTTTCGATATGTACGAGGTGGTCGCTTTGTACGAAAGCTATCTGATGGAAACACAGAACAGCAATATCATATAACTTTCAGGAAGAAATACGGCTGTTTTCTTATGTCAATCGAGCTTATTGTTCAAAATAAAGTGCTATTAAAAGATTTTGATGTTTTATACAGAGAAACCTTAATCTTTGGATACCGGAATTTTGAAGATAATTTTCGAGATGAATGTATAAAAATGGTATTGAAACAAAAGTATGTAACTTTATGCGGACTTGGGGATTGGAGAGAACTTAAAGAGGAAAATGAATCGCTGGAAAGTTTCAATGCCAGATTTCGCCTCTGGTCACCCCCTTATTTTGAAGATTTAAAGGATTTGAATAATATTTTGGAAAAAGAAGGAAGTCCCACATGGCAAGAGCAATGTTTGACCAGCATAAATTTGTCTTTGAAATTTTTCAAGAAAACAGAAGATATAAACTGGATTATAAACAATACAGAATATCAAGGACTGTTCCTATTAAAGCAAATGGGGCGAGTTGAAGAAGTTGAAAATAAGTACAATTCGTTACTTGAAAAAAAGAGGAAATATGGGAATAACACAGAAAGCATAGAGTATTTCTATAAATTATTAATGAATAAAGGTGTCTAACAGGCGGTTCAACCGCCCCAAAGGTCGGTTATCTACCAACCATTAGTCGCTTGAAAAAAATAAAAGAAAAAAGAATATGAGTGCGTTTACAGAAATAAAGAAATACATTCAGACTTTTGAAAAGTATGGATGTAAAGATTATGGAAATGGGACAAAGGAATATGGTCATGCTCCTTTCATTGCTCCTGAAGCATATAATTTTTGCGTCTTTGCTACGCTGAATGAAGATGATATTAATGAGTTAGAACGAGATTTGAAAAGAGATATACCAACTCAATTCCGCTCATTTCTAATGACAGATACCAATGGATTACATCTTTTCTTCCATTTCAGTTTGTATGGAATGAGAAAATCATATAATCGAAATCCAAACGCGACTCCAGAGCCTTATGGCTTAATTGAGCCAAACATTTACGAAAGACCTAAAAACGCAAAAGATACTTATTTTTTCATTGGAGGATATAGATATGATGGCTCAAAGCTCTATATAGATTCTGAAAATGGAAAGGTTCATTTCTGTAAAAGTAGAGATGCTACCTCTCTCTTGTCATGGGATTCTTTTGAAGATATGCTCATATCAGAATCCCAAAGACTATTTACGCTTTACGATGATAGAGGTAGAATGCTTGTGTCAAGAGAAAAAACACTACCGATATAGAATAAGCGACTAACAAACAGCAAACCGACTAAAAGCGGAACGCTGCCAAACATTATCGCTAAATAAATTACAAACTAAAAAATATTGAATATGGAACTTTACATTAAAAAATGGTGGGGCAATTATGTCGGGGGATGCGATGACTCCTTTCTATTGCTGGACTATTTCGGAAATCAGAAACAAAGTAGCTTGGAGTTAAGCACAATACTATCCGATATTCATTTGCATACCTTATTAAAAGAAGATTCGGTGAATGAAGGAGATGCTTATTTTAAGATAAATGAGTCATATGAACCGCATTTTGATATGGCTATTAATGTGATAATAGACTTGTCGGCCATTTTACTGGAAAGTATAAAAAATGGGAAGATTGATATAAAAGAATTAGATCCTGATAGTGAATATACTAATTCATTTTCTATTTCTACATCAAAAGATGATGCGATGTTACTTCTAAGTGGTCTGAACAAATTTATAAATGCTCCACAAGAATATGAATTGGCAGATTTTATGGATGAAAGCGAATTGGAGGAATTAGTTGGCGACTGTAAGGAGATTAGCGGTATATTAACCAATTGCATTAGCCAAATGTAGCGATAACAAGCACCTGTGCCGCCTAATGGCGGCAAGCTGTAACCCATTATAAGCTATATTGAATTTAAATTGTATTTACCCATGAATGATAAAATCACAGTATTGATGCCCTGTGAGATTCCCAATCTTGAAAAATATGTTGATATTGCTTTGATAGAGTCAGAGTTAGAGACATATATTAAAACCCTTGCACCTAAAATCAATCTACAAGATTTGGAAGATTGGAATCTTTTAGTCAATGTGCTTTTTCAACGAACCGATAAAATCGGTGTTGCAAAGCGTCTTGCACGGTATCCCTCGGATAAAGAATATGCAATTTATATGTCAATCCCCATACCAGATGACGAGCAAGCAGCCTATGGGCTTTCCTGCGTAAAAGAAGCATATCCCAAAATAAGTAATCCGAAATATTCATATGATTTTCTTCCTGAATTTAGTAACTATGATGATTTATATAGTTATATTTTAGAAAGTTCAAGGAAAGCAATAGATTTGGCTTTCTCTTATGGATTTACTTGTAAAGGTAAAAAAATATTAAAACGAGAGTAGCTTATAACAAGCGGCTAAACCTCCCCTGAAAGGTCGGTTAGCCATCAAACATTATAAACTGTATTGATTAAAATATGACGAAATCCAAATTCTTTTACATCATTCTCTGTATTCATCTATTATCTGGAATAATAGGATTGATAACTTTGAATTTTGTAGATACTTATGACCGAATACGCTGGAATATTGGTGATATTTTACGGTTATTGTTTTTCCTTACTCCTTTCGTATTGGTGTTCTGCGTGCCTAAAAAACTACCTACATGGAGCAAAGCCTTTATGCGTATTTATTTTGGAGTATATATATTGCCATTCGTCGTTTTTCCTCCATTATGGTGGGTGTTGTTCAATGTTGATCATGTTATTGCTGAGAATGACCAGTATATTATCCGGTTTTATAAAGGAGGCTTCCGTGATTATTATGAACAAAAAAGTATATATAAAAAAAGTGGAATTTTAGAAAAATATGTAGGGTGTTTTGACTGTTATGGCTCTGGTATTTATCATGAGTTGAACCAGTTGGATTATGATATAAAAGAATTTAAGATTGATAAAAAGACATTTACAGGAACAGTGCTCTTAAAACAAAGTGAAGATGGGCAAATTGTAACTAAAGACACACTCGTTGTTTGTCCGATTGTTAAAGATGCACCTTATTAATAGAGTTTATAACAAGGTAGAGCCAACAGCTGAACGCTGTTCCTCACCAAACCATTAGCAACTATAAAAAATGAATAAAAAAGAAATCATATATCCAAAAGGCTATATTTGGCTAATTGAAAAAAAGATTATTGGGTTTGATTATTTTACTCAACTACAACCTTGGTATTTCCTTTCAGAAGATAAAATCTTTTGGGTAAATGAGATATGGTCATCTTCCATTAAAGATAATTTGCTCGTTTTTGGAAGGCGTCAAGATAATGATGACTTGGTTTGTTTTAAGATTCAAAAGAATATCGCTACTGAAGTATTCTTGATTCATGGATGGACAAATGATGGATTTGAAATCATAAAAAAATATCCAAATATTTGGGCTTGGTTACATGATGTATTAGATGACATAGAAGGATGGATAAACAATGAGAACAATTAGTTGCTAACAAACAGCAAACCGACTGAATAAGCGGAACGCTGCCAAACATTATCTGCCCATAAAAAGAATGAATATGAAAATAGAATTAGAAAATTGCCAAAAAAGTCTTACTCTCAAAGATTTTGAAGAAATAGAGAGTAAATTGGGTTATGCCTTGCCGGAAAGACTGAAAGAGTTCTATTTACAATATAATGGAAGTTCTACGAAACAGACCGCAAGCATAAATAAATATCAAGAGGTGGAAATTGAAGATTTCTTCCCATTCAAATATAACAAGGATTTTAAGAATGACCCCAGATATACGGCAGAAGGCGAAACATTAGAGTTAAGAAAAGCTGGAGCTATATCTGATAGCATTCTTATTTTTGCTATGGAATCTACCGATGAAGGTCGGATTACCATAGACTTGGTTAATGGAAAGATCTATCTTTACCCTATTGTGGGGATGCAAGATGTAATCTTCAATTTTGGAGAGCCACGACTTGTTGCAAATTCAATAGATGATTTCTTTGACAATCTCGTTGTTTTGGACGGGCACAAAGCAATTCCAGCAATAGAAGAAATCGAAGAGGGACAAACGGAGACAGCAGGTGTAATGCCTGAACTTTCGGACTGTTCGGCTTCGCTAACAAAAGAAGATATAAAGAATTTTGAGGTTGAGTTGAATGTAAAGATTCCGGCAGGCATGAAGAACTTTTACCTCAAGTTCAACGGTGGTATGCCATCACCATATTGTTATCAACCGCAGGACGAGGATTTGGATCGGGTGGAGATAAATGCGTTCTTTCCGATAAAGGAACGCACCAATGCTTTTGAAACAATTGAAGTCATAGCCAAAGATATATGGAGTAGGAATTTAATGCCATGCAATCTGTTGCCTTTTGCTATGGATTCGGGTGGAAACTATTATGCGTTGAACTTGAAGAATAAAAAGATTTACTATTACTTGACTGACGAGTGGGACGAAAACGCTTCAAGAGAATACAACTTTGAAACAAATACTCGTTACATCGCCCAGTCATTCAATTACTTTATAAATCATTTCATCGAAGAAGAGGAATAAAGCGGGCAGATAACAAGCGGATCAATCTCCTTTAATGATGATTATCCACTGAACATTAGTCGCTTGAAAAAATAAAAAGAAAATATGGAAGTGTTTACGGAAATAATGAAATACATTCAGACTTTTGGAAAGTATGGATGTAAGGAATACGAAAACGGAACAAAATTATATGGTCATGTGCCTTTTATCGCTCCCAAAGCATATAATTTTCGTGTTTTTTCAGCATTGAGCGAACAAGAAATCATCAAGTTAGAACAAGATATGCACCGGGAAATACCTATTGCATACCGCTCGTTCCTAATGAAAAATGCTAATGGGATGAATTTGTTTAATACTACCCTATCTTTCTATGGAATGAGAAAATCGTATTGTAGGAGTTCAGAGGCTATCCCTGAGCCATTCTCTTTATCCGAACTTAATAGATTTGAAAGACCTAAAAATGCGAAAGAGTCCCATTTTTTCATTGGTGGATACGATAATGACTTATCCAAGCTCTATATAAATACAGAAGATGGAACAGTCCATTTTTGTAAACGTTGGGATGCGACCTCGTTATTAAGTTGGAACTCTTTTGAAGAAATGATTTTATCTGAAACAAAAAGGCTTCTAACTCTCCATAATGATAGAGGTGAAATACTTGTGTCACATAAAAAAACACTTCCAATATAAAAGATAAAGCGACTAACAAACAGCAAACCGACTGAACAAAGCGGAACGCTGCCAAACATTGGCATTGTAGAATGAAGAAAAGAAGAGGACTGAAAAGATATTATAGAAAATTACATCAATGTAATGAATTAGATAATTGGTGTAATATGGTTTCGGATAAATCAAAATGGTGCTATTTTTCCCACTTACACTTCGACCGAAACGGCTATGGAAATGTATGTTGGAAAGAACATAAAGAACATTTAGATATATTATTCAAGCACTTTTTGATGTTTGAACAATATGTTAAAAATATAAATCGTTCTTTTCAAATATTTGCCATACTTGTTTTGGAAGATAGTAGGTATGATGCTCTTTTTCTTCATACCCCAAATTCCCATACTCCTGAAGAATATCCGTATATAATTCCTGCTGGATATAAAAAGGAGTATCCATTACGATACCCTTCGTTAAGAAACTATTTAGAGATGTTGACTAAGCAAGGATATACAGTATTTAGTTCAGAAGAGAAACAAGCTTGCATTGTATTTAAGGAGAATGTTGGTAATTCTTTATACGAAGACAATGCTAACAAGCGGCTCAACCTCCCCTGAAAGGTCGGTTAGCCACCAAACATTACCCACGTAGTAAAGATATGTTTAGAACACAAATTGAAATATTTACCCCTCGCAGTTTTGGAAGAATTCCAAGACATCCCGAAGATGGTTACATGGCTGAAGATGTAACTGAATCCATAATTCATCAAATAAGCGAGGAAAAACTTATCAAGAGAGTTCAAATAAGCGATTATATTCCTAATACTGTTCTCGAAAAATTGAATCGCTTATTTACATTACGTCCTGATATTTCTTTTCGTGTATATGGAGGGGCTGACAAAAAAATTGGATATGGAGATGATTTCAATGGTTGGAATCTGGATTTCCTGCGATTTGTTCCTGATGTACAAAATATCGTAATAGGCGATTTTGAATATAAGAATACTGGCTTATCTATTCTTTCAAGTTTGTCAAATCTAAAATCATTGACATTAGACATTTATGATTTAAGGGATTTTACTTTTGTCAATACTTTGCCAAGCCAGTTGGAACATTTACATATAGATGCGGATTTGAAGAGTGGAAAGCCTGTGTTTGATTGCCAATGGCTTTTGCGCTTGAAAAATCTCCAATCCTTATTCCTTGGGAAATTAGATAAGAATCTTGAAGCTATCGTAGGTTTAAGTCAGTTGAGAAAGTTAGAATTAAGAGCTGTCAAAAATAAGGATTTGTCTTTCTTAAAACAAATGCTTATCAAGGATTTGTCTATTCTGTGGTGTGACAGTTCAAAAATAGACTTGACTGTTTTGAGTGATTTTAGAACTTTGCGCCAACTGAAACTTTTTAGAATATCCAAATTGGATGATATTTCATTCGTCAGTACACTCACAGGACTTGAAAAACTCGAATTGATTTGGTTAGCTAATATTACTAAGATACCCAACTTAGCCAATCTAAACAACTTAGCTGAAGTCTATATTGATACGTTAAATAAGTTGGTTGATATTACAAGCCTTGTAAATGCTCCAAAATTAAGAAAAGTAAAGATGTTAAGCGTTAAAAGTATGACAAAAGAATCTGTATATGCAGTGTTGGATAATCTGAATGTGGAAGAATTACTCTGTTTTGGAGGAAAAGCAGAAATAAGCGATATACATATAAATCGAAAAAATAAAGAATAAATACGTGGGTAACAAGCGGATAAATCTCTCCGAAAAATTGATTATCCACCGGACATTAGCGTAGAGGAAGAAGACATGAAAAGATGGAGTAAACTACAAAAGGACCTATATCTGATAATTGATCCAGAGATTGATTTCCAGATACATTGTGCTGTATATCCTATGAGGAGCGACAGGGCAACAAGTCCATGCCCTCGATATTGGATAACCATAGGAAAAGAAATCATATTTGATTATCCAAAAGACTTTGTTGATAAGGATGGTCATGTATCCCATCATCATGCACATATACCTCAAACAGCCGAATACCCATATTATTGTGATATATCTTTTATTTCAAACTTAATACGGGAATACATAGATACCCCAGTTTCAGATCTATTAATTCGCAGATTTGAAGATGATTATTGGGAATTGACCGATATATTTCGGGCGGCTGACAAACGTATAGGAAAACGGAGATTGGAAATATTGCGGGACAGTATTAAAAATCAAGCAGCTCAAAAAATATTAGAATTAAGAGTAAATAAACAGCAGACAATAAACAGCAAACCGACTGAATAAAGCGGTTAGCCACTAGTCATAACGCCCAAGCCAGTAAAATGAACGTTTGGAAATATACATATATTAAATTTTATAAATTTCGTCGAAGTCTATTAGGTGAGACACTTGCAGCAGATTTTACATCATTGTTGTTTGTTGTAGGACTTGACTTTCTGTTATACTCAGGGATTATATTTTTGACCGATGGATTAACAGGATATCATCTGCTTCCTGACCACAAGCCTTTGTACACACTTATTTTTCTCTGTGGAGGTTTTGTTCTTTGGATGATTCATAACCATGCCTTGCGCAAAAATGGAGCTTTTGAACGCATAAAAAAAGAGGTTGAGGAAGAGCCCAGAAAGTTGTTGTGGGGAATGTTATCACTGTTGTTTATTTTATTTGCGCTTGCATTTGTAGCATCGTCAATGTACTTGTGGTCTCAAAAAATAATACCAGTCTTATTTGCAGTTGAACAATTATGAATGTATGGAAGTATATTTATATTAAGTTCTTTAAGATCCGACGCAGAATAATAGGTCGTGACGGTGCGGACGAATATGCTGCGATGTTGTTTGTAGCATCCTTTGATGTGCTTTTGTATTTTGGGATATTAATACTTATCGATAAATCTGTGGATAAAGTATTATCAAAAGAATACGAACCATTGTATTTCGCATTTTATATGTTAGGGATGTTAACCATTGAACGGCTTCGCAACCGTACCATGTGCAAAAACAGGGCCTTTGAGCGTATAAAGAAGGAAGTTGAAAATGAACCTAAAAAGTTGAAATGGAGTATTTTGTCCATTCTATATATGATTTTTGTGGTCTTTTTTTTCTTATTTTGCTGTTATATCGGAAAATACGGGTTATGACCTGCTATTTTGCGAAAGGAAATCAGATAAACGGAAAACCTTATGAGGAAACAGGAATATACAGAGCAAGAACGAAAACGATGTTATTATTTCTTCGACTATCTGTTCTGGTTGGGAGAAATAACATGGGAGCATTATCACAAGGTCAGTTTCAAACAACCCCGTGGGAGTGATATGCTGTGGGCCTGTATCACGCTTTTTATATTCATGCCGGTTCTGACCATAGGCGGTCATTTTCTGGATGACTTGGCATTCGAGGTGTTTGGAGCCGTTCTTCTAATCGTGTCCTCCGTTTCTGTCTTCATGACAGACCGTCTGTTCGGCAAAATATACCCGCCTTCCCGGCGGAAAGCGGTCATGCAGCATTATGCGGGACGCAAGTTCAGTCCCTTCCGGCGCAACCTGTTCTTTTTCCCTCTCTATTTGCTTCTTATTCCCGCAATGGTTTTATTAGGAACTGCTCTGAAATGGATAACTGAAATACTCAAATGACAAATAGAAGAAACATATTCAGCCGTTTTTTCCGCCTGTTGGTGATGCTGCATAAAATTTCCTACGCGCATTTCACGGAATGGAACAATAAAAGGAAGCGAAAGGCATTTGCTGCCGGAATATACTTCCTGAGCATCCTCCCGGAATTCGTCCTGTTGGCCGGCACATTTCTGGCGGCAAGGGGACAAGACGGGTATGTACATCTGGTAAACGTGCCACAAAAGGTTGTTTTCTACGGTCTGGCGGGTCTGGCGGTGCTGCTGTCAGCCATCCCTCTGGGATTTTTTGACGATAAGAAGATATGCAAGGAAGTCCGGCAGGAACTCCGTGAACGTCCCCGTTACTAGAAACGAGCAATAGCAGTCTATTGGGCAGTTATCGTGGCTATGGTGGCGGCGGCGAATATTGTGTTTCCCGCTTTTTCGGACAAGACAATGCCGCCGGAGAATGAGCGGACTGAAGTACCGCAAAGGTGGAGGGATTACCTTTCACTACGTTTTGCCATAGTAGCCCGTCAGGAAACGCCCAATGAAGTCTTGCAGCGTCTGATCGACCAAGACGGGCGCACGACACGCTACGGGAAACTAGTCTATGCCATGCAAGTAAGAAAGGAGGACATGGCTGGAGAGTTCCGTGTAGGGTTGCTGAGCCATGCCACATTCGAGGAAATCAGAGACGGCAGACGAAAATTTGTAGAATGTACATGGGTTAAGGGATATACGCCTGACAGCATTAGGATATTGCTGACCGTTTGGTACGAAATGAAGAAAGTAGAGCTTTGTCCGGTGGACTCTTTGGAATGGACGGAGGATATGGAGTTTTAAGATTTACAGAAACATGAAAAAAGTAATAACGGCCTCCGGCAAATGCTATGGGTATAACGTTCAAGATAAATGTGCAATTTGTTTTGAATGAGTATGATGAAAAGTTGAATTTTAAGCAGAAAAAAATAAAGACTATGAACGATGAAATGTTTCAGAGAATACTTGATGAAATAAAAAGTTCGTCAAAAACGATAAATGTGCTGCCTCTGGATGAAGCAGCAAGGCAGGCAATGAAAGAGAAGTACCGGATCAAGAGCGGTAGCCTGATGGCTGCAATCCTTGAAAACACAGGTGGTATAGTCATTGACAACTGGATAAGGCTGTACGGTTTGGGAGAACTAAACTTTGTCACTAGAAACAGTCTGTTCCCGTTCAACGAGATAGTGATCGGCGAAGACATACTGGGAGGATTGTTCATCTGTCTTGACGACGGCAATATCGGCTATTTTGCCCCCGACTGTCTGGAGATGGAAGATATGGAGATAAAATTTGGACAATTCGTCTATTGGTGTCTGCATGGCGATACGGATAAGTTCTATACCGATTACAGATGGGACGGCTGGCAGAACGATGCTTCGAAACTGAAGAGCAGCGAGGGCGTAGCTTTTTATCCTTTCCTTTGGGCCGAGGCGGAAAGTCTGGAGAGCAGAGTCCGAAAAGTCGTTCCGATGGATGAAATCCTGAGACTTCAGTTTGCCTTTCTGGGCCAAGATGACAAGAATGAGTGAATTCATTGCTATCCTCTGACACAAAGCTGCAAATGCGCTTAAATTCCTCATGATTTTCATGGGAGGGGGATTTTTTGTGTTACGGAAGAACTTGTACCCCAATGTAGTGAACTGACAAAATGTTGCTAAACTATGATTAAAAGCATGGATTTCCATGTGGAAGGCGTATTGTATTACAATAGTGCCAAATTTCTGTTATTATTAACAAATTAAATGTGACCAGTTGGAATAAAATCGGTATCTTGCATTTATAAACAAAATAATGAAATTATGGGACTTGGATTCACCATTCACACTAAAATCAAGGATATTGAAAAGTTTCAACAGACTGTAGAAAGTCAGGCTGTTGAGTCCGGTTATAATGCAGAGCACGATGAATCATCTTCGACGGTAAGTTTTTGCAGGCTGGGCGACTTGTTCCTAAATTATCAACATGAGGGAGAAGGAAATACAGACAACGTCATTTCCGTAAACGGAGACTGCCAGACCAACATGCTTGGTCCCGGCTTCCACAAGGCAGCAATAGAGCTCATCGACAGACTTCAACAGGCGACCCGTACCCGGTTTGAGGTTGAAGACGAGACGGACTATTACACGGAAAGGGACTTTGAGGCCATGAAGAAGAAACATTTTCACAAGTGGCTGGCCAAACTGTTTGAAATCATCCAGGAGCAGAAAGACAAAGGCAGCACGTCTTTGTTATTCTGTTGGGATGTCAATAAATATTACCCTCAATCAGACAACGGCATTGTCATTTCACCTTTGGGTTCTTTCCGTCTTTCAGAGGTCGTTAGGCGTATCCGGGAAGAAGGAATCGAATCTTTTGCCGATGATTTCTTCATCTGGAACAATTCGGAACGTGATGCACGTTTTCATAGAGGCATGGCCCTGAATGCCATGTGGGAGGACTGCTATTTCATGCCGTCAGAAAGAAGTGAAGAAGATGCCCGTATCAACGGGTACATCATAAGCGAGCTGGAAACGACAGCATCACTTGATCCGTCTCTTCCTTTCCCAAAAAAGGAATACGAGGAACTTTGCAAACTCCATGGTTGTGCTCCTGTCCCGACTGACGGGATACCGCCCTACGAAACGGAATTTGCCATCGGTTACCGGCGCGGAATTGTCAACCATAAGGTCGGGAAGATCAGGTTCAGCCTATCGGGCAGCTATCTCGAAGATACGGATGAAGGCACCCTCGTCTATTATGATGCGGCTGCAGACAATTGGCACACGGTTAGATGCACCGGATACTCTACCGATGGTGAGCCGGATTTCCTTGATGTGGAAGAGGAAATGATTGAAGAAAGGGAATTTGACGGTGGAAAATACCGCCTCTATGATATGGGTATCGACCAAGATTCAGAGGATGAAGAACCTTATCCCGTTTACAGCTGTCATGCACTGTGTTCCAACCAGTACACCCTCTTCACGTTGTGTGCCTCCCGGTTAGAGGACCTGAAAAAACTTTCAAGTGAATTCCTCCCGACTTTGGTTGCAGACCAGCCTATAGAACCGGAAAAAAAGTAAATCATATATACCGGAGAGAACATGAATGACGAATTGATGGAGCAGATAGACGAATGGCACAAGGCCGAAAAGCATCAGGAAATCATCGATGCACTGGAACAGATTCCGGAAGCCGAACGGGATTTTGAAACGACCGGCTTTCTTGCAAGGGCGTACAACAATATTGAGGAATATGCCAAAGCCGCGGATCTGCTCGAATCCGTCAGGGAGGAAGGCGCAGAAGATGAGCGGTGGAATTTCAGAATGGGATATGCCCAGTATTTTCTGTGCAATTACCGGGAGGCCCTGAGTTATTTCAGCAAGGCAAGGGAGCTTGAACCGGAAAATGGAGACGCCTTGAGTTTCATCCGTCAGTGCAATATGGCCATGCCGTTAACCAGGCGAGTGAAAGAATTCTGGAACTGGTTTGTAGAAAACGAAGAAAAGTTGTCAGGCATGATGTGTCCGAACTCCATGGAGGAAGCTGATGCCTTCATGGAGTTTATCAGTGAAGGCACCAATCTGATATCGGAAAACATGCACTTCAATATCGGAGGTGACCACGAGTTCACGTTCTCGGTCGAAGGATGGCCGGATCTCTTCATCATCTACCCTTATATCATATCCTGTATGCCGGAGAGCCTGAAAAGCAAATGGAAGTTCTTCCCCTTCAACCAGGGCAAGGTCGGGTCTTTCGCATACCGTGTACACGATACCGATGTCGATATGGGCAAGATCATGGTAAAAGCATCCTATGACGAAAAGAGAGAAAACTTCAACATCAGGTATTACGACAGGAATCTCTGCTCTTTACCGGAAGAAAATAGTGACGGAAACTTTCATGTCATTCTGGAACTTGTACTTGGAGAAGGTGTCTCATTCAAATATGTCAATGGTATAGAAAGAGCGTCAAGCATTGAGGAAGGCATGATTGCCTTGTCGGGGTTAAGACAGCACATAGAGGCAATCGTGAAATCCCACGGCCATGAATTTTTCGAGAATCCGAAGGACGTTTATACGGGATATCAACTGACCCCGAAGGAAAGTGACGAACTGCGCTTCGATGTGATAGTAGGATCTACCTGTTTGGATTCCATTGTAGCTGACTATTATCACGGTTCAACCGAGATATTTGACCATGCCGACGGTTTCGGTGTTCAGGCTCTTTATATGGTTTTCCAGAATGGTGTTGGCGAAGATAATATACTGAACTTCCGTCATGATCTTGAAGACAGGATAACAGGAGAGATTCTTGAACCTGGCAATCTCGGTGTGATAACAGGAGGTGCAACCGGAACAGAATACAGTTATATCGACCTGTTTGTCTATGACCTCAGGGCTTTTGTCAAGAAGGTTATACCCCTGCTCGATGAATACCCCGAATACTCTTTCTACATTTCAGACTTCATCCGTAATGGACGGATACACCAACTGACAGAAGCGGCCAGCGAGGTTATACCATACACCAAGGAAAATAAAGAAGAGTTCCTTGCCCAGATAGAGAAATGGAATGACATGGAAAAGTTTTCCAAGTGCATTAAAGCCCTTGAGGACATTCCCGAAGCTGAACAGGACTACGACATAGTCATACGGCTGGTGCGGGCATATGAGAATTATGCGATTCTGGGAGATAATGGCGAAGAACCGGAAGATGACGAAAAGGAAAGGGCGTTGAATAAAGCATTGGAACTGCTGGAATCGATCCGTGAAGCCGGAGAAAGTCAGGCAGGATGGAACAAGCGCATGGCATACGCATACCAATATCTTGTAGAACAGGAAGAAAAAGCGATAGAATATGCCAAACGCTGGGCGGAACTTGATCCGGAGGACAGCAGTGCAGTTGCTGTAATAAATGAGTGTAATGAAGAACTGGAAAAACGAAAAATAAAGTGTGAAAATTGTTGTGATGATGATAATGGCGACAATAAGTCTATTGCTCCAGAAATGTACTCAGAAGATGAAATAGATATTATAGAAAAGCATATCGAGCACTATTATGGTAATTTTGAATTCGTTTTTCACGAAAAAGTATCACCGGACATTCATGTGGATATTTGTTTGATTCCTCCATCTGAAGAGTGCAACTGGTATACACTTGTGACAATGGGAATGGGGGCACACTTGATGAATGTACCTAACCAATTGAAAGAAGAACAGCTGGAACGGGCAGAACTTGTCATCTGTCTGCCAGAGTATTGGAAATTGGATAAAGAACATTTGAAAGACGAAAAATGGTATTGGCCTATACGGTTGTTGAAAGAACTTGCTCGCTTCCCGGGAGAAAACAATACTTGGCTTGGTTGGGGTCATACAGTCAGTTATGATGGACCTCTTTCATATACGACAGAGCTTTGTGCTTCCATTCTGATAAATCCCCCATGTGGAAATGTAGGTGGAAATACTTGTACACTACCTGATGGAGAGGAAGTCAATTTTTATCAGGTAATACCTTTATATGGAAATGAACTGGAGTATAAGCTCAAAAATGGAACGCAGAAACTTCTTGACAAGATGAATGACAATATTCTCCTTGTAAATCCGCACCGTCTTAATGTACTGAATCAAATAGATATTGAAACTACCCCAATACAATCCAGTGAAATTTCAATAAGCTCTGTTGCACGACAGGAAGTGATAGCACATATTGAAAAGTATTTTGGTAAGATTAACAATTTCTTGCATGATGACTCGTGTTCAGAATGCCCATTGGACATAGCTGTTATTGCCCCGAGGAAAGAACATAACTATTATACATTGATAACAGCCAACATGAGTAATCATGAAGTCCTTGAATCGGACGATATAGATGGCAATACCTGTCATCAAGAATTGCTTATCAATTTACCACCTGACTGGAAACTCGGATTGTCTGATTGGACAGAAGAGAAATGGTGTTGGCCTATACGACTTATTATGTCGTTGGCAAGACAATGCATACGTCATAGGACCTGTATCAGCTGGGGAAAGACAATGGAACTTGGAGGTGATAATACATTCTCAGAAGACACCAAGCTCTGTGCCATTGTTCTCCTGTCTCCAAGTATATTTGGAGATAGGTCAAGTACATGTAAAACACAAGGAGCAGGAAGTGTTGAGTTTTATCAGGTTATCCCTTTATATAGAGAAGAGTTACAATTTATCCAAGATAAGGATATAGATGAATTCTTTGAAATATGTCCTGATAATGCGCTGGAAACAATTAATCCGTTGAGGCTAAATGTTGTTACAGATGCAGAGAAAATAGGTTATGACATATCTTATATTGACGATGCGAAGAAACATGAAAAAAAGATAGAAGAGTTGCATTTGTCAGCAGATGAATTGGCTCCTTACAACCACATGGCGATTTATTTACGATGGTGTATAGAACACAATCTTATGAGCCAACCTTTCCTGTTTAGACATGGAGATCTGGTTGATAGGGTCAAAGCAGAAGACAGTATTGATTTAAGAGAATTTATTAGAGATAATGAGGATCTGCATGGCGGACTTTCTACTATCTTGCTAAACAGAATGGGAACGATGTTTACCAAATGGTATAATTGGGAAAACCGTAGTACACCTTATGCCTATATTAAAGATATACAAGCATATGCCATGGACTATTTCAAAGGTAGGATATGGAATAGTGAGGATGAGACAGATGCTGCTTATCTGTTGCTGCCTTGGACAGAAAAATATTATCATGATATGGTAGTCCTCATAGACAGCCGTTTCGAAGAATGGGGGGATGAACCACAGACGGATCCGCAATTCTTACATATACCGCAGAAAAACATCAAACTACTGCTGAAAGATTGGAGTAAAGCCATTGAATGTACCGTAAGTAGCCGTGTTTTAGTAGAAGGATGTGAAATAGCAACTTGTATTCGTCAAAAGCCCTTTGCTGAGGACATGGGTTGGGACAGCGGTTGGCTTTTCCTTGCTGATGGGGATGAAGATAATGACGAATGTAGATATGAATATTGCGATTTGAATACCATCTGCAACTATTCTCCGGACGTTATGCAATATTTGGATTTTCCATATGACACCAGACTGGTTCGCAATGAAGACGGCAACTTATATGTGGACGAAGAGTGAAGTATAAATTAAAACATTCAAGATATGAAAACAAAACAACTGGAAATAGCTCTGGCTGCAATGACAGCCTGGCTCTCGCACTCGCAGGAGTTGGGACATAAGCCGGCGGAGATCGAGTGTACAGGAACATTCGTACTGCACGATATGACCTACTACATCTTCAAATACAAGGATACCAAGGACAGTGAATGGCTGCTGGGTGTGAATGGAGGATACGAAGGAGACAGTTTGTCGGACTGCGGTCATACGTTCAGTGAGATGGAACCTTATGACGAAAAGACAGCTGTCAAGGATGCTACGGCCCTTGTCGAGATGGTGCGTTCCTACTGGATGGAACAGGCAAAGCAGGCCGAGGAGCGTGAGAAAAAAGCCGGCACATTCGTGGGATTTGCCCTGCTCTCCGAAAACAGCTGGGACAAGGAAAAATACATCAGAGATCTGAAAGAACAGTGGGACATCACCGCTGAAGAGAAATCTGACGAGGAACGGAATCCCGAGTCACTGGTCTTCGACGTGGGTGACATGATGGCGGCGGTAAGCCTGATGCCTGCCCCCGTACCTAATGGCGAAGCCGAAGAATGCGCGAAGAACAATTACATGTGGCCGGAGGCCGAAAAAACAGCCAAAGAGCATAAGGCACACATCATGGTTGCCGTTATCGGCAAAGAGGAGTCCCTGATTGAAAGAGGCAAACTGTACGTGAAGCTGTTGTCTGTCTGCTGCCACCAGAAGAATATAACCGGTATCTATACCAGCGGTGTCGTTTTCCAGCCCCGTTTCTATGAAGGCTTTTCCGGAATGATGAAGGAGGATTCGCTGCCTATATACAACTGGATATGGTTCGGGCTTTACCGTACCGAAAAGGGAATCAGCGGCTACACCTATGGAATGGAGTGTTTCGGCAAGGACGAAATGGAGGTCCTTGACGTGGATGCCGACCCGTCAAAGGTGAGAGACTTCCTGGCCAGCATGGCAGGATATGTTCTGGAATACGATGCAGTTCTCAACGACGGAGAAACCATAGGCTTTTCTGCTGCAGACAAACATTCTATAATTCGCAGTCAAGGTGTCGCCCTACCGGACATAATGACTCTCAAGATATCGTATAAGTAATAATGACCAATATATGAACCAAGTATTTCAACAAGACCTAAATACAAAGGAGCTGCAGCCCGGAGGGCCGTTACTTATAAACCTTCTGTTCAAGGACCCGGTTGAATTGCCGGACACGCAGAGGGTAGCTGATGTATGCCGGAAGCATTTCGGTAATGTAGAATGCCGCGAAGGTGATGACAAGTCTGTCTTCATCACCGCCCTGGATCACATGGTGGAATTCAAGGACGGGAAAGTACCCGTGCAGTTCCTGATGACTTCATGCATAGACTTTGACGGAAAGACGGTGGACGACTTCACCCGAAGCCAGATGTGGGACTGTCAGGAGAGCCGTGACCGGATACTTGAGGAATGCCGGTACAGTATGCTCGCTACGGACTTCCTTGCCCGCGGCCTGTCTTCTCTGGAACGTGCTAACCTGGAAATGGACTACCTTGAAGCGCTCGCCGAACTGTTCCCGTCCTGCGAAGCGTTCTTCTTCAGCGGCAGCGGGAAACTGTTCGAGGCGGAGGAAATCCGCAGCAATCAGATAGAAGGTCCTGACCGGTTCATCCGCTATGCCGTAAACGTCCGTTTCTTCACGATTCAAGGTTCCGACGACATGCTGGTCGATACACTCGGGATGAACACGCTGTTCCTGCCTGACCTGCAGTACCACTTCCGCGGACTTGATCCGAACTGGATAGTGAACCATGCCTACAACGTGGCCTCCTATCTGCTTACAAGCGGTAATGAAATAGACTCGGGAGAAACCATCGATGGAATCAAAGACGGTTATATGGACCGCAGCATCCAGTGGAAATGCCAATACGAAGACGCGCTGATACAGCCCAAGCGTCCCGTACTTGACATCAACACGGAAGAATATGCAGCCGGGAACAGGGAATGATTTACCAATGACTAATTAACTTGTTGCGTATGCCATTGAACTTGACAGAAGAACAGATATTGCAACTCGCTCCCGACGACTCATCGGTAAAGGCCGGCAAAGGACTTGCGACCTTGAGCAAATGGGTACTGAGGGAATGCAGCGGACGTGCCGTCTGGGGTCATTGCCAGGGAAGCGGAAAGAATCCCTACCAGACGGTGATAGACTTGAATGACATTGCGTTCAAGTGTTCCTGCCCGAGTCGCAAATTCCCGTGCAAGCATGGACTTGGTCTGCTGTTGCTGTACGCCCGCCAGCCAGACCAGTTCACGCAGGCGGAAGAGCCGGAATGGGTGACAGCATGGCTGGCCAAAAGAACGGAGAAGGCCGAAAAGAAGGAGCAGAAAGCCAAAAGCGAAACCCCGGTGGATGAAGCGGCTCAGGCCAAGAGGCAGGAGAAGCGGCACCAGAAGGTATTGGGAGGCATATCCGACCTTGAGGTATGGATGAAGGACCTGGTGCGCAACGGATTCCTGAATGTTCCGGAACGTGCCTATACCCTGTTTGACAACATGGCCCGGAGGATGGTGGATGCCCAGGCACCGGGACTTGCGGGGAGACTGAGAGCCATGGAGGCTATAGACTTCGACTCGGAAAGCTGGAAATCCGACCTGACGGAAAGCATGGGCAGGCTGTACCTGCTCATGCAGAGCTACAGAAACATGGACGGCCTTCCCGAAGAATGGAAGGACGAGATACGCACGCAGATCGGATATCCCCAGTCCAAGGACAACGTCCTTGCCGGAGAGCCGGTGGCGGACAGCTGGCTCGTGCTTCACAAGCAGTCCCGTAAAGTCAACGATGTCAATACCGACATCTACTGGTTTTACGGAAAGGAAAGCAGACTTTTCGCCAGATACCTGAGTTTTGCCGTTGCCGGTACCTTTTCCACCGAGAACTGGATTCCGGGCAGTGCCTATAAAGGGGCGCTATGCTTTTACAACGGCACGGGTACATGCCGGCGTGCATTGTTCCGGGAGTCCGTACTCGCGGAAGAAAACTTTGTGCCGGCGTGCAGCCCTGACCTGAAGCAGGCTGCCGCGGTGTACCGCACGGCCATGCTGACGAATCCGTTTTCCGAGGACGTCCCCCTGCTTGTGGATGACGTGAGGGTTGCCCGTAACGGGAAAGACTACACGCTGCTGGACAACGCGGGCAATGCCGTCCGTGTGGCGATGCCCGAGGAAACCTTCATCAACATCCTCGCCATTACCGGCGGCAATCCGTTCGCCTCGCTGGTCATTGTAAACGGGGATATATGGGAACTGAAATCCATTTGGTACAACAAAGAATATCATACTTGGAGAGATGAATGTAACTGAACCTATCATACAGACTGCACTGCTTGGAACAGCCAACCGTGAATTCGTTTTCGGAGCCTTTCCCGAGTCCCTTCAGACTCTGGTTGACGGGATCCGCGGGAAAGCCGAAGACATGGAATCGTTCCTGTACATGACAGCCGCATCCGCCTTCGCCTACAGGCGTGCCGGATGGGAACCGGCCGGAGCGGAAGGCATTGTCCCCGTGGAAACAGCCCCGGAAGAGGAACTGCCGTATTTCGACAAGGACCGGAGCCAACTCTTTTCCAGACTCCACGGTACACGCTATATGCTGGCCTACGCCTACCGTCTGGCGCAGGGGTCGGGAAAAATCATTTCGCCCGAATACCTCCAGCCGCTTATCCGGCGTGCCTATGACCGCAACAATCCGTTGCGGTTTGAAGAACGCAGGCTGCTGAAAAATCTCGTCGGGAACAGAGGCTTATGGCTGATCAGGCAGATGGGCCTTGCCGGAGAGGAATGCGGGATCACCGATTCTTGGGATACGGCCACCCACGGCGAGCGTAAGGAGATGCTTGCCAGATTCAGGCAGCAGGATTCTGCCGCAGCCCTTGAACTGCTGCGGAAAGACTGGAAGAGCGAACCGGCCAACCAGCGCAACGAGCTGCTTGAATGTCTCCGGATAAACATCAGCAAGGCCGACGAGCTCTTCATACAGGAAGTGCTGGAGTCGGACCGCAGCTCCATTGTCAAGGAAACGGCACGGAAACTTCTGTGCATGATTCCCGATTCAGCCATGGTGATGCGCTGCTGCGAACTCCTGCGTGGACATATCAGACACAACATGCTTACCGGATGGTCATACGACGAGATCGGATACACCCCGGAGATGAAGGCCATGGGGCTGTCCGAGGTAAGCTCCAACAAGAAAGAGGGCGATTCCGAATTCATCCTGAGGCAGCTCGCCGAACGGGTGCCTTTGAGTTTCTGGTGCGAGGTATATGGCTGCGGTAAGGAAGAGGCCGCGAGAAAATTCGCCAAGCATCCCCCTTTCAGGAAGTTCCTGGAGCTGGAGGACCCGATACTCAACTTCTCGGACGGGCTGTGGGCTTTCCACACCCTGAAGGAAGACCCTTCCTATCTGCGCAAGCCGGAACTCGTGGCGATGCTCACTCCCTCCCAGCGGGAGGAAATCAGCTGGCCGGAAACGGTCCGGGATTTCGGATTCATACCCGACTCATGGTACGGCAACGACTACGAGGCATGGGGCCCGAAATTCTCTTCCAGCGTCATGTCTTGGATTCTGAAAAAGGATTACCTGTACTATGCCGCAGACATGGCGGAACGGCTTGCCATGCATATCCCGTCACATCTAAGGAACCTGATCGAGGCCAAGGCCGCCTCTTCGGCGGAGGCTTCGCCGTCCATGAACGAGTTCTGCTCGAAGATGCTGGAATTCATGGATCTTAAATCTGAAATAGACACTTTGTTAAATGAAAAATAAATATTGATATTCATATGAGCACTTTACTGAGACAACATGCCGAGCAACAGTTTGCAGAGGAACTTCATGAACTGAAAAAGAACGAGACCAACCCGATTCCCGAAAACTGGGAGATGTCACCCCAATCCGTGGTCACCTACCTCATGGGAGGGATACTGAAGAACGGTTTCGAGGTTTCACCGAAATACATAGGCAACCGCCGCCTGATGGAGATTGCCGTGGCCACCCTTGTCACCGACCGGGCGCTGCTTCTGTACGGTCTTCCCGGTACGGCCAAGAGCTGGGTCAGCGAGCACATGGCGGCAGCCATATCAGGCGATTCGACGCTGATAGTACAGGGTACCGCCGGAACGGGAGAAGAGGCCATCCGCTATGGCTGGAACTATGCCCGTCTTCTCGCCGAGGGGCCGAGTGAGGGTGCCCTGGTACAGACCCCGGTGATGAAGGCGATGCAGGAAGGCAAGATCGGCCGCATCGAGGAGCTTACCCGTATCGGTTCTGACGTGCAGGATACGCTCATCACCATCCTTTCGGAGAAGACCCTGCCCATCCCCGAGCTGAACAAGGAGGTGCAGGCCATCCGCGGATTCAACATCATAGCCACGGCCAACAATAGGGATAAAGGTGTGAATGACCTTTCAAGCGCACTGAAACGCCGTTTCAACACGGTCATCCTCCCGTTGCCCGACACGCTTGAGGAAGAAGTTGACATTGTCCGCCGCCGCGTGGAGAGCTTCGAGAAAGTGATGCAGCTGCCGGCAGAGAAACCTGCCCTTGATGAAATCCGTCGTGTCGTCACCATTTTCCGTGAGCTGCGTCAGGGAGCCACCGGCGACGGCAAGACGAAGCTCAAGAGCCCGAGCGGCACACTGAGTACGGCAGAAGCCATATCCGTGGTGAACAACGGCCTTGCCATGGCCGGCTATTTCGGTGACGGCCAGATCCATGCGGAGGACCTCGTTTCAGGCATCCTCGGTGCCGTGGTGAAAGACCCTGTACAGGACAAAGTGGTATGGCAGGAATACATGGAGACGGTGGTCAAGAACCGTGAGGGCTGGAAAGACATCTACAGGGCTTCAAGAGATATGATTTGATTGACGTATTTTGCATGAGACAAGTAATATGACAGACATTCATCTATTGGGAATACGTCATCACGGGCCGGGCTCCTGCCGGAACATCCTGCAGGAACTTGAGCGTATCCGTCCCGACCTCATACTGCTTGAGGGACCGGCGGAGGCCGAGGCTCTCATGCCGTTCGTCTCCTACGGGCAGATGAAGCCTCCGGTAGCCCTGCTCGGCTATCAACCCGATGCGCCGCAGAATGCCGTATTCTATCCGTTTGCCGACTTCTCGCCGGAATGGCAGGCTTTGCGCTATGCTCTCCGGGAGAATGTCACCTTACGCTTCTTCGATCTCCCGCTTGCCCATTCCCTTGCCTTCGAAGCGGAAAGGAAGGATGGCAACGAGCCTGTAGAAGCGGATGATGAAGCTATTAAACAGCCGGGTGATCCGTTTGACCTGCTGGCAGAAGCTGCCGGCTATACTGACGGTGAATCGTGGTGGAACATGAACATAGAACAGCGCAGAGACGGCAGCGGCATCTTCGAGGCCGTCAAGGAAGCTGTGACCGCGCTCAGGGAAGCCCTCCCGGAACATACCTCCCGCAGGAACCTTGTCCGTGAAGCGTGGATGCGTCGCATGATACGAGCGGCCCAGAAGGAACCTTTCGGGTGCATAGCCGTAATCTGCGGGGCATGGCATGTCCCGGCACTGGAGAATATGCCGAAGGTGAAGGATGACAACGAGCTGCTGAAAGGACTCCCGAAGGTAAAGGCGGAATGCACGTGGATTCCGTGGACGTATGACAGGCTCACCTTCCGCAGCGGTTACGGGGCCGGCATAGACTCTCCGGGATGGTACCATTACCTGTGGCATCATCCGGAAGATGACGGCACCTGGTGGGTCAGCCGTATAGCGGCCCTTCTGAGGAAGAAGGACATGGACATCTCGGTGGCCCACGTAATCGAGACAGTCCGTCTGGCGCAGACGACAGCTGCGTTGCGTGGATTGCCCGCCCCGACGCTTGAGGAATACAACGAGGCGGTGACCACCGTAATGGGCTTCGGGGACGATATGCTGCTGCAGCTCGTCAGGGAATCGCTCATCGTGGGCAACTGTCTGGGCAAAGTGCCGGAAGCGGTACCCAAAGTCCCTCTCCTGATTGACGTGGAACGGCAGCAGAAACGCTTGCGTGTTCCTTTCACGGCGGAAATAAAGGAGATGACACTTGACCTGCGCAAGGAGACCGACCTGGAACGCAGCCTGTTCTTCCACCGCCTGGCCCTGCTTGACATAGACTGGGCCAAGCCGGAAACCGCAGGCGGCAAGGGTACTTTCAAGGAAAAATGGAGTCTTTACCATAGACCGGAACAGATTGTCTGCATCATAGAACGGGCAGTCTGGGGCAATACCGTGGAGGAAGCCGTGCAGAAGTACGTCTCCGACCGCATGACCGGAATCACCAGAATCCCCGAACTGACGGGACTTCTTGACCGGGTCATTCCGGCCAACCTTCCGGAGCTTGTGGAAGCGATGACCATCCGTCTTGACCGTCTGTCGGCGGCATCCACAGACATTGTGGAGATGATGGAAGCGGTTCCCGACCTGGTGAACATCGTCCGTTACGGCGATGTCCGCAATCTGGATTTCAGCAAGGTGGGCAACATGCTCCGGGCCATGGTGGCACGTATCCTTGCAGGAGGTCTGCTCGTCTGCATCAACATCGACGAGGAGGCAGCCGGAGAACTTCTTGAACACCTGTCGGCTACCAACTATGCCGTATCCACGCTTGATGACGAAGAGCTGAACGGCATGTGGTATGGGTTCGTGCAGCAGATCCGCAATTCATCAGGAGCGCATCCGCTGCTCTCCGGGTACGCGGCACGCATACTCTACGACAAGGGCAGGATATCGCGTGAAGAGATGCGTGACACCTTGAGCTTCTATTCATCGGTGGGCAACGCACCTTCCGACATCGCATACTGGTTTGAGGGATTCCTGCGTGCATCAGGTTCGGTACTGCTGCTGGACGACAACCTGTGGCAGCTCGTGAACGGCTGGCTCTGCGGTTTGAGCGACGCAAATTTCATAGAACTGCTGCCGGTGATCAGACGTACATTCAGCAATTTCACTACAGCCGAGCGCCGCAAACTCGGCGAGAAGGCCAAAGGATTCGAATTGAACGGAACCGATACCGGAATCGCCTCCGGGGAACATTCCTGCAATGACGGGGATGCATCCAAAGTAATACCCCTGCTCGGCAGACTTCTGGGAATCGGATAAAAAAGGAACAGAACATGGAAACAGAATATTTGAAAAGATGGCGTATGGCTCTCGGCGGGAATGCCGCTGACGGGACGGGTGTAACGCTGACGGTGGAAGAACAGCGCCTTGACAGTTCGCTGGAAGCCGTCTATGACAGTGACCGCCGCGGCGGACTCGGGTCGTCGGCCCCAAAGGTAAGCCGCTGGCTTGGCGATATCCGGGAGTTTTTCCCACAGACCGTCGTGCAGGTCATCCAGAGGGATGCCATCAAGCGTCTGCATATCGATTCGCTGCTTACCGAGAAGGAGATGCTGGCAACAGTTATCCCTGACGTACATCTGGTAGCTACACTGATGTCACTCGGCAGGGCCATTCCCGAAAAGAACAAGGACATGGCCCGTCAGGTTGTACGCAAGGTCGTGGATGACCTGCTTCGGAAGCTCTCTTCCCCGACCCAGCAGGCCGTCACCGGTGCTTTGAACCGTTCGGCGAGAAGGCGCAATCCCCGTTACAACGAGATAGACTGGAAGACGACCATCATAAAGAACCTGAAGAACTACCAGCCCCAGTACAAGACCGTCATTCCGGAAGTCAGGATAGGCTACGGCAGAAAATGCAAGGCTCTGAAGGACATCATTCTCTGTCTCGACCAGAGCGGTTCGATGGGAACCTCTGTCGTATATTCCGGCATCTTCGGTTCGGTACTGGCCTCCCTGCCGTCCGTCAATACGCGTATGGTGGTGTTCGACACTTCGGTCGTTGACCTTACCGATGACCTGCAGGACCCGGTTGACCTGTTGTTCGGTGTCCAGCTCGGCGGAGGAACCGACATAGCCAGGGCCCTGACTTACTGTCAGGGTGTGATCACACGGCCGCAGGACACTGTGCTGGTACTAGTGACCGACCTCTATGAAGGCGGTGACGAGAAGGAGATGCGCAAGCGTTTCGCCTCCATTGTGGCCAGCGGTGTGCAGCTGATTGTGCTTCCGGCCCTGAACGATGACGGGGCGCCCTGCTACGACAAGCGTAATGCCGAGTATCTTGCCGGTCTGGGTGTTCCCACATTTGCCTGTACGCCTGACAAATTCCCCGACCTGATGGCTGCGGCATTGAGCAAGCAGGATATCGGGATGTGGGCATCAAAGAATATCAAAGAAAAATAGAGGAATATGGAACTTTCAGATGAACTGTACGACAGAATCGAAGAACTGTCAGAAACGGGAAATGAGGCGATGGAAAGCGAAGATTACGCGAAAGCCATCTCCTGTTTCCAAGAGGCACTGGACATCCTTCCTGAACCGAAGGAAGACTGGGAAGCATATCTCTGGCTCGCCGGCTCAATCGGTGACGCCCATTTCATGATGGGGAACTACGGCAAGTCGCTGGAGTTTTTCCGCAAATGCTACAATATCGGAGAGACAGACAATCCTTTCATCCTGCTGCGCCTTGGCGAGAACTATCTGGAAATGGAGGATGAAACCAATGCAACTGAATTTCTTCTCCGCGCCTATATGCTCGAAGGGGAAAAGATTTTCAAGGAAGACTGGAAATATTTCCAATGGCTGTCCGGGCATGTGAATCTCAAACAAAAATAATAACAAAATTATACGGCACTCATGAAAAAGGAAATAACAGACAGAATCAGGCTACTGGGCGGCAACGTAGCAAACCTGAAAGGGAATTCATTGAAAGAGGATCTCTGTGCCATTACATTCGATACGGCCTTGTTCCTTAAACCGGTGGACACGCCCTGGCTGGCTGCCGAAGATACGGAGTCGATTGAAGGTTTGGGCGATTGGGTGGATGAGCATATGGAGTTGTTCAATTCTGACAGGGAGGCGTTCTATAAGGAAATGACAGATACGTTCTTTACCTTGGATGAAGAACCTCGCCGCCAACTGTTTTGGGTTGCCAGACCATTTACGCCATTCCAAAAAGGGACACCGGATTTTGAAGAATGGAATGGTTGGTTTACGGATAATGCAGAGCTGGGTGAAATCATCAAGTATTCAAATTGTGCCACTCCGGATTTTGTAGAGCTGCTTTATACGGACGGTTATCCCAATTACTATCTCATCTGCCTGTCAGATAACGACCCTGAGAATCCTGTCGTCTGGAGTACGGATCATGAGGAATTTTTCACGGAAGTAACCAATGAGGGACGACTGAATGATTTTCTCGACAGGTTCATGACTAAGGAGGAATTCCTGAAATTGGTGAAAAGTAAACTTGAAGAGTGAATATAATAGTTGGATTAATGCTTTATTTTATAGCAAAACTATAAGAATGGAGAAATTTCTTCAAAATAAATATAATAAGCGGTTTACCCCCCCCCCCCTGAAAGTCAGTTTGCCACAGAACATTATCAACCTCGAAAAATAAAAATATACGACATATGAATAGAATGTTGATACTATACATTTTTTTGTTGCTTTGCGGCACGGTTTCCGCACAACGAACAGTAGAATGGAATGATTTGCAGCCCCTGACGGATGATGCACACCGCACGGTATATTATAAAAAAGACAGTAAACGGCCGTTGCAGGGAAAATATCGCATTATACGAGGGCTTGACGAAGAACACGTGAAACTTTCAGACGGCATGATAAACGGTGACTATCATCGCTACCGTGACGGGGTATTGTGTGAGTCGGGCATATATGTCAAGGGCAAGCGTAACGGTACATTCACGGAATACTACCAAGACGGCGTTACTCCCCGAAAGGAAACACCCATACTACAAGGCAAGATAGACGGAACTGTAAAGACCTATTTCCGTAACGGAGAAATAGAGATAGAAAAGGAGTACAAACAGAGTGTGGAGAACAGGCGGGAACGTCGCTTTGCCAACAAGGCGGGTGAGCAGATTTTTGAATCTCATTATATCGACGGGAAAAAAGATGGCGAGGAATGGGAAATCTTCGAGGACGGCCGCGCAATACGCAGCAAGACTACATGCCACTACCGTAATGGAAAACTCGACGGTTCGTATCGTGTGGAATCAACATGGGAGGGTAAACCCTATATAACCATTGAGGGACAATACACCGACGGTGAGAAATCAGGGCAATGGATACAACATAACTATCAAGATAATACCCAAACCTGCACATGGCATGGTGAAGGTGGGGCTTAAACTTAGATGAAAACCGTCATCATAACACTACTTTTGACGGCTGCATCGGTCATGAGTTGCAAGCCGCCTATGCCTCCGACAGACAATGAGTTCGCCTGCACATCTTCATGCAAACAAGACCAACGGACAGCGGATGTTATTGGCGAAGCGGATATAATAACGTGGATTGCTTCCGATGATTTTCCCTCCCTTTTCATACAAGGCAATCATTTCCAGTTCCAACGCAAGAATGGATTATATGCTCCTTTGGGTATTGGGTTCATGGAGGTCATAGCCGAGCAGAACCCCGTCATACCATTATACCGGACAGCAACGTGCAAGGAGCCGGAAGATAGCATTGCATTGCACTGCATCAGTATCCGTTTGACAAGGATATTGCCGAGCGGAAAAGGAAGGATGACAATCCGCAGGAATGGCAGGACGGACAGAATAACGCTTCATGCAAAGATGGCAGATATTACTATCGTTACTCTTCGGCATCAGATACGTTAATGCCCTTGGCATGGAGATCCGGAAGCAACATACATGAATACTTAGAAGAGACGGCAAGTCTGATCTACACTTTTCCCATGCTCCGTTTTAGAGTGTTGGGCTTAATGGCGGGAAGGGCTGAAATTGTACTGAACGAGGAAAGCGGAAAAACGGCATGGATCAACTGTTCATCTGGGCAGATTATGATGCATGGAAACAGGATGCAACGCAACCGCAGCCTCATGCGGATAAATGGTATTCCAGCGAAAAGAACGCATGACTTTGACACCTACTATATCTCTTGGGAAGACTATCTTCGCATGGTGACGGTAGTCTGCTTCAAGGACAATACGGAAGTCCGAAAACCGTTTGAGGTACAAGGCGATACAATAAAGAGTGAACAAGGCTGGAAATTATGGAAACAAGGAGAAGAGCTACTGATAAAAGATATTATAGAATACTACCTTGAATAATGTCGGCTGCCGGACAAACGCTGGGGAACTCTTTCGGGCGGGACGGGGCGCGGGAAGTTTCGGCGAACAGCCGAAGCCCCGTGTGTCAAAGTGCAAGCGCAAGATAGTGAAAACCCTTTCACCCACGTTAGGGATTGCAGGGGAAAAACCACAGCATAGCGAGGACTTGCAGCGGAAAGCCCGACCCGAAGGGGAACGCCCAAACAACCACCCGAACAAACTGCTTTTGGCAAGGATTGCATTTATGGAAAAATACGAAGTAGATTATAGTGAGTCATCCTATTTTGTTTTTTAATACAAACAATGCGATTTCGCCCAATAGCAAAGTCAAAAAGCTACCTATCCAAAGATAATAACCTGTTGACAAATGAAAAACTCCAAGAGTGCTTTCAATGCCCCGTTCCGGGTCTACGAATATCGGATTATTAAAAAACAACGGAAGCATAGCCAATAATATACTGACTATAATAAGTACATATAATAATGAAGTGTTCTTCCCCGACAAGTACATATTAATAGAAAATCCATAAGCGATATTAGCCAGCCATGCCATATAAAAAAGCTTTGAAGGCCATTTTACCAAAAAGATTTCAATCCATCCTCCGAGCAAATATGCCCATCCGGGATTTCTGTCACCGCCAGCAAACACATTGGTGCAACATGCTGATATATACAATAACAAGCTGACTGCAACCATGATTGCTTTTTCCATATTCATCTTCATTAATTTGTCAGCCAATTCTAAAGCATAAATCAATAAAAGAACGATAGGAATTATTATTCTCCAGTTTATATTCATCTTATGGTCGTTTATCTATATCCTATTTTCAGATTCAATCAATATTTCCCTTCTATTCCATTTTCTTTACGGGCTTGTGCCATTTCTTCCCGATTGTCTATAATATATTGTCGCAGTTCAGATAATTCTTTCGCTATTTCTTCGGCTACCGCAGCTTGTTCTGTTTCCGGCTTAAAGGTAAGTTTAGGATAAGCCAATCCGACATAGCCGCTTTTGGGACCTTCATCAATAACTTGAGCAAGTATTTCAAGCCATTTATCCGGTACACCACCTGCATAACCGTTAATCCATTTCCCGGACAGTTTATTGAATGCCAATTGCGCCTGCCGACATTCAAATGCAGGTTCTCCTACACCCCTACATTTTCTATCATACGGGCGTAAAGATTTCGGCGGAACTGTGCCGTATAAAATCAATAAACGGCATCATCTTTTTGCCCTAAGTCATAAAATCTAATCGCCAATACATAGAGCGTTTCAATGGGAGTATTATCTATTTCTGCTCGAATTACATCAGCCGTGCTTTGCAGTTTTTTTACATCTTCACTTTTCAGCACATCGCTAAACTTCCCTACTTGAATTGTAAAAGGTTCAGAATTATACCACGGCTCAACATAAATGGGTATTCGTTCAGATTCATTATTACAACTTACCAGACAAAACACTGCCGATAAAACTGCAAAAGCTCTTCTTATCATCTTCATATTTTTTTTGTTTTTGGAATGGATGATTATTTCACTTTCATTTTCAATAGATACACACTACATTCAGTTGTCTCTTAGGCAAATATAAAAAGAGTGCGGTACATTACGAACGGCACACTGTACTTTTTTCGGTAAATCGGACAGGATTTAATATTTATAGCCCGTCCTTGTTGACCGCAGGGAATGGGAAACGGCGGATTTGGTATATGTGAGCCTCGTTATGCCGTACTATTCCCATGGCATCGTGGACGGCGGAACATCCAAGAGTTTCGTTTACAATCCCGGATTGAGAAGCCGCCGGAACATCCGTATCACCGAACACGACGACCTGAACGATATCTACCGAAGGATGTACAACGACATCACGCTGTACAAACCTGTCAAGGAAGGCTGGTACATCGAGTTAGACCATTCACGATAACTTGAAGTGATAAGTAAAACAAGATGAAGTTACAATTTGTATCAAGAATATTATGGGGTTTATGTTGCTTGTTTCTGTTATGGGTGCATATCAGTGATTACATACAATTCGCGAAGCATCCTGAACTTTACCCGATAGGTGAAGGAGAATTTGGTTGGATTTATAAATCTTTCGAGAACTATGTCTTGGGGTGTCGGGTAGCGCTTGCTTGGGACATTATCGGCATTATCACATCTGTCTGCTATCGTTTCAGGCATAGCGAAAAAATCCTGTTGGTACATTTCGTGCTGTCGCTAATCATATTCTTACGCCATTGGCTTTGTCTGATGTTCTATTGCATTTGGTTTTGCTTTTCAGTTCCTGACTAGCGGTTAAACGCCGGGAAACTTTCGGGCAGGACGGAAAACTAGACCCGAAGGGGAACGGCCAAACAGCCACCCGCAAAAACTGCTTTTGAGCATACCATAGAAAAAAGGAAGACCGAACGCTCCGAAGTTTCGCCCTTATGATATATATTTGTAATTGAGCGGAATGGAAGGACTGCCTGTCAAGACATGAGGAGAAGACAGTCGTGAAAACCGTAACCGTAAATAATTACAGATAGTGTTACATATCTATTTTTGATGAGAATATTTTTTTGCATTATATTGGTGTTGTCCCCCTTTCTAATAATAAAAGGGCAAACAGACAGGGACTCTATCATCTTTCATGGCAATATAACGAACGACATGAAGGAAGAGGAGGATATTGTAACGCCGTATAGATACAATCTGTTTGGCAAAAATAACGAACTTACCGTATCCGTAGATTCTGCTATGGACAAACACGGCAGGAGACCTGCCGCTGTGTATGTGAAACTCACCAAGGACGGAAGGGCGGCAGGAGAAAGTGTCTTCCCGCTGTCAGGCAACTGCCCGATTGAAGAGGATATAGGCGTTGAAGTCTCTGACAAGGGATTTATAATCAGAATCCCATACTGCGACGGTCATATGTTCCGTATCGGCTATGCCCGATTTGGCTATTCAGAAAAATACGATGATTTTATTTTAACAGAATACAGGGAGGAAAATATAGACAGACTAGATACAGAACAGAAAAGCAAGAATGTAGAATACAGTATCTTATCCGAAAAACCGATTGTATTCTCCATGTTTTCTCCCGAAACGATAAAAAGAATAATCCGGCAGAATCTGATTCGGGAGTATGAGATTGTCCAAACCCGTACAGCCCACTATCCGGTTTTCGGTTACTCTTCCAAAGAGAACAAACTGATGTGGATAGAAATTCCTGCCGAATTTGTCATACAGAATAACAGCCTCCAAAGGTTATATGTACTTGGTCCTTCTTATTATGGCTATGCTTATGAAACCGGATACAGATTAAAAGAAAATCCTACCAAAGGATGGAGCTGGGTTCTTTTGTATAGAGTTGAAGAAGACTCTATAGGAAGTTATTTGCGTAATTCTGAATCCATTTTTCCAAAAGAATCCAACCGTTACATCATCAATTCACGAATATTTGTTTACAAAAATCCTGAATTTCAGAAACTGTTTGAGGATACGGTTGTCTCAATGTTCCGGAAACATAAGGAATCCCGTTGGCGGGTTACTCCATCTTCACTTTCCCCACGCCAGCGGAAGTTTATCAGACAGCTCATTTCAGGTGATTCCTTAAGAGTCTGGCTTTATTCGGATTCGCTGGATCGTCGTCATTCGGTAAATATTCCGCTTGATGTCGGAAAGAGGTTTAATCTTCCTTGAACAGTCGGTTAGCCACCAGACATTAGCAGTCCTCATAAATCAGAAGAAACAATGAAAGTAAGAATAAACAAAGCACATATATTACTACCTATTGCAGGTTTTGTGATGGGTTGCCTATATGTGCTTCTGTATGCTTTTATTGACTATTGCGATACTGCTCCATTGTATGAATCTTTTTCCGAAATGATATTCAAAATACTATCTTACGATGATGTGCGATTAGCTATTTGTTTGTGGGGATTCATAGGATTTACTTTAGGATGTATTGCAACTCTTTTGATTGTTTTGATTCAAAGACATATTAAACGAAAGAAATCAAACAACGGTAGATAGCAAACGGCGTAACCTCCCCTAAAGTTCGGTTAGCCACCAAATATTATATTTAGAATGAAGAAACGGGACTATAAGGAGCAAGAACGACAACGGCGCTATTATTTCTTCGACTACCTGTTCTGGTTGGGAGAAATGGCACAGAGGCATTACAAGGGCGAGCCAAGACGCCCCGACGGGGAGTCCATGCTGATGCTTTGCATCATGATATTTATCTATGAGCCGATCTTCCTTACAACCGCTCATTTCCTTTTCGGCTCCACGGTATTTGAGTGGTTTACAGTCGCCATGATAGCCGGAATCGTCGCAATTCTCCACTATCTATCGAATGGTCGGATATACCCGTTTTCACGAAGGGAAGCGGTCATGCAGCACTATGAGGGACGCAGGTTCAGCCCCTTCAGATGTTACTTCTTCCTGTTCTCCCTCGGCTTTCTGATGATTGCCGAAATGTACCTGTTGCCAAGCACACTGATGCGGATAGACGGGCGCAAGGCGGAGCCGGTGGAGAACACACGGACGGAAGTTCCGCAAAGGTGGAGGGATTACCTTGCGCTGCATATCACGGTAGGAGCCCGTCAGGAAGTACCCAGCGAAGCCTTGCAATATCTGATCAATCAGGACGGTCGCACATCCCGATACGGGCAACCGGTCTATGTCATGCAGGTAAGGGAGGAAGATATGGGAGGAGAGTTCCGTGTAGGGCTATTGAATCATGCCACCTTTGATGAAATCCAAGACGGCAGCCGGAAGCTTGTCGAATGTACATGGGTCAAGGGATATACGCCGGACAGCATAAGGGTACTGCTGACCGGGTGGTACGAGGTGAGAAACACCGGGCTTTGTCCGGTGGACTCTCTGGAATGGACGGAAGATACGGAATTTTAAAACCTACAAAAGTATGAAAAGAGCAGAAACAGGAAGACCTCATTTATTTCGCTTGATTGCGATGATACATAAAACCGCATACATCCTTGCCTACGATATGCTGCGAAGGAAAGGGGGGCATGATTGGGTGGAGCGTCGGGCTGGTGGGATAATTGGACTTCCCTATCTCTCATTAATTTTGGTGGCATTACTTACGCTAAAAGACGACCCGAATAACGGTCAGAAAATAGTTACCGGCATATTGATCGGATGGGCGGTTGTCGCAGCATGGTGCATCTCCGGATTTCAGTTCAAACCTTCTGATTGGAGAATGGAAATCCGAGAAGAACTTGATTTGCGTCCTCTATATTGGAAAAAGGCGATAGAGGTATACTATGCCGTTGTCATTGCAGTGGCGGTAGTGTCAGGCATTGTCATGCCCAATGTATAAATCCGAAGTGAAACATTAGTGCGAAATTCGCTACGGTCAGGGCGATGACGATAAGGACTATTTTGGCGAGCTTCCTGCCGGAGTGTTTCATCTTTCCGTAATATTTACGGAGCGCTTCACGCCGCCCGGCTGTGTAGCGGAGCTGGCAAAATAAGTCGGGAAGAAAGCAAAGAATCATTACTATGGCAAAAGCAATTATCCAACTGAAAAGGCGAAATAGTAGCGGTATTCCAAGCGGTATGGTTATGGCAAACAGCCAGCATAGGAAAAGCAACATTCTCCCATTGAGATTGTTATGATCTCGCTCGCTCCATTTTTCGGCTACATACCACATATAGTCGATGAAGCAGAACCGGTATTTGCGATTGTCCTTATCCATGCTCTCACCTCCATACAAAGAAATCGACCAATATGAGGATAATCAGAACGCTGACCAGCACTATCTTAATCCGTCGGCGTGTTTCGGGTTTGCAATCATCAAAGAACCATAGCTTTCCATGAAACTGCCACTCACATGCCCATTTCCAACGGAACAGCAACCCTGCAAGCCATAGGGCAAGCAACCCGACACCAAACAGCAACCCGTATTTAGGGTGAGCCTGCAACCACTCGAAAAACGCTTCCGCCTTGCTGTTCATAGCTTCGTATATATCGGTAACTTTCATTGCATAATTATCATTTGTCATACCATAATTCAATATACCAATCGCCCTCAATGTGTCTTGATGCCATACCGCCCGGTGCATCCGGATCATTCCTAACAAGCTCAATCAGGTCGTTCAGTTCCCAATTGACCGCATAGGTTGAGTCCTCCGCGAACCTGTAAGCATACTGCTTGTCCACACTCGGCCCGACAGACCAACCAGCAGAATAGTAAATGATAGAGATGCTTGGAACAATGGTGTCGGGCAGTTCCTCAATGGGAGGAATTGAGCTAAAATCGCCATGTTCAATCTGCCACAAAGTATGCCGGCTTTTGAAATACAATCTCCTACCACCCACCGATGCAAGCAGGGAATCAAGACGCGTGCATTTTTCATTGCCAAGACTTGCCAAGCACAATGAATCCGTTGCGCTCCCGATTGGATAGAACGGAGGGTAAATGTCGCCATACGGGCAATTCAACAGAATTTCGATTATTTCATTAAACGCATCTTCATGGGCATAGAAATTACGAATCATATCCTCGTCAGACGGAGGATTGAAACTTCTGTTGCCACACCCTACGGCAATGAAAGCCACTACAGTTGCCGGCAATAATACTTGCAGAAATATGCTCGCCATAGCTGATAATCGTAATCCCGAACACAAAAATAATATTTTCCAATACATTTTTGAACAAATATATTCGTAGAAATGCTGTTTTTTTATTCGCACGACGGCTTTAAAAAGGGAAAAACGCTGATTATTTATTTGACAATCAGCGTTTTTTAGGAGAGCCGCTAGCCAGACTTGAACTGGCGACCTACGCGTTACGAATGCGTTGCTCTACCAACTGAGCTATAGCGGCAATGGGTTTTCGATTACGAGGTGCAAAGGTACATCTTTATTTGAATTTGCAAAAAGAATTGCCTGATTTTTTAGAAATATTTCTGTCTGGCATTTTTTCTATATTTGTGTATTTATCGGAGATGTTATGGATAAAACCGTATGGTAAAGACGTTTAACTCTATTGGATGATTGGAAAAATACTGTTTGGTATAAGTGGTGTTTGTGGCAAAATACCGGTTGTATTGAAGTCCGGAATTAATTCTTTTTCCAAAACTTCAAAAGGAAATAAATGTATATTATGAAAATAATGTATTACCTTTGTCCCCAATTAAAAACATTACTAGATAACTAAAAGATTAATCAAAGATCTTACTTATGCGTAAATTTATACTATTGTGTTTGTTGGTATTTACGGTATCAAGTGTGGTATTTGCCCAACAAATGACGGATGAACAAGTCATTCTGTACGTGCAAGAGGCTCAGAGTCAGGGGAAGACACAACAGGAGATGTTGGTTGAATTGATGAAGAAAGGAGTCACAAAAGAACAAATCCAGAGAATACAGTCTAAATATTCAGGCAAATCGGACGGAAGCTCTGAGGAAAATGCCAATTTCATGGGAGAAGCGAACTCCCGTTTACGTACGCAGAAAACTTACGAGAACAAAAACAAGAATATCTCTCAGGATGAATCCGGCTTGGATAATCTCGGTTCCCAAAAGCAAAGTATTAAAGGGCTGCGGGCGAAATCGGCTCAGCAACGCAACGGATATGGAACGGGGGTGAATAACAATGGACAGCCGGGTTATGGTTATAATGGTCCTAAAAGCGCGGAAGACGCTTTTACACAACAGATTTTCGGACATAATATTTTCGATAACGAATATCTGACTTTTGAACCCAATATAAATGTGGCAACACCCGACAATTATCGTTTGGGGGCGGGCGATGAAGTTATTATTGATGTTTGGGGAGCTTCCCAGACTACGATTCGCGAAAAAATCTCGCCTGAGGGTACTGTGCAAATCGCAAAGTTAGGACCGGTTTATCTGAGTGGAAAGACCGTAGAGGAAGCCAATGATTATTTGAAACGTGAATTTGCCAAGATATATGCCGGTGTTGCGGGAGAAACTCCCAATACGCAAATAAATTTGACGTTAGGCGAAATCCGTTCCATTCAGGTGAATGTTATGGGTGAAGTTGTCGTACCGGGTACTTACACCCTCTCTTCATTCGCATCAGTTTTCCATGCCTTGTATTGGGCCGGCGGAGTAAATAAAATCGGTAGTCTTCGAAGCATAAAAGTTATACGCGACGGAAAGACGGTTGCAGATTTGGACATCTACGATTTTATCATGGAAGGTCGGCTGAAGGATGATATCCGTCTTCAGGACGGTGATGTGATTCTTGTCAATCCTTATCAGACCCTGGTGCAGATATTGGGTAAGGTAAAGCGTCCTATGTATTATGAAATGAAGCCTACGGAAACAATCGGTACGTTGCTGAGATATGCCGGCGGCTTTACGGGCGATGCGTATAAAAAAGCCATCCGTCTTGTACGCAAGAGCGGACGCGAGCATCAGATTTTCAATGTGGACGAAATGGATTATTCGGTATTCCGCCTGGAAGACGGTGATATGCTTACGGTGGATTCCGTTCTCAACCGTTTCGAGAATCGTGTAGAGATTCGCGGTGCTGTTTACCGTGAGGGCTTGTATCAGCTGAGCGGAGAGGTGAATACCGTGAAACAGTTGATAAAGAAAGCGGAAGGTGTACGTGGAGATGCTTTCCTAAATCGTGCCGTAATCAATCGTGAACATGAGGATTTGACGCGCGAGGTTATTTCCATAGATTTGAAAGGCTTGTTGAAAGGTGTGGTTGCGGACATTCCTTTGCAAAAGAATGATATACTTTATATTCCCAGCATTCAGGATCTGAAAGAAGAGCCTACGGTGACTATCCATGGTGAGGTTGCAGATCCGGGTACTTATCTTTATGCCGACAAGATGACCATCGAGGATTTGGTCTTGGAATCGGGTGGCTTGCTTGAAGCGGCTTCTACAACGAAAATAGATGTATCGCGCCGTATTAAATCTCCCAAAAGCACGGACGACAGTAATATTGTAGGCCAGACATTTACCTTTGACCTGAAAGACGGCTTGCTGATAGGAGCGGGGAGCGAGAATTTCTATTTGGAGCCTTTTGATGAAGTGTATGTCCGTAAAAGCCCTGCTTATCGCAAGCAGAAAAATGTGGGGATAATAGGAGAGGCATTATTTACCGGCACTTACGCGTTGTCCAAGAAGAATGAACGTTTGAGCGATCTGGTCGCTAAAGCCGGTGGTGTTACATCCGATGCTTATGTAAGAGGAGCCCGTCTTATCCGTAAAATGTCGGAGGAAGAGCTTCGCAGAAAGGAAGATGCCACCCGCATGGCTATAAAGGTCGGTGCAGATTCAACTACTTTATATGTATATACGGTAGGTATTCATCTGGATGAGGCTTTGAAAAATCCGGGTTCTGATTATGATATGGTGTTGCGCGAGGGGGATGTATTGTTTATTCCTGAATATGTAAGCACTGTGAAAATCAACGGTGCCGTGATGTATCCTAATACCGTACTGTACAAAGAGGGAGAGAACAGCCGTTACTACATCAATCAGGCGGGCGGATATGCTTCGAATGCCAAGAAGCGCAGTGCTTTTGTGGTTTATATGAATGGTACTGTATCCCGCATACGCTCCGGTAGTAAGACGGCAATCGAGCCCGGGTGTGAGATTATCATCCCGACTAAGGATCCAAGTAAGCGTATGAGCGTGGCCGAAATGGTAGGTATGGGTACTTCTATTGCCACTTTAGGCACAATGATTGCTACTTTGGTTAATCTCTTTAAGTGATAAGGACAATGGACGAAAGTAAAATACAAAAGGCTCCGCAAAAACCGGAGGAACAGGAAATTGATTTGATTGAGTTGGCTCAGAAAGTGTGGGCCGAGCGTAAAATGCTTTATAAGGTATGCGGTATTGCGGCAGTGATTGGCTTGATTGTAGGATTCAGCATTCCTAAAGAGTATTCTACGGAAGTGACATTGGCTCCCGAAAGTGCAAGTAAAGTGAATGCCGGGAGTATGGGGGCATTGGCTGCTATGGCTGGTATCAACTTAGGCGGTTCTGTCGGAGAAGATGCCCTGTCGCCCGAACTGTATCCCGATATCGTTAAGTCAACTCCTTTTCTGCTGGAGTTGTTTGATGTAAGGGTCAAAGACCAGAAAGGTAAAATAGATACGACCTTATATGCTTATCTGGATAAATACCAGCGTTCGTCATGGATGGGTGCTGTAATGTCTGCGCCATTCAAGGCTTTGGGTTGGACCTTGTCTTTATTCAAGGATAAACCGGAGAAGAAGGAAGGAAAAATCGATCCGTTCCACCTGACATTGGATGAGGCGAAGGTGGCGGATGCTTTGAGTAAGCGTATCTTGGTTACGATTGATAAAAAAACAGGGGTTACAACTTTGGAGGTTACTATGCAGGACCCTTTGATTTCGGCTTCGTTAACTGATACCGTGATGCATTGTTTGCAGAATTATATCACAAATTACCGTACCAATAAAGCTCGTCATGATTTAGCTTTTACAGAAAAGTTATATAAAGAAGCAAAGGCGGATTATGAGAAAGCTCAGAAAAAATATGCTACTTTTGCTGATGCCAACCAGAATGTGGTTCTGTTAAGCTATCGTGCTGAGCAGGAACGTTTAAAAAACGAAGTTGAGCTGGCTTATACTGTTTATACCCAGGTTTCCGGACAATTGCAGATGGCAAGAGCCAAAGTGCAGGAGATTACTCCGGTATATACGGTTGTGCAACCGGCTACCGTTCCTTTGCGTGCTGCCAAGCCTAATAAGATTATGATTCTTATAGGTTTTGTATTCTTGGCAGGAGTGGGATGTGTTGGCTGGATATTATTTGTGAAGGATTTATTTAAAGATTGGAGAAAAGCAAACAAAGCAATATGATGGCTAATAATGATATGAGTCGTTGGTGTGTTCTGTATACGGCGCCAAAGTCGGAGCGTAAATTAGTGCAGCGCCTGCATGCAGCAGGATATATGGCATTTTGTCCTATGCAAATCGTATTCAAGAAGTGGAAAGGACAGACCAAAGAAGTGTTTGCACCTCTGTTCCCCGGCTGTGTTTTTGTAGAAGAAGCGGCGGGTGTGGAGCTTTTTATTGCTTCGCAGGGTGGTGTATCTTTCTTACTGGACGCTGAGGGTCAGAAGCTGTTTGTTTGCGCCGATAAAGCAGAGTTGCCGGCAAAGTTTGTGCATTTGTTGAAATAGAGGCCACTTTCTTCCCAGCATAAAAAAAGCTACATTCCAAATGTAGCTTTTTTTATGCCGGGAAGCATTGTTTTTTAATCAAACAAACTCTTGAACTTCTTGAAAATCTTCTCCTTGATAGAAGTATTCGGCTTGAAGTTATCCGACCTTTCCATTTCTTCCAGCGCTTTTTTCTCTTCCTTGTTCAGTGTTTCGGGCACATATACGCTGACATTCACCAGCAGGTCTCCGGTTCCGTATCCGTTTACGTTAGGCAGTCCTTTGCCGCGCAGGCGGAGAACCTTACCCGGCTGTGTACCCGATTCGATTTTTACCTTAACCTTGCCGTCAATGGTGGGTATTTCTACCGCACCGCCCAATGCGGCTGTCGGGAAACTGAGCAACAGGTTGTAAATCAAATCATTCTCATCGCGAATCAGTTCCTTGTCCTGCTCTTCCTCTATGAGAATCAGCAGGTCGCCCGGTACGCCGTTGTGTTTGCCCGCATTGCCTTTACCGCCCATGGAGAGCTGCATGCCTTCGGCTACACCGGCAGGAATTTTCACGGTAACGACTTCTTCGCCGTAAACGATACCTTCGCCTGCACATTCCTTACATTTATTCTTGATGACCTTGCCTTCGCCACCACAGGTAGGACAAGTGGTACGCGTCTGCATTGTGCCGAGGATGGTCTGCTGGTTGCGGATTACCGTACCGCTGCCCTTACAGGTAGGGCAGGTTTCCGCACCGCCGTCTCCTTCTGCACCGGTTCCATGGCAATGGCTGCACGGTACATATTTTTTCAGTTTGAATTTCTTTTCGACTCCGGTAGAAATTTCCTTGAGGTTCAGCTTTACCTTTACGCGCAAGTCCGAACCGCGATAACGGCGTTGTTGTGCACCGCCGCCGCCAAATCCGCCGAACCCGCTGAAACCGCCGCCGAACCCACCGCTGTGTCCGCCGAATATATCACCGAACATGGAGAAGATATCATCCATGGACATGCCGCCGCTGAAACCGCCGAACGGTCCGCCGTTGCCGGCAGCGCCACTCATTCCGGCATGGCCGAATTGGTCGTAACGGGCACGCTTGTCCGGATTGCTTAATACATCGTATGCTTCTGCCGCTTCTTTAAACTTCTCCTCGGCTACCTTGTCACCGGGGTTTTTGTCGGGGTGATACTGGATAGCTTTCTTACGATAGGCTTTCTTTATCTCCTCAGCCGATGCTGTCTTTTCGACTTCCAGAACTTCGTAATAATCTCTTTTTTCCATATAACTGTGTATGTTATTCTCCAACCACTACCTTGGCATGGCGGATTACTTTGTCGTTTAGTGTGTAACCGGTTTGTACGCAGTCCAGAATCTTACCTTTCAAAGCTTCGTCGGGAGCCGGAATTACGGCAATGGCTTCGTGGTAGTCTGTGTCAAGCGGTTGTTCTTTGGTTTCGATTACTTTGACGCCGTTCTGGCCTAAAACTGTCATGAACTTGTTGTAGATGAGTTCTACACCTTCTTTTACGGCAGCTACGTCAGTGGCAGTTTCCATATTTTTCAGGGCGCGTTCAAAGTCGTCTACGATAGGAAGGATGCTGCTGATGCTTTTTTCTCCGCCGTTCAGGATGAGTTCGGCCTTTTCTTTCATCGTACGTTTACGGTAGTTGTCGAACTCGGCAGAGAGACGCAGGTACTTGTCTTTCTGGTCTTCAATCTCAGCGTTGGCCTTTTCCAGTTCCTGAGCGAGTTTTTCTTCCTCTGTCAGGGCAACTTCTTCTTCTTTCTCTGTTGTTTCTTCACAAGTTTCGTCTTGAGCGTCTTGTGCTTTTAACTCTTCTTCGTTGATGTTTTCTTTTTCTTTAGAGTCCATATTGTTATGCTTGTTATTCTTGTAAAATGATTTTGCTTTCATTGTTGTTAAGGGTTTAAGTTAATATGATACGGTTTTAATAGCAAAAACTTTGCCAAATTGACGGCTTTTGCCAAAAACGCTGCAAAGGTAATATTTTTATGTCAGATTGACAGCGTAATGTGCTATAAATAGAGCGCTAACCTTGTGCGGACAGTAAGTTAACTCGATAGGTTGCAGTCAGTTACCTTTGTTGTATGTATCGGGTTAACTTCATATCATGCAATAAGTTAACTCGTTGTAAGCTGTTTTACCGTATTATTTCGTATCTTTGTACCCGCAATTTGCAGAGTTATAGGTATTAAATTGTAAGTAGTACATAATAAAACAGTAAATATAAAGATGATTACAGTCTCGAACGTATCGGTTCAATTTGGTAAAAGAGTGTTGTTTAATGATGTAAACCTGAAGTTTACAAGTGGTAATTGTTATGGCATAATCGGTGCCAACGGTGCCGGAAAGTCTACTTTCCTGCGTACTATTTCGGGCGATTTGGACCCGACAACGGGGGCTATCATGCTGGGACCGGGCGAGCGCCTGTCCGTATTGAGTCAGGACCACTTCAAGTGGGATGCTTATACGGTGATGGATACCGTGATGATGGGGCACACTGTGCTGTGGGACATTATGAAACAGCGCGAAGAACTCTATGCCAAAGAAGACTTCACAGACGAAGACGGTCTGAAGGTATCCGAATTGGAAGAGAAGTTCGCCGAACTCGACGGTTGGAATGCGGAAAGCGATGCTGCCGCTTTATTGAGCGGACTGGGCATCAAGGAAGACAAGCATTATGTGCTGATGGGCGAGCTGAACAACAAGGAAAAAGTACGTGTCATGCTGGCGCAGGCTTTGTATGGCAATCCGGATAACCTGCTGCTGGACGAGCCTACCAATGACTTGGACATGGAAACCGTAACCTGGCTGGAGGACTATCTTGCCAATTTTGAACATACCGTTCTGGTAGTGAGCCACGACCGTCACTTCCTCGACTCCGTTTGTACGCATACCGTGGACATCGACTACGGAAAGATTAACCTCTTTGCCGGAAACTACAGCTTCTGGTACGAGTCCAGTCAGCTTGCTCTCCGTCAGCAGCAGAACCAGAAGGCTAAAGCCGAGGAGAAGAAGAAAGAATTGGAAGAGTTTATCCGCCGTTTCAGCGCCAATGTGGCGAAGAGCAAGCAGACTACCAGCCGTAAGAAGATGCTGGAGAAGCTGAATGTGGAAGAAATCAAACCGTCGTCACGTAAGTATCCGGGCATCATCTTCACTCCCGAACGCGAACCGGGCAATCAGATTCTTGAAGTAGCCGGACTGACGAAAACGCTGGAAGACGGTACGGTACTGTTCCGTGATGTGAACTTCAATGTGGAGAAAGGGGATAAAATCGTGTTCCTTTCACACGATCCGCGTGCCATGACCGCTTTGTTCGAGATTATCAACGGAAATATGAAGCCGGATGCGGGAACTTTCAACTGGGGTGTTACGATTACCACCGCTTATCTGCCGTTGGACAACACCGCTTTCTTTAATACGGATTTGAATCTGGTTGACTGGTTGAGCCAGTTTGGCGAGGGCAATGAGGTATATATGAAGAGTTTCCTCGGCCGTATGCTTTTCTCCGGCGAAGAGGTGCTGAAGAAAGCAAGCGTACTGTCGGGTGGCGAGAAGATGCGTTGCATGATTGCGCGTATGCAGTTGCGTAATGCCAACTGTCTCATTCTGGATACGCCGACCAACCACCTTGACTTGGAATCCATCCAGGCATTCAACAATAACCTGAAGACCTATAAAGGAAACATCCTGTTCTCGTCTCACGACCACGAGTTCATCCAGACAGTGGCAAACCGTATCATTGAACTGACCCCGAACGGCATCATCGACAAGATGATGGAGTATGATGAATACATCACTTCCGACCACATCAAGGAACTGAGAACAAAAATGTACAATAAATAGGGGTTAGTGGTTAGCGATTAGTGATTAATGGTGTGTCAAAACAAAAAGGTGATTATGGTAATATTATCTTATTTGTTGGTTTTTTAGGCACGGATTGACGGATTTACTTTATTTTGGGGTAATATTATCAAAACAGTTGGTATATTACCCCTTATTCTTTTTCCGTGAAATCCGTAAAATCCATGAAATGCGTATAGTCCGTGTAATCCATGCCTAAAAGAAATTATCAAACCACATCCCACTCTCATCACCAACCCTTAACCCCTAATCGTTAACCCCTAATCGCTAATCACTAATCGTTAATCGCTAATTTTAAAATCACTCCTGTTCCCACTATCATCAGCACCGTACAAAGTACGGAGCCTTCAAAGCCGAAAGCGCCGCCGTTTATCAGATTGGCTTCGGGCAGCCGAAGGGCCAGCAAGCCGTTACTGAATTTATTTCCACTGACCTCATAGCCTAATACCGGGCCTTGTATCCAGTTCCAGAACCAGTGTAGAGCTATCGGGAAGCAGAGGTTGCGTGTGTATATATAGGATGAACCTAAAAGGATGCCTGCCAGGAGTATGTTGATAAAAGACAGAAAGTCGAAGTTCGGATTGCCTATATGAATCAAGGAGAACAGGGCGGCGGAGAGGAACAAGGCACAAAACTTATTCACCCCGCTTTGCAGCAGGCGTTCCAATACAAATCCCCGCAATGCCAGTTCCTCTGTCACGGCTACCAGCAGGAAGAATACAAGGCTGATCAGTAAGGAAGAAGGATTGAATGCCACTCCTGCAATCTCTACCGCACCTGCCCACAAGGATATGCCGAACCCTACCGCATAAAGAACGGTTGCCAGCAGTATTCCCGACAGCCAGTCCTTCCAACGCATCGTTAAAGAGCGTCCGAGCCCTTCCAGTGAAAAGCCGCGTAAATGCCATACTATCCATGCGGAAAGGAATACGCCTGCCAGCATCAGCGTCTCGCTCAATATGAAATAGGACATCGTATCGGCTTCTTCCTTTCCTAACTTCAGCAATACGGTTGCGAAAGGGACGCTTATTATTGTAATGATGATGACGGCAAGCGCGGCGAATGAAACAATGTCGATTGCCGCTTTTCCAAAACGTTTGGCTTTGGATTCATTTCCGATGGTTTCCATGAGAAAAATAAGTTCGGTTAATTAATATCCGACAAAAATAGCAATAAAAAGAGAAATCATTATTCACGGTTGGCGCTTTCTTCTTATATTTGAAAATTAAATCAATCTGACACAAAACATGAACCTGAAAAAGATACTTTTAGTAGCCGGACTGGGCATTATGATATCGAACGTCTCCGCCCAGACTTCCAGGAGATATACCGTTGCCAAACCCGGTACTTTGGTGGAAATGCTCACCGAAGAAGAAGCGAACGAGATTACCCACCTTGTCCTGCAAGGCAAGCTGAACGCAGTGGATTTCCGCCACCTGCGCGATGAATTCAAGAAACTGCAAATACTGGACATCTCCAATGCATCCATCAGTATGTATGCCGGAAAGAACGGTACGCATCCCGACCGCTTTTACATCTATCCCGCCAATTGCATCCCGTCCTATGCTTTCTGCAAGCAGCTTGGCGACAGCACTTTTGCCGGAAAAACATCCTTGACGGAGGTAATCCTTTCCGACAAGACCAAGAACATCGAAGACGGCGCATTCAAGGGATGCACCAATCTGAAGATTTGCCGCATACGCAAGAAAACTCCCCCCAACCTGTTGCCCGAAGCCCTGGCGGACAGTGTAACGGCGATATTCGTCCCTCTGGGCAGCAGCGATTCCTATCGTCGCGGCAAGCGGTGGGAGACATTCGCTTTCATAGAGGGCGAACCGGTAGGAGCTTTGGTGCAGATAGCCACCATGGGCAGCCTTGCCAGCGAACTGCTTCGTGCGGGCATACAGCCCAAAGATGTGAACTTCCTTACGGTAGAAGGTAAGATGGACGAGGCGGACTTTACGTTGATACGCAACTACATGCCCAATCTGGTGAGCGTGGATTTGTCCAAGTGCAATGCTACAACTATCCCCGAATACACGTTTACCCAAAAGAAATACCTGCTCAATATCAAACTGCCCCATGGCTTGAAGAGCATCGGCCAGCGTGCGTTCAGCGGATGCGGACGGTTGTGCGGCACGTTGGAGCTTCCTTCCGGCGTAACTGCCATAGAGTACGGTGCATTCATGGGATGCGACAATCTTCGTCATGTCCTTGCCACCGGCGATAAGATTACAACTTTGGGCGATAACCTTTTCGGCAATGACAAGGACAAGCTGATATATAGGGATTAGGGGTTAGTGATTAGTGATTAGCGATTAGTGATTAGCAGGCTGCGCACTCACACCGCAAGGCACTAATCCCTAATCACTAACCCCTAATCGCTAACCGCTAACTCCAATCATCGTCAGTTGTATGCGTTTCCGTTCGGTATCTACACTGAGCACCTTTACGCGTACCTGCTGATGGATGGATACAATCTCATTAGGGTTTGATACATACTTCTGCGCAAGCTGGGAGAGGTGTATCAGGCCGTTTTCCTTGATACCTATATCGACGAAAGCGCCGAAGTTGGTGATATTCCCCACGATGCCCGGCAGTTCCATGCCTATGCGCAAATCATCGATTGTGCGCACGTTTTTATCGAATTCGAACACCTTGATAGGCCCGCGCGGGTCACGCCCCGGCTTCTCCAGCTCTTGCAGGATATCCTTCAAGGTCGGCATTCCGACGGTGGGAGAGAGGTAGCGTTCCGGCTGTATCTTCCGGCGCAGTTCCTTGTCGGCAATCAGTTCGGCCACGCTGCATCCCAGGTCCTTTGCCATCTGCTCCACGATGTGGTAGCTTTCGGGATGCACCGCCGTGTTGTCCAGCGGATTCCCGGCATCCGGTATGCGCAGGAAGCCGGCACACTGCTCAAAAGCCTTTGCACCCATGCGTGGAACTTTCATCAGCTCCTTGCGCGATGCAAATGCTCCGTTCTCGGCGCGGTAGTTCACGATGTTCTGCGCCAGTTGAGGACCAAGTCCCGATATATACGTCAGCAGATGGCTGCTTGCCGTATTCAGGTTTACGCCGACCAGGTTTACACAGTTCTCCACAGTCTGGTCGAGGGATTTCTTCAGCTTGCTTTGGTCTACGTCGTGCTGGTATTGCCCCACACCGATGGACTTCGGGTCTATCTTGACAAGCTCCGCCAGCGGGTCCATAAGCCGGCGGGCGATGGATACGGCGCCGCGCACCGTTACATCATATTCCGGAAACTCATCCCTGGCTATCTTGGAAGCGGAGTAGATGGATGCACCCTGCTCGCTGACAATGAAAATCTGCACTTCCCGGTTGAACGTCTGCCGTTTCAGGAAATCTTCCGTCTCGCGGCTGGCAGTGCCGTTGCCCACGGCGATGGCTTCCACCTTATAGGCCTCTATCATCTTCTGCAGTTTGGCAAACGCCTCTTTGCTTTGGTTCACCGGCGGATGCGGGTAGATATTCTCGTTGTGCAGCAGGTTGCCCTGCGCATCCAGGCACACCACCTTGCAGCCGGTGCGGAATCCGGGGTCTATTCCCATCACCCTTTTCTGCCCCAGAGGTGATGCCAGCAGCAACTGCCGCAGGTTTTCCGCAAAGACGCGGATGGCTTCATCGTCGGCACGCTCCTTGCTTTGCGCGGCAAACTCGGTCTCGATAGACGGTTTCAACAGACGCTTGTAGGCATCCTGCACGGCTTCCGCCACCTGCTTCCCGCAGGCGTTGTTGCTCTGTACAAACTGCCGTTCCAGCCGTTCCACGCACTCCTCGTCGTTGGGGCTGATACTCACTTTGAGCAGACCTTCCGCTTCGGCGCGGCGGATGGCAAGCAGGCGGTGCGAGCTGCATCGCTTCAGGGGCTCCGAACAGTCGAAGTAATCCCGGTATTTGGCGCCTTCCTCCTCTTTGCCTTTTATCACTTTGGCGGTCAGCAGGGCTTGGCGTGCAAAGGTATTCCGCAGCATGTTACGGGCGCGTTCGTTCTCGCTCACCTGTTCGGCTATGATGTCGCGCGCACCTTTCAGGGCATCGTCCGCATCCTTTACATCGCCTTTCACGAAGGCGGCGGCACGCTGTTTGGGATGAGGCTCTCGCTGGAGCATCAGCAGGGTGGCAAGCGGTTCGAGTCCTTTCTGGCGGGCGGCTTCCGCACGGGTTTTCCGTTTGGGCTTGTAGGGCAGGTAGATGTCTTCGAGGGCGGTGCTGTCCCACGTGTCGTCAATGCGCTTTTGCAGTTCCGGGGTCATTTTCCCCTGTTCGCGGATGGTGGCGACGATGGTCTCCTTCCGTTTCGCCGTTTCCTTCAGTTTTTCGTAATGGGTACGGATGGATTCTATCTGCACTTCGTCCAGTCCGCCCGTCATTTCCTTGCGGTAGCGGCTGATGAACGGGATGGTTGCTCCGTCGTCGAGCAGGGAGAGTGTCTGCCCGATTTGCTTTTCCGATATGCCGAGAATGGCAGCTATCATGCTGTGAAAGATTTGTGTCATGTCAGCTTCTTTTTTTGATAATGAGCGCCAAAAGTACGAAAAACAATCTTTCCCTACTGCCTTTTTGTGAGTTTTATTATATCTTTGCGCTGTTTACACATGGTATTTATACATTAACAGAACAACGAAATGAAAAGACTGACCTGCTGTCTTGCGTGGATGTTCCTGCTGATTGGAGCAGTTGCTGCGCAGGATAAAGAAGTAAAACTGAAAATAGTACAGACCAGTGATATCCACGGTAATTTCTATCCCCACGATTTCATCCTTCAGCGGGAGGCCGCCGGAAGCCTGGCACGCGTGCACGCATTCGTGCAGAAAGCGCGCGAAACCTATAAGGACAACCTGATTCTGCTGGACAACGGCGACATCCTGCAAGGCCAGCCCACCGCCTATTACTATAACTACATCGACACGGTATCGCTCCACGTAACCGCCGATATGCTGAACTTCATGGGCTATGATGCCGCCAATATGGGCAACCACGATGTAGAGACGGGACGTGCCGTTTTCGACCGTTGGGCAGGCGACTGCCGTGCTCCGGTGCTGGGCGCCAACATCATCGATACCGCTACGGGCGAACCCCACTTCCAGCCCTACAAGGTGCTGGAGCGCGACGGAGTGAAGATTGCCGTCCTCGGCATGATAACGCCCGCCATTCCGGTGTGGCTCTCCGAGAATCTGTGGCGGGGGCTTCGTTTTGACGACATGGAAGAGACCGCCCGCAAGTGGATGAAGATAATCCGCGAAAAGGAGCGTCCCGATATTGTAATCGGTATGTTCCATGCCGGACAGGATGCCTTGCTGATGGGCGGCAAATACCGGGAGAATGCCTCGCTGGACGTAGCCCGCAATGTTCCGGGCTTCGACATCGTGCTTATGGGCCACGACCACGCCCGCGAATGCAAGAAGGTGCAGAACGTGGCAGGCGACTCCGTACTGGTGATGGACCCCGCCAGCAACGGCATTGTGGTGAGCGACATCGACATTACCGTGACCCTGCGCAACGGCAAGGTTACGGACAAGCAGATTGACGGCGTGCTCACCGAAACCGCCCCCTACGGCATCAGCGGTGAATTCATGAAACGTTTCTCGCCGCAGTACGCCACCATTCAGGATTTCGTATCGAAAAGAATCGGACGCTTCACGAAGACGGTCTCCACCCGTCCCGCCTATTTCGGTTCTTCCGCCTTCATCGACCTCATCCATACCTTGCAGCTGGACATCAGCGGTGCCGAGATTTCATTGGCGGCTCCCTTGTCCTACGACACGCAGATTAAGGAAGGGGATATTTACGTGTACGACATGTTCAACCTCTACAAGTACGAGAACATGCTCTACACCATGAAACTTTCGGGCAAGGAAGTGCACGATGCCCTGGAGATGTCCTACGACCTATGGACCAACCGCATGACTTCGCCCGACGACCACATCCTGCTGCTCCGCGACCAACCCCGCGAAGGCGCTGCGGACAGGGCTGCCTTCAAGAATTTCAGCTTCAATTTCGATTCCGCCGCTGGCATCATCTACACGGTAGACGTCACGAAGCCGTGCGGCAGTAAGGTAACCATCCTCAGCATGGCAGACGGCACCCCGTTCCACATGGACAAGATGTACACGGTAGCCCTGAACTCCTATCGCGGCAACGGCGGCGGGGAACTGCTGACGAAAGGCGCGGGCATCTCCCAGGACGAGTTGAAGGAGCGCATCATCAGCTCTACCGACAAGGATTTGCGCTATTACCTGATGCAGTACATCGAGCAGAAGAAGGTAATCGAGCCGCGTGCGCTCGGCCAGTGGAAATTCATTCCGGAGGAGTGGGCTGTTCCCGCTTCCAAGCGCGATTATGAATTTCTGTTTGGTACAAACCGAAATTAGTATTACCTTTGCCGTCCTTAACTCAAGAAACAAACCGTAAGACGTGAGAGGAATAAAAAGAACCATATGCGCATTATGCTTGCTGGCGCTCTTCGTGGCGTACCAGGCAAGCATAACGGCGTTTACCCACGTCCACTACGTCAACGGGGTGCTGATAACCCACTCGCATCCTTTCCATAACCAGCATTCGCACTCCACCGACTCGCTGATTGTCATCGGCCTGCTGTCGCACTTCAGTTCGGACACGCCGGACTGCTGCGAGCTGCAACACCCGATGCGCTCTCTGTTGCAGGTGATGGAAAGCGAAACCGATACGCCCGTCATAAAGGGAAAAGCGTGTCGGATGCCCTCTCTTCGCGCTCCCCCTTATTCCGTTACCCTTTGATAGTGTTGTACCAACGCCTGGTATGCTCCATACCAACGTTAGGTATTCGTTGTACCGATGCTTGGTATTCGATGTACCAATCTTTGGTACTCGCCGTACCAATGTTTGGTATCCGTCGTACCTGCCTTTGGTACTTGCCGTACCAAGTACCGGTACAGAATTGGTATCATTAAGTAACTGAAATAAAAGCGATTATTCAAATGAAACAAATTATATTGGCGTTGATGCTTGCTGTGGCAGGTATCGGCGCAGCCGTTGCCGCAAACCCTATCAGGGAAGGCAACATGATTTCCGGCCACGTTCTTGTAAAAGGTTCGGAAGAGAATATACCGTATGCCACCGTTTTGATTGTAGGCAGCGGACAGGGAACAGTGTCCAATGAAGAAGGCCAGTTCGAGTTCAAGAACCTGCCGGCGGGCAAATATACGTTGCGCGTATCCGCCGTAGGCTATAAGACACAGGAAAAAGCGATTGAAGTAAACAAGGACTTTACGGCGGTGGTGCATTTCCAGATGGAAGAGGAAAGCTTCATGACCGATGAGGTCGTGGTGTCCGCCAACCGCAACGAGGTGAGCCGCAAGGCCGCTCCCGTGGTGGTGAACGTAATGAGCGCCAAGCTCTTTGAGATGGTGAACTCCACCGACCTTGCCAAGACGCTCAATTACCAGTCGGGCCTGCGGGTGGAGAACAACTGCCAGAACTGCGGTTTCCCCCAGGTGCGTATCAACGGTCTGGAAGGTCCGTACTCGCAAATCCTGATAAACAGCCGTCCCGTCATCAGTGCGCTGAGCGGGGTATATGGGCTGGAGCAGATACCAGTGAACATGATCGAGAGGGTAGAGGTGGTACGCGGTGGCGGTTCGGCGCTGTTCGGCGCCAATGCTGTGGGCGGAACTATCAATATCATCACCAAAGACCCCATTAACAACTCCTTTCAGGTGTCGAGCATGTTCTCCAACATGGACGGCAAGTCCTGGGAGCAGTACATGGGCGGGAACGTATCCCTGGTGTCAAAAGACAACTCCTACGGCATCGCCCTCTACGAAAGCTACCGCAACCGCAATCCGTACGACCGTGACGGCGACGGTTTCTCCGAACTGGGCAAGCTGAACATGAACACCTTCGGCTTCCGCGCCTACTACCGTCCCACGCATTTCAGCCGCATCAACCTGGAGTATCACACCACCAACGAGTTCCGCCGCGGCGGCAACAAGTTCGACCTTCAGCCCCACGAGGCGGACATCACCGAGCAGACCAAGCACATCATTAACAGCGGCGGACTGAGTTACGACCTCTTCTGGCGCGAGTATAAACATAAAATCTCCTTGTACGGCTCCATCCAGCACACCGACCGCAACAGCTACTACGGCGCACAGAAGGACATGAACGCCTACGGCAAGACGGACGACCTGACGTGGGTAGCAGGCGGCATGTACGTGGGCAACATGAACAACTGCCTTTTCGCCCCCGCCACCTTCACGGGCGGACTGGAGTATCAGAACAACTCCCTGCACGATATCATGACGGGCTATCACCGCGATATGCAGCAGGATGTGCGCATTGCCAGCGCCTTCGTGCAGAACGAGTGGAAGATGAACGTACTGACCATGCTCGTCGGCGCCCGCCTGGACAAGCACAACCTGATAGACAAACTGATATTCAGCCCCCGCGTCAACCTGCTTTATAAGCCTACCGAGGACTTCCAGGCGCGCCTGACGTACTCCACCGGTTTCCGCGCCCCGCAGGCCTACGATGAAGACCTGCACGTCACCGCAGTAGGCGGCGAAGGTGTGCAAATCAAGCTGGCGGACAACCTGCGCGAGGAGCGTTCCAACAGTTACAGCGGCTCGGTGGACTGGACCGCCCACCTGGGGCACTGGCAGGCAAACATCCTTGTAGAGGGCTTCTATACCGACCTGCGCCACGTATTCGTGCTCGAGGACATCGGCAAAAACGATGTGGGCGATGTAATCAAGGAACGCCGCAACGGCAACGGCGCCCGCGTGTACGGCGCCAACCTCGACGCCAAGATTGCCCACGGCAAGGAAGCGCAGCTCCAGTTGGGCTTTACCGCGCAGCGCAGCCGCTACACCCGCGAGGAAGTCTGGACACAGGTGGACGGCAAGGACCTGACCACCAAGCGTATGCCCCGCACGCCCGACTATTACGGCTACTTCACCTTCTCGTCCGCTCCGCTGAAGAATTTCGACTTCTCCCTCTCCGGCACGTATACGGGCAAGATGATTGTACCGCACTATGCCGGATACATCGCGGAAGACCGCATGGAGACCACGCCCCAGTTCTTCGACCTCAACCTGAAGCTGAACTATACCTTCGTGCTGCACGACCATATCAAGTTCCAACTGAACACCGGTGTGCAGAATATATTCAACAGCTTCCAGAAAGACTTGGATAAGGGCGAGTTCCGCGATGCCGGTTATTTCTACGGTCCCACGCAGCCGCGTACGTTCTTCATCGGCTTTAAAATAATGAATTAGGATAACATTCACGATTTTTAAACCAATAATTCCGTGAATAATCCTATATTTGCCGGCAAAGCGCATGAATAATGAATACAAAACAGATACGCAACGTTGATATCTCCGGTATACAACACCTGCCCATGATTGACTTTATCGGCAATGATTTCGCTATTTTCGATGATATAAGGGACATCCCTTTCACGCCATATCCAACGCGTCTGAACGCTGCCTGCTTTGCCGTCTGCCGGAAAGGCTGGTGCAAGCTGAATATCAACTTGCGGGATTATGAAATGCGTGAAGGGATGCTTTGCATCATCCTGCCCGAGCAGATTGTGCAGCAGGGCGAGCGTTCCGATGATTTTTCAGGCAGCTTCATAGCCGTGTCCCGCGACTTCATGGACCTGGTGATACCCACGATGCAGCAACTGTTTCCCATGTTCTTCATGATAAAGGAGCGGCCTTGCATCGCTGTCACTGCCGACGAGTTGCAGGCGTTCGAGGAATATCACTCTTTCCTGTGGAGTAAGGTGAAGCTGAAGGACAATCCCTACCGCAAGGAGATTACGCAGGGATTGCTGATGGCGCTGTTCTACGAGATATACGATATCTATCAGGGACATGCCGTGAAGGAGCGCACTCCCAAAAGCCGCAAGGAAGATTTGTTCGAACGCTTCATCCGGTACGTGTACGAGTTTTACAAAGAGGAGAGGAGCGTGTCCTTTTACGCCGACAAGATGTTCCTTACGCCCAAGCACCTCTCTACCGTGGTGAAAGAGGTGAGCGGAAAGACGGCGGGCGAGTGGATTGACAGCCTCGTGATTCTGGAAGCGAAAGCCATGCTGAAATCCTCCGAGCAGAGCATTCAGGAGATAGCCGACGAGCTGCACTTTGCCAATCAGTCTTTCTTCGGCAAATACTTCAAGCATCACACCGGCTTTTCGCCCAAGGAATACCGGAAACAGTAATATCCGGCAACCTCCCGGTTCCGGCAAGCAAATAAAAAACCGGACAGCTACGGCAGGAATCTTTTTCCTGTGCTCCGTGTGCTGCCCGGTATTTTTTTAGTGTACCCTAAAAAAACTAACCTTTCTCTTTCAAAAACTAATTTACTCTATCGTTTTCTAAATGACGTTGCAAATTTAAAGAGTTATTTTAAGGTACTGTTTGATATATATCAAAAAAGGATTATTTCCTGAACCGGCTCCAGAAACCGCCTCTCTTTTGTTGCGGAGTTTTATCGGTATCGCGATACAGCTCCTCATACGTCAGCTTCTCCTGAACCATGCGGTAGATGTCTCCCCAGTCGGGCAGGCCGCCCAGGTTGCGGTCGTCAATGAAGAGGTCCGCTTTCACCTTGCGCGAGAAGCCGTGATGGGCGGCATCCTCTTCGGGATAGTCCCGGTTGACGGCATAAAACTCCACGTCCCGTTCCCTGCACCATTCCACGGCCTCGTCCAGCAGCTTTCCTTCACGTACGGTCCACAGTATCAGGCGGTGGCGGTCTTTAATCAGCATCTTCAGCGTATCGGTGGCAAAAGGGATTTCGTTCCCTATTTTAGGGTAGCGGTGCTCTACGATTGTGCCGTCAAAATCAATGGCGATAGTCATGATGCTTATGTATTGCTTTAAAAACGGTAACTTGTTCCTATGGAAGCTCCTAAGACAAACGTATATTCTCCGCTTGTGTAGGTACGTGCCGAAGGAGTAATCTTGCCGTTATAACCTCTCAGATACTCTTCCGCAAAGATGTTCCAACGGTCGTTCAGCTTGAAGCTCTGTTGCAGACCGCCCTGGATGCCGAAGTAATTCTTGTCTTCCATTTCGTGGTGCGTATAGACGATACCGGCAAAGGCGTTGAGGTCGAATATGCGGTTTTCGCTATAATTGCCTATCATGTTGGTAAGGTTCAGCATGTAGTCGGCGGTGACAGACAGCGGATATACACCCCCGTGCTGATAAGCATACCGCCCAATCTCGATGCTTCCTCTTACGGCAGACAGCGGCGTGTACTGGCGTCCCACACCCAGGCTTATCTGTTGTCCCAGCATATCGGGAAGATCCTTCATCTTCACACCTGCGGTGCGCATGGGGAAGTTGGTTCCCACAGTGGCATACGCAAAGTTATAAGGCTGGAAGAAGCCGCGTTTGGCATCGAAGTCGGCCTTTCTTCTACGGTACTGCACACCGAACATCACGCCTACATTCTGCATGTGTCTGTCCTGTGTGATGCCGCTCTTGAACGGTTGCGTATAGAAGCTCTTGCTGTATCGCGCCTCACCCGTGATACCGATTTGGTCTGACAGGAAATATACCAGTTGCATAGACCCGGTAGGACCGTGGAATGTACGAAGCTTCTTGGCATAGTCGCTGCTTCTGTGCGCCAGTGCTCCGAATTCGTAGCCGGCGGAAAGGTTCACTTCCAGTCTCGGTTCGTCCACACTCGGCGAAATCAGCGTATTCAGGTTCACCAGCACTTCCGCTCTGCCGCCTCCATACACTTCCTCGCTCTTGAAGTTGTCCGAATTAAATGTATAGTGGAAACCGCCGAAGCCGCTGATGCGCCATCCCAGCGGCATGAACCATTTACCTATCGCCAGTGAAGCGGCAGGACCCAACGGTTGCAGCGCCGGCAGGTTGTTGCGTACGGGCTTTCCGAAATCGCCCTGCGTACCGATAGCCGCTTCTATGAACATATTATCGCCCATATCTTCCGATTTCATCCTGATGGGAAGACCGGTAAAGCGGTAGGTCAGTCCGGTGTACACGCCATATCCCACATCATACCGTTTGGGGCAGTCCGCACCGTCTATTCCGTCGGTATAGAGATATAGTTTGGGTTCCACATACCAGTCCCAGTTTCTCGACAGATGATAGCGTGCCTGCAAGCCGCCGTGCACTCCGCCGGCTATCTTGGCATCCATACCGTCGCGCTTGCTCACATAGCCGCCTATACCCAATACGGTATACAGGCTGATGTGTGCGCCGCTTTTGTACCCGCCGATATAATCGGACAGGTTGAACAGGTGGTCCAGCTCGATGCCGCCCTGTTTCAGCTCGTCGTTGAAGCCGCCCAACAGAGACACCCGGTAGGAGTTGAATGAACTTACATCCTTAGTCAGGGCAATACCGCCGTTGAACCATGCCGGCAGTGAAGAACTGCCCCTCAGTTTGTTCACACCGCCCATTACCGACAGGGAGAAATTCTTGCCCGGCTGGCTGTTGTTCACTTCTCTTCCCTGCGGGATATACCGTTTCTGCAATACATAGTCCATTGCATTGAAAGGCCTTTCGGTGCTGTCCTTCTTCAGGCTGTCGTCCTGCGCATGGAGCATTTCCGGCATTGCCGTACATGTGCAGATGCACAGTGCCGGAATCATATATTTCAATTTCATTTTCAATCCTTATTATGGTTATAGGTTAGACATATCCATAGCTGCCTGTATGATATCCTCGTTAAATTCACCGTCGTTCTGTGCGGTAGCCACGAAGCTCTTGTCGCGTTTGAAACATTCGGACAGGGCAATCACCGTATTCATGAACTCTATCTCACCCTCTCTGGCAGACAAGGTGGCTTTGAAATACCAGGTCAGTGCGCTGTCCTGCGGCAGTTTGGCAAGCGAAGCCTTGGCGGCGGCGTTGCCGGCGCGGTTATCCAGCGCCATGTACATCACCACTTCGTTCTGGGGCGATGAAGCCTTGATGGTTTCAAAAGTCTTGTGTGCACGTTCTTTCTCTTCCGGAGTCGTTCCGCCCTGGAAGTAGCCGCCCAAAGCCCATGTATAGGCTTTCAGCAGGTCGAATTTGCTATCCTCCGGCAGAATCTTCACCAATACGCTGGCGTGCTCGAAGTCTCCCTTCTTGATGTACATGCACAGTTGGTTGGTCACCACTTCCAGCCGGTTCACGATTTCCGTACGGCTTCCGTCGGCATTCATGCGCGAATAGTCGGTGGAGTGGATGCTCAGGTCTATCAGCGGTTCCAGTATGGAAGTATCCACAGTATCCCTCTCCAGGTAAGAAGCTGCCAGGTTGTTGCCGGCAAGCGCCCACGGATGCTTTTGTTCCAGTGATTCCTCGTAAGCACGGCGGTACAGAGCTTCCAGTTCCTTTTCATCGGTTATCAGTTGGAACAGCTTCCAGTACTCATAACGTGTGTAGCTGCCTTTCAGCCCTTTTTCCCTGTATTGTGCCATGACTTCCTCGTCATTCGGTTCGCGGTATATCTCGTAGAGGCAGTTATAGTTCACCACGCGGAGTTCGTCCAGATAAGGCACGATGACGGTAGAGTACCAGTCGAGTTGTTTCAGCGCTCTGCCCTGCGCTCCGATATCCTTATGCTTTGCCAGAATTTCTTTCACCTTGCCGGCTTCCGCGCTTTTGCCGTCGCGTTCCAGCAGTTTCACCACTTCTTCCCACGGAGCCACTTCGGCATGCGGGTTGCGGTAAACGCGCTCCAGGGTATATTGGGGCAATATGGAGGTAATCTCCTGTTCAATCTTGCGCATACGTCTTTCGGCAAGGCTCAGGTTACTGCTGTAATGGCCGTCCGGAGAAGCCGTACCTGCCACGTGAAACTCCTTCAATACCGTACCCGGAGATTCGGCTATCTCTTTCAGCTTGTTTCTCAGCATGGCAAGGCTTTGTTTGTTTTCAGGCGTGTCCGTCAGTTGGTCGGAGTTGATGAGGAAAGACAGTTGTATCTTGTCCGATGTATTTCTTTTCTCTATCTGCGCCCTTTCCTTGTGCTGCAACGGATCCATCTGCTCCGAGAAGAGGTTGTATTGCAGGAACTTCATCGGGCGTTTGGTCTGGCACGTATTGATTTGGTACGTTCTGGAGTTCGATGCGCTGTAATCTTCCAGGTTCACGATGGCAAAGCAACTGTAGTTCCGGTTGGGGTCGGGCACGATGATGGTATCCGTCCAGTCCAGGTTCATGGCCCTTGTAGTCAGCGCCTCCGCTTTGATGTACGGACGCAGCGGGTCACGGTCCATGTCATAGCCCATTTTGCGTTCCTGCGTCAGGGCATATTCCTTGCCGTCGTATACGGACGGGCGTGCAAAGGTTATCGTATCGTTCGTTTCGCAGTCCAGTACGTACGGCTGTATAATCAGTCGCGAGAAGCGGTTGCCGAAGTAAGGCGGCAGTTTGAAGGTATTGTACGGAATCAGCATGTTTCCGATAATCTTCGGTGCTTTCGGTTCCGGTTTCAGAACCAGCCGCATGGCGGTTACGGTCACACTCTCCAGCATCACTCCCTCGTCGATGCTCACATCTATTTTCATCTGATGTCTCACTTCCTTCAATACCGAGGGCGAGAGTCCCACTTTGAAAATCAGCGCACCGTTGTCCGGAACCAGTATTTCATAATACCCGTTCTCGTCGGTGGTTGTTTTCCCTTCCTGGTCCAGCAGCAATGTTTTCTCCTGGTCGTTGCTGTCCAGTATCTTCTTCATATCCTCGCCCACGGCTACGGTCTTGGCGGCATACACATCCACCGTCACGTCCGAGAAAGGCACTTTCCGGTTTTCGGCAATGTTATATACGGTACCCGATACCTTCACCATTTTCTGCGCCCAGGCAGTGCCGGTACCGCATCCCGCCACAACCAGAAGCAGGATCCATATTTTCAATCTTTCAGTAATCATTCTCCGTATTATTTAAAAATGTAAGTACACGAAATTCCCAGTCCCATGGGCATCACCTTGTGTCCGGTGGTGTTGTAGTCTCCCGGTTCGGGCAATCCCTTCTCGTAGCGTTTCTCCCTGTACCACATCAGTGATATTCCGGCGCTGAATTCTATGTTGAAGCGTTTGCCCAGCGGCAGTACATATCCGTACACCATTCCCGGGCCTACGGCATCGCCGAAGTGGTGTGTATCCGAGAACGTGGCGTCATACCTCATGCCCTGTATGCCCAGGCCTATGAAGCTCTGCACCATTGCCCGTCCGCTCACCCAGTATCTCACTTGCGCTTCCGCACCTTTGATGCTGCAATCCAGCGGGTTCTGGTCAAGGCTGTAGAAAGCTCCCGCCATAACGCTGGTCCGGTTCGATGTCACCAGTTCCAGCGAGAAATTCGGAGTCAGGTTTCCCCAAAGCAGTGCGTTTGTTCTTCCGGCAATGAGCTGTGCCTGCGCATTACTTGCCGTGCATGCCAGTACAGCTATCACTATCAGCCTCGCCCATATACTTTTCTTTTTACAATCTTTTGTCATACGAATCTCTTATTTTTGTCTCTGACTGTACTTGTTTCTGATAGAGCTGAAGCGGTACACGAATCCTACGCGTATATCGCTCACTACGGGGTAGGGCAGGAAATGCCTGTCTCTGCTCTTTGTACGTATCAGGTGGTTATCTTCATATTTATATTTGTCATATTCGGCATAGGCTGCTCCCACGCTCAGACCCAGGTCCAGGTCTATTGCGCCCTGTTTGCATTTGTATACGGGTAGCTGCCATCCGCCGGTCAGTCCGGCATGGAACATATCGCCGGCGATGCCTTTGCCCCATGCTCCGGCAAACTTGCTGTATCCGGCATAGAAGCCCCAGTAGTAGGTACGCCAGAACTTGGGTATTCTGGACTGTCCTGTCTTTACGGTAAAGGAAGGTTTGGCATATCTTTTCACTTCCAGTCTGTAATCGTTGATTTTCATCTGTATGCGTTCGTTCATACTGATTTTGGCATTGCCGTTCCATTTGGCGCCTATGCCCACTACCCACCGGTTGTCGGTAGAACTTGAAAGGTCAAATTCCACTTTGGCATTCGGCAACAGCAACAGCCAGTCCATTGCATTGGTTTCAAACGCCCACCGTTCTTTGGGCGAAATCTTTTCGGAGGTTTTCTGTTGGGCGTATGCTCGGACGCTTATCGCGCCCAGCATCGCCAGAAACAGAAACAGTACCTTTGTCCTATTTGTCATCAGTTGTCAATGTTTAGTTCTATATTCTGTATATCAGAAGTTGTAGGTCAGTCCGGCAGTCAGTGCGGCTGCACCTTCCCCTTTCTTTCCGCTGGCGCATCCGTCCAGCTTGTCCCCTACGAGATTACCTTTTATCTCGACATTGATGTCCAGATGTTCCGATACCTTAAAGCGGTTCAGCACACCTACGGTAAGCACTCCTGTGGTGGTATTCAGTCCGGGAGCGTTGGCCACACCGCCGCCCACCAGCGGAATGAGGCTGTATGTACGTTCTTCGTTCACACCGCACCACCAGTTCAGCACGTCCACCATGATGTCGGCATGATACATCATGAAATTCCACGATTCGCTGCTTCCGTTCATGGCTTCGCCCGAAGCGTGCATTCCGCTTATCTGCAATCTGGCACCTAATACGGGGGTAATCCATTTACCGCCGCTTACGTCGCCCGTAATGGAAATGCGGTTTCCGAATTTCGTGTGCATGTCATAATCGCCTACGTATACTCCGGCTCCTACCGAACCGCTTACAAACCATTTCTCATTGGCCGGATAGGCCTCCATTTTGCCTTGTGCGGCAACGGTAGTCCCTGCCGAAGCAAGAACTACCGCTGCCAATATCCAAGGTCTTAGACTAAAAAAATGTTTCATTATTTCAAAGTAGTTATTAATTACTTCAATTGTATAAAATAAAAGAATAATATGTTTATATGAAGTGTTGTTCTTTGTAGAGCATGCTACGCTATTGCCTGTCACATTGGAAATTACGTGGAACAGGTAAAATGGATAAGTTCTAATGCGCGGCAAAGTTACTAACTAAAATAATAAAAAACAACTTTTTATTTACATAATGATGTAGAATAATGGCGTAAATAAAACTGTGTCAGCAAAGAATAAAATAAAACTTTGCTGACACAGACTATTTTAATTACCTATAAAGTAGGTTAGGACTATTCTTTTTCTTTCACTTCGCCGCGGCGTGCCTTTTCGGTGTAGCGCAGTTCCTTTTCAATGGTCATATCCTTGCCCAGACCATACGTATGCAGTCTTTCAGGTTCTATACCCACTTTCACGAGGAACTTCTTCAAGGCTTCGGCACGTTTCAGCGTCACTTTCTTGTTTATGGCTTCTCCGCCTGTATGGTCGGCATAGCCGCAGATGTCAATCTGTACTTCCGGATTCTCTTTCAGTGTTTTGGCAATGGTGAAGAGTTCGCGTGCATACTTGTCCGTATCCAGTTTCCACTTTCCGCGTTCAAAGTATACGGCGGGCAAGTCTTTCGGGAAACCTTTGCATACCACTACTTCCGGAGATTTTTCAAGCACTTTCTGTTCGATGTAGATAGTATCGTGCACCACTTTCGTAACGGTCTTTGTAGCGCGCTTCCACATAGGCAGATAGCCCGGAGCGTACATGATATTGTCTTTCTTGCGTCCCTTGCTGTTGCCTACCTTCCATATCAGACCAACCTGTGCCGTAACCATGCTGTTGTGTTTGGTGGTATTGATGGAGTTGATACCGTCGAAGTCCTGATTGTTAATCCAGATCATACCTCCCTTCAACTGTACGTCGAAGTTGTGGTTTATCCGGTAACGTACGGCAAGGTCGCCTCCCAATCCGAGATTAACCTTGTTGTCGAGTTTGTCGGCAAACTGTTCGTCGTTGGAGCGGTTCTTGACGGTAGACGAGAACTTCTGCAGGTAGATACCCGGTGCCAGCACCACAGCCCAACGGCGGTCACCGTCGCTGCGGCGGAAGAGGTTCAGTAGGTTTACCTCTGCGTTCAGTCCGAAGTTCCATGAGTGAACCGAAGAATACAAATCCTTGTAGTAGCTTCCGCCTTCCGGAAAGTCCACGTTATAGTAAGTGTTTCCGTTGGGCAGCAGTACGAAGTCGTCCTCGTAGCGTTGCGAACCGGCGCGGTTGCTTCCGTAGTCCACAGAGAGGCGTGCTCCGAAAATCGGATTGAACTGATAGCTTCCCTGCAAACCGAACATATAGCCTGCCCAGTTGTTGTTACCTCTGCTCACGGAACGGAAATCGCCTGCATAGAACGGCATTCCGATGTTCACTCCGATGCTCCACCGTGAGTAGTCTTTGTACAAAGTCTTTTTGTCAGGATAGTCCTTCCAGGGGTCGTCCACTTTGACCACCTCTTGTGCCATGGCTTCCATGCCCGGCAGAGCTGCCAGACAGAAACCGGCGATGATGTATTTCAGTGATTTCATAAACGCTTTGTTTTAAATGTTATTACCGGTTATTTCTTTTGCAACTCCACGCAGATATAGGCAGGTTCTCCATAGTTGATTCCGTCCTTGCGTGCCTGCAGTCCGATTACCACTTTGTAGCCGGTAAGGTCATCGGTTACGCGCGAGGGATCCAGAGTCAGACCCATGGAAAGCGCTCCGTTGTGCATGTCTACCTTTATGTAGTTTGCCAGGTCCGGTTGCGGCTTTCCGGCTTCGTCATAAATAATGCCCAAGCTGTAAACAACCGGGATATTCTGGTTGCTTTCGTTTGCCGTTGAGGAGCCTAAAACTTCTGTTGCAAATACCGGCAGGTTATCTACAATTTGAATGACTTTTGTATCGACATTCTTCACTTCTCCCAGCACAGCGTGTTTGTAGATGTCCTCTTCTGCAAATGCGCTCAGTCCCAGGTCTGCTTTGGTGCGCACCACTTCTGTTCCCGATTTGAACTCATATGTAGTCTGGTCTTCGCTTTGGGCAGGCACGTAGCGTACACCCTTATAGCTTGTAGAGCGGTTATTGTTGCTGTTTTCAAATTCAACGGCTACGGTAAACGGCATCTTGTGAGTCACCGGATCCACTGTAGGCAGTTCGCAAGTAGCCGTAACGGTGAATATGCCTTCGGCTGCATCTTTTACAGCGACTTTTTCTACTGTAAATGCCGGTCCTGCATCACCTGCTCCACGTGTAGGAATGGCTTCTCTGGAGTCGATGTGGAAGTAGCCTTCCAAAGCGGTCACTTCGTTAAGCACGTCTGCCGGATTGATTTTCACATTTACATTCAGCTCATATTTGTTGCCTTCACGCGGCTTCAGTTCCACTTCCTCGTTACTGCTGTATTGTGGAATGATTACCATACTCTGGATGCGGTTGAACAAACGATCAACTTTCTCTTCCAGTTCCGTGCATTTGTTTTTCAGTTCGTTGATTTCTCCCTGCATCAGAGCCAGCTGATCCTTGATTTCTTTGGTTGCCTCTTCAATCAGCTTGTTCATTTCGTCTTTGTTAGGAACATTGTTTAGTTGCTCGTATATCCCTGCGAGTAATTGATTAATCTCTTCCTTGTTGTAGTAGTCGGCAAGCATGTTCTCCACTTCTGTAATTGTGACGAACTTATCCATTTTACCGTTCAGTTCATCATACTTCGTCTGTAAGTCGAGAATATCTTTCTGATTCTTCAATACATCAGCTTTCAGTTGTCCCAGGTCGGGCAATTCTGCGAGGGCGTCTTCCAGTCTTTTATAAATTTCGTCTACACGTCCCGACAACGCATTATAATTATTATTCAGTGCCAGGAAGCCTGCATTCATCTTACTTTCCAGTGCGCTTAACAGTGCAGCCTGCTGTGCCTGATTGTCCTTGAGTTGGAGAATGTCATTCGTGTTCTTGTTCACGTAAGCTTGCAGTTCGTTCAGCATCTGTTTGATTTGGCTCAGGTCTGCCGGGGGCACGCTTCCGTTTTCAAGCGAATTCAGACGTTTTTTTATGTCGGCAATGGCATCGTCATAGATTTGTTTCATCTGTTCAACCTGTTTTTCCAAATCAGTTACACGTACTCCCAATGCATCCAATTGTTTTTCCAGAGCACTGATGCGTGCCGTATGGTCTTTTACGATGCTTTCCACATTACCCATTCTTTCACCCAGCTTTCCGTACAGCGATTCTATGGACAAATATTTGGCGTTAAGCTCTTCCACTTTGGCTTGCAGGTCTTTCAAGTCATTCTGGAGTTGTTCTACCAGTTTGGACAATTCGGGGTCTGTAGTGCCGCCGCCATTGTTTATGGCTTCCCATATTTTTTCTATTTGAGCATCATAATCGCCTATCAGCTTATTGATACGCTTGTCAAGCTCGTCATAGCGAGTGTTCAGGTTCTGAACCGTATCCTGCAGTTTGCTTACCGCATCGGAGATGCCTTCCAATTGTGTATCGATTTCATTGATTTTACCATCCACTTCATTCTTTAAATTCAGGATGTCGTTTTTGGTATCTTCCCTCAGTTGTTCCAGATTCTGTGCATTTTCTTTTGCCGCATTATCCAGTTCTTCGAGTTTACTGTCTATTCTTTCAAGGTTATCGGTCAGTTTCTGGTTCAGCTCTTCCAATTGCTTCAAGGCATTTTCCAGCTTTTGCTTCTCTTCCAGTTGCGATTCTTTCAAATTGGCTATTTCTTCTTTCAAGTCACTGATAGCCTTTTCGGTTGCATTCTGCTTTTCCTGCAAGGATTGGTACTGCTCTTCAAGCTTCCGGATACGTCCGTCCAGTTCATTGTATTTGGCAGAAATCTCGGCATCGATTTCCTTGGACAGTTCCAGCAATTTTTTGTCGAATTCCTGTACTGTCTGTTCAATCATGTTCTTTATGTTCTGGTCATTCTCCTCCATTGCTTTCTGCAACTCGGCAATCTTTCCTTCCAGCTCATTTTTCGTAGTCTCCAGGTCTTTGATAAGCTTGCTGATGCTCTCCTTGAATTCGGCATGCTCCTTGGCTGCTTCCTGCAAGGTTACAATCTGCTTTTCAATCAGTTCGATTTTTTCCAACAGATTGTCAACGTTAACATCGCCATTTTCAATCTGATTCCGAAGAATTTCGATTTGGCCGTCATAATCTTTCTGGCAGCCGGTCATTAAAATACAGCCGCTTCCTGTAAGCAACAACATAGCTGCGAACAGAGACATTGTTGAATTTCGTTTCATAATCACTAATGTTTTAAAGTAAAACGTTTGATATTTTGTTCTTCTTTCAAGCTACATACCAGCAGTGCACCGTTCCGTTCGGCAATGATATAGCCGTCCAGTCCTTCCACTACCACTTGTTTCTCTCCGGCAGTGTGCACAATACAGTTGTGGCAGTTGTGCAGGCTGATGTCATTCCCTACACCTGCATTTCCGTGTTTGTCCTGAGGTAGCAGGGTTCTTAGCGAACCCCAACTGCCCAAATCACTCCAGCCGAATTCGGCAGGCAGTGCATAGATGCTTTCCGCTTTCTCCATTACAGCGTAGTCTATGGATATTTTTTCACAGGTGGGGAAGAGTCTTTCTACAGTGCCAGCCTCTTGTGCTGTGTAGAAATCCCGGCTCATTTCGTCCATAATAGCAGCCAGGTCCGGAGTAAACTTGCGTATGGCATCGGTTATGGTATCCACGTTCCACACAAAAATGCCGGCATTCCAAAAGTAGCTGCCGTGGGCAACGTATTCTTTGGCTGTTTTTACATCCGGCTTTTCTTTGAAGGCGCCTACCTTGTATATTTCAGTACCGTTAATCTGTTCTGCAGCCTGTATGTAGCCGTATCCGGTTTCCGGACGGCTGGGTTTGATGCCTATCGTTACAATGGAACTGTTTGTGGCGGTAAAATCGAGTGCACAGCGCATTATCCGTTGAAACTCACCGGTGTTTATCACCAGCGCATCCGACGGAGTTACTACGATATTTGCCTGCGGATGCTGTTTCTTTATCTTCCAGCAGGCATAGGCAATGCAGGGTGCCGTATTGCGGGCAGTCGGCTCTGCCAGGATGTTGCATTCGGGCAAATCGGGCAACTGTTCTTTTACAATATCCGTATATTTCTCGCTGGTCACTACCCAAAAGTTTTCCATTGGGCATAGTGGTGCAAATCGTTCTACGGTAAGTTGTATCAGTGACTTGCCGCATCCCATTACATCAATAAACTGTTTGGGATATTCAGGTGTACTCATTGGCCAGAATCGGCTTCCGATGCCACCTGCCATGATTACAATATGATTTTCCATCTCTTTTTAATAGTAAATTTTGATAATGTATGTTTATATCAATGAATAGCACAACCTATGGTTATGATTTCAATGTCCGTAATTGCTTTTAAAAAATGCAGGGTATTGGCAGGTATGCTGATAAAGTCTCCACTGCCACACGTTATCTGTTCCTTGCCAACTGTCATACTTGCCTCTCCTTTTTGAAACAGGAAGAATTCTTCCATGGTGGGGTGTAGAACTGTAGTGGCAATAGGTATTTCTTTTATATTTTTTTATTTGTCGTCATTAAATATCATATGCTTTTATTAAATGGATTTTTGTAAGCTCCAAGTAGTTGTTGCGTAAAATAATAGAAGAATTGTATGTCATCTATAAAATATCGTTTAAATAAACGCCTAGGCTCTTTCATAAAACGATAGAACCATTCCATACCTATTTCTCTCCAAAAAGCAGAAGCGCGTTTTAGGTTTCCTGCTTCAAAATCGATAGTTGCTCTTAATCCCATGAAAATATTTGCCTTTGGCATATCTTTATGATACTTTATAATCCACTTTTCTTGTTTAGGAGCACCTGTACCTACTACTAGTACATTAGCTTTGCTTTTGTTTATTATTCTAACTAATTCTTTGCACTTTTCCTTTTTTTTCAAATCCATACGAAGGTGAATATGCATCCACAATAATATTTCTTCCTATTTTTTGATTAATTCGTTCCATTGCTTTTTTTGCAACCCCTTCTGCCGCACCTAATAGGAATATTCTACATTCAGGATCGTTTTTGTGATATTCGTAAAATGCCGTAAAAAAACTGAATCCCGAAATGCTTTCTGGCAATGATTGCTTCAGGAGTTTGGAAAAAAATAGATTATTTTGCTGTCGCATATTACCCATTCCGCTTGTTGGTATATATCATAAAATATTTTATCTTTTAGTAATTTTATCAAATGATCTACGTTCGGAGTTATCAGTATTCCTTTGTTTAAACGATGAAGTAACTCTTGTTGTATAGTAGCCAAAATATCTATATTAAGTATTTTTATTTTCTCTATTTCGTTTTCACTCTTTGGAGTTACATAGGTCGTATGTGATTTATTTAAAGATTTCCAATACAGATTTTATAACTTTCTTTGCATTTCTTCCTTTGATGATAAAATCGTTTTTGTAAAATTTGCGGAAGTCTTTAGCTTCATTTGAATTCTTTTTATAGGGAAAGAAAAAACCGCCATCGCTTGACCATGAACCGTATATTTCCACATACGCTAAGTTTACTCCTTGTGCAGTAACGCATGGTTCTAAACATTGAGTAAACCAGTTGGGTACTGTCAGTGAATTGTTTCCTGTTTCGGTTAGAGCAACAACCTTGTTATATTGTTTGGCAAAATCAGAAAGCATGCGCAATTGCTTTATAGTAGTTTGTATACTCTCTTTATCTTGAATTCCATAATTATCAAATCCAATAATATCTACATATTCGTTTCCTGGATAGCGATTCATAAATTTGTCGGTTTTTTCCATGCTATTCCAATTCCTATCTGGTGTATAACCTATTATTACATGGTTGCAGTTCTTTGTTATTTTTTCTACTGTATATCGGAATAGTTGTTTATATTCTTCATGGCTGCAATGACCATCTCCCCACCAAAACCAATTTCCAGAAGCTTCGTGAAAAAGGCGGATTACTACCGGAATTTTTTTCCCTTTATCATCTTTTAATTGGTTGAGCATTTGAATAAATTCATCTAATTGTTCATCAAATTTTTCTTTCACAGTTTGCACTTGATTGAGACGAGTCTTTCCATCCAAAATTTCAGCTACTACATTAGGGTGTTTGGAAGATATATATCTGAAATCTGCAGCATCTCCTTCTTTTTCTTCATACCACCAAGGGTTGGGCATGTGACAGCTGATTGTAGACAACCCGCCTATTGTATTGTGATAGTGAATAATATAATTTATTAAAGCTTTCTTCTGTGATTCTTTGTACCGTATATCAGTTTTATTAATAGCATATGAATGAAAGTCTGTTTCAGTCATAGTAGGATATGCTCCAGCTATGCGTTGAAAATCGCTTTTGAAATCTGTACTTTTACGTGAGGAGATGGTAGAGTAGAATGCTGTTCTATTTTGTAATATTCCTTGTCCATCCAGTGCTTCCCTTCCATCGTTGTGCATGCCTATATAAAAATTATTCTGTAGAAAATTATCTCTTAAATTTTCCCAGGTATGTTTAGTCTCTTTACTCCAATATATGGCATGGCGAGATTGCGCTTGAACACTTATTGTATAGCAGCAAATAATAATATAAGTTAGTATTCTTTTCATCATGATTTATATACTTGTATCAAGTAACCGGTTGTATACATTATATATTTTGTTGGCTGTACTATGGTCGTCTAATCCCATACAGAATAGCTTTTCCTTTCCATTGATACCCTCAACCCTTTTCCTTGCCATTTTATACATTAAATTGCTCAGAGCTGAAGCCGTGTGTTCGGTAGTGCAGGCGCATAGTTTTATTCCTCTGAACAACTCTTCCGCGTCCCCTACTTGAGTAGAGACTATAGGCAGGTTGGCAGCCTATTTTGATATAAATAGTAGGTTTTCCACTCCAGACATGATTAAAATTACATTATGTAGATATTTATCAGGTATAGTCATTAATACTTCGAGAGTTTGTACAATGATGTTATTGTACTTTTCTAAATAAAATTTATTAATATATTTCTTGAATTTATAATAATCAGAAATTCGAGTTAGAATAAGAGGCTTTTTGCATTTCTTATTGTTCGATAAACATTAAAAATGTACAATTAGAACCTTCTATTGTTTTTGTATACCATTGATATATGGGATTGGAATCATTGGTTGTTATCCCTACTAAATGTAAATCTCCCTGCATGGTGCGTGTCAGGTGTTTAGCAAAGGATAAATGACCTCTTAATGATGGTATAGAAAATAGCATAATTCAATGAATATAGTCATTGCTATTTTTTTATTTTATCGAGGATAGATAGAAATATGATTAACGTAAGGTTTAATCTGTTTTTTTGTAAGAATAAGATTATAGAATTGTAATAAGGTAATCCATTATATGGGTAGGAGTAAATTTCTTTCCATATGGGATGGCTGTTTAATACCTTTATTTGTGCTATTTTATTGAGTAGATTTGTTTTATTTCTACATATTTGATATGAATAAGTACGGAAAATTCCAATAAGCATGCGTGTTGTGCGCTCTTTTGCAGTATCTGTGTTTTGCATTTTTTTATTGAGTAGATAATATAAATTAACTGTAGCTTCTATTTTTTCTTTACTTAAAAGCCTTGTTAATGAAGTTTGATTAGTTTGAGTGTATACATAAAGTATATGTGGTATGAATGTAATTTTTTTACAGTAATGAAAATAATCTAGTAAAAATGGAATATCTTCCGATACATATCTCCTCTCAGAGACAAATTGTAGATTATTTTTCTTTATAATATCGTTACGAAATAAACCGCGCCAAACACTGAATGCAAATTTTCTTTCTTTTTTTATACCAGGTGCAGAAGCAATGGAGTCTAAGCTGAAATCATTTATATCGTCTTCTAAAAAAATCATTTCTTGGGTGAAGTCTTTTTTCTCAACATAATATCCATTTCCATAGTTTTCTTTATAATTGCAAAAGACAACATCTGAGTTGCTATCTTTGATTTTATTATATAATATTTCATACATATTGGCTTCTACATAATCGTCACTATCTACAAATGCAAGATATTTGCCTCTCGCAATTTCTAAACCAGAGTTTCGTGCATATCCTAATCCTGCATTTTTTTTGTGTATTACTTTTATACGTGAATCTTTTTGAGCATATTCGTTACATATTTGTGGACAGTGATCTGGAGAACCATCATCTATTAAGATTATTTCAATATCTTTTAACGTTTGGTTGAGTAATGCTTGTATACACCTCTCCAAATAGGATTCCACATTATATATTGGAACCACTATACTTACTTTGGGTTGTTGATTCATAAAGTTCATTGATTAATATTCCATATAAAGCGATATTCTGGACTTTGCAGTAGAAATCTTTTCCACTACATTGTAAACGCCAAAATCTTCTACTCCTAACCTAATATGTTGAGGACAATGCGTGAGGTGTAAAGGCTAACTGTCATTGTGAGCAACATTCTAAAATATAGCAGTAGGGTATTTCGGGCTATCCTTTTATTATTTTCTGCAGTATGTGTCATAAAACGTTGATAATGTCATAATATAAAGATGGTGAGTATCTTTTATATGATAGGTGAGAGCGAAAAACGTAAGTCTTATATGGTTAACATAGCATATTTTATAGTTATCTGTATAGATTTTTATATGCTGTTCTTTTAGGCTGTTTTATATCAAATGGAGATAATAGAATCCCAACTTTCTAAATTTAATTGAATGATAATTTTAAATACGCTACGCTTTCGCTTATCCCAAGCTCAAAGGATAAACGAAATCCAAAACAATAATTGATAAATGTCCTGCAAAATTACAGATTAATCATAAAAAAACAAAACTTTCCGAAGAAAAAAGCATATGAAAGAGGTAATGTATCTTCTTCGGAAAGTAATGATTTTTACTCTTTCAACTTAGGAAATAAAATCTTTACCCCTTCCCGATAGATACGTTGTGCGTTTTCCGGTGTTGTGAACTCTTTAAATGCGCTCAGAATGATCTCGTAGCTGTCTACCTCATAATTATGGAGCCCTTTTTTATGTCCTCAAGATAGTTTTGCTTCATGTGACAGGTGGAACGGAATGCCTCTCTTCGGATATCAAGCTGTTCCAGTTCTTTTTTGAGGAATGCACCGAATTCCGGATGATCGGAAATAAATCTGTTCGATTTCATAATAAATTTGTTTTAGTTAATAAAATAGAAATATTTGATTCCTGTACCTACATAGTGGGTACAGGTAATTTGGGTACAAAGGTATACCTTTGCAACAGTTTTTAAAACAATTTAAAATATAAATGCTATGAAAGCACATAAAACTACTCTTTCCGTACGGGAGCTGCAAAAGACCATAGGGCAGTGGAAAAGTCGGAAAATTACGGATTCTACCATTGCAAAGCTGTTGGAACTGATGTTGGGGATGACTGCCTACATGAACGAGGATGCGGTTTATCCCGTGGAGAATTTCTATGATATCAGCAAGGCGCTGAAGTTTAAGAACGCGCGGTATCTGGTGGAAGCGGTCAGGTTGAGCGGAGCGTTCGGCATCGTACCCGGCGACAATGTGTACGGGATGAGTTCGTTCTATTCCTACCTCTGGAAAGAGAAAGAAAAAACGGATGATTCTGCGGAAACTTTACCGGTAACTTTACCGGTAAAATTACCGCAGGAGGATATATATAATATATATACTATACAGGATAATAAGAATAATACATCCTCCGGAAGGATTTCTTCTGCGGAAAAAAGCCTGGAAGCCGCACGTAATTTCTTTCACCTCATCAACAAAAATCCGATGGATAAGATGCGGATTTTCACTCCGCTCATCGACGGCTTCCAGCAGAAGGAGGGACTGGCGCGCGAAGATGCCTGCGCCAACCTGGTGTACCTGGTGAACGAATTGCTGGTGCCTTACTTCGCAAGCCAGGAACGCTTTATGAAATCCACCCATGTCGGGCGGCTGTGCTGGCTGAGCAACCTGCTGAAATCCGCCGGCGGGCTGCGGATGCTGAAAGATGCCACGGATGCCGGAAGGCGGCAACGGGTACAGAACCTTGCCGACATGCGGAGTGAACAACGCAACAACCACCCGCTCTGCGAGTTTGAGTGGACGGATAAGGAAAGCGGCCTGCGCTTTTACGACGACCCGCTGGAAGGGATGGTGAACATACCGGACAATGCACCGCCCCGCCCGGGAGCGGGAGCGGAGTGGAACGTGCTGAGTGGAAAATGGGGGGAGTTATGAGTTATAAATTATAAAATTTGGAGGATGAAGCCGTTTTATTATTTGAGTGATTTTCCCGAGCGTAGAAGAGCGGGGAAGAATTATATAGCAGAGTGTCCCAAGTGCGGGAAAAAACATCTTGCCATTTCGCGCGATACGGGATTGTACTGCTGCTTTTATGCGGGGTGCGACTTTCACGGGAAGCTGAAGGACTTCTGGACAGAGCGCAGAAGTACGGGATGGCAGGATGCCGGGAATCCGGCGGGAGCTTCGCCGATGTCAAAAGGAAGTGCAGGGAAAGGAGAGCCGGGCGGTATGGCATCGGCAGGCGGAGGGAACGCCGCATTTGAGGTGTCGATGATTCCCGAAGACTACAAACGGCTGTCGCCTGAGGTAATTGCCAAAATCAAACCGCTGACCGATGACCCGGAGACCACCGATACCGGACAGCTTGCCGCCCGCCGTTATCTTGCCGATATGGGAATCTCATTGAAAACAGCCATCGACGCGCGTATCGGCTGCCTGGTGCACCGTTGCTTCGGAGGCAAGGACAGCAAGGACGGAAAGGATAAAAAGAATGCTGCGGGGATGATGTACCAGTGCATCGCCTATGTGAACTATATCAACGGGCAGCCCGTCAACGTGAAGTACCGCTCGTGCGACGCCACCGCTTCCGGCTATACCAAATGCTGGAGTCAGGATTCGCCCACCACGCCTTGCCCGCCTTACAACATCGACTGTATCAACCCGCTGCTGATTGCCGAAGAGAATATTCCGCGCCTGATTGTCACCGAAGGGGAAAGGGATGTGCTGACGTTGCGCGAGGCGGGCTACCCGTACGTCATCAGCGTGCCCAACGGCGCGGCAAGCGACCTTTCCAAAGGTTTCGAGGCTTTCCGCCCCTGGCTGGACCGGGTGCAGGAGCTGGTGATTTGCGGCGACAGCGACCTGCCCGGAAGGACGCTTGTGAAGCATCTTGCCGACTATTTCGGTACGCGATGCCTGTTCACCGTCCTGCCCGGCGGCTGCAAGGACATATCCGACGTGCTTGTGGCGTACGGCGCCGATGTGGTGCGCGAGATTATCGGCTCGGCATGTCCGCACCGTACGTCGGACATCATCACCGTGAGCGAACGTGCGGATGAGATTATGAACGTGCTGAACGGCAATTACGACCACGGTTACGATGTGGGTTACGGTCCGCTTACCGACCGGGTGTTCCATCCAACCGACCAGGGCGGACTGATAATAGCCACCGGAAAGCCCAACAGCGGCAAGACGGATTTTCTGAACGACCTGACCTGCCGCCTCATGGCCAAGACGGGACGTAACGTGTGCTACCTTTCCTTTGAGGTTCCCGACAAGAACAAACACATGGCAAATCTTATCCGCCTGATGTTGGGCAAGGTGAACACGGCGGCATACACCCGCGAACAGTTGCAGCCCATCGTCTCTTTCCTGGACGGGCACATGGTGCATCTGGACCTGCACGAGGTTTCGCCCACGCCCGCCAACATCATAGAGCGCGCGGAGCGGGTGAAACGCGCCATGCCGCTGAAGTATCTCATCATCGACCCGTACCTCTTCATGGAAATGGAAACCGGACGCTACAACACGGAGACGCAGGCCATTAAGGGCATGCTCACGCAGATGCAGGCGTGGGGGCGTAACAACGGTGTCTGGGTGATTATCGTGGCGCATCCCCGCAGCCTGAAAAAGCTGAACGGGAAGAACGAGCTGGAGGAGATAGATATGTACACCATTTCGGGCAGCGCCAACTGGGCGAACCTTGCCGATTTCATCTTTTCCATAAGCCGCATCGAGGAACCGGACAGGCGCTATACCCGGCTGGATATGCTGAAAGTGCGCGACCAGGATTTGTGCCGGACGGGAAGCGTGCTGTTTGTGAGGCAGCCGTGCGGGCGGTATGATGAACGGGAATCGGAGGAGCAGATAATGACCGAGATGCAGGGGAGGGTTCTGGATAAGGACAGGCTGCCGTGGATGGGGCTGGTAACCCCGTGAGTTTGCTCTTGAAAGACCGGGTGTTTGCTCCCGGAATGCCTTGTGTTTCAGGCTGGAATGCCCGGAGTTTCAGATGCAAACTCCGGGCATTCGGCTTTTAAACGCCTGGCTTTTCGAGGGCTATGGTTCTCCCAATGCTTCTACGATGACGTGCACCTGAATAGGAGTGTAGCACTTGGCATTGGGAAGCATGCCGGTGGCGGCAAGCTGTTCCAGGAGTCCGGGCTTGAAGGCTATCCAGCGGTTGAGCTTGCGGACGGCTGCCTTGGGCGTGATGCTGGGACTGTATAAGATTGCCAGCTCGCTTTTGCTGTAGCTGCGGGGGATGAAAGAGGATTTTTCCATGTTCTTTATTACTTGTTTTTATGATGTAAAGTTAGTGAAAATTAGTGGTTTGCGAAAGAAAAAAGGACAGTTTATCGCGTCGTAAGGTGTCATAAGTTGCAGAAAAACGCTTTATGGTGTGCAATGATGTGCGAAGGAGCGGAAAGGGGCGGAAGCGGGTGGGGAAGGTGCTATCTTTGTATCGCCGGTCAGAAGAAAGGGCCCCTTCGGATTGAGCGATGAATGATTTACAATTAACAATTAAAACTTAAAAATTATGGCAACAGCATTGGTGGTACGCGCACAGCGCTACAAGAAGATTGGCGACAAGACGTCTCCGTTGGTTTATATCCTGAAAAGAAAACCGCGCGACGCGAAGATGTATGATTTGAAACGCATCTCGGAAGAAATAGAGGCTTTGGGAGGTATGTCGGCAGAGGATGTGCTGCACGTGGGCAAGGCGATTGTGAGAAACATGCGCGAGAAGCTGACCGACGGCAACAGTGTCCGTCTGGATGATTTCGGTATCTTCCGCACTTCGTTTCACTGCATAGCAACGGAAAATCCCAAGGATTGTACGGTGAAGAATATTGACAAGGTGCGGATTAATTTCAAGGTCGCCACTACGCTCAGACTGGTGAACGACTCGGTTGCCACCACGAAGGGCGCACCCAACAATATCAATTTCGAACTGGTGTCCGACGACAACAAGACATCGGGCGGTAGCGGCAACGGTGGCGGAAATGCCGGCGGTGAGGAAGAGAATCCGTTGGGATAAGGATAAGGTATTTTGAATGATGGATTTTAAATTTTTAAATTGAAAAAAAAGAAGTATGGGAAAAAGTAAAGGTTTTTGGGATACAATTTTGAAAGTGGTAATTGCAGTGGCTTCGGCTGTGCTGGGTGTGTTTGGTGCGAATGCGATGACATTTTAGGAGATGAGAGCGATTGACCTGATAGTAATCCATTGTAGCTCCACGCGCGAGAACTATGCGTTGACCGAACAGGCGCTGGAGGCTTCTCACAGGCTTATAGGGTTCGACGGAACGGGGTATCATTTCTATGTGCGGCGTGACGGAAGAGTCCTGGCTACCCGTCCGGTAAGCAAAGTGGGGGCGCATGTGCGGGGCTACAATGCTCACTCGATAGGCATCTGTTATGAAGGTGGGCTGGACCGTTACGGAAATCCGAAAGATACGAGGACAGAGTGGCAGCGACATTCGCTGAGTGTGCTGGTGGGAAAGTTATTACAGGAATATCCCGGTACGTGTGTAGTGGGGCACAGGGACCTCAGTCCCGACCTGAACGGAAACGGGGAAGTGGAACCCATGGAGTGGACCAAGCAATGTCCCTGCTTTGATGTAGGGAAGGAATTCTGATAGCAGGATGCTGAAAAGGCTGTAGGGTGATAAGTAAAATCATCGTACAGCCTTTTCTTCTTGTTGCCTCCTCTTCTGTATCTCTTTTGCCTTCTGTATTTCTTTTGTCTTTTTGTTCTTTTGCCCTTCCATTTCCTCCCCCTTTTTCTCGACAAATCCTATAGGCACATCCACATGCGCGCACCCCAACATATCCAGCCGCACAGCAACTTTACTTTTCCCGTTCACAGTGATAAGCTCTCCTTCGAGTCCGGCAAGCGGCCCTTTTATTACTTTCACGGCATCGCCGGGAGCCAACGGGGCGCTGCACATTTCCACCGCTTCGGGACTGTAATCGAGCATGAAGCGGAACCGGTCCATCTGTTCGTCGGGGATAACGGCAGGGGTGCTTTCGCCGCGCAGTACCATATAGCGGCTGACCGCCTGCAGGCTCAGGGGGAGCGGCCGTTCCTGCGGAGTGACATGCACGAATATCATCATGGGAATCACAAGACGGTCTACCCGTTTGCGGCGGTCGCTCCACTGGCGAATCTCGCTCTGGACGGGCAGGTAGCACTCGATGCCCATAGCGGCAAGCCGTTGTGCAGTCTTTTTCTCAAGGCACGACTGTACATAGGCCACCAGCCATTGGCGGGGTGCTGTATTGTTTTTTGTTTCTATGTGATTCGTATTCTGCATTGTTTTTTACGTTCGGTTGGGTTAAAAAGTATGCCGGGCAGCAGCGCTCTGCTGCCACAGCATACAAGCAAACAAACAAAAAATAAGCCCGGAAACAAGGACAGCATTGCATGTAGAAGTTCCCCAGGCTTATGGGGTGAATATCTTATTTCGAATCGGAAGTATCGCCATAACCGTACCCGTAGCCATAGCCGTATTTCTTGCCATAGCCGTAGTACCTGCCGTACTTGCCGTAGCCGTAATAGTAGCCGTACTTCTTCTTTTTCATGTCCAGGCCGTTGATAACGGTGCACAGACCGGGCAAACGCTTGTTGGCGTACAGCTCGTTGATGAGCTGGTAGTCGTTCTTATGCGTATAGTCGGCACGGCATACGTAAACGCTGATGTCGGCAACGCGTGCTATGAGCTGCGTGTCGGTGACCATGCCGATAGGGGCAGTGTCGAGCACGACATAGTCGTAGTCTTTTTTCAACAGTTCGATGGCATCGTCCAGGGATTTGCGTGCCAACAGTTCCGTGGGGTTGGGCGGGATAGTTCCGCCGGGCAGGATGTGGAGGTTGGCAGACAGGTCCGAAGACTGTATCATGCTTCGCAGGTCTGTACTTTGCGGAGCAACCAGATATTGGGTGATGCCGCGTTCCTTGTGCGAAATATGGAATACTTTGTTCAATCCCGGCTTGCGGATATCAAGTCCCACAATGACTACTTTCTTACCCAATAGCGCCAAACTGACAGCGAGGTTGGAGGCGATGAAAGTCTTTCCTTCGCCACTTGTGGTGGAGGTGACGAGAATTACTTTCTTGTCAGGGTCGCCCAACATGAAAAGCAGGTTGGTGCGCAGGCTGCGGAAAGTCTCTGCCATGATGTCGTTGTCGTTTTCGCGGACAGCGATGGCATGCTTTTCGTTGGAGTCGTTCAAGGGAACATCGCCGATAACAGGAACACGCGTAAGTCTTTCGACATCAGAATGTCCTTCGATGCGGTAGCTGAGCAGGCTCAGTATATAGATGACGGCAACCGGAATGCCGAAACCGAGTACCAGGGCTGCCAGGTAAATTATCTTTTTATTAGGCGATATGGGTACATCATCCGCCAATGCGTCATCTATGATTTTAGCGTTGTTGGCGGTGGCGGCAAGCGCGATATTGTTTTCTTCGCGTTTCTGCAACAGCATCAGGTAAAGTCCCGCCTTGATTTCCTGCTGGCGCTGGATGCTGACAAAGCGGCGTTCCTGTGCAGGAGCATTGCTGATTTGACCGGCATATTTGCCTGCCTGGCGGTCGAGGTCGGCTTTAGTGATGAGCAATCCCTTGTATACGCTGTTGATGGTAGTCAGAAGGCTGGCATGCATATCGTCGATATTGCTGTCGAGCCGGCGGACTACGGGGTTGGAGTCGGAAGAAGCGCGGCGCAGACGGTTGCGCTCCAGAATCAGTGCATTGTATTGGGATATTAAAGATGTGAGCGCTTCGTCATCTAAGCCTACATTGACCGGCAATGTAGTATTGGCATTCTCCGGTTTGTTAAGATAATCGGACAGATATTTTATCAGGTTCAATTGTGTGCCGTTTTCCACGCATAGCTTTTCGTATCCGGATTTTTCAGCAATGGCAAGTTTGGCATCACTGCTAAGGTCGGTCAGCCCGGATTCGCGTTTAAAACTTTCCAACTCCTGTTCGGTAGTTCCTAATTCCTGATTGATAATGGCGATACGTTCATCGATAAAGCGGGCGGTATTTTGAGCTACTTCATTCTTGTCGTCATTGGCATCGCGGTTGTATATCTCTACCAGTTTATTGATAAAGTCTTCGCCGCGTTTTTTATTCGTATTGCTTATTGATATGGTAGCCACAGAGGTGGTTTTGCTGGTAGGTTCAATGGCAAGTGCCTTGCGGTAGCTTTTTGCCACGGCAAGCGGATGTTGGATTGTGATTTCGAGCTTTCCGTCCTCTGTAATGGGGACTTGTGAATTGGGCATAAAAGTTATAGTGCCTTTTTCACCGGACAATACTGCCGGCAATTCGGTAAAACTTTTACTGAAAGTCTTTTCCTCGTCGCTTCCCTTGCCGATAGTTACGTTAACTTCTATCTGTCCGTTTTTCTGATAGCCGACAGTGAGCAACATGGGTGCATCGAGCAGTTCGGCATCTTTGGGAGAATAATGGACAAGTATAGGCGATGCGCCGTAAAGGTCTACGGTTTTGAAACCTTTGGAAGCCGTGTAGCCGATATAGAGTCCCAGTTCATTAACCACATCCTTTATCAAGGACTTGCTTTGCAGGATTTCTATTTCGTTGTCGATGTTTTTTGACGGATTGAGCAGCCCGAGGTCTTCGAGTCCTGAAAATTCGCTTCCTAACATGCCGCCTTTCTTCTCATCCTTGATAAGGATAGATGCATTGATGTTGTAAGCAGGGGTGCTTTGTTTCAGGTAAATCCATGCACATGCCATACAGACAATGACGGATGCAACGAACCAGGGCCAGCGGATGATGTACTTGAAAAGGCTGGCTTTGAAATCTATCTGTTCCTCTTTGTCTTCGAATATGTCGTCGTAAAGTTCTTCTTTCATAAAATCTTGAATAAACTATAATGATGATGCTTTCCGGTTGTTGTTATTTGATGATTGTAGTAATTAAACTTGCCAATGAAACGAGCGTTCCTACTATACTAATCCATATAGTGGTGCTATTACTGATGCCGGAGTTCTTGGAAACCGTTTTATTGGGAGTGACATAAAGTATGTCATTCTGCTGCAAATAGTAATAGGGCGAATTGATGATATCACTGTCATTCAGGTTTAAGGTAATGATTTCGCGCTTTCCCTGATTGTCTTCCCGAATCAGTTTTACTTTGTCGCGGATACCATATACGGTCATATCTCCTGCCATGGCAAGTGCCTCGAAAATGTTTACCTTTTCATTGGAGATGGTAAATGTGCCGGGATGGGCAACTTCACCGATAACGGAGATTTTATAGTTGACCATGCGTACGGTGACAATGGGTACTTCGCGGAATTGAGGTTGGAGTTTGTCTTTTATCAGCTGTTCCGCTTCGCTTTTTGTCAGACCGCCTATGTGGATATTGCCGATGATAGGGAAGTCTATGTTACCTTTATTGTCTACCAGATACTGTTGCAGTACAGGCTGGTTTGTCAGGTAGTTGTTCTCTTGGCTTAACGGCCCCGTCACCGTTAAATTGAACGGTATCGCCAGCTCCGGTTCTTCGGGGCAACTCACTACGATAGTAAGCAGGTCTTTCGGCATGATGCGTGCATCATACAACGGCATATCAGCCGTGCCGGTATCTCCGGCGGCAACTTCTTGCAGTGCATCCTGAAGATAAGGAACTTTTTTATAGCTTTGACACCCTGCCAGCAATAGCGGCAACAACAATAAAATAATCAGACTTTTTCTTTTTCTCATGTGTTTTGATTTTTAACTCTCAGCTTTCAACTTGTTTTAGTAGGCTTCTTTTTCTCCTTTTACCGCATTCTTCACGGTTTTGTAGATAATGTACAGGTCGAGCATGAATGTCCAGTGTTCCAGATACCAGATGTCACGCTCCACGCGTCCTTCCATCTGCCAGAGTTCCTTGGTCTCTCCGCGGAAACCGGTGACTTGCGCCCAACCGGTGATGCCGGGTTTGACAAGGTGGCGTACCATATATTTGTCAATCAGCTTGGAGTATTCTTCGGTATGTTTCAGCATGTGCGGGCGGGGACCTACTACGGACATGTCGCCCAACAGAACGTTGATGAACTGCGGCAGTTCGTCGATGCTTGTTTTGCGCATGAAATTGCCCAGACGGGTTTTGCGCGGGTCGTTTAAAGTAGCCTGCACCTTATCGCTGTCCTTGTTGACACGCATGGAACGGAACTTATAGCACCAGAACTCCTTGTTCTCCTCGCCGCTACGCTTCTGCTTGAAGAAGATAGGTCCGGGCGAGGTTATCTTGATAGCCAGTCCTATTATGATGAAGATGATAGGAAAGATTGTGCATAGGAACAATAGTGAGAACACGATGTCGAACAGGCGTTTTGCCAACCGGTTTTCGGGTTGAGCCAACGGTTCCTGACGAATGTCCAGTACGGGTACGTTTCCTATCAGTTCAAGGTGCATGCGCCGTTTCAGGTAGTTGCGTACGTTGGGCACGCTGTAAAAATGAATCAGGTTGTTTTCGCAGTAGCTGATGATGGGCAGAATCTCTTTGCTATGCGAGGAAGCAAGACCGCAGTACAGATGCTCGGCCTTACTTTTCTTAAGATAAGGGATTACTTCTTGGGGAGTGCCCAGATAGCGGCATTCCTTCGGATAATTGTCGGAAGGATGCTCGGCAAAATAGCCCACTACCTTGAAGCCGGAAGTAGGGTCGGCGGTCATCTCTTCGTAGAGTTCGACCATATTGGAGCCATCGCCCACAAGTGCGACAGTACGACGGTTGCCTCCCTTGCGGCGGTATATCTTGACGAAATGTCTGAATATGAGTCTGTATAATACAAGCAGTGCAAGGAATGTCGTATAGAATATAACGAGGAAGCGTGTGGACAAGCTGCCGAAATGCACCAGCGTGATAAGGCTGATGAATACTACCGCATGGCAGAATGTATTGCGTACGGCACGCATTACGATGTGGTCTGCACGTACGATGCGGCGGTGAAGTACGACTCCTTTGGAATAGTTACATAAGAGATAGACCAAATTCAACAATACCAACAATTGCGGCAGTGAATCGGAGAGAAGGATACGCTGGGTATCTGTGTCCAATACATAGTACAAGGTTACAAAGAGTGCATTGAGAATGCATAAATCACCGGCAATGATGATACTCTTGATAATTTTGTTGAAACGCAAAATTTGTTTCATGATCTTCGTAATGTCTTATCAATCATTGAATTTTTGTAAATAAAATAATTGATTTTCCTGTCTTATTTGTTATGATTAATTATGGGTTCTCTTACTTACAAGGTAAGAGATGGCCTATTCCCTTACTTACAAGGTAAGAGAACCATTATTCCGTTTGCAAAGGTATGAAAAATATTATCATTACAAGCAAAAAAATATTTATTTTTAAATCTCAAACCCCCATCATAACTACTCATAAAAAGGCATAAAACATATTTTTAAAGTATTAAATATTTACATATTTCATTGCATACATCGCTTTTGTTTAACAAAGTTTCAAAAAATGTCATTTCGCTTCCACGCCTTTATAGAAGCCTAAGTGATACAATGGGAAAAGTGCTTTTCATGTTATTATAAAAAGCTTTTTTACAGTATTTTATTCATTCTCTTACCTTGTAAGTAAGAGAATGAACTATCTATGAAACAATTTTATATAGTAAGTAATATTAATTTACATGCTATTTTTTATTCTATTCCCCTTTTTTTCTCTTTTTCTTTTTGGCATGGATGGTGGAAATAACCTTCCGGTTGGCTTTGCTCATTGCATTATTGTTAAAAGAAGAGAGGTATACGTGTGTCACCTTTTCGGAACTGTGTCCCAGGCCTTCGCTTATCATGGCAATGGCTACTCCTTCTTCTTTGGCGGTGGTGGCCCAACTGTGGCGTGCCACGTAGGAGGTGAGCGGCACACTCAAGCGCAGCATCTTGGATAGCCGGTGCAGGTGCTGGTTGTAAAGACGCAGAGCGCTTTTGTACTGCCGGTAGCCTTCCGGACCGACCGCTGAGAGTATGGGCAGAAGGTAAGGAGAGGGGGAGTGCTTGTCGGTGTAGCGTCGCAGAATCTCGGCGGCGTACGGTTCGAGGTAGACCGATAGCTGCTGGCGGGTCTTGCGGCGGTAGTAGTAAATGGTATTGTGTTTCATGTCCGTTTTGCGGAGATGAACCAGGTCGACAAACGGAATGCCTCTCAGGTAGAAGCTGAGCAGGAATAAATCGCGGCTGAAGCGCAGGTGGGGGGAGTGTTCCAGATTCAGTTGCGAGAGACGCCGTATAAGGGCGGGGGAGATGGCACGTTTGGCGGTAGGCTCGTAGCCGGTGAATACGAAGCGGAACAGCTCGTCGGCAGGTATCGTATCGGGAATGCCTTGCTGGTATGCCTGGTTGAATATGGAACGCAGCATGCGCATATAGGCGGAGATGGTATTGTGGCGCCGGCCTTTCTGCAACAGGCTTTCTTCGTATCGTTTTATCATTCCCGCCGTCACTTCCTTGAAGGTAAGGGGGATGTCGCCGGTAAAATTCCGGAAACTGTTGATGGCGCCGGAATACAGGTTGGCTGTGCCGTAGCGGCCGGCGCTTTTGGCTTCTTCGATTGCGCTTTGCGCAAAAGTGTATATGGTAGTCATAATCTGAATTTTAAGTTGGATAATGAGCTTGATAAACAAGCTATCTCAAAAAAAGATTTGAGATAAGACGGGTTTAAGAGTCCGTTTAAATTTTGTTCAGCTTCTTTGGGAAGTTCTTTTTGAAGAAAATTCAAAGGGACTCCGTATATAGAAAGGGTAAATATTCTATATGGATTCAGATTATGACCGGTCCGGGCATTCCCGTAAAAATCAGAGTATGCCCGAACGTACCCGGCTTAAGGTCTCTGGAGTCATCAGCAGGTAGGAGGCGATGTGCGACAGAGGGGCGCGCTTGATGACTTCCGGCTGTTGCTCCATCAGCTGGCTGTAGCGTTCGCGTGCTGTCTCGAACCGCCAGGAATCGGCTTTGATTTGTGAAACAATAAGGGAATATTCGAGTATCTTGCGATAGAACATATTGATTTCCCACGATATTTCGGTAAGAAGCATCAGCTTGTCATAGGGAAGCAGGTAGACCACGCTGTCTTCGAGCGCTTCAATCATGAGGTGGGTGGGCTCTTTCTTCAGCGTGCTTTCAATGCAGATGACGATACATCCTTCGTAGGAAAAATGCTCGGTGACGTCTTTTCCGTTTTTGTAATAGAACTGGCGCAACATGCCTTTGCCGACGAGTACGATATTATGGCTTACCTGTCCCTCTTTCAGTAAAAGTTCGCCTTTTTCCACTTCTCTGCGGATCAGGATTTCTTCCAACTGCCGTCTGCCTTCGGGCGCCATGCCGGGATAGCGGGAGTTGACGGTGGCATTCACTGTTTCTTTGAGTAATGTGTCCATAACGGTTATGCAGGTTTGGGTGTCATTTAGCGTGGCAAAGGTAGCAAAAAATATTTGATATGCGTCAAGTTGTTCTCCCTTTCCTTTCCGTATCTTTGTGCGATTTTTATCATAGCGCTTCTACAACAATGATACAGCAGGAGAATCTGAAGAAACGGCTTGCCAGGCTGGCGGCCCCCATTTTCATAGAGACATTATTAATCATGATGCTTGGCGCGGTGGATACCGTTATGCTGAGCCGCCATTCGGACAACAGTGTGGCTGCCGTAGGGGTGGTCAATCAGATTATCATGCTGACTTTCCTGGTGTTTGAGGTGATTAATCTCGGTACTTCCGTGCTGTGTTCGCAGTATCTCGGCGCACGGCTGCATAAACAGGTGGTGCAGGTGGTGGGAGTATCTCTCCTGGTGAACTTCGCGGTGGGTGTAGGCATCAGCATGCTGCTGTTTGGGTGTGCGGAGCCTATCCTGCGGCTGATGGGGCTGGGGCCCGAACTGATGCAGGACGGCATGGACTATATGCGTATTGTAGGGGCGTTCGCCTTTTTCCAGGCATTGTCGCTAACCCTTTCCGCTTCGTTGCGCAGCGCCAACAAGGCGGTGTATCCGATGCTGGTGACGGTGGTGGTGAATGTGCTGAATATAATAGGCAACTATTCCTTGATTTTCGGACGTTTCGGCTTTCCGGAATTGGGAGTGGAGGGGGCGGCCATCTCTACGGCTTTCAGTAGAGGGGTGTCCATGGTGATCCTGTTTGTAATCTTGTTCCGCAAGCATATCCACCGTTTCCCGCCGGCTTACTTCCGTCCGTTCCCTTGGGTGGAGTTGAAGAACCTGATGAAGGTGGGGCTGCCTTCTGCCGGCGAGCAGCTTTCTTACAGTTCGTCGCAGGTGATGATTACTTATTTCATTAACATGCTGGGAGTGGAAGCGCTTGCCACGCGTACTTATTGTGTCAATATCATCATGTTTGCTTATCTGTTCAGCATTTCCATGGCACAGGGCGGGGCGATATGCATCGGGCATCTGATAGGGGAGAAGAAACCGTGGGCGGCTTTCCTGATGGGGAAATATGTAATGAAGAAGTCGGTGATGATAACCGTGATTCTGTCTTGTATTCTTGCTCTTTTCGGGCATGTTATTTTCGGCTGGCTGACGTCTAATGCCGAGATTATAAAAATGGGGGTTACTATTCTGGTTATTGATATTGTGCTGGAGATAGGGCGTCCTGTCAATATCTTCGCGACGAATGCGCTGCGTGCGGCGGGCGATGTGAATTATCCGTTCTATGTGGGGCTGGTGGTGATGTGGAGTGTAGCCGTAGGGCTTGGCTATCTGTTCGGCATTCCGTTGGGTTGGGGCATTTGCGGCATGTGGGTAGCGTTTTTGCTGGACGAAAATATCCGCGGGGCTATTTTTGTGCGCCGTTGGTACAGCATGAAATGGGCAAGCAAGAGTTTTATAAGATAATGCTTAGGGAGGAAAGGCCGGTTTTCTTTATGGGAAGTAAACGGTGTGTGTACCGGTAAAGATAGGGAAACTGAACAGGGATACTCTAAAAGGTGCTTGAGAAAATACTTTTTCTTGAAAAATTAAACAGAGTATTGTGTTTTGAGTGTTAGCGTGTTATCTCTTTTCCTGCAAAAATACTGAAAAAAATATGCGGGAAAGATTTGCATAGTCCAAAAGTTTGCCATACATTTGCACCGCATTTGAGAACAAATGTTGGTTACTAAGGAAGTTTGGGTGAGTGGCTGAAACCACCAGTTTGCTAAACTGACGTACGGGTAACCGTACCGGGGGTTCGAATCCCCCAGCTTCCGCAAGGAACTGAAAGCATCGGTCTGAAAGAACCGATGCTTTTCTAAAAAAAACTTGTTGGTGGATTCGTCTAACGGTTAGGACACATGCCTCTCACGCATGCAATACGAGTTCGATTCTCGTATCCACTACATAAAGCAAATAAACGCACTCTTAGCTCAGTTGGTAGAGCAACTGACTCTTAATCAGTGGGTCCAGGGTTCGAATCCCTGAGGGTGTACAAAGCACAGTTATAAAGACTCTAGGATTTATTTTTCTGGAGTCTTTTGTTTTTTGTAGATTACAAGTATTGTTGTGCTGATTTAGTTTGCTATTTGCAGAACTTGATTTTAGAATAATATCATTTTATAATAAAGAAATAAAAGAAGAACTATTAGTGATTATTGTCATAGGCAATAGAATGGGTTGTACTGTTTCGCTGATTGGTTGTTTTTAATAGTTTTGTTATTAATAAATTTAGAGTATGTCTAATCAAGAGTCAAATAGTAAACGAATAGCTAAAAATACGCTGTTACTCTATTTTAGAATGATTCTTATCATGGTGGTTTCTTTATATACCAGTAGAGTTATTCTGAATGAATTAGGAGTAGAAGATTTTGGTATTTATAATTTGGTGGCTGGTGTAGTCGTATTATTTTCTTTTTTAAGTAATGCCATGGTTACCGCTACGCAGCGGTATTTGAGCGTAGCCATCGGAAAAGGAGATGAAAAATATATCCAGTCTATTTTTTCTACTTCACTTTTGTCTCACCTTTTTTTAATTCTGTTGATAATTATTGTGGCAGAGACAGTAGGATTGTGGTTTGTAAATGCTAAGTTGGAAATTCCTGTGGATAGAATGTATGCTACCAATGTAATTTATCAGTTAGCGATTGCTACAACCTGCGTGAATATTATTCGTATTCCTTATAATGCTAGTATTATAGCTAATGAGCGGATGTCTTTCTTTGCCTATATCAGTATTGTTGAAACTTTTTTGAAACTGTTTATAGTTTGGGCTTTGGTAATTGTGTCGGGCGATAAGTTAATTATCTATTCTTTGCTATTATTATTTGTAACTATTGCCATAAATATTGCTTATTGGTATTATTGTCATAAAAAATTGATAGCTAATAGGTTTATTTTGAAATCAGATAAAAAGTTACTCGTGGAGTTAACAAGTTTCTCCGGTTGGAATTTATTTGGAGGTTTGGCTGATGTTGGTTATAAGCAGGGGACTAATATTATTCTCAACTTGTTTTTTGGAGTAACCGTTAATGCAGCATTAGGCATTACCAATCAAATACGGAATGCTATTTTTTCTTTTGTTGGTAATCTACAATTAGCTGCTAATCCACAAATCGTTAAATCGTATGCGACTGGAGAGTATCATTATTTTACAATTTTAGTACATCGTATTTCTAAATACTCTTATTTTCTTATGTTGCTCTTGACATTTCCTATTATTTTCAATATAGACTTAATTTTAAAAATTTGGCTAAAAAAAACGCCTGAATATACAGCAACTTTTGCTGTTCTTACACTTGTTTTTTGTCTTATTGATTCATTGACAGGACCACTTTGGGTAGCAATGCAGGCTGGTGGAAAGATTCAAAGATTTCAAATTATAACCAGTATTTGTTTATTGCTCAATCTGCCTATCAGCTATATGTTTTTAGTATGGGGATATAGCCCGTATTCAGTGTTGGTGATACAAATAATTATCACTGTTGTTACATTAGGCGTACGCCTTTTGTTTGTTAAATATTATTTGCATTTTTCTATTTGTAGCTATTTAAGCGAAGTACTTTTACCCGTCATATTGGTAACATTGTTTTCTATTCCTGTTCCATTATATATTTGTTTTGAAAGCGATGGATATACTAGGTTATTTTTGACTGTTTTGTTTATGCCAATTATGGCTTTTATTGTTTATTTATGTGGAACTTGCAAAAGTGAAAGAACATTTGTTAAACAATTAATTAAAAGGAAAATATCAAAAAAATAGTATTATGATACCTAAAATTATACATTATTGTTGGTTTGGCAGAAGTCCATTACCTAAAAAAGCAAAAAAGTGCATAGAGTCTTGGAGACAGTATTTGCCTGATTATGAAATAAGAGAATGGAATGAAGATAATTTTAATGTAAATCTTATTAGATATACAGCAGAAGCATATCGGTTAAACAAATTTGCGTTTGTAAGTGATTATGCACGCTTTTGGATTTTATATCATTATGGAGGAATATATTTTGATGTTGATGTAGAATTGATAAAACCGATTGATGATATTTTATCTAAAGGTGCTTTTATGGGTTGTGAAGAATATTCTCTTGACTATTCTAAGTTGAATCCTGCTACAGGATTAGGTATGGCAGCGCCAGTACAGCATCCGTTTTATGCTCAAGTTCTTGCTGCATATAAAACGAAGCATTTTGTTAATTGGAAAGGCAAAAATACAGAAACTGTTGTTGGTATTATTAGTGATTTGATCAATAGTGAAAAATATACTAAGGATATGAATGACATTGTTTATGTTAAGGATATATATGTATATCCTCCTGAATATTTTTGTCCTTTAAACTTTTATACGGGTGAGTTAATTATAACGAATAATACTCGTTCTATTCATCATTATCAAGCAAGTTGGGTGAATAAAGAAGAAAATATTTTTAGAAGAATAAAAAGAAGATTACATAATATTTATGTGAGAATTATAACTGCATTTATTCATCCATAGCTTGTTTTTAAATTGAATATGAATATTATTAATAAGATTTGTAGTAAAATAAGAAAAATCTATTACAGAAGTTCCGGGGAGAGATATATTTCTTTTTTGCGTAAAAAAGGAGTACAAGTAGGAGAAGGTACTATTGTTTTTAATTCTAAAGATATACAAATTGATTATTCTCGACCAGAATTGCTGAAAATAGGAAGTAATGTATTCTTGCATAAAGGAACTACTATTCTTACACATGATTGGGCTTCATTTTGTTTTGTAAATAAGTATAATGAGTTTATCCCATCACATGGTAAGGTTATTATAGGTAACAATGTATGGTTGGGGGAAAATGTGACTATTTTGAAGGGTGTAAGTATTGGGGATAACGTCATTATTGGTTATGGATCGATTGTGACTAAGTCTATTCCTGCCAATTCAGTAGCAGTTGGTGCTCCAGCTAAAGTTGTTTGTACAATTGATGAGTATTTTGAGAAACGGAAAAAGGAATATCTTAAAGAATGTGTTGATTTTGCTCGATGTATTAAAGCAACAGGGCGAGAACCCCAAATAGAGGATTTCTATGATGATTATGTTCTATTTGTAGATGGAAGTAATTATAAAGATTATCCTTATCCTTACCACCATGTTTTTAATGAGAAGCAGTTTGCACAATGGAAATTTAATCATAAAAAACAATTTAATGAATTGCAAGATTTTCTTAATTACGCTTTTAAACAAAATTAATTTATGTCTAGTTTAGATCATATATTACTTTATTTGTTTATTTTTATATTTATTTCATTATGGAGTAATTTTAATTCCCATAAATTGAATGTTAATTATTGGATAACAGCAATTTGTCCTATATTGTTGGTCTCTGTTATTACAGGATGTCGATATTGGGGAGCCGATTACTTGTGGTATAAATATCAATATGAACACTTGAATACCATAGATATTATCATAGAACAAAAATCACAGCCTATTTTTTACGCGCTCAATTGTTTTTTGAATTATTTAGGTTTTAATTATGTTGGCGCTTATATTGTATATTCATTAATTTATTTTATTGGTGCTTTCCATTTGCTTCATTACTATGGTAAAGAATCTAAATATATGTATTGGTTTATCACTTTTGCTTTTTTAGGTTTTGCCACAGGTATTATTAGGCAAGGCATTGCTATTGGAGTAGTAATGTTTTCTCTTCCTTATTTATATAAAAAGAAATATATATTATTTGCAATTTGTTCTTTGGTTGCTATTAATGTACATACAGCTACTGTGATATTAATAGGGGTTTTGGTGTTGTTTTATAAATATATAAATGTACTTGTTAAGCCATTGTATCCAATAATTCTTTATCTGTTTATTACTTATATATATAATCTAGGAGATATTGGATTTATTGGCGATTTTGTACAAATATTATCTTTTGATAATGCTAAATTTCAAGGTTATGTAGATAATACTGATGTATGGTTTTCAAAAGATGCTCAGCAAAAAGGGTATACTCAGGGAGCAGTTGCTTTATTTTTAGAAACACTATACATTATATCATTTTTTTATATAGGTTATCTTGCTTTGAAAATTAAATATAATAAAGAGATTACTTGTTTGTATAATGTTACAGTTGTAGGTTATATATTATTACGAATGTTCTTTAATTTTGAATTAATTCGGAGATTTACAATGCCAATGACTATATTTTATCCTATTTCATTGGGGTATGCTATATATGTATTGTTCCCGTTAATAAAGGATAATAGATTATCTAAAAGAAAGATGAAATATGTTTGTTGGAGTTTAGGATTAATAAGCTTATATATGATTTTGTATTGGGGAAGATTTACATTCTTAAATCCCGATAGTATATTTATATGGAGTATTTAAATTAGAGTAACAATGAAACAACCTAAAGTAAGTGTCATAGTACCTATTTATGATGTTGAGCCTTATCTTGTAATGTGTCTCGAGCCATTACTCAATAAAACGCTCAAGGAAATAGAAATTATTTTGGTAGATGATAGTCTGCCAGATAATTGTCCTCAAATATCTGATGAGTATGCTCAAAGAGATTCTCGTATTAAGGTTATACATAAGAAAAATGCAGGGGTAGAGATGGCTCGTAATTCAGGTATAGAAATTGCTACAGGAAAGTATAAATGGATTTATGTCTTGGCACTATAGCCTCACCGCTAGGTGTAAAAAAGAAAGACTAATATTTTTTTGTTCGTGGAAAGCAATTTATATCAACGAAATTATTCAGAATAAAAACATTAGATTTGTTTCAGAACGTGAATATGCTTTCGAATATTTACTTTTTTAAATAAATCGATTATCAAAATACATGATACAAAGTTTTAAGTTATGAGAATTATCTGTTTATTGCTATATTATGGCATAGCACAATATTTGCCAGATTCCTATCTTCCATTTATCGGGAAAATAAGTAATTCAATCCGCATTGCATTAGTAAAGCATATTTTTAAGAAATGTGGTAAAATCTCGACCATTAATAGATTAGCTTATTTCGGATCTGGCAGAGATATTGAAATTGGTGATTATAGCGGTATAGGTGCTAAATGTATAATACCTCAAAATACGATAATAGGAAAATGTGTAATGATGGCTCCAGAGGTTTATATAATAAAGAATAATCACGTCTTTATAGATACAAAAGTACCTATGTGTTTTCAAGGATATCCAACTTATGATTCTCAAACAGTTATTGAGGATGATTGTTGGATAGGAGCTAGAGTGATAATACTTCCAGGGCGAAGAATTGGTAAAGGCAGTATTATTGGAGCTGCTGCTGTTGTAACTAAAGATGTTGAACCTTATAATATTGTAGGAGGTAATCCTGCGAGAGTAATAAAAAAAAGGCTATAGCATTATAGAAGCTAGGAAATAAGCATAAAATATAGTTCTAATTTTAATACAACTTAAATAGTAGATAGTATATGAAAATCTTATTAGTAACAAATATGTATCCATCTGTTAATGCTCCTACATATGGAATTTTTGTAAAAGAACAAGAAATAGCAGTATGTAAGGAATATCCTGATGTTGAATACACTATTGCTTTTATAGATGGAAGTAAAAGTAAAAAAGAATATATTAACTCTATTTTTAGGATACATCGTCTGATAAAAGAAAATAGTTTTGATGTTATTCATATCCATTATGGATTTTCGGGGCTATTTTTATTATTTAAAAAGCTAGCAAAAAAGATCCCTATTCTTGTTACTTTGCACGGTGGAGATATTCAAAGTGAACAAGGTAAAAATGTGCAGGTTTTTTTTACTAAATTAATACTTAAGAAGACTAGTGCGGCTATTACTTTAAATAGTAGAATGGACAGTATTGTAAGGCAATACATAAAAAACACACAAATAATTCCGTGTTCTGTAAATACGGATTTGTTTAAGCCTCAAGAGCAACCTATTGTAAATACACGCTCTAAACAAGTAAAAATTATTTTTCCTAGTGATCGTACTCGCTATGTAAAAAACTATCCGTTATTCGAGAAAACCATTTATTTGTTGAAATCTAAGTATAATATTGATTGTACTACTTTTGAAGTGAAAAATATTTCTAGACAACAAGTTGTATCTTTGTATCAAAATGCGGATTTGATGATTATGACCTCTATTTCAGAGGGATCACCACAGGTTGTCAAAGAGGCAATGGCTTGTAATTTACCTGTAATATCAACAAATGTTGGTGACGTTTCAGTTTTGTTGGATGGGGTTAAAGATTCAGGAGTATCATTAGATATGAATGCAGAATCATTAGCAAAATTAGCATTTTTAGCAATTCATCATAAAATAGATGGCATTAGTGGAAGAGAAAAAATTTTTCAAATGCAACTTGATGACAAATCAATAGCAAGGAAAATTTATAATATGTATTTATCATTAATTCAGAGCAATCATTATGACGCAATCTAAAATTAAAGTACTAAATATAGATGTGCTTGCTACTACGCAAAAGGAACTTTTGCAGAGTTTGAAGAAAGGAACTTTGATTACTCCCAATTTGGATCATTTGGTAAAATTGCAGAAAGATAAAGAGTTTTATGACTTATATCAAAAAGCGGAATGGGTGGTTTGTGATAGTAAAATTCTTTATCTTTTCTCTAAATTGCTAAAGCACTCTATTTTGGAACCTATACCTGGAAGCAGTTTCTTTACTGCCTATTACATGTATCATAGGGATGATGAGAATTGCAGAATATTTTTGCTTGGTGCTGCTGAAGGAGTTGCAGCAAAGGCACGTGAAAGAATCAATCAGAAAGTTGGTAGAGAAATAGTGGTAGGCGCTCATTCTCCTTCTTATGGTTTTGAAAATAAACCGGAAGAGTGTGAAGAACTGATTGGGATAGTCAATGAAAGTGGTGCTAATGTAGTATTAGTAGGTGTCGGCGCCCCTAAGCAAGAAAAATGGATCATGAAATACCGTGATAGGATGCCAGGCGTTGATGTTTTTATGGCATTGGGAGCTACAATTGATTTTGAGGCAGGTACGTTGAAACGTGCTCCACTATTTTGGCAAAAAATAGGTATGGAGTGGTTGTATCGCTGTCTGAAAGAACCTAAGCGTTTACTTAAACGCTATTTTGTAGATGATATGAAATTTTTTTATTATTTTTCTAAACAGTTGTTGAATATTTATAAAAATCCGTTTGCTTGATAGGTTGTAAGGTAAGCATTCAGCTGCTCCCGTATTGCAAAGTCTATGAAAAAGAGTAAGCATCCGATAAAATACACATTGTCTTTTTCATAAATAGAAAACTCGATATAAACTTTAATCACAAGTTAATATCGAGTTTTTTTCTTCAATATAAATATTTAAACTCCAATTGTATTCGTATTAGACTTCTCCAACTTCCAAACATCAGAAAGAAGTTCACGAACATTTTTCCCGGAGTCCTTTTCCAGATAATATGGAAGTTTGGCTATGATATCATTCAGCCATTCCCTAGGGTTAATTTTCTGTACTTTACAGGTAGCTAATAGTGAGCATAGGATTGTTGTATTTTCAGCAGCCTTATGCTTATGTAATTTTCATCTATCAGCTTCATGTGCCATCTTACTTTTTAGAGACATTTACTGAATGTTTCTTTTTAGGCACGGAATACACGGATTTCACGGAAAAAATAAAGATAATCCGTGTTTTCCGTGTATTCCGTGCCTAAAAAAATCATCAAGCTTCTTTCTGCATCTCCTCTTTGTCTTTAGCGATTCGCTGAAAATTTACCTTTTCATAATCTTTTTGAAATCCTCGGCAATCTGCTGCCCCATATTGACTATTGCGCTATCGACTTTATGTACCTCTGCCGGTGTGACCGCATCTTTGTAGCGCGCCTTGCCGAGCTTGAACTTCATATCGTCCAGAGTTCCGGATATATTCAGGCCCAGTTTGAACGGAATGGGGGATTTCAGAATGGAGATGTGATAGTCGAACTTCATATCCAGCCCTTGTGTGCCACCTACCGCCGCTCTGTAACGGTCCATTGATATTTCGAACGGATAGACGGTTACATTTCCGTCTTTGATGCCGATGTTTACGGATATGCTGTCTATCATGTTTCTCTTCTTGTTTTTGAAGAAGAATTTTTTGGAGATTTCGGCGAAAGTCTCACCGTCCATCAGGACAAGACTGTCTCCCTTGACATGAATGGCCGACCGCATGGTGGGGATTTTGATGTTCAGGGCGGAGTCCAGGGAAGCGGCGGCAGCCACATTGAAATCGACCGTTCCTTCGAATGAGCGCAGCATGGGGACAATCGTGTCCAGGGAAGGGGCGAAGTCTACCAGCTTCCCGATGTTGATGTTGTGCAGCCGGAAGTCGAAACCGGCAAATCCCTCTTCCGGAGATTTTGCCTGATAGACGAGGGTGGTGTTCATGTCGGAACCCATGCCTTTCATGCTGAGTTGTTTCAGGTAGACGGACTGGTTGCGGATGTCCACAGCTCCGCGGACATCGTTGAATGTGACTTTCTCGTAATAGACTTTCCTGAAATCGGTCTGCAGTTCAAAATCCAGGTTCTTGGGGATGACGAATAGCTTTACTTCGGTGGAGACCGTATCGCTTTCCGCAGCCAGCGTATCCGACGGGAGCGATATCGACCGTATCAGCTGGTTGCAGTCCAACTGTTCGGACGATACGTCCAGTTTGGCGCGCAGAAGCTTGTGATGCCGCATGGCGCCGTACAGGTCGTGAATCGAACCGGTGGCGGTGATATCGGATTTGCCGATGCGCATGGTGGCATTGCGCAGGGTGATGACGCGGTCGTTTACCGTGACGGAAGTTTTCTGTACCTGTATGGGAAGTGCACATTCCGGGGTGCGGAACGCCATGCGGTGGAAACCGATGATGCCTTTGGGTGTCCACAGCGAATCGCGTACTTTTTCGGCTGTTATTCCGATGCCTGCTTTGTCCATTCCCAGGCGGGTGTCGCCCATGCGGCAGAACAGTGTGTCCGTTTCCAGTGTAAGCCCTATCTGCGGATTGGCAGGGTTGTGCTCTCCGGGTTGCAGCTTGAGGCGGGCGGATGATTTTCCGCAAAAGAGGTCGAGCGAATCCGCCAGGGATACTCTCAACTTGTTCATCTCTATCTTGCATTCCGTCTTGGCAGGGCGCAGCGTGTCTTGGGAGGGATAGGTGCTGATTGCCGCCGTAAAGCTTTCCGTGGCTGAGTTCAGGGCAGGTGAGCGGAGCGTCATATCCTTGATTTCAACACGCCCTCCGAGCCATTCGTTGCCGGCAAAGTCCAGCGTAGCGTTGCTTGTGAACTCAAAATTCTTTTGGGTATGGCGCAGCACGAGTTTGTCTGTTCTGATTTTGCCTTGAACCTTTACCCGTCCCCAATCCTGTTTCTTGAGGGTGGACAGGCGGCAACGCAGTTTCAGGTCGGCATTCATCTTTCCATCCATGCCGATGCCTTCCTGAAGAGGGAAAATCTGCGCCAGCGTATTCAGGTCGACGGTAGAGCGGGTATGAAAGGTGATGTCCGGGTCGGTGAGCAGGTTGTCCACTTTCATATCGGCCAATATGTCGGTGTCGGCGCCTTTGAACTGGAAGATTTTCAGGTTCAGGCAAGAGGGGGTGTTCCGCATGAGGTCTATCCGGGCGGAAAAGTCGGCGTTTACCTTGTCTATGCCGTAAGGCAGTCCGGCGTATCTGGCGAAAGCATCTTTTATCCTGATGTCCAGCGTAGCAAGGGGCATCTTCTGCTTGCCGTACATGCCTTTCAGCGTGCCAATGAAACTTACTTCTCCTCCTGCCGATACTTCCGCCTTTTTCAGGATGCTCTCCGGAATCATGTGCAGTACGGTTTCCAGCGTGGGGGTGTGCAGTCCGTATTGCAAATCGACGTCGAGCGCTTTGGCTGCGGTGTCGCGGCGCACGGTTCCTTTTACTCCCAATTTCGTACCGTTGATGTCAATCATGGCATCGTGCAGGAGCAGGGAGTGCCGGGCGGTATTCAGTTCAAGGTCGGTGCGCAGGTGGGTGGCGATGCGGTTTGCCAACAACTGCCCGTCTTGCCAGAAGAGAAGGTTCTTGTTGCGGAAATCTACCGCCAGCATGGAATGGCCTTTCTTCATATTGGCTTTCAGGGTAAGGTCTGTATCCCATAGGTTGGCGAAAATGCGTGTGTCGCGGTCGTCCATGGTTACCGTGGCGTGCTGGATGGAAATTTGCCGGATGTCGAGCTCGCTGATGTTCATGGCGTCTCCGGCAGGTGAAGAGGCGGACTGTACCGTATCCGGAACGGTGATGTCCCAGTTGGCAATGCCGTCTTTGTTTTTATAGGCGTAGATATCGGCATGTTCCAGCGCCAGGCGGTGGATGCTGATTTTCTGTTGCCGCAGGTAGTCCATGGGGTTGACCACCGCTACCGCCTTTTTGAATGATACCAGGGTGTCGGTCCGTTGCCACAGCGTGTCGCGGATGGCTTTGGAAACCAGGGTTCCGTCGGTCAGTTGCACTCCGAAGCGGGGGAATGTTGAGAAAAAAGTAAGCTCCACGCTTTTCATGTCCAGCTTGGCGTTCAGGTTGCGGTTGGCGGCTTCCAATACTATGGGAGTCAGCTTCTCGGAAGTGAATATGAAGTTCAGGACTATGGCAATCAGTATGCCTGCAACGGCTGTGAGTGCTCCCAGTATGATACCGGACAGTTTGAGTATTTTCTTGGTTTGACTTTTCATTTTGTAATTCGTTCTGTAAATATTGGGCAAGGAGTGATTTCCTTTCCTTAATCATGTGCAAAGTTATAACTGTAATTTGATAAAGCCGTAAGCCGGTATTGTTAAAAAATGATTAAAGGAATTTATGAATGATTTTTCCGCTATAATGAATAATTGAGTTCTTTTTTTATGTTAAAGCGTGAATAAATGCTGCTTAAATTTTATATTTGTACCGTTGGTATCCGGTTATATTGCCTTATATATAAGGTATATCGGGATGCCTTAAGTTTAATCTAATAAATTGATGTTATGAAAAAGTACATTGCAGAAATGCTGGGAACCATGGTTCTCGTTCTTATGGGCTGCGGCACGGCAGTCAGTCTGTCGTGCACATCGGCCGACCCTAATCTGGCGGCCACGGTAATAGGTACGGCGCTTGCTTTCGGATTGTCGGTGGTGGCTATGGCCTATACTATCGGTGGTGTTTCGGGCTGCCATATTAATCCGGCGATAACGCTCGGTTGCCTGCTTTCCGGCCGTATGAGCGGAAAGGATGCCGGTATGTATATGCTGTTTCAGGTGATAGGAGCTATTTTAGGTTCTGCCGTTCTTTGGGTGCTGACTTCCAATTCGGGTGTGAGCGGAACAGGCGCCAATGCCTGCCAGGAAGGAGTTTCCGTAACGGGCGCCCTGCTGGCCGAGATTGTGTTTACATTTGTGTTTGTACTGGTGGTATTGGGCACTACCGATGCCAAGAAGGGCGCCGGTAATTTTGCCGGACTTGCCATAGGTCTCTCTTTGGTGCTTGTACATTTGGCCTGCATCCGTTATACCGGTACTTCGGTTAATCCGGCTCGCAGTATAGGCCCTGCACTCTTTCAGGGTGGAGAGGCTTTGAGCCAGTTGTGGATTTTCATTGTAGGCCCGTTTATCGGTGCGGTGCTGAGTGCCGGAGCATGGAAGATATTTGCCGGCGGAAAGGAATGAGCCGGTGCCCGGCCTGAACCGGGCCGGTGATATTTGAAGAGGATATTTAAAGAGGATGTTTCCCGATTGCGACAGAATGCTGTGTTTGGGGAACATCCTCTGTTTTTTTACTCTTTCGACTGGTGTACGGTGAGTTGCGGGAACGGGAATCCGATACCTTCTTCATTGAATGTCTGGTAGACGATTTCGTTGATATCGTACAGTACACTCCAGTAGTCGGCGCTTTTTACCCATACGCGTACCGTGATATCGACGCTGCTTGCGCTCAGTGAACCTAAGACGATGAGAGGAGCGGGGGTGTCCAATATGCGGCTGTCTGCATTGATGATGCGTTGCAGCACGGCTCTTACTCGCTTCACATCCTCGCCGTACTCTACGCCGAACACCCATTCGACACGGCGCTTGTCCTGCTTGCTGTAATTGGTGACGGCATTGCCGCTGAGGCTTCCGTTGGGCACATAAATCATACGGTTGTCGAGGGTGGACAGTATGGTGTGGAAAATCTGTATTTCCTTTATCGTGCCGCTTACTCCCGGTCCGTCTATGTAGTCGCCTACCTTGAACGGCTTGAAAATAAGTATAATCAGTCCGCCGGCAAAGTTGGAAAGGTTTCCGGAAAGCGCCATACCTACAGCCACACCTGCGGATGCAAGCAGCGCCGCAAAGCTGGTGGTTTCCACACCGAGCTTGCCGATGATGGCAAAGGCAAGAATCATATTCAGCAGAATCTTTATCAGGCTCTTCAGGAAGGTCTGTACGCTGGTTTCAATCTTCCGCTTTTCGAGTATTCTGGCCACTAACGCGCTTATCTGCCTGATGATGAAACGTCCGATTACATAGATTAAAATGGCGATTAATATGTCCTTGCCGGCATCCATTCCAAAATCTATCAGTTTTTCCAATGCCTGTTCGAGTTTCCCACCGGCGGCGGGAGTGTTCAATAAAAGTAAATTCATTTCTTTTTCGCAATAAATAAAATAATATTATAAAATAGGTGTATATTCAGCATGCAAAGATAATCAAAATCCGGGCGGTTGTGGCGTATGAAATATATAATGCGTATTATTTCCTAAATAGAATTAAAACATTAATTTTGCCAAATATTACACTCTAACTTAAATAAATTAATAAAAAATGAACGTATGAAAAAAGTATTAACTTTATTCGGATTGCTTTTTGTGCTGTTGGGTAGTGCCCATGCACAGAAAGGAAAACAGGCGATAGGTTTTGGCCTGAGTTACGGAACGGAAATCGAAAGTATCGGGTTGGGTATCAAGTATCAGTACAATATTACCAATCCTATCCGTATAGAGCCGTCTTTCAACTATTTCTTCGAGAATGACAATGTAAGCATGCTGGATTTGAACGTGAATTTTCACTATCTGTTTCCGGTGGCCAAGAGCGTTAAGCTTTATCCGTTGTTCGGTTTGACATTGTCCAACTGGATGTTCGACATGCACGACTTTGATATTGATATGGACGAAGGCCATGTGCATATCGACGATAACGGCAATCATAACGAATGCCGGTTCGGTGTAAATCTGGGAGCAGGAGCGGAATTTGCACTGCCTCGTAACTGGGCGATGAATTTTGAGTTCAGATACCAGCTGGTAAGCGATTTCGACCAGGGGGTTATCAATATAGGAGCTGCATACAGATTCTAAGAGAGCAGCGTATATTTTCGGGCACGGATTACACGGATTTCACGGAAATACAAATTACACGGAAAACACGGATTTTCTTTATTCTTCTTCCGTGAAATCCGTGTAATCCGTGTAATCCGTGCCTGAAAAAAATATCATGTGCATTTTGCACGTCCTCTTATAACGCGTTAAACAAGAGGTGTTTCAGTATATCAGAAGTTTGTCCAATCGCACGGGAAAGTCATTGTTTCTCCATATCTGCTGAGGGTGTATGAAGCTATGGCTTTATTCTCATTGAGCGTGTAGCTCAGATTATAACGTTCGGTTGAGTTCTCGCTCGAATCCTCCGGATAGGTGTATTTGATAGTCATTGCGGTGGGCAGGTTTGCACCGGCATTTCCCAGATAACCGGTTATGGCAAAGACGTTGAATACGCAATCGTCCGAAGCCAGCTCTTCCGGGAGAAGAAGCAGGGGCATGGCGTTATAGGTGTTCTTTATTGCCTGAGTATATTCATAGGTTTGGCTGCAATAAGTGATGTTGTTGCTTTTTGTTTCTATTTTTTCCAATACCTTGTTGTTGTAGGTGTAGTTGATTTCACTTGATTTGGAGTAAGGACCTTCGTCATCTTTACCGTCGGTTTTCATGCTGATTTTCTGCATCTGTCCGTCCGCATTGTAATTGAAAGTATAGGCTATATTCATTTCTTCTCTAAACTCCGGATCCGTATCTGTATATTTTAATTTATAGGCAGTGACAAACCCTGAAGTGTTGAAAGCAAAATCGGAAGCAATCCAGCGTTCGCTTTCACGTTCGGATGAAGTGATGCTGATTAAAGAGCGGATAGGGTCTACCTTTATTGCACGCGAAGAGGCATAATTGAAAACAAGAGTGTTGCCATCTACTTCCGCTTCTTTGATGGTTCCGTCTTCATTGTAGGTTACGTCAACGCCCGACATGGAAGTGGCGCGTACACCGTCGACAACCGATGAGGGAATGCCGATTGGTGCAGGACCGTTACCTTGCGTGCCGTTTTCGTCATCGTCGTCGCAAGCTGTAAGATTCAATGCGCAAATTGAAAAGCAAACACAGTACAGCAGGTTCTTGCTCAAATTTGCCAACTCAAATTTCTTTTTCATAATGTAATTCTCCTAACCCCAATTTCGAAGGTCCGTTAAAAACAGAAATAGAAAGAGATGTGAAATTGTATATGCTATTCTTTATATACTTATTATAAAAGAGAAAAGCTATAACATCCTTTCGTTGCAATTCTTGAATATGTAAAAATATCAGTAATGCAAAAGTAGGGTTGAATTCTTATTTAAGGAAATAAAAACAGAGATTGTTAGGCGCGAAAACCGACCGGATAATCCGGCTTTTGTGATGTATAGTCCGACAGGCTGGATGCGGATGAGCTAATTTCAATTAAATATACTTGGACTTGGTGATTTATTGTAAATATTTAGTCTATAATTATATTTTAAATAAGGTAGGTATAAACCAGGTTATTTGTTGTGTAAAATACATAAATATACGTGGCTTTTTAAGAAGGGGAATCGTAGATATATGAGATAGAAAAAGAGTGAATTTTCTATCATAAAAGCCTTATTATCTTAAATATCACCATATTATAATTAATATAATTTAGTTTTTAATGGCTTTTTCTTCCCAATTTTTGTTCTATATTATATTTTTTTACTACATTTGCGATGTGAATATTTTTCTTGATATAAAAATGCTAAAACAAAGTCTTTTTAGCTGAATGGTATGTAATAAAAAGATGCCTTACATATTGCGAGGCGGATAAAGATAAATATACATTAATATATAGGAAAATAATATGGTGATTATTGCTGATTGTATCAAATTTTTCGGAGAGGTTTGCATTGGTGATATGCCTATTTGTTTTACGGACATATATTCACCGATAGGTTATAGACCTGCTGTCTCTTTTCCGGTAATTACCCGGACGTATCGGCCGTCTGATGCCGGTGATAATCATGGTACATATAATAAAATGGATTGACATGAGAATAAAAGGATTCTTTTTTTTCCTGTTGTTGCTTTATGGCGGATATGCCCAGGCACAGGAACTGCGTGATTCCGTGAAAATCTATTTCCGGCAGGGATACTCCGTGCTGGACCTTTCGCGAAGAAACAACAAACAGTCGCTGGATAGGATAGCGGACAGCCTGAAGACCAGTTATGCGGATTCTGTTTATCAGTTGCGGCGTATCATGGTTGTGGGCGGAGCTTCACCGGAAGGAAGTATCCCTTTGAACAGGCGTTTGTCTGTGAATCGTGCAAAGGTGCTTTTCAATTATTTGTCCCGTTATGGTGAACTGCCCGACTCGCTGAAAACGAATGTCTTTCTCGGAAGAGACTGGAACGGACTGATACGGCTGGTAAAGGATGACGAGAATCTGCCTTACCGGGAAGAGACGATGGAACTGTTGTACGAGCTGGCGGAGGATGCGGCAAACAACGATTTGTCGAAAGGTGACCATTTGCGGCGTATGCAACGGCTGCGCGGCGGAGAGCCTTATTGGTACATGTATAGGAAATATTTTCCGGAACTGCGTGCTTCGCGGTTGTATTTGTGGTATGAAAAGGTGTGGAATCCCCTTGCACCTGTATCAATGCCGCCCGTTAAACCGACCATGCCTCAGACAAGGGCGGTAGAGCCGATGATTGTTCCTTACGTGCCTCCACAACCGCGCAAGTGGTATATGGCTGTAAAGACCAATATGCTGTATGATGCGCTGCTTGTACCCAACATCGGTGTGGAAGCTTATTTGGGCAAGGATTGGAGTGTGGCAGCCAACTGGATGTATGCCTGGTGGAAAACCGACCGGAGACACTGGTATTGGCGTACTTACGGAGGAGACCTTTCCGTGCGCAAGTGGCTGGGAAAGGCTGCTAAGGCGAAACCGCTGACCGGACATCATTTAGGAGTCTACGGACAGATTTTTACTTATGACTTTGAAACAGGCGGAAAAGGATACATAGGCGGAAAGCCAGGCGGTACGCTTTGGGACAAGATGAACTATTCGGCAGGGGTGGAATATGGTTATTCATTACCGGTGGCCTACAGGCTGAATATTGATTTCAGCATTGCCGTGGGCTATTGGGGCGGTACTTATTACGAATATAAGCCTGTGGACAACTGCTATGTATGGCAAAGTACGAAAGAACGGCATTGGTTTGGACCTACAAAGGCGGAAGTGTCATTGGTGTGGCTGATTGGCCGCGGAAACTTTAATGAAGGAAAGGGAGGCAGACGATGAAGAGCAGGATACAAATTATGGTATGCGGACTGCTGTCCATGATTCTTTTTTCGTGCGAGCATAAGGACTTGTGTTACCATCATCCGCATGTGGCTGTCGTGAAGCTTGAGTTTGATTGGAAAAATGCTCCGCAAGCCAATCCGGAAGGTATGTGCGTGTTCTTCTATCCGGAAGAGGGGGGAGAACCGGTACGTTTCGACTTTACGGGAAAGACGGGCGGAGAGATAGATATAAAGGTGGGAAGGTATAAAGTGCTTTGCTACAATAACGATACGGAAGCCGTACAGTTCAGGGGAATGGAAGATTTCAACGCGCACGAGGGGTATACACGCGACGGAAATGTGTTTGAAAGTATTTATGGCAACGCTGCCCATTATGCGCCTCCTGCCAAAGGAGCGGAAGATGAACGGGTGGTTATCTGTCCGGATATGATGTGGGGATGCAACGCGCTGAACGTGGAGATCACCGAAGCGGGACTGAGCTATGAATGTGTGCCTTTTGAGGATAAGGACAAGACGGAGTGGATGGAAAGTACGGAACATATCATCACGCTCTATCCGGCAGAATTGATATGTACCTACACGTATGAGGTGCGCAATGTGAAGAATATGGAGTATATGACGCAGGCATGCGGCTCGCTTTCGGGCATGGCGCCTTCGATACGGCTTGCCGACGAGGAATTGGGCAAGGAGTGTGTGACGGTGCCTTTTGAGACGAACCTGCATCCGGATAATTCAACGATGACCGGAATGTTCTATACCTTCGGACATCATGAGGAGAACATGGAACCGCACATGATGGCGCTCTATGTGTGGTACTCCAACAAGGAAAAGTTCTATACGACTTTTGATGTGACCGACCAAGTGCACAGCGCTCCGGACAAACGGCACGTGCATATCATCATCGACAATGCCGAATTCCCCGAACCGCTGCCGGAAGACGGAGGATTTGACGTGGAGGTCGATGACTGGCAGGAAGTGGAAAACGACATTATAATGTGATTGTACAAACATATGTTTTGATTTTTTATTATTATTTTTTTTAGAGTTATGCAAACGAGATCAATTTTTATGGCACTATCGGCCATGGCATTGGTAACGGCATGTACCAACGACGAAACGATAGAAATGAACCAGGGCGACGGCATTACCTTTAATACCGTGGCGGGAAAAGCTACCCGTACTGGAAGTGAAGCTACTACGACAAACAGTATCAAGGACTTCCACGTGTATGCCTTTACACAAGGACTGGAGTATATGAATCATGATGTGACGAAAACAGGCAACACATGGACATACGGTGATACCAAATTCTGGCCGGAATCAACTGTGGATTTCTATTCTTACAGTCCGATGGATATGAGAAGAGGCACAGTGAATATAACGGCAGAGGGAGAGAAAAAAATCGAAAAATATTTGGTGGCAGGTGATGAAGACTTTCTGTATGCGCTGAACCTGGGTGAGAAGAAAGCCGACCACGAAGCCAAGAAACCGGTGAATATTAACTTCCGCCACGCTTTGTCGCAGATTGTATTCAAAATTAAAAACACCAATCCTAATCTGACTGTATTTGTGGATGGAATCAGAGTGGAAGGTGTAGAGAATACCGGTGATTTTACTTGGCCTACAAAAGGCACTGCCGAATATTGGGATGGTTCTGAAGCTGATACGGAAACAGATAATTCATGGGGTACTTGGAATATTGTTTATAATCCGAAAGAAGCTGAAAGGATTTCTTATAATGCAGACATTACTCCGATAATGGGAGAGGGGCTTGTTGGCTCTAAAGAAGCTCCTGTACAGGATTTGACCGTGAAGACGGACAATAGCTATAAAGGTTTGCTGCTTTTGCCGCAGACTTTGAATCCGTGGATTACAAATACGGGTGATGTGGATGCCGACGGTGATCCTATTTATAAAATTACGGGTACTGCACGCGTACTGGTTAAATGCCGTCTGGTAGATACCGAGACAAATGTCCAGTTGTGGCCGAAACCTGAAGAGGGTGCTGTGACCAAGTTCGTTGGTGTTTCCTTGGTTGGAGAAACAGTAGCTGAGACTGACCAGCCGGCTGCACAGGTCTGGAAGCAGGGCAAGCGTTATGTCTATACTCTTATCTTTGGTGAAGGCGGCGGTTTCAATCCTGAAAATCCCGATCCTGAAAATCCGGATCCGGAACCCGTTTTGGTTCCTATCACATTCGACGTAACTGTGGATAACTTTGTTGAATATCCTCAGGATCTCGATGCCAGTGTTCCTGATTCAAAACCCGGAAAATAAACTGAACCACCGCAAACCTGTCTTTTCCATCCGTCGGGTTGCGGAAATATAACAGGCCGGGCGGGGTTGAATGTTCCCCTCCCGGTCACTACTTATTCAAATAAAAAAATAAATGCCTATGCGACTTAATTTTAAAAAGGATTTCCTTCTTGTCACGGCCATGCTGGTCGCTGCCGGCTGTTCCGATAGCATGACGGAAGAAAACAATCCGGAACAACAGGTGCCGATTGCCTTTGGCACACAAGTTGCCACCCGCGCCGTGGTGGAAAGTGACAAGGAGGGTATGGATAATTTCACACTGTGGGGATGGGTACGGGAAAGCGACGGGCCGAAACTGTTTTTCGATGCCGCTTCGGTTACTCCGTCGGGAAACTATGGCGAGAAACGTTTCTGGGCTGTAGGCAGGCCTTATGACTTTTTCGCGTTGCATCCGGAAAAAATGAAGGAAGAGGGGATTGCTGCCGAAGTTTCCTGCAACGACAAGGGCGAACTCAGGGTTACGGGTTTTGATTCTTCCAGAATGGGGAAGGATGCCGTGGATTTGATGACGGCAACAGAGACAGACGTGACTTATGAGGGTGGCGGAACGATGGCGCCCGTGCTTCTGGCATTCAAACATGAACTGGCACAGGTGAAATTAACTGTCCGTACCGGAGAGAAGCAGGCAGAAGTGTCGGACATCAGACTTTTCGGTGTGGACTATAAAGGTGACTTGTTGTGGACGCCGGAAAACTCGACATGGCAAAACCGGGTGAACTGTACGGAAGAGAAAACTCCTTTCGTACGCAGCGGGAGCGTGCAGATAGAAGCCGGAAGCAGCGCTACTGTGCTGGATGGCGTATTGCTGTTGCCGCAGCCGGTGACGGAGGATGTGGCGGTAACCTTTAAGTATGCCTATGCCGGCAAACCGCTGTCGGAGGCAAAAGAAGCGATGGTATACCTGGATGCGGCTCTGACAACGGAATGGATAAAGTCGAAGACTTACCATTATAAAATAACGCTGCCTGCTGCCGATGCCGACATTACTGTCAAAGTGAGCGTGGGCGATTGGGACAGCAAGGATATTTCGGCAGATTGGTAATCTCATAAACAGGAAGGAGAAGATATGAAAATCCTGAAATACTCATATATATGTATGTTTGCCGCAACGGCGGGGATAATGACGGCTTGTGCACCGGACGGGCAGGAAGGGATGTTTCCCGGAAAGGGAGAACCGGTGACGGTGAAATTTTCAATCGATACAAGAGCGGCAGGAACGGATGATTTCGACTCGCAGGTGAAGACGCTCAGGGTGTATGCTTTCCAGAATGGCAGCCCGGTGGGGTATTATTATGGCGGGGAGGATGTGCCGGCTCATACTTTTGAATGGAAGTTGCCGAAGGGAGAAGTCTGGTTTTATGCAGTGGCCAACGAACAGGAGGCCGGAAGTCTGCTTTGCGAAAACAAGGGAGATATTTTTGTGCTGCCCGGTGAGACTGCCGGAGGCGTACATCCGGTTGAGGGGTTGGAAGTGACGCCGGACAAACTGGAGTCCTTGACTTTCAGCCGGCTGCCGGAAGCGGAATATGTGTCGGGCGGAACGGAGACAGGCAAGGATGAAACGGGAAAAATTTACCGTTCTGCCATTGTGCCGATGACCGGTAAGTGTCGCGAAACGGTTGCTAACGACCATCAGGAGATAAAGCTGGTTTTGAAACGAAGCGTGGCGAAGCTGAACCTGTACTTTGCCAAAGCGGACGTGACCGATGCCGGAAAGGGACAGCTCTATATGGGGCGCGGATTGTACCTTTATAATATACCGGAATACGGGTATCTGTTTCCAAAAGAGAAGTACGAATATACGGGAGCTTTCAATTGTCTGGAAGGAGCGGGTGACAGTTCCGATTCCCGGCATCAGAAAAACGGAAAGGTGATTCTGAGTGCGGGGTGGCCGGAAGAACCGGAGAATGCCCCTCAGGAGGGTACCGATGCGTATGAGGAGTACGAACAGAACCTGAAAGAGAAAACCCATATCAACGAGATTAATGCACTGGCACACGCGGGAAATACAGACCCGGAGCAATTTCAGTGGATGCCGGCCAAACCTGTCTATCTTTTTGCCAACCCTAATGGGATAGCCGACCTTTATCCTTCCGCCCCTGCCGGCGACAAGGAGAAAGGATATTATCTGAAAATACTGTCGCATGAACATAAAGTGGGAAGTGACGGTACGGAAGGACATGAGGCTGATATGCAATATGTGGCTTTGCCCGAAGTGGAAGCCAACATGAACCTGCGGCTGTTTTCCGTTATTTCCATGCACGGACACGTGGCTATGACAGCACATTGGATGATTGTTCCGTGGGAACCCGGAGGCGGAGATGTGGAATTTAATTAGGCAGACGAATAACAGACAAAAATATACAGCATGATGAAAAAAACAGTGAATCATATTCTGGCGGCGGGACTGTTGGCGCTCCTGTCGCTTGCATCTTGCACCGATGAGTTCATCGAAGGAAACGACTTGCAGGGAGTAGACCGTGACAAGCGGGTGGAGGTGAGGCTTCCGTTCGGTGTGGGACGTGGCATCACTACCACGATTACAACCCGTGCGGCAGGTGGAGAGATTGATTATGACTCCCAGCTTTCGGGCGTGATGGCTTTTGTATATGAAGCGAAGAGCGACAATCCGGAAGAAAATGAGTTGTTGGCCTATCATCTGTTCTCCAATCCGTCCAATAAGCCGCTGGAAGGCGCTACCGGCGGATGGATTGCCGATAATGACGACCCTACGTGCGGTGAAATCAAGTTCTATGTTCCGGTGGGCGATGTGTACATCTATCTGTTGGGCAATGCGCAAAGTTCGTTCCTTAATTTCTTTCCGGGAGTATCGGGTGGGGATGCGCTGGGCACTCAGGCGGAGTTTTTTGAAAAAGCAACCCCGAAGTGGAACGGAAACATACACAGCGTAGACGGTTATCTGCCGCTTACGGGTATGGTGAACAACAATACAGGATTATGTCATGTGAACGAACAGGGGCAAATCAGCTATACGGATGAAGAGGGAAAAACTCATACGCTGTTGCCGGACGGTAAGCACGATGAAGACAACTCGTTTGTGCTGAAACGCCTGATGAGCAAGATTACAATGAATATCAGGGAAGGTAAAGGAGTGAAGTTTACGCCGCGAGATTATACGGTTCGCCATATACCTCATTATGTATCGCCCACCGCACAGGCGTGGACGGAAGAAGAGCGGGACCGTATCCTGGTGGAAGATGCCAAGCCGGTGAATTTCGGTGTACTGGATCCTCTCACTTTTACTATATACCTGCCGGAGAACATACGCAAGGTAAGACCCGGCGTAGAGATTACCGAATACAGGCAGCGGGATAAGGTGGTGAAGACTGCCGACAATAAAAATACGGAAGAGACCGCTCCCGATGATTTTCATGCTGATAATGCCGATAATCACAAAGGGCACTACAAGTTTGAGTTTGCTCCGAAAGCTTCTACTTATATTGAACTGACCGGATGGTTTGAAAATGCAGACAAGACGGTTGCTGCCGATGTCCGTTATTATATCCATTTGGGTAATTTCGGGAAAGACCTCAATCACTTCAGCGTGGAGCGCGACCATCACTATACGTATAATGTAACCATCAACGGAGTGGATGATATAGTGGTGGAAGTGGAAGATGAGAACGAAAAGACTCCGGGAGCGGAAGGAGTGGTGTTCAAGCATGAGGCTTTCGCACATATCGATGCCCATTTTGACCAGGTGGAGATGAAATTCATGCGGAAAGATATTGAGAAGGGTGTCTATCTGTATACCGACACACCTTTCGGGGTCATGGGAGTGATGTATTATCCTAAAGGTACTCCCGACGGAGGTGCGGAAGGCAAATGTGTATCCGTGAGCAGTTTCGGTATTACCAAAGAGGTGGCACAAGGCTATCTGGCGTGGCTGGAGTTTGCGAAAGAGACGCAAAAGGATAACTATTTCTATAATGGAACAAAACCGGATAAGGAAAGCCCCTATCTCCTGGAATACTATCATCCTGACAAGGTGAAAAGTGTGTTCGATGCGCTCGATGAGTTTTATGCAAGCAAGGAGGATTCGGCGTACTACACCTGCTTTGTGGATGAGAACTTTTATGAAAGACATCCCGACCCGCGCATTACGGTACCGGTACATCTGAAAGATTTTATCAACTGCAAGGACCGTATCTTCTCGCTTGCTACCGACCTCGAGTTCAGCCAAGATGGTAAGAGCGCGGTGTCGCAGTCGGTTTATACGCTGAAACAACGTTCCATTGCCTGCTTCTATGATATGAACGATGAGACTCTCAATAAATTCGGCTTGGAGTCGGTGGAAGAGCAGACGGCCATCCTGTATGAGCCAGAATCGGGCGAGAGGGAAGTTTGGGACGGCAGAAAGAATACTTGGCAAAAGCTGGATGGTCAGGTTGGAAATTGTAATATACATGGTATGGAATGGGGGCTTAAAACATCACCTTTCCTATCCGGTTTTATACTGAGGAAAGATGGAAGTCTGAAGGAATCCCGACCGATTAGCGGACAGGCCGACGATCCGGTTATCATGCTGATACGTAACCGTGATTTGAACGGCAACGGCTATCTGGACGAGACAGAACTGCGCTGGTATGTACCTGCCATAGGGCAATTGGTGGGTATGTGGCTGGGAGAGCCTGCCATGGCAAAAGAAGCCGCCTTGTGGAAAGCGTCTTTCGATATATATATAGGAGCAGACGGGAAAAAGATAAATAAGGATCCCGTACAGGGATATACGGCCAGTACATACGGTCCTTATTCCACAATATGGTCGGAACTGGGAGGATACATAAGTCATACGTATCTGAGACACATGATTAGTGTGAGGAGCTTGGGAAGTGGAGTCGTGAGTGGCAGGATGGACAGGGAAGTTTCGTCTCCTTATTACAAATACGATGAAGCAAGCCGTACGCTGGAAGTCTTTTTGGCGGACGAAGCCATGCGCTCGTTCAGTTACCGGGAGCTTCAGCCCCATAACGAACGCGATACGCAGAACCGTCTGTACAAGAAATTCCAGCTGGCACAAGAACCCATGCTGATGGATGCGATTGTGGAATTTGAGTGCACTGACCCGAATCACCTGAGATTTGATAAAGATACTCCCAATAAGGTGACATGGACAGGAAAGACATTGAAACTCACTACGATAGACTCTGCCAAAGTGGTGAAATTTACCATAGCCCAAGACTATCACGAAGCAGGCGACGGAGTGACCCCCGCCGGAGCGTGGCGTTTGCCCAATGAACGCGAGCTGACATTGATTCAGCTGGCATTCAACTTCTTCCAGGATGAGGACAACCTGCCTTTCTCGCCCATGGTGAAGCCGGGAGACAAGGATGCCATAGGTGATGCTTACGGCTGGTACAACCCACTCAGTCTGACATGCGATTTAAGTGATAAAAAGAAGCATAACTTTAAGCACCGGCTTTGCGCCGTGTTCCATTGCCGTACGGCGTATTCTTACAGCCGCTATTATCCCGGTAGACACGAATATACGCCTACCGGCTACATACTGAACTATTGGAAGACCGATTCGGAACTGGAGTTGCTGAAAATTCGCCGGGTAGAAATGCATATGATGCCCTACTATTCAGATGAGAGAGGCATGGTGGAGAAAGACGAGGAAGAACGGAAAAAATACGGCAGAGCCGGTGTGTTCTGTGTGCGCGATGTAAAGTGATGATTTGTGCAATTCGGTTGTCTCTTCCTCTTTCCATACCAGGCTCGGGTTTGCTTAGGAGCGTGCCTTGATTTTATCCGCGAATTTTTTCCAGCCTTCGGTCGTTTTGTAGGCTTCGACGGCTTGTGCGGGTACGGAAATGCTTGTTATGGTTTCCGGAAATCCGTACCATTCGCCCTCGGAGGTGGCAGGCGGTGTGAGGGCTTCTACAATGACCTCTTTTATGCCTGTGTTGTCGAAAGCGGAAAAGTCGATGCGGGTGACGCGGGCGGGAATGGTCAGTGTATGTACCTTTTGGTTGCCGGTTATCAGGCCTTGCCCCAGGATGCTTATGCTTTGAGGAATTTCAAAGCGGGCAAGGTTGGGGCAGCCTACAAGGCAGTGCTCTTTGATTACGGCATCCGGATGGTTGCTTGAGGCAGGACCGTATGCGGATACTTCCGTCAGGTTGGGGCATAGGTAGAAGGCACGTGCTTCTATGGTGGAGATGCTGTTGGGAAGTTGTACGGTGGTGATGCCGCTTCCCCGGAATGCTTCCATACCGATATGTGTGACGCTTTGGGGGATTACTGCGGATTTCAGATGTTCCGTCATCATGAATGCTTGTGTTCCGATGGCTGTGAGTGCAGACGGCAGTAATACTTCTTCTACTCCGGAGCATGCGAAAGCGCTTTCGGGAATCCGGGTGATTTGGGTGTGCGAGAGGTCGACCCGTTTCAGCCGGTCGCAGTAGTAGAACAAATCCGGCGCAAGCTGCTGCAAGGTGGACGGGAATACGATTTCCTGTATGCCGGAGTTGAAGAAGGCCATTTCGCCGATAGAGGTCAGTCCCTCGTTCATCACGACTCTGGTGATTTGCCTGTTCTGCATAAAGGCTTCCGGTGCAATGGCTGTTACGTGTGGGGGAAGGGTGATTTCGCTGTATCCTTTATATATTTCTGTCAGTACGCCTTCCTGTACGCGGATGGGAGCAATGCTGACGGTGAAGGTTGCCTGACGGTCTTCTATGCCGATGGTCAGTACCAGCCGGTCTGCCGGAGCATCGGAAGAAAAGCCGCTGACTTGTTCCGGAGTTACAGTGACGGGATATTCTTTGTCGTTACTATATATGCCGGTCAGCAGGAGTCCGTCCAAATTGAGTGGTTCTCCCAAGGTATATGCTATTTTATGAGGCGGCTGTGCAATGGACAGCCCGATGAGTGTTCCTTTGTCTTCCGGCTGCTCTTCTCCGGGGGTGAGGGCGGAAGTCAGGCGGATTTCAAGCTGTATGTTTTTTCCGGCATCTATCGTTTTCCCGACGGACCATATACGGTAGTTGTCCGGACCGCCGCCTTCCTGTACGACAAATGTCAGGAAGCGCTGCGATTGTCCGGAGAACCATACTTCGCCGGGCAGCGTGAACAGGGCGATACCCTGCGCATTGGCGGTTGCGCCGGCAGTGGGAGGCGTGAGGTTATCTTGCTCGAATGCCTTGTAGTCTTTTTCGTCATACATCTTTACGGGAATGCCGGGCATCGCTTTTCCGTTTTCGTCATAAACGGTTACGCTTACGCGGCTTTCTTTTCCTGTGTGCTGTTCCTTTTCGCATGCTATCGTCAGGAAGACCGCACATACTAAAAAAATAATCTTATTCTTCATATTCTTACACATTTTTAATCGTTGTTCCGGTTGCAAAGATAGTGAATACGGCTCTTCCGGGAGTTACGATTTGAATGTGTAAATCTAACAGGTACGTTTTTATGCTACTGTTTTACAGCGTATTATGAAATGAGGCTTTGTTTTTTTCTAACACGGCTCTGACATCTATCCGAAAAGGGATAAGAACAGGTCGGTATGGGGCGTTCCGGCTGCTTTGATGCGCGACTTCAACCGGGATTTTCGGGCATATATGTTTGCCACGCTCTCTTTCGTGAACAAGCTGATTACCTGCGGGGAGAATCCGGTGAAGATGTAGCAGAGCAGGCGGATGTCATTTTCTTTCATTGCCGGAAAGTCCTGCCGGAGTTTCTGCATGACGTTGTCATGGCAGGTATCTGCCATTTGTTCGAGTTCCCGGAGCATTTCACTGTTTTCCGAGAAGTCGGTGATTATCCGTTTTACTTCCTGAAACATGGCTGCCTGTTGCGATGATGTATTCTCGCGTTCGTAATAGGTTTTTCCGAGTTTGTCGAGGATATCGAAGCGGGAAGCAACCAGGCTTTTCAGCCGTTTTTCCGTGTTCTGCCGTCCTTCCAGTTGCCGGGTGAGCGCCCGGTATTCGGCACGGGCCTCTTCCGCCAGCAGCAGGTAGCGGTCGTTGCGTTCGCGCTGGATGCGCAGGCGCTGGCGGATGATATAAACGGCTATTCCGGCGAGGATGAATATGCCGCAGGTAACGGTGGTTTCCCAGAAGATGCGGTTCTTCATTCGGTATTCGGCAAAGGCGGATTGTTCCTGGAAATACTCTTTCTCCGTTATACCGGCGGAGACCTGCATGGTGGAGCGGGTGAGGGAGTCCGTGAGGTAGATATAGCGGTGTATATGGTCGGTCGCTTTCCGGAAGTTTCCGGAGAGGGCCTCTATCCGGTAGGCTGTGTATTGCAGTTCGGCCAGGTCGAGCACGTCATTGTCTTGCGCCTCTGCCAGTTGCAGGTAGTGGCGCGCGCTGTCCGTACGGTGTTTGAGAAGCTGGACGTCTATCATGGTGTGGGGGCCGTAGCGGGATGCCTTGCGTGCCGACTGTTCGATGCGTAGCAGCAGGTCCTGGGGGATTTGTTTTCTGCCCGATTTTACATAAAGGGAGGCAAGGTTGCTGAGGGCTGCTCCGGCAAGACGTTCGTCTGCCTGTTCATCGGCCAGGTCGAGGGCAGCCGAATACAGCCTGATGGCACGTTCCAAATCTTTCTGGCGGTAGGATGAGGCTGCCATATCAAGCGTGACTTCCGTTTCCTTACGAAGACTGTCGGATACTTGAAAATTTTCTCTGGCCTGCTTGAAGTAGTGGTAGGCGCGGACGTAGTTCATCTGTCCGTAGTATATACTGCCGATGCGTTCGTAGAGAAGCCCTTTATTGTAAGGGTCTTGCCGGCTTTGCAGCTGCTCTTCGATTTGCAGGAAGATGCGCAAAGCTCCGGATTTATCGCCGGCATCGGTCAGCAGGCTGTCCGCGAACTCAAGGCTGGGGAGCGGTTTACGTTCATGGCATCCCGCCAGCGACAGGAGCATACATATAATAGGTATGATAAGGCGTTTCATGCCGTGAATGTAGTGATAAAAGATGTTTTGCACAAGTGAAAGGCGGGAAATGAGGAGCTTTGCGTGAATTTCCTGCATTTCTTTTTTTAGGCTTCGCGGAACTTCCTATCTTTGCACTTCTAAATGTAGATAAAACCGTAACACTTTGGAATGGCTATATAGTTTGTTTGTCGAACACTCCGCATTGCAGGCGGTGGTGGTGCTCTCGCTGATTTCCGCTATCGGATTAGGGTTGGGGAAAATACATATTTGCGGTATTTCCCTCGGCGTGACGTTTGTTTTCTTTGCCGGTATTCTTGCCGGACATTTCGGACTGTCCATCGACCCGCAGATGCTGAACTATGCGGAAAGTTTCGGACTGATAATTTTTGTGTATGCACTGGGACTGCAGGTGGGGCCGGGCTTTTTCAGCTCTTTCCGCAAGGGCGGGGTACAGTTGAATATGCTGGCGCTGGGAGTAGTGCTCCTCGGTACGCTGATGACCGTATTGGGCAGTTATACCCTGAATATTTCGTTGCCGGACATGGTGGGCATCCTCTGCGGCGCTACCACCAATACGCCGGCGCTGGGTGCGGCACAGCAGACATTGAAGCAAATGGGGCTGGAAGCCAGTACACCGGCTTTGGGATGTGCCGTGGCATATCCGCTGGGGGTAGTGGGCGTTATTTTTGCCGTGCTGATAATACGCAAGGCATTGGCGCGTAAGGAAGATCTGGAGTTGAAAGAGAAGGACGATGCGAACAAAACTTACATTGCGGCGTTTCAAGTACACAATCCGGCCATCTTCGATAAAAGCATCAAGGAGATAGGCGGCTTGAATTATCCGAAGTTCGTAATCTCCCGTCTGTGGCGGGACGGCAACGTAAGCATTCCCACTTCCGAGAAGATAATCAGGGAAGGAGACCGCTTGCTGGTGGTGACTTCGGAGAAGTATGCTCCGGCACTGACCGTACTGTTCGGTGAACAGGAACATACCGACTGGAACAAAGAGGATATAGACTGGAATGCCATAGACAGCCAGCTCATCTCGCAGCGTATCGTGGTGACGCGTCCCGAACTGAACGGAAAGAAACTGGGTTCGCTGCACCTGCGCAATCATTACGGCATCAACATCAGCCGTGTGTACCGTAGCGGCGTGCAGTTGCTTGCCACCGCGGAACTGACTTTGCAGTTGGGCGACCGTCTGACAGTGGTAGGTGAGGCTGCCGCCATCCAGAATGTGGAAAAAGTGTTGGGAAATGCCATCAAGAGCCTGAAAGAACCGAATCTGGTAGCGGTGTTTATCGGTATCATCCTGGGGCTGGCTTTGGGTGCGATTCCCATTTCCCTGCCGGGCATCAGTGCTCCGGTGAAGCTGGGACTTGCCGGCGGACCGATTATCGTAGGTATCCTGATTGGTACGTTCGGACCGAGAATGCACATGATAACCTATACCACACGAAGCGCCAACCTGATGCTCCGTGCATTGGGACTGTCGCTCTACCTGGCTTGTCTGGGACTGGATGCCGGAGCGCATTTCTTTGATACGGTGTTCCGTCCGGAAGGTCTGCTGTGGATTGCCGCAGGGTTCGTGCTGACCGTTGTTCCGGTGCTGATAGTGGGAGTGGTTGCCTTTAAATGGATGAAGGTGGACTTCGGCTCCATGGCAGGTATGCTGTGCGGAAGCATGGCCAACCCGATGGCGCTGAATTATGCCAACGACACCATTCCGGGCGATAATCCGTCGGTGGCTTATGCAACGGTGTATCCGATGTGTATGTTCCTGCGGGTAATCATAGCGCAGGTACTGCTGATGTTCCTGTTGAATTGAGAGCTGAGAATTGAAAATTGAGAAATAACAGAAAGAGCTTAATTGCTGATAATTGAATATATATCATAAATCTAAAATCATAAATCGTATCATGGGAACTATTACTCCGGAAAGTATAGTCAACGACTTACGCTATTTGCAACTGTTGTCGCGCAGTTTTCCTACCATCGCCGATGCCAGTACGGAAATTATCAATCTGGAAGCTATTCTGAATCTGCCTAAAGGTACGGAACACTTCCTTACGGATATTCATGGAGAGTATGAGGCTTTTCAGCATGTATTGAAGAATGCTTCGGGTGCGGTAAAGCGGAAGGTGAATGAAATCTTCGGGCATACGCTGCGCGAAAGCGAAAAGAAGGAAATCTGTACGCTGATTTATTATCCGGAAGAGAAGTTGCAGTTGATAAAGGAACAGGAAACGGACCTGGACGACTGGTATCTCATCACCCTGAACCAACTGGTGAAAGTCTGCCAGAACGTATCTTCCAAATACACACGCTCGAAAGTGCGTAAAGCCTTGCCGGCGGAGTTCTCCTATATCATTCAGGAGTTGCTGCACGAGTCCAGCGTAGAACCTAACAAGCATGCGTATATCAACGTCATTATCAGTACGATTATCTCGACCAAGCGTGCGGATGACTTTATCATTGCCATGTGCAAGCTTATCCAACGGCTTACTATCGACTCGCTGCACATCGTGGGCGATATCTACGACCGCGGTCCGGGTGCACATATCATCATGGATACGCTTTGCGACTACCATAATTTCGACATTCAGTGGGGCAACCATGATATACTGTGGATGGGTGCCGCATCGGGCAATGACGCCTGCATAGCGAACGTTATCCGTATGTCCATGCGCTATGCCAACCTGGCGACACTGGAAGACGGCTACGGCATCAACCTGCTGCCGCTGGCTACCTTCGCAATGGATACCTATGCGGATGATCCTTGCACTATCTTTGCTCCGAAGATGAACTTTGCCGATGCCAATTACAACGAAAAGACACTGCGGCTGATTACGCAGATGCACAAGGCGATTACGATAATCCAGTTCAAACTGGAAGCGGAGATTATAAACCGGCGTCCGGAGTTTGACATGGACAATCGGAAACTGCTGCACAAGATTGACTTTGAACGGGGCGTATTTGTGTACGAAGGCAAAGAATACGAACTGCGCGATGCCAATTTTCCGACTATTGACCCTGCCGACCCGTATCGCCTGACGGATGAAGAAAGAGAGCTGGTTGAAAAGATCCATGCTTCGTTCATGAACAGCGAGAAACTGAAGAAGCATATGCGTTGCCTCTTTACATACGGCGGCATGTATCTGGTGTGCAACAGCAACCTGCTTTATCACGCATCCGTGCCCCTGAATGAGGACGGAAGTTTCAAGCATGTACGTATCGGCAAGAAAGAGTACTGGGGGCATAAACTGCTGCAAAAGACCGACCAGCTTATCCGTACCGCCTACTTTGACGAGGATGGTTCGGAGGAGAAGAATTTTGCGTTGGATTATATGTGGTATATGTGGTGCGGCCCGGATGCGCCCTCTTTCGACAAGGATAAGATGGCTACTTTCGAGCGTTACTTCATAGCCGACAAGGTATTGCATAAAGAGAATAAAGGTTATTACTACACGCTTCGCAACCGTGCGGATATTTGCGACAATATCCTGGCGGAGTTCGGGGTGGAGCCGGGGCCTCATTCGCATATCATCAACGGACATGTGCCGGTGAAGACGATTAAAGGCGAGCGCCCCATAAAGGCTGATGGAAAGTTACTGGTAATTGACGGCGGTTTCTCCAAAGCCTATCAGCCCGAAACGGGTATTGCGGGCTATACGCTGGTATATCACTCGCACGGCATGCAGTTGGTGCAGCATGACCCGTTCCAAAGCCGTCAGAAAGCGATTGAAGAGGGGCAGGATATCAAGTCCACAACTTTCGTCATCGAATTCAACTCGCAGCGTATGATGGTGAAGGATACCGATAAGGGCAAGCAGCTCGTGACGCAGATTCAGGATTTGAAGAAGTTGCTGGTGGCATATAGAACGGGATTTATCAAAGAAAAGGAGATTTTCTGATATGGCTGTATGTTCCGGTGCTTGCATTGCCTGGCTTTTCAGGCACGGATTAGTATTTGAATAACACCACACCGCCTTCTACAATGGCTCCCTTGTCGAAGTTGGCATTTCTGTTGTAGTATCTGTCCCAACCGTAACCGCCCGTAACGAATACTCCTAATTTTGCCGTCAGACGGTATTCGAGGTTGATACGGGTTTGGAGAGAATAGAGGCGGGCAGGGAAGCCATAGTCTTTATTCTTGAAGGTTTCTACGTGCTGGTATCCCAAATCGCCGCTGATGAACAGTTGCTTGCAGACGGGCAATTCCAGTCCGGCGCGGTAGAAAAGCGCACCGGAGAACTTATCGCTGAAGTCGAGGAAATGCGTACCGCCACCGAGGATGGTATAGAACAGTTTGTTCTTGAAGCGGGCTGCAAGGTTCAGTTTCGTGGTGTTGCCGCCGAAAAACATCATCTGTACTTTGGTGTCCGGGTTGGCATTGACCAGTCCCAGTTGGAAACCGTCCAGCTTCTCCTTGTAGTAGTTTACCAAACCTATCTGAAGTCCTTTGGCACGGACGGCTACATTCAGGGGAGAGAGCTGCACGCCGGCAGACGTACCGCCTGTGATATTGCCCAAACCGGAAATCTGGAGCCCTTTCATATCATCGCCCACCACATTCAGCAGGCCGGATATGGTGACACCGGAAAAATTGCCGCCCGATATATTGGCGAGTCCTGAAAGCTGTACGCCGGCAGTCTTTTCGCCTGTAATGTTCAGCAAGCCGCCTACAATCATTCCCTTGCTGTTATCGCCCGTGATATTGGCAAGGCCGGAGAAGACCATTCCCCGTGCGTGATTACCTGTGATGCCCACAAGACCGGAAACGGACAGACCGCTGAGGTTATTGCCGTTGATATTGGTGATGCCCGCTACCTGTACGCCCCGCATACTTCCACCCACCATATTGGATATACCGGAGATTTGAACTCCGTTCATGTCTCTGCCCGTAACAGCTCCCAAAACATTTACTCCCAAGCCGTTCAAACGGTTCATCGCCGAGAAGATACCGAGATTGAAGAATGTGCTTCCGACCGTATCCGTACGCTGTGTGGAAAGATTCTTCCAAAGGGAAAGGTTGATACCGGTTTTTTCTTTATGGGCAGACTGTTGCCTGCCTGTCCGGGCATGGCCTGTCCCTGCCAATAGCAGGGACAGACAGATAAGTGGAAATATACGTTTCATAATTCTTTATAATGTTTCATCGGGCCAGGGCGCCAGTCGGTTGGTGGCACGTAATACAGGACGCTGCGCATCCACCGACCGCAGATAGTTGCTCAGCTTTTTTGATAGTTTCTTTACAAGTTTGGGGTTCTCGGCGGCTACATCATGTTTTTCGCTGATGTCGGCAGGGATATTGAACAATTCGTGCTTGCCGCTGTCGAAGTAGTACACCAGTTTCCATTCTCCGGAACGGATGGAGCAGGTGGCGCCTATACCCGGACCGGAAGGGCCCCAACTGTGCGGGTAGTGCCAGTAGATGTCGCGCGAGGGCATTTTACCTTTGCCGGTAAGCAGGGGCAGGAAGCTGATGCCGTCGCGTTTCTGTACCGTATTGTAGTGCTCCACACCAGCTATTTCGAGAATAGTGGGGAAGAAATCTTCTATCATCAGATAATGGTCGCATTTGGTTTCTGCCGCTACTACGCCGGGCCAGCGTACAATCATCGGTTCGCGCACTCCGCCTTCGTAGGCGGAACCTTTTCCGCTGTTGAGCGGATAGTTCTGCCTGTGCAGCTCTCCTGCACGGGTGTGTGCAGCCAGTCCGCCATTATCGGACATGAAGAGCAGTACAGTGTTGTCGGTGAGGTTGTTTTTGTCCAGATAGTCCATCAGGTCGCCGAGGCTTTTGTCCATGCCTTCAATCAGGGTGGCATACGCTGCTTCTATCGGGGGAAGTCCTTTGTCCAGATATTTTTGGTAGAAACGCATGTCGGGCTGGATAGGCGTATGGATGGCATAATGGGCCATGTAGAGGAAGAAAGGCTTGTCCGTTGTCCGGGCGTTGTCCAAAGCTTTCTCGGCTTCTATGGTAAGGGCTTCGGAGAGGAATACGTCTTTGCCATGATATTTTTCCAGTCCGGGTACGGCAGCCAGCGGGCTTTTTCCGCCGGGTTTGTTTCCGAAGTTCTGCATGCCGTAGTAGCTGGCGGGAGAGCCTGCCGCATGGCCGGCTATGTTCACATCGAAGCCCATTTTCAGCGGATCGGCTCCGGGCGTATCATTAGCTCCGAAGTGGGCTTTTCCGCAATGGATGGTGTGGTAACCGTTGTCCTTGAGCACTTGTGCCAGCGAGGTGACTTGCGTGGTGCGTTCCACACCCGGTTCCTGACAGATACCGTTGACATTCCATTCGGGGTATATCATAACGGAGTCCGGCTGTTCGTGGGTGGTATTCTTGCGTAACGTCCAGCTTGTGACCCGATGGCGTGCAGCGTTCATACCCGTAAAAAGACTGACGCGCGTAGGCGAACTGATACTACAGGCATAAGCTTGCGTGAACATCTTGCCCTGCTTTGCCAGTCGTTCCATATTGGGTGTATGGTACGTGTCGTTGTAGCGGGTGCGTTGTGTCCAGAAAGGCAGGGATGTGTCCTGCCAACCCATATCATCCACCAAGAATAAAATAATGTTCGGACGCTTGTCCGTAACAGGAGCCGTTTCATTTGACGGCCTTGTGTGTACTTCTCCTGCCATTCCACATAACGGAAGCAGCGCAGCAGATAATAACAATTCGTTTTTCATCGGGAAAAGAGGGGTTAGGGTTAGAGATTAGTGATTAGCGGTTAGTGATTAACATTAAAAATAGCGGTAAATAATTAGCGCAATATGCTGCATAGCTTACTAATCACTAACCGCTAATCACTATTTTATCATCCTTTTGCTTCCTGATACAGGAAGCGTTTGATAGATTTTTTGGGTGTCTTTTCAAATTCTTCGGGATATATCTTCATTTTGGAAATCTGGCTGTAAGCAGGCAGTTCTGCATTCAGAGCCACACGATTCTCTTCCATGACACGTTCTATATCGTCGTTGTTGAGGCCGTGGGCAAAGGCATCGTCAAAGTCGGGATATACCAGTCCCACGAGCTTTTCGTTCTGTTGTACGATGATGCTTTCAGCTACGTACGGCAGGTTGTTCAGCTTGTCTTCTATTTCTTCGGGGTAGATGTTCTGCCCGTTTGGACCGAGGAGCATATTCTTGCTGCGTCCTTTGATGGTGACATTGCCTTCGGCATCCATCAGGGCAAGGTCGCCGGTGTGCAGCCAACCGTCTTTGTCCACAACTTCGGCGGTAGCCTCTTCATTCTTGTAGTAGCCCAGCATGACGTTGGGACCGCGGCAGACAATCTCGCCGGGGATATTCTCCGGATCGGGAGAGAGAATCTTCACTTCCATGCGCGGAGCGGCTTTTCCGCAGGAACCGGGTTTGAAGCGCGTCCAGTCTTCGTAACAGATGATAGGACCGCATTCTGTCATACCGTAACCTACGGTATAGGGGAAGTCTATCATGCGCAGGAACTGTTCTACTTCCTGATTGAATGCCGCACCGCCGACAATGACTGTGGCAAAATTGCCGCCGAATGCCTGTACCATTTGCTCGCGTACGGTGGCTTTTATCTTGTCGTTAATGATAGGTACTTTCAGCAACAGTTTCATGGTAGGCGTTTCCAGCTTGGGCAATACACTCTTCTTGATAATCTTTTCGATAATGAGCGGTACGGCTACGATGAGGTTCGGCTTTATGTCGGCGAATGCCTGGAAGATAATCTTCGGACTTGGCATACGGGTGAGGTAGTAGATGTGGCAACCTACGGAGAACTCATACAGGAATTCGAATGCCAATCCGTACATATGAGCCATCGGCAGCATGCATACCAGTTTGTCGCCGGCTTTCAGCGGCAGTACTTCGAAAGCGAATCGGGTATTGGACCACAGGCTGCGATAGGGGAGCATTACGCCTTTCGAGTAACTGGTAGTACCTGAAGTATAGTTAATGACCGCCAGCTCTTCGGGTTGGTCTTTGTGATAGTCGATGTGTTCCTTACGGAAGTTCTTGGGAAATTTCTTGCCGAATATCTCGTTGAGGTGCTCGCGGGCGTAAGTAACCCGTTCGTTGCGCGAGACCAGCAAGGTGAAGTCCGTCATCATGAAGATACCTTCGAGCAACGGCATGGCGCTTTCGTTGAGATTTTCCCACACCTGGTCGCCGACAAAAAGAAGCTTGGCCTCGGAGTGGTTGACGATGTTATGCACATTGTCCGCCTTGAATTCGTGAAGAATGGGCACGATGACCGCACCATACGTCAGGGTAGCGAGGAAAGTGACTCCCCAATGCGAACTGTTACGTCCGCAGACGGCGATTTTATCGCCTTTTCTGATGCCGCTCGCTTCAAAGATGATATGCAGTTTTTCTATTTTGCGGGCTACATCCTTGTATTGCAGGGTGGCTCCCTTATAATCGGTCAGGGCATCCAGGTCCCAGTTTTCCTTTATACTATTCTCTATATAGGCGATAAAACTTTGTTCCATTATATATTGCACATTTAGTTGAAAATTGTGCAAATATAAGGGTTTATGTAGAGAATGCAAACTTTTAGGGGGAAAAAGCATTTTATGCAAATTCCCCCTTTGAGCCTATTTATTGTTATCCAGATACCAGCGGTACATCCGCTCTACACCTTCTTCGATGTCTATTTTATGATGCCAGCCCAATGCGTGCAGCTTACTCGGGTCGGTAAGTTTGCGCATGGTCCCATCGGGTTTGGAAGTGTCGAAGGTCAGCTTTCCGCGATAACCCACAACGTTGACAATCAGTTCGGCAAGCCGGCGGATAGTAATTTCCTTACCTGTGCCGATGTTGATGTGGCAGTTGCGGATGTCCTTGTCTCCGGGGTTGCAGGTGTCTTTGAAGTCTACGTGCTCCATGACGAATACGCTGGCATCCGCCATTTCCTCGCTCCAGAGGAATTCGCGCAACGGAGTTCCCGTACCCCAAAGCCGGACTTCTTCTTCGCTGATGCCGTATTTGGAAAGTATGTTCAGTATCTCTCCGTTGCTGTTGCTGCCATTGATTCCTTCTACCGGACGCAGGTTCATGTCACGGCGTACGGCATCCCAGTCGCCTTGTTGCAGGCAGTGGGCCAGGTGTATCTTGCGAATCATGGCAGGAAGTACGTGGCTGCGTTCCAGGTCGAAGTTGTCGTTGGGACCGTAGAGGTTGGTGGGCATGACGGCAATGTAGTTCGTGCCGTATTGCAGGTTGAAACTCTCGCACATTTTCAATCCGGCAATTTTGGCAATGGCGTACGGTTCGTTGGTGTACTCCAGGGGCGAGGTGAGGAGTACGTCTTCTTTCATCGGCTGTTCGGCATCACGCGGATAGATACAGGTGCTGCCCAGAAAGAGCAGTTTCTTGACATTGTGGCGGAAACTTTCGCCTATAACATTCTGCTGTATCTGGAGATTCTTGTAAATGAAATCGGCACGGTAGATGCTGTTTGCCATGATACCGCCCACGAAAGCAGCGGCAAGGAATACGTATTCCGGCTGTTCCTCATCGAAGAAACGGCGGACGGCAACACCGTCCAGCAGGTCGAGTTCTTTGTGGGTTCTGCCCACGAGATTGGTATAGCCTTTCTCTTGCAGGTTTTTCCAGATAGCAGAGCCTACCAGTCCGCGATGCCCTGCGATGTATATTTTTGCGTTCTTGTGTAACATTGTTATAAAATGAATTGGTTTCAGACAGAAGAACAAAAGAACATATTCGGTTTATACTCTTTTTTATTTTCTCATATATATATGTTCTTTTGTTCTTCTGTCTGAAAAATTAAATTATCTGTTTCAGTCTTCTTTGCTTCTCAAATGCAGTTTCCGTACAAACTTCATGTCATGTTCCGCCATGATGTGTACCAACTCCTCAAAGCTTGTCTGCTGCGGATTCCAGCCCAGTAACGTTTTGGCTTTGGTAGGGTCTCCCAGCAACTGTTCCACTTCGGAAGGACGGAAATATTTGGGATCCACCTCTACCAGTACCTTACCGGTTTGGCTGTCAATACCCTTCTCGTTCACGCCTTCGCCTTCCCAGCGCAGTTCTATGCCGGTTTCCTTAAAGGCAAGTGTGGCAAATTCGCGTACGGTGTGCATCTCTCCGGTAGCAATCACGAAGTCTTCCGGCGTATCGTGTTGCAGGATAAGCCACATACATTCCACATAGTCTTTGGCATATCCCCAGTCGCGGCGTGCATCCAGATTGCCCAAATACAGTTTGTCCTGGAATCCTTGTGCAATGCGGGCGGCAGCCAGCGTAATCTTGCGGGTAACGAAGGTTTCGCCGCGGCGCTCGCTTTCGTGGTTGAAGAGAATGCCGTTTACGGCGAACATTCCGTAACTTTCGCGGTAGTTCTTTGTAATCCAGAAACCGTATTGCTTGGCTACGCCGTAGGGACTGCGCGGGTAGAAAGGGGTAGTCTCCTTCTGCGGCACTTCCTGCACCTTGCCGAACAGTTCCGAGGTAGATGCCTGATATATCCTGGTTTTCTTTTCCAGACCGAGAATGCGTACAGCTTCGAGCATGCGCAGCGTACCTATAGCATCTGTTTCGGCGGTATATTCGGGTACATCGAACGAGACCTTTACGTGGCTCTGTGCAGCAAGGTTGTATATCTCGTCCGGCTGCACCTGCTGGATAATGCGTATCAGCGAACTGCTGTCCGTCATATCTCCATAATGCAGGTTGATAGTTCGCTTCTGCTTCATGTCGCGCACCCACTCATCAAAATACAAGTGCTCGATGCGTCCGGTATTGAACGAAGATGAGCGGCGCAATATGCCGTGTACTTCATATCCTTTTTGCAACAGGAATTCTGCGAGGAACGAACCGTCCTGTCCGGTTATTCCGGAGATTAGAGCTTTTTTCATTGTTTCTGGTATTATACTTTTTTTGATTGTTGCATATTTCGTCCTGCAAAAATCGTAATTTATTGTGAGACAACAAAGCCAATGCGGTAAATGATTTTGAGATTATTTTTGCTTTATACCGAGAGTAGCGTCCGGATGATTGCCGGGAAGCAGATATGACATCGTTTTTCTGTGTCAATCCTTTATGAAAAAAATGAATTAATTTCAAATTTGATACGAACAAACAGACGTTATTTTTTGTTTTAATAACAAAGATAAATTATACAAGTATATGGAGAATTTAAATAAAACAGACATTGGACTGATAGGGCTGGCCGTGATGGGCGAGAATCTTGCATTGAATATGGCGGACAAGGGCTGGCGGGTTTCGGTTTATAACCGTACGGTTCCGGGGATTGAAGAAGGTGTGGTAGAACGTTTTATAAACGGACGCGCACAGGGTAAAAGTATTGAAGGATATACGGATATAGCTCATTTTGTGGAGTCTGTAGCCGTTCCGCGCAAGATAATGATGATGGTTCGTGCCGGTAGTGCGGTAGACGAACTGATGGAGCAGCTTTTCCCGTTGCTCTCTCCGGGAGATATATTGATAGACGGCGGCAATTCCAACTATGAAGATACCAATCGCCGTGTGGCATTGGCCGAAGCGAGAGGCTTCCGTTTTGTGGGAGCAGGTGTTTCCGGCGGTGAAGAGGGTGCATTGAATGGAGCTTCTATCATGCCGGGCGGTTCGGTAAGCGCCTGGGAAGAAGTGAAGCCTGTTTTGCAGAGTATTGCTGCCAAAGCATCCGACGGCACGCCTTGCTGCCAGTGGGTGGGACCGGCCGGTTCGGGACATTTTGTCAAGATGATTCATAATGGCATCGAATATGGCGATATGCAGCTTATTTCCGAAGCCTATTGGGTGATGAAGAACCTGCTGAAGCTGGATAACGGAGAAATGTCTTCGGTCTTTTCGCAATGGAATGAGGGCAAATTGCGTAGCTATCTTATTGAAATTACTGCTAATATCTTGCAGCATAAAGATAAGTCGGGCGGTTATCTGATAGATAAAATACTGGATACAGCCGGACAAAAAGGTACGGGCAAATGGTCGGTAATCAATGCTATGGAGCTTGGTATGCCGTTGGGGCTGATTGCCACGGCTGTTTTTGAACGCAGCTTGTCGGCTCAGAAAGAACTGCGGAAGTCGGCTGCCGGGCATTTTACCTGCCGGCGCACGGAGGTGGTATACAACAAATCCGAAATGGTAGGAGATATTTATTCGGCGCTTTATGCATCCAAACTGGTGTCTTATGCTCAAGGCTTTGCTGTATTGCAACGTGCTTCGGACTCTTTCGGATGGAACCTCGACCTGGCTTCCATTGCCCGTATGTGGCGTGGCGGTTGCATCATCCGCAGTATCTTCCTCAATGATATTGCAGCCGCTTTCGAGCGGAGTGAGAAACCGCAGCATCTTCTTCTTACTCCTTATTTCAGCAATGAGATGAAACAACTGCTCTCCGGCTGGAAACATCTGGTGGCACAGGCTATGAAAGAGGAACTTCCGGTTCCTGCATTTTCATCGGCATTGAATTATTTTTATTCACTCGTCTCCGCCAACTTACCGGCGAATATGATTCAGGCACAGCGCGATTATTTCGGAGCGCACACCTTTGAGCGTGTGGACGGACTGCGTGGGCAGTTCTTCCATGAAAACTGGACAGGACACGGCGGAGAAACGAAGTCGGGAACCTATAACGTGTAGTCTTTCTTTAGTGTGAAGATTACTGAAATTCCCCTACAAACATAAAGCTATGAGTAAATTTGTGATGATAATTTTCGGCGCTTCCGGTGACCTGACGAAGCGCAAGTTAATACCGGCATTATATAATCTGTACAAGGATAACCGCCTGCCGGAAGGTTTTGCTGTTTTAGGCATCGGACGTACCGGATACCGGGATGATACCTACCGTGCTTATATACGGACGGAAATGGAACGTTTTGTGGCTTCGGAAGAACATGCCGGCGGACGTATGACTGATTTTTGCAATCATCTGTACTATCTTTCGCTTAATCCGGCCGAGGCTGCCGATTATGGAAATCTGGATGCCCGTCTCCGGGAACTGACGGGTGAGCAGGAGCCGGATGGCATGTTGTACTATCTGGCAACACCGCCGTCGCTGTATGGTGTGATTCCTCTTCATCTTAAGACTGCCCGCCTGAACCGTCCTCATACGCGTATCATCGTCGAGAAGCCTTTCGGTTATGATTTGGAATCTGCCCGTGAACTGAACCGTATCTATGCTTCCGTATTCGAGGAGCATCAGATTTACCGTATAGACCATTTCCTGGGTAAAGAGACTGCGCAGAACATTCTGGCTTTTCGTTTTGCCAATGGCATCTTCGAGCCGCTTTGGAACCGTAATTACATTGACTATGTAGAGATTACCGCAGTAGAGAATTTGGGTATCGAACAGCGTGGAGGGTTTTATGAAGGAACCGGAGCATTGCGTGATATGGTACAGAATCACCTCATTCAGTTGGTAGCGCTTACCGCGATGGAACCGCCGGCAGTTTTCAATGCCGATAATTTCCGCAACGAGGTGGTAAAAGTATATGAATCTCTCTCTCCCTTGACAGAAGAAGACCTGAACGAGCACATTGTCCGTGGGCAATATACCGCGTCTGCGACCAAGCCCGGTTATCGTGAAGAGAAGAACGTAGCTTCCGATTCCCGTACCGAAACTTATATTGCCATGAAAATAGGCATTGACAACTGGCGGTGGAGCGGCGTTCCTTTCTATATACGTACCGGAAAACAGATGCCGACCAAGGTGACTGAAATCGTGGTACACTTCCGCGAGACACCTCATCAGATGTTCCGTTGTGAAGGCGGCCACTGCCCGCGTGCCAACAAACTGATTCTGCGTTTGCAGCCCAATGAGGGTATTGTGCTGAAGTTCGGAATGAAAGTTCCGGGACCGGGGTTTGATGTGAAACAGGTGATGATGGACTTCAGTTATTCCGATTTGGGCGGTCTGCCCGCCGGAGACGCGTATGCCCGCCTGATTGAAGACTGTATACAGGGAGACCAGACACTCTTTACCCGTAGCGATGCCGTGGATGCGTCATGGCGTTTTTTCAATCCTGTGCTGAAGTATTGGCAGGAACATCCGGATGCACCGCTTTACGGTTATCCCGTGGGAACGTGGGGACCTTTGGAAAGTGAAGCTATGATGCGCGAACATGGGGCCGAATGGACTAACCCGTGTAAGAATTTGACGAATACTGATGAATATTGTGAATTATGAAAAGTTATGTATATCCTGCTGCAACCTCGACTGCACGTGCTCTTATCCGGTATATAATCGATATGATGAACCGGGAGCCGGAGCGGATTTTTTACCTTGCTTTCAGCGGAGGAACGACTCCTTCCCTTATGTTCGACATTTGGGCGCATGAGTTCAGAGAAGAGACTCCTTGGATGCGGATGCGGATTTTCTGGGTGGACGAACGGTGTGTATCCGTCAGCGACTCGGACAGTAATTACGGTACTATGCTGCGTTTGCTGTTGCAAGAGGTAGGCATGCCCGATGAATATGTATACCCCATTCATGGTGATTGCCGTAGTCCGGCGCAAGAGGCAAAACGTTATTCGGATTTGGTTTCCGGTACGGTTCCTTTGCGCCGGGGGTTCCCTACTTTTGACATAGTGCTGTTGGGAGCAGGTGATGACGGACATACTTCTTCCATTTTCCCCGGTCAGGAGTATCTGCTCTCTTCTTTTCATCCGTATGAAAAGAGTATAAATCCTTATAACGGGCAGCCGCGTATTGCCATGACGGGATGTCTGCTGTTCAGTGCCAGAAAACTTATATTCTTGATAACGGGCAAGAACAAGACGGAAGTTGTTTATGACATTCTGAAATCGGGCGATACCGGTCCGGCTGCCTACGTGGCGCATCATGCCGCGGATGTGGACATCTTTACCGACATAGAAATTGACGGATAAGCGGTTACCCTTTTGAGGTTCCGCTTTCCAGTATGCTTACGATGGAGAAGAGTGTGAAGCAGATACCGCCCAATCCTGCCAGTACACGTGCCGGTACAAAGTAGACTTCGTGTATGCTTGCCATTTCAAAAAGGAAAGCAGACAGGAACAGACAGAGTAGTGCGGTAAATACGGGTATCAAGGGAATTCGGTTTGCCAGTTTGAAAGTGTTGCGCCATATTGCTGCCAGGAGTATGACTTTGCTTGAAATGCTGTAGCAAACCAATCCCAGGCCTATCATTATATACCCTATGGAAGATTCGGCAGGGTTCGGGTTTTTCAGTATCAGTAGCCCCCAAAGGATGCTGAGTGTTCCCATGGCAAGTACCATTACAGGCCACCATTTACGTTCTGCATGCGAGTAACTGTTACGTATTTGGCGTACGATAGTTGCCACCAATGCCACGAGGCTTGTACAGATGCAGGCTATTCCTGCCATGACATGTCCTGCCACATAATAGGCGTTGTGCACATCGCTTTTTGCAAGCAGCTGGAATGTCCATATCCATGTGGCAAGTGCCAGCAATGCCGCAACAACTATAAGAAGCTTACCTTGTGTGCCGTTAAAGGCTTGTGGGGGCACATCGTTTTCCGTCGTTTGGGAATTGGCAGGTATAAGGGTGAACCGGGTGGAAGAAGTGGCGGTCGTTGCCACGCAGGCAGTGATGAAAGCTACGCCGCAGATTACATGTCCGGCTACGAAATGACTGGCGGTGGCAGCTTCGCTGATATATTCCCAGCCGCAGATGAAAGTCAGTAGGGCAGCCAGATAGCCAAGCACGGGCAGAGCGTACAGGACAACCGTATTGTATGTGTGAATAATCTGCCGGATAATGGTAGCCGCTGTTGCAAACAAGGCAATGCAAATCATTCCTAATGACATTACTACCGGACCGGCAACGTTTTTTGCCGGGTCCGTTCCCATATCAAGTACAAAAGCTCCGTAACCAAAACAAAACAGGGCCATCAGCAGAGGGATGGTGCGAAAGAGAACACTGATTCCGTAATTCATAATTATTTTCTATTAAAGTTTTCCCCTCTAACAGCAGTATTATGACTTTGTTTCTCATTTTAAACTTTATTCATAGGATATAATACTTTGACAGTCCGATTTAGGGTGCAAGGCGGTTTATCTCCCATTTTTCGGAGTTTGGATACGATAGGCCGGAAACGGACTTTTCTTCGTGGAGAGTATATTCGAAACGGTCGTGCAGCCTGCTTTCCCGTCCCTGCCAGAATTCGAAGCGGGTGGGGGTGACGGCAAAACCGCCCCAGTTGTCGGGACGTGGTACGGTCTGTCCGGTCAGCCTGGCAGCTTCCTTTACAAAAGCGCGGATTATTTCCATCCGGCTGCTGATGACGTGACTTTGGGGGGATATTCTTGCGCCGATCCGGCTTTTGTAGGGTCGGGTGGAGAAGTAAGCGTCCGATTCTTGAGGAGTGCATTTCTCTGCTTTTCCTTCGATATGTACTTGTCTTTCCAGCTTATGCCAAACGAAAGAGAGGGAGATGTAGGGATTGGCTGTGAGTTGCCGTCCCTTACGGCTTTCGTAGTTGGTGAAGAAGATGAGTTTACCATTTTCCACGCCTTTCAGCAGTACGGTGCGGGTAGAGGGCCGTCCGTCCGGTGAGACGGTGGCTACAATCATGGCGGTCGGTTCGTTCTCTCCGCAATGCAGGGCGTCGTTGAGCCAGCGGGCGAATTGCTCGAAGGGATTCTCTGAGATAGTATTCCGGGTGAGCTTGCCTTTTTTATATTCTTTTCGTATGTCCGAGAATTGGGAATTCATATAATTACTGTTTATTATTATAACAATGAAAGAGCGAAAGGGTTGAAATACGGATACGTTGACCGCTAAAAATATCTTTTTTTCTTCTTTTTTTATAATTGTAATGATAATTCTTCTCAGTTTCGTTATGTGTTTCCGTTCTATAGGACGATTTTATGTAAATAATGTTTATATTTGTACTTCAATTACAAACATTGTTTATATGAGCGACAGACAACAATTCATTATAGATTGCACATCTCTTATTCCTGTTATAGGAACTTTGGTTTTAATAAAAATAGCTAACGAACAAATGGTTACCATGGTTGCTGCTTATGTACTTTGTGGCGAACTTTTGGGTGTGTTGATCAGTAGGATATTGAGGTTATATTATATTGATGTGGCTTTCGTCTGGTTGGGTGGAATTATGCTTTGGCTGTGGTATTGGTTCGGAGTACAGCCCAGCTATATGGGGTGATAGAGCATCAGCTGCAAGTGTGGATAGGACGTCTTGTAATTCAAGTTATCAAATGGACAGACGATTAATCGGAAGAAGTTGATATTCATAAAATTAGTATTTAATAGGTCTATAATAAAAGCACTTCCAACGTTCGCTTACGGAGGAAGTGCTTTACACAAAAACTAAACTAGACTTAACTAAACTATTCTATTGGGGGAGTTTCACAACTCCTATCTGTTCGCGGCAAAGGTAAAAAAACATCTTTTAATATGCAATAGGATATTATTAGAAATAGCCCGATTTCAATAAAATATAAACCTATAAGGGTATTTTTAACTCCTTTTATTAAGAAAATCTTGGAATATTTGTTTATAACTGTCACTGACGGGGATATAGTTCTTGCCAAAGACAATACGTCCACGGTCGATGATACGTATTTTGTCTTTTTGGACGATATAGGAACGATGCACGCGTATGAAGCGTGAAGCAGGCAGAAGTTCTTCTATGGACTTCATGCTCATGAGCGAGAGAATGGGTTTGGGAGAGTTCTCCTCATAGATTTTGATATAATCTTTCAAGCCTTCGATGTAAAGAATATTTTTGAGCTCCACTTGTATCAGTTTGTAATCACTTTTTACGAAGATGCTTTCAATTTCCTCTTGGGGCTGTTGCAGTAGTTCGAACCACTTCACTGCTTTATTGGCGGCTTGCAGAAAGTCTGCATACGAGATGGGTTTCAGCAGATAATCGAGGGCGTTGACCCTATACCCGTCTATGGCATATTGGTCGAAGGCGGTGGTGAAAACGATACGGGTATGTGTATCCACCATTCTGGAGAATTCCAGGCCGTTGAGTTCGGGCATTTGGATATCAAGAAAAAGAAGGTCGACACGCTTCTCCGGCAAGTCGTTCATCGCTTGTACTGCACTGGAGTATTTGCCGGCAAGTTCCAGAAACGGGGTTTTGTTGACGTAGCTCTCCAAAAGGTTCAGGGCCAGCGGTTCGTCATCTACGATTGCGCACTTCAGATTCATGTTGTCAGTAATTGATTGTTAAAACCGATTTATATTCTTTTCCGTCCTCGCTTATGCCGTGCTTCCATTCGTACCGGCCGGGATAGGTCAGCTCCAGACGCTTGCTCACTTGCTCCAGTCCGATGCCGCTGCCGCTTTTGTCGGCTTCGCTCTTGGGGTGGTAGCTGTTGGTGATTTCGCAACGCACTTCATGCACGCTTTCGCTGAAATATATACGGATATGGCTGGGCTCGGTGGGAGAGATGCCATGTTTGAAAGCATTCTCTATGAGGGAGATGAATATCAGTGGGGCAATCTCCGTAGGGCTGTCGGGACGAATGTCGAAACGCGTTTCAACAGTGACGTTGGACGAGAGACGGATGCGCATCAAGGCGATGTAGTTTTTGATGAAATCCATTTCCTTGCCTAAAGTTACGAAGTTCTGCTGATTGTCGTAAAGGACATGGCGCAATAAACGGCTCAGTTCCTGTACGGCTGTTTGTGCCTTATCTGTATCAAAGGCAATGAGTGCGTAGATATTGTTCAGCGTGTTGAGCAGGAAATGCGGGTTGAGCTGGTTGCGGAGGTTCTTTAATTCGGCTTCCGTACGACTTTTTTCGGCTTCGCGGCGGGCGGCTTCCACCTGCACCCAACGTCCGCTGAGGCGAATGGCCGCACTCAACCCTACGGTAAGTATCATGGAAAAGAAATCGCGCATGATGAATATCCACTTCGGCGGACCGATGTGCCTTTGGCCCTCACCATCGGCTTTTGCGTAGGTGTGGAATGCGTACTCCTGCCAAAAGTGTACACCGGCTGTAACGCAAGCTATCAGCAGTATGTTCAGCAGGAGATACTGCCGTATGCGCCCCTCGAACAGATAACGGGGAATGAGGAAGCAGTAATTGCAGTAGAATACGATAAGAAAAGACAGCGGAACAATGCTGCCATGGCGCAGGTAGTCTATCCATGTAATGGTGAAACCGCTGCGTGTCATCATCACGAAAGGAAAAGCAAATACAATTCCCCAGCCGATGATATGAATCAGGGCTTCAATGATGCGCGACCGTGAGTAGAGAATTTGTTTCATACAAATGCAAAGATAGTTTTTTTTAGCGATAAGCGATTATCACTCGTATCGTATTGCTTCTATCGGGTCTAAGTCTGCAGCTTTCTTTGCAGGATACCATCCGAAGAACACTCCTGTCACCGTGCAGACGGCAAAGCTGAGAAATACGCTCCATGTCTGTATATAGATAGGCCAATGGGCTGCGCTCTTCACTATCCAGCTTGCGCCGCAGCCGATGATGACGCCGATGAGGCCGCCGGTAATGCTGATGAGGATGGCCTCGATGAGGAATTGCGACAGGATGTCCACTCCTCTGGCGCCCACGCTCATGCGCAGACCGATTTCACGGGTGCGCTCCGTTACGGATACATACATGATGTTCATGATGCCGATGCCGCCTACCACCAGCGATATGCCGGCGATGCAGGCGAGGAGAGTGGTCATCAGGTCGGTGGTGGTGTTCAGCATCGAGCTGAGCTCCTGCTGGCTGCGTATGGTGAAATCATCGTCGTCGCTGTCCTTCAGTTTATGGTTCCGGCGCAGAATTCCGGTGATTTCTTCGGTGGCGTTGTCCGTCATGTCCTCGGTGAGTGCGGATGCGAAGATACCTTGCAGATAGGTCTGTGCAAGCAGGCGTTTCATTACGGTGGTGTAGGGGGCAAGTACAACGTCGTCCTGGTCCATGCCCATACTGTTGTATCCTTTGGCTTTCAGTACGCCCGTCACGCGGAAAGGCACTTGGTTGAAGCGGATAATGCGTCCTACGGGGTCTTCTCCGTTGGGGAAAAGATTATCCTGTATCGTCTTGCCGATGACACATACTTTGGCGGAAGTCTGTATGTCGGTTTCCGTAAACATCGTGCCGTTCTCCACCGTAAGCTGGCGGATTTCAAGGTAGTCCGTGCCTACGCCGCTTACGGACGAGGGGTAGTTGTTATTGCCTGCAATGAGCTGTCCCGATGAGGATACGTTGGGGCTGACGGCAGCCAGGAAGTTCGTTTCGTTGCGCAATGCCTCGTAGTCGGTGAGCTTCAGCGTCTGCATGGCGCTGGGGTCTTGGCGGACGCCGTCGCGCATATCCGCTCCCGGATGAATCATTATCATATTCGAGCCCATTTCGGAGATTTGCGCCTGAATGCTCTTTTTTGAACCTTGTCCGATAGCGAGCATCGTGATGACAGACGCCACGCCGATGATGATGCCCAACATCGTGAGGAAGGCACGCAGTTTATTGTTGGCAAGTGCCCGGAAGGCTATTTTGAAAAGGTTGGTTCCATTCATTGATTTGTTGTTTTATGATATTGTTTTTCTTTTTTCATCCTGCGATAAAGTAATTTACGTACTGCGTCAGTCATCCTCCTGCTTGGGCAGTGCTGCCTGTGTTTTGGCGGCATTCAGAATGTTTCGGTTGGGCTTGTCGTCCTTCACCTGGCCGTCGCGCAATACGATGTTGCGGCTGCTGTATTGGGCTATTTCCGGATTGTGCGTTACGAAAATGATGGTGCGTCCTTCGGCATGCAGCTTCTGGAAGAGCACCAGGATTTCGAATGAGGTACGGGTATCCAGATTACCGGTGGCTTCGTCCGCCAGGATTACGGCAGGGTTGTTTACCAATGCACGGGCGATGGCTACGCGTTGCATCTGTCCGCCGGACATCTGGTTGGACTTGTGTTCCAGCCGGTCGCCCAGCCCTACGGCTTTCAGCGCTTCGATGGCGCGTTTCCGGCGTTCGGCTGCCGATACGGACGAGTTGTACATCAGCGGCAGTTCCACATTTTCCACGGCTGTGGTTTTTGCCAGCAGGTTATAGTTCTGGAACACGAAGCCGATTTTACGGTTGCGGAGTACGGCACGCTGGGACTTGCTCATGGTGCGTACGGAGATGCCGTCCAGCAGATACTCTCCTACGGTGGGCGTATCCAGGCAGCCGAGTATGTTCAACAGCGTTGATTTGCCCGAACCGGACGTACCCATGATGGTGACGAACTCTCCCTCGCCGATAGAGAATGATACGCCGCGCAGCGCATGCACCGTTTCGTCTCCCACCTGGAAGTTCCGCTTTATGTTTTGAAGTTCAATTACGGTTTTGCTCATGATTAATGATGTATGGTTTACTCTGTACTGTACTTTTATACTCAGTCTCTGTACGCTGTTTCATCGGCTGTTGTTTTTCTTCTTGCTTCCCGGCGGGCCCGGCATGAACGGGCTTTTCTCACCGCTTGGTTCCTGCGGTATATCCGCCGTTGGGCCTTCGCCCGGCATGCGCCCTATGGTGGCTTCGGTCACTACTGTCGCACCTTCATCGATGCCGCTTACAATCTCCGTATTCACACCGTTGGAGATACCTACCGTTACCGGATGCGCGATGAATGTATTGCCCTCGCGTGTCCAGAGTTTGTGTTCGCTTTCGCAATCTTTCACAATGTCATTCTCGCCGATAAGCGGCTTTTCGGGTGTGAAGCGGAGCGCACGTGCCGGAACGGAAAGCACATTCTTGCGGTCGAGTGTGTAAATCGTGACGTTGGCCGTCAGGCGCGGTTTCAGTTTCAGGTCGGGGTTGGGAGCGGATATGACAACCTCGTAGGTGACGACCGTACCGGATGTGCCGCTGCTGCCGGAACTTGTAGAGCTGTCCTCTCCCAAGCGGATTTGCGTTACTACGCCCTCAAACGTGTCATTGGGATAGGCGTCTACGCTAAACGTCACGCGTTGCCCGTCTTTCACGCCGCCTATGTCGGCTTCATCCACATCGGCCACAACCTGCATCTGCGTCAGGTCGGCGGCGATGGTGAATAGGGTAGGGGTCTCGAAACCGGATGCCACCGTTTGCCCTTCCTCTACCGCACGGTTGATGACCACGCCGTCGATGGGCGAAGTGATGGTGGCGTACGACAGGTTGCGCTCCGCCTTTGCCAGCGATGCCTGACTGCTTTCGTAGCTGCTTTTCGCTTTCTCGTAATTGTAGACGGACTGCTCGTAGTCGGTATCGCTGATAAGCTGCTTTTCGTGCAGTCCCCGGTTGCGTTCGTAGTTCTTCCGCTGATATTCGTATTCGGCTTTCGCACCGTTGTAGGCGGCGCGTTGGGATGCCACTTCGCTTTGCAGGGTCACACGGTCCATTTCGGCTATGAGCTGGCCTTTGGTAACTACGGAATTGTAGTCGGCATATATCTTGTCGATGATGCCGCTTACCTGCGTGCCAACTTCCACTTCCGTCACCGGTTCGATGGTGCCGGTGGCGGTTATGGATTCCGATATCTCGCCTTTGATTACGGTGGCTGTCTCGTAGGTCACTTTATGCTTGGCCGTGGAGCCACCGAAAAGCCGGATGCTTATGCCGGCTGCCGCCACAACGGCTACGGCGATAAGGATAATCTTTTTCTTGTTCATATTCTGTATATCATTATTGGGTTTTAAGTAGCGTTGGTCTATACCGCAAGAGATAGTTGCGTATGGGGTTTATTATATTGAATAGGTCAAAGCGTAATCTGTTCTCCCTGGTAGAATTTCAGTAGTTGCGTGTTCAGTATTGCCATGTATTTGGCTTGCAGGGTTTCCTGTTGCGCGTTGAGCAGGTTGTTTTTCTCGGTCAGCAGTTCCACGGTATTCTTCATGCCGAGGTTGAATTGCTCTTGGATGAGGTCGTAGCTGGTCTGTGTGCTGCGCAGCTTCTCTATGGCGGCAACATAGCGTTGCTGTGCGCTGTTGGCATCCAGCCATAGCCCTTCGATGGTTTTGTACAGGTTTTTCTGATTGTCCAGCAAGTCCAGTTCGCTGTTCTGCTTCTGTATCTTGGCCTTCTGTACGGCGCTCTTGGTCTGCCGGTTGTTGAAGATGGGTACGCTTACGGTTACTCCCAAGGAGTTGTTCCAGTTCTGCTTGATTTGTTCGCCGAAGGTGAAGTCGTTGCCGTTGGTGTTCGTGCTACCTATGCCTGCACTGAGGCTGATGGTGGGGATGTAACCGGAGCGGGCAATATTGATGTCGAGTTCCGAGGCTTTGACATTCAGCCGGCCTGCTTCGATTTCCGGACGCAGGGTGAGGGCAGAGCGGTAGACATCGGTCTTTGAGGGTAGCGGCGACAATACATTCTCATCGCCGAGTGTGGGGATGTAAAGCGTCATTTCCTTTTCGCCGTCCAGTTCGAGGAGTTGTTTCAGTTGCAGTTTGTAATCTTGCAGGGTGGCTTGTGCCGTTACCAATTGATATTTGTCGGTGCTGACCTGCGCTTCCAGTTGGGCGAGGTCGCTCCTGGCGATGCTTCCCGCTGCAAGCAGGGCGCGTGCCCGTTCGCATTCCGCCCGGCTGACGTCGAGGGTTGCTTCATTTACCTTGACGGCTTCGGCTGCATAGAGGATCTGCACGTAAATCTGCGTGATGCTCTCTTCGATGGTGTTCTCGCTTTCCGCCACGCCCAATTCGGCAATGCGGTTGTTCATCCGCTGCTGTTTCAAGGTATTCAGCCGTTTGCTGCCGTTGTAAAGCGTCCAGTTGGCATCGATGCCATAGCTGCCGTTGTAGCTGGTCTTGCTTTGGCTGCTGGTGATGTTGTCGCCGTCTATTATCGTATTGGTCTGGCTGTTGGGCCGGTTTACGATACGTTGGCTTACGGATGCCGTGAGGCTGGGGAAGAGGGCTGCCCTGGCGGTCTTTACGTCCACTTCGGCGCTCTCGGCATTGAGTCGGTTCTTGCGTATCGTGATGTTTTGCTGCAAAGCATAGTCGATGCAGGCTTGCAGGTTCCATTGTGCGGGAAGCGTCTGCGTGCTGTCCTGCTGTTGCGTACCGATAGCGGTTTCCTGTGTTTGCGGCATAGCATTGCCGACACAGGTGCTTGCCGCACAGAGCGATATTACGGTCAATCTTTTTACATTTATCATATTACCTTGTTTCTATGGTTTTACCATTGCAAAAGTATGCGCAGCCTCTTGAAACAGCAAAAACAATAGACCATTGCCGGGATTGTGCCGACGGATTACTTTTTCCTGCCGATAATTAAGAGTTTGCTTTGCTGTTTTTATGAGATGTCAAAATACACTTGCTGATAGAAGCCAATAGTAAGCGAATTTCAGTTTTGACCCCGTAAAGACAGTGGATATCCTCCCAAAGAACTTCTTTATAGAATACCGGACAAAAATCAAGCCGGCTATAACTTTTCAGTTTTTTATTTGTTATTTATATAAAAGTATTTTATATTTGTAATGATTATAATTTGAATTTTATGAAGAACCTTGTTACCAGTATCTGGCAATTCTATGTCGATGGCTTCCGAAGCATGACATTGGGGCGTACCTTGTGGCTGATAATTGCAATCAAATTGTTTATCATGTTTTTTATTCTTCGTCTTTTCTTCTTTCCGAACTATCTGAATGAAGCTGCCGGAGAAGGCGCTAAGGAAGATTACGTCAGCAGTGAACTGATTATGCGGGCGGGAAGATAGGGGATAGTGATAAGCGGTTAGTGATTAGCGATTAAGGGGGGAGTGAGGTATTCCTTTTCCTTATTTATACCTTATACTTTATATTTTATACTTTAATTTCATACTTAATATTTATTCTCATGCTTGAAAACATTGACACTTCTCTGATTGATTGGTCGAGAGCGCAATTTGCCTTGACCGCTATCTATCACTGGATTTTTGTGCCGCTTACTTTAGGATTGGCGGTAATTATGGGCATCATGGAAACGGTGTATTACCGTACGGGTGACAAGTTCTGGAAACATACTGCCAAGTTCTGGATGAAACTCTTCGGCATCAACTTTGCCATAGGTGTGGCAACGGGACTGATTCTGGAGTTTGAATTCGGTACGAACTGGAGTAATTACAGTTGGTTCGTGGGCGACATCTTCGGTGCGCCGCTTGCTATCGAAGGTATTCTGGCATTCTTTATGGAAGCCACGTTCATTGCTGTGATGTTCTTCGGTTGGGACAAGGTAAGCAAACGTTTCCACCTGGCTTCTACCTGGCTTACGGGACTTGGTGCTACTATCTCCGCCTGGTGGATTCTGGTGGCGAATGCCTGGATGCAGAATCCGGTAGGTATGGAGTTCAATCCCGATACCGCCCGTAACGAGATGGTTGACTTCTGGGCGGTGGCCACTTCGCCGATGGCAGTCAATAAGTTCTTCCACAGCGTGTTGTCCGGTTGGGTGCTGGCTGCGGTGTTCGTGGTAGGTGTGAGCTGCTGGTATCTGTGGAAAAACCGTGAGAAGAAGTTTGCTTTGGCAAGCATAAAGATAGCTGCCTGGGTAGGACTGTGTGCCGCTGTGCTTTCCGCGTGGACGGGCGACGGTTCCGGTTATCAGGTGGCACAGAAACAACCCATGAAGCTCGCTGCCATGGAGGGTTACTATCAGGGGCAGGAAGGAGCCGGACTGGTGGCTTTCGGCATTCTCAATCCCGACAAGAAGACGGCCGATGACGGTAAGGATGCTTTCCTTTTCCGCATGGAGATTCCCAAGTTCCTTTCATTGCTTGCCGAGCGCGATTCAAAGGCTTTCGTACCGGGCATCAACGACCTGCTGAAAGGCGGTTATCCCTTGAAAGACGGTACAACCGCGCTCTCTGCTCAGGAGAAGATTGAAAAGGGAAAGACGGCTATCGGGGCTTTCTCCGCTTATCGTGCCGCCAAAGCTGCGGGCAACGATGCCGAGGCGCAGGTGGCTGCCAAAGTGTTGAAAGAGAATGTGGCGTATTTCGGTTACGGTTATATCAAGGATGTGAACGAACTGGTTCCCAACGTGCCGCTCACCTTCTATATGTTCCGTGTCATGGTGATGCTGGGCGGGTACTTCATCCTCTTCTTTATCGTGGTTCTCTTTCTTGTCTACAAGAAGGATTTGTCGCAGATGCGCTGGATGCATTGGGTGGCGATGCTGACCATTCCGCTGGGCTATCTTGCCGGGCAGGCCGGTTGGGTGGTTGCCGAATGCGGACGTCAGCCGTGGGCCATTCAGGATATGTTGCCCACAAGTGCCGCCATTTCCAAACTGGATGTCGGCTCCGTGCAGACCACATTCTTCATTTTCCTTGTACTGTTCACCGTTATGCTGATTGCCGAAGTAGGCATTATGCTGAAAGCCATACGGAAAGGACCGGAAAAAGAACTTTCTCATCAATCATAACTTATAACTTATAACTCATCACATGAATACCTATATATTTCTTCAACATTATTGGTGGTTTATAGTATCCCTGTTGGGAGCCATCCTTGTATTCCTGCTGTTTGTGCAGGGCGGTAACTCGCTGATATTCTGTCTGGGCAAGACGGAAGAGCAGCGCAAAATGATAATAAACTCTACGGGGCGCAAGTGGGAGTTTACGTTTACTACGCTCGTAACGTTCGGCGGTGCGTTCTTTGCATCGTTCCCGTTGTTCTACAGTACGAGCTTCGGCGGTGCGTACTGGCTGTGGATGATTATCTTGTTTACTTTCGTGTTGCAGGCTGTAAGCTACGAGTTTCAGTCGAAAGCGGGCAATCTGTTGGGCAAGACGACGTATCGCGCTTTTCTGGTGATAAACGGAGTGGTAGGGCCGGTGCTGCTGGGCGGTGCGGTGGCAACGTTCTTCACGGGTTCGGAGTTCTATATCAACAAAGGTAATATTGCCGATACGGTGATGCCGGTTATCAGCAGTTGGGCCAATGCGGGGCACGGGCTGGATGCGTTGCTCAATCCGTGGAATGTAGTGTTGGGACTGGCTGTGTTCTTCCTGGCGCGTATTCTCGGTGCGCTTTACTTCATTAACAATATCGGCGATGCGGATTTGGTGAAACGTTGCCGTCGTGCGTTGTGGGGCAATACGGGGCTGTTTCTGGTGTTCTTCCTTGCATTCGTTATCCGTACGCTGCTTGCCGAAGGCTACGCGGTAAATCCGGAAACCGGAGAGGTATTTATGGAACCCTATAAGTATCTGACAAACTTTATCGAAATGCCCGTTGTGCTGCTCGTGTTCCTTATCGGTGTGCTTGCCGTGCTTTGGGGAATTGTCCGCACGGTGTGGAAACCGTCTTTCGACAAGGGTATATGGTTTGCAGGCGCAGGCACTGTGCTCACGGTATTGGCGCTGCTGCTGGTGGCGGGTTATAACAATACTGCCTATTATCCCTCTACCGCCGATCTGCAAAGCTCGCTTACGCTGGCAAACAGTTGTTCCAGCCAGTTTACGTTGCGGGTAATGGCCTACGTGTCTGTCCTGGTTCCTTTTGTGCTTGCCTACATTTTCTACGCATGGCGCAGCATCGACAGGAAGAAGATAGATGCCGAAGAGATGCAGGATGAAAAAGGACACGCCTATTGATTTTATAACTCCGGGGATTTGCTCCCGGTTTCCCTGGAGTTTCTTTGAAAATGCCGGGGGATATAAGAGAAAACTCCTCACGTTTGGGTTGCAAACGTGAGGAGTTTTCTTTTTGTTCTTATGTTCTTATGTCCGAAAACCGGATTGTTATTTTCCCGCTTCCGCATTCTTAATCATCTGCTCGCTGGCATACATGAATATTACCACACGGCGATTTTCGCTCGCCGACAGGCTTTCGTCGTATTCATTGTAGCCCACACCTTCCACTTGCTTGAACTGAGAGGGAGATACGCCGCAATCCTGCAGATAATTCTCTACGGCATAGGCACGGTTCTTGGACACTTTCATGTTGGCTTCGTACGTACCGACCTTGTCCGTATGGCCTATGATGGCAATGTCCGTAGTTGTGTCTTCCTTCAGAATCTTGGCGAGGTCGCGCAAGGAAGCTTTCGCATCGTTGCTCAGCGTAGAGGAGTTGAAAGCAAACAGAATACCGGAGTCGAACGTCACCTTGACGGCATCCAGGTTATTGGCATCTTTCACCATTTCCACCTGTGCGCCTTCAATCTTGGCGGCTTCGGCAGCCTTTTTATCCATCTTATGACCGATAGCCACACCTGCACCCGTACCTACCGCTGCGCCTACTGCCGCACCGATAGCAGCGCCTTTACCCTTGCCGAACAGTCCGCCGATAATAGCTCCTGCCGCAGCACCCGAGCCACCGCCGATAATGCCGCCTTTCGTCGTATTGTTCATTGTACCGCAACTACCCAGTAGTATGGCGCCGCTCAGCAGAAATGCTGTCATTTTCATCTTTTTCATACCTTTTATTTTTTAATTGGTTCAAGTTTTACTAATGCAAATTTATGTATATAATACATTTGTTGGCATTAAAAAGTTTACCATTGCAGTTTTTTTAGAGAATTTTCCTTTTAATAAAGAGAAAACGGCCGGACTTATACGTTACTTGTAATTCAGGAAGTTTTCCTGCACCAGCTTTCCTGCCTGCCATACGGCGCGTATGTTCAGTTCCTTGTCCATGATGAGGATGTCGGCGTCCTTGTCCTTTTGCAGGGAGCCTTTGCGGTCGTACACGCCCATGATGCGTGCCGGGGTTTCGGAAGCCATGCGCAGGGCGTCGCCCAACGGGATACCCGCCTTGACCATAGTACGCACCAACACGTCCATGGTGGCGATACTGCCTGCCAATGAGGAGCGGTCGGCAAGCTTGCACACACCGTCTTCGATGATGTAGCGCGGGTTGTTGATTTCCTTGCCTTCGGTGGCGGCGCAGGAGAGGGCGTCCGTTACAAGGCAGGTGTGCTCTACGCCTTTCAGTTTGTATGCCAGTTTCAGGATGGTGGACGGCAGGTGGATGCCGTCGGCAATGAGTTCGATGGTCATGCCGTCGGTCAGGTAGACACTTTCCACAGTGCCTTCGTACTTGTACTCGCGGCGTTTGTGGAAGCCGGGCATAGCGTTGTAGAAGTGGGCGGCATGGGTAAATCCGGCTTCGTAGGCGGCACGGATGCCGTCGTATTCGGCTTCGGTATGCGATACGGCTGCCAGTATGCCTTTTTCGCGCAGGTAGCTCGCAAACTCCAGTGCTCCGGGCAGTTCGGGAGAGGCGTCCCAGCGGCGGATGCAACGGGTGCTTTCCACCAACTCGCGGTATTCCTGTCCGTCAATCTCCTTCACCTGGTCGGCAAACTGTTCGCCTGCCATTTTCTTGTTGAGGTAGGGACCTTCGATGTGCAATCCCAGTACGGGGCTGTCGGGCTCTGCCATAAGCTGCTCGCACACTTGGGCTGCCTGGTGCAGCTTTTCGAACGGAGACGAGGAAATGGTAGGGTAGAAACTCGTAGCGCCATGACCGAGGTGTGCATTGATGATGCTGCGAAACGCTTCTTCGGTACATTCGGTGAAGTCGTGGCCGCCACCGCCATGTGCGTGCATACACACGAAGCCGGGCACGATATACATGCCTTTGGCATCGATGAGGCGTGCGCCGATGAGGGCGAGGTCACAGTTGGTCACTTCGAGTATTTTTCCGTCGCGCATCAGGACGGAACCTTCATTCAGCCAGCCTTGCGGGGTGAATATGCGTCCGTTGATAATTTGAGTAAGCATTTTAAGATTTATGATTTAAGATTTATGAATTATAATCCCAGCGTTGTGATTTTGAATTTATCGAAGGCCAAAATTAAGCATTATAAATTAAAAATCCTATATGCGGGATTTTTTAATCATCTTCTTCTCCGTCTTCGGTGGCGGCGTTGTTTCTGCCGATATTTGCGTATCTTGCCGTATACCAGCCAGACGAACAATACTCCGAATACGGAGAATATCAGCAGTACGATGCCCGTGTTGAGGTTGTCGCCTTTCACACGGCTCCACATTTCGAGTACGAGTTCGGTGCGGTTGCCGAAGTCGCGTATCATGGCGCAGCGTTCCACCACTTTCCTGTCGGGATATTGCACGGGGTTTATCTGCAGGCTGTCCGCACCCGTACCTTCACCGAAGAAATAGCTGAGGTCGGAACGTGTCGCGATGGCGGTGTCCCGTTTGGCTTCCATGATTTCGGGGGTGGCAACGGCGCTGACGTAGCCTATGGCGTCCATATTGCGCAGGGCGATGTCGGGCCGGCAGAGGTAGTTGATGAAGTAAGCGGCAGCTTTGGGATTGCCTGCATATTTGGGGATTACCCAGCCGTCGTACCAGATGTTGCTGCCTTCGCGCGGCACTTCGTAGGCAAGGTCCACGCCCACGGCTTCGGCTTCTTCGATGGCCCATACGGCGTCACCGCTCCAGGTGAGGTTGAGCCAGGTCTTGTTCTTGGTCATCATCTCCTTGCCGAAGTCGGCTTCCCAGCCTGCGATGTTGGGCTTCATGGCTTTCAGATACTTCTCGGCAAGGGCTATGGCTTCGGGAGAGTTATCGTTCATCAGTTGCTCCACGGTGACGGTGCTGTCGGCAAGCTGTCGGGCATGGGCGTAGATGATGGCGGTTCCGTAGGCATCGCGGTAACTGTCTTTCATCAGGATTTTGCCTTTGTTCCTGGGGTTCCAGAGGCAGTGCCAACTGCCGGCTTCGTCGGGGGTGATGAAGTTGCGGTTGTAGAGGATGCCGGCTGTGCCCCACATATAGGGTACGGCATAGTCGGTGGTGGTGCGTCCCGGCTGGCTGGTCTTGTTCAGTTCCCGGCGGATGTAGGGGGAGATGTTGGGCAGATAGTCCGGGGTCTTGCCGAAGTTGCGGTCGATGGGCAGGAGAAGGTCTTTCTTCAGCATCCGCTCGATGATGTACTCCGAGGGGCATACCACATCGAAATCCTCGTGGCCGCGCTCTATCTTGGTGAGCATGATTTCGTTGATGTCGAACACCTGGTAGATGAGGCGGATGTCCTCGCCCGTCTGCTGCTTGTACCAGGCGGGAAATTCGGCCAGTACATCTTCGTCGATGTAGTCGGCCCAGTTGTAGACTTTCAGTACGTGGCTGCGCTCTTCGCCCGAATCCTTGCACGAGACGGCTGCGAGGACGAGGCAAAGGAGAAGGAATATGTCTGTTAATCTTTTCATTTTTTATTCAGCAGGTTAATCTTGACTATGCTTTCGTTTTTCGGCTTACGGGATGAATCTCTCCGTGCTGCGGGACGAATACTCTTATCTTGCGAGACGCAGGCGGACTTATTTCTTCCGTGCACGTTCCGCACGCTTGTTGATGACAATCAGCAACACCAGCACCGTAATGAAAATAAGGGTGGACAGAGGACGCAGCTCCGGTGTCAGTCCGCCTTTACGCGCATCAGCGTAGATGTAGGTGGAGAGCGTTTCCAGTCCTTCGTTTCCAATGGTGAATATGGTTACTGCGAAGTCGTCGATAGAGAGCGTAAAGGCAAGGATGAAGCCGCTGATCATGCCCGGAAGTATCTCCGGCAGAATTACCTTGCGCAATGCCTGAAAGGGAGTGGCGCCAAGGTCGAGGGCGGCTTCGTACACGTTCTGGTTCATCTTCTTCAAGCGGGGCATTACGCTCAGCACTACGTAAGGGGTGCAGAATGTGATGTGTGCCAGTACCACGGTTGTGAATCCCTGCGAGATACCGCAACTGACGAACAGCAGGAACAGCGACACGCCCGTAATGATGTCCGCATTCATCATCGGAATGGCATTGGCGAAGTTCATTACCCGGCGCGTGCGTGTGCGCAGGTTGAAGATGCCGATGGCCGCGATGCTGCCCAACGCCGTACTGGCGGTGGCTGCTAACATGGCAATGGCAAAGGTGTTCCAGATGGCGCTCGTCAGCGAGTGGTGCATGCCGCCTGTGAAGAGGGAGCTGTACAGCTTGGTGGAGAATCCCGTCCAGTTGCCCAGCACTTTGGCTTCGGTGAAAGAGAATACCATGATGATAAGGATAGGCGAGTACAGCAGCGCAAGCAGCAGCCACAGATACCCTTTGGCAAGAATACGCGTCATCATATCACACCTCCGCTTTCATTGGATGCGCCGTCCTCTTCGTTCGTAAAGAGGATGGTGACGCCTATCAGCAACAGCATGATGAGCGACAGGGCTGCACCGTAGTTCCACATTCCGTTGTATATGTTCTCCTGCACGGTTGTTCCGAAGAGTTTGATGTTGTTCATCGTCAGCAGTTCGGCTATGGCAAAGGTGCTTACCGTAGGCATGAACACCATTACGATGCCGCTCATGATGCCCGGCATGGAGAGGGGCAGGATTACTTTGCCGAATACCTGCAAGGGGTTGGCTCCGAGGTCTTGGGCGGCTTCTATGAGGCTGCGGTCCATTTTCTGCAGAGTGTTGTAGATGGGGTATATCATGAACGGCAGGAAGTTGTAGACCATGCCGAACACGAGTGCGCCTTCGCCCAAAGGCAGGTTCAGAAAGTCGAACAGCGCCACTGTGGCGAGTGTGCGTATCAGTATGTTCACCCACATGGGCAGGATGAACAGCACCACCATGGTCTGCGAAGTGTTGAACTGCTTCTGGCTGAGGATGTATGCCGCCGGATAACCCAGCAACAGACAGGTCAGCGTGGTGATGAGAGCGATGCCGATGGAGTAGATGAAGGTGTTCATCGCCTCCGGGTGCATCATGAACTTGCGGAAGTTGGCAAAGGTGAAAGCTCCGTCGGCATCCGTAAAGGCGTACAGCACAATCAGCAGTAGCGGCACTATCGCAAATATCAGCAGGAACAGTGCGTAGGGCAGTGTCCAGTTGCGTCGCCGCAGGAAGAAATGGGATAACTTATCAAGCATTACTCTATTATATCTTATATCAAGCGCTACTCTATTTAATCAAGTATTGCTTTATTATATTAGGATTATGGACGGTAAGATGACGGGATGATATCTTATCGTTTTATCACTCTGATGTTTTCGGGCGCTATCCGTATGCCCACGCGGTCTCCGTCGTCCCAAACGTCGTTGGTGTCTACGAAGATGTCCTCGTCCCAGTCGGTAAACACGGTGAGGTGATAATGGTTTCCTTTGTAGAGGATGAATTTCACTTCGCCCGTCAGTCGTCCGTCTTCTTCGTTATCCTCCAGGATGACGTTTTGGAAGTCCACTTCCACCGTTACAGGCGTTTCGGGACCGATGTCTTGCACCGGACTGCATTCGAAGCTGCACCCCAGGAATTCCACGTGCGTTTCGTCCAGGAGCTTGCCCTCGAAAGTGTTGCAGGTGCGTTCTTTCTTCATTACGTGGATGTCGAAAGGTTTTACCAGCAGACCCACTTCGCGGCCTGCCTCGAAGCAGTGGTAATCCTGTACCATCAGCTCGTAGCCCTCGCGGGTCTGTACCAGCATTTCGTAGTGCACGCCTTTGAAGATGGAGCTTGTTACGGTTCCCGTCAGTTGCGCCGCATCCGAGGGTTCGAAGATGTAGATGTCCTCTGGACGGATTACGACGTCCACCTGTGTACGGTCGCCGAAACCGGTATCCACGCAGTCGAACTCGTGTTCGCAGAAGCGGACGAGCCGGTCGTGCACCATGACACCGTTCAGTATGTTGCTCTCGCCGATGAAGTCGGCTACGAAAGAGTTGATAGGCTCGTTGTAGATGTCTGTCGGAGTGCCGATTTGCTGTATCCTGCCTTCGCTCATCACGACGATGGTGTCGCTCAGGGTGAGGGCTTCTTCCTGGTCGTGGGTGACGTATATGAAGGTGATGCCCAGCTTCTGGTGCATCTCTTTGAGTTCCATCTGCATGTCCTTGCGCATCTTCAGGTCGAGGGCGGCAAGGGGCTCGTCGAGGAGCAGCACTTCGGGTTCGTTGACGATGGCACGGGCTATGGCAACGCGCTGTTGCTGTCCGCCGGAAAGGGAGTCTACATCGCGGTCTTCATAGTCGGTCATGCCCACCATGCGGAGCGCCTGCTTCACTTTCTTTTCGATAGTGGCGGCGGGGAGCTTCTTCAGCTTGAGGCCGAAAGCAATATTATTGAATACGTTGAGGTGGGGAAACAGGGCGTACTTCTGGAACACCGTATTCACCGGGCGGCGGTGGGGTGGTGTCTGCGTGATGTCTTTTCCTGCAATGGTAATCACTCCTTCCGAAGCTGTCTGGAAGCCCGCAATCAGACGCAGCAATGTCGTCTTTCCGCAACCGGACGGTCCCAATATCGTTACAAACTCGCCCTTGCGGACAGACAAATTCACATCATTCAGTACGGCTTTGTCTCCGAAAAACTTCGATACGTGCTCTACACCGATGATGCAGTCGGACTTTTGCATAAGCGTTTCTTACTTTATCCAAACTAATTAAACAAATCTCTGCCTGATATAGTCAGTCATAAAAAAAAGTGGCGCAAAGGTACATATTTTCTTGAAAACTTTAGAGTTTGTTTAAAAATTGTTCAGCATTCTTTTGCGAGTTCTTTGGAGGCGGATGTTTCCTCTTTTTATTCGCCACACACCCGCTTTGTTCTCATAAAACGCCTCCAAAGAACTCACAAAAGAAATGGAAGGAAATACTTGGGAAAAGAAAAATCGAACAACCCAAAACAGGGTTATGAGTTATAAATTGCGGGTAATTGACCGATACTCGCAAATAAGTCCTAACTTTGCAGTCCGTAACATTAAAGTCTTCGTAAGAAATGGAAAAGAAAACAGTACTCATCACAGGTGCTTCTTCGGGTATAGGAGAGGGCTGTGCACGTAAGTTTGCCATGAATGGTTACCGCCTGATTCTCAACGGACGGAATGTAGAGAAACTGACTGCCGTAAAGCGCGAACTGGAAACGGAATATCGCGCGGATGTCTGTCTGCTGCCTTTCGACGTACGCGACCGCGGGGCTGCGAAAGCGGCTCTTGACTCGCTTCCCGAAGAATGGAAAGCGATAGATATCCTCATTAATAATGCCGGACTGGTAATCGGCGTAGACAAGGAACACGAAGGCAATCCGGACGAATGGGACATCGTGCTTGATACCAATATCAAAGCATTGCTTGCCATGACCCGTCTGGTGGTTCCCGGAATGGTGGAACGCGGACGCGGCCATGTCATCAATATGGGTTCCATTGCAGGCGATTATGCCTATCCGGGCGGTAGTGTGTATTGTGCCAGCAAGGCTGCCGTAAAGGCGTTGTCAGACGGCTTGCGCATCGACCTTGTGGATACTCCCGTACGGGTGACCAACATCAAGCCCGGTTTGGTGGAGACGAATTTCTCCGTAGTGCGTTTCCGTGGCGACAAGGCGGCTGCCGATAATGTGTACAAGGGCATCCGTCCGCTTACAGGCGACGACATTGCCGAAGTGGTGTACTTTGCCGCTGCCGTACCCGAGCATATACAAGTGGCCGAGGTGTTGGTAATGCCTACCAATCAGGCTACGGGTACAATCGTCAGCCGGAAATAAGCACTTTTCCGTAACAACAGAATCTAAGAGAATAAGAGTAAACTCTGCCAATCATGACTAATAAGTACGAAGAACGCCTGGGCACGGAGCGTATGCTGCCTTTGGTTTTCAAGATGGCGCTGCCTGCGGTGGCAGCACAGTTTGTCAATCTGCTTTACAGCATTGTAGACCGTATTTACATCGGACACATACCGGGCATCGGAACCGATGCGCTGGCGGGAGTGGGAGTGACCATCTCGCTCGTTGTGCTGATTTCTTCTTTCTCCGCCATTGTGGGTGGTGGCGGTGCTCCGTTGGCTGCCATTGCCCTCGGACAGGGCAACCGTCGCCGTGCCGGAAAGATACTTGGCAATGGCTTTACTCTGTTGATTCTTTTCACTTTGCTCACTTCGTTCATAGCCTATACCTTTATGGAGCCTATCCTGCTTTTTACGGGTGCTTCGGAGCATACGCTGGGCTATGCGGAAGACTATCTTTCCATTTATCTGTTGGGGACACTGTTTGTGGAAGTGTCTACCGGACTGAATGCTTTCATCAATGCACAGGGGCGCCCTGCGGTTGCCATGTGTTCGGTGTTGATAGGGGCTTTGTTGAATATTATTCTTGATCCTATATTCATATTCTGGTTGGATATGGGAGTGAAAGGTGCTGCGTTGGCTACGGTGCTGTCGCAGGCTTGCAGTGCGGTGTGGGTGCTGTCCTTCCTATTCTCACGGCGCGCTTCCCTGCCTTTGGAAAGGCGGTATATGAAGCTGGAAAAGAGTATCGTGCTCTCCATGCTGGCGCTCGGCGTATCGCCTTTTATCATGGCGAGTACGGAAAGCTTGGTGGGGTTTGTGCTCAACAGCAGTCTGAAAGAATTCGGAGATATCTATGTCAGTGCGCTTACCGTCCTGCAAACGTCTATGCAGTTTGCCAGCGTGCCGCTGACGGGGTTTGCGCAGGGGGTTGTTCCGGTGGCAAGCTATAACTACGGGCATGGCGACAAGCAGCGTGTGAAGGAGTGCTTCCGGATTGCGCTGATTACAATGTTTTCTTTCAATCTCGTCCTGATGCTGTTTATGATTTGCTTCCCTGCGATTGTGGCATCCGCCTTTACGAGCGATGCAAGGCTGATAGAAACTGTTCGCTGGACGATGCCTGTATTCTTGGGCGGTATGACGATTTTCGGTTTACAGCGTGCCTGTCAGAATATGTTCGTGGCGTTGGGGCAGGCCAGAATATCCATTTTCATAGCATTGCTGCGTAAGGTAATCCTGCTGATACCGTTGGCGTTGATACTGCCGCATTTTATGGGAGTAGCAGGTGTATATGCGGCAGAAGCCATATCCGATGCTACGGCTGCCATTTGCTGTACGCTGCTGTTTTTCTGGCAGTTCCCTAAAATACTGAGAAGAATAAAAAGTAAAAGCCTGTCTGAATAAGGTACGTTCTTATTATGGCATTCCGTCTCTTTTCGCTTTGTTGAGGATGCTTGCTTCCCTTATTTGTTCTCGTCATTCCCGGTTCGGATATGTTGAATTGCATACCTCTCTAATTTCAGAATCAATGATTCGGGTATAAATATCCGTAAATCATATACAACTCGGTTTGCGTAATCGTGGTAATTTTGCAATTGGAAAACAACCGGAAATATCAATAACTTCATACGGTAAATGGAATGACTATGAACAGGATTCTTTTAATTTCAGTATTCAGTATCTTAACTTTCAATATTATGGCACAGGAGAAAATAGTACAGACAGCCGGGCGCACCCGATTAGGAGAGTTCGCCCCTAAATTCGCGGAGCTCAACGACGATGTTCTTTTCGGAGAAGTGTGGAGCCGCACCGACAAGCTCGGTCTGCGCGACCGTAGTTTAGTAACCGTTACCTCACTTATCAGTCAGGGTATTACAGACAATTCGCTCGTATTTCATCTGCAGTCGGCAAAGAAGAACGGCATTACCCGTACTGAGATTGCCGAAATCATTACCCACATCGGTTTTTATGCCGGTTGGCCGAAAGCATGGGCGGCGTTCAATCTGGCAAAAGACGTATGGGCGGAAGATGCCGTTGGTGAAGATGCTAAAGCCGCTTTCCAGCGCGGAATGATTTTTCCTGTCGGCGAACCGAACACTGCATACGCGAAGTATTTCACCGGCAACAGTTACCTTGCTCCCATTTCGCGCGAGCAGGTGAATATATCCAATGTTACGTTTGAACCTCGTTGCCGCAATAACTGGCACATCCATCGTGCCAAAAGTGGTGGCGGACAAATGCTGATTGGCGTAGCCGGACGCGGCTGGTATCAGGAAGAGGGGAAACCTGCCGTGGAAATTCTCCCGGGCACGGTTATCCGTATTCCGGCAAACGTCAAGCACTGGCATGGAGCTGCTGCAGACTGTTGGTTTGCTCATCTGGCTTTCGAGGTTCCCGGTGAAAGTGCTTTCAATGAATGGCTCGAACCGGTGACGGACGAAGAGTATGATAACCTCGAAACAAATAAGCGGTAATTGCGACCGAGTCTATTTCTTCTTTCTTCTTGAGGAAACGAGTGTCTCAACAAATATACGTAAACGTATGATAGGCATAAGGAGATGCTCAGGTCACCCCATCGTGACAAATAAAAAAAATCAAATCATAATAAAATGAAACAATTTATATTGGTAATTATGAGTTTACTAACTTTCAGTTGCTCATCGAAAGCACAAAAACAGACAACGGATACCGGTATGCAATCCGATAAGAAAATTCTCGTGGCCTATTTCTCCTGCACCGGAACTACGGAAAAAATTGCCGGTGCCATTGCTCAAGCTGTTAACGGTAAGCTGTATCGGATTACTCCGGCTGTAGCCTACACTTCGGCAGACCTTAATTGGAATAACAAAGCAAGCCGTAGTTCGGTAGAAATGGCGGATGAAAATTCACGTCCTGCATTGGGTGGGGGAACACTCAATCTGAAAGATTACGACGTGGTATTCCTCGGTTATCCGATATGGTGGGATTTGTGTCCTCGTCCGGTCAATACATTTCTTGAGAAATATGACTTCTCCGGTAAGGCCGTCATTCCATTTGCCACTTCCGGCGGCAGTTCTATTACAGGTAGCGTGAAACAGCTCAAGGCGCTATATCCTCAAATCGGATGGCAGGCAGGACGGCTATGTAATGGAAGTGCAAAGCAAGCAGGGGATTGGGCAAAGCGGGTAATCAGTGTAGAATAGAATACCATACCATTGTAACTGCCCAATATCACCAGATTCACCGATGATCATCATTGGTTTATTTAGTATTACCTTATCAGCTATAGTAAATTGACTCAATAAATCAAGTTCATCATGAAATATACTATAATTAGGGATATCCAGTAAATGTCTCTAAAAAATAAGATGGCATGTGAAGATGATAGAGCATAACCACTTCATATGCCATTTTTATAGTCATTTTTCTGTGCTTTCTCACATAATTCTATCCGCAAGGATATGAAGTTCTGGAAAGAGCCTGATGCTTTCTTCTGATTGTGTGAGTAAAATCATATCATGCTGCTTTAGCCGTTCTGTTTATTTCCTTGTACTGATGTATTTTACAATCTCCGCTCCTTTAAAATAAATAACCAGCGAACTGACAATAATCAGCATTCCCGCTACCGTACTGAATGTGGGGTATTCTCCTGCAAGCATTATCCAACTTAATACAGCTCCGAGAATCGGGTTGATAAGGCGGCACATATTGATGTCGCTGACTTTTGCGCCTTTGCTTTGCAACGCCATAAACCAGAAGCTGAATGCAAAGACGGAAATAAATACGAGGATGCCCAGGCTGATATAAAATCCGGCAGGCTTGCCGATGAAAGAGTGATAACCTTCCGTGCCCAGTCCTATGACGTAGATAAGGGCGCCACCGAAAAACATCTGTACGGCATTCAGGAAGATAGGATTGACCTTGCCTTTCTCTTCGGATACGGAGATGGCGGAATAACCCTGAAAGATAATGCTAAGCAACAGTAGTATGATACCTGTGATGCCTTTCCAGTCCAGCGGTTCACCGTCGCTGCCCATCCCTACAATCAGCAAGAGGCCTGCAAGGCTGATGATGAGGCTGACAATTTTGTAGCCGTTCAGTTTGTCGTTACTTGCCAGCAGATGGGCAAGCAGTACATTGATAAGCGGCGTCATGCCCATGATGATGGATGATATAGCCCCGCTTACGAAGTCCACTCCGAAATAAAAGGCCGTATAACCCATGAACATATTAATGAATATCAGATTGAGGAACAGTTTGCGGTGTTGCTTGATTTCCTGCCACATCCCCTTGTGCCAGGTATAGGCAAAAAGCAGAACGCCTACACTGGTGAAACGCAGCCCGGCAAAATTCATCGGAGTAAAATCATAACTGAGTCCTTGTTTGATGAACGGGTTTACGATGGCCCATAGCACAGATGCCAATATAGCGTATAGCAGTCCTTTTTTCATGCTTATAGAAAGTAGTTTGGTAAAATTGGGTGCAAAGATACGCCTTTCTTTTGAATTAAAAATTAAGCCAGCGTTTGAAAGCGGCGAGTTTCTCCTCGCTGATTGTGATTTTACTCTTATACGGCGGACGTACCGTTACCGATATTTTTCCGTTGAAGTAGGGTTCGGCATGGTCTATGGCATCGATGCACAGGATAATTTGCCTGTTGGCACGGAAGAAGCGGTCGGGATCCAGTTGTTCGGAAAGCTTATTCAACGAGAGGTCGAGTACATGTTCCTGATTGTTGCGGGTAACGGCAAAGGTCATTTTGTTCTCCGAATAAAAATAAGCTATATCGCTGACCTGCAAAGACCAGAAACGGTCGGCGCGGTATATGAGGAAACGGGTGCGGTATTGCTTTTCTTTGGATTGCAGGGCATCCAGCAGAGTTGCCAGATAGTCGTCGGGACGGGGATTGCTGCACTGCTGCAAGTGTTCGTATTTATCAATGGCTTCCTGCAAACGCTGCTCATCTATCGGCTTCAGGATATAGTCGATGCTGTTGACGGTGAAAGCACGGACTGCATACTGGTCGTAAGCGGTGGTAAAGATGATGGTGGATGAGGGATGAGCTGCCGAAAGAAAGTCGAACGAGTTGCCGTCGGCAAGTTGTATGTCGAGGAAGAGAAGGTCGGGGTGGGGATGCGTGGCAAACCACTCGGTAGCTTCTTCCACACTGCCTGGAATTACGGTGATGTCCCATTCCGGGCGCAGGCGGGCAATCATGGAATGCAGCAGGCGGGCAGCAGGAATCTCGTCTTCAATGATGGCAATAGCAGGCTTATTCATATAGCAAAGGGACTTTTACAGTAAATTTTTCGGTTTCGTTCTTGATAATGATTTTCTTGCCCGACATCAGTTCGCAACGTTTGGCAAGGTTTTCCAGTCCTATTCCGGATGATGCGACACTCTTTTTGGGGTGTATCGGATTGCTGACGGACAGATACTCATCTTCGATGCGGATAGTGATAACCATAGGTTTGCCGGGAGTGATGGAATTGTGTTTGATTACATTCTCTATCAATAATTGCAGCGTGAGGGGCGGCAGCATCTTTTCCGCATATTCCGCAGGAACGTTGTTTTGGCACGTAAGGCAGTTGCCCAGACGGACCTCGTGCAGGAAAAGGTACGAACGGATAAATTCCAGCTCTTCGCCGAGCGTCACCAGTGTCTTGTCCTGGCTTTGCAGCACGTAACGGTAAACACTGGACAGGTGCTTGGTGAAGTGTACCGCATTTTGGGGGTTATACTCAATTTCAGCTATAAGCGTGTTGAGGCTGTTGAACAGAAAATGAGGATTGAGCTGGCTTTGCAGGGCGGTGTAGCGTGCCGTGTCGTTTTCGGCCTGCAATACAGCCGCCCGTTGTTGCAGCCTCAACGCCTTTTGGGTAGAACGGTTTGCCAGTAATAATCCCAAGACAACAAGTTCCACAAGCCAGATGGTAATCAGCATCCACCATCCTCTTGGCTGAATGGAGAACGGATTGGCTGCTCCCGCCAGTATTTTGGCGCTAACAAGCAGCCCGTAGTTCAGCAACAGGAAGAGCGACATGCCTGCCAGATAGATGACGGGAATTTTCCACCGTGAACGCATATTTACGGCATACTGTGTATTAATCCATGAACTGAGGCGGAGGGTAGCATATCCCAGCACATTGAATGCCAGGATAAAATAGATGAACGCTCCGCGGGAATAGAGTGCATCGGCAATATGAGGAGACAGATTGGTGTAGTCTACCAGCAGGAAGTAGGAGAACGCTCCTAATCCGGAGAACAGAATGCCGTATATCAGATTATTCCATTTCATGGGGGACAAAGTTATAATGTTTTGGGAAAACTCAATAGCTGTGCAATGCTTTTATCAGGCCGGAGTAGGAGCTTTGTGCCGAAACTTTGGCTTGCACGTAGTTTATTTGCGAGGCTTGCCGGTAGTTCTGGGCTTCAATGACTTCCATGATGGAGATTTTCCCCTCTTCATAACGTTCCAGTGCCTTCTGTTCGTTTTCACGTGCTTTCTCAAGGGAACTTCCGGTGAGGTCCACCTGTTTTATGGCTTGTGCAAGAGAAGTGCGGGCGGTTTGTATTTCGAGGTTTACGTTATCCGTCACTTTATTGAGATAGTCGTTTGCCATGCCTACTTTCCAGGCGGAAGAACGTTTTTCGTTGCGCCGTTTGCCCCATTCGAAAATAGGAACGGACAACTTGGCGTATATGGCATAGTTAGGGTCGAGGTCGGTTTTGAAATCATAGCCGGGTGAGGAATAGCTGCCGTCTATTCCGACATACAGTTGCGGCTTGTATTTGGAGTCCGTCAGCTTGCCCTGGCTTTCGGCTATTTTTATTTGGTCGTGCGCCATAAGCAGTTCGGGACGATTGCTTCCGTCGGATGCCGACAGGTTGTCGGACGGAAGCACTACGGGAATGGACTCCTGCACTTCGGTCTCGGATTCGAGCGGCATGCCTATCAGGGAGTTGAGCGCCATGCGTCCGGTTTCAAAACTGTTACGTGCCTGCAATACCTGGTATTCGGCTTCATTGAGTTTGACTTCTGCCATGAGCAGGTCTTGAGGGTCGACAAGTCCCGCCTCAACGCGTTCGCGGATAGTGCGCGCCAGTGAAGCGACCGAATTGCGGTAGTCTGTAGCTATGTTCATCAGTTCCCGGCGGGCTACGGCATTCCAGTATTGCATATCCGTCTGGTAGCATACGGAGGAGTGGAGCAGTTCCGCCTGATGAACATTCATGGATTGTTGGTGCTTTGCCAGCCGGATGGATTCGCGGATGCGTCCGCCGGTGTAGAGGGGCTGCATCAACGAGAGGGATGCGCCGTATTTCATGTCACGCCCTTCGAAAGTGAGAGGATTGCTTTGGGGCAGGTTCACGGTAAGTTCGATGGGATTTCCGGTGTACTGGAAGTTTGCGTCTCCCGACAGCTTGGGCTTTAAATCGGCTTTGGCGGCTTTTATCAGTTCCATGCTGGAAGCTATGTTCTTGTCTGCCGCACGCAAGTCGTGGTTATAGTCCAGAGCCATTGCCCTATATTTCTCCAGCAGGGAATCCTGCTGGGAAAATACGGGTTGAACACACAAATAAAAAAGTAATAAAGTATAGAATGTCTTCATGCTTACTTATTGATTTTTATACGATAAAACAGGATATATAATGCCGGAGTGACAAACAGCGTCAGCAAAGTGGCGAATGTCAGTCCGAAGATAATTGTGGCTGCCATGCCGCCAAAAGCGATATCGAACAGCAACGGAACCATACCGAGAATGGTGGTCGTGGCAGCCATTAGTACGGGACGGGTACGCGAAACGGTGGATTCTATCACGGCTGTGTAAGCAGGAACTCCTTCGCGGCGCTGAATGTTGATTTCGTCTATCAGCACGATAACGTTTTTGATAATCATACCCAGCAATCCCAGCCAGCCGGCAATGGGGAAGAAGCCGAAATCGAATCCGGTGAGCAGCATTCCTACGGCGACACCTATCAGTGACAGGGGAAGTATACACAGGATGATGATGGGCTGGCGGAAGTTGCCGAACAGCGCCACCAGAATTACAATCAGCATGAGGAATGCCAGCGGGAAGTATTTGGCAATCGCTTCCATGGCTTCACCCTGGTCTTTGTACTGCGAATCCCAAAAGAATGTATAACCCGGCGGTAGCGGCATTGCCTCTATCTCACTGTGTATTTCCCCGTGTACCTCTGCCATGGTGTGCCCAGGTTTTACGCCGCACATGGCAGCCATGCTGAGCTGGCGGTTATAGGTACGCATCTGCGGAAATTCCCACGTTGTTTCAATGCGTTCCGTCACTTGCGATAAGGGAGCCGAGCGTTTGCCGTTCCATACGGAGAAGTTGCCCAGGGAAGCCGCATCCGTAATGTCGTATCCTTCGGACTTCAGCAGAACAGGGACTTTCTTCTCATTATCCCGATAGATGCCTACCGGTACACCGTCGCTGATGGATTTGACGGATTGCATCATCTGCGCTTTGGTGATGCCCAGTTCGCCGGCTTTTACCGGATCGTAGACGGGGCGTAGCATCAATGCCATATTTCCCCATTCGTTACGGGCATCCGCTACTTTAGGATTGCGGCGCATAATTTCGATGGCCTGTCCTACGAGCGAATCGAGCACTGCCGGGTCGGGGCCCAGGAAGCGGGCTTCGATAACGGCTTCCGTCAGCGGGCTCAGTTCGAATTTGTTTACTTTGATGAGCGGTCCGGGAAATTTCAGGCGGATAGAGTCCTGCAATGCGGCGTTGAGCCGGCGCGACTCTTCCGAAGTATGGCACTTCACAAGCAGTTGTGTATAGTTGGACTGAGGTCCGAATGCTACGTTCGACAGATAATAGCGGGGTGGGGTTCTGCCGATGAAGGTAGATACCATTTCCGCTTCCCCGTGTGTACGGATATATTCTGCCATTTCTTCCGCCAGCTTCCCGGTTTCGTCGATGTTGGAACCTTCGGGCAGCCATACGTCTACGGTAAAATATTGCTTGTCCAGTGCAGGTACGAATACTTTGGGGATGAATTTGAAGCTCCATGCAGAGAGTACCAGCAGTAAGACCATGCAGGCTATTGTGGCATAGCGATGTTTGATGACCCAGTGCAGGGAACGGCGGAACATATTGTAATACTTTCCGTCGAACAGGGCGCTTTTCAACTCTTCCGGCCGGGGACGGCGTACAAATTCCTGAATGAAGAACGGGGTTTGCGTCAGTGCGAACACCCAGCTGAACATCAGCGAAACCCCGATAACGATTACCAGCGAGGAAAGCAGTTCACCGGTAATGTGGGGTGAAAAATAAATGGGCAGGAACGTCAATATGGCAATGACAGTTGCCGCCAGCAACGGCAGGGCAGTGGAGGAACAGGCGCGCATGATGGCAATCCGCTTTCTCATGCCCCGTTGCATGTTTACCAGTGCGGAGTCGGACACCACAATGGCATTATCCACCAGCATGCCCATGGCGATGATGATAGCAGCCAATGACATGCGTTGAAGTGCGATGTCGGTGCATAACATCACTATCAGGGTGGCAAAAATGGAGAATACCAGTCCGCTGCCTATCAGCAATCCGTTTTTGAAACCGATAAAAAAGAGCAGGATTGCCACTACGGTAAGTACGGATATGATGAGGTTGAGGATAAAACCCTGGTTGGCGACTGCCGATTCGTAGCCCTGGTCGTACAGGGTTACAAGTTCGAAGCCTTCGGGCATGCTGCCCGACATCTGTTGGAGCGATTCCTTGACGGCGGCTGCCATATCGACCACATTTCCGGTGGGAACGGTGGAAATGGCGATGCCGACAGCGGGTTGTCCGTTGATGCGCATCAGGTTGCTTGCCGGGGTCTGGTAGCTTTCTTCAATCCGGGTAATGTCCGCGAGCCGGAAATGCTCTCCGGTGCGCGATACGATTGTAAGGTTGCGTATGTCGTCCAGCGAATAGAAATTTCCGGTGGACTCGATACGCAGGCGGTTGGAACCGACGTCTATGCCGCCGGCATCCACAACTTTGTTCTGAGCCTCGAACGCGCGGGCGATGTCGGCCATCGTGATGCCGCTACGGGCCATGACGGAGGGGCTTACGGAAATGTCTATCGTAGGTGTCTGTGTTCCGTAAATCTCTACTTTGGCAACATCCTTTACTTTCAGAATTTCATTCTTTATCAGTTTGGCTTCATCTTCAAGTTCGCGGTAGCTGTGTCCGCTTCCGGTAAGCCCGTAAAAAACGCCCAGCACATCGCCGAAGTCATCATTCACAACAGAGGGACCGGCGCCTTCGGGCAGCTTGCTCTGTACGTCGCTTACTTTGCGGCGCAGTTTGTCCCAAAGTTGCTGCATCTCGTCGGCACGGGTTTCTTTCTTTACATAAACGGTGATTTTGGACAGTCCTGCACGGTTCTCCGTTTTCAGGTAATAGAGTTCGCCCAATGCCTGGATGGACTCTTCCAGTACATCTGTAACCTGTGACTGTACTTCCGAGGGAGAAGCTCCCGGATAGGGAGTCAATACCAGCGCCTGTTTAATGGTGAACGGAGCATCTTCCAGCTTGCCCATTTTGACATACGCCAGCAATCCGCCTGCCAATACTAATACCAACAGCAGGATTGTGACGGGCTTTTTCGATAAAAAGTATTTTACCAATTTCATAATTACTTGTCTTTAGAGGTAATGTCTACTTTCATGCCGTCCGAGAGGAAACGCAGACCGCTTGTTGCGAGGGTTTCTCCTATTTGCAGTCCGTCTGCAATCTGTACCAGTCCGTCGGGCAGCAATTTGGCTACTGTTACTTTACGGCGGCTGACTTGCGATGTGGCAGGATTAACCACCCATACATAATCGCCTGTGGAAGGCCGGTGACAGAGTGCCGCCTGGGAGATGCAGAAACCGGCGGCACTCTCTGCCTGCGGTGTGTCCAGAATCGCTTTGCCGGACATGCCTGCAAGCAGTTTACCACCTTCATTGGGCAATATGGCTGTAAGCAGATAGGACAGATTGTTGCGGGTAGTGCCTTTGGACACTTCTATGACCTTGGCCCGGTAGGTCTGTCCGGGGATGGCGTCGAAGCATATCCGTATGCTGTCCGACGACTGTGCCGCATAGGCTATTTCCTGCGGTACATATATTTCTATCCTTAACTGATGTATGTCGATAAGAGATACGACCGGCTGGGTTGCCTTGACATCCTGGAATTTTTCGATGTACACTTCACCTACATATCCGGTGAAAGGGGCTGTAAGGCGGGTATCTTCCAGTTCGCATACGGCGGTATCAAAGGCTGTTTTGGCGGAGATATAATCGGCTTTTGCCTTTTCGTAGGTGCTGGCGGAGATGTTCTCTTTCCGGTATAACGCCTCTATGCGTTCGAATTCGGCCTTGCTTTGGCGGTAAACGGCTTCGGCGCGTTCTTTGCGGATGCGGAAATCGCGCGGGTCTATCTCTGCAATGATGTTTCCTTGTTCGTATCGGTTACCGGCATACACGTCGAAGCGGTCGATAGGCCCACCTACCCGGAATGACAGTTCGCTGGTGCGGAACGGCCGGGCTATGAAAGGGAACTCTTTATTGCCGTTTTGGGGCAATGCAGTAACTTGGGAAGTGCTGACTGACAGCTCTTGCTTGTCTTGGGTATCCTTGCTGCCGCAAGCATGGAACAGCAGGGCAAGAACAGACAATAGGATAACGGGTACTTTTGTTCTCATATATATCATTCTGATTTTTTTCCAAAAGTACGGAAGGACACACTGTTTTGCCGGGAAATAATTTCCGAAGCCGGGAAACTTAACGCTGGAAAAGGGGAAATAAGGGATAAAAGGGGGATGGACCAGAAACGGGAAGAGGCTGATATGTATCTTTTCAGGCACGGGATTACACGGGAAAAAGATAGAGCAAAAACCCGGTGGCAGAAGGTAGAAAAGAACAAAGCGGAGTGAAGGCAAACTGCCTGCTCCGCTTTAAATAAAAAGACATTGAAAAGGGTATTGCAAAGAATAGTTTAGTTCTCGTCCGTTTTAAAGTCAATGGTTTTGTAATATTCTCCGTCGTGCAGACTTTTTACGCGGATATTGAGTCCGGTTTTTCCGGGTATCCGGTCTGCTATCTTATCCAGTTTGAACGAGACAAGCCCTTGTCCCGGCATGAGCGGCTCGTCACCGTAAGCATTCTGGCGGAATTCCAGCGTAATATATCCCTCTTTGTCATTCTTGCCGTCGGATGCTTCGTTGACTATGAGGTTCAGCATATGTTTTTTATCATTGCTATTGCTGTGGTATAGCTGGTATTGGATGTTCAGGTAGTTGTCCGTAATCCACATATTGTTGATGTTGATGCGGTCGTCGCCGATGCTGTCAGCCTTTTCGGCAGGCATGAAATAAATGTCTTTGGTAAGGATATTCTCTACATGGTTGATTTTGGCATTGTAATCGTAGCCGGTTACTTCTTCATCCAGCAGGTTGAAATATACAAAGGCACGCTGTCCTTCCACCAAGGTATAGTTATCCACTTGGGCAGTGTCACCGGGAAACATTTTGGTTCCTTCATCGAGTGCGAAGTAGTAGTCTTTTCCGTCAATTATTCGCACTGTGCCGATGGCGAGCAACGGGTGTTCGTCATCATCCCAATCGTCCAGGCAGGATTGCAGTACGGGAGTGGTGATGAACAACAGCAGAAATGCGGCTAATATCGTTCTGAACTTTTTCATAAGTAGAGGTTTTGTTATTGGTTCTGTTTTAGGTTTTGTATTTAGAAAATGCCGGGATTGCACAAATACTGCTTATAAGAATGTTAAAGAAAATAAAGAATAAATTTCCTATCTGCCGGATGCAGTATTTTTGTGCCCGTTGCATTTATAAGGTAAACACGTGTTAAAAGAGAGGATGGAAGAACAGGTATTGGCAGAACGTTGCAGGCAAGGCGACAACCTTGCCCGCAAAGAACTGTACGAACAGTATGCGGGGCGGATGCTCGGCGTATGTTTGCGTTACGCCGGTGACCGGGAAACTGCACAGGATTTGATGCATGACGGTTTCCTGAAGCTCTTCGACTCTTTCGATAAGTTCACTTGGCGGGGAGAGGGTTCTTTGCGGGCTTGGATGGAACGTGTAATGGTGAATACGGTATTGCAGTATTTGCGGAAGAATGATGTGATGAGCCAGTCCGCTGCCCTGGACGATGTGCCGGAGACGTATGAGGAGCCGGATGCTTCGGCGGTGGATACTATTCCTCAAAAGGTATTGATGCAGTTTATAAGCGAGCTTCCCGCCGGTTATCGTACCGTATTCAACCTGTTTGTTTTTGAAGATAAATCTCATAAGGAGATTGCCCGGTTGCTGGGTATCAACGAAAAGTCATCGGCTTCACAACTGGTACGTGCCAAAGCTGCTTTGGCTGCCAAGGTGAAGGAGTGGATGAAAAGAAACGTATAAATGGAGAAACGTATGGAAGATGAATTGTGGATGCGAAAGATAAAGGAGCGGTTGGACGATTATTCCGAACCGCTGCCCGTTTCCGGCTGGGAACGGCTTGAGAAGGATTTGTCCGTTTCGAAGCCTCCGGCAGCCGGAAAACGGCGGATTATACCTTTCCGCCGCTGGGCTGTAGCTGCGGCTGCGGCACTGCTCGTTGCGGTGTCGTCGGTGAGTGTATGGCTGCTCCAAAGCCCTGTGGGAGAGGAGATGCGGAATATGACTGCACCGGCATTGGCTGCCGTGCCGGACAAGCTGCCGGAGCAACAGACGCCTTCAGTACGGACAGAGATAACAGAACCCGACTATCGCGCACAGAAACAGGAATCTCCGGCGGATACGAACCGGCGTTCCTTGCTGGCACAACAACTGAATACCGTGGATGAAACGGAGCGGGAAACGGTCATCCAATCCTTGGGCGCAGAGCCGGAAGTTCAGACTGGGAACGCACAGGAACCGACTGCGGAGTCGGCACAGGTAAATCAGGAAGCAGCAGAAGAAGAGAGAAGGGAAGAGGAGCGTACGGAAAAGATTGAGCGCCGCCGCCCGTCAGGCAGAGACAAATTGCATTTGCCGGTTGGCGGAGCGAAGCGGGAGCAGTCGCGTGGCTGGTCGGTCGGATTGGCAGTAGGAAATACGGGCGGATTGATTTCGGGAAGCAGTATGAGTGAAAGCGGGCTGCTTCAAAACGGACAGAACTTCGGTGTTTCCGGCGGAAGGGTAGACCTCACCACAATGTCTGACGGGATAATGGAAGTGCCGGAAGGGCAGGAGCTTGTCTTTAAAGATGGCATACCTTATCTGCAGAGGAGTTCCGGACAGGTGGTGGACATAGATCATAAACAGCCATTGTCTTTCGGCTTCTCGGTACGTAAAGGGCTTGGACGGGGTTTCTCCGTGGAAACGGGCTTGACGTATACGTACCTCGCTTCGGATGTGAAATTTGCCGGAAGTTCGGAAACAGTCAGCCAGAAATTGCATTATTTGGGTATTCCTTTGCGTGCCAACTGGAACTTTGTAGATAAGAAGTCCTTTATCATGTATGTTTCTGCCGGCGGCGCCATGGAAAAATGCGTTTACGGAAAAATAGGGAGCAAAAACGAAACCGTGAAACCGTTGCAATTCTCTGTAATGGGAGCTGTGGGTGCACAGTATAATATAAGTAGCAGAGTCGGCATTTATGTAGAACCGGGAGTGTCTTATTTCTTTGACGACGGTTCGGACATTGAGACTATACGAAAAGAAAATCCCTGTAACTTTACCTTACAGGGTGGAATACGGTTGACTTACTGATTAAATTGATAGTTGAGAATTAAAAATTGAGAAACGGGCTGCACTATAAAGTCTTTATCGGTATAAAAACCGGTTTCATTATTATGGCACAGTCCGTTTCTCAATTTTTAATTCTCAATTTACCACTACTGTGGGAAAGTACTCTTTAAAGAGTTTTTCGGCTCGTTCCAGTTGTGCGGGGGTATTCTCTACTACTTCTTTTAACTGATAATCCCAGCCCATAGCTTCGTATTTATGCACCCCTAAGCGGTGGTAGGGAAGTATTTCCACCCGTTGTATGCTTTGGTATTTGCCGAGCTGTTCGCCCATGTTGCGTATGTCTTCTTCAAAATCACTATATCCCGGTACCAGGACATAGCGCAGCCAAAACGGATGTCCCTGTTGTTCCAGCCAGGCAGCGGTGCGCAGGGTTTGTTCGTTGCTGCGTCCGGTCAGGGTACGGTGGCGTTCGGGATTGAATTCTTTGATATCGAGCAATACCAAGTCCGTCAGACTTAACAATTCCTCAACTTTGTCGTTCCAGATTCCGCCGTTGGTGTCAAGACAGATGTGGATGCCGTTTGCTTTCAAGTCTTTGAACAGTGGTATCAATGCCTCTGCCTGCAAGGTAGGTTCACCGCCGGAGAAAGTAATTCCCCCTTTTTTCCCGAAGAAAGCTTTTTGGCTGACAGCCATTTGCAGGATTTCACCGGCAGAAGTAGGAGTACCGCCCTTTACATCTATTGTATCGGGGTTGGCACAATACAGGCAACGGAAAGGACAGCCCTGAAGGAATACGACAAGCCGAAGCCCCGGACCATCGAAAGTGCCCATTGATTCGTATGAATGAACATTAATCATAATAGTGTATTATAAGCAAAGAATGTAGTAAAAAAGAAAGCACGGACTACAGGGTTGTTACTCCGGATTTTTGCTTAATCCGTGAAATCCGTGTAATCCGTGCTTTAAAAGGTTATGTATCCGGTTTACCGATTACATTCTTTCGTGGAAACTGCGGCTGATAACTTCCAGTTGGTGTTCGCGGCTCAGTTTCACGAAGTTTACGGCATATCCGGAAACGCGGATGGTGAGTTGCGGATATTTCTCCGGATGTTCCATGGCGTCTTCCAGCATTTCACGGTTCAGTACGTTCACGTTGAGGTGGTGTGCACCTTTGGTGAAGTAACCGTCCATCATGGTAACCAGATTCTCTACGCGTTCCTCGGCAGTGGGACCCAATGATTTCGGAACGATGGAGAATGTGTTGCTGATACCGTCCTGTGAGTCGCGGTAGCGCAGTTTGGCTACGGAACTCAAAGAGGCGATGGCACCGTTCTTGTCGCGTCCATGCATCGGGTTGGCTCCCGGAGCGAAAGCAACGCCTTTGGCGCGTCCGTCGGGAGTGGCTCCGGTCTTCTTACCGTACATTACGTTGGATGTGATAGTCAGCAGTGACAGGGTAGGACGGGCGTTCTTGTAAACGGGCAGCTTCTTCAACTCTTCGCTGAAGTAGTACACCAGGTCTACACCAAGGTGGTCTACACGGTCGTCGTTGTTGCCGAAGCACGGGAAAGAACCTTCGATGTCGAAACCTTCCGTCAGGCCGATGTCGTTACGGCGTGCCGTTACTTTGGCATATTTGATGGCAGACAATGAGTCGATGGCAATGGAAAGTCCGGCTACGCCGTATGCAAGGTTGATGCGCGGGTCTGTATCTACGAATGCCATTTGGGCTTTTTCGTAATAATACTTGTCGTGCATGTAGTGGATGATGTTCATTGCTTCGTTGTAAACGCGGGCAATCTCCGTCAGCACTTTCTTGTAGTTGTTCATTACCTCTTCAAAGTTCAGCGTATCGTGAGTCAGCACGGGGATACCTTTCACCATTACAGTTCCGGTGTTTTCGCAACGTCCGCCGTTGATGGCAAGCAGCAATGCTTTGGCAAGGTTGGCGCGTGCGCCGAAGAACTGGATTTGCTTACCGATGGCCTGGTAGGATACACAGCAGGCGATACCGTAGTCGTCGCAATTGCGTACCTCGCGCATCAGGTTGTCGTTCTCGTACTGGATAGAGCTGGTATCTACGGATACTTTGGCACAGAATTCCTTGAAACCTTCCGGCAGTTCGGGACTCCACAGCACAGTCATGTTAGGCTCGGGAGACGGGCCGAGGTTGTACAATGTTTGCAGGAAGCGGAAAGAGGTTTTTGTCACCTTTACGCGACCGTCGTTGAAGCGTCCGCCGATAGCTTCGGTAACCCAGGTGGGGTCTCCGGCGAAGATGTCATTGTAGGATTGCATACGCAGGTGGCGTACCATGCGCAGTTTGATGATGAACTGGTCAATCAGCTCCTGTGCAAAAGTTTCGTCAATCTTACCGTGAGCCAAATCATATTCAATGAAAATGTCAAGGAATGAAGATACATTACCCAATGACATGGCGGCACCGTCTTGTTCTTTTACAGCGGCAAGGTATGCCATGTATACCCACTGTACGGCTTCCTGAGCAGATGTGGCAGGGTGGCTGAGGTCGAGGCCGTAGTATTCGCCCATGGTCTTGATGTCCTTCAAGGCCTTGATTTGTTCTGCCACTTCTTCGCGCAGGCGGATGCGTGCTTCGGTCATAGGACCGGTCAGGTGGCGCAAGTCTTCCTGTTTGGCTTCGATGAGGCGGTCGATACCGTACAATGCCAGACGGCGGTAGTCACCGATGATACGTCCGCGTGCATAGTTGTCGGGAAGTCCGGTGAGGAAGCCCAATGAACGGAACGAACGGATTTCTTCGGTATATACATCGAATACGCCGTCGTTGTGTGTTTTGCGGTAGTGTGTAAAGATGTCTTTTACTTTATCGTCTACCTCCACGCCGTTTTCGCGGCATGCTTTTGCCACTACATTGATGCCGCCGAAAGGTTTGATGGCGCGTCTCAGCAGTTCATCTGTCTGCAAGCCTACGATAAGTTCGTTCTCCTTATCTATATAGCCTGCTTTGTGGGAAGTGATGGTAGATACTGTTGTATGATCTAATGAACGGACACCGTTATTGGCTCTTTCTTCTTCCAGTGCTTTCAGACAGAGGTTCCAGATATGCTTGGTGCGCTCCGTTGGTCCTTGCAGGAAAGATGCGTCTCCGGTGTAGGACGTGATGTTTTTACTAACGAAATCACTTACATTGATTTCTTTGCTCCAAAGCCCGTCAATAAAGGTTTTGTTTAATTCCATAATGTTCTTTTAATAAAAGTGATTAGATATGTTATCCTTTAGAGCGCGCAAAATTACGGAAAAATTTCCGTAATTACACAATAATATGGAGGATTTTTATGTTGAAGAGCATAAAATAGCCATTATTAGGTAGGAAGTACCACCGGGTATTGATTCGTGTCCGTCCGATTAATATCTGTACTCTTATCAACTATTATTATTTATGCTGAAATCTATTCGTCCCACAATAATTTCCCTTTCGTCCGACAGCTGTTTTATTTTCGTCCAACAGTTGTCGGACGAAAATAAAACAGCTGTCGGACGAAAAGATTTTAGTAACATTTTATTAGTTCCTTTTATGCCGTATTTTTAGTTTTTATGGATATGTGAATTATTTTATTCTGGATTTGTTTGCGAATTAAAAAAAGAAGCGCTATCTTTGCACCGCTTTAAGAGAGAAGCACTTCTTGAAAAAGAAGTTTTGGAGAGGTG